>Ga0208017_100003_pt1 | contig 770658 bp, 728 predicted proteins | sample 30_taG_FD_184104 | JGI IMG/M metagenome (GOLD analysis project Ga0208017, IMG submission 184104) | Marine viral communities from Cariaco Basin, Caribbean Sea - 30_WHOI_OMZ (SPAdes) (version 2) | ecosystem: Environmental > Aquatic > Marine > Oceanic | place: Caribbean Sea: Cariaco Basin... | reverse complement strand
CAGTCAACCGCCAGCTATTTGGGGAGCGCGGCTGACTGGCCGCCGCCATTTTGCACCCATCACGCTCAACCAAAAACTGGTCTACTTTTGCGCCGCCATATGGCCTGATTTTACTCCGCCGTTGACAATTATGACAGCCATGCCCAGCTGACCGCGCATCTCAACGACTTCATTGACGCCTACAATTATGGTCGGCGGCTGAAGACCCTCAAGAGACTCACACCCTTCGAATACATCTGCAAAATGTGGACAACTGAACCAAACAGATTTACACTTAATCCAACTCATCAAATGCCTAGACTAAACACCTAGCTTCAAATCAAGGTATCAAAATTCATATTTGGTATTCTCGACCACCCAATTCATCGAAGATATGACAGGTCATTCTAACATTGCGGTTAGCGTTCGTGGGAGCTTTTCCAAAAAGAAAGAACGCTCCTGAGAGCTGCGACAAAGGCCAATGGCTGATCGAGCATCAGGTGGTGGCGGGCTTCCGGTATGGCTATTATCGGGATGTCGTTTCCACCCATCTCGCGGATGTAATCGGCAGAATCCTGTGAGAAGAGCAGACTGTTACCGCCGTGCACGATTGCTTTGCGGCCCGGCGCTTGCACCAGCCGCTTACCCATGTTCAGCCACTCCTCGGGCCTATTGCTCCGCCGGAAAACCTCTGGTGAGAATTTCCACGTCCAACTGCCTCTTTTATGCTTCAGCGAATGATACGCAATATAATCTAGCAGGAATGGCTCCTCGGCGGGCTGAGGCGGCGATAGGATGTAGCGCGCACGCGCTGCTTCATAGCTGGGATAGCGCTTGTTGGGCTTGTCCGGATTCCCTGATCCCGGGCTCGACCGATCGTTCTTCCAGTATTTTTCAAGCAATTCAGGGCGCATGATCATAAGGTCGCATACGACCACTCCAGCAAAGGCGTCGGGCGACTGGGTCACGGCTGTCAGCGCGGCACCCGAACCGAAGCTGTGCGCGATGATCGTTGGCTTTTGGCCATCCGCAAACATGTTCAGGGCCTCGGCAACCTCGGTGAATTCCCTCCCGCGGGCCGCCGTGTCAGCTGCCCCCCGCATTTCGCTGTCCCCCATACCCGCCAAATCGAATGCCACGACATCATATTCTTCCGCGAAGAACGGCGCAATAAAAGCGAAGCAGCGGGCATGGGCGAGGAAGCCATGTGTCATTAGCAATTTGGGCTTATCGGGGCTGCCCCAGCGGAGATAGTGCACCTTGGCACCGGAAATCTCTACATAAGCTTCTTCGCGCGGCACGTTCAGTGCTGCTATGAACCATTCGGGCAGGTGCGAACCGTCCCCGGCCCACAAGGAATCGATGTCAGTCGGAAGGTTGTTTACAGGGGTCATTTCATTCATTGCGCGAAAGGTTCCTTGTTGGTGAGTTTTTAGGTGGCGAATCCGCGATAGGCATTTTGCGCTACGTCGTCGCATACGGCGGCATAGCCAACCACGCTTGGGAAATTGATAAGCTGGCGCTTCTTGCTCGGGATGTTTGCGCCCATGTACCAGGAGTCCGCTTCGGGAAAGAGTGTCATCGCGCCAGCTTGGGCGACTATTTCGGTCCAGGTCGTCTCGGCCTGCGGTTCGGCATCGAAGAGCTTGATCCCGCCTTGCCTCAGCCATATCAGAAAGTCGCAAATCCAGTCGCCTTGTATCTCAGCGCTCGTTGGGCCGTTCGCAAAACCTGATGGGCTCAGGGGACCGTAAGAAAACAGCATATTGGGAAAGCCCGTCACGGACATGCCCAGATAGGCGCGCAAGCCATCGTTCCAGGCCTGTGCCAAACCGAGCCCGCCCAGCCCGGTTATATTCATGTCGATCAGTCCGCCGCGTCCGGCATCGAAGCCTGTTGCAAAGACGATCAGATCGCAGTCAAACGCCCCATCCTGAGTTTCGATACGGTCCGCGCTGATCCGGACGATCGGCGTTTCCTTCAGATCGACGAGCGCGACATTTTCCTGCGCAAAAATCTCGTAATAATTCTGTTCCAGCGATGGCCGCTTGGTGCCGAAGGGGTGGGGCGGCTCGGCAGGAGCAAGTTTTTCCGCAAGCGCCGGATCGACGATCCGCTCCCGGACTTTGTCGCGCCAGAAATCATAAGCGTAGCGGTTTGCTTCGCGGTTGGTGAGCATATCCGCAAAATTGTGATACCAAAATTTTAGACCGCCGCGCTGCCAGAGATGCTCGAAATGTGCGGTGCGCTCCTCATCGCTAACCTCAAGTGCCGATTTTTCCAGCGACTGGTATTCAAAACCCCCGCTGGTCTGCTTGCGTTGTTCGAAAATGGCCGGATACCCCTGCTTTTCGCACACCTGCCCTTCCTCGGTCATTGTCTCCTGGCGCATGGGAAGGGCCAGGATCGGCGTCCTCTGAAACAGTGTCAGCCGGTCTGCTGATTTTGCTGCCTCCTGTGCCACCTGCACACCGCTGGCGCCGGTGCCGATCAGGCAAATCTTGCGGCCTGCCAGATCAATGCCTTCCTGAGGCCAGCGCGCGGTGTGGCACCATTCGCCAGCGAAGGTGTCGAGGCCGGGAATGTCGGGGACATAAGGCTTCGACGCGAAGCCGAGAGCCGGCAGGAGAAACCGCGCTGTCACCGTGTCCCCACCGTCCAGATGCAGGCGCCAGAGCGATGCCTTTTCGGCGAAGCGCGCGCTTTCGACCCTCGTGCCCAAACGCATGTGCGGCCACAGATCGAGGGTATCGCAGACATGACGAAAATAGGTGCGCAGCTCTTCCCATCCGGGAAAGCGCTCGGTCCAAGACCATGTCTGCCATATATCTGGGAGTGAGAATTCGTAAAGCGGAACCTGCGAATCGACCCGCGCGCCCGGATAGCGGTTCCAGTACCAGATGCCGCCGGGCTGGGCGGCAGCATCGACCAGCAGGATATTGAACCCGGCCTCGCGCAGTTTGTGAAGCAGGTAGATGCCGCTGAAACCGGCACCGACGATCACCGCGTCATAGTCTGGCGTGGTCTTGCCGCTCACGCTGCCGCCCTGCTGCCTTCCGCAATTTTCTTTGCCGCTGCGTAATCCGCCTTTCCGTTCGAGGCGCGCAGAGGCGTGTCGGTAGGATGGATCGCCTTGGGCGTTTTATATCCCGCCAGCTGCTGGCGGACGTGATCCTTTACAGCTTGCTCATCAAATTCAGCCTGCTTGTCGAGATGAACCACGGCGGTTACCGCTTGACCCCATTTTTCGTCCGGCACGCCGACCACCAGCGCATCGGCGATGGCGGGGTGGGTCTTCAGCACTTCTTCGACTTCTTCGGGATAGACCTTTTCACCAGCGGTGTTGATGCACACGCTGCCCCGGCCGAGCAGGGTCAGGCTGCCATCGGTCTCCACGTGGCACCAGTCGCCCGGTATCGAGTAACGCACACCGTCGATTGTCTTGAAAGTCTTGGCCGACTTTTCGGGGTCCTTGTAATAGCCGACCGGGATCGCACCCTTGCGCGCGATAAAGCCGGGCACGCCGCTGCCCGGTTCGACCGTCTGGTCGTTCTCGTCGAACACGTCGCAGAACTCGCCGATGCCGAATTTGGCGGTGTTGGTGCCGCCTTGCGCGGTGGTGACCGAAAGGCCGTAGCCGAGGCCTTCGGAAGCGCCGAAACTGTCCATCAGGATGACTTGAGAAATGTGCTTGCAAAGACCGGCCTTGACCTCCTTGCTCCACATCACGCCGGACGAGATGATCGACACGAGGCTGCTGGTATCCCAGCGGCCGGGATGTTCGTCGAGGGCGCGAAGCATCGGCTTGGCGAAAGCGTCACCCACGATTGCGATACTCTCGACCTTGTGTTTCTCGACCGTCTCCCACAACTCTTCGGCATCGAATGACGGGTCGGAGAGTGTAACGATTGCACCGCCCGACATCAGCGCGCCGATCCCGGTGATAAAGCCTGTGCCGTGCATCAGCGGGCAGGAGGGGAGGGTGCGGCGTCCCGGCCCCTGGCTCTTGATCAGCGCGACGTTTTCTTCGTGCGACTGCGGCACCGGGCCGAGCAGCTTTTGCGCGTCGAGCTGCGCCTTGCGCATGTCGTCGTGCCGCCACATCACGCCCTTGGGCATGCCGGTGGTGCCGCCGGTATAGATGAACAGCAGATCGCCTGGTGAGCGCTCGATGCCTAGAGGCGAACCGTCTCCCTGCGTCGTGAGATGTTCATAGGGAACGGCGAAAGGGGCGATTTCCGACGCATCACCGATCTCGACGAAAGTGTGGACCTTCTCAAGCCGGTCCTTCAGCTCAAGGATATAGTCGCGAAATTCGGAGCTGTAGACGATCACCTCGCTGTCGGAATCGTCGAAGATGTAGAATACTTCTTCGGGCACGTAGCGATAATTGATGTTCACATGCGTGAGCCGACCCTTGAAGCAGGCCGCCATCAGCTCGCCGTATTCGGGACGGTTTCGCATGTAGAACGCCACCTTCGCTCCGTCGACGGCACCGCGTTCCCGCAGGTTGCGCGCGAGATTGTTCGAACGGACTGACATTTCCGGCCATGTGATGATCCGGTCGCCATGGATCAGCGCGGGCGCATCCTTCGGCATGGCCGGTTCGATAGCATCAAGAATGTCGCCAAGGTTCCAGTCGATCACGTTTCCATCTCATCTCTTGGCGGGGCGCCGCTTGTCTCGCGGCGTCCCCGCAGCTACTTAAATCACGCTGCCCGGGTCCACCCCTGCCGCGCTGCTGCTTCGGCTCTCACCGCTTCGGGGCCGCCAAGAACCTGGCGATCGAAACCGATCCGCTTGAACCAATAATGGAGCCCAAGCAGGTCGGTGAAGCCCATCCCGCCATGCACTTCGGTGGAAGTGCGCGCGACGAAGCGATACACCTCGCCGGTATGCGATTTCGCATGGCACGCGGCGAGCGTGGCTTCATCCGACGCCGCGTCGAAAGCATGCGCTGCGTACCAAATCAGGGAGCGGCATGGTTCGTGACGGGCTGCCATTTCCGCGCACATATGCTTGACCGCCTGAAAGCTGCCAATGATCCGCCCGAATTGTTCGCGCTGTCCGGCATAATCGACCGCCTTCTCAATCATGGCCTGACCCGCGCCGAGGCTGTCAGCGGCCAGGATCACCCGGCCCGCATCGCGCAGCCGTGCCGCAGTCGCTCCGCCATCGTTGGCCAGTGGTTCGGCCGCAACGGTCTCGAACCGCATTTCCCCTACGCTGCGGGTGCGGTCGATCGTCGTCAGCGGGATTTTCTCCAGCCCCGGTGCATCGGCGGGGACGAAGTGCATCCGCCCCGCGGTATCGGCCACCAGGAAGGCCTCGGCGCCGGTGAAATCGAGTGCGAACAGCGCCGTGCCGTCCAGCTTGCCGCTGTTGCAGGTTACGCCCGCCCCGTCGCGCGCCTCAATAGTCTCGGCAATGGCAACGGCGATCTGCGCTTTGCCGCTGGCGATCTGAGGCAACCACTCAGCCTGCTGCTGCTCGTTGCCGGCTTGCGCCAGCGCGATGGGTGCAAGCACATGGCTGGCGAGAAACGGCACCGGAGCGACCGCATAGGCAAGCTGTTCGGCCACAATAGCTGCATCTAGCAAGGTCATACCGAGGCCGCCATGCTGTTCGGGAACCATCATTCCTGTGATGCCCAGTTCGCTCAGTGCAGACTGCACCTTTTCGCTGTAAGAAGCTTCGCCTTCGGCGCACTCACGCACATGGTCGAGCGGGCAGGTGTCGGCGAGGCATCGCGCGACTGTATCGCGCAGCATCTGCTGGTCTTGCGACAGTCCGAAATCCATCAGGCGGCTCCCTGTTTCTGGCGGGCCGCGACGGCGGCGCCCTGTTCGGCCGGCGCAGGTTTGGCCAGCTTAGGTTCGCGCGGCATATCGAGACCGCGTTCGGCGATGATGTTCTTCTGGATCTGCGCGGTACCTCCACCGATGATAAGGCCCAGCTGGAACATGTAGTTCCACTGCCACGCGCCTCCTTCGCGCTCGCGATTGCTACCGTGATAAAGGATGCCGATCTCGCCCATGGCGTCGATCGCCAGAGCCGATATCTGATGCGCCAGTTCGCAGCTTTGCAGCTTGACAATCAGCTTGGCCATGCCGCCGGGTTCGCCCTTCAGATTGTCCGAAAGGATACGCATTCCGTTGTATTTCATCGCTGCAACTTCGGCCTGAAGCGCCGCCAACCGGTCGCGCAGCACGGCATTGTCGATCGCGCGGCCTTGGCCGACACGTTCTTTCTGCATTAGCTTGACCAGTGCCTGAAATCGGTTTTCCAGCGCATCGGGATCGCCCAGCATGCCGCGTTCGTGACCCAGTGTCGCATTGGCGACGAACCAGCCTTGACCACGCTGGCCGACGATCTGGTCCATCGGCACCCGCACGTCGGTGAAGAACGTCTCGTTAAATTCGGCGTGACCGGTCATGGTCTTGAGCGGACGCACCTCAATCCCCGGCGTATCCATCGAGAATATCAGATAGGAAATGCCGCCGTGCTTGGGCGCGTCAGGTTCGGTCCTGACCAGGCAGAAGATCATGTCCGCCTGCTTGGCCGTGCTGGTCCAGATCTTCTGGCCGTTGATCACGAATTCGCCGTTTTCGATCCGCGCGCTGGTTTTCAGGCTGGCAAGGTCCGATCCCGCGCCGGGCTCGGAATAGCCCTGGCACCATACGACCTCGCCTTTCAGCGTCGGCTCGACCCACTGGCGTTTCTGTGCCTCAGTTCCCAGTTCCAGCAGTGTAGGGACCAGCATCGATATGCCTTGGTTGGCAAGTCCGCCGGGAATGCCGGCGCGCGCGAATTCCTCGGCGATGATTCGCGATTTGAGAATGTCGGGCTCGGCCCCGTAACCCCCGTATTCCGTGGGGATCGTGCGCGCGGTATAGCCATGTTCGATCAGCAGCTTTTGCCACTCGACCGCCTCGGGACAGGGGCGGGCGGCCCGGCCCTGCTCGGCTGGCGCACGATTCCCGTACGTCTTTAAGAATTGTCGCACTTCCTCGCAGAAAGCGTCATATTCGGGTCCATATTCGAGATCCATTTCGTGCTTATCCTTCGTGGGGTAGGTTCGTATCGGGGCGGAAAACCGGCAGGCGGAAATCCGCGCCGATCAGTTCGAAATCGAGCGTTACCGGAAGGTCCAGCTCTAGCTTGTCGCGGTCGCAATCGATCAGACGCGTGGCCATGCGGACGCCTTCTTCCAGTTCCACCACCGCCGAGACGAACGGAATGTCAGCGGCAAAGGCAGGGTGCAGAGCCTGATGTGTGACCGTCCAGGAAAACAGCGTACCTTTTCCGCTGCTTTGCTCCCAAGAAAAGTCGGGCGAGCCGCATTTTGCGCACATGTAGCGCGGCAGGTGGCGGAAGGTGCCACATTCGCCGCAGCGCTGGAAATAGAGATTGCCGTCCTGGCAACGGTTCCAGAATTCCTGTTCCACCGGATCCTGCGGGCGCGGTTGCGGCTTTGGCGGCGCCTTCTGCGCCGAGGCACGCATTTTGGGCGGAAGATTCTTCTCGTCGCTCATGCAAACCTCCTCAGGATAGCGATACTGCCATCGCCCAAGTCGCCCCAGCCGGTGACCAGCCCGGTCTGCGCGCCTTCGACCTGGCGTTCGCCGCAATCGTGGCGCAGTTGACGCACCGCCTCGACCACGTGGTTGAGGCCCCAGACATGCGCTTCGCTCAGCAGGCCGCCATGGGTGTTGACCGGATAGCGCCCGCCCAGCTCGATCTGCCCGTCGGCGACAAATTCACCCTGTCCGCCCGGTTCGCAATAACCCAGCGCTTCGAGCTGTAGCAGGACGACATAAGTAAAGCAGTCGTAGATCTGCAGGAAATCCATGTCCTCGCGGCGAACGCCCGCCATGTCGAAGGCGCGCGGGGCGGCATAGCTGAGGCCGATTTTGAACGGATCGGGCCGGGAAGGAATGTCGTCGGCCGGATAGGGATGTCCCTCGGCTGCGCCCGCAATGCTGACGGGGACATGCGGCATGTCTTTTGCCCGGTCCATCCGCGAGACGACGACCGCGCAGGCTCCGTCGGTTTCCAGGCAGCAATCGTAAAGGCGGAAAGGTTCGGAAATCAACCGCGCCGAGTGATAGGTTTCCGCGTCCAGCTCGCGCCCATAGGTAAAGGCCTGCGGATTCATCTGCGCATGGCGGCGGCAGGCCAGCGCGACGGCCGCCATTGCGTCAGGCCCGACGCCGTAAAGCTTTGAATGGCGGGTCGCGAGCCAGGCATACATTTGCACCGGCAAAAACACGCCATAGGGACTGTAATAGCCTTTGACCGTGTTGGTCAGCGTGTTCATGTTCATCGGCCGCGTCGGCGGCGCACCTGGCTTGGGCCTGAGCGCCGAATATCCGTTCCAGCCCAGCGTTATGAGCACATGGTCGCACAGGCCGCTGGCGATCGCCATTGCCGCGTTTTGCAGCGCCGTAGTCGGGCTGGCCCCGCCCATATGCACTGTGGCGGCATAGCGCAGCACATCGATACCCAGATTGGCGGCCATTTCCTCTGACGTCGTATAGATCGGCGGCGGCACCATGCCATCGATATCGGAAGGTTTCAGCCCGGCATCCGCGATGGCGCGGCGCGATGCTTCCAGCATCATGTCCACTGCGGTGCGTTCGGTGCCTTTGACGAAAGCGGTTTCGCCAACGCCAGTGATAGCGGACCTGTCGCTGAAGCTTAGGGCGGCGGGACCGTTCATGCCTGCAGCTCGCCTTGCCGGCGCGCCTGAAACTCACGCTCCAGTCGCTGTGAAAGATCACGCACGCCTACATATACTGCCGGGGGCTGGAGGTTCAGATCGCGGCGCACTTCCTCAAGCGGGTGATCGAGGTACCTTTCCCAATAGAAAGTGGTCAGGTCCGCTGCCTTGCGACCCAGTCGCCACGCCTCAAACGCGGCGCGCGCGACGGGGAGCTGCCATTGCTCCGCCAGCAGTTTGGGAATACCGACCGCAACGATGAAGGTGATGCCGTGATTGTAGAATTGTGCATTGCCAAAAGAGAGTACGCACAATTCGCCCAATGCATCGCGGCCATAACCGGTCACCACATGGAACAGATCGTGCGAATCGCGCAGACGTTGGCGATAGAGCGTGACCGCAGGATCGCTGAATTCTGCCATGCCGCTTGCCTCGCTCGCCTCGGCCAAGCCCTGAGCGGTCAGTCCCTCGCCATAGACGAAATCGAGATAAGCGCGGCCAAGCGTCCCCGGCGCGCAGCGCGCCAGACGCTCCCGGTCGCTGAGCGTGCCGAGCAAATCGGCCCGTTCCGTCAGGATCGTCTGCCCTTGCGGCGAGGCGGCGAAGCGGCGGAAGTTGCGGTAGTAGGAATTGCCCGATAGCGCCTGGACGATGCGAAATACCTGCGAAGTGTCTTCCTTGTCCGCTATCAGCCGGCGCATTGCCGAAAAGGCTTCTCCAGGGCGAATGCCGCGGCGCAATTCGTGCCCTTGCGGCAAGTTTGGTACTTCGTTCATGACAATACCTCCGTCGCGGTTCACGAGTAGGACTTGGCGGATGAAAGCGCCTCTTCGGCCCCCGTGACGAGATCCTGCATGACCTCGGAGGCGGGACGGATCGCGTCGATCAGTCCGATCCCCTGACCTGCGAAACCGGGAATAACGTCTTTTCGCTCCGCCTTGATGCCGGAGGCCATTACCGGCCCGGAAATCATCGATTGGTACGGCATGGGGAGGGGCTCTTTGCCCGCCTCAACCCATGCATCGGCCCATCTGTTGCGAATCATGCGCGCAGGCTTGCCGGTAAGAGAGCGGCTGACCACCGTGTCGTCCTCGCCGCTTTCGGTGATCGCTTCTTTCTGGAAGTGTTCGATACCCGCTTCCTCGGTCGCGAGGAACGCCGTTCCGATCCATGCGCCCTCGGCGCCCAGCATCATCGCGGCAGCAACGCCGCGGCCATCCGAAATGCCGCCGGCACCGATGACGGGAACGCGATCGCCTACCGCATCGACCACTTGCGGGATGAGCGAGATGGTGCCGATCGGCGAATTGTGACCGCCACCATCGTGACCCTGCGCCACAATCATGTCGATGCCCGAACCGACCACTTGCTCGGCATGTTTAACCTTGCCGATCACCGCCATGACCTTGGTGCCATTGGCATGCAGGCGGTCCATCCACGGTTCGGGATTGCCAAGACCCGCAGCATAGACGGACACTTTTTCCTCGATCACCACTTCCATCTGCGCTTCAAAGAACTCCTTCGAGAAGAGCTGAGGCCCGCCTTTCCCCATTTCGGGGGCGCCAGCCGCCCGCATGGCCGCCTCAGTATCAACTTGAGGAAGGCCTTCGCGGTCCATGAAATCGCGGGTGAACTGCTGGTATTCGCCCAGCAGTTCCATCGGATTTTCGGGTGCGCCACCGCTCTGCGGTGCGGATCCGCGCGTGACCGAGGCGGGCAGCAGCGTATCGACGCCGAAGGGCTTGTCGGTCAGCTCGCGGGTCTGACGAATCCAGTCGCGCAGCTGTTCAGGCGAACACGCCGCCGCACCCAGCACGCCCAACCCGCCCGCATTCGATACTGCCGCGGCCAGTGCCGGAACGCTTGCACCGCCCATGCCGGCCAGCAGGATCGGATATTCGATTCCCAGCATTTCACAAATTCGGCTTCTCAGTGCCATTTTCTCTTCCTCTCCGCATGGATGCCTTTTGGCACGCTTCAATTGGTTACAACTGCTAAATTTGCCCCCATTTGACCCGTTGGGACACCAGTTCCGGGCTGCGTTCCGCAAGATAGGATGCCGAGCCCGAGACGAGGCGGCTCATCGCCTGCCGCGCAGCTGCCTGGTCGCCAGTGCGCACCGATTCGAGAACGCTGCGCAAAAATCGTAGTTGGACCGCTCGCTCTTGTGCCGAATACCCCAGCGAGTTCGAGAATTCGCGGGTCAGCAAATGCATCGTCGAGGTTAGCAAGCCAAAGAGCGGATTGCCGCTTGCCCAGCCAAGCAGGTCGTGAAAACGGCGGTTCAGTTCCTCGAAATTATTGTCGGCTTCATTGCGCTCCAGTTCTTTGAAGCAATCGGCAAGTGCACTCAGGTCGCCCGTGGTCGCGCGCAGCGCGGCATAGGCAGCGACATCGGGCGCAATCGCCTCGCGCAGTTCCAGCAATCCGCGCAGGTCCGCTTCCATGAAATGCAGGATCAGCGACAGGCTATTGGCGAAATCACCAGTCTGCGGGCGTGCCACCACCGGCCCGCCTCCGCGCCCCAGTTGCAGGTGGATCACGCCCTGGAGTTCCAGGAAGCGCAAGGCTTCGCGCAAGGTCGCACGGGCAACCTCGTAGCGCGCCAGCATCTCGTCCTCGTGCGGCAGCCGGTCCCCAGGAGAATGCGCCCCCGCCTCGATGTCGCGCACGATGTTCTGGGCGAGCGATAAGGCGCGCTTGGTTTTCTTCACTGTTTCGACCTGCGGCTGCATCGTTGCCCCTTGGCTAAAGTCGTATAACATTTAAAAGCGTTCAATGCCCGCTGTCAATGGCCTTGAAACGATAGGGTGGGGTAAAAAGTAGAAAATATTATAAGCTTTCTTGACAAGAATCGGCTAGACCATTATTTTTGTAAGATTAGGGCAGGATTGCTTGCGGGAGAGGAAGACAGGATATGAATACCCAGATCATGGAAATGGATACTGCAGACAAGATCGCCGCGATTCCGATTGAAGAGATCGACGTTGCCCGGCCAAGCCTGTTCCAGAACGATACCATCGGATTGTTCTTTGATCGGCTGCGCAAGGAAGATCCGGTTCATTACTGCCGCGACAGCTATGTCGGCCCTTATTGGTCGATCACCAAGTTCGACGACATCATGGCGGTCGATACCAACCACAAGGTGTTCTCGTCCGAGGCGAAGCTTGGCGGTATCGCGATTCAGGACATGCATTCGGTTGAGGGTGCGCTTGACCTGGAAATGTTCATTGCCATGGATCCACCCAAGCACGATCAGCAGCGAAAGGCTGTGACGCCCTCGGTCGCGCCGTCCAACTTGCAGCAGCTGGAACCGATCATTCGCCAACGTGCCGCCAAGATTCTCGACGACCTGCCGGTCGGTGAGGAGATTGACTGGGTCGACAAGGTTTCGATCGAATTGACCACTATGACGCTCGCGACGCTGTTCGACTTTCCCTGGGAAGAACGGCGCAAGCTCACCCGCTGGTCGGACATCACAACGGCTGCGCCGGAAACTGGCATCGTCGAATCCTACGAGGCGAGGCGCGAAGAGCTCATCGAGTGCGCAATGTATTTCAAGGGGCTGTGGGAACAGCGCATCAATGAGGAGCCAAAGAACGACCTGATCTCCATTATGGCGCACTCCCCGGCGACAAGGGACATGCCCTTCCTGGAATTTCTGGGTAACCTTCTGCTGCTCATCGTGGGCGGCAACGACACGACCCGCAATTCGATCAGCGGAGGCGTGCTGGCTCTTAATGAGAACCCCGATCAATATCGCAGGCTGTCGGACGACCCTTCGCTCATTGGCAGCATGGTGCCGGAAATCATCCGGTGGCAGACGCCGCTGACCCATATGCGCCGCACTGCGCTCCAGGATTGGGAGATCGGCGGCAAACAGATTAAAAAGGGCGACAAGGTCGTGATGTGGTATCTCTCCGGCAACCGCGACGGCAGCGTCATCGACCGAGCGGACGAATTCATTATCGACCGCAAAAATCCGCGCCATCACCTCTCTTTTGGCTATGGAATTCATCGCTGCATGGGCAGCCGCCTCGCCGAACTGCAACTGCGTATCATCTGGGAAGAGATTCACAAGCGTTTCTCAAGGGTCGAAGTGACCGGCGAGCCTGAGCGCCTGTTTTCAAATCTGGTGCGGGGAATCACCAATCTGCCGGTGCGTTTGCATGCCCGCTGATTGTCCGAACCAAATATTGCGGAGATAGAAATGGTAAAGGTAACGTTCGTCGCGAGCGACGGAGAGCGCCGGGAAGTCGAGATCGACAAAGGCGAAACCGCGCGCGAAGCGGCATTGTTCAACGACGTGCCGGGTATCGACGGCGATTGCGGAGGCGTTTGCGCCTGCGCGACCTGTCACGTTCATGTCGACCCCGAATGGATCGACAAGGTCGGTCGGCTGCAGGAAGACGGGATGGAAGCCGAACTGCTGCAGTTCGCCGAAGGCACTACAGAATACAGCCGCCTCGCGTGCCAGATTCCGATGAAGCCGATGCTGGACGGCCTAGTGCTTCACGTGCCCGAACAGCAATATTGATCCATCGAGATAGATCTCGCAATCCTCGCCCAATCGATGGAGAAGCAACCCTGATCCTCAGATGGAGACCATGATGGCGACCCAGCTGAAAGAGAACACCCACGCGGACGACGACGCGTTTCGCACAGAAGTACACGAATTCCTTAGCGAAAAATTCCCGCAAGAACTCAAGAGCAAGGTCAACCTTGCTAGCAGGCCTGAAAATTCCGACAAACGAAACGCCTCTTCATACAAAATGGCGTGAGTCATATTGGTGCTCGGGGCTGGGCACGCCCACTGGACCCAAGGCATATGGAGGCAGTGGCAGGCTGCTGCCGAGATGCTCGATTTGGCGCAGGCATTGTTCGACAGCACGCTTGACTACCTGAAGCAGCACGTGCGGTTCAACCAGATGCTCGCTTCTTAGCGCTTCAATACCGCGCTGAGCTTTCGCCTGCCGCTAGCTGCGCGAGGAAGGCTAGCTAAGCGGCATGTGGGCACGCAACTCTCGCGCCCACGATCCGAGCGGTCGTCTCATCCGCCCGATCATTTTTCGCAGGTGCTGAGACTGTCCGTCGAACAGCACAGTGGAGGTTTAAATGCATTCGGGCCTACTTCTTTCGTAAGCGAGTTCGGCACCGACTTGCTGCCAACCTCTGCCTTCCTCTCAGCAGGTTGATTCTTCCCCCGTCAATTCTGTCCGCCCCCGAGTCCAATCAGAACAGCCCGGGCTGGACGGCCTGCGAATAGGCGGAACTGTTTGCCCTTCATTCGAACACCCATTCGTTCAGGAGCTATCGGGAATGCAATCTCGTCAACCTACTACTTCACTGGCTGCCCCATAACCCGCACTCTCGGGAATGGTGAGAATGTTCTTCCCGTCACGCTGAACGATTTTCGGGAGGACTGGCGCGATCAAGCGCGCTTCGGCACGTTCGACGCAGTCCTGCGCACTGCTGGCCTGGGCCAGCAGTTCCAGGTTCAGCCTGGTGGGAAAGATAATCGTCCGCTCCCCGGCTTCGCCCATAGCCAGTGCGCCGCCAGGTGATAACCATTCGGCATCCACGGTTTCGTAGCCATCGCACGCCGCGATCTGGCGTTCGGGAGCGCGGGCGACGTAGAACCAAGTGTCGAAGCGCTTGTTCATGAAGGTGGGTGTGATTCACCGAGCGAAATCGCTAAGCCTGTCCAGCCGCAATTGCACATCGGCCTCACGAACCACGTCGAGGAACGCGAGTTCGCCTTGTTCGACCGCCTTGCGGCTTGCCGGGTCGCAGGAACCCTCGAAAGCGCTGCCATCGCTTTTATCGGCCAGCAGGATGCCCGCTTCCTCATAGGCTTCGCGAACTGCGGCGATCCGCAGGGTCCGCTGTGTCGGTTCAAGTGTGTCCCAGCCGGCGCAATGGTCGGCCCATTGCGCAGCATCATCACCCGTAGCTGGTTTCCCACCCGGAAAGACCAGCGCGCCGGAGGCAAAGTCGATCTGGTGGTGCCGCTTTACCATCAGCACTTGGAATTCCGGCTCGTCGCGCAGCAACAACATGGTGGCTGCGGGGACGGGATCGACGGGTTGCGGGCTGGTCATATTTCTCTCTCCGGTTTGATCTTCGCTTATTTGTGTTGGCTTTAAGACATGGGCAGTCGGCTGGTTCAATTCCATTTCCGGACCAATGCGATCAGTGCGAGCGCTAGGGTGATCCCTGCCAGCACCCACGACTGGTCGGGTCGATGGTCACGGGAATCGAGCCAGATCGGGCGATAATGGTGGCATTGCCGATTAGGTCTGGCAGGGAAGCCGAAAGACCGAACAGTCGGCGGCGCAGCTTGGTGAGCTGGCTGCGGGTCGCACCGAACGAGAACCGTTCCGACAGCAGTTCAATAAGGATGGGTCTGGTCTCTTCGGCAATGTTGTAGTCTGGCGCGAACGCGAGGACAGGGCCTTCGGTCGTCAGCAGTGTGCGCAGCAGGATGGCAAGATCGGGCGGCAGGACGAGGCTGTATTCGCGCAGAAGGCCGAAAACCCGGTCGAAAAGCGCCGATAATTCGATCCCCGACAGCACCGTGCCGCGAAATTCTTCGATGATATGGTCCAGATCGAGGGCGAGCTGGTCGCGATCCACCGCCGGATTGCCGGCCCAGTCGAGCAGCAGATCGGCAACGTCCTCCGCCTGTTCGTCGGCGATTGCGAGGATCAGACGGACGATTTCCTGCCGACTCGCTCCGCTGAGAAAACCGACCGCGCCGAAATCGATGAAGCCAACCTGGTCAGCATCCATCCGGAAAATATTACCGGGATGGGGGTCGCCATGGAATTTGCCATTGAGGATCATCATCCGCAGCACAGCATCGGCATAGCGTTTGGCAAATACGATGTTTCGCGCCTTCTCCGCCACACGGTCGATCTGCGATGCGGTGCGATCTCAACCGGTCGATGCAACACAGGCGTTCCAGCACATTCACCCGCAGGCCGGTGAGATGCCAGTGTATCGCCGGGGACTTCGCTCCCAGCGTTTCAAGGTAGCCGCCGATCCGCTCGCAGGCCCGCGCTTCTGCAGCGAGGTCCATCTAGCGGGCCAGGTTCTTGCCGAAGGTCTGGAGGAACTCGACTGGACGATAGCGGGCGATGTCGCTCGACCGCCGCTCGGATAGCTTCGCCAGCCGCACCAGTATGCGCATGTCTGCTTCCAGTCTGGCCGCAGTGCCCGACCGTCGAACCTTCACGATCACGTCACTGCTATTCAGCAAGGTTGCCGTATAGGTTTGGGCGATAGAGGCGGAGGCCATCGGATCGCGCTCGAATGCCGTGAAATCTTCCTCCCACTTCTCGCCCCAACTGGCGACGAGAACAGGCTCGATCGCGTCAAACGGCAGGGGCTCGACCCGGTCCTGAAGACTGGCCAAGGCGTCTATCCACTCGTCAGAGAACACATCGCCGCGCGTTGCGAGAAGTTGGCCGAGTTTCACACCGATCGGGCCAATATCGCGCAGCAAGGCAACCATTGATTTCGGTCGCAAGTGCTCTGGACTGACATCTTCTTCCGGAAAAGGTGCAATTCCAAGGGCATTACCCAGATTCATTGCACCGTGACGGGCAAAAATTCGACCGAGTTCCGCCAATCGCGAAAGGTCGCCTATGAGTTTTTCCGAATCTCCGGGCATCTGGCTCAGTCCGTTGCGTCCGGGAGTTTTTCAAGGTTCTTGGATATCCGATCATCGTCAGTGATTATCTCCCGACGGTCTTTCGATTCGCGCACTTGGAGTTCATAGATGGCCATGGGATTGCTTTAGCCAACTTGGTATGAAACACCAAACAAATATAATAAAGTGCTTTACGATCTGTAGGGCTATCTCTAACTCACCCGTTAAATGAATCGGGATCGATAGAGTGAGCGGACAAATGAAGGATATTTCCGAAGCTGTAGAGGGCGACAATGAACCGGCTGCGGGATCGCGTTCCAACAGGAAACTACGCCTGTTCATCCTCGCGGCGGTGATCGTGGCCGTTCTTGCAGGTGCCTGGTGGTATTATCGTTATGTTACCTACGGGCAATACATGCAGTCAACCGACAATGCCTACGTTGCAGCGGACAGTGTGGTGGTCTCTTCCAAGGTGGCCGGATACGTCGATGCGGTGCTGGTTTCGGAAAACCAACAGGTTGCCCGCGGCGAAGCACTGGTCCAGCTCGACCTGCGTGATTACCGCGCCCAAGCCGCTCAGGCACGCGCCCAGATCGCGGCCACGGTGGCCGGTGCCGACACGATCCGCTCGCAGGTGAGCGAACAGAACGCCGCGATCCGCCAGGCGCGCGCGCAATTGGCCGTCGCGCGCGCGACGCTAGACCTTGCCAACAAACAGGTGAACCGCTATCGCCCGCTCGCCGCCAGCGGGGCGGAACCGCGCGAAAAACTCGACCAGTACGTGACACAAGCGCAGCAGGCTCGGGCCGAACTTGCCTCCGCGCAGGCTGCGGTCGCGGCCGCCACAGGGCGCCGCGCCACGTTGTTTGAGCAGATCGAGCAGACCCGGGCACAGGCCGATGCTGCTCGCGCGCAGCTCGATGTTGCCGACCTCAATGTCTCTTCGACCCGGCTGGAAGCGAGCAGGGCAGGGCGCATTGGTGACCTGTCGGTCCGGGTCGGGCAGTTCGTCCAGCCCGGCCAGCGGCTCATGACTCTGGTGCCGGTGAGCCAGATCTACGTTACCGCCAATTTCAAGGAAACGCAGGTCGGTCTCGTGCGACCGGGTCAGCCGGTCAGACTCGAAGTGGATGCATTGCCAGATGGCAAGATTGCTGGAACGGTGGACAGCATCTCGCCCGGAACCGGGGCCGAATTTTCGATTTTGCCACCAGAAAACGCGACCGGGAACTTCACCAAGATCGTCCAGCGTATCCCGGTCCGCATATCCATCGACGCAGCACCCGAAGTGCGCCGCCTGCTCGTGCCCGGCATGTCGGTCGTCGCTACCATCGACACCCGCGGTGCCGTCGGCGAACTCGAAGAGATTTCGAGCGCTGCCGAATGACCGAGGCAGCGCCTGCCCAAGCTGGCCCGACCGGTGCTCCAACCAAGCCGCAGAATGCCGACGTCACTGCCTGGGTCGCGGTGGTGGCGGGCGCGCTCGGCGCTATGCTGGCGACCTTGGACATCTCAATCGTCAATTCCGCGCTTCCCGTCATTCAGGGCGAAATCGGGGCGACCGGTACCGAGGGCACCTGGATCGCTACCTCCTTTCTCGTCGCCGAGATTGTCGTCATCCCGCTCAGCGCCTGGCTGGAGCGCCTGTTTGGCTTGCGTACGCTGCTCATCATCGCCGTGACTGCGTTTACAGGCTTCTCGATACTATGCGGGATCGCGACCGATCTGACGACTATGATTATCGGTCGTACAGGTCAGGGATTTATGGGCGGCGTACTGATTCCGACTGCGATGACGATCGTGGCGAAGCGGCTGCCTCCCCACCAGCAACCCATCGGTATGGCGCTGTTCGGCATGACCGTCGTCTTAGGTCCGGTCATGGGGCCGCTGATCGGCGGATGGTTGACTGAGAATCTTAGTTGGCACTACGCCTTCTTTGTCAATGTCCCGGTCTGCGCGACCCTCCTCTTGCTCCTATTCGTAGGTTTGCCACACGAAAAGCCGAACTGGGAATATCTGACCCAGGCAGACTGGGCCGGTATCCTTGGCATGATTCTCGGGCTTGGTGGACTGACGGTCGTGCTGGAGGAAGGCCACCGCGAGGAATGGTTCGATTCCTCTCTCATCCGATGGCTTACCCTGATCACTGTAATCGGGTTCGCGTCCCTCATCTACGGTCAATTGTACGCCTCCAAACCCGTTCTTAAACTCCGGCTACTCTTAAGTCGGCAATTCGGGAGCGTCGCTGTGATGGCGCTCGCGTTGGGGATGGTGATGTATGGCTCGATCTACGTTATCCCACAGTTCCTGGCGATTATATCTGATTACAACGCCTTCCAGACCGGGCTGGTAATCTTCTGGATGGGTGTGCCGGCGTTCCTGTTGATGCCGGTTCTACCCTTCATGATCCGTCGCGTTGATATCCGCATCGCAGTAGGGGCTGGTATGCTCTTGATGGCCCTTAGCTGTTTTGTGAGCACCAGCCTTACAGCCGAATCCGGTGGCGCAGTGTTTACCGAAAGCCAGCTAATACGCGGGGTGGGTATGATCCTGGCGATGATGTTCCTCAACCAGGCGACTGTTGCCTCGGTGGCGAAGGACGAAGCCGGCGATGCTTCGGGCATCTTCAATGCCGCGCGCAATCTGGGGGGGTCATTCGCATTAGCGGGCCTCGCCTCGTTCCAGGACCAGCGCACCTGGCATCACAGCCGCCGGATGGAAGAAACTCTGAATGCAAACAGCGTCTCGCTGCAGAGCTACCTGGATTCGCTGGCGCGGACCTTCGGCGGTATGGATGAAGCAATGGCCGTGCTGGACCGGACCATCCAACGTGAAGCCTTTGTTATGACCTATAACGACGTGTTCTTCGTGATGGGTCTGTTGACGGTGATAACGGTGCCGCTTGTCGTGTTCCTCAAGCCGCTGCCCAAGAACGTTTCCCTCTCGATGCACTGATACCGACATGATCCGAAAATCAATTCCTTTTCTTCTTATTGCCGCCACTCTGGCAGGATGCACCGCCGGCCCAGACTATGCGGGGCCGCCCGAGTTGGCTGCCGCCGGCGGAGCCGGGGGTTTCATCCGGGCCGGCGACAAAGTGAGCAGCACAGTGCCGGAACTCGCCGAGTGGTGGATTCTACTCGACGATCCCGGACTCGATCGACTGATCGAGGCGGCGCTCGCCGATAATCCTTCGCTGGAGGCGGTGGGTGCGCGCATCGCGCAGTCCCGCGCATCCCTCGCGCAGGAAAATGCAGGCCGTCTGCCATCGCTTGGCACCCAAGCAACGGTCGTGCAGGGCCGTCTGCCGGGTTTAGACATTCAGGGCGGTCCGCCACTTCCTCCAGGGACGCCCGGAATGCCGCCAGAAGAGGAAGACGATACCATCAGTTTTTATAATGCCGGCCTCAACGCCAATTGGGAGATCGATTTTGGTGGCGGGACCGGGCGGCGGATCGAGGCAGCCAATGCACAGTTGGCCGCTGCCGTAGCGAATGCCGAGGATGCGCGAGTCCAGCTAACTGCAGACGTCGCCAACGCCTATGTGAACCTGCGCGAGGCACAGCAGCGGGTCGTGCGGTACCGCCTGCAAAGCGAGTTGCAGGAGCAGATACTCGTTCTGACCTATCAGCGTTATCAGCAAGGTACCCTACCGCTGTTTCCGGTCGGAAATGCTAATGCAGAACTGGAGTTGCTCAAGTCGCAACTGGCCGAGGCCGAAGCAGATGAGGCCGTGTTGCTCGATGCGCTCGCCGTTCTGACCGGGCGCGCTCCGGGAGCGCCTTCTCTCGAAGTTGCACCGATTGGCGAGATCCCCCTGCCGCCCGAAAGAGTGGCGGTAGGTGATCCCGCTAGTCTCATCGCGCGGCGGCCCGATATCCGCGCCGCTGAACGCACCTTGGCCGCCGCGACGGCGCGGGTCGGTGTGGCCGAGGCTGCGAAGTTTCCGAAACTCTCGTTCATGGGCATCCTCGGGCTGGGGGGAACCTCGCCGGAAGATATCTTCGACGTAGGCGAGTTTTCTGCCATTGCGATTCCGCGCCTGCAATGGAATTTCCTTGATTTCGGAAGGGTCGACGCGTCGATCGACCGGGCAGGTGCGGCTCGCCGCGAGGCTGCTGCAAATTACCGGCAGACCGTGCTTGCAGCTTTGCAGGATGCCGAGCGCGCCTTAGCCCGTTTCGCGCAGCAGCGCGCTGCGCTGGCGGCTTTGATCCAGGTCAAGCGACATGCCGATAAATCGGCGGATCTCAACCGGCAGCGCTTTGAGTCGGGGGCGATCTCGCGCATCGATCTCAACCGGACTTTGCGCGAGCAGGAGAAGGCCAATACGGACTTGGCCCGGGGCAGAGCTGCCCTTACTCTTGCGTGGATTGCGGTGCAAAAATCGCTCGGCCTGGGATGGCAGGCGCCATCCTAGATGCCGACCCTACAGGTCACCGCATATATAGGCACCGCGCCCGCTAGCGAGCAATTTTTCATTCGGCCCGGTAACGCTGGTTTCGGCCACTGAAATTTGCTGACCGACTTTCACAATCAAACCGGTTGCGACGAGCGGGCCTGAGGTTGCCGGGCGATGATAATCGACCCGCAGATCGGCAGTAGCCTTTACTTTCGTGCCCTGTGCAATGAGGGCGTAGAAACCGGTCAGGTCGATCAGAGACGCAAGTACGCCGCCATGGGCCGATCCGATTATAGGATTGGAAACGATTTCGTCGCGCCATGGCATTTCGAGCTCCAGCCGCTGCGGAGTCAGCGACCTAACCTTCAGATCGAGCCACGCATGGAAAGGCGCGATACGGAGAATTTCCTCTATGCGTGCCCGATCTATTCGCGCTGGCGCCTCGCTCATGTTTCTCGCCCCCGCATGGAGTGATGTCGTTTCAGGAAATCGAGAATGGCGTGAGAAAACGAATCGTTCGCATCGCCCACAACCATGTGAGTGGCGCCGGCGATGTCGGTATATTCCGCATGCGGCGCAAGTTCGCGTAGATGCTCCACCGCGTCTTCGGAAACGAGGTCGCTCGAACCGCCGCGAATGAGATGGACCGGCAAGGTGAGGTTCTGGGTCGCCTGGCTTAATGCTTCAAATTGGCGTTGATGGCGCCCTTCATCGCGTTTGCTGACCGTCCTGCTGCTAAGGATAAAGGCTGGATCCCAATGCCAGTAATACCGCCCATCGGCTTTGTGTCGTAGATAGTTACGCAGCCCTTCGCCGCTCGACCGCTTGCGTCGAAGGGGCATATAACGCGCGATCGCTTCCGACGCCTCTTCGGGCGAGGCGAAACCGGTTTCGATATGCTCTTCCATAAATCCGACAATGCGGTTGACCCCGCTTACTTCCATCTGCGGTGCGATGTCGACAAGTGTCAGGGAAGCGAAGCTGCCGGGCGCCAAATCCCCTTCGGCGAGTATACCGGCCATTCCGCCCAGCGACGCCCCGACCAGCGCAAGCTTGCGCTCCATCCGTGATACGATGGCGACCAGATCGGACGCGAAATCGTGTGTTTCGTAAGCGCCATCGGCTGCCCATTCGCTGTCGCCGTGGCCCCGCATGTCGATGGCGATTGCGTGGAAACCCGCCTCCGCAAGGTCGCCGACCACGTTCTTCCATGCACGACGTGTTTGCCCACCACCATGAGCGAGCAGGACGGGCATCGCACCACTCTCGCCGTTGGCTTCGGCTGTGAGGGTCAAGCCTCCAGCTCCTTCAATGCTGACTGTTTCGCAATACATGGGACTACCCCCTAGCTTCCGGCGCCCCAAACAGTAAAGTTATTTAATGTCTCGCCTTTGAAGGAAACTCACCAGCTTATAGCTGGTAGAAGGCTTCAGCCGTTATTGTTTGCTCAGAACTATCCTCCAGAAAATGACCCGCTCGCAGACGAAGTCATTTTCTCGAGGGTTGTGCTCATGCCATATTCATGCGGGAGCCACACGGCTTTTCATCATCATTATCATATTGTCCGGACTCCAAAATACCGCTTCAAGGTGCTGCATGGGGAGGTCCGCCTGCGGGTGCGGGAGATCATCCGGCAGGTCTGCAGCGAACTGGGCGTGAAGATCATCCATGGCGTTCTGTCACGCGATCATGTGCATATGTTTGTCGAGATCCCGCCCCATATTGCAGTCAGCGACTTCGTGCGCCGGGCAAAGGGACGCTCATCGCGCAAGATACAGCAGGAGTTCGAGCATATCCGCAAACGCTACTGGGGCCAGCGCTTCTGGCAACGAGGCTATTTCTCGACCACCTCAGGCAATATCACCGACGACGTGATCCTCAATTATCTCGACAAGCATACTAACCCAAACAAAGCTGGCTTCAGCCCCAACCCGTGAACCTACATGGAGTAATCGCGGGAGCGTGTCGCCTTGACGGCATTTATGCAGTAAAGGGCTTTATATTATATTGAATTTACGATATGGTCACTATCATGACAACCGAAACAGCTACAATGAGCGCAAACGCGCAAGACGGCTTCCTGAATGAGACCGATGAGTTTGCGTTTTTGCTGGAGGAAGTACCGCGAGTCCTGCGCAAGTCATTTGATGAATCGATTGCCCAGTTCGGCTTGTCCCGCACCCAGTGGAGAACATTGGCCTATCTGATCAAGACCGAGGGAATGACGCAAACCGAGCTGGCAGTTTGCCTAGAACTGGAACGAGCTACGATCGGATTGACGATTGATCATCTTGAAAAACTGGAATTTGTCGAACGTCGGTCCGCAGAAGATGACCGGCGTGTCTGGCGGATATTCCTGCGTCCAAAGGCAATCGACATTATTCCGGAACTTCGGAAAGAAGCCAACGCCGTTTATCAGAAGATGTTCAAAGGCATTTCCAAAGCAGACTTGACCATCATACGAACCGCGATGGAAAAAATGGTTGGGAATCTAAGGGTGTGCTGAACACGTCAGATCCCAAAATCTAACTGGTTCTGATCCTTCTCTCCCATAGGATCAGCTGGAGCGAGTGGCTGGGGCCACTCGCTCCCTTTTTTGGTATAAGCCAGTTATTGGCGTTGCTAGCGATCGACTCCTGCCGGAGCATAAATCAGGCAGTCATCCGCGGCTAGAAGTTGCTTAACGGGATGTACGACGTGGATAGAGTAGATATCCTCATCCTTATATACAGCGGATATGATCTACACTGCGCCATGTAGCCGTTGGACGGCATAGCGCCCGAGACTACCGAGAATCTCCCAGCGCGGATTGTGTTTGCTTGTAAGAATACCGAAGAGGTGGTCGACCGACCGACAAGAGGGCGGGTTGTGTTGAAAAACTCGGTCTTGTCAGCATTGTAGAGATGCGATTCAGCATTCCTGTAGAGGCGGGAGATGCTGCGATGATGGGCGAGCGGACGGTGATGCAGGAGGCGCTGTTTTTCGGGTCGATGGTCCGGCAACCAATTTGCTCGCTGTTTTCGGTGACTGGCAAGTGGTTCAGCCGAGCGTTGCCAAAGCACTTGATCGCCTTTTTTCGGGGGAAGGTGAAGAGTTTGCGACCACCGACTGTGCTGCGCTGATGCCGCGCAGCTGGCAATGGCTCGACGGCTCTGCCTTTTCAACTCATGGAGACCTTATGCAAGTCGCGTTTGGTCTGGATCCAATCAATACCGACAAACCGCTCATGTATCAGGGTGTTCGGATCGGTTTTTCGGCCCGACCGAAGGTGTGTCGTTGCCCACTATCGAACATGGTATTGATTTTGAAGGCGAGTTCGGTGTTATTGTAGATCATGTTCCAATGGGAACATGCGCTACGGACGCAACGAAACACATCAGACTAATCGTCAAAATCAACGACTGCTCTTTGCGCGCGATTGCTCCGATAGAAATGGCAACCGGCTTTGGTTGGGTGCAGGCAAAACCGGCCTGTTCGATGGTGCCCTTTGCGGTGACACCCGATGAACTGGGTGAAGTCTAGAAAGATGGCGTGTTTGACACGACTTATAAATTGACTTGTACGGTGAACGTTTTGGTGCAGCCATGGATTTTGGTTTCCAGGGACTGGTTGCTCATGCTGCATTGACGCGCGATCTGGTAGCGGCAACGATTATTGAGTCGGGTACCGTTTCCGATTCAAACTATACAGAAGTCGGATCAAGCTGTATTTCAGAGGTTCGTGCGATCGAGGTGATCCGCGACAAGGGCCTAGCCACAACGCCGTTCCTGTCTTTTGGTGACCCTATTCGCATCGAAGGGCGCGGAATTGACGGCTCATCCCCATGTGGTGTGATCGACCAGCAGGTCGTTCAAGCCTGACGTGCGACTGCCACTTTCTGAAAATAGTATAGGAAAGCCTGATTTGTCATGCCAAGATCGCTCAATTGAAATTGTTTTCAATTGAACCTATTTGGTTGATCTTTTTGACCATGTTCTAGAATGAGCGTGAAATCCATAGGGTGCGATGAGAACAAAAAGAGAGTATCCGCACTTACATTGCACTTACAGCGGTGATATAAGAATTCAGCATTTTGAAAAAATGGCTGAAAACTGGCCGGGACGAGAGGATTCGAACCTCCGATCCCCCCCAGCATCGACTGCTCAGGATAACGCGATCATCTTTAGCCAGGATTGTTCAATCAGTGTTTATTTTTGTCAGAAAAAAAGATTACCATGACACATCTTATTCGTCTGCCCTCTGGTGTTGTTTCGCTGAACACCTAAAGCTCTTGTTCGCATCGCAATTTGAATCGTGATACAACGCAACTATGACCAAGCCAGATCCAGCAACATTGAAAATTGTGGCGGCGCTAATTCGAACCCGCATGGACCGCCTTTCCGGCGATCAGCGACTTGATGGTCTAGAGCGCCTTGGAGCATATCGTGAGTTCAATCAATTGGCGAAAGATCTTGACGCGACCGCAGTCGAGTTTACTCGCGACGAGAAATGGTAGCAGGCGCCGCTACCGGAAATCGTTTTTACATTTATCACTGTTTTGGGTTGGATGGTTCGTTGGTTTAGCAATCAACGCTGTTGTATTCCCTACCTTTGAAAGAACTGGTCCATCATCAGTTCTTCGAATATTGGAATTTCTTCCATTTGCTACCCAAAATGCTACCCAAGTTGCAAATATTGCAACTTCGAATATCATTCTGTCAGAAAATCGTTTATCTTCAACGTATTATGGTGAGCCCTGCTGGGTTCGAACCAGCGACCTACTGATTAAAAGTTAGTATTTGCGGCAAGTGTCCGGATGGTGATGTTTGGCACTATTCCAATTCAGGCGATCTCATATTTGAAGAACCTATCTGGTTGGCGCAAATATTCCTCCGATGATGATCCCCGGGATGATGGTGATGCTTTGGAGAACAAAAACAGAAAATCTGCACTTACATTGCACTTACAGCAGTGATATAAGAATTCAGCATTTTAAAAAATGGCTGAAAACTGGTCGGGACGAGAGGATTCGAACCTCCGACCCCCACACCCCCAGTGTGATGCGCTACCAGGCTGCGCTACGTCCCGACCGAGGTTGCGCATATATGGAGGTCGATGGAGATTGGCAAGTCGTTTGCAACATGCTTCCAACCTTTCCAGAATACGGATTTCGTTGCGCCTTTGCTGTGTGCGTGATAGGCGCGCGCAACATCGGGGTTGGCGGCTTGAGGGCTTGAAACACGGCTCCGGCCACCACACATAAAAATTTGCAATTATCGGGACGAACTCATGACAAGTATTTCCATATTATCCGCAGCAGCAGGCTCCGGCGGCGCTGGCGGCTTTCTGATTTCAATCATGCCGCTGGTGCTGATTTTTGCCGTTTTCTACTTCCTGCTGATCCGTCCGCAGCAAAAGAAGATGAAGGAACATCAGGCGAAGGTCGGATCGGTCAAGAAGAATGACGAGGTCGTCACCGGTGGCGGACTGGTCGGCAAGGCGGTCAAGGTAGATGACGAATTTGTCGAGATCGAAATCGCCAATGGCGTTCGGGTGAAAGCGGTCAAGGCGACCCTTTCCGATGTCATGCCACGCGGCGGAGCCAAACCGGCCAACGACTGAACGCGGTGATATAGAAAGTTAGATTCAATGCTCGATTTCCCGCGCTGGAAAGTCATTTCCATTTCCCTGTTGCTGGCCTTTGGCGTGCTCATGTCAATTCCCAGCCTGCTTGGAGCGAACGGCCTGAAATATTGGCCGAGCTTTCTGCCCAGTGAAACGATCAATCTCGGGCTCGATCTTCAGGGCGGCAGCCATATCCTGCTTGAAGCCGACCCCGCGGATGTCGCGACAGCCCGCTTGCAGACGATGGAAGAATCGGTCCGCGCGGAAATGCGCCGAGCCACGCCGCGCATCGGCATTGGCGATATTTCCCGCAAGGACGGCGTGCTCAGCTTCATGGTCCGCGACAGCACCCAGGTAGATGCGGCGCGCGACGCGATCGTCCCGCTGACCAGCGGAGCCGGTCTGACCGGTCAGCGCGACTGGAACATCGAGGTTCGCGACGATACGCGCTTTGTCCTGACTCCAACGGAAGCGGGCATCAACAACGCCGTAGAAAATGCCATGGAAACGGCAACCGACGTGATCCGTCGCCGGATCGATGAAATGGGTACCCGCGAACCGACCATCATTCGCCAGGGCGACAACCGGATTGTGGTGCAGGTACCGGGTCTCGACGATCCCGAAGCCCTGAAGGCCCTGCTGGGCCAGACCGCGAAGCTGGAATTCAAGCTGGTCGATTTTGAAGCCGACCCCAATATGGTCGCCTCAGGCCGCGCACCGGTTGGCAGCCAGATATTCCCCTATCCCGACAATCCGTCCGGCATTCCGAATATCGCGGTCAAGCGGCTCGGCGGGATCAGCGGCGACAAGCTGACCGACGCCGGACAAAGCTTTGACCAGCAGACCAATGCCCCGGTGGTCAATATCACCTTTGACAGCGAGGGCGGCTCCAAATTTGCCCGCCTGACCCAGAATAATGTCGGTCGGCCCTTTGCCATCATCCTTGATGGGCAGGTGCTGTCTGCGCCCAATATCAACGAGCCGATTCTGGGTGGTTCCGCCCAGATTTCCGGCAATTTCACGGTAGAGAGCGCCAACCAGCTGGCGATTGCCCTGCGGTCCGGCGCGCTGCCGGTGGATCTGAAGATCGTCGAGGAACGGACTGTTGGTCCCGATCTCGGCAAGGATTCGATCGACAAGGGTCTGATCGCCGCGGTCATCGCGACCGTCGCCGTTCTGACCTTCATGGTCGTGACCTATGGCCGGTTCGGCATGTATGCCAATATCGCGCTGGCCCTGAACCTGTTCATCATCGTCGGGGTCATGGCGATGTTCAATGCCACATTGACGCTGCCGGGTATTGCCGGCTTTGTTCTCACCGTCGGATCGGCGGTCGACGCCAACGTGCTGATCAACGAGCGAATACGCGAGGAGCGACGGCGAGGGCGGCGCGTGATTCAGTCTATCGAAGTGGGCTATAAGGAAGCATCGCGTGCGATCATGGACGCCAATATCACCAATATCATTGCCGGTGTCTTGCTGTTCATGTTCGGATCCGGTCCGGTCAAGGGCTTTGCGGTCGTGCTGATGATCGGCATCGCTTCGTCCGTCTTCACCGCTGTGGTCGTAACCCGCATGTTTGTGGCGCTCTGGGTCCGCCGGGCCCGTCCGCAGGAGTTGGTAATATGAGACTTTTGAAACTCGTCCCGGACGATACCAATATCGGCTTCCTGAAATGGCGCAATGTCGCCATGGCCTTCAGCATATTGACGATCATTGCCTCGATCGGACTGGTCGCGGCCAAGGGTCTGAACTTCGGCGTCGATTTCATTGGCGGCCAGATGATCCAGGCGACCTTCACGGAAACCGAGACGGCTCCCATCTCAGAGCTGCGCGACGATATTGGCGCTCTCGGCTATGGCGAAGCGACGATCCAGCGGTTTGGCGATGCCAACGAGGTCTCGATCCGGATGCGGCTGCCTGCCGATGCGGAATCGCGCCCCGAAGCTGCCAATGAAATGACCGAAAAGATCGTCTCGACGATCAGGGCCGATCATCCCGATGTCCGTATCGACGGCGTGGAATCGGTGTCGGGCAAGGTCTCTGCGGAACTGTTCGAAACCGGTGCCTATTCGCTGCTGTTCGCGATGATCGCGATTTCCATCTATATCTGGGTCCGCTTTGAGTGGCAGTTCGGGATCGGCTCCCTGTTTGCCCTGGTCCACGATGTCGCGCTGACCTTTGGATTGTTCGCGCTCACCCAGATGGAATTCAATCTCAATATTGTCGCGGCACTGCTGACGATCATCGGTTATTCGCTCAACGACACGATTGTGGTGTTCGACCGGGTTCGGGAAAATCTGAAGAAATATCGCAAGATGGACATCATTGCCCTGCTGGATCTGTCGGTCAACGAGACGTTGGCGCGGACGGTGATGACCAGTCTGACCATGCTGATCGCGCTGGGCGGCCTGATCCTCTGGGGTCCGGACGTGATCTTCGGCTTCTCGGTGGCGATGTTCTTCGGCGTGTTTGTCGGTACCTACAGCTCGGTCTATATGGCGGCGCCCATCCTGATCTGGCTCAAGGTCGGTCCCGATACATTTGTTCCGGCGGAGTCTGCGAACGACCAAGCGGAAAAAATGGGCGGGCCGGAACAGATTGGCTGACCCTTGGTAGAACTGCGCAAGGATGTCGAATTCACCGGCCCGGTTATTACCGGCTTCACGCCGCAGGGTTACAAGATCGGTGACCAGCGGTTTGAACAGGGGCTGCTGATCTCGCCGGAACAGGCTGTCGGATGGGATGCTGCTGGCCTCGACCGGCTGGATCTGGCCGGGATATTGTCCAGCCTCAACCTGTCCCCGCCGCCGGAGTTTCTTCTGTTGGGCAGCGGCCCGTCGATGCTGCAACCACCTGCTGCCTTCCGGCGCGAAGTGGAAGCCGCCGGCATGGGCCTTGAGGTCATGGACAGCCGCGCAGCGGCGCGGACCTGGGGCGTGTTGCGGGCCGAGGAGCGCTGGATCATCGGCGCCTTTCTGCCGCTGGCCTAGCTTTTGGTGGCCGCTTGCCGCAATATGGCGAGCAACTGGTCGCCATTGGCCTTCCAGCTGAACCGGCTGACCGATGCGCGCACCGCATCCTGTTCGGGCGGATCGGCCAGAACGGCTTTTGCCGCCTCCACAATCGCTTCGACCGTCTGATCGACGATCCGGCCGGCATCGGGGCTGGTCACCAGTTCCCGTGCGCCGCCGGCCTCGCTGATGATCACCGGCGTACCGCAGGCCAGCGCCTCCACCCAGGCATTGGCAAGGCCTTCCGACTTTGACACCAGAATGGCGATATCGGCAGCCGCCGTCAGCTGCGCCAGCTCGTCATGCGCTACGCTGCCAAGAAAGCGCACCCGGTCGGCCACACCCAGTTCGCTGGCCAGCGACCGGTATCTCTGCTCCGCCTCGCCCCTGCCAGCGAGCATCAGCACGGCGTCTGGAAGGCTGGTCAGGGCCCGGATCACCAGATCCTGGTTCTTGCGGGGGATCAGTGCACCGGTGCTGATCAACAGCGGCCCCCCGACACCCAGCGCCCGCTTTGCCGCGGCCCGGTCGACGGGCACGAACCGTTCCTGGTCCAGCCCGGTATAATGGACCGCAATCCTGCTTTCCTCCATGCCAAGAGCAACCATGTCCTGCTTCAGCGCTTCGGATACCGCAAGCAATCTGCTGGCCTTCTCCGCTGCCTGCACTATCTGGTCCCGGCATGCCGGATCGCTGCTCCAGTGATGAATGTCGGCTCCGCGCGCCTTGATCGTGAAGGGAATGTCCAGCGCCTCCGCAAGCCGCATCGCAGCGGGACCGTCCGGATAGAAAAATTCGGCATCGATCACATCGAAAGGCATCTGCCGGTGCAGCTTCTTTGCCAGGGGCAGTATCGCGTTCGCGATACGCAGCGGATTGCTGGCACCCCCGATCTTGGGGATAAGCCGGAACCGGGGACGGTAAACATCAAGCCCATGCCACGTCTCGTGCGTCGGCAGAGCGCGCAGCGGTTGATATTGCTTGTGCCGGCTCAGCGGCCAGACCGGAATGCCGACGGGATTGATTACCGTCACCCTGGTTTCCGGGCGGCTTGCCAGTTCGGCGGTCTGCCGCTCGACAAATATCCCGAAACTCGGCGACGAGCCATTGGGAAAGAGTGTCGAAAGCGTCAGGATGTTGAGCGGACGGTTCATGACAGGCCCTCTAGCACACGGGCCCTAAAGCTCCCTTACCAGGCGGACGGCCACGCCGATCCATTCCGGATCGCTGACGATCTGCTGTCTCGCGCCGCTGCCCAGCGGCAGGATTTGCAGGCGATTGTCCTCACGTCCGATCAGCCGGCCGAACAGAAAGCGTCCGCCGGGGCGAGGGACCAGTATATCGCGATTGAGTGCGCTGCCATATTGTTCCGGGGTTCGCCGGGACAGCCAGACATCGTCACCGGACCGATAGTCGCCAACGCTGCTCTTGACCCGCAGCGCCACCATCGCCGGTTCGAAAGGAGGCTGATAGATATTTTCGACCTTCTCCAGAGCATGAGCGCCCTTGTGGTCCAGAATCGCTGCCACGGGCAGGACTTCCTGATCGGGCAGCGATAGCAGAGCGGCGCTGTCCACGGCCAGGGCATCCGCAATCCGGTTCAGCCAGTCGAGCGACAGGGTCCGTGTGCCGGTTTCCAGCCTGCCGATCGTTTGTGCCGTGGTTGGCGGCTCGCATCGCTTGGCGACATCGTCCAGCGTCATTCCCTTGGCCTTGCGAACGTCTCTGATACGGCTGATCATCATCAATCTCCAAACCTATATGGTTTATGCTTTCCTACATTATGGAAAAAATGGCAAGTGTGAAACCTGTAGTACAGGAGATAATATGACGAAAAATATAACCAGATCGGCAAATAAATTTGCCGACCCGCGCTTGCTGGCGGAACGCGCGCACCCCCAGGATGGCGAAGAGCGCAATGAGCGCCGGTCGGCAGGCAGGCGCGTCCGAAGCGTTACCGTCAATCTGTCCGAATCGCCTCTGGGCTGGCTCCACGCCCGTGGCCACCTGTCGGACCGGCAATTTGACGCGGGTGAAAAACTGCGCGCCGACTGGGAAAGGGCCCATCTCGCTCCGCGGATTACGATGCGATGGGACGCCACACCGGTTTCGGGAGGAAAACGGCTTGCACCAGCGGGATATAGCGAAACCGAAGCGCAGATTGCCGCAAAGCAGCGCTTTACCAGCGCCATCGATCATCTCGGCAGCGGCCTGTCCGACATTGCCTGGCGGATCATCTGTGGAGGCGAGGGGACTCCCGCGGCGGAAAAAAATCTCGGCTGGCCCGCGCGTTCCGGCAAGCTGGTGCTGAAGATAGCGCTGGACCGGCTGGCGGATTTCTACCGCCTGCCGGGCTGATCAGATATTGTTCAGCCGCTCCACCTCTTCGGCCAGTTCCAGCCAGCGCATTTCTGCTGCATCTTTTTCCTCGATCAGCGCGCTATTCTCTTTGGTCAGCGCGTCGAAACGGTCAAAATCCCGCGTATAGAGATTGGGGTCGGACAAGATCTGTTCGATCTCTCCCATGCGCCGGTCGATTGCCTCGATCCGTTCCGGCAGCAGATCATAGTCGCGCTGGTCCTTGTAGCTCAGTTTTTTCGTCGGGCTGCTGGACCGCGGCTGAGAGGAGCCTTTGGAAGCGCTGGCTTTCTGTGCCGGCTTCTGGTCGCTCTCGACCTGCTTGCGTTTGGCTTCCCACTCGGCATAGCCGCCGGCGATGACATCGACCTTGCCGCTGCCGTCGAGGCCGAGCGTGATCGTGACGGTGCGATCGAGAAAGTCGCGATCATGGCTGACCAGCAGTACCGTGCCCTCATAATCGGCGATGACCTCCTGCAGCAGATCAAGCGTTTCGAGATCAAGGTCATTGGTCGGTTCGTCGAGCACCAGCAGATTGGACATGCGGGCAAATTCGCGCGCCAGCAGCAGCCGGGATTGCTCGCCACCCGACAAGGTCCCGACCCTGGCATCGATCAACGTCGGCGCGAACAGGAATTCCTTGAGATAGCCCTGAACATGTTTTTTGGTGCCGCGCACATCGATCCAGTCGCTGCCGTCCGCCAGCACGTCGCGGACGCGCTTGTCAGGGGTCAGCAGGCTCCGCTGCTGGTCGATGAACACGCCATTCAACGTCTTGGCGAGCGCGACGCTGCCGGTATCCGGTTCCAGCTCGCCGGTCAGCATTTTCAGCAAGGTGGTCTTGCCGGCGCCATTGGCCCCGACAATACCGATCCGGTCGCCTCGCTGCACCCGCAGCGAGAAATTCTGGATGATCGTACGCTTGGCATCGCCTTCACCGAAGGACTTGGATATGTCGGTCGCGGTTATCACCGATTTGGTTCGGCTGTCGTCGCTTTCCGCCTGCAGCTTGGCGGCGCCCGCCGGACCGATCATCGCCGCCCGCTGCGCCCGCATTTCCCACAGCTTTTCGAGCCGTCCCTGGTTGCGCTTGCGCCGCGCCGTAACGCCGCGTTCCAGCCAGTGCGCCTCGAGCTTCAGCTTTGCATCGAGTCGTTCTGCCGAACGGGTCTCATCGGCGTAGACTTTCTCCATCCAGGCCTCGTAGCCGCCAAAGCCGACTTCCAGTCGCCGCAACGCTCCGCGATCAAGCCATAATGTCTGTTTGGTGAGGCGGGTCAGAAACGTACGGTCATGCGAGATCGTGATAAACGCGCCCTTGTAGCGGCCCAGCCATTCCTCCAGCCAGTCAATCGCTCCCAGATCGAGGTGGTTGGTCGGTTCGTCGAGCAGCAGCAGATCCGGCTCCGACGCCAGCGCGCGGCACAGCGCGGCTCGCCGCTTTTCGCCGCCGCTTGCCTTGTCTGCGCGGGTCGAAAGATTGGTGCCTAGCTGGTCGGCAATCGCTTCCACTTCGTGCAGGGCCGGTCCTGTCGCTCCTGCCACGGCAAAGTCGCGCAAGGTGGCAAAGGGCGTGAAATCCGGCTCCTGTTCGAGCATCACGATATTGACGCCGGGCTGGATAACCCTCTTGCCCTTGTCCGCCTCGATTTCGTTGGTGATCAGCCGCAGCAGCGTTGTCTTGCCGGCGCCGTTGCGACCGATCAATGCGAGCTTGTCGCGCGGTCCGACATGCAGGTCGAGGTCACGGAACAACCATCCCTCACCCTGATGAAGGGATAGATTCTCGTAGGAAAAAATAGGGGGCTGTGACATGGTCTCCGGGCGTTAGGGGCAAGCGCGCTCCGGCTCAAGTCTTCTCTTTTCCATAAAGGTCATTGACCTGCTGCGCCATATCGGATTGTTAGACAGGAAATCGACCATCTAGGGATTGGAACGGCATTTGCGCATCGTATATCTGAACGGCGATTATGTTCCAAAGTCGGCCGCCAAAGTCTCGGTTTTTGACCGGGGCCTGCTGTTTTCCGATGCTGTCTATGAAGTGATTTCCGTCATCGATGGCCACCTGATCGATATGGAGCGCCATGTGACGCGTCTCGAACGGTCGCTGGGCGAGCTTTCGATCACCGCCTTTGCCGACTGGTCGGCCATCGCACGGACACTCGTGGCCGAAAATGGCTTGCAGGAAGGGCTGGTCTATTTGCAGGTCTCGCGCGGCGTGATGGATGATCGAGACTATCGCTGGCCGGCACCGGATACGCCCCCGACCATATTCGCCTTTGCCCAGCAGCGGGTGCTGATCGAAAATCCCATGGCCGCCACCGGCATGCGGATCATCACCCGGCCCGATCTGCGCTGGCAGAGATGCGACATCAAGACGACGCAGCTGCTCTATGCATCGCTGATGAAAATGGAGGCGGTCGCAGCCGGAGTCGACGATGTCTGGATGACCCGCGATGATCTGGTCTCCGAAGGCACGTCGCAGAACGCCCATATTATCAGTCGGGACGGTGTCCTGATTTCGCATCAGCTCGATCGCGCGATCCTGCCCGGCGTGACCCGGATCGAGACGCTCGCTCAGGCGAAAGCCCTGGGCCTGTCGGTCGAAGAGCGTGCCTTTTCGGTCGACGAGGCAAAGGATGCGGCCGAAGCCTTCATTTCTTCGTCCACTCTGCTGGTGATGCCGGTGGTGGAAATTGACGGCCACAAGATCGGGGACGGCAAGCCCGGGGAATATACGAGGAAAATTAGACAGTCCTATTTAGCTGCTGTTCAGAGAGCTTCCTCTACAACGGCCTGAATCAAATGGAGAATAATATGAAATTATCACTTTTAATGGCCGGAGCGGCCCTGACGATGGTCCCGGCAACATTCGCGCAGGCGGCCAATGTCCAGATTACCGCCGAGAACCCGGTGATCGAGCTCAGCGTGTCCGAACAGGTCGACAGCGCGCCCGATACCGCAATGTTCAGCACCGGCGTCGAAACCAAGGCGAAGACCGCGACGGAGGCGCTTCGTCAGAATTCGGTGCAGGCGCGCGCCGTGATCGACCGGCTGAAATCGCTTGGGATTGCCGAGAAGGATATTCAGACCACGGGCATCAATCTGCGCGCGGACTATGATTATGATCAGCAAAGCCGCGAGAACCGCTTTGTCGGCTATGTCGTGTCCAACCAGGTTTCCGCGACCGTGCATGACATTTCCAAACTGGGCAAAATTCTCGATGCGGTCGTCAGCAGCGGCGCGACCAATCTGAACGGTCCCACCTTCTCGATCGATGATGACAGCAAGGTCAAGGAAGTGGCGCGCGAAAGGGCGCTTGCCAATGCCAAGGCCCGGGCCATGAGCTACGCGCGTTCGGAAGGATATACCGGTGTGCGGGTGCTTTCGATCAACGAAGGCATTTCCAACCAGTCCTATTCGCCGATGCCGCGGATGAAGAACGAGATGGCGGATTCCGCATCGGCGCCGGTCGAACCCGGACAGGTTGGCACGGTCGTTTCGCTCAGCATCACCTATGAAATGACGCGCTAGCCGAGTGGTCTGTAGCCTGAACCCGCTATTCACCTGATGTTAAAACCGCCAAGCCTAGAAAGGGTGCCATGTTGAAGACGTTCCTCTTTTTGCCCTTTCTGGCGCTCGGACTGGTGGCGATTGCGCCGCAGCCGTCTTCGGCTGCGGATCGTCGCGGCGAGCAGAACGAAGCCCGTGCACAGATGATGGCGGGCCAGGTGAAGTCGATCCGGTCGATCGAGGACCGGATTTTGCCCAGAATGCCCGGCAGCGAATATATCGGGCCGGAATTTGATCCCGGTGCACAGGTTTACCGACTGAAATTCATTCGCGATGGCCGGGTGATATTCGTCGACGTGGATGGACGGACCGGAAATATTTTGCGTCAGAGCCGCTGAGCAAGCACCGCTATCTTGCGATTTTCTCCACCCGGAAATTGTAACGCCCGCATTTTCTAAATCATTGTGCGCTGGCGCTGTGGTGATATAGGCTAGGCCACAGAAAAGCATTAATTCGGAGGACAAGCATGCGCGTCTTGATCGTTGAAGACGAACCCACGCTGGGACAGCAGCTCAAAGCGACCCTGGAGGCCAATGGCTATGCCATTGATCTGTCGACAGACGGCGAGGACGGCCATTTCATGGGTTCGACCGAGGACTATGACGCGGTGATCCTGGATCTTGGCCTGCCCGAGATCGACGGCCTGACCGTGCTGGATCGCTGGCGCAAGGAAGAGCGCAATTTTCCCGTGCTGGTTTTGACCGCTCGCGACAGCTGGTCGGACAAGGTGGCGGGCCTTGATGCCGGTGCCGACGATTATCTTGCAAAGCCCTTCCAGACCGAGGAACTGATCGCCCGGCTGCGGGCGCTTATCCGCCGCGCATCGGGCAATGCCTCCTCCGAACTGACCGCCGGAAATGTGCGTCTCGATACGCGCTCCGGCAAGGTCACGCTCGATGGCAGCCCGGTCAAGCTGACCGCGCAGGAATATAAGCTGCTCTCCTACCTGATGCATCACAAGGGCAAGGTCGTGTCCCGGACCGAGCTGATCGAACATATTTATGATCAGGATTTTGACCGCGATTCCAACACCATCGAAGTGTTTGTCACTCGCATCCGCAAGAAATTGGGAGCCGAAGTCATTTCGACGATCAGGGGGCTGGGTTATAGTCTAGAGGATCCCGAAGCCTGAATGAATCCAGCCAGATAGATATTCCGGTCGATGAGAAGGAACCGACAACCGATTTTCGACTAGGCACGCAGACTACCGGCTCGCTCGGACGGCGGATGATCGGGATTGCGGCGGCGTGGATCGTGATCCTTCTGTTCGGTGGCGGCTTCGCGCTGGACCGGGTGTTGAACGACGCGGTAACGCGCAATTTCGACAATCAGCTGGAATATGTGCTCACCGCGATGATCGCGTCGGCAGAGATCGGGCCCGATGGCGAGGTGTTCCTGAACCGGCCTCTCGGTGACCAGCGCTTTCTCGAACCCAATAGCGGTCTCTACTGGCAGATCAGCGGCAAGGGGCATGACGATTTTCCTTCCCGGTCTCTCTGGGACCGCACGCTGGAATCGAACATCGGCCATGATGATCGCAAAACCCATATTTATGACAGCAAGCAATTTCCCGACGAGCCGCTGCGGGTGCTCGAACGCACGATCATCCTGCCGGATTCGAACACGAAATGGCTGTTCCAGGTGGCGCAGAGCCGCGACGGGCTGGATGCCCAGATTGCCAATATTCGCTCCATTCTGGTCAACAGCTTCCTGATCCTGGCGCTGGGCCTGATCGGCATGGCGGCGCTGCAGACGCTTTACGGCCTGTGGCCGCTGCGCAAGATTCGCGTTGCCATTGCCGCGATGCGGACCGGACAGCAGCGGCGAGTGGTAGAGCCGATGCCCAACGAGGTTACCCCGATGGTCGACGAGCTGAACGCCCTGCTCGATCATAATGAGAAACAGGCAGAGGAAGCGCGGCGCCATGCCGGTAATCTCGCCCATGCGCTCAAGACACCGCTGACCGTGATCATGAACAGCGCCACCGCCAAGGCGGATGATCTGGCCGATACGGTGATCCGCGAAGCGGGCGTCATGCGGCGGCAGGTTGATCATCATCTGGCCCGCGCACGCGCCGTTGGCAGGCGCGGCCATGCGCACAGCAGGGCCAAGGTCTGGCAAAGCCTGCAGGCCGTCGAACGCGCGGTCGGCCGGCTCTATCCGCATGTCCGGATCGATATCGACGGCGACAAGAATGCAGTGGCCTCGGTCGAACGTCAGGACCTTGACGAAATGATCGGTAATCTCGTTGAAAACGCTGCCAAATATGGTGGTGGCAGTGTGTTCATCACCGTCGCCAGCGACAAAGATTTTGTCGAACTGCAGATTGAAGATGACGGGCGCGGCATTCCGGAAAAGGATCGGCAGCGCATTTTCGATCGCGGTGCGCGGCTCGACAGCGGCAAGCCCGGGACGGGGCTGGGGCTGGCGATCGTCCGCGATGTGGCGGAAATTTATGATGGCACGGTATCGCTTGAGGAAAGCGAAGATCTGGGCGGGTTGCTGGTGCGGTTGAGATTGCCCAAGTCAGAAATGCAACTGGCCTGAAATTTGTCCCTAACAGCCTGAGACCAAATCGCCATGCTCCGCAAACTCAGTATAGCAATCGTTGGTTGCGGACCGGGCGGATTGGCCACCGCTCTTTTCCTGAAACGGCTTGGCCACGATATCACCATATATGACCAATATGCAGAACCCCTGCCGGTAGGTTCAGGATTGCTGATCCAGCCATCCGGTCAGGCGGTCCTTGAAATGCTGGGGTTGCTGGATAGCATAAGGGCGCTGGCCAGCCCGGTTCATCAGCTTCACGGAATTTCGGTGGAGCAAAATCGCCGCGCGCTGGATATGCGATATTCGAATAGCGGTGATGGCGCCCCCGCTTTGGGTATTCACCGAGCCAGCCTGTTCTCCACTCTGCTAGAAGCGGTCGAGAAGGCGGGTGTTTTGATCGTGGCGAACAGCAAGCTGGTATCGGTCGAAGAAAGCGGAAACCGGATCACCCCGGTGTTTGAAAGAACGGCGTCCGACGCATCCTTCGATCTTCTGATTGATGCAAGCGGGGCGCGAAGCCCGGTGGCTGGGGGCAAGGTCAAACGGCTTGATTATGGCGCGTTCTGGGCGACCGTTGATATGCCGCAGGACCATGATGTGATGCCCGATGCTCTGGATCAACGCTATTACAGGGCAAGCCAGATGGCGGGCATCATGCCGATCGGATTGAACCCTGCGACCGGCAATCCGGGGGCGGCCATTTTCTGGTCGGAAAAGCCTGAAAATGCCGATCGAATTATCGCATCGGGAATCGAGCGGTTCCGGAAAAACTATTGCGATCTTTGGCCGGAAGCGGAACCTTTTGTGTCGCAGCTAAGGTGCATGGAAGACTTGAATCTGGCTGTTTACAATCACCGCACCGGCTGGCCGTCGCCGACCGAACGGCTGATTCACGTCGGCGACAGCTGGCATTGTACAAGTCCCCAGCTGGGGCAAGGCGCCAATATGGCGCTGATAGACGCGGCTGCACTCTCCGGGGCATTCGAGACATCAGGCTCGCTTTTGGAAGTCGGTCAAAAATACCGCAAAGCGCGGATGAGGCATGTCAGGCTGTATCAGATATTAAGCGTCATCTTTACGCCGCTTTATCAGTCGGATGGCGCGTTGAAACCGTGGATCAGGGATATGGTGATTCACCATTTTGCCAAATTGCCGATTGTCCGGAAAATTATCGCCAGAACGGTATCAGGGAAACTCGCTTTATCGCGTCGGTGAACAGGGCTCTAACTGGCATTTTCCCGAATCCGCTCATGGTGGCGAATCACTTCATCAATGATGAAACGCAGGAATTTTTCGGAGAATTCGGGATCCAGATTGGCGTCGCTGGCGAGCTGGCGCAACCGCGCGATCTGCTCCTTTTCACGCGCCCCGTCGGCTGGCGGCAGGTTGTTCTTCGCCTTATACTCGCCCACCGCCTGGGTCACCTTGAACCGCTCGGCCAGCATGAACACCAGCGCCGCATCGATATTGTTGATGCTTTCGCGATATTGTCTAAGCTTTTCGTCCATGATTTGCCGTCCGATTTTCGCCCGCTGGCAATTTCACCCCACTTCTGCAGGACACAATCGCAACGGGCCTTATTTCACTTGCCTTATCCCTAGTGACTTGCCACATCCGGTGCAACATGTCAGCAACAGTCCATCAAATCGGGCGCGATAGCGCGCCTTCACTGGAACCCATCATCTCGCTGGTCGCCAGCGACATGAATCAGGTCAACAGCGTGATTCTCGATCGCATGCAGTCGGAAATCCCTCTTATTCCCGAACTGGCCGGTCATCTGATCGCTGGCGGCGGCAAGCGGATGCGCCCGATGCTGACCCTGGCCGCAGCGAAACTGATCGGCTATCCCGGTGATCGCCATTTCAAACTGGCGGCAGCGGTAGAATTTATCCACACCGCCACCCTGCTGCACGATGATGTCGTCGACGGCTCGGACTTGCGACGCGGCAAAACCGCTGCCAATCTCATTTTCGGTAATCCCGCGACCGTTTTGGTCGGTGACTTCCTGTTCAGCCGTTCGTTCGAGCTGATGGTTGAGGATGGCTCGCTGAAAGTGCTGAAAATATTGTCCAACGCCTCTGCGGTGATCGCGGAAGGCGAGGTCAATCAGCTGACCGCGCAGCGCAAGATCGATACCAGCGAAGACCGCTATCTGGATATCATCGGGGCCAAGACCGCGGCGCTGTTCGCTGCCGCCAGCCGGATATCGGCGGTGGTCGCTGAATGCGATGATGAAATCGAGCTGGCGCTGGACAGCTATGGCCGCAATCTCGGCATTGCCTTCCAGCTGGTCGATGATGCCATCGACTATAGCTCCGATCGCGAAACCATGGGCAAGGATGCCGGTGATGATTTTCGCGAGGGCAAGGTGACCCTGCCGGTCATTCTGGCTTATTCGCGCGGCAACGAGGAAGAGCGGAAATTCTGGAAAGATGCCATCATCGGGCACAAGAGCTCGGACGATGATCTTGCCCGGGCGACCGGCCTCATCCGCTCGACCGGGGCGATGACCGATACCATGTCACGCGCTCGCCATTATGGGCAGCGGGCAATCGACGCGCTGGGAATCTTCGCTTCTGGAAAAGCGAAAGATGCGATGACCGAAGCAGTTGAATTTGCGATATCCCGCGCTTATTGAAGCGGTTCAGGACAGGAACAGACAATGACTGCACGAATTTACCAGATTCCCAGAAATGCAATGCAGTCGGGCAGGGCGCTGACCGATAAATGGGTGCTGGAATTTGAACCGGCTGAGCCACGCAAGCCCGATCCGTTGACCGGCTGGGCCGGCTCCGGTGATACGCAGCGGCAGGTGCGCTTGAATTTTGAATCCTGCGATGCGGCCAAAGCCTATGCCGACAAGCATGCGATTGCCTATGCGGTGATTCCGACGCCGCACAAGACGCTCAAGATACAGGCTTACGCCGACAATTTCCGCTAACCGGGTTTCTGCTCTGCGCAGATCAGGGCAATTGCAGCAATAGCAGCAGCTTTACATCAATCCCCGCGCCTTCACGGCGCTTTTGAGCGACGAATTCGTCCAGTTCGCTGAGTGCAACTCGATGAACCGTGATATTCTCTCCCTCGACACCACCGCCTTCGCTCACCTTGCTCAGACCGCTTGCCTTGAACAGCGAAAAGCTCTCCGAAACCATGCCGGGGGAGGAATAAAATTCGCCGCAATCTTTCATCGTTCCGGCGCGATAACCGGTTTCTTCCTCCAGTTCGCGGATGGCCGCGGTGGCGCTGTCTTCCTCGCCATTATGGTCATGATCGCCGACCAGCCCGGCCGGCAACTCGATGCAGTTTTTGCCCAGCGGAACGCGATATTGCTCGACCAGCAGGACATGGCCTTCATCAATCGCCAGGATGACCGCCGCCTTGATGCCGCGGCTGCGGGAAACATATTCCCATTTGCCGTCGCGCTTGGCCGTGATGAAGCGGCCCTCCCACATGATCTCGACCTTCGCGTCGTCACCTTCGCTCAAAGTTCGATCAACCGGTCGGGCAGTTCGTTCGGATTCTGGTCGGTCTTGGGAAAATGTTCGGACAGGACAATGCCCATCTGGCGCACCGCTTCGGCCATGCCTTCACCCGGCTTGCCTGCACGCACCAGGTCGATCATCGCAATCATGGCATCGCCCCATATCGCCGGTTCCACCTTGGCTGCAATCGCCTCGTCGGCGACAATTTCCGCTCGATGTTCCCGCATCGACAGATAGAGCAATATGCCGGTGCGTCCGACCGTGCGGTGATCGGTCGAGACCCGGAACAGGGCCACAGCCCGCCGCCGCACCCGCGCTTTCTTGATGGGTGGCGGAACAAGCAGGAAGAGCAACGGCTTCCAGATCAGGATCAGCCGGGTTCCGAAGAATTTCAGAGCGGTGAAAACGAACAGCGCCCAATAGGGCAGGGCACTGATGCCGCTCCAGCCACCGGCCAGCCAGTCGATGAAATGCAGATATATTTCCGGAAACAGGCTGATCACCAGCAGCGCGGTCAGCGCCACCAGTCCCGATATCGCCCAGGCGACATCACCATAGGAATCGGATTCGCCAGTGACGATCGTGACGATCTCGCCATCGGTCGATTTCTCAGCAAGCGATACGGCGGATGTAACCACCGTGTGATCGGCTGCAGTAAACTGGTTCACTTTTGCCATCACCAGCCCCCCGATGCGCCGCCGCCGCCGAAGCTGCCGCCACCGCCGCTAAAGCCGCCACTACCACCGAAGCCGCCGCCGCCATGGCCGCCGCCGCCCCAGCCGGAACCGCCGCCCCAGATCACGACTGGACCGGCGCCCCGGCGATAACGTTTGCCGCCGCGGTTGGAGAACATCGGAATGATCACGAAGAAGATCAGGATGAAGATCCAGAAGATGACGAGACCAATATTCTCGCCATCGCTCTGGCTGGACTGCTGTTCAGCATCTTTTGCGATCAGACGCGCTTCGTCTTCCGGAAGAGTCAGCTGTGTTGCAATCCGGTCGACACCGGCAATAATTCCGCCTGCCATATCGCCATTTCTGAACTGCGGCAGAATATCGTTCTGGATGATGACACTCGACAGCGCGTCGGTCATGATGCCTTCAAGGCCATAGCCTACCTCGACGCGCACCTTGCGTTCGTTCGGTGCAACCAGCAGGATCAGGCCATTGTCCTTTTCCGCTTCGCCGTCGGCGCCCTGGCCGATACCCCAGGTCCGACCGAGCTGATAGCCATAGTCGGCGATATCATAGCCCTGGAGACTGTTCACAGTCGCCACCACCATCTGCCGGTTGGACTGGCTTTCCAGTGCAGCAAGTTTTGCCGTTAGTTCCGCCTCCTGCGTTGGATCGAGCATATTCGCCTGATCGACCACGCGACCGGTAAGAGCGGGGAAGTCCTGCGCAAAAGCCGGGCTGGCCAGCGCCATCCAGGCGACAGCCAGACCAGCAAGCACGGTCTTTATCGATCGACAGGTTTTCAGCGCAAGCACGCCTAGAATTTCACTTCGGGTGCTTCATCCGCGCCTTCCGTCGTTGCCTGGAACGGTTCCATCGGTTTTGCGCCATGAATGATCTTCGCGCCGATTATATCAGGGAAGGTCCGGATCGTGGTGTTATATTGGCGGACCGCTTCGTTATAGTCGCGGCGGGCGACATTGATGCGGTTTTCCGTACCTTCGAGCTGACTTTGCAACGCGAGGAAATTCTGGTTGGATTTCAGTTCCGGATAAGCTTCCACCGTCGCCATCAGACGTCCAAGCCCTTGCGAGAGCTGGCCCTGGGCTGCGGCAAATTGCTGAACCTTGGCCGGATCGCTAAGATCGTCGGCATTGAGCTGGATGGAGCTGGCTTTCGCCCGCGCTTCGACCACGGCGGTCAGAGTGTCCTGCTCTTGCGTTGCAAAGCCCTTCACGGTCTCCACCAGATTGGGGATCAGGTCGGCCCGGCGCTGGTAGCTGCTTTCCACATCTGCCCATTTGGCCTTGGCATTTTCTTCCGCTGTCGGCACGCTGTTGATACCGCAGGCACTGAGCGACAAAGCTACGGCCGGCACCATCAAAAATTTGATCCATTTGTTCAGCATGTTCGAAATCCCTCCATCCACACGGCAATGTGCCGCTGCATCTGTAAAAAATAGGCGTCCGGGGGCGGTTTTGCAACGGCCTCCCTCGACAATTGGAGAATTTTCATACATTTACCGCTCGCTGAAACCGGGAAGGGCATTTTATGATAGAAGAATTCAAGGCATTCATTCTCAAGGGCAATGTCCTCGATCTGGCCGTTGCTGTAATAATTGGCGCGGCTTTCGCGACGATTACAACCTCGCTGACCGAAGATGTACTGATGCCGGTTGTCAGCGCGATTGTCGGCATGCCCGATTTTTCCGGCCTGTTCCTGCTATTGGGATCGCTGCCAGCGGATTACAGCGGCTCGATGACCGACTATGCTGCCTTGAAGGAAGCGGGTGTGCCGATGCTTGGCTGGGGCCAGTTCCTGACCGTGGTGATCAATTTCCTCATTCTGGCGTTTATCATTTTCCTCATCGTTCGCTATGCGAACAAGCTGATCAAGAAAAAGGAGGTCGAAAAGAAGGCGACGCCGTCGGGGCCGAGCGAAATCGACCTGCTGATCGAAATTCGCGACCTCCTCAAAAAACAGTGAGCGTGACCGCCGGCTTCCCCTCTTTCAGGGCGACCGATCGGTGATTATTCCGGCTTCTTGAACAGTGCGTTTTTCTCGCTCCGGCTGTGCCCGGGGAGGGCCGGGGAAATCGGCAAAAACAACGCCAAATTTCAAATAATAATTTAATTATTACAACCAGATGACGGCAGGCATCATTTTTTGAGATACTTTGCGAATTTTCGATCCTATAGGCCCGCTCGGCTCGATTGATTCGTAGCCAGTTTGAACGATACAATGGGGACTAATTATTATGCGTAAATTCGCTGTTCTGGCTGTTTCTGCAGCCGTATTCGCTTTGAGTGCCTGCAATGCTCCTGCTGAAGATGCTACGGTAACCGAAGAAGTTGCAACCGAAGAAGTTGCACCTGCTGAAGATGCTATGGCTCCTGAAGCAATGACAACCGAAGAAGTTGCTCCTGCAACCGACGAAGCTGCTGCTCCTGCTGATGCAACTGCTGCACCTGCTGAAGAAGAAGCAGTAACCGAGTAAGCTTGCACGCTCTGAATTCCCTTTGGGGAACTAGAGGAGGGTCAACCGGGCAACCGGTTGGCCCTTTTTTTTATTTTTAGGGAACCAATTTTCAAAGAGCATGTTATTAGCGACGAGGGGCTTTTTTTGCTCCTTCAAAGCAATGAGGGATTAACATGCGTAAATTGATGATTTTGACCGCTTCTACTGCAGCTCTGGCACTGAGTGCCTGCGCGCAGGAAGACACAAGTGGCGCGGAAACTGAAACTGAAGTGCAGGCTCAGGAAGCTGAAATGCAGGCTGACCAGCTCGACGAAGCTGCAGACAACGCAACCACCGAAGCTGGCGAAGAAATGCTGGAAGACAAGGCTGATGCCATGGAAGACAAGGCTGACGTCTTGGAAGACAAGGCTGATGCTGAAGAAGGCGCTCTCGCTCAGTAATCACGAATTCCCTTTGGGGAACTAGAGGAGGGTCAACCGGGCAACCGGTTGGCCCTTTTTCTTGTCTGTGCACTGTTCATTCAGAATTACATCCCTATATAGGGAGCGTCCGTTTCGACGGACTATGGTGATAAATGATGGCGTGTAATAGACACTACGGACCCGGGGGCAGTACCCGGCGGCTCCACCATTTCAGGCGATTTGTAGCAATGCGAGGCGCCTTTGTTGATGGGGCCGAACTAGGATCGACGGGTGTTCAAAGACGTTATTTTTGCCCGGCCTGAGTATGCCGTGATTGCTCAAAACCTATAAGTGCAAACGATAACGAAGCACTCGCTATTGCTGCCTAACCCATTGACCTCACGGTCATAAGTTAGAAAGCTACGCGCGGTTGAACCCACCGGGCAACAGAAGGGAATTCAGCGGTTTGGAAGGCACCGGGCAACAGAAGCCTTCCACTTTCCCCAAATGATTGAAAAATTCTGCTTTGACAGGCTCAGGCTGCCGCGCCCGTTCAGTAATCGGAACTGTAAATCCGGTTGAGGTCGATGGCCTCGATCATCTTCGCGCCGGCCATGAACACGGCACCGGTCGCGGCAAGAAACAGCAACTTACCGCCCCAGCCGGGATATTCGACCAGATAATGCTGGCCCCGCTGAACTGCGCCAGTCGCCAGGGCGTAGGTGATGAGAAAAGCCTCGAATTTGGTCTTGATGACAAACAGACGCCTGATTTTTTTCCACATGCCAGATTCATAGCAAGGGCCGTGCCAAGGGCAGAAAACCGGCATTCTGTGAAAAATAATATGGTAAACTGTAAGTTAACCCGACAACCGTCGCTCGCGTCACTGGCCCAGTTCGGAAAGCTGGCAAATCTCCAGCAGCCGGTGTCTGGCCTGGCGAATGGCAGCGATCAGCTTGGGATCGGACAGTTGCCCGGGATGGATCGATTCCGGCCAATATTCTGCCACCGTCCGGGCGATCTTATCCAGCTTCTGCGGTGTCGCCATGAACCGCTGGTCGACCTTCAGCGGATTGGTAACCACACGCAGGCGCAGGCAGGCCGGCCCGCCGCCATTGGCCATCGACTGGCGAACGTCGACCGGGCAGAGCCGGCGGATCGGTCCGTTGCCGGCCACGAGATCCGTCAGATAGTCCCAGACCGCATCATTGTCGCGCGCCTCGCTCGGCAGGATCAGCGCCATGCCCCCTTCGTCGGGAAGAGTGACGAGCTGCGCATTGAAAAGATAGGATTTTATGGCATCCGCCAGGCTAACCCGGTCGGCCGGCACGATGATGATTTCCGCCTCCGGCATAGCGGAGCGTATCGAATCATAGAGCGAATCCGCTTGTTCAAAGGCCTGTTCATGGGTGAACAGGACCTGTTCGTTGGCCACGGCGACAACGTCATTGTGAAACGCGCCAGCGGCAATTGCTATCTCGGCCTGCTGCGCAAAAATTGCCCGATCCGGGCCAAGGCCATGCTTGCGGGCCACCGCCTTGCTGGCCTCGATATGCTGACGCGCGGGAAACGGCCCGCCGCTTTTGCCATAGACAAAAATCTCGATGCCCTGGCTGTCATGGCCTGCGCAAAGCCGCATATGGTTGGCCGCGCCTTCATCCCCGAAGGGTGAGGGGACGGGCGCATGCACCGCAAAATGGTTGCGATCGGCAAAGGCCAGCTGAAGCTGCGCCAGCGTGCCCGGCCATTCATGGCTGCGGTGCGGCATCGTCTGCAGATTGGCCACGGTAAGATGGCATTTGCCGTCCCGCGTGTCGGGCGCGGGAGAGATGGTGGCGGCATTGGCTGCCCACATCGAGGATGCGGAAAAGGCAGCTGCGCGGAGATGCGGTTCGGCGTCTGCCACTGTTGTCGCCAGCTGGCCCAGCCAGCCTTCATTGGGCCGGTCCAGCGGCATGAAAAAACCCTGTGCGAGACCAAGGTCCAGATTGTGCCGCATCTTGGCAATGCCCTGCAACGCCGCTTCGCGCGGGTAGGCCGTGGCTCCGGCATTGGTCGAGGAGGCAATATTGCCGAGGCTCAGCCCGGCATAATTATGGCTGGGCCCGATGATGCCGTCGAAATTGATTTCCACCACAGCGCTCATCGCAGAACATGCCAGATCGTGTCACCGACGCTCAGGCCGATATTTTTAGCGGCCTCAGGATCGATCGTGACGCCTTCGCTATTCTCCGTGATCATCGCATAGGTCGCCTGAAAATTCTCCAGCGCGCCAGTGGAGATGATCGACTTGACCTCGCCTTCCTGGATAGCGGTAATCGCTGCCGATTTTGCATTGCGAATACTGGTCACATCGTTGGTCTTGGCGACCATCGTCGGGCCACCGTCAAAAATATCGACATAGCCGTCGTAGGAGAAGTTTTCATTCTCCAGCATCCGCATCGCTGCCCGTCCGCTGGTATGCGGCACCCCGATCACAGCCCGGGCGGTTTCGCTCAGCATGGCCGTATAGATGGGATGTTTCGGCATCAGATCGGCAATGAACTGGTTGCCATGAATCGCGTTGAAATAATCGGCTTCCTGAAAGCTCATGCCAAAGAACCGACCGGCTAGCCCGTCCCAGAAAGGCGATCCCCCCGCTTCGTCGATGACACCGCGCAGTTCGGCAAAAACCTTCTCGCCGAAGCGGGAGCGATGTTCCTTGATGAACAGATAGCGGCTGCGGGCCAGCAGCAGGCCAAGACCGCCAGCGCGTTCGCCCGGATGCAGGAACAGGCCGCCGACTTCGCTGGCACCTTCCAGATCGGTCACCAGGCTGAGCATCTGGGCACTGAACGTCCGGTTCAGTTCCTTGCTGGTCTGGGAGAGCGTGCTCAGGCGATAGGAATAGAAGGGCCATGTCTGCCCGACCTTGGTGAACAGCTGGGAGGTGCCCCGCACCGCTCCGGTCTCGACATTTTCCAGCACCATGATGAACAGGTCGTCGCCATGCTCCTCGGTATCCCGCCGGTAGGCGCGTTCGGATCGATCCAGCTTCTGGGTCAGTGAACCCCGGTCCGCTGGCAGGTTTGTAAAACCGCCACCCGTCAGTTTCGCCATTTCGTAAAGATGCTGCAGATCGTCGATCCGCGCCGTGCGTATCCGGAAACTCATAATCCTCCCTTTTTGGCGATTCGCATGATGGTCAGCGCCGACAATTGCGTCCGTTCGACCAGACTTTCCGTGATCAGAAATTCTTCGGAACTGTGGATCGCTCCGCCCCTGACCCCCATAGTGTCAACCACGGGGATGCCGCAAGCCGCGATATTATTGCCATCGCAAACGCCGCCTGTGCCGCGCCAGTTGATATCGAGGCCCAGTTCCGCGCCGCATTCCTTCACAAGCCCAAAGAGCTTCTGCGCCTGCAGGTCGATCGGCTTGGGCGGGCGCCCGAAGCCGCCATGGCAATGGACGCCGAGGTCGTGGGCCTTTGCGATGTCCGTGACCAGCCGGTCGAGCGCGCTTTGTGCCACTGCCTGATCGGCAAGCGCCTTGGGCCGGAAATTGACTCGCAATATGGCATGATCGGGCACCGCATTATTGGGTCCGCCGCCGTCGATCTTCGCCGGGTTGACGCTCAGGCCTTCCCGGTGCAGCGCTTTCAGTCGCAGGGCCATGTCGGCCGCCGCGATCAGCGCATTGCGGCCCTCGTCGGGATTGCGGCCGGCATGAGCGCTCTTGCCGCTGAAGATGATTGAGAAATTGCCGCTGCCGCCGCGTTCGCCAGCAAGCGTGCCGTCGGGCAGGGCGGGCTCGTAGGTTAGGGCAGCCGTCTTACCTTTGGCCAGCCGCTCGATCAAAGACGCCGATGAACCCGAGCCCACTTCCTCGTCGCTGTTGATCATCACATCATAACCGATGCGGCTGGCATATTCGCTTTGCTCGAGCAATTGCAGCGCGCCCAGCATCACAGAAATGCCGCCCTTCATGTCAGCGAGGCCGGGTCCGTTCAGCACCCCGTCTTCCACTTCTGTTATCTGCTGGAAAGCGTGGTCCGCCGGGAATACCGTATCCATATGGCCGGTCAGCAGGATGCGCACCGCTGCCTCCGGGCGAACCGATACCATCAGATGCTGGCCGCGCTGGATCTGATCCACCGTGCCATCGGCGCGCACCGCCTCGACCGGGGCAGGGTCGACCAGCCTGGTATCGCCGGGCAGGACGGAAAAGGCGTCAGCCAGCAGGGCGGCGACGGTTTGCAATCCATCAAGATTGGTCGTGCCACTGTTGACCTTTGCCCACGCAATGGTCCGGGGCAAAAGGGGCAGGGCGATCGCCTCTTCGAGCGTCGCCTGTTCGGGTAGGGATTCTGCTTTCATCTGAAACCGATAGCATTTGTCATCCGCCCATACCACCCGCTCTATTGCTGCGAAAAGTCTGTCCCACAGCGGCGGCATTCGTTATGATCGCACAGCGAGGCCGCAGCGGACGAAATCTTCTTTTCTGACAGGAGCAGCTGGTATGAACGAGAAAAAATTCGGGACTGGATTGTCCTTCATGCAGAGCCGAGAAGGCAGGTTTAAATCTTTGGATTTGCTGCATTCTTGCCGCATTTCTTCATTGATATCCGGTGGAGGATCGAAAATTCTCTTAACATTGTAAAGTTTGTCAAGTTCGTTGCCGCCCCAATCCTTTTCGGTCGTGCCATTTACAGCGCCAAAAAGAGCCGCCATAGACGGCAGCGATTCTTCCCCGGAAAATTTTGAAAGCGTGGAGCCTGGCCTGTAGGCTCCGGATACATGCATTGGAACGAGGAAATATTATGTCCGAATATGTCAGCCAGAACGGCATCCAGATCGCTCAGCAGCTGTTTGATTTTGTCAATGAGCGCGCCTTGCCAAGAACCGGTGTCGACGGCGCAAAATTCTGGGCCGGCTTTGCCGACCTGCTTGGCACGTTCTCGCCCCGCAATGCGGAGCTGCTGGCCAAACGGGAAAAGCTGCAGGCACAGATTGACGCCTGGCATGTCGATCACAAGGGCCAGCCGATCGATCAGGCTGAATATCAGGCCTTTCTGAAGGACATCGGTTATCTGGTTGAAGAACCAGGCTCTTTTTCCATCACCACCAAAAATGTTGATCCGGAAATTGCGACCATGGCCGGACCGCAGCTGGTCGTGCCGTCGCTCAACGACCGCTTTGTCCTGAACGCCTCCAATGCGCGCTGGGGCAGTCTGTACGACGCCTTTTACGGCACCGACGCGCTGGACGCGCCACCGGCAAAGCCCGGCGGCTATGATCCGGAGCGGGGCAGCCATGTTATCAAGGCGGCAAAGGCCTTTCTTGATGAAGCATTTCCCCTGTCGAACGGTTCCTGGACTGATTACACGGGGGGTGATCCGGACTTGGCTGAACCCTCGCAGCTGGTGGGTCGGAATGGGCCGTCTTTGCTGCTCAAACATAACGGGCTGCATGTCGAGGTCGTGATCGACCCGGCACACCCGATCGGCAAGGACGATCCGGCCCATATCGCCGACGTGTTGATGGAAGCGGCGCTAACCACGATCATCGATATGGAAGATTCGGTCGCGGCAGTCGATGCTGAGGACAAGACCCTGGCCTACAGCAACTGGCTCGGCCTGATGCGCGGTGATCTCGATGCATCCTTCGAAAAGGGCGGCAAGACCGTAGAACGCAAGGCCAACCCGGATCGCGACTATGTCGACCTCGACGGCAAGCCTTTCACCCTGCCGGGCCGCAGCCTGATGTTTGTCCGCAATGTCGGCCATCTGATGACCAACCCCGCCGTGCTGCTGGCCGATGGTTCGGAGGCGCCGGAAGGCCTGCTCGATGGCGTCTTCACCAGCCTGATCGCGATGCACGATATCAAGGGGCTGGGCGATCTTCGCAACAGCCGCGCCGGGTCGATCTATATCGTCAAACCGAAAATGCACGGGCCGGAAGAATGCGCGTTCACCAACGACCTGTTCGATGCGGTGGAAGATCTGCTCGGTCTCGACCGCAACACGATCAAGGTCGGGGTGATGGACGAGGAACGCCGCACGTCTGCCAATCTCGCTGCATGTATCCACGCGGTGAAGGACCGGGTCGTGTTCATCAACACCGGCTTCCTCGATCGCACCGGCGATGAAATCCACACCTCGATGCAGGCCGGCGCGATGCTCGCCAAAGGCGATATCAAGAAAAGCGACTGGATCACCGCCTATGAACAGCGCAATGTTGCCATCGGGCTCGCCTGCGGCATGTCCGGCAAGGCGCAGATCGGCAAGGGCATGTGGGCCGCGCCTGACATGATGGCCGACATGATGGAACAGAAGATCGGCCACCCGAAGACCGGCGCCAACACCGCCTGGGTGCCCAGCCCGACAGCGGCAACGCTGCACGCGATCCACTATCACCGGGTCAATGTCTTCGACCGGCAGAAGGAAGTGGCGGGCGAGGGCATAGCGCCGCTCGAAAAGCTGCTGACCATCCCGCTCGCCGACGGCCACAACTGGTCCGACGAGGAAATCGAGCATGAGCTCGATAACAATGCCCAGGGCATATTGGGCTATGTCGTGCGCTGGATCGATCAGGGTATCGGCTGTTCCAAGGTCCCCGACATCAACGACGTCGGCCTGATGGAAGACCGTGCAACCTTGCGCATCTCATCGCAGCATATGGCCAACTGGATGCTGCACGGCGTCTGTTCGGCCGAGCAGGTCGACGCCGCGCTGCTGCGGATGGCGGCAAAGGTCGATGGCCAGAATGAAGGCGATCCGCTCTACCGGCCGATGGCGCCCAACCCTGACGAAAGCCTCGCTTTTCAGGCAGCCCGCGATCTGGTGTTCAAGGGCGTCGAACAGCCCAGCGGCTATACCGAACCGCTGCTCCACGCCTATCGGCAGAAGCTCAAGGCTGACGGCTAGGCTGCTCCGGAAAGCAGACGGGCGATTGCGACAAATTCGTCGACGCTCACCGTCTCGGGGCGCCTCGAACTGTCGATCTCCAGGCGTTCCAGCGCCTCCAGTGCTCCGGCCATGCCTTTCAAGCTCTGCCGGAGCATCTTTCGCCGCTGCCCAAAGGCTGCTTGTGTCAGGTCGGCCAGCACCCCTGGATCGACGCCTTCCGGCTGCGCCTTGGGGGTCAGATGCACGATCGCCGACATCACTTTCGGCGGCGGCGTGAAGGCGGAGCGATGCACCGTCATCGCCAGTCTGGCCTCGCAGCGCCATTGCGCCAGGATCGACAGCCGGCCGTAAGCCTCGGTCGCTTCGCGGGCGACAATCCGGTCGGCGACCTCGCGCTGGAACATCAGGGTCAGCGACTGCCATTGTGGCGGCCACTGCGGTTCGGACAGCCACTTGACCAGCAGCGCCGAACCGACATTATAGGGCAGGTTGGACAGGATGTGGAAAGGCGCATCGAACAGGCTCGCGAGATCGATCTTCAGCGCATCGTCATCAATGACCGTCAATTGGCCCGGGAAATGGTCGCCCAGTTCCGCCAGCGCTGGCAGGCAGCGCCGGTCGCGCTCGACTGCGGTAACGCGCGCGCCGGCCTGCAGCAGCGCCCGGGTCAGTCCGCCCGGTCCTGGCCCCACCTCGAACACTGCCTGGCCCTGCAGATTACCGGGAACCGCAGCGATCCGGTCGAGCAGCTGCATGTCGAACAGAAAGTTCTGGCCCAGCGCCTTGTTCGCGGACAGGCCATGTCTCTTGATCACCTCCCGCAGCGGGGACAGGGCAAGCGGCTGGGTCAATGGTCGTAAATCTGGCGATTGGCCACCGCCGTGGCCGCCATCTGGATGGCCGCGATCATCGAGCGGGGATCCGCGATATTCTGGCCTGCGATATTGAACGCGGTGCCATGATCAGGAGAAGTCCGGACGATGGGAAGGCCCAGAGTCATGTTGACGCCGTCAAAAAAATGCAGGGTTTTGAGCGGGATCAAGGCCTGATCATGATAAGGACACAGGGCGACATCATATTTCGCTCGCGCTTCCTCGTGAAACATCGTGTCTCCGGGCAGCGGGTCGGTGATATCCAGTCCCTCCTCGCGCAGCTGATCGACCGCCGGCTGCATGATCCGCTGCTCTTCCACACCCAGATTGCCGTTCTCACCGGCATGCGGGTTGAGCCCGGCTACCGCGATCCGGGGGTTGTCTATACCAAAATTCCGGACCATCGCCTTGGCCGCCGCCCGGGCGCAGGCAATGATCAGCGGCGTGGTAAGATGTTCCTGAACGTCCTTCAGCGCGATATGCGTTGTCATCGGGATGACGCGCAGGGTGGGCCCGGCCAGCATCATCACGGCATTTTCCCGCGCTATTCCGCAGCGTTCCGATACGAATTCGGTCTGGCCGGGGTAACGAAAGCCGATCTTGTAAAGCTGCGACTTCGAAACGGGGGCGGTGATAACGGCTCCGGCATCGCCCGAACGAGCCAGTCCACAGGCGATCTCGAGCGCGTGGAGCGAACATTGCGCGCTATCCAGCGAGGCCTCGCCGGGAACAGCCGCCGCCGCTTCATGGATATGCAATACGGGCAAGGCCTGACCAAATGAGTCCCCGGCTTCCTTCGGCTGGTCGATCTTCCGTACCGGTACTTCCGGAAGATTTTCGAAATCGGCGATATTTCCGATCACAAAAAACGGCTTGAGCCCGGCTGTCGCTCGCTGCTTCCAGCTCTTCGCGATGATCTCCGGCCCGATGCCTGCGGGGTCTCCGCAGGAGATGGCAAATGGCTTGGCGTCCCAATCCACCATTAATTATATTCGATGATGGCGTCGCGTCTCAGGTCGCGCAGATAGATTTGCGCCCGTTTGTTGACACGCTCATTTTCCAGTCTCGACATGATAGCGTCAAAGGATGGGGCTGAAGCGGTTTGCGGATCGTCCCGTCCACAAAGAATGAGCACCCGCACCCCGTCTTCGACGGAACCGAAGGGCTGGCTTGCCTGACCAATCTGCAACTGGGCGATGGCACCCTGCAGGGCCGCAGGAAGGTCGCGCAGCTTGACCTGGTCGTTATCGACGACGCTGGCACCCAGGCTAGCGGCCACTTCATTGGCTGCACCACAGCCTTTGATAGCCTGAGTAGCCGTCGCAAATTTCGCGGCTTGTGCGGCCGCCTGCTCCTCGGTGACTCCTTTGGGAAAGCCGATGGCAAGCTGCTTCAGACTAAGCAGGGCATTGCGCGGGTCAGCGGTAAGCACCTGACGCGAATCGATGAGATAGAGGATCGAGAAACCGCCGGGGACTTCGACCGGGCCCACAACCTGTCCAACCTGCATCTGCTCCGCGGCCTCGGCAAGACTCTGCGGTAACTGGGCGGGGCGGACCCAGCCCAGGTCGCCGCCGGTAGCGGCGGTCGACGCTTCCGAAAACTGCCGTGCATAGGCCACAAAGGAGCCGCCGCCACGGATCTGTTCCAATATCTTGCGCATATTCTCTGCGACTTGCGGTGCGGTTTCCTGGGTCGCGGACATATAGATTTCGCCAATACGAAATTCGGTGGTGCCCTTGGACGCTTTCAAACGTTCGATGATCGCGTTGACCTCTTCATCGCCGACGTTGATAAACGGCTGGATGTTCCGGCGAAGCAGACGGCTCCAAGCGAGTTCGCCCTTGATCTGGCGTTTGAGAGTGTCGGTCGAAGATCCCTGGGTCCGCAGATACTGATCGAATGCCTCGAGATCCTGTTTGAAATTCTGCTGGGCCACCTGACGGAAAGTGGCATCCACTTCCTCTTCCGAAATGCTGATTTCATTGGCTTCAGCTTCCTGAATCTGCAGCGTTTCATCGATCAGGTTTCGCAACACCTGAAGCCGCAGACGCTGCTTTTCTTCTTCCGCAACTTCGCCGCCATTGGCTGCAACAATCAGCGCCAGACGCTGGCTTACATCGGTTCCGGTAATGATGTCGCCGTTGACGATCGCGGTCGCCCGGCGAACATTGGGGTCATTTTCGCCGAAAATCGTCAGTTCATCGGGAATGTCCAGTCCGGCTTGCGGCAGCGAGGCATCTGCCACCGTCTGGCTCACGGATGGAGACGCACCTGCAACCGCAAGCGCCGTGATCATCATCGCCTTGGTTTTAAAACCCCGGATTTTCATTCTCGATAAATTCATTTTATGTTTCTTCTCAAATAGAAGGAGTGATTTCATGTCGCAAATAGCAAATATCTGCTGAACCCAATATTAGCGGGCAAAAACCGTTTGCAGCTCCCTTACACGCCCAGATTGCGCAAGGCCAGACGGAACAGGAACGTACTGCCACGCCGCGCATCGCCGGTATCCTCATAATCATAGCGCCAGGTGACACCCATGGAGAGGCAGCCGTCATCATAGGCGACGCCGAGCCGGTGTCTGACAGGGGTGAAACCATCGGATTGGGAGATAGGGTCTTCGGTGGAGTCGGTCAGGTCTATGATTGCGGAGCCGAACACCGACCAATATCCATCAATCTGGAACCGTCCCCCAACGCGAACTTCCTCGCGGTCCCTGAGATCTTCCAGTCCCTGTCCGATATTGCGGTTCAGGCGGAGATATCCGATTTGTGCATAGGTGCTGTTCGAGCCGACCGTTGCATCAATCTCATTCCTCCGCACCGCCAGATTGTCTTTGTCCAGCCGAAACCGGTGGGTGAATTTCACAATATCCTTGAACCGGATATTGGTGCGTCCGACAATATCGGAAAAACGGTCGGACAGGCCGGTGCCTTCAGGGACGATATTATTGTTATTCTCGAGCCGGTAGCTCTGGCCAACAATCGTGTTTACCTGCAGATTGGGGCGATTGATCTCCCATTCTACTCCATAGGTCGCGCGAACATTGTCTTCATAGCGATCATAGCCCGGGAAACGGTTGAGCGAGAAAAGATTGGTGTCCTCCAGATCCACCGCACGCGAATCTTCATTCGGCACGGAGAGATTGGCCAGACCGGGGGTCGCGACAATCTGAAAGCGCGGAGTGATCGTCTGGGTGCCGCCAAACGCTTCGCCGATCAAAGGCCATTTCACGTCAATAGCTGCCGTAGCAATCGCCCGTTTCTGCCAACCGCTTTCGCCCCGGTAGATTGCCGTTTCATTGAGGGCATTATCGTCACTGTGATACACGTCCCCGCGCACCAGGCCGGTCAGGGTGATTTCCTGACCCCAGTTGGTCAGTTTGCGCATGTCCCAGCGGGCCAGTCCGAAGGCGCGTTGTGTGTCCTGTCCTTCGCTGCGACCGATCGCCAGGGTGTTGGCCTGTACCTCCAGGCGACCACCCAAAATAGGATCGTCGAACCGCTTGCGATAGTCCATCACCGGCAATGCGACCGGAACGCGGTTTTGCGGATCGTTTACGCGCAATGTCTGGAACGCCCAGCCAGCCAGAGAAAAATAGCTGCTGTTGCTGATCCGCTCGACATTGATGGTGGAGCGAAGGCTGTCATCATCGCTGATATCGTAGCGCCGGAGGAACGTCCGGTCTGACACGATGCGGGCCGATTGCGAAAGCGTCCATTTGTCGTTCAGCCGGAACCGGCCACTGGTCTCAAAATAGCCGCGAAAATCTTTCTCTGCGTTAACGGCTGCTTGCAATGTCCCGGTCGGGATACGCGAGCCATATGTGACATAGCCGGTGAGCTGGAAGGCACCCTTCTGGTCGAGATTCCTGAACGTCCCGCTGACCAGCGGCGCCACGTTGGTAAATACCTGAGTGGTAACGGTTGCATCCTGATTCGGCGCGAGGCTGAAATAATAGGGTACCGTGAGGCCGACACCGTTCACCGTGTCAAATTTGACATCGGGGACCAGGAGGCCGCTGCGGTTTTCGTCACTGACCGGGTGCGAAAGGCCCGGCAAGGGAATCACCGGCAGACCGAAAATCTCTATGCGAGCCCCTTTGTAATTGACCCGTTTCTTGACGGGATCATAAATCACTTTCACCGCCTTGATTTGCCAGCTCGGGTTTTTGGGACATCCATCCTCGGTGACCACCGCACAGGCCGTATAGGCGGCATTGTCGAGCGCAAGAGTCCCGTCGGCATATCGTTCGCTGCGCCGCGCGGCGAGCCGGCTTCCGTCTTCCAGAACGAGCAGGAGATTGTCAACGGCGCCGTCGCGCAGGCTGTCGGTCAGCTCTATCCGGTCGCCATAGGCGACATCACCATCCGGACTGACAGACTTGATATTGCCTTCCGCAACCACAGCCCCGGTTTTTCGGTTCCACAATACCTGGTCGGCACGCAACTTATATCCGTCGCGATTGAGGATCACATTGCCTTCTGCCGTGACCAGATCATTCTCGAAATCATAGTCGATGCTGTTGGCGCTGAATTCGATTTGCTCGTCTTGCTGGTCCGGCGCAGGAGCGGCATCGCTCCGAACCTGGCCGATAGCGGACGCCGGTGCAAAGGCAGCCAAAGACAGGGTTAAAAGGGCAAGTGAAGATTTCATCGACTGGCTCAACCTGCTTTTAGCCCCATTTTGAACAGCATCAAATATCGCACTGTCCGACTTCCGATCGCCTATTGCACCAGTTTGGCTGGTCTGCAAATTTTCTTTGACAGATTTTGATGAACAGATGCTTGACCAAAAAAGCAAGACGGTGCAGCAACGCGCCACGATAGATCGATTGTCGGTCGCTTCATGCGTGAAGCCGGATCGACGAGTGAACCACTGAGGCTTTTCACTCCTCAGAAAAACAAGGACAATTCCCGATGAATTTCAACTTTGCCAGTCAGCGGCCTGCGGATGCCGACGCGATTATTTTTGCAGTCACCAAGAATGGATTGGACGATTTCGAGCCAAAGCTCGAACAAGCGGCCATGGTGAAAGCGGGTGCAAAAGCGGCGCGCTTTGAAGGGAAGCTGGGTGAGGTTTTCGAAACTTTCGTGACCGATGCGGGCAAAACCCTGCGGGTTGTCTTGACGGGGCTGGGCAAAGGGAAGGCAAAGGATGCGGAATCGGCGGGTGGGTCAGCCATCGCCAAAATTCTGGCTTCCGGATCCAAACATGCCGCTATCGATCCCTCCGGCCTCGATGAAGCGCATCTCGCAAAATTGCTGTTCGGCGCCAAATTGCGCAGCTGGCGGCATGACAAATATCGGACCACCATGCCGGAGAAGCAAAAGGTGACTCTGGAACAGATCACGGTGCTTGATGAGCATATGGAAGATGCCAAAGCGTGGCAGGATCTTTCTGCCGTCGCCGATGGCGTCGCTCTGACGCGGGAGCTGGTCGCAGAGCCGGCGAACGCGATCTATCCTGAAAGCTTCGTGGCGCGCTGCGAGGAGCTGAAGGAACTTGGTGTTGAGTTTACCGTGCTGGGCTGGGACGAAATGGAGAAGCTGGGCATGGGCGCGCTGCTCGGCGTGTCGCAGGGTTCAGAGCGTCCGCCACGGTTGCTGGCGATGCGCTGGGACGGCACGAACGGGGCCCAGAAAACACCGCTGGCCTTGGTCGGCAAGGGCGTGACGTTCGACACGGGCGGCATCTCGCTGAAGCCGGGTGCGGGTATGGAAGAAATGAAATGGGATATGGGCGGCGCTGGTGCGGTCGCTGGTACCATGAAAGCGCTCGCTGGCCGGAAAGCCAAGGCGCATGTTGTCGGTGTGTGCGGGCTGGTTGAAAATATGCCCGACGGCAAGGCGCAGCGGCCGGGAGATGTTGTCACCAGCATGAACGGCCAGACCATCGAGGTGATCAACACCGATGCAGAAGGGCGCCTGGTATTGTGCGACGCGATGCACTGGACGCAGGAAACGTTCAAACCGGACGTGATGATTGACCTGGCCACGCTGACTGGTGCGATGATCATTTCGCTGGGCAATGAACATGCCGGCTGTTTCAGCAATGACGATGATCTCGCCGAAGACCTGATTGACGCCGGCAAGGATTCCGGCGATCCGCTCTGGCGGCTGCCGATCGGCCCGGCTTATGACAAGCTGATCAATTCGCCGATTGCCGACATGAAAAATGTCGGGCCGCGCGGAGCAGGGTCGATCACGGCCGCGCAGTTTCTCAAGCGGTTCGTCAAGGACGGCGTGAAATGGGCGCATCTCGACATCGCTGGCATGGTCTGGGCCGACAAGGCGGGTCCCGTCTGGGAAAAGGGCGCGACGGGCTATGGCGTGCGTCTGCTTAACCAATATGTCGCCGACCATTTCGAAAATGGCGCCGATTGAAGGGTCCCCGGCGAAGGCTGAGCGAGAGGTTGCGAAGGTTTCGCGGTGCGTGTTGATTTTTATCATCTGACCCGGGACCCGGCGGAAAAGCTGGTGCCGATGCTGGCGGACAAGTCGCTGGATGTTGGAAAGAGACTGTTGTTGGTGGCGCAGGACGAATCGCACAGGGCCGCGCTGAGCGAGGCCCTGTGGTGCGCCCAGCCGGCCAGTTTTCTGGCTCATGATTTTGGCGGATCTGCAGGGGAGGCGGACCAGCCGATCCTGCTTTCCGACCATTGCGAGCCGGCCAACGGGGCGTCCTACATCATCCTGTCGGATGGCCAGTGGCGGGACGAGGCGCTGAATTTCGAGCGCGCCTTCTTCCTGTTCGGCGCCGAGCAGATCGATCACGCGCGTGCCGTCTGGCGGCAATTGAGCGCCGATGAAGCTGTCACTCCGCGCTACTGGAAGCAGGATGGTGGCCGCTGGGTGGAAGGTCCCTGATCCTGCTTTACCGCGGGAGGGCAGGGCCGGGCCCGAATCGAAAACTTGCCATGGTGCAGTGCAGCGGCTAAGGGCGGCGCAAACTTAGTCTATCCCCACATTCATGGAGCACTATCATGGCCGTTACACGGACATTTTCGATCATCAAGCCCGACGCCACTCGCCGCAATATCACCGGCGCCGTCACCAAGATGCTGGAAGAGGCGGGCCTGCGCGTCGTCGCATCCAAGCGCATCCACATGACCCGCGAACAGGCCGAAGGCTTTTACGCGGTCCACAAGGAACGTCCCTTTTTCGGTGAGCTGGTCGACTTCATGATCAGCGGCCCCTGCGTTGTCCAGGTTCTGGAAGGCGAAAATGCCATGCAGGTCAATCGCGACATCATGGGCGCGACCAATCCTGCCGACGCCGCTCCCGGCACGATCCGCAAGGAACTGGCCGAAAGCCTCGAAGCGAACACGGTTCACGGTTCCGACAGCGAAGAAAATGCCGCGATCGAAATCGCCTATTTCTTCAAGGATGATGAAATCGTCGGCTAACGCCTTCCGCAAATTTTGCGCATTCAAACGCCCGGTTGCAGATCTTGCAGCCGGGCGTTTTTATTGGGCTATGGCCAAGCAAACACTGTGTTTCTGCTCCTGCGGCACTTCTCTCCATTCAATCCAGCTCTCCATTCAATCCAGCCAGGGTGAACTTTACCCACTTGCAATGACTGACGCCGAAGGATAGGGGCTAATGATAATCGATTGCAATAAGGTGTTTGGATTTGACGCGAAGGGCGATTCGGCTCTGGTTTCTGGTGCACAAGTGGAGCAGCCTCGTCTGCACCGCTTTCCTGCTGATGCTGTGTGTCACTGGGCTGCCGCTGATATTTCATGACGAGATTGATTGGCTGACGGAAGAGCAGCCGGAGTTCGGCATGCCCGGCGTCGGTTCCTCGGGCACGGCGGAGGGCTTGCTGTCGCTGGACGAGATGATGCAGCGCGCGCTGGCCAACCGTCCGGGCGAGGTGCCGGTGTTCATGGCCTTTGACAATGATCAGCCCTCGATGACCATCACCACCGCACCGCGCCCCGATTCGCCGGCCGCCGCAATGACCATCCAGTCCTTCGACCGCTCGACCGGGGAGCAGATCGGCATGGTCGCGGATAGCGACGGCGGCGTGATGCACTTTCTGCTGCAATTGCACACCGACATGTTCCTGGGCCTGCCGGGCATGTTGTTCCTGGCGGTGATCGGAATATTGTTCACTGCGGCCCTGATATCCGGGGTCGTGCTCTACGCGCCGTTCATGCGCAAGCTCGATTTCGGCACCGTCCGCGTCTCGCGCAGTCCGCGCCTCAAGTGGCTCGACTATCACAACCTGCTGGGCATTGTCGCGCTGGCCTGGATGCTGGTGGTCGGCCTGACCGGCGTGATCAACGCGCTGTCGACGCCGATCGAGGATATGTGGCAGGCGGGCGAGCTGGCCGACATGACCAGCGCCTATGCCGGGCGCGAGGCGCTGCCGCCCGCGCGCTACGGATCGCTGGACCGTGCGATGGCGCAGGCGCGGGCAGTGCTGCCGGGCAACAACCCGCAATTCATCGCCTTCCCCGGCGGAAGTTTCAGCTCGGACCATCATTATGCCGTGTTCTTCCAGGGCGACACCCCGCTGACCGAGCGGTTGCTGACCCCCGCGCTGATCGACGCCGAGACCGGCGCGTTCACCGATGCGCGGCCGATGCCCTGGTATTATCAGGCCTTGTCGCTCTCGCGGCCCCTGCATTTCGGTGATTACGGGGGGCTGCCGCTCAAGCTCCTTTGGGCGGCGCTGACGCTGTTCACGATCGTGGTCCTGGGCAGCGGCCTTTATCTCTGGCTGGTCAAGGGGGAGTCCTCGTCGCGAGCGCACCTGCGCAAGATCGAACAGCTGGCGGTCCCGGCGAAATGAGCAGGCACAACAAGCGCAGACTGCCGCTGCGCGCGATCTTTGCATGGCCGGCGGCGATCTTCCTGATCGGCATATTCGGCTTGGTGAGCGCGCTGACCGGGGACGGCTGGCGGGACGGCCTGTCCTGGCTGGCGCTGGCCGCGCCGGTGGCCGCGCTCGCATGGGCAATGCGGACCCGGCGTTACTGAACATCAGAATTCCGATTTGAAAGGAAATACACCATGAACCACAAGCTTTCACGCACCGCGCTGCTTCTCGCCGCGGGCTTCACCGCGACCACGCTGGCGGCGCCGGCGCTTGCCCAGGAGTCGCAAGCGGACAAGGACCTGATCATCGTCACCGCCCAGCGCGAGAACCAGACCGGTGTGCGCCAGGGCGGCAATGCGGGTGTGCTGGGCAACAAGCCTGCCGAAGATCTGCCGTTCAGCGTGCGCAGCTATAATTCAGCGCTGATCCTCAATCAGCAGCCGCAGACGCTCGGCCAGGTGCTCGAGAATGATCCGACAATCCGCACCACCACCGGCTTCGGCATCGCCGGCGAATTGTTCAACATTCGCGGGTTCACGCTCGGCGGCGACGATATTGGCTATGACGGCCTCTACGGCATCATGCCCCGCCAGCTTGCGGCTCCCGAACTTTATGAATCGGTCGAGGTCCTGAACGGCTCCAGCGCATTCCTGAATGGCGCTGCACCGGGCGGTTCTGGCATTGGCGGCAGCGTCAATCTCGTTCCAAAACGGGCCACCGACGGAGACACGACCCGTGCGACGCTGGGCTATACCGCGCCCGAGCATATCGGCGGCAGCTTCGACATCGGTCGCCGGCTGGGCGCGGATGGTGAATGGGGCATTCGCCTCAACGGCGCCGCGCGTAGCGGCGATGTCTCGGTCGATGACGAATTCCGCAGCACTTATGTGCTGGGCGGGGCGATCGATTATGATTCCGGGCCGCTGCGGCTGTCGCTCGACCTCGCCTATCAGCGGATCAAGGTGGCGCATTTCCGCCCGAAACTCAGCGTTTCCGGCCTTGGCGTGATCCCCCGGGAGCCCGAAGCCAGCACCAATTTTGGCCAGCCCTGGCAATATACGACCTTGCGCGATGTCTTCGGCCAGTTCCGCGCCGAATATGATATTGCCGAGGATGTGATGGTCTACGCCGCCTTTGGCGCACGCGACGGGTCGGAACAGGGCGTCTACAGCACGCCGACGCTGATCGACGCGACTACCGGCGATATTTCGGTCAGCAGCTCCTATATTCCGCGCACCGACAATAACGAGGCGGCGACGGCGGGATTGCGCGCCCGGTTCGAAACCGGGGGAATATCCAACGAGATCAATGTCGGCGGCTCGATGAACTGGCTGGTGAATCGCAACGCCTATGAATTCTACACCGACTCGCCCGGGCTGAACAATCTCTACGACCCGGTAGAGCTGCCGCGTTCCACCACCGTCTCTTTCGCCGGTGGCAATCTCGACGATCCGTTCCCGCTCTCGCGCACCCGTCTGCGCAGCGCCTTTGTCTCCGACACGATCGGTTTCTGGGATGACAGGATCCTGTTCACCGCGGGCGTGCGTCTGCAGGAGATCCGCTCGAAATCCTATTCCTACTCCGGCGGGGCGCTGCAGAGCGAATATAAAGAAGACGCCTGGACGCCGGTCTTCGGTCTGGTGGTCAAGCCGGTCGAGGGATTGTCGCTCTATGCCAACCGCATCGAATCTCTGGTGCAGGGTGCCAGCGCGCCCGCCAGCGGTGCCAATCCGGCGGGCGGCAGCCCCTTGCCGGTGAGCAATGTCGGCGAAACCCTCTCGCCCTATGTGTCCGAACAATATGAGATCGGCGGCAAGCTCACCCTCGGTCCGGTCGACCTGACGCTGGCGCTGTTCCAGATCGACCGCGAGACCGCCATCCTCCGTATCGATCCGGCGGATTCGACAAGGCTCCAATTCGGACCCTATGGAATTCAGCGCAATCGCGGTATCGAATTCACCATGGCCGGAGAAATCAGCGACGGCCTGCGCCTGATCGCCGGCGGCTCGGTGATCGATGCCAAGCTGCGCCGGACGGAAAATAGCGTCAACGAAGGCAATGATGCCGTTGGCGTGCCGGAACTGCTGCTCAACGCCAATGTCGAATGGGACGTGCCTTTCGTCCCGGCGCTGACGCTGACAGGCCGCGCGGTGCACACCGGCAAGCAGCCTGCCGATATTGGCAACACGCTGTTTCTCGATTCCTGGACCCGGTTCGACATCGGCGCACGCTATGTGGCGCTGGTTGGCGACAATCCGCTAACCTTGCGACTGAGCATCGATAATGTGGCTAACGAAGCCTATTGGGCATCGGCCTTCGATACGTTCCGTCCGGATCTGGCGCTGGGCTCACCACGCACCTTCAAGGCATCGGCCACCATCGACTTCTAGAAGATTCTGATCTCCCGCAGGTGTCCTGCGGGAGATTTTCGAACCATTTCCGTTTGGATCAGCGGCACGAAACCCTGACCGACCGGCTGTGGCCAGAAGCGGTCCTCCAGCGCTGCCGGACCAGTCGCTTCTTCTTGCCCACCGGTGGCAGCCTGAGCGATGGCAAGCAATCGCCGATCCCTCCCATATTCATTCTTGCAAATGCTAATGATTATCAATAGTGGCGACGGACAGAATTTATATGTGAGGGAAAATGATGCGACTTCTGAAGATTGCCGTTCTGGGGACTACCGCTCTGGCGCCGCTGCCCGCGCTCGCCGAAAGCGCAGCGGACGATTTCGAGCAGCGGACGATCATTGTCACCGGTGCGCTCGAAGATGCCAGCACCGCCACCAAGACCGACACGCCGATCATCGAGACGCCGCAGCCGATCACGGTGATCGACGATGAACTCTATCTCGCCCAGGGCGCGATCAGCATCGGCGACACGCTGAACTATGTCGCTGGCGTGACGGCCAATCCCTATGGTCCGGACAGCCGCGTCGACGGGGCCTTGGTGCGCGGCATCAACGCGCTGCAGTTCCGCGACGGCATGCGCGACATTTTCAGCTATTATGCCAGCATCCGCTCCGATCCCTATAATTTCGACCAGGTCGAGCTGGTCCGCGGTCCGGCCTCGGTGCTGTTCGGGCAGGGCGCGCTGGGCGGGATCGTCAATCTCGTGTCGAAACGGCCCGAATTCGAAACGAGCGGCGAAGCCTCGATTCGCTATGGTTCGTTTGACCGCAAGGAAGCGTTGGTCGATGTCACCGGTCCGTTGGGTGACACGGTTGCCGGCCGGATCGTTGCCCGCGTGCGCGACGCCGGAACCCAAACCGACGATGTACCCGACGACCGGATCATGGTCTCGCCCTCGATCACCTTCCAGCCTTCGCCGGATACCAAGCTGACCTTCATCGGTCTCTATCAGGAGGACGACGGCGGCTCGACCTCGCAGTTCCTGCCGCTGGTCGGGACGATCCTCCCCAATCCCAACGGCAAGCTTCCGAACAGCCTGTTTATCGGCAAGCCCGGCTGGGACCGTTATGACGGTCGCCTCTTGCAGGGAACGGCGCTGCTCGAACACCGGTTCAACGATTCGGCCAGGATCAATCTCAAGGCGCGCTATATCGACAGCGACCTCAGCTATTTCACCCATTATCCGAACAGCTATTCCAATCCCGCGAATCCATATGTTCTGCTCGACCCGGTTACCGGAAAGCCGGTTCTCGACGACAAGAAAGTGCCGGTGCCCGACCCGGAGCAGCGCACGATCGGGCTCTATTCGAGCGGCAGCATCGCGCGGATGGAAATTTTCTCCACCGACAATAATGTCCAGCTCGATTTCAACACCGGATCGGCGATCGAGCATATATTGCTGGCAGGGATCGATTATAGCTTCAATTCGGTCCACAAGACCGGCGGATTGGCGACCGAATATATCGATATCTACGATATCGACTATGGCGCGCTGTCCAATTATGGCGGCGGCCTGCCGACCCCGACCTATGTTTCCGAGGATGTCGACCAGGACCAGCTCGGCATCTATGTGCAGGACCAGATCCGCTTCTTCGACCGCGTCTCCATCGTATTGGGCGCGCGGCGCGACTGGACCAGCGCGCAGAGCATGGGCGGTCCGACCCGGCACGATGCAGCGACCACATTCCGCGCCGGTGTGATCGCCGAGATCGTTGACGGGGTCTCACCCTTTTTCAGCTATACCGAGAGTTTCGAACCGATTGCCGGAACCGCCAGCAACGGCAGTGCGTTCATTCCGAAGTCGGGCCGCCAGTTCGAGGCGGGAATCAAGTTCCATCCGGCCGACGCGATCCTGATGACGGTCACCGGCTATCATATCAAGGAAAGCAACCGGCCGGTTTCGGACGACAGCACCGCCGACCCGTTCGACCAGATCCAGATTGGGTCGCTGACCTCGAAAGGGATCGAGTTTGAAGGCACTGCCGCGCTGCCGGGCGAACTCAATATCATCGCCAACGCCAGCTATAATGAGGCCGAGATCGCGGGCACCGGGCAACAGCTCGACAATGTGCCGAAATTCAACGCCTCATTCTGGGCGACCAAGGGTTTCTCGCTGGGTGGCGATACCAGACTGTTGCTCGGTGGCGGTGTCCGGCATGTTGGCAAGAACCGGTCGTTCGGCCCGGCCTTTCCGGGCGGCATAGTGACGCCCTCGTTCACGCTGGTCGATGCCCTGGCCGAGATCAGCTATGGCAACTGGGGTTTTGCGCTGAATGCCACCAACCTGTTCGACAAGCGCTATTATTCGGCCTGTCTGGCGCGCGGGGACTGTTTCATGGGCAGCGAACGCAATATCATGGGCACGCTGAGCTACCGTTTCTGATGGCGCTCGATCTGCTTCATCTGGCCGGTTCGGTCACCGCTGTTGCAGGCGTGGCGGTGTTGCGCCTCGCCTGGGCGCGGCCCCGGCGTTCGCTGCCGCTCAACATCATTGGCTGGATACTGCTTGCTGCGGCGATGGTCGCAGGCTGGGTGATGGCCGGGGCATGGGGCGTGTCGGTGATGGCGCTCTGGGCGATGGGGGCGGCCTTCGTGCTGCTCGCTGTGGCGGCGTGGCAATCGCCGCCCGCCAGACGCAAGGCATCCAGCCGCCGGGCAGGGATGCTGCCCGAGGCCGGTGAGCCGCTGTATCTGGGTCGGCGTGTTGCAACCTTTCTGATCGTCGTGCTTGCCGCGATGCTGGCCTCCCTTGCCATCGCCATTGCCGTGCGCTGGCTTTCGCTGCTGACCGGTGCCAGCGAGGCCAATGCCAATGTCCTGGCGCTGTTTGTCGTACCGCTGGCCTGGACAATCCTGGCTTTCCTCATCCTGATGACCGGCAGCCGCAAGCGCCAGCTGGCCATTGTTGCGATATCACTCGCGACGGTCCTTCCGGCGCTTGCATCCGGGAGCCTGTCATGAGCAACCTTATCCAGCCGGGAACGGTGAAACAGTCTCTCTCCGCCCATGCTGCGATCGGCCTGATCGCCGGCGCGCTGCTCTATATTGTCTCGCTGACCGGCACGATCGCGGTTTTCTATCAGGAACTGCAGCGGGTCGAGCAGTCCGAGGCACCGGAAATGCAGTCGATTGCGCCCGACGCGGTGCAGCGCGGCGTGGCTGCGGTACTGGCCAGCGAGGCGGGCAAGCCGGCTACCACGCATCTCTATGTCCATCTGCCCGAGCCGGAATTGCCGCGCACGACGATCACCACCGATACGCAGGCGCTGCATCTGGCACAGGATGGCTCGATTGCCGGATCGGAAGAGATCGGCTGGTCGGATTTCCTGGTTAAGCTTCACTATACGCTGAACCTGCCGGCGCTGGTCGGTATTACCATCGTCGGCATATTGGGCGTGATGATGCTGGCGCTGGTGGTCAGCGGCGTCGTCGCTCACCCGCGCATCTTTCGCGACGCCTTTCGCCTGCGCGCCCGCAATGGCAATGGCACCGGCCTTGCCGACTGGCACAACCGGCTCAGCGTCTGGACCCTGCCTTTTTCGGTCGCCATCGCGCTGACCGGGGCGCTGATCGGACTGGCGAGCATTGCCGCCTATGCGATCGCAACCACCGATTATGACGGCGATGTCGAGGCGGTCTACGGGCCGATTTTCGGCGAGGAAGGCGAGGCGGACCCCCGGCCCGCGCCCGTGGCCAATGTCGCCGGAGCGCTGTCGCATATGGCCAGCGCCTATCCCGATGTGCGGGTGACCTATGCCATTCTCCACGATCCGCTGACCAGGGGGCAGCATGTCCAGATCGTCGGAGAGCATGAGCGGCGGCTGATTTTCGGCGAATATTACGCGTTCGACGCCAAGGGGAATTTTCATCATGTGGCAGGTCTGTCGGACGGCGAGCTGGGGCAGCAGGCCGCGGCTTCAACCTATCAGTTGCATTTTGGCACGTTCGGCGGGCTCGGCGTGAAGCTTGCCTATCTGCTGTTCGGCGCCGCGCTGACCGCGATCTGCGCGACCGGCATCTATATCTGGCTGGGCAAGCGCCGGCGCAGGGGTATCGACGAGCCCCGCATAAGGGGCGCCTGGCACGGGCTGGTCATCGGCACGCCGGTCGCGCTGGCCGCCACTTTCGCCGCGCGGCTGCTGATCGGCAATGATTTTCCCTTTGCGCTGGCCTTCTGGAGCGTGACGCTGATTGCGGTAATTGTCGGGGCAATGAGCAGAAAGCGCGAGCCGGGGAGGGCGATGGCAGCCCGGCAATAGCGAGCCGGATCACCGGTGCCTTCACCAGCCTGCTGGAATCAGTTGGCCAGGGCAGGCACCGACACCCGACTGCCGATGGCGATCAGCAAGAAGATTACCCCGACGACAGCGACGGCCTGTTTGCCGTAAAAAGCCACGTTCAGGATTTTCACGAATGTGCCGCCCAATTTCGTCGGCTCGTAATCGGGTTTGTTGTTGGCAGCCTGACTGGCCGCCAGCCAGCCCATCAGCATCTGGAGATAGTCGAGCGAAACGGCAACGCACCCGCAAATCGCTGACCAAATGAGCAGATTGTCGGCAAAGGGTTCCATTCCCTTGCTGAACTCCGTCGCGCGCGAAAGCAGACTGAACGCTGCGGCGACAAGGCCATATCCTATATAGCGGCTGGTCTCGCTCACCTTGCTCGAATAAGAATCCTGTTCTTTTCTGATATTTTCCAGTCGTTTTGCAGGTGTCATTTCAGTGCCTGGCCCCGAGCCTTATCTATATTTCGGACCGACCCAGCCATCACCGCCGCCGCTGCGGCTGTTGACAGCTTCCTTCAGGTTCTTTCCGGGCTTGAATTTGGCTTGGGTTGACGCCGATATCTGCATCGGTTCCCCCGTCCGGGGATTCCGCCCCGACGATGCCGGTCTCTTTGCCGTGGTGAAGGTTCCAAATCCCACCAGTCGAACATCGCCGCCTCGGCGAAGTTCATCTGAAATGGATTCGAAAATTGCCTCTACTGCCTTGGCCGCATCCGCTCTGCTCAGTCCGCTTGCGTCGGCGACTGCGCCGATGAGATCCTGCTTGTTCACCGATCATCCCTCCAGGAGTTCCACCCGGGCAACATTTTGCCAGCAGTCCGCTTCCATGTCAAAACCTGTTGGAAGTACAGAAAATATCCCTGATTTCCGGTGGAATACCCGGCAGCGGATGGAAAGGGGTCGCATGGGTGGGGGGCGGGTTCCGGCTCGGGCATCACCCACGAAGCCGACCGATCTGGCTATCCCCCCATCGCGTGATGCCCCACCGTCACCGCTGAACTCGACGCCTCCTCCGACCGCTCCCAGTCATGAAAGGCCTCGCGCCGGACGATGATCCAGCTCCCGTCGCGCTTTTCCAGCCGGTCGCAATAGCGGCCGGCGACGATCCAGTCAGTGGCCTTGCCGTGGGTCTGGCAGGGCGCAAAGTCTGGATGGCCGGGCTCGATATAATGATAGGCGACGAAATTGGCCTCGGTGGTGGCGCTGTTGCCGTCGTCGGACAGGCTGATATGGACGTTCGAGATCGAATGGTGGGTGCAGGGAACATGTTCCAGAACCTGGCTGGCGAAGCCGATAAATTCGTCCGGCGGGCCCTGATATTCGGCGTGCTTGTGGACATGGTCGTCGGCAAAGCAGGAGCGGACCAGCGGCCAGTCGCGGCGGTCGATGCCCTTGCAATAGCGGTGCAGGATATCGCGGATTTCCTCGCGTGCCGACAGCTGCTCCAAACTGTACATTTCCGATCTCTCCTCATTTTGCCAGTCGTTATTATGGGATTGCGGTTCTAGCTTTTGACCCAATAAACAGGACGAGGAGATAGAGCATGGGCAGACTGCAAGGCAAAGTGGCAATAATAACAGGCGCGGCCAAGGGGCTGGGCGAGGCCGATGCGCGGATGTTCGTGCGCGAGGGGGCGACCGTGATCCTGACCGACATGGATGCCGACAATGGCGAGCGGGTTGCCGCCGAGATCGGCGATGCGGCGGAATTTCAGCTCCAGGATGTCCGCGACGAGCAGGGCTGGGAAGACCTGATCGCCGATGTCGTTTCGCGGCATGGCAAGCTCGATATATTGGTCAACAATGCCGGCGTGGTCGAGCCGGGCACGATCGAGACGCAGACGGCGGAGGAATATCGCTTCGTCATGGCGGTCAGCGCCGACGGGGCCTTTTACGGCTGCAAATATGCGGTGCCGGCGATGAAGGCGTCGGGCGGCGGGTCGATTGTCAACATGTGCTCGATCGCCTCGATCGTCGGCGAGCCGATCGTTGTCGCCTATGCCATGGCCAAGGGTGCGATCGAGAGCCTGACCCGCAGCATCGCGGTGCACTGCGCCAACAACAAATATAATATCCGCTGCAACAGCGTCCATCCTGCCGGTATATTGACGCCTATGGTGCAGGGGATCGGTCCCAAGGTCATGGGCCGCGACGATCTGCGCCCGGCCAGCGAAAGTCCGGGACCGAGCGCGCTTGGCGAGCCGGATGATATCGCCAACACGGTGCTGTTTCTGGCATCGGACGAAAGCAAGTTCATCAACGGTGCCGCGATCCGGGTCGACAATGCGAAGTCGGTGATGGAAGGCGTCGTCCCCTGATTTTCGGCGGTGGGCGGCCGTGCTGGTCCGCCTGTGATTCGCGGCCTCGATCCTGTCCCGTTTATTCAGGGCCCGCTGGCCGTTCCCCTTGATCCTCTGGCCTCTCAACCCCGGACCGGACCTCAAGCCGCGAGATGGACCGTCGCGATATCTTCACCGGTACAAAATATGACGCGGGCCTTGCCGCTCTCTTTCGCGCGATAGAGAGCCGCATCGGCGGCAGCGAGCAGCCGTTCCAGTTCAACGCCTTGCGTCGGTGCGGTTGCAATGCCGACGCTTACCGACACGCCGCTGACGCTGTCGCTGATTTCATAGGGGCGGCTCAACTCCCTGACGATCCGGAGCGCAAGCATCTGGGCTTCGTCCTGATGCAGGATGCCGCCCTGCAGCACGACAAATTCGTCGCCGCCCAGTCGTGCGACCAGGTCTTCCGCGCGCACGATCGCTTCCAGCCGTCGTGCGACCTGTTGCAGCAGCGCGTCGCCCACCGGGTGACCATAGCCGTCGTTGACCGCCTTGAACCCGTCAAGATCGAGGAAATGCACAGCCAGAAGCTGTCCGTTGCGCCCTGCGGATTCGATCAGCGTCTGGAAGCGGTCGCGGAGCAACAGGCGATTCGCAAGGCCGGTCAGTGCGTCATGTTTGGCGAGCTGCCCCAGATCATGCTTTGCTGTATGATGCTCTACAGCCGTGCGATAGAGATGCGCGACGGTTTGCAGGCTAAGTCCTGTAATCATGGCAACGAGCATCGCCTCGACGAGAAACATTTCGGTGTGTAACTCGTCGCCATGCCCGTTGAATGCATGGAGCGCCAGCGCCGCCACGGTTGGTATGGTGGCCAGCAACAGGCTTATCACGCACAATTTCGGTCGGATCGCGGTCCGGGCAACCACGCCTGCGCCAAAGCTGAATACCAGGCTGACTGTGATCAGCTGCAACATGGGCTCGTGGACCGTGAGCACCAATATGTTGAGCAGGGCCAGCTGTACCGCCGAGGCATAATTGCCGATCGCATAGAGCCGTTCCCAACGCCGCAGGTCCTTTATATGACGGGCCGGCGCCACGCGCGTATAGGCCCGGACAATCCACAGGCGCAGGAATATCGTCAGCGCGCCAATCGCGGCCAGCGCCAGATATATGGGGGCGTCCAGTTGCACGGCGGCAAGCAGACACACGCAAATGAAGACCGCACCGAGGCCAAAGATGGGAAGCCACATGCTGTAAAGCATGTCGACAAACTCCCGGTAAACCGGGAGCGGAATGGTCGCCGATCCGGGAAAAAGCCTGAAGCTTTTGCGCCTCTTGCGGGGAACCCGCTGATCATTTTTTCTCACCCGTTGATGTTAAGCCCGATAGGTTAAGATAATGCTCTTTCTGCCGGTGCGGAAAGTCGGACGGATATAAATATCGCCGACTCGCTCTACCGCTTGCCTTTGGCAATAGATGTCGGGTAGCTTGATCCCATGGATCGCGAGAAAAATCAGAGCGAACAGAACCAGATGGCGATCTCCCGATCGGATTTGCCAAAGCCATCGGTGATGGCACTGATTGATAAAAGCCCGATCGCCTCGGTGGTCAGCAACCCGCGCCTGCCCGACAATCCGATTGTCGCGGTCAATGATGCGTTCCAGGCATTGACCGGTTATGACCGGGACTTCATCATCGGTCGCAACTGCCGCTTTCTGGCTGGCAAGGCGACCGAACCCTGGCTGACCGAGGAAATCCGGCGCGGGGTGCGCCAGCGGAAATCCGTTCTGGTCGAGATCCTGAATTACAAGAAAGATGGCACGCCCTTTCAGAATGCCGTGCTGGTCGCCCCGCTGTTTGACGAAGAGGGCGAGCTGGAATATTTTCTCGGCTCGCAAGTGGAAATTGACGGCGATTCCGCGAGTCTTGCCAAGCCAAGGCGGATGCGCGCAGTTGCGATTGTGAAGGATCTTTCGAAACGGCAGCGCGAAGTGCTGCAATTTATCGCGAAAGGCCTGCTCAACAAGCAGATCGCCCATGAACTGGGCCTCAGCGAGCGCACTATAAAAATGCACCGTTCCATTCTGATGAAACGGCTGAATGTTCCGAGCGCCGCCGATATGGTACGGCTGGCGGTGGAAGCCGGCATGTAGCGCTGCCGGTCATACGGTCGAAGGGCCGTATCGCCTTTGTGCTGGCTTTCCCCTATTTCTCAATCTGCATCGCGGGTTGGAACTTCTTTCACCTCCAGGGTCGCAGACATTTTTTGGGCAGCATTAATCCCTCCTCCATGCTGACCAAAGATTTTCAACCCGTGATGCGCTTTTTTTAAAATTGATCCGCGATTTCGATCACTATGGGGACTGGGTAATTTTTGACTTTATTGCCTCTAAGTCTGAAGGATTGAGAGAAAGAAAGTTCAAATCTGTTAATTTTTTTCCCATCATATCATTTAGCTGAACAAATTCTTCTGACATCTGGTTTAAGAGCCTGTTCGCGCTTTCTTGGCTCGCTGCAAACAAAGCTAAAGTGCAATTGGTTCGAAATTTGTCGAGAGCTTGTCTAACTTGGTCATCAGCAATGCGTGAATTCAAAAGGGCACAGTTCTTTGCAGACTGGCGAGCTTCTTCGCTCAGTTTTTCGCTGTGAGGTTTCTTTCCCCATTCACCAGTCTCACGGAAGTTCATAGTATCTGCGAAGTTTATTTGACTTACATTTCTCGATAGCTCGAAAATAGCTTCTTGCGCAGATAGGAGCGTTTCAACCTGAAAATCTAACTGCTTTAGAGCTCTGACTTCTAACCTGTCCGTACGTTTCAAAGAGTTTTCTTGCTCTAAGCGGCGCGAGTGCCTTTGGTTTTCAAAAAAGTTTGTAATTATTATACCCAGGATGAGCGAAAAAATGGATGCTGCCGCGGGAAAAATAACATTAAACACGATTTAAAACTCTTCCGCGATTTCGATCAACCGGGTGAGCCGCTTTGGCGCGACCTGACACCAGCTCTTGTACAGCCATTCCCCGATATGGTCCCAGTCTGTACGGCCCTGATCCAGACGGATCGCAATCCAGCCTGATTTTCCGTAAAATTTCGGCGCATAATAGAGATCCGGATCGGCATCGATCAGGGCGGTCTGTTCGTCAATTCCGGTGGTCTTGACGAGCAGCGCGATGCTGGCCTCGCCATGATGGCTCTGCGCGAAATAGGCGAAATATTTGCCGGTCGTTTCGCTGCCGACCCGCCAGCCGGGCGCGCCGAAGCTGGCCCGTTCGTGGGTTTCCTCGAGCGCCAGCGCGTGCTTGCGGACCTGAGCCAAAATCCAGTCCGGATCGGCCTCGCGGGTGACATATTTGGCGAGTGCGCTCGGGTAGAGCTGATGTTCGGCAATCAATATCCGGCTGGCCAGCGTGTCGGCATGGTCATCGGGCAGGATGGCGACTTCGGTCTGGGCGAGCACCGGACCGTCATCGAGCTCGGCGGTAACCAGATGAACGCTGCATCCGGCGACTTTGTCGCCGGCATCAATCGCACGCTGGTAGGTGTCGAGGCCCTTATATTTGGGGAGCAGGCTGGGATGGATATTGAGCATATGATCCGCCCATTTTCGGACAAAGCCGTCGCTCAAGATCCGCATATAGCCGGCGAGTACGACATATTCGACGCCGGCCTCGACCAGCGCCTCGTGCATGATCGCGTCATGCTGCTCGCGCGACAGGCCCTTGTGCGGATGGGCGACCGTGGCAATCCCCTCCGCCTGCGCCAGCGTCAGGCCGAGGGCGTCGGGGTGGTTGGATGCCACCAGCACGATTTCATAGGGGCAGCCGGGCGCCTTGGCGGCATAGACCAAAGCGGCCATGTTCGAGCCGCGACCGGAAATCAATATGCCGATCCTGGCCTTTTCAGCCATTGTGGGTGGCGGTCCAGTCGTCGGTCGCTGACCAGATGCCGCGGCTGCCGTTGACCGAACAGCCCTTGGTACCGGTGCGGATTTCGCCGATCCGGTGGACCTTTTCGCCGGCGGCTTCGAGATCCGTAGTGATCGATTCTGCCTGATCGGGGGAGACGGCCAGGACCATCCCGATCCCGCAATTGAAGGTCCGCGCCATTTCTTCCGGCTCGATATTGCCCTGCGCCTGCAGGAAGGCCATCAGCCGCGGCTGGTCCCAACTGGCGGCATCGACATGCGCATGCAATCCGTCGGGCAGCACACGCGGGATATTTTCCAGCAGGCCGCCGCCGGTGATATGGGCAAGCGCCTTGATCCGGCCAGACTGCATCAGCGGCAGCAGCGATTTCACATAGATGCGGGTCGGCGCGATCAGCGCCTCGATCAGCAATATGTCGGGATTGAACAGGGCAGGGCGGTTCATCTTCCAGCCCTTGTCCTCCGCCAGCCGACGGACCAGCGAAAAGCCGTTGGAATGCACGCCCGAGGATTCGAGGCCGAGCAGGATGTCGCCCGCTTCGATCGTCGCTCCGGTCACCGCTTTTTCGCGCTCCACTGCGCCGACGCAGAAACCGGCGAGATCATAATCGCCTTCGGCATACATGCCCGGCATTTCCGCGGTCTCGCCGCCGATCAGGGCGCAGCCCGACATCTTGCAGCCTTCGGCAATCCCGGCGACGACGCGTTCGGCGACGCCGTTCTCCAGCTTGCCGGTGGCGAAATAGTCGAGGAAGAACAGCGGTTCCGCTCCCTGGACGATCAGGTCATTGACGCACATCGCGACCAGATCGATGCCGACGCTGTCATGCCGGTCATGGTCGATCGCCAGCTTGAGCTTGGTGCCCACGCCATCATTGGCGGCGACCAGCAGGGGGTCCTTGTAACCGGCAGCCTTGAGATCAAAGAAACCCCCGAACCCGCCCAGCTCGGCATTGGCTCCCGCCCGTGCCGTGGCTTTGGCCATCGGCGCAATCGCCTTGATCAGGGCATTGCCCGCGGCAATGGAAACACCGGCTTTCGCATAGGTGTAAGAATCCGGTTCATTTTGCTTTTCACTCATAACTTGTGCGATTAGACAAGTCGCGGCTGGATTTCCACGCCATAATCGTCAAAAGGGCGCAAATGAGTTTTTTGTCCGACTTCAAAATCAAGATCGCTGCCACCCTTGCCGTCGTGACGATGCTGGCGGGGACGGTTGTCTATGCCCAGCTCGAAGGCACCGAACGCGGCGTTGCGCCGCTGGCCAGCACGGGCGATTTCGAGGTCTCGGGCGTCAAGGTCGATGTCCACGGCGACAATGCCATCGATGCGCGGAAAAAGGGCTGGGAAGAAGCCCAGCGGCTGGCCTGGAAGATGCTCTACAAGCGCACCCAGGGCGGCGAGACCAAGGGCTTGCCGGATGCGACGCTCAACACGATCGTCTCGGCGATCATCGTCGAGCAGGAACAGATCGGCCCCAAGCGCTATATTGCAACGCTCGGCGTGATGTTCGACCGGGCGCGCGCCGGGTCGATTCTGGGGGTCGGTGGCCGGCGCTTGCGGTCGCCGCCGCTGCTGGTGCTGCCGATCATGTGGAGCGCGGGCTCGCCGCAAGTGTTCGAACATAGGACCGAATGGCAGAAGGCCTGGGCGCGCTTCAACTCCGGCGACAGCGCCATCGACTATGTCCGTCCCTATGGATCGGACAGCGAATCGCTGGTGCTGACCGCAGGACAGGCCAATCGTCCGAACCGGCGCTGGTGGCGGAACATATTGGACCAGTTTGGCGCGGCAGACGTGATCATACCGATCGTCCGTCTCACCTATAAATATCCCGGAGGACCGGTCACCGGCCGCTTTACCGCTCGCTACGGCCCCGACAACCGCTATATCGACAGTTTCACGCTGAAAGTGGCGCGCAGCGAAGATATTCCCACGATGCTCGACAAGGGCATCGCGCGGCTGGACAATATCTATGCGAGCGCGCTGACGCGCGGCGTTCTGAAAACCGACAAGTCGCTGATCATCGAGGACCCGTTCAATCTGGACGAACTGAATCTGGATGATTTCGATCTGCCTGATGCTCCGGTCGAGGAGATGCCTGCTGGCGATGGCTCCGTGACCGGCGGCACGACCGGCGGGACCGAATCGCCCGGTGAAGCTTCGGCTCCGGCAGCCACGAGCAATATTTCCCTGCAGTTCGACACGCCCGACGTCGGCGCCGTCAGCCGGGGTGAATCGGCAGTGCGCTCCATCCCGGGGGTCAGCTCTGCATCGACCTCGAGCCTGGCGCTGGGCGGCGTGTCTGTCATGAGTGTGACATATCGCGGCGATATCTCGGCTCTGGCCCAGGCGCTGCGGGCGCAGGGCTGGCAGGTCCAGCAGGGAGCGGGCGCCTTGCGTATCAGTCGTCCCGGACAGTAAAGCAGCGAGACCGTGAGCCAGATAGCCCTTCCTCTTGAACAGAAGCCGCCCGCCGAACAGGCCGGATATCTGGTGACAGAGGCCAATGCTGCGGTTCACGAACAGTTGCAGAACTGGCAGGCATGGCCGCACCATACGCTGATCCTTACCGGACCTCCTGAATCGGGAAAAAGCACGATGGCGGGCGTGTTCGCGACGGAAAGCGGCGGCCTGTTTCTCGATGATGCCGCCGACCATGACGATACCGAGATTTTCCATCTCTGGAACCGGGCCAATATGGAACAAAGGCCGCTGTTGCTGGTTTCGGGGCAGCCGGTGGCGCAGTGGGGGATCACGCTGCCCGATCTGAAGTCGCGGCTGGCAGCGTCGCTCCATCTGGCAATCGGTGCGCCTGATGAAGCGATGATCGACGGTCTGCTGCAGAAATATTTTTCGCTGCGGGGTTTGACCATTTCTGAAGATGCATTGCGCTATCTGGAGAAACGCATGGTCCGTTCCTATGCCATGGTACGGCAGCTGGCGCAGAAAATGGATGCGCTTGCGATCGAGTCCAAAAAGCCGGTCAATCTCGCGATTGCCAAGGCGGCGCTGGCCCATTTTGACGCCGGTGATGAAAAGGTAGAAACATAGCTCATGGAAAATCCCGCTGCCCCGTCACCGGATTCGGACCTCCTGCCGGACGAGCAGACCATGGCTCGCTCTCCGGAAGAAAGCAGCAAACGCTATTTCAACCGGGAAATCAGCTGGCTGGGCTTCAACGAGCGGGTGATCGAGGAAGCGGAAAACAGCGCCCATCCGCTGCTCGAGCGGCTGCGCTTCCTGTCGATTTCCGGCAGCAATCTCGATGAATTTTTCATGGTTCGCTTCGCCGGACTGGTCGGACAATATCGCCAGAAGATCGAGGAGCGATCGGCCGATGGCCTGACCGCGACGCAACAGCTGGAGGCCATCGCCGAGCGCACCGATCTGCTGCTGGAGCATCAGCAACGGGTCTGGAGGGCGCTGTCCAGCAAGCTCGCCGATGAAGATATTTTTGTTTCGAGAGTGAGCGATCTGGCCAGCGATTCGAAAACCTGGCTCAGGCAGCATTTTATCGACCAGATATTCCCGGTGCTGACGCCGCAGGCGCTCGACCCGGCGCATCCCTTTCCGTTCATTCCCAACAAGGGGCTGAGCCTGGTGTTCGACCTCGTCCGCCAGTCGGACAATCAGGGAATCAGGGAACTGGTGATGATTCCGTCGGGTCTCCCGCGTTTCATCCGCTTGCCCGGCGAATCGGCGGTCTATGTGTCGGTGGAAACCGTCATCCAGGAATTTTCCGACATATTGTTCCCCGGCTATGTCGTGAAAAGCAGCGGCCTGTTCCGGATTATCCGCGACAGCGATATCGAGGTTGAGGAAGAGGCGGAAGATCTGGTGCGCTATTTCCGCAGCGCGATCAAGCGGCGCCGGCGCGGCGATGTCATCCGGCTGGAAATGGGGCCAAAGCTCGGCGAGCCGGTGGTCGCGATGCTGCGCGAAAATCTGCTGCACGACGGGGCCACCGAAAGCCGGATCAATGGTCTGGTCGGGATCGGCGATCTCGATATTCTGGTCGAGGAAGACCGGCCGGATCTCAAGTTCACGCCCTACAGCCCGCGTTTTCCGGAACGGATTCGCGATCATGGCGGCGACTGTTTTGCCGCCATCCGCGACAAGGACATATTGGTCCATCACCCCTATGAATCGTTCGAGGTGGTGATCGAATTTCTGAAGCAGGCAGCGGCCGATCCCGATGTCGTCGCGATCAAGCAGACGCTGTATCGCGCCGGCAAGCAATCCGCGATCATCCGGGCGCTGATCGACGCCGCCGAGGCCGGCAAGTCGGTAACCGCGGTGGTCGAGCTCAAGGCGCGTTTTGACGAAGAGCAGAATCTGCTCTGGGCGAGCGCGCTGGAGCGTGCCGGGGTGCAGGTGGTCTACGGCTTTATCGAGTGGAAAACCCACGCGAAAATATCGATGGTCGTGCGCAAGGAACAGGAAGGCTATCGCACTTATTGCCATTTCGGAACCGGCAATTATCACCCGATCACCGCCAAAATATACACCGACCTCAGCTTCTTCACCGCCGACCCGCGGGCGGCGCGGGACGCGGCGCAGCTGTTCAACTATATCACCGGCTATGTCGAACCCAAGGCGCTGGAGCTGATCTCGATGTCGCCGCGCGACATGCGCAACGACCTGATGGCGCTGATCGACCAGGAAATCGCCAATGTCCGGGCCGGCAAGCCCGGCATGATCTGGGCCAAGATGAATTCTCTGGTCGACCCGGCGCTGATCGAGAAACTCTATCAGGCGAGCAATGCCGGGGTGGAAATCGATCTGGTGGTCCGCGGCATCTGCTGCCTGCGCCCCGATGTGCCGGGCATGTCGGATCATATCCGGGTGAAGTCCGTGGTCGGACGCTTTCTCGAGCACAGCCGGATCTGGGCTTTTGGCAACGGCCGGGAACTGCCGAACGATGGCGCGAAACTCTATATTTCCTCGGCCGACTGGATGCCGCGCAATCTCGACCGCCGCGTGGAATATATGATGCCAATCACCAACAAGACCGTCCATGACCAGATTCTGGACCAGGTGATGGTCGCCAATCTGATCGACGACGAGCAGAGCTGGGAACTGAATTCCGACGGCAGCTATACAAGAGTGGTACCCTCCGACAAGCCGTTCAACCTGCACCGCTATTTCATGACCAACCCGTCGCTGTCCGGGCGTGGCAAGGCGCTCAGGAAGAGCAACGCCGTGCCCCGGCTCAGCCTGCGTCGCCGTCAGAAAAAGGCGTGAGCAAGGTGTTGGCAAAAAAGGATCACCCGTCGCCATTCGTGCCGACGGGCAACAAGCACGGCAGCCCGCGCACGGCAATTGTCGACATCGGTTCCAATTCGATCCGGCTGGTTGTCTATCAGGGGCCGGTCAGGGTTCCCGCCATCCTGTTCAACGAAAAGGTCATGGCCGGGCTTGGCAAGGAACTGTCCACGACCGGAGCGATCGGCAAGGAAGCGATGGCGCTGGCGGTCCGGGGTCTCAAGCGCTTCCACCGCCTGTGCCTGGAAATGGAAGTCGACTATGTCAAGAGTTTCGCCACCGCCGCCGTGCGCGATGCCAGCAATGGCAAGGAGCTGCTGAAGGCGGCGCGGTCGATCGGTTATGACGTGCAGGTGCTGCAGGGCGAGGAAGAAGCGGAACTGGCCGCGCTTGGCGTCATTTCCGGCATTCCGGATGCCAGGGGAATAGTCGGGGATCTCGGCGGCGGCAGTCTGGAGCTGGCGCTGGTCGAAGGCGGGGAGGTGCTGGAACGCTTTTCCTTCCCACTTGGCGTGTTGCGGGTCGCCGACCTCAGGACCAAGGGGCAGGACAAGCTGAAGCGCCAGGTGCGCAAGATGCTGAAAAAGACCGGCTGGGAGAAACAGGCGCAGGCCCTGCCTTTCTATCTGGTCGGGGGGTCGTGGCGCTCTCTCGCCCGGCTCGACATGTTCGACAGCCATTATCCGCTGCCGGTGATCCACAATTACGAGATGGAGCCGCGGCGCGCGCAACGGCTGGTAAGCCGTCTCGCTCAGTTGAACCGGGACAAGCTCAAGAATGTCCCCGGCCTGTCGTCATCGCGTATACCGACGCTGAAGGATGCGGCCTGGTTGTTGTCGATGCTGGTGCGTTATCTCGGCAGCAGCAAGATGGTCGTCTCCGCTTATGGAGTCCGCGAAGGTCTGCTGTTCCAGAATATCAGCAAGCAGGAAGCGGCCCGCGATCCGCTGTTGCTGGGCACGGAAGAGGTCGGGGCCGCGCAGTCGCGCTTTCCGGCGAACAGCAAATTGCTGGGTAAATGGATTGCCGAAATATTTTCCGACGATCCGGCGGACTGGCACCGGATTCGTCAGGCGGCCTGCAATCTGGGCGATGTTGCCTGGCGAGCGAACCCCAATTTCCGGGCCGAGCGGGGCCTCGAGATCGGCCTGCACGGCAACTGGGTCGGGATCAGCGGGCCGGAACGCGAGATGCTGGGGCAGGCGCTCTACACGAGTTTCGGCGGTGGCACCCGGGTCTTTCCGGGCGGCGGCAAGCTGGCCGACGAAGCGGCGACGCAGCGGGCGATCAGCTGGGGGCTGGCGATGCGCCTCGGGCAGCGACTTAGCGGCGGAACCCGCAATCCGCTGGAACAGACGCATATCCGCAAGACCGGCAAAAAGCTGGAGCTGACGATCCAGAGCGACCTGATCCATCTTTATGGGGATGCGGTGGCCAAGCGGCACGGCCATCTCGCCAACATGCTGGGGCTGGAGCCGCTGATGACGGCGGACTAGCTATTCCGCTTCGGCCGGATCGCCTTCCTGCTGATGGGTCATTTTCAGCTTGCCGTCCTTGACCGTGAAACTGACCCGGCCTTCGACCAGATCCAGCGCATCCCGGCCGAATTCCTCGTAGCGCCAGCCCTCGAGCAGCGGCACGCCTTCGCGGTCACCGGCGACAATACGCTCCAGATCGTCAGCGCGGGCGAGCAGGCGCGAGGCGACATTCATTTCCGCCGAACGAATCTTGAGCAGCAGCTTGAGCAGATCGGTGACCAGCGCATTGGACTTGCCATTTTTGGGACGGCGCCCGCTTTTTTGCGGCAGGTCGTTGCGCGACAGAGGCTCCGCCTCCGCGATAATGTCCATCAGCCGCGCGCCGATGTCATTATTCTTCCATCCGGCCGACAGTCCGCGGACCTGGCCCAGCTTCGACTGGTCCCTCGGCGGGTGGCCGGCGATATCGGCCAGCGTTTCATCGCGCATGATCCGCCCGCGGGGCAGGTCCTTCGACTGGGCCTCGCGTTCGCGCCAGGCGGCCAGCGCCTTGAGCCGGCCGAGCATTTCCAGATTGCGGCCCTGTGCCTTCACGCGCAGCCAGGCTTTTTCCGGGTCATTGACATAATTGTCCGGGTCGGCGAGCTTTTCCATCTCGGCGTTGATCCAGATGCCGCGACCGGTCTCCTTCAGTTTCTCCAGCATCATCGGAAAAATCGTCGCGAGATGAGTGACATCGGCGATCGCATATTCGAGCTGGCGGGCGTTGAGCGGGCGGCGCGACCAGTCGGTAAAGCGTGCGCCCTTGTCGAGGGTGATCCCCAGCCAGTTGTCGACCAGATTGGCATAGCCGATCTGCTCGCTCTGGCCGATCGCCATGGCGGCGATCTGGGTGTCGAAGATCGGGTGCGGCGTCTTGCCGGTCAGATTGTGGATGATCTCCACATCCTGGCCGCCGGCGTGAAAAATCTTGAGCACATTTTCATTGTCGACCAGCAGTTCGAGCAGCGGCCCGAGGTCGACGCCCTTGGCCAGCGGATCGATCGCGGCGGCTTCCTTGCCGTCTGAAATCTGGATGAGGCAGAGAATGGGCCAATAGGTATTCTCGCGCATGAACTCGGTATCAACCGTGATGAAATCCGCAGTCGCAAAGCGGGCGCAGATATCGGCGATGTCCTGATTGTCCGTCAGCAATGGGTGAATGTGCATTTTTATCCTATACAGCGGGCGGCTCATCCCGCAAACATTTCATCGAAACAGGATAAAATTGGGGGAAAAGCATGGCATTTTGGTCACTGATTCTGATCGCCATCCTGGCCTTGCTGTTGCTGGGGCAGCTGATGGCACAATGGGGCGACGCCTGTCTGGCAATCGCCGATCCGCGGCCGATTGGCGGCAAGACCATCGAAATCACGATCCTCGCCTGGGGCTTTGCCGCAAAGCGCGGCCGCTCGCTGCAGATCGATGACTGCGCGCGGTTGGGCATCAATGACATGCGCTTTTTCATGACCGGCAAGGCGATCCTGATCTGCCTGCTGACCTTCGGCTTCGTCCGGCAGGTCAGCATCGCCTATCGCTGTTACGCCGGCGATTTTGACGTGGGGGACGCCTGATGGCGCGGGTCTTGCATCTGGGCCAGCAGGTATGGCGCAACTATCACCAGACCGCTGCCTGCAATCTCAAGAGCCGGATCGAGCTGGCCAACGAGGATCAGCCGAATGGCCGGGCCTATCTGAAAGCCGTCGCCGACACCGTGCAGGCGCTTCTTCAGGAAGCAAAGCAATATGACATTCCGGTGCGTCCGATCGGGGCAGGCTGGTCGCCGGCACCGATCAATGTGATCGAGGATGGCTGGCTGGTCGAGACAATGCGGCTCAACCGCACCTTCCGGATCGGCGCGAACAATCTGCACGCCGATTGCGATTTTCCCGCCGAATCACTGCTGCTGGTGCAGGCGGGCGCGACCGTTGATGAAGTCTATGAAAGCGCGGAGGAGCTTGGCCGCTCGCTGCGCACCGGCGGCGCCAGCAACGGCCAGAGCTTTGCCGGGGCCTGCGCCACCGGCACCCATGGCAGCGTCTGGCAGGCGGGCGGAATCCAGGATCATGTCCGGGCGATCCAGCTGGTGACGCCGGAGCGGATCCTCTGGGTTGAACCGAGCAAGGGAGTGCTGTCCGACGAATTCATCGCGCAGACGGGCTCCGCAATCATCCGCGATGACCGGATTTTTGCCGCCGCCCAGCTGCATGTCGGCGCGATGGGCTTTGTCACCGCGCTGCTGATCGAGACCGATCCGATCTATATGGTGCAGAATATCCAGAAGGCCGCGAAAATAAGGCGCGAGCATATCGACTGGCTGGGCCGTGGCGAATTCCGAAAATTCTCGAATGCATTCGGACTGAATGAAGAGCCGTATTTTCAGCAGCTTATCCTCAATCCCTTTGATCCTTTCGACAAGAATAGCCTGCTGCGCTTTCTCTACAGGCGGCCCTATGACGCCAGTATCCCGCCGCCGCCGCCAGGCGATATGGGAGCCGGCTACGATGCGCTGACCCTGCTCGGCCAGGCGATGGCGGAAAGCTACTGGTTCAAGGGGGAAATATTGCAGCTGGCGATGGAACAGGCCTATCCCCGCAACCGGGATGTCGACGATCCGCCGGCCATCGCCACCTGGGGCCACACGACCGAGGAACATTCGCCGATCGCCAGCCTGTTCAATGGTTCGGTAACAATGGATCGCAGCAAGCTGAGCGAAGCCTTTGATTTGATTATCGACAGCTTCCGGCGGGGCGGTGGCGGCACGGTCGTGACCCTGCGCTTTGTCCGCAAGGCGAGCGGGCTGCTGGCTCCGGCGCGCTGGCCGGACAATGTGGTGATCGACTTTGACGGGCCGAATGTCCAATCCAGCCACCAGGGCTACAAGAAGGTGGTCGAGGCGCTCGACAATGCCGGCATCGCCTTCACCCGCCACTGGGGCAAGACCAACAATCTCGACCTGCGCCGGGTGCAGCGGGATTATGAGCAGGATTTCGCCGACTGGAAATGGGCGCAGGCGCAGGTAATGCCAGATCCGGCGGACCGGAGGGTGTTTGCCAATGATGAGTTGGTGAAGCTGGGGTTGATTTAGGCTTTATGTTTCCCCGCGGACGCGGTGCTCCGCACTTGATGCGGAGCCCTGAGCGGTGGCAGAGCCATCTCTTCCCGGCACATGATAAAGAGCGCAGCACAGCCCGTTCCACCAATCTCAACCCTTGACAAATGACCCGCAGACCTGTGTTACGCCTCCAGTCTTTCCATCTGGGAAAGCACCCAATTTCCAAAGGTCCATCATGCACGCATATCGCACCCACAATTGTTCCGCGCTCCGTTCCTCCGACGTCGGTGAAACCGTCCGTCTGTCCGGCTGGATCCATCGCAAGCGCGATCACGGCAATCTGCTGTTTGTCGATCTGCGCGACCATTTCGGGCTGACCCAGATTGTCAGCGAGACCGGCAGCGAGGCGTTCAAGATGCTCGACGGCGCGCGGGTGGAGTCGGTGGTTACGGTCACCGGCAAGGTCGTCGCGCGCGATGATGAAACGGTGAACAAGAATCTGCCGACCGGCGAGGTCGAGCTGGTGGCCGATACTGTCGAGATGCAGGGCCCGGCGGAAGAATTGCCGATGCCGGTGTTTGGCGAGCAGGAATATCCCGAGGATATCCGCCTGCGCTACCGCTTCCTCGACCTGCGCCGCGAGTCGGTGCACGCCAATATGATGCTGCGTTCGAAGGTGATCGCCAGCCTGCGCAAGCGGATGACTGACCAGGGCTTTACCGAATTCCAGACGCCGATCCTGACCGCATCCTCGCCCGAAGGCGCGCGCGACTATCTCGTGCCGAGCCGAGTCCATCCGGGCAAATTCTACGCGCTGCCGCAGGCACCGCAGATGTTCAAGCAGATGCTGATGGTCGCCGGTTTCGACCGCTATTTCCAGATCGCGCCCTGTTTCCGCGACGAGGATGCCCGCGCCGACCGCTCGCCGGGCGAATTCTACCAGCTCGATTTCGAGATGAGCTTCGTCACCCAGGAAGACGTGTTCCAGACGCTGGAACCGGTTCTGGCGGGCGTGTTCGAGGAATTTGCCAATGGCCGGTCGGTCACCCCTGCTGGCGAATTTCCGCGCATTCCCTACAAGGAATCGATGCTGAAATATGGTAATGACAAGCCCGACCTGCGCAACCCGATCATCATCCAGGACGTCAGCGAGCATTTCAAGGGCTCCGGATTCGGCCTGTTCGACAAGATTACCTCGACCGGCGGTACCGTGCGCGCCTTTGTCGCGCCGGGGGCGGGCAAGAACAGCCGCAAATTCTTCGATGACATGAACAACTGGGCGCGCGGCGAAGGCTTTGCGGGTCTGGGCTATATCAACATGAAGGAAGGCGTGGCCGGCGGCCCGATCGCCAAGAACCATGGCGAGGAAGGCACGGCGAAGCTGCTTGCCGATCTCGGCTGCGGCCCGGATGACGGCGTGTTCTTTGCTGCCGGCAAGGAAGCCGAAGCGGCCCGACTGGCCGGTGTTGCGCGGACGCGGACAGCGGAGCAGCTCGACCTGATCGACAAGAATGCGTTCAAATTCTGCTGGATCGTCGACTATCCGATGTTCGAATATGATGAAGAACTGAAGAAAATGGACTTTTCGCACAATCCCTTCTCGATGCCGCAGGGCGAGCTCGAGGCGCTGGAAACCAAGGACCCGCTCGATATTCTCGCCTGGCAATATGATATTGTCTGCAACGGCATCGAACTGTCCTCTGGCGCGATCCGGAACCACCGGCCCGACATCATGTACAAGGCGTTCGAGATTGCCGGTTACACCAAGGAGCAGGTCGACACCGAATTTTCCGGCATGATCAACGCCCTCAAATATGGCGCGCCGCCGCATGGCGGATCGGCGCCGGGCGTCGACCGGATCGTGATGATGCTGGCGAACGAACCCAATATCCGCGAGGTCGTGCTGTTCCCGATGAACCAGAAGGCGGAAGACCTGATGATGAACGCGCCGAGCCCGGTGGCGATGAAGCAGCTGCGCGAACTGCATATCCGCGTGGTCGAGCCGCCGAAGGAAGGCTAGGCTCGATTCCGTTAGTGGTGAGCCTGTCGAACCACGCTTATCGACGAGAGGCGCCCTTCGACAGGCTCAGGGCTAACGGAATCAATATATGACCCAACCGCAAGACCATCATTTCCCCTCCTCCCACGGCGATATCTGCTATTTCGAATGGGGCCGGGCAGGCGAAGGCCTGTCCGTTCTGCTGCTCCACGCGACCGGCTTTCATGCCCGCTGCTGGGACAAGCTGGTCGATGCCTTTCCGGAAGGCACGCATGTCGTCGCCGTCGACCAGCTGGGCCACGGCCGCAGCGCCCGGCCGGAGATCACCGACTGGGCGATGATTGCAGGCGCCACGGCGGAACTGCTGGAGTCGCTGGGCATCTCGTTCGATATCGGGGTCGGCCACAGCATGGGCGGTCACTGCCTGGTGCAGGTCGCGGCTGCCTTGCCGGATGCGATCCGGAAACTGGTGCTGGTCGACCCGGTGATCATGCCGCGCGAAGCCTATCAGCGGCCTTCCGATTTCAGCGCGACCAGCGAGATGGTCGGCAAAAGGCGCAACAGCTGGGACGGGCCGGATGCGATGTTCGAGCGGTTCAGGGACCGCCATCCCTATGTTCTGTGGGACCCGGCGGTGCTGCGTGACTATTGCGAATATGGTCTGCTGCCCGACGGGGAAGGGGGTTTTGAACTGGCCTGTCCGCCGAAAACCGAGGCGTCGGTCTATGCAACCAGCCTGACGGTCGATCCCTGGCCGCTGATCGAGCATATTGGCCAGCCGGTAACGGTGCTGCGCGCGCCGCAGATCGCGCCGGGCAAGACGTTCGATTTTGCCAGCTCGCCAACCCCGCCGACCCTGGCGGACAGCTTTGCCGACGGCACCGATATCTATCTGCCCGACCTGACCCATTTCATGCCGATGCAGGATCCCCGGCGGATTGCGGAACTGATCATTTTCGGTTAATAACCGCCCGCAGTTTTACCGATATTTGTGAATGATCGATTGTCAGGGGGATGGGCATGAACCGATTGTTGACGGCGGCGATCACCGCCTTGATAGCCATGGCTGGACTGGCACCTGCGGCGCGCGCCGAGGTTTTGACCATCGACGGGCTGACACCGGCCGGTTCTCCCGAATTTGCCGACATCCGGTCCCTGGCGATCGACGGCTTTGGTGGCCGCGATGGCCGGGCGCTGGCTTTCGAGCTGGAAGACCGGCTGTCCGCGATCCGGATTCTGGGTCAGCCCTATTTTGATGTGATCGGTGGCCGGTCTGCCGTCGAACCCGATGCCAGCCTTTCCGGCAATGTGACCGCGGACGTCAGCCAGCGGGATACGGTGGCCAAGCGGCGGCGCTGTGTCGAGCGCGACGCCAAGGACAAATGTGTCACCTACAAGGATATCGACGTGGATTGCCGGACGCGGGTCATTGATTTTCGGGCGCAGGTCAGGGCAACCCGCTTTGCGGACGGACGGACCATCTATACCGAGAGCTTTCCCAACAGAAAGGACCAGACCGTCTGTTTCGGTGATGATCAGGATTTTGTCAGCAGCGAGTCGGTGATCCGCTCGATGATCGCCGAAACCGCCGACGCCATTCGCGCGGACCTTGCCCCCGGACAATATCGTCAGGACATCAGAATATTGGAAAGCCGCAAGGGCATGTCGAAAGCGGAAGGAAATCTGTTCAAGGCAGCAGTGCAGATGACCAAGAGCGACGCGGCGGAAGCCTGCCGGATGTGGGACGAGGCGGCTGCGAACGGGCTGGTCCATCTGTCGCTGCAGTTCAATCGCGGGCTTTGCGCGGAACAGCGGGGCGACCTTGAAGAAGCGCTGGCCCTTTATCAGGAAGCGGGCCGGCTGTCTCCCGGCAAGCTGGAAGTGACCCAGGCGCTGCAACGGACAGGCGACCATCTGCGCGCGCTGGAGGAATGGGAAGAGCGCAAAGCCGCCAGGCCCTGAAAGCCGATCTGCCGATCAGGGTTAACCGAATGGCGGTTGGCGCGAATCTGGTGTAGAGCGACGCTTTCGGGTTGAACTTGGCAATGCCTGTTCGCAGAAGAAAGATGCGATGTGCGTTGTCAGTCCTCCGGGTCGACGGGCACGCGGCAATTGGAGTGATGATGACCATAAACCTATCCGATTATGAATCCGGCGACACATTTGAAGGCGATTATGACGAGGCACTGGAGGCCTTGCAGGACCGGCTGGCGCGCGTTCATTTCCAGCATATCATCCATGGCTGCCGCTCGATCCTGGTGTTTGAGGGCTGGGATGCCGCGGGCAAGGGCGGCGCGATCCGCCGGATGACCGGGCAGTGGGAACCGCGCTATTATGATGTCTGGCCGATCGGTGCCCCGACCAAGGAAGAGAAGGACCGGCATTTTCTCTGGCGTTTCTGGCAGAAATTGCCGGGCAGCCGCGAAATCGGCGTGTTTGACCGCAGCTGGTACGGCCGGGTGCTGGTCGAGCGGGTCGAGGGCTTTTGCAAGCCAGCGGACTGGAAGCGGGGCTATGACGAGATCAACGAATTCGAGGCGCAGCAGATCGACGGCGGCACCAATCTGGTGAAATTATTCTTCCACGTCACCCAGGAAGAGCAGGACGCGCGGCTCGCCAAGCGGCTCGACACGCCGCACAAGCGGTGGAAGATCACCGAAGAGGATTTCCGCAACCGGAAAAAGCGCGCTGCCTATCTGGAGGCGATGCACGACATGTTCGAATTTACCGACACGCGCTGGGCGCCGTGGAAGGTGATCGATGGCAACGACAAGAAGTCGGCGCGGATCGCGGCGATGACCCATGTCGCGGAGACGCTGGAAGCGGCGCTGCCCAAGGATTTGCCGGAAGCGAATCCGAAACTGGTCAAGCTGGCCGAAAAGGCTTTTGGCTATGAGGCGAAGGATTAGTCTTTGCCAAGACAGCTTTCGGGAAGAGCTATTGCTTTCCGGAAATCATTTAGGGGAACGTGATGGCAGCGTTAGCCGGGGTACAGCTTTGCGAAGAAACCTCTTGCGGGTGGCTTGCGAACAGTGACAACGGCTTGGTTAAGCAATCCTGGCTGGAAAGATAGACTGCGTGCGGTGCATCCACCAAGGTCAAAATTGCCACTGGAGCCACGGCCTGGAGTAAGGCTCCACGCTTGACCGCCGAATCATAAGGGGTTTTCGGATCCATCGTTCCTTGCAAAATAAGTATCGGCGGCATGCTCATCGGCATCGCCAGTTTCGGCGGCGATGGATAGAGGGGAAATTGATTGTTCACGAGGAGACTGGGAAGCGGGCTGGCGAATCCGAGGGCTGATTTCTCTTCGGCCACGACGTCCGCCGTCAAATCAGGCCGGTCATTAAACTCTGATCCGGAAATAATGGCGGACAGCGGGATGGAAGACGTCGCCTGCTGAAATTGGGTGATTTCGCCCCAATAGGCTTCGACGCTGGTGATCGCATTCCCGATCAATTGCTCTGCTGCCGGATCTCTTGCAGACAAGGCGCTGATTATTGCCGGAATCCGGTTTCGGGCGGCGGGCACATCCAAAAGCAAACCCAGGAACTGCCGAAGATCGCCGTTGGGAACCTGGTCGATACCCGGTATCTCGGCACCGGCATCCAGGTCTTTGAGCAGAGCACGGTAAGTTTCGATGGCATCCTTCCCCAAGCTGCACGTGCTATCTGTTGCACAGTGCTCAAGCAAGGCCATGCCAACCTGATTGGTCGTATGCGAACGGTAGGATAGATCGCGTAACGGATCAGATGGAGCGGGCGTGAGAGAATCAAGGATGAGACCGTCGATGGCGCTGCCAGCGAGTTTGGCATATTCCAGCGCAAGCGAAGTGCCATAGGAAACGCCGTAGATCAGTGTTTTCTTCTTTGAACCCAGAGTGGAAACAAGCACTTTGAGATCGCGAGCGGCATTACGCTGGCTGAAGCTGTTTGCTCTTGGAATGTCGGCGTAAAGCGTCTCGAAACAGCTGCCCCATTCTTCGCCAGCAAGAGCCATGCCGGCCACGCTGTCTGCAGTTTCTTCCGGACTGCATAATTTTGAAGAATAGCCGGTGCCGCGATGATCCGGAACCATGATATCATAGTTTGGGAATGTCGTTCGAAAAAAATCCATGTCCGCATAAAAGCTGGCACCTGATTCGCCCGGCCCTCCCGCGATCAACCAGAGCTCCCCTTCATGCTCTCCGCGCGCCGGGAATTTGCGTACGAACAGTTCAACCGGCCTGTTCGGCATATCCCCATGATCGACAGTTGTTCTGATACACAGGCTATCGGACAGATTGCTGTGCAGTCCCTGATCACTGCATGCGACGAAATCGGATTGGGCCGACCCGCTTTCCGGCGCTGTGAAGGCCGTCAGCATCAGGAACACCAGACCAGCCGGAAGGAATGATTGCAGAAAATTCACAGGCAACTTTCGTGATCAGCGAATTCGACGCACCCTCAACCCCGGTCATTCTTCCCGATATAGCGTGACAGCGGCGTGTCGCTGCGGATCGTCGGGCCGCGCGGGTTCTTGGTGTCATAGACCACCGCGTTTTCTAGCACGCGCTTGACATAGTTGCGGGTCTCGGAAATCGGAATCTCCTCGATCCACTTGACCCAGTCGATCCCGCCCATGCGCGGATCGCCGTTGGCGCGGAGCCATTTGTTCACATTGCCGGGACCGGCATTATAGGCGGCGATGGCGAGCGGGTAGCTGCCGCCATAATAGTCCATCATCCGCTGGATATAGCCGCTGCCGAGCCGGACATTATATTGCGGGTCATCGGTCAGCGCCGACAGGTCATAGGACATATTGGCCTTGCCCGACTGTTCCCGTGCGGTGCCGGGCATCAGCTGCATCAGGCCGCGGGCACCGGCGTGGCTGATCGCGCCTTCGGCAAACTGGCTTTCCTGCCGGGTGATCGCGTGGATCAGCGTCCAGCTGCCTTCATGGCCAACGGGCACCTGAATCGTCGGGAAGGACGTTTCGTCAATCGCGCCGACTCCGGCTCCCAGCGAACTGATTCCCTTGATCACGCCGAGATCGCGGGCGCCGATCCGGGTAGCGAGATCGCTGATCAGCATATAGTCCTTGGCGGTCTTGGCATTATAGGCGAGCGCCCGGTGGAAGCGGATCTGCTCGCGCCACGGTCCGGTGCGCACCGATGCCTTGGTCGCAATGACCAGCGGCTCCTGATCAAAGGCGCGGCGATCGGCGTCGGTGATCTCGACCGCGGGCTTGCGGTTGAACGCCGGCAGCGGACGCCCCAGCCGTTCGAGCGACAGCTGGCCGTAGAAATAGTCGGGGAAGGCCGCAGCCTTCTCGAAATAGGCCTTGGCCTGTTCGGTCTGACCCGCTTCGGCCGCCGCGCGGCCGGCCCAGTAATAGCCCTTCGAGGTGATGTTCGGCGAATCATAGGATTGCGCATAGAGATCGAACATGCGGATCGCCTTGGCCGGCTGGCGCATGCCGTTGAGCGCGGCGGTGCCGGCGACCCAGGCGAGATCGGAATATTTGTCGCGCACGCGGGATTCCTGGTCGGCGATCCGGGTTGGCACCGCATAGGCATCCTCGATCTTCGAGGCGATATCATAGGCGACCGTCCACTGCCGGTCATTGGCTGCGGCTTCCGCGTTGATCAGCATTGCCTCGAACCAGGTGTCTGGCTTGGCCGGCTTGACCCGCAAGGGCAGACGGGTGGCAAGCAATTGCCGGGCGGCATAGCTCTGGCCGGTGTTGCGCAGATAGCGTGCGCGATCGGCGAGATAGCCGGAGTCGTCGCGGGCAATCGCGCCGACGGCGGTTGCCTGCTCGTTGGCATCGCCGGCTTCGGTCAGCTGGGCCAGTCTGGCCGCGAAGACCGGGCGCCGCGCCGGGGAAGTGAAGCCGAGCTGGCGTGCCGCATCGCGCGTGGCCCGCGCCCACAGCAGGGCATCCATGCGGGCGTCATGATCCTCGATGCTGAACGCCGAACTGAAGCGCGCCATAAGCGCCGCCTCGTCCTCGTCGGTCAGCGTGCCGCCGCGCCAGGCGGTCCGGGCCCATTGATCGGCCTTGTCACGCTGTCCGGCAGCCTGCAGCGCCACCGCATATTTGGCGGCACCGGCGTTGGTGGTTGGCTCGAATCGCGAAAAATAGGCGAGCACGCGGGAAGGGGAGAAGCTGTTGATATTGATCGCCTGTTCGGCATTGCGCCGCATCCGGGTGTCTTCCGGCCAGCCGGGGAAGGTGACCAGGAAACCCGCATAATCCTCAAACGAATAATTGTCGGACTGGGTCAGCACCCGCCAGCGCTGCAGGCCCAGGACCGCGTTGCCACCGGTCGGGTCGGAAAGGCCGGCGTCGGCATTTTGCCAGCCCAGCTGTTCGCCAATATTGTCAGCCGCCATGCATGTGGCAGGGGTCAAAAGCAGCGTTGTCATAAGAAATCTTGATACCATACTGGACATTTTACGCTTAGGCTCCTTATCAGGCGCTGAACGGCGAACTATATCACCGTTACTCATGCAAATGACTTGGTGTCGGCCTTGCCGATTTCCAAGGCAAATATAAAGGATTATTAGATGTTCTCGGGTTCAATTCCGGCTCTGGCGACGCCCTTTCGCGACGGATCGTTCGCCGAAGACCAGTTTCGCGCTCTCGTCGACTGGCAGATCGATCAGGGCAGCAGCGCCCTGGTGCCCTGCGGCACAACCGGAGAAGCATCCACCCTGTCGAACGCCGAACATCACCGGGTGATCGAAATATGCGTGGAGCAGGCAGCGGGCCGGGTGCCGGTGATTGCCGGCTGCGGCTCCAACGACACCACCAACGCGCTGCTTCACCTCAATTTCTCCAAGAAATGCGGTGCTGCCGCCGGTCTGGTCGTCGCGCCTTATTATAACCGGCCCAATCAGGAAGGCATCACTGCCCATTTCACCACCCTGACCGAGAATGTCGATCTGCCGCTGGTGCTCTACAATGTGCCGGCCAGAACGGTGACCGACATCATTCCGGATACGGTCGCGGCCCTGTCGAAGCTGCCCAATGTGGTCGCGATCAAGGATGCCAGCGGAGATATCGATCGGGTCACCGAGCACCGGCTGAACTGCGCCGACGATTTCGTGATGCTGTCGGGAGTCGATGAACTGTCGCTGGCCTTCAATGCGGCTGGCGGAATCGGCTGTATTTCGGTCACCGCCAATGTCGCGCCCAAATTGTGCGCGGAATTCCAGGCGGCCTGTGCCGCAGGCGACTATGCCAAGGCCCGCGAGCTCAACGACGTTCTCTATCCGCTGCACAAGGCGCTGTTCTCCGATGCCTCTCCGGGCCCCATCAAATATGCCCTGTCACGGGTGCTCGAGAATTTCTCGACCGACCTGCGTTTGCCTATGACCCCCCCGTCCGAAGCCAGCCGCAAGGCCGTCGATGCCGCTCTGGAAGGGGCAGGGCTGGTCTGATGGCAAAGCCACGCCCAGAGGAATTTGACAAGCAGAAGATCGTCGCCGAAAACCGGCGCGCGCGGTACGACTATTTTGTCGATGACAAGTTCGAGGCCGGCATCATGCTGACCGGTACCGAAGTGAAATCGCTGCGCTTCGGATCGGGCGCGATCGCGGAAAGCTATGCCGAGGTCAAGGATGACGAGGTCTGGCTGATCAACGCCAATATTCCGGAATGGAGCCACGGCAATCGTTATAACCACACGCCCACCCGGCCGCGCAAATTGCTGCTCAACCGGCGCCAGATCAACAAGCTGCACGGGGCGGTGATGCGCAAGGGCATGACGATCGTGCCGCTGTCGATCTATTTCAACAGCAAGGGGCGAGCGAAGCTGGAACTGGCGCTGGCCAAGGGCAAGAAGGCGCCGGACAAAAGGCAGACCGAAAAGGACCGGGACTGGAAGAGACAGCAGGGCCGACTGATGCGCGAACATGGCTGATCACCGCGATTTGCAGAAAAAGGATTTTGCGGCGCGAACCATCCTGCGCTTTGTCCATTGGTTCCAGGGCAAGATGCCGACCCGGGCGGGGATGGAACGCAACAGATTTCTGAAGCCGATTGCCCACCGCTTCCTGCATTCCGAACTGTGGCGTTTCACAAGACGCTCGGTGCCGCGCGGCGTCGCGCTGGGCATGCTGGCGGCCTTTCTGATCCCGGTGGGCCAGATATTCGCTGCGGTTTTTCTCGCGCTTCCGGTGCGCGCCAATGTTCCGGTGGCGGCGGTCACCACCTTCATCACCAACCCGCTGACCTATCCCTTCTGGATTGCAGCAGCGAACCAGACCGGCAAATTTGCCCTGCAGATCGATGCCATGACCGTCAGTCAGCCGATCAAGACCCATATGCAGAGCGAACTGGGGCAATGGCTGAACTGGCTCGGGCGCGAGGCCGGTGTCACCGCCTTCGGGTTTCTGCTGTTTGCCATCATTTTTGCCGCCATCGGCTATCTCGTCAGTTCATGGGGATGGCGCTGGTGGATCGGACATAAACGCAAAGCGCGGCTGAACAAAATTCTTGCCGACCGGATTCACGATGGCAAGTAAGCCGCAAAACAAGTCCGGATTGCTCAACCCCAGCACCCGCAAGGTGCAGAACGATGTGCGGACGCGGGCGGTGCTGCTCGTGGTGGCGATATTGGCATCGGCGGGTCTGCTCTACTGGCAGGTGCAGAATATCAGCCTGATCATCGCCTTTCTCGCTCTGGTGCTGAGCCTGACCGGCATCGCCTATTTCCTGCGTCCGCAAAGCGACGCGGCCGACCATGACCAGGCCGATCCGGAAGACTGGGCGGTGACCCGGATGGTCGCGGACCAGGCGTCCCTCGGCCTTGCGATCACTGACCGGGCGGGCCGTCTGGTCTGCGCCAACGAGCTTTTCACCAAATGGTTCAACGGCGCAGCGGTGCCTCCCGACCTGCCGCTGCAGGCCGGAGGCAATGAACTGCTGGCGACCGCTGGCCGGACCGCATGGCGCGATGGCCGCGGCTATGCCGAGGGCCTGCAGCGCGGCGTTGCGGAATATAGCGCAAAGGTCGTCCGGGCGGGGCAGGGCGATGAATATCTGCTCTGGCAATTCACGCCGCAGGTCCAGGCGGACCTTCTCGACGAGATGATCAGTCTGGTCAGCGGCGGTGGCGGACGGGCCTTTTCGGAAGTCGGCATATTGGCCAGCGTGATCGGCGGAGAGGGGCGGATCCGCGCGTCGAATCAGGCCTTTGCCCTGCGCGCAACCGGGCGGGTCGACGCTAATATATCGGGCCGCAACTTCATCAATTTCCTGCGCTCCGATGACAAGGGGACGATCTTTTTCGAACGCGAAGGACGGCACGGCACCCCGGTGCGCCTGTTCCATATTCCGCTCGACCGGGAAAAGGAAAAGGGGCCGGCGCTGATCCTGCTGATCGATGATGATGGCGGCATGGTCGAGCGCGGCAAGGCGCTGGAGCAGGTGGAATCGATGCTGTCGCTGCTGCCGCTTGGCCTGGCCCTGACCGACCGCGACGGGCGGTTCCTGTTTCTCAATGAGGCTTTTGCCAAAATTGCGGGCATTGGCGAGAACGAGCAGCCGCTCTATCCCGGTGACCTGATGATCCGCGACGATAAATCCGCCGTGGCGGATGCGGTGCGGCGCTATGCCAGCGGCCCGGCGCTGGCCGGCGATCTGGCGGTGCGGCTGCGCAGCGGCGGCGAGGAACCGGTCGCCCTGGGCATAGCCGGGGTTCGCGGCCTGGGCGAGGCGGCGGTGCTGCTCTCGATCCGCGACAATAGCGAGGAATCGAAACTGAAGAGCCAGGTGGCGCAGGCGACCAAGATGCAGGCGGTCGGCCAGCTTGCCGGCGGGGTGGCGCATGATTTCAACAATATCCTGACCGCGATCATCGGCCATTGCGACCTGATGCTGCTGCGCCATGCGCCGGGCGACAGCGACTATGACGATATCCAGCAGGTCAAGAATAACAGCAACCGGGCAGCGGGCCTGACCCGGCAGCTGCTCGCTTTTTCCCGCCAGCAGACGCTGCGGCCGCAGGTGCTGCAGCTGCCCGACGTGGTGGCGGATGTGTCGAACCTGCTCAAGCGGCTGCTCGACGAGACGATCGAGCTGGAAGTGCGGCACGGGCGCAATCTGGGTCTGGTCCGCGCCGACCCGGGCCAGCTCGAGCAGGTGATCATCAATCTCGGCGTCAACGCGCGCGACGCGATGCCCCATGGCGGCAAGATTTCCATTTCGACCCAGTCGGTCGTTGCCTCCGATGTTCGGGCGCTGAAGAGCGAGATTCTGCCGATCGGAGATTATACGGCGCTGATCTTCAGCGATACCGGACAGGGCATCCCGCCGCATGTGATCGGCAAAATTTTCGAGCCATTTTTCACTACCAAGGCTGTCGGCAAGGGCACCGGGCTCGGGCTGTCGACGGTCTATGGCATCATCAAGCAGTCTGGCGGCTATATTTTTGCCGATTCCAAGCCGGGCGAGGGCACGACCTTCTCGATCTATTTCCCGGTTCACCGGCCCACGGCGGAAGACGCGGCGCGGGCGACGCTGGACTCGGCGCCGGTCAAGGCCACGGCAAAGAAGGAATTGTGGGGCACCGGCCATATCCTGCTGGTCGAGGATGAGGATATGGTGCGAGCGGTTGCCGAACGGGCGCTGACCCGCCAGGGCTATAGCGTAGTGGCCGCCAGCGAAGGCGAGGAAGCGCTCGGGCTGCTCGCCGAACAGGCGGACAAGGAAGAACAGTTCGACATGATCGTCTCCGACGTGGTGATGCCCAATATGGATGGTCCCACCATGGCCAGGCATGTGCGCAAAAATTATCCCGACCTGCCGATCCTGTTCATGTCCGGCTATGCCGAGGAACAATTGCGCAAGTCGATCGATCTCGACAAAGTCAATTTTCTGCCGAAGCCCTTTTCGGTGGCGCAGCTCGCGGAAGCGGTTGGGGAAACCCTGGCCGAACATGCCAAGCCGGACCGGAATCGCTGATGAACTGACCGGAAACTCAGCGAAATAATTAAAATAGAGAAAATTATGTTCCCCTCTTGTTCTATGAGAACAAATAAGGTACATCATCACAATCATTGATTGATGCAGCTTAAACATTTAGCGAAGGGGACAGGCAAATGGCCGGCAATTTAAAAGTCGTAGAATCGGATAATCAATTGAACTCATCAGACAGGCAAAAGGCGCTCGACGCCGCACTGGCGCAGATCGACCGCGCCTTCGGCAAGGGCTCGGCGATGAAGCTGGGCCAGCGCAAGGCTCTCGAAGTAGAAGCCATTTCTACCGGCAGTCTCGGACTGGATATTGCGCTTGGCATCGGGGGACTGCCAAAGGGACGCGTGATCGAGGTTTACGGACCGGAAAGTTCGGGCAAGACCACGCTCGCTCTGCACGTCATCGCCGAAGCCCAGAAAAATGGCGGCACAGCGGCCTTTGTCGACGCGGAACATGCGCTTGACCCCGTCTATGCCAAGGCACTGGGCGTCAATACCGACGAGCTGATCATCTCGCAGCCCGACACCGGGGAACAGGCGCTGGAAATTGTCGACACATTGGTGCGCTCCAACGCGATCGACATATTGGTGGTCGATTCGGTCGCCGCCTTGGTCCCACGTGCGGAAATTGAAGGCGAAATGGGCGATACCCATGTCGGCCTGCAGGCCCGGCTGATGAGCCAGGCGCTGCGCAAGCTGACCGGCTCGATCAGCCGCTCGAAATGCATGGTGATCTTCATCAACCAGATCCGCATGAAAATCGGCGTGATGTACGGCAACCCGGAAACCACCTCGGGCGGCAATGCGCTGAAATTCTATGCCTCGGTCCGCCTCGACATCCGGCGCACCGGCCAGATCAAGGAGCGCGACGATATTGTCGGCAACACCACGCGGGTGAAGGTCGTCAAGAACAAGGTCGCGCCGCCGTTCAAGCAGGTCGAGTTCGACATCATGTACGGCCAGGGCATTTCCAAGGTCGGCGAGATTATCGATCTCGGCGTGAAGGCCGGCGTGGTCGAGAAATCGGGCGCCTGGTTCTCCTATGACTCGGTGCGCATCGGTCAGGGACGCGAGAATTCGAAGCGCTTCCTGCTCGAAAATCCCGAGATGATGGCGAAGCTGGAAAACCAGATCCGTGGCAAGCAGGAAGAAGTCGCCGAGGAAATGATGACCGGTCCGATCGGCAAGGCCGGTGATGATGACGAATAGCTGAACCGAACGCCGTCGCGGCGACGGACGACAGGGCGGGCGGCAGATGCCTCCCGCCGGTCGGGCCTGAGATGGTCTGATCCATATCTCCGCCGCGCCGATGAACAGATAATTCAAAGTTTTGCCGGATCACTCTCCCCCGAGGCGATCCCTGGCATAGGGCCGTCCTTCTGTCCCCCGACTACAGGACGGCCCATTTTTATTTTCCGATTGCTGATCAACGTGCTGCCGTCAAATGTTGGAAAAGATTGACATCTGGCGCTATACAACGCTTGCTTGGCCCGAACTTTCACGAACTTTGAACTTTCCGGAAGGCCAGTCCCACCATGACCATCATTCTCCACCATCTCGAAAACAGCCGGTCGCAGCGGATCATCTGGCTGCTTGAGGAGCTGGGCCTTCCCTATGAAATCAAGCGCTACGAGCGCCATCCCAAGACCCAGAAAGCGCCGGACAGCCTCAAGGCGATCCACCCGCTCGGCAAATCGCCGATGATCGAGGATGATGGCGAGGTGATCATCGAAACCGCTGCCATCGTCGAATATCTGGTCGAAAAGGCCGGCGGCAAGCTGGGCGTTCCGGATGATGCGAAGGGCGCGCGTCTCTACACCCAATATCTGCATTTCGCGGAAGGCTCGATGATGCCGCCGCTTTACGGCCTGCTGGTGGTTGGCCGGCTGGGCCTGCTCGGACTGCCGGCCCGCAAGCCGGTCGGCCAGATGGTCACCGACCTGCTGGTCTGGCTGGAAACCGAATTGGCGGACCGCGACTATTTTGCCGGGGACCAGCTGACCGCCGCCGATATCATGATGAGCTTCCCGCTCGAGGCCTGCCAGTCGCGCGCCGGGCTCGATAGCCGCTATCCGAATCTGATCGACTGGCTGGCGCGCATTCACGCTCGCCCGCAATATCAGACGGCGCTCGAAAAAGGCGGACCCTATGCCTATGCCTGAGCCGGCACAGATTCTGCCGCTTGGTGCAATGCAAGGATTGTCAACGGCAGATCGCTCGCCTAAGTCGATGGGATGCAAACAACCAACGATATAAGACGGTCTTTCCTCGACTATTTTGCCGGTCACGGCCACGAGATCGTGCCATCGGCACCGCTCATTCCCTATAATGACCCGACCCTGATGTTCATCAACGCGGGCATGGTCCCGTTCAAGAACATCTTCACCGGGGTCGAGAAAAGCAGCTATTCCACGGCCACGTCGAGCCAGAAATGCGTCCGCGCCGGCGGCAAGCATAATGATCTCGACAATGTCGGCTATACCGCTCGCCACCATACGTTTTTCGAGATGCTGGGCAATTTCTCCTTCGGCGACTATTTCAAGGAACAGGCGATCGTTCACGCCTGGACGCTGATCACCAAGACCTGGGCCATATCGCCGGACCGGCTGACCGTCACCGTCTTCCATACCGACGACGAAGCCTTTGACCTGTGGAAGAAGATTGCTGGCCTGCCGGACGAGCGGATCATCCGGATCGCGACCAGCGACAATTTCTGGTCGATGGGCGATACCGGCCCCTGCGGTCCGTGCAGCGAGATATTCTACGACCATGGTCCGCATATCGCCGGTGGCCCTCCCGGCAGCCCGGACGAGGACGGCGACCGCTTTGTCGAAATCTGGAACCTGGTGTTCATGCAATATGACCAGCGCGGCCCGGACGACCGCGTGGACCTGCCGAAGCCGTCGATCGACACCGGCATGGGGCTGGAACGGATTGCAGCCGTCATGCAGGGCGTGCACGACAATTATGATATCGACCTGTTCAAGGCGCTGATCGCCGAATCCGGTTCGCTGACCGGCACGGCCACGACCGGCGACAATCAGGCCAGCCACCGCGTCATCGCCGATCATTTGCGCGCATCCTCCTTTCTTGTCGCAGACGGCGTGCTGCCGTCCAACGAGGGCCGCGGCTATGTGCTGCGCCGGATCATGCGCCGCGCGATGCGCCATGCCCATCTGCTGGGGGCCAAGGATCCGCTGATGCACCGCATGGTCGGCTCGCTGACCGGCGAAATGGGCAACGCCTTTCCGGAACTGATCCGGGCCAAGCCGCTGATCGAGGAAACTCTGCTGCGCGAGGAAACCAATTTCCGGCAGACTCTGGCCAATGGCCTGAAACTGCTCGATGCCGAGATCGCCGACATGGGTGAAGGTGACGTGCTGCCCGGCGAGACCGCGTTCAAGCTCTATGACACGTTCGGCTTTCCCTATGACCTGACCGAAGACGCGCTGCGCGCCCGGTCGCTGGGCGTCGACCGGGACGGGTTCGACAAGGCGATGGCGGAGCAGAAAGCCGCTGCCCGCGCGGCCTGGAAGGGCTCCGGCGACCAGGCATCAGATGCGGTGTGGTTCGACATTGCCGAGCGCGAAGGCAGCACCGAATTTACCGGCTATACATCCGAGGAAGGCGAGGGCGTCGTTGTTGCTCTGGTCCGGGACGGCCAGGAAATCGAAACTGCCGAAAGCGGCGACAGCGTCACCCTGCTGACCAACCAGACGCCCTTCTACGGCGAAAGTGGCGGCCAGATGGGCGATGCCGGGAAACTCTCCGGTTCGGACGATTTTGCGGCGGTGGTCACCGATACGCGGAAACCGCTGGGACGGCTGCATGCCCACCAGATCGAAATCCGGTCGGGCTCGGTGTCGGTTGGTGACAGCATCCATCTGGTGGTGGACAAGGCGCGGCGCGATACGCTGAGGGCCAATCACAGTGCGACCCATTTGCTGCACAAGGCGTTGCGGCACCATCTCGGCGATCATGTGACCCAGAAGGGCAGTCTGGTTGCCCCTGACCGGCTGCGGTTCGACTTCTCGCATCCGACCGCGCTGACCGATGTGGAAATAAAGGCGGTCGAGGCCGATGTGAACGCGCAGATTCGCGGCAACAGCCCGGTTACCACCCGGCTGATGAGCCCCGATGAAGCGGTTGCCGCCGGTGCGCTGGCGTTGTTCGGCGAAAAATATGGCGAAGAGGTCCGGGTCCTGTCGATGGGCCGGGATCTCGATCTCGACTATTCGGTGGAACTGTGCGGCGGCACTCATGTCAATGCGCTTGGCGATATCGGTCTGATGGTGATTGTCTCGGAATCGGCGGTGGCAAGCGGCGTCCGGCGGATCGAGGCACTGACCGGCGAAGCGGCGCGGCTGTGGCTGCTGGATCGCGATGCCAAGCTCAAGTCGATCGCGACGGCGCTCAAATCCTCTCCGGAAGAAGCGGCCGATCGCGTCGCGGCGCTGGTCGAGGAACGCAAGAAGCTGGACCGGGAGCTGACCGAAGCGAAGAAAGCGCTGGCGCTGGCTGGCGACGGCGGTGGTGCGAAAGCGGCCGAGACGGAAAGCATCGGCGATATCGCCTTTGCCGGACAGGTGATCCAGGGCCTCAATCCCAAGGAATTGCGGGGACTGGTCGATCAGGCGAAGAAAAAGCTGTCGAGCGGCGTCAGCGCGCTGGTGGCGGTCAATGATGGCCGGGCCACCGTCGCGGTGGGCGTGACCGATGACCTGACCGACCGGTTCAGCGCGGTTGAGTTGGTTCAGGCCGGCGTTGCGGCGGTTGGCGGCAAGGGCGGCGGCGGTCGTCCGGACATGGCGCAGGGCGGCGGCCCCGATGGCGACAAGGCCGACGACGCGATTGCGGCAATCAGGACTGTTCTTGCGGGCTGAGCCCGTCGGGTACCAGATCGTCGGCGGTTGCCTGGCCGGTCGCGGTGGACAGGGATTTGAGCTTCGGCTCCTGTTCCAGATCGCCCTCTTCCTGAATTTGCTTGCGATAGATATCGCGCAGTTCGTGGATCGAGGCGATGACCGGGCCCATGGCGACGCCATTTTCGACCAGCACGGCCTCTGACAGCTGCAGCGATCCCTCCAGCGCTTCCGGCACGGCATTGGTCGCGCCAGCCTGGTAGAGTTCGGCTGCATGCTGGATATCCCGCGCCCTGGCGATAATCGGCAGGTCGGGCACCCATGCGCGGACCTTTTTGACAATCTGCACCGACAGCACCGGCTCGTCCATCGTCAGCACCAGCGCCTTGGCATGGCCCAGCCGCAGACGGTCGAGCATCTCGTTGCGCGATACATTGCCGAAAATGATCGGATAGCCCTCGCGCCGCGCCCTTGCGACCGCGTCGATATTGGATTCCACCGCTAGAAATTTCTGGTTGTGGGTCTTGAGCAATTCGGCGACCAGCTTGCCGACCCGGCCAAAGCCGATGATGATCGTCTGCTGCGCCTCGACAGGCTGTTCGTCGGGTGCCGGGCCGCCATCGCTGCGCATTTCCATGCGCCGGGCGATGTCATGACCGAAGCGCGCCAGCAAGGGCGTGATCGTCAGGCCGATGGCGGTCACGATCTGCCAGAAGGCCGCAGTCTGTGGCTGGATCAGCTGCGCCTGCGTCGCGGCGGCGAGCACGATCAGCGTGGTTTCGGAGGGACTGGCCATCAACACGCCGGCCTCCGTCGCGGTACCGGGTCGCGCCCCGGCAAAGCGAAGCAAGCCGCTGGTGACGGCCGCCTTGACCAGCACCACGCCGACGACGGCGGTGAGCAGGCTGGCCCAGTTTTCAATCACCACCCGGATATCGACCTGCATGCCGACGGTGATCAGGAAGACGCCGAGCGCAAGGCCCTTGAACGGTTCGGTGATGACCTCGACCTCGCCATGATATTCGGTTTCGGCGATCAGCAGGCCAGCGAGCAGCGCGCCAACAATCGGCGACAGGCCGGTTGCAGCGGTCGCCAGACTGGCCAGAATGATGACCAGCAGGCTGACCGCGAGAAACAGTTCCGGGCTTTTGGTCCGTGCCGCCTGCGCGAAAATCCGGGGCAGCAGCAGACGCCCGAGGACCAGCATGCCGATGATGACGGCACCGCCCATCAGCAGGGTCTTGCCGAGATTATCCCAGCCGCCGTCTGCGGTTATCGCCGGCGATATGGCGCCGAGCAGAAAGATGATCGGGACAATGGCAACATCCTCGAACAACAGCATGGCCAGCGCCGCGCGGCCGACCGGGCTTTTGGTCCCGGACATCGGCAGCACCAGAGCGGTCGAGGACAGCGCCAGAGCGAGACCGAGCCCCAGCGCACCGGCAGCATTCTGGCCGATCAGATAGAGGACGGAGGCGATGATCAGTCCCGAGGCGAGCAGTTCGGCTGCACCGACGCCGAACACCAGCCGGCGCAGGGACCACAGCCGCTTGAACGACAGTTCGAGACCGATCGAGAACAGCAGCAAGATGATGCCCATTTCGGCGAATGGCTCGATCGATTCGCGATCGCTGATGGTGACAAATCTCAGCCACTCAAACTGGCCCTGCAGCGATCCGAGGCCGGACGGGCCAAGCAGCAGGCCGACCAGAATGAAGCCGATGATCGGCGTGATCCGGAAACGGGTAAAAGCAGGTATCACGATGCCAGCCGCACCGAGGATCACGATAGCGTCAACGAAGGCGGGATTGTCGAGGGGACTGTGCATGGGAGGACTCTATATACGAACCATGATATTTGTCAGCAGCTTACATTGAGGAGAGAGTCGATGAAGGAGAAGCAAAGCGATATCCTGATCGTTGGCGGTGGTCCTGCCGGGATGATGGCCGCACTGCTGTTCGCACGGGCCGGGCTGACCGTGGCCGTGCTGGAGAAACATGCGGATTTCTTTCGGGATTTCAGGGGAGACACGGTGCATCCGTCCACGCTCGAGCTTTTCCATCAACTGGGCCTGCTCGATGAACTGCTCCGTCTGCCGCACAGCAGGGTGGATCAGGCGTCCGTCCATATCGCCGGTCGCGCCATGAAGGTGATCGATTTTGGGCATCTGCCGGTCGCGGCGCCCTATATCGCGATGATGCCGCAATGGGATTTGCTCAATTTCATTGCCGACCAGGCCCGCCAATACCCCGGTTTTGCGCTCCATATGGAAAGCGAAGCGGTCGATCTTGTCCGGGATGGGGCGGGGCGGGTTTGCGGGGTGGTCACCCGCGGCGGCGAAAAATGGCATGCCCGGCTGGTGATTGCTGCCGACGGTCGGCGCTCGGTATTGCGGGGCGAGGCGGCCCTGCCGCTGCGCAATATCGGCGCACCCATGGATGTGTTCTGGTTCCGCATCGACAAGCCGGAGGGCCATGGCGGTGACGTTTTTGGCACCGTGCAGGCTGGCCGGTTCATGGTGATGATCGATCGCGGCGACTATTATCAATGCGCCTTCCTGTTCAGCAAGGGCCAGGCGGACGGCGTAAGGGCGGCAGGGCTGGATGCCTTTCGCGCCAGTCTGCGCTCGCTGGTGCCCGATCTGGGCGCTGCCTTTGACGGGATTACCAGTTGGGATCAGGTCAAGACGCTAGAAGTTGCGCTCGACCGGCTCGAGCGCTGGCATCGCCCAGGCCTTCTGGTGATTGGGGACGCAGCGCACGCGATGTCGCCAATCGCAGGGGTCGGGATCAATATTGCGGTACAGGACGCCGTGACTGCAGCCAATGTGCTTGCGGGGCCGATGGCAGGCGGCGAGGATTCGGATCCGTTGCTGGAAGAGGTCTATCGCCGTCGTATCAAACCGGTGCGGCGGATGCAGGCCTTTCAGAAACTGGCGCAGGACAGGGTGGTCGCTCCGCTGTTGCGGCGTACCCGGCCGATCAGGAAACCGTTTCTTATATTAAGGCTGCTGAACCGGGTGCCGCTGTTGCGCCGTCTCCCGGGCCGGATTGTCGGGCTCGGCTTCGGGCGGGAGGATATCCACTCGCCCGAAGCCGCAAGCCCGCGGAACTGATTATTTCCAGTTCTGCATTTCGGTTTCGAGATTGGAACGAACCGCTTCGAAAAACTGTTCGGTCGTCATCCAGGACTGGTCGGGTCCGATAAGGATCGCGAGATCCTTGGTCATGTCGCCATTTTCGACGGTCTGGATGCAGACGCGTTCCAGCGTTTCGGCGAAACGCGTCACATCAGGCGTATCATCGAACTTGCCGCGATAGATCAGGCCGCGGGTCCAGGCGAAGATCGAGGCGATCGGATTGGTCGATGTCGCCTTGCCCTGCTGGTGCTGGCGATAATGGCGGGTCACGGTGCCGTGCGCCGCTTCGGCTTCGACGCAGTCGCCGGTCGGGGTCATCAGCACCGAGGTCATCAGGCCGAGCGAGCCAAAGCCCTGGGCAACCGTGTCAGACTGCACGTCGCCGTCGTAATTCTTGCAGGCCCAGACGAACTTGCCGCTCCACTTCAGCGCCGAGGCGACCATGTCGTCGATCAGGCGATGTTCGTAGGTGATGCCGGCCTTGTCGAACTTTTCCTTGAATTCTTCCTGGAAGATTTCCTCGAACAGATCCTTGAAACGGCCGTCATAGGCTTTCATGATCGTGTTCTTGGTCGACAGATAGACCGGCCATTCGCGGTTCAGGCCGTAATTCATCGATGCCCGGGCAAAATCGCGGATCGAGTCATCGAGATTGTACATCGCCATGGCAATGCCGGGGGAAGGGAACTGGAACACTTCCTCGTCGATCGAATCGCCGTTGTCGCCTTCCCAGACCAGACGCAGCTTGCCGGGGCCGGGTACCTTGAAATCGGTGCAGCGATACTGGTCGCCGAAGGCATGACGACCAACGACGATGGGATCGGTCCAGCCGGGGACGAGCCGCGGCACATTGTCGATTACGATCGGCTCGCGGAAAACCACGCCGCCCAGGATGTTGCGGATGGTGCCGTTCGGCGATTTCCACATCCGCTTCAGGCCGAATTCCTCGACCCGCTGTTCGTCCGGGGTGATGGTCGCGCATTTGACGCCGACGCCGTGCTTCTTGATCGCATTGGCGGCATCGACCGTGATCTTGTCATTGGTGTCGTCGCGGACCTCGATCGAAAGGTCATAATAATGCAGATCAATGTCGAGATAAGGTTCAATCAACCGCTCGCGAATCCATTGCCAGATGATCCGCGTCATTTCGTCGCCGTCAATTTCGACGACCGGGTTTTTGACCTTGATTTTCGACATATCGTTTTATTCTTTCGTGAAACGTGAACGAGAGGGAGGAATGATGTTGCGAGCCTCTTAGCAAAGATTGCCGTTTGTTCAACCTAGAGTTGCGCGCAGGGGTGGTCAGCAGCAGCAACAAAATATCCTCGCCTAAACTTCAATATATCAACGGGAGTGTTGTCAGAAGTCTGGCCCGGCCCTAAGTAGCATTCATGGCAATCGAAAAATATTCAAACAAAGGCTTGGGCGAAGCCAAATGGTCTTTCCCTCCGGTTCACCCGGAAGGCCGCAAATTTGCGCTGATCGCTGCGGCGATCACTCTGTTTTTTGCGCTCATGGCGTGGGAAACGCTCGCCTGGCCGATGGCGGCCATCACTGCCTGGGTGCTGACTTTTTTCCGCGATCCTAAACGCGTGACGCCGCTCGACGACAAATATATCATCGCGCCGGCCGACGGCCTGATAAATTTGATAATGCCGGTGAAGCCGCCGGTGGAACTGCGCGGTGAGGGTGGACTGGGCGACGAAGAGCTGATCCGGGTCTCGATTTTCATGAGCGTCTTCGACGTACATATCAATCGCACACCGATCGAGGGCACGGTCAAGCGCCAGGCCTATATTTCCGGAAAATTCCTGAATGCCGATCTCGACAAGGCAAGCGAAGAAAATGAGCGTCAGCATTTCATGGTCGAACGCAACGACGGCCTGAAAATCGGCTTTACCCAGATCGCCGGTCTGGTGGCGCGGCGGATCATGTCTTTTGTCAAGGAAGGCGATTTTGCTGCCGCTGGCCAGCGAATCGGTCTGATTCGCTTTGGCAGCCGGGTGGATGTCTACTTGCCCAAGGGAACGACACCCAATGTCGTCCTCGGCCAACGGTCCATTGCCGGGGAAACCGTACTCGCGGTGGTCGGCGAAGCGAAAGAGATTGAGGGTGTAGGACAATGATCATCGGGCGGCTCGACAGCAGATTGCGGCAAGGCTGATGGCCAGAAAAGGATCGCTGAAAAGCCCGGAGCGCGGCATTCCCCTGCGCGCCTTCGTTCCCAATGCCATTACGGCGCTGGCGCTCTGCGTTGGTCTGAGCAGCGTGCGCTTTGCCTATATGGACCACTGGGTGCTGGCCGCCGCATCAATCGTGCTGGCCGGCATATTGGACGGTCTCGATGGCCGCGTTGCCAGGCTGCTGAATGCACAGAGCCGTTTTGGTGCCGAACTGGACTCGCTGTCGGACGTGATTGCTTTCGGCGTGTCGCCAGCGCTGGTCATGTTCCTGTGGTCGACTCAATATATGCCGCAATTCGGCTGGGTGCTGGCGCTGACCATGGTCGTCGCCTGCGCGCTCCGGCTGGCGCGGTTCAACGCCCTGATCGACGCCGATGACCAGCCGCACAAGTCAGCGGGGTTCCTGACCGGTATTCCGGCACCCGTGGGGGCAGGTCTCGCGATGCTGCCGCTTTATCTGTGGATGATCACCGGCGAGGAAATTTTCCGCCATTATGCGCTGGTATCACCCTGGATCGTGATAATCGCGTTTCTGATGTTGTCAAACACCGCGACCTACAGCTGGACCTCCCTGCGCCTGCGCAAAAATATCCGGCTGGAAGCCATCGCCATCATCGCCCTTGTCGGCGTCGCGCTGATCAACTCGCCGTGGATCATGCTGTCCGCGATCAGTATCGGCTATCTGATATTGATTCCGTTCAGCGTCCGCAGCTATGCCAAGGTCAAGCGGCAGCGCGCAGCGGAACGGGCTGCAGCGAGCGATGCTGGCTGACAGGTTGTGCCGCTTTGACGGGCCGGCTCCGATAGTCGGATGACCGGAAAAGGGCTTCTGGTCGACTGGACTGCAATTCAGCCTGAATGACGCTGGCGATCCGGTCGCGATATTGAGCAAACATCATGACAATGACCGCACAGGCGCCAAAAAAAGAGAGTGCAAAAAAGGAAGAGATAACGATAGCGAGCATGTGATGTTCCCATTTGTTCCGTCAATGAACTCTTAATGTTCCATATCTGTTCTCATTGTCAAGCGCTATTTGCCGCATGGGCGCTTTCGCTGTGGGAGCGGGCCCACTGGGTCGTCTCTTGTTGCGTATCCCCAAATCTCGTGTCATAGTGCATTAGGCAAGTAAGACAGGGAGAAGTGCCATCATCGACCGGATGCCAAGCTGGGTGCGCAGACATCCCGTCATTTCTGGACTGATCGCCATCCTGTTTCTTGCGATCCTGTACAAGATCCTCGTCCCGTCATCTCCCGAATATGAATATGTCACAGAGCCGGTGACCCGGGGCGAGGTCGCCCGGATCGTTTCCGCCAGCGGCAAGGTGCGGGCCCTGAACACGATCAAGGTCGGTTCGGAAATTTCGGGCCAGGTGACCGATGTCTATGTCGATTTCAACTCGCCGGTCACGGCAGGGCAGGTGCTGGCCCGCATCGATCCCACGCGTATTGACGCGCGGGTGACGCAGGCTCGCGCGCAGGTCGAGCTGGCGCGCGCGAACCTGGCGCAGGCCGAGGCCTCGATCATCCGCGCACAGACGGACTTCGCCGTCCAGTCGCGCGAATATCAGAGGCAGCGGGAACTGGCCGAGAAGGGATTCGTGTCCAAGGCAGGCATCGACCAGGCGCAAAATGCGCTGGCCACCGCCCAGGCCGCGCTGAGCACGGCCAGGGCGCAGGCGCAAAGCGGCCGCGCCCAGATCGCCCAGAGCACCGCCGAACTGTCCTCGGCGCAGCTCGATCTCAACCGTACGCGGATCGTTGCGCCGACCAGCGGTGTCGTGATCAACAAGCTGGTCGAGCCCGGCACCACCGTCGCCGCCAGCTTCCAGACGCCCAATCTGTTCGAGATCGCGGCCGACACCAGCCGCATGCAGGTGGAAGCTTCGGTCGACGAGGCGGATATCGGCCAGGTTCGGGTCGGCCAGACGGTCCGCTTCACGGTCGACAGCTATCCCGACGACACTTTTGTCGCCAAGGTCGGCCAGATCCGGAAATCCGCGACGGAAACGCAAAATGTGGTCAGCTATCTGGTGATCCTCGATGTCGACAACAAGGATGGCAAATTGCTGACCGGGATGACCGCCAATGTCGAGATTGTCACCGGCACCCGCAGGAATGTGCTGAGGGTCCCCGCCTCGGCCATCCGTTTTCGCCCGCGCAAGGATGACCGGCCGGAGGAGGAAGAGGACGACAAGCCAAGCAAGCCGGGATCGAAGCGGGTCACCGCGATCTGGCTGGCCAGCGATGATCCGTACAGGCCCGTCCGCCGGGTGGTGACGCTTGGCCTGGTCGGCGAGGATTTTGTCGAGATTGCCAAGGGCGTGAAGGCAGGGGAAAAGGTGCTGGTGCGCACCAGGAACTTGGCCAATGAAGACAAGGACGAGGATGATTTCGCCAGCGAGGACGAATAAGTCATGGCGCTGGTAGAAACCCGGGATCTGGTCAAGAATTACATCATGGGCGAGGAAACCGTGCGCGCGGTGGATGGCGTGTCGCTTGCGATCGAACGCGGCGAATATGTCGCGATCATGGGTGCCAGCGGCTCGGGCAAGTCGACCTTCATGAACATGATCGGCTGTCTCGATGTCCCGACATCGGGCGAGGTGCGGATCGACGGCATCGCCACGCAGGACCGGGACGGCGATGCGCTGGCCGAATTGCGCAACCAGAAGATCGGCTTCATCTTTCAGCAGTTCAACCTGCTGGCCCGGACGACGGCGCTCGACAATGTTGCGGTGCCGCTGATCTACGCCGGTCTCGGCAGCGAGGAGCGCCGGGCGAGGGCAAAGGCAAAGCTGGAGGAAATGGGGCTCGGCGACCGGCTGGACCATTCGCCGGCCAAATTGTCCGGCGGGCAGCAGCAGCGCGTGGCGATCGCCCGGGCGCTGGTCACCGACCCGGTGATTCTGCTGGCCGACGAACCGACCGGCGCGCTCGACAGCAGGACCTCGGAAGATATCATGGCGATTTTCGAGCGGCTCAACAATCAGGGCATCACCATCATCGTGGTGACGCACGAAGCCGAAATCGCGGACCATGCCAAGCGGCGGATCGAGTTCCGCGATGGCAAGGTGGTCGAGGATGTGCTGGTGGCCAACCGCCGCATGGTCAGCGCATGACCGGCCGTCTCGCCAGGAAAAGCGCGGCATGGCTGGTCAATGTGGCGATCGCCATCACCGCTCTGCGGACCAATTTGATGCGCTCGATCCTGACCACCCTGGGGGTGATGATCGGCGTGTTCGCGGTGACGCTGGCCGTTGCCGTGGGCTCGGGCGCGCAGGTCTCGGTGATGCAGTCGATCAACGCGCTTGGCTCCAACATGGCGCTGATCTTTCCGGAGCCGGATAACGAAGGCGGGCGGACCAGCTTTGACCGCGGTCGCCTGACGATGCGCGATGCGCGGGCGATCCAGAAGCAGGTCAGCGGGATCACCGATATCGCGCCGCAGCTGCGCACCTCGATCCAGCTGGTGGTGGCGGGGCGCAACGCAACGACCACCGGCATCGGGGCGACGCCCGGCTATGCCAAGGTGACCAACGCGGCAGCGGAGTCGGGGCGCTTCATCAGTGACGCGGATGTCCGGTCTGCCGCCCGGGTCGTCGTTCTGGGGCCCAGCGTCGCGACCAAGCTGTTCGGCGATTATGACCCGATCGGGGAAACGGTCCGGATCAACCGGGCACCCTTTACCGTCATCGGGGTGATGGAATCGAAGGGGTCGAGTTTCGGCAACGACAATGACGATCTCGCGATCATGCCGATCAGCACGACAAGACAGCGGTTTTCCGGCGATTCGCTCGCCGGACCCGACGATCTGCAAATATTGTTTGTCGGCTTTGAAGATGGCGTTTCGCTGCCCAGGGCGAAGCGCGAGATCACCCGCCTGCTGCGCGAGCGCTACCGGGTGCGGGGCAAGGAAATCAACCCGTTCACCATCCGCACCACCGAGGAATTCATGAAGGAATCGGCGCAGGTCACCGGCATCTTCCAGATCGTGCTGGTCGCCATTGCCTCGATTTCGCTGCTGGTGGGCGGCATCGGCATCATGAATATCATGCTGGTCAGCGTCACCGAGCGCACCCGCGAGATCGGGCTCAGAATGGCGCTGGGTGCCAAGCGCAGCGATATCCGCAACCAGTTTCTGGTGGAAGCCGCGGTGCTGTGCGTGATCGGCGGGGCGATTGGCCTGGCACTGGCGATCGCGGCGGGCACCGCGCTGACCGTCTATGCCGACTTTCCGGTGCCGATCGGGATCGGCGTGGGCATTGGCGCGATCGTCTTTTCGGCGGTGATCGGCCTGCTGTTCGGCGGCTATCCCGCAGTGCGCGCATCCCGTCTCTCGCCGATCGAGGCCTTGCGCAGCGAATAGTCGCGTCGGGGCAGGCCAGCAATTTGTGGTTGCATTTTGCTCCGCTTCGCCTTAACGGCACGCTCATTCCACATGGAAAGCACTCATACCGGTGCCAATGGCGGTCTTTCAGGTCGTTTGAGGTTCTCAGCTTTCCAGAGGCATAACCGGACAAGGAGAAATATTATGGCGGCCCCTGTCGTCACCCTACAGCAATTGATTGAAGCCGGAGCGCATTTCGGCCACCAGACCCACCGCTGGAACCCGAAGATGAAACCTTACATCTTTGGTGCCCGCAACAGCGTCCATATTCTTGACCTTTCGCAGAGCGTGCCGCTGTTCGCACGGGCGCTCGACTTTATCGCCAATGCCGTTTCGGCTGGCGGCAAGGTCCTGTTCGTCGGTACCAAGCGTCAGGCGCAAGAGCCGATTGCCGAAGCAGCCCGCGCCAGCGGCCAGCATTTCGTCAACCATCGCTGGCTCGGCGGCATGCTGACCAACTGGAAGACCATTTCCAACTCGATCCGCCGGATGAAAACCCTGGAAGAGCAGCTCGGTGGTGACACCGCAGGCTTTACCAAGAAGGAAGTCCTGCAGATGACCCGCGAGCATACCAAGCTCGAGCTTTCGCTTGGCGGTATTCGCGACATGGGCGGCATTCCCGATGTCATGTTCGTGATCGATGCTAACAAGGAAGAGCTGGCGATCAAGGAAGCCAATGTTCTGGGTATTCCGGTCGTGGCGATCCTCGATTCGAACGTTGATCCGAGCAACATCGCATTTCCGGTTCCCGGCAATGACGATGCGGCACGCGCCATTCGTCTCTATTGCGAGTCGGTTGCGGCTGCAGCGACCAAGGGCGGCCAGGACGCTTCGGTTGCAGCGGGCGAAGATCTCGGCGCAGCGGTTGCGCCACCGGTCGAGCAGATCGTGTCGAGCGAAGCCAATGCCAGCGCGATGGTTTCCGGAGAGGAAGCTGCGGTTGCTGATATTGCAGACATAGCGGCAGAAACAGCTGACGCGAAGAAAGATGACGAAAAGGCAGCCGAAAAGGCCTGAGCTTGAAGCTTCTTTCTACCGTCATATATTGACGGTAACAAATCACCAAGAGGGGCGGCATATTGTGTCGCCCCCATTTCACATTTCCCGGTCAAGAAATTGAGGAACGAATAATGGCTATTACAGCAGCAGCAGTGAAAGAACTGCGCGAGCGCACCGGTGCGGGCATGATGGATTGCAAGAAGGCACTGAACGAAACCAATGGCGACGTGGAAGCAGCAGTGGATCTGTTGCGCACCAAGGGCCTCGCTGCCGCGCAGAAAAAATCGAGCCGTACCGCGGCCGAAGGCCTGGTTGGCGTTTCCGTTGCCGGAACCAAGGGTGTTGCCGTCGAAGTGAACAGCGAAACCGATTTCGTTGCCAAGAATGACCAGTTCCAGGATTTTGTTGCCAAGGTGACAGACGTGGCTCTTGGTCTTGATACCGATGATGTTGAAGTGCTGGCCGCTGCCGATTATCCCACCGGCGACACGGTCAAGGACGTGCTGACCAACAATATTGCGACCATCGGCGAAAACCAGGCGATCCGCCGGATGAAAACCGTTGCCGTTTCCAGCGGTCTCGTCGTTCCTTATATCCATAACGCGGTCACCCCGACCATGGGCAAGATCGGCGTTCTGGTGGCGCTGGAAAGCACCGCAGGTGCGGACGTGCTGGAGCCGCTCGGCAAGCAGATTGCAATGCATATCGCAGCCGCATTCCCGCTGGCCCTGAATGCAGAGGGTCTTGATCCCGAGTTGCTGGAACGCGAACGCGCGATTGCGAAGGAAAAGGCTGCTGAATCCGGTAAGCCCGACAATATTGTCGAAAAAATGGTCGACGGTGCGATGGCGAAATTTGCCAAGGAAAATGCGCTGCTCAGCCAGACCTTCGTCATGGACAACAAGACTCCTGTTGCTCAGGTCGTCGAGCAGGTCGGCAAGGCCGCTGGCGCAGACATCAAGCTGACCGAATATGTCCGCTTCCAGCTTGGTGAAGGCATTGAGAAGAAAGAAGATGATTTTGCAGCGGAAGTCGCAGCCGCGGTTGCAGGCTGATCGCGCAGCAGATTGAATATTTCAGGCGGTAACGCTTGGCAGCATGGCGCGGACTATCTATGGTCTGCGCCATAGTTGTATTTGGGGCCGGGCTGTGATTCCGGCAGGATGGGATTTGCATGAAACGACCGGCGTTCAAGCGCATTTTGCTGAAGCTTTCTGGCGAAGTCCTGATGGGCTCAAGCGAATTCGGCATCGACCCGGAGACCGTCAACCGCATCGCGACCGAAGTGAAATCTGCAAAAGAGGCAGGATTCGAGCTTTGTCTGGTCGTTGGCGGAGGCAATATCTTCAGGGGACTGGCCGCGGCGGCAAAAGGCTTTGAGCGGACCAGCGCCGATTATATGGGCATGCTGGCGACCGTGATGAACGCGCTGGCGGTGCAGAATGCGCTGGAGCAGATGGGCTGCGACACACGCGTATTGTCTGCCATTCCGATGGCCAGCGTCTGCGAGCCCTATATCCGGCGCAAGGCGGTCCGGCATCTGGAAAAGGGCCGTATCGTCATTTTTGCAGCAGGTACTGGCAATCCCTATTTCACGACCGACACGGCTGCGGCCTTGCGCGCTGCGGAAATGGGTTGTGAAGCGCTGTTCAAGGGCACCAGCGTTGACGGCGTGTACAACGCCGATCCGAAGCTGGATGCCACTGCCAGCCGCTATGAAGAACTGAGCTTTGACCAGGTATTGAGCGACAATCTGAAGGTGATGGACGCCAGCGCCGTCGCTCTGTGCCGCGAGAACAAGATACCGATCGTCGTCTTTTCGATCCGGGAGCAGGGCAATCTGGCGACCGTATTGGGTGGCGGCGGAACCGCGACTATGGTTGGAACAACCGAATAATATCTAGAGGAATGACCAATGGCAAAATATGACAAAGCCGATCTGCAGAAGCGGATGCTCGGTGCGCTGGAAGCGCTCAAGCATGACCTGAGCGGACTCCGGACCGGACGGGCGAATATCGCCCTTCTGGATACGATCAAGGTCGAGGTTTATGGCTCCAACATGCCGCTCAACCAGGTCGCCACTGTCTCCGTGCCCGAACCGCGCATGCTGTCGGTCCAGGTCTGGGACAAGGGCAATATCCAGCCCGTGGAAAAAGCGATCCGTTCTGCCGGCCTTGGCCTGAACCCGATGGTCGATGGTCCCAATATCAGACTGCCCATTCCCGATCTGACCGAGGAGCGCCGCAAGGATCTGGCAAAGCTCACCGGTCAGTTTGCCGAAAAGGCCCGTATCGCCATTCGCAATGTCCGGCGGGACGGTATGGACGATCTGAAGGCGGATGAAAGCAAGAAGGAAATCAGCGAGGACGACAGGAAGCGGCTTGAGACCGAGGTCCAGAAACTGACCGACGAAATGATCGCCGAAGCCGACAAGCTGGCCGAAGCCAAAGAGCAGGAAATCCTGACCCAGTGAAGCTCGCCCGGTCCAAGAACGGTTCTGCAGATTCGGTACAAGATACGGCCGGCCCATCCGATCCGACGCATGGGGCTCGCCATGTTGCCATCATCATGGATGGCAATGGCCGATGGGCAAAGCGCAAGCATCTGCCGCGCGCCCTTGGCCACAAGAAAGGCGTCGAGGCGGTCCGCAATATCGTGCGGGCAGGCGGAGAGTTGGGCCTCGAGGTGATGACGCTCTATGCCTTTTCGTCCGAGAACTGGAACCGTCCGGAGGAAGAGGTCAGCGATCTGATGGGATTGCTGCGGCAATATATTCAGTCCGACATTGAAGAATTTGTTGAAAATGGTGTGCGGTTGAAGGTCATCGGCAATTACCGGGCGCTGGCGTCGGATATTGTCGCCATGATCGACAATGCGATCGAAAGGACAGCGGGAAATCGCAAGATGACGCTGGCCGTGGCGCTCAACTACGGTGCGCAGGACGAAATGCTTCGCGCGGTCCGCAATATCGCCAGCCGGGTGAAGGCAGGCGAAATCGAGCCGGAAGCCATCGCGCTCGATGATATCGCGGCTGCACTGGACACCGCCGACTTGCCGCCACTGGATTTGCTGATCAGGACATCGGGCGAATTGCGCCTGTCCAACTTCCTGCTGTGGCAGGCGGCTTATGCAGAACTCTATTTTACCGAGGCGCTCTGGCCGGATTTCGACAGGATCGAGCTGGAAAAAGCCCTGCAATCATTTGGACATCGGGAGCGCCGGTTCGGTGGTCGATGACCATGGCTGAACCGGCCGCCCCGGCAACCGGCAAGGCCGGTGAACTGCAAACCCGTGTCATCGTCGGCGCGCTTCTGATCGGAGCGGCGCTGGCGGCCGGATATTTTGGCGGCGTTGCTCTGTGGCTGCTGGTGATCCTGATGGCGCTCGGGATCATGAGCGAGTGGGCGAGGCTGACCGGTCGGCAGGATAACCGCCTGCTGTCCATGTACGCATTGTCGGTACCGCTGGCGATCATGTCGCCCTGGGCCGCTGGCCCGTCCTTTCTGGCGCTGGGCCTGATTTTCGGATCAGCGATGTTTGTTGCGGTCTTTGATCGATCGCTGAAGCTTGCCGCCGGCGTCATCTATGCCGGCCTTCCGGCCCTTGCGATCCTCTATCTGCGGGATATCGAGGACGGCATTCTTGTCATGCTCTGGACCCTTGCCCTGGTCTGGGCCACCGATATTGGTGCCTATTTTTCCGGTCGCACGATCGGCGGGCCGAAACTGGCGCCGACCTTTAGTCCCAACAAGACCTGGGCCGGCCTGATCGGCGGCGTCGTACTGACGGCAGCGGTCAGCTATATGCTTCACCTCTACTGGGGGCTGCCGCTCTATCTGGTGCTGCTCAGCCTGCCGCTCGCGGTGCTGGCGCAAATGGGCGACCTGTTCGAAAGCTGGCTGAAGCGCAAGGCGGGCGTGAAGGACAGCGGTACGATCTTTCCGGGCCATGGCGGTGTGATGGACCGGCTGGACGGCCTGATTCCGGTTGCGCCGGTCGTGGCTCTGATCATGCTGGTCAACAGCCTGCTTGCACTGGCATGACAAAGTCGGTTTCCATTTTCGGCGCGACGGGATCGGTTGGCCGATCGACGCTGGATCTGATCCGGCAGCATCCGGATCAATATGAAATCATCGCCCTGACCGCCAATGGCAACGCGTCCGAGCTTGCCGCGCTGGCCAGGGAATTTTCAGCAAAGGTGGCGGTGGTCGCCGACGATTCGGCTTATGAGGAACTCAAGCGCCTGTTGGCGGGCAGCTCGACGGAGGCCGCCAGCGGCACCGACGCGCTGAATGACGCTGCTGCCATGGGCGCGGACTGGACGATGGCAGCGATCGTCGGTTGTGCCGGCCTGCCGCCGACGCTCGAAGCCCTGCGCTGCGGCAAGACGGTGGCGCTGGCCAACAAGGAAGCGCTGGTCTCCGCCGGCGCGCTGATGATGACCGAGGCCCGCAAGGCAGGGGCAACCTTGCTGCCGGTCGATTCCGAGCATAATGCCATCTTCCAGGCCCTGCAGGGCGGGCGGATCGACCAGGTCCGCAAGATTACCCTGACCGCCAGCGGTGGTCCGTTCCGGACATGGACGCGCGAACAGATGGCGAATGTGACGCCAGAGCAGGCGGTGGCCCATCCCAACTGGGACATGGGCGCAAAAATTTCGGTCGACAGCGCGACGATGATGAACAAGGGGCTGGAGCTGATCGAGGCGCACCATCTGTTCCCGGTCGGGCTCGAAAATATCGGAATCCTGGTCCACCCGCAATCGGTGATCCACTCAATGGTCGAATATCGCGACTGCTCGACCCTTGCCCAGCTCGGCTCCCCGGACATGCGGATACCGATTGCCAGTGCGCTGGCCTGGCCGGAACGGATGACGACCAATTGCAAGCCGCTCGATCTCGCGGAGATTGGCCGGCTGGAATTCGAACAGCCCGACGAAAGCCGCTTTCCCGCGACCAAAATCGCCAGAGCTGCGATTACGGCAGGGGGCGGGAAGCCGGCGATGCTCAACGCCGCCAATGAAGTGGCCGTCGCGGCCTTTCTGGGCGGGGCGGTTCAGTTTCTGGACATCACAGAGATTGTAACCCGGTTGCTAGATAGTTATAGCCCGCCCGAACCGGCCGCATTGGCGGATATCTTTGCGATAGACAGGGAAGCGCGCGTTCGGACCGAGCAACTGGTCGAGGAATTGAAGGTTTGACGGATAATCCCGGTATTTTGATCTATTTATTCTCTTTCCTGATCGTCATCGGGGTGCTCGTCTTCGTGCACGAGATGGGCCATTATCTGGTCGGCCGCTGGTGCGGCGTCAAGGCGGATACCTTTTCTATCGGCTTCGGCAAGGAAATTGCCGGATGGACCGACAAGCGGGGAACCCGCTGGAAAGTCTGCATGTTGCCATTGGGTGGCTATGTCCAGTTCGCCGGCGACATGGATCCGTCCGGCAGCAAAAGTTCTGACTGGCTGAGCCTTCCGGCTGAAGAGCGCAACCGGACCTTCCAGTCCAAGTCTCTCTGGAAGCGCGCGGCGATTGTCTTTGCAGGGCCGGCGATCAATTTCATCTTTGCCATCCTGATCATCATGGGCTTTGTCATCGCCTATGGCACCAGCGCCACTCTGCCTGTTGCCAGCGCAATCTCTCCCGACTCCACCGCCGCCGAGATGGGCATGCAGCCGGGCGACCGGATCATCTCGGTCGACGGCGAGAAAATTGAACTGTTCGAGGATCTGCGCGAGAAGATCATGCTGATTCCCGAGCAGGAAGTGGAAATCGTCTATGAGCGGGACGGCCAGCGCTTTACCAGGCAGGGCAAGACCGGTGTGCAGATCCTGAAAGACCGGTTCGGCAACGAATATCGGCTGGGTCTGCTCGGCATGGCATCCAGTCAGGTGGAATGGCGCCCGGTCAGTCCGCTCGAAGCTCCGGCGGTTGCGGTGGACAAAACCATTGGCATTGTCGACCAGATCACCACCACTCTTGGTCAGGTGATCACTGGCAAGCGTTCGATCAAGGAACTCGGCGGTCCGCTGAAAATCGCCCAGGCTTCCGGCGAACAGTTCAAGCTGGGGCTGGAAAGCTTCATTCTTTTCGTCGCATTAATCTCAATTAACTTGGGGTTCATCAACTTGCTGCCAATCCCCATGCTCGATGGAGGGCACCTGATGTTCTATGCGATTGAAGCGGTGCGAAGAAAGCCGGCCAATGCCAAAGTCCAGGAATGGGCCTTTCGTTCCGGGCTGGCGCTGGTTCTGATGTTCATGCTGGTAGTGACATTCAACGATTTATCGTCATTTGGTCTATTCCGGTCTATCTCCGGCTGATTGACCATTGATTGACACGCTGCATTGGGGCAGGGGGTTGGCGAAGCTTGTGCCTTGGTGCCGGGTTCATTTTATTTTTGGGTTTATGGTGTGAAAGCGAGTTTGTCTGTGAATCATAAAAAGCGACTTTTGCCCTTGTTGATGTGCGGCACGATCCTGAGCGGCGCGGCGATTTCTTCGTCGGCGCAGGCGCAGGACGCGGAACAGGCCGCGCCAGCGGCGGCTCCGGCGGCTGACACCATACGCACGATCGTGGTGGAAGGCGCCCAGCGCCTCGAACCGACTACGGTCCTGTCCTACATGAAATTGCGCGTCGGCCAGCCCTACACCCAGGAAGCGGCTGACCAGGCGCTGAAGGATCTATTCGAAACGGAATTGTTCAAGGATGTCAGCATCCGCAACAATGACGGCGCGGTGATTATCGAGGTGATCGAAAATCCGGTGATCAACCGGATTTTGCTGGAGGGCAACAAGCGGATCAAGGAAGACAAGATCTATCCGGAAATCCGGCTGGCCCCGCGCCAGATATTCACGCGTTCGAAGGTCCGCGCTGACGTGGCCCGCATCATCGAGCTCTACAAGCGCAAGGGGCGCTTTGCCGCCAGCGTCGAGCCGAAAATGGTCCAGCTCGACCAGAATCGCGTCGATATTGTGTTCGAGATCAACGAAGGGCCCAAGTCCAAGGTTCAGCAGATCAACATCATCGGCAACGAAGCCTTTTCCGACGGCAAGCTGCGCGGCGAGATGGTCACCAAGCAGTCGCGCTTCTACCGTTTCTTCAGTTCCAGCGACACCTATGATCCGGATCGGCTTGCTTTTGACCAGCAAAAGCTCCGCCAGTTCTACCTGACCGAAGGCTATGCCGATTTCCGCGTGATCTCCGCCGTGGCCGAACTCACGCCCGACAAACGGGATTTCATCATCACCTATGTGGTGGAAGAAGGCGATCGCTACAAATTTGGCGATGTGTCGGTGGAAAGCGAGATTCGCGATTTTACACCGGAATTCCTGACTCCCCAGCTACCCATGAAAACGGGCGATTTCTATAACGCCAAACAGGTGGAAGACACGGTCGAGCGCCTGTCGGAAACCGCTGGCCTGTTCGGCTATGCCTTTGCCGATGTGCGTCCGGAATTTACCCGGAACAAAGACACGCTGACCATGGACATCCTGTTCCAGGTTGCGGAAAGCGACCGGGTCTATGTCGAGCGGATCGATATCAACGGCAACACCCTGACCCAGGACAAGGTCGTGCGCCGGGAATTCCGTCTGAACGAAGGCGATGCGTTCAACAGCTTCCAGGTCAAGCGTTCTGCCAACCGGATCAAATCGCTGGGCTTTTTCCAGGAAGATCTGGAAATTGAACAGAAGCAGGGCAGTGCGCCCGACCGCATCATCCTCGAAGCCAATGTCGAGGAAAAGGCGACCGGCGAACTGCAGCTTTCGGCAGGTTTTTCCAGCGTCGAGAATTTTATTCTGCAGGCGTCGATCCGCCAGCGCAACTTCCGCGGCAAGGGCCAGGAACTGCGCGCCAGCGTCAGCTATTCCAGCTTCTCGCAATCGATCGAACTCGGCTTTACCGAACCCTATCTGTTCGACCGCAATATCGCCATCGGCGCCGATATTTTCCGTCGCGACCTGAACAGCTTCAATTTTGTCAACAGCAACCGCGAAACCACGTTTGAGCAGCTGACAACGGGCTTCCAGATCCGTGCAGGTGTCCCGATCACTGAATATCTGTCTGCTTCCTTTCGCTATGGCCTCAGCCAGGATGATGTGACGCTGAAGCCAAGCCTGTTCTTCACCGACAGCAACGGAGACGGTATCAGGGGCAATAGTGCAGGCGACGTATGCGATCCGATCCTGGCAGGCCGTTTTCTTTGCGATGCACTCGGTTCGCGCACGACATCGTCTATCGGTGCTTCACTGATCTATGATGACCGGGACAACCGGATTCGGCCGACCCGCGGCCAATCGGTAGTCGGCAGCATCGATTTTGCCGGTCTCGGCGGCAGTGTCAAATATGTCCGGGGGCGTCTGAATGCTTCCAAGCATTGGCGCGTCCTGGGTGACTTCATCTTTACGGCCAGCGCTGAGGGTGGATATATTCACCCGCTGGAAAATCGTTCGAAGACGCCTGGCGATGGTATTGATGACGTCAGGTTGACCGACCGCTTTTTCCTCGGCGAGCCACAAATTCGCGGTTTCGATATTCGCGGTGTCGGGCCTCGGGTTGTGCGTTCCAGTACCGTTCCGGGACTTGACGCTAACGGCAATCCGATCAACGAAATTGTGCCAGTGACCAATGGCCGTCAGACCGATGATGCCATTGGCGGGCGTGCCTATTATCTGGGCCGCGCCGAACTGGAAATTCCGCTCGGATCGGGTGCCCGTGAGCTTGGCTTGCGGCCTTCTATCTTTGTTGATGTCGGTGCCGTGTTCAACGTCACGCACCCCTTGCTGCTCACCGACCTGCAGACGCAGCGGCAACGTACAATTTTTGATGCCGACGGCAAGGCAGTGGGTGTAGCGCCGGAATATTTAACCGTCGATGCTGAGGGCAAAGCCACGACCACTCTTGATGCAGTGGATGCCAATGGCAATCCCAACCCGATCGCGACCAATTTCGTCGAGCGCTTTTTCGGGGATACTCCCAGCCCTCGCGTTTCAGTCGGTTTTGGGGTAAACTGGAATTCACCATTTGGTCCATTCAGGATCGATATCGCCAAGGCGCTGCTGAAAGAGCCTGGCGATGACACCAAACTTTTCACTTTCAACGTAGGAACACAATTCTGATGACACGTTTATTTAGAACCGCTCTCACCCTACTCACCGTTACGGCTGCACCGCTGGCCTTCGGCACTGTAGCAACCGCCCAGGTATCCGGCATTGCGACGGCGAACCCGACCATCGCCATCGCCAGGACCAAGGCTTTTTCCGCTGCCTATTCGCAGATCGGAACGCAGTATAAATCCTCTTTTGACCAGATTGATGCACGCAACAAGACGCTGAACGATCTGCGTGCTCAGCTGGACACGGACAAGAACAAGCAGCTGACCCAGGAAGAGCTTGATGCGGCGGTAAGAGCGAAAAGCCCCGTGTTGAAGAGCATGGAAACGGAAGAGACTGAGATCCAGAAGCTGCAAACGCCGGCAATCAAGGCGCAAATGTTCGCGGTCGAAAATATTTTCAAAGAATATTCCAATGCCCAGCAGCAGGTGGTCTCGGACAAGAAAATCAGCGTCATCCTGAGCCCCGATGCGTTTATTTACGCTCCGCCACAGACCGATATTACCGATGCGATCACGGCGGTTCTGGACACAAGAGTGCCCACCGTCAGCACCACCCCGCCTGCTGACTGGCAACCGCAGCGCAACACGATATCCCTTCATCAGCAGCTTCAGCAGTTGCTGATGGCAAGTGCGCGCAACCAGGCTGCCCAGCAGCCGCCTGCGGCCCAGCCAGCCAGTCGCTAATCGATCTTTGATGACTGAAGCGCTCAACTATGATGTAACCAAGGTGATGGCGGTGCTCCCGCACCGCTATCCCATGCTTCTGGTGGACCGGGTGGAGGAGCTCGTGAAGAACGAATCCATCCGGGCGATCAAGGCTGTGACGATGAACGAAGGCTTTTTCCAGGGGCATTTTCCTGGCCGGCCGATCATGCCAGGCGTGATGATTGTCGAGGCGCTGGCGCAGGCCGCAGGCGTTCTTGCCATGGAAAGCTTCGACATGGTCGGATCGGGCAAGCTGGTCTATTTCATGGCGATCGACGGAGCAAAATTCCGTCAGCCGGTGGAACCGGGCTGCCTGCTGTACCTGAACGTCAAATTTGAACAGAAGCGCGCGCGCGTCTGTAAATTTTCCGGGCAGGCAATGATTGGCGACAAGTTGGCTGCCGAAGCGAGCTTCACCGCGATGATCGCTGATCCACCCGCGGCATAAGCTTTTTCAAAAGAATCTTGCCCTTTTCTCATTGGCCGGTTAATGGGCCGCTTCCTTTAAATCTATTCGCTTTGGGTCTGGTCGGTAACCAGCCCGTTTAGGAGCCGAAAATGAAACCCGATACGCATCCCGACTATCACATGATCACCGTTCAGATGACCGATGGCACAACCTATGAAACCCGCTCGACCTGGGGCAAGGAAGGGGACACGCTGCAACTGGACATCGATCCGTCTTCGCACCCCGCCTGGACCGGTGGCAACCAGCGTCTTCTTGATCAGGGCGGCCAGGTGGCTCGCTTCAACAAGCGCTTTGGTGGTTTGTCGCTCAAAAAGAGCTGATCGCATTGAGGCTGCGGAAGCGCCTCAATGCTTTACCACAATTTGATCTGGCCTAGCCACGAAGACAGCAGGGCAAGTTTTTCCCGATAGATGTCTGTGGCCCTTTCTGTTGTGGTCTCGACGAATTGAATTCGTGAACCCGGCGCCAGCTGTCCGATTAGATGGCGGTCAGCGCGGATGACCTGTGCGATCCGCGGATAGCCTCCGGTAGTCTGGGCATCGGGACCAAGCAGATAGGGCTGGCCGCTAGGCGGCAGCTGGATGGTTCCCGGGAAAACCGCAGCGCTTGGCATGTCCGATGACTGCCCCCTGCGGAGCAGCGCGCCCTCAAGCGCGATACCCATCCGGCTGGCTCTCGCTCCGACCGCGTAGGGGCGCAGACAGAGGTTTTTCAATATTTCGTCGCTCGCTTTGCCCGCTTCCGGACCATGCGTGATCCGCAGTACCTGGTCATCGCTATAATGCGGTCGCAGACCGGACGGCGTGCTCCGGGCGACATTTTGGGCAAGCGAAGGTTGGGCAAGCGGAATGATATCACCATCCCTGAGCGCCCGGCCATGAAAACCGCCCAGTCCCGCAGCGAGATAGGTCGACTGGCCGCCCAGCAGGCTTTCGGCCTCGAGGTCCGCCGACAGGGCCAGATAGGTTCGGCATCCGGGACGGCCTGGCCCGATATCGAGCATGTCTCCTGCCGCGAGTGTCAGCGCTTCATGCCGGGGCCGGTCCTGACCGTTGATCCGGATATATTCCGCAGCACCCACAACGCCAATCGAGCAGGGGGTGGCGAACCGGAAAGCCGCCTTGGTAAGTGTGGTTTCTAAGGCGACGGCCCCTTGCGGCTTGCCGACAAGGAAATTTGCCAGGGCCAGAGACAGGCAATCGGCTGCACCGGCTGCGGGCATGCCCAGATGACGGTGCCCGGTAAAGGGCGCGCCCTGCAGAGTCGTTTGCAAACCGGCATTCAGGATTTCCATACTCACTGCTGCTGATCCTGCTGCAAGCGGTCAAAGACGTGTCTTGAAATGGATTCGAAGCGAACGGTATCTCCTGCCGACAGCAATGCCGGCCGGGGCTTCGCAGGGTCAAACAGGCGGAGCGGCGTGCGACCGATAATCGGCCAGCCGCCGGGGCTGTCAAAGGAATAGATGCAGCTTTGCCGCCCAATGATGCCGATAGAGCCGGCCTTCACCAATTGTCTCGGACTGGCCAGCCGTCCGATCTCTGCAATCTCCTCGCTGCTCTCGAGATAGGCAAATCCGGGCATGAATCCCAGCATCGCCACGCGATGGGCCTGGGCGGTGTGCCAGGATGGCAATGAAACGGGTGGAATACCAATATTTTCCGCTACATATTTCATATCTGGTGCAAGATTATCTTCGTAGCATACGGGAATAACGACGATATTCTCAGATTCTTTCAATCTCGGGGGCTTGCCAGCCAATCGATCGCGCAGCGATTCGGCAGCATCGTCGGGTGAAATCAGGGCAGGGTCAAACTGGACCGCAATGCTGTCGAGGCCGGGTACAATCTCCGTCCAGTGGTCGCCTGCGGTCAGGGCGGTTTGCACCGCTGGCACCATTTTGCGGTCAGGTAATCCGATATGGATCCAGTCGTCGCAGATATGGATAGTTGGATCGGGTTCCGCCACTATCCGACCGCGCTTATGGCTATCCCGGCCTTTTCCAGTGCCCGGCGCATTTTTCTGGCGGTGTCGAGCGCGCCGTCGCTATCCGAATGGAGGCAGAGGGTGTGTGCCTCGACCTGCAGGATCGTGCCGTCCTGCGCCGTCAGCGCTCCTCCCTTTGCCATCGTCAGCCCCTGAACAATGCGGTCGCTCTCGTCCTCGATCACCGCCCCCTTTTCGCTGCGGGACACCAGTCGGCCGCTGGCGGTATAGCGCCGGTCGATAAAGGCCTCGGCGATGAAGCGAATATTGCGTTCCGCAGCCTTTTTCTGGATCAGGGATTCCGGCATGCTCACCAGCGCGAGACCCGCCCGCGCGGCCATGTCGACCAGCAGTCCGGACAGGGCCGGATCGTCCTGAGCATCGTTGTACAGAGCTCCATGCGGCTTGAGATGGGTGAGCGGCACGCCGACCTGGTCCGCTATGTTGCTGATGTCCTGCAGCTGGGAGGTTAAACATGCTTCCAGTTCTTCCAGTGATATATCCATCGACCGGCGTCCGAAACCGCTGCGATCCGGGTAGGAGGGATGGGCGCCGGGCGCGATCTGCCTGGTCCTTGCGGCCGTCAGCATGGTCCGCATCGACTCCGGGGAACCGGCATGGCCGCCGCAGGCGATATTGCAGCTCGAAACGATATCCATGATCGCGATGTCGCGCGCTGCTGCTGCCGGGCTTTCGTCCTCGCCCAGGTCGGCATTGAGATCGATTGTCGAAGTCATGGCCAGAAGCCTAGCGCACGGGCGATCAAACGGAAACCCAGCGCGCAGGTGATCAGCAGGATTATGCCGCCCAGAATATTGGCCCCGAGCCCGTTGGCATGTTGTCCCAGCAGCTGCTTGTTGTTCGCCAGCCTGATCAGGAAAATCGCCACGATCGGCAACAGCAATCCATTGGCAATCTGGGCAATGAAAATCAGTTCGACCGGCCGATAGCCGATCAGCGACGCAAAAGTGCCCGTCGCGATCACAATCAGCGCGCCGGTTTGGAATGGCCTGCGCGAGCCGGAGGTCTTGAAAATTTCCTGCACGATATAGCCGGTGGCGAGGGGCGCGGTAATGGCGGAGGTCAGGCCTGCGGCAAACAGGCCGGCACCAAGCGTAACCGTGGCCAGGCTGCCGAACAGGGGCGTGAGCTGCTGTGCCATATCAACCGCATTTTCGATCGTCTTGCCGCTGCCGAACAGGCTGGCCGCAGCAGTCGCCAATATCGTCATCGACACCAGGCCGCCAATGCCGATCGAAATGCTGTTGTCCAGCTGGGCTTCGGGCAGCTGTTCTGTGTCCCAGCGCTCGCGCACGCTCGCAGCGTGGAGAAACAGGTTATAAGGGACGATCGTGGTCCCGATCAGCGCGATTGCGGTCATCAGGCCCCCGTCGGGGATGCGGGGAACAAAGCCTTGCAATAGCGCTCCAAGGTCCGGTCGGATCAGTATGAAGGTCAGGAGAAAGGCCGCGCTCATCAGCAGTACCAGCAGGATCAGAATATTCTCGATCCATTTCGGCTTCGAAAAGACCAGCATCGCCGAAGCGAACAGGGCGATGGTGATGATCACCGGGGCGGTACCAAAGGCCAATGACCCGCCATTTACGGCTTCCAGACCAAGCGCGGCACCCGACATATTGCCTGCCTCATAGGCGGCATTGCCCAGTACGAGAGCGGAGATCAGCAGCAGCGCTGCCAGCGCGCGGAAGAGGGGTGAAGCGATCGTCGCCAGCATCGCTTCTGCCAGGCCAAGCCGGGTGATCAGCGCGATGCGCACGGCAAAGGACTGCAGAATGATGGTGGTCAGGGTAGCAAACAGCAGCGCCCAAAGCAGCGCAAAGCCGAAATTGGCGCCGGCAAGCGTACAGGCCGTCACGGTTCCCGGACCGATGAAGGCGGCCGAGACCATCATGCCGGGGCCGGGGCGATAGCGAAGCAGGTTCATTATGTTCGGGGCAATCGGTTCATCCGTTCCACGGCCAGGGCTTCTCGCGATACCATTTGGTGATCACATATTTCGTTCCTTTGCGCACCTTCATGCCGTGGTGCAAGGTCCAGTTGTTGACCGATTCATCGGGGTTGCGGTTGTTCCAGCACAGCATTGTCCCGGTCTCCGGTGTAAAGCTCTTCTTGAAATGGGTGAAGCGGGTGGCGCCGCCTGCGTCCGGTTCATTGAGATAGATCATGAAGGTCCAGGTCCGCTGCCCGGAGACGGAACAATATTTCCGGAAATCCTGGCCATGCGGATCGAAGAAGTCCGTGTGCGCCTTGAACTCCTGACCAACGGCATAGCGCTGCCCCTGCAGGGGTTCGCCAAATTGCGCGTTGATATCGGCAAAGCCGCAAATTTTCCCGTCAATTTCGGCAACAAAGGGATCAGAATGGTCGAGATCGCACGTCTCGCTGGTCCGAAAATAGTCGTCGCCATTGGGATCCGCAATGTCCGACGGCCGCCGTTTCTGGTCGATCATCGTGACCAGCTTGCTGCATTCGTCGGCGTTGAGAAAATTCCTGACAATGCACAATTCTATTTCCTTGCGCGGAAAGCGCTGCACCTTGCCCAGTGCAACCAGATAGTCAGCCGATGTATTATTGGCTTCTGTCATATGAACGTCCAAAACTGTCCCTAACTACCCGGCGTCACGATAAATGAATCCCCGTTGATCGCAACCGCTCTTTGCGGCTTTGGACAATCTGAATATAAGCGAGGTCGATGGAAAAATTGGCAACCATGCCCGGCAACCGCAATGGCTTCACTCTCGTCGAGATGATGGTGGCGCTGTTCATTTTCGCGATGTTGTCGGTCGCCGGCGTCATCATGCTCCGGACCGCTGTCGATGGCGACGAAATAACCGCGAAAAATCTTGGCCAGATGGCGGAAATGCAGCGCTTTGTATCGTTGATGGAGGCCGACCTGAGCCAGGCATTGCCGAGGGCGTCCCGGGACGAGAGTGGGGACAGAGTCGCCGCTTTTTCCAGCGAGACAGGCGGGCCGGAGGCGGCTTTCCTGAAATTCACGCGCGGCGGGCAAAGCAATATCAACGGCGAGGCCCGGTCCAATCTGGAACGGGTGGAATATCGGCTGACGGACGGCAATCTCGAGCGATGGCGTTACCGGATGACCGATGGCGGCTCAATCGATCAGCCGGCAGTCCTGATCTCGAACATTGACTCGCTGGAGGTGCGTTTTCGCGACAAGCGCGGGCTGTGGTCGAGCAGATGGGAGACCGAGCGACTGGCAGACATGCCGCGTGCCGTCGAAATAGAATTTGAGCAGGCAGGGCGCCGCTACCGGCACCTGTTTCTGGTCGGAACGGGCTATTTGTGAACCCGCTGCAGCAAAAAGGAACCGAAAAGGAACGCGGCGCTGCGCTGCTGACCGTGTTGTTGCTGGTCGCGGTAATCGCAATCCTGGCAGCGCATGGCATCGACCGGCTGGCCGGCGCGACCAAGCTCGCCTCCAACGCGCGCGAATTGTCGCAGGCCAAGGCCTATCTGATTGCGGCCGAATCGATCGGCATGGAATCGGCCGAGCAGATTGTAGCCGCGTCGCCGGGACGGACGATCAATGTGGGCGGCTGGAATGGCGCGGAGCAGAAATTTCCCGTGCCGGGAGGAATTATCGCCGCCACGCTTGCCGACGGAGGCAATTGCTTCAATATCAACAGCTTGGTCACTCAGCAGGAAGACAGGCTGTCGGCGCGACCGGAAGGGCTTGCGCAATTTTCGCGGCTGATGGTGATGCTGGGCATATTGGACGGAGACGCCGCCGACATCGCGGAATCGGTTGCGGACTGGATCGACAGTGACACCGTTGCTTCCCCCCGCGGGGCAGAGGATCAATATTATCTGCAGCAGGACAATCCCTATCGCACCGCCAATGCCCTGATCGTCGATGTCAGCGAATTGCGGACCGTGAAGGGCGTAACCGATGACGTTTTTGTCCGTCTCGCTCCCTGGGTCTGCGCCCTGCCAAGCACCGATCTCTCGCCGATCAATATCAATACGCTGCGACCGGAGCAGGCGATTCTGCTGGCGATGCTCGGGACGCTGCCTTCGGATCTCACGCCAGCGCGTCAATTTCTCGGCCGGCGGCCGGAACTGGGATATGCCAGCCTGAACGATTTCTGGGAGCAATCCTATCCCGCCAGTCTGGGGGCCTCGCCGGAAGTCCAAAGTCAGGTCAAGCTGACGACGCGCTGGTTCCGCGTCGACCTGGCGGTGGAGATGCAAAGCGCGCTGGTCGAGGAGCGAGCGCTGATTGACGCCGCCCGGCAACCGGCCCGGTTGGTTCATCGGCAGAGGGGGGATGCGTTTTAATTCCGATTTGCCCCGCTAAATACTTGACGATTGCCACTCGCTGTCCCTATGCACCGCGGCGCAATGCGGCTTTATAGCGCGCGGCCTGTGGCGATCGTAGCTCAGTTGGTTAGAGCGCCGGTTTGTGGTACCGGAGGTCGGGGGTTCAAGACCCCTCGATCGCCCCATTTTTTTCTCCTGAACAGCTGACGAAGCGCAAGGTCATCACCACCTGACCGTGTCGAAAAATCTTTCTTTATTTGTAATTTAATTACAGCTATGAGATTTTTAATTACACTAACCTGTCAGGAAACACAGTATGAGCGCGATGTGGGATTTGCCGGATTTTGACGACCATGAAGCGGTCCATTTTTTCCATGATATCGAGACCGGGCTCAGCGCAATCATCGCGCTGCATAGCACGCATCTGGGCCCCGGCGCCGGCGGAACCCGGTTCTGGCATTACGAAAATCGCGAAACCGCAGTGACCGACGCGCTGCGTCTGTCGCGTGGCATGAGTTTCAAGAATGCGATGGCTGGCCTGCCACTGGGCGGTGGCAAGGCGGTGATTCTTGCTGACCGCAATCGTACCAAGACGCCGGAGATGCTTGCCGCGTTCGGACGCATGATCGAGTCGCTTGGCGGGAAATATATCACTGCAGAAGACGTGGGAATCACTGCTGCAGACATGGTCGCCTTGACCAAGGAGACCAAATATGTCTCCGGTCTGCCCGTCAGCAAAAGCGGCGAGGCCGGCGGCGATCCGGGTCCGTTTACCGCCATGGGCGTATATCTCGGAGTCAAGGCAGCGGTTGCGCACAAGCTTGGGCGTGACTCTATGGAAGGCGTTCATGTTGCGATCCAGGGTGTGGGCAGCGTTGGCGGCGGTCTTGCCCGTCTGCTCGCCAAGGATGGCGCCAGACTGAGCATCGCCGATATCAACAAGGAACATGCCGCTGCCCTGGGCGAGGAAATCGGGGCGACGGTTGTCGGGCTCGACGAAGTCATGCGGATCGAAGCAGATGTGTTCAGCCCCAATGCCCTGGGCGCGATACTGGACAAGGTCTCGATCGCTCATCTCAATGTGCCGATCGTCGCGGGTGGTGCCAATAATCAGCTGGCGACCCCCGAAGACGGACAGCGGATCTTTGACCGCAATATCCTCTTTGCTCCGGATTATGTGATCAATTCGGGCGGTATCATAAGCGTTGGCCTGGAGTATCTCGGCGATGGCGATGTCAGCGAAGTCAATCGCCGAGTTGCGATGATTCCCGAAAGACTGACCGAGATATGGGCACGCAGTGCCGCGCAAAACCTTCCCGACTCCGATGTCGCGGACAATATGGCTATGGCCTTGATCGGGCGATAGCTGATGCCAGTCGGCTGAGGGGGCTGGCTTTATTCCGGTCCCTTCAGCCTATTTCTTTGCATCGCCCGGCAATAGCAGGCCCTCCGGGCGTGCCGGCTTTTCAAAACCGTTCAATCCCATCCACCATTGCAGGGCTATGATTGCCCCTTTGGCCGGCTGCAACAACGCGCCGATCAGGATTAGCGACAGGCAAAGCATGATCGCCAGATTCGTCCACATGGAAAAATCGGTTTCATTGACCATGAAGATGATGATCGGCGCCATGATATGGCCGGTCAGAATGATCGCCACATAGGCGGGAAAATCATCCGCCTGCTGAGCGGTCCAGTCCTGGCCACAATTTGGGCAATGCGCGAACGGCTTGAGAAGCCGAGTGAACATGCGGCCTTCACCACAGCTTGGGCATCGACCCCGCAGGCCCCGCGCCGCCGCCTGCCATGCAGTCTGCGGCAAAGCGGAACGGATGGATTTGTCCGGGTCTTCCGCGCCGCCATGATCGTCGCTGCGCATATCATCAACGATTCTGTCCAGCAGAGTATCAAATCCGGCCATTCATTTTGTCCTGCTTCTTCTCGTTGAAATACGGGCTGCGTTAATGACAGCGGGCTGCTGATGGTGGACGCGGGATGATCGAGGGAACGCCTGTGACAAACCGCCACTCCAGGCGTTGCTATCATTGCCGCAGTGAACCTTGTCCGAACATGCGCCAGCCAATCGCCCTCGGCTGAAAATGCACTATACAGCATTTGAATAAATTGTTAATACTGAATTATGATGTTTAATATATCATTGGAGATGTTAAAATGATCACGTCTCAACAATTGCGGGCGGCGCGCGCCTTGCTCGGCATCGATCAGCGACAGCTGGCGGAAATGGCGGGGCTCTCGCTGCCCACGATCCAGCGCATGGAGGCTTCGGACGGACAGGTACGAGGAGTCATTGATACGCTGGTGAAGATCATCTCCGCTCTTGAAGAGAGCGGGATTGAATTGATTGGCGAAAATGCCTCGAGCATCGGTATCGGGCGCGGCGTGCGTTTGCGCGAAACGATGGATGGCAGACCGGCGCGCAACGTCGGGTCGATCTTGTTCGACCAGGCGAAGCCGGAGGCCGGATAGCGAGCGCCGCCCCGTGCAAGGCTTTACACCCAAATTCATCACCACCATGCGTGAGGGCTATAATTTTAGTCTGTTCAGATGGGACTCTGTCGCCGGTCTGACGGTGGCGATCGTTGCGCTGCCCCTGTCCATGGCACTGGCCATCGCCAGCGGCGCATCGCCCGACAAGGGGCTGGTCACGGCTGTAATCGCTGGATTTCTGATCTCGTTCCTCGGCGGGTCGCGGGTCCAGATCGGGGGTCCCACCGGGGCCTTTGTCGTGGTGGTCTTCAACGTGATTGCCGAACATGGCTATGATGGCCTGCTCATCGCCACATTCCTGGCTGGACTCATCCTGATCGCGGCCGGAGCGTTCAGGGTCGGCCGACTGATCAAGTTCATTCCGCATCCGGTGGTCACGGGCTTTACTGCCGGGATTGCTCTCATCATCGCTTCGAGTCAGGTGAAGGATTTTCTGGGACTTTCGCTCGAGAATGTGCCGGCCGGGTTCTTGCCCAAGTGGCAGGCTTATTTTGGAGCGATGACCTCGGTGCATATCGCGACTTTCCTGGTCGGCCTTGGTGCACTTTGCGTGATTGTTGCACTGAAAAAATTCGCTCCCAGGTTGCCAGGATTTCTGGTTGCGATCGTGCTGGCGTCGCTGACGGTTGCATTGTTGCAGCTGCCGGTCGAAACGATCGGCACACGGTTTCCCGATATGGCAACAGGGTTGCCGGCGCCGTCCCTGCCGGATTTGACCTGGGCAAAAATCACCGAATTGCTGCCTGCTGCATTCACGATCGCCTTTCTCGCTGGCATCGAAGCGCTGCTTTCTGCAGTCGTAGCGGATGGCATGACCGGGACCCGGCATCGGTCGAACCAGGAATTGATCGGCCAGGGCGTTGCCAATCTCGGTTCGGTCCTGTTTGGCGGCTTGCCCGCGACCGGCGCGATCGCGCGCACTGCGACCAATATCAAGGCCGGCGGAAAGACCCCTGTGGCAGGGATGATGCACGCTCTGTTCCTGCTGCTGTTCATTCTGTTTGCCAGCGATTTCATGGCATATGTGCCGATGGCGGCGCTGGCAGCGATATTGTTTGTGGTCGCATGGGGCATGAGTGAATTTGACCGGTTCGTCGTGTTGCTACGGATGCCCAATAGCGACAGAGCGGTATTGTTGCTGACATTCGGCCTGACGGTTCTGGTGGATCTGACGGTCGCGATCGGCGTCGGTGTGACGCTGGCATCGCTCCTGTTCATGGCGCGCATGAGCGATACCGTGCAGCTGGAAAACGGACAATCACCGAACAGTGATGCGGAACGCGAAGGGGAGGATCCGGGGCAACGCGATGACTTGCCGAAAGACGTGGAAGTGTTCCGGATCAACGGTCCTGTCTTCTTCGGAGTAGCGGGTGAATTGCTGGATGCCATGCGCAAGATCGGCCGAACGCCCAAGGTGATCATCCTGCGCATGCGGCTGGTACCGATGCTCGATGCCAGCGGCGTAACGATGATCAAGGAATTTATCGACCAGGCCAGACTGTCTGGAACCGAGATAATATTGTCGGGTGTCCAGAACCAGCCGAGAGAAATGCTGACCCGCGTTGGCCTGTCCAGTGATCAACCAGGAATTCACTTTAAAGGCGATTATCGGTCCGCGCTAAAGCTTGCCCGAGAATTGACCCTGGCCAGTTGATGATCGCCTGTTTCTGATGCGGGATTGTCCATCCTCTTTTGACAGGGCACCGGGCCCTGGCTTTAAGGGTCCGGTGAGGCTGAAATTCGCAAAAACACTTGTCGATGCGCCACGCTTCTGCCATCGAATTCGACGAATGACACCGGACGCGATCTAGCTCGAGGCAATCACCGCTCAATCCATGCACGCTTATGCAAATCCCACACGTTTTCTGGCGCTCGCCAGACCGTTAACCCGTTGGCTTTTGGTCGCAGGGCTGGCGCTGGCCATTTTCGGTTCGGTCTACGGGCTGCTCTATGCACCGGCGGATCGCCTGATGGGGGACAGTGTCCGCATTCTCTATATTCACGTGCCGACGGTATGGCTGGCGATGGGCGGCTGGACGGGAATCGCGATTGCCAGCATCATGCAGATTGTCTGGCGGCATCCGCTAGCGGCGGTGGCCGCCCGTGCGATCGCGGTGCCGGGTGCTGTCTTTACCGCCCTCGGGCTGATCACCGGCTCTATCTGGGCGCGACCGACCTGGGGGACCTGGTGGGTCTGGGACGGGCGAGTGACATCGGTGCTGGTCCTGTTTTTTCTCTATCTTGCCTATATCGCGCTGGCCAATGCCAGCAGCGAAAAAGGCGGAGTATCGCGGGTAACGGCCATTTTTGGTATCGTGGGGGCTGTCAATATTCCGATTATCAACCGTTCGGTTGTGTGGTGGAACAGCCTGCATCAGCCCGCCAGCATCACCGTCAGCGGCTCGTCGATCGATAGTGCGTTTCTATGGCCGTTGATGGTGAATGTGGCTGGCTTCAGCCTGCTGTTCGGTGCAATCGTGCTGATGCGGATGCGCGGCATCCTGGCGGAGACCAAGGTCGAAGCGCGACTGAAAAGGATGGCAGCCGAATGAACCACTGGCCTTTCGTCCTTGCCTCCTATGTCATCGTGCTACTGTCGACCGTCGCGGTTGTTGCCCATAGTTTTGCAGTCATGCGCAAGGCGGAAAACAAGGCTGAACAGTTGAGCAAGCGAAAATGAAGGCGAAGCACCAACGATTGACTCTGGTCCTGCTGGCGATGGTGGCTCTGATCGGCGCGGGGCTGCTGGCGGCTTATGCGCTGCAGGATCAGGCGAGCTATTTCTATACGCCGTCCGACATTGCGGAACGCAAGCCCGAGGCGGGACAGGCAATCCGCCTGGGCGGGATGGTGGAGAAAGGCTCGATCCAGCGATCCGCCGATGGCGTGACCGTGCAATTCATCGTGCAGGACGGCACGGCGCAACAGCGGGTCACCTATACTGGCATCACCCCGGACCTGTTTGTCGAGGGGTCGGGCGTGGTTGCCGATGGCCGGCTGGACGCCAACGGCCTGTTTGTCGCCGAGACGCTGCTCGCCAAGCATGATGAAAACTACATTCCCCGCGAACTGGAGGGCATTGATATGACCTCGGGCAAGCACAAGACGGAGACGCTTGTCCAATGATCGCCGAAACCGGCCTGATCGCGCTCTGGCTTGCCGCCTCGCTCGCGCTCCTGCAGTTTGCGCTGGGCGCGATCGGCCTGCGCGCGGAGCGGGAGGACTATTTCGCCGCGATCCGCCCGGTGGCGGTTGCCCAAGGCGTGTTTGTCACTTTGTCCTTCCTGCTGCTGATCTGGCTGTTCCTGCGTTCCGATCTGTCGGTCCGGCTGGTGGTGATGAACAGTGCTTCGGTAAAGCCGCTGCTCTACAAATTTGCCGGAACCTGGGGCAATCATGAAGGTTCGATGCTGCTATGGGTCACCGTCATGGGGCTGGCCGGTGCGTTTATCGCGCTGTTCGAGCGCTCGCTGAAGCGGGAAACGCTGGTTGCGACGCTGGCGGCGCAGGCGTTCATCAGCCTCGGCTTTTATGCCTTCCTGTTGATTTCTTCCAACCCGTTCGAGCGGATATTCCCGATCCCGGCAGAAGGGCAGGGGCTCAATCCGCTCTTGCAGGACCCCGGCCTCGCTTTCCATCCGCCGACGCTCTATTTCGGCTATGTTGGCCTGTCGGTGGCCTTTTCCTTTGCCGTCGGCGCGATGATCACCCGCGATGTCGGGGCGGCTTTCGCCAAGGCGATGCGACCCTGGGTGCTGGGTGCCTGGATATTCCTGACGCTCGGCATTACCGCTGGCAGCTATTGGGCCTATTACGAGCTTGGCTGGGGTGGCTGGTGGTTCTGGGATCCGGTCGAGAATGCCTCGTTGATGCCGTGGCTGGCAGCGACGGCCTTGCTGCATTCGGTGACGGTGCTGGCAACGCGCGACGGCCTGCGCGCCTGGACGCTGATGCTGGCCGTGGTCGCCTTTTCGATGTCGATGATCGGCACCTTCCTGGTCCGGTCCGGAATATTGACCAGCGTGCATGCTTTTGCCGTTGATCCCAAACGGGGCAGCTTCATCCTGGCACTGCTCGCGATCTATATCGGCGGCGCGATGGCTCTCTTTGCGCTGCGCGTCGGCACGGTGAAGGAAGGGTCACGGTTCGAACTGGTCAGCAGGGAAGGTGCACTGGTGGCCAATAATCTTCTGCTGTCGGTCATTCTGGCGCTTGTGTTCATCGGCACGCTCTATCCCTTGCTGGTGGAAGCCCTAACCGGGGAAAAACTGTCGGTGGGGCCGCCCTATTTCAACCTGGCAACCGGACCGCTGGCACTGCTGCTGGCGGCGGTCATGGCAGCGGGACCCTTGCTGCGCTGGCGACGGGACAATGCGAAGGCTTTGCTGAACCGGATTTCGATTCCGATATTGGTCGCTGCCGCTGCCCTTTTCGCGCTCGCTTTGTTTACCACCGGCATGTCGGTTCTGGCGCTGCTCGGTCTGGCACTGGCCGTCGGTGTCGGGGTCGCCAGTTTCGCGCCGCTGTGGAAACGCAACCTGCGCCGCACCCCGATCCATACTTACGGCATGATCATTGCCCATTTCGGCATTGCCGTGGCTCTTGTTGGGATGGCAAGCGAGAGCAGCTTTACCGAAGAACGGTTGGTCGCGGCCAAGCCGGGCGACGAAATCTCGGTGAACCAGTGGAAGCTCAAATTTGAAGCGATCGAACCGGTGGCCGGACCGAACTGGACTGCGCTCGAAGCGCGGATGACAGCGCAATATGGCGATGGTGCCGTTCATGACATTCAACCTCAGAATCGCATGTTCCCGACAGCCCAGACCCAGACCAGCGAAGCCGCGCTGCTGACCCGCTGGAACGGCCAACTCTATGTCGTCCTAGGTGACGGAGACAATGAAGGGCGCTGGCAGGTACGTGTCTGGTGGAAGCCGTTTGTCACCTTGATCTGGCTCGGCGGAATATTGGTCGCGCTTGGCGGGTTTCTGGCGATGATCGGCCGGCTGCGGCGCGGCTATAAGCAGCGCAAGCAGCGGGAATTTGTCGAGGCGATGCTATGAACCGCTGGTTGCTCTGGCTGCCGCTTGTGCTGTTCGGTATGTTTTTCGCGGCGGTTGCCGTTGGCCTGATGATACCGAAGGACAATATCATTGAGAGCAAGATGGTCGGCAAGCCGATGCCGGCCTTTGCCTTGCCCGCAGCGATCGAGCAGCGGCCGGCGCTGAGCAGTACCGATCTCAAGCAGGGCAAGCCCACCCTGCTCAATATCTTCGCCAGCTGGTGCGTGCCTTGCATCGCTGAAGCGCCGCAGCTGCTTGCATTGCAACAGGCGGGAGTCGAAATCAACGCCATTGCCAGCCGCGATACGCCGGAAGATGTGGCCAATTTCCTGAACCGGTGGGGCAATCCCTACACACGGATCGGAACCGACACGACCAGCAGGGTGCAACTGGCGGTCGGCTCGTCCGGGGTGCCGGAAACCTTCGTCATCGATGGCAATGGCATTATCGTTTATCAGCATATCGGGGAAATCCGGCCTGAGGATGTACCGAAGCTGCTTGAATTGCTGGAGGAAGCGGAATGAAGCGGTTCCTTTCCCTGCTGCTATTCTGCCTTGCGGTGCCGGTCGCCGCGCAGACCGGCCTGCCGCCAGCGCCTTACGCCGATCGGCAACTGGATGATCCGCGGCAGGAGGCTGCCGCGCGCGACCTGATGGAGGAATTACGCTGTCTGAAATGCCAGAGCCAGTCGATTGCCGACAGCAATGCGCCGATGGCGGGCGACATGCGCAGCCAGGTCAGAGAAAGAATCGCCGCTGGAGAAAGCCCGGAGGAGGTGCGAAACTGGCTGATCGAGCGCTATGGCAACTGGGTATCCTATAATCCGCCGATTGATTCTGCGGTGACCTGGCCGCTCTGGTTCGCGCCCATCATTCTGCTGCTTGCCGCCCTGTGGCTGGCCCGCGGACGGTTCCGCCAATCAAAGGATGATGAATGATGGGCTGGATCATACTCTTCCTGCTTGTGCTGATCTGTGCGGCAGCGCTGATCAAGCTGGGCAAATTGTCTCGCGCCACTTATGAAATTACAGCAGCGGCGCTCCTGATCGGTGTCGCCGGTTATGCGTGGCAGGGCCATCCCGGCATGGCTGGAGTGTCGATTGAGCCGGCCGAAAAGCCGGGCAGTTTCGATGAAGATACGATTGATACGCGCGACGAGATGGGCGAACGGTTCGGTACAGCGCGCGAGTGGCTGATTTTTTCCGATTCCCTCAATCGCGCCGGAAAACATGGAGCGGCGGCCAATTATCTGCGCAATGGTGTGAAAGAACATCCGGACGATCCTGATCTCTGGGTGGGGCTGGGCAACGCGCTGGTCATACATGCCAATGGTGTAGTCACGCCGGCCGCCCAATTTGCTTTCCAGAAAGCCGCCGATTTGTCGCCGGAACATCCTGGCCCGCCCTTTTTCCTTGGCCTTGCCTATGCACAGTCGGGAAAGATTGATCAGGCCAGGGAAATCTGGACGGAATTATTGGCAAGAAGCAGCGAAGATGCTCCGTGGCGCGCGGATCTCGAATCGAGACTGGCGGCGATCGAACGGGTACAACCATCGCTGCCTGTGCAGCCTGCCAGTCCCCCGGAACAGTAAAAAGCGAGGGATATAAGTAGGTTGATATTCACCCTCGGCGATTTGTTGCACCTGCTAAGGGGCCGTGCTAAGCGCCCGCGCTTGCTGAAAAGAGTGTCAATAATCCGCCTGTTTTAAAAATTGATCGGGGGTACGCCTGAACGGCCAATCAATGTCTGCAGAACCAACCCAAAACGCGGAAGCGTCCGGCCACGCGGTGCAAGCCCATGGTACGCCGCAGCGCAATATTGCGATCGCCAAACTGGCTGCGGGTGCGATTGGTATCGTGTTCGGCGACATCGGTACGAGTCCGCTCTACGCCTTTCGCGAAACGTTCATCGGGGCGCATCCTCTCGAACTGGACCGGATCCATGTGCTTGGCGTGGTCAGCCTGATCTTCTGGTCGATGACGCTGGTCGTGACGCTCCAATATGTAACCATCACCATGCGTGCCGACAACAAGGGGCAGGGCGGCAGTCTTGCGCTTGTAGCGCTGATTTCCGGGGTGATGCGACGCTCAAAATTTGGCTGGCTGGCGATATTGCTGGGGGTTTTCGCGACGGCACTGTTTTACGGCGACAGCATGATCACCCCGGCGATTTCGGTGCTCTCCGCAGTGGAGGGTCTGACCGTTGTCCAGCCCGGGCTGGAACATCTGGTCATTCCGATCGCGCTTGGCCTGTTGATATTCCTGTTCCTGCTCCAGTCTCGCGGTACCGCGAAGATCGGCGCCTTGTTCGCGCCTGTGATGCTCGTCTATTTTGCTACCATCGGCACGCTCGGTATTATCCAGATCGTGCTGCACCCCAGCATACTCCTGGCCTTCAACCCCTGGTATGCAGTGCAATTCTTCCTGACCGACGGGGTCAAGGCATTCCTGGCACTGGGTTCAGTGGTGCTGGCGGTGACCGGTTCCGAAGCGCTGTTTGCCGATATGGGGCATTTCGGCCGCAAGCCGATGCGGGTGGCCTGGTATGGCTTTGTCATGCCGGCGCTGCTGTGCAACTATTTCGGACAGGGTGCGATGATCCTGTCGCTTGATGCGGCAGGGGCGGCTGCAGCCATCGAGAACCCGTTCTTCATCATGGCCCCGGAGGCGCTCCGCTTGCCGCTGGTGATCTTGGCCACGATGGCAACCTTCATCGCCAGTCAGGCCGTGATTTCAGGCTCTTTTTCGGTCACGCACCAGGCGATCCAGCTGGGCTTCATTCCGCGCCTGACGATCAAGCACACCAGCGCGTCCGAAGCGGGGCAGATCTATATTCCGTTTGTTAACTGGGCGATCATGATCGGTGTTATCCTGCTTGTCCTGACCTTCCAGAACTCGAGCAATCTTGCTGCGGCCTACGGGATCGCCGTGACCGGCGCGATGTTCATCGACACCTGTTTGCTGACCATCGTGATTCTGGTGCTGTGGAAATGGAAGCTATGGGTTGCAGCACCTCTGCTGGCGGTTTTCTTCATTGTCGAGGGTGCCTATTTTGCTGCCAATCTGACCAAGATTCCGGATGGCGGCTGGTTCCCGCTGGCGGTTGGCGGAGTGGCTTTCATCATCCTGACGACCTGGGCCAAGGGTCGCCAGATCATGCGTAAGAATATGGCCGAGGCCGCCATGCCGATCGAAATTTTCACCAAATCTGCCGCCAATAGTGCGACCCGCGTCCAGGGAACCGCCATCTTCATGGCGTCATCCTCGGCCGGTGTACCGTCGGCGCTGCTGCACAATATCAAGCATAACAAGGTCATTCACGAGCGGGTTGTTATCCTCACGGTCAACATTAGGGATGTTCCGACCGTGAATCCGGAGAGGCGGTGTGAAGTGAAGGATCTGGGACACGGCTTTTACCGGCTCATTCTCCATTTTGGCTTCATGCAGGAAACCGATGTTCCCGAGGCGCTGAAAACGGTGAAGGGGTGCGGGATGGAATTCGACATGATGACCACCAGTTTCTTCCTTTCGCGTCAGACGTTGCTACCGTCGAAAAAGCCGGAAATGATGATCTGGCGGGAAAAACTATTCGCCTGGATGCTGCGCAATGCGGCGACGGCTATGGAATTTTTCAAGTTGCCGACCAATCGCGTGGTCGAGCTTGGCAGCCAGATGGAAATCTGACGGCCGGAAAAGTCACCGGTATCTTGCTGTTGGTCAATTCAGTTCATATTCCGCATGTTTGATACTCCCAATATCGTTTGGACGGAGAGGGACCCCGGCCTGCGCCGGGGTTGACGCTTCGTCACGCTGCGCATGACGTGGCGCGTCAAATATTTGGTGGCCTATCACGGGACTCTCTACTAAATAGCGGCCCATCGATTCTAACCACGGGAACAGCCCATGCGCATCGCCATAGCCTCCGATCATGCCGCCCTTGAAATGAAGGCCGCGCTGGTGGATTGGTTGCAGCAGGCGGGGCATGAGGTGACTGATCTGGGGCCGATGACCGCCGACAGCGTTGATTATCCCGACTACGGTTACAAGCTGGCCAGCGAAGTGGCCTCCGGGCGTGTCGAGCGCGGCGTAGCGCTTTGTGGATCGGGCATCGGCATTTCCATGGCGGTCAATCGCCATCCGGCCTGTCGCTGCGCGCTTGTGTCGGAAGGCCTTTCGGCAAAATTGGCACGCGAGCATAATGACGCAAACGTTCTGGCCATGGGCGCGCGTCTGGTTGGCATAGAGATAGCGAAAGATTGTCTCGACGTCTTTCTGAAGACTGAATTTGGCGGTGACCGGCATCAACGCCGGGTCGATAAATTGTCCGCACCATCCATTGAAGGAGCAAACGCATGAGCAACGTGGCAGATATGCAGGATATCAGACAGACCGGTTTTTTTGATTTCTCGGTCGACGAGAGCGATCCGGCAGTTGCCGGTGCAATCAATTCGGAGCTGTCGCGGCAGCAGAACCAGATCGAGCTGATTGCGTCGGAAAATATCGTGTCCCGCGCCGTGTTGCAGGCCCAGGGTTCTGTCTTCACCAACAAATATGCGGAAGGCTATCCCGGACGCCGCTATTATCAGGGCTGTGCGCCTTCGGATGATGTCGAGACGCTGGCAATCGAACGCGCCAAGCAATTGTTCAACTGTGGTTTTGCCAATGTGCAGCCCCATTCGGGCGCGCAGGCCAATGGCGCAGTGATGCTGGCGCTGGTCAAACCGGGCGATACGATCTTGGGCATGTCGCTCGATGCCGGCGGCCATCTGACCCACGGCGCGAAGCCAGCCCAGTCGGGCAAATGGTTCAACGCGATCCAATATGGCGTCAATGATGACGATCATCTGATCAACTATGCAGAAGTCGAAGCATTGGCGAAGGAGCATCAGCCGAAACTGATCATCGCCGGCGGCTCCGCCTATCCGCGGCAGATCGATTTTGCCAAGTTCCGGGCTATTGCCGATGCCGTCGGTGCGATCTTCATGGTCGACATGGCCCACTTTGCCGGTCTGGTTGCGGCTGGGCTGCATCCCAGCCCGCTGGACCATGCGCATGTTGTGACGACCACGACGCACAAGACCCTGCGCGGTCCCCGCGGCGGCATGATCCTGACCAATGACGAAGCCATTGCCAAGAAAATCAACTCTGCGGTATTCCCGGGATTGCAGGGCGGCCCTCTGATGCACGTGATCGCTGCCAAGGCGGTTGCCTTTGGCGAGGCATTGCGTCCCGAATTCAAGAGCTATTCGGCCGCAGTGATTGAGAATGCCAAGATTCTGGCGGCCACGCTCAAGGAACGCGGAGCGGATGTCGTCGCTGGCGGCACCGACACGCATCTCGCCCTGATCGACCTGTCGCCGCTCGGCATCACTGGACGCGATGCCGATGAAGCGCTGGAACGCGCCGGCATCACCTGCAACAAGAACAGCATCCCGAACGATCCGCAGCCGCCGATGAAGACCAGCGGTATCCGGGTTGGCTCGCCTGCAGGCACCACTCGCGGCTTTGGCCCCGCCGAATTCCGGTTGATCGGTGACATGGTGGCTGATGTACTGGACGGACTGCGGGAGAAGGGCGAGGGCGGTGACCCGTCCGTGGAAGCGGACGTGCGCGGGCGTGTCCAGACGCTGTGTGATCGTTTCCCGATATATCCGGCATAGACAGGAAACTTATTAATGCGTTGCCCATTTTGTGCTCACGACGACAGCCAGGTCAAGGACAGCCGTCCGACCGAGGACAATACGACGATCCGGCGTCGCCGTCAGTGCGAAGGCTGTGGGGCCCGCTTCACGACTTTTGAACGCGTTCAGTTGCGGGAAATCACGGTGGTGAAGAGCGAGGACCGCAAGGAGCCATTCGACCGGTCCAAGATCGACCTGTCGGTCTCCCTCGCTTGCCGCAAGCGTGGTCTGAAGCAGGAGCAGATGGATCAGCTGGTTTCCGGGATTCAGCGCCAGCTCGAAACCAGCGGCGAAAGCGAAATTCCGTCGAAGAAGATTGGCGAGATGGTGATGGATGGTTTGAAGGCGCTGGACAGCGTGGCCTATATCCGCTTTGCCTCGGTCTACAAGGATTTCACCGAAGCCAAGGATTTCAAGGAATTTGCCGGCAGCGTGAAAGATGTCGGCGGGGCGTGAGCAACCAGCCCGCAATCATATTGGTTAATCCGCAACTCGGTGAAAATATCGGTAAGGCTGCGCGCGCGATGCTCAATTTCGGGCTGACCGAAATGCGTATCGTCAAGCCGAGGGACGGCTGGCCCAATCCGGCCGCCGGACCTTCAGCTTCGGGGGCAGACCAGGTACTGGAACAGGCCCAGATTTTCGAAACCACAGCGGAGGCAGTGGCGGACTGTTCCCATGTCTATGCCACGACCGTGCGCAAACGGGGTATGACGAAGACGGTGCTGACGCCCTGGGAAGCCGCAGAGGATATGGCGCAGGCCAGCGGCAAATGCGCGATCCTGTTCGGACCGGAACGCGCCGGACTGGAAGTCGTCGATGTCGAGCTTGCGCGGAAGATCATCACGGTACCGATCAATCCCGAATTCGGTTCGCTCAACCTGGCGCAGGCCGTGATCCTGGTGGCTTATGAAATCTCGAAACTGGATAGCGCCGCCAATGTTCAGCCGACGCTGGAAAAGAAATTGGCGGAACCGGCACCGCAGCGAGAGCTGAACATGTTCTATGAGCATCTGGAGCGGGCACTGGACAAGAATGGATATTTCTATCCGGCGGAACGGGCGGCAGCGACCAAAGTGACGCTTCGCAACATGCTGACCAAGCCTGCTTGGACGAATGAGGAGGTCAAGACGTGGCGCGGCGTGATATCGTCGCTGGAGCGGCCACCGCGCAAGGACAAGGCCGAAAAACCGTAATAGAAACGGTTATTTGCGGATTTGATCCCACTTTTGCAGTTCGTAGCTGATCGATGTCTCTACCAGCATTTCCCAGATGGCCGCCATCACCGGAACGGGAATGGCGGCTTTCTCGGCGAGACTTTTTATATTCTGCAGGACTTCTGCCTTTCGGTTCTCATCCCTGACTGCGTTGCGGTCCTGCTTGATTCGCGCAGCTGCGCCCATGCAGGCGAAACGGAGCCGAAACAGATCAACCAACTGTGCATCCAGTTGATCCACAGCTTTTCGCAAATGCTTCATATCGTGAATTTGATCGATGGATTCAGGGGTTACCAACATTTCACTTGGGATAATTTAGAATGAGGGGAATGTCGAGCAAGAAGGCAATTCCGGGTAGATTATGTTTAAAAAAATTCGTATATCGATTTTATTCAATGTACTTAGTTTTGGAGTTCACATGTACACATTATTCTTATCGTTGGCGATGGTTGGCTCTCCCCCAGTAGCCACTAGCGAACCACAAGCCGAGAGCGATGACAAGATCATATGCCGATCCATCATGACAGTCGGTTCACGGATTCCTGATCGAACCTGCCGCACCAAACTCGAATGGGAGCAGATCCAAAAGGCAAACTCGGAAGAGCTTGAGGACCGCCGAAATTATAGTCGGGGTACGCAAAACAGTAACTAGTTCCATGTGCAGGCAAGGGCATTGGCTTTGCTTGTCTGATTTTTGATGGATCATTCGCCTTGACAGATGTGACGATATCTGTTCAAGGCCGCCCAGCAATTGGCCCCGCACCCCGGTGAAGCGGAGGCCGCATCAAAACGATTGTTTCGATGGTGCGTTCCGGGAAGACTAGAAACAGCAAATGAAGGAGTCATTCACATGACCAAACGTACCAGTTCGAAATATAAGCTCGATCGCCGCATGGGCGAGAATATCTGGGGCCGTCCCAAATCTCCAGTCAATCGTCGCGACTATGGCCCGGGCCAGCACGGTCAGCGCCGCAAGGGCAAGCTCTCCGACTATGGTATCCAGTTGCGCGCCAAGCAGAAGCTCAAGGGCTATTATGGCGATGTGACGGAAAAGCAGTTCCGCCGCGCTTACAAGGAAGCCGCTGCGATGAAAGGCGATACCAGCCAGAATCTGATTGGCCTGCTCGAGCAGCGTCTCGACATGGTTGTCTATCGCGCCAAGTTCACCCCGACCATCTTTGCTGCCCGTCAGCTGGTCAGCCACGGCCATATTCGCGTCAACGGCGTCAAGTGCAACGTTGCCTCGCGCAAGGTTGTACCGGGCGACGTGATCTCGCTGAGCGCCAAGGCCCAGGAAATGCTGCTGGTTATCGAGGCTCAGAGCCTGCCGGAGCGCGATATTCCTGAATATGTAACACCTGATGGCACGGACAAGGTAACCTATGTCCGTATTCCGACCCTGGACGAGGTCCCTTATCCGGTGACGATGGAACCCAATCTGGTCGTAGAATTCTATTCGCGCTGATTGTCTTCAGAAAGTTTCAAGAAAAGGCGGCTCGCGGAAGCCGCCTTTTTTTTTGGTCCTGTGATGGGCTTTGTACGGATTCAGGGGTGGAAAAGCCGTTCTGCAGCGAGCGGATCCTTCAGATTTTCTACCGTGACGCAGCTTGCCTTGCCCAAAGTCGCATGCCATTGGGTGACAACGATTTGCGAAACTGAACATTTCAGAAGGTAATGCAATATGATGAAACGGTCTCTGTTGATATTTGTCCTCCCGTCGCTGGTCTTGGCTGGATGCACGAAGATTGAAGAGGAAAATGCGGGGCTCGCACTTCCCGAAGTCGCGGCGCCAGATCTTTCCGTCGAGACCATGAAATCGATAACCGAAGAGCTTTCCTCCGACGCCTATGAAGGGCGCGCGCCCGGTACTGCCGGTGAAGAGAAGGCGACCAAGCTGATCTCCGAAAAATTTGCCGAAGCCGGGCTGGCGCCGGGCAATGGCGACAGCTGGTTCCAGGATGTGCCGCTGGTCGGTATCTCGGCCAAGAATATGTCGCCCCTGAAAATCAGTGGGGGCGAGAGTGATCTCTCGTTTAGCTATGGCAGTGACTATGTTGCCGCGAGCTACCAGGAACAGCCTAAAGTCGAAGTGACCAACAGCGACATGGTCTTTGTCGGCTATGGCATCAACGCGCCGGAGCGCGGCTGGAACGATTATGCCGACGTCGACGTCAAGGGCAAGACGGTGGTCATACTGGTGAATGACCCCGATTTCGGCACCGAAAGTCTGGAAGGCGAATTTGGTGGCCGGGCGATGACCTATTACGGGCGCTGGACCTATAAATATGAGGAAGCGGCGCGTCAGGGCGCTGCAGCGGCGCTGATCATCCATGACACGGATCCGGCTGCCTATGGCTGGAATGTCGTGGAGTCGAGCTGGACCGGCGAGCAATTTTACGCCCAGTCGGCCAATGGCGGTGCTGACCAGACCAAATTGAACGGCTGGATCCAGAAAGAGGCGGCAGCGAAGATTTTTGCGGCCGCCGGTCAGGACATGACCGCGCAGATGGAAGCTGCAAAGAAAAAGGGCTTCAAGGCAGTGGACCTGAAGCAGAAAGCAACAGTTTCGCTGGAAAATGATATCAAGAAGACCGACAGCAAGAATGTCGTCGGTATCCTGAAGGGCAAGACCCGTCCTGACGAATATGTCATCTATACCGCCCACTGGGATCATCTTGGTCGTTGCAAGCCTGCTCCCGATGGCGATGATATCTGCAATGGTGCCATTGACAACGCCACGGGCACGGCTGCGCTGGTGGCGCTGGCCGAGGCCTATGTGAAGGCCGGCGCGCCGGACCGGAGCGTTATTTTCCTTGCGGTGACCGCCGAAGAATCCGGATTGCTGGGTTCCAAATATTATGCGGAGAATCCGATCTATCCGCTCAGCCAGACTGTGGGCGGCGTGAACATGGATGCCTTTGCGATGGCGGGTCCGGCAAAAAATGTCGTGGTGGTCGGTAAGGGCAAGTCCGAGCTGGATGCCTATCTGGAAGCGGCCCTAAAAAGTGACGGTCGCGTGGCCGAAGCCGAGCCAACCCCGGAAAAAGGCTATTATTACCGGTCGGACCATTTCAGTTTTGCCAAGCTGGGCGTGCCGATGATCTATTTCGAGGGCGGTGACGATCTGGTCGATGGTGGTCGGGAAGCCGGCGAGGCGGCAGCGAAAGATTATACCGATAATCGCTATCATGGTCCGAAGGATGAATATGATCCGAACTGGGACTGGACCGGTGTGATGGGCGACCTGAAGGTCTATTATACGGTTGGCCGGATGATGGCGATGACCGAGGACTGGCCGAACTGGAACGAGGGCGACGAATTCCGCGCCATTCGCGACCAAAGCCGCGCCAGCAACTGATCCGGATCGGCGAACCGCGACATGAGATGGCCCGCAGAGTGGGAGCCGCACCGGGATGTCTGGATCGGCTTTCCCGGTGATCCGGCGGAATGGCCGGCCGGACTGGCGCAAGCACAGCGGGAAGTCGCTGCCTTTGCCAGTGCCGTAGCGGACCAGGGGAGTGGAGAGACCGTCATTCTGGTCTGCAGGACAGCCGCCGATGCTGATATTGCGCGGGAGCTTGCCGAGGCCGCTGTCGAGATAGTGGTCGAACCTTTTGGCGACATCTGGCTGCGCGATTCCGCTCCGATTTTCGTTGCCGGGTCTGATGGCTTGGTTGGCCAGAATTTCGGCTTCAACGGCTGGGGCGGAAAATTTGCCATGGCCGGGGATCAGGATATCGGTGAGCGGCTGGCAAGGCGCTTTGGCTTGGCGATCCATGAGCGCGACTGGATATTGGAAGGCGGCGCGATCGATGGCGACGGCGCCGGTCGGCTGATCACCACCCGGCAATGCGTGCTCAACAATAATCGCAATGCCGGGCTTTCCAGCGAACAAGCGGAAGCCTGGCTTGGACAGGCTCTGGCAGCGGAGCATATCTGCTGGCTTGGTGACGGGCTGGTTGCGGATCATACCGACGGTCATGTCGACAATCTCGCTCGCTTTGTCGCGCCGGGCACGGTCGCGATTCCGGAGGCCGGGGCTGGCGATGATCCCAATAGAGAGATTTTTGATCAGGCCGCACAGTGCGCGCAGTCATCAGGACTGAAGGTGGTCCGCTTGCCGTCGGTGGGGCGATATGAGATCGACGATGATATTGCGCCTGCCAGCTACATGAACTTCTATATCGGCAATACGGTGGTCGCAGTCCCGCAATATGGTGCCGCGAATGATGCCAGAGCAGTCGAGCAAATCGCGACCCTTTTCCCGGATCGTAAAGTGATCGGTCTGTCCAGCCAGGCGCTGCTGCGGGGCGGCGGAAGCTTCCACTGCATTTCTCAACAAATCCCGCTGGTTCCCTAGTCTGCCTGGCAATTGATGAACCATATCCCCGGTCCCAGCTTGGGCCGCGATATAAGCTGTCTATCAGACATGTCCGATAATACATGTTGTACCGGATCATGCATTGGGTAGGTATTCAGGCAAGAAAAAACGATCGTGAAAATCTGAGAGGAATGAATGATGAAGAAATTGCTGATGGCGAGCGCGGCGCTGGCGATGCTGGCAGGCGCTGTTCCAGCTGCTGCCAAGCATCATAAGAAAGACGGTGTCGAGATGTCGGACGCCGGTCTGCAGGCGATTCTCGATGATGAAAGCCGCGCTGACGACAAGGCCCGGGATATCTATCGCCATCCTGCCGAGACGCTAATGTTCTTCGGCGTAAAGCCAGATCAGACGGTCGTCGAATATGCGCCAGGAGGTGGCTGGTATACGCGCGTGCTGGTCCCATATCTGGCCGACAACGGGAAATATGTTGCGATCAACGCGGACAGCTCTGCCACCAATTTCCCGGACCGTGCGCGCGAAGCCCGCAGCAAGGGCTGGCCCGAAAGCTTCCCCGAGACAGCAGCGAAATGGACCGGGGTGAATGCGGAAAAGATTCTGGCCTTCGAAAGCGACGAGCTGCCGGATGACATGAAGGGCAAGGTCGACCGGATCTTGATTTTCCGGTCATTGCACGGGTTGCTCAACGGCAATCGGGCCGACTCCGAACTGCGCGCGCTGCGGGAAATGCTGGCTGATGACGGAAGGGTCGGGGTCGTGCAGCATCGCGCCAAGCCAGACGCATCTTATGCGATGTCCAACGGCAGCAAGGGCTATCTGAAGCAGGCTTCGGTCGTGGCGTTGTTCGAGCTGAACGGCTTTGAACTGGTAAGCGAATCCGAGATCAATGCCAATCCAAAGGATATGGCCAATTATCCCGGCGGGGTCTGGACCCTGCCGCCGGTTCTTGCTTCGGGGGATACGGACAAAGCCAGATATGAAGCGATCGGTGAATCCGACCGGATGACTTTGTTGTTTAAGAAGCGCGACTAGACCGCTATCAGGGCCGCTATGACCAATATATGCGTAGCGGCCCTGCAACTGCCTCTCGGCGGTGATGAACGGGACAATATCTTTGCTGTCAGCGGCCTGGTTGCAGAGGCGGCGGAGCAGGGTGCCCAGATCATCCTGCCGCCAGAGCTGTTTGCCAGCCCCTATTTCTGCAAGACCGAGGATGAGGAACTGTTTGCGCTGGCGCAGCCGGTGAGCGAAAGCACCCCGGTGCTCGCCATGCAGAAGCTGGCGAAACAATATGGCGTCGCCATCCCTGCCAGCTTTTTCGAACGCGACGGTCCGCATCATTACAACAGTCTGGCGATGATTGACCCGGATGGCGAGATCATGGGCGTATACCGGAAAAGTCATATCCCCGACGGACCCGGCTATGAGGAAAAATATTATTTTCGCCCCGGCAACACCGGCTTCAGGACCTGGGATCTATTCGGCACCCGCATCGGAGTCGGCATCTGCTGGGACCAGTGGTATCCGGAAAGTGCGCGAGCGATGGCGCTGATGGGGGCCGAAATATTATTCTATCCCACCGCGATCGGGTCGGAACCCTATGATGCGGATCTTGACACCAGCCGCATGTGGCGCCGGGCGATGCAGGGCCACGCGGTGAGCAATTGCATGCCGGTGGTGGCGAGCAATCGCATCGGGTTGGAAGATGAGCAGGCCTTTTACGGGCACAGCTTCATCACCAATCAGTGGGGCGATCTGATCGCGGAATATGGTTCGGACGAAACCGGTGTACTGGTCACATCCTTTGATCTGGACGAAGCGCGCACGCACCGGGCGGGCATGGGTTTTTTCCGGGATCGGCGGCCGGAGCTCTATGGTCGGCTGACCGAAGACAAATAGACGGCCTGTTCAAAAACTTGCTCGAACATCGTCGCCGTAAGCCGCCCGGTATTCACATTGTAACGGCTGCAATGATAGCTGTCGATTAGCGTTCGGCCATCGGGCAGTTGATGCGCTGCGCCGTGGGAAAATTTGTGATCGACCAGGCGCGCGCCGGACAGGCGGATGATGCTGTCATGGGCGACCTTGCCCAGCGCCAGAATGATTTGCAGACCGGGGAGGGCGGACAGCGCCTTTCCGAGATAGGGGCGGCAGTTGGTGATTTCTGCTCCGGTTGGCTTGTTTTCTGGTGGCAGACATTTGACAGCGTTGAGGATGATCGCACCCGCCAGCGCGATGCCGTCGTCGGGATCATTGGCGAACGTGCCGTTCACGAAGCCGAAGTCGGTCAATGTAGCAAAAAGCATTTCGCCAGATGCGTCGCCGGTGAACGGTCTGCCGGTACGGTGAGCACCTTCCTTGCCCGGGGCGAGGCCTATGATCGCAAGCCATGCGTCGGGATCACCAAAAGCGGGAACCGGGGCGTTCCACCAGTCGGGATGCTCCTTGCGCAGGGATTTGCGCAGTCCCGCCAGCCGGGGACAGCGACAACAGCCTTTCGGGGCTTCGACGGAGGAAAGGGGGCCATGAACGCTCACCCGCCCCGCCTAATTTCAAACCGGAGGGTGGTCCAGAAGATTAGTTCTCTCCCTGACCGGAACGATTCCCTCTACTCCGGCGTTCTTGTCTATGAACTGCCGGTGCAACCGGATAATATTGTCGACTGTGCTCTGTGAGCGGACAGGGATATGGCTCCACATGAGCTGCGGAGCAACCGCTTCCCATATCGTTGCAATGCTTGAAAAATAGCGGAGCACACGAATGCGGAGCGGAATGATGCCAAGGGTCGAAAGCCCAGAAACCGTGGGTCTGCTGGCCTCGCGAAGAAGGATGTAGACGATGAACATGATGGACGTATTGCAGCAAGCCGGGGGGCTGGAAAGGATGGCCAGCGAACTGGGTGTCAGCAAAAGCGTCGCAGAGACTGGCACCGCGGCATTGCTGCCGCCGATATTGGGCGGATTCAAGAAGACGGCACAGGCACGGTCCGGCGGTATTGATGGTCTGGGGAGATTGCTTGACCAACTCGGCGGGGGTGGTCTGTTCGACAGCGTTGCGGACCCGCAGCCGACGCCGGTGGACAAGGGCGATGCGGTGCTCGGCCAGATATTCGGTTCCAAGGTCGTGAGCCGGACCGTCGCCGCTGGCGCCGAACAGCAGACGGGAATCAGCAGCGAACTGCTCAAACAAATGCTCCCCTATGTGGCGATGATGGTGTCCGGATATATGGCCAAGCAGGGGGGTGAGAGCGCTGGCAACGGCGGCGGGCTGGGCGGCTTGATAGGCGGTCTGCTGGGGGGCGGCAACGATGCGTCTTCCGCCAATGGTATCGGCTCGCTGCTCGACCTGAACGGTGACGGCAATGCACTGGATGACATGATCGGTATGGCCGGCAAGCTCATCCGCTAGCCGTTCAGCGGAACAGCTGAAAGATCGGAGGCCCGCTGCTGAACGAGTTGAGCGGTCCGGAGAGCGGCTGCGTTAAGAAACAGGCTGGGCGTCCACTGCTGTGCTGCCTTCCGGTTTCTCCAGACGGAGGACCCCGCCTTCCACCGCCGCCACCTTTGCCACCGACCCTATTGGCATATCCGGGCCTTTTGCCGGCCATTCCCCGTCACCGACCTTCACCCGTCCGCTCGTCGCAGAAATCGTCGCGACCACGGTCACGGTTCGTCCAACCAGCTGGGCGGCGCGATTGTTGAGCAGCGGATTTTCGCTTTCGACTTCATGGGTCAGATACCAGCGGCGCCCGCCAAGCACCGCCAATATCGTCGAAAGACCAAATAGCGTCAGCTGGCCGGCCACCGTCAGGTCGATGAACAACGACAGAATCCCGGTCACCGCTGCCGCGGCGGCCACCCAGATCAGGAAGACACCTGGCACGAACAATTCTGCCAGAGCCAGCAAGGCTGCCAGGCCCAGCCAGAGATATTCGGGATTGCTGATAGAGAAATCATCCACGGTCGCTATTCCACTGAATCCTGTTGCTACTCGCTCTGATTGTCGAACGGGCCCTTGCGCTTGGGCGGCGGCGAGAAGGTCTGGCTGTTTTCGCCGAGCGCTTCCTTGGCAAGGGCACCGATCCCGCCCAGCGTGCCGATTAGCTGGGTCGCCTCGACCGGGAACAAGATCGTCTTGGCATTAGGCGATGTGGCGAATTTTTCGACCGCCTTCACATAGTCCTGGGCGATAAAATAGTTGATCGCCTGGGCGTTCCCGCCGGCGATCGCCTGGGACACCAGTTCGGTGGCCTTGGCCTCGGCCTGGGCCTCGCGCTCGCGCGCCTCGGCGTCGAGAAAGGCCGCTTCCTTGCGGCCTTCGGCCTGCAGGATCTGGCCCTGCTTCTCGCCTTCGGAGCGGAGGATTTCGGAGGCACGCGCGCCTTCCGCGTCGAGGATATTGGCGCGTTTTTCGCGTTCCGCCTTCATCTGCCGGGCCATGGCGTTGACGATATCCTGTGGTGGCCGGATATCCTTGATTTCCACGCGGGTGATCTTGATCCCCCACGGCGTGGTCGCGTCGTCAATCACCACCAGCAGACGGGCATTGATCTCGTCGCGCTTGGACAAAGTCTCGTCGAGATCCATAGACCCCATCACGGTACGCAGGTTGGTGGTCACGAGATTGAGGATCGCATTATAGAGGTCATTGACCTCATAGGCCGCTTTCGACGCATCCAGCACCTGAAAGAAGACGACTCCGTCGGTGGAAATCATCGCATTGTCCTTGGTGATGATTTCCTGTCCCGGAATATCGAGAACCTGCTCCATCATGTTGACCTTGCGGCCGACGCGATAAAGAAATGCGGGATAGAAATTGAAGCCCGGCTGGGCGGTGGTGGTAAAGCGACCAAAATATTCGATGGTGTAATGATAGCCCTGGCGGACGATCTTGATGCTCGCAAAAAGATAGATGATCGTGACCAGCAGCACCAGCAGCAACAGTGAAACACCCATTTCCATTCTCCCTCGCGACCCGTCTCATTAGCATTGATTATTTGCAGGATAATGCCAAGGGAAAAGCGCAATTACTGCCTCTGTTGAAGGGTTGTTTCCGCAATGCGTTTTATTGCATTTTTGATTGCCTCCTGTCTGTTCTGTTTCGAAGCGGCCCGAGCCGAGCCGATTGGCGAGGCGGATCTGCTCAGACATATCGAGATATTGGCGAGCGACGCGTTCGAGGGCCGGGCGCCTGGTACGCTCGGCGAAAACAGGACGGTCAATTATATCGCCACGCAATGGGCGCGATCCGGGCTGCGTCCGGCTGGCGAGAAGGGGGGCTGGTATGCGCCGGTTGCGCTGATCGAGCGCCGACCGGAAAGCTATCAGATATCATTTGCTGGCCGCTCAGGCGGCAAGTCAGTAGGTGTAGAGCAGGACCAGATTATCCTGCGCGGGCGGTCGCCGTCGTTCCGCAAAAGCCAGATGCCGGTCGTGTTCGCCGGTTTCGCGCAAGCCGAGTCAGAGTCCCAGTCCGTTGCCGGAAAACTGGTGCTGATACCACGCGCGCCGCTGGATGACAGTGACAGCATATCGAGTTTCCGGGCGCGCAAGCGGCAGCTGATCAACGACGGCGCAATCGGGGTGCTGTCGGTCGTTGCACGCCAGGATCGTTGGACCGCTTTCCGCAGATTTTTTGAGCGCCCGTCTACCGATCTCTCCGGCGACGAAAACCATGCGCCGCTCGAAGGCTTGATCAGCTTTGACCAGTTCAGCAAGCTGACTGCACAAGCCGGTCTGGATGCGGGAGCCTTGCTGGCCGACAGAGATGATATTTCGGCCATCGATCTCGGGATGGTCGCGGATGCCGGAGCCGAAACCCAGATCCGCACCTATATCTCGCATAATGTGATCGGCAAGATTCCGGGCACTAACCCCGACGCTGGCGGGCTTCTGTTCATGGGCCATTGGGACCATTTCGGGATATGCCGGATCGAGGATCCCCGGGACCCCAGCAAGGACCGGATCTGCAACGGTGCGGTGGACAATGCCAGCGGGATTTCCCTGCTCATCGAGGTGGCAAACCGGCTGGCGAAAGAGGATCATGATCGGGACATCTATTTTCTGGCGACTACCGCAGAAGAAAAAGGTCTGCTGGGCGCGCGGGCGTTTATCGAAAATCCTTCCGTCGCCCTCGACGGGTTGGTTGTTGCCTTCAATGCCGACACCATTGCGCTTTCCGATGATGGGAAGAAAATTGCTGTTATCGGTCTCGGGCGGGCGGGTCTCGACCAGGAAATCGGGGCTGTCGCTGCTCAGGAGGGACGCGAGATTGACCGTAGCGGCACTGCGGACCCCTATCTCGCAAGGCAGGATGGCTATATATTCCTCGAGCGCGCTATCCCCGCCTATATGATCAGCAGCGCATTTGCCGATGCGGCACGGCTCAAGGCCTATCTCGATGGCCCCTATCATGATGTCAGTGATGAGGTGAATGACACTCTGCTGCTGACCGGAGCGGCTGCGGATGCCAATTTCCATGTGGCGCTGGGGCGCTATTTCGGCTCTACTGCAAGATATCAAGGAAAAGCCCCTAGCGGCGGGGCGGATAACTGATTACATGGGCCGCCACAGAATCACATTCACGACATCGGAAAGTGGCGATCATGAGCAGGCCAGGCAAGCATACAGATATTCGATTGGGACTGACGTTTGACGACGTCCTGCTGCGGCCTGCTGCGTCCGAGATCGTGCCCAGCCAGGCCAATACCAAGACCCGTATTTCCAAACTTATCGGCCTGAATATTCCGATCCTTTCGTCCGCCATGGATACGGTGACCGAGTCGGATATGGCGATCGTAATGGCGCAAATGGGCGGGATCGGCGTCCTGCACCGGAATCTTACCCTGGAACAGCAGACCGCTGCCGTCCGGCAGGTGAAGCGCTTTGAATCCGGCATGGTGGTCAATCCGATCACAATCGCACCCGATGCGACATTGGCGGAAGCGCAGGAGACGATGGCGCAGAACCGGATATCCGGCATTCCTGTGGTCGAGAAATCGGGGAAGCTGGTCGGCATATTGACGAATCGCGACGTTCGCTTTGCGGAAAATCCGAAACAGAAGATTTCCGAGCTGATGACCAAGGACAATCTGGCAACGGTTCCGGCTGGCGTCAGTCAGGAAGAGGCACGGCGTACACTGCACCAGCGGCGGATCGAAAAATTGCTGGTCGTTGATGACAATTATCATTGCGTCGGCCTGATTACGGTCAAGGATATTGAAAAGGCCGTGACTTATCCCAACGCCACAAAGGATGCCTCCGGGCGTTTGCGCGTGGCAGCAGCCTCAACCGTGGGTGAGAGCGGCCTCGAGCGGACCCAGGCGCTGATCGACGCGGAATGCGATCTGATCGTGATCGATACGGCTCACGGCCATAGCGCGATGGTCGCGCGGGCGGTTGAAGAGGTCAAAAAGCGGTCGAACAGCACTCAGGTCATTGCCGGCAATGTCGCTACTGCTGCTGCAACCAGGGCCCTGATCGATGCGGGTGCCGACGGGATCAAGGTTGGTATTGGACCCGGTTCGATCTGTACCACGCGGGTGGTCGCGGGTGTCGGCGTTCCGCAGCTGACCGCTATCATAGAATGTGCGGAAGAAGCGGAAAAATCCGGCATTCCGGTTATTGCGGATGGAGGGCTGCGGACATCGGGCGATGTTGCAAAGGCTCTGGCGGCCGGCGCATCCGCCGTGATGATCGGTTCCCTGTTGGCGGGGACCGAGGAGGCACCGGGCGAGACCTTCCTCTACCAGGGGCGGGCATACAAGAGCTATCGCGGTATGGGGTCTGTCGGCGCGATGGCCCGCGGATCGGCGGATCGCTATTTTCAGCAGGATATCACCGACCAGCTCAAACTCGTGCCGGAAGGAATTGAAGGGCAGGTGCCTTTCAAGGGACCGGCGCGCGATGTCATTCATCAGCTGGTTGGCGGCGTGAAAGCCGCAATGGGCTATACGGGATCGGAGACGCTGGAAGATCTGCGGGAACGCGCCGAATTCATCCGCATCACCAATGCCGGATTGCAGGAAAGCCACGTCCACGATGTATCCATTACCCGGGAAGCGCCCAATTATCCGACCCGATAGAGACGCTGGAGGCATCACGTGATCGAAGCCCGTATATTGTTGCTGATGCCAGCCTGCCCCGGGGCGTGGGTGGACGCAGTGCGGGCCACTGATCGCGCGGAGACGTGACTCCCTCGGCAAGACTGCAGGCGGCGATCGAGATGCTGGACTGGATCATTGCTGCTGCGCGCGACAACGGGGCGTCTGCGGACAATATCGCGAAGAAATTTTTCAAGGAAAGACGCTATGCCGGGTCCGGCGACCGGCGCGCCATTCGCGAGCTGGTCTATACCGCTATCCGGCGCTGGGGAGACCGGCCGGAAAGCGGCAGACAGGCCATGCTCGGACTGGTCGCCGAGCAGCCCGAATTGCGCGAGCATTTCAGTGGCTCCAACTATGGCCCAGCGGCGATTGAAGCGGATGAGCCGGTCGCCAGCGGCGGGCAAATACCCGAATGGCTGACAGGCGGGTTCGCGAGTCTGATCGATGAACCTGAACGGCAGGCGCAGTTTGACCGGGCACCCTTGCATATCCGGGTCAACGGGCAGCGCTCGACGGACATGGAAGTCCGCTCGGCATGGCCGGAAGCGGTCGCACTGGCTCTGCCGAACGCCTACGAGCTTCCGGCCGGAACCCAGCTGGAGGGCCAGACGCTGCATCGCGACGGGGCCGTCGAAATACAGGATCTCGGCAGTCAGGCGATTGCAATGGCAAGCGCTGCCGGTGATCCGAAGCTGGTCCTTGATCTCTGCGCAGGGGCAGGCGGCAAGACACTGGCCCTGGCCGCGATGCTCTCTTCCGACAGCGAGATTATCGCAGCGGACACGGATCGCGGACGGCTGAGCCGGATAGACCCGCGCAAGCGGCGCGCCAGCGCCCGGAATATCGAGACCATCCTGCTTGCTCCTGGCAAGGAGACGGATTCGCTGGAGCATCTGAAGGGCCGTTGCGATCTGGTCCTGATCGATGCGCCATGCAGCGGCACCGGCACCTGGCGACGCAATCCCGAGTTGCGCTGGCGGATGACGCCAAAACGTCTGGAGCACACAACAGAATTGCAGCAGCGGCTGATCGATCTTGGCAGCGAGATGGTCAAGCCGGGCGGGAGGCTCGTCTATGCCGTCTGTTCGCTGCTGGATGCGGAAGGGGGGGGGCAGGCCGAGAAATTCCTTGAACGCCACACCGGGTGGCAGGAAAAATCGATTGATTTGCCGGTTGGCCGCCCATATCGTAAAGGCATTCTTCTTTCCCCGTATCATGACGGAACGGATGGCTTTTATTTTACCTGCCTCGAAAAATTGTGATAGCAAATCATGTTAAGCCAGCATGCAGCTGAGTCTGGCTATGGTCGCGATAGTTTATTGGAGCTGATTATGCGTTTTTCCCCGGCTGTTGTTGCCTTGTCCCTCGTTTTCGCCACGGTTTCCAGCGCCGGTTTTGGCCGGTCTGCGGATATCGAGATCAAGCAGCGGTCGGTTGAATATCTGCATCTGGGCGAAGCGGCGCAGAAACGCGGCGAGCTGGATCTGGCCGCCGACCTGTATGAAACATCGCTGGCGGTGGACCCGCGCAACAGTTCAGCTTTCATTGCTCTCGCGCAAATCGCCCGCGTGCAGCAGCTGCCGGGTAAGGCCATCCGGCTGTATCGCGAGGCGCTGATTGTCGATCCGAACAATCTGGATGCGCTGGCCGGACAAGGCGAAGCGCTGATCCAGCGCGGCGCGCTGGAGAAGGCGAAAGTCAATCTGTCGCGGATCGAAACCCTGTGCCGGTCGCGCTGCGCGCAAAATGACGAGCTGGCATCGGCGATCAAGCTGGCGGAGAAGAAGCCGGTCCTGTCGGCTGAAGCGGTGACACCGAAGCCCCGAATCGGTGACGAGGAACCGGAAAGCGAAACTCCCTGACAGTCTGTTCCGCAGGCTGGGCTAAAAATCGTAGACCAGCGAGGCGCGGCTGAGCGTATCCGTCTTGAACCGGCCGACGGGCGGATTTGTTTCATGTTCAATCGTATAGGAAAAGCGCGCCGAAAGACTGCCGATCAATTTGGCATCCAGTGCCGACGTGGCCTGAAAAGTGGCGTTGTCGCTGTCGATAATGGCAACCGCCGAGGTGTAGCCTTGTGCATCGCTGGCCCAGGTCCCGCCGGCATCCTGTGAAAATTTGAGATTGTCGGCAATCTTCCAGTCAAAATCGAGTCCGGCCAGAGCGGCAAGGCTGCTTTCGGACTTTCCACTGGCGAAATTGGTGACGCGGAAGGCCGGCCCAGCCTTGATGGCAAGCCGCAAATCGCTGGTCTTGACCAGTTCATAGCCGAGTCCGCCGGATATCGTATAGCGGGCGGAAAAACCCTGGAGGCGGTCGCGTTCAAACTGCGCAAGCCCGTAGGCGTAAAGTTTCTGGTCGAATTTATAGTTCGGCTCGATGGTCGCACTTAGCTGATCGCGCGTGGTCTTGCCCTTGTTGCGCTCATAGTCGGCACGGGCCTGAAAATTCAGCCGCCATTTGACTGCATCCTTCACCAGCTTGATGCCGCCGGAAAGACCCAGGTTTCTGGTATTGCCCGTCGAACGGAAGCCGCCCAATTCGCCCTGTCCCTTCCAGTTCTCGAAGAAGCCTGCTTCCTGCTTTTCGCGCAGCGCCGCCTCAGCAAGCTTTGCCTGGTTGTGGTTATAATCCGCCAGCATCGAGTCAATTTCGGCGACGTCATCCGGGTTGGTCGTTTTTGCAATTTTGACAATTGCGAGCACGTCCTGCTTGTTGCCAGATGCGATGGCGGCATCGATCATCGCTTTGACCGGCTCGGGCAATGCGGCGACCGCCGGAGTGGACAAGCCTGCAGCACCGATAAGGGCGGTGGTCCATGCTATTCGGTACATAAAAATTCTCTAATCCTGGGGGTCAGATCAGTGGCTGGAATTCGTTCAGAACGGCGCGATAGAGGTCGCGTTTAAAAGGTACGATAATATCTGGCAATCCCGCAGGATCGGCCCATTTCCATTTGGTGAATTCGGGATGATCGGTCTGGATGTCGATATGATGATCCTCACCGGTAAAACGCATCAGGAACCAGCTTTGGCGCTGCCCGCGATATTTGCCCTTCCATATCTTGCCGAGCAGCTCGTCCGGAAGATCATAGAAATATTCCTCCTTGGTCCGCCCTATGATCTGGACATGATCGGCAATCACGCCGGTTTCTTCCCACAATTCGCGCAGAGCGGCGGCTTCGGCATCCTCGCCCTCGTCGATTCCGCCCTGCGGCATTTGCCATGCGTCCGGATAGAGACTCTCGGCGGCATCGAGCCGCTGGCCAACGAACACCAGACCTTCACGGTTGGCGAGCATGATACCGGCGCAGGGGCGGTAGGGGAGTTTGCTATAATCGATCTTACAGAGCCTTTCCGGCAGTTTTGGTGACGCTCGCCATCATGATTGCAGCGATGCGATCAGGCTTTTCCAGGCGGCAATCATCTTGTCCACATCCTGCGCCGCGGATGGCACCGCCTTGCGGATATTGATAAAGCCATGCACGTTTCCGGGCATTTCCAAAAATGTCGTACTCACGCCGTGCCGGATCAGGTCGGCGGCATATTCGCGTCCCTGGTCGCGCAGCGGATCAAGGCCGGCGGTAACCAATACCGTTGGCGGTGAGCGGGAAAGATCGCCGAGATAGGGAGATACGAGAAGGTCGTCGTCCTTCGGTGCATAGTGGCCGTCGAAATATTCCATACTCTCCCTGGTCAGCAGGAAGCCTTCGGCAAATTCGTCCATCGATCCGCCCTCGGCATCCATGCGGGTGGCGGGATAGATCGGAAATTGCGCGATGACAGGAATAGAAGCTGGGTCGCTCACCAGCACCTGTCCGACCACTAATGCGAGATTTCCGCCCGCGCTGTCACCACAGGGAATCAAGCCGCTGATATCGAGTTTGAGCTGTTCCTGATGGTCCGCAACCCATCGCGTGGCGGCCAGAGAGTCTTCCGGTGCTGCAGGGAAGGGCGCTTCGGGAGCCAGCCGGTAGTCGACCGCAATGACGGGTAAATCCATCTCCCGGCAGATATAGGTGCAGAAGCTGTGATGCGATTCGAGGTCGCCGATCACAAAGCCGCCGCCATGATAGAAGAGGATGACCGGCGTTTCCGCGTTGCGCTGTGCCTGACTGTCATAGAGACGAAGGGCGATGTCACCCGCCGGGCCGGGACAGGACAGATCTTCTATCCGGGGGAGTTCAACGGCATCGGCCTCGAGCATTGCCGCCATCATATTATACATTTGGCGGGCAGCAGCAGGCTCGACTTCAGACATCAGCGGCTGATCGGATTGCTCCATCATCGTCAGAATCATTTGTACATCGGGGCGGACGTAGGTGTCAGTCATGTCTCTTCTCCAGCCAGCTATCCGGCGGATTAGATCAGGCCAGGTTCAGTAGGCAAGTGCTAATCGGGCCAGGGCGCCCAAACAAATGCTTTATCCCTATTAGTTTTTGTGGTTTGAAGCGCCTTGCATTGCTGCTCTAGAGCGGTTTGCATCATAACAAAGGCACGGAAATTCAATCATGGCCACCGCGTTGAAGCAGGAAGAACCGAATAACCCCAGCCCCGAAGGTGCCGAAAATGTCGTCGTGCGTTTCGCCGGCGACAGCGGCGACGGGATGCAGCTTACTGGAGGGCAGTTCACGCTCTCGACGGCGCTGGCAGGCAATGACCTTGCCACTTTCCCGGATTTTCCGGCGGAAATTCGCGCGCCGCAGGGCACGCTTTTTGGCGTGTCCGCGTTCCAGATCAATTTCGGATCGCGTGCGATCGAGACCGCCGGTGACCAGCCGGATGTGCTGATCGCGATGAATCCGGCGGCGCTGAAGACCAATGTCCAGGCGGTTCGGCCGGGCGGTCTGGTGATTGCCGACGAAGGCGAGTTCGGGAAGCGCAATCTCGACAAGGCCCATTATGAGAGCAATCCGCTGGAAGACGGGTCGCTGGCGAAATGGCAGCTGCTCAAGCTCAATATTTCGCAACTGACGCTGGATGCGGTCAAGCCGTTCGGCCTTGGCAACAAGGAAGCGCTGCGCTGCAAGAATATGTGGACGCTCGGCCTTGCGCTGTGGATGTTCGAGCGCGACCGCGAACCGGTGGTGCAGTGGCTGAAAAGCAAGTTTGCCAAATTGCCGGATATTGCCGAGGCGAATATCGCCGCGCTCAACGCCGGTCATGCCTATGGCGAAACCGCCGAGATTTCCGGCGACGGGCTGGGCGGCGGTCATCTGCAGCATCACAAGATTGCGGCCGCTCCGGCCGAACCGGGCACCTATCGGACCGTATCGGGCGCAGAATCGCTGTCGCTGGGGCTGGTGGCCGGCGCTCGTCTGGCGGAGCTGCCGATGTTCTTCGGCGGCTATCCGATCACACCGGCTTCCGCGATCCTGCATCATCTGGCGCGGCTCAAGGAATTTGGCGTTACCACCTTCCAGGCCGAGGACGAGATCGCCGCGATCACCGCCGCGATCGGTGCCAGCTATGCCGGCAGTCTGGGCATCACATCCTCGTCCGGTCCGGGCATCGCGCTGAAGGGCGAGGCGATGGGACTGGCGATCATGACCGAATTGCCGCTGGTGATTGTCAATTCGCAGCGCGGCGGTCCGTCGACCGGCCTGCCGACCAAGACCGAGCAGTCCGATCTCTATCAGGCGGTTTATGGCCGCAACGGCGATGCGCCGATGCCAGTGATCGCTGCGCGTTCGCCCGAAGACGCCTTCTATTGTGCGATCGAGGCGGTGCGGATTGCGGTGCAATATATGACTCCGGTGATGCTGCTGACCGACGGCTATATCGCCAATGCCGCGGAGCCGTGGAAGATCCCCGACGTCGATACGCTGGAGCGTTTCCCGGTCAGCTTCATGACCGACAAGCCCGAGGGGCCATTGCTGCCCTATAGCCGCGATGAAAAGCTGAAACGGCCGTGGATCAAGCCGGGTACACCGGGCCTGATGCACCGCATCGGCGGCATCGAGAAGGGCGTCGACACTGGCCATATCGAATATGGTCCGGCGAACCACCAAGTGATGACCGAGATCCGGCGCGACAAGATACTCGGCGTCGCTGACAGCCTGCCCGACCAGGAACTGGCATTCGGCAAGGCCGGTGCCAAATTGTGCGTTGTCGGCTGGGGTTCGACCTATGGTCCGATCCATCAGGCGGTGGCGCGCGCCGGCGCGGACGGCAAGGATGTGGCGCATGTCCATATCCGCAATATCTGGCCATTGCCGAAGAATCTCGGCGAGCTGCTGAAGAGCTTTGACCGGATCATCGTGCCGGAAATGAACACCGGACAGCTGAAGACGATCCTGCGCGACCAGTATCTGGTCGATGCCAAACCGGTCAACAAGGTGTCCGGCCAGCCATTTACCATCGCCGAAATTGCCGCGGTGATCGAGGAGAATCTGTTATGAACGAGATGACCAAAATCACAACGACGCTGAAAGACTGGGAAACCGATCAGGAAGTGCGCTGGTGCCCGGGTTGCGGCGATTATGCGATCCTCAAGGCGGTGCAGCGGACGATGCCCGATCTCGGTGCCGATCCGTCGAAGACGGTGTTCATCAGCGGCATTGGCTGCTCCTCGCGTTTTCCTTATTATATGGAGACTTACGGTTTCCACACGATCCACGGACGGGCCCCGGCTATTGCGACCGGAGTCAAGCTGGCCAATCCGGAACTGGATGTGTGGATCATCACCGGTGATGGGGACGCGCTGTCGATCGGCGGCAACCATACGATGCACCTGCTGCGCCGCAATCTGGATTGCCAGGTGATGCTGTTCAACAACGAGATTTACGGCCTGACCAAGGGCCAATATTCGCCGACCAGCCGGCAGGGCACGCACAGCCCGTCGACTCCTTATGGTTCGGTCGACCGGCCGGCTTCACCCTGCGCTTTTGCTCTGGGTGCCGGTGCTCGCTTTGTTGCCCGCGGCATCGATATTCACAAGAATCTGTCCGATGTGCTGAAAGCTGCGCATGCGCACAAGGGCGCGTCGTTTATCGAGATTTTCCAGAATTGCATTGTCTATAACAAGGATGTGTTCGAGGAATTTGCGGCGAAGAAGACGGCGGCCGAGACCCAGTTGCATCTCGTTGACGGCGAGCCGATGCTGTTCGCCAAGGGCGAGAAGGGCCTGACGCTCAATACCCAGACATTGCAGCTGGAAGTGGTCGATGTGTCCGACGGGGACTGGCAGGCGGCGGGTGTGATCGTCCATGATGTGACCAACCGTTCGGTGGCGCATATGCTGGTCGAGATGCAGTTCGGCGAATTCCCGATGGCGCTCGGCGTGCTCTATGACGATCCGCGACCAACGTTCGAGGCGCAGGTCGTCGCGCAGAACGAAGCGGCGGCGGCCGGCAAGATACCGGATTTGCAGGGCTTGCTGAGCAAGGGACAGACATGGACGGTGACCGAGGACGGGCCGGAACTGTAAAGGTTCGGGACTCGCACTAAGACACGAAGGCACTAAGATGAGTTTTGGCAAAGTCTCGAAGCTATCGCATAGCCAATGACTATTGTGGCAGATAAGCCCTCTTTTTTCGTGTCTTTGTGCGAGAAAAAATTTGGATAATCTGACCCACAGTCTGGCCGGTGCCGTTCTCGGCCAGATGGGCCTCAAGAAGAAGACCGGCCTTGGCATGGCGACGCTGATTATTGCTGCCAATATTCCCGATATCGATGCGGTGGCGACCCTGCTGGACGGGGTGCAGCATCTGGCGATCCGGCGCGGGATTACGCACGGGCCGATTGCAATGCTGCTGCTGCCGCTGGTGCTGACCGGGATCATGATCGGGTTTGATCGCTGGCAGGAGAAGCGCGGCAGGCGGCCGGCGGACCGGTTGCCGATCCACAGGGGCTGGCTGCTGGCGCTGGCCTATATCGGCTGCCTGAGCCATCCGGCGCTGGACTGGCTGAACAGCTATGGCATTCGCCTGCTCGAGCCCTTTTCGTCGCAATGGTTTTACGGCGACAGCATCTTCATCATCGATATCTGGATCTGGGCGTCGCTGATCGCCGGCTTCTGGCTTTCGCGACGGCGGGAGAAGAAAGGACGTTCGAACTGGCGGCGCCCGGCGTGGATCAGCTTCGCCGCGGTCTGTGCCTATATTTTTGCCAATGGTCTGATCACCGGCAAGGCGGAAGCCGAGACCAGAGATCAGCTGGTCGACAGGGCCGCAGGGGCGGGCCTTGCCGATATTATCCAGCGGCGCGACGCGCTGGTGGTGGCAAATCCGGTGCCGTTGCAGTTCTGGAAACGGGAGATGTTGTGGCGTGACGGCTCCGCCTACGGGTCCGGGGCGTTTGACCTGTTCGGCAATCTGGCGCTGGGGCCGGAGCAGAAAATTCCGGGCAATGCCGACTTCCTCCAATCCGAAGTCGCGCGGTCCAGCAAGGATGGTGCTGCTTTTCTGTTCTGGTCCAGAATGCCGGTTGTGCAGGCGGTTGGTTCTCGGATAACCGTCCGGGACCAGCGCTTTATGGATCCGCTTGTCGGCGACCGCTTCTCTGTCCGGGTCAATGTCCGCAAAGACAGGTTGGAACAAGCCGCTCCCTGAGTCATGGCTGGGGCATGACAAAACCCAAGATCATCTGGTTCCGCCGGGACCTTCGCCTGGCCGATCAGGCCGCCGTTATCGCAGCTGCCTCAAATGGCCCGGTCGTTCCAGTCTATATTCTCGACGATGAAACGCCGAAACACCGCATCATGGGCGGGGCTTCGCGCTGGTGGCTGCAACGGTCACTGGAAGAATTGGAAGCATGTTTGCAGAATCTGGGGTCGCGGCTGACCCTGCGGCAGGGGCCGGCTGCTGAGCATTTGGCCGAAATTGTCAAATCGACCGGCGCGGATGAAGTGCATGGGCTGCATCATTACGAGCCATGGTGGCGCAATGCGGAGCGGATGTTGGAAAAGGCGCTTGGCGATGACGCCGAGCTGATCCTGCATGATGGCAATTATCTGCTGCCACCAGGTACGGTGACCACCAACGCTGGCGATCCTTATAAAATCTACACGCCCTTCTGGAAGTCGCTGCGTCAGCATATGCCGCCCGCTAGTGCCCGGCCTGCGCCCAAGAAGCTGTCCTCGCCGGATAGCTGGCCTGAGAGTGACTCACTGGATGATTGGAATCTGCTGCCTACCAAGCCGGACTGGGCGGCCGGTTTTTCCGACCATTGGCAGCCCGGACCGGCTGGCGCGGAAGCCAATCTGGAGGATTTTGCCGACAAGTCGGCGCAATATGACGAGGGCCGCAATCTGCCATCGGAACAGCTGGTGTCGCGCCTGTCACCGCATCTGCATTTTGGCGAGATCAGCCCGGCGACCGTCTGGAATCGGCTGGCGGGGCAGGGGAGCAAGGTCGAGACCTATCTGAAGGAGCTGGTCTGGCGGGATTATGCGCAAAATGTGATCGCCCAGTTTCCGCAATATGGCGGCGAGAGCTATCGCGAGAAAATGCGCGGCCTGCCATGGCGTGATATGGGTGATGACACCGTAAAAGCTGATTTCGAGGCCTGGTGCCAGGGCAAGACCGGCTATCCGATTGTCGATGCCGGAATGCGCGAACTCTGGGCGACCGGATGGATGCACAACAGGGTGCGGATGATCACCGCGAGCTTTCTGGTCAAGCATCTGCTGATCGACTGGCGCGAGGGCGAGCAATGGTTCTGGGACACGCTGGTCGATGCCGATTATGGCTCCAACAGCGTCAACTGGCAGTGGGTCGCGGGGACCGGGGTCGACAGCAATATGTTCGTGCGGATCATGGCGCCGCTGACCCAGTCCGAGAAATTCGATGCCGGCGACTATATCCGCCAATGGGTGCCGGAACTGGCGGATATAGATGATGCCCATATCCACGATCCGGAAGACCATGGTTGCAGGCCGGAATCTTATCCAGCGAAGATCATCGCCCACAAGGCAGGCCGCCAAAGAGCGCTGGATGCCTATGAGGAAGTGAAGTGATCCGCGATTGAAATGCGCCGGGCAAGGCGTTAGCATGAATGCCCTGAAGCAAAGGGATATCCGGTCGATGAATCCATAGGTCGCCTTCGGGCAATATCAATCTGCCCCAGCCGGTCCTCTGGCTGGATATTTTGACACCTATATTCAGGATCTTTTATGCACAGATTATCAGGAAAATTTTGCGTTATCACTGGCGCGGCTCGCGGCATTGGCAAGGCCATAGCCAAGGCTTTTGTCGATGAAGGAGCGACGGTGCTGCTGACCGACTGCGATGCAGAGGCATTGGCCGTTTCGGGCGATGAACTGGGATGCGAGACGCTGGTTCTGGATGTCGAGCGGGAGGCGGACTGGGAGCGGCTGGCCGCTTTGTATCCGGTTGCGGATGTGGTCGTCAACAATGCGGGGGTTACCGGTTTCGAGCAGGGCGCTGTCGCGCATGATCCCGAACACGCCTCGCTGGAAGACTGGCGCGCCGTGCACCGGATCAATCTCGACGGCACCTTTCTGGGCTGCCGCTATGCGATCAAGGCGATGAAGGACAAGGGCAGCGGGTCGATTATCAATATCTCGTCCCGGTCCGGGCTGGTCGGGATTCCCGGTGCCGCCGCCTATGCCTCCTCGAAAGCGGCGATTCGCAACCACAGCAAGTCGGTCGCGCTCTATTGTGCGCAGCAGGGCTGGCAAATCCGCTGCAACTCGATCCATCCCGCTGCGATCATGACGCCGATGTGGGAGCCGATGCTGGGCGAGGGCGAGGCACGCGCCGCGTCGGAAGCGGCGCTGGTCAAGGACACGCCCTTGCGGCGCTTTGGCGAGGCCAGCGAAGTGGCGGCAATTGCGGTCCTGCTGGCATCCGACGAAGCGACCTATATCACCGGTTCGGAGCTGAATATCGATGGCGGGATTCTGGCCGGTTCGGCGGCCGCGCCGGGACAGGCGGATTAAGGTCCGATCAAAGGCGGTTTACGGATAGTTCCGCATTGCCAAGCACTTGCCGGTCGTCCATTATGGCATCATGAATGCGCAGGCACCCAAAAGAGGCAAGCATCTGCTCGATGCGCGCAAGCGTTTCGGCACTGGCGGCGGTTGGCTCGCGCGGCTGACGGCACCGGGATTTCACCGGATCCTGGACCGGATTGACGCGGGACTCGACCATGGCACGTTTGAGGGCCGGTTGCCCGACGGCACGACCCGGATCATTGGCGGGCGTGGCGAGGGCCCGACGGCGCGGATCACGCTGCACAGCTGGAACGCGTTGCTGCGGCTGGTCAATTCCGGCTCGATCGGCTGGTATCGCGCCTGGGAAAAGGGCGAGTGGGACAGCCCCGATCTGGTCGAGCTATTTGACCTGTTCACCCGCAATCGCGCGGGCCTCAAGGACACCGGCCGGGCCGGCGGCCTGTTTCGGCTGATCGCCCGGATGCGGCACAGCCGCCGGAATAATGACAAGCTGCGGGCGCGGCAGAATATCCAGTATCATTATGATCTGGGCAATGATTTCTATGCGCTGTGGCTCGATGAAAGCATGAGCTATTCCAGCGGGATATTTGAGACTGTTAAGACAGAACTTGAAGAGGCGCAAAAGGCCAAGACTGCCGCGATCGCTGGCCGGCTGGGGACGAAGCCGGGCGACAGCGTGCTGGAAATCGGCTGTGGCTGGGGGCATCTCTCCGGGACCTTGGCGCGTGACCATGGGCTGAAGGTGACCGGTATCTCGCTGTCTGACGAGCAGACCGCCTGGGCGCGCGAGCATCATCCCGAGGCGCAGTTTCTGATCCAGGATTACCGGGATGTCGACGGCCAATATGACGCGATTGCCAGCGTCGAAATGGTGGAAGCGGTGGGCCAGAAATACTGGCCCGATTTTCTCGACTGCATCGCCCGCAATCTGAAGCCCGGCGGCCGGGCGGCGCTGCAATATATCAGCATCGCCGACGATATTTTTGAAGATTATGCCGCCAGCGCCGATTTCATCCAGACCTATATATTCCCTGGCGGGATGCTGCTGTCCGAAAGCCGCTTCCGGGCGCTTGCGGAAGAACGCGGCCTGCAATGGACGGACCAGAAAAATTTCGGTGTCGATTATGCGCAGACGCTGAAATTGTGGCGCGAGCGGTTTGACGCGGTGGTCGAGCGGGGCGCGTTGCCGGCCGGTTTCGACGAGAAATTCGTAAGGCTGTGGCGCTATTATCTGACCTATTGCGAAGGCGGCTTTCGCGGCGGCGGGATTGATGTGGCGCAAGTGACCATGATAAGAGAAGCATGAACGAGGGAGAGCAGGGCCATGAGGACTTTCGGAAAACTGGTAATGCTGGGCGCTGCCTGCATCAGCCTGACGGCATGCGAAAAGGCGCAGAAGGTCGCGGCCTCCGCTGCCGGTCTGCCGACTGACGAGAACGTGCTGTTCTGGACCCAAGATCAACGCGACAACGCGTTTCGCCAGATGGAGGTGCTGACCACCACGCGAACGATTGAAGCGGGCAACAATATCCGCAAGCTGGAAGCCGGCGAACCCTTGCCGGACACGCTGAAAACGGAACATGGCGATCTGAGCATCGACGACTATATGGCCAGCCAGCGGCTCGCCGGGCTGGTCATTCTGCAGGATGGCAAGATCCGGCTGGAAGAATATCGGATGGATTTCGACCGGAACCACCGCTGGACCAGCTTCTCCGTTGCCAAGTCGCTGGTTTCCTCGCTGGTCGGCGCGGCGATCAAGGACGGCTTTATCAAGTCGCTCGATGATCCGCTGACCGACTATATTCCGGAACTCAAAGGCAGCGGCTATGACGGCGTGACCGTCAAGCAGTTGCTGACCATGACCTCCGGCGTGAAATGGAACGAGGATTATGGCGACAAGGGCAGCGATGTTGCCCGGTTCAACAACACCAAGTCGAAAGACGGGGTCGATCCGGTGATCCTCTATATGAAGACGCTGGTCAACGAAGCAAAGCCCGGGACGCGCTGGCAATATAATACCGGCGAAACCAATCTGATCGGGGTGCTGGTGGCCAAGGCCACCGGCAAGTCACTGTCCGAATATCTGTCGGAGAAAATCTGGAAGCCTTATGGCATGGCCAATGACGCGGTCTGGATCCTGAACGATGGCGGCAAGGAGATCGGCGGCTGTTGCATCTCCGCAACCACGCGCGATTTCGCCCTGTTTGGTCAGTTTGCGATGAATGGCGGCAAGATTGGTGACAAATATGTCGTTCCGGAGGACTGGTTTGCTCAGGCAGGCACGAAACAGGCGGATATCGGTCAGCCGGGCGCCGGCTATGGCTATCAGTGGTGGACCTTTGATGATGGCAGTTTCGCTGCCCAGGGCATTTTCGGCCAGGGCATTTTCATCGACCCGAAGCGGAAGCTGGTGATTGCCGGCAATGGCAACTGGCCGAGCGCGACACCGGAAGAGAAGAAGAACGAGCGCAATGCCTTCTACCGGGCGATTCAGGCCTTTCTGGACAGCGAAGCCGCGCCAGCTGAAGACAAAGCCGAAGACAAAAATGCGCCGGCAAAGGACGAAAGCGCGCCCGCCGGGGAGCAGAACTAGCTGATTTCGAACCGTTCGCCGGTTTCGAAATCGCTGGCCAATATCTCGACCAGACGATCGGCGACGACTGCGGGCAGCTTGACGCTGGCCGGGTCCTCGCCGGGATAGGCGCGGGCCCGCATCTCGGTGCGGGTGCGGCCGGGGTCGACAATGGCGGTACGAATCCTGCCCAAATTGTGCATTTCTTCGCCATAACTGAGCACAAGTGTCTCCAATGCGGCCTTTGATGCACCATAAGCACCCCAAAATGCACGGGGTTTCCGGCCGACGCTGCTGGTCATCGCAAGCAGCCGGGCGTTGTCGCTCTTGCGCAGCATCGGATCAAATCCGGCGATCAGGGCCTGCTGGGCGATCAGATTGAGAGTGAGGACCTTGTTGAATTCCTTGCCGTCGATCGCCGGCACCGGTCCCAGCGAGCCGAGCATGGCGGCGTTCAGCACCAATATGTCGAGAGCTTCCCAGCGACCGCCGATTGCGGTGGCCAGCCGTCCGATACTGTCGCCGTCGGTCAGGTCGAGCGGGGCAATCGTGGCATGGCCGCCAGCGAGATGAATCTGCTCTTCGAGCTTTTCCAGGCCGTCGGCGCTGCGGGCGGTGATCACGACATGCGCGCCCTCTTTGGCCAGTGCGAGAGCGGTTGCCGCACCGATGCCGCGGCTCGCGCCCGTGACGAGCGCCAGTTGACCTTCAAATTTCATGTTCAGCTCGCTGTTTGCTTGATGCGCGGCAGATCGCCGGACGGTATGTCCTTGCGCTGCGATCCCGCGCTGTCCAGCCGCTCGTTGAGCATGGTCAGCTGGTCGGGTTCTTCCTCGCCGTCGCGGTCGGTCAGCACCGTCGGATAGGCGCCGGTGAAACAGGCATCGCAATATTGCGGCTGCAGATCGTGGCGGGTATCCTCACCGGCGGCGCGGTAGAGGCCGTCGATCGAGACGAAGGCCAGGCTGTCCGCCTGGATGAATTCGCACATTTCATCGACCGATTTGCGGGCGGCGAGCAATTTTTCCCGCTTCGGCGTGTTCACCCCGTAAAAGCAGCTGTGCATGGTCGGCGGGCTGGCGATCCGCATATGGACCTCTGCCGCGCCGGCTTCGCGCATCATCTGGACGATCTTCATGCTGGTGGTGCCGCGGACGATCGAGTCGTCGACCAGCACGATTTTCTTGCCGTTGACCAAGGGCCGGTTGGCATTGTGCTTGAGCTTGACGCCAAGATGGCGGACGCCGTCACCCGGCTGGATGAAGGTGCGGCCGACATAATGCGAGCGGATGATACCGAGTTCGAACGGGATTCCCGACTGTTCGGCAAAACCCAGCGCTGCCGGCGTGCCGCTGTCGGGCACCGGGATCACGATATCGGCGTCCACCGGGCTTTCGATCGCCAGCTGGGCACCGATCTGTTTGCGCACGCTGTAAACCGAAACGCCGTCGACGATCGAGTCGGGGCGGGAAAAATAGACATGTTCGAAGATGCAGGGTCTGGCCTTGGCGTCGGCAAAGGGGCGATGCGATCGCAATTCCCCGTTGGTCACCACGATCAGTTCGCCGGGTTCGACGCTGCGGACATATTCGGCGCCGACGAGATCGAGCGCGACGGTTTCGGAGGAGAAGACATAGGCATCGCCGATACGGCCCATCACCAGCGGCCGAATGCCCAGCGGATCGCGGCAGGCGATCATGCCTTCGGCGGTCATGCAGATCAGCGAATAGGCGCCCTCGACCTGTTTCAGCGCGTCAATGAACTTGTCGAGCAGGGTGCGATATTTGGAGGTCGCGAGCAGGTGGATGATCACCTCGGTATCGCTGGTCGACTGGAAGATAGAACCATGGCGCACCAGTTCATCGCGCAAGGTCATGGCGTTGGAGATATTGCCGTTATGGGCAATGGCAAAGCCGCCGGACGCGAGGTCGGCTTCGAGCGGCTGGATATTGCGCAACGTGCCCGCGCCGGTGGTCGAATAGCGGACGTGGCCGCAGGCGGAATCGCCGCGCAGGCGGTTGATCACCTCTTCGCTGTCGAAATTGCCGGCGACCGGACCGAGTGCGCGATGGCTGTAGAATTCCTTGCCGTTGCGGCAGCTGATGCCGGCGGCTTCCTGACCGCGATGCTGCAGGGCATGCAGGCCAAGCGCCACCATGGCAGCGGCATCTTCAATGCCGGCGACTCCAAAAACGCCACACTCTTCCCGCAGCTTGTCGTCATCAAACGGGTGGGTTGTCAGCATATCGCACCTGGCTTGTTAATGGTCCGGCGGGGAATGTCGCCCATATAGGTATCAAAGGGAGCTTTGTCTGCACCCAATGTCATAAAATCATAATATTGCGCGACGGGGCAGGAGGAGGCGGCGGGGATTGCGCCATTAGCCGTTGCGCGGCACCGGATCGGGCCTTAATCCCGGCTTATGACAAAAAGCGAAAATGATCCCGAGACCGGCAGCCTGCTCCAGCCGAAATATGATTCGAATGGCCTGATCACTGCGGTCGTGACCGATGACTCGACCGGCGAGCTGTTGATGCTGGCGCATATGAATGCCGAAGCGCTGCAGCTTACGCAGGATAGCGGCGTCGCGCATTTCTTCTCGCGCAGCCGGCAGAGCCTGTGGAAGAAGGGGGAAACCTCCGGCAATATCCTGTCGGTGACCGAGATGCGGATCGATTGCGACCAGGATGCGCTGTGGATCAAGGCTGTTCCCGCGGGGCCCGCCTGTCACACGGGTCAGACGAGCTGTTTCTATCGCAAGATCGTCGACGGCAAGCTGGAACCGGTTGGATGAAATACAGCGGGGCGCTGGTTCTTGCCCTTTTCCTGGCGGCCTGCGGGCAGGAGCCTTCGAGTCGCGAGAAGGTGCCGGAGGCGCTGTCGCCGCTCGAACAGGCCGCGATCGATGCCGGTGTCATCCCGGATGTCCGCACCATGTCGCTGGCCGGAGCCTATGAACGCCGCAGCGATCTGGGCACTGACCGATTCTGTGCGGTCGGCAATGATGAAAACGGCTATCAGATCGGGATGATTGCGGTGTTCGGGCCAGCCTCGAAATGCGAAGGGCTGGGCGAGGCGGAGCGCGAGGGCGAGACGGTCCGGATCACCCTGAACAGCGAGCAAGAATGCAGCTTTACGGCGCGGTTCGACGGGGTCGAGCTGCAACTGTCGGGCGAGCTGCCGGCGAGTTGCGCAAGCTATTGCAGCCCGCGCGCCGGATTTGAAGGAGTGAGCTTCTATATCATCGGCGAGGGCGATGCGGTGGCCCGGTCGACCAGTGGCCGGGATTTCGAGGATCTGTGCCCCGGCGGATAGGATTGACGTTTACGTTAGCGTAAGCTATATGAAGTGCATGTCCAAGCCGCCCAACCATGCTGAACTCGACACCCCGGACCTGAAGAATCGGGAAACCTATACGATATCCGACCTGTCGGAAGAATTTGGCGTCACCGCTCGGGCCTTGCGTTTCTACGAGGACGAAGGGCTGATCGCTCCCCATCGCAAGGGGCTGTCGCGTATCTATACCAAGCGCGACCGGGCCCGTCTTGCCTGGATCATGCGGGCGAAAAATGTCGGGTTCAGCCTGGTCGAGATTCGCGAGATGATCGATCTTTATGATGTGGGCGATGGCAGGCAGACACAAATGCAGGTCACGGTCGAGAAATGTCAGGAAAAGGTCGATACGCTGAAGAAACAGCGGGCCGATATTGACAGTTCGATCAAGGAACTGACCGGTTTCATAAAGACTGTGCAGGCCGCCATGGCGGACGCAAAAGCGCAGCAATCATAGAGGATAGTTGCCGGTTCGATCCGGTTCCCCCCTTGACTAGAAAGTAACAGATCATGCCCAGTTATACCGCTCCTATCGGCGAAGTCCGGTTCATCCTTAACGAAGTGCTGAATCTCGAAAAATATTCGAACGTGCGCGGTTTCGAAAATGCGACTCCGGAAATGGTCGACGCGATCCTGACCGAGGCCGGCAAATTTTCGACCGAAGTGCTGCATCCGCTCAACCAGTCGGGCGACGAGGAAGGCTGCACCCGTCATGAAGACGGATCGGTGACCACGCCCAAGGGTTTCAAGGAAGCCTATCAGAAGCTGACCGAGGGCGGCTGGACCACCCTGTCATCACCGGAGGAATATGGCGGGCAGGGCCTGCCGCGCGTGGTCGGCAATGCGGTGATGGAATTCATGGTCTCGGCCAACCAGGCTCTGGAAATGTACACCGGCCTGACCCAGGGCGCGATTGCGTCGATCCTGACCGAAGGCAGCGAAGAACAGAAACAGACATATGCGACGCAGATGATTGCCGGCAAGTGGACCGGGACGATGAACCTGACCGAAGCGCATTGCGGCACCGATCTCGGCCTGATCCGGACCAAGGCGGAACCGATGCCGGGGGGCAGCTATGCGATCACCGGCCAGAAGATTTTCATTTCGGCCGGAGAGCATGATCTGGCGGAGAATATCATCCATCTGGTGCTGGCGAAGACGCCGGGTGCGCCGGACAGTTCCAAGGGCATCTCGCTGTTCATCGTGCCCAAGTTCCTGGTCAACGAGGACGGTTCGCTGGGCGAGCGCAATGGCGTGAGCTGTGGCTCGATCGAGGAAAAAATGGGTATTCACGGCAATGCCACCTGCGTGATGAACTATGACGGCGCCACCGGCTATATGGTCGGCGAAGAGAACAAGGGCCTGCGCGCGATGTTCATCATGATGAACGCGGCGCGGCTGGGGGTCGGCCTGCAGGGGCTGGCACAGGGCGAAATCGCCTATCAGAACGCGGTCATTTACGCCGGCGACCGCCGGCAGGGCCGGGCGCTGACCGGTGCGAAGGATCCGGACCATAATGCCGACCTTCTGTTCGTTCACCCGGACGTGCGCCGGATGCTGATGGACGGCAAGGCCTTTACCGAGTCGATGCGGGCGCTGGTGCTGTGGGGCGCGCTGCAGGTCGATCTGGCCGACAAGGCAGAGGGCGAAGAAGAGCGCCAGCTGGCGAACGATCTGGTCAGCCTGCTGACGCCGGTGATCAAGGGCTATGGCACGGCCAAGGGCTATGACATCTGCACCGAATCGCAGCAGGTCTATGGCGGCCACGGCTATATCAAGGAATGGGGCATGGAGCAGTTCGTGCGCGATGCGCGGATTGCCATGATCTATGAAGGCACCAACGGCATCCAGGCGATGGATCTGGTCGGGCGCAAGCTGGGCCAGAACGGTGGCCGGGCTGTGCAGGCCTTTTTCAAGGTGGTTGCCGACGAGCTTGCCGAAGCCAAGGGCCACAAAAAATTGTCGACCTTTGCCGGCGCGCTGGAAAAGGCCAATGGCGAGCTGCAGAAAGCAACCATGTGGTTCATGCAGAATGCGATGACCAATCCGAACAATGCCGGAGCGGGGGCCTATCATTATATGCAACTGATGGGCATCGTGTCGCTCGGCCTGATGTGGCTCAGGATGAGCAAGGCAGCCCAGGCTGCGCTGGACGCCGGCACCGACAATCCGAAATATTACGAGGCCAAGCTGGTGACGGCGCAATATTTTGCCGAACGTTTCCTGCCGGATACCGGATCGCTGCGGCGCAAGATCGAGGGCGGCAGCGAGTCGATCATGGCGCTGGACCCCGAGATGTTCGCGGTCGCCTGAGGGCCGATCAGGGGTTTCGGTCAGGCGGCTTCATTGCGTTCCGCCTGTCGATAAGCCTCTTCCCACATGCCGAGGTTTCGCCGGGCATCCTGCACAAAGGGTGACCGGCGAATGCCCCACAGGGCGAGGTCATTGGTGATCCGCCCGAGCAGGCGCATCGGCCGCTTCACCTGCACCAGCAGGATGACACGCCGCTGGCCGGTGCGGTTGTGGACTTCGTGAAAACAGCTGTCGTCGAAGACCAGCCATTTGCCTGCTTCCCAGAACAGCTCTGTATCCTCGACCTGCATTACGCATTGTTCCGGTTGATCGGGGACGATCAGTCCGAGATGACAGGTCACCAGACCGCGCGTCACGCCGCGATGGCGGGGTATGGTGGCACCGGGCTCCAGAATCGAGAAAAAGGCCGAGTTGAGATCCGGAATGTCGCGAACCAGGGCCGCCGTTTCGGGCGCGCGAGCGCAGTTTTCGGGAACTTCATAGCCATAGCCGATCAGAAAGAAGGAGCGCCAGTTGCCATCGCCGGCAATGCGTGCATGATCGGGAGAAATGTCCCTGAGCGGGGGCACGGCATCACGATGGCGCAGGATCGCCGCCGCTTCGCCGGCAATGGTCTGCCAGTTGTTCGCCAGACGCTCGGTCCAGTCGAAAAAGTCCGGGCGCAGCACCGGCTCGGTCGGTATGATGGACTGGGCCGTGGAGAGCCGGTTGATCGTGCCGCGCAACCGCTTTCCCATACGAATGATCAGGGGGCGGCCGTCATTGGCGGCATGTGGCGGAGAGGGTTTCATGGTCATGGCACGCAACCTTTCAGTTGAATTCACCCCGACCCGCATTGCCGATTATAGCATGAAATGTGACCATATTTCGACAAACAAAAGCCGGCAATCTGTCAATGACAGGGAGAGCCATCCGGTTGCGTCAAATCGTGCATATTGGTAGATAAACGCCGGAAATCAGCGGCTTGGCCTTCTCAGGGCTCCTATGGTCGAAGGGTGCTGGACCAATGAGAGCGGACCGGTCAAAAGGAACGTGACAGGGGAATGATATGCATAAGGAGTATATGCAATGCATTCCAACAAAAGCTCAAAAAATCCCATCCAGCGGATCACGCCCTATCTGATCACCGTCGGACTGGGGCTGTCGATTCCGGCCTATGCCGCACAACCCGAAGCTTCGGACGAGATGCAGGCCGAAGTTCCGGCCGCTACCATCGACAGCAATGGCGACGGGACAACGGATGCGTGGGACCGGAACGAGGACGGGCAGGCCGATGCCTGGGACAGCAATGGCGATGGCAAGCCCGATCTGGCCGACGATGACGGCGATGGACAGCCAGACACGCCGGACGAGGACAGTCAGCCCGAATAAACGAGCAGCTTGCTTGCCTTTAGAACACCGGACCTAGCCATGGTCCGGTGTTTTCCGGGTTTGAAACATCTCGTCGAACATGCTGAGCATGGCAGCCTTGCTCTGCCGGTCGGCCGACGCGTTATAGCGAACCGCTGAAACCGACCTTGCATCGCTGCCCGGGTCCGTAAAACCGTGCAGGACGCCGGAATAGATATGCATGTGGCAATCGGCACCGGCCAGATCCATTTCTTCGAGAAAGGCGCGCACCTGCTTGGGCGGAACCAGCGGATCGGCTCTGCCATGACAGACCAATATCCGGGCCTTGATGACCCCGCGCCTCGCCGGCTCGGGTGTCGCGAGCAGCCCGTGAAAACTCACCACCAGCGCGATATCTTCCCCGCTGCGCGCCATTTCCAGAACAATCTCGCCACCCATGCAATAGCCGATCGCGCCAATCCGGCTGTTCGCCAGTTTTGAACGCGTCCGCAATTCGTCCAGCGCACAGCGGAACCGCTCGCGGTAATATTGGGGGTCCGAGCGCAAAGCGTCGGCTCGCTTGCGCGCTTCGTGCATGTCCTTGATGACGCCGGCGCCGTAAAGATCGCAGACCATCGCGCTATAGCCCAGAGAGGCCAGCCACCGGGCTCGATCAAACATCAGCTGGGTCGGGCCGGCGATGGTCGGGACGATCAGGATGCCGGCGCGCGGATAGCGGCTGGGTTGGGCAAGATAGCCAGCCAATTCCACATCGCCGTGCCGATACGTGAACTGCTGGACCTCGATGGAACTCATTCTTCGGGCAGGAACTCGGGCACGGACAGATAGCGTTCGCCGGTGTCATAGTTGAAGCCAAGGACCTTTGCCCCGTCGCCCAGTTCGGGCAATTTCTGGGCAATAGCCGCCAGCGTCGCACCGGAAGATATGCCAACCAGCATGCCTTCTTCCTTCGCTGCCCTCAGCGCCATCGCCTTGGCATCGGCGGGTTCGACCTGGATCGCGCCATCGATGCTCTTGGTATGGAGATTGCCCGGGATGAAGCCGGCGCCAATGCCCTGGATCGGGTGTGGGCCAGGCTGGCCGCCGCTGATCACCGGCGAGGAGGTCGGTTCGACCGCATAGACTTTCAGATGGCTCCAATGTTCCTTCAGCACTTCGGCGACGCCAGTGATATGACCGCCGGTGCCGACGCCGGTGATGATCGCGTCCAGCGGATTGTCCTTGAAGTCATTCAGGATCTCGATCGCGGTGGTGCGCTTGTGCACCTCGAAATTGGCCGGATTTTCAAATTGCTGCGGCATCCAGGCGCCGGGGGTCTGGTCGACCAGTTCCTGGGCCCGCTCGATCGCGCCCTTCATGCCCTTTTCCTTCGGGCTGAGGTCGAAGGTTGCGCCATAGGCCAGCATCAGCCGGCGGCGTTCGAGCGACATCGACTCGGGCATGACCAGAACCAGCGTATAGCCCTTGACCGCAGCGACCATCGCCAGGCCCACGCCGGTATTGCCGGAGGTCGGTTCGATGATCGTCCCGCCGGGCTTGAGCGCGCCGGATTTTTCCGCCGCCTCGATCATCGCCAAGCCGATTCGGTCCTTGATCGATCCGCCGGGATTGGCGCGTTCGGACTTGATCCAGACATTGGCATCGCCGAACAGGCGCTGCATCTTGATATGCGGTGTGTTTCCAATGGTTTCGAGAATATTATTGGCAATCATTATCCTGCACTCCTGTTGGTCTGTTCTTTTTCTGCCGGTTCCAGCCCCTCCGGCGGATCAAAAGTCTTGGCAGCGCCCAGCTGGGGGAACAGGCGCGACCATAATCCTGTGACCACTATAGCACCCGCACCGCCGGCGACAATGGCGGCAATCGGTCCGACCAGAACGGCAAGTCCCCCGGACAGGGCGTCGCCCAGTTCGTTCGAGGCGCTGATCGTCATCTGGCTGACCGCGCCGACGCGGCCGCGCTTGGCGTCCGGCGTGTGCAGCTGGATCAGCGACCCGCGGACATAGACGCCGAACATGTCGGCGGCCCCGCAGACGCCGAGGCAGGCCATCGACAGGTAGAGATTGGTGCTGAGCCCGAATCCGATCGTGCCGAGTCCGAACACGGCCATCGCCACCAGCATGCTGTTGCCGACATTCTTGCTGAGCGGGGCAAAGGAGAAGATGACCGCGACAATCACCGCGCCGACGGCGGGCGAGGCGGCGAGCAGCGACAGGCCGATTTCACCGGCGTGCAGGATATCCTTCGCAAAGACCGGGATCATCGCGGTCGCGCCGGCCAGGAACATGACCAGGAGATCAAGCGTGATCGCGCCGAGCACCAGCTTGTTGCTCCAGACATAGGCCATGCCTTCGCTGACCTGTTGCAGGGGCGCCTTTGTCTTGTCCGCCGCCGGGCGTGGAACTGGCCCGATCAGGAAAATTGCCAGCGTGGCCAGCGCATAGAGGCCGGCGCAGACGAAATAGGGCAGGGCCGCGTCCACCTTGTAGAGCGGTCCGGCCATGCCCGGGCCGGCGATCACGCCGACCTGCCACGCGATGGTCGACAGGGCGATGGCGCGGGGGATCGATGCCTTTGGCACAAGATTGGGGGCCAGCGAACTGACCGCCGGTCCGAGGAATGCCCGGCAGATGCCCAGCAATATGGCAATGATATAGATCGACCAGAGCGTGATTGCGCCAGATGCTGTCATCAGGCCCAGGACCAGCGCGATCAGGGCCTGTGCTGCAAGAACGATGCGCGCAATCCAGCGGCGATCCATATGATCGGCGACCCAGCCGACCACCGGCGTCAACAGGAACAGGGGCACGAATTGCAGGAGGCCCAGGAGACCCAGGATGCCTGCAGACGCGCTGATCCCCATATCCTCGCGGGCCAGATTATAGGCCTGCCAGCCAAGGATCAGCATCATCGCGTAAAGCGCGAACATCGAAGCCAGCCGGGAGAACCAGAGATAGCGATAATTGGCTATCGTGAAGGGATGGGGGGCGGTACTGATCACCGGATAGCTGCTAGCGAGGGACGCCAGCAGCTGCAATCATTTCATGCGCGCACCAGAGCTTTTGGCAGATAGCGGTTCGTCGAATAAGGCTGGCCAAGCGGCCTCTGGCTGTGCAGTCTGGAGCAACGGCAGCAGCCGAATGGAATATTCCCCGGGGAGACAGAAATGAAGATTCGCAATCTGATGCTGGCGGTATCGCTGGCGGCCTTGACCGTCACCGGTTGCAAGAAGATCGAGGATAAGCCGGTCGCTGCGATGGCAATCGACAGCAGCAGCGTGTGGGGCGGTTATCTCTCCGGCTTCCTAGACAGCTATTTTCCGGTCAATCCGACCTTCGCCGTTTATCAGGGCAAGCATGAATTTGACGGCCAGCTGCCGGACTGGAGCGCGGAGGGTCTGCAGAAAATGATCGCCGTTCGCAAACAGGCGATAGCGGACGCGCAGGCGATTGATCCGGCGGATCTGAGCGAGGCCGAGCAGTTCGAGCGCGACTATCTGGTCAATGTGATGCAGGGCGAGCTGTTCTGGCTGGAAGACGCCGACTTCCCGCACAAGAATCCGGCTTATTATATCGGTGCGCTGGACCCCAATGTCTATATCGCGCGGCCCTATGCCGACGCGACCACGCGGATGAAAGCCTTTATCAAATATGCCGAAAAGGTGCCGGCCGCTGCGGCGCAGATCAAGGCGAACCTGAAGCTGCCGCTGCCCGAAACCTATGTCAAATATGGCCAGGCCGGCTTTGGCGGTTTTGCCGATTATTTTACCGGCGATGCCAAGGCGGCCTTTGCCGAGGTCAAGGATTCTGCGCTTCAGGAACAATTTGATGTCGCCGCCAACGCCGCTGCCGCTGCGATGAAGGACCTGGCCGGTCATATCGGGTCGGTTCCGGCGACCAAGGACGGCTATGCGCTGGGCGCCGACAAATTTGCCGCGATGATCAGCAAGACCGAGGGCGTCAATATATCGCTGGGTGAGCTTGAGGCAATCGGCCGGGCCGACCTGAAGCGCAACCAGACGGCGCTGGCCAAGGCCTGTGGCACTTTTGCTCCCGGTGCCAGCATCAACGCCTGCATGGCGAAAATGGGCAGCGACAAACCGGCAGACGGTCCGGTCGAGGAAGCCCGGCGGCAGTTGCCCGAACTCCGCGCCTTTCTGATCGACAAGGATATTGTATCGATCCCCGGCACCGAGGAAGCGAAGGTCGAGGAATCGCCGCCCTATAACCGCCAGAACAGCGCCTATATCGATATCCCCGGACCCTATGAACAGGGCCTGCCGAGCGTCTATTATATCTCGCCGCCCGATCCGTCCTGGGACGAGGCCAAGCGGCAGGCCTATATTCCGGGCACGAAGGATCTCTTGTTCACCTCGGTCCACGAAGTATGGCCGGGCCATTTCCTCAATTTCCTGCACAGCAACCGCGCCCAGTCTATCTTCGGCAAATTGTTCGTCGGCTATGCCTTTGCCGAGGGCTGGGCGCATTATAGCGAGGAGATGATGTGGGAGGCCGGCCTCAACGACGGCGACGAGGAAACCCATATCGGTCAGCTGTCCAACGCGCTGCTGCGCGACTGCCGGTTCCTGTCCGCCATCGGTCTGCATGCGCAGGGGATGAGCGTGGCCCAGTCGAAGGCTATGTTCCTCGAGCAATGCTATCAGGATGAAGGCAATGCCGACCAGCAGGCAGCGCGCGGCACCTATGATCCGGCCTATCTCAACTATACGATGGGCAAGCTGATGATCCGCAAGCTGCGCGAAGACTGGACCAGCGCCAATTATCCCGAGCAGAAGAGCCAGGACGGGGGAGCGATGGCGGGCTGGAAGGCGTTTCACGACGAATTCCTGGGCTATGGCGGGCCGCCGATTCCGCTGGTGCGCAAGGCTATGATGAAGGAAGCCGAGGCGAAAGCGGTCTTTTAAGCCTGGTTTCCGTCGGGCGGCCGGCGTTTCCGCACAGGGGCGACCAGAAGCCGGCGCGCTGATCCGCGTCGATGTCCGGTCGCGCCTGTTAACGCTGCTTCTTAACCTGTGATATGCCATCGTGCCGCAGCGGGACGACGCGAAAATTGGCCATTTCTCGCCGCAAATCCATGGTAAACACTTCGTTAACGGATGGAGTGTGGGTCATGGTCGAGAAAATAGCCTATCGGATAAGCGCCACGGTTTTGCTTGTGGCGGCGCTCGCGATCGTGGCCTTGCTTGCAATGGGCCTGACCCGCGCCGACGAAGGTTCGCCTGCTGCGCCGGTGCAGGCGGTGGCCGCGAACAGTGCCGTTGCGGCTCCGGTCGAGCATGTGGCTGTGGTTGAACCGATCGCCGAAAATACGGACGATATCCTCGACAAACTGCCGCTCAGCGACACATTCGTGGTCAAGCGCATCCTGCAGATCGACGAGCCGTTTGTGCACGGCTATTATAAATGGGACGACGAAGGCGTGCCCGATGGCGAGCTGGTCGTGACTGTCGATCTCAAGGCCGAGAGCATTTCCGTGTTCCGCGCCGGCTATGAAATCGGCGCGGCGGTGATCACCTTTGGCGATTCCGAAAAGCCGACCCCGACCGGCGTCTTCCCGATCAGCCAGAAGGACGAGGACCATGTCTCCAATATCTATGGCTCGCCGATGCCTTATATGCTCCGCCTGACCAATGATGGCGTCGCGATTCATGCCTCCGACGTTAAATGGGGATGGGGCACGCGCGGCTGCATCGGCGTGCCGCTGGAATTTGCGCGGCGGCTGTTCGAGCAGGCCAAGCTGGGCGACCGGGTGATCGTCACCAATGGCAAGATGCTCGGCATGGGCGATGCGATCCTGTAGGTCGCGGCGGCCTGCGGTCTGAGCCATTTTTTTGGTCTGACGGCTTCTGACGGGCGTGCGCCGTGCCAGTCAGCTAGCCGGAAAGCCGGGCATGTCTTACAATTGACCCGTTCCATCCCCATATGTCAGACAAGCGGCCGCGCATTTGGGACCGCCAGCTTTCACTATGCCGCCTCCCGATGATCAGAATTGCTTCTGATCGCTGTTTTTGAGCCGCCAAAATCGCCGCGCTTTCGCCGATCCGCCTGACGCATGCATCTTCTACCATCGCCGTTGTCCCGCAGGTTGTGCGGTTCCGGCGCCTGCTGCCTTCATCCGTTCCAACCCGAGAGGACAATATCATGGCCAAGTCACAGAAGAAATCCAACAAGGAAATCCGCAAGCCGAAGGCTGCAAAGGTGAAGACCAATGCATCCAACCCGTCGGACAAGGCAGGCGTGGTTGTCGGTCTCGAGCATATGAAAACCGGCCGCGGCAAATGACCGGACGGGAAAGGGCAATGCCATGCGGGTAAAGGCTTCCATCTGCCGCGAGCAGGAAGCGCGCCAGCGCGATCTGGCGGCCAATGATCCGCTCGAAAGCCGGCGCAAGGTCGCCGCGGCGGCCGCCAAGGCCTGGGGGCTGGAAGCCATCCAGGCGGAGAAACGCGAGGCCGGATATCTCAGTCCGCTCGACAAGCTGGACGCGGAGATTTCCCGGGAATTTGCCGAGGAAAGCGAAGCCGATGCTTTGCTGGAGGACCGCTGATATGGAGCTTCGGCTGATTATTGCTTACGGTCTGATCGCCTTGATGGTGGCGGGCATAGGCGCGACGATTTATGTGGTCCGCAAGAAGAAAAAGGCGCGACGCGGGGGCTATTGATCCAGACTGCCGGGCCGGCTCAAGCCAGCCTGGTGAAGGTTTCCGGCACTGCTTGTAACACGCCTTTCCCATCGGCGTTCCACAAGGCGCTGGGCTCGTCATTCATATCTGGCGGCGTGGTATTTTGGAGGCCTGCCAGAAAGGACTTTTGAGGGATTGACAGTTCCGGTCCATATGTCTACTATAGTGGACATATGGACCGGCTTGCGCAATATTGGCGAGATGGTTGATATCATTCGCACGGAGGTTTTCGAACGGTGGGTTCGCAAACTCAAGGACCGGAATGCAGTTGCTCGCATTTCGGTTGCTATCCGGAAGATATCGCTGGGCAATTTGGGTGATCTGAAGTCCGTTGGCGGAGGGGTGAGTGAGGTCCGGATTGACCATGGGCCGGGCTATAGGCTCTATTTCGTTCGACGCCAGAGCGGCCAGATCGTGATCCTGCTATGTGGCGGCACCAAGCAGCGCCAGGGAGCCGATATTGCCCGGGCAAAAGAAATGGCGAGGAATCTGTGAGTTTGGTGATGGCTGACAAAATCGAACTAAAACCCTGGGACGTAACCGAATATCTCGATAGCGAAGAGATGATCACCGAATATCTGGCGGTGGTTTTCGAGGAAGGCGATGCGGAACTGATCCGCGTTGCGCTCAATGATGTCGCGCGCGCGCGCGGGATGTCCGATCTGCAGAAGCAGACCGGCCTGTCGCGCTCGGCGCTCTACAAGGCGCTGGGCGAGGGCGGCAATCCGACGCTGGATACGCTGCTGGCGATCTTGAAGGCGCTGGGGGTTAAGATGTCGGTGGTGGGGTGAGTTCTATGGTTGGCTCGGACTTGAGCCAAATGCTGGGATGGATAGCGAGGGAAGGGTGCATATGGAGTGCCATCAGTGCCAATCCTTCAGGCCGAGAACATGGCTAAGTTTGGGCTTGGTAAAAGCCCCTCCTCTTCAGAGAAGGGGTTGGGGTGGTAGCGAGGCGAAGCCGGGAGCGTATCAAAGCCACTCACCGGCCTCGAGCCGGTTCGCTGATAGGGACCGTTCGTGGTGAGCCTGTCGAACCACGCCTCTCGCCGATAGATGTCCTTCGACAAGCTCAGGACGAACGGATGCTCGCTGGCTTTCGGCTCGACAGGCTCAGTGCGAACGGATGCTCGCTGGCTTTCGGCTCGACAGGCTCAGTGCGAACGGATGCTCGCTGGCTTTTGGCTCGTCAGGCTCAGGACGAACGGATGTTCGCGGGCCTTCTGCTCGACAGGCTCAGGACGAACGGGAATGCTTGGCATGAACGCACCGCGCTCAGGCCACCTCGACAAAACTATCCAGCACCCTTTTGTCGCCGCTCTTCTCAAATGCGATCTCCAGCTTGTTGCCTTCCTTCACCTTGACCTCGCCATAGCCGAACTTGCTGTGGAAGACACGCATGCCGACGGTGACGTCGGCGCGGCCCTTGTTGCCGAGGGAGACGGCGCTGCGGCGGGCTTCCTTGATCGTGCGGGGGTTTTTGTCGAAGCCGCCTGTTGATGCGGCGCGCTGCCAGCCGGGGCCGCGCTTGCCGGCGCGGGTGGCGTTGGCGGCGGCGAGATGGGCGAAAGGGTCGCTCTGCTCGCTCCAGTTGGCGCGCCACAGGCTTTCGCCGCCGCTCATGCTGTTTTCATGTGTCGCATGGTCGTCGGGCAGTTCGCCGATGAAGCGCGAGGGGATCGAGCTGGTCCACTGGCCGTAGATACGGCGGTTGGCGGCGTGGAAGATGGTGCATTTCTTTTTCGCGCGGGTGATCGCGACATAGGCGAGGCGGCGCTCCTCCTCGAGGCTGGCATTGCCGCCCTCGTCGAGGCTGCGCTGCGACGGGAAGACGCCTTCCTCCCAGCCGGCGCAGAAGACATGGTCATATTCCAGGCCCTTGGCGCCATGCATGGTCATGATCGTGACCTTGGCCTCGTCGTCGCGGGCGTCATTGTCCATGACCAAGCTGACATGCTCGAGAAATTCGCCGAGCGTTTCATATTCTTCCATCGCGCGGGCGAGTTCGGTGAGGTTTTCGAGGCGGCCAGCGGCTTCGGTCGAGCGGTCGGCCTGCAGCATTGTCGTATAGCCGGATTCGTCGAGCACGATCCGGGCGAGCTCGGCATGGTCGGTGTCGGCGGCCATCTCCCGCCAGCGGGCGAAATTGCGCATCAGTTCGAGCAATGTATTGCGCGCTCTGGGCGGCAGTTCGTCGGTGTCGCAGATGGTATAGGCTGCTGCCGCCAGCGCGATGCCCTGCGAGCGGGCGAGGCGATGGACCTTCTCGATCGTCTTGTCGCCAAGGCCGCGTTTCGGCGTGTTGACGATCCGCTCGAAGGCGAGATCGTCCGAGGGCTGGGCAATGACCCGCAGATAGGCGAGGGCGTCGCGGATTTCGGCGCGCTCGTAGAAGCGGAAGCCGCCGATGATCTTGTAGGGCATGCCGATCGAGATGAAGCGGTCTTCGAACTCGCGGGTCTGGAACTGGGCGCGGACGAGGATCGCGACATCGTTGAGCGACACCTGATGGAGCTGTTGCAGCGCCTCGATCTCGTCGCCGGTGCGGCGGGCTTCTTCCGGGCCGTCCCAGACTCCGATCACCTGCACCTTGTCGCCCTCGGTCTCCTCGGTCCACAGCGTCTTGCCGAGGCGGCCGCTATTATGGTCGATCAGGCCGGAGGCGGCAGCGAGAATATGCGGGGTGGAGCGGTAATTCTGTTCGAGCTTGACCACCGTGGCTTCGGGAAAATCCTTTTCGAAGCGCAGGATATTGGCGACTTCCGCGCCGCGCCACGAATAGATCGACTGGTCGTCGTCGCCGACGCAGCAGATATTCTTGTGGCTCTGCGCGAGCAGGCGCAGCCAGAGATATTGCGAGCTGTTGGTGTCCTGATATTCGTCGACCAGAATATATTTGAACCGTTGCTGGTAGCGCTGCAGGATCTCGCGGTTGGTCTTCAGCAGGTTGAGGATATGGAGCAGCAGGTCGCCGAAGTCGCAGGCGTTGAGCGCGATCAGCCGCGCCTGATAGGCCGCGTAAAATTCCTGGCCGCGGCCATTGGCGTAGCGTTCATTCTCGTTGGCATCGAGGTCGGCGGGGTTGAGCCCGCGATTCTTCCACTGGTCGATCAGCCCGGCGAGCATCCGCGGCGGCCAGCGTTTTTCGTCGATTTCGGCGGCCTGGATCAGCTGCTTGAGCAGGCGCAGCTGGTCGTCGGTGTCGAGAATGGTGAAATTGCTCTGCAGGCCGACCAGTTCAGCATGCTGGCGGAGCATTTTTGCGCCGATGCTGTGGAAGGTGCCGAGCCACGGCATGCCCTCGAAGCTCTCGCCGACGATCGTAGCAATCCGCTCCTTCATCTCGCGAGCGGCCTTGTTGGTGAAGGTGACGGCGAGAATCTCGCTCGGCCAGGCCTTGCGCGAGAAGACGATATGCGCCAGTCGACGGGTGAGGGCGGCGGTCTTGCCGGTGCCGGCGCCGGCGAGCACCAGCACCGGGCCGTCGGTGGTCAGCACGGCCTGACGCTGCGGCGGATTGAGGCCGCGCACATAGGGCGGGTCGCTCTCCTGCGGTATATTGACAGTATCGGTCACAGGTGAACAGTTAGGGAACATCTGCGAGCGGAGCAAGAGGCCAATCGCGCTTTTATCTTCTCTGGCTTGTCCGCCCGACGGAACCGCGTCGGAACCATGAGGGGGTTCGCGGGTTATTGGGGCAGGAACCAACATTTGGAGGCTGATATGCGTAAGATAGCAATGGCAAGCACGATAATGGCAGCATCAATGGCACTGGCTGGTGTCGCTCATGCCCAGAACGAAATGCCGGACGGGGCGAAAACCGATCCGAAGGCGACCGTGGTGGACAAGGGTGCCAATGGCCGTGCCCAGACGGTCATGCTGAATGGCAAGGAATATAAGGTTTGCGGCGGCGACGTGACCGACGGCTGCATCAACCCGCGCGAAGCCGGGCTGAAGTTCGGCAATCGCGCGCTCGATTACTGGCCGGGCAAGCCTGCCAGCGAGAAATAATCATCCGTTCTGTTTTTTGTGAATAATGAAGAAGGCGAGGCCATGTCCCGCCTTTTTTGCTTTTGCCCGAAGGGACAGGTTGAAAACTATGTTGCAGTGCACCATTTATTAAGCAATCGACAGCATAGCGCCCCCAACGGAGTATGACATGAGCAAGAGACTGACCACGAGCGCGATTATCGCGACCCTTCTGATGGTGGCCACCACCTTTTACAGCACGGCGCAACTGGACCGGCAGGAAAGCGCTTCGCATACGGTCCTGATGGGCGGCTAAAGCCCCGCCGGGCGCAGGATATGAAGCCGCGCCTTGCCGCTGTCGCGCGTGCAATCGAGGTCAAAACCCTTCACATCGACATTTTCATGGCGCGCCGTTTCGACGGCGATCCAGCTGGACGGCGCAAACCAACCGTGACGGCCCAGCTTGTCCAGAGCAACCGCACCGGCCCCCGAATCATAAGGCGGGTCCATCAGGATAAGATCATAGGGCTTGCGGGCCTGGCCGAGATGCAGAACCGAGCCGACCCGGATATCCGCGTCAGCCTCTAGCGTTTCCACATTTTTTTCCAGCGCCCTGAGTGCATCCTTGTCCTGTTCGACGAAGGTGCAGTGCGCCGCACCGCGGGACAGGGCTTCCAGGCCGAGCGCGCCGGAACCGGAGAAGAGGTCGAGGACCTGCAGATCCTCAAAATCGCCGAGGCGGCTGGTCAGCATCGAGAACAGCCGCTCGCGGGTGCGGTCGGCGGTCGGGCGCGTGGTCTCGCCCCTAGGGGCGATGATTTTTCTGCCGCGCCATTTGCCTGCGATTATGCGCATTTCTTCTCCGGGAGGCAAAACACCGTTCGTGCTGAGCCTGTCGAAGCACGCTTCTCGGAGGAGAGAGGTCCTTCGACAGGCTCAGGACGAACGGACTTTATAGCGAAAGCGCGGTCGGTCATTTCAATGACTTGCGGAACTGCACCAGGTCATGCTGGCGAACCTGGTCGATCTCGCCCTTGGCGAGGTCGCCGAGCACGAAGGGACCGTAGCGGGTGCGGATCAGGCGGGAGACCTCGAGGCCGAAATGTTCCAGGACCTTGCGGACTTCGCGGTTCTTGCCTTCGGTGAGGGTCATTTCGATCCACTGGTTGCGGCCGGTGCGCCGTTCGAGATTGGCGGTGATCGGGCTGTAATGCATGCCCTCGATGGTGATGCCGCGATAGAGTTCTTCCAGCTGGTTCTGGCTGATATCGCCGAAGGTGCGAGCGCGATAGGTGCGCTCGATGCCGTTTTTCGGCAATTCCATCTGGCGCTTGAACTCGCCGTCGGTGGTCATCAGCAGCAGGCCCTCGGTATTCATGTCGAGGCGGCCGATCGGCATGATCCGTTCCATGTCCTTGGGGAGCACGTCGTAGATCGTCTTCTTGCCGGAAAAGTCCCGTTCTGCGGTCAGATAGCCGTTGGGCTTGTGGAAGCGGAACAGCTTGGCGGGGGACGGTTCGGCGACGGGATTGCCGTCGACGGTGATGCCGGTCAGATTTTTCAGCAGCAGCGAGGGATGTTCGACGGGCTCGCCATTGAGTGCGATCCGCCCGGCTTCGATCATCCGTTCGATTTCGCGGCGCGAGGCGACGCCGGCGCGGGCCAGCAATTTGGCGATGCGCTGGCCTTCGCGGCTATCGCCGGCGGCTGCCTTGGGCACGGCAGGGGCTTTCGCCCCCGGTGTCGGTTTTGCGCGATAGATCTTGGCTGGTTTTTCTTCGGTCATGGGCCGGTTCCATGGCGGAAAAACAGCGGCGCTGCAATCTGTAACCTTTGGCTTTGCGCGCCCGAACCGCTAGTGTCACCCTGGTGGAGTAAAGAATGCGCAAGATCATCCCCTGTCTGGTGCTTTCCGGAGCGGCCCTGGCCGCCTTTGCCGGTCTGCAATTTGCCGCTTCGGCCGAAGCCGGCTCTGCCCGGGTGACGACAGAGACCGCCCGACCGGGCCAGCCGGTGGTGATCGAGCTGTTCACCAGCCAGGGATGTTCCTCCTGTCCCCCCGCAGACATGCTGGCCCGGCGGCTGGCAAAGGACCCGTCGCTGCTGGTGATCACGCGGCCGGTGACCTACTGGGACCGGCTGGGGTGGAAGGACACGCTGGCGCGCGAGGCGAATACGCGATTGCAGCGGGCCTATGCCGCAAAGGGCGGCGAAGGGGCCGGCGTGTACACGCCGCAGATCGTGGTCAATGGCGATGGCGCGGCGGTGGGATCGCGCGAAGCGGATATCCGCTCGCTGGTGCGCAGGGCGGACCGGTCGGGTCCCCGGATCACAACCGCCAGCGCTGCCAAGGGCGGCATGACGGTCACGATCGGCGGCAAGTCGGACTATCTGGCCAGCGTCTCCCTTGTCGCGCTCAGCTCGTCCGAAACCGTGCGTATCGGGCGGGGCGAGAATGGCGGGCGAACGATGCATTATACCAATGTGCTGAAGGATGAGCGGATATTGGGCAGCTGGCGCGGTACAGAGCAAATATTTGCCCTGCCCCGGGAATATTTGAAGATAAGCGGCGCTGACCGATATGCGATTGTCGTGCAGAGGCCCGGTGCAGGGCGAATTGTGGGAGCGACGTTGCTCGATATCTGAAGCGCCAAGCGATTTCATTTTGGACTTCTTGCCATAACCGGTTAGTGGCGAACTGAACGGTTAAGGAGGATCTGGTGGCCGAAACGGAAACGCAAGAAAAGCCAGGTTGGCGCAAAGTCATCGCGTCGCTGGGTAATCGCAAAACCCTGTTCATGGCCATCTTCGGTTTCGCCGCAGGCTTGCCTTACGCATTGCTTCTCGGAACGCTCTATGCGTGGCTTTCCGATGCCGAAGTCGATCTTGAAACGATGGGCGTATTTTCGCTAATTGGACTGGCCTATGCCTTCAAATTCCTCTGGTCGCCGGCGCTCGACCGCGTGGATGTTCCGCTCCTCAAGAGACTGGGAAAGCGGAAGCAGTGGATCGTTACCGCGCAGTTGCTGCTTGGTCTGATATTGGTTGTTTTGGCGACGCTGAACCCGGTTTCGTCAATCGGATGGTTTTCCCTGCTGGCCGGAATAGGTGCTTTCGCTTCCGCTACCCAGGACGTGGTTATCGACGCATGGCGTGTGGACGTGGCTGATGAAGTCGCGACGATAGATATCCTCTCGACCGTTTACCAGATGGGATATCGAGTCGCTGCGCTCGTCGGCGGCGCGTTGGCACTTTTTCTCGCCGAGCGGACCGACTGGCCCACCGTCTATATGACAATGGGCGCGGTGATGCTTGTGGTCGGCTTTGCAGGTCTTTTTGCTCCGGATGCAGAGACGACGGTACAGACTGCCACCGAAATGGCCGACGAACACGGTCTGCGCAAGGCGGGCCAGCTTGATCCGCGGTTGCGCGGCTGGGCGTTGATCGTGGTGGCTATTCTGTGGGGATGGGCCTTGCTGACGGTTGGCGTTTTCATGGTTCAGTCGCTGGGCAGCGATCCGGAAACCCGTCCTGATTCGGTCGCCTTCATATCGACCATGGGGCCCCTGATCGTCGTCGCGACGGTGGTGATCCCGGCCCTTATTGCAGCGTTGCTGGTCCGGTTCGAACGGGCTGGCAAATATTTGCTGACCGCCGACCTGCCTGCAGAAAGCATGGCGGGAAGGTTTCTGGATCACGGCTATCGTGCGCTAGTTCTCCCGCTCACCGAATTTGTCGGGAGACTGGGCTGGGCGTTGATCGTGATACTGGGACTGGTTCTTACCTATCGCATAACTGATTCGATCTGGGGGAGCTTCGCCTACCCGTTTTACCTCGGCGAGCTGCAATATAGCAAAGACGAGGTGGCCGTGGCTTCCAAGTTTTTCGGAGTCGGTGCGTTGATGATCGGGCTGGCGGCCGGTGGCTATATGCTCACCACTCTGGGCCGGATGCTGACCCTGACATTGGGTGCCGTGCTCGCGGCTGCGACCAATTTGCTTTATGCCGATCTCGCGAGGGGAGGAGCTATCGTTCAATCGGCAAGCGATCTGAGTGGTTTCACATGGCTGGTCGCCAATCTGGGCGGTGACGCCGGTCTGGCCAAGCTTATGATGGCAATTACCGGCGAAAATATCGCGGTCGGCATCGCCGGTGCGGCGTTCGTGGCCTATCTCTCGTCGATTGTGGCCAAGGGGTATAGCGCGGTGCAATATGCATTGCTGTCGTCTCTCACGTTGCTGGTTGGTACGCTTGGTCGCGGCGCGCTGGGGCAGTTAATTGAGGAGCAGGGGTATTTCCACGTCTTCATCCTGACCACCTTGATGGGGGGTGTCGCGGTTGTCATCTGCATTATCGAATGGATCCGTATTTCGCGGCTGGGTGTCAGGTCGGGGGTGGACGCAACGGCGCTGAAGGGCGTCTAGTCCGGCACTTGCTCGTTTAGCCGTAGCACCTCGCCGGCGAGATAGAGCGAGCCGGCAATCAGCACCGTCTTGTCCGGACCCGGCGTCAGCGCGCGCAGCGCGGATTCGATATCGGCGGCTTCGGCTATCGGCGCGTCTGCTGAGGGATAGTCGCTCGCGGCGTGTGCTTCATGACCGGGAACGGGAATGACGGTCACGCTGGCCAGTTTCTCGTGCAGCGGGGTGATGATCGCGGCGGGGTCCTTGTTGGCCAGCATGCCGATGACCAGATCGATCGACCCGGCTTCATAGTCGGCGAAATGCTTGGCCAGCGCGAGGCCGGCGCTGACATTATGACCGCCGTCGACCCAGACTTCGGCGTCGGCGGGCAGCAGATGGGTCAGCGGTCCGGCGATCAGGAAATGCATCCGCCCCGGCCATTGCGCCCAGCCCATGGCCGCCTTGAGCGCAGCATCCGAGATTTTGACGGCATCCTGGTGGCGCAGCATCGCGATGGCGAGCGCGGCATTGTCCGCCTGATGCGCGCCGACCAGCGCGGGCAGGGGGAGGTTGAGCTTGCCGGTCTCGTCCTTGTAGTGCAGCTGGCCCTCGTAAATCGCCGCATCCCATTCCTCGCCGCGCGGAAAATGCTGCGCCCCGATATCTGCAGCATGGTCGGCGATGACGTGCAGCATTTCCGCAGCATATTTTTGCGTGAGCAGGGGCGCATTCTGTTTCGCGATGCCCGCTTTCTCCCATGCAATGCGGACCAGCGGATCGTTGGGCGTGCCTTCTTCCGGGCTGAGCAGAAAGGCTTCGTGATCGATGCCCAGCTCGGCGATGCCGGTCGCAACCGGGCGGGTAATGACGTTGGTCGCATCGAGCCTGCCGCCTAGGCCGACTTCTAATATGCAGGCATCGGCCGGCGTTTCCGCGAAGGCGAGCAGGGCGACGGCGGTGGTCGCCTCGAAGAAGCTGGGATTGATATCGGCGCTGATATCGAGCACTCGCGCCAGCAGTTCGGCGAGATAGTCATCCTCGATCAGCTTGCCGGCCAGCCTGATCCGCTCGTTGAACCGCACCAGATGCGGGCTGGTATAGACATGAGCTTTGAGGCCTTCGGCCTCGATCGCGGCGCGCAGAAAGGCGCAGGTCGACCCCTTGCCGTTGGTGCCGGCGACATGGAAGACCGGCGGGAGCTGGTCCTGCGGATTGCCGAGGCGACCGAGGACCTCCCGGATTCGGTCGAGCCCCAATATGTCGCGTCCGGGGGACAGCATTTCCAGCCGGTCAAGCTGGGCCTGAACGCCCGGATGATCGGACTTTGCACTGTCGGCCATCTACGCCCCTCCCGCTTGCGGTAGGGGGTGGGCTCGAATATTCGAAGTCGCAAATCTGCTCATGGATGACATTCCCGCCCCTGGCCCCTCCCGCAGGCGGGAGGGGGATTCACGCCGCGTCTTTCCATGCCATCATATAGCCCATTACCCGGGCCAGGGTTTCGCGCAGTTCCTTGCGGTGAACGACCATGTCGATCATGCCGTGCTCGAGCAGATATTCGGCGGTCTGGAAGCCGTCGGGCAGTTTCTCGCGAATCGTATTCTCGATCACTCGCTGGCCGGCAAAGCCGATCATCGCGCCGGGTTCGGAAATATGGATGTCGCCGAGCATTGCATAGCTGGCGGTGACGCCGCCGGTGGTCGGATCGGTCAGCACGACGATGAACGGGATGCCGGCCTCGCGCAGCATCGAGATGGCGACCGTGGTCTTCGGCATCTGCATCAGCGACAATATGCCTTCCTGCATCCGCGCGCCGCCGGCAGCGGTGAAGATGATATAGGGGCACTGGTCCTTGAGCGCGCGCTTGGCACCGTCAACGAAGGCCTGACCCACGGCGAGACCCATCGAGCCACCCATGAAGGAAAAATCCTGTACGCCGACGACGCAGGGGATCGTCTCGATCGTACCCTTGACGTTGATCAGCGCATCCTGCTCACCGGTCTTCGTCCGCGCGTCCTTGAGCCGGTCGATATATTTTTTCTGGTCCTTGAACTTGAGCGGGTCTTCCTGGACCTGGGCCCAGGGAATCAGCTTCCAGCTGTCGTCATCCATGATCTGGGCGAAGCGGACCATCGGGCCGATGCGACCGTGATGCTCGCATTTCGGACAGATATACATGTTTTCCTGATATTCCTTGAGGAACACCATCGCTTCGCATTTCTTGCACTTGTGCCAGAGATTTTCGGGCGTTTCGCGCTTGGTGATCGATGCGATCTTTTTGCGGACATTGCTTAGCCAACTCATAGAATCATTCCTCTATTCCGTTCACATCAAGCGCAGTCGAGATGCCGGGTCTGGCGGCCTGTGTCTCGACTGCGCTCGACACGAACGGGTCTGGATTCAACCTTCTCTAGCCAACCTGATAGCATCGGAAAGCGACTTTACATAGTCCCGCACGTGCGGCGCTGCATCCCTGCCATATTGACCGACGATTTCGACAATCGCCGAGCCGACGACCACGCCATCGGCGACGCGGGCGATAGCGGCGGCCTGTTCGGGCGTGCGCACGCCAAAGCCGACGGCGACGGGCAGATCGGTGCCGGCCTTCAGCCGGGTGACCGCTTCCTCGATGCTGGCCTGGGCGGCCTGTTGCTGGCCGGTGATGCCGGCGACCGAGACATAATAGAGAAAGCCGGAGGCGTTTTCGAGGATGGTCGGCAGGCGGGCGGCGTCGGTGGTCGGGGTGGCGAGGCGGATGACGGCGACATTTTTCGCGCGCAGGGCGTCGCCGAGGCTTTCGTCTTCCTCGACCGGGATATCGACGCAGATTACCGCATCGACGCCGGCATCGACACAGGCATCGGCGAACCATTCGGAGCCGCGGATGGTCATCGGATTGGCATAGCCCATCAGTACCAGCGGCGTATCGGGGTGGCGCTGGCGGAATTCGGTCGCGATCCGGAAGATATCGGCGGTTTTGGTGCCGGCAGCGAGACTGCGGATATCCGCTTCCTGGATCGACGGACCATCGGCCATCGGATCGGTGAACGGCATGCCGAGTTCGATAATATCCGCGCCGCCTTCGACGAGCGCGTCGAGGATCGCGCCGGTGTCGGCAGGGGTCGGGTCGCCGGCGGTGACAAAGGCGACCAGGGCCGCACGGTCGGCGGGGAAGGATTGGGAGAGGCGGGTCATCAAGGTTTCCTAACTCGGGAGGCTATGGATATCCCCAACTTGCCGATCGCAACCAGATAGATAAAAATAAAAATAATCACCCTCAACAATATTTGCCACATAGGCGTCGAACTTCCACAGCCATCGAAACCTGAGATGAAGGTAGGACAGCCAAGATCATCCAAGGACGGGGATATGACAAGCCAGCTCGCAAAACCATAAGCTACAAGAAGGAATATCAGGTTTCTATATTGGTCAAAGAGCCTGCCAAGTCGAACTTTGGTTTGTTCCTTTTGCATGAAATCCCCAAAATGCCATATGAAAGCTGGTGCCATAATTGCCGCTACGTTCCCCAATGGCCAAGTAAAAGTTTCGATCAACATAAGATCGTCGTATTCTCCATATTCTGCTATCGTGGGTATTTTTATGAACCAGTAGTAAGTGGTAAGCATAACAAACAAAAATATTGATATCAGCATGCTTATGAACCAGTTCAAAAGCTTTTGTCGGTATGCTGATGTCACGAGACAGGCATTTGTGGCTGATTGAACATTCTAAATCTCGGTCCCCAGCGCCTCTGCGACCGTGAAAATATCCTTGTCGCCGCGCCCGCAAAGGTTTGCCAATATGATCTGGTCGCGGTCCATCTTTACCGCTTCGCGGGTGACCGCGGCGATGGCGTGGGCCGGTTCGAGCGCCGGGATGATGCCTTCGGTGCGGCAGAGCAGCTGGAAGGCGTCGAGTGCTTCCTTGTCGGTGGCGCTGTCATAGTCGACGCGGCCGGATTCCTTGAGCCAGCTGTGCTCGGGTCCGATGCCGGGATAGTCGAGGCCGGCGCTGATCGAATGGGCCTCGGTAATCTGTCCGTCTTCGTCCTGCAGCAGATAGGTCTTGTTGCCGTGCAGGATGCCGGGGCCGCCGCCGGCGAGGCTCGCCGCATGTTGCTTGTCGAGGCCATGGCCGGCTGCCTCGATACCGAGCATTTTCACATCCGGATCATCGAGGAAGGGATGGAACAGGCCGATGGCGTTGGAGCCGCCGCCGATCGCTGCGACCAGCAGGTCGGGCAGGCGACCGATCCGGTCGAGCATCTGGGCGCGGGCTTCCTTGCCGATCACGCTCTGGAAATCGCGGACCAGCTCGGGATAGGGATGGGGGCCGGCGGCGGTGCCGATGATGTAGAAGGTGTCGTGGACATTGGCGACCCAGTCGCGCAGCGCCTCATTCATCGCGTCCTTAAGCGTCGCCGCGCCGCTGGTCACCGAGACGACCTCGGCACCGAGCAATTTCATCCGGAAGATATTCGGTTTCTGCCGCTCGATATCGGTCGCGCCCATGAAGATGGTGCAGGGCAGGTTGAAGCGGGCGCAGACGGTTGCAGTGGCGACGCCATGCTGGCCGGCGCCGGTTTCGGCGATGATCCTTGTCTTGCCCATGCGCATCGCGAGCAGGATCTGGCCGATGCAATTGTTGATCTTGTGCGCGCCGGTATGGTTGAGTTCGTCGCGCTTGAACCAGATTTGTGCGCCTTTACCTTCGGGGGCCGTTTCGCGGACATGGTCGGTCAGCCGCTCGGCAAAATAGAGCGGGCTGGGGCGGCCGACATAATGTTCGAGCAGATCGTTAAATTCTTCCTCGAACGCCGGATCGGCCTGGGCGGCGCGATAATGTTTTTCCAGATCGAGGATCAGCGGCATCAGCGTTTCGGCGACATAGCGGCCGCCAAATTCGCCAAAATGGCCGCGCTCGTCGGGCTGGTTGCGGAAGCTGTTGGGTGTGTCGTTCATGGGTTTCCGATTATCCGTTAGCACTGAGCCTGTCGAAGTGCGCGGTTCGTCGTTAGGCGTCCTTCGACAAGCTCAGGACTAACGACAAGCCGCGTCATAGTCGCGCACCGCTTGGCAAAAGGCGGCGATTCTGTCCACCTGTTTGACGCCGGGCGCGGATTCGACGCCGGAGGAGACATCGACCAGCGGTGCGCCGGTGGCGGTCAGGGCGTCTTTTACATTGTCGGGGTCGAGCCCGCCAGCGAGGCCCCAGGCGAGCTGATGATCGTGATCGGCGAGCAGCGACCAGTCAAAGCTGGTTCCGGTGCCGCCGGGCAGGGCCTTGGCGGGGGCGTCGAACAGCAGGCGATCCGCCGCGCCGATATAGCGATCGGACTTGGCCAGCGTGGGCGCATCCTTGACACCCAGTGCCTTCCAGATTTCCAGGCCGCTGTTGTCGGCCACCAGTTTCAGCCATTCGGGCGTCTCGCTGCCGTGGAATTGCACGACATCGGGTTTGATGTCGCCAATCGCCTTGCCGGTCAGTTTGGGATCGGCATTGACCAGCAGCAGCACCGTCTTGATCCGGTCGCCGGCATGGGCGCGCAGCTGTGCGGCGCGTTCCAGCGAGACATGGCGGGGGCTTTTCTCGAAATGGACGAGGCCGATATGGGTCGCGCCCGATTCGATGGCCGCGTCGATGGCGGTTTCTGTGGAGAGGCCGCAGATCTTGATTTGGGTTTTCATGGGGCGGCTATTAACGCGAGAAATAGCGCTCGTCATGCGGAACTTGTTCCGCGTGGCCTGAGATTGCGCATTGACTGGCAGGGTCCTGAAACGAGTTCAGGATGACGATATGCCATCAGGATGACGATGGAAAAATTACAGAGTGGCCTCGATTGCTCTCGCCGCCGCGTTGGGATCTTCCGCGCCGGTAATCGGCCGCCCGATCACCAGCACGCTGGCGCCATTGTCGCGCGCCTGCGCCGGTGTCACCGCGCGCTTCTGGTCGCCCAGAGCACCGCCTTTGGGGCGGAGGCCAGGGACGACGAAAAAGCCGTCTTTCCAGATCTTGTGCGCCGCCTTCACTTCATTGCCGGAGCAGACGATGCCGTCGAGACCGGCTTCCTGAGCAAGGCCAGCGAGCCGTTCGACCTGGTCATGCGGGGTGCCGCTATAGCCGATCCGGCCCATGTCGCGCTCATCCAGCGAGGTCAGCAATGTGACGCCGACAATTTTGGTATTGCCGTTCGCTGCGGCCTTGGCATCTTCCATCATCGCGCGGCCGCCGGAGGCGTGGACCGTAACGATCGCCGGTTGCAGCACATTGATCGCCTGCATCGCCTTGGCGACGGTGTTGGGAATATCGTGCAGCTTGAGATCGAGAAAGATCGGCAGGCCAAGCTTCTGGATTTCATGGACGCCGTGATGGCCATGGGCGCAGAAAAATTCGAGGCCGAGCTTGAGTCCGCCGACATGGCCCTTCACCGATTGTGCGATTGCGATCGCCCGGTCCAGATCGGGCGTGTCGAGCGCGACGAATATCGGGTTGCTCACAGGCCCGGTGTCTTCGAGCTGTCGACCGGGGAAACCGCCGGGGCGGGTTGGGCAGCAGGTGCCGGATTTGCCGGGCGGCTGGCGGGACGGGTCGGGAGCGGCGCCGGTTTGGCGGCCTCTTCCAGCGTCTTGATCCGGCGGGAAAGCCGCCATTTCGATCCGCGCAGGAGCAGCCAAGTCGGCACGAAGCCGAGCAGGAACGCACCGACGACAAAGGTCGAAACCCGCGCTTCTACGACCGCGGCGCCGAGATCAAGCGAGGCCCGCGCTTCATTGGTCCACCAGAAGATGAAGGTTGCGACAAGCAGAAGAACCCAGAACAGGATTTTGATAAATTGCATGTTTCACCCTCTTTTCATGTGGAGGCCATCCTAGCCCGAAAAACAGCGGGTGGCCAGATGCTATGCAACGGGGGCGAAAACCGGCCTATTCGCCGAACACCCGAGCGAAGATCGTGTCGACATGTTTGAAATGATAGTCGAGGTTGAACCGCTCCTCCAGCTCGGCGTCGGACAGTTTGGCCGAGACATCGGGGTCGGCCTTGAGCAGGTCGAGCAGGGCGATCTGGCCGTCGGATTCCCATACCTTCATCGCATTGCGCTGAACGATGCGATAGGCATCCTCGCGGCTGATCCCGGCCTGGGTGAGGGCAAGCAGAACGCGCTGCGAATGAACCAGGCCGCCCATGCGGTCGAGATTCTTCTGCATCCTTTCCGGATAGATCAGCAGCTTTTCGATCACGCCGGTCAGGCGAGCGAGCGAGAAATCGAGGGTGATCGTCGCATCGGGGCCGATCATCCGCTCGACCGAGCTGTGCGAGATATCGCGCTCGTGCCACAGCGCGACATTTTCCATCGCGGGCAAGGCGTAGCTGCGGACCATGCGGGCGAGGCCGGTCAGATTTTCGGTAAGGATCGGATTGCGCTTGTGCGGCATCGCGCTGGAGCCCTTCTGGCCCGGCGAGAAATATTCTTCCGCCTCGAGCACTTCGGTGCGCTGCAGATGGCGGACTTCGACGGCGAGGCGCTCAACCGACGAGGCGATCACGCCGAGCGTGGCGAAGAACTGTGCATGACGGTCGCGCGGGATGACCTGGGTCGAGACCGGCTCGACGGCGAGGCCGAGCTTTGCGGCGACATGCTCTTCGACTCTCGGGTCGATATTGGCGAAGGTGCCGACCGCGCCGGAAATGGCGCAGGTGGCGATTTCCTTGCGCGCGGCGACCAGCCGTTCACGGTTGCGCTCGAATTCGGCATAGGCCTGCGCCAGTTTCAGGCCGAAGGTCACCGGCTCGCCGTGGATGCCGTGGCTGCGGCCGATGGTCGGGGTGAACTTGTGCTCATAGGCACGCTTCTTGATCGCAGCGAGCAGGGCGTCGATATCGGCGAGCAGGATGTCGGAGGCCCGTGCCAGCTGCACCGCGAGGCAGGTGTCGAGCACATCGCTGGAGGTCATGCCCTGATGCATGAAGCGCGCTTCCTCGCCGACATTTTCCGCGACATTGGTCAGGAAGGCGATCACGTCATGCTTCACTTCGCGCTCGATCTCGTCGATCCGTTCGACATCGAACTTGCCCTTGGCCCAGATCGCTTCGGCTGCTTCCTTGGGCACGACGCCCAGTTCGGCCAGCGCGTCGGTGGCGTGCGCCTCGATTTCGAACCAGATCTGGAATTTCGATTCGGGCTCCCAGATGGCGGTCATTTCGGGGCGGGAATAGCGTGGAATCATGATTGGTCCTTGGACAAAGAGAATGATTGCGGCAATGATGGGCCTTGATTTGCCGCCCCGCTAGCACCTACGAAATGAGTCGGCAATGCAGCGGCGGAAACAGGGAGAATAAAATGCGTCTGGCTATACTCACCGGCGGCGGAGATGTCCCTGGCCTCAATCCCTGTATCCAGTCGGTCGCAACATCGGCCTGGCAGCGCGGCTGGGATGTCGTCGGCCTGAGGCGCGGCTGGGAAGGCGTGCTGGAGATCGATCCCGCCGATCCCTGGGCATCGGAAAACAGCGTGATGATGCTCGACCGGAACCGGGTGCGCGGTATTGACCGGCAGGGCGGGACGATATTGCACAGCTCGCGCTGCGATCCCCGGGTGACGGCGGAGGGTGACCAGACGCAAAAGGTGCTGGATGTTCTGGATGCGCTGGAGGTTGATGCGCTGATCACGCTCGGTGGCGACGGCACGCTGCGTTTCTCGGCCCATCTGTCGAGCCTGGGCCGTAATGTCATCTCCGTTCCCAAGACGATGGACAATGATGTCCATGGCACCGATTATTGCATCGGTTTCTCGACCGCCGTTACCCGCTCGGTACAGGCGATCAATGCGCTCAGGACCACGGCGGCGAGCCATGAGCGGATCGCGGTGATCGAACTGTTCGGACGGCGATCGGGTGAAACGGCGCTGCTTTCCGGTTTTCTGTCGCAAGCCGACCGGACGGTGATTGCCGAAGTACCGGCTGATATGGATGTGCTGTTGCCCTTGCTGCTCGGCGACAAGGAAGCCAATCCCGAATCCTATGCGATCTGCCTGGTGTCCGAAGGAGCCAAGCTTTCCGGTGCCACCAATTTTGTCGATGAGATCAACAAGTCGAACACCAACCGCGATGGCCTGAATATCGGCACGCAGCTGGCGCGGGAAATCGAGGCGCGCAGCGACCAGCGGACGATCGTGCAGGAACTGGCCTATCTGATGCGCGCAGGGGAGCCGGACGCGATGGACCGGATGGTCGGCTTTGCCTTTGGTGCGCTGGCGGTGCAGCTGATCGAGCAGGACCGGATGGCCAATATGGTGTGCCTGGCGGACGGCAATTACAGCACGGTACCCATCGGCACGCTGCTGGAAGAAACCAAGGGAGTCAATGTATCGGGCCTCTATGATGCCAACCAGTATCGTGCCAGCCTGATCCAGGTCGAAGACATGCCGATGTTCCTTTACTGACCGGGCCAGAGAGGCAGCGACCCTAGATCAATCCTTTCGAACGGAAGGATGTGTGGCCGTCGCGACCGATGATGATATGATCGTGGACGGTGATGCCCAGCGTGCGACCGGCGGCGCATATATCCCTGGTGATGGCGATATCCTGCCGACTGGGCGTGCTGTCGCCGCTGGGGTGGTTGTGGACCAGAATGATCGCTGCCGTTCCGAGGGCCAAGGCCCGCTTGATCACTTCGCGCGTGTAGATGGCGGCCTGGTCCACCGAGCCTTCACTGATCAGTTCGTCGCGGATCAGCCGGTTCTTGCTGTCGAGATGCAGGACCCGCACCCGTTCGTGGGCCAGATGCGCCATATCGGCGCGCAGATAGTCCAGCAGCGCCTGCCAGCTGCCGAGTATCGGCTGCGTCCGTACTGGCTCAGAGATCAGGCGCAGGGCGGCGATCTGGACGATCTTGAGTGCGGCGACGCTGGTTTCTCCCATACCCGGAAAATTTTGCAGGGCATCGGCATCGGTGATCAGGAGACGCGCAAAGCCGCCGAATTCCTCGATCAACTGGCTGGCCAGTGGCTTGGTGTCGCGCCGCAGAATCGCCAGGGCGAGCAGATATTCGACCAGTTCATGGTCGTGCAGGCCATTGCCCTGACCGGTCAATATGCGGTGCCGAAGCCGGGCGCGATGGCCGCTTCGATGGCTGGACAGGTCTGACCGGACTTCCTTCCCGCTGGACATTCCATCCCTATAATCAGAACAAATCAGGAACGGTGCTATTAACCGCAAAACCGTCCGGAAATGTCCAGTATCGATTTTATCGCTTAAAACTCGTCCTCTCGGACACTTGTACATTGCAACTTAAGGCAGACTTCTGCATTTCAACCGCGATGGATGAAGAAATCGCCAAAGACCCCGTCGGTCGCAACTCCCGGTTTCGACTGTATGGCGGGGTTTTGCTCGTTTTGCTGCTGCTCGGATTGATCGCTCTGTGGATCAGCCGCACGACGCTGGCAGACAATATCATCCAGTCCGAGCTGGATCAGATGAATGTCAAAGCCAGTTACGAGATCGACAATATCGGTCTTCGCGAGCAGGTCATTCGCAATCTGGTCATTGGTGATCCCGACCATCCTGACATGACCGCCGATCTGGTTGAGGTTGGCAACAGCCTGAGCCTGGGCGGGGTCGGCATCAACTGGGTCCGGGCCAGCGGAGTGAAGCTGTTCGGGCGGCTGGAAAATGGCAAGCTGAGCTTCGGCGAGCTCGACAAGTTTACCGATCCGAATGATGACAGTCCGCTGGCATTGCCCGACCTGTGGCTGGGTCTGTCCGATGCAAAATTGCGAATCGACAGCGATTATGGCGTGATCGGCCTTTCGATCAACGGTCGGGGCGAGCTGCACAACGGGTTCAGCGGAGAAATTGCGGCGATCAGCGAAAATCTGGCGGCCGGCGGCTGTCGCCTGGACAAGCCGTCCTTTTTCGGCACGGTCGCGATTCGCGGCAAGAAACCGCATCTGGAGGGACCGCTGAGGCTGTCTTCGGTAGAGTGCAGCCATCTGGATCTGGCCGCAGGTGCCACTGCGGCGCAACTTTCGCTTGATCTCGGAGCGGATATGGCGAGCTGGTCCGGAAATATCGATCTGACGGGTGGTCCGATCGAATATGCCGATTATAGCAGCCAGAAGATCAATGCGACCCTGCAACTGGCTGGCGATCTCAAGCAGAGCAGCGGCGATATTAATCTGACCGCCAGCGGATTGCGGTCCCCCTATGGCACCGCCGACCGTTCCCGCATCAAGGGTCCGTTCACGCTTGGCTATGGCGGGGCGCAGATGACGGCAAGCTTTGCCGGGCTACCGGAAATTCATGGTGCCCATGCCAATAAAAAGCTCTTGCAAGAGGCACGCCGCCTGTCGGCATCGGTTGCCGGCACTCCGGTCGGGCCGCTCGCGGACCGCTTTGCGAAAGCGGTGCAGCAGGCCGGAAGCCAGTTCGACATTTCCAGCGATATCAAGTTCACCAAGGCAACAAGCCGGACGACGCTGTCGCTCAACGCGCTTGGTGCCCGATCGCGGTCCGGCGCGACGCTTCGGCTGAGCGATCCCTTGCTGCTGGCCTTTACCGACAAGAATGTCCGGATGCTCGCCGATGGCAATATCAGTCTTGAAGGCGGCGGTTTTCCCGATGTCCGGCTGGTGCTGGACGATGGCAGCCTGTCCCGCGGATTTTCCGGACGGCTCGAAATGGCCAATTATCAGGCCGGTTCGGCGCAGCTGAAGATTCCGGCGCTAGCGTTTTCGCCGACCCGTCAGGGCGGAACCAATATTGACGGACGGATAATCCTGACCGGTCCGCTTGGCGATGGTCAGATCACCGGGCTGCAGATACCGGTCAGCGGCTTTGTCGCACGCAACGGAAATTTCGCGCTGTTCCGCCAGTGTATCGATCTGCAGTTTGCCAGCCTGCGCACCGCGTCCTTGACCGCCGGTCCGACCAGCGCGCGACTATGTCCGCAAGGCAATGCTATCCTGTCGGGCAGCGGTTCGAATGTGAATATCGCAGCCAATGCGCCTTCGCTCAAACTGAACGGCAAGGTCGGCAGCACACCGCTCGCCATTTCCAGTGGAGCGCTTGGCTTTTCGCGCGCCAAAGGTCTGACCGCGCAAAATGTCGCGATCAGGCTGGGCGCGCCCGGCAGCATGACGCGACTGGAGATGGCCGTGCTGACCGCGGGGTTTGGCCGGACAATCGAGGGGCGGATCGAGGGCGCGTCAGGACAGGTTGCCAATGTGCCGCTGCTGATGGAAAAAATCGAAGGCGACTGGCGCTATGAAAATGGTGAATTTCTGGCCGATGCCAGCATGCTGGTCCGCGACGAGCAGCCGGTAGAACGGTTCCGGCCGATGGTCAGCAATGATGTCGCATTGCGCTTTAACGGCACCGATATCACCGCGACGGGCCGAATCCGCGAGCCGGAAACCCTGACCGCGGTTGCGACGATCGATATCCGCCACCGCCTGGGGAACAGCGAGGGCAGGGCGCTGATCGAGGTGCAGTCGCTGACGTTCACCGAACGGTTCCAGCCGGAATTGCTGACTCCGCTGACACTTGGCGTGATTGCCAATGTCGACGGGGAAATATCCGGGTCGGGGCGGATTGACTGGGATGGTTCGGGGAATGGCATCAAAAGTACCGGAGCCTTCCGGACCAACGGGATCAATCTGGCGGCCGCCTTTGGGCCAGTGACGGGCCTTGCGGGCGAGATCAAATTTTCCGATCTGCTGGCGCTGGAAACGGGTCCGGAGCAGGTCGTGACCCTGTCCGAGGTCAATCCCGGCGTTGCCGTTTTTGGCGGACGGATCCGCTACCGCCTGCTGCCGGACTATAAAATGCAGGTTGAAGGCGGCCAATGGCCGTTCGCCGGCGGCAAGCTCTATCTCGAGCCGACGATTCTCGATCTCAGCGAGGAAGCCGAACGGCGGCTGCAATTCACCGTCGAAGGCGTTGATGCGGCCCAGTTCCTGACCCAGTTCGATTTCGAGAATCTGACCGCGACGGGTGTGTTCGACGGCAAGCTGCCGATGGTCTTCGATCAGGATGGCGGCCGGGTGGTCGGCGGTTATCTGGTGGCGCGCGAGGGTGGCGGCTCACTCGCCTATGTCGGAGAGCTGAGCTACGAAGATATGGGCGCGATGGCCAATTTTGCGTTCAACGCGCTGAAGTCGATCCGGTATCGCAACCTGACCATCGGAATGAACGGCGACATCGCCGGCGAGATCATTACCGAAGTGAAATTTGACGGCTTGCAGCAGGGCGAGGATGCGAGCCGCAATTTTCTGACCAAGCAGCTGGCGCGCATTCCGATCCAGTTCAACGTCCGTATCCAGGCACCGTTCATGCAATTGATAAGCAGTGCAAAATCCTATTATGAGCCGGAACTGCTGGTCGGCCAGAATCTGCCGGCGCTGTTGCGGGCGCAGGAAGCGCGCGCCAAGGGCGCAGCGGAGGCGCTTGAAGATGATGAATAATCCATTCAGCCGGGGGAAAGCGATGATGATGTATCAGACAAGTCAATTGACGGATCGGAGATATGATGCGATTCGTCGCAGAATGAGGAGCTTAGCCACCGCCGGCCTGATTTTCGGGGCATTGACCGGGCTTTCGGCCTGCGTACAGGTAAGTGCGCCGGACAAGCCGATTGTCATCAACCTCAATATCAATATCAAGCAGGAAGTGGTGTATCGCCTCGATGGAGATGCAAAAGACCTGATCAACAAGGAAGCGGATATTTTCTAATGTTTAAACATGTAAAGAAAAACAAGGCCCTGGCCCTGATCGGCGGAGTGATCTTGACTGTGGCAGTTGCCGTGCCAGTGATGGCGCAGCGCGACCCAGCCTATGAAGCGGCGCGGGCATCCGGCAAGATCGGCGAGAAGCCTGACGGCTATCTTGGCTATGTGACGTCGCCGTCGCCGGCGATCAAGGCGGTTGTCGAGGATATCAATATCAAGCGCAAGGCGGCCTATACCCGCAAGGCGCAGGAAACCAATTCGACGGTGGAGCAATTTGCCTTCACCTCGGGCTGCAACCTGATCATGCGCACGGTGCCGGGCGAGAAATATCAGACGCCGAGTGGCACCTGGAACACGCGCGACAGTTCCGCGCCGGTACGGGATTCGCGTTGCCCCTGAGCCGACAGCGACATTGATGATTTTTGAAAGGCGTGCCCATCAGTTTGGCGCGCCTTTCTTGTTGGTGCTGTCTTCACTTGCCGTCGGGGGGCGGCTGCGAACTCATTTCGCCTGCGGCAATGGCTGTGGCATGATGCTGGCGCCAGCTCTGGGCTTCGATGAATATGCGTTTGACCTGCGGAAATTGTTTTTTGATCGCTTTTTCGAAATCGGTAATCGCTTGTTCCACCTTGTCGGCGGTCAGATGATCGTCGAAATCGACACTGGCGGCGAGCAATATGTCTTCCGGGCCCATGTGCATGGTCAATATTTCGTTCAGTCCGGAGATCCGCTTGTCATTGGACACAACGGCGCGGATGCCGGCCACCACTTCCGGGGATGCGCCTTCGCCGATCAGCAGACCCTTGCTTTCATAGGCCAGCAGCAGCGCCACGAAGGCCAGCACGACACCGATACAGATGGATGCGATACCGTCGAGGATCGGCATGTCGAAATATTGCGAGGAAAATATGCCAGCGAAGGCGATGATCAGGCCCATCATGGCGGCGCTGTCTTCAAACAATATCGTGAAGACCGTCGGGTCTTTGGAGTTGCGGACAGCTGCGTACCAGGACTGGTTTCCGCGCGTGCGCCTGAACTCGCGAAAGGCAACCCACCAGGCGGCACCTTCGAACAGCATCGCCAGACCAAGGACAGCGTAGGACCAGATCGGCGATTCCACCGGATGCGGATTGGACAGGCTTTGCACGCCTTCGTAGATGGAAATGCCGGCACCGACGGCGAAGATCAGAATCGCGACGACAAAGGTCCAGAAATATAATTCCATGCCATAGCCGAAGGGATGTTTCTCGTCGGGCGGTCGCACGGCGCGCTTCAGGCCAAACAGCATCAGCAGCTGGTTGCCGCTGTCGACAACCGAATGCACGCCTTCGCTGAACATGGCCGAGCTGCCGGTAAAAGATGCCGCGACAAATTTCGATACGGCAATCAGGCTGTTGCCAGCCAATGCCGCGAAAATCACCGTTCTGGAACCTGAAGCCATAAAATGCGGCCTCCTTGCCGTGCAGGACAGCCCTTCACTACTATAGGCCTCTCGTCAAGAAAGCGGACTGGCGGCAGGAGCGCCGTTCCGATTCTGTCCGCGCTTGCCGGCTATCTAGTCGCCAAATTCGCCATGGCGGCCACGGCCCCTGGCGAAAGCGGTGGCGCCTTCGCGGGTTTCGCCCGATTGTATCGTCTCCAGCCCCAGTTGCACTTCATGCCTGATCGCGTCCGCTTCGCTTAGATCCCATTGGTCAAGCATCGACCGGCGATCGCTGCGCAGGCAGCGCTGGGGAAAGGCAGCGATCCCGGCAGCGAGCTTTCTGGCTTCGGCCAGCGCTTCGCCATCGGGCACCAGCCGGTTGACCAGACCGAAAGAGAGCGCTTCGTCCCCTTTCACCTCGCGGCCGGTCAGAATCATGTCGGCGGCGCGCGACTGGCCGATCAGGCGGGGCAGGCGGATGGTTCCGAGATCGATCAGCGGCACGCCCCAGCGACGGCAGAAGACGCCGAACGAGGTGGATTGTGCTGCAACTCTGAGGTCGCACCACAAGGCCAGCTCCAGGCCGCCGGCGACGGCAAAACCCTCGATTGCCGCGATCACCGGTTTTGACAGACGCAGGCGTCCCGGACCCATCGGAGCCATGTCGCCATCAGCCAGCACAGGGTTGCCCTTGCCCTGCGACACCGCTTTCAGGTCCGCACCGGCGCAGAAATTGCCGCCCGCCCCGGTCAGGATGGCGACGCTCAGGCTGTCGTCCCGGTCAAAATCGGTGAATGCATCGTATAATGCTCTGGCCGTGTCGGCATCGACGGCGTTCCTGCGGTCGGGCCTGTCTATGGTGACGGTCAGAATATTCTGGCTGCGGTCGAGCTGGAGAGTCATTGGCTGGTCCTTTGCATGGCATATTGTCGAAATCTGCGGCTACGGTCGCCGGAAAGGGCAGGGGCTCTATGCCGTGCCGCGTCAAAACCGATTTCAGAGGGAAAGCGCGGGCGAGTCAATCCGGTGCGAAGCATTTGATGAAGATCGCCACCAAATCCGTGGCCGTCGAGCGGTTTACCGGGCGAATCTGCGCTTGAATCCGCGCCATTTTCCGCGTTGCAGCATTGCTGTTGACTTGGGCACGTTGCTTTCCTAAACGGGCCGCGCCTTGGCGGGTCAGCCTGCTGTTGTTTGTGGCTCTTTCTGGCGCTCTTCGGGGCTTTTATAGGGGCTATAATGGCAGCAAGCGAATCTGATCAGGATCCCCTCGAAGAGGATGTGCGGGTTTCGTCGCTGGATGAGCGACTGATATCAGCACAAAATCGGGAGCGGATCAAAGCAGGGCACCGAAACAAAGGGCCGGACGAAAGTCAGCGGCTCGGCGGGCGGGTGCTAAGCTATTTGATCGGGGGCGTGGCTGGCGGTTTCATTCTCGGGTGGATATTCGACACCTGGCTTGGAACGACGCCTTTGTTCCTGTTGCTGTTCTTCTTCCTCGGAGTGGGAGTGGCGTTCAGGAAAATTTATGTGATTTCGAGCCAGCCGGTGAAGGACATCGGTACGGCGCTACCAGAAGATGACGATTGACGATCAGGGGTTTAACCAGTGGCTACCGAAGGCAAAATTGACCCGATGCACCAGTTTGAAGTGCAACCCATCTTTGATGGTTTCACTTTATTCGGGCAGCAGATCAGTTTCACGAACAGCGCGCTATGGATGTTTGTGGTCCTGGGCCTGCTTTATGTGTTCATGGCAGGCGGAATGAAGCGCGAACTCGTTCCGGGTCGCTGGCAGGTCATGGTTGAGGGGATTGTCGGATTTATCGATAATCTGATCCTCAACAGCATCGGTCCCAACGGCAAGAAATACACGCCGTGGATCTTTACCCTGTTCATGTTCATCCTGTTTTCCAACCTGCTTGGCATGATGCCCTTTGGTATTATTCCGGGAATCCATCCGTTCACGGTCACCAGCCAGTTCACGGTTACCGGCCTGCTTGCAGCGATCAGCTTTTCCATCGTTCTGATCGTCGGTTTCTGGAAGCATGGCTTCAAATTTTTCAGCCTGTTTATTCCGCATGGAACGCCGCTGCCGATGATTCCGCTGATTTTCATGGTGGAAGTGCTCTCGTTCCTGGTGCGCCCGTTCAGCCTGGCATTGCGGTTATTCGTCGCGATGATCGCCGGTCATATCCTGATCAAGGTGTTCGCAAGCTTTGTTATCCAGGCTATTGATGCAGGGGGCGCAAGCTGGGTTATCGCGCTGCTGAGCATCATCTTCATCGCCTTCGTTAGCGCACTCGAGCTTCTCGTCTGTGCCATCCAAGCCTATGTTTTTGCGCTTCTCACTACATTGTATATAAACGATGCGGAAAATCTTCACTAAGTCACTTTCAATCCCAATTTTATAATACGGAGTTAAAAAATGAATCTCGCTTCTGCACAAGTAATCGGCGCTGGCCTTGCTGCCATTGGTATCGGCGTTTCTGCTGCCGGTGTTGGTAATGTTTTCGCATCCTTCCTCGAAGGCGCTCTGCGCAACCCATCTGCGGCTGACGGCCAGCAGGGACGTCTGTTCATCGGCTTTGCTGCTGCCGAATTGCTCGGCCTGATCGCTTTTGCTGTTGCGATGATGATTCTCTATGCTCCACCGGCTGAAACACCCGTTGAAGTTGTTGCTGCCGAAGCCGTTGTGGCTGACGCTCCAGCTTCAATGGAAGCACCGGTAGAAGCACCGGCTGAATAATATCAGAGCGGGTCGGCAATGCCGGCCCGCCCCTGTTTTCCGATTTTGCGTTTTGAACTGTCAGGTGAATAATGCCTCAAATTAGCCAGCTCATGGAAGTCTATCTCGGCCAGTTTTTCTGGCTGCTGATCGTCATTGGCATCATCTATTTCGGCATTGCCCGAAATATGGTTCCGAAGATCAGCAAGACCGTGGATGACCGTCAAAAGCGGATCACCGACGATCTTGCCGCAGCGCAAGCGGGGCAGGACAAGGCCGAGCAGATTGAAGCCGATTATCGGACCAGCATCAACGAGGCGCGGGCGGCTGCGATTGAATTTGTCAATGAAGCCAAAGCCAAGGCGGCCTCGAAAAACGAGGCTGCTATCAAACGCGCAGAGACTGCGATCGGGAAGAAAGCTGACGAGGCGGATGCCGAGCTCAAGGCCGCCCAGAGCAGTGCAATGAAAGAAATCGAAGCGGTGGCTGCCGAAGCCGCACAGGCGATCGTGAAGACGGTTTCCGGTGCCAAGGTCACGGCCACTGAAGCCAAAAAGGCGGTCAAGGCCGCTTTCTAGCGCCTGCTGAAGGAGATAGACCATGCTATTGACGATTTTGGCAGAAGGCGCTGAAGCCAGCGCACTGGGACTGACGGCAACCGGCTGGGTTGCGGTTGGTGTCCTGATTGTGTTCGGCATCATGCTGTGGACCAAGGTCCCGGCGATCATTGCCGGCATACTCGACAGGCAGATCGCCGAAATCAGGCAGAATCTGGATGAAGCGGCCAATCTTCGCAAGGAAGCGGAAGCGCTGAAAGCGGAATATGAAGCGAAGACTGCGGGCGCGCAGGCAGAAATTGAATCGCTGATGGAAAGAGCGGAAGTGGAAGCGGCCACGCTGGTGGAACAGGCCCAGGCCGACACCAAGGCGCTGATCGCCCGGCGGAAGAAAATGGCCGAGGAAAAAATCGGCGCAGCGGAACGGGCGGCTATTGCGGAAGTCCGGGCCAAGGCGGCAACGGCAGCGACGCAGGCCGCGCAAGCACTGATCGCCGCACGCCATGATTCGGCTGCCGACAAGGCTCTGGTCGACAAGGCGATTGGCGAGCTCGGCAAGACGATCAACTGATCGCGCACGGCGTCGCTGCGCAAGCGGCGACACTGGCGTAACCCGCTTATTACAATTTGAATATTCGATCATCATTCCGGCTCCCGCTCACGCGGGAATGCCGGAACGATTGATTCTGGCATTGCTCCCCTAGCGCGCTTAGATAAGTTCCATGTCCAAGGCTGACCGTCCCGATCATCCCAACGCCGCGTCCCGTTTCAACGAGGACAAGGCGACCTATGCCGTGCGCGGCGAGGGCGATGCGCCCGATCTCGAGGCCGGTATGGCGGCGATCCGGGAAGTGCTGAACACGCTGCCGACCCGGCCCGGTGTCTACCGGATGCAGGACAAGCGCGGCGATGTGCTCTATGTCGGCAAGGCGCGGTCGCTGAAGAGCCGGGTGAGCGCCTATGTGCAGATGAACCGGCTGCCGCACCGGCTGCTGCGGATGGTGGCGCAGACCCGCTCGATGACCATCGTCACCACCGGCAGCGAAGCCGAGGCGCTGCTGCTTGAGGCGCAGCTGATCAAGAAATTCCGGCCGGCCTATAATGTGCTGCTGCGCGACGACAAGAGCTTCCCGTTCATTCTGCTGCGCGAGGGGCATGATTTTCCGCGGATCACCAAGCATCGCGGCGCCCAGCGCGTGAAGGGGCAATATTTCGGGCCATTCGCCAGCGCCGGGTCGGTAAACCGCACGATCAATGCGTTGCAGAAGTTGTTCCTGCTGCGTTCGTGCACGGACAGTTTTTTCAACAACCGTTCGCGGCCGTGCCTGCTGTATCAAATCAAGCGCTGCTCGGCGCCCTGCGTCGACCGGATCAGCAAAGATGATTATGCCGAACTGGTCGAGGACGCGCGTGACTTTCTGTGCGGCAAGTCGACCGATGTGCAGCAGAAGCTGGGCGGAGCGATGGAACAGGCGGCCGAAAATCTCGATTTCGAGATGGCGGCGGTCTATCGCGACCGGTTGCGGGCGCTGACCTTCATTCAGGGCAATCAGGCGATCAATGCCGCGGGGCTGCCGGACGCCGATATATTCGCGCTGGCGGCCAAGGGCTCGACCGTCTGCATCCAGGCCTTCTTCATCCGCGGCGGCCAGAACTGGGGCCATCGCAGCTTCTTTCCGGCCCACACCAGCAATGTCGAAATAGAAGAGGTGTTTTCGAGCTTTCTGATGCAGTTTTACGATCAGATGCCGCCGCCGAAGCTGGTGCTGCTGGACCGGGAACTGCCCGATGCGGAACTGCTCGCCGAAGCGCTGAGCACCAAGGCGGATTACCGGGTCAGCGTGTCGAAGCCGCAACGCGGTGATCGCCGCAGGCTGCTCACCCAGGCCAGCCGCAATGCGGAGGAAGCGCTGGACAGGCGGCTGGCGGAAACCTCCACCCAGGCGAAGATCATGCGGGAGATGGTCGAGCTGCTGGAGCTGGACGCGGTGCCGGACCGGATCGAGATTTATGACAACAGCCATATCCAGGGCACCAATATGGTGGGCGGCATGGTTGTGGCCGGACCGGAGGGCTTTCGCAAGAATGCCTATCGCAAGTTCAACATCAAAAACCCCGATATCGCGCCGGGCGACGATTTCGCGATGATGCGCGAGGTGCTCGAACGGCGCTTCTCGCGGGCGCAGAAGGAGGACCCCGACCGCGACAAGGGCGAGTGGCCCGATCTGGTGCTGATCGACGGTGGCAAGGGCCAGATGAGCGCGGCGCGGGATGCCTTGGCCGAGATCGGGGTCGAGGATGTGGTGATGATTGGCGTTTCAAAAGGGCCGGACCGCAATGCCGGGCGGGAAACCTTCCATCTGCCCGATGGCCGGATGGTCAATCTGCCGATGAACAGCCCGGTGCTTTTCTATCTCCAGCGGCTGCGCGATGAGGCGCACCGTTTTGCGATTGGTGCGCACCGGACCCGGCGCGCCAAATCCGTTGGCCATAGTTCCCTGGATGATGTGCCGGGGATCGGGCCGGCGCGCAAAAAGGCGCTGCTGCTGCATTTCGGTACCGCGCGGGCGGTGAAGAATGCATCGCTCGATGATCTGCAGGGCGCGCCGGGTGTGTCGGCGACGGTGGCGCAGAAAATTTACGATTTTTTCCATGGATAGTGGAGTTTGTTGCCACAATCGAGATGTCATGATATTATTGCAGACATGAACGAGCAACGGAAGACTGATGCTGTAAAGGCCACGATCACTGGCGAAAAACCGAATGCCGGATATGATGCCTGGTTCCGTACAAAAGTCAAAAAATCGATGGATGAGACAGACAGGGGCGCCAAAATTTATCCAGCGGAAGAAGTATGGAATGCACTTGGCCTAGATGATTGAATTTTCATCCGGCGCACTTAGAGACCTTAAAGATATATTCGACTGGATCGCGAAAGACAGTCCAGCAACCGCCTTGCGGATCATAACCCGACTGCGACAAAATATCGAAATATTGGCTGACTTTCCCCGGCTGGGAAAAGTTGGCAGAATTGAACACACGTTCGAGTTGTCAGTAAGCGGACTCCCCTATGTAGTGGTTTATCGTCTTGGGTTTGGCGGAACACCGGATCACGTTTTGATCGAAGCCATATTGCATGCCAGTCGAAATTATCCATAGGTAGGATGATTGCCCCATCTCCGCACCACCGCGATCATCTGTTCGGTCAAGTCGCATGGTGAGCATGGCGCGGTGGTGCGTTCGCTCACCCCCGAAAATGGCCTGGTCACCGGCTATGTGCGGGGCGCTCATTCGCGGGTGATGCGGCCGATCCTGATCCCGTCCAACGTCGTGCAGGCTGACTACCGCGCGCGGACCGAGGATCAGCTGGCGTCGATGACAGCCGAATTGCAGCTCAGCCGCGGGGCGTTTCTGGGAGAACCGCTGGCCAGCGCGGCGCTGGACTGGGTGACGGCGCTGACCGCGGCGGTGCTACCCGAAGAACATAGCTATCCGCAGCTGCATTCGGCGCTGTCCGCCTTGCTGGACGCCATTTGCAGCGCGCCGTCGGCGAAGGGCTGGTCGGTCGCTCTGGTCCGCTATGAGTTGCTGCTGCTCTCGGAACTGGGTTTTGGACTGGCGCTGGATAAATGCGCGGTGACCGGCTCCGCGGATGATCTGGCCTATATCAGTCCGAAGAGCGCAACGGCGGTTAGCGCTTTTGCAGGCCAGGAATATAAGGAACGCCTGTTGCCGCTCCCCGCGTTCCTGAAAGAGCCGGTCACACCCGAATGGGATGACATATTCGACGGACTGCGCGTCACCGGTTTTTTCCTGAAACGCCATTTCTTCGAAGACCGGCGCCGGGACGTGATGGCGGCACGGTCGGTATTGGTCGACCGGCTGAAAAGGGTGGTTGCGTAACGGCGCAATTCTCGGCAGGAAGCGGCGCGCTTACAGGAAGGATATTTCATGCATATTGCAGTGCTCGCCGGCGACGGTATTGGTCAGGAAATCATGGTCGAGGCGTTGCGCGTGCTGGAGGCCATGGACTTGCCGGACCTGCGCCTCGAGCAGGCCGATGTGGGGGGCGTGGCCTATCGCAACCATGGGCATCCGCTGCCGCCGGAAACGGTCGCGCTGGCGAAATCCGCCGATGCGGTGCTGTTCGGTGCGGTTGGCGACCCTTCCTGCGACCATTTGGAGCGCCATTTGCGGCCGGAACAGGCGGTGCTGGGCCTGCGCACGGAAATGCAGACCTTCGCCAATCTGCGACCGGCCAAGATGTTTCCCGGCATGGAGGATGCGTCCGGTCTCAAGCCCGAAATCGCGCGGACCATCGATATTGTCATTGTCCGCGAATTGAATGGCGATGTCTATTTTGGCGAAAAGGGGATGCGCAAGACGGCGGACGGCTTGCGCGAGGGCTATGATGTCATGTCCTATGACGAAAGTGAAGTCCGGCGTATCGCCCATGTTGCGTTCAAGACCGCCATGGGGCGCGACAAGCGGCTGTGTTCTGTGGACAAGGCCAATGTGCTGGAAACATCGCAATTGTGGCGTGACGTGGTGATCGAGGTGTCGGCCGAATATCCCGAGGTCGAGCTGAGCCATATGTATGTCGACAATGCCGCGATGCAGCTGGTGCGCAATCCCGGCCAGTTCGATGTTGTCGTAACCGGCAATCTGTTCGGCGATATTCTTTCCGATCAGGCGAGCATGTGCGTCGGTTCGATCGGCCTGCTGGCCTCCGCTTCGCTGGGTGAGGGGACCAAGGGTCTTTATGAACCCATTCATGGATCAGCACCGGATATTGCCGGGCAGGGGATTGCCAATCCCTCGGCGATGATATTGTCTGCGGCAATGATGCTGCGGCACAGTTTCGGGATGGAGGCACAAGCCAGCCGGATCGAGGCAGCGGTTGCGGCGGTGCTGGCGCAGGGCGTGCTCGGCCATGATCTGGGCGGCAGTGCGTCCACCAGGGAAATCGGCGACGCTATTGTCGCGCAGCTGACAGGCAGGTAGGAAAGACAGATGAAAAGAAACACTGGCCAAGATCGCGAGATTACCAAGAAGTGGCGCTCCGCCACCCAGGCGGTTCGCAGCGGCACGATGCGCAGCGAATTCGGGGAGACCTCAGAGGCGCTGTTCCTGACTTCCGGCTACAGCTATGACTGCGCCGAAGATGCCGCCGCGCGTTTTGCCGGCGAGCAGGACGGCATGACCTACAGCCGCCTGCAGAATCCGACGGTGCGGATGCTGGAAGAACGGATCGCAGTGATGGAAGGCGCGGAGGCCTGCCGCGCCACCGCATCGGGCATGGCGGCGATGACCGCGGCGCTGCTGTGCCAGCTCGAGGCCGGCGATCATGTTGTCGCCAGCCGCGCTCTGTTCGGGTCCTGCCGCTGGCTGACCGACAGCCTGCTGCCCAAATTCGGGATCGAGACAAGCGTGATCGACGGTCGGGAACTGGAAAACTGGGAGCGGGCGATTACCCCCAAGACCAAGGTGTTCTTCTTCGAGACCCCGGCCAATCCGACCATGGATGTGATTGATATCCGGAGCGTCTGCGATCTCGCGCGGGCCAAGGGCATCACCAGCGTGATCGACAATGCGTTCGCCACCAATGTGTTGCAGCGGCCGATGGAATATGGGGCAGATGTGGTTGCTTATAGCGCCACCAAGATGATGGACGGGCAGGGACGGGTGCTGGCCGGTGCGGTCTGCGGGACCGAAGAATTTATCGAGGAAACCCTGCTTTCTTTCACCCGCAACACGGGGCCGACGCTCAGCGCGTTCAACGCCTGGGTCGTGCTCAAGGGGCTGGAGACGCTGGACCTGCGGATTCGCCGGCAGAGCAACAATGCGGTCGAAGTCGGCAAGTTTCTGGAGCAAAGGGTCGAAAAAGTCCTCCACCCGGGTCTGCCCAGTCATCCGCAGCACAATCTGGCGATGAGCCAGATGGAGGCCGCCGGGCCAATCTTCTCGCTCTATGTCGGCGGCGGGCGCAAGCAGGCGCACGGGCTTCTCAACGGCCTGAAACTGATCGATATCTCGAACAATATCGGCGACAGCCGTTCGCTCATGTGTCATCCGGCCTCGACCACCCACCACGGGCTGGGGGAAGAAGCGAGACTGGAGATCGGGATCACCGAAGACATGCTCCGGATCAATGTCGGGCTGGAAGATCCGATCGATTTGATCGAGGACCTGGATCAGGCCCTTTCGTCCGTGGGGCTTTAACTCTATATTATGAAGATGGAATCATTCTTTCCCTTCGCTGAGACCACGGACGGAGTCACCGTTCGGGTATCGGTGACCTTTCTGCCGGAGCAGTCGGATATCGACAGCAAACGCTGGTTCTGGGCCTATCATATCCGGATCGAGAATCATCGCGACACGCCGGTACAGTTGCTGACCCGGCACTGGCGAATCCATGACGAGCGGGGCGGGCTCCAGATGGTTGACGGGGAAGGGGTGATTGGCGAACAGCCGGTGATCCAGCCGGGCAAATCGCATGATTATGTCTCGGGATGTCCGCTCAACACGCCGAACGGCTCCATGGAAGGACATTTTGTCATGGTAGGAACGACGCCACCCGCCTTTCAGGTCCGTATTCCCCATTTCCCTCTGTCCGAACCGACCGTCGGGCAATGAAGCGGACCCATTTGCCGCTGAACGGGCTGCGCGTGCTCGATGCCGCCGCTCGTCATCTCAGCTTCACCAAGGCGGCCGACGAGCTTGCGGTTACGCCGGCTGCGGTTGGCCAGCAAATTCGCGCGCTTGAGGACATGCTCGGCGTGGTGATGTTTCGCCGGACCCCGAAAGGGCTTGAGCTGACCGACGAGGCATCCGCGGGACTGGATGCGCTGCGTTCCGGTTTTCTGCAATTTGAAGAAGCGGTGCGGGCGATGCAGTCCGGCCAGTCCTCGCACAAGCTGACCATCGCGGCGCCGCGCGATTTCACCCAGAAATGGCTGAACGAAAGGCTCTCCCGCTTTTCGGCCGACCATCCCGACACCAGTTTCGCGCTGGTCGCTGCCGACAATGAAATCGATTTTACGGAAGCCAATCTCGACGTGGCGATCTGGCTTGGTGACGGGCCGGGTCAGCATGAAGGCAAGATGCTCGGTGATACGGTGTTTGTGAAAGTCGCTGCGCCCGGATCGAACGATGGAAACAAGATTGACTGGCCCGGTTGTCCGATTTCGGAGGGCGAAGACAGCCTGATGCGGGTTGCCGACGGCGGTCTTGCCATCGAGGCTGCTGCCAATGGTTTCGGCTATGCTTGGGTCCCGAAAATGCTGGTCCAGCGCGATCTTGCTGCCGGCAGGGTCGAGGTTATCGGCGAGGACAGCGTATCGTCGCGAGGCTACTGGCTGATGGCACCGTTGCCACAGTGGCGGCAGCAGAAGGTGAAGGCGCTGGTCGAGGCTCTGGCCGCAGCATAGGCCGGGCGGCAAGAGCCGGACTATTGCTCCGCCAGCAGATTGATCAACCGGGTGGTGAGCGCAAGCAGTTCATTTTCCTGCAGAGACTGTTGCTCGTTGTTCCAGTTGACCGAGACTGCATGATGTTTCCCGGCCTTTGAACGCAGCAGGAAATTAAAGGAAAGAACGCCGGGTTCCGAGCCGCCCTTATAGCCGAAATAGCCCCATTTTCCTGCCGCATCCTGACCGATGCCGGGGTTGATGGCGAGAATCGCCAGCGCTTCCGGACTGGCATTGCGGTCCAGATAGCCAAGCAGCTTGATCATGTCCTGCGGGGTCGCGAACCATTCCAGCTGATCGATAAAAGCCGGTTTGCTGGTCAACAGGCGAGAATCGAGGCTGTCGAGCGTCAGATCCTTGTCGACATCCGCCAGCAGCTTTTCCCGTTCCGTCCGACCGGCGGACAGAAACCGGCGCCGTCGCTCGGCATGGACCGGCATTTTCAGTGCCGAGGCCTGACGTGTCATCAGAAAGGGGAGCAGCTCATCCGGCTGGTGATGGCCAGTGGCGCGGACAATTTGGGCGAGCCGGTCCTGCCCGATGATCCGGATCAGGGTGTCCGTGGCGCTATTGTCGCTGATCGAGATCATCAGGGTGGCCAGCGTGTGCAGCGTCATCGGCGATCCGTCGGGCCAGTTCTGGCTGATCCCGGAGGGATGGGATTTCGGGCCGAGGGTGACGACATCGGACCATTGCCGCTCGCCGGCCTGTACCGATCGGTCGAGTTCGGCCAGGATATAGAGTTTGAACGCCGATGCGATGGCATAACGTCCGCCGGGGTCCAGCGCTGCCACCGGTGGCAGGTCCCCTGCCGGCAGTTGCTGGACGAGGACCCCCTGACGGCCCGGCAGGGCATCGATCGCGGCGAGAACGTCAGCGACCGACTCGCCAGCGGCCTCGAAACCGGTCAGCTGCAGTCCGGAAATACGGTGCGGAGCTGCGGTTTCGAGATCCAGACTGACCGTGCCGATCGATTTTTCAAAGCCTATCTTGATGATCGCGGAATTGGCGTTTCGGGGACTGATCGACACTATCGAGCGTGGCTCTCCCTGTTGTGCCGTGACTTGCCGGGAAATGGCACGAAACTGGGCAGGGGGGACGGCATTGCGGAAATTTTCATCGAACACCTCGGTCTCGACTTCTTCGCCCTGCAGCAGGCGGAGCACATCATTGGCGCGCGTCGAAAGCTGCTCGGAGATGCCGGCTGCAGTCTGTGCTTCGGCGGGTTGGGCGATCGACATCAGGGAGCCATACAGCAGGCAAAATAGAAAAGCGTAAAGGAAGCGCATGATAATCTCCCACAACCGTAGCTGGATTGGCTCGATCTGTTAGGCGTCGATCACATCCTCATCAAGAGAGGCGGCATTCTGCTGGATGAAATTGAAGCGATGTTCCGGATTTTTGCCCATCAGCCGATCGACCAGATCCTTCACTCCGGCGCGCTGCTCATATTCCTGGGGCAGCGTCACCCGGAACAGGGACCGCGTTTCCGGGTCCATGGTTGTTTCCTTGAGCTGGTTCGGATTCATCTCGCCCAGGCCCTTGAAACGGCTGACCTCGACTTTCTTGCCCTTGAACGGGCCGTTTTCGATTGCGACGCGGGCGCTTTCATCCTGCGCATAGTGGCTCTTGCCGCCAGCGCTGATGCGGTAGAGCGGCGGGCGGGCGAGGAACAGATGGCCCTGGCGGACCAGTTCCGGCATTTCCTGGAAGAAGAAGGTCATCAGCAGGGTCGCGATATGGGCGCCGTCGACATCGGCGTCGGTCATGATGATCACCCGCTCGTAGCGCAGATTGTCGGGATCGCAGTCCTTGCGCGTGCCGCAGCCGAGCGCGAGGATCAGATCGGCGATTTCGCTGTTGGCGAAAATCTTGGCGCTGTTCGCAGAGGCGACATTGAGAATCTTGCCGCGGATCGGCAGGATCGCCTGGGTCTTGCGGTCGCGGGCCTGTTTGGCAGAGCCGCCAGCGCTGTCGCCTTCGACGATGAAAATCTCGGTGCCAGCCGGATCATTGCCCGAACAGTCGGTCAGCTTGCCGGGCAGGCGGACCTTGCGGCCAGAGGTTGCGGTCTTGCGCTTGACCTCGCGCTCGGCCTTGCGCTTCAGCCGCTCGTCCATCCGCTCCATGACGAAACCAAGCAGCGCCTTGCCGCGGTCCATATTGTCGGTCAGGAAATGGTCAAAATGGTCGCGCACCGCATTTTCGACAAATTTTGTCGCTTCGGGAGAGGTCAGGCGGTCCTTGGTCTGGCTCTGAAACTGCGGATCGCGAATGAACACCGACAGCAGCATTTCGCCGCCTGAAACAATGTCATCGGCGGTCAGCTGCGATGCCTTCTTGATCTGCACCAGCTCGCCAAAGGCGCGGAGGCCGCGGACTAGCGCGTTGCGCAGACCGGCCTCGTGGGTACCGCCATTGGGTGTCGGGATGGTGTTGCAATACCAGCTGTAGCTGCCGTCGGTCCATATCGGCCAGGTAATCGCCCACTCGACCCGGCCCTGTTGATCGGGAAAGTCCTGGTTGCCGGCAAAGAAATCAGTGGTGACGCATTCGCGTCCGCCAAGCTGTTCGCGCAGATGGTCGGAGAGGCCGCCGGGAAACTGGAAGGTAGCCTCGGCCGGCACATCGTCGCTGGCCTGGCTCTCGTCGCATTTCCAGCGTATTTCGACGCCGGCATAGAGATAGGCCTTGGAGCGGGCGAGCTTGAACAGGCGCGCCGGTTTGAATTTGTTGCCCTCGCCGAAGATCTCGATATCGGGGATGAAGGAAATGCTGGTGCCACGCCGGTTCTGGGTAGTGCCGACTTCCTCGAGTTTCGAGGTGGCCAGGCCCTGCGAGAAGGACTGGCGATAGAGCGTCTTGTTGCGCGCCACTTCGACCACGGTATCGGAGGACAGGGCGTTGACCACGGAGACGCCGACGCCGTGCAGACCGCCCGAGGTGGCATAGGCCTTGTCGGAGAATTTGCCGCCCGAGTGAAGCGTCGTCATGATCACTTCAAGCGCCGATTTTCCGGGAAATTTCGGGTGCGGGTCAACCGGAATGCCGCGGCCATTGTCGCTGACGGTCAGCCGGTTGTCGGCGTCCAGCGTGATCTCGATCCGGCTGGCGTGGCCGGCCACGGCCTCGTCCATGCTGTTGTCGATGACTTCTGCGGCGAGATGGTGGAGAGCGCGCTCGTCGACCCCGCCAATATACATGCCGGGGCGTTTGCGGACAGGCTCAAGGCCTTCCAGAACCTCGATCGCCGAGGCGTCATAGTCACCGGTTTTGGATTGGGATGGCGGGTTGGAACCGAACAGATCATCAGACATGGACGATCCTATAAGAGCGCAGGAGTCACACTGGCAAGAGACTTATGTGGTCTCTGGCCAGTGCATTGGAAATTCTTGCAATTGGAGGGTTGGCTAGCGAACCCGGGGACCGCCGAAAGGCAACGGCGGCGGTGCACGACGGGCGCCGCGCGGCAGTTGTGCCTGGAACGCACGGCCGCAATGTTCGACGCAATAGGGAAAGCCCGGGTTCACTTCTTCGCCACAGAAATGGAAGTCGGGTTCGCCCGGATGGTTGATCGGCCAGCGGCAAATCTTGTCATTCAGGTCGAGCAGGCTGGTCTTGTCGGCAATTTCATCGCTCGGCTTGGCCGGGACCAAGCGGCGCGGCGGCGCTGGCGGAATCGGCGCCTGCTGGTCGCCGGGACCCTGGCGCAGGAATCCGCCGGGACCGACGGACACGACCTTCGGGCCATCATGCTTGGGCTGACGGGCCTGTTGTGCGGCATGGGTCCGGGCAGCCGGAGTTGGTGGCGGCATGGCCCGCCGCGCAACATGCTCTTCCTTTGGCTTGGGAGCGGCGCCGGTTTTCGCGGGCGGCTTTTTCGCCTTGGGGGCAGGCTTTGCACCCTTTTTGGCTTGTGGCTTGGCCTTTACCGGGGACGGACGTGACTTCAGGCCAAGGCGATGCGCCTTGCCGATCACGGCATTGCGGCTGACGCCGCCCAGTTCTTCCGCGATCTGGCTGGCGGTCAGGCCTTTTTCCCACATATTTTTCAGCGAATCGATTCGCTCATCCGTCCAAGCCATGCAAAGTCCTAATCATCTTGAGTTAGGGGCGATATAGGGTCGCCGGGGTCATTATACAACCACGAATGGCGCGTGATTCGCGCGATATGGGGTTGTGATTGGTGCCGGGAGCCGATAGGCGGATTCCTATGCTCGACCAAACCAAAAAAGATCAGACAAGCGGCCTGCCGACCGGTGCCACGCGCTTTGCCGAACCCGGCGTGCCGATCATTCGCGGCGTCAACTGGGGCGGATTTTCGGCGCTTTACTGGAAAGAGGTCCGGCGTTTTTTCAAGGTGCAGCTGCAGACTGTCTGGGCGCCCTCGATCACCACGCTCCTGTTCTTGGTGATATTCACGGTGGCCATGGGCCGCGGCGACCGCAGTGTCATGGGCGCGCCCTTTGCCGATTTTATCGCTCCCGGACTGATCTGCATGGGCATGCTGCAAAATGCCTTCGCCAACAGCAGCTTTTCGATGCTGGTCGGCAAGATCCAGGGCACGATCATCGATTATCTGACGCCACCCTTGTCGGTCGGCGAATTGCTGGCGGCGCTGGTTGCTGCTTCCATGACCAGAGCGGCGCTGGTCGGCTTTGCGGTCTGGCTCGCAATGTTTATCTGGCCGGGCGTGCATGTCGGGGTGGAGCATTGGTGGGCGGTGCTGTGGTTCGGGATCATGGGCGCAGCGATGCTGTCTTTCCTGGGCGTGCTGACCTCGATCTGGGCGGAAAAATTCGACCATGCGGCGGCCGTTACCAATTTCGTGGTCGCCCCGCTGGCTCTGCTGTCCGGCACATTCTACTCGATCGACCGTCTGGCACCGACGTTTCAGGCGATCAGCCACGCCAATCCCTTTTTCTACGCGATTTCCGGATTCCGCTATGGTTTCCTGGGGGTAGCGGATTCGCCGATCATGGTCGGCGCGCTGGTTTTGCTGGCGATCAATATCGGCCTGGCGCTGATCTGCTACCTGCTGCTGAAATCGGGCTGGAAGATCAAGTCCTGACCAGTTCGGCGCTAGTGCCGGTGAATTTGGTGCAGCTTGTACTTGCCGGCCTCGGTCGCCTGAAACAGCCGAGCGACATCGGGATGACCGATCGGTTCGCCGCTGTCATCGGGCAATAGATTCTGCTGACTGACATAGGCAATATAACTGCCGTCGGCATTTTCCGCGAAGAGATGGTAGAAAGGCTGGTCCCTTGACGGCTGCAAATCCTTCGGGATGGCCTCATACCATTCTTCGCTATTGGCGAAAACGGGATCAATGTCATAGATCACGCCGCGAAAATCAAAAATCCGGTGGCGCACCACATCGCCAATGGCGAAACGCGCATCGAGAATGACTGGCGTGTCGGGTGGCAGGGGATTGCCGGATTTAAAGGGATCAGCTGTATTCATGGTGCCAATTTAGGCGCATTGGGTTGAGATGCAAGCGCCGCATCGGGATTTGGCTGCGGGAAATGAAGAGGATGTGCCTGGAAATTCCAGGGCAGATGGTTTCGCCTTGCTGTGGTTCTTCAGACCCTTGAATGCGATTGATCATAAGAAAAGCCCCGTGCCGAGGGCACGGGGCTGATCGCTATTCGCTATTAGACGATGAAACGGAGCCTATCAGTAGCTCTTTTCAAACTCGTCAATTTCACGTTCCGCTTCATCCTGCGCGCGTCCATATTTTTCCTGGATCTTTCCGGCGAGGATTTTGCGGCTTCCGTTGATCTGGTCCAACTCGTCATCGGTCAGTTCGCCCCATTTCTTCTGGACGTTGCCTTTGACCTGTTCCCAGTTTCCCTTGATTGTGTTCTCGTTCATATGGTGTCTCCTTTATGTTGGGGTTATCTAGTCAACGGTCGACAAGGGGTTTTGGTTCCTGGGACGGGCGAATTTTTCCGGAGCCTTCTTTGCCGGGTTGACCGGCTTTCTCGTTATAGATGATGAGAGCCGGAGCGTGCCTGTCTGTTCTGACAAAGGGGCCGGGTGGGCGCTGATCTGCTGTGTTATCGGTCCAAGGGGCAAATCAGCGGCTTTTTTGACCGATTTTCCGAGCGTAGCCCGCCGTCGGTGCCCCGCGGCCTGTGAAAGTATAGATTCCTGCAAATCCATACAGGCGGCGATGGGCGCCCGCGCCAATAGAATTGTTGTCGAAAGAAAAGCGCAATTAACATAGATTAGTTGTGCTTTTTGGCGAACGGTGTAACTCGATGCCGAATGCCACTACACGAACATAATATTGCTGCCTCTTTCAAGGCGATATGTGAAAATGCGACAGCGGCGCTGTTCGTGATCGATGCCAAGCAACAGTGCATCTATGCGAATCCGGCTGCGGAAACACTGACTGGCTTCAAGGCCCGGGAATTGATAGGCCAGCGGCTTCACGATCTTATCCACCATAGCCGCCCTGACGGAAGCAAATATCCTATTTCTGAATGTCCTTTGGACAGTGGCCTGCCGGCCAATTCGCGCGAGCAGGGCGAGGATATTTTTGTTCACGCCGACGGCAGCTTCTATCCGGTGTCCTATACCTCCAGTCCCATCATCGAACACGGCAATCTTGTCGGCAAGGTGATAGAAGTGCACGGCCTCGCCAAGAAAAGGGCGATCGCCCGCGAGCGAGAACGCGAAAAAGCGCTGCTGGCGAAAACTTTTGACAATGCAGCCGTCGGCATCGCCCATGTCGGGCATGACGGGAGCTGGCTGCGGATCAATGACAGATTATGCGCCATTGTTGGCTATCCGCGCGAGGAACTGCTGACGATGACTTTTCAGGACATCACCCATCCTGATGATCTTAGCGGCGATCTTGAATTATATGAAAAGCTGAAGAGCGGGGAAATCAGCGGCTATAATCTGGAAAAACGATATTACCGCAAGGACGGGAAGCTGATCTGGGTGCGGCTTACCACGTCGTCCCAGAAAAACGGCTCGGGCGAGATGGAATTTTGCATCGCGGTGGTGGAGGATATCACCCGCGTGAAGGAACATCAGCAGCATCTCGATATCATGGCCGGGGAGCTTCAGCACCGGGTGAAAAATACACTGGCGACCGTGCAGGCCATTGCCAGGATGTCATTGCCCGATGATACGGTTGGCAAGGAAGCCTTTGTCTCCCGCATACTTGCGCTCAGCCGGTCTCACGATTTGCTGCTTGCACAGAATTGGTCGGGTGCAGCCATCTCGGACATCGTGGAACAGGCCATTCACCCTTTCGGCGGGACGGAAGGCGGCCGGATCACGGCCTCCGGCCCGGATTGCAGACTGTCGTCACGGACGTCGCTTGCTCTCTCAATGGCGCTGAATGAACTGGGCACCAATGCAGTGAAATATGGCGCATTGAGCGGTGATCAGGGAGTGATCGATATCGACTGGCATTTCACACCGGGGACGGAGAAGACCCAGCTCGAATTAAAGTGGCAGGAAAGCGGCGGGCCGGAAGTTTCTCCACCGCAACGAAAAGGTTTTGGAACGACTTTGATAGAGCGCGCGTTGGCTTCAGAGATGCAAGGGGAGACTGCTGTTGAATATCCGCCATCCGGTGTGATTTTCAAATGTTCTTTCCCGGTCGAATGAAACACGAATTGAAAGTCATTCTGTGCCTGAATTTTCCATCCTGGTTGTCGAAGACGATGCCATGCTTTCGCTTGCGATGGAAGATATCCTGCGCAAGCTGGGGCACACCAATCTAGAATTTGCCTTCGATCTGCCCGGAGCCTTGCAAATCGCGGAGGACAAGCGCTTCTCGCTTGTGTTTCTCGACGTCGATCTCAACGGCAAACTGACGCTGCCGGTTGCCCGGATGCTTCGACAGAATAATATTCCCTGGTTTTTTACAACAGGATTTGGTTCGCGCTTTGATTATGAGGATCTCGAGGGGGCTCCCATCATCCGCAAGCCCTATTCGGAACAAGACATAAAACAGGCGATAGCCAGCACGCAAGCGGACTGATCCGGTGCGTTCGCGGGATTTATAAGAACGATGTCCATCGCTCGTGGCTTTGCTCTGCGAAGAAATGGTGCGGGTAAATCTTTCCTTATCGTGGTCCCAATTGCAGGCCTAAAGTATATCTTCCCTTAATCTTATTGAAACGGTCAGCTGTTAGTCTGTTTGTCTATTTTGGGATAGTGAACATGCAAGCGACGAGACGGCCAGAACATAAATCGGGAGGCAGGCGAGGCCTGCTGAATATGGTAGCGCTATCGGGAGCTGTCGCTGTATTCGTTGGCCTGAGCAGTTGGCTTCTGCCGCAGGCGGTGGCAAAAATTTTTGGTGCCGCAACCTTCCTTGATGAGACCCTCAGCGCCGCTCTTTTGCTCAATATTGCCCTGATATTGCTGATCTGGCGTGGTTCTCAAGTTCTCTCCCGGCAAGCACAGGTTGCGGACGATGCGCAGCGTGAGGTCGGCATGGTCGCCGTTCAGGACTATGCCACAGGGTTGCTGAATCGGCCGGGCATAAGCGCGATCATTGGAGAGAAGCTAGACGTCGGAGAAAATATCTCTCTGATCAATCTGGATCTCGACAATTTCAAAAAAATCAATGACCTTTATGGGCATGAAACGGGCGACATAACGTTGAAAGAGGTTGCCGACCGTCTGCTTGCCGTAACGCCTGACCATTCTTGTGCGCGGCTCGGCGGTGACGAATTTGCCGTCTTGCTCAGCGGAGAGGCTGCCAGACCGGAAAATACCCGGGCTATCGCCAATGAGATCCAGAAGGCCTTTGGCGAGCCCGTTTCCGTTTGTGGGACCATCACCGAGATCAGTGCATCCATGGGCATATATGACCAGGTGCAGCCCGGTTCGGCTATCGCGGATATTTTCCGGCGCAGCGATATCGCAATGTATGAGGCAAAAAAGGCTGGCGGCGCACGCATAGTTCGCTTCGAACCGGCGATGGAAGCCCAAGTGCAGCAGCGTTACAAAATGGAAGCCGATATGAGAGAGGGTATTCCCAAAGGGGAATTCGTGCCTTTCTACCAGCCACAATATGGCATTCGCGGCTCCAATCTTGTCGGGTTTGAAGTGTTGGCCCGATGGAATCATCCCAGCGGCGAACTGATAGAGCCGACGGATTTCATCCCGCTTGCCGAAGCGACAGGGATGATTTCGCCGCTCTCCTTTTCGGTGATGCGTCAGGCCTTTGCCGATGCGAAACAGTGGGATCATTCGCTGGTGCTGGCGGTGAACATCTCCCCGGTCCAGCTGACTGACCCACATCTCGACAAGCAGATCATGAAGATACTCGCGGAAACAGGCTTCCCGGCTCAAAGACTGGAGCTGGAGATTACCGAAAGCAGCCTGCTCGAGGATACGCCGCTCGTCCTCCGGACAATCATCAGCCTGAAAGCGCTGGGCATCAGGATCTCGCTGGATGATTTTGGCACGGGCTATTCCTCGATGACCCAGTTGAAAGCCTTTCCGTTCGATCGCATCAAAATTGACCGCAGCTTCGTATTTTCGATGCTGGACAATGACGAAAGCGCTGCAATCGTGAAATCGATCGCGTCGCTTGCCACCTCGCTCAACGTGCCGATCACTGCGGAAGGGATCGAGTCCGATGAAATGCGGGGCTATCTCGACGAGATCGGCTCGATGGACGGGCAGGGCTGGCTTTACGGGCGAGCGACTTCCAAAGAGGAGCTGATAAAATTGCTCCCGCAGATCGCTCTGGTGGCTGGCGGTTATGATATTGAGAATCTGAAAATTGTTGGCGAACCCGATTCGCCTTCCGAAGATCAGGATAGCGAGCACGAGGTCCCGAAAAGCGCTGCGGGATAGATCGCCGCTGCACTGTTGGTGACGAGCAACCTCTTTTTCAGACCGCACGGGGGTACGCTGGCGCGGGAAACATGGTTCATCCGCAGCGGATATATTGCGTTGTTCCGGAAAATAAGGGCGCTTGCACCCCTGTTCAGTGCGACCGGCCCCGCAGTCCGGTGCTCTGATGTCTGTGGAGGTGCGTTAGGGATTCGAACCCTAGATACCATTGCTGGCATACCGCATTTCGAGTGCGGCGCTTTCGACCACTCAGCCAACGCACCTCATAGACGGGGCAGCATCTAGCGATGATAAGGCAACCCCGCAACCCATATCAGGACGTCGGGAAAATTCATTTGTGCCTTCGATCTTCGCGATGCCGAATCCGGCTTGAAATCCCGTTCTATCACGTCCAGTTCGGTTCAACTCCTGTGCTGTGAGTGAGAGTTTCGAATTTTGTCCAGATTGGCCGAAGAAAATGATTGTCAGCGTCATCCCGACTGGATGACAAGGCTGCTCTTGAGCGGGCTGCTGGTGCTTGCCAGCTTGTCGCTCGGGATGCAATTTCATGCGCTGCGGGGCGCCAGCCCCTACCAGAATATCGATCAGTCGCTGGTGGCAGCCAAGGCGGATTCCGCGCCTTATGTGCTGACGAAGACAGTCCAGCCGATAGCATTGACCCGAAAACAGGTTCCGCAAGATAATGGTCCCGACATGGCGCCAAAAATGGCTGTCTTGCGCGATTATCCCGGGTCCAGTGCGCCATCCGGGTCAGCCCGCGCTGCCGCCGTTGTCGGCTTTGTCGCGGAGCATATATTGTTCCGGGATGGCTCCCGCACGATATCGTCGCGCGCGCCTCCGATGCATTTTTCAGGCTAGAATAGAACCAGACCCCACGGGGGTCTTTTGGAAACATCACGGAACAGCCTGTTTTTGCAGTTGCTGGTCGTGACTGAAATTGAAATGCACAAAATGAATGAAATAGATAATGGCTCTGCCGCACGAACGGCAGACAATGGACGTTTGTATATCGAAAGCCTGCTGGCGGAATATCCAGCCGTCACCGAACATGACAGGCTGGCGATCCTGTCCTTCCTCTCGACCGCGCCGGCGCTGGAAACCGCCTTGCTGACCTGCAACGAGAGGATTGCGGAGCGGCTGAAAGCGTTCCGGCATGATCACCGCAAGCAGCTCGGCGTCACTTTGCGGAATTGGTTATATCTGGCGATATTGCTCAGCTTTGTTGCCTTTGCAGTTTTTCTGATGTCGGAGGCTGGAAACTAGAGTGATCCGGAATGGCTACAGGGCAGGGCGATCCTGTCCTGTAGCATCTGATCCTGCGTGCGCGAACCGCAGCACGGAAAAAATGTCATTGCTTGCGGATCAAAAGCCGGGGCTGCGTCGTTCTTTTGCCAGCAACCAAAAAGGAGACGTGCAATGCGTAACATATCACTGGTTCTAGGCCTGGCTCTTGCGGCCGCAACCACTTCCCCGGTTCTTGCCCATGCCGGCAAGGATAGCCATGCCGTGGTGCGGTCCGAACCAATCTCCGGGGTCTACAACAAGTTCTGGTATAATTATCTCGCCGATGTGCTCGAGGCCGACAAGGAATTGAAAAGCGACCTGCGCCGCGCAACCGATGCAGAAGACAAGCGCGATGCGTGGGCAGAATATGAGCATGAGCTGGCCGATGCCGACAAGGATTATGTCAAGGAAATGCGCGAGCATCACTATGTTGTTGGCCGGGTAACCGTCGGCTACTAGTCTCTCGGTTATGAAACGAAAAAGGCGGGGTTTTCTCCCGCCTTTTTTGTATCCGCTGTATCGATCGATCCCGGTCTTCCGGCTCAATCCCAACCGCTGTCCCGCAATGTGCGCTCGGTATCCGCATCGACCGGTGCGTCAGTCATCATCTCCGCAGCGATGGCATTGAGCGCGCTGCTCGAAGCCTGCCGATAGTCGCCTTGCGCGCCGCCGGGGAGGGTATTGACCATCTTCCAATTTTCGCCTTCGCGGCAGCCGATGCCGGAGACGGCCTCGCCGGTAAAACTGCGGCAGATATTGCCGGCCTTCGCCCGAAAGGTCAGGCCGATGCGATAGTCACTGTCATCGGGTTGAGCCGAAGCGAGCTGCTTGTCGAGCGCGTGTTCCAGAGTGCCGCTGGCGATGAGCGCGCCACCCTGTTGTGCAAAGGGGGAGTCGGATCCACCGCCAAGTCCATATTGACCGACCACGATGCCTAACGCCAAGGTCGCCGCCATCGCACCCCATTGGACAATGCCGAAGCCACGGCCTTGTCGCTTCGCATGGATCTGATCGGCTTTCCGAGCTGCGAAGCTGTGGTCCACACCGGGTGCCGCGGCGGACGCCAGCATCGCCGTCAGACGGTCTGGAATCTCCTCGCTGAGAACCGGCGCATAATGGGCTGCCAGTTTTCCCCGCAGCGCGCGCTCCCGGCCAATCTGTTCGGCCAGCATGGCATCGCTCGCCATTGCTTTCTCGATACGCTTGGCGGTGACCGCATCACACTCGCCGTCGACATAGGCCATGATGGTCTGTTGATCGAAGGTCATGCGGCTTCTCCCAGTTCGCGCTGAAGGGCTTCGCGACCGCGCACCAGACGTGAGGTCAGGGTGCCGATCGGAATATCGAGCAAGGCGGCGGCTTCCTTGTAGGCGAAGCCTTCCACCAGAACGAGGGAGACGGCCTCGCGCTGCTCCATCGGCAGGCGGTCCATCGCCCGGTCGACGTCGCGGAGTTCCATTCGGCTTTCCATGCGCCGATGGTCGTCGCCAGCGACATTCGCCATCGCGTCCTCGTCATTGGCTACATGCTCGCGGCGGCCCGCGGCGCGCACCGTATCGATCCAAATATTACGGGTAATTCTGTACATCCAGCTATCCAGTCTCGTTCCTGCCTGCCACTGGTCGCGCTTGTTCAGGGCGCGTTCCAGGGCCATCTGGCACAGGTCATCTGCGTCATTGATATCGCGCGTCAGGCTGCGGGCAAAACGCCGCAATCGCGGGAGTAACTCCAGCAGATCCTGTTCAAAGGCCATTCAGAGCGGATATCCTTTATTGATGGTCTATGGATGAAACGATGCGTCTGGCTCGTTTAATCCACGAATGCAAAATAAATGCAATCCGCTTGCGATTGCCAAACCGGTTCCGGTACATAAGGAGGCAGACATGAAAATCACGGTCAAATGGATCGCCGCTGCACTGCTCCTGATTGTGCCTGCGGCCGCCTTTCCGCAACTCGCATTGCCCACCGTCGGTCCCGTCCTCCGGCTTCCCGATCAGCGACTTGACGGCATGACCGATCCCTTGATCGATCCAGTCAGCGGGATGGTGGATGGCAGTGTTCTTGACCGATTGACCCCCTCAGAGCTCAGGAGCGTGCTGAAACAGCTCCGGATTGACCGGCTCAACCAGTTTGTCCGCCAGAACGGGGACTATGTCGAGCGCGATCGCAACGGTGATCCGGCCGTTCGCGGCGTCCTGATCGCCACCGCTATATCCGCGTCATCCGTTGAACGGGCGGAGCAGGCCGGCTTTCGGATATTGGAGCACAGCGAAATCGAGGGACTTGATCTCAGCTATGTAAAATTCGCCACCCGGCCGGGAAAATCGCTGAAGTCGGAGCAAAAGCGACTGCAAAAGCTGGCCGGTGAAGCCGAAATCAGCGCCGACAATATTTACTTTGCCAGTGGTTCCAGTCCGCTCGCGTCCAACGCTGTGCTATTGGCAAATAGTGCGGTACGGTCAGGCGCCATGGGACTGATCGACGGTGGCGTGGCCCGGCATAGCGCAATTACAATGCCGGTCGAGCAGCGCGGATTTGCCAGGGGCGCACCAAAGGCGAGCAGCCATGCCACCGCGATTGCATCGCTGATCTCCAGCAGTCTGCAAGCCGGCCCGCGCGGTCTTTTGGCGGCCGATATCTATGGCAGCGACCCGGCCGGCGGCAACGCCAGCGCCATTGCCCGGGCACTGGGCTGGATGGCGCAGAGACATGTTCCGGTTGTCGCGATCAGCCTGGTCGGCCCCGATAATGGCCTGTTGTCGCGCGCCATCAAGGCGGCTCAGGGGCAAGGCATGCTGATCGTCGCTGCGGTGGGCAACGACGGTCCCGCTGCACCGCCGCGCTATCCCGCAGGCTATAAAGGGGTGATTGGAGTGACCGGTGTAGATCAGCACGAACACGCCCTGCCGGAAGCCGGGATCGCAACGCCGGTCGATTTTGCGGCTCCGGGTGCCGGGATCAAGGGGGGCTCACCGGAGGGAAAGCTGGTTGCGCTGCGTGGCACATCCTTTGCGGTGCCGCTCGTGGCGGCCCGGCTCTTGTCCCATTATCCGGTGGTAAATATCAGCCGGATCGAGCCCGCGGTCACGGGATTGATCGATGAGGCAAAAGACCTGGGCAAGAAGGGTGCCGATAAAATCTATGGCCATGGCCTGATCTGCGGAAAGTGCGGAATCCGCTGATCTTTCGAAAAATATTTCGCGCTTCACGGATTAAACCGCAAGGCCGCATCGTTCTCCTACCAGACGACGAAAATATCATCGTCCTGCAAGGAGAAAGACCATGAAAAACCTTATCGCAAGCACATTGACCATCGTATTGATCACCGCAACGCCTGCATCGGCACAATTGCTCGGTGGGAGCGGCGGTGTAGGCGGCGCGCTGGGCGGTACCCTGGGCGCTGATCCTATCGGTCGCACGGCCGGCACCATCACTGGCCAGAGCGACATCAGCAATTCAACGCGGCTTGACCGTAAAATCGACACCCGGTCAGGCAAAATTGACGCGAGCGCCGATAGCAGCTCGACCGCCAATGGCTCATTGATCGGGACGGCTGATTTGCCGGACAATGCGGTCAGCAGCTCTGTGGACGGTTCCGCGTCAAGTTCGGCAAAGGGCAACGCCAGTGCCGATCTCATCGGTACCGATGCGGTCCGCTCGACCACCGGTCAAGTTGTCGGCACCGCTCGCAATACGGCGGGACGCGCACGGTCGACCGCAAATGGCGCGCTTTCCAACGTCGCCAATCGCGCATCGGGTGTCGGCTCATTGGCGGGAAGCGCGGCCGGTAGCGGAAGTGCCATGGCCATGGGCAATCTCGGTCAACTGGCTGCCTCGGGCAGTACCGCCGCAAACGCCGGTGGTATGTTCGCGGTCGAACCGGGCATGCCCATTCAGGACCCCAAGGGCCGCGTCATTGGCCATGTCCAGTCGGTCCGTCAGTCGGGTGCCGGAGTTGTGCAATCGGTGATTGTTGAATCCGGGAACCGGACGGCAGAACTGCCTGCGGCCAATTTTGCGGGATCGGGGAATGTCCTGGTGACCGCGATGAGCAAGGGCGAAATTAAGAAGGCATCGCAGGCAGGAAGCAATGCGCCGCAAGGCGAGCCAACCGAATAGCCAGTTCGTGGAAATGGTGTTGATAATGTGACCCCGTTCGTTGCACCATTTTCATCGGGAGGCGCGCCGGAAATTCCCGGCGCGCCTTTTGCTGTTTCGGTTCATTTCCTCGAATCGAAAATCCTTATCCTTTCATTCGACTCAAACCCTGAGCACCCTTCGGGTGCCCCTTGCCGGGTGAATCGCACTTATCGCCAATAATAGCTGGGAAATGTCGCGGTTTTTTGGCACGATGAGTATCGGGCAAGGGACAGCTGCATGACCAAGAAGAAAATCACCGAATATCGATCGCATCTGCAGGACGTACTGGACGCTCCGGAGGGAGCACATATTGCGGCCCTTTTCGATTTCGATGGCACCATCATTGCCGGCTATTCTGCAACCGCAATGCTGTGGGAGAAAATCAAGCGGCGGGAAATGACCGCCGAAGAAGTGGTCGAAACGATCAACGTGATGGCACAATATAGCACCGGCAATATGGGTTTTTCCGGGCTGATGACCGGCGCTGCGAAATTCATGAAAGGCGTGACCGAAGAAAGCTATTTCGAATTTGGTGAAGAATTGTACGAAAAGCATATCGCGCGCAAAGTCTTCCCGGAGGCGCGGGCGCTGATCGAAGCTCATCGGGCGAAGGGCCATACGATCGCCATTGTCTCGTCCGCCACGATCTACCAGATCGAGCCAACGGCACGGGATCTCGATATCGAGCATGTGCTGTGTTCGCAATATGAAGTCGAGAATGGCGAGTTCACCGGCAATATCATTCGCCCGCTCTGCTTTGGCGAGGGCAAGGTTCTCGCCGCGGAAAATCTCGCCGCCGATTATGGTCTGGATCTGGACCAGAGCTATTTTTATTCGGACAGTTATGACGATATCGAATTGCTCGAACGGGTCGGCAAGCCGAGGCCGCTGAATCCGAACACGAAATTGCGCGAGGCGGCGCGGGAACATGGCTGGCCGCTGGAAAAATATGAGAGCCGGGGGCAGGGCAAACCGGTAGACTATATCCGCACGATTTATGCGACCGGCTCGCTGATCGGGTCGGCGATCGCGTCGCTGCCGATCTGGGCGCTGACCGGATCGCAGCGGGAAGCGATGAATTTCTCCACCGGCCTGTTCGGCGATATTGCCACGGCGCTGACCGGCTGCGAACTGGAGGTCACCGGGGAAGAGAATCTCTGGACATCGCGGCCGTGCATCTTTGTGTTCAACCATCAGAGCAAGGCGGACGTGATGATCCTTGCCAAGCTGATCCGGCGGGACATGGGTGGCGTCGCCAAGAAGGAGGTTCGGGATACGCCGATCATCGGCAAACTGATGGAACTGGCTGGCACCGTGTTTATCGACCGGGCCAACGCAGGGAGCGCGATAAAGGCGATGGCACCGCTGATCGACGCGGTTAAGAATGACGGAAAATCGATCGTCATCGCGCCGGAGGGTACGCGGACCCTGTCGCCGAAACTGGGCCCCTTCAAAAAAGGCGCGTTTCACATGGCCATCCAGGCCGGCGTGCCGATGGTGCCGATTGTCATTCATAATGCCGGCGACGTCGCGCCGAAAAATGAATTTCTGATGCGTCCTGCGAAGGTCCGGGTGGACGTTCTCCCGGCGGTGGACACCAGCAAATGGTCGGCGCGGACGATGAACCAGCATGTCGCGGAAGTGCGCGGCATGTTCCTCGAGGCGCTGGGGCAGGCGGAAGAAGAGGATGCGCTCGAAGCGCTGGTCAACGAAGAGCAGGCACCGGCTAACAAGACCGGCGGCGGCGACCCGCCTGCGCGCGCATCGGCAAAGCCGAAAAAGACCGCGGCGCGAAAGAAGGCAGGGGCTCCCAAGGCAAGCGCCAAGAAAGCAGTAACAAAAAAAGCCGTTGCAAAGCCGTCCGCGAAGCGATCTACCCCGAATAGCAAATCCGCAGCCGCAGAGACACCAGCGATGGAAGCGGCGAAATAGACAGTAATCGGGGAGCGGGGATGGACGAAGCGAAGCAGATAGCAAATTCAGGACCGCTGCTCGCGCAAGGCCCGAAGCTATTTGTGATAGATGCCCGCAACGGTGTCGAGCGGCGCTATCTTCTCGACTGGCTTCACACATCCATGGCCGAGGGCGGCCCCGGCGGGAAGCTGAACTGGGTGAGTCTGCCGATATCCGACGAACGGGCAAGAATTCGCCTCGGCCGTCTCGCCGAAAAATTGAGAGGAAGTTCCGACACGCTGGTGGTGCCGGTTCGCATTGCCTGGCGGATTCCGGATTTCGAAAAAAGCCGCGCAGTAAGGATGCGCCATGTCATATTCGGTGATCCCCGAAATCCGGGCAGCTTTCGCGCCTGGTCGATTTTGTTGCGGGACAAGCGTCGGGCTCATTGCCTGACCGGTCAACCCGCTACCATCGGCGAGCTGGAACAAAGCTTTGCCGAGCTCAGCAAGGATTATACCCAGACCGACAATACCGAATTTGCTGCCTTCGTGGTGCGACAGGCTGGCCTGGTGCTGGATATTGCCGAGCGCGGACTGCGGGGCCGTCGCTACAAGGTGCCGCGGCATGTCGCCGACGGTCTGCGCAGCGATGCGCGGTTCCGTGCCGCCATGACCAAGCTTTCCACCGATACCGGACAAAGCGAAACGGTACTGTACGAGCAAGCCGCCAAATATATGAAGGAACTGATCGCCCGGCCCAGCCCTCTGTTTATCGACATGAAGGCAAAACTCGACCGGTTCATGCTGTCGCAGGGCTATGAAGACGAGGTCGTCTTTGACCGCAAGGAACTGACTCGGCTGCGCAAGACCATGCGGGAACATCCGACGCTGCTGCTGTTTACGCACAAAACCTATATTGACGGTGTGACTGCCACGGACCTGGCTTATCAGAATGACTTGCCGCTCATTCATGTTTTTGGCGGCATCAATCTGGATTTTTTCGGTCTCGGTTTCATGCTGCGCCGGGCCGGCACGATTTTCATTCGCCGGAGTTTCGAGAATAATCCGGTCTACAAGCTCGTCCTGCGCTATTATGTCAGTTATCTGCTCGAGAAACGCTTCCCGATGACCTGGGCATTCGAGGGAACGCGGTCGCGGCTCGGCAAGCTGATGCCGCCGCGCTATGGTCTGCTGAAATATGTGATGGACAGCGCTCACACCAACGAAATCGAAAATGTGCACATCATTCCGGTGGTGACCAGTTTTGATCTGATCCGGGATGTCGAGGAATATGCCAGCGAACAGACGGGCCGGATCAAGAAGCCGGAGTCGCTGAGCTGGTTCATCGGTTATCTGCGCAGCCTGCGCGAACCGATGGGCAAGGTCTATGTTGACTTCGGTGAACCGGTGATTGTCAAAAAGGCACCCAATCCGAATGACCGGCTGGCCCTGTCGAAAATGGCTTTCGAGGTTGCCGTTCAGGCCAACCGGGCGACGCCGCTGACGCTGACCTCGCTGATGTGTCTTTGCCTGCTGGGTACGGCTCCTCGAGCGATGACCGAAGGAGAATTGCGGGCCGCGATAAATTTTCTGGTGGGCTGGGCGCGGGAGCGCGGCATTCGGATGAGCGAGGATCTGACCGACAAGAATCTCGAGGGTGTCCAGCGCGTCGTCGAGACTCTGGTCAATAACGGCTTGGTCGTGCGCTATGACAAGGGGTCGACGCTGGTATACGCGATCGAGCCGGATCAGCATCCGATTGCCAGCTATTATCGCAACTCCATCATCCACCATTTTCTCGACAAGGCGATCATCGAACTGTCGATCCTGAAGGCCCGGGAGGTGAACGACCGAAACGCTGCGGATGTCTTCTGGGAAGAGACGGACCGGCTTCGTGATCTGTTCAAGTTCGAGTTTTTCTATCCCGAAAAACAGCAATATCGCGATAATCTGAAAGCGGAACTGCAGCGGTGCGATCCGGAATGGCAGATCAAGCTGGAAGAGGGTGGCATCAAGCTGATCAGTCTTACCAACCGCCTTCAGCCACTGGTGGGCCATTCGGTGTTCCTGCCCTTCGTGGAAGCCTATACCGTCATTCTCGAAATTCTGTCACGAATGGAACCCGGCGATGCGATCGACAAGAGAAGCTGCGTGGAAACCGCGCTGAAGGAAGGCCGGCAAGCCTATCTGCTCCGCCGGATTACCAGCGAGGCATCGATCGGGAAAATCCTGTTCGAAAATGGCTTCAAGATGGCGGCAGGACTGGGTCTGACCGGTGAAACCAACGCGGGGAAGATTGCCGAGCGGAAGGCCCTGTTGCGCAAATTCCGTGCTCTTTCGCGGCGGATGGAAAGATCGCGGCTCGAAGTGCTTGCGCTCGCTGACAAGATATTTGATTGATAGCGCTGTCGAAAGGACATGATGGATGACCGAGCAGACCCATATTAGCCAGTTGAGCGCACAGGATGCCCAGTTTCTTTACATTCAGTCAGCGACCAATCTCACGCATTTGATGGCTGTCTATATCTATGATCCGTCGACCGCTCCGGGCGGGAAGGTGAGGTTCAAGGATATTATCGAACATATGCGAAAGCGGATGGACGTGTCGCCGATGTTCCGGCGGAAACTCTATCGGCTGCCGCTGGACATCGATCATCCCTATTGGGTTGAAGACGAGCATTTCGATCTGGAAGCGCATATTTCGCACAGCCGCCTTCCGGAACCGGGGGACTGGCGGCAATTTTGCATTCATGTGGCTCGCCATCACAGCAAGCCGCTGGATATGACCCGGCCCCTCTGGGACATGTATGTGGTCGAGGGGCTCGACAATATTCCCGGCTATGCCAAGGGCAGCTACGCCATTTTGACCCGAATCCACCACTCCACCATCGATGGCGTGTCCGGCGCCCATTTTTTCGCGGCGATCTCCGACAAGGATGTCAACGGCACGCCCGCAATCCCGCTGCCGGAAGGACCCTCTGCAGCCAACAAGCTGCCAACGGCCACCGAGATATTGAACCGCGCTTGTAACAGTACCGTCACTTCGCCGGTGAAATTGACTCAGGCGCTGCTGAAATTTACGCCGGCGCTGCTTTCGACGGCGCAGAAAAGTCTGAAGGGGGGTGACGAAAAAACCGACACCGGTGTTCCGCAAACCCGCTTCAACGCTGCGGTCACGCCCCATAAAATGTTCGATGCGGTGACATTCGATCTGGAAGAACTCAAGAAAATGCGTCTCAAGGTCAGGGATGCGACCATCAATGACGTGGTGCTGGCCATTTGCAGCGGCGCGCTTCGCCACTATCTCAACAAGCACAAGGAACTCCCGAAGGAATCCCTGGTGGCCGTCGCCCCGGTCAATGCGCGCAGCCGTTCGGGTGATGAAGCCAATCCGGGCAACAATCTCTCGGCCATGACGATAAAAATCTGGTCCAATATCCCCGATCCGGTCAAGCGTCTGGAAGCGATCAAGGATACGACCCGCGAAACCAAGGCGGCGAAATCGGGCCTTAGTGCGCGGATCATGACCGATCTCACCAGGCATATTCCGGGTGTGACGATGGCGGGTGTGGCGCGCCTGTTGACCGACGAACGATTTGCCCCGCGGATGAGTAATTTAATGGTATCCAACGTTCCCGGCCCGCAGATTCAGCTCTACATGAACGGTGCAAAGCTGACGCATCAATATGGGCTGGCACCTTTGGCCCACGGGATGGGGCTGTTCATTGCCACACCGAGCTATAATGGGACTATTTCCTTCAGCATCATCTCCGATCGCAAAATGATGCCCGATATTGAGTTTTTCCGAGAATGCCTGCAAAGAGCGTTTGATGAACTGAAGGACGCCAAGCCAAGTGCTGACGCAGGCTTGACCAAAAAGACGGCGGCGGCACCAAAAAAGCCGGCAACACCCAGCGACGGTTCGGTGATGTATCGGCGGGTGGCCAAAAAGCCCAGAGCTCCTGGATCAAGGGCAATCGGCGGGAACAAGCCGAAAGTGAAATAAGGAGCGGATAGTTTGCACGCCGACCGGTTCCCGGAAGGCGGATGCGATCTTGTATATTTTTGGCGAAAGAGTGAACCGAACATGATCCTGACCACGACTTTGAAAATGGAAAAAGCCATGGCGCAAGCCAACAGCTATTCCGAATGGTCGCAAGCGGCGAAGGCCCACGACCAATCCACCGGGGTCGACAAATGGAAGGAAACTGACGAAAGCAAGCATTTTGACTATAAGTCGATCCGCCGCCGCCTCAAACGCCTCTCTACATTGTGGAAATCGCAGGATAATGCAGGCCTTCTGTATGCGTTGAATGAGGGCATCCACGGAAATATGGATGGCATGGGGCATGCTCGGCTTTATCAGAAAGCGAAATTCGGTACGAAGCAGCTGATCCAGGACTATGTCGATGCGATCGTAAATTCGCTGGAATATCTTGCCAGCGCCAAAGTGACCGATATCCCGTTTGAGGAGAAGCTCGATTTCTTCCGGCGGGCGCAACATTGCTATGGCCGGTCGGCCTTTCTGATGAGCGGGTCCGGGGCCTATCTTTATTTCCATGTCGGAGTGGTGAAAGCGCTCTGGGAGCAGGGATTGTTGCCCCATATCATGTCGGGGTCAAGTGGCGGTTCGGTGGTCGGAGCGCTGATCAGCACACGGACAGATGATGAAATTCCGCCCTTTTTCAAGCCAGAAAATCTTGTTCTTGGCCCCGATCACGAAGTCGATGGACAGACTGGTCTGCTGGGCGGGCCGCGGCAAATGCGGGCGGATGAAATTCGCCAGCGGCTCACCGATCTGCTCCCCGATCTGACCTTTCAGGAGGCCTATGAACTGACCGGCCGCCATCTCAATGTGTCGATCGCTCCGGCAGAAAAGCATCAGACCTCGCGGCTGCTGAATGCCATAGCCTCGCCCAACGTCTATATTCGCGAAGCGGTTCTGGCTTCTTGCGCAGTGCCCGGCATCTATCCACCGGTCACGCTGGCGGCGAAAGATCATCGCGGTGAGCGCGTGCCCTATCTGCCCAACCGCAAATGGGTGGACGGATCGGTGACGCATGACTTGCCGGTAAAGCGGCTCGCAAGGCTCTATGGCGTGAACCACCATATCGTCAGTCAGGCCAACCCGTTGATCACCCCCTTTGCCACAGATTTTAGCCAGGTCCGCAACCCGCTGTCCTCGATCCGCAATGCGACCACAGCGACGATGAAAGCCTGGCTGAATGCCAATGTCGAAATCATGCAAAAACCCCTGTCCTATTTCCCGCGTCTCAACAGTATGGCCAATATGGCGCTTTCGGTAATCAATCAGGACTATACAGGCGATATCAACATCATCCGCCCGACGATGTTCTGGGGGCCTGCCAAGATTTTGAGCAACTTGCCGGTCGAGGATATTGCCGAATTGATCCAGCTGGGCGAGCGTACGACCTGGCCCAAGATCGAGATGGTGCGCACGCAGACCAAGATCAGCCAGACACTGGATCGCATCCTGTTCGAATATGAAAATGAACTGGCCCATGACCATGAACTGGCGATGAAAAGGAAGATCGCTTGAAACAGCAAGACGGGACGTTAACGCTGCCGAACGGATCGAAAGCCGCCGGAGCAAAACTCCATCTCCGGAAATGGCTGCCCGAGGGTCCGCCCAAGGCGATAATCTTGCTTGTCCACGGCTATGCCGAACATAGTGGACGCTATCAATATTTTGCCGAACATTGCGTGGACAGGGGATATGCAGTGTTTGCTCTGGATCACTGGGGCCACGGCCGTTCCGACGGTGTGCCGGGATATGTTCCGGACTTTTCGGTGTTTCACGATGGCGTAGAACAGCTATGGGCATGTGCCAGGCACGATTTTCCGGAACTGCCGATGATGCTGGTGGGTCATAGCATGGGGGGCTTGATCAGCGCGACCTATCTGCTCGCTAACCAGTCCAGATTTGCCGCCTGCGTGCTATCGGGTCCAGCGATCAAGGCCGCAGAGGAACCCTCTGCATTTTTGAAGGCTGTTAGTGGCTTTCTATCCCGTTTCTTCCCCAAACTGGGGGTCGTCGAGCTGGATCCGAATGGCGTCAGTCGCGATCCCCAAGTGGTCTCTGATTATCTGGCTGACCCCCTGGTTTATAACGGTAAGATGGGTGCCCGGCTGGCGGCGGAAATGCTTAACAACATGACCCATATTCAGCAGCATGCCGAAAAGATTTCCCTGCCGATCCTCCTCCTGCATGGTGAAAAAGACAGTCTGGCGGCAGCCGACGGTTCGAAATTTCTGGACGGCCATATCGCCTCGTCCGACAAGACGCTCATTCTTTACCCGGACCTTTTTCACGAGATATTCAACGAACCGGAGAAAGATGCAGTGCTGACCGACATGACCGACTGGTTGGACCGACACGTAGCGGCGAGAGGAACATAAGGTGCAAGCAATAGAAATAATCCTGACCATTTTGGGCATTCTGGTGCTGGCACTGATCGCGGTCTATGCATTTTTTCCGCGCAGCCTGTATGGATTCTTGCGCAACGCCTTGCGGCGAAAAGGCAAGCTGAAGGAAAAGTCGGTCAAGGTAGGCGATCTGGCCTGGCCCTATCTCGAGGGCGGTCCCGCGGATGGCGAACCCCTGGTGCTGTTGCATGGCTTTGGCGGCGACAAGGACAACTGGGCGATGTACGCCCCCGAAATGGTGGTGGGAAAATATCGGCTGATTGCGCCTGATCTGCCGGGTTTTGGAGATAATATCCGGGAGGCCGGGCGTGATTATGATATGGCCACGCAGGCGTCGCGCGTTCGTGATTTTCTCGATGCGATGGGCATTGAGAAATGCCATATTGGCGGCAACAGTATGGGCGGATTTGTCGCGCTGCGGTTCGCGCTGGACTATCCCGAACGCTTGCTCTCGATGACCCTTTTCAACAATGCCGGCGTCGTCGGGGCCAAGGAAAGCGAGCTCCAAAAAGAAGCGCTGGCAGGGAGAAACCCGCTGGAGATCCACAGTGCGGATGACGTCAAGCGAATGATGGCATTTGTCGCGCACAAGCCGATGAAGGTCCCGGGCCAGTTCCGGAAGATATTTTACGAAGATTTTGCTGCCCACCGAGAACTGCTCGACAAGATATTCTGGAATCTGGTGGAAGATGGGACGGTCAGAGCGTTGAATGACAGGCTGGGCGAGGTGAAGGCACCGACGCTGATCATATGGGGGCGTCATGACCAGCTGATCGACGTCAGCTGCGTCAAGGTGCTGGAAGATGGCATCCCGAATGCCGAATCGGTCATTTTTGAGGATGCCGGTCATGTGCCGATGATCGAAAAGCCGAAGGAAACTGCGGCCAGGCATCTCGAGTTTCTTGCCAAACACTGAAATCCCCTTCAGTTTGAACAGATGCACTCCCGGTAGAGGAGTTGCAGATGGAGGGTATGTATGGAATTGAAGGTTGGACTGCTCGGTGGCGGCTCATGGGGTACCACCGTCGCGTCATTGGTTTCGCGCAACGCGCCGATAAAGCTCTGGGCGCGCGACGCGGAAACCGTCGATGATATCAACAAGAATCACCGTAACAGCAAATACTTGCCCGACATCAAACTGCCGCCCGCTTTGGTGGCCACATCCGAGATCGGTGAAGCGGTGTCAGGCGCCGACGTACTGGTGATGGGCATACCCTCCAGCAATTTTCGCGCCGTCCTGGAGGAGGCCAGGCCGCATTTGCGTCCCTGGGTTCCGGTTATCAGCCTTACCAAGGGTCTCGAACTGGCGACCAGCAAACGGATGACCGAGGTGATCGAAGAAGTCCTTCCCGGTCATCCGGTCGGCGTTTTGACCGGCCCCAATCTTGCCCGCGAAATCATGGCGGGTCAGGCTGCTGCCAGCGTGATTTCGATGGAAGACGAGATTATCGTGAAGCAGTTGCAGCAACTTTTCCACTCCGGCCTGTTTCGTGTCTATACCAACACCGATCTCCTGGGATGCGAGCTGGGAGGCGTTCTCAAGAATATCATCGCCATCGCCGTCGGCATGGGTGATGGGCTGGGCGCGGGGGACAACACCCGGTCTGCCCTGATTACCAGAGGGCTTGCCGAGATCACGCGCCTCGGTGTCGCGATGGGCGGCAAGCCGGAAACGTTTGCCGGTCTGACCGGCATGGGAGACATGATCGCGACCTGTACAAGTCCGCTGAGCCGCAACCGGCATGTCGGGGTCGAACTGGGCAAGGGACGGCCTATTGATGAGATCATCGAGGAAATGCATATGGTGGCCGAAGGCGTGAAAAGTGCGCCAACTGTCATTGCTCTGGCGAAAAAATACGGGGTGGCGATGCCGATAGCCGAGGATGTGTTCGAGGTTACCAAAGGCAACCGGTCGGCCGTCCGGGCGTTCCGCGGACTGGTGAATCAATCTGCTGGCGCTGAATCAGATGCGGGATGAAAATAGTCATTTTTGTGACAGATGACCGAAATCAGCGCCAAGATTTAAGGGGCCTGGCGAAGAATTTGTCAGAACCTGTCCGATATCGGCACGTTTTACAGAAATATTTTCTTCCAAATGACTCTAATGTAAGCAAATTTCTGAATCAATTAAGCATGTTACGCAATCATCCCGGTTTTACTTGCATTGAAATGGGGCATGCCATAAAATTTTATATGAAAGGCTTTGGATTTTGTTAGGCTGAGTAACGCCACACACCTTCGCCAGACATGGAGTATCATATGGACTTTCGTAGTCGTGCCGCCAATGAGCTGGATCGGAATATATCGATCGGGGCGGATGATATGATGGTCCACGCACCACACATTTCAGAGCCTGATATTTTCTCCAAACAGTTTCGCGAGATCGAACTGCGGTTCGATCGCTCCGACGAAATATTCTGGTGCTACATGAATCAGAAGTCGCGTCCGAGCTACACCTATGAGCTGGGCGAAGAGATCCAGCAGGTGCAAGACTGGATTCACTCCACTTACGCGCGGGAAGGTTCGAAAAACTCAGACCCCTTGCGCTATTTCGTCTGCGGTTCCAGAACCCCCGGGATTTACAACCTTGGCGGCGATCTGAAGCATTTCGCCGATTGTATCCGTCGTCGCGATCTCGGAGCCTTGAAAAAATACGCCCGCACCTGCGTTCACATGCAATATGAGAATAGCACCGCCTTCGGCGCGCCGATCATCACCATGGCGCTGGTTCAGGGGGACGCCCTGGGCGGCGGTTTTGAACATGCGCTGGCTTTTGACATATTGGTAGCCGAAAAAAGCGCACGAATGGGGCTGCCCGAAATATTGTTCAATCTGTTTCCGGGCATGGGGGCCTACAGCTTTCTGCGGCAGCGCCTTGGACGGAAGGATACGGAGCGGTTCATTCTCGAGGGTAAATTATTCTCGGCAATCGAATTATATGACATGGGTGTCGTCGATCTTCTTGCAGAAGACGGGCAGGGCGAGGCCGCTATTATAGAATATACGAAGGAAAACCGCAGTCGCTTTCATGCAGAGCGCGCGGTCTACCAGGCCCGCAAAATTGCGGATCCGGTTAGTCTGGAAGAACTGCTGGAAATTACCGATACATGGGCGGAAACTGCTCTCTATCTCGGAGAAGCGGACGTGCGGAAAATGGAGCGGTTGGCGTCAGCGCAGGATCGCCGTATTATTCGGTCTCTTCAGGCCGTTTGACGATCCCCTAGATCAGGGCGACTTTTTCGGAAGGTGGCTTGTCGTGGCTCGCAGTCGCTACTTCCTCGAGGCAGATGCGAATCTGGTCGACCTGCCGCTCCACTTTCGCGAGATAGTCAAACCGTCGATCGCTGAATTCCGGCTCGCTGATCACTTCCAGCTTCGAGCAGAGTTCAGCCAGACGGTTCGCGCCAATATTTGCCGCTCCGCTCTTGAACGCATGGGCGTGGAAGCGGAAGTCGTCGACCGATCCCTCAACGACCGATTTCTTTAGTGCGATCAGGATTTCATCGGCGTCGTCCAGATAGGCTTCGATTATCGATTGTACAAAAGCTTCATCGCCGATTGAGAGCAGATAATCCAGTTGGGCAGGATCAACCGCCGGCGGTTCCGCCTTGCGCATGCGGTCTTCGATATTGCTAACCACGCCCAGCGGATCGGATCCGACCCGGATCTCGGGCTGATCCGAGCGATGGTGTGTCTGCGCAGCGATAACTGCCAATAGCTCGGTGGCCTCGATAGGCTTTGTGAGCCTCAGGTCCATTCCGGCGTCGAGGCATTTTTTCTCGGTGTCCGCAGTGGAATCGGCGGTCAAGCCGATGATGGGAACATGCTTTCTGGGTCCCTCGATCTGGCGCCACAGCTTGCAGCATTCGATGCCGCCCATGACCGGCATGTTCACATCCATAAAAACGATGTCAAACGCATCCTGCTCGAGTTTTTCGAGCGCTTTTTCCCCGTCGACCACCACTATGACCTCGTGCCCCGCATTGGACAGGATCGTTTCCAGGACCATCTGGTTGGTCCGGTTGTCATCGGCGATAAGCACCCGCAGCGAGCCTGTTTTGGGTGACCTTTCAATGTCGCTCGTCTGCATTGGTTTTTCGGCACCGGAGCCGACAAATGAACAACCGATCTGGACGGCGCTGCGGATTGTGCTGAAATCGGACCCGGCTGGCAGCAAAGTGGCGAAAGCCGCTCGCAATTGAAGGTCCTTGAGATTCTTCTGTTTTCCTTCGGCCAACAGCACCGGTGGGAGTTTGGCTGCCCGGAAGGCGGACCATAGCGGCGAGAGATCATCATGATCACTCGCGATGGCTTCATCCAGCAACGCAATATCATAAAGGCCAAGATTGCGGCGATCGAGAATATTGCAGATGTCCTCCGACGCGTGGCACTGGATATGGTCTATCCGGATTGGTTGATCGTTGTCGTTGCAGATAACCGGAGCTTCCGCTTGCCGGGTCAGCGACAATATCCTGAGGCCATGGTCCTCAGTGCCCCCTTCTTCCGCTTCCACAACGTCTGCGGGGAATGACAGGGTGAATGTACTGCCAGCGCCAAGCTTGCTCTCTACCGAAACAGACCCGCCCAGCTGGCGCGCCTGTTGGCGACAAATCGCCAGCCCGAGCCCTGTTCCCCCGAATTCACTGGCGATCCTGTCATCGGCTTGCTGAAATACATCGAAGATTTTCCGCTGTGCATTGTCCGCTATGCCGGGCCCGGTATCGGTTACAGAAATCCAAATCTGGTGGTGGCCATTGGCTGAGGTAAATCCACATCTGAGCGTGATCGATCCGGTTTGAGTAAATTTCACGGCATTGCTGGTCAGATTGAGAAGGATATTGCGGATATAGTCGACCTGTCCGGAAACAAGCTTGTCGCTGCCCGGTTCCGCCTGCAGAACGATTTTGAGGTCCTTCTCTTCGGCCGAAATCTGCATGATATCCCGAACCTCTGACAGAATGCTGACGACTGAAAATGGCTTCGGGTCGGGCAGCGCATCACGCGTTTCAGAATGCGCGAAGCTGAGCAGCTGGTTGATGAGATGTAGCAGGTGACGACCTGCAGATACGCTGGTGGCAACCATGTGATGCTGCTTCTCTGGCAGTTTCATGTCCAGCAAGTGGGTCCCGTAGCCGATGATCGCGTTCAGCGGGGTCCGCAATTCGTGGCTGATGCTGGCAAGAAACAGGCTTTTGGCCTTGTTCGCCGCTTCGGCTTCTTCCTTGGCTTGCGAGATTTTGGTGATCAGCGTCGAGCAATATGCCGGTATCACTATCAGGCCGACGAGCAGGCCGATCGACAGCGAAGGGCTGTCGCGCCAATAGTCAACGTGATAGATGGTCCAGCCGAAGGAAATGGCGGCCATTGCCGAGGCCAGATACAGCCATTTCACGCCAAAGCGGAAGCCGTTGCCCAGAATGACCCATAGTAGGGCAGGATATACCGCCGCGAAGCTTTCGCCGCCGATCTGGAAGAGAAACGCAGCCGCGCCGAAATCTATGCAAAGTCCTATCAACCTGCGCGGATTCGAGGGTCTGGGATGCAGACGATAGGCAACCGCCACCGCGATGCTGACAAAGAAATAAACGCCAAAGCCGATGATCAGCCCCGAAGAATCGCCGAGGATGGCAAAGGACGACCATGCGAGAATGATCAAAATGATCCGGTTCTTGATCATTTCATGTTCACGGTCACGGGCCTGACCGTCCATGCCATGTCTCGGATGTCGATTGTGGTGGTACGACTTAGCCGGGGTGCCAGATTTTCGGAAGAACAAGAGGCTTACCCTTTCGCAGCACGACTGGGAGTATCATCTTTCCGAGCGTCAAATAATTTGCCGAGATCTTCGGCACGTTGTGGACGTGCGATCTTGAAACCCTGAATCTCGTCGCATCCCGACACGCGCAGCAAATCCAGTTGGGCGTCATTTTCGACACCTTCGGCGACGACCCGCATACCCAGCGAATGCGCCAGATGGGCAATGGTTCCGATGATCGCGCGGTCTGCCGCGCTATGTTCGATCCGGGAAATGAACGTGCGATCGATTTTGAGGCAATTGGCGGGAAGGTCTCTCAGATATTGCAGAGAGGAATAGCCGGTCCCGAAATCATCAATGGATATGCCGACGCCGTGGCTGCGAATCCGCTGAAGCGTCGCTCTGACCTCTTCATTATTGTCGATCAGCAGCTCTTCGGTAATTTCGATGGTAATCTTTGATGGGTCGATGCCGTTGGCTTCTATGGCTGCCAGCAACTCGTCGCATATATTCTGATTCTGAAATTGTCTGGGCGAAACGTTGATCGCAACGCGTGGCAAATCGATACCCCGGTCGGCATAGGATTTGATTTCCCGGCATACTTGGCCGATCACCCAGTTGCCGAGAATGTCCATCAATCCGCTCTCGTCGGCCACCCGGATGAACTGGATCGGCAGTAGCCTTCCCCGGCGAGGATGGTCCCATCTGATGAGGGCTTCCAAGCCCACATATTCCAAGGATTTGGCGTCGACGATGGGCTGATATTCGAGAGCAAACTGGTTGTCGTTGAAGGCGTCGCGCAATTCGCTTTCCAGCGCGGCATCCGCCTGGGCAATTTCGTTCATGTCTTCCGAGAAGAACCGGTGACAATTTCGGCCATTTGCCTTGGCATCATACATGGCAAGATCCGCCATGCGCAGGACTTCCTCATATTCGTCGCCATCACTGGGGATCAGGCTGACGCCGATCGACGCGCTGATAATCTGGCCGACACCGCTGATTGCATAAGGCTCGTTGATCGCCTTCAGAATTTTGGAGCAGCGGGAATTGATCGAATCGATATTTTCGAACCTGTTGAAAATGATCGCAAATTCGTCGCCACCGATCCGCGCAGCAAAATCCTCTGGACCGATGACCTTGGAAATCCGGTTGGCGACTTCCCGCAACAGCGCGTCGCCGCTGTGATGACCGCGCGTGTCATTGATAACCTTGAAGCGATCCAGATCCAGCAACAGCAGGGCGGCTTCGCTATTTCTCTTCTTGCAATTCTCAATAGTCGTTTTGACATTCTCTGCGAGCAATACCCGATTGGGAAGACCCGTCAGCATGTCGTGCAAGGCCAGGTGCGTTCTATGTTCTTCGGCAAACTTTCGGGCGGTGATATCAACGGCGGTCGTCAGGACGCCGATCGTTTCACCCTTGTGATTGAGCAGCGGAGATTTGTTGCAATGAAAAATGAGATCGACGCCATCGCTCGTGATTTTTTCTTCGTAATGAGGAATGGCGAGGCTTGATTTGAGAACCATAGCATCCCGTCTGCGGGTATTTGCGGCGAGCGCGGGCTCGAAATTATCGGCAAAATCCGTTCCGACCATTTCATCCGGGTCTTTGTCAAACAGGGCAGATTGATAGGCGTTCGTAAACAGGCATTTTCCGGAGCGATCCGTCGCATTGATCATGATCGGAATCGTATCGATAATCTGTTCCAGCATGCTTTTGCCAGAGGTACCTTCGCTTGATCCCGTTTCCTTGAAACCTCCATGCTTGCGACCGATTTCCGATGCGCGCTTGCGCAGGCTCACAGCCCTTTTGCTCTTGGTCAGCAGGGACGACGCGCGACTGCAGAATTCGACATGGGAAACCGGGCTTTGCAGGAAATCGGTGGCGCCGGCGTCGAGCGCGGTCAGTCGGCACTCGCGGTCCTGATGCGCTGTTATGACAATCGCGGGAATCTCGCTAGCGCCCGGCATCATCCGGACTTTGCGGATGAATTCCGCCCCGTTCATCTGGGGCATGCGATAGTCAACAACCATAAGGTCCGCGCGGTTGTCGCGCAGCCAATCCAGCGCTTCGACAGGATCGGCAAAAGTGATGGCGGAATATTTTTCCCCCATCAACGTCACAAACTGAGCATAGATTCTCAGATTGGTGGGTCGATCATCGACTATCAAGACACGTGTGCTCATAGCTGAATCAACTACATGCGGATGTTCAAGATAAGGTTAACGCCGATCGATACCATAAAATACCAGCTTCCAACTGGCTTAGACCGAGCCGCTGTCGTGCTGCGGCTATTGCCGAAGCGCATCAGACAGCAAGCTGGGCTTGCTGTACTGGCTGTATCCGACGAAACAGACTGCAACCGATCCGGCTGGCTTTCAAACGGTTACCAACCGAATGGCCCCTTGGCGGGCAATGATGGGAAATGATGGTCGGGAAGAGAGGATTCGAACCTCCGGCCCCTGCGTCCCGAACGCAGTACTCTACCAGGCTGAGCTACTTCCCGATCCATTTGCATTTTTACGCACAAAGGACGTGGGAACGTCTATATGGCAGAGCGAAGTGCGGTTCAAGACCCTGGTGGCCGCCAAGCGCTGAAAAACTGGAGCAAAACGGGTTTAAATTTGGATCCAATTTACCAGAGCCGGTTGAGCATGGGGACGGAGAGGTCTAGCATCGGCCGGTATTTGATTGGAGAATGATCGCTTGATTCCCGGACAGCATTATGAGCAGCAATATCTCGATCTGATGCGCCAAATCTGGACGCATGGAGACGAGCGTGTCGACCGCACCGGCGTAGGGACGCGCGCTGTTTTCGGCGCGACAATGCGGTTCGATCTCGCCGAAGATGCGATCCCGCTGCTCACCACCAAACGCGTGTTCTGGAAAACGGCGACACGGGAAATGCTCTGGTTCCTGACCGGAGACACCAATATCCGTGAACTGGTGAGGCAGAAGGTGCATATCTGGACCGACTGGCCGCTCGACAAGTTTCGCAAGCAAACCGGCGAGCAGATCGACCGGGATACCTTCGAGCAACGGATCATAGAGGATGAGGAATTTGCGAAGCAGTGGGGAGATCTCGGTCCGGTATACGGCAAGCAATGGGTCGACTGGCCGCGCTATACTCCGACAGGCGAGGGGCTTTTTCGGCGCGAGGAACAGGGCATCAACCAGATTGCATTGTTGATCGACGGGATCAGGAACAACCCCGGTTCCCGGCGCCATATTTTCACCGGATGGAATGTTGCCGAACTGGACCAGATGGCCTTGCCACCTTGTCACAAAACCTATCAATTCTATGTCTCGGAAGGCAAATTGTCGGGACTGCTCTATCAGCGCAGTTGCGATCTCGGGCTCGGCTTTGCGTTCAATGTTTTTTCGGCGGCCCTGATGATACGGATGATTGCGCAGCAATGCGATCTCGAGCCCGGTGAACTGATTTGGAATGGCGGTGACGTCCATCTCTATCTCAATCATGCGGATCTGGTCGAACAACAGCTTGCGCGGCAGCCAGGCGGCGCACCCAAACTGAAGATTCTTCGAAAGCCTGAATCCATTTTTCATTATGACATTAACGATTTCGAGGTTCTGGACTATGATCCTCAATCCCATATCTCTGCGCCTGTGGCAGTATGATTCAGAAAATAGGGCAGCGAGATTGACCTAAGTCGATATTCGTAATATTGTAACAGTAGGTTGAACGAATATTGCAGCGCAATATTGCGCGATTCTTGCTGGAGAGGCCTGATGGCTGAGGAAAAAGACAAAAGCAATTTGCCGCCGCTGAGCCTGCACGTGCCGGAGCCGAGATTCCGGCCGGGCGACAAGGTTGATTATAGCGACCTGGCGATTCCTGAGGCCGGGGCGCAGACGCGACCGGATATCCATACCGCTCCCAAAGATATGCGCGACATGGTCTATGACATGATCCGGGTGCTGGACGATGATGACCAGGCGGTCGGCCCATGGGATCCCAAGCTGAATGACGAGACGCTGCTCAAGATGCTCCGCACCATGGTGCAGGTTCGCACGTTCGATGACCGGCTGCATCGGCAGCAAAGGCAGGGCAAAACCAGTTTCTACATGAAATGCACGGGCGAGGAGGCGACATCGGTTGCCTCGACGATGGCATTGCACGGGGACGACATGTGTTTCCCGAGCTATCGCCAGCAAGGCATTCTGTTTGTGCGTGGCTATCCGATGGTCGATATGGTCAACCAGATTTTCTCGAACAAGGCGGACAAGCTCAAGGGACGCCAGTTGCCCATCATGTACAGTTCGCGGGAGCTGAATTTCTTTTCGGTCTCGGGAAACCTTACCACCCAATATCCGCAAGCCGTGGGCTGGGCGATGGCCAGCGCCAGCAAGGGCGACAGCCGGATCGCTGCGGTATGGTGCGGTGAAGGGTCGACCGCCGAGGGCGATTTTCATGCCGCGATGACCTTTGCTGCGGTCTATAATGCGCCGGTGATCATGAATGTGGTCAACAACCAGTGGGCGATATCATCCTTCTCCGGCTTTGCCGGTGCGGAGCGGACCACTTTTGCCGCGCGCGGAGCCGGCTATGGCATTGCTGCCCTTCGGGTTGACGGCAATGATCCGCTGGCGGTTTATGCCGCTACAAGATGGGGAGCGGAGCGGGCGCGGACCAACCAGGGCCCGACCCTGATCGAACATTTTACCTATCGAGCGGATGCCCATAGCACCTCGGATGATCCAACCGCCTATCGCAGTGCGCAGGAGCGGGAGGAATGGCCGCTGGGAGATCCGATCATGCGGCTCAACAAGCATCTGATCAAGCGGGGTGTCTGGAGCGTCGAACAGCAGGAACAGCTGGATGCTGAATGTCTGCAAGCGGTCAAGGAGGCCGTCACCGAGGCGGCCAAGAACGGTATTTTGGGCCACGGCCTGCACCAGCCCTTCGAGACGATGTTCCAGGATGTGTTTGAAGAAATGCCCTGGCATCTCAAGGAACAAGCCGCGCAAGCCAATAAAGAGCGGGAAATCAAATGGCCGTCATGAACATGATAGAGGCGATCAACAACGCCCTCGATACGATGCTGCAGCGTGACGACAATGTCGTGATTATGGGCGAGGACGTCGGCTATTTCGGCGGCGTTTTTCGCGCCACCGCTGGTCTTCAGGGAAAATATGGCAAGACCCGCTGCTTCGATACGCCGATTTCGGAATGCGGCATTATCGGCGCGGCCGTGGGCATGTGCGCTTATGGGTTGCGGCCGGTGCCGGAAATCCAGTTTGCCGACTATATCTATCCGGGCATGGACCAGCTGATCTCCGAAGCGGCGCGGCTGCGCTATCGTTCGGCCGGCGAGTTTACCGCTCCGCTGACGGTTCGATCGCCAGTGGGCGGCGGGATTTTTGGCGGGCAGACGCACAGCCAGTCGCCCGAAGCCATGTTCACCCATGTGTCCGGCCTGAAGACGGTGATCCCGTCGACCCCTTATGATGCCAAGGGTTTGCTGATCGCCTCGATCGAGGATAATGATCCGGTGCTCTTTCTGGAGCCTAAGCGGATCTACAATGGCCCGTTTACCGGCTATTATGACAATCCGGTGGCGCCATGGTCGAAATTTGCCGAGGCCGAAGTGCCCGAGGGCCATTATACCGTGCCGCTGGGCAAGGCCAAGATCGTGCGCGAGGGCGATGCGGTGACGGTTCTGACCTATGGCACGATGGTCCATGTCGCCAAGGCTGTGGTCGAGGAGCATGGCATAAACGCGGAGGTCATTGATCTGCGCACTCTGGTGCCCGTGGATATCGAAACGATTGAAAAGTCAGTCAAAAAGACCGGCCGCTGCATGATCGTGCACGAGGCGACCCGGACCAGCGGCTTTGGCGCAGAGCTGTCGGCGCTGGTGCAGGAACGCTGTTTCTATCATCTGGAAGCCCCGATCGAGCGGGTGACCGGATTTGACACGCCCTATCCGCACAGCCTGGAATGGGCCTATTTCCCGGGGCCGGTCAGGATCGGGGAAGCGCTGGAAAAAATTGTCAGGGATCTGAAATCATGAGCAAATATATATTCAACCTGCCTGACATTGGCGAGGGTATTGCCGAGGCGGAAATCGTCAAATGGCATGTCAAAGTTGGCGATGTTGTCGCGGAAGATGACCAGCTGGCCGATGTGATGACCGACAAGGCGACGGTCGAGATGGAAGCGCCGGTTTCCGGCACGATCACGGCGATCGCTGGCGAGGAAGGGGATATTCTCTCGATCGGTTCGATGCTGGTCGAGATCGAGGTCGAGGGGGATGTCGATCTTGAGGAACTGGAAGAACTGGAAGCATCTGACGGGAACCGCGACAAGCCCGAGCCTGCCGCAGCGAAGTCAGTGCAAGATACTGAAATAAAAGAAGAAAAGCCGAAAGAAAGCGCGCCTTCTGAAGCTCAGAAAGATTCTGAAGAATCGCCTGCAACCGATACAGAAAAAACGGATGCCGAGCCGTCGGATGAGGGACGCCAGAAGGTGCTGGCGACGCCGGCGGTGCGTAAGCGTGCGGCCGATCTTGGCGTCGATCTCAGCCAGGTGAAGGCGCAGGGCGACCATATCCGGCACAGCGATCTTGATGCCTATCTCAACTATGGTTCGGGGCAGGGCTACCGGCCCTCCGGCGGCTCGCAAAAACGCGATGATGAAGTGATCAAGGTGATCGGCATGCGGCGCAAGATTGCGCAGAATATGGCGGAATCGAAGCGCAATATTCCGCATTTCTCCTATGTCGACGAAATCGATATGACCGAGATCGAGGATATGCGCGCCGATCTCAACAGCAACCGCGGCAATCGTCCGAAACTGACCATTTTGCCCCTGATCATTGCCGCAATCTGCAAATCCTTGCCCGATTTTCCCATGTTGAATGCCACTTTTGACGATGAAGCGGGCGTGGTCACCCGGCACGGTGCGGTGCATCTGGGCATGGCGACACAGACCGACCAGGGGCTGATGGTGCCGGTGCTGAAGAATGCGCAGGATATGAATATCTGGCAGCTGGCATCCGAGATCAGCCGGCTGTCGGCTTCCGCCCGTGATGGTTCGGCAAAGGCGGCGGACCTGTCGGGATCGACGCTGACCCTGACCTCGCTGGGACCATTGGGCGGGATCGCGACGACCCCGGTCATCAACCGGCCGGAAGTGGCGATCATCGGGCCGAACAAGATTGTCGAGCGGCCAGTGATCATCGATGGCGAGATTCATGCGCGCAAGCTGATGAACCTGTCTATCTCCTGCGATCACCGGGTGGTCGACGGCTATGATGCTGCCAGCTATGTGCAGGCGCTCAAGCATTTTCTGGAAACGCCGGTGCTGCTGTTTGCTGATTAAATAGCCCAGTGGTCACCCAATTCTTTCTTCTCCCGTGAGGGAGAAGGATGCGAAGACTTGGCAGCTTGCTGCCTAGTCGTAGCTGGATGAGGGTGTTCTGCGCTTCAGAGGGCAGAACACCCTCATCCAACGCCGCCTAATTCGCTTTGCTCATAAGGCTATGTATCCTTCTCCCTCACGGGAGAAGGGATTGGTCTGCCCCGCACCCCTACAGCCCTAAACTTCCAAGGCTCCCCTGGTCGAATTTCAGGCGGAAGGTGATGAACGGGCCGTCGCGGGTGTAGCGGCTTTCCTCGAAGTCGCGGTCGGCGAAGCCGACGATATTATAGCCGATCGAAATATAGGCATTTTTGAACGGCGTGATGCCGACCGTCGGTCCGCCGCTATAGGCGATGCTGTCGAAATTATTGCCGACGCGAGCGGTGCCCTGGGCACCGATATCCAGCGTGTCGGACAGGTCGAACTTGACGTCGGCACCGACGACATTGCTCCAGCCCTCGACATCATCTTCGCCGAACCGGTCGAACACATAGCGGCTGCCCCAGAAGAAACTATATTCGCCGGCCTGGGTGAACAGCCCGTCCTGCGCATCCACTGGCGTATAGTTGACGCTGAGGCTGTTGATGATCCGCCGCGAGGTAACGTCGCCACTGACCAGCAGCGGTGCGCCGCCGATCGGGCCGGTGGCTCCGGCGACGGCGTTGCGCACGCGGTCTTCCCGCAATTCGAGCTTTTGCAGCCAGGACCATTGGCTGTCGGCGGGGCGATGGGCCCAGCTTGCTTCGGCCTCGATCACGCGGGTGCTGACGCCGCTCTGGTCTTCGGCAATGAACAGGTTGGCGAGCGCGCCGAGCGCGCTGCCTTCACCGATTTGCTTGAGCAGCGCAGTGGTCAGCCCGTAACGGGTGCTGGTATCGCCGTCGCGATATTCCGCCCGGCTGGTCCAGCTCCAGTCCGCATTGCGATAGGTGGCGCCAGCGGTGACCGCGATGAAATCTTCGGTGAGAGTCGCGCCATTGCCCAGAAAACCGCCCGATGCGACCGGCTGCTGATCATTGATGACATCGCTGCGGTCAAAGCCGCCGAGCGTTTCGTTGCCATCGAGCGAGAAATCGACCGTCCATTTGTCGCCGATCGGAATGCTCTGGGTCAGGCCGTAGGCGGCAAAGGTGCGCGGGCCATATTCGGTAATTTCCTGCTGGTTCATGCTGCTGACGATGCGTGCGCCATCCCAGGGGCTGACGTCGACACCGATCCGGGCGGTGCGGGCATCGATATTTTCGCCATCGGCGATTTCATAGGTGCCGATGATCTTGATATCCTCGGTCACCGCATAGCGAGCGGAGACGCTGTGCCGGGCAGGGAAGTCGATGCTTTCGTCCTGGCCGCCCAGAGCGAATTCGGTTTGGGCATCCAGTTCCAGCTTGCCGTCAAACAGCCGCTGGGTCGCGCCGAGGCGGACGAGAGTGGACTGGTTGACCGTGCCATCGGACAGCCGGTCATTGGCATAGACCATGCCGGCGCGGAAGGATGTGCCGTCGGTGCGATATTCCAGTTCGGCCGTGCCGGCGCGGCGGCGCGCGTCGGTCGCGAGGAAATTTTCCTGATAGCTGGTGACAGCGAGCGATAGATTTTCGCGGATGCGGACCCGGCCGTCGAAGCCGAATTTGCGGGTGCCATTTTCCGCCGCGTTGATCTGCCCCAAGCCATAGCCCGAGGCCTGGCGGCGGACATAGGCCAGCAGATCGAATTTCGACCCGTGATGTTCTGCCTCTACCAGCCAGGCGGTCGCCGCCTGTCCGGAAGCGGTCGCCGTCGCGGCTTTCGCCTGATTCTCGGTGACGGCCAGTTCGGCGCGTATTTCGGTCCTGAGGTCCGGCTGATAGCGGACGTCTACCCCGAGCATCTCGGTTTTCACGCTTTGATCCTCGTCATGCACCGCCGTCGCACCGATCTTGATCCTCTGGTCGGCGCTCTGATAGGTGGCCCGTCCGCCGGCATTCAGGTTGCGGTCGCCGACGCCCAGAACCTCATATTCGGCGATGATGAACTGGGGATCCAGACCGCTGCTGCGGCTGAGGATTGGCTCGCGGAACCGGAGTGTGCCGGCGAGATAGTCGATATCATAGTCGATATGCCGGGTCAGCTGCCGGGTCTGGACGATCCGGTCGGAGCGGAAGCGATCGCGCGTTTCCAGCCTGATCCGCTCGCTGTTGGCGAGAATATCGCGCGTCGACAGGGCATAGGGGCCGGAAAGGCCATTGCCCTGGATTTCCTCGCGGCGGAACCGGTTGGGCGAGTCCGCGGCGAAGGCGTTGAGATGCACCTGATCGCTGCGATATTCCGCCTTGATGCCGTTGAAGGCGCGCTGGTAGCGGGCCAGAACCGGTTCATCGATTCCGGTCTCATAATCGCCGAACAGCGCATAAAATTGCGGTCGTTCGAGCTTGAGATAGAGGCGGCGGACGGAAGCGGCGTCATAGCGCTGTTCGCTGCGATCGGCATAGACGGTATAATAGCGACGCGGATCAATGACGCCCTGAAAGCGGGTTTCGTCCTCTTGCTTGTCGCTGTCATAGGCCAGCGTCATCAGCCATTTGCCCGTTACCCGGCCCTTGGCATAAAGCGCAACCCGGCCATCGACATTGATATTGTCTTCCTCGTCGACCAGATCTTCCAGCCGCTCGTCGAGCGTGTTGAAGCCAATGGTTCCGGCGGCAAAACCGACCACCGTCCAGGGCCGTGCGCCGGGATCGAGCCAGGTCGCGATCCGCTGGGTCCGTTCGACCTCGCCATCGCGAAACGGAAAGGAGATGCTGAGCGAGCCGGACGCGGTGGTCGGTGCCAGTTCGATATAGGCGATACCTTCTTCACCCTCGACCCGCCAGACCGGCTTGCCGCGTTCCAGACCGGCGAGCTGATTGGCCTGCTGGGCGTCGATTTCGATCGCCGGGGCATAGGGTGCGGGAACCGAGAAATCGCCGACCATGCCATGGCGTGCCGGCTTGCCGTCCCGGTCGGTCAGCCGGACCGCGATAACCGGCCGGGTGACGCCGTCGGCAACGAGAATGGAGCGGTCCCTGAGCAGCTCGGCGTGGAGCGGGCTGCCGGCATAATGTATCTTGCGTTCGAGTTGCTGGACCAGCTTTCCGTCAGCATCGAGGACGCGCGCCTCCAGAATATTGGTCCGGTCCTCGATCTCGATGCCGCGCCAGGTGCTGACCCGGATCTGGCCGTCGGCGCTCTTTTTTGTCCCGTCAAAGGCAAGCGGATTGACCGCCTGGCCATTGACCGAAAGTTCGACGGTCTGGCCGGGTTGATGCTTGATCGCGACGCGCAGCGCCTTGACCCGCGGGTTATGATCTTCCGCCGGAAACAGCCAGCCGATGCCGGGCTGTTCGCCGCTGATCCAGTCGCGCCCGGCCCCTGCGGCTTCCGGATCCGACATGATATCGGGCTTCTGATAGGTTTCCGAAACGCGCATGTCTCTCGGTGCCACTTTTTTCGCCCGGAAATCGGCGCGTTTCAGGGTACCGCCACGGCCTTCGAAGAAGCGGGAAATGGCGCTGCCGGCGCTGCGCGTATTTTGCGCGCAATCAGCGGGCGCCAGATCGGCGGGAAATGTGGAGGGGTCGACCTGAACCACATGCAGGCCGGGACGAAGCCCCTCGAAATGATAGCGCCCGTCGCTGTCGGTGACGGTATAGGAGCCGTCCTGCAGCATGACGCGAACGCCGCCAATGCCGGAGGCTTTTCGGGGATCGGTTTCGCAGCCGCCATCGGTAATCCGGCCGACAAGGGTGAAGCGTTCGGAAATGCCGTCGCGTTCGATCCGAACCACCGCATCGGTGGCCGGGCTGGTGGCGCCGCGATTGTCACGGGCCGAAGCGCTATTGACCGCGTCGCCTGGCCGGGCGTCCTGGCGCACTTCCACAATATAGGTCAGCAGGGCACTGGCGGACGGGGGCAGGGGCGGTGCGTCGACGCTGAAATCGCGACCATTGGCGGCGATGGTCGGCGTGATCGGGGCGCCATTATAGCGGACGGTGCCGCTTTTGAGGCGCATGGCGGCTGGCAGCTGGTCGGATATCGTAATCTGGCCGGTGGCGCGCACCGCATCGGTGTTTTGCACCCTTATCCGATATTGAACGGCATCGCCGAGGGCCGCGCGGGCCGTTGACGCGGTCTTGGTGATGGCGAGCGGCGCTCCGGGCCGGTCGAGGGGCACATCGACGCGCACGGGGGCGGGGTCGTTCAATATGATGATGCCCCCGTAGGACCCGTCGACAATGGTGAAGGGAAGCCCGTCGGACCGGCGCAGGGGAGCGATCTGCTCGGGCGTGGCGGTCGAGGCGAACCGATAGGGTTCCGGCGGCTCGACCTGCAGGCGATAGCGGCCTGGCCGCGCGAAGGGGAAGCGATAGAAGCCGTCCCGGAAATCATAGACGGTGCCGCCGCTGTCGGTCACGCTGCCGCCTGCGATCACCGTGCTGGGATAGGCGGAAACGGCGTCGTCGCCAAACACTTCGGCCGGCAGGCCGGTGTCGGCATCGATCAGGGTGACGCGGGTTCCGGCAACCAGGCTGCCGTCCTCGCTGTCGAAAATTTCGCCAAAGGGATCGACGAGGATGTCGACCTTGGCAATGCCGATGGCATTGCTTTCGATTTCACGGACCGTGATATCGAATTTCTCACCGCGTTTGACCGAGAGGATGCAATTGCTCTTCACGGGTATCGGCGGCACCGCTGCCGTGTTGATGACGCCAACGAACCGGCCGCTGTCGACCGCGGTTTCGGTGATATTGATCTGCTCGAAGTCGCCGGTCGGGGTGCTGATGGACAGGTTCACGCTGTCGATTGCCCGCGGATCCAGATTGCGGTCGGCGGCGAGGACCGAGATGATCAGCGGTTCGCCGGCCCGGATATGATCGGTCGGCGAGACCGAGGCCGGACGTGTCTGCATGTCTGCAAAGGCACCGCCGAGCAGGATCGGAACATCGCCCTGGAGGCCGCGGCACATCGTGTCGGCGATCGGCAGCTTTTCGGCTCCGGCCGGGACCGCGAAGTGGAAAATCTCGATTTCCAGCGGCAGCGTCGGTAGCGGAACCACCTGAATATCGACGGCATTGGACGATTTCTGCTGTCGCCGGCTGCCGATATCCCATTCCGCCCGCGCAACATTGCGGATCAGCGGATGAAATTGCGGCTGATTTTCGGCAAAATCAGGCCGCTGCGGCTGCTGCTCGGCAAACCCGGGTTGAGCCAGGGCCGTTGCAGCAGGCGCAGTCAGCGCGCACGCAGCCAGGGCCAGGCCGAACGGCCTGACAAATTTTGTCATCATATCCATAGCCATGACCGGAATCCGGGCGGCAAACCGGCATCTGCCGGCTTGCCGCCAAATTCCGAGCAGTCTAGTCTACAATTACGCGGAAAATCAGGGTTTCGGTCGCGCCCGCAGCCACGGTGCCGAGGTTGCCCGATACGACGCCGGCAGCCTGTGCGCCGGTCCCCGTGCCATCTGCATTGCAGGTGGAGCCGGTTACCGTGCCTTCGGTTACCACGCCAATCACCGCCGGCACAGTTGCCGGCCCGGTGGCGAGGCTGCTGTAATAGGTCAGATTGGCCGGAATCGTATCCGAGATGGCGACCCCTGTCGCGGTTGCACCACCGGCGGCATTGGCGACGGCGATGCAATATTCGACAATCGCGCCGGGAATGGCTTTCGGCTTGGTGCTTCCGTTGACCGGATCCCACAATATCTTACTGGTTTTTGATACCGAGATATCGGCCGCGCTCACTTCAAAAGTGTCGGTGGCGCTGTGATAACCGTCGGCCGCATTGTCGGACGTGCCGCTACCGGCCGCATCGGCAAATACGTTCTGTACCACGGTCGGATCGTCCGCATCGCCGGAATCGTCGGTCAGGGCGCTACCCTGAACGCCGACACCGCTGGCTGGAAGGCCGGTGCCGCCATGGCTGGCCGCCTGACCGATCAGGACGATGTCCGCGAGCTTGCCAGTGGTGACGCCGGTCGGAATATTGGCCACGGCGTGAATCGTCACGCTCGTGTCTTCCGCCAGGTTGTCGATATAGGTGATCTGCGTGTCGTTACCGTCAAACACGCCGGCGGTCGAACCATCATCGAGATAATAGGTGATGGTGCCGGTAACATCGAAATCGTCGGTGCCCAGCTGCTGTGATGTCAGCAGGACGTCGATCGTATCGTTGGTCTGGTTGCTGACCGTATAGGTCACCGCTTGCTGGGTGGACCCTGGTGCGACCACGGTGTTGACGGCATCGCTCTTGGCAATGACGAGATTGACCTCGCGGTCGACGACAAAGATGTCGCTGTCGGTTTCCGCGGTCTGTGCGGTTCCCCCGACGCTATAGGCAACGCTTACATTATTCGTAATACTCGTTCCTGCATCAGTGCCCAGATCTGCAGCGAACGCCGGGTTTGCACCCAGCGCCGCTACAGAAATGGTACTAGTGGCAACGAGAAGTTTCAGTATACTGGTCATAACTGACTCCTGTTTCACTTATGTGGATCGCCTAACCCCGCAGCGATCCGGTACGGTTGCGGTCACTTCACAGTGCCGCGGAAAACCAATTTCCCTCCCGAACCTGCTGAAAGGGAACGTTTAAATTTCCATTTCACGTGCGTTACATCGGTCATCAGCGCGGGGCGGATCTCGCCATTTTCGCTCTGATAGGAGAGGGACGAAAGTGGTCCCCAGCTTTTGCCTCCGTCAACGGAGACAATTTCTGTGCCATCAGACGTTCCTTCGAACGCCACCGCTTTGGGAAGCGGATTGGTGACAGAGAAATCCGTGGCCGGCGCGCGGCCGACATTCTTGTAATTGACGACAAACACCAGCCGGTCGCCGGGGGTGACGGTCCTCGGCTGTTCGAGCACGAGAGCGGTGGTGCCATTGGCTCTGGCCACTTTCCGCTCGACGAACACATCGCTCGACAGGCTGACATTATTGGCGGCCATGGCGGTGCCCGGCAGGATCAGCGCTATCGCGAGAAAAAGTCGTTTTATCATGCTGCTATGCCCCCGATTATTTATGTTCAGTCGATGGTGACCTGGAAGGTGATGGTGCGGGTCTGTCCGCCCGGGACGGTGCCGAGAGCGACGGCGATCGAGCGATCGCCAAACGAACCGCCGTCATCATCGCTCGCGGCGTCGCTCAGCGGCTTGCCGTCGAGCGTGATGCTCTCTTTCCGGTAGGTGGTGTCGGCCGGGATATCGTCGTGGATCGCCAGATTGGCGAGATTGCCCGTTCCGGTCGTGGTCGCCACCAGCTGATAGAGGATGACCGCGCCCGGCACCGGCTCTGTACCGCCGAAGGGGTCGCTGACGGTCGCGCTCTTGACGAGCGTTACGTCAGAGGCCTGAACCTTGAAAAAGCCGCTGGCCGCGCTGCGGGCACCGGTGGAACCGACAACCGCATCGCCGCCGCCATCGCCCTTGCCGGCAAACAGTGTGCCGGGCGTGCCGCTGCCGCTGTTGGCGACGGCGGCGAACTCGATCTCGGCGCGGGCGGCGTCACCGACCGAATCGGGAATCGCCGAAAGGACGAACAGCCTGACGCTTTCATCCGGTGCGAGCAGCGGATCGTTGGCGCCGGGCGTATAGATGGTGTCGACACCCGGATCATAGACGCCGTTGTCGTTGCTATCGAGAATGACCATTTCAAAGGTCGTGTCGAATTCGTCGCCTGGCCTGGCCGTATCGGCGGACAGGGTGAAGGCCTCGGACCCGTTGCCACTGTTGGTGAGCTGATAGGTCAGAACCTGAGCGGTCCATCCCTTGCCGACGCTGACATCGCCAGGATCGCCCGAAACGACCGTGACATCGAGCAGCTCGTCAACCTTGATGGTTACGCTGTTCGATTCGATCGTGACCGGTGTGCTGCTGCCCGGCGTTTCATAGGTGGCCTGGGCCATATTGACGATATCGGTGCCGGCAACCGTACCCGCTGCCCGGACTGGCGAAGGCGCCAGCGCAAGGGCTGCGGTACCGGCTCCCAGGGCCAGCAGGCGGCCGAAGGCGAACGGGGCGCTCCCATGCGCACGGCATCCGGTAATATGTGTCTCTGCGAATTCCATGCTGCGCCTAATGACGGCGAAAATTCAATATTTGGTAAACGCAGCATAAATTATGTTTCGCGTCTCCTTTTGTCAGAAATAACCGAAAACAGCGATTTTTCGATATATAGCATCCCGCAGATGCTCCGCGCCTGTAACAGGATGCTCACTGGGACTCCTGTAATATCTGGCAGGGGTGGGACGCGGCCGGAAGGTTCCGCGGCAAGCGGATCAACCACCGCCGACAGACGGCAAGCGGCAGGAAAATCCGGCCCTGAGCGATGCGGATGAGAAATATGTGGAATAATCGCAAGAGTGTAGTTGACAGAAATGCAGAGCTCTTCTACTTGCGCTGCTTCACCGCCCATGCAGGTGCATATGCGGGTGTAGCTCAGTTGGTTAGAGCGCCGGCCTGTCACGCCGGAGGTCGCGAGTTCAAGTCTCGTCACTCGCGCCATTTCCCCCCATTACAGAGGGAAATGGCGCCTCAGGACCGGAATTTTCCGGTATTCATCCAGATCAGAAGCGGTTTCAGCGGAAATATCCACGCAATCCCTGCAAATATGTAGATTGGCAGCTGCAACCAGAAGTTCAGTTCGCTGATCCGGTCGATCATGCCGAGCACGAATCCGCTCCACAGCAGAATCAGAAGCAAAATCATGATCATGCCAAAGGGTTGACGCCAGTTCGGTGGATCCGGCGGATTGTGGGGGGCATTTTGCTCCGGGTCTGCTGTCATGACGTCAGGTCATCTCTTTGAATTATTTCGGATTCGGTCACGATCATATCCAGTGTGATATCGTGCGGCTGCACCGGTACACTATCGGTCTCCTGGACCGACCAGGCCAGGCCGATACGCGGCGCGTCCGGATATTGGGCAAAGCTGCGGTCATAATGGCCACCGCCCTGGCCGAGCCGGTGCATCGACCGGTCAAAGGCCAGCATCGGCGCGATAATCAGGTCGGGGGAGACCAGCGGACAGTCGGGACCGGGCTCGGATATGTTGCGAAAGCCCGATTCCAGCAGCGCGATATTGTCAACCTTGCGAAATTCCAGCGGCCTGTCTCCGGTGCATACCGGAAAAGCCACGGTCTTGCCGATCTCGGCGAGATAATCCGCCAGCCGGGAGGTCGGGGCTTCGGAGCCGATGGCGCTGTACAGAGCGATGATCTGGCTCCGCTCGATCAACCGGGCGAGAGGAGAGGGCGGCCGCCGGAAAGCGAGTCCGCGGGTGGCCATGTCCAGCTGGCTGTAAAAGGCATCCCGCCGCCGCCTGTACTCTTCGCGTAGTTTCTTCTTTTTATCGCCTAAACTACTCAAAGAATTGTTCTTTCTGAAGAAAAGTGACGGGACCATCTTGGTCGTTTGCCGGAAAATCCTCTGACGCCTATTACGTCAGGTGGGCGCCATATGCATCGGACCCGACTGCCAAACAGTCCGCAATCCGGGCAGGGACAGCTCCCTAGGAAGTTATATCGCCTCAGGGATGTTCGTATCAAGCTCGTGCCAGACAGTACCCGTCAGACCCTATCTAGGCACGATGGCGGCGTTACTCAAGGCTGTTCGCCAGTTGCTCGGCACGGTCGGCCAGTTTTTCCAGCGCGGCAATGGACTGTTCGTCCATCGGATCGGCCGGGGCAGGGGCGCTGGCCTTGCTCGCCGCCTCGTCCTGCGCTGTGCGGGCGCTGTGCAGTTCATCCGCCAGCAGCAGCGAAGTGAACAGCAGCATGCGGCTTTCGTTCAGTCCCGCCGGATCTCCCGATTCCCGGGCTTTGCCATCGACCATCGCCGCCAGCCTTGTGAGATGCGATTCCTCGCCGTCCTGGCAGGTCACCATGAACGAGCGGCCCCCGATTTCCAGTTTCATCTGTGCCATATTACTGCTCCTGCCGCTCGATCAGGCTGTCGATCGTCCGGATCGCCTGTTTCATTTCCTCTTTCAGGGCCTGGTGACGGGCCTCCAGGGCTTCGTCGGCACTGGTGTTCAATGTGCTGCTGGCCGTTTCTATGCGACTGAGCGCGCGCTCTATGCGTCCGATAGCAAGAATGAGCCGTTCATTGTCCATGTACATTTTCCATAGCTTGTTTCCGACAGGTAAGAACCCGTGTTTCGTTGCTATCAATCTATTCCGGTGGCGTAAACACTGGATCGTGAAAAGCGAACCTTGACGCCGCCTTGCTGGATCATCAAAGGAGGGGGCAAATAGCGAATCGAAGCATTTTGTTTCGTTTTTGACATTTGCCAATCCGGGGGATCAGACTAGCAATGACCGTTTCCGAAAAACATATGGCAAACGCCATAAGAGCGCTTGCCATGGATGCGGTGGAAGCTGCCAACAGCGGCCATCCCGGCATGCCCATGGGCATGGCCGATGTCGCTACCGTGCTGTTCAGTGATTTTCTGAAGTTCGATCCGAAGGCGCCGAAATGGGCCGATCGCGACCGTTTCGTGCTGTCGGCCGGCCATGGTTCGATGCTGATCTATTCGCTGCTGCATCTGACCGGCTATGCGCGGCCGACGCTGGAGGATATCAGAAATTTCCGCCAGCTCAGCTCGCCCTGCGCAGGGCATCCCGAAAATTTCAAGCTCGAGGGCGTCGAGACGACCACCGGGCCGCTGGGGCAGGGCTTTGCCACCGCCGTCGGCATGGCCGTGGCCGAACGCCATCTCAATGCGCTGTTTGGCGACGATCTGGTCGACCACAAGACCTGGGTGATTGCCGGTGACGGCTGCCTGATGGAGGGTATCAATCACGAAGCGGTCGGTCTGGCCGGTCATCTGGGTCTCGCAAGACTTAATGTTCTTTGGGATGATAATGGTATAACTATCGATGGAAAAACGGATTTGTCGACGAGCGAAGACATTCCGGCGCGCTACCGGGCGTCCGGCTGGCATGTCGTGTCTTGCGATGGCCATGATTTTGCCGATATCCGCAAGGCGTTGAGCGAAGCCGAAGCCGATCCGCGGCCTTCGCTGGTCGCGTGCAAGACGATCATCGGCTATGGCGCGCCAACCAAACAGGGCACTTCGGCCACCCATGGCGCTCCGCTCGGTGACGAGGAAATTGCCGGCACCCGTGCCGCGCTGGGCTGGGACCATGATCCCTTTGTGATCCCAGAAGATATATTGGCGTCCTGGCGGCAACTGGGCGAAAAGGGGGCTGCGGCCCACGCCGAGTGGGACAAGCGGCTGAGCGGTCATGCGCAGGCTGGCGAATTTCAGCGGCGCATGGCTGGCGAGCTGCCGGACGGCAGGGCGATGCAGGATTATCTTGAAAGCCTGGCCAAGGATCCGCCGAAAGTGGCGACGCGCAAGGCATCCGAAATGGCGCTGGGCGCGATTACCGAAGCGCTGCCCGAAATGCTCGGCGGCAGCGCCGATCTGACCGGTTCAAACAATACCAAAACTTCGTCCACCAAGCCTCTGACAAAAGACGATTATTCGGGGCGCTATATCTATTATGGCATCCGCGAGTTCGGCATGGCGGCAGCGATGAACGGCATGGCGCTGCACGGCGGGATCATCCCCTATGGCGGCACGTTCCTGGTGTTCACCGACTATTGCCGTGGCGCGATGCGGCTGTCGGCGATCCAGAACGCCCGCGTCGTCTATGTGATGACCCATGACAGCATCGGTCTCGGCGAAGACGGGCCGACCCATCAGCCGATCGAGCATGTCCAGAGCCTGCGGCTGATGCCGAACATGCAGGTCTTCCGCCCTGCCGATGCGATTGAAACGGCGGAATGCTGGGCGCTGGCGATCAAGCGGTCCGATGGTCCGTCGACCCTTGCGCTGACCCGTCAGGGCTTGCCGCCTTTGCGTCACGACGTCAGTGTAAACCTTTGTGAAAAAGGCGGATATCGTCTGAAGGCGGCGGACGCCGAAAAGCGCGTCGTGTTGATTGCCACGGGCTCGGAAGTGTCGCTGGCGATGGATATCGCGGCCAAGCTGGAAGCCGCCGGCCATGGTGCCGATGTCGTGTCGATGCCCTGCACCGAATTGTTCGACGCGCAGAGCGCCGACTATCGGCAGGAACTGCTGGGTGGCGACGGCGTCCTGCGGGTGTCGATCGAGGCCGGGACCACATTCGGCTGGGAGCGCTATACTGGGCTCGACGGCCTGCGCTTCGGCATCGACAGTTTCGGAGCGTCTGCCCCGATTGAAGATCTTTACGCCCATTTCGGTCTGACCGTTGATGCGATTACCCCCCAAATTCTTGAGAAAATCGGCTAAAACAAGCCACACTGATCAAATTCAAAGGAGCAATAGCGATGACAAAAGTAGCAATTAACGGATTTGGCCGGATCGGTCGGCTTGTTGCCCGCGCGATCCTCGAACGCGACGATGACCAATTCGAGCTGGTCGCGATCAACGATCTCGCCGACGCGGAATCCAATGCGCTGCTTTTTGCCTATGACAGCGTCCATGGCCGCTTTCCCGGAGAAGTGACCGCGCATGGCGATCATATCATGGTCAACGGAAAGAAAATCGCCGTGACCTCGGAGCGCAACCCCGGCGATCTGCCGCATGGCGAGATGGGTGTGGATATCGTGCTCGAGTGCACCGGTTTCTTCCAGTCGAAAGACGCTTCGCAGCCGCATATCGATGCCGGCGCGAAACGCGTGCTGATCTCGGCTCCGGCCAAGGGTGATCTGAAAACCGTGGTCTTCGGCGTCAATCACGAGGTGCTGACGGCAGAGGATATCATTGTTTCCAATGCGTCCTGCACGACCAACTGTCTTGCCCCGGTTGCTAAGGTGCTGAACGACACGGTCGGTATCGAGCGCGGTTTCATGACCACGGTCCACAGCTATACCAATGACCAGCGGATGCTCGACCAGATTCACAGCGACATGCGCCGGGCGCGTGCGGGTGCGGTCAACATGATCCCGACCACCACCGGTGCGGCGCGCGCCGTCGGTCTGGTGCTGCCGGAACTGAACGGCAAGCTGGACGGTTCTTCGATCCGCGTCCCGACCCCCAATGTCAGCCTGGTCGATCTGGTGTTCACGCCGGGGCGCGATACCAGCGTCGAGGAAATCAACGGCGCGCTGAAGGCCGCCGCTGAAGGCCCGATGAAGGGCGTGCTGGTGTTTGAGGACAAGCCGCTGGTGTCGAGCGACTTCAACCATCAGCCGGCGAGCAGCTCGGTCGACAGCCTCGAAACCACGGTGATGGACGGCAAGCTGGTCCGCGTCGTCAGCTGGTATGACAATGAATGGGGCTTCTCCAACCGCATGATCGATACCGCCAAGGTCATGGCGAGTTTTCTCTAAGCGAGAAGGGTTCTGAATCATGTCGGCTAACAGTTTTAAAACGCTTGATGATATCGGTGATGTTCGGGGAAAATGCGGCCTCGTCCGCGTTGATCTGAACGTCCCGATGGCGGATGGCAAGGTAACCGACGACACGAGGCTCAGGGCCCTGCTGCCGACGGTGACCGAACTGGCCGACAAGGGAGCGAAACTGCTGCTTCTGGCCCATTTCGGGCGTCCGAAAGGGGAATATAAGCCGGAATATTCGCTGGACCCTGTGGTTGAGCCGCTGGCGGCGGTGCTTGGCCGCGACGTGAAATTCATGGCGAAGCCGGACCGGGCGGCGATTGACGCCTTGCCCGATGGCAGTATCGTCGTGCTGGAAAACAGCCGCTTTGCACCGGGCGAGGAAAAAAATGATCCGGCGATGGCCAAGGCGATCGCTGCCTATGGCGATTTCTACGTCAATGATGCCTTTTCGGCCGCGCACCGGGCGCATGTCACGACCGAGGGGCTGGCCCATCTTCTGCCCTCTTATGCCGGCCGTTCGATGGAACGCGAGCTGACAGCGCTCGACAAGGCGCTCGGCAATCCCGAGCATCCCGTGGCGGCTGTGGTCGGTGGAGCGAAAGTTTCAAGCAAACTCGATGTGTTGCGGCAGATGGTTGAGAAAGTGGATCATCTGATCATCGGCGGCGGCATGGCCAATACCTTCCTCGCGGCGCGCGGCGTCGATGTCGGGAAGTCGCTGTGCGAACATGATCTGGCCGATACCGCCAATGCGATACTGGAAGCCGCCGACAAGGCCGACTGCACCGTGCATCTGCCTTATGATGTGGTGGTGGCGAAGGAATTTCGGGCGAATGCGGAGACGCGGACTGTCAATGTCCATGAAGTGGCGGCCGACGAGATGATTCTCGATATCGGGCCGGCTGCGGTGGAAGCGCTGTCCGATGTGCTCAAGACCTGCAAGACACTGGTCTGGAACGGCCCGCTGGGTGCGTTCGAGACCCCGCCGTTCGACCAGGCGACGGTTGCGCTGGCGCGAACCGCTGCGGCGCTGACCAAGGAAGGCCAGCTGCTGTCGGTGGCCGGCGGCGGCGACACGGTGGCGGCGCTGCACCATGCCGGCGTGGCCGATGATTTCAGCTTTGTATCGACCGCAGGGGGCGCGTTTCTGGAATGGATGGAAGGCAAGCCCTTGCCTGGCGTCGAAGCGCTCACCAAATAAGCGCACGGGCGCACCGGGAATTATCGAATATGTCAGGGAAAAAGAAATGGCCAATAGGGAAATGTTGAACAAGATCGAAAACGGGCAGGGTTTCATTGCCGCGCTGGACCAGAGCGGCGGCTCCACACCAAAGGCGCTGGCCGGCTATGGCATCGGTGAGGATTCCTTCTCCAATGAAGACGAGATGTTTGCGCTGATCCACAAGATGCGCAGCCGCATCATCACCTCGCCCAGCTTCGGCAACGGCAAGGTGATCGGGGCGATCCTGTTCGAGAAGACGATGAACGGCGACGCTGGCGGCAAGCCGGTGCCGGAAGCGCTCTGGGATCGCGGCGTGGTGCCGTTCCTGAAGGTCGACAAGGGGCTGCAGGACGAGGAAAACGGCGTGCAGCTGATGAAACCGATCCCGGATCTTGACGCGCAGTGCAAGCAGGCGCTTGCCAAGGGCGTGTTCGGGACCAAGATGCGCTCGGTAATCAACAAGGCCAATGCCAAGGGCATTGCCGCCGTGGTCGAGCAGCAGTTCGATTTCGGCAAGCAGATTCTGGGCCACGGGCTGGTGCCGATCATCGAGCCGGAAGTGAATATCAAGAGCGACGAGCGCGCCGAATGCGACAAGATTCTGCTCGGCGAACTGACCAAGCAGCTGGACCAGCTGGGCGATGACCAGAGGGTGATGCTGAAACTGTCGATCCCGGTCGAGGCCAATCTCTACAAGCCGCTGATCGACCACCCGAAGGTCATCCGGCTGGTGGCGCTGTCCGGCGGCTATTCGACCGAAGAGGCCTGCGAGGAACTGAGCAAGAATGAAGGCATGATCGCCAGCTTCAGCCGCGGCCTGCTGCAGGACCTCAGGGTTTCGCAGAGTGACGAGGAATTTGACGCGGTGCTCGGCGGAGCGATCGACCAGATCTACCGCGCCTCGATCACCTGAACAGGGCCTTTGGGTCTGACGATGTCCGCTCCGAGCTGGTCTGCTGTTGATGATTATATCGTCGACCAGCTGATCGGCGAGGATGCGGTGCTGGATGCTGCCCTGGCGCACAACCGGCAGGCGGGACTGCCCCCGATCGACGTGTCGCCGGCGCAGGGCAAGCTGCTGCAACTGCTGGCCAAGGGCGTCGGTGCGAGGCGCATTCTCGAGATCGGCACGCTGGGCGGCTATTCGAGCATCTGGCTGGCCCGGGCGCTGGGCGAGGACGGCAAGCTGGTCACGCTGGAGCTTGATCCCGATTATGCCGCCGTCGCGCGCGCGAATATCGAGCGGGCCGGATCGGGTGACGCTGTCGATATCCGGATTGGCCCGGCCTGCGACACGCTGGAAATGATGTGCGCTGCCGGCGAGGCGGCGTTTGATTTTGTCTTCGTCGATGCCGACAAGCAAAATTATGCCGCCTATCTGGACTATGCGGTGCGGCTGGCGCGGGCGGGCACGATGCTGGTCTTTGACAATGTCGTGCGGGAAGGCGGGATTCTCGATCCCGATTCCGATGATCCGAAGGTTCCGGGCACCCGCCGGCTCTATGAGGCGCTGAAAGACAATCCCCGGATCGATGCCACGGCGATCCAGACGGTGGGCCAAAAGAAGTGGGACGGTTTCCTGCTCGCCTTGGTGCGATGAAGACGCTAGACATGCGCATATGAATGACATTCCCTGCCAGCTCTACCTGATCTCGCCGCTCGACGTTGGCGGCAATTTTCCGCAGCGTCTGAGGCAGGCGCTTGAGGCCGGACCGGTTGCCGCTTTCCAGTTTCGCGTCAAGGACGTCGATCCGGAGGAGGCTGCGCGGCTGGCCGAGCCGCTGAAGGCGATCTGCGACGAATTTGATGTTGCCTTCATCGTCAACGACGATGTCGCGCTGGCCGAGCGGCTGGGCGCGGACGGCATCCATCTGGGGCAGGGCGACGAGAGCCTGAAAAACGCCCGGGCGGCGCTGGGCAAGGATGTCCAGATCGGCATCACTTGTCACGACAGCCGCCATCTGGCGATGGAAGCGGGTGAGGGTGGTGCCAATTATGTTGCCTTCGGCGCCTTTTTCCCGACCGAGACCAAGGAAACGCAGTACAAACCCGAACTCGACATCATCCAGTGGTGGGCCGAAATGATGGAAATCCCCTGCGTCGCCATTGGCGGGATCACGCCGGATAATTGCCGGCCGCTGATCGATGCCGGTGCCGATTTCCTGGCCGTATCCGGGGCAGTGTGGAACGATCCGGCGGGGCCGGCTGCAGCGGTGCGCAAATTTGCCGATATCATGGACAGCGGCTCGGCCGGCTAGGACGAGCTGTGCGTCTTGCCGATATTCGAAGCGAGATAGTGGGCGACGAAATTGCTGACCGAAGGCGGCGCAAAATGGGGCATCTGCTCCATGTCCCGCAAATAGCCCTCGGTTGCCTTGAACGAGTGTAGCTGCCCGGCATGAATGGCAAATCCGAACAGGCCGGCGGCGGGCACGGTCTTGCCATTTGGTACAATATCGGTCGCGTTGCCGTGCCGGTGTGAAAACTGTCTCTCGGTCATGATTGACTGCTAGCGGAAGGGTGATCAGCCGTATTGTATGAAATGGACCTGTGCGCCCGCGCACAGTCTTTGATCGTCACCGGGCTTGCCTATTATCCGCCAGCAGATTACAGCGCCGCTCAATCAAACAATCTATCGAGCGAGACAAGCGATGAAGATCAGCGGTGTGGATATCCGTCCGGGCAATATATTGGAATATGAAGGTGGCCTGTGGAAGGTTGCCAAGATCCAGCATACCCAGCCGGGCAAGGGCGGCGCCTATATGCAGGTTGAGATGAAGAATCTCGTGGACGGTCGCAAGACCAATGTCCGCTTCCGCAGCGCCGACACGCTCGAGAAAGTCCGTCTGGACACCAAGACGTTTCAATATCTGTTCGCCGACGGCGACATGCTGACCTTCATGGACAAGGAAAATTACGAGCAGATCACGCTGCCGGCCGACCTGCTGGGTGATGCCGCGGAATTTCTGCAGGATGGCATGGACGTCCAGCTGGAGCTGTATGATGAAAAGCCGATTTCCGTCGCTCTGCCCGACCAGATTGAAGCCGTGATTGTCGAGGCCGATGCCGTGGTCAAGGGCCAGACGGCCTCGTCCAGCTACAAGCCGGCGATTCTCGACAATGGCGTTCGCGTCATGGTGCCGCCGTTCATTTCAGCCGGTACCAAGATCATCGTCGATGTCTATGCCCGCGAATATGTCGGCAAGGCCAACTGATCCATTGCCCTCCCGCTTGCGGGAGGGATCAGGCGCGGGCATGGCGATGCTGCTCGCCCGCTCTTTGAAAAACAGATAGACCCACCCCCGGCCCCTCCCGTACACGGGAGGGGGGAGATAAATAAAATGCCTGCACATTCCGCCCTGATCACTGTCATGGAACGCGCTGCCCGCAAGGCGGGTTCGCGCCTGCGCCGCGACTTTGGCGAAGTCGAGCATCTGCAGGTTTCGAAAAAGGGGCCGGCAGACTTCGTGTCCAAGGCCGACATGCGCTCCGAGCGAATTCTCTATGACGAGCTGCTGAAGGTCCGGCCGGGCTGGGGCTTCGTGCTGGAAGAAGGCGGCATGATCGAGGGCGAGGAAGGCAAGCCGCGCTGGATCATCGATCCGCTCGACGGCACCAGCAATTTTCTCCACGGCATTCCGCATTTCGCGATTTCGATTGCTGTGCAGGAACGTTCGCTCGACGGGCGCGGCTGGGGCAAGATTACCAGCGGCCTGATCTACGAACCGCTGACCGACCTGACCTGGTGGGCGGAAATGGACAAGGGGGCATGGCTCGGCGAACGACGGCTGCGCGTGTCCGCACGCCGCGATCTGTCCGAATCGCTGATTGCCACCGGCATCCCGTTCAAGGGCCACGGCGATCTCAGTGAATGGGCCCGGATTTTCGGCGCGGTTGCGCCGCAGGTTGCCGGTATCCGGCGCAACGGATCCGCTGCCCTCGATCTCGCCTGGCTGGCTGCCGGCCGCTATGACGGCTTCTGGGAAGCGGGGCTGCAGGTCTGGGACGTGGCAGCGGGCATTCTGATGGTGCGGGAAGCCGGCGGCTTTGTCACCGACTATACTGGCGGTGATCAGCCGATCGGACAGCGCGAAATATTGGCCGCAAACGAGGCGCTGCACAGCAAGCTGCATCGGATATTGGCGAAGTCGCTGCTGTAACTGCGAACGCCTCGCAAAACGCCAAGATTTTAAGCGACTTCACCCTTGCGGCATCGGGAGCCACTCCCTAAAAGCGGCCCCAATATTAGCGAAACGAGTCATCTGTGGTCGATCTTTCCGAATATGCACCGATATTATTGTTCCTGTTTGTAGCCGTAGGGCTGTCGACAGCCTTCGTGTTTCTGCCGATGGGTGTTTCCCGGCTGACCGGAACCCATAATCCGAGCGCCGAGAAGCTCTCGGAATATGAATGCGGCTTTCCCGCATTCGAGGATTCGCGCAGCCAGTTTGACGTGCGTTTCTATCTGGTCGCGATCCTGTTCATCATCTTCGATCTGGAAGCGGCATTCCTCTTCCCCTGGGCGGTTTCGCTGGAACTGACCGGCTGGGTCGGCTGGACAACAATGATGGTATTTCTGGCAGAACTGATCATCGGTTTCGCCTATGCCTGGAAGGTGGGAGCGCTGGAATGGGACTAGAACCCAATAATAGCGGATCGGCGATCCTGAACGCCGACGGTACGCCAATGCGCGCCGCGCAGGAGCCTGACGAGGGCTTTTTCAAGGATCTCAATTCGGAAGTGAATGACAAGGGATTCCTGGTCACCTCGACCGAGGAGCTGTTCCAGTGGGCCCGCACCGGATCGCTCTGGTGGATGACCTTTGGTCTCGCCTGCTGCGCGGTTGAAATGATTCACGTCAACATGCCGCGTTACGACATGGAGCGCTTTGGCGCTGCTCCGCGCGCCAGCCCGCGCCAGTCCGACGTGATGATCGTTGCCGGCACTTTGTGCAACAAAATGGCCCCGGCGCTGCGCAAGGTCTATGACCAGATGTCCGATCCGAAATATGTGATCTCGATGGGCAGCTGCGCCAATGGCGGCGGCTATTATCATTACAGCTATTCCGTGGTTCGCGGCTGTGACCGGATCGTGCCGGTGGATATTTATGTGCCCGGATGCCCGCCAACGGCAGAAGCCTTGCTCTACGGGGTGATGCAATTGCAGCGGAAAATTCGCCGTATCGGGACGTTTGAACGGTGAGCAGTATGGTTGAATATAATCCGTTAGTCCTGAGCCTGTCGAAGGACGCCTGTCGACGCGAGGCGTGGTTCGACAAGCTCACCACTAACGGCAGCTCGGACAAGTGGCCTGTCAGCGGTCTCTCGACTTCGCTCAAGACGAACGGAGGGATCTGATGGCCCATTCCGCACCCGCTATCTCCAGTAACGAGGACGTCGCTGCCAAGCTTGGCAAGGCGATCGGCGCTGCGCTGATCGATACCGTCGAAGCCTATGGCGAAATCAGTTTTACTGTGCAGCGGACGAAGCTGGCCACGGTGCTGGAAAAGCTGCGCGACAAGCATGAATATCAGCAGCTGGTCGAGATTGCCGGCGTTGACTATCCCGATCGCCCCGAGCGGTTCGAGGTCTGCTATCATCTGCTCAGCCTGACGAAAAACCACCGCATCCGGGTCAAGGTCTCGACCGACGAGGATATGCCGGTGCCGAGCGTTACCCATATCTGGGAAGTCGCCGGCTGGCTCGAACGCGAAGTGTTCGACATGTATGGCGTATTGTTCGACGGCAATACCGATCTGCGCCGGATCCTGACCGATTACGGTTTTCAGGGCCATCCGTTCCGCAAGGATTTTCCGCTGACCGGCTATGTCGAGATGCGCTATTCCGAGGAAGCCAAGCGCGTGGTCTACGAGCCGGTGAAGCTGGCCCAGGATTTCCGCAGCTTCGACTTCATGTCGCCCTGGGAAGGTGCCGATTATATTCTGCCCGGCGACGAGAAAGTGGGCGGCGAAGCGCCGCCTCCGACTCCCAAGACGACCGAGGACAAGAACGATACCGGCGCCGGCAAGAAAGCCACGAAAAAGGCGGCAAAACCATCGAAGCGTGACGAGGCGGCTGCCAAGAAGCCTGCTCCGAAGCGGACCAAGTCGGGGACCAACAAGGCGGGGGAAGGGAAGTGATGGTTTTTTCTCTCTGTTTTCCTGCGAAGGCAGGAATCCATCTCCTGCCAGTGCCGCTCGACGCGATGGTCCTAGATGGGCCCCTGCCTCCGCAGGGGCACGTTCACTCCGAAGGAGATAAACGTGTCTGACTATCTCGAAGAAATGGACCATCTCGCTGACGCGGCCGATCCGACGACCGGCGATCTCGAGATCCAGAATTTCACGATCAACTTCGGTCCGCAGCATCCCGCAGCGCATGGTGTGCTGCGCATGGTGATGGAACTCGACGGCGAGATCGTCGAACGGGTCGATCCGCATGTCGGTCTGCTGCACCGCGGCACCGAGAAACTGATCGAGCACAAGACCTATCTGCAGGCGCTGCCTTACTTTGACCGGCTGGATTACTGTTCACCGCTGGCGATGGAATATTCGTACGTGCTGGCGATCGAGAAATTGCTCGATCTCGAGGTGCCATTGCGCGGCCAATATCTGCGCGTGCTGTTCGCCGAGCTGACCCGGATCTGCAACCATATGCTCAATCTCGGCGCGCATGTCATGGATGTCGGCGCGATGACGCCGAATATCTGGGTGTTCGAGATTCGCGAACAGTGCCTGGAATTTTTCGAGCGGGCCAGCGGCGCCCGCATGCACAGCGCCTGGTTCCGGCCCGGCGGCGTCCATCAGGATGTGCCGCTGAAGCTGCTCACCGATATTGCGGACTGGCTCGACGAATTCCCGACCCTGTTCGAGGATGCGATGAGCCTGGTGGTCGACAACCGCATCTTCAAGCAGCGCAACGTCAATATCGCGACCGTGTCCAAGGACGATGCGGTGCGCTGGGGCTTTTCCGGTCCGGTGCTGCGCGGCAGCGGCGTCGCCTGGGACTTGCGCAAGTCGCAGCCTTATGATGTCTATGACCGGATGGAGTTTGACGTGCCGGTCGGCACCAGCGGCGACTGCTATGACCGGTTCATGGTGCGGGTCGAAGAAGTCCGCCAGAGCGCGAAGATCATGCGGCAGTGCCTGAACGAAATGCCCGACGGGCCGGTATCGTCGACCGACCGCAAGATCGTCCCGCCGAAGCGCGCCGAGATGAAGCAGTCGATGGAAGCGCTGATCCATCATTTCAAACTCTACACCGAGGGCTTCCACGTTCCGGCCGGCGAAGTCTATGTCGCGACCGAAAGCCCGAAGGGCGAGTTCGGCGTCTATCTGGTCAGCGACGGCACCAACAAGCCCTATCGCTGCAAGATCCGGCCGACCGCGTTCTCGCATCTGCAGGCCATGGATTTTATGTGCAAGGGTCATATGCTGCCGGATGCCACCGCCATTTTGGGCGCGATCGATATTGTGTTCGGGGAGTGTGACCGGTGATCTTGGACAACTCACATAACGTCATCGCGAGCGAAGCGAAGCAATCCAGAGCGGCGCTCGCAGACGCCCTAGATTGCCGTGTCGCTGCGCTCCTCGCAATGGCGGGAGACCGTTAATGGCTGACGCACCAACCATCCCCGACGAACTCGAAACCCGTGCCAAATGGGGCGATTTTGCGTTTACGCCGGAAAATGAAAAGCTCGCCAAGTGGCAGATCGCGAAATATCCGGCTGGCCGCCAGAAATCGGCGGTCATGGCTTTGCTCGATATTGCCCAGCGCCAGGTTGGTGCGGAGACCAAGACGCAAGGCTGGCTGCCGGTGCCGGTGATCGAATATGTCGCTGCCTATCTCGATATGCCCTATATGCGGGCCTATGAGGTCGCGACCTTCTACACCATGTATAATCTCGCGCCGGTCGGCCGCTATCATGTGCAGGTCTGCGGCACCACGCCGTGCATGCTGCGCGGCAGCGACGATGTGATGGCGGCTTGCAAGAACAAGGGAATGGCCAAGGGCAAGACCACACCGGACGGGCTGTTCACCCTGACCGAGGTCGAGTGCATGGGCAATTGCTCGAACGCGCCGATGGTCCAGATCAACGACGACAATTACGAAGATCTCGACTATGATATCATGACCCGGATCCTCGAGGATCTGGCCGCGGGCAAGGAAATTCCTGTCGGTTCGCAGATCGGTCGCAAGACCAGCGAAGCCGAGGGCGGGCCGACCAATCTGCAGGCGATGGTCGAGGAAAATCACGATTATCGGGATGAATGGTGATGGATGTTCTGTATTTTCCTCCCTGTGCGAAGCATGGGGAGGGGGACCGCGCGAAGCGTGGTGGAGGGGCCTTAGCCTCGACCAGTCGCCCCTCCGTCACGCACCTGCGCCAAGGCTTCGGCGCGCGCCACCTCCCCGTTGCTGCGCACCAGGGAGGATATTAATGCCATGCTGCTCGACGGATATGCAGGCTGGATTGCGCTTGCGGTGGTTGCCATTGGCATCATCGGCGGGATCATGGGCCGCTGGAGGAAAAAATAATGGCGTTTGATTTTCTCCAGGACAAGGACCGGATATTCACCAATGTCTACGGCTTCCAGTCATGGGACCTGAAGGCAGCGCAGAAGCGTGGCGACTGGGACAAGACCGCCGACATCATCAAGCGCGGCAATGACAAGATCATCGAGGAGATGAAGGCCAGCGGCCTGCGTGGTCGCGGCGGGGCGGGTTTCCCGACCGGCCTGAAATGGTCGTTCATGCCGAAGGAAGCGCCGAAAGACAGCCAGGGCAATCCGCGGCCGAGTTTCCTCGTCATCAACGCCGACGAATCCGAGCCGGGTTCGTGCAAGGACCGCGAAATCCTGCGCAACGATCCGCACAAGCTGATCGAGGGCGCGCTGATCGCCGGTTTCGCGATGCGCGCGCGGGCGGCCTATATCTATATCCGCGGCGAATATATTTTCGAAGCCAAGGTCATGGAGGCGGCCGTCAAGGAAGCCTATGACGCTGGGCTGCTCGGCAAGAATGCGGCCAAGTCCGGCTATGATTTCGATGTCTTCATCCATCGCGGTGCCGGTGCCTATATCTGCGGCGAGGAAACCGCGATGATCGAGAGTCTCGAGGGCAAGAAGGGCCAGCCGCGGCTGAAACCGCCATTCCCTGCGGGTGCCGGTCTCTATGGCTGCCCGACGACGGTCAACAACGTCGAATCGATCGCGGTCGTGCCGACGATCCTGCGGCGCGGTGCGGCCTGGTTCGCGAGCTTTGGCCGCGAGAATAACCACGGCACGAAACTTTTCCAGGTGTCCGGCCATGTCGAGAAGCCGGCGGTGTTTGAAGAAGCGATGTCGATCCCGTTCAGGGACATGATCGAGAAACATTGCGGCGGCATCACCGGCGGCTGGGACAATCTGCTGGCGGTAATTCCGGGCGGTTCCTCGGTGCCTTTGGTGCCGGCCGAGCAGATCATGGATGCGCCGATGGACTTTGACGGGCTCAAGGATCTCGGCTCCGGTCTCGGCACCGCTGCGGTGATCGTGATGGACAAGTCGACCGATATCGTGCGCGCCATTTCGCGGCTGAGCTATTTCTACAAGCATGAAAGCTGCGGCCAGTGCACGCCGTGCCGCGAAGGCACCGGCTGGATGTGGCGGGTGATGGAGAAGATGCGCGACGGCGATGCCGATATCGAGGATATCGACACGCTTTACGAAGTGACCAAGCAGGTCGAGGGGCACACCATCTGCGCGCTCGGCGATGCGGCCGCCTGGCCGATCCAGGGGCTGATCCGGCACTTCCGGCCAGAGATGGAGCGGCGGATTAGAGAGCATAAGGGCGCAGAAGTGATGGAGGCGGCGGAGTGAGAAAAACGCTATTTTTGATGGGATTGACGGCGATAAGTGCCGTCGCGGGACAAGGCCTTGCCCATGCCCAGTCAAACCCCGATATCCAGCTCGGCTCAAAGATTCCTGTCCGCCCGGAGAAGCCCGATCCTGTCAAGGATGGTCTGGTGAGAGATCGCTATGTCAACTGCGCCTACGGGCCGCATCAAAAGGAAGTTGATGGATTGCTGGCAATTAGTGATCCACTGACCGTCGATTTCAAGGGTGCGGGTATTGATGAGGGGAAGATGTTTCGCCGCTGGAACATTCGCGACTGCTTCGTGATCGAGGGAAATGCTGTACAGAGCGAGATCTCTTTCTCCGGACCAGCCTTTCGCTACATGATGGCCGAAGCAGCCTATCTGCGCGCCCATCCCGACACGCCGGCCAATCCTGAAGTTTGGGTTGCCAAACCGCGAACCTACGTGACCGAGGGTGATCAATTGCCGACGGCAAAGGCGCTCGGAACCATGTCCGACTGCATTGTCAGCCATGATCCAAAAGGTGCCGACCAGCTCGTTCGGACGGCCTCGGGGACCAAGGCGGAGAAACAGGCCGCCATGGAATTGGTACCGGCCTTGAGCGCCTGCATCGTCGCTGGCCAGAAGCTGCAACTGACACCAGGAAACATTCGCGGCTTTGCTGCAGACGGGTTGTGGCAACGTTTCGTCGCCGGATCCCCGTCCGCAACCGTTTCCGTGCCTTCGGAGGCCCAGAACTAATGCCTAAAGTCACCGTAGATGGCATCGAAATCGAAGTGCCGCAGGGCGCGACCGTGCTGCAGGCCGCCGAGCTTGCCGGCAAGGAAATCCCGCGCTTCTGCTACCACGAGCGGCTGAGCATCGCCGGCAATTGCCGGATGTGTCTGGTTGAGGTCAAGCCGGGGCCGCCGAAGCCGCAGGCGAGCTGTGCCTTGCCGGCTGCCGAAGGCCAGGAGATCCGTACCGACAGCGAAATGGTCAAGAAGGCGCGCGAGGGCGTCATGGAATTTCTGCTGATCAACCATCCGCTCGATTGCCCGATCTGCGACCAGGGCGGCGAATGCGATCTGCAGGACCAGGCGATGGCCTATGGCAAGGGCGGCTCGCGCTACGAGGAAAACAAGCGCGCGGTCACTGAGAAATATATGGGGCCGGTGATCAAGACCGCGATGACCCGCTGCATCCACTGCACGCGTTGCGTGCGCTTTGCCGAGGAAGTTGCCGGCGTCGAGGAAATCGGCGCGGTTGGCCGCGGCGAGAGCATGCAGATCACTTCCTATCTCGAAGGCGCGGTGCACAGCGAACTGAGCGGCAATGTCGTCGATCTCTGCCCGGTCGGGGCGCTGACCAGCAAGCCTTATGCGTTCGAGGCGCGTCCCTGGGAGCTGACCAAGACGCTCGGCATCGACGTGATGGACGGGGTCGGAACCAATATCCGGATCGATTCACGCGGCCGCGAAGTGCTGCGCGCTCTGCCGCGGGTCAATGACGATGTGAACGAGGAATGGGCGACCGACAAGACCCGCCATGCGATCGACGGCCTGATGAAACGCCGGCTCGACAAGCCTTATGTGCGCAAGAACGGCAAGCTGGAAGCCGCGACCTGGCACGAGGCGTTTCAGGCGATTGCCGATGTGGGCGCCGGCAGCTCGGTTGCTGCGATCGCCGGTGATCTGGTCGATTGCGAAACCATGTATGCGGCGAAGACGCTGCTGAAATCAATGGGATCGGAGATGCTGGAAGGCCGGCAGACCGGGCTTTCCTATGATGTCAGCAATCTGGCCGCAGTGAATTTCAACAGCACCATCGCCGGTATCGAGGAAGCGGATGTGATCCTGCTGGTCTCGACCAACCCGCGCTGGGAAGCGTCGCTGGTCAATACCCGTATCCGCAAGGCTGTGCGCAAGGGCGGAGCGAAGGTGTTCGGTATCGGACCCGAAGCAGACCAGACCTATCCGGTCGAATGGCTGGGCGACGACATGGGCCTGCTTGGCAAATTGCCCAAGGCCCTGACCGAAGCATTGAAAGGCGCCGAGCGGCCGGCGATCATTCTCGGCGGCGGCGCGCTCAGCATCGATGGCGCGCATGGCGCGGCGCTCAAGCTGGCAAGCAAGTTCAAGCTGATCCGCGATGGCTGGAACGGTTTCAATGTCCTGCATGTCGGCGCCTCGCGCACCGGCGGGCTGATGCTCGGCTATGCCCATGATGGCGGAATCCGGGCGATTGCGGAAAAGAAACCGAAATTGCTGTTCGCGCTGGGCGCTGACGAAATGGATTACGGACTGTTTAGCGACAGTTTCAAGGTGTTCATCGGCCATCATGGCGATGCCGGCGCCCATGCGGCGGATGTGATCCTGCCGGCTGCGGCCTATACCGAGAAAAACGGCACCTATGTCAATCTTGAAGGCCGGGTGCAGCGGTCCAACAAGGCGATTTTTGCGCCGGGCGATGCACGCGAGGACTGGAGCATCCTGCGGGCGCTGTCCGATGTGATGGGCAAGACGCTGCCGTTTGACAGTTTCGAGGAATTGCGCATGAAAATGTCGCTGGACCATCCCGAACTGGCCGAAACGGGCCTGGTGACCTTTGACTGGGCGCCCCCCAAGGGCCTGTCCAGCGCGCCGACGGGGCAGGGCGTCCATCCGATCAAGGATTTCTACCTGACCAACAGCATCGCCCGCGCGAGCGCGACGATGCAGCGCTGCTCTGCGGAACTGCTGCATGCCGATGACGAGATGATGGAGGCGGCGGAATGATGATGACCAGACTGCCGTTCGTCCTGTCGAAGGACAGCCTGCGCGCGCACCGTTCATACTTCGACAAGCTCAGCACGAACGGTGCTCCTGTCTTTTTTCCTCCTTGTGCGAAGCACGGGGAGGGGGACCGCGAAGCGGTGGAGGGGCCACGCGCTATCCTTACTGCGTTCGGCCCCTCCGTCACGCCTTCGGCGCGCCACCTCCCCAAAGCTGCGCTTCAGGGAGGATATTAGATGACCGAATATCTCCAAACCCTTATCGGCTATGAAGCTGGCTGGTTTGGCGGCACGCTGGCACTGATTCTGCTGATCGCCTTGCCGCTGATGCTCGCGGTGGCGATGATCATCTATGCCGATCGCAAGATCTGGGCTGCGATGGCGCTGCGCAAGGGGCCGAATGTCGTTGGTCCCTTTGGTCTTCTGCAAAGCTTTGCCGATGGCCTGAAAGTGTTCCTGCAGGAAACGATCATTCCCTCGGGCGCCAACAAGGGCCTGTTCCTGCTCGCGCCGATCATCACATTCTCCGTGGCCCTGCTCGCCTGGGCGGTGATTCCGTTCGGCGAGAATATGGTGCTGGCCAATATCAATATCGGGCTGCTCTACATTCTCGCGGTCAGCTCGCTCGGCGTTTATGGCGTGGTCATTGCCGGCTGGGCCAGTAACTCGAAATATCCTTTCTTCTCGGCGATGCGCGCTGCGGCGCAGATGATCAGCTACGAAGTCTCGATCGGCTTCATCATCATTTCGGTGGTGCTGTTCGCCGGCAGTTTCAATCTGCAGGACATCATCATCGGCCAGAAGTCGCATCTGCTCGGGATCAACGCCTATGGCATCAACCCGCTGCTGTTCCCGATGGCGGTGATGTTCCTGATCTCCTCGCTCGCAGAGACCGCGCGCACGCCGTTCGATCTGACCGAGGCGGAAAGCGAACTGGTCGCCGGTTACCAGACCGAATATTCGTCGATGGCCTTTGCGCTGTTCTGGCTCGGCGAATATGCCAATGTGCTCTTGATGTGCACGCTCAACGCGATCCTGTTCTGGGGTGGCTGGCTGCCGCCGGTTGACTGGGAACCGCTGTACATGGTGCCCGGCATCATCTGGCTGTTCGCCAAGATATTCTTCTTTTTCTTCATCTTCAGCTGGGTCAAGGCGACGGTGCCGCGCTACCGCTATGACCAGCTGATGCGTCTGGGCTGGAAGATATTCCTGCCGGTCTCGCTGTTCTGGGTGTTTCTGGTCAGCGGGTTTCTGATGCTGACGAGATATTCAGCATGACCATGTTACAAACCATCACACTCTTCACCGTCATTGCGAGCGCAGCGAAGCAATCCAGTGCGTCGCTTGCCGCTCTGGATTGCTGCGTCGCTGGCGCTCCTCGCAATGACGTGACCGGGAAAAACGCATGAGTATCGCACAAACCATCAAGGCCTTCACCCTGTTCGAATTTATCGGCGCGCATATGCTGACGCTGAAATATTTCTTCAAGGCGAAGAAGACGATCAACTATCCCTATGAAAAGAACCCGATTTCGCCGCGGTTCCGGGGCGAGCATGCGCTGCGCCGCTACCCCAATGGCGAGGAACGCTGCATCGCCTGCAAGCTGTGCGAAGCGGTCTGCCCGGCGCTGGCGATCACCATCGAGGCGGAACCGCGCGAGGACGGCTCGCGCCGCACCACGCGCTATGACATCGACATGACCAAGTGCATCTATTGCGGTTTCTGCCAGGAAGCCTGCCCGGTCGATGCGATCGTCGAGGGGCCGAATTTCGAATATGCGACGGAAACGCGCGAAGAGCTGATCTACGACAAGTCGAAGCTGCTCGAAAATGGTGACAAATGGGAGCGGGCAATCGCGGCAAACCTTGCCGCCGATGCGCCCTATCGGTAAGGGCGTGCGAATTGAAAACAGAAACCCGACTCCGTTCGTGTCGAGCGAAGTCGAGACACAGGGAAAGTCCGCAGGCGTCTCTCGACTTCGCTCGAGACGAACGGGACATGTGGACAGGGGCTGAGACAGAATAATATGCAAATCTTCGCTTTCTATCTTTTCGCCGCCATCGTGCTGGCCAGCGGTGCGTTCTGCATTTTTGCGCGTAACCCGGTACACAGCGTCTTGTGGCTGATCCTGGCCTTTTTCAACGCGGCGGGCCTGATGGTGCTGGTCGGGGCCGAATTTATCGCGGCGCTGCTGGTGATCGTCTATGTCGGTGCCGTGGCGGTCCTGTTCCTGTTTGTTGTGATGATGCTCGACATTGATTTTGCCGAGCTTCGGGCCGGCTTCATGAAGAATCTGCCGCTTGGCCTGCTGCTGGCGCTGGTGCTGGTGGTCGAGATCATCTTCGGCGTTGGTGCATGGCAGTCGTCGGGCATGGGCGAGGCCACCGCGGCGGTCGGACCGCCGGCCGGCGCGCCATCCAATATCGAGCAGCTCGGCGCCTTGCTCTACACCAAATATGTCTTCCTGTTCGAGGCCGCAGGCATGATCCTGCTGGTCGCGATGGTTGGCGCGATCGTGCTGACGCACCGCGCCCGTGGCGGTGTCCGCAGACAGAATATCGCCGACCAGGTCGCTCGCCGGCCAGAGGATTCGACGCGCAACACGCAGCCGGAAGTCGGCAAGGGAGTGGAATTGTGATGCGACACTCCTCGACCACATTCACCGTTCGTCTTGAGCCCGGCGAAGGACTTGTTCCGTCAGAACGCCGTCCTGCCGATGGATGTGCTTCGACAGGCTGGACACGAACGGATATTTTCTCAGCCATCCATTCAATAGCGGGGGAGATGTCATGATTGGCATTGAACATTATCTGGTGGTCAGCTCGATCCTGTTCGTGATGGGCATGCTGGGTATTTTCCTGAACCGGAAAAATATCATCATCATCCTGATGGCTATCGAACTGATCCTCTTGGCAGTGAACCTCAATTTCGTCGCGTTCAGCGCCTTTATCGGCGACATGACCGGACAGGTGTTCGCGATGTTCATCCTGACCGTGGCCGCCGGCGAGGCCGCCATCGGCCTCGCTATACTCGTGATCTATTTCCGTCAGCGCGGCACCATTGCCGTTGATGATGTCAACCGGATGAAGGGGTGAGCATGCGTTCGTCTAAAAATACCGTTCGCCCTGAGCCTGTCGGCGGGCAGGCCCAGCGCACGCCGCTCCAGTTTCGACAAGCTCAGCACGAACGGCTCCGGGGGTAAGCGTGAACATTATACTCATAGTTTTCCTGCCCTTGCTGGCAGCCATTGTCGCGGGTTTCGGCAACCGGATCATCGGCAATGTGCCGGCCAAGGTCGTGACCACGGGCGCGCTGTTTGCGTCCTGTGCGCTGAGCTGGCCGGTGTTCATCGGCTTTCTGAGCGGAACCAGCAGCGCCGACGTCGTGCCGGTCCTGACCTGGATCGTCTCCGGTGATCTCAATTTCGACTGGGCGCTGCGCGTCGATGCGCTGACCGCCGTGATGCTGGTGGTTGTGACCACCGTGTCCGCGCTCGTCCATCTCTACAGCTGGGGCTATATGGATGAAGATCCGGACCAGCCGCGCTTTTTCGCCTATCTGTCGCTGTTCACCTTCGCCATGCTGATGCTGGTGACCGCGAACAATCTGGTGCAGATGTTCTTTGGCTGGGAAGGCGTGGGGCTCGCCTCCTATCTGCTGATCGGTTTCTGGTTCAAGAAGCCGAGTGCCAATGCCGCCGCGATCAAGGCCTTTGTCGTCAACCGGGTGGGCGATCTCGGCTTCATGCTCGGCATCTTCGGCACCTTCCTGGTGTTCGGAACGGTATCGATTCCCGAAATTCTCGAAGCCGCTCCAGCGATGGCCGGATCGACCATCACCTTTGCCGGGATGCGTCTCGATACGATGACCATACTCTGTCTGCTTTTGTTCGTCGGCGCGATGGGCAAGTCGGCGCAGCTTGGGCTGCACACCTGGCTGCCTGACGCGATGGAAGGCCCGACTCCGGTGTCGGCGCTGATCCACGCTGCGACGATGGTGACCGCGGGCGTCTTCATGGTCTGCCGCCTGTCGCCGATGTTCGAAACCAGCCCGGTTGCCCTGACCGTGGTGACCATCGTCGGCGCGTCGACCGCGATCTTTGCCGCGACGGTTGGCCTGGTCCAGCATGATATCAAGCGGGTGATTGCCTATTCGACCTGTTCGCAGCTCGGTTACATGTTCTTTGCCGCTGGCGTCGGTGCCTATAGCGCGGCGATGTTCCACCTGTTCACTCACGCCTTTTTCAAGGCGCTGTTGTTCCTTGGTGCCGGTTCGGTGATCCACGCGATGCATCACGAGCAGGACATGCGTTTCTATGGCGGTCTCAGGAAACATATCCCACTGACCTTCTGGGCGATGATGGCCGGGACGCTGGCGATCACCGGTGTCGGAATCGTCGGGCTGGGCGGCTTTGCCGGTTTCTATTCGAAAGATGCGATCATCGAGGTCGCCTTTGCCAGCGGCACCGAGGTTGGCCAGTTCGCCTTCTTCATCGGTGTGCTCGCGGCCTTGCTGACCAGCTTCTACAGCTGGCGGCTGATGTTCCTGACCTTCTGGGGCACGCCGCGCTGGACCCAATCCGAGCATATCCAGCACGCGCTGCACGGTCATCATGATGATGCCCAGCACGACACCCACGGTCACGCGGAAGCCGGCGCGGACAATCCCCCGGCGCAGGAAGATGCCGGCCACGGCACCGCCGCCCATGCGCACGGCGCCGAGCATCATCTGCCCGGCACCGGCGGCTATCATCCGCACGAAAGTCCGCTGACCATGCTGATCCCGTTGATCGTTCTGGCGACCGGTGCCGTATTGGCCGGTTTCCTGTTCCACGACAAATTTGTCGAGGCCGCCGAAGGAGCCACTTTCTGGGCCGGAAGCCTGGCCTTTGACGAGCATCTGATGCACGCGATCCATGAAGTGCCGCTTTGGGTGAAACTGTCCTCGACGGTGGCGATGCTGACCGGTCTGGGTGCCGCGATCTTCATGTATTTCTTTGGCAAGGATCGCCCGGCGCGTCTCGCCGCGACGTTCAGCCCGCTGTACCAGTTTTTCTTCAACAAATGGTATTTCGACGAGCTCTACAATCTGATCTTCATCCGTCCTGCCTTCTGGCTGGGCCGGCTGTTCTGGAAAACCGGTGACGAGGGCACGATTGACCGCTTCGGTCCGAACGGCATCGCATCGGTGGTCGCCAGTGGCTCGGGCGTTATGAAGCGCTTCCAGAGCGGATATCTATATACTTATGCCTTGGTCATGCTGCTCGGCCTTGCCGCTGCCGCGACCTGGATCATTGTGCAGGGAGCCAGCTAATGAACCAGCTTGATTTCCCGATCCTGTCCGTGATGATGGGGCTGCCGATGCTGGCAGCGATAATCTGCCTGTTCCTCAATGCCCAGGCGGCGCGCTGGCTGGCGCTGGCGACGACTTTGGTGCTGTTTGTTCTCGGCGTGGTGCTGTGGGCCAATTACGATATCGGCGGGCCGCAATGGCAATATGTCGAGCGGGCCGAACTGTTCGGCAATTTTGCCTGGGCGCTGGGCATCGATGGCATCTCGATGATGCTGATCATGCTGACCGTGTTCCTGATGCCGATTTGCATCGGCGCGAGCTGGGAAGCGATCCAGACTCGGGTCGGCGAATATATGGCGGCCTTCCTGTTCATGGAAGTGCTGATGATCGGCGTGTTCGCGGCGCAGGATATCTTCCTGTTCTACATATTGTTCGAGGCCGGCCTGATCCCGATGTATCTGATCATCGGCATCTGGGGCGGGGCCAACCGGATTTACGCCAGCTATAAATTCTTCCTCTACACCCTGCTCGGCTCGGTGGTGATGCTGATCGCGATGCTGTGGATGGTGCAGGATGCCGGAACCAGCGATATCCCGACTTTGCTCAACTATGATTTTGCCCCCGAGGCGCAGACCTGGCTGTGGCTGGCTTTCTTTGCCAGCTTCGCGGTGAAGATGCCGATGTGGCCGGTCCATACCTGGCTGCCCGACGCCCACGTGCAGGCGCCGACCGCCGGTTCCGTGATTCTGGCCGGTGTGCTGCTGAAAATGGGTGGCTATGGCTTCCTGCGCTTCTCGCTGCCGATGTTCCCGGAAGCCTCCGAGCAGTTCATCTGGCTGATCTTCGGCCTGTCGATGGTGGCGGTGGTTTATACCTCGCTGGTGGCCTTGGTGCAGCAGGACATGAAGAAGCTGATCGCTTATTCCTCGGTCGCTCATATGGCGATCGTCACGCTCGGCCTGTTCGCCTTCAACCGGCAAGGCATCGAGGGCTCGATCATCGTGATGCTGAGCCACGGGCTTGTATCGGCGGCGCTGTTCCTCTGCGTCGGCGTGATCTACGACCGGCTGCACACCCGTGAAATCAGCCGCTACGGCGGGCTGGCGATCAACATGCCGAAATATGCGATCCTGTTCCTGCTGTTCACCATGGCCTCGATCGGCCTGCCGGGCACCAGCGGCTTCGTCGGTGAATTCCTGTCGCTGATCGGCCTGTACAAGGTCAACAGCTGGGTCACTCTGGTTGCCACCACCGGGATCATTCTCGGCGCGGGCTATATGCTCTATCTCTATCGCCGGGTCGCCTTTGGCGAACTGGTGCACGAGGACGTCAAGGCAATGCCCGACCTGTCGGCGCGCGAAATGGCGCTGCTTGCGCCAATTGCTGCGGCCGTGCTGTGGATGGGTGTCTATCCGGAAAGCTTCATGGCACCGATCCGCGGTGACGTCGGGGCACTGGTGGCGCGTATTGACCGGGCCGCACCGGAAGGCGACGCGCATCTGAAAATGGGCAAGGCGAAACCGGCAATCCAAGATGAAGCCCATGGGGAGGCGCACTAATGAACCTTGCATCGTCTCTCTGGCTGGTATCGCCGGAACTGTTCCTCTCGGTCTCGAGCCTGATCCTGCTGCTGGTCTCCGCCTGGAGCCAGGAAAAGGCCGCTCGTCTGGTCACGATCTTGTCGGTGGCGGCGCTGTTCGGTGCCTCGATCCTGCTGATGGTGCTGGCGCACAAGCCCGAGTTCAAGGGCGGAGCGGAAGCGTTTGACGGACTTTACCGGATGGATGCCTTCGGCAGCACTGCCAAGGTCCTGATCTATCTGGCCGCGATCATATCGCTGATCGTCGCACCGCGTTTCTTCCAGGACGGCGGCAAATATCGCTCGGAATATCCGGTGCTGATCCTCTTTGCCACGATCGGCATGGGGATGATGGTCTCCGCGACCGACATGATGACGCTCTATATCGGTCTAGAGCTGAACAGCCTGTCGGCCTATGTGCTGGCGAGCTTCATCCGGACGGATATCCGTTCGTCGGAAGCGGGCCTCAAATATTTCGTGCTCGGCGCACTGGCGAGCGGCATGCTGCTGTTCGGCATTTCGCTGGTTTACGGCTTTGCCGGATCGACCAGCTTTGCGGTGATCGGCGAAACGCTGAGCGGCGACCTGTCGACCGGTCCGCTGATCGGACTGGTGCTGGTGCTTTCCGGCCTGGCGTTCAAGATCAGCGCCGTGCCGTTCCATATGTGGACACCCGACGTCTATGAGGGCGCGCCGACCCCGGTCAGCGCCTTCTTTGCCAGCGCGCCGAAAGTGGCCGCCGTGGCCTTGACCGCTCGGGTGATCATCGACGCCTTCGGTGGCCAGACCTCGGCCTGGCAGCAGATCATCGTCTTTGTCGCGCTCGCCTCGATCATTCTCGGCGCGGTCGCCGCGATCGGGCAGCAGAATATCAAGCGGCTGCTTGCCTACAGCTCGATCAACAATGTCGGCTTCCTGCTGATCGGTCTTGCGACCGGCACGGCGCAGGGCATTTCGGCGATGATGTTCTATCTGGCGATCTATGTCGCGATGACGCTGGGCAGCTTTATCTGCGTGCTGGAAATGCGCGACCGGGATGGCAAGCCGTTGGAAAGCCTGGCGAGCCTCGCTGGTCTGTCGCAGACCCGCCCGGGTCTGGCAGCGGCCTTTGCGGTGTTCATGTTCTCGCTCGCCGGTATCCCGCCGCTGTTCGGTTTCTGGGGCAAGTTCCTGGTATTTGATGCAGCGGTTGCCTCAGGCATGCTGCCGCTCGCGGTAATCGGTATCGCCGCTTCGGTGATCGGCGCCTTTTACTATATCAAGGTGGTCAAGATCATCTATTTCGACGAGCCTGCCAACGAGATCGTGGTCACCGGCCACAAGGCCGAGAATATCCTGATCGCCATACTGGCGCTGATCGTATCGCCGCTCGGCTATCTGGCGATCCCGTTCGTCGCGCCGATTACGGCGGCAGCGGCAGGCGCGCTCTTCTGACCAGTTCCGTCACGACCGTTGCCGAAACCGCATCGACCAATGCGGATGTCAAGCTGCTGGTGGCGCAGAACGGGGCCGCCGAAGGCTTCTGGCTGCGTGCCGAAAAGCAGGTCGGGGGCGTCGGTCGCCTTGGCCGAAAATGGGAAAGCCCGCCCGGCAATCTCTATTGCAGCACGGTGGTCGATGTCCGGCCCGGCGACCCGGCTCCGTCCAGCCTGTCCTTTGTGACGGCGCTGGCGGTTCATGACATGCTCAGGGGCCAGCTTTCCGCCGATACGCCGGTCCTGCTGAAATGGCCGAATGACATATTGGTCAGCGACGCCAAGATCTGCGGCATATTGCTGGAGCGAGTCGCAGATAAAGTGGTGGTCGGGATCGGCGTCAATATCGTCAGTGCGCCCGATGTACCGGACCGCGCGACGATATCCTTGCGAGCGGCCAATGCCGAAAATGAGCATGATGCATCGCAAATATTGGCCGATCTGATTCCGCGCTTCGAAAAACGGCTGAAACAGTGGCGGACATCGGGCTTCCCGTCGATCCTGCAGGACTGGACGGCCGCCGCACACAGACCGGGCAGCGGTCTGTCGGTGTCCGATCCCAGCGGGGAAAAGATTCACGGAGAATATCAGGGCGTTACCGAGGACGGTGCGCTGCGCTTGAGAAAGGCGGATGGAACGCTTATCGTGCTCCACGCTGGCGATGTGGAAATGGACCAGCGAGCTGCCGGATGAATGAAAGGTCGAAGTCATGCTGCTAGCCATTGACGCTGGTAACACCAATGTCGTGTTTGCCCTGTTCGACGGCGATGATATTCGCGCGCGCTGGCGGATTGCCACCGATGCGCGCCGCACGGCCGATGAATATGTGGTCTGGCTGAGACAGCTTCTGGAGCTGGAAGAGCTTGAACTGAACTCGGTTGATGCCGTGATCATCGGCACGGTCGTACCGCGCGCGCTCCATAATCTGACGGTCCTTGCCGAGAAATATTTTGGCGTCACGCCGATGATCGCGGGTCGCGGTGATGCGGCATGGGGCATTGCTCTGGATGTCGAGCAGCCGGACAGCGTGGGCGCAGACCGGGTGCTCAACGTGATCGCGGCGCATCAAAAATACAAGCAGGATATCGTCATCATCGATTTCGGCACCGCCACCACGTTCGATGTCGCCGATTATCAGGGTGCCTACAAGGGCGGTGTCATCGCCCCCGGGATCAATCTTTCGCTCGATGCGCTGGTCGGCAAAACCGCGCAACTGCCGCGTATCGCGCTGGAATCGCCGGAAGATGACAATGTCATCGGAACAACCACCGAAAGCCAGATGCTGATCGGCATTTTTTGGGGTTATGTTGCGATGATCGAAGGTCTAGTGGAGCGCACGAAAGCGCAAATCGGCCGGCCGACAAAGATCATTGCTACCGGCGGATTAGCCGTACTTTTTGACGAACATACAGATGTATTTGATCATCTGGAAGCGGACCTGACCCTTCAGGGCCTGCATTTCCTCTATCAGCGAGCAACACACGCTTCATGACAAAAGCAAAAAAAGAACTTCTCTTCCTGGCCCTCGGCGGCTCGGGCGAAATCGGCATGAATGTCAACCTGTACGGCTGCGACGGCAAATGGGTGATGGTCGATCTCGGCATGACCTTTGCCGATCCCAGCTATCCGGGTATCGACCTGATTCTGCCCGATCTTGAATTTATCGAGAAGAACCGCAAGGATCTGCTCGGCATCGTGCTGACCCATGGTCATGAGGACCATATCGGAGCGGTTCCCTATTTTGCCGCTGATCTCGACGTGCCGCTGTTCGCGACGCCGTTCACCGCTGGCCTGATCCGTCGCAAGCTGGAAGAAGTCGGTCTGGAGCGCGAAGTCACGCTCAATATCATTCCCAATGAAGGCAGCTTCGATCTCGGCCCGTTCGGCTTCCGCTATCTGCCGATCGCGCATTCTATTGCCGAAGGCAATGCGATGCTGATCGACACGCCTTATGGCCGGATATTCCATACCGGCGACTGGAAGCTGGACGACGAGCCTGTGCTGGGTGTGCCATCGACGCCGGAAGAGCTTCAGAAAATCGGCGACGAGGGCATTCTTGCCATGGTCTGCGATTCGACCAATGTCTTCAACGAGAAGGCGTCCGGATCGGAAGGCGAGGTGCGGCGCAACCTGATGCGGGTGGTCGACGAAATCGACACGCGGATCGTTGTCACGACCTTCGCGTCCAACGCCGCCCGGCTGCAGACGCTGGGCGAAGTCGCCATCCATGCCGGCCGCAAACTCTGCGTCGCAGGCCGCTCGCTCGACCGGATCATCGAAAATTGCAAGGAAAACGGCTATCTCAAGGATTTCCCGCCGACGGTGGATTTCCAGGAAGCGATGAGCCTGCCACGCGGCGAGGTGATGATCATCGCCACCGGCGGCCAGGGCGAGGCGAGGGCCGCGCTGGGCCGGATCGCTGGCGACAGCCACCAGATCAAGCTGTCCGAAGGCGATCATGTGCTGTTTTCATCGAAACAGATTCCCGGCAATGAAATCGCCATTGGCCGGATCCAGAACCAGCTGGCGGCGAAGGGCGTGGTGATGATCACCGAGCGGCAGGAAGATATCCATGTCTCCGGTCACCCCGGCCAGCCGGAGCTGGCGCAAATGTATAAATGGATCAAACCGGAAATCCTGGTGCCTGTCCATGGCGAAATCCGTCATATGAAAACCCAGGTTCGCTTCGGTCTCGAGCAGGGCGTTCCCAAGGCGATCTTCCAGCAGAATGGCGATGTTGTGCGACTGGCGCCCAATGGCCCGAAAATATTGGGGCAGGAGCGCACCGGCCGTCTGGTCGTGGACGGCGATGTCATCATTCCCGCTGACGGCAAAACGCTGAACGACCGGCGCAAGACCGCGCATAACGGAATGATTTCGGTAGCCATCGGCCTCGATCACAAGGGCAAGATCTTCGGTCAGCCTGTTCTGAAAATGCACGGCGTGCCGCTGGAAGAGGACGAGGAGGATTTCCTCGATGAAGTGGTCGACAAGATCGTCAGAAATTATTCCAAGCCCGTCGGCGATATCGAAAAGTTCAACGAGGCAATCCGCCTGCTCGTCCGCCGGAGCGCCACCGAGTGGACCGGCAAGAAACCAATCGTATCGGTGCTGACCATAGAGGCATAAGGCCATGCAACTCTACTCCGTCTTCGCGATCTATGTGCTGTTCTGGGTGACAGCGGCGTTCATCGTCCTGCCGATCGGCATCCGCAGCCACCATGAAACGGGGGCGAAGATGATCGAGGGGCAGGATGAGGGCGCGCCGGCCAATTTTCGGCCGTGGCGGATATTGTTGCTGACCACGCTGCTGGCGACGGCCGCTTTCGGTCTATTCTATCTCAACTATGTCTATGGCTGGATCGACATGGACACGATCGACTTTTTCCATAGCCGGGAACGGATGAAAGACGTCTGACCCTAGTTGCGCAGCCGTTCGATCGCCTGGGCGAGAGCGACGTAGAGCTTGCCGATATCGGATGACAGCAGCGTCACGCTGATCGCGCTGCCATCGCGAGTGGCCAGCACGCCGCGCAGCATCGCTTCAAAATCGTGGATATAGCGGTTCACATGCTCGCGAAATTCGTCGTTGCCGGAATATTGCGCCAGGATTTCGCGCACTTCCCGGCTGTCGAGCAGGCGAACGGCGCGGCGCGTGAAAATGCCGCGGTCGCCCTTCAGATAGGCGGCCCATTCGGTATCCGTGACATCGTTGGACAGAATCTTGCCGACATCGATGGAGATGGAGTTGAGCGATTCGGTCAGCTGGGCAACGCGCCGGGTGAAATTCTCGTCGCTGCTCTGCTCCGCCTTTTCCTTGGCAAAGAGGATGCGCTGCTCGAGATTCTTGGTCATTTCCTCGATCGCGGCCAGCTGATCGGTGAGATGGGCAGCGGTTGACTGGGTGGTCGCCACCGCGCTGGCCACCGCCTGTTCGAGCTTTGGTGCGATCGAGGCGATCTTGTCGTCGATAATCCGGTTCAGGGCCTCCTCGCTGACTTTCTCGAAAGCGTCGGTTGAACCGGCGATCGAATTTTCCAACGCTTCGCGGGAATATTCGGACGCCTGTTTCGCGGTCTCCCTGACCCGCAGCAGCGCAGTGATCATCTTCTCGCCAGCGCTTTCGGTCAGCGCTTCATTCTGCTCCCGGACATCCTCGATCGCTCGGGAAATATCGGCAATCTGCTCGACAACCGACTGGCTCGCCTCGTCGCCCTGGTCGCGCAGCTTGCGGAGATGTTCCTGTTGCTTGCTGATCGAATGGTCTGTTTGCGCAACCTGCTGGGCTACTCTGCCGGCGTCTTCCTGCGCCTTGCGCGCTTGGCTGGCGATCTGGCCATAGAGCGCCAGGCTTTCCTTCGATTTTTCCGAAACCCGCTCAAAGGCGATCGGCAGGGTCTCGTCCATTTCGCGGGCGCTGCTATCGAGCGCGACCAGCAGTTTTTCGACCCGCTCGATCATGCCATCGGCGGCGCCATAGCCATTTTCGAGCGTTTGGCGCAGGGCGGCGCTATTCTGTTCCATTGCCGACATCGCAAAGGCCAGTTTTGCGGTTTTCTCGCCGCTTTCATTGTCCAGATTCTTCACATTTTCGGTGATGTCGTCGATATTCTGGTTGAGCGTGGTCGCCAGCGCCTGCAATCTTTGCTCTTCCGTATCTGCAATCTCGCCGAGGCTCGCCAGCGCGGCTTCCAGCGCGTCCAGGTCCGCCCGTATCGCCAGCGTCGATTCCGACGCTTCGGTGGCCAGCTCTGCCCGGCTTTTGTGAATGGCCGTGACGGTTTCCGCCGTCGTTGTCCGCAAGAGGCTGGTCAGTTCGCCGGAGGCGCTTTCTGCTGCCTGAAGCTGTTCCGCGAGGCTGGCCCTGATCTGCTCGGCTTCGGCGGCGAGATGATCGACGGACCGGGTGGATTTGTCGGTCAGGTCCGTCAGGCTCTGCTGGGCAGCGGCGCCCACGTCGCGGATCTTGCCGAGCGTCGACACCATGGCGGACATTTCCGACTGGGCGGTGCGGCCAGCATTGCCGATCTGGTTGGTCACATCCTTGGCGGTGCTGATCACCACCGGCAGATGTTCACGCAGCTGTTCGAGATTGCGAAAGGCAGTGCCTCCGACATCATCCAGTTTCTGCATCTTGCCGAGACCGTCGTCGAGCGATTTGCGGATCAGGCCGGCGGCGGTCGTCAGCTTGCCGGACGACTGGCTGCCCAGCGATTCCAGCTCCCGGCTCTCCTGGCTGAGAAATTCGCGGGCCATGCTGAGTTCGTTGTTGACCGTTTGCAGCCGGGTTTCGAGCAATTCGGACTCGCTGCGCAGGGAATGGGCCACGTCGGCAAAGCGATGGGCTTCGCGGGTGCTGTTGCGCATGTAGAGCAGATAGAAGATGCCCAGCGTGGCGATCGGCAGACACCATTGCGTCACCAGCTCGACCCCGGTCCGGGCGGTGGGCATAGTGGTAAAAATGTCGCGGTTGGCCCACAGGAAAAATCCGGTCCAGCAAGCACCGGCGATGGCCAGCAACAGCGGCGGCCAGAAGCGAAAGCGGGCAGGGGCAGGCAATCCCTCGTCCGAATAGTGGCTCCAGTCGTCATCCGCAGATTCGGTGCTATTTTCCTGATTTTCATCGGGAAAATCCTGCTGCTCGGCTCCTTCGGAGGGTGCTTCGCTCGCCGCATCCATGGTTGATTCTTTCTGGTCCTCGCCGGAATTATCATCCCGATCGCGCCACATCCCGATTATCTTAGATTCTCCTGCCATAAGACTATTTACCACAATATCAGATCATAGAAACCATAACTTAACCATAGCAAGCGTAAGTGGGTGAAATGTCATTTGATTATGGGGCTCTGGATGCCGCTCTGACGGCCGCTGTGGGGGATGATCAACCCCTGATTGCGGAATTGCGCGCGGCCTTTCTGGAAAGCGCGAAACGGCAGGTAGACCTGCTCGGAAGAGCGCGCTGCGACGCCAATTGGGAATATGCCGCCTGGCGCCTGAAAGGGCTGGCGGCAAGCTTCTCTGCCACCAGAATCCTGCAGCTGGCCGATGAGGCAGCCCGTTCGGCACCGGGCGATCCGGTGATCTTGCGCAAGCTGCAACGTGCGGTCTCTGCCGTCGAGGACCATCGGGACTGAACGACGGGTTCAGGCGTGCCCAGCGCGCCTTCATTGGCAGAATATCGCTTGGCTTGACCGGATGCGACCCTCTATGGATAGGACCGACATTCCTCTTCATCGTTCGGGACCCCCATATTCGTGAAACTGGCACTGATTTCCCTGGCAAAAGACGATCTCGACGGCAACGGCCCGATTGCGCTGCTGCCGCTGTTTGCCGGTACGCTGCTCGATTTGCAGATTCAGGCGGCGCAACGGTTCGGCTGCGAGAAATATATCTTCCTCTGCCCGGTCACCCATGGCGCGCTGCTGCAGAAAATCGATGCGATGAAACAGCAGGGTCTGGACGCGGAATATGTCCGCAGCCCGAGCGATCTCGTGCAATATGCCAGCGAGCAGGATCATATCGTCTATATCGCCGACGGCATCGTGCCGAATGACGAAATTGTCGGCCAGCTGAGCGGACCGCCGCAGGAACTGCTGTTGACGGTGCTGCAGGCCGAGGAATATCAGGAATTCGAACGGATCGATCTCAACCAGCGCTGGCTCGGGATCGTCTCGCTCAACGCCTCGCGGCTGGTCGCTATGATCGATATCCCGGACGAATGGGAGATTGGCTCGGCGCTGCTGAGGACTGCGGTCCAGGCCGATTGTCCGCGGGCGATCATCTCGGACCGCCGGATGGGTGCCGGCGCGATTGCGCATATCCAGAGCGAACTCAGCGCCGCACAATTTACCCGGCGCAAGCTGAGAGACATGCCGGGCAAAAAGGACAATTTCCTCAACCGCTTTCTGCTGCGGCCGCTGGTCAAGCGGAGCCTGCCGATGCTGTGGACGAAAGAATCGGCCTCGCAATATCTTGGGATATTCATTCTGCTGGCCGGTTTGGCAGGTATCGGGACGGCTGTTTTTGGCTATTCTGTCGCCGCTCTCGGTCTGCTGTTGCTTGGCAGCATCGCGCAATTCACCCGGGCATCGATGGCGCAATTTGCGCATGGCGTGACGGGGCGGGACTGGACCGGCCTTGCCTTGGACATATTTGCCGGAACGGCAGTGGCCATCCTGTTGGTCAAGACCTCCAGCGCCATGACCTTCGTGCCCAATCTGGTGATCTTCCTGGTACTGCTGGCGCATCTGCTGCTGTTGCGGAGCGGGCCGGGCGAACCCCGTCTTGCGCTGATAAGACCGGATTCGCGACTGATTCTCCTGATCCTGCTCTTGGCGACTATGTTCGGACCGATTAGCTATGGTATTTATGCTGCGTTGCTATATTCCGGCCTGACGCTTGTTCTGGATCGCTATTTTGCGCAAAATGCGCCGAAAAGCTGATCGCTTGCGGATTATTGGCTAAAAATTCGACTTAGCGGCTTGTTAACCACATTAGGGTACGGCCTTGATATGGCAGAGCGAGTTTCTCCGATGGACCGAACAAAGCAGAATGATATTATCCGGCGCGCGCGGGCGATGGCGGACAAGGCTTCCTTCGTGGCCGACGATTTTGCCCAGGCCCTTTTCCCCAGAACGGACGTTGTTTTCAACGACCGGATGCGGTCCCATGCCCTGCAATATCTGCGCCGGGCCGTCAGCCAGATCGCACAGCGAATCTGCCAGATTGCAACCCGCGACCTCGGGGTGACCCACCAGCTGCTGCTTTCGATAGGGGAGGAGGGCGGTGATCAGAGCTTTGCCTTGCTGCAGCCCAGCGGGCTGCTCAACAAGCCGGAGATCGTGCAGCATCTTCTGGTCAAGACCCAGCAAAACGAGCTGGCCGCGCGATTGCTGCAGAAAATTTCCCAGGAGGATCTTGAATCCACGCTGACCCGGCATCTCGATCATGACGATCCTGCCGTGGCGCAGGCCGCGATGGGACTGCTGGTCGCGCAATCCAGAGCCACCGGTGCGGCAGGCGCAATAGAAGCCTGTCTTGCGGACCTGCCGCCGGAAATTGTCTATGCGATCGCCTGGCCGGCAACGGCGGCGCTCGTCCGTCTGTCCGGTTCCCCGGGTGTACGGTTGCAGCAGGCCGCCGAACGGTTGCTCGCTGAACATGACGAGAGCGCCGGCGTCGCGCGCAAGGCGGAGCGCCTTGCCCAATTGCTCGAACAGACCAGAACAGAAACAAATCCTGTCCCCCACCCGATGAAGGACGGCCTGGCCCTGTTTGTCGCGCGGCTCGCGCGGCAATCGGGCCTGAGCAGCGACCAGATTGTCACATTTACCGCCGAACCAGAGATGGCCCGGTTCATCATCGTGCTGCGCGCTGCCGATTATCCGGTCCAGGAAGCCCTTTCGATCTATGCGGCGCTCGACAGCGGCGACCATATTCTCACCGCTGCGACTTATGGCGAGCTGGATCGGGACCGTTGTGTGGCCTTGGTGTCCGGCTGGGCCGCTCCGGATGCCTATCAGGATGCCGAGCGCACTCTTTCTCGTGATTATCTGAGCGAAGACCGTCGATGAACAACGCTCTCAAACTTGCAGAGCCGGTTCGCGGGCAGGTTGATGCCGATGGCTTGCTGCTGTCGGCGGATCCGCTGCTGATGCGGCTCCATTTGCGCTGCGGCGGCAAGGAAGGCGGGCCGCTCGCGGTGCCCGAACTGGCGGCGCTGTGTCGGCTCAGCCGGCGGCTGAGGATGAACCTGTCCCGCCCGGTCCATGCATCGGACGATGACAGCCGCATCGAAATGTGGGTGGAAACGCGGCTTGCTTCCGCGGAGCGGGATCAGCCGCTGGCCCTTTCGATCATCGACTGGAAGGAATATTCGCACGACGAGAGTGACAAGGCCGATCCCGCTCGTGATCGTGACTTTGACCGGCTGGAGGGACGGGGCGCGATCCGGACCGACGCGGCGTTGCGGATCATTGCCAAGCAAATGCCCGGGAAGGCAGCCCGGAACTTTGACGCCATCGGCCAGTCGCTGATCGATATTTATGACGTGATCCCGCCATCGGCGCACGCGAAACTGCTCGAGGCGGTGGCGGAGCGCCAACCGATCCGCAATCAGCGGATGCGTGAGAAAACCGGAGCTCAGCGGCTGTTCGTGATGCAGGGCGAACCGCTGATCGACAAGGCCGGCCTGTTCGCTGGCTACCGCTTTGCGGCAGCACTGGATGATCCCGAGCCTCCGGTCAAAGATGCGCGGCAGGCGAGCGGAAAGCTGATCAGCGACAGCCTGTTCGGCATGCAGCTGGGTCCGGCCCTGCGCCAGCCGTTGGGCAAGATCATCGCCAATGCCGAAACGATCAGTACCAAATTGGAAGGCCCGCTGCGCGGCGACTATGCCAGCTATGCCAAGGACATTGCTTCCGCCGGCCGGCATCTGCTCGACCTGGTCAATGATCTGTCCGATCTGGAGGCGATCGAGCGTCCCGACTTCACTGTAGCTGGCGATGATATCGACCTGGTTGATCTGGCGCATCGGGCCGCAGGCCTGCTTGCCGTCAAGGCAGCGGATCACCAGATCCGGCTGGAGCTGCCGGACAAGGAACAGAAAATGCCCGCCAGCGGCGAATTTCGCCGGTCGCTGCAAATTCTCGTGAACCTGATCGGCAACGCAATCCGCTATTCGCCCGACGGTTCGGTCATCAGCCTCAGCGTGTCCGCTGACCAGGGCTTTGCCCGGATTTCGGTCAGCGACCAGGGTTCCGGCATCGCCGAGGAAGACCAGGAGCGGATCTTCGAGAAATTCGAACGTCTCGGCCGGTCCGGCGATGGCGGCACCGGCCTTGGCCTGTTCATCTCCCGCCGACTGGCGCGGGCGATGGGCGGCAGCCTGACCGTGGAGAGCGCTGCTGATCAGGGTTCGACCTTCACCCTGTCGCTGCCGGCCCGAAAAACCCCATAAAAAAGGGGAGCGCAATGGCTCCCCTTTCTTTCAATATCGGTAGCTTCTAGCGCTTGTCGATCGGCACATAGTCGCGCTTGGTCGGGCCGGTGTACAGCTGGCGCGGCCGGCCGATGCGCTGGCCCGGATCGGAAATCATCTCGTTCCATTGGGCGACCCAGCCGACGGTGCGGGCGAGGGCGAACAATACGGTGAACATCGAGGTCGGGAAGCCGATCGCCGACAGGATGATGCCGGAATAGAAATCGACGTTCGGGAACAGCTTCTTGTCGATGAAATAGGGGTCGTTGAGCGCCATTTCCTCGAGCTGCAGCGCCACTTCGAATACCGGATCCTTGACCTTCAGCGTTTCGAACACTTCGCGGACCGTTTCCTGCATCACCGAGGCGCGCGGGTCGTAATTCTTGTAGACGCGGTGTCCGAAGCCCATCAGGCGGAACGGATCGTCCTTGTCCTTGGCGCGCTTGATATATTCCGGAATGCGGTCGGGATGGCCGATTTCGTGCAGCATGTTGAGCGCCGCCTCATTGGCACCGCCATGCGCAGGGCCCCAGAGGCAGGCAATGCCGGCTGCGATGCAGGCAAAGGGATTGGCACCGGAGGAACCGGCCAGCCGGACGGTGGATGTCGATGCATTCTGCTCATGGTCGGCATGGAGGATGAAAATCCGGTCCATCGCCTTTTCGATCGCCGGGTTCACTTCATATTCCTCGGCCGGAACGCCAAAGGTCATGCGCAGGAAGTTGCCGGTATAGGACAGGTCATTGTCCGGATAGACGAACGGCTGACCGATCGAATATTTATAGGCCATGGCGGCAATCGTCGGCATCTTGGCAACCAGACGGTGGCTGGCGATCATCCGCTGGGCGGGATCGTTGATGTCGGTGCTGTCATGATAGAAAGCCGACAGCGCGCCGACCACGCCGCACATGATCGCCATCGGATGGGCGTCGCGGCGGAAGCCCTGGTAGAAGCCGCGCAGCTGTTCATGGACCATCGTGTGGCGCGTGATCGTGTTGTTGAAATCGGAAAATTCATCCGCCGTCGGCAATTCGCCGCGCAGCAGCAGATGGGCGACTTCCATGAAGCTGCTGTTCTCGGCGAGCTGTTCGATCGGATAGCCGCGGTGCAGCAAGACGCCTTCGCTGCCGTCGATGAAGGTCAGCTCGGATTCGCAGCTGGCGGTCGAGGTGAAGCCGGGATCATAGGTGAACGCGCCGGTCTGGCCGTATAATTTGCGGATATCGACGACGTCCGGACCTTCGGTGCCCGTCAGAACAGGATATTCGTAATTTTCCCCATTGATGCTGAATTTTGCGTTATCGCCCACGATATTGTCCTTTCTGCTCCTGATGCTCAGGTTTTTTCTATTTGATCTGCAAGGCGTCCCAATGATTCCTCTTTGCCAAGAAGAATCAGGACGTCAAAAATTCCGGGTGAACTGGTGCTTCCTGTCAGTGCCGCGCGCATAGGTTGTGCGAGCTTTCCCAACCCCAATTCGGCAGACTCCGCGATCGCTTTTATGACTTCTTCCGTTGCCTCGAGCGTCCAGTCATCCAGATCGTTCAGGGCAAGGTGAATCGATTTAAGCAGTGTCCGTGCGTCATTGTCTAGCAGATTTTCTGCCCGTTCGTCGAGAACAAGTGGGCGTTTTTTAAAGAGAAAAAGACTGGAGTCGGCCAATTCGATCAGATTTTTGGCGCGGCTCTTCAAAACCGGCATTGCCTGGCCCAGCAATTGGCTGTCCGCATCCGACAGCGAACGGCCGAGATCCTTTTCGATCCAGGGCGTGGCCAGCCGTACCAGCGCCGCGTCATCGGCGTCGCGCATATAATGGCCGTTCAGATTCTGCAGCTTCTTGGTATCGAAACGCGACGGCGACTTGCCGACGCCTTCCAGCGCAAACCATTGAATCGCCTGCTCGCGGGAGATGATCTCGTCATCGCCATGGCCCCAGCCGAGCCGCAGCAGATAGTTGAACATCGCATCCGGCAGGATACCCATGTCGCGATAGGCATCCACGCCCAGCGCGCCGTGCCGCTTCGACAATTTGGCGCCGTCATTGCCGTGGATCAGCGGGATATGGGCATAGACCGGTTCGGCCCAGCCCATCGCCCGGATCAGCGCCAGCTGGCGGAAGGCATTGTTGAGATGGTCGTCGCCGCGGATCAGATGAGTGACGCCCATGTCATGGTCATCGACCACCACCGCCAGCATATAGGTCGGCGAGCCGTCCGAGCGCAGCAGGATGAAATCGTCGATCTCGCTGTTCTGGACCGAGACATCGCCCTGGACCTTGTCGGCAATCGTCACCTTGCCGGCGGTTTCCGTTTTCAGGCGGATCGCATAAGGCGCGCCTTCGGGCGCCTCCGACGGATCGCGGTCGCGCCAGCGGCCGTCATAGCGCATCGGCTTCTTTTCGGCCCGTTGCTGCTCGCGCATCGCGGTCAGCTCTTCGGACGTGGCAAAACACTTATAGGCATTTCCGGAAGCCAGCAGTTGATGCGCAACCTCGGCATGGCGGCCGGCGCGGGCGGACTGGAAGACCGGCTCGTCGTCCCAGTCGAGCCCGAGCCAGTCGAGCCCTTCAAGGATCGCGTCGATCGCTTCCTGGGTCGAGCGCGCCTTGTCGGTATCCTCGATCCTGAGCAAGGCCTTGCCGCCATGATGGCGAGCGAACAGCCAGTTGAACATCGCGGTACGGGCACCGCCGATATGGAGGAATCCGGTGGGTGAGGGGGCGAAGCGGGTGACCACCGCATTTGTCTGTTTCGGCTGTTCGGTGTCTTTTGAATTCACGCTGGCTTTGTCCCTGTGATAGTTTTTTTGGAATGCGGGATAGAGTGAGCCCGAAGAGCGCCAGAGGCACCGGTTCCGGACCAATTGCCGTCGCCCTTAGCATGCTGTTCGACCCGCGACAATTGCCTGAATACTGGCAAGATCGACAGCCGCTGGAAAAACTGGAAATCTGGCTCGAGCGGGAGCGGGACCAGCTCGCCTTGTGGGTGCCGGTGGCGCTGGGCTGCGGGATCGCGGCCTGGTTTCGTCTGGCCAATCCGGCCTGGTGGCTGGCCTTTGTCAGCCTGTGCGGTGCCGTGGCTCTGTTTGCGATCACCGCGGGAGGGCAGCGGCGAACGGGCAGGGCGCTGTTCTGCTTTGCCCTGCTGGCCGCTATCGGCTGCGCGCTGATCTGGTACCGGTCGTGGAGCGTCGCGGCGCCGGTGCTGGATCGGCCGGTGGTGACGACCTTCAATGCGGAGATTGAACATGTCGAGCCGTTGCTGGCGCGCAATATGGTGCGGCTGACGCTGCGCAGCGGCGACCATCCGGAGGTCCCGCCCAGGGTGCGGGTCAATGTGCCGCTGGAAAAGGCGGATGCGGATTTGCAGGACGGAGCGCTGATCCAGCTGCGGGCGCGGCTGATGCCGCCAGCGATGCCGGCGCTGCCCGGTGCCTATGACTTCGCCGAGCGTGCCTGGTTCCAGGGTCTGGGCGCGACCGGGCAGGCGCTGGGGGAGATCAGGGTCTTGCGCAAGGCCGATCCGGTCTTCGCCCTGGCGCGCTATCGCCAGCGGCTTTCGGACCATGTCCGCTCGCAAATGCCGGGCGCTGCTGGAGCAATCGGGGCGACGCTGGCGACGGGGGATCGCGGCGCGATCGCCGAAGCGGATGCCGAGGCGATGCGGCGCAGCGGGCTGGCGCATCTGCTGTCGATCAGCGGCCTGCATGTCACTGCGGTGGTCGGGGCGGTCTATCTGCTGGTGCTGCGGCTGCTGGCGCTGTCGCAGGTGCTGGCGCTGCGGTTCCGGCTGCCGGTCGTGGCGGCGGCCTGTGCGGCGCTGGCGGCGCTATCCTATACGCTTTTGACCGGAGCCGAGGTGCCGACGATCCGCGCCTGTGTCGCGGCGCTGCTGGTGCTGGTGGCGCTGATGATGGGGCGCAGCGCGATCACGCTGCGGATGGTGGCGGCGGGGGCGCTGTTCGTGCTGATATTCTGGCCGGAGTCGCTGGTCGGGCCGAGCTTCCAGCTCAGCTTCGCGGCGGTCACCGCGATCATCGCGCTGCATGATCATCCGCGGATCAAGGCGCTATTCAAGCTGCGCGATGAACCCTGGCTGCGCCGGGCGGGGCGTTTCATCCTGTCGCTGTTCGTAACCGGACTGGTGGTGGAAATCGCGCTGATGCCGATCGCGCTCTATCATTTCCACAAGGCCGGGCTTTACGGCGCGCTGGCCAATATCATCGCGATCCCGCTGACGACATTTCTGATCATGCCGCTGGAAGCGCTGGCGCTGTTGCTCGACGGCGTCGGTTTGGGCGCGCCGGTCTGGTGGCTGTGCGAGCAGGCGCTGGCCGGGCTGATCGGGCTGGCGCATTTTGTCGCGAGCCGCCCCGGTGCGGTAACGATGTTGCCGACCATGCCGGTGCCGGCCTTTGCTCTGCTGTTGCTCGGCGGGCTGTGGCTCTGCCTGTGGCGGGAGCGCTGGCGGGCGCTAGGGCTGGTGCCGGTGCTGGCCGGCCTGTTTATGGTGGTCGCGACCCGCGCGCCCGATCTCTATATCACCGGCGATGGCCGCCATGTTGCGATCCGCGACGAGCGGGGGCAGCTGGCAATGCTGCGCAACCGTGGCGGGGATTTCCTTCGCGACATGATCCGGGAAAATGCCGGGGTCGAGGGGGAGCTGCAGGCGCTGGATGCAAGGCCCGATGCGGCTTGCAATGCCGATTCCTGTGTGGTCAGCCTGCGCCGCGGCAAACGGGACTGGCGGATATTGGCGACCCGCAGCCGCCACCATATCCCGGTCCTGGCTTTGGCCGCGGCCTGTCGCCGGGCGGATATTGTGGTCAGCGAACGCTGGTTGCCGCAAGCATGCCAGCCGCGCTGGCTGAAGATCGACCGCGCGCTATTGTCGCAGGTCGGCGGCATGACCATCGATCTGGAAAATCAGAGTATAGTCACCGCGCGAGACCGGACCGGCGATCATCAATGGACCCGTTATCGACTGGGGACAGGCGGCGTCGGTCCGCCCCATCGTGATGACAGGAATGTCATTAGCAGGCTTGAATAGCGAACAGACGAATGAGGAGCAGACTCGTCTCCCCAGGCCCTTCTCCCGTGAGGGAGAAGGATGCGAAGACTTGGCAATTTATTGCCTAGTCGCAGCTGGATGAGGGTGTTCTGCCGCTAGAGAGGCGTGCCCAACTATCGTCTGAACACCCTCATCCAACGCCGCCTAATCGCTAAAGCGATAAGGCTCTGTATCCTTCTCCCTCACGGGAGAAGGGAGAAACACGCTCAGGAATCCCGCAAAGCGTCCCAGTCCCATCCCCTTCAGATGAGGAGCTTGTTTGAGTTGATGACGACGATTTCCCCTCAACCGAAACAGGATTTAATAGCGGCGCAGCAATCCGGCCATTTTGCCCTGAATCCGCACTTCGCCCGCGCCATAGATTTGCGGCGCATAGGCCGCATTGGCGGGGTCAAGGCGGATGCGAGCCCCGTCCTTGCGCAGATATTTGAGCGTCGCTTCCTCTTCGTGGATCAGCGCCACGACAATCTCGCCGTCCCGCGCCACTTCGGTCTTCTGGATCAGCGCATAGTCGCCGTCGAGAATACCGGCCTCGATCATTGAATCGCCGGATACTTCCAGCGCATAATGTTCGCCGGGGCCGAGCAGCGCCGCGGGCACACTGAGCGCTGACTGGCCCTCCAGCGCCTCGATCGGCGCACCGGCGGCGATCCGGCCGTGCAGCGGAATTTCGAGCACATCATTGTTGGCGGCCGGAGCCGGGTTGGAAATCACCTCGCGCACCGGTGTCTCGGGGTGCAGCGACACAACATTGGACGCCTCGGCCTCGTGCACGCCGCCCTCGGGCAGCTTCAGCACTTCCAGCGCCCGCGCCCGGTTGGGCAGGCGGCGAATGAAGTGCCGCTCCTCAAGCGCGCTGATCAGCCGGTGGATGCCAGACTTGGACTTCAGGCCCAGCGCCTCCTTCATTTCCTCGAACGAGGGCGAAACACCGCTGTCCTTCAGCCGGTCATCGATGAAGCAGAGGAGTTCATGTTGTTTCTGCGTAAGCATGTCCAGGGTCCTGTTCTGGGAACGAATACAGAACAATTATGAAACAAAAAGGGGGAAGTCAAGCGGGAAGTGATTATCCCCCTTGGCAGAATGGTGGGTGGCAGGGACAGATTCATCCTCTGTCTCAATGGCGGCTATTCGCATATTCCGTTAGAGAGCTGCCGTTCCGCTTCCGCCTCGATAGCAGCCATTTGTTGCGATCTAAAACTATGTCCGCTTTCCGCCCTAATTTCTGCCGTTCTGGTGGTCGGAGCGCCACCTCTGAAGCGGTCGTTAGGGCTACACCATGGCGAGCAATCGCGCGGCAACGCATAGCAGGATCAAAATAACGCAATGGATGGGAGCGGCCGTCGCCGTCTTTTTCTAATATTGCGTCTTCGCGATGGACAGCTAACGGAAGTAACTTCTGGAATGACTTGTTAGCTCATCCGCATGGCGCTAATCATCGGAAATGAAACCTTGGACCATAGCCGGTAAGCCGGAAAAAATTGATATTATCGCACCTGAAGGTGAGATTAGATCAAGCGTTCTCGCATACTTCGCCGGAAATCTCTTCGTCATCGAAGACATGAGCGTTGATATCCAAGCTGGCGATGAAATCCGCCGCCCCCTACCAAACGGGAAAGAGCAAGCGTTCACGGTGACGGATCCTGCTTGCTATCCTAGCGGGCCATTTGCTCCGCACTATCAAGTGAAGATCGCCCCCAAGGGCACGTTCGATCAACACAAAGGCGGCCACTATCAGGTTACGGTAAGCGGCCCAAACTCACGGGTGAATATCGGTTCTCGCGATTCATCGGTTAACGTCGCCATCTCTGATAATGTATTCAACGACATTCGCCAAGCCTTGGCCAATGCAGGTATCGATTCCGGTGAACTTGCTATTCTGCAAAAGAAGGTAGCAGCGATGGAAGCGGCCGAAGATCAAGGCATGTTTTCCAAGGCGTATCAAAGCTTTGTAGGAAGCCTTGCGGACCATATTACCATAGTTGCGCCATTTTTGCCCGCACTGACGCAGATGCTCAACACGCTCCCCGGTTAGTTAGCTTCAACTTTTGCCGCTATCTGTGCATTTTGAAGCTGCAGAACAGATTGCATATTGGTGAGGCTATCCGCCATCGCTTTTGATCCTGACATGACGCGGGTCGCCTCATGAAGGAACTCGGCTTCCAATTGAGATATGGCGATTGATAGACCACCAATTTCACGGGCCCGCACTTCATCAATGAACGCCGTCGGTAGTACAGCGCTTAGCAGTTGGCGGATGCCGTCGTCTTTTCTCCAGTCATCAAAATCATGCTTCTGGAATGAGCGAGCTATCAGCAATGAGCTACGCATATAGACAGCTCTAACAATGAAGAAGATCAGCCACAGCCTATCTCCACAATACAGCCTATGCCTATCCAGGTTAGGTTCTAACACAGCGCCATTGGCCGCCAAATTGTCAAACTCGTTCCGGTGCTTCTCGACAAATGCGATAAGATTCTGGTGATTGTCCTCATCTTGAAAGGCTTCCGCCGCCTCGTTGGCGAGAAAAAGACTATCAAACGTCACCATGCCGCTGAAATCGTGTTTCATTTGCACGATGAGTTTCCACAGCGCGGAAACTGAATCGATAATGTGTGGGTGAAGGCCTGTATTGCTGGCAGTGAGCATCTCCATCGAAGTTTTCAGGGTGGAATAGGAACCTTCAATCTGCCCCTTCACCTTTTCCAGCTTGATATCGCTCCGCCGCTCGATTTCCTTATCGACATACTTTGTGATCGCTCCAGGTAGGAGCTTCATAAATACAAATCCGACGATCGCTGGCGCAACAAGAATGGCGATGAGCAAAATGGTATCCGGCATTTCCAATTCATAGCATCGATAAAGTCAGCCTGTCATCCACTGAAAGGGCACCCGAGTTGTTTCCGGCCAGTCAATCTGGCAGAATTTTACTCAATCTGCCGGAACGAAAGTTCGAGCGCGATGCATTTTTCAATGAAATATATGTCCGCTTCACCTTACTCCGGCTAATAATCTGACATTCGGCTTCCGGCCCAATAGCTGATGTTTGAATGGTGTTTCTTGAGCGTCAGCAACCTACCCAGTTTATGTCACTCGGCCTCATCACCCGAAAAACAAGAGGTGCCGCTCCGCAAACGTCCCAAAATCCTACATTCTGGCTGGGCGAAATATATCGGCGCTTTGCGCCCGATTGACTTCTCCATACCAAAAACCGTCATCGGACGCGGTCACCGAAATGCTCGCAGTTCGCCGATCAATCATCGCGCCCTTCGTGCGGTGCAGCGCTTCGGGAGACAGGCCCCCAACTGTTGACTTCAACTCACGATTTTTTTGGCAGCTTTCCAGCCGAGCACAAAAAATATCACAGTCCCGATCAGCGCAAGCACGAAGATTATCAGCGCAATATTAGCCAGACTTCCTGCCAATCCGCCAAATCCGAGAATTGCAGCAATCAGTGCAACAATTGCGAGCGTCAGGGCCCATCCATACATAATAATCTCCTGTTTCTTTAAAATCATATTTGTCCGCAGATGCGGCGCGATTGTGGACACTCTAACCACTCGATATAGTTATAAACCATTGGCGCCGCTTTCGTTCCAATCAAGTCGACCGCCTTTTCTTCCCGGTTCCGCTTGGACAAGTTTGATGTTGCTGCCGCTAGCCCCTGCGGAAAATTTACGACAAGCGGCCGTCCGCTACGACCTGGTACGGACGAAATCGCCCGCGCCCGTACCCTCCACGGCCAGCTGCCGCGAATGCCAATGTTCCCCTTGCAGCGAAAAGCCGACATGGCTGGCGCGCTCAAACTCCTCGCCGTTCCAGACGATAACCTGCAATTCCATCTCGTTGCCCTGCTCGACATGCAGCCAGTTGAAGCTCTGCGGTTCCTGGTTGCGCAGGCGGGTCGAGGTCGCCGTGCCTGCCTGGATCACCAGCGTCGGTCCGGCCTCGGCGACCATTTTTCTGGCGGCTTCGGCATAGGTGCGGTGAAAATGGCCGGCCAGCGTCACATGAACACCGGCATCGATGATTGCCTGCAGCGCATCCTTGTGCCGGCCCACCGCTTCGCTGAGCTCGTTGCCCTGGCCAATTGGCAGTTCAAACAGCGGATGGTGGGTCACCAGAATCCGCGTCTTGCTGGCGGCAACGCCGTTGAACCGCTGGCGAATGAGCTGCATCTGCTCCTCGTTGATCCGGCCGTCCTTGATGGTGAGTGACCGGGCGGTGTTGATTCCCAATATCGCGGCCTCGTCCGTTTCCATCCATGGGCACAGATCCTGTGCGATATGCCGTTTGTAGCGGCCAAGCGGTGAGGCGAAGCGCCGGATCACGTCATATAAAGGCACGTCATGATTGCCGGGAACGACCAGCAAACGGTGGCCGTTGTCCCGCAGGGCGCCCAGATAATTGGCCGCATCCCGAAACTGTTTTTCGCGCGCGCGCTGGGTCAGGTCACCGCTGATGATGACGAGATCGGGCTGTTTCTCTTTCAGCCAGTCGATCGTTGCTGCGACGATGTCCGGGTCATTTGCGCCAAAATGAATGTCAGATAAATGTGCGATCCGTGCCATGAGAGTTTAACGGTTGAATCCTAAACAAGTTTCATCGTGCATCCAATTATCCATCGCAGCGTAGTCTCATCATGAAAACCAATAATCTCCCTCGGGATGCCATTCTTGTGATTAACGCCGGATCCCGCAAGGGAGACGACCTGTTCGAAGAGGCGAAAACAAAGCTCACCGAGGCGGGGATCAATCTGGTCGACTCGGTGGACGTCGAGAACCCCGAAAATATTCGCAAGATCGTGCGCCAGGCGATCAAGGACGCGCCGATGGTCATCGTCGGTGGCGGCGATGGCTCGCTGTCCGGCGTGGTCGACGAATTTGTCGGCAAGGATTGCGTCTTTGCCATATTGCCGCTCGGTACCGCCAACAGTTCGGCACGGACGATGGGGATTCCGCTCGATCTGGACGGCGCCATTGACGTTATCGCCAATGGCAGGCGCAAGCCGATCGATCTTGGCATGATCGACGAGGATTATTTCGTGAATGCCGCATCCCTGGGGCTTTCACCGATCATCGGGGAAACGGTGCCGAATGAACTGAAACGCTATCTCGGCCGTTTCGGCTATCTGTTCTGGGCGATGAAATGCCTCGTCGGTTTTCGGCCGTTCCGGCTGATCATCGATGATGGCGCGGAAAAGCACAGGCTGTGGTCGACCGAAGTGCGGATATTGAACGGATCCTATCATGGCGGTCTGGAACTGTCCGACAATGCGGAAATCGACAGCGGCGAGATCGTGATCCAGGCTGTGGTCGGGAAGAGCAAATTCCAGCTCGCGTGGGACTGGTATGCAAAAGCGCTCAAGCTGAGGGACCGGGACGCAAACACGCGTGAATTTGCCGGAACATCCTTTCAGCTGGATACCAGGCCGAAGCTCAAAATTTCAATCGATGGCGAAGTGCTGGCGAGCACGCCCGTGCAGGTGAAGATTGCGGCGAAAGCGATAGAAGTTGCTTTTCCGGCGGATGAACAACGGACGGCCTGAGTCGATCTGATAAGAAGTCTAAACAATCGTGTTTAAGCAACTATTATTAAATAATATTTGCAGCTATTTAGGCCCTTATATCGCGATATAGGGCACCATCGCACCCGCCTCAGTCCCGGCGGCATCGGCCGGACGGTACAGCAGCGCATTTGCCGCAGCCAACACCGAAAGCTTGGCACTGTCCTGGCTGGGGAAGGGCGTGATTCCGGACGAATCGACCCTGGAGCGCAGAAATTGCGCGCGGGGGCCGACCGCGGGCAGGGCTTCGGTGGTCGGAGCGCTCTGATAGACGGGCAGACAATGTGCGGCGCCAGCCATATAGCGCAGCAGCGGCAGCAGCAGCACAGTCGCGGAGACAAAGGCGGAGGCGGGGTTGCCGGGCAGGGCCAGAATCACCGTCTCCCCCCATTTCCCCGCCATCACCGGTTTGCCTGGTTTCATCGCGATCTTGTAGAAATCGATTTCGGCACCAAGCTGGCGGAAGGCGGGGCCGACCAGATCATGGTCGCCGACTGAGGCACCGCCGATGGTGACGATCAGATCGCAGTCGCGGGCGCTGGCCAGCGCCTCGCACAATATATCCATATCATCCGGAATCCGGCTCAGGCTCCGGGTTTGGCTGGTCAGGCCGGACAGCATCGCTGACAGCATGACGTCATTGCTGGCCGGGATCTGGTGGGGCAGGGTGTCACTGCCCGGCGCGACCAGTTCATCGCCGGTCGAAACCAGCGCCACGCGGGGCCGCTGGCCGACCGAAAGTTCACCATGGCCGGCGATCACCGCATGGCCGAGCGCCGCCGGATTGAGCAGGCTGCCGGCGGGCAGGGCGATGCTGCCTCGTGCAAAGTCGCCGCCCCTGTGCCGGACATGGCGGCCCTTTTCGGGGGACGGGTCGGCCGTCAGCCGGATGGTCCTGCCATCGGCTGCGACATTTTCCTGCATCACCACGGTATCGGCACCCTCGGGCAGCAGCGCACCGGTAAAAATCCGGGCGGTCTCCCGGGGTTTGAGCGCGGCGCAGGGCGGGCTGCCGGCCCTGCATTCGCCGACCAATGTCCAGGGCCCGTCGCGGTCCTCAAAGCGGATGGCATAGCCGTCCATCGCCGACATATCGGCAGCGGGCTGCTCGCGCCGGGCGATCAGGTCTGCGGCGAGATAGCGGCCGAGCGCGGCATCGATGGCAAGGGTTTCGGCGGGCAGGCGGGATGCCAGTGCGATCAGTCGCTGCTGCGCCTGATCCAGAGGCAGAAGCGCGCTCATCCCGCTGTCCAGTCTCCCGACTTGCCGCCGGTCTTGCTGACCAGCCGGATATCGCGGATCACCATATCCTTCTGCATCGCCTTGGACATGTCATAGATTGTAAGGAGTGCAACGGAACAGGCTGTCAATGCTTCCATTTCCACACCGGTCTTGCCGGTCAGCCGGGCCAGCGAACGGACCATGATGCCGTCCTCCAGAAAGTCGAAATCAACCGCTACCTTGGTCAGCGCCAGCGGGTGGCACAGGGGGATCAGATCGCTGGTCTTCTTGGCCGCCATGATCCCGGCGATGCGGGCGGTGGCCAGCACATCGCCCTTCTTCATCGCATTGGCTTTTATTGCTTCCAATAGTTCCATTTTCATCGCGATCCGGCCCTCGGCCCGGGCTTCGCGGACACTGTCAGCCTTGCCGCCGACGTCGACCATATGGGCCGCGCCATCGCCGTCGATATGGGTCAATTTGCTCATCGGTTTCCTGTCAGCAGGGCGCGGGTTGCAGTCTCCACATTATCCTGTCGCATAAGGGATTCACCTACCAAAAAGGCGCGTGCACCGGAATGCGACAGCCGCTGGCAGTCCTCATGGGTGAAAATGCCGCTTTCCGATATCATGATCCGCTCTTCGGGCACCAGCTTCGCCAGCCGCTCGGTCTGGTCTAGGCTGGTTTCGAAAGTCTTGAGATTGCGGTTGTTGATGCCCAGCAGCGGCGAGCGCAGTTTCAGCGCCCGTTCCAGCTCCGCCTCGTCATGCACCTCGATCAGCGCATCCATGCCCAGCGCCAGCGCCTCTGTCTCTATCGCGGCGGCCAGCGCATCGTCCAGCACCGCCATGATGATCAGGATCGCATCGGCCCCCAGCGCCCTCGATTCGGCGACCTGCCAGGGATCAACCATGAAATCCTTGCGCAGGCAGGGCAGGGTGACCGCAGCGCGGGCGGCGACCAGATAGTCGTCCTGGCCCTGGAAATAGGGCGCATCGGTCAGCACCGACAGGCAGGCGGCACCGCCGGCCTGATAGGCGCGGGCATGGGCCGGGGGATCAAAGTCCTCGCGGATCAGCCCCTTGGACGGGCTGGCCTTCTTGATCTCGGCGATCAGGGCAAAGCCGCTAGCGGATTTCTCCCGGATCGCCGCGGCAAAACCGCGCGCGGGGTCCTGGCGATCGATGGCATCGCGCAGCACCGCATCGGACAGGATCGTCCGCTGCTGCGCCACATGATCGCGCTTGACCGCGCAAATTTCTTCGAGCTTGTTCATTGGTTGGCGATCCAGCAGTTGAGCATGGCGTTGGCAAGGCCCTTGTCGATCACTTCGCCGGCTTCCTCGACCCCGGCTTCCCAGCTGTCGACCTCGCCGGCGACCATCAGCGCGGCGGCGCTGTTGAGCAGCACGGCATCGCGATAGGCGGATTTTTCGCCCTGCAGCAGCGCGTTGAGCGCAGCGGCATTATAGGCGGGATCGCCGCCCCTGATCGCTTCCGCCGGATGGCGGCTCAGGCCGATATCTTCCGGGCTGATCCGGCTGATCGTGACGCTTTGCTTGTCGATTATCGCCACCCGGCTGGGTCCGGAAATGCTGAGTTCGTCCAGTCCTTCCTCGCCGGAAACGATCATCGCCCTGTCATAGCCCAGCTGCGCCGCCGCTTCGGCATAGCGCTCCACCAGATCGGGCGAGGCGACGCCGATCAGCTGGCGCTTTACCTTTGCCGGATTGCACAGCGGTCCCAGGAGGTTGAAGATCGTCCGGCGACCGATCGCCTTGCGGATCGGCGCCAGCGGACCAAGCGCCGGATGGTGGTTGGGGGCAAAGAAAAAGCCGATGCCGATCTCGCGCAAATTCTGCTCCGCCCTAGTTGCGGCTTTGGCGAGATCGAGACCAAGGGCCTCCAGCGTATCCGCTGCGCCCGATTTGCTGGAGGCAGCGCGGTTGCCATGCTTTGCCATCGGTATATCGCAGGCAGCAACGACCAGCGCGGTGGCGGTCGAAATATTCAGGCTGTGGCTGCCATCGCCGCCGGTGCCGCAGACATCGATGGCATTTTCCGGGCCATCGATGCGGATCATCCGGAGACGCATTTCGGCGGCGGCAGCAGCAATTTCGGTGGCGGTCTCGCCCCGGTCGGCAAGGGCGGTCAGAAATGCGGTGATTTCCTCTGCCGAACAATTGCCGTCGAATATCGCGGAAAAGGCCTGGCGAGCCGCCGCTTCGGACAGCGGGCTCGCCGGATCGGGAAGGGTCATGCCGCTTCCTTCGCTTCGATTCCGGCAAGCGCCATGAAATTGGCCAGCAGCTTGTGACCATGTTCGGTGGCGATACTCTCGGGGTGGAATTGCACGCCGTGGATCGGCAGGCTTTCGTGGCGAAAGCCCATCACCGAGCCATCGTCGGCGGTGGCATTGACCGGCAGGCAGGCGGGAATATCCTCGACAATCAGCGAATGATAGCGGGTCGCGACATAAGGCGAGGGCAGGCCGGCAAAGACGCCGCTGCCGTCATGGGTCACCGGCGATGTCTTGCCATGCATCAGCCCGCCGCGCACAACCTTGCCGCCGAAATGCTGGCCGATGCTCTGATGTCCCAGGCAGACACCGAGCAGCGGTTTGCCCGCATCGGCGCAGGCCGCGACCAGATCGAGCGAGATGCCTGCTTCATTCGGGGTGCAGGGTCCGGGCGAAATCAGGAAAGCCTGTGCGCCGATGCGCAGGGCCTCGCCGGCGGTCAGCGCATCGTTGCGCTCCACTCGCACCTCGGCACCCAGTTCCATCAGATAATGGACCAGATTGAAGGTGAAGCTGTCATAATTGTCGATAACCAGAATCATGAACGGGGTCTAACGGCGCAGCGATAAGCGGCCAAGAGGAATATCGCACGCGGTGCCGGTTAATGACCGGGGAAATTCGGGAAAGTCCTGTTTTCCCGCTCGATAATGATTGAAATTGAGCGGCATGCGGCCCATCTCGATATCATTCGTAACCAAAAAGGACTGTTCGTCGATGAAATCCCGCCATCTCATTCTGTCAGCTGCCGCTTCTCTTCTTGCTCTTTCGGCGGCTATGCCGGGCTTGGCGAAAGAGCGGTCATCGACGGTTGCGGATGATGCAGCGGCGACGGAGTCCGCCAAGCCCGAGCTCGGTGCCTGGGGTATCGAACTCGACGCCCGCGATCTTTCGGTCAAGCCGGGCGCGGACTTTTTCCGTTACGCGAACGGCCATTGGCTCGATACCGTGGAAATCCCGGAAGACCGGTCGCGCTACGGCTCGTTCGACATATTGCGCGAACGGTCCGACGACCAGATTCACGCGATCCTTGACGATCTCGCGGCGCAAGGCGACGAGGCCGACGCGCTGGATCAGAAAGTCGGTGCCTTTTACGGTGCCTGGATGGATCAGGCGACCATCGAAAAGCAGGGCACCAGACCGCTCGAGCCCTATCTTGCAAAAATCAAGGCCGTCGACGACCGGAGCGGCCTGCTGGAATTGTTCGGAACCGTTGGCTATGCCTCGCCGGTTGGCGTCGGCATCCTGCCCGACCCGGCCAATCCCACCCGCTATATTGTGGCTGCCGGGCAAAGCGGTCTTGGCATGCCCAATCGCGACTATTATCTCAAGGAGGGCGCAGAATATGACAAGTTTCGCGCCGCCTATCGCGACTATCTGATCAAGATCCAGACGCTGGCCGGGATCAGCGATGCTGCTGCGAAAGCCGACCGTATCATTGCCCTCGAAACCGCGCTCGCCAAGGAACAGTGGACGCCCGAGCGGCAGCGCGATATCAAGCAAGTCTACAATCCGATGAACCGCGAGCAGTTGATGGAGCTGGCTCCGGAATTTGACTGGACCAGCTGGCTCGACGGTATCGGATTCGGCAAGGTCGACACGATCATCGCTTCGGAAACAACCGCTATAGCGGCGAGTGGCGATTTGCTGGAAAGCGTGCCGCTCAGCACCTGGAAAGACTATCTGGCGGCGCATTTCATCAGCGATAATGCCTCCTATCTGCCGAAGGCGTTTGACGAAGCCAAGTTCGATTTCTTCAGCAAGACGCTGCGCGACATCCCGGTCCAGAAAGAGCGCTGGAAGCGAGGCGTTGATCTGGTCAACAACCATATCGGCGAGGCGGTCGGCCAGAAATATGTCGACTGTCACTATCCCGCCGAAAGCCAGCGGCAGATGACCGAACTGGTCAGCAATCTGACGGCCGCCCTGGGCGAACGGATCAGCAAGAGCGACTGGATGGATGAAGCGACCCGCAGCGAAGCGCAGAAGAAGCTCGACGCCTTTGAACCGCGGGTCGGCTACCCGTCCAAGTGGATCGATTATTCGCCGCTGGTTGTGAAGCGGGACGATCTGCTCGGCAATGTGCAGCGGGCCCGGCAATTTGCCTTTGATATCGATCTGGCCCGCTTGCCCCATTCGGTCGATCGCGAGCTGTGGGAAATGAACCCGCAGACGGTGAATGCCTATTATAATCCGCTGCTCAACCAGATCACATTCCCGGCGGCCATATTGCAGCCGCCCTTTTTCGATCCCAACGCCGACCCCGCCGTCAATTATGGCGCGATCGGTGGCGTGATTGGCCATGAAATCGGCCACGGCTTCGACGATCAGGGCCGCCAGTTTGATGGCACCGGCAAGATTCGCGACTGGTGGACCAAGGAATCCGCAGAGAAGTTCGAGGCGCGGACGAAACAGCTTGGCGAGGCCTATGACAAGTTCGAACCGATCCCGGGCGTGCATGTCAACGGCAAGCTGACCATGGGCGAAAATATCGGCGATCTCGGCGGACTCGAAATGGCCTATTCCGCCTATCGCCGCTATGTCGCCAGCCATGGCGAGCAGCCGGTGCTCGACGGTCTGACGGGCGATCAGCGCTTCTTCCTCGCATGGGCGCAGGTATGGCGCGCCAAGTCCCGCGAAAACGCGCTGCGCGAGCAGTTGCTGACCGATCCGCACAGCCCGCCGGAATATCGGGTCGACGGCGTCGTTCCGAATATCGACGCCTGGTACAAGGCGTTCAACATCACGCCCGACAGCGCGATGTATATTCCGCCTGAAAAACGCGTGAAAATCTGGTAGGCGGCGATATGAGCGAACCCGTCACCGTCAATATCCCGCACCAGCTGGGGCTGGAAGAAGCCAAGAGCCGGATCGGCAGTGGTATCCACACGCTCAGCGATATCATCCCCGGCGCCGCGATGACCGATCATCGCTGGGAAGGAGATCATCTCCATTTCACGCTGGAGGCGATCGGCCAGCGGATCGTCGCGGACATGCATGTCCGGGAAGAAGAGGTTTACGCCCTGTTCGACCTGCCACCGATGCTCGCGATGTTCGCCAACAAGATCAAGGCGAAGCTTCAGAAGGAAGCGCCGAAGATGCTCGAGTGAGCGCAGCTGGTCACGGATCGCTTTAAGCTGCGGGAGCAGCTCGGCGCAGGTCATTTTTGTCGGCAGCAGCGGGCGAGATGCGATCGTTAAGACGTGCTGGCGGAGGGAACCCATTGGTCCGGAAAAACGGACACAGGTCGTCACGCAGCAAAAATCCTGAATAGCGCTCCATGTGCCAGCCGAAAAAAAGCTTCCCAACCAATCCATATTTCGATTATTATGGATATATGGATTCGATAAAAGCAATAGAAGCGCTCGGCTCACTCGCTCAAAACACCCGGCTGGATGTTTTTAAACTGTTGGTTCGGCATGAGCCTGCCGGCATGCCCGCTGGCGAGATTGCGAAACGGCTGGATGTACCGCCGAATACGATGTCCTCTCACCTGTCGATATTGTCGCGTGCTGATCTTGTAACGTCAAAGCGCCAAAGTCGTCTCATCATCTATCGCGCCAATCTTGCGACCATGAATGCCCTGATGGCCTTCATGCTGGAGAATTGCTGTTCCGGTGAAGATTGCGCTCCCATTGCCAACCAGCTGGAAAGGCTCTGCCAATGAAACGCATGCATATTCACGTCGGGGTGGATAATCTCGACGCCTCGATAAGATTTTATTCCACGCTGTTTGATGCCGAACCAGCGGTGACGAAGGACGACTATGCCAAGTGGATGCTGGATGACCCCCGCGTCAATTTCGCCATATCGTCTGAAAACCATGCAGCCAAAGGTATCGAGCATCTAGGCATTCAGGCCGAAAGCCCGGACGAATTGCAGGAAGTCTTTACCCGCCTTCGCAAAGCCGATGCGCCCCTGCTCGAAGAGGGGCAGACCACTTGCTGCTATGCCAAGTCTGAAAAGAGTTGGGTTTCCGATCCGGACGGCGTGGTCTGGGAAGCCTTTTACACCAATGGCGATTCGGTCGTATATGGCGATGCCCCCGAATTATCTGCTGTGTCAGCACAAGCTGCTGAAACAGGCTGCTGCGCTCCATCGAAAGCGTCGATGTCATGAGCGAGCGCGCTTATAATGTCCTGTTCCTTTGCACAGGCAATTCGGCACGTTCGATATTGGCAGAAGCGATATTGAACCGCGAAGGCAAAGGGCGTTTCAAAGCCTATAGCGCAGGCAGTAACCCTGCTGGCAAGGTCCATCCCTATTCGCTCGATCTGCTCGCATTGATGGATCATCCGACAGAGAACCTGCGGTCCAAAAACTGGGAAGAGTTTTCAGGTCCGGATGCGCCGAAACTCGATTTCGTTTTTACCGTTTGTGACAATGCTGCTGGCGAGACCTGCCCTGTCTGGCCCGGACAACCGATCACTGCCCATTGGGGCATTCCCGATCCAGCGGCGGTAACAGGTAGCGAGGCAGAAAAACGGGCAGCCTTCACCGAAGCCTATCGGATGATACTCAATCGCATCAGCCTGTTTCTGGCCTTGCCGCTCGAAAGCATAGACAAGATGAGTCTGCAAAGCCGCCTGAGGGATATTGGCGCACAGAAAGCCGAGGCCTGAGACATGGCAACGCCTCACCTTGAGACACCTGCCGATGTAGGGCTTGGTGTCTTTGAAAAATGGCTGTCCATCTGGGTTGCGGCTGCCATATTGGCTGGCATTGTTATCGGCAATGTCGCTCCTGATACGGTAGCGATTCTTGCAGGCCTGGAATATGCTTCGGTCAATCTGGTGGTGGCTGTTCTGATCTGGGCAATGATCTATCCGATGATGGTCGGCGTGGATTTTGCCAGCCTCAGGCATATTGGCGACAAGCCCAAGGGCCTGGTCATAACGGTTGTCGTCAACTGGTTCATCAAGCCGTTTACCATGGCTGCATTGGGCGTGCTGTTTTTCAAATATATGTTCGCAGGCCTGATTTTACCGGATGATGCGGAGCAATATATAGCGGGACTCATCCTGCTTGGCGCAGCGCCTTGCACCGCGATGGTGTTCGTCTGGTCACAAATGACCAAGGGTGACCCCGCTTATACGCTTGTCCAGGTATCGGTGAACGACATCATCATGATATTTGCCTTTGCGCCGATCGTCGCCCTCTTGCTCGGTGTCACCGATATCGTCGTGCCGTGGGCGACATTGCTGCTGTCGGTAGCGCTATATGTGGTTATTCCGCTCGTCGCCGGCGCGCTGACGCGCCGGGCTCTGCTCGCTCGTTCAGATGGGGACGAAACTGCGATCACGGCATTCACGGGACGCATCAAACCTCTTTCCGTCCTCGGGCTGTTGCTGACGGTTATATTGCTGTTTGCCTTTCAAGCGCAGACGATTGTGACACAGCCGTTGCTGATCGCGCTTATCGCCGTCCCAATCATCATCCAGAGTTACGGCATATTCTTTGTCAGCTACGCCGCTGCCTGGGCGTGGAAGGTGCCGCACAATGTGGCGGCGCCATGTGCCCTGATCGGCACATCCAATTTTTTTGAACTGGCGGTAGCAGTGGCGATCGGTGTTTTCGGACTGGGGAGCGGTGCCGCGCTGGCTACGGTCGTGGGCGTTCTCGTCGAAGTTCCGGTAATGTTGTCGCTTGTGGCATTTGCAAATCGTACCCGCTCAAATTTTCCGGCAGCATAAAAGCGTACGAGCAGGGAAAGCCGTCAAATCCAGTGTCTGCTTGTGCGCTGTCCGTTTCGGCATTCAGCGCAGGCTCTCAGATCACTGGCCAAATCCGACGTCGCGCGCCCGCTTCACCGCTTCTTTCGCCGCCGCCAGCAAGGCTCCGGCCTTGGCCTCACATTCGGCCTGTTCATAGGCCGGAACGCTGTCCGCGACGATGCCCGCGCCGGCCTGCACATGCAGCATGCCGTCCTTGACGATCCCGGTGCGCAGGACGATGCAGCTGTCCATGCTGCCGTCGGGAGAAAAATAGCCGACGCCGCCGGCATAGGCGCCGCGGGTTTCTGGTTCCAGTTCGGCGATGATCTGGCAGGCGCGCACCTTGGGCGCGCCGCTGACCGTGCCGGCGGGGAAGCCGGCGAACAGCGCGTCGAGCGCGTCCTTGCCGGGGGCCAACTGGCCGACGACATTGGACACGATATGCATGACATGGCTGTAAAATTCGACGGTATAGCTGTCGGTCACCTCGACGCTGTGCGCGCTTGCCACGCGGCCGACATCGTTGCGACCGAGATCGAGCAGCATCAGATGCTCGGCCCGTTCCTTGGGATCGGCGAGCAGGCTGTCGCGGTTGGCCTTGTCCTCGGCGGCATTCTTGCCGCGCGGACGGGTGCCGGCAATCGGCCGGATCGTGACCTCGCCATCGCGCGCCCGGACCAGGATTTCTGGGCTCGAGCCGGTGAGGGCAAATCCGGGCAGGTCGAGAAAGAAGAGGAAGGGCGACGGGTTGATCCGGCGGAGCGCGCGATAGAGTTCGATCGGGGGCAGGGTGAAGGGCGTGGTGAAACGCTGCGCCAGCACCACCTGGAAGATATCCCCCGCCTCGATATAGTCCTTGGCGCGCAGCACCATATCGGCATATTTTTCCGGTCGAAGCTGCGCAGTGAACTCTACCCCGTTCGGGCCGAGCTCGTCGAAGCCAGCCTCTCCTTTGCCGGCCAATCGTCCTTCGACAAGCTCGGGACGAACGGGAGCGGCGAGGCCGCGCTGCGCTTCGTCCAGCCGTTCTTCCGCCGCGGCGATTTTCGTGTCGGCATCGCCATCGCTTTCCGGCCAGACCGGCGCGACCAGAAACAGCTCGTCAGCCAGCCGGTCAAAGATCAGGATCACCGTCGGCCGGACAAACAGCATGTCGGGCAGATCAAGCTCCGATTGCGGCGCGCGCGGCAGCTTCTCGACTAGTCCGATGGTCTCATAGCCGAAATAGCCGACCAGACAGGCCAGCGCCCGGGGTAGTTCTTCCGGCACGTCCATCCGGCAGGCCTTGACCAGCTTGCGCAGGGCAGCAAGGCTGTCGCCACCTTCCGCAATGAAAGCGTCCCGGTCTTTCAGCCATGTGTGATTGATCGCGGCTTCCGTGCCATCGGCGCGGAACACCAGATCCGGCGCCAGTCCGATCATGCTGTGCCGACCTCTGGTCTCGCCGCCCTCGACCGATTCCAGCAGATAGTCGCCGCGCCCTTCTTCCATCAGCTTGAGCGCTGCGGAAACCGGCGTCTCGGTGTCCGCGACCTGGCGGCGCCAGATCAGCGCCGGCTTGCCATCGCCCAGAGCCGTACGCGCCGCTTCGATGCCGAAACTGCCCGCCATCGACCGGTTAATTGCCGCCGAGCAGCTGATTTTTCAGCGCGGTAAGCGAATCCTCGTTGCGCTTGACCCCGATATCCGCCTTCATCGCATTGATGAACTGGGCGGTATATTCGTCACCGAACACCTGCTTGAACTGGGCCTTGGTGGCTGTCAGCAAGTCTTCCCGCTTGGACGCGTCACCGCGGTTGAGCTTGTCGAGGACAACCACGAACCATCCCTGGTCGCGCGGTGCGGCGAGCGATTTTGCGGTGCCCTGGGCCATGCTGAACATCAGGCTGAGGGGTGGCGGGACCTGTCCCTGCTGGCTCTGCCGGGCCAGATCAGCGCGGCTCGAAGAGATTTTCTGAACGCCGGGCAGCTTGACCCCGGCATCGGCGACCGCCTTGGACAGCGAAGTGCCGCCGCTGACCGCTTTTGCGATCTTGTCCGCGACCGCCTTGGCTTTTTTCGATCCCTGCTCCAGCATATAGTCGCGGGTGACCAGTTGCTCGATTTGCTTCAGCGGCGGCGGTGCGGCTTCGGTGATATCGGTCACGTCAACCACGGCATATTGCTGGCCGGGGATGATTTCGACGACCTGTGGTTCGGATTCCGCTTCCACGGCAAAGGCGATAGGCAGAATCTTCTGCATCTCCGGAATTGGCCGGTAATTCTGATCGTTCGGATTCTGGCCATTGGCGAGCAGAGCGGGTGTGGACTCCACTTTCAGCTTTTCCGCCTTCGCGATATCGGCCAGCGTGGCGCCGTCGGCAAATTCATCCTCCATCCGGACCGTCAGTTCCGCCATCGCCTCTTCGACCTTTGCGCGGGTCAGTTCGTTGACGATCTCCGCGCGGACCTGTTCCAGCGAGCGAGCGGGAATCTGCTTGACCCCTTCCACCTTTACGATGTGCCAGCCAAGCGCGCTTTGCGCCGGCCCTGCGATACCGCCCGCCCGAACCGAGAAAGCGGCGTCGGCGACGGCCTGCGATGCGTTATTGGCGAAGTCTGTCTTGTTGATCGATCCGACTTCGGCGGCAGACAGGCCAACCGACTGAGCGGCTTGCTCCAGCGAGGAGCCGGCCTTGATCTTGTCGGCCAGCGCCTTGGCTGCCGCTTCGGTCGGGAGGATCACCTGATTGAGATTGCGGGTCTCGCTGGCCGCGTAGCGGGTCTTGTTGAGATTATAATAGCCCGCGATTTCCTTTTCCGTCGGCTTGATCTTGTCGTTGAACCGCGATTTTTCGAACAGCGCATAGCGGATCGTCCGCCGTTCGGGGATGGTGTAGCGCGAGGCATTTTTGGCATAAAAGGCTTCGATCGAAGCTTTCGCCGGCTTTACATCATCAATGAAGGCCACCGAGGGAATGGTCGCTATCTGTCCCTCGCGCGATTCCAGCAATAGCGACGCGTAAGGAACGACCAGCTTCTGAGGGACGGCTGCGCCAAAGCTGGCGGTCGTCAACAGCTGGTCGGCGAGCAGGTTGCGGGTAAAATCGTCGCGCAACTGGCTCTCGCTAATACCCTGCTGCTGCAGCGCGCGGCGGAAATTTTCCTCGCTGAACTGCCCGTCCGCACCCTGGAATGCGCCGATATTGGCAATTTCTCCGTCCACCAGCCGTTTGCCGGCGGCCATACCATATTTGGTGCCGAAATCGGCAATGGCAAAGCTGTTGATCAGCCGTTCCAATACGTCGTCAAAACCGCCGCCGTTGATATAGGTTTTTAGATCAAGACCCGTATTCTCACGCTGTTCGGTGCGAAAGGCATTGTTGACCGACTGGCTGAGCTCGGCCGTGGTCAGCTTGCTGTCGCCAACCTTGGCAGCGGTGCCGGAACCCGTGACGCCGCCAAATGTGCCGCTGCTCGATACATCCGCCGTGGCGAAGGCAAGGGCGATCAGCCCGATAAAACAGAAGGTCAGGAAAAGCCCCAGTTTCGAAGAAAAGATACGGCGGAAAAAGCTGATCATGAAAGAGAGGTTCCATTGCGGGAGTGGGATTTGGCCCTGCTTTAGGCGGCTTGGCTTTGCGGTTCAAGCAAAAGACTGCCGAAGGAAATTGGCAAGCGGATCGATATTTGGTAGCGCAGGACGATTGGAAAAAATGAAAAAGGCTCAGGACATTATGGCAAACCGCAAATATATTGTCGGCAACTGGAAAATGAACGGGCTGCGCGCGCAGCTGTCCGATATTGCAGCCATTGCCGCGATCGCCGCGAGTCATGACTCGGCCGACGTCGGTATCTGCCCGCCGGCCACGCTGATTGCTGCGGCCGCGCAGGCCAATCCCGGCTTTGCCATCGGTGCGCAGGATTGCCACCATGCCGAGAGCGGCGCGCATACCGGCTGCCTGTCTGCAGCGATGCTCAAGGAAGCCGGTGCCACCTATTCGATTCTCGGCCACAGCGAACGCCGGGCCGATCAGCAGGAAGATGATGCCGAGGTGAAGGCCAAGGCAGAGGCGGTGCATGCAGCCGGGATGGGGGCGATCATCTGCGTCGGCGAAACCGAAGAGGAGCGCGATGCAGGGCAGGCGATTGAAATCGTTACGGTCCAGCTGGCCCGGTCGTTTCCGGCGAAAGCCAGTCCTGACTGGCTGACCATCGCCTATGAGCCGGTCTGGGCGATCGGCACCGGTCGGGTTCCCGAGGCCAGCGATGTCGCGGAAATGCACGCAGCGATTCGCAAAAAACTGGGAGAACTGATGGGGCAGGGCAGCGATGATGTCCGCATTCTCTATGGCGGATCGATGAATGGCAGCAATGCAGCCGAATTGCTGGCGGTGCCCAATGTCGACGGCGGGCTCGTCGGTGGCGCCAGTCTGACGGCCGCCAAATTCGGACCGATTATCGAGGCTGCTGCCGCCTGCTGAGCCGGGCGAGGAGGAGATGTTTTCGGGCGTCGGGCATATCCTGATTCGCGCCGGAACTCCGAATCCTCCGAATTTTCGCGATCGGCCGGTTTGGTCCTATCATGCAGTGGCTATTTTCATCGCTTGAACTCGGACCGGCCAATCGCTATGTGCGCTGCACGTCAGAGCGCATGCTCGCCTTATTAGTTCGGAAATCCCATGTTTCTTTTTGTCACTGTCCTTCAAGCCATAGTTGCCGCGATGCTGGTGGGCGTCATATTGATGCAGAAATCCGAAGGCGGCGGACTGGGTGTTGGCGGCTCGCCATCCGGCATGATGTCGGCACGCGGGGCTGCGGATCTCCTGACCCGGACGACATCGATCCTGGCGGCTCTGTTCGTCATCCTGTCGATTACCCTGGCGGTTATGGCCGCTGCGGAAGGCAAGATAGAGACGATCGACCAAAGTCTGCAACGCGACAACAGCGCACCGGTTGCGGCACCTGCTGACGACGTGCCGCTGGCCGGTGACGATCCGCTTGCGGCGGCAGCCGCTGCGGCGGACGAGGAAGCGCCGGCAACCAGTTCCGTTCCGCTCGATCAATAAAACACTCCGACCCGCGAACCGGGTCCCCATTGCGCAATTTTGCGGCTTTCGCTGGTAGCTTCCGGCCGGGCCGAATCTCGACCCGATAGAATTGCCCGGTCAGAATAATATTTATTTCGCTTTTCCGGATTCGTGGGATTGCCAATTGCGGTGATAACGCCTTAAGCCTCTCCTCCCATGGCGCGATATATTTTCATTACCGGCGGTGTGGTTTCCTCTCTTGGCAAAGGTCTGATGGCGGCAAGCCTCGGCGCGCTTTTGCAGGCTCGCGGATATTCCGTGCGAATCCGGAAACTTGACCCCTATCTCAACGTTGATCCGGGCACGATGTCGCCCTATCAGCACGGCGAAGTCTATGTAACCGACGACGGGGCAGAGACCGACCTCGATCTTGGTCATTATGAGCGCTTTACCGGCGTGCCATCGCTGCAGTCCGACAATGTGACATCGGGCCGGATTTACCAGTCGATCATCACCAAGGAACGTCGAGGAGACTATCTCGGTGCCACGGTGCAGGTGATTCCGCACGTGACCGACGCCATCCAGGAATTTGCCGAGGACAAGCTCGACGGCATTGATTTCGTGCTGTGCGAGATTGGCGGGACCGTTGGCGATATCGAAAGCCTGCCGTTCATCGAGGCGATTCGCCAGTTGCGCAACAAGGTCGGCCGCGACAATGCCATTTCCGTTCATGTCACTCTGGTGCCCTATATTGCGGCCGCGGGTGAGCTGAAAACCAAACCGACCCAGCACAGCGTCAGGGAACTGACCTCGCTGGGCATCCAGCCGGATATCCTGCTGTGCCGCTGCGAGCACCCGCTGCCCGATACGGAACGGGCCAAGATCGCCCAGTTCTGCAATGTCAGCAAGGAATCGGTGATTCCCGCTCTCGATGCGAGCAATATCTATAATGTGCCGCTGCAATATCATCAGGAAGGTCTGGACAATGTGGTTCTGGGTGCCTTTGGCATCAAAGATGCACCGGAACCGGATCTGTCTCGCTGGTATGATGTGATGGAGCGGATCGAGCATCCCGAAGGCGAAGTCATCGTCGGCGTGGTCGGCAAATATGTCGGGTTGCAGGACGCCTATAAATCGCTGCAGGAAGCGCTGTTCCACGGCGGGCTGGCCAACCGGGTAAAGGTGCAGGTGCGTTGGCTGGATGCGGAACTGTTTGAGAATGAAGAAGATCTGGCGGCCAAGCTGGAACCTCTGCACGCGATATTGGTACCCGGTGGCTTTGGTGAACGGGGCAGCGAAGGCAAGATCGGATCGGTCAAATTTGCCCGCGAGAATAATATTCCCTTTTTCGGTATCTGCCTGGGCATGCAAATGGCCTGTATCGAAGCGGCCCGCAATCTGGCCGGGATCGATGCGGCATCGACGACCGAATTTGGCGATACCGCAGAACCGGTGGTCGGCCTGATCACAGAATGGATGACCCAGGAAGGGCTGCAGAAGCGGGAAGCCGGCGGCGATCTGGGCGGTACCATGCGACTCGGCGCCTATGATGCGGTGCTGCAGAATGGTTCGAAAATCGCCGAAATTTACGGTTCCAGCGAAATCAGCGAACGCCATCGCCACCGTTATGAGGTGAACAAGGGCTATGTCGAACGACTGGAACAGACCGGACTGATCTTCTCCGGCATGTCACCGGATGGCGAATTGCCGGAAACGGTCGAACGGCCCGATCACAGCTGGTTTATCGGTGTCCAGTTCCACCCTGAGCTGAAGAGCAAGCCCTTTGATCCGCATCCGCTTTTTGCGTCGTTCATTGCCGCAGCCTTGCAGCAAAGCCGCCTAGTCTAGGCATATCGGCCTAATAAAATTGGGTGATTCGCGCAGATGTCGAATCTGTCCAATCCATTTCCGGAAATGTGATTAAGGTTACGAGAATATCGCGGAGGAAGGATGACCAAAACTTCCCAGGCGGTTTGGGGAATATGAAAAGTGAACGCTGAGGAACTGGCAAATATACTGGCTGAGCATAGCTTGTTTGCTGATTGTGACGAAGCCGAGCTGGCTGACCTGATATTGCGTGGGCATTTTGTGCAATATAAGAAAGGGGATGAATTGATCATGCAGGGCGATCCTGGAAACTCGTTGCTGATATTATTGTCGGGCAATGCGCGTACCAGCATGATCGCCAGCAATGGCAATGAAGTGGTTCTTGATTATGCCGAAGCCGGACAGGTTCTGGGCGAAATCGCGCTGCTGGACGGCGGCGAGCGGACCGCCAGCGTCACCGCTATCGAGCCAACCTCCGCTCTTTCGATCACGCGGGCCGCTTTTGAAGATATTTTGGCCAAGCACAAGAATATGGCGCTGCGTTTGCTGAAAGTCATGGCGAAACGCATCCGGACGGCAAACAGCATGATCGAGGGGGATCGCGCTTATACGTCTGGACCGCGGCTGGCCCGCTATCTGCTCAGGCTGTCTGTAGCAGGTGCAAACGAAGGACGACTGAAGCTGGACCTGAGCCAGAGCGAACTCGGCAATTTTGCCGGCATGTCGCGTGAACATATTAATCGGCAACTGTCCGCCTGGTCGGAAGGCGGGATCGTGGCGGTGGAGAGCGGGAAGATCCGGATATTGGATCATGCAATGCTCTCCCACATTGCCGAAGCAGATTCTTGACAGCATTGGGCCTTTTGCGACCCGGGCCAAATGTCGTTGAGAGTGACACCATGCGGGTGTCAGGGGCAGTCGGATCCTCATCCGGCTGCCCCATTTCATTTGACCATTAAAAAAGGCAGCCAGATTGCTCTGGCTGCCTCTGCTTTTCGGTTTCAGAACAGGCTCAGGCGGCCTTGTCTTCTTTCTTGTCCCGCTTGTCCGCGATCTTGGTGACATTGTCGCCCTTGTTGATGGCGATTGTCTGCGGGCGCATCGCTTCCGGAATTTCCCGGACCAGATCGATGACCAGCAGGCCATCGGCCAGCGCGGCATTCTCTACGCGAACAAAATCCGCGAGTTCGAAGCGCCGTTCAAAGTTGCGGTTGGCGATTCCCATATGCAGGAACTGCTTGCCTTCATTATTTTCGGCTTGCTTGTTGCCAGCGACGAGCAGCAGATTCTGCTGGGCGGTAATTTCGATTTCGTCATCCTTGAAGCCGGCGACGGCAAGGGTGATCCGATATTGGTCTTCACCGCTGCGTTCGATGTTGAACGGCGGATAATTTTCGGATTGCTGCGCGCGAGCATTATTTTCAAGAAGGTCGAACAGCCGGTCAAATCCCACGGTTGAGCGGCGGTAGGGGGTAAAGTCAAAACGATTCATCTCTATATCCTCTTCAATTGAGCAATGTAAATCTGGACCCGCGCATGCGGCATCCGGTTCGTTGATGCGAAACCCTGACGGCGTTTCACATGAACCAAGATATGATCAAATTGCCTGATTTCAAGAGTCAGAAAAGAGCAAATTTACAGGGTCTTGAAAAATTTTTAGGGCAAAAAAAAACGCCCGGATGCCGCTAAGCACCCGGGCGAAAAATGGTGACGAACTAATTCGTCCCCTGTTTTCCCGTCCTATTCAACGCCGCTTGTCCCCCAACATTTGGCGGAACCGGAAGGGATCCCTGAACCATGACCCGTTAATCGAGATGTTTGATTCTGTGACCATGTCTGATCGAATGACATAAATTTGTCATGGTAAATTTCACCTATTGCAAATATTGGTCGCCACTTGTGTCATATCGGCAACAGCAGATTAGCCACCATCCCACTTGCCTGCCCGGATCAGCACCCGTAAAGGCAGGGAAACCCGATCCAAGGAAGTCGCTGCCAATATGCTCCTATCCCGTTATGAATGGGTCATCGCTAAACGCTATCTGTTGCCGGGCAAGGGGGAGGGATTCATTTTCCTCGTTGCCAGTATCAGCCTTGTGGCCGTCATGCTCGGTGTGGCCGCCCTGATCGTGGTGATGAGCGTCATGAACGGCTTCCGCGCAGAGCTGTTCGACAAGATTGTCGGTCTCAACGGCCATGCGGTGATCCAGGGCTATGGCGGACGCATCCCCGATTGGCGAGAGCTACTCGAGGAAACCCGCGAGACCAAGGGTGTGGTCTCGGCCTCGCCGCTGATCGAGCAGCCATTGCTAACCACCTTCAACGGCCGGGTCGAAGCGGTGCTGGTTCGGGGCATGCTGGTTCCCGACATATTGAACAATGAAACGCTCGACGGAAAAACCGTGGCCGGTGACCTGGCGCGGCTGGAGCCGGGGTCGGGTCGGGTCGGAATCGGCAGCCGGCTGGCGACCACGCTTGGGGCACAGGTTGGCAGCCGGATCACGATCATCAACCCGCAGGGGCGATCCACGCCGTTCGGGACGGTCCCGCGCGAGATTGCCTATGACGTGGCTGCGATCTTTGAAGTCGGTGTCTATGACTATGACAAGGCCTTTGTGATCATGCCGATGGAAGATGCGCAGACCTTGCTGTTGCTCGGTGACCAGATCGGGATGATCGAAATCAAGACCGATGATGCTGACAATGTACGCAACATACTGGATCCGCTGGTGCCCAAGGTGGCGAATCGCGGGATCATCACCGACTGGCAGACGATGAATGCCTCGCTGTTCGAGACGCTTCAGGTCGAGCGGGTGGTGATGTTCGTGATTCTGTCGATCATCATTCTGGTTGCGGTGTTCAATATATTGTCGTCGCTGATCATGCTGGTCCGGGCCAAAACCCGCGACATTGCGATCTTGCGGACAATGGGTGCCTCGCGGGCTTCCCTGCTGCGGATTTTTGTGACCGTCGGCACTTCGATCGGCATGCTCGGGATTGCAGCCGGCATCATTCTCGGGCTGATCGCCATCTATTTCCGGCAGAATATCATCAATTTTGTCCAGATCATCACCGGACAAAATCTCTGGGATCCGTCGATCCGCTTTCTGACCGAGCTGCCGGCGCGCACCGATCCGATGGAAGTGGTTGGAATTGCCGGACTGGCGCTTCTGTTCAGTTTCCTGGCCACCCTTTACCCTGCCTACAAGGCCGCCAGCACCGATCCGGTTCAGGTGCTCCGCTATGAGTGACAATATGATTGGGAAGACTGTCGAATTGCGCAATGTGAAGCGCAGCTTTGTACAAGGCGATGTCGTGATCGAGGTGCTTCGCGGCGTCAATCTCGACATTCATGCCAATGAGATTGTCGCGCTGCTCGGGCCGTCCGGTTCGGGCAAGTCGACGCTGCTGCAGGCGGTGGGCTTGCTCGAGGGCGGCTTTGAAGGGTCGATCAAACTTGCCGGCGAGGAAACGGCGCAGTTGCCGGCCAGCGGCCATACGCGGATCCGGCGGGACTTGCTGGGGTTCGTCTATCAGTTCCATCATCTGCTGCCCGACTTTTCCGCGCTGGAAAATGTCGTGATGCCGCAGCTGATTGCGGGTGTCAGCCAGAAGGCGGCGGAAGTGAGAGCGGAAACGCTGCTGCGCAGCCTTGGGCTGGGCGAACGCCTCGATCACAAGCCGAGCAAATTGTCGGGCGGGGAGCAGCAGCGCGTCGCGGTCGCTCGCGCTCTGGCCAATGCCCCAAAACTGGTTCTGGCGGATGAGCCGACCGGCAACCTGGATGAAGCAACAGCCGATCTGGTGCTCGCGGAATTTATCGGGCTGGTGAGACAGGAAGGCAGTTCCGGACTGATCGCCACCCATAATGAGCGTCTGGCCGCCAAAATGGATCGAGTCGTCCGGCTCCACGAGGGTGTTTTAACCTAGGTATTTCAACCCGGAACGAGAATGGCTTTGACTTTTTCGGTGCGAGTATCAATCTGTGCCATCGGCACGACCTAGAAAATTGAACATTGCGGGGCGCATATGAAGGTTACGGAATTCCAGGTAAAGCAAGCGGATGGCTCCCTCCAGGACCTGTCCGTTCACAAGGGCAAGGTTCTGCTGATCGTGAACACCGCATCGAAATGCGGCTTCACCCCGCAATATGAAGGGCTTGAAAAACTCTATCAGGAATATGGGGACAAGGGGCTGGAAATACTGGCCTTTCCCTGCAATCAATTTGGCAATCAGGAACCCGGCAATGCCGAGGAAATCCGCAATTTCTGTTCGCTCAACTATGACGTCAGCTTTCCGCTGATGGGCAAGATCGACGTTAATGGCAATGATGCCGATCCGCTGTGGAAATATCTGAAATCGGAAAAATCGGGACTGCTTGGGTCCCGCATCAAATGGAATTTCACCAAATTCCTGGTCGACCGGGAGGGCAATGTGGTTGGCCGTTTCGGTCCCGCCGTAAAGCCCGACCAGCTGAAAAATGAGATTGAAGCGCTGCTCTAGCCGCGCTCAGGCGGGCGCCATGGCCGCTCGTGACAAATAGCCTGTGGACAAATGGTCGATAGTTCCCATTCCCGACATCTCAGCATATGCAAAGCCCGATTGGCGCGCTAGTCTGACGCCATGGCCCAGACACCCTTCGTCCATCTTCGCACCTTTTCTGCCTATACGATATTGGACGGCGCGATGGAGCCTGCAGCGATCGGGCCTGCGGCAAAAGAACGTGGCTTTCCGGCGGTTGCGCTGTGCGACCGGATTGGCCTGTTTGCCTCGATGGCGTTCGATGACGGTTGCCGGGCCCATGGCATTCAGCCCATTACCGGATGCTTCCTGAGAGTTGCGCGCCCGGGCACCGCCGATCCGGCGAGGCCGGTTCTCGACTGGCTCGCGCTCTTTGCGCAGGATGCCGAGGGATATGAAAATCTCTGCAAGCTGGTTTCCGCTTCCCATCTCGACCGGCCCAGCGAGCTGGAAGCCCATGTCGGGATGGATTTTCTGCGGGACCACAGCGCCGGGCTGATCGCTCTGACCGGTGGCGGGGAAGGGGCTCTGGCCCGCCTCATTGCGGAAGAACAGCAGGGCGAAGCGGACGCCTATCTGTCCCTGTTGCAGCAGTATTTTCCGGGACGCCTCTATATCGAATTGTCGCGCCGGGAAGACCCGGTCGAAATGGCGGCCGAAGCGGGCTTGATCGCGCTGGCGATGGAGCGGGACATTCCTCTGGTTGCCACCAATCCCAGCTGTTTCTCCGAGCCCGAATTTCACGAAGCGCATGATGCGATGAAATGTATCGCGCAGTCTGCCTATGTCGAGAATGATGACCGCGAGAAGCCGTCCAGGCATCTGTGGATGAAAAGCGCGCTGGTGATGGAAGACCTGTTCTCCGATATCCCGGAGGCCCTTCAGAACACGCTCGTCATCGCCCAGAGATGCGCCTTTTCGCCGCCCAAGCGAGATCCGATTCTGCCCAGCCTCGCGGGCGATCTGGCAGGGGAGATCGAGCAGTTGCGCCGGGATGCCACGGCCGGGCTGGAACGGCGGCTGGCGCTGCTCGACATTGCTGACGAGGACGAGCGCAAAATCTATTTCGACCGGCTGGCATTCGAGCTGGACGTGATCGTCAGCATGGGATTTCCCGGCTATTTCCTGATCGTTGCCGATTTTATCAAATGGGCGAAAGATCATGACATTCCGGTCGGGCCGGGCCGTGGTTCGGGCGCCGGCTCGGTGGTCGCCTGGGCGCTGACCATCACCGATCTTGATCCGATCAAGCTGGGTCTGCTGTTCGAGCGGTTCCTGAACCCGGAGCGTGTGTCGATGCCCGACTTCGACATCGACTTCTGCGAAACCCGCCGCGGCGAGGTGATCCGCTATGTGCAGGAAAAATACGGAAACCGGCAGGTTGCGCAGATCATCACCTTCGGGAAACTGAAATCGCGCGCCGTGCTGCGCGATGTCGGACGGGTGCTGCAAATGCCTTACGGGCAGGTCGACCGGTTGACCAAATTGATTCCCAACCATCCCACCGATCCGTGGGATTTGAGGCGCTCGCTCAACGGCATCTCGGAGCTGGCGCAGGAATATAAACAGTCCGATGTGAAGCGATTGTTCGATCTGGCGATGAAGCTCGAAGGCCTGCCGCGCCACAGTTCCACTCACGCTGCCGGCGTGGTGATCGGTGACCGGCCGCTGGACCAGCTGGTGCCGCTCTACCGCGACCCCCGGTCGGATCTGCCGGTGACCCAGTTCGACATGAAATATGTCGAAAAAGCCGGCTTGGTGAAATTCGACTTTTTGGGCCTGAAAACGCTGTCGGTGCTGAAGAAGGCCGTGGAACTGCTCGCCGAACGCGGCATCCATGTCGATCTGGACGGGCTGAGCTGGGAAGACGAGAAGGTGTTCGAACTGCTCCAGCGCGGTGAAACCGTCGGCGTGTTCCAGCTGGAATCGGAGGGCATGCGGCGCACGCTGGCGGCAGTGAAACCGACCAATTTCGGCGACATTATCGCACTGGTCTCGCTCTACCGCCCTGGCCCGATGGACAATATTCCCCTGTTCGGCGACCGCAAGAACGGCCGCGCCGAGATCGCCTATCCGCATCCCCTGTTGCAGGACATCCTGAAGGAAACCTACGGGATTTTCGTCTATCAGGAACAGGTGATGCAGGCGGCCCAGATCATCGCCGGCTACTCACTGGGCGAAGCCGATTTGCTGCGCCGCGCGATGGGCAAGAAAATCCAGGCCGAAATGGATACCCAGCGCAGCCGGTTTGTGTCCGGTGCGGCGGACAATGGACTGAACAGCGAACAGGCGAACGAGCTGTTCGACTTGATCGACAAGTTCGCCGGCTATGGTTTCAACAAGAGCCACGCTGCGGCCTATGCGCTGCTCGCCTATCAGACCGCCTGGCTGAAAGCGCATCATCCGCACGAATTTTACGCCGCCTCGATGTGCTTCGACATGCATCAATCCGACAAGCTCAGCATTTTTGTCGATGATATGAAGCGCCTCGGTGTCACCGTCCTGGGACCGGCGATCAACAAGAGCCGGCCCAATTTCTCGGTCGAGGAACAGCCTGGTGCGCTGCTCGCCGTCCGCTATGCCCTGGCTGGTCTCAAAAATGTCGGCGAAAAGGCGATGCAGTCGGTAGTTGCCGAACGGGCCGAGAAAGGGCCGTTTTCCTCGATCGAGGATCTGGCCAACCGGATCGATACCCGGGGCCTGAACAAGCGCCAGCTGGAAAGCCTGGCCTCGGCCGGGGCCTTTGACGAGCTGGAACCCAATCGCGCCGCCATTTATGACGGAGCGGACATGATCCTTTCCGTCGCCAATAGTGCCGCCGATGCGCGGGAAAGCGGGCAGGGCGGTCTGTTTGGCGAAGGCAGCGCAGGCGGTGAAATGCAGGCGATCCGCTTGCCAGAGAACAGCCACTGGTCGCTCGGCGAGATCATGGTGCGGGAACGCGACGCCTTCGGATTTTACTTTTCGGCCCACCCGGTTTCCCAGTTCCAGGCGGTGACCGCATCGCTCGGCGCGCTGACCCATGCCGCGCTGTGCAGCGAAGGCCCGATCGGTGAAGGAGTGCGCAAGCCGGCGGTGATGGCGGCGCTGATCGAGAAGGTTCGCTGGCGCGACAGCCGCCGCGGCAAACGCTTTGCGCTCGCCGACCTGTCCGACAGCAGCGGACAGTTTTCCGCCAGTTGCTTCGAGGAGGAGCAGTGCAAGATTCTGGAGGAACTGGCCAGTCATGGCGGTTGCGCGCTTCTCCATGTTGAACTGGACCAGCGGTCGGATGACGAAAGTCCGCGCGTTGCCATCCGGCGAGTGCAGCCGCTCGAGGGACTGGAAAAGACCACAAGGACAAGAATGGAGCTAGAAATCCATGATATCGCGGGACTGCATGAGCTGACCAATCTGGTCGCACCGCTGGTCGGCGGCCAGAGCGAACTGGTGGCCATCATGGCCGGACCCGAAGGCGAACCGGTCAGGGTCTGCCTCGGACGATCCTTCCGTCTCGATGCCGAAACGGTCGAGATGCTGCAACGGGTTAACGGGATATCCGCTGTCCGCCTTGGCCCGGCGCGGCCGATGCGAGTGGCGAAACCCAAATTAAGGCTTGTCAGCTAGGCCGAAACAAATCAGAAACCGGCCAAATAGTAATGTTTGGAGAGAATATATGGCCGGTGCAATGCAAGCGACTTCGCTCAAGATCACCAATCTGATCGATCATGCCGAGCGCGAGCATGGTGTCCGCGAGATTGTCAGCTACTGGGCAGACGGAACTATCTCGCGCAGCAACTGGGCCGAGATCGGACGGGACTCGCGCAAATTCTCTCAGGCGATGCAGCGGCTGGGGATGAAAAAGGGCGACCGGATCGCCACCATCGCGATGAATCATGCCCATCATCTGATCAGCTGGTACGGGTCGGCCGGCATCGGCAGCATCCTGCACACCGTCAATCCGCGGCTGTTCGAGGAACAGCTGGTCTATATCCTCAACCACGCCGAAGACCGCGTGCTGCTGTTTGACAAGATGTTCACCCCGATCATCGAACTGCTCAAGCCGCAGCTGAAAACGATCGAACATTATATCCAGTTTGACGGCGAGAAGGGGGATTACACCACGTTCCGGGAACTGGTCGATGCCGAGGACGGCGATTTTGACTGGGTCGAGGTTGACGAGAATGATCCCTGCGGCCTGTGCTACACCAGCGGTACGACCGGCAACCCCAAAGGCGTGCTCTACGAGCATCGCTCCAATGTCCTGCACGCGATTACCGAAGTGCAGCCCGATGTCATGGACCTGTCCACCCGCTCGGTGATGCTGCCTGTGGTGCCGATGTTCCACGCCAATGCCTGGGGCTTGCCTTTTGCCTGTGCGACGGTCGGTGCCAAGATGGTTTTCTCCGCGAGCAACGACGCGGAGGTTTTGTGGAAGCTGATTCGCGAAGAAGGCGTGACGCACAGCGCCGGCGTTCCGACCGTCTGGCTGTCGATGTTTGCCGATATGGACGCCAATGGCGGGGATTATGGCGACCTGAGCGTGGTGGTGATCGGCGGCTCGGCCTGTCCCCGTTCGATGATCGAGCGGCTGATGAAGAACGGCATTCGCGTCGCCCATGCCTGGGGCATGACCGAAACCTCGCCGATCGGCACGACCGGGGCGCTGCCGGCCAACTGGGACGATCTGAATTTCGAGCAGAAGGTCGACGTTGTATCCAAACAGGGCCGTCCGCCTTTTGGCGTGGAACTGCGCGTCATCGACGAGAATGGCGATGTCGCGCCGCGCGACGGCAAGACCAGCGGAGTCCTGGAAGTCCGCGGGCCGTGGATCATCAAGCGCTATTATCGCGCCGATGAAGACGCGGTCGAGGATGATGGCTGGTTTGATACCGGCGACGTCGCGGTCTTGCATCCCGATGGCACGATGCAGATTACCGACCGGGCCAAGGACGTGATCAAGTCGGGTGGCGAGTGGATCAGCTCGATCGAGCTGGAAAATGAGGCGGTCGGCTGTCCGGGTGTCGCCGAAGCGGCGGCTGTCGGCGTCTACCATCCGAAATGGGACGAGCGACCGTTGCTGCTGGTGATCCGCAAGGCCGGCAGCGATATTTCCGAGGCCGACGTGATTGATTATCTGTCCGGCAGGGTCGCCAAATGGTGGTTGCCGGATGAAGTGAAATTCGTCGATGAACTGCCACACACCGCCACCGGCAAGATCCTGAAGCGGGCCCTGCGCGACGAATATAAGGACTATCAGCTGAAAAGCCTGGTCGAGGCCTAGAACAGCTCCAGCTGGCTGCCGCTGACCTGCGGACGCCGGAACAGATCGGTTCTGAGCGCAAGCTTGCCCTTTTTCAGGCCAGCCTTGCGCGAGGCGATAATGAGACGGCTACGGATCAGATCGGCCCACGGGCCCTGTCCGCGCATCCGGCTGTGGAAGGCGGGATCATTGCGCTTGCCGCCGCGCATCTGCCGGACGATGCTCATCACTTTCGCCTTGCGGTCGGGATAGTGATTTTCCAGCCATTGTTCGAACAGCGGTGCGACCTCGTGCGGCAGCCGCATCGGGATGAAGGAAATGCTGCTGGCTCCGCGCTCCGCCGCCGCGGCCACAATCGCCTCGATCTCGTGATCGGTGATGCCGGGCACGATTGGCGCAATATTGACATGCACATATATGCCCGCTTCGCTCAGCTTCTGCACCGCCTCCAGGCGCCGGGCCGGGGTCGGTGCTCGGGGTTCCAGCAGGCGAGCGGTCCGGGGATCGAGCGAGGTGACCGAGACCGCCACCGCAGTGAGGTCAAGCGCCGCCAGCCGCGCCAGCAAGTCGATATCCTCGACGACCCGGTTGGATTTGGTGGTGATCACGACCGGATGCCGCGTTTCCAGCATCACTTCCAATATCTGCCGGGTGATCCGATAGTCTTTTTCGATCGGCTGATAGGGGTCGGTGTTGGTGCCGAGGGCGATGCTGGCCGGCTGGTAATTGGGCTTGGCCAGGGTCCGGCGGAGCAGGTCGGCGGCATCGGGCTTGGCGAACAATTTGCTTTCAAAATCCAGTCCCGGCGACAGGTCATGATAGGCATGGGTGGGCCGCGCATAGCAATAGACACAGCCATGTTCGCAGCCGCGATAGGCGTTGATCGAGCGGTCGAAGGGCAGGTCGGGAGAGCTGTTATAGGTGATGATTGACTTGGGAAATTCGATCGTGACCTCGGTCCTCAGCTTCGCGGCAGCATCGTCGATCCGCTCGCGTTCGTCCAGCCAGTCGCCATCCACCTCGCGATCCTGCAGGTTGAATCGCTGCGGCACCGCATTGGACGGCGCCCCCCGGCCGCTTCGAGCCTCTGGATATTGGTCGTTTCTGGAACGCATCTGCTCTTCATACTATGAGAACATAAAAAGAACAAATGGATTGAATCGCTATTTTTCAAGCAGCCTCGGGATCAGTTCGACGAAATTGCACGGACGGTGACGGCTGTCGAGCTGGGTATCAAGGATACCGTCCCAGCCGTCCTTCACCGCCCCGTTGGAACCGGGCAGAGCGAATATATAGGTGCCGCGCGCGACCACCGCGCAGGCGCGGGACTGTACCGTGGATGTGCCGATCTTGGCGAGGCTGAGATAGCGGAACAATTCACCGAAGCCGGGAATATCCTTGTCCTTGACCGCGTTGAGCGCTTCCGGCGTGATATCCCGCCCGGTAAGACCGGTGCCGCCGGTGGTGAGGATGACATCGACCTGCTCGTCGTCGATCCATTGATGGAGTTGCGCGACCAGCGCCGATTTGTCGTCCCGCAGCAGATTGCGATAGATTAGCTGATGGCCTTTCTGCTCGATCCGTTCGGCCAGAATGTCCCCGGACGTATCCTCTTTCCGGCTGCGCGTGTCGGAGACGGTCAGCAGGGCAATATTGATCGGTTTGAAGCTTCTGGACTCGTCAATGGGCATGGTGGCTCTCCGCTTGGTCGCGACCCCGGGAATAGCCTGGCCTATACCGCTTTTCCAGGTCATAAAGAATAGGGGTTTTCGCGGGTTAACTATCGGTCTAATCGGGTTAGTCAATGTCAAACGTCCCGGATCTCACTGCTGTCATATTGGGTCTCATCCTTGCGGCATGGCTGGGTGCGGCCACCTGGGCGATCTGGACCGGCCTGGCGATGAAAAACAAGGCGGAGACCGTGTTGCGGCAATCCGGCCGATTGGGACGGTTGCTCGAAACTTCTCCCGCCTTGCCCTTGCTTGTGCGATCCGACGGCAAGCTGGAGGCCTCGCAGCGGCTGATGCACTGGCTCGGCTTCGACCATCTGCCGGCGCATATTTCGGAACTGCACGAGGAATCCCGGGGGATGGTTCGGTCGGATCTCGACGGGCTGATGCAGGATGTGACGCTGGCGCAGAAAACCGGCAGCAGCTTTGTGCGCGCGATAAAGGTCAGCGGTTCGGACAAGGCGCTGCTGATCCGGGGCGGGCTGGCGGACCAGAAAATCGCTCCCAATGGCAGTGCGCTGCTTTGGATTTTCGACGCGACCGACAGCGAGGGGCAGATCGCCAAATTGCGCGATGAAAATGAAGCGGCCCGCGCGGCTTTCAATGCGCTGTCCGCCTTGATCGAGGCAGCGCCGGTGCCGATGTGGCACCGCTCCCCCGATCTGCGCCTGACCCTGGTCAACAGCGCCTATGTCGCGGCCGTCGATGCCAAAAATGGCGAACAGGTGATCGCCGACCGCATCGAGCTGGTGGAAACGGTCGACGGATTCAGCCCGGTCGATGCCGCTGCCCGGGCGAAAGAGAAAGGCGAGCCGTTCGAGCGCGTGGTCGCAACGACCGTCGGCGGTGAACGGCGCATGACCCATGTCGTCGATGTGCCGCTGGGCGAGTCCGGTATCGCCGGCTATGCGATCGATATCCAGGAACTGGAAGACGCGCGGCGGGAGCAGCGCCGCTTCGGGGAATCGCAGCGCGACATGCTCGACAGGATCTCTGCCGGCGTCGCCCAGTTTGATGCCGACAAATCGCTGAAATTCTGCAATCTGCCGTTCCAGCGGATTTTTTCGCTGCGCCAGCAGTGGATAGCGGACCGGCCGGAATTTCCGCGCGTGCTCGACCGGATGCGCGAGATGAACCGGATCCCGGAGGTCCGCGACTTTCCCGAATGGCGCGAGGAGCGCACCGGCTGGTTCCAGGCCACCAAGGCGAGCGAGGAAAACTGGCTGCTGGCCGACGGGACCCATCTGAGGGTGCTCGCCAATCCGACCCCGGACGGCGGCCTGCTGGTGATCTTCGAAGACCGGACCGAACAGGTGCAACTGGCCAGCGCGCGCGACACGCTGCTCAGGGTCAGGACCGCGACATTCGACAATCTTTTTGAATCGCTTGCGGTTTTCGCCGCCGACGGCAAGCTGAATATCTGGAACCATCAGTTTGCCAAGAACTGGGGTCTCGACGAGGAGGAACTGGGCAAGCATCCGCGGGTGGATTCGCTGATGCAGAGAATGGCCGTTCAGCTGAAACAGCCGGCCCGCATCTCGGAGATACGCGACATGGTGCGCAGCGCGACGACCGAGCGCGAACAGAAAGGCGGGCGGCTCAATTTCGCTGACGGGCGGCGCTATGAATTTGCCGCGATCCCGCTGCCCGATGGCAATGCCCTGTTCACCATGCTGGATATTTCGGACAGCTACCGGATCGAACAGGCGCTGCGCGAGCGCAACGAGGCGCTGGTCGAGGCGGACTCGATCAAGGGGCGGTTTCTGTCCAACATGAGCTATGAATTCCGGACGCCGCTGACCTCGATCGGCGGCTTTGCCGAGCTGCTGGATCAGGGTATCGCCGGGCCGCTGACCGAGCGTGGTCATGAATATGTCCGCGCGATCCTTCAGTCGGTGAAACGTCTGGGCAACCAGATCGAAAATGTCCTCGACCTCAGCCAGAGCGAAGCCGGCGCGCTGCCGATTGCCAAGGAAAAGGTCAATCTGAACAAGATGATCGAGGATATCGCCGCGCATTTCGCCGATGACGCGAGGCAAAAATCGATCGATGTGGAGCTGCAGCTGGATGAAAAGCTGGGATCGGCGATGGCCGACAAGAAACGGCTCCGCCAGGCCATTTCCCAGATCGTTGACAATGCGATCAAATATACCGGTGAAGGCGGGCGATTGCTGATTCACGGATCGGGCAATGTAAAGCAGGCGATGATCCATATTTCCGACAATGGCCCCGGAATGACCGCTGGTGAACAGTCCAAGGTCTTCGACAGTTTTGCCCGTTCGCGGGATCAGAAAGCCAATGAAAAATCCGGTGGCCTTGGCCTGCCGCTGGCACGCCAGCTGGTGCGCGCTCATGGCGGTGACCTGACCCTGACCTCCGAACCGGGGCAGGGCACGCTGGTGACGCTGATTCTGCCCAGGCAATGATGCAATGATGATGCTGGAGAATGAGGACGCGACCCTGAATGTCGGACGCAAGCTCGGGGCCCTGCTCCGCGCAGGAGACAAGATCGCGCTCACGGGCACGCTCGGCGCCGGCAAGACAACCCTCGCGAGAGGCCTGCTGGAAGGGCTTGGCTATCGCGGCGAAGTGCCCAGCCCGACTTTCGCGATTGTTCAGCCCTATGAACCGCCGGAAACCCGGATTCCGGTGGCCCATATCGATCTGTACCGAATCGAGGATCCGGAGGAAATTCCCGAACTCGGTCTGGAAGAGATGCTGATCGACGGAGCGATGGTCGTCGAATGGCCGGACCGGATGCCGGACGCTTTCTGGCAGGATGCGCTCAACCTGACGCTCGAAATAACCGCCGAGGGCAATCGCCAGTTGACTTGGCAGGCGGGGAACGCTTGGAACGATCGATGGCCACTGACATGAAACCGCCCGCCGCCGCGGCAGAATTTTTACACCAGCACGGATGGGGAGACGCGCAGCTGTCTCCGGTCGCAGGCGATGCCTCGTTCCGCCGCTATTTCCGGGTCCGCGAGGGCGATCGCCGGGCGATCCTGATGGACGCGCCCCCGCCGCATGAAGATCCCAGGCCCTTCATCCATATCGCCGAATATCTGAAGAATTCCGGCTTTGCCGCGCCAGAGATTTTTGCCCGCGATCTGGAGCGCGGTCTGGTGCTGCTGGAAGATTTCGGCGATCAGCGGATGCGCGAACATCTCGACTATCATCCGGAGGACGAGGACGCGATTTATCGTCAGGCCGTCGACCTGTTGCGCGACCTGCACAAGGTGCCGGCCGCCTCGATAGCGCTTTATGACGAAGCGCAATATCTGCGGGAAGCGCATTTGCTGACCGAATGGTATTGCCCGGCGCAGCAGCTGGACGTGGATGCCGACCGCTTTGATGCGATCTGGCGGACGCTTCTCGAACCGGTCATCGCTGCGCAACATCCGCCGGTCACGGTGATGCGCGACTATCATGCCGAGAATATCATGCTGCTCGAAAATGGCGGCTTCGGCCTGCTCGATTTCCAGGACGCGCTGGTCGGACATCCGGGCTATGATCTGGTATCGATGCTGCAGGATGCCCGCCGCGATGTTTCGGATGATCTGGAAGAGAAGATGCTCGCTTATTATCTGGGCGATCACAGTCGGAAAGAGGCTGAAGAGTTTCGCAGCCATTACGCGATTCTGGGGGCGCAGAGAAATACCAAGATCATCGGCATTTTTACCCGTTTGTCGGTGCGCGATGGCAAGCAGCGCTATCTGGATTTCATGCCCAGAATGTGGCGTCTGCTGGAGAAGGACCTGCAGCATCCGGCGCTCGCACCGATGGCGCAATGGTTTGACGAAAATATTCCAGAAGATGTCCGGCACCGGCCGATTCCGATGGCGAAAACCGCCCCATGAGCAAAGTCGAAACCGCGATGATCATGGCTGCCGGACTGGGCAATCGCATGCGTCCGCTGACCGACACGCGGCCGAAACCGCTGGTCGAGGTCGCTGGAAAGGCGATGATCGACCATTGTTTCGACAAGCTTGCCGCGGCGGGCATAGGCAAGGCCGTGGTCAATGTGCACTATATGGCCGACATGCTGGAAGCCCATCTCGCTGCCTTGTCCTATCCGGTCGCGATTCGCATTTCCGACGAGCGCGCCCAGCTGATGGAAACCGGCGGCGGGCTGGTGCAGGCCGAGCCGCTGATTGCGGAAGACAATTTCTTCTGCATCAACAGCGACAATCTCTGGATCGACGGCCCGGCCAACAGCCTGCACCAGTTGGCCGAGGCGTGGGACGAGGACAGGATGGATGCCTTGCTGCTTCTCGTTCCGCGCCTCACTGCCCATAATTACAAGGGTTCGGGCGATTTCCACCTCGACGGGGAAAAGCGGATTTCCCGCAAGCTTCCCGGCCAGGAGGCTCCCATGATCTATTCCGGCATCCAGCTGCTGTCCAAGCGTCTGTTGCGTGACCCGCCGGAGGGGCCCTTTTCGACCAATATCCTGTGGGAACGCGCGATCGGCGAGGGGCGTCTGTTCGGGTCGGTCCATCAGGGCGAATGGTTCGAGGTCGGCTCGCCGGAGGCGATCGCGCCGACCGAAGCCGCGCTGGCGGATGCCTGACCGCCGCCGGCCATCCATCTACAATATCGCCGCGCACGGTGGCTTTGCCGATGCGCTGGCACAGGGACTGATCGACCGCTTTGCCAGGGACGCGTTCGGGCTGGCTCGCGGCCTCGTTATCCTGCCCAACAATCGTGCCCAGCGGGCGCTGCAGGAAGCCTTCGTCCGGCTCAGCGAGGACGGGCTGCTGCTGCCGCAGATGGCGGTGATCGGCGACCTCGATCTCGACGAATCGATCGGCGTCGCGCTCGATTCCGGCGAACTGGCGCTCGACATCCCGCCGGCCGTCGACTCGATGGACCGGCTGCTCACTCTCGCGCAGATGATCCAGAAGGAATTCGGGCTGCGCGACAATGCGATCCTGGCCAAGGATGCGCTGCGCCTGGCCCGCGAATTTGCCCGGACGCTCGACCAGCTCAATATCGAGGAAATCTCGCTTGCCGACCTGATGAAGACGGAACCGGACAGCCTCGACCTGTCGAGCCACTGGCAGGATTCCTATCGCTTCTTCCTCATCATCGCCGAAAAATGGCAGCAGCAGCTCCAAAAATGGCAGCGGGTCGACCAGGCGGTGCGCCGCAACGCGCTGTTCGACCATATCGCGCAAAGCTGGAGAATATCGCCGCCCGAGCATTTCGTGGTCGCCGCCGGTGTCACCACCTCCGCGCCCGCCATTGCCCGCTTTCTCCAGACCATATGCTTCATGCCCTCCGGCATGGTGGTGCTGCCCGATCTCGACCTGATCATGCCGGACGAGGAATGGGATCTGCTGGGGCCGTTCCAGCCCGATCCGGATAGCGGCCATATCGGGCGCGCGCAGGAAACCCATCCGCAATATCATATGAAATTGCTGCTCGACCGGATGTCGATCGCGCGCGGCGAAGTGATGCGCTGGCCGCGCACCGGCGAGAGCGGTGCCGCCGCGAGGCGCAGCCGCGCGCTCAGCAACGCCTTTGCGATCCCGAAACTGACCGTGCGCTGGCAGACGCTGGAAAGCCAGGAACGCAGCCTCGCCGGGGTGCAGACGGTCGAGGCCGGCAACAGCGCCGAGGAAGCGCAGATCATTGCCCTGCTGGCGCGCGAGGCGCTGGAAGATCCCGATCAGCGGGTGGCGATCGTCACCCCGGACCGGTCGCTGGCGACGCGCATCTCGGCCCATCTGAAGCGATGGGAGATCCAGGTCGATGACACGGCCGGCCAGCCGCTGGCGAAACTGCCGGAAGGCGTATTCTTCCTCAACCTGCTGGCAGCGGTCGCCGACGGCTTTCCGCCAGCCGAATTTCTCGCCTTGCTCAAGCATCCGCTGGTCCAGCGGGGGGAAGGGCGGCTGGCCTGGCTCGACAATGTCCGCAAGCTCGACCTGCTGCTGCGCGGCCCGCGCCCGGCGCCGGGGCTGGCGGGTATCGAGGCGCTGCTTAAGGCGGACAATTACCGGACAAAAAAGCTGCGCGAAGCGATAACCCCCTGGTGGCAGTCGGTCCGCACGATGTTCGCCGGCACGGACAATCTGTTCGCGCCGCCGCTCGACTGGCCCCGGCTACTCGACCAGCTGCGGCAGCTGGCGCAGACGCTGACCGACGGGGCCGTCTGGGCGGGGCCGGGCGGCCGCGAATTGGCCGAACTGCTGACCAAGCTGGAAATCCGCGCCGATATGGGCCCACTCCGCATCGCCGGCAACGAGCTGGCCGGCTATTTCGAGACGCTGATGGCTGAAATATCGGTGCGTCCGCCTTATGGCGGCCACCCACGGATCGCGCTCTACGGTCTGCTGGAGGCCCGCCTGCAGCAATCCGAACTGGTGATCTGCTGCGGCCTCAACGAGGGCAGCTGGCCGCAGGCGATTACCCCTGACCCTTGGCTCGCTCCGATGATCCGCAAGTCGCTCGGCCTGCCGGCGCAGGAAAGACAGATCGGCCTGTCCGCCCATGATCTGGTCGGGGCAATGGGCGCGAAAAGGGTCATTCTCTCCCGCGCCCGCCGCGACGATTCCGGCCCCGCCATTGCCTCCCGCTTCCTGCTCCGGTTGAAGGGCATGTGCGGCGACAATCTCAAGGACCATCCGCAGGCGCGGGCCTGGCTGGCGGCGCTCGACCAGCCGGAAACCGAGCCGGTTCCTTATGCCCGCCCCGCACCGATGCCCAGCCCGGAACAGCGCCATATCCCGATTTCGGTCACCCAGGTCGACCGGCTGGTCGCCGACCCCTATGCCTTCTACGCCAACAAGATCATGGGCTTTGCCTCGCTCGACCGGATCGACGAAGACCCGAGCGCAGCCTGGCGCGGCACCATCATCCACGACATTCTCGACCAATGGGCCAAGCAGGATGATTATGCGCCCGACGCGTTGCGCGAACGGGCACAGACCTTTCTGCAGGACCCCGGCCTGCATCCGCTGATGCGCAGCCTGTGGGCGCCCCGGCTGCTCGAGGGTCTGGACTGGATAGCCCAGACCGTCGCCGAAAACCGCAAGGCCGGCCGCGAACCGCTGGAGTCGGAAATCTATGGCAAGACCGAGATCGCCGGTGTGAAGCTTTCCGGCATCGCCGACCGCATCGACCGGATGCCGGACGGCGGGCTTGCCGTGGTCGACTACAAGACCGGCGGCGCGCCCAGCAACCGGGCGGTGATCGAGGGCTATAATCTGCAGCTCGGCCTGCTCGCCGCGATTGCCGAGCTCGGCGGCTTCAAGGATATCGAAGGCGAAGCTGTCGCCTTCGAATATTGGTCGCTGGCAAAAAAGAGCGGCACCGACAGTTTCGGCCATGTCCGATCCCCGACCAAGGGGCGCGCCGACAATATCATCGCCGCCGATGCGATGGTTGATCATGCCGTCGCCCGGTTCAACGACGCGGCCGACCGCTATCTCAAGGGCAGCGAGCCGATGACCGCCAAGCTGCATCCGGAATATGCCCGCTATGCCGATTATGACCAGCTGATGCGGCTCGAGGAATGGTACGGGCGTTCCCCGGTGGAGGCAGCGGATCATGAGTAGCGCCAAGCCGAAAATCTTCCCGCTCAAGGACCGGCAGATCGATGCCGTCGAGCCCGAGGCGCATATCTGGCTCAGCGCCTCCGCCGGCACCGGCAAGACGCAGGTTCTGACCGCGCGGGTGTTTCGCTTGCTGCTGACCGAGAAAGTCGATCCCGAACATATTCTCTGCCTGACCTTCACCAAGGCCGGGGCCGCCGAGATGGCGGAGCGAATCAACCGGCAGCTCGCCGCCTGGGTGCGAATGGACGATACCGGCCTGGCCAGCGACCTGGCCGCGATCGGCGCTTCCACCGGACCGGAAACCCGGAACCGCGCCCGCACCCTGTTTGCCCGCGTGCTCGATGCGCAGGGCGGAGGCTTGCGGATCATGACCATCCACGGCTTCTGCCAGTCTCTGCTCGCCTCTTTCCCGGAAGAGGCCGGCATCGCCTCGATGTTCAAGCCGATCGAGCAGCGCGACCAGAAGATTCTGGCGCGCGAGGCGCTGGGCGGTCTGCTGCTCGAGGAAGAACAGAGCGGGCGTCCCGAGATCATCCAGGCGATCCAGCAGCTGAGCGTCCGCATGGGCGAGGAGGCGACCGAACAGTTCCTGATGGATTGCGCGGCCAAGGCCGATGCGATGGAAGGACTGCCGAGCGGGGTGCTGCCCTTTGCGCGCGGCCTGCTGGGACTGCCGATCGACGGCGACGCCCAATCCTGGCTGGCGGACCGCTGCACCGACGAGGCGATCGACCTGCGCGCGATTACCCTGCTGCGCGATGCAATGGCGGAATTTGGCGGCAAGAAGGAACAGGAGCGGCAGCTGGCGATCCGACTCTGGCTCAACCTGAAGCCGGAGGAAAGGGCAGCTGCCCTCCCGGATGTCCATCTCGCCTGGGCGACCAAGACCACCGGCGCGCCGCCCAAGGCGACCAACGGGCTGCTGAAGGCTTTGCCGGATTATGATTTCATCGCCGGCTCGCTGTTCGAATGGAGCAACGGCCTGCTCGAGAAAGCGGCGCTGTTCGAATATGCTGACCTGTTCGCCGGCGCGCTGGCAGCCGGCCGCGGCTTCTATCACCGCTATGCGGATGCCAAGAAACTGCACGGCGTCGTCGATTTCGACGATATGATCCGGATGACCGCCCGATTGTTGCAGAAAAGCGATATGGCGGCCTGGATTCGCTACAAGCTCGACCAGCGCACCGATCATATCCTGATCGACGAGGCCCAGGATACCAATCTCGCGCAATGGGAAATTGTCCGGGCGCTGGCCGGCGAGTTTTTTGCCGGGCTGGGTGCCGATCCCGATCGCCACCGGACGCTGTTCACCGTCGGCGACTTCAAGCAGGCGATCTTCGGTTTCCAGGGCACCAGCCCGCACAATTACGCCAATGCCCGGACCGAGTTCTTCGCGCTGGCCGATGCATCGGAACAGGCCTTCGGCGACCTGTCGCTGGACCGCAGCTTCCGCTCGAACCCGCCGATCCTCAATGTCGTCGATGCGACGCTGCAACAGCTCGGCCACGAGCAGCTGGGGCTGGATCACCGGGTGCCCGAACATCGCAGCAATTATCTCGACGCCAGCGGCAGCGTCACATTGTGGAAGCCGATCGCCAATGGCAGCGAGGCCGATGACGAGGATGAGGAATCCTGGGCCAGCGAAGAGAAACGGGTCTTTGCCCAGCAGCTGGCGCTGCAGATCAAACAGTGGCTGTCGCCGGACAATCCGCTCTGGCTGGACCGCGAAAACCGGGCGCTGGAACCCAAGGACATCCTGATCCTGGTCAGCAAGCGCGACGATCTCAGCGCGCTCATCGTGGCGCGGCTGTTTGCGGAACAGGTGCCGGTGGCCGGCATCGACCGTATCCGCCTGAACCAGCCGCTGGTGGTGCAGGACCTGCTGGCGGCGATCCGCTTCGTGCTGCAGCCGCATGACGACCTCAATCTCGCCAGTCTGCTGGTCTCGCCGCTGCTCGGCTGGACGCAGGAGGATCTTCTAGAGCGCGGCTATCGCGGCAAGGATCATGCGGAAAAGAGCCTCTGGGAATTTTTGCGGCGGCAGGACGGGCTCGGCCAGCAGATAAGACCGCTGCAGCAATTGCTGAACATGGCCGATTTCAACACGCCCTACCAGTTTCTCGAGACGATCCTGTCGGGACCGATGCAGGGCCGCAGCAAGTTGCTGGCGCGGCTCAGCCATGCGGCGGTCGATCCGCTCGACGAGCTGCTGGCCACGGCATTGGCCTTCGAGCGCGACCATATCCCGACGCTGCAGGGCTTTCTCGACTGGTTCGACCGCGGCGATGTAGAGATCAAGCGCGAGCAGGTCGAGGGCGGCAACGAGGTCCGGCTGATGACCGTGCACGGCGCCAAGGGGCTGCAGGCGCCGCTGGTGATCCTGGCCAATGCCACCTTCGATCCGGCCAGCAAGAAAAGCGGCGGCTTCGCGATCAAGCTGGGCGAGGGCACCGATCGCGAACTGGAATATCCGGTGGTGCCGGTGCGCAAGGCGGAGCGGGTCGGCATTCTCGCCGAACATGCGGCCCATGCGGACAAGATCGCGATGGAGGAGCATTGGCGGCTGCTCTATGTCGCCATGACCCGGGCCGAGGAGCATCTCGTCGTAGCCGGGGTGCTCGGGCCGAGGGCAAAGGGCGAGGTCCCGGAACTGAGCTGGTTTGCTGCGATCGAGCGCGGTCTCATCGCGCTGGGCTCGGACTGGCGGGAAGACCCGGACTGGTTTGCGGTGCGGGACTATCGGATCGACCGCCGCAACCGGCCCGGCACCTTGCCTGCTGGCGATGGCGGGAACGATCCGGTGGAGGCAGAAGCGCCAGTGCCTGGCTGGCTGTTTCGCCCGGCACCGGAAGAATCGCGCCCGCCGCGTCCGCTCACCCCCTCGCATCTTGGCCCGGATGATGCCAGCAATCCGCCGCCGGATATCACCATGCGCGATGCCGCCGAGCGCGGCATATTGCTGCACAGCCTGTTCCAGCGATTGCCGGATATCGCTCCCGAACGCCGGGCGGATGTTGCCGACCGCTGGCTGGAAAAGCAGAAGCAGATTGCCGATGCGGCCTGCCGTGCGGAGATTGTCGGCACGGTTCTGGCGGTGATGGACAATCCGCAATGGTCAGCGCTGTTTGCACCCGAGAGCCTGGCCGAAGCCCCGATTGCCGCGGTGGTCGGTGAGCATGTGATCTCCGGCACCGTCGACCGGCTGCTGATCGAGGACGACGCCATCCATGTCGTGGATTTCAAGACCGGCCGGCAGGTGCCCGCCAGCGCCGAGCAAGCCCCGGTCGCTTATTTGCGGCAGATGGCCGCCTATGTCGCGGCACTGGAGAAAATCTTCCCGGGACGTCCGATCCGCGCCGGACTGCTCTACTCGCACGGCCCGCAAATGCTGGAGCTTTCGACCGCTCTGATTGAACAGCACAAGCCCGGCTTTGAGCCGGCATGAAAAAGCTTTGCGCCAATGCGCTTGAGCGCGGCGGCCAGCATACCTAGATAGGGTTCAAACAATTGGAGATTCGTTATGGCTACCAAGGCAATTACCGACGAAAGTTTTGAAGGCGACGTTCTGAAGGCTGATGGGCCGGTTCTGGTCGATTTCTGGGCAGAATGGTGCGGCCCGTGCAAGATGATCGGCCCTGCGCTGGAAGAAATCAGCGACGAACTGGCGGGACAGGTTACGATCGCCAAGCTCAATATCGACGACAGTCCGGATGCGCCGGCGAAATATGGCGTGCGCGGCATTCCGACCATGATCCTGTTCAACAACGGCGAACCGGTGGAAACCAAGGTGGGCGCGGCTCCGAAAAGCCAGCTGAAATCCTGGCTCGAATCCAGCCTGCCTGCCTAAACCCTGAATATGTCCCCAAGCCGCTCGGCGGCCTCGTCCCACAATTTCGGCGATGAGGCCCCGAGCAGGCCTTTTTTGCGGTCCGCCGGCCGGTAGGAAGACCCGTCCCAGCGCGCGCATTTGCCACCCGCTTCATTGAGGAACAATATCCCCGCGGCATGGTCCCAGGGCAGGGTGCGGTGAAAAACGGAAATATGGTTGGCGCCCAGCACCAGCCGGGGATATTGCTCCGCGGCGCAGCGCGGGATATCGACAATCTGATAAAAGGGTTCCGCATCGTCCAGCAGTCTTTCCTGCTGCTCAACGGTCATGAATCCGGTCGCCAGCGCCGCCACCGGACGGTCCGGATGATCCTCGGATACAGCGATCGGCGCTCCGTTCATGAAGGCGCCGCCATTCTTGACCGCATGACAGATGCGCCCGGTCAGCGGGTCGTAAAGCCAGCCTGCCACCGTTCTGTTATGCTCGGCCAGAGCGATCAATATGCCGAAGGGCGGCTTTCCGGCTGCATAATTGCCGGTCCCGTCGATCGGATCGATGATCCAGACCTGACCTTCGGCTATCTGATCCATAACCGCAGGATCGGCGGCAAAAGCCTCCTCTCCGACCAGCTTCGCATCCGGCGTCAGCGCGGTTAGCGCCTCGCTGATAAATTCCTCGCTGAGCTTGTCGGCGACGGTCACCAGATCGCCTGGCGTCTTCTCGTCGACTTCGTGCGACTGCAGATTCTGGTAATAAGGCAGCACGATATCGCGCGAAGATGCCTCCAATATTTCCAGAACGGGCTGATAGAGCCGGTGCACGCCTTCAGCTCCGGTAGTCAGCGTTGATATCGATATAGCCGTGGGTCAGATCGCAGGTCCAGACCTTGGCCTTGCCATCGCCCAGCCCGATATCGACGGCAATATCGATCTCGCTGCCCCTGAGATGGGCCGCTACCGGTGCCTCGTCATAATCCGGCACGACCAGCCCGTCGCGGGCCACGGTGACGCCGCCAAAGCCGATTGCCAGCCGGTCGCGATCGGCCGGTTCGCCGGCCTTGCCGACCGCCATCACGACGCGGCCCCAGTTGGCATCCTCGCCGGCAATCGCGGTCTTGACCAGCGGCGAATTGGCGATCGACAGGGCAATGCGCTTGGCACTCGCGTCGCTTTCCGCTCCGCTCACCGCAATTTCGATAAATTTGCTCGCGCCCTCGCCGTCGCGCACCACCAGATGGGCCAGTTGCATGCACAGATCGCTCAATGCCGCCTGAAAGGCATCGGCGCCATCATCGTCGAACGAGGTCAGGGCAGTGGCGTTGCTCTGCCCGGTGGCAAAGGCCAGCACCGTGTCGCTGGTCGAGGTGTCGCTGTCGACGGTGATGCAGTTGAAGCTCCTGGCCGTCGCAGCGCTCAGCATCTGCTGCAGAAAAGCGGCGTCGACCGTCGCATCGGTGAAAATAAAGCCGAGCATCGTCGCCATGTCCGGCGCAATCATCCCCGAGCCCTTGATGATACCGTTGAGATGGACCGTCGTTCCGCCAATGACAGCACTGGTGGTCGCCATTTTGGGAAAGGTATCGGTGGTCATGATCGTGGCCGCGGCATCTTTCCAGTCGCAGGGCTGGGCAGCGAAAGCCTCTTTCAAGCCCGCCTTCGCCTTGTCGGTCGGCAAGGGCACGCCGATGACACCGGTGGAAGACACAAGGATTTCATTCTCGGCACAGCCCAGATGATCGCTCGCCAGCGACAATATCAGCTGCACCGCTTCCTTGCCGCGCGCGCCGGTAAAGGCATTGGCATTGCCAGCATTGACCACAAGGCCGCGGGCCTTGCCGCCCTGCAGCGCTTCTCGGCACCATTCGACTTCCGGCGAGGGGCATTTGCTCTGGGTCAGCACGCCGGCGACCGCCGTTCCCGCTGCCAGTTCGACAAAGGTCAGATCGCAGCGATCCCATTCCTTGTAGCGGGCCCGGGCGACCCGGCAGGTGACGCCCGGAATATCCGGTAATGCGGGGGATTGCGCTGGGGCGAGGGGGGAAAGTTTGTCCGACACTTAACTTGCCTTTATCCAATGTTTTGATAGAACGCGCTCATATTGACGGGTGCCTTGTCCATGAACGCATATATTGCAAGTTTTATGTTGCTGCTATTCAACGCTGTCGGCCTCGCCGTGCCAGCGTCTGCAGCGGCAGAAGAGCACGTGATACCCGACCTGGGAAGCGCGGGCAAGCTGGCCGATGCAGAAGTCGCCAGCCGGGTCATGGTCGTCGAATCATCCGTCGCGGCCTTGGCGGATCAGGCATTTGTGGGAGTGGCCGCTGCGCCGCTTTCGATCAGTCTCGCTGCTGCTTCGCCCGCAGGCCGCAAGCCGGCCCGGGCCTTCGTGACGATGCGCTCCGACACCGGCGACAAGCTGGAACATGAAGAAGGCGCGCCCTAGCGGCTGCCGGCCCCGCCGCTATTGAATGGCGGGCAATTCTCCCTAAATCCACACTCTTCCCGGCTGTTTACAGCCTGAAAAAATCTATAAACTGGAAAATGTCATGCTCGGCGGTTTAGCCAAATCCATCTTCGGGTCAGCCAATGACCGATACGTCAAATCCATGCAGAAAGTGGTCGACGCGATCAATTCGTTCGAACCATCGGTCGAAGTCCTTTCTGACGCCGAACTTGCTGCCAAAACGGTCGCGTTCAAGGAACGGGTCGCTGGCGGCGAAACGCTCGACGATATCTTGCCGGAAGCCTTCGCCGTCGTCCGCGAAGCCGCCAAGCGGACGCTCGGCCAGCGCCATTATGATGTGCAGCTGATCGGCGGCATCGTGCTCCATCGCGGCGAAATCGCCGAAATGCGCACCGGTGAAGGCAAGACCCTCGTCGCCACGCTTGCCTGCTATCTCAATGCGATCGACGGCAAGGGTGTCCATGTCGTCACCGTCAACGACTATCTCGCTCGCCGCGACGCGGAGTGGATGAGCCAGGTCTATAATTTCCTCGGTCTGGAAGTCGGCGTGATCGTGCCCAATCTCGGTGAGGAAAAGCGCCGCGCTGCCTATGCCGCCGATATCACCTACGGCACCAACAACGAATTCGGCTTTGACTATCTCCGCGACAATATGAAGCATGAGCGCGCCCAGATGGTGCAGCGGCCCTTCAACTTCGCGATTGTCGATGAAGTCGACTCGATCCTGATCGACGAAGCGCGGACGCCGCTGATCATCTCCGGACCGACCGACGACAAGTCCGATCTCTATCTGAAGGTCAACGAGGTGGTCCAGAATATCACCGAAGAAGATTATGAGAAGGACGAGAAGACACGCAACATCTCGCTGACCGAAGACGGCACCGAAAAGGCCGAACGGCTGCTCGAGGAAGCGGGACTGCTGGTCGGCAGCAATCTCTACGATTTCGAAAATACCCAGGTGGTCCACCACCTCAATCAGGCGCTGATGGCCAATGTCATGCGCAAGCGCGACACCGACTATATCGTCAAGGATGGCAAGGTCATCATCATCGACGAATTCACCGGCCGGATGATGGACGGACGGCGCTGGTCCAACGGCCTGCACCAGGCGGTCGAGGCCAAGGAAGGCGTGCAGATCGAGCCGGAAAACCAGACCATGGCGTCGATCACCTTCCAGAATTATTTCCGCATGTATCCGAAACTGTCCGGCATGACCGGCACCGCGGAAACCGAAGCGGCGGAATTTTTCGAAATCTACAAGATGAATGTCGTCACCATCCCGACCAACAAGCCGGTGCAGCGGATCGACGAGAATGACGAATTCTACAAGAACACGCTCGACAAGTTCGCCGCCATTGCCAAAACGGTGAAGGAGCATAGCGACAAGGGCCAGCCGGTTCTGGTCGGCACCGTGTCGATCGAAAAATCCGAACTGCTGTCCGACTTCCTCAACAAGGAAGGCGTCAAGCACAGCGTCCTCAACGCCCGTTTCCACGAACAGGAAGCGCATATCGTGGCGCAGGCCGGTTCGCCCGGCGCGGTGACCATTGCGACCAACATGGCCGGCCGCGGCACCGACATCCAGCTCGGTGGCAATATCGACTTCCGCATCGAGGATGAACTGTCGGAAATGGAAGCCGGTCCGGAAAAGGACAAGGCGATCGCCAAGATCGAGGAAGAAGTGCGGGCGCTGCGTCAGACGGTAAGGGAAGCCGGCGGCCTGTTCGTGCTCGGCACCGAGCGGCACGAAAGCCGCCGCATCGACAACCAGCTGCGCGGCCGTTCCGGTCGCCAGGGCGATCCCGGCCTCAGCCGCTTCTATCTCTGCCTCGAGGATGACCTGCTGCGCATCTTCGGCACCGAGACGATGTTCGCCAAGATGATGAACAAGAATCTCGAAGACGGCGAGGCGATCGGTGGCAAATGGCTCTCTAAAGCCATTGAAACCGCACAGAAAAAGGTCGAGGCCCGCAATTACGAGGCGCGCAAGCAGGTCGTCGAATATGATGACGTGATGAACGAGCAGCGCAAGGTCATCTATGAACAGCGTGCGGAAATCATGGATGCCGAAACGGTCGGCGATGTCGTCGAGGACATGCGGCACGAAACCGTCAATTCGATTGTCGCCGACTCCTGTCCTCCCGGCAGCTATCCCGAGCAATGGGATATCGAGGGGCTCAGAACCCGCGTCAGGGAGGTGCTCAACCTCGAGCCCGACTTCGACAGCTGGATGCAGGAAGACGCGCTGGAACCGGAAATCATCGAAACCCGTATTTCCGATCTGGCCGATGCCGATTTCGAAGCCAAGATGGCAGCGGTCGAAGCCGAGAACCCCGGTGTCTGGGCGCAGATCGAAAAATCGATCCTGCTCGAACTGCTCGACCATCACTGGAAGGAGCATCTGGCGACGCTCGATGCGCTGCGCCAGGTCGTGTTCCTGCGCGCCTATGCCCAGAAAAAGCCGCTCGACGAATATAAGCAGGAAGCCTTTGGCCTGTTCGAGCGGATGCTGGAAATCATTCGCGAAGGCGTGACCAAGACGATCGCGATCAGCCAGTTCCAGCGGCCGGAAGAGCTGGCTGTACCGGAATTGCCGGAACTGCCGGACTTCCTCACCACGCATATCGATCCGCTGACCGGCGAGGATAACAGCAATGATATCGACGGCGGCACTTTGGGTACGGTTTCGACCTCCCTGCCACCGCGCCAGTCGGGACAGATGGACAATCCCAACGATCCGTTCGACGGCAGCAAGGTCAGCCGCAACGCGCCTTGCCCCTGTGGTTCGGGCCGCAAGTACAAGCATTGCCACGGCAAATTCTGACCTGAATTGCGAACGGCAGAGCGAGCAGTGAAATGACCATCGGCATCGTTGGTCTCGCTCTGCTGTTTGCCCTGACGGCAGCGCTTTACGCCAGCGTCGGCTTCGGCGGCGGATCGACCTATATCGCCCTGCTGGCGCTGGCCGCGCTCGATTATCGGGCGCTGCCGGTGATCGCGCTGCTGTGCAATATCATCGTTGTCACCGGCGGTACGCTCCGCTTCCAGTCGCGCGGCCTGATCGACTGGCCGAAAATCTGGCCGATCCTGATCCTGTCGGTGCCGGCGGCCTGGCTCGGGGGGCGGCTGGTGCTGGACAAGGACAGTTTTCTGCTGCTGCTCGGCCTGTCGCTCGCTGCAGCCGGTCTGTTGCTGCTTGTCGAGCCGTTCATCAAGCGGGCAGGGGGCAGTGAACCCCGGGACCGGGGCTGGACCGGCCACCGGCTGTTCGCGCCGACCGTCGGCACCGGCATCGGCTTTCTCTCCGGCATGGTCGGCATCGGCGGCGGCATCTTCCTTGCCCCGATCCTGCTGCTGACCCGCTGGTCCGACAGCCGCCGCATCGCTGCCACCGCCAGCGTCTTCATTCTGGTCAACTCGATTGCCGGGCTTGGCGGGCAACTGGCGAAATCGGGGCTGAGCAGCGGCGGCGAGGCGATACTCGCTTACTGGCCGCTGTTTGTCGGCGTACTGCTCGGCGGCCAGATCGGCAGCATATTGGCCAGCAGGGCCTTGCCGGAAATCTGGATAAGGCGGCTCACCGCGCTGCTGATCCTCTATGTCGCGCTGCGCATATTGCTGGTCTGACGCCTCGCGGCACAGAAACTTGCACCGCGATGGTGGCGAAGGCTTGACCTGAGCGGGCTGCCCTGCCTCTATGCTGATCAAATATCTGGATCAGGGGCGCATCATGACAATATCACGCATTGGTTTTTCCTTGTTGCTCGGGGCTGCGAGCCTTGCTCTGACGGCCCCCGCTTTTGCCCGGGAAACCGCCGCCGAAACGGCACCGGCTGCGGAAGCGGGGCCGATGGACGCAAAATTGCGCGCGCTCTACGAGGCCGAAACCGAATGGCGGCACCAGGAATTCCATCTGGTCAAACAGGATGGCCGCTGGGTGCAAGGCAATCGCTTTCCCAGCGAAACCGCCGAAGCCCAAGCGACACGGCTGGCCTATTGGCGGGACGTGCTGCGCCAGCTCGATGCCATCCCGCTCGATCAGCTGTCAGCCGAGGAGCAGGTCAACGCCGCCGTGTTCCGCCAGATGATCTGGGAGCAGGTCAACAGCCTCGAGTACAAGACCTACGAGGCGCCGTTCAACAGCGACACCTTCTTCTGGGGCGGCCTGAACCCGCGAACCGGCTTTGCCAACGCCGCTCGCTATCAGGATTATCTCGGTCGCATGCAGGATATCCCCCGTTATTTTGACGAGAATATCGCCAATATGCGGGCCGGTCTGGCGCGCGGCTATACCGTGCCGCGGGTCGGGATCGAGGGGCGCGACACGACCATCGAGGCCTATACCGTGACCGGCGAGGACAATCCCTTCTACGATGCCTTCCGCAATATGCCCGATTCGATCCCGCCGGAAGAACAGGCGGCGATACGCAAAGAGGCCCTGCAGATCATCGAGACACAGGTTGCCCCGGCTTATGCCGCGCTGCTCCGCTTCATGCGCGAGGATTATATGCCCCATGCGCGTACATCCATTGACGCCTATTCCTTGCCGGACGGCAAACGCTTCTACCAGGACCAGATCCGCCTCTACACCACGCTCGACCTGACCCCCGAACAGATCCACCAGATCGGCCTGCAGGAGGTCGCCCGGATCGACGCCGACATGCAGGCGACGATGAAGGAAACGGGCTTTACCGGAACCTTCCCCGAGTTTCTGAAATTCATGCGGAGCGACCCGCAATTTTACGCCAAGACTCCGCGCGAACTGCTGTCCTACGCCGCCTATGTCACCAAGAAAATGGACGGCAAGCTCAAGGAAAGCTTCAACCTGCTGCCGCGCTACCGTTTCACCATCCGCCCGGTGCCGGACGCGATCGCGCCGGTCTACACATCGGGTCGCGGCGGGCTGGAGAGCTGCCTGTTCAATACCTATGATCTGCCATCCCGGCCATTGTACAATCTGACCGCGCTAGCGCTGCACGAATGTATCCCGGGCCACAGCTTCCAGGCGGCGGTGGCACTGGAAGCCCCCGACCGGCCGGAATTCCGCAAGGATATCTATTTCTCCGGCTATGGCGAGGGCTGGGGGCTGTACACCGAATGGCTCGGCACCAAGCTCGGCATGTACGAAACCCCTTACGAGGAATTCGGCCGGCAAACCTTTGAAATGTGGCGCGCCGTGCGGCTGGTGATCGACACCGGCATCCACAGCAAGGGCTGGAGTCGGCAAAAGGCGATCGACTATCTCGCCAGCCATACCGCGCTGGCCCAGCGCGATGTCGAAACCGAAGTCGACCGCTACATCTCCTGGCCCGCCCAGGCGCTGGCCTATAAGCTCGGCGAAATGAGCATCCGCAAGCTCCGCGCCCAGGCCGAGGCGGAACTCGGCACCGCCTTTGACCAGCGGCCCTTCCATGACGCCTATCTGGCGATGGGCGCGGTGCCGCTGCCGGTGATGGAGGCCAAGATGAAGGAGTTTATTGCGGGGGAGAAGGCGAAGCTGGCGGCGAGCGGGGAAGGTACGGAATAGGCGGGACAGGCTGGCAGGCGGCTTTTCTGGAGCTGGTTGAGCTTAAACCCGGACAGGGCGCTGTTCGGGCGGCTGTTAGAGGATGACGGGTTCTTCGCTGCAGCAGAGTCCAAACAGGGGGCCAGTTCAAGACCGGCAAGCGCGGACGGAAGAACAAAGGGATAAAAGTGCACTGTCACCGTAATCTGAGCGTTCACAATTTAAGTAAAAGCGGTAATATACATTTTTCGAGGCGTCAGGTGCGTTGCCATGTACGCCTGCCAGTGCCGGAAAGTATACCTGATATGCGAGCAGCAGCCTTTGCTAGACTTCTCCCCGTCATACTGCCGCTTGGCACAATCGCGTTGGCAAGACTTCTGACATTTTCTGATTGGGCGACGCAACAGGCTGGCCTTGCGGCGATTCTCTATGCTTGGATAGTCGCTGACTCGCTGCTTCTAGGACTGATCGCGAAAGCGCCCGAGCACAAGCCGGGCCTGTTTCAGGTACTCGGGATTGTTTCGCTGGCGACCTTGGCCATTCTTCTGGGCGCTTCGGCGCCGGTGAGAGACATCTATTTCAGTTTGCCACCAGTGCTATTCGCTGCGGCCGGAATACTGATGCTGTTCGCAATATGGGGCGGCGTGCGGATAATTTCAGCATGGCGCCAAACACGATCCTGGCGAACTGGCTTTGAAAATGTCTTTCCGAAGCAGTTGGTCAGGATCGCAATCTCGGAATGCCGGGTGTTATGGCTGGGTTTGTTTCGCTGGCGCTCGCCTGTCGATGCTCCTGCGGGAACACGTGCCTTTGCCTATCACACCTACCTGACTCCAATGCTCGCTGCGTTATTGGTTCTCCAGCTAATTGAATTGAGCGTCGTTCATCTGCTGCTGATGCGCTGGAGCCCGTCTATAGCATGGATCATCCTCGGATTGAGCACCTGGGGCGTCATCTGGACTATCGCGTTGCTCAAGAGTTTCCGCATCAAGCCGGTACTCCTGAAAAACAGATCGGTACATGTGCGCACCGGCATGATCTACGATTTCGAGATACCGATCAACTCTATAGCAGATACGCGCACCGGCTTCACCAGCGACGAGCTGGCTACGGCGCGCATTTTGAACCTCGCGCTTATGTCATCCCCCAATGTCACGCTACGGCTTGCTGAGCCGATAACTATCCGGACATTTTCTGGCAGAAGAAAGAAGATTTCTGGCGTCGCTCTGCGGCTCGATGACAGCTCCGGTTTCGTTACCGAGCTGGCTAGACGCAGCTGATTGCTCACAGCCTCGAGCGGCTGTCTGCTGCCCCCTGACATGTCCGCAGCCTACGGCCGCTTTGCCCCGCACTTTTCTTTCCGGAATTACGGTGACAGTTGCACCATTCCCCAATTTTACCCAGCCAAAACCGCTTTCCTACACCCACCCAAATCGCTTATCCTCTCCTCCGGCCCGTCGCGAACGCGCCGGCCTGGCTCTTTGACAATTGGAACAATATGGCGCGATCAGCGGCTGGCGGCATTATGCCACTGGACCAGAGTCAAATCTGGAAGGTCACACTGGGCACCAGACAGTTGGCCCGAGAAAGCAGGAAATCTGCGGCTTCGGGGAAAGGTCACGGAAAATAAAAGAAGCGGTTTGTGTCAAGTCCCTGACCGGCCACGATAGGGGCCGGGCTCGCACAAAGACACAAAGCCACGAAGTATCACGGCGACAAATAACATCGACCGGATGCTTTCAGCCTTGGTGGCTTTGTGTCTTCGTGCGAGTCCCCTAGATCGCCCGATACCAGCACAGTTGCTGCGACAGGCGCAACAATCCTCGATTGCAGATCAAAAAATGCTGTCCTACAGCCGCCGGGATCCGCTATATTGGTTCCATGAACACCGATATGGTTATCATCCGCTCCGCCGGGGCCGTGACAGCCCGAGCAATGCCGCTGGCAGCCGTTTCGCAGCAAGCTACGGCACCTGCGCTCCACCCGGCCGGATTTCACCTTATAACCCTGTAAAGTCTGTAAAGTTCATCAGGAAAAAGGAGACTTATCTGAACAAAAATTGCCCGGAGGCATCTCCCGGCGATCTTCGCCCGGCGGCGGTCGCTATAAAATTGCGGAAAAATCAGCCACTGGAAAATGGCTCCCCGAGTTGGATTCGAACCAACGGCCATTCGATTAACAGTCGAATGCTCTACCACTGAGCTATCGGGGAACATGCTCGATTCTGGACCGAGCCTTTCGTGGTGAAGCGCGCCTATAACAATGTCATTTGCGTCCGGCAAGCCATCAAACAACAAATTGTTCCATGGCGATGCGTTCGTCGAGCGCATGTTCCGGATCGAACAGCATGGTCAGCGCCTGGCTGCGGTCGACGGCGACCTTGACGCGGCTGACATCGCGGACTTCCTGCTGGTCTCCAACCGCGCTTACCGGCCGTTTTTCGGGGTTGAGCACGCGGATGCTGATCTCCATCTTGTCCGGCAGAATCGCGCCTTTCCAGCGGCGCGGGCGGAACGGGCTGATCGGGGTCAGCGCCAGCAGATTGCAGGTCAGCGGCAGAATCGGACCATTGGCCGACAGATTATAGGCGGTGGAGCCGGCCGGGGTGGCGATCAGCACGCCGTCGCAGACCAGTTCCTCCATCATCACGCGGCCGTTGATCTCGATCTCCAGCTTCGCGGTCTGCCGGGTTTCGCGCAGCAGCGACACCTCGTTGATCGCGGGCAGGGTGAAATGGGCGCCGGAGATGGTCTCGACCTCCATTTTGAGCGGCTTGACCTTGAAGGCACGGGCTTTGGCCAGGCGTTCGCTGAGGTCTTCCATATGCCAGTTGTTCATCAGGAAGCCCACGGTGCCCAGGTTCATGCCGTAGACCGGCATGATGGCACCGCGGTTGAGCATCTGGTGCAGGGTCTGCAGCATGAAGCCGTCGCCGCCCAGAACCACGGCGCGGTCCGCTTCCTCCAGCGGCACCCAGTCGATCATCGGCTTGAGTTTTTCAGCCGCTTCCCGTGCTGGCTCGGTCGGCGACACGATCAGTGCCCATTTCTTCTTGGTCATCCGCCGGTGACGTTCATGTGACGCTCCAATATCTCCGCGGACCCATCGAGCTGGGCATTGAAATCATGCCGCAGCGGTTTGAGCTTTAGAGCCTGCTGGAGCAGCTGGTCAACCGCAGCGATGCCGTCCTTGCGCACGGCGGCGCGGAGGTCGACATGGGCATTGTGGCCGAGGCACATGAATATCTTGCCGTCGGTGGTCAGCCGCAACCGGTTGCAATCATCGCAGAAATTGTTGCTGAGCGGCGTAATCAGGCCGAGGCGCAGGCCGAGCGGCTCGACCGACACATAGCGCGCCGGCCCGGCACTGCGATGGTCAATCGGGGCAAGGGCATAATGATGGTGCAGCGGACGGAGGAATGCATCGGCAGAAATATGGGCCAGCTTGCGGTCGGCACCGACATCGCCCAGCGGCATGGTCTCGATCACCGTCAGATCATGGCCGTTCCGCGCGCAATATTCGACCATCGGCAGCAGGTCCGCTTCATTGAAATCGCGCAGCGCGACCATGTTGACCTTGACCCGGATGCCCGCTGCCGTCGCCGCCTTTATGCCATCGAGCACGACGTTGACGTCGGCACCGCGCGTGATCTCGGAAAAGCGGCCTGGATCCAGCGTATCCATGCTGACATTGATTCGCCGCACGCCATGGGCCCCGAGATGATCGGCATATTCGCTGAGCAAGGATCCGTTGGTGGTCAGCGTCAGTTCCTCGAGCTCGCCGGAAGCGACCTTTCGACCAAGCCGCTGGATGACGTCCTTCATGTCGCGCCGGACCAGCGGTTCGCCGCCGGTCAGCCGGATCTTGCGGATGCCGTGGCCGATGAATCGTTCGGCGATCAGCGTGATCTCCTCGAGCGTCAGCAGCTCCGACTTCGGCATGAAGGTCATCTTCTCGGACATGCAATATTGGCAGCGGAAATTGCAGCGATCCGTGACCGATATCCGCAGATAGTCAATTTTGCGTCCGAAACCGTCTTGCATAGGGCGCCTCTTGTTAATCGAAGAACATAGAGCTAGCGATTTTGCTATGTGCAGGCAACGCCCTATAAAGGTTTCGCTGCTACGGAAAAAGATAGGTGGCTGGTTGGAAAACCGGCGGTTTGGCTGCCCCGATCAAGGAGTTTTGAAGTCCAGGAATCTGCTATCTCGACAGGGCAGTCGGTCGAATTCAGGAATCTGTTCCTGCTTTCGTTTCACCAGCGCGATCCATTGGCCGCCGAAATTGCATCGTTCGGCTGGCGGGTGCATTCTGCCCGCCGACTCGACAATCTGAGAAGCCGCTTCTTCTCGGCTGGTGCCCTGATCGCCGTGATTGACGTCCGCAAGGCCGAAGCGCAGGGCTTGAAGGCGATAGCAGAGCTTTCCCGAAGTGCCGCCGAAGGCGGTATTGCGATACTGGCGCTGGTCGACAGCGGTCAGGGCAGGGCAATCGTCGGCGAGTGTTTCGATTCAGGCGCCACCCATTATCTGGATTTCGCCAATGTCGCTGCGGACCTCGGGCAGGCGATCAAATATGCCTACCGGTTTGTCGAAAATTTTCGGGGCGGGGCGGACCGGGCGATTCATGAGCAGTCGCTGCTGACATCGGCGGATTTGCAATGGTCGGCGACCTTGGGACCGGGCACCGATTACTGGATCAGCGAAAACCTGCTGGCTGCCGCTGGCGAGATCGATCTCAGGAAATATCCTGTAACCGGCATCTACCGGGCGCTGTCGCGCGAGGAAAAGAAGCGGGCGCGCGGGGCCATGGGACGATTGCGCGATGGTGCGCGGCAGGCGGCCATCCCGCACCGTTTCAACGGCCGGCCGGTGCTGCACCACCTTCATGAAGCGGACAACCGGATTTTCGGCAGAATAGAATATCTGGCGAAGGGCGAGGAAGCGGATGACTGGACCGAGCGGGACCTGCTGTCCGGCTTGCAAAACAGCGCGTCTACCCGGTCGTGGATTCAGGACAAATTGGCAGGCGGAAGCCAATTGACGCTCATCGCGATCAGTATCAAAAATTTCCGGATGATCAACGCAGCGTTCGGCAGGCACGCCGGGGACCAATTGCTGCGGATCGTCGGGCGCCGGCTGATGGAGTATACAGAGCGCCATTATAGGGGGCCGAATCTGGTGGCCCGTCTGGATGGCCAGAATTTCCTGATCGCCCTTGCAGATATCGAGGAAGACCATGTTTCGGATTTTGCCAATGATCTGATTGGCACCATCTTCAGTAACTTGCTGCTGGAGGGTCGGCCGATCAATCCGGCCGTTCGCGCCGGTGTCGCGATCGGGGACAGCAATTCCAGCGAGAAAACCCTGATCCGCAAAGCGGTGCTTGCGCTGGCGGAAGCCACGGCGGCGGATGCCGTGCCGATCCATTTCAGCACGGTTTCCGAGGCCGATGTTCATCTGGAAGAGGTGCTGGAGCGCGAACTGGCAGGAGCGATGGGGCGCGGCGAAATTGTCATCGCCTTCCAGCCGCAGATCCGGGTCGACACAGGGCAACTGGTTGGTGCGGAGGCACTGGCGCGGTGGGAACATCCTGAATATGGCCTGTTGGGCGCATCTACCCTGTTCTCGGTCGCGGAGCGCGCCGGGGCCATGGAATCGTTATCGCCCCAGATTCACAAGCAGGCGTTGACGCTTGCTGCAGGTTGGCCGGACAGTCTCGGTTTCCTGCGCCTGTCGATCAATGTCACCGCGGGGGATCTCGCGACAGCTGGATTTGACAAGGATATGCTGCGGCAGGTTGATATTGCGGGTTTCGACCCGGATCGCTTGACCCTCGAAATCACCGAATCCGAACTGATCGGCAATCTCTCGGAGTCCGCCGACAAGCTGCGCCGCTTGCGGAAAGCGGGGATAGGCATAGCGATCGACGACTTCGGAACCGGCTACAGCAGCCTGTCCTATCTGAAGGAACTGCCGGTCGACTATCTGAAGATCGACAGCGGTCTGACCGGCGACATCAGCGGTTCTGAAAAGGATCAGGTGGTGGTGCGGTCGATTATCGACATGGCGCACAGCCTCAATCTCGGCGTGATTGCCGAAGGCGTGGAAACCGAAGCGCAACTGAAAACCCTGAAAGAACAGGGCTGCGAGTTTTTTCAGGGTTTTCTGCGTTCCGGGCCGCTTTCGCCCGACGAATTCGAGGCCTTTGCCCTGCGCAGCAACTAGCCGGTCACGCGTTGCGCGAGTTTTGACAGGCCGGTCGTCAACTGGGTCAGCCCATGCAGACGGGACTTGGGATCGCGCCATTTGCGTTCGATGAACAGTTTATTGTCCGGCCGGATACGGGCCGTTCCCTTAAGCCGTTCGACATAGTCAAGCAGACCGGGAACATTGGGGAAACTGTCGTCGCGGAAGGTGACCAGGGCGCCGCGCGGTCCCATTTCGATCTTCGCAATCTGGGCCTTCACGCAGTTCATCTTGATATGCATGAGCTTGAGCAGATTGTCCGTCTGGATCGGCAGGTCGCCGAACCGGTCGATCATTTCGGCCGCGAAGGATTCGATTTCGGCAAGGGTCTTGAGACCGTTCATGCGGCGATAGAGGCCCATCCGGAGCGACAGGTCGGGCACATATTCTTCCGGAATGAGAATCGGGGCATCGACGGTGATCTGGGGAGAGAAGCTGTCGGTCTGTACCGGCATGCCGGACCCTTTCGCCTTGGCTTCCAGAATCGCGTCTTCCAGCATCGACTGGTAGAGTTCGAAACCCACTTCCTTGATATGCCCGGACTGTTCATCGCCCAGCAGATTGCCGGCACCGCGAATGTCGAGATCGTGGCTGGCGAGTTCGAATCCCGCGCCCAGACTGTCCAGATCGCCCAGGATTTTGAGTCGTTTCTCTGCTTTTTCGGTGATGATCCGGTCCTTTGGGGTCACCATATAGGCATAAGCGCGCGTTTTTGACCGGCCGACGCGTCCCCTCAGTTGATAGAGTTGCGCCAGGCCGAAGCGATCGGCGCGGTGAATGATCAGCGTATTGGCGCTGGGAATGTCAAGACCGCTTTCGACAATTGTGGTCGAGAGCAACACATCATAATTGCGGTCGTAAAAGGCGGACATCCGCTCTTCCACGGTAGCCGGGGCCATCTGGCCATGGGCAACGACATAAGTCAGTTCGGGCGCATGCTTCCTGAGGAAATCCTCAATATCGGGCAGGTCGGCGATCCGCGGTACCACGATGAAGGACTGGCCGCCGCGATAATGTTCGCGCAGCAGCGCCTCGCGGAGCGGCACGGGATCCCATGGCATGACATAGGTGCGCACGGCGAGCCGGTCGACCGGTGGTGTCTGGATGACGGACAGTTCGCGCATGCCGGTCATGGCCATCTGCAATGTTCGCGGGATCGGCGTCGCGGTCAGGGTCAGCACATGGACATCCGCCTTCATCGCCTTCAGCCGTTCCTTGTGAGTCACGCCAAAGCGCTGCTCCTCGTCGATGATGATCAGGCCAAGACGCTGGAATTCGATCGATTTGGCCAGCAGGGCGTGGGTGCCGATAACAATATCGACATCCCCGTTGGCGAGACCTTCCTTGGTTTTTTTAGCCTCGGCGGGCGCTACCAGCCGTGACAGTCTGCCGATCTTCACCGGGAAAGGGCGGAAACGCTCCTCGAAATTGTTGAAATGCTGGCGAGCGAGCAGCGTCGTTGGTGCGATGATCGCCACCTGCATCCCGGCCATGGCGGCGGCAAAGGCAGCACGCATCGCGACCTCGGTCTTGCCGAAACCGACATCGCCGCAGACCAGTCGGTCCATCGCCTTGCCCGATGCCATGTCATTCAGCACTTCCTCGATCGCCTGCTGCTGGTCATCGGTTTCCTGATAGGGGAAACGATCGACAAAGCCGGCCATTTCGGATGGCTGCACGCGGGCAGCGGTCGCCGGTTGCAGCGCACGCGCAGCGGCGGTCCGGAGCAGCTCGTGGGCAATCGCCCGAATCCGTTCCTTCAGCTTCGATTTGCGCCGCTGCCAGCCTTCACCGCCGAGGCGGTCCAGCACCACGCTGTCGCCCCCTTCGCCATAGCGGCTGAGCACGTCGATATTTTCGACCGGCACATAGAGCTTGTCGCCGCCGGCATATTTCAGATGCACGCAGTCATGCGGGCTGGTGCCGACCGGTATCGAGACGATGCCTTCATACAGCCCGATGCCATGTTCCAGATGGACCACCAGATCGCCCTGGCTGAGCGCCGACAATTCCTCGATAAAGGCATCGCTGCTCTTGCGCCGCTTGGACTTGCGGACCAGCCGGTCGCCGAAAATATCCTGCTCGGTGAGCAGGGACAGGCTTTCTGTCCGGAATCCGGACGATAGCGGCAAGATGGTCAATGCCACGCCCGGTCCGGCCGACAGGCAGGATTCCCAGTCGTCACAGAGCACGGTCGTTTTTACGTCATGATCCTTGAGCAGGTCAAAAATACGTGCCCGCGAACCCTTGCTGTAGCTGGCGACAATCGCCGTGCTTCCGGCTTTTGTCAGGCTGTTGAGATGGGCGCCCAGTGCCCGGTAAATATTCTCGTTGCGCGCCCGCTCGGGAGAAAAATCCCGGGGCGATGAAACCGAAATCGACAGGACCTTGTCCGATTCTGGTTCGTCAAATTCGCTCAGAATATGGATCGGCACATCGTTCTCGCGGGACCGCCATTCCTCTGGTGTCAGATAGAGCATCTCGGGCGGTAGCGGCCGGTAACTGGACAGATTGGCCTTGTCGGCTTCCACACGGTTCTTGTGATAATCGGCGATGGCGGAAAATTGCGCTTCTGCTGCGGCCGCTCCGGCTGCATCACGCAGGATAATGCAATCATCCCCGACATAGTCGAAAATCGTTGCCAGCCTCTCTTCGAGCAGGGGCAGCCAATGTTCCATACTGGCCAGTCTGCGCCCGTCAGAGATCGATTGGTAGAGTGGGTCGCTGGTCGAAACGGCACCGAAAAGATCGCGGTAGCGGGTGCGGAAACGGGTTATGCTGTCCGCATCGAGCAGAAATTCAGATACCGGAAGCAGATCCAGGCTGTCGATATTGCCCACGGTGCGCTGGTCGGCCGGATCGAATTCCCGCAAGCTTTCAATTTCATCGCCAAACAGGTCGATCCGGATGGGACGTTCCGCACCCGGCGGAAACAGATCGATCAGCCCGCCGCGTGCGGCAAATTCGCCGCTGTCGGCGACGGTGTCCACCCGCACGAATCCGTTCGCGTAAAGGAAGGAGATCAGCTTTTCCTGTTCGACCGTCGTTCCCGGTGCGAGGTGGGTGACAAATTCCTTTATCCGCTGTGGTTCCAGAACCCGCTGCGTGACCGCGTTGACGGTGGTGACGACCAGCTGCGAGCCGGTGAGGGGTGTTGCAAGCCTGGCCAGGGCCGCCAGTCGATCCGAAGTGGTGTGCAGCGCCGGGGACGCGCGGTCATAGGGCAGGCAGTCCCAGGCAGGAAACTCGACGATGTCGAGGTCGGGCGCAAAAAAGCGAGCGGCTTCGACGATGGCGCTCATCGCCGCATCGTCGGTAGCGACAAACATGGTTCGCCGACCCGACTGGACCGCGATTTCGGACAGAAACAGCGGACGATAGCCGACCGGCACGCCGGCCAGCGTCATGCCTGTTTCAGAGGCCAGTAATTTATCTAGATAGGGCACGCAAAATCGCTTTGGATATGGGACAGGGATATTATTTCGTGGCGTCAATATAATCGAGTTGCTGCATGGCATCCATCTGCGGTCCACAAAAATCGGGGGGAACCGGCAGGGTTCCAATCGCCCAGGCCATGATATCCACGTCTTCCTCGGCAAGCAGCCGGTCGAACCAGTCTATTTCTTTCTCTGACCACTCCGGGCCATAGCGATCAAAAAAACCGCCGATCAGGAAATCGGCCTCTCTGGTTCCGCGATGCCATGCACGAAATTGCAGCCTTTTCAGCTTTGTTTCGCGGTCCATATTAGCTGCTCCAACTTGGCTGGCATAATGTGCCAGCGACGGTATAAAGGCGGATAGACATGCGCCCCGAGATACTCAATCCATTATTTGGTGAAACCCAGTCGCTCAAGGGCGTCGGCAAGGTGCTGGCCAAGCCGCTGGAGAAGCTGCGCCTGACCCGGGTCAAGGATCTGCTCTATCACAAGCCTAGCTACTGGATGCACCGCAAGCGCGTGGATGTGCTGGATGAAATCGATGTGGGCGAAACAATCATTATCGAAGTGACGCCGGTCGATTACCGTACCGGCGGTCCCCGGAGCCCGCTGCGTGTGCATGCAACGGACAAGGTCGGCAATTATATCAGCCTGACCTTTTTCGGGCGAAATCCGGGCTGGCCGAAAAAGCTGCTGCCGCTGGGGGAGTCGAAGATTATTTCCGGCAAGCTGGAACGTTATGGCGACGAACTGCAGATGGTCCATCCGGATCAGGTGCTTGAACCGGACAAGGCCGATTCGATAGCGTTGGTGGAACCCATTTATCCCCTGGCAGAGGGACTCGGCAATGCGCGCATGCGCCAGCTGGTCGAACAGTCACTGGCACTGGCGCCGTCGCTGCCGGAATGGATCGAACCGAGCCAGCTTGCCGCGAAAAAATGGAAGAGCTGGAAGGATAGTATATTCGCCCTGCACAGTGCGGAGAGCGGGGATGCCACTGACAGACTCGCCTATGACGAGGTGTTTGCCAACCAGCTCGCTTTCATGCTGGTTCGCGCCAGCAACAAGAGCAAGAAAGGCATTCCGATCCACGGAGATGGCAGGCTTCGGGGTCAACTGAAACTGCCGTTTGCACTCACCAATGCCCAGACGCGCTGTATCGCAGAGATTGAAGGCGATCTTGCGCAAAGCGCGCCGATGCTGCGCCTGCTTCAGGGGGATGTCGGGTCGGGCAAGACGCTGGTAGCCGTGATGGCGCTGCTCGCGGCGGTCGAAGCCGGATATCAGGGAGCCTTTCTGGCACCGACCGAAATTCTGGCGCGGCAGCATTTTGAAGGCCTGCAGAAATTGCTGGCCGGGGTTCCGGTCAATCTCGCGATACTGACCGGCCGCGACAAGGGCAAAGTCCGCGAGGCCACGCTGATGGGGCTGATGGATGGATCGATCGATATATTGATCGGCACCCATGCCATTTTTCAGGAACATGTCCGGTACCGGAATCTTGCGGTCGCAGTTATCGACGAACAGCATAAATTTGGCGTTTCCCAGCGGTTGATGCTCACGCAGAAGGCTGAGCGAACACCGCATTTGCTGGCCATGACCGCGACGCCGATTCCGCGGACACTGACGCTCAGCCAGTTTGGCGAAATGGATGTGTCGCGTATCGATGAGCTTCCCCCGGGCCGGCAAACCATCGAAACCAGCGTGATTTCCGAGGCCCGCTTGCCGGATGTGGTCGAGGGGCTTGCCCGCCATATCGCCGCCGGGGGGCAGGCTTACTGGGTTTGTCCGCTGATTGACGAAAGCGAAAAGAGCGATCTGGCCGCTGCCGAAGACCGCGCCGCCCTGCTGCAAGCAAGATTTGGCGATCAGGTCGGATTGGTGCACGGCCGGATGAAGGGGCCGGAAAAAGATCTGGTCATGAGTCGCTTTCAGCGGAACGAAATCAAGGTGCTTGTTGCCACGACGGTTATTGAAGTCGGCGTGGATGTGCCGAATGCCAGCCTGATGGTGATTGAGGCTGCGGACCGTTTTGGTCTTGCCCAGCTGCACCAGCTGCGCGGACGGGTCGGTCGCGGCAGCGTAAAATCCAACTGTCTGCTGATCCGCAGTGAAACGCTGAGCGAAACGGCTCGCGCCCGGCTCACTCTTATGCGCGAGACAAATGATGGCTTTCGGATTGCCGAGGAAGATCTCCGCCTGCGCGGAGCTGGTGAATTGCTGGGCACGCGGCAATCCGGAGATGCGGGTTTCCGGGTAGCGACTCCAGCACAGGTCAATGAGCTGATCGTACCGGCTACGGATGATGCGCGGCTGTTACTTGATCGCGATGGCGGATTGGCCAGCGAGCGAGGGCAGGCGGCGCGGATAGCGCTCTATCTGTTTGAACGGGATTGGGGAGTCAGTCTGCTGCGGAGCGGTTAGGGGTTTTTCATCTTGTCCAGCATCCTCACGAAATCCGGCTGCCGAATGACCCGCTCGAATTCGAAGCCGTGGCGCCCCTGATGCGACCACACAAGATAGGCTTCGATACGTCCGGTTACGGGCAGGCGAACCGTGATCCGGTCTCCCTTTTCCATCTCGATCGGGTCCGTCAGCATCATGCCGTGAGCGGAAATATTCGCGATATGAATCTGCATTTCCTGATCCGGCTGTATTTCGCAAACGGTTTCAAAATCGACGGGGAAACGCGTCGCACGGCGCGGATCAGGTGACATTTCGGGGGATACGGTCGTCATGTCTCTCGAGCTCCATGGTTGGTTAGGAGCAATTATAACAATCTATGGAAAATAAATGGTAAACGCGGGCCAGCGGTTACGCGAGAAAGCTAGATCTTGCGAAGCAGCCCGTGCTTTTTCTTGCCGGCAGATATTTTCTTATCGATATCCGACAAATCGATGGTTGCAGAAGCATCGCCAACGGGTTCGTCATCAATGCGCGCGCCGCCGCCCGCGACGAGGCGCTTCGCTTCGCCTTTCGACGCACAGAATCCGATTCCCACCAGAGCATCAAGCAAAGCAATCTGGGGGTCCGATATCTCGAGCACCGGCAAATTGCTGCCCGCCGCACCCTGCTCAAAGGTCTGCTGTGCAGTTTTGGCGGCCTCTTCGGCAGCGCCTTGGCCATGGGCCATGGCGGTCGCAGCGTCAGCGAGACGCTTTTTGGCTTCGTTGATCTCTGATCCCTCCAGCGCTTCCAGCCGCGCGACCTCGTCCAGATCAATATCGGTGAACAATCGCATAAACTTGCCGACATCGCGGTCGTCGGTATTGCGCCAGAATTGCCAGTAGTCATAAGGAGATAGCCGGTCGGCGTTCAGCCAGATCGCGCCATCAACGGACTTGCCCATTTTTGAACCGTCAGCCTTGGTAATCAGGGGAGTGGTGACGCCGAACAGCTCCGCACCGTCCATGCGGCGGGCGAGTTCAATACCGTTGACAATATTGCCCCACTGGTCCGATCCGCCCATTTGCAACTTGCAGCCATATTGGCGCGAGAGTTCCAGAAAATCGTAAGCCTGCAGGATCATATAGTTGAATTCGAGGAAGGTCAGCGGCTGTTCGCGTTCCAGCCGGAGCTTGACCGAATCAAAGGCCAGCATGCGATTGATGGTGAAATGACGGCCAATATCGCGCAAAAAGGGGATATATTCGAGCTGACTGAGCCAGTCGTCATTGTTGACCATGATCGCATCGGTCGGACCATCGCCGAAGGTCAGGAAATTTTCGAAACTGCCGCGGATTTTGGCAAAATTTGACGCAATTCCCTCGTCATCCAGCAATTTGCGCATTTCATCCTTGCCGGACGGGTCTCCGACCTTGGTGGTGCCGCCACCCATGACAACAATCGGCTTGTGCCCCGATTGCTGCAGGCGGCGGAGAAGCATGATCTGGACCAGATTCCCGACGTGAAGCGAATCTGCGGTCACGTCAAAGCCGATATAGCCGGGAAGGATGCTCTTCGCGGCAAGAGAATCCAGTGCCTGGGCATCGGTTAACTGGTGGATATAGCCGCGATCATTCAGTAGACGCAGCAGATCGGATTGATAATGGGTCATGGATGGGTGCGTTACATGGGGATCACGAAAGTCGCAATATGCGTTTGAACCTGCAATGCCATCCGTCGACGCCGGCGTCCGCCATCGATCATATCACGGTCGAATGGTCGATGTCGGAAAGCGGCGCGATCTGGTTGCGATATCATGTTGAAGGCAAGGTCGAGGAGGTCAAGCTTCCCTACGACAGGGATCAGCCGGAGCGCCGGGATGGTCTGTGGCAGAATAGCTGCTTCGAACTGTTCTTCAAGGAGCCGGGAAAAGAGCGCTATTGCGAGTTCAACTTCTCGCCGGCGGGTCATTGGGCGGCTTATCACTTCACCGGCTATCGTGCAGACATGGCCCGGCTCGAACTGCCGGAAGCACCTGAAATATTCCTGGATTTCAGCGACACGCATATCGGCCTGGAAGCGAGCTTCCGCTTGCCGGATAGCTGGATCTGCAAGGAGCTCGATGCAGGAATGTCTGCGGTCGTGGAAATGCGCACCGGCGACAAATCCCTATGGGCTTTGACGCATCCCGCAGCTAAGCCTGATTTTCACCATCGGGATGGGTTCCAGCTTAGAATAGAGGCGACATGAAGGTCATGAAATTTGGAATAGACAGGCTGATCGAAGACGCCGGGCTCCGCAGGCCTTTGGCGGGGAAACGGGTGGCGTTGCTGGCGCACCCGGCCTCGGTGACGCGCGATCTTGTACATAGCTTGGACGCGTTGTCGGCCCTTGATGATATCAGTCTGACAGCCGCTTTCGGCCCGCAACACGGTTTGCGCGGTGACAAGCAGGACAATATGATCGAGTCGCCCGACTTTGATGATCCCGTTCACGGCATACCCGTATTCAGCCTGTACGGCGAGGTCCGCCGACCCACCGGCCAGTCGATGGGCACATTCGATGTGATCCTGATAGACCTCCAGGATCTGGGGTGCCGAATCTACACGTTCATCACGACATTGCGCTATATGCTGGAAGCCGCTGCCGAGCATGGCAAGACGGTCTGGGTGCTGGACCGGCCCAATCCGGCGGGCAGGCCAGTCGAGGGAACCATTCTTACCGCCGGATGGGAAAGCTTCGTGGGGGCAGGGCCGATGCCGATGCGGCACGGGATGACCATGGGTGAAATGGGGCGCTGGATGATCGCCCATTTTAACATCGACGTCGATTATGAAGTGATAGAGATGGAGGGCTGGCAGCCGGAAGGTCCAGGCCATGGCTGGCCGGAAGACCGGCTGTGGATCAATCCCAGCCCCAACGCTCCCAATGTCAATATGGCCCGGGCCTATGCGGGAACCGTGATGCTGGAAGGGACAACGCTTTCGGAAGGGCGGGGAACCACGCGGCCGCTGGAGCTATTTGGTGCGCCGGATATCGATGCCAGGGCGGTCATTGCGGAAATGCAGCGGACAGCGCCGCAATGGCTCAAGGGCTGCGCGCTGCGGGAGATCTGGTTCGAGCCGACCTTTCACAAACATCAGGGACAATTGTGCAATGGCGTCCATATCCATGCGGAAGGGGCGTTTTATGACCACCAGGATTTCCGTCCCTGGCGGCTGCAGGCGCTGGCGCTGAAGGCGATCGGAACGCTTTATTCCGGATATGAGCTGTGGCGGGACTTTCCCTATGAATATGAGGAAGGAAAGCTGGCGTTCGATGTCATCAATGGTGGACCCGGCCTGCGGGAATGGATTGAGGATTCCGCCGCCCATGCGGATGACCTGGAAGCGGTGGCCAGGCCCGACGAGCGGGCGTGGCGCGAATCGGTACAGAATTACCTTCTCTATTGAGATGTTGCACTGCAACATATTTATTGCAATTGGCGGTAAATCTGATAATTTGGCCGAATGTTACCGAGCAAAGAAATATTCGAAGGCGTCGCGCTGAAAAAATGCGTGGCTGCGACTTATAACAATACGATTTTCAAGCTGGCACCGCATATCCTCTATACGCGGCACGACGAAATGTATGTCGATGCGGTTCCGCTGGAGAAAGACGGGCAACCGCCCCGGGAAATCAAGCTTGGCACGTTCAAGCTGTCCGGTCTCAAGGATGTGCGCGTCGAAGACCTGCATTTTGAGCGGTCGGACATTTTCGAACCGGCGGCCGAAAAATATGAGGGTACAACCTTGCTGGCGATAGAAGGCTAGAGATCAGCCCTGTTTGCGGGTCAATTCCTTCATCGCATCGCCCAGCCCGTCTACGGTCAGCGGGTACATCCGGTCATTCATCAGTTCGCGGATGATTTTCACGCTTTGCGAATAGCCCCATTGCTTTTCCGGTACCGGATTGAGCCAGGCTGCGGCAGGATAGGTGTTGGTCAGCCGCTGCATCCACGTCACCCCGGCTTCTTCGTTGAAATGCTCGACTGAACCGCCCGGGTGGGTGATCTCGTAAGGGCTCATCGATGCATCGCCGACGAAAATCAGCTTATAATCGTGACCATATTTGTGCAGCACGTCCCAGGTGTTGGTCCGTTCCGAAAAACGGCGGCGATTGTCCTTCCACAGGCCCTCATAGGGGCAGTTGTGGAAATAGAAGAACTCCAGATTCTTGAATTCCGATGTTGCTGCGCTGAACAGTTCCTCACACAGCTTGATAAACGGATCCATCGACCCGCCAACATCCAGAAAAAGCAATAATTTCACAGCATTATGCCGTTCCGGCCGCATATGGATGTCGAGCCAGCCCTGCTTGGCGGTGCCATTGATCGTGCGGTCGATATCAAGCTCGTCCGCGGCACCTTCACGAGCAAATTTGCGCAGGCGCCTGAGCGCAACCTTGATATTGCGCGTTCCCAGCAGCTTGGTGTTGTCGAGATTCTGAAACTCGCGCTTGTCCCAGACCTTGATCGCCTTTTTCTGGCCGCCTTCGCCACCGATGCGGACACCTTCCGGATTATAGCCGGAATTGCCGTAGGGCGAGGTGCCGCCGGTGCCGATCCATTTGTTGCCGCCTTCGTGCCGCTTTTCCTGTTCTGCGAGACGCTCCTTCAGCGTCTCCATGATCTCTTCCCAACTGCCGAGGGATTTGATCTTTTCCATTTCCTCCTCGGACAGATATTTTTCGGCGACCGCTTTCAGCCAGTCGAGCGGAATATCCTCTTCCTGGGTGCCATAGCTGGTTTCGATACCCTTGAAGACCTTCGAGAAAACCTGGTCGAAACGGTCCAGCAGGCCTTCATCCTTTACGAAGGTCGCGCGGGACAGATAATAGAATTCCTCAGGGCTGCGGCGGATAACGTCCTTTTCCAGCGCCTCGAGCAGGACCAGATGCTCCTTGAGAGAAGCCGAAATCCCTGCCGCCCTGAGTTCGTCCATGAAGTTAAAGAACATCCTATCCGCCTTCGCTTAGCGCGCTTCGCGTTTCGCCATGAATGCCAGGCGTTCGAACAGCATCACGTCCTGCTCGTTCTTGAGCAGTGCACCGTGCAACGGCGGAATCGCCTTGCTCGAATCGCTCGACTGCAGGGCTTCCAGCGGCATGTCCTCGTTGAGAATCAGTTTCAGCCAGTCGAGCAACTCGCTCGTGCTCGGTTTTTTCTTGAGGCCGGGAACGTCGCGGACATCGTAGAAGATATCCATAGCCTTCTTGACCAATATGCCCTGGATATCGGGGAAATGGACGTTGATGATATCCTGCATCGTCTCCCGGTCGGGAAATTTGATATAGTGGAAGAAGCAGCGGCGCAGGAAGGCGTCGGGCAGTTCCTTCTCGTTATTCGATGTGATGATCACGATCGGCCGTTCTGTGGCCTTGATCGTCTCCTTCGTCTCGTAGACGTGGAATTCCATGCGGTCGAGTTCCTGAAGCAGATCGTTTGGAAATTCGATGTCCGCCTTGTCGATTTCGTCGATCAGCAGGACGGGGAGTTCGGGAGCGGTAAATGCCTCCCACAATTTCCCCTTGCGGATATAGTTGGAAATATCATGGACGCGTTCGTCGCCGAGCTGGCCATCGCGCAGACGGGCGACTGCATCATATTCATACAGGCCCTGATGCGCTTTGGTGGTGGACTTGACGTTCCATTCGATCAGCGGGGTGCCCATCGCCTTGGCTATTTCATAAGCCAGAACCGTCTTGCCCGTGCCGGGCTCACCCTTGACAAGCAGCGGGCGACGGAGAGTCATGGCAGCGTTGACAGCAACCTTCAGATCGTCGGTTGCAACATAGTCTTTGGTACCGTCAAAACGCATGATTTTCTATTCCTTGCCGTGAACGTCAAAGCAAAGGCGATAGGGAAATCTGACATTCCAGGCAAGTTAATCATTTAGTTAAGTTTTGCGGCGGCGGCGGACGGGCCTAGCGGGAAAGGCGGGTATTCCGGCGCGCTTCCAGGAGCTGCCACAGGCCGCGATGCTGATTCAGCAGCTGTTCCCGGCCGAAATTCAGGGCCCTTTCCAGAGCGGACGTTGTGGCCAGCCGGCTATGGAGGTTTGCGGTCTCTTCAATGGTTGGCAGGATCGATGCTCTGGCTTCGACGCCCACCCGCAAGGCAATCCGTTCCAGAATATTTCTGATGAAATGCCAGTCCGCAGCCAGCGCGATGGCGGCACCGATCGCACAGCCGCTGCGGTCCGACTGGGATAGCATTTCCAGAGCCTTGCGCTGGCCGAGAACGGCAGCGTTGCTCTGGTCGTCCGTGCTGACGCCTGTGATCGGGCCCGCTGCGACCGTAAGCTTGGTCAGAAATGCGCGTTCGGCTGAAAAACCCTCGGTCGCCTGCAACAGCCATTCCCGCGCGGCATCTTCCGTGGTTTTGGTGGCAGCATGATCGATAACCCCGGGGTGGCGGCCGTGCAATGTGCACAGGAAATGCGCGATGTCGGCCATATCCGCACCGGACAACAGCGAAAAATCCTCGGCGATCAGCCGGACATAAGGCGCGGTATCGCTGCCAAATGTCGCAACCTGTCCAACGAAGCCTGGCTGGTTTACGAGTTGTGCGTTCTGTCCTAGCATCGCGTTTCGATATCCCGAATTTGATTGCGAAGATGCACTGATCATCTTCGCCGAGATTCGAACATACTACCGATAGCTAAAGAGTCGGTTTACCGCCTGTTAAGGATTTGCAAACCATAGCAGCTCGCCGTGCAGCAGACGATTATTGATCGAGGAAGCTGCGCATCTTGCGGCTGCGGCTCGGGTGCTTCAATTTTCTGAGCGCCTTGGCCTCGATTTGCCGGATACGCTCGCGAGTCACGCTGAACTGCTGGCCCACTTCCTCGAGCGTATGATCGGTGTTCATGCCGATACCGAAGCGCATGCGCAGCACGCGCTCTTCGCGAGGGGTGAGGCTGGCGAGCACGCGGGTCACGGTTTCCTTCAGATTGGCCTGAATGGCGGCATCCACCGGAATGATCGCATTCTTGTCCTCGATGAAATCGCCGAGATGCGAATCTTCCTCGTCGCCGATCGGCGTTTCGAGACTGATCGGTTCCTTGGCGATCTTCATCACCTTGCGCACTTTTTCGAGTGGCATGGAAAGACGCTCGGCCATTTCTTCCGGGGTTGGTTCGCGGCCCTGCTCGTGCAGGAACTGGCGGCTGGTGCGGACCAGCTTGTTGATCGTCTCGATCATGTGCACCGGAATACGGATGGTCCGGGCCTGGTCGGCAATGGACCGCGTGATCGCCTGGCGAATCCACCAGGTAGCGTAGGTGCTGAACTTGTAGCCGCGGCGATATTCGAACTTGTCGACCGCTTTCATCAGGCCGATATTGCCTTCCTGGATGAGGTCGAGAAACTGCAGGCCACGGTTGGTATATTTCTTGGCGATGGAAATCACGAGGCGGAGATTCGCCTCGACCATTTCCTTCTTGGCGATGCGTGCTTCGCGTTCGCCCTTTTGCACCATGTTGACGATGCGGCGGAATTCGACCAGCGAGGTGCCGGTGGCGTTGGCGATGTCGGAAATCTCGGAGCGGATGCGATCAACGGCGTCTGCTTCCTTCTCGACAAAGGCGGCCCATTTCTTGTCGGTCTTGGCCATGCTGGCCAGCCAGTTGTCGTCCAGTTCGTTGCCGACATAGCTTTCCAGAAAGGCACGGCGGGGAACCTTGTGCCGCTCCGCGAGACGAAGCATCTGGCCACCGAGCGTGGTCAGCCGGCGGTTGAACGAATAAAGCTGGTCGACCAGAAATTCGATCTTGTTGGCATGAAACTGCACACTTTCGACCAAAGCGGTCAGTTCTTCGCGCAAATCGTGATATTTTTTCTCGGAAGCGGCCGGAAAATCCTTGCCGGCAGCCAGCGATTCCAGCCGGGTTGTCTGCAATTTCGAGAATTTCTTGAACACCGAGGTGATCAGCGCGAATTTTTCCAAGGCACCCGGTTTCAGGGTTTCTTCCATCTGGGCAAGAGAGAGGGTGTTGTCTTCCTCTTCTTCCTCGACCACCCGCTTGGTACGGCGTTCGGTCAGTTCGGCTTCGTCATCATCCTCGCCATCGGCGGGTTCGGCGTCCTCGACCTCGTCGTCATCCTTGAAGGAGGGGCCAGCGGTTTTTTCGCTGATTTCGCCATCATCATCGTCGCCGTCTTCCAGATTTTCCGGAACCGGATCCTTGGAGAGCATGGCGTCGAGATCGAGAATCTCGCGCAGCTGCATTTCGCCGTCGTTGAGCGCGGTCGACCATTCGATGATCGCGTTGAAGGTCGTGGGGCTTTCGCACAGACCCCAAATCATGGTGTCGCGGCCAGCCTCGATGCGCTTGGCAATGGCAATCTCGCCTTCGCGGCTGAGCAATTCCACAGCACCCATTTCGCGCAGATACATACGGACCGGATCGTCGGTGCGGTCGGCGGCGGCTTTTTTGGGAGCGGCGGCAGCGGTTTTCTTGTCCTTGTCCTTGCCGTCGATTGACTCGACTTCATCGCCGCCCATTTCCTCGGCAGCTTCCTCGTCATTTTCGACAATGCGGACGCCCATTTCGGAGATGGCGGACATCACGTCCTCGATCTGCTCGTTCTGGTCCTGGGGCAGGGCTTCGTTCAATTCGTCAATGGTAAGATAACCACGTTTTTTCGCCTGGGCGATCAATTTCTTGATGGCGCTGTCGTTCAGGTCAATCAACGGTTCGTCTTCAGCTCTGGAATTTTTTGCTTTGCTTGCCAATGGCTCAGGCCCCTAAATTAAAACTACACTGTGTCGTCGATCTGGGTCAGTTCGACCAACCGCTCGTGAAATAACTGCTTCGCTTTGCGAAGGCGCTGCTGCTCGGCATAACTTTCTTCCGTAAGATCGTCCTGCACGCGCCGTGTTGCCTCCGCGAGAGCCGCTTCCAGTCCGGGACGCGCCGTCACCACCTTGATCGCTTCCGCCAAATCCCGATGCGCCCTTTCGATCAAAAGCGAAGGGGCATCGTCTGGCAGTTTGCGGTTGAAAGTGAAATTCAGCGCATCGGCCCGTAACAGCCCTTTTGCGACATTATAACAATCTGTCTTCTCCAATATGGTAAGAAGGCCGTGCATATCAAGCGTTTCTTTGCTCATCGCGGCATTGATCAATTCGCCGAGCAAGGCCTGCAACTGCGAATCGGCAAGCTTCATTGCGCTGAGCTCTTCAAAATGGCCCGAAATCTGCCCTGGATGCCGGATCAGTCCGCCCAAAATGCCCTTGGCAATCTGCAGGTCATAACCCTCGATCAAAAAGCTCCTGGTGTCTTCCGTCGGCTGGTAGGAGACAAATTTCGAGGAGAATTTGCGGTTGGAATTCTGAAAGCTTCGCCCTTCGGAGCGATTATCCTTTTTGGTGAAGAATGCGGCCTGATAGCGGTCATCAAAGGCTTGCCGATAGTGGCGGGCGATGTCCTGATCGGCGATATCCCCGACATGATCGGCGAGACGTTTCTTGAGCCCCGCCTTGGACTCCGGCGTATTCAGCGGTTCCGCATCATATTCGACCTGCCAGATCTTGTCGTCGAGCATCTGCGGTTTCGCGATCAGCGTGGCGAAGGCATGGGCTCCCTCGGAACGGATCAGATCGTCCGGGTCCTGGCCGGCGGGCAGTGAGACGAAGTTGAGGCTGTGGGCAGGGCGCAGGATAGGCAGTGCGCGAAGGGCAGCGCGCATCGCAGCCTTCTGACCCGCGCTGTCGCCGTCGAAACAGAGGATCGGGGATTCGACCATTTTCCACAGGCGTTCGATCTGGTGCTCGGTCAGCGCCGTGCCGAGCGGCGCCACAACGTCCGCGAAGCCGGCCTGGGCAAGGGCGATGGCATCCATATAGCCCTCGACCACCAACACCCGACCGGTCTGGCGCGAAGCGGGCGAGGCCTTGTCGAGATTGTAGAGCGTGCGGCCCTTGTCGAACAAAGGCGTGTCCGGAGAATTGAGATATTTGGGTTCGCCATCGCCGAGTATCCGGCCGCCGAATGCAATCACCCGGCCGCGCGGATCGCGGATCGGGATCATCAGCCGACCGCGGAACCGGTCATAGGGCTCCTTGTCGTCGACCTTGATCAGCAGGCCGGCCTCGATCAGCTGGTCGAGGCCGTGAACGGAAAGCGCGTCCTTGAGCCGGCCGCGCGAATCCGGAGCAAAGCCGAAGCCGAACTCGCGGATGGTTTTCTCGGAGATGCCGCGGTTTTTGAGATAATCGCGTGCATGGGCACCCTCGACGCCGTTGAACTGAGTGACGAACCAGTCCTGGGCGGCGGCCATCACGTCGTGCAAAGTGGCGCGCACTTCTTGCCGCTGCGCCGCGCGCGGATCGGGGGCAGGGACGTCCATCTGCGCTTCCGCCGCCAGGTCCTTGACCGCGTCCATGAAACCGAGGCCGCGCTGTTCGGTCATCCAGCTGATCGCGTCGCCATGGGCGCCGCAACCGAAGCAATGGTAGAAGCCCTTTTCGTCGTTGATCGTAAAGCTGGGCGTCTTCTCGTTATGGAACGGGCAGCAGGCCTTATATTCGCGGCCCGCCTTCTGCACCTTCACCGTCCGCCCGATCAGCGTCGACAGCGTGATCCGCGATCGCAGCTGTTCGAGCCATTGCGGGGAGAGGGTCATCGGTCCCCCTCCCGCCTGCGGGAGGGGTCAGGGGTGGGGACAGCGGCGATGGCCAGTTCAATCTGACGGATCACGCCTTCCACATTGTTCAAAACATCCTGATTTGTGAATCTAACCACCTTGTACCCGTGCTCGACGAGGTCCTGGGTTCGCTTGGCATCATCGGCTTGTCGCGTATCATGCGAATATCCATCAATTTCGATGATCAGTCGCAGTTCCCGGCAGAGGAAGTCGGCATAATAAGGACCTATCGGCATTTGCCGGCTGAATTTCCGGCCACAGACTTGTCTTCTGGACAGATATTTCCAGAGTTCGCGTTCAGCGGGCGTGGCTGCATTGCGTAGCGATCTGGCGCGGCTGGTATTTCTTTTCCTGAAAACTACCACTTTGATCTCTTTTCGGTCCCACCCCTAACCCCTCCCGCAGGCGGGAGGGGGATATTCACGAAAGCGCCGCCTTTACCAGGGCGCTGGCCTTGCTCATGTCGATTTCGGTGCCGTGGCGTTTCTTGAGTTCGCCCATCACGCGGCCCATGTCCTTCATACCGTCGGCGCCGAGTTCGGTCTTGATGCCGTCGATCAGCGCGGCGGTTTCCGCGTCGCCCAGCTGGGCGGGGAGGAATTCCTCGATGACCGCCAGTTCCTTTTGCTCTGCCGCGGCCAGTTCAGCGCGGCCGCCGCTTTCGAACATGTCGATCGACTCGCGGCGCTGTTTGGCCATTTTCTGCAGGACATCGATGAGGATCGCGTCTTCGTCGCGCGCATCGTCCTTGGTGCGCAGTTCGATGTCCTTGTCCTTGAACTTCGCCAGAATGGAGCGTGTGGCGGCGGTACGGTCCTTGTCACCGGCTTTCATGGCGGCAATTTGCGCGGCTTTCACGGTCTCGCGAATCATGGCATTCCTCATATTTTTGGAGTAAGCGACCACCATAGCGGGAAGATAATTATTTTCATAGATTGTGGCGCCAGAAATCTGGTTCTAGGTCCCATGAAATTTTGCGCCCACGCCAGCCCCAAAGGAACAGCCCATGACCAATGCCCATCATCCCGACGCTCCCGAGGGTGCAACAGGGATATTGGTGTTGGCCGATGGCACGATCGTCTGGGGCAGGGGCTTTGGCGCTACCGGCTCGGCGGTGGGCGAGGTCTGCTTCAACACCGCGATGACCGGATATCAGGAAGTGATGACCGACCCCAGCTATGCCGGGCAGATCGTGACCTTCACCTTTCCCCATATCGGCAATGTCGGGACCAATGACGAGGATGTCGAGGCGGACAGCCCGCATGCTTTGGGCTGCATCGTCCGCGAGGATATCACCGCCCCGTCCAATTTTCGCGACCAGAAGCCGTTTGACCAGTGGATGGCGGAAAATGGCCGGATCGGCATTTCCGGTGTCGATACAAGGGCTTTGACGCGGCGGATCCGGGAAGCCGGGGCGCCCAACGCGGTGATCGCTTATGATCCCGACGGCCGGTTCGATATCGACGATCTGCTAGCGAAGGCGCGGGCCTGGGCCGGGCTCGAGGGCATGGATCTGGCCAAGGATGTGACCGGCCACCAGACGCAGCTTTGGGAGAAGGGTGGCACCTGGCGGCTGGGTCATGGTTATGAGGCGATGGAAGAATTGGAAGCATCGTCTGCTTTGTCGGGGGCAGGTCTCTCGACTTCGCTCGAGACGAACGGGGGGGATCCAAAGTTCGTGAAAGTTCGGGCCAATGCGCGTCCTCATGTGGTGGCCATCGATTATGGTGCGAAGCGAAATATCTTCAGAAATCTTGTTAAGGCTGGCGCAAAAGTCACTGTGGTTCCTGCCAAAACTTCCTTCGATGAAATCATGGCGCTGGAGCCGGCAGGCGTATTTCTGTCCAACGGCCCCGGCGATCCGGCGGCGACCGGCGAATATGCGGTGCCGGTGATCCAGCAGCTGCTGGAAGCGGATATGCCGCTCTTCGGCATCTGCCTCGGTCACCAGATGCTGGCGCTGGCGGCGGGGGCGAAGACGGTCAAGATGCACCAGGGCCATCGCGGCGCCAACCATCCGGTGCAGCGGATCGGCGGCACCTGGGACACAACCGAGGGGCTGGTCGAGATCACCAGCATGAACCACGGCTTTGCGGTCGACGGCGACACATTGCCCGACACCGTGCGCGAGACCCACAAGAGCCTGTTCGACGGCAGCAATTGCGGCATCGAGATCATCGGCAAGCGCGCCTTTGGCGTGCAATATCATCCCGAAGCCAGCCCGGGGCCGCAGGACAGTTTCTATCTGTTCGAGAAATTTGTCGGGGGGCTCGGCCAATGAGCAGCCCCATTGATCCTGCACATCTTGCCGAAGAATGGGCAATTGATGACGAAATCCTGCAGAATATGGCAGCGGGCGGCGATTTGTCGCATGTTGTGCGCGAAATCAATGTGCAATTTGTCGGCGCGGTTGCCGATCTCAACAAGCTGAAGAATGATGCGGCGAAATGGGGCTTTCGCTCGGCGCTGGTGACCAATGAGGATGACGAGTGGGTGATCGAGTTGCAGACCGATCTCGACACGAAGCGCGACACGATCCGCGAACTGACCCGCAAGTGCCTCGAGATCGAAAGCGAATATGATATCGACCATGATGGCTGGGGCTGTTTTGCCTGCAACGAGAATGGCGAGATTTCCGATGAGAACCCGGCGTGATTGCCGAGCAAATGATTGAGAACATAAAATAAATGCCCAAAAGAACTGACATATCCTCCATCCTTATCATTGGCGCGGGTCCGATCATTATCGGTCAGGCCTGCGAGTTTGACTACTCGGGCACCCAGGCGTGCAAGGCGCTGAAGGAAGAGGGCTACCGGATCATATTGGTCAACTCCAACCCGGCGACGATCATGACCGATCCGGAAATGGCGGATGCGACCTATATCGAGCCGATCACGCCGGAGATTGTCGAGAAGATTATCGCCAAGGAGCGGCCCGACGCGATCCTGCCGACGATGGGCGGGCAGACGGCGCTGAACACGGCGCTGACGCTGAACAAGCGCGGCGTGCTGGCGAAATATGGCGTGCAGATGATCGGCGCCGATGCCGAGGCGATCGACAAGGCCGAGGACCGCGAGAAGTTCAAGGCGGCGATGGACAAGATCGGGCTGGACAGCCCGCGCAGCGCCGTGGCGCACAGCGAGGAACAGGCGCTGGAAATTCTCGAGGATATCGGTCTGCCGGCGATCATGCGGCCGAGCTTCACGATGGGCGGCACCGGCGGCGGCGTTGCCTATAACCGCGAGGAATTTGTCCATTATGTCCGGACCTCGCTGGAGGCCTCGCCGACCAACGAGGTGCTGATCGACGAATCGCTGATCGGCTGGAAAGAATATGAGATGGAGGTTGTCCGCGACAAGAAGGACAATTGCATCATCATCTGCTCGATCGAGAATGTCGATCCGATGGGCGTGCATACCGGCGACAGCATCACCGTCGCGCCGGCGCTGACCCTGACCGACAAGGAATATCAGGTCATGCGCAACGCCAGCATCGCGGTACTGCGCGAAATTGGCGTGGAAACAGGTGGTTCCAACGTACAGTTCGCAGTCAATCCGAAGGATGGCCGGCTCGTCGTGATCGAGATGAACCCGCGGGTTTCGCGCAGTTCGGCGCTGGCCTCCAAGGCGACCGGCTTCCCGATTGCCAGCGTCGCGGCCCGGCTGGCGGTCGGCTATACGCTCGACGAGATCGACAATGATATCACCGGCGCCACACCGGCCTCGTTCGAGCCGACGATCGACTATATTGTCACCAAGATTCCGCGCTTTGCCTTCGAGAAGTTCAAGGGCGCCGAGCCCTTGCTGTCGACCGCGATGAAGTCGGTCGGCGAAGTGATGGCGATCGGCCGCAATATCCATGAATCGATGCAGAAGGCGCTGCGCGGGCTGGAAACCGGGCTCGACGGCTTTAACCGGGTGCACGAGCTGATCGGCGCGCCGCGGGACGAAATCGCGGCCGAGCTGGCGCGGGCGACCCCGGACCGGCTGCTGGTGGCAGCGCAGGCGATGCGCGAGGGATTCAGCGACGCGGACATCCATGGCATTGCCGGCTTTGACCCCTGGTTCCTGGCGCGGGTGCGCGAAATCGTCGATGCCGAGCAGGCGATCCTCGACAAGGGACTGCCCAATGATGCGCAGGCGCTGCGCAAGCTGAAGGCAATGGGCTTTTCCGACCAGCGGCTGGCCAAGCTGGCGATCGATTCGGTGCATGTCGCCGGCGGTGCGGGGCGCGCCGTCGCCAGCGGCGGCGGGCTGGTGCATGACGCGCTGGCCGCGATGGCCGGGGCAACGACCGAAGCGGAAGTGCGGGCGCTGCGCCACAAGCTGGGCGTGCGGCCGGTGTTCAAGCGGATCGACACCTGTGCGGCGGAATTTGAAGCCAAGACGCCCTATATGTATTCGACCTATGAAGCGCCGATCTTTGGCGCGCCGGAATGCGAGGCGCAGCCGTCGGACCGCAAGAAGATCGTGATCCTGGGCGGCGGGCCGAACCGGATCGGGCAGGGGATCGAGTTCGACTATTGCTGCTGCCACGCCTGTTTCGCGTTGTCGGACGCTGGCTATGAGACGATCATGGTCAACTGCAACCCGGAAACAGTATCGACCGACTATGATACGTCCGACCGGCTCTATTTCGAGCCCCTGACCGCCGAGGACGTGCTGGAAATCCTGCATGTCGAGCAGCAGTCGGGCGAACTGGTCGGGGTGGTCGTGCAATTTGGCGGGCAGACGCCGCTGAAGCTGGCGCAGGCGCTGGAAGACGCCGGGATTCCGATTCTCGGCACCTCGCCGGATGCAATCGATCTGGCCGAGGACCGGGAGCGTTTTGCCAAGCTGGTCCACAAACTCAAACTGAAGCAGCCGGACAATGGCATGGCCCGGACCCGCGACGAAGCGGTCAAGATCGCCGAGCGGATCGGCTATCCGGTGCTGCTGCGGCCAAGCTTTGTGCTGGGCGGCCGGGCGATGGAGATTGTCGACGGGCCGGCGCAGCTGGAAGATTATATCAATACGGCGGTGCAGGTGTCGGGCGACAGTCCGGTGCTGGTCGACCAGTATCTGCGCGATGCGATCGAGGTCGATGTCGATGCAATCTGCGACGGCGACGAGGTCGTCGTCTGCGGGGTGCTGCAGCATATCGAGGAAGCCGGGGTCCATTCGGGCGACAGCGCCTGTTCGATTCCGCCCTATAATCTCAGCGACGATATTATCGCGGAAATGGAGCGGCAGACCGAGGCGCTGGCCTTTGGCCTGAAGGTGCGCGGGCTGATGAACATCCAGTTTGCGGTCAAGGATGGCGAGGTCTATCTGATCGAGGTCAATCCCCGGGCCAGCCGGACGGTGCCCTTTGTCGCCAAGGCGATCGGCGTGCCGATTGCCAAGATCGCCTCGCGGGTGATGGCGGGCGAGAAGCTCAAGGACCTGCCGCCGATTGACCGGCATATCGACTATATCGCGGTGAAAGAGGCGGTCTTCCCGTTCAGCCGCTTCCCCGGCATCGACCCGGTCCTGTCGCCGGAAATGAAATCGACCGGCGAGGTCATGGGCATCGACCAGAGCTTTGCGATCGCCTTTGCCAAGGCGCAGCTGGGGGCCGGCAACATATTGCCGGACAGCGGCACGATCTTCATCTCGGTCAAGGAAACCGACAAGAAGGTGATCGAACCGGCCGCGCGCCTGGCCGACAAGCTCGGTTTCCGGCTGATCGCCACCTCCGGGACCGCGGATTATCTGACGGACAAGGGGATCAAGGTCGAGAAGGTCAACAAGGTCGCCGAGGGGCGTCCGCATATCGTCGACCGGATCAAGGACGGCGACGTTAATCTGATTTTTAACACGACTGAAGGCTGGCAGTCGCTGAAGGATTCCAAATCGATCCGGGCAGCGGCGCTGGTAAGCAAGATTCCGATCTTTACGACAGCCACTGCGAGCAATGCCGCGATGCGGGCGATTGAGGCGCTGCGCGACGAGACTCTTGAAGTTCGCGCGCTACAGTCCTATTATTAGGCTTCGCAGCGTTAATTTTCAGACATTTCGTCAAACTGCGGGCGCCTTTCGGATCAGGGAGGGCGCCGGAAAACTGTTTTTGACGCCGCACGGCTGAAATCGGCGGCGCATCAGTAAGGAAAGGCCAAGAATATGGCTGTTGAAAAAGTACCAATGCTTGCCGAAGGCCATGCCAAGATGGAGGCCGAACTCAAGGCGCTGAAGGCGGAGAGACCGATCATTGTCGACGCGATCGAAACCGCGCGGGCGCATGGCGACCTTTCGGAAAATGCCGAATATCACGCCGCCAAGGAACGGCAGGGGCAGGTCGAGGCGACGATCGGCGATCTCGAGGACAAGCTGTCCCGTGCGCAGATCATCGATCCCAAGACCCTGTCCGGCGACAAGGCCGTGTTCGGTGCGACGCTGACCCTGCTGGATGAAGATGACAAGCCGGTCAAATATCAGCTGGTCGGGCAGGCGGAAGCCGATGCCAAGGCTGGCAAGATCAGCTATAACTCGCCGATCGGCCGCGCCCTGATCGGTCGCAGCGTTGGCGACGAGATCGAAGTGACGGTGCCGTCGGGCGACAAATATTTCCTGCTCGACAAAATCGAGTTCATCTAGCAGCGATGCACATGCCGGCCGGCAAATTCACCAATGGCCTGATCATTGCCAATATATTGATCTATCTGGTCATATGGATTTTCGGATGGGAGCAGCAGGCGCTGTTGCGCGGCGGCATGTTTCCGGTGCGCCTGAGCGGCGAGGCGCTGGACCTGTCCGCTTATGGCTGGCTGGTGCCGGCCTGGCTGACACCGCTTTCGGCGGCCTTTCTGCACAGCGGTCTGCTCCATCTCGCTTTCAACATGCTGATGCTGCTGTTTTGCGGCCGCTTTGTCGAGCAGGCGATGGGCCCGGGGCTGATGGCGATCCTTTATGTCGTGGGTGCCTATGCGGCGGCGATCGCGCAATATGCTGCCGACAGCAGTTCTATGATCCCGATGGTCGGGGCCAGCGGCGCGATTTCCGCGATATTGGGGGCCTATGCGCTGCTTTTTGCGCGCAACAGAGTCGATGCGGTGGGACCGATTCCGGGGCATGTGGTGCGGATCATCTGGCTGACGCTGGCCTGGATCGCGATCCAGTTGATGATCGGTGTCGCGACCAGCGGCAATCTGCAGGGTATCGCGATCTTCGCGCATATCGGCGGATTTGTCGCCGGCCTGTTGCTGACCCGGCCGTTGCTTGGCTGGCGCTTTCGCGGCGCCTAGAGCTCTTCGGGCAGCTCCGGCTCGAGCAGCTTGTGCAGGTGGACGACGACATATTTCATCTCGGCATCGTCGACCGTCATCTGGGCTTTTGAACGCCAGGCGTCCTCGGCCGCTTCATAGTCGGGATAGACGCCGACCAGATCCATCTTGTCGAGATTGACGAATTCCACGCCGCGCGGATCCTTGACCCGTCCGCCCATGACCAGATGAATTTTGCTGCGCTGTTCGCTCATTTCTTGTCCTGATTATCTTCTTTGACCGCATCCTGTGCTGCGGTGATCGCGGTCTTAGCAGCCTCGACCGCTTTGCCAAGCAGATGTTTGAACTGCGTCCGCAAACCGTCGTTGCTCAGGCCCAGTTCCGCGATCTGTTCGCGGCTGGCATCTTTCGCCGCCTGATAGGCGGTCTTGACGGTTTCGTTGACCTTGCGGCCAGCGCCCGCGACATATTTTCCCTCCGCCTTGCTTTTCGGCAGCAGCATTCCGATCAGAATGCCGAGAGCGGCACCGCCGGCGACAATCGTCAGCGGGCTGTTGGAAATGGTTTCCTCGGACTTGGCCCTGGCCTTTTTGGCGGCCTCTTTGCTCGCCGCCACGCCCTCGGCCGCTTTCTCCCGCCCTTCGCCGAGCAGGGCGGCCGCCCGTGCCTTGCTTTCGGACATTTTCTCGCGCGCTGCCGCGGTGCTTTCGGTGGCGATTTCCCTCGCCGTCTCCAGCCGTTCCCGGGAGGCCGCGCGGGCTTTGTCGATATTGTCGGTCAGCTTGTTCATGATCTATTCCTCGATTGAATCCGGCTCCGAAATTTTACGGCTGGCAATCAGTTTGGCAATGGGTTTTCGCATCGCGATCAGCGTCGCGGTCGCGGCGACCGTGGCAGAGAGGGCCGGATTGGCCCGGATGCCGCTGATCGCGTCGGATCCGGCTCTGACGATCCGGTCTGCGGCCTTGTGCTTTGCCTCGTTCAGGAGATTGGACGGTTTGAACCGTATCCTGGCTTCCTGCGCATCCTGCTTCAGATTCTGGCGAGCAAGATCGCGCTCCATCGCGAGCGTCCGCAGGCTGAATATATCGTCATTGTTTTTCGGCATCATCATTCTCACGCATCATTTTCGTCCAGCGGCAGTTTTTTGGCGCGGTTGATCGCCATGTTGATGGTCACGGCGGCAACCAGCAGAGCGGCCCCGGTGACAATCGCGGTGGCCGCCACCGGTCCGAGATAGCGCGACAGGATCAGCAGCATCCCGAGGATCAGGCTGATCACCGCCATGCTGGCGCAGATCACGCCCAGCCCGAACAGGGTCATGATGCGCTTGGTCGCGGCCATGTTGACCGACAATTTTACCCGGTAATATTCGACCTCGGCCTGGGCCAGCAGGCGCACATCGTCGATCAGGTCTGTGACCTGCGATGTCAGCGTTTTCGCCTCCGGCTGGTCCGCACCCGGGGTTGCGGCGTCGTCGGGAACCCGCTCTTCATTCAAAACCGAAATATCCTTGTCCTGCAATATTCGTCACCCGGTGACCCGGTTGGCGCCATGCTATACTCATGCGTCGTTATCATCCATCCCTGATTTGATCAGACGGGATACGAGAAATCCGACCACCGCAGCAGCACCGATCGCGACCGCCGGGCTCTTGCGGACGAAGCCGCGCGCGTCCTCGACGATATCGTCGATTTCCCTGGCGTTCAGCTTTTCGGCGAAGGAGGAGACGGCGTCGGCGGCGGAGCGGGCATAATTGCCATATTTCTCGCCGACATTGTCGTCGATCGTCCGGGCGCTGTCCTCGATCATCCGGCTCAGATTTTCGATCGCACTGCCGGTGCGTTCCTTGCCCTGGCTGGCGGCGGACTTGGCTTTGGTCAGGGCACGGTCCTTGAAATCGCCGGTCGCCTTCGCGCTGGTTGCAGCGGCCTTGGTGGCACCGGCTTTCAGCGGTGCGGCTTTCTGCGCAGTGGTTGTGCGGGTTTCGGACGTGTCTTTCGTGGCTGTGGCCTTTTTCGCGGCGGGCTTCTTTGCGGCGGCCTTGGCCGGCGTCTTAGCGGTTGATTTCTTCACGTCTGCCATGATCGATATTCCTTCTTCCATTGTCTCTTGCCAACACCCCACAAGCCGAAAGCGTTCCATTTGTGGTTCTCGATTCATTCGAGATGGTATCATATGCTATGGAATCAAGGGTTAAGGCGGCGATAAAAGCTGTGCAATGGATTGCAAGACGCCGGTCATCGCGATAAGGCCGTGGCCATCATTTCTCTTGTTCCGGAGCCTTTTTCCATGACTGCAATCATCGACCTTCACGCCCGCCAGATTCTGGACAGTCGCGGCAACCCCACGGTTGAGGTTGATATCCTTTTGGAGGATGGCAGCTTCGGCCGTGCCGCGGTTCCTTCCGGCGCTTCGACCGGTGCCTATGAAGCGGTGGAACTGCGCGATGGCGACAAGAGCAAATATCTCGGCAAGGGTGTGCTGAAGGCGATTGAAGCAGTGAATGGCGAGATCAAGGATGCGCTGACCGATCTCGATGCCGAAGACCAGGAAGAGCTGGACGCGGTGATGATTGCTCTCGACGGGACGGCGAACAAGAGCCGGCTCGGCGCCAACGCGATACTGGGTGTCAGCCTGGCGGTTGCAAAGGCCGCCGCCGACGCACGGGGCCTGCCGCTCTACCGCTATGTCGGCGGCGTATCGGCGCATGTGCTGCCGGTGCCGATGATGAACATCATCAACGGCGGCGAGCATGCCGACAATCCCATCGATTTCCAGGAATTCATGGTGATGCCCGTCGGCGCCGACAGCCTGTCGGAAGCGGTCCGCTGGGGATCGGAAATATTCCACACGCTGAAAAAGGGCCTGTCGGAAAAGGGGCTGGCCACCGCAGTGGGAGACGAGGGCGGCTTTGCCCCGAACCTTGGTTCGACGCGCGAGGCGCTCGACTTCATCATGGCGTCGGTCGAAAAGGCCGGGTTCAAGGTCGGCGACGAGGTGGTGCTGGCGCTGGACTGCGCCGCCACCGAATTTTTCCGCGACGGCAAATATCATATTTCCGGCGAAGGCAAGGTGCTGAGCCCGGCGGAAATGTCCGACTATCTGGCCGACCTGTGCCGGGACTATCCGATCAAGTCGATCGAGGATGGCATGTCGGAAGATGATTTCGAGGGCTGGAAGCTGATCACCGACGCGGTTGGGGACAAGGTGCAACTGGTCGGCGACGATCTGTTCGTGACCAATCCCGAGCGCCTGTCGATGGGGATCAAGGACGGGCTGGCCAATTCGCTGCTGGTCAAGGTCAACCAGATCGGCACGCTTTCGGAAACGCTGGCGGCGGTGCGGATGGCGCATAATGCATCCTATACGGCGGTGATGTCGCACCGGTCGGGCGAGACGGAAGATTCCACGATCGCGGATCTGGCGGTCGCGACCAACTGCGGCCAGATCAAAACCGGAAGTCTGGCCCGCTCGGACCGGCTCGCCAAATATAACCAGCTGATCCGGATCGAGGAAGAGCTGGGCCAGGTTGCGCATTATGCCGGGCGATCGATCTTCAAGGCATAGCCCACTCCTCCCGATTGCGGGGCGCTTTGGCGCTGAACGCCGCGATTGCGCATTAAGTCTCTTGCCAGCGAATCACTTTTCTGATTCAAGGGATATATGGCGCAGCGGGAAAAAATATTTGATCTGATCAAGGCGGCCCTCGGTCCCGGATTTGCGCTGATGACGCTGCTGGCGATTGCCGGCTATGCCGTGCTGGGTCCGACCGGCATTCTGGCCTGGGGCGACTATCAGGCGCAGCTGGAAAAACGCGGCGTCGAGTTGGCCAAGTTGCAAAGCGAGCGTGATGCGCTGAAAAACCGAGTGGAGCTGCTCGATCCCAAAGGCGCCGACCCCGATTTGATCGGTGAATTGCTGCGCAAGAAAGTGAATGTCGTGCATCCGGACGAGATTATCGTTCCGCTGAAATAACCAGCGGCGGTTTCGACCGATAATCAAACATTTCCAGACAATCGATGGTCTAAGTGCTTGGGTAACGGCAAGCTTTTGGCTATGCTGCCGGCTCGTTAAAAAAAGGATCCCGCTCGCGTGGCAAAAGCTCCCCGGAAAACCACCCCAGCCAAGAAACCAGCGCCGGCCAAGCGTGCCCCTGCCAAGCCCAAGGCGGTTGTGCATTCAACCGGCGGGCTGAAGGCACCGATATATGACGCAAGCAAGGAAGAGATGCTGGATTTCTATGAGCAGATGCTGCTGATCCGGCGTTTCGAGGAAAAGGCGGGGCAGCTTTACGGTCTCGGCCTGATCGGCGGATTCTGCCATCTCTATATCGGTCAGGAAGCGGTCGTCACCGGGCTGCAGTCGGCGATCAATCCGGGCAAGGACAGCGTCATCACCGGCTATCGCGATCATGGCCATATGCTGGCCTGCGGCATTGACCCGAATATCGTGATGGCCGAGCTGACCGGCCGCGCGTCCGGCATTTCGAAAGGCAAGGGCGGTTCGATGCACATGTTCTCGGTCGACCATGGCTTTTACGGCGGTCACGGTATCGTGGGCGCGCAGGTGTCGCTTGGCACGGGTCTCGCCTTTGCGCATAAATATAAAGAAGATGGCGGCGTCTGTCTGGCCTATTTCGGCGACGGTGCCTCCAACCAGGGACAGGTCTACGAAAGTTTCAACATGGCCGAGCTGTGGCAGTTGCCGGTGATCTTCGTGATCGAGAATAACCAATATGCGATGGGCACCAGCGTCAACCGCTCCTCCGCCGAGGACCAGCTCTACCGGCGCGGCGAAAGCTTCCGCATTCCCGGTGTGCAGGTTGATGGCATGGACGTGCTGGCGGTGCGCGGTGCCGTGGAAGAAGTCTTGAAGGATGTGCGCGGCGGTGGCGGACCGGTGCTGATGGAACTGAAGACCTATCGCTATCGCGGCCACTCTATGTCCGATCCGGCGAAATATCGCAGCCGCGACGAGGTGCAGGACGTGCGCGAGAAGTCTGATCCGATAGAGCGGCTGAAAGCGGCGCTGCTGAAAAAAGGCGTTGAGGAAGAAGATCTGAAAGCGCTGGACAAGAAGGTCCGCAAGAAGGTGATGGAAGCGGCGGACTTTGCCGAGGAATCGCCGGAACCGGATCTGTCCGAACTCTATACGAACGTGCTGGTGGAGCAATATTGATGGCGATCCAACTCAAAATGCCCGCCCTGTCCCCGACCATGGAAGTCGGCACGGTTGCCAAATGGCTCGTCAAGGAAGGCGACGAAGTCAGTTCGGGCGACATCCTGGCGGAGATTGAAACCGACAAGGCGACGATGGAATTCGAAGCGGTCGATGAAGGGGTGATCACCAAGATACTGGTTGACGCCGGAACCGACGAAGTGGCGGTTGGTACCGTCATTGCGGAAATGGCCGGAGAAGACGAAGAGGCCGATGACGGCGAGAAATCTTCAGCTGCTGCCGAAGAGAAATCCGCAGAAGCAGAGGAAAGCGAGAAAAGCGCAGAGTCCAAGGATGCGGAAGACGCGAAGCCGGAAATCATGGCAGAGGCACCGCCCCCGCCGGTGTCACGGGCTGATGATCCGTCCGTGCCGGAGGGCACCAGCATGACGTCGCTGTCGGTCCGGGAAGCGTTGCGCGACGCCATGGCCGAGGAAATGCGCAAGGACGACACCGTCTTCGTGATGGGCGAAGAGGTTGCGGAATATCAGGGTGCCTACAAGGTGACCCAGGGGCTGCTCGAGGAATTTGGTGCCAAGCGGGTGATCGATACGCCGATCACCGAACATGGCTTTGCCGGTATCGGCGCCGGTGCCGCGATGGGCGGGCTGAAGCCGATCGTCGAATTCATGACCTTCAACTTTGCCATGCAGGCGATCGACCAGATCATCAATTCGGCGGCCAAGACCAATTATATGTCCGGCGGCCAGATGCGCTGTCCGGTCGTGTTCCGCGGCCCCAATGGCGCGGCGTCCCGCGTCGGCGCGCAGCATAGCCAGAATTACGGACCTTGGTATGCATCGGTGCCGGGCCTGATCGTGATTGCGCCTTATGATGCAGCGGATGCCAAGGGGCTGCTGAAAGCGGCAATCCAGACTCCAGACCCGGTAGTGTTTCTGGAGAATGAACTGCTCTATGGCCGGTCCTTTGATGTGCCGGAACTGGAAGACTATACGCTGCCGATCGGCAAAGCGCGGATCATCCGCGAAGGCAGCGATGTCACGATTGTCAGCTATTCGATCGGGGTCGGGCTTGCGCTGGAAGCAGCCGACAGCCTGGCCGGCGAGGGCATAGAGGCAGAGGTGATCGATCTCAGGACGCTGCGGCCGCTGGACACGGAAACGGTGCTGAAGAGCCTCGCCAAGACCAACCGGATGGTGGTCGCCGAGGAAGGCTGGCCGACCTGTTCGATTTCCAGCGAGATTATCGCGCTGTGCATGGAGCAGGGCTTCGACGATCTGGATGCGCCGGTAACGCGGGTGACCAACGAGGATGTGCCGCTGCCTTATGCCGCCAATCTGGAGAAAGCGGCCCTGATCGACAGCGCGCGGATCATCGCGGCGGTGAAGAAGGTTTGCTACCGCTGATATTTTCGCCGCTCAGGTGAGACCATCATAGGTGGAGCAATTCGAAACCGGATCACTGGAATTATGTTTGTAGATCTGCGTCAGATCACGCCGATCGCGCACGTTGAAGGCGCTGTGCGCGTTTATCGTGCGAATGCTGGTGAATTTCTCTGATATGAGCGGCTTATAGTCGTAGGAAATTTCGACAAAAATCACAGCCTGACCATCGGGCGCGGTCACCTTCGCGCCGGCAGGACCCATGCCATTGACGGGGCGAAAAGGAGAATTTGCGCCGGCGGTTCCAAAGCTAGACGGGTGGACCTTTTTGCCCTTGCATCGCTGCCAATGGATATATTGGTCGCCGTCGCTATGCTTTTCGAGGCTGCTGATGATGACCCGACCATGTTCGAAAATGTCAATATAGCCGCCGGCTTGAAGATGGGCGCCGATGAAAAGATCGTTGATTTCGTTCTCGTAAATCTTCTTGACCGACAAGAGTGTGCCCTCGCCGATACGGGACGCATTGTCGGCCGCGTGCATCGAGACCTGATTGACGCGCATTTTCACCATCGCAACATTGGCGACTTCGGCGCCATACATGCCGACTCCCAACAACAGAGGCAGCGAATAGGCCAATTCTATGAGGGCCAGGCCGCTGGTATCGCCCGCAAGGTTGGACAGGGTCCGTTTCAGGTCCACGAATTTCCGCATCAGGTACATGTCTTTGCCTCTCCGCGAGCGGCTTGCGCACCAAAGGGTTGGTTCCGCAGCACAGTGCTGGCTTCGATAATCTGATTTTGCGACAGCCCGATCATCCCGGCCATCGGAAACAGCCGCGGATAGGTCACTGTGACGGTATATAATACGGCATCTTTGGCGTTGCCTTGCCCGGCGATGCCCTTGTCCTCGTCCCAGCTGTCATTGCCGTTGGAGTCATCATAAGGTTCGCCGTTATTGCATTCGCCGTCATTGTTGCTGTCGGTAAAATCTTCGGGTTGGGCAACATCGGAATAACTGCTGTAATTCTTGCGCTCAAAGTCGAAGCGGGAAATCGGTTCTTCTTGCAGAACGGGCAGCATGAGCTCTTTGACCCGATCATCAATCGTGCTTGCGTTGGCGGCGCCGTCGTCAAGGCTTGCGTCACGTGCCGCCTTTTGAACGGAACCCTGAAGAATGGCGGTCGCATAGATGCGGTGCCCGACATCCAGCATGCCCATGATCAAAAGAATGAGGACCGGTGCGACGAAGGCGAATTCGACCAGCGCCGCGCCTGCCTCGTTCTTTCTGAATCTGCGCAGTTTTTCCAGCAATCTCGACATCAGTTGGTCAGTCGCAGTTGCGAGATATCATTGGCGATGGTGCGGAAATTGTTCAGCAGTTCGGCGCTGTTGCTGGCATTGTAGAATTTCCCGGAGGTGGCGCAGTTCTGCAAATTGGTAATCGAGCTGGAACTGACACCATTGCCGAAGGAAACCACCCATAAAGTGATATTCTTGTTTTTGATGGCTCTGCACATCGCCAGAAAACGGCTGTTTACCTGGGTCGTGAGATCGCTGTTAGATGGTGCGCTATTGGCCGAGGTCCGGCGACGGTCATACCATTCCACACCATAAGAAGTATATTGTGAACTGTCGGTCACCGTATCACCATCGGTCATGAAAATCAGATGGCGATCGATCGCACCCCCGTTTTCCGTGGTCGCATTTTCACTGGCAAAAATTCCGGTGGGAGAAAGCAAACGTGCACCCCAGATCAGACCGATGTCATGATAGGTGCTGCCAATGGCATCCAGATTATCGAGATAGTCGTCAAAATCGTCGGGATTGTCCCAGCGCTGCATCTTCCGCGCTTCATTGGCGCAGGTATAGCTGAAGTTGCGGCTGAGGTTGTTCGTTGTGGAAACCGTGTCGGTCGTCTGCGTGTTATAATAGCCCCCATATCGGCCCCACACTGCTTGATCCAGCAGCGGTCCCCATTGGGTCGCGGGATTGCCGGTTGTCGGCATAAGATCTATGTCGAGATCATATGCTGCCGTCGGTATCGGATCGAAATCGGTGGTTCTGACCGTTTGCCGTTCCTCTATACAGCCATCCCAGCGCACGCCCGTATCCAGTCCCTGATTTCCTACCGGCAGATCAAGCGAATCTTTCCAGGATGATCCACCCGCTTTCAGGGCGCTGATATTGAAGGTGACCGGTTTATAATCATAATGGGAGAAGACCTGTTGCTGCTCATAAACCGGCGAATCGACCTGGCGATATTCCCGCGTGTGGACAAGGGTTCGCGTTCTCAGTCGGATGGTACACCGATCCCGCCAGCTGCTGTAGCTGGTGTTGTAATCATAGCGGGTGCCCGTTTCATCGGTATACCAGCGAGTGATCCGATTGCCGCCCGATGTCCACGATTCCTGATCAAATTTTGGCCCTTCATTGCCCGACATTTCGTCATAGTCTTCGGGCTGGAGCGAATCGCAATCATTTGAATTCCACACATTATAATGGGTCTCAACTGTGGAGTTGGAACTCCAATAGCCTTGATAGTAGAATTCATTGCTATAAACATATGGTGTGCCGGGCGTGTAATCGACCACGACATTTTCCAGCCTGGTGACCGCCTCGCGCGACTGATAGGTCCAGTTGTCCGCCAGAAAATCATTGGGCAGGAGTTTTCCGACGTTGACGTTGGTGCTGTACGGCACGAACCCGAAACGAAGATGGGCAGTATTTTCGCTGCCCGCTGCCGGCGTTGATCCGCAATCTTCGTCGCTATTCCGTTTTGCCAATGTTTCATAAAAGCATTTTACCGCCGAGCGCAGCCCCTTGATCCGGGCATTCCACGCTTCGACATTGCCATTATTGCCGCAATAGGATGTGCCGGTATCGGGGCAATTCATGGAGCCGGTGGTGTCGAGGACGAACATCACGTCGGTGTTCGGGATGGCCATCGAGGCATCGCATTCGACGCTCACGGTTTTGGTGTCATAGCCGAACATCTGCATCACGGCCATGTCGAGTTTTACCGTCGCGGTGCCGGTGACGGTTCCTGCGTTTTCGGTAAATGCGGTGCTTGCGTCATAAGAGCCATAGGCATTGGTATCAAAATTGGCCCGGAACATGTTCTGGGCCGCCGTATTGGCCGCATTGTTGTTGGCATTCCAATTGCCGCCCGCCATTTGCCGTCGGCCCGCCAGCGCGCCCGCGTCGCAGGCCTGTTGCAGGCGGGTTTGTACGAGATAGATGCGGCTGACATCCACACCGCCGCCGATCATGGCGGTGAGGGGAAAGAGCGCCATTCCGGCCATGGCCAGCGTGTTGCCGGCGGTATTGGAACGCAACTCCTGCAAAAAAGATTTGGCCGATCTGGTCCTCGCGTTGTCAAACATGCTTCTGGCCTTTGATTCATTCCTGCGCACAGAGCGGCGCTACCCAATTTCGCTTTGCACGGTGATAGGGGAAAAAGGGTTAGCGCCGGGCCAATGGCTATGGTTAAAAAGAGGTTTACCTTGATTTCGGGCGGAAAAGCGTTGACGGGCGGACGATGCGAGACGCAGTTGCACAACTCAATCCGCTTTACCGGCTGGTGCTGGCCTATGCCAAAGCGGCTGATCGTCCGCGCTATGGCCTGTTGTTTGCCCTGGATGCGCGCTTCGCCGATATCATTCGTTCGACAACGGAAATATTGATTGGACAGATGCGGTTAACCTGGTGGCGGGATATTTTAACCAAGTCCGTTGCCGACCGGCCGGCAGGCGAACCGCTGGTCGAGACCGTCAACCGGCTGGAGGAACAGGGGCAGGGCCTGGCCCCGCTCTTGAGCCTGCTGGACGGGTGGGAAGGGATGCTGGATGATTTTCCCTGGGACGACCGGCAGTTTGACAGCTATGCCGATGCCCGCGGACCCGGCTTTTTTCAATTTGCCCTGGTGGACGGCCAGCCATTGAGCGCGGAGCAGGTCGAGCAGGCCAGGGCCTGGGCGCTGTGGGACTTTGCTCGCCACTGTTCCGATGCGGCCATGCGGCAGTCTGCATTTGATCGCTGCGCCGCCATTGTCCGGGCGCTGCCTCCGGCGGATTTTGACAGAAGCGGACGGCCGCTCTCTATCCTCTGCAAGCTGATGCGGCGTGATGTTAAACGGGGCGAACTGACCGCCGATCTCTACAGTCCGGCCAGCGCAGCGCGCATCATCTGGCACGGAATGACGGGGCGCTAGATCGGCGGTTGCCGAACCGCGGGTTTTGCCGATGATGAAATTTGCCGCCGGAGCGGCGGGCATATTGCTGTTGCTGACCGCCGGGCTGTTCCTGTGGATCGGGGCGCAGGGACAGGATATCCCGATTCCTGCGGCACCGCCACCGCCGCAGCCCGCGGAACCGGACGCCTTGCCGGAAGCGGTGCTCGATGACGAGATGGTCGGTCCCGCGCCGCCGACGCCGCCCAAGGCCTACAAGGCGTCGCGCGAGGAATTGCGCTTCAACCGCTACGACCGCAATCGCGACGAGATCATCACGCGGCTGGAGATGATGAGCAGCCGCACCGACGCGTTCCGCAAGCTCGATCGCGACGGGAACAATCTGCTGACCTTCGAGGAATGGGCGGTAGCGACCAGCGACAAATTTGCCAGCGCCGACAGCGACCGCAACGGGCAGCTGACCCGCACCGAATTCCGGAGCACGCGGCCGAAGCGTTCGGCCCCGCGCTGCAAATGCTAGGCGTTCCGGCTAGGCGAGTTGCAGGCCCTTGGTCGACAGCGGCTGCAGCCATTCAGCAAAATCCGCGCGCGCACGGGCGGTATAGGCTTCCTTGCGTTCCTTCTTCTTGACGCGTTGCTCGAAGGGCGGGAAGAGGCCGAAATTGACATTCATCGGCTGATAGTCGCGGGCATCCGCGCCGCCGGTGATATGGGAAAGCAGGGCTCCGAAGGCGGTGGTCTGCGGGGGCAAGGTGAAGGGCTCGCCGCGCAGCTCGGCGGCGACCATCCGGCCGACCATCAGCCCGACCGCAGCGCTTTCGACATAGCCCTCGCAGCCGGTGATCTGGCCGGCGAAACGGATATGGGGTGCCTTTTTGAGGCGCATTTCCTTGTCGAGCAATTTCGGTGCGTTGATGAAGGTGTTGCGATGCAGACCGCCCATGCGCGCGAATTCCGCATTTTCCAGTCCCGGAATGGTTTTCAGCAGATCGGCCTGCGCGCCATATTTCAGCTTGGTCTGGAAGCCGACCATGTTCCACAGCGTGCCGAGGGCATTGTCCTGGCGCAGCTGGACCACGGCATAGGCGCTTTCGCCGGTATGGGCGTTGGTCAGGCCGACCGGCTTCATCGGGCCGAAGCGCAATGTCTCGGGTCCGCGCGAGGCCATGACCTCGATCGGCATGCAGCCCTCGAAATAGGGCGTGTCCTTTTCCCACTGCTTGAAATCGGTTTTCTCGCCTTCGAGCAGGCCCTGGATGAAGGCTTCATATTGCTCGCGGGTCATCGGGCAGTTGATATAATCCTTGCCGTCGCCTTCCGGCCCGACCTTGTCCCAGCGCGACTGCATCCAGGCGATGTCCATGTTGATGCTGTCCTTGTAGACGATGGGCGCAATGGCATCGAAAAAGGCCAGCGAGTCCTCGCCGGTGGCTGCGCCGATGCTTTCCGCCAGGGTCATCGCGGTCAGGGGACCGGTGGCGACGATGGTCAGGCCGCTTTCGGGCAGTTGATCGATCCGCTGGCGGACAATCTCGATATTGGGATGGTCGGTCAGTCGCTGCGTCACGCCCGCGGAAAAATGATCGCGGTCGACGGCCAGCGCTGAACCGGCAGGCAGGCGATGTTCGTCACCGGTTCCGATGATGATCGAGTTGAGATCGCGCATTTCCTGATGGAGCAGGCCGACGGCATTTTTTTCCGCGTCATCGGAGCGAAAGCTGTTCGAACAGACCAGTTCGGCCAGGCCATCAGTCTGGTGGGCGGGCGTCATTTCGCCGCTGCCGCGCATCTCTGAAAGACGGACTTTCGCGCCCTGTTCCGCCAGTTGCCAGGCTGCTTCCGATCCGGCGAGTCCGCCGCCAATTATATGTACATCTGTCATGGGCGCCTTAGTGTTGTGGTAAGACTATAATGTCAATCTGGCAGTGGCGCTGGTTGCATGATACAGGCGAGTCCGAAAAGGGGAGATACGATATTCCGATGAAGAGCGCCTTTGCCGAATCCCGGCCGTTTCTGCTGATCAGTCTGCTGTTCGGAATCAGCTATTATTTCGCCTGCGTCCTGAACAATCCTGAATTGCCCGAGCCACTGATCGTCCTCTGGAAAGGGGCAGGGGTCGGCTTCCTGGCGATTTATGCGTTGGTCAGGCTGCACCGGCTGGACGGCAAGATAGTCGGCGCGATCCTGGCCTTTGGCGCGATAGGGGACATGGTGCTGGAATATGACATGATGATCGGGGCAGGAGCGTTCATGATTGGGCATCTGCTGGCGATTGTCTTTTACTCCCGGTTTCGCCGTCACAGGCTTGGGGTCAGCCAGAAACTCTTTGCGTTTCTGCTGGTCCCCCTCGCGGTGCTGATCGCCTGGGCCTTGCCCTTTGACCGGTCGGCGGCGCCTGGCGTGGCCCTTTATTGCCTGTCGGTTGCGGCAATGGCGGCAATGGCCTGGACAAGCCGTTTCTCGCGCTATCAGGTCGGCGCGGGGGCGCTCCTGTTCCTGATTTCCGACTTGCTGATCTTTGCCCGCATGGGGCCGCTGGAGACCAGCGTGATCCCTGATCTGCTGGTCTGGCCATTATATTATTTCGGCCAGTTCATGATCGCCACCGGGATCGTCAGGACGCTGCGTCACGAAATGGCGGCAGACAGCGCCGATCCGGTTCACGTCTGACAGGCGGCGATCGTGGTCCGGTGGAGCAGCCGGTCATGGCCGTCATAGCCGCCGGTCGCGCGGTGCAGCACCGAGCGATTGTCCCACATGATCAGCATGTCCGGCTGCCAGCGGTGGCGATAGACAAATTCCTCGCGGCTTTGCCAGGCGTATAGTTGCTGGAGCAGGGGCAGGGCGTCTTCCTGCGCCATGCCTTCAAAGCCGATGATATAGCCCAGGCAGCTGAACAGGCCGAGGCGTCCGGTTTCCGGATGTTCGCGGATCAGCGGATGGGTCTGGGTGGCGCGCGCGGATTCGTCCGGCCGGATCGCCATGCTGCGGCCCTCGTCCTTTTCGCCATAGGCACCGTCCGGGGCGTAGGCCATCCGGGCGCTGTGGGTCGCGATCAGGCCTTCATAGCGAGCGCGCATGTCGGGCGGCATCGCGTCCAGCGCCTTGTGCTGGTCGGCGAACAATGTGTCGCCGCCGACGGGCGGAATGGTGAGGCCCAAAAGGCAGGTGCCCGCTGGCGGCTGCGCCTGAAAGCTCCAGTCGCTGTGCCAGTTTTCGGCGAACAGCGGGCTTTTTTCGTCGGCATCGCGGCGGATGGCGGCGATATGCTGATGGCCTTCGATCGGATCGAAGAAGGGATCATCACCGAAGTCGCCGAAATATAGCGTGAACCGCTCGAGATCATCGTCGGACATTGGCTGATCGGGGAAGGAGAGGACATGATGCTCGAGCCAGGCCGAGCGGATGGCGGAAACAGTTTCTTCGGAAAGCGGTTTGGTGAGGTCAACGCCGGTTACCTCTGCGCCGCAGGCTTGCGGTGACGGAGTGACTTTCATTGGTTTTCCCCTCTATCCAATGCCGTTCGCGCTGAGCTTGTCAAAGCACTGCTCACTCATGGGCAGCTTTTGCTCTTGAGATGTCCTTCGGCAGGCTCAGGACGAACGGCGTCAGGTTAATTGCTGGTGTCGTCTGACTCCTCCGGCGCATCGGGTACCGCAACATCACCATCGGAAACGCCCTGTTCGACCATTTCCTCGACGATCGCTTCTTCCGCTTCGTTTTCCGGTTCCTCTTCCTCGTCAATCTTGGCCGCGCCGACGACATGTTCGCCCTTGGCAACATCGAACAATTTGACGCCCGAGCTGTTGCGTCCGATGACCCGCATATCCGCGACCTTCATCCGGATCAGCTTGGCCTGGTCGGTCACCAGCATGAGCTGTTCGTCGTCGGAAGCCCGGAAGCTGGCGACAACCGTGCCGTTGCGCTTGATATTGTCGATATTGAGAATACCCTGGCCGCCGCGGCCCGACTGGCGATATTCATAGGCGCTGGAGCGCTTGCCATAGCCATTGGCGCAGACGGTCAGAATGAAGTCTTCGGTTTCGCTGAATTCGGCCATGCGTTCGGGCGACAGTTCGGGTTCGTTTTCGTTATCCTTCCACGGAGCGGCCTTGAGATACTGGTCGCGTTCCTCGGTCGAGGCTTCGAAGCCGCGCAGCACGGACAGCGAGATGACCTCGTCATCGCCCTTCAGCGCGATGCCGCGGACGCCGGTGGAGGTGCGGCTCTGGAAGGAGCGCACGGCGTCGCCGGCAAAGCGGATCGCCTTGCCGTTTTTCGTCGCCAGCAGCACATCGTCATTTTCGGTCAGCAGTTCGACGCCGATCAGCCGGTCATCGCTGCCCTCTTCAAATTTCATCGCGAACTTGCCGTTGGACGGTACATTGGTGAAACTGTCCATGCTGTTGCGCCGGACGCCGCCCTTGGCGGTGGCGAACATGACGTGCAGATCGGCCCATTCGGCTTCGTCTTCCGGCAATGGCAGGACGGTGGAAATGGTTTCGCCATCCGCCAGCGGCAACAGGTTGACCATCGGGCGGCCCTTGGTCTGGGGTCCGCCTTCCGGCAGTTTCCAGACCTTGAGCCGGTAGACCTTGCCGTGGGTCGAGAAAAACAGAACCGGCGTGTGGGTCGAGGTGACGAACAGTTCGGTGATCGCATCCTCGTCCTTGGTCGCCATGCCCGCTCGGCCCTTGCCGCCACGTCGCTGGGCGCGGAACGTGTCGAGCGGGGTGCGCTTGATATAACCGGCATGGGTGACGGTGACGACCATTTCGGAGCGTTCCATCAGGTCTTCGTCTTCCAGACCGTCCCAGGCGGCGGTAATTTCCGAAAGACGCGGGGTGGCGAATTCGTCGCGCACTTCTTCCAGCTCTTCGCGCATCACGGCGTAGAGCTTGGCGCGGTCGGCCAGGATCGCGAGATATTCCTCAATCGCCGCGGCCAGTTCCTTCAGCTCGTCAGCAATTTCCTCGCGGCCGAGGGCGGTCAGCTTCTGCAGACGCAGGTCGAGGATCGCCTTCACCTGTACGGCGGACAATTTGTAGCTGTCGCCCTCGACGTCGGTTTCCATCGCCTCGACCAGCCGGATATAGGGAGCGATCTCGGCAATCGGCCATTCGCGCCGCAGCAGGGATTCGCGGGCTTCCGCAGGGGTGGACGATCCGCGGATGATGCGGACGACCTCGTCCATATTGGTGACCGCGACGACCAGGCCGAGCAAGATATGGGCGCGTTCGCGCGCCTTGTTGAGCTCGAACTTGGTCCGGCGAGTGATGACCTCTTCGCGGAACTTGACGAAGGATTCGATGATGTCGCGCAGATTGAGCACTTCCGGCCGGCCGCCGCGAATGGCGAGCATATTGGCGGGGAAGCTGGACTGGGCAGGGGTGAAGCGCCAGATCTGGTTGAGCACGACATCGGGCGTGGCATCGCGCTTCAGCTCGATCACCACCCGGACACCGGCGCGGCTGGATTCGTCGCGAATGTCGGAGACGCCCTCGATCCGCTTGTCCTTGGCGGCTTCGGCGATCTTCTCGACGAGACCGGACTTGCCGACCTGGAAGGGAATGGAGGTGAGAACGATTGAGCGCTTGTCGCCGCGGCCTTCCTCGATGACATGGCGCGCACGCATCATGATCGAGCCGCGGCCGTCCTTGTAGGCGGCGCGGGCACCGGACTGGCCGAGGATCAGCGGAGCGGTCGGGAAATCGGGGCCGGGAACGATCTCGATCAGCTCGTCGACGGTGATTCCGGGGTTGTCGATATAGGCAAGGCTGGCGTTGATGACCTCGCCGAGATTGTGCGGCGGAATATTGGTGGCCATGCCGACCGCGATACCGCCGGCGCCGTTGACCAGCAGGTTCGGGAAGCGGGCAGGGAGGACATTGGGTTCCTGACGGCTGCCGTCATAATTGGGGATGAAATCGACGGTGTCCTTGTCGAGATCGTTGAGCAGGAAATTGGCGACCTTGTTGAGCCGTGCTTCGGTGTAACGCATCGACGCCGGCATGTCCGGATCCATCGAGCCGAAATTGCCCTGGCCATCGATCAGCGGTACCCGCATCGACCAGTCCTGGGTCATCCGGGCGAGCGCCATGTAGATCGCGCTGTCGCCATGCGGGTGATAGTTGCCCATCACGTCGCCGACGATCTTGGCGCATTTGCGATAGGGGCGTCCGGCGACCATGCCGCCTTCCTGGGCAGCGAACAATATGCGGCGATGGACCGGCTTCAGGCCGTCGCGCACATCGGGCAGGGCGCGGCTGACGATGACCGACATGGCATAGTCCATGTAGCTGGTTTTCATCTCGTCGACGATGTCGATCGGTTCGATGTTGGACGGCGACGGTGGAGAGGTTTGTTCGTTCACAAACTGGCCTTTTTAATGGGTTTTTTCTTGTCGATTCTTCTAGGGGAAGGGGGCAGCAAAAGCCAGCCTTTCGGGCCAGTTTTACATTATTATTACAGTGCCGGAATCAGGGCTGGATTTCGGTTCCGTCCCACGCGAAAATTTTCCCGCTCTGTGCCGGTTGCAGCGTCTCGATCACATCCAGCAGCTGCCGTGCCGCACGGCTGGAATCAAACAGTTTCCCGGGCGGAACATTGCCCTGGAACGGCTGGCTCAGGTCGGTGTCGACGGTGCCCGGATGCAGCGCCACAATGATCGACCGGTCATTCTTGCGCGACCATTCGATCGCCAGGTTGCGGATCATCATGTTGAGCGCCGCCTTGGACGCGCGATAGCCGTACCAGCCGCCCAGCCGGTTGTCCGAAATGCTGCCAACCCGGGCGGATAGGGCGGCGAATCTGAAAATTTCCTGGCGGTCCATCAGCGGCAGGAAATATTTGGCGATCAGGGCGGGCCCGACCGCATTCACCTGATAATTTTGCAAGAGCCAGTCTGCATCGAGCTCGCGCAGGCTTTTTTCCGGTCCCCGTTTGTCATCGTGGAGCAGGCCGGTGGCGACGAACAGCATCGAGGGCGCGATATGGTGGTCCTTGACCCATTGCGCCGCATCGCGAATGCTGGCTTCCGACGTCAGGTCGACCCGAACCGGGCCGCTCTCCGACCGGGAAAAGCGGATAACGCTGTCAAAGCCGCTGTCCGATTCCAGCTGGTCGGCGATTGCCGAGCCGATCCCGCCGGCAGCGCCGAAGATGACCGCGGCTTTTCCCGTCATGAACGCAGGAAGCGCAAGCTGTGTTCCGTGCTGCTGTCGCTGTCGAACCGGTAGCCGTCATAGTCAAAGCCCTTGAGCATTTCCGGATCGGTGAGATGGTTTTCGCAAATATAGCGCGCCATCATGCCGCGAGCGCGCTTGGCCTCGAAACTGATGAACTTTGGCCCGTCCGGGCTGTCCTTGCGAAAGTCGACCTCGATGATCCGCGCGGGCAGCTTTGCGGCATGCGGCTTGACCGATGCCCAATATTCATTGCTCGCCAGATTGACGATGACATCGCTGCCTGTGCTTTCGAGATCGGCGGCCACGGCCTTGGCGATCTTGTCCTTCCAGAAATCGGTCAGTTTGCTGTAGCGGGGCGCCCATTTCGTGCCCATTTCCAGGCGATGCGGGCGGATGGGGTCGAGCGGGCGGAGCAATCCGTACAGGCCGGATAATATTCGCAAATGGTTCTGGGCAAAGGCCATCGCCTCGTCGCCGATGCTGCTGGCCTCAAAGCCGGTATAGACATCGCCGTTATATGCATAGATGGCCGGCCGTTGCGGCTGAGCGAAAAAGTCGCTGTACCGTTGCCGGTTGAGAGCGATGAGATTGTCGGAAACCGGCATGATCGCTTTCAGCTTGCTGATGGTCAGATTTCCGATCGCAGTGGCCAGTCGCTCGGTCTCTTCGGGAAAGCGGATATCGGACGGGGCAACGTCGGGAATGTCGGAATCAAAATCCAGCGATTTGGCGGGGGAAATAATTGCAAGCACGCGATTTTACCTCATTACACTATAGGAAATGCCCGCTGCAGCCGCGGCCTGGCAGCCGTTCAACCTTCATTCAGCGGATTCACTCTAGAAAAGCGATCAAAGCTTGGTAATAGGGCCAAGAGTGTGTGGTGCAACCATATTCCGGGGAGCGCGTCTCCCCCACATAATAATCATCCGGAGGATATTCATGCGTTTTTTATCTCATCTTTCCATGGCCGTCGCATTGGCTACTGCCGGTAGCCTGACCCTGGCTGCTATGCCGCAGGACGCCCAGGCGGCGAAAAAGAAAAAGGAAAAAGGATCGGAAATCGAGATCAGCAAGGAAGTGCGGCCGAAAGTGGCAGCAATTCAGGCTGCTATGGCGACCGACACCCCGGCGACAGCGAAACCCCTGGTGGAAGCCTTGCTGGCCGAGACCCTGGCTCCTGATGACCGCTTCGTGGCGGGTCAGCTGGCCATTCAGCTCGGCGGCACCCTGAAAGACACCCAGCTGCAGGAAAAAGGCATTCTTGCCTCGCTCGACAGCGGGCGTACCGGACCCGAGCAATTGCCTGGTTTTAACTTTTTTGCCGGTAATTTCGCCTATGGTGCGGAACGCTGGGCCGACGCCGCGAAATATTTCCAGGCCGCCTATGACCTGGGCTACCGGGAAAACAATATCGAGCCGTTGCTGGCAGAAACATATTTCAAGCGGAACATGTATGCCGAAGGTCTGGCAAAGTGGGACGAAATTATGAACAATGCCAAGGCTTCTGACAAGCAGCCGCCGGAATCCTGGTATCGTCTGGCGCGCGACCGTGCGCTGGCCAGCAAGGACAAGAATCTTTACGCGGCATGGGCGACGAAATGGGCCGCGGCTTATCCTTCCGGGGATTCCTGGGGCGATGCCGTAGCCGCAAATCGCACGACCTCGCAGGGCGACAGCGCCCAGAATCTGGAAGTGCTGCGGTTCATGAAGGCGTCCGATTCGCTCAAGACAACGCGGGACTACAAGGAATATGCCGAAGAAGCGCAGCGCAAGAATCTCTTTGGTGAGGTGGTCGCGGTTCTGGAAGAAGGAAAGCAGAAGGGCGTTATTGCGGCCGGCGATCCGCTTCTTGTCGAGGTCCTGCAGCCCGCTCAGCGCGAAGTATCGGGTGACCGCGCATCCCTGCCGGCACAGCCGTCCGGCGTGCGTGGTTCCGGCAGCAGTTCGGTGATGATGAATTTTGCCGATGTCTGGCTGGGCTACAAGGATTATGACAAGGCCGTGTCCTTCTATGAAGCGGGCCTGACGAAGCCTGGAGCAGATATGAACCGCGGTTATATGGGCATTGGCACCGCTTATGCCTATGCCGGCGACTATGATCAGGCAAAACAAGCTTTTGCGAAGGTTTCCGGAACCCGTGCTCCCGTGGCTTCGATGTGGCAGACCTGGATCGCTCAGCAATCGGCACCGGCGACAGCAGCACCGGCAGCCGCCGTCGAGGAACCGGCCAGCTAGGCACGACCGACAGGCAAACAAGAAAGAGGGCGCCGGTGGCGCCCTTTTTTTTAACCCTGGATGGGAACGCCGGGCAGATGTTTGGCCGAGCGGATGGTCAGCGATGTTTTGACGCTGGCCACATTGGGGGCAGCGGTCAACTGGCTGGTCAGGAAACTCTGGAATTGCTGCAGATCTTTTGCAACGACCTTCAAGATAAAATCAATTTCGCCATTGAGCATATAGCATTCGCGCACTTCGGGCAGCTTCTGGACATGCTCTTCGAAAGCCTGCAAATCGGCTTCTGCCTGGCTTTTCAGGCTGACCATTGCGAACACGGTTATGGTATAACCCATTTTGGCAGGATCGATCGCAGCATGATAGGAGTTGATCACGCCCTGTTCTTCCAATGCCCGCATCCGGCGGAGGCACGGCGGCGCGGTCAGACCGACGCTGTTGGCGAGTTCCACATTGGTTATGCGCCCATCCTCTTGCAAGCGCTGAAGAATTTTGAGATCAATTTCATCCAAGTTCGTATCAGCCATAGAGGTGTAATATCCGTTCGCGAATCATTTACTTGTTATAATATAATAAGGGAGCGAAGCAATGCTTTCTCCCATGTCCCACATTGTGACGCGACATTTTCATTGCTTCCTGTTGCCGGCTGAAAGGGTTATCACCGGATTAACAATTGAATAATCCAAGTTTCGGGATCCAAATATTGCGCTTCGATGACCGCCTGACCACCGTGCTCAAGGGGAGCCTGCCGGAAGGCCCGGGAGCGGCGACGCAATGGCGGCAGGTGATCGACCTGCTGGCCCAGAAGCCGGGGAATCTCGCCAATCAGGATGTGCAGGAAGGCTTGACCCGCTTGCGGGATCTGCATGACCGGGTTTCCGAGGCGGACCGCCTGGCGGCTGTCCAGTCGCTGAAAGGCCGATTGCGTTCGGCTCCGTTGCTGGTCTTTCTGGCGGCGGATACCGACATGATCTGCGACGCGGCGATAGATGCCGCAGACCTGACTCCGGAAATTTGTGCGGACGCTTTTCCACGACTTTCCCCGCGGGCACGGGCACGGCTGCAATCCCGTGGCTTTGCGATCATCGAGGACATTGCTGAAGCACCGGTGCCATTGACCGAAGAAATTGCATCGCCTCCCGAAGACAGCGCCCATGAGGAGCCCGCAACGGATTCTCCGGCAGAAGATTCTGTGGATGCGCCTGAGAATCTGGCTGAATCCCAGATCAGCGCTCTGGTTGAGAAAATTGCGGACTATCAGAAGAATCGCTCGGCCGAACCGCAGCATATGCTGGTCGACGACGAGGGCCATGCAAGCTTCTTCGTGGAATCGCTCGACAGCATCCGGTTTGAAACCGATGAGACGGGCACCATCAACTGGACCGAAGGGCCCCCCAAAGGAGCGATTGTCGGTGTTTCGGTGGCCCAGCCGGCCTTCGATGACGGGCCGGGGCCTGACGCTTATGGAGCGGCTGCCTTCCGCCAGCGGATGCCGATGGAAAATGCCCGGATGCGACTCTGCGGAGCCGCGATTGTTACCGGCGACTGGCGGATGAACGCGGTCCCCTATTTCAGTGAGGAAACCGGACGCTTCGAGGGATATCGGGGAGTCATGCGACGGCCCAATCTGGCCGAGGACGCTGGCCAGGGTGCGATTGATGTCCAGCGCCGCGAGCAGCTCCAGCAACTGATCCATGAACTCAGAACGCCGCTGAACGCGGTGATCGGGTTTAGCGAGATTATCGAACAGCAACTGTTTGGACCCGCCTCCTACGAATATCGTTCGCTGGCCCGCAATATCATGGATGAAGCACGGCGGCTGCTGGCTGGCTTTGAGGATCTGGATATCGCGGTGAAAGTCGATTCCGGCCAATTGCCGGAATCGAGCGGCACCACCAAGGCGGACTGGCTGTTTGAGCGGATGACGCAGCGGCTGCAGGGGCTGACCCAGAGCAACGGCGTCGAACTGAACATCAGCAAGGCAGAGCCAGTCCGCTCGTTTGCTCTGGACGGCGAATCGGTAGAGCGGATTTTTGCGCGTCTGTTATCGGCAGCCATCATTTCCTGCGAACCTGGCGAAACGCTGAAAGGCGAACTGCGCACCCGTATCGGTGTGCAGCCGGCCAACCGCTTCACCCTATCGCGCCCTTCCCGGATAAAGGAGACAGCCGAAAGCGTGCTGCTGGATCCATCGCAGGGGATCGACGGGGAAGGCGGCGAATCATCGCTGCTCGGTCTCGGTTTCTCCTTGCGGCTGGTGCGAAATCTCGCGCAGTCTGCCGGAGGCTCGCTGACGATAAACGAGGATAACATTGCCTTGACCCTCCCGGCGGCGGCGACTAGCAAAATTAGTATTCGGGAAACGGAATAGCCTGTTCGCGGCCCGGATTTCGGTCATTTCGGGCAAATGGGGGCGACAGAAATTTCTGCACAAGAACATCAGCCGATGAAATTCGCTAAGCCGGATCGTCATGTCCAGTGGCCGAGAGATTTTGGCAGGCGCTTTCTTATATCCATCGACACCGAAGAGGAATTTGACTGGAATGCGCCGTTCCAGCGGACCGGCCACACGACCGAGTCAGCCCCCATGCTGCGGAAATTTCAGGAATTCATCGAAAAATATCAGGTCAAACCTTCCTATTTTATCGACTATTCGATTGTCACCGACGAGGCGGCGGTGGCGTTTCTGAGGACCGTGGCCGAGCAGAAGACCGCCGACATCGGGGTTCATCTCCATCCCTGGGTCAACCCGCCGTTCGACGAGCAGGTGAACGGGTATAACAGTTTTGCGGGCAATTTGCCGAAAGAGCTGGAAGAACAGAAACTGGTGGCGCTGCGCGATGCCATTCGTGATAAAATCGGGATCACGCCAACGATTTACCGCGCCGGACGCTATGGAATCGGCCCACACACCACTGCGCTGCTGCGCAAACATGGTTTTGTCATGGACAGCAGTATCCGGTCGCGTTTTGACTATAGCGGGGAAGGGGGGCCGGATTTTCTCGCTGTCGGGTCAGAGCCTTTCTGGTGGGATGATGACAGGGGGCTGCTCGAAGTGCCGCTGACCACGGTCTATTCCGGCCTTTTGCGCAAGCAGGCGGGGCTGGCGGCGGGAATCATGAACCAGTCGCCCCTGATCAACGCGCTATTCTCCCGCAGCAAGATGCTGGAGCGGATTCCGCTGACCCCCGAAGGTATTTCTGCGGGCGAAACAAAGGAAGCCATCGACGTCGCTCTGGATGATGATCTGCAGTTGCTGGTCTTTTCCTTTCATTCGCCCTCGCTGTCGCCGGGGCATACGCCCTATGTACGGACAGAGGCCGATCTGGACGGTTTTTATGACTGGTGGCGGGACGTGCTGGATCATCTGGCCATGCGCCATGTGAAGCCCGTCAGCAGCGACCAGCTGATCACGGCGGCGACCGGCGTCTAGCAAATCTTTGTCACCGGGGCACGAATCGCGATGATCCTTCTTGCCAAATCATGATGGCTTCCGCTATCGGACCCTCGCAATGAGATTTGCCTGAAAAAGCAGCTCGTGCGGGCCTGTAGCTCAGTTGGTTAGAGCTGGCCGCTCATAACGGCTAGGTCGGGGGTTCGAGTCCCTCCGGGCCCACCATTTTCCTCTTTTGCCATGAAAAGCGCGCCGATTGGGCGGTGGCAAAAAGAAGCATCAAAAACCCTTTGCTTTTCCGAAAGCCACCGCCTAGGGGAAGCGCGCGTCGGGGAGTGGCGCAGCCTGGTAGCGCACCTGTTTTGGGTACAGGGGGTCGCAAGTTCGAATCTTGTCTCCCCGACCATTTTCTTCTCTCTGTATCTGCGCTGCCGCTTTGCTGTCCGCTCCAAGGCGGAACTAGCTTCCGCTGGACACTATTTTCCGCCACAGGCCGTAGCCCTTGTAGACCAGAACGAGGCACAGGATCAGCAGCAGCGATGCGATGATCATGGCTGCGACGGGATGGGCGAAGGCAAGGAACAGCAAGCCGCCCGTGGCGATATCCTCGCCGGTCGAGACGACCGCGTTGCTGACCGGTTCCGGGCTGGTGTTGACGAGCGCGCGGGCACCGGCCTTGGCGCCGTGACTGACCAGCGCCGCGCCGCCGCCGAGGAGAAATATCGCGACCTGCCAGGCAGGATCGCCGGCATCGACCACGGCCAGCGCGAGCAGCGCGCCACCGAGCGGCCGGATCACGGTGTGGATCGTATCCCAGATCGAATCGAGCCAGAGAATCTTGTCCGCAAAAAATTCGGCCAGTGCCCCCAGCGCGCTGATCGCCAGCACCCAGGGATTGGCGAGAGCGTCGAGCAGCTGCAGATGTTCGGGCAGGCTGATCCAGCCCAGCCGCATTGCCAGGCCGGTGATGAACACCGTCAGATAGAGCCGCCAGCCGGCAATCAGGCTGACGCTACCGGCCAGCCCCAATAGCTCGACAATTCCCATTCGCCGATCCTGCCACGCACGGGGAAATTTGGCAATTCGCTTTGCCGATCGATGTAACGGTCAAAACACTTTGCATTGCCGATGCTTGCTGTTCATATAAAAAATATGAGCGAAACAAACAGCAGCCGAGAAGCGGGCGCCCTGGATGCGATCACCGGCAAGCCGATGCCGAAACCCATTCCCGCCGCCACACTGGTGATATTCCGCGATCAACCGGGAAGCAATGCGCCCGAGCTGCTGATGGTGGAGCGGTCGGCCAAGATGGTATTTGCCGCCGGTGCCGCCGTTTTTCCGGGCGGCCGGATCGATGATGCGGATTTCGAATATGCCCGGGCGCTCGGCCATGATGATTTTGAAGAATATGGTGCCCGTATCGCCGCGGTTCGCGAATCGATCGAGGAAACCGGCATTGCCGTGGCGGTGGACGGCAATCTGGATGCCAGGCGCGTGTCAGAAGCGAGGGAAGCTCTGCACCAGGGAACCATTCTGGCCGATATCTGCAATCAGTTTGACTGGCAGCTGGAGCTGGAGAAGCTGGTTCCTTTTACCCGCTGGTGCCCGCCCTTCGGGGAAAAGAGGGTGTTCGACACGCGCTTCTACATGATTTCCCACGACGATCACAAGGCGCAGGCCACGGTCGATGAGACCGAGAATTACAACCTGTTCTGGGGCAATGCGCAGTCTGTGCTGGACCGCGCGGAGGCAGGGGAGGTGAAGATCATCTTTCCGACCAAGCGCAATCTGGAGCGGCTGGCGCAATTTGGATCTTTTGACGAGGCGCTGGCCCATGTGAAGCAGCATCCGGTGGTGATGGTTTCACCCCATCTGGAGAATCGCGAAGATGGAGAGCATCTGTGCATACCGGAGGGCATCGGCTATCCGGTCACCTCGGAGCCGATGGATGCGGTTCAGCGCGGTTTCAGAAAATAGGCAACTGGTCTGCCTGATGCGATGACGGGGATATAAAACCCGGATTCGGTAAGGGCTGGGAAGAGCCGCACCCGCTCGCAATAGTTTCCAGAAACGCCGGCGCTGGCGATCGATGTAGCCGGTATCAGTGTCGCGGCTCGGTTACGGCCATGAGGCAGGCCAGCATCGCAGCGGTCACGCACTGGATCTCTTCCAAGGTCGTGGAGCCGAGCTTGAGCCCCATGATCGAATGGTGAAGCAGGTCGCCCAAGCCGTTTGCCGTCATGTCATGAGAATTTAGGGCGTCCTGATAAGGGAGCAGGAACTCACAAATATTGCGCCGCGCCTCGGCGTGGATTTCTACAATCTCGTCCTTGATCGTCGTGGCGATCTCCAGTTCCAGCTCATCGGCATGGGGCATCGCCTGCAGGGAGTGCCAGGATTCGATCACAAGTGTGTCCAGCAGCGCCTGGAACCTCTGCTTGCGATCCAGATCAGGGGTAATGCAATTGCGGATCGCGCTCCATTTCGAATTGAAATGATAGCGCACCACTGCGGCAAGCAGAGCCTCCCGGTTGGGGAATACATTATAGACGGTCTGCCGTGATACGCCTGCCGCTTCTGCCACGTCGGCCATGGTCACGCGTCTCACGCCATATTGACTGATCACGTCATAGCCGGCCGCCGCGATCTTACACTCTCTGTCTTTCATGCAGTAAATTTAACATGTAATGCAAAAATGTCAATTTACATATGTATTAAAAACGTCAAAATGTTGATCATATTTGACCACTATCAGACGTGAGTCGCACTGCAAGGAAATTTCATGAAATATATCCGCCAGCTGCTCGCCGGGGCCTTGGTTTTCGCGCTGGGTGCCTGCTCGGCATCGCAGACCGCGCAGCAGGACCAGCCCGTTCCCGTACGGACTATCACCGTCAGCGAAACGGATCTCGATAATGTTATCGAGCTGCCCGGACGGGTGGAGCCGGTGCGCGTCGCGGAAGTGCGGGCCCGCGTGACGGGTATTGTCCAGAAACGGCTTTATGAAGAGGGCACGGATGTCCGTCAGGGGCAGCCCCTGTTCCGGATCGATCCGGCCGAGCTCAGGGCAAGCTATGCGCAGACGCAGGCCAGTCTTGACCGGGCCCGCGCGACGGCGGCCAATGCGAATGCGGTCGTTGAACGGTATCGTCCGCTTGTAGCCGAAAATGCGATAAGCGGTCAGGAATTTGACGCTGCACAGGCCGCTGCGCGCGAAGCCAATGCGAATGTGGCGCAAATGCGGGCGCAGCTTCGTTCCGCCTCCCTGCAGCTGGGGTACACCACCGTCCGCGCGCCGATTTCCGGGCGAGCCGGACGCGCTGCCGTGACGGAAGGGGCGCTGATAAGCCAGTCCGAGGCGACCCTGATGACGCGGATCGAGCAAATTTCGCCCATCTATGTGTCATTTTCGCAGTCTGCCACAGAGGTGCTCCAGATCAGACGCGCAATGGCGAGTGGCGCGCTCGACCTGCAGGACGGAGATGCCGTCGAAGTAAGGCTGAGTTTCGCCGACGGCACCGACTATTCGCCACCCGGCCTGATCCAGTTTTTCGACTTCTCGGTGGATGAGGCCACCGGCACCGTACAGCTGCGCGCGGAATTCCCCAATCCCGACGGGCTCCTGCTTTCCGGCGAATTCGTCAAGGCACGAATCTATGCCGGCAAGGTCACCAATGTGGTCGCCATCCCGCAACGTGCGATCACGGTGACGCAGTCCGGCGGGACCGTGCTGATCGTCGACAAGAGTGGAAAGGCGGCCCTGCGCAAGGTGAAGCTTGGCCAGCTCGTGGACGACAAATGGGTGATCAAGAGCGGGCTGGTTCCCGGAGACCGGGTCATCGTTTCCAACCTCCAGAAATTGCAGCCAGGTGCCGCGGTGCGGATCGCGAACAGCTCGACCGGGCGTAAACCCGCAAAGGGCGCCGCTGGCGCGAAGGCAGACTGAACATGGCCCGTTTCTTCATCGATCGCCCCATCTTTGCATGGGTCATTGCCCTGGCCATATTGCTGTGCGGTTTTATCGCGCTGCGTGCCTTGCCGATCGAGCAATATCCCGAGGTTGCGCCGCCGTCGCTCGCAATCAGCGTGGTCTATCCCGGAGCCGATGCCGCGACGCTCGAGCAGAATGTCACGCAGGTGATCGAGCAACAGCTGACCGGGGTGGAGGGGTTCCTCTACATGGCCTCGTCCAGCCTTTCCAACGGCACCGCCTCGATCACGCTGACCTTCGAATCCGGTACCGATATTGATGTTGCGCAAACCGAGGTCCAGAACCGGCTCAGCACGGTCGAGGCGCGCCTGCCGGAAGAAGTCCGTCGGCAGGGCATCACCGTGCGGCAGGCCAATCCCGGCTTTCTGCTGATCGTCGCGGTGACCTCCGAGTCCGGCTCGCTCGATTCGACCGATCTCGGCAATGTCGCCTCCAACCAGCTAATCGACGAATTGCGCCGTGTTTCCGGCGTCGGTGACGTGACTTTGTTCGGCTCGGCCTATGCCATGCGCATCTGGCTGGATCCGGAAAAACTGGCCTCCTACAATCTCTCGCCCACAGCCGTGGTAGCAGCGATCCGCGAACAGAATGCGCAAACCGCTGGCGGGTCTATCGGTGCCTTGCCCTTGCAGAAAGGGCAGGAGATCACGGCTACGATCACGACCGAGAGTCGCTTCCAGACCGAAGACCAGTTCCGCTCGATCATCCTGCGCACGGATCGCGGGGGAGCGACGGTCAGGCTCGCGGATGTCGCACGGGTGGAAATCGGTGCGCAAAGCTATGCCACCTCCACCACGCTGGACGGTCAGCCAATGGCCGGGATGGCGGTACAGCTTGCTACCGGTGCCAATGCGCTGGCCACCGCCGAAGGGGTGAAGCAGCGGATGGACGAGCTTGGGGCGAGACTGCCGCAGGATGTAACCTGGTCGATACCCTATGACACCACGCCTTTCGTGCAGATTTCCGTCGAGGAAGTGGCCAAGACGCTGATCGAGGCGATGGTTCTCGTTTTCCTCGTCATGTTCCTGTTCCTGCAGAACTGGCGCGCGACGCTGATCCCGACGCTGGTCGTGCCGATCGCCCTGGCGGGTGCCTGTTTCGGACTGTGGCTGTTTGGATTTTCAATCAATGTGCTGTCGCTGTTCGGCATGGTGCTGGCCATCGGTATTCTGGTGGATGATGCCATCGTCGTGATCGAAAATGTCGAGCGGATCATGCGCGAGGAAGGACTGAATGCGCCCGCCGCAACGCGCAAGGCGATGGACCAGATCACCGGCGCGATCATCGGTATCACGCTCGTGCTGATCGCGGTGTTTCTGCCGATGGCGTTCTTCCCCGGCTCGACGGGCGGCATTTATCGCCAGTTTTCGGTGACCCTGGCCATCTCGATTTTCTTTTCGGCGGTCCTTGCCCTGTCGCTGACGCCGGCCCTTTGCGCCACCTTCTTGCGAAGCGAGGATATCCAGAGCCATGACGGCACCGAGAACGAGCAGGAGCCCGATTATAAAGATGGCTTGCCCGGTTATCTGGAACGGTTGAAATATCACAGCGGACATTTCTTCAACCGGTTCAATCGCTGGTTCGGCAGAATGACCGACAGATATGGGCGGACCAACGCAAAAATTCTCAATCGTCCGATGCGCGGCCTGGTGGTGTTTCTGGCGCTTGCCGGCGTAACCGTTCTGCTGTTTGCGCGGCTGCCCGGCGGGTTCCTGCCGACCGAGGACCAGGGCTATGCCATCACCGTCGTGCAGACCCCGACCGGTTCTACACAGGAACGGCTGAACGAGGCCATCGCACCGATCGAAGGATTCTGGTCGTCGCTGGAAGAGGTGGAGCACGTCGTCGTGGTCCGCGGCTTCAGCTTCTTTGGGCAGGGTCAGAACAACGCCACCATGTTCAGTCCGTTCAAGGACTGGAGCGAACGCGGCGACGCCGACAGTTCCGCAGAGGCGCTCGTGGGTCGGGCGATGGGCACCTTCATGTCCATGGACAATGCGACCGCATTCGCCATCCAGCCCCCTGCGATCCAGTCGCTGGGTCAGGCGAGTGGTTTCACCATGAAGCTGCAGGATCGTGTCGGCCTGGGGCGCGAGAAATTGGTTGCTGCCCGGGATCAGTTGCTCGGCATGGCAATGCAAAGCGAGATACTGGAGAATATCCGTCCGGAAGACGAGCCGCCTGCACCGCAGCTCCATGTGGCAATCGACCGCGTCCAGGCGCGCGCGATGGGCCTTTCCATGAACGATGTGAACAACGCATTGTCGATCAATTTCGGCTCGGCCTATGCCAATGACTTCAACCGCGACGGACGCGTCTTGCAGGTCCTGGTGCAGGCGGACGCGCCCCATCGGATGACACCGGAAGATGTGCTGTCGCTCCGTATTCCAAACGCGGAGGGCGCTCTGGTTCCGTTCAGTTCCTTCACCACCGCCGAATGGACGGCCGGTCCGCCGAGCCTTGCCCGTTACAACGGCTATCCCGCCATGACGATTTCCGGCACTGCTGCGCCGGGCGAGTCATCAGGCGCCGCGCTGAAGGAAATGGAGCAGCTGGCGACCCAGTTGCCTGACGGGATCGGGTTTGAATGGACCGGCATCAGCTATGAAGAAAAGCAGGCGGGTGGCCAGATCGGGCTGTTGCTCGGCCTGTCGGTCCTGATCGTTTTTCTGGTGCTGGCAGCGTTATATGAAAGCTGGTCGGTTCCCTTCTCGGTCCTGCTGGTCGTGCCCATGGGCATGCTGGGTGCTGTCGTCTTCACGATGTTGCGCGGTCTGTCGGCGGATATTTATTTTAACGTCGGCCTGATCACGATTATCGGTCTTGCCGCCAAGAATGCGATCCTGATTGTCGAGTTCGCGATCGAGGAAGAAGCGGAAGGCAAGACCCCTCTGCAGGCGGTCACGGCGGCAGCCCGGCTGAGACTGAGACCGATCATAATGACTTCGCTCGCCTTCATTCTCGGCATGGTCCCGCTGGTGATTTCCTCCGGCGCGGGTGCCGCCAGCCGGATTGCTGTGGGAACCGGGGTGATGGGCGGCATGATCGCTGCAACGGCGATCGGCATTTTCATAATCCCGCTGCTCTACCTGATGATCCGCACGCGGATCGGCGGACGCAAGCCGACCCCGGCCGGACATCTTGACGGAGAAAAACTATGAGACGGATGATTGGCCCCGGTTTGGTCGCGCTCGCGCTCTCGGGCTGCGTCAATATGGCGCCTGACCATGAGCGACCTGCGCTTGCCACCGCAGATGCTTACGCCCCGCAATTGCGGCCAGACGGCACGGTTGTCGCTGCCAGCCTGTCTTATCGCCAATGGTTCAGCGATCCACGGCTGGTCGCGCTGGTCGACACGGCTTTGACGCAAAATCGCGATCTTCTGGCCGCGACGGCGCGCATCGAACAGGCCCGCGCGCAGTATCGCATCCAGGACAGCCGCAGGTTGCCGACCCCGGTGGCGAACGCTGCGGCCAACCGGAGCCGCACGCCGCTCGCGACCGTCGCGCCGGGGGCCTCCGGCTCCACCACCGCGGACCGGTTCGAAGTGGGTGTCGGAGTGTCGAGTTTCGAGCTGGATTTCTGGGGGCGCATCGCCAATCTTTCGGATGCGGCCCGCGCGCAATATCTTGCCGCAGAAGCCAATCAGAGGGCGTTCTACCTTTCGCTGATCGCCGATGTCGCTTCGACCTATTTTGCGCTGCTGGAGGCGGGAGAACAGATCGACCTTGCCCAAGCGACGCTGGAAAGCCGTCAGGCGGGTTTACGGATCGCGCAGCTTCGGCTTGATGCAGGCGTGACGTCCGCGCTGCCATTCCGGCAGGCGGAGACCCTGCTGACGACGGCGGAGCAACAGCTGGCCGCCCAGCGATTGTCCCAGGCCCGGCTCCGCAACCAGCTTTCGGTTCTGGTCGGAGGTTCGCCCCGGACCGACTTGCCGTCCGGACTGCCTATGGAGGCACAGGAAAACGGCGTCCTGCTCAGCGCAGGCTTGCCTTCCGATCTGATGTATGTGCGTCCCGATGTTATCGCAGCCGAAGAGCAGCTTCGCGCTGCCCGCGCCAATATCGGTGCGGCGCGTGCCGCTTTCTTTCCCAGCATCTCGCTGACCGGAAGCGCAGGTTTCGCTTCGCGCGATCTGGACGGGCTGTTCAAGGGGGATGGCTTCACGTGGTCGTTCGGGCCGTCGATTTCGCTGCCGATTTTCGACTGGGGTGCGCGTCAGTCCGATCTCGATCTCGCCAAGGCCCGCGAGGTTGAGCAGGTCGCGCTATACGAAAAGGCGGTGCAAGTCGCTTTCAGGGAAGTGTCCGACGCACTGGCAGGGCGCCGCTGGCTGGCGGAGCAGGTGGCCGCGCAGAAGCAGGGTGTGGAAGCACAAGAACATATCGCCCATCTAGCGCGCCTGCGCTACCGGGAAGGCGTGGCCGACTATCTTGCTGTGCTCGATGCCGAGCGAAGCCTTTTTTCGGCCCAGCAACAATTGCTGACCACGCAGCGCGCGTTTCTCCAGAACAGCACGACTCTCTTCGTTTCTCTTGGCGGCGGCCTGGCGCATTCGGAGTAAAGGCAGCGCATCTGCCTTCAAGGGGGCGGAACGCCAGTGCCTATGTTGAGGGGAAAATGGTGCGCCCGGCAGGACTCGAACCTGCTGCCTCAAGATTAGAAGTCTCGCGCTCTATCCAGATGAGCTACGGGCGCGCAATTTCCATGCGCTTTAGCGGTCTTTTGACCGGCTGCAAACCGTGATGTGCACGCTCTGCCATAATTGTTGAAATGTCGCGGGACTGGGCTAAGGTCGGGGGATGCAGGACAGCTCCATTCAGCGGACCTCGGCGTCCACCCAGGCAGGCCATCATTTCCGCTATTATGATTTCGTGATGGCGGCCTTTGTCACGGTTTTGCTGCTGTCCAATGTCATCGGTGCCGCCAAGCCGACCTTCGTCATGATCAGCGGCGAGCAATGGATCTATGGTGCGGGGATATTGTTCTTCCCGCTCGGCTATGTGATCGGCGACGTGCTGACCGAGGTCTACGGCTATGCGCGGGCGAGACGCGTGATCTGGGCCGGCTTTGCAGCGCTGCTGTTCATGGCCTTCATGAGCTGGGTGGTGGTGTCCCTGCCGCCGGCGGCTGGCTGGGACGGGCAGGCGGCCTATGAAAGCGTATTCGGCCAGGTGCCGCGCATCGTGGCGGCGTCGATCATCGCCTTCTGGGCGGGGGAATTCGTCAACAGCTATGTGATGGCGCGGATGAAGGTCTGGACGCAGGGCAAGGCCTTGTGGAGCCGGACGATCGGCTCGACGGTGGTGGGACAGGGCGTCGACAGCCTGATCTTCTATCCGCTCGCCTTTCTGGGCATATGGGAGACCTCGGCGGTGATTACCGTGATGGTGACCAACTGGCTTCTGAAAGTGCTGTGGGAAGCGCTGCTGACGCCGGTGACCTATGTCGTGGTCGGATGGCTGAAACGGCGCGAAGGGGTGGATATCTTTGATGAAGATACCGATTTCACGCCGTTCAGCACATCCGCCTGATCGGGCGTAGAAAACCCCGGGCCCGATCAGCCGCTATGGTTGCGTTCTGTCGACAGGCAAACTGAAAGTTTGAGTAGAGCCAGCTACTGATCGACTAAGTTGATCAGCCTGTCACAAAAAACCAATTGGATCGATATAACAAGGCATGGCAAATGCTCGCCAACGCAAATCAAAAAGGAGCCAACATGATTGGTAGAAATATCCCTGAAGTTACCCTGAAAACCCGCGTCCGCGACGAATCGGTCGAGGGCGACAATCCCTTCCGCTGGCAGGACGTGAACACCAAGGAGCTGTTTGCCGGCAAGCGCATCGCAGTCTTCTCTCTGCCAGGAGCCTTTACCCCGACCTGCACGAACGAACAGTGCCCTGCGTTCGAGCGTCTTTATGACGAATTCAAGGCGCGCGGCGTCGACGAAGTCTATTGCATTTCGGTCAATGACGCATTCGTGATGTATCAGTGGGGCAAGTCCCTCGGTCTGGAAAAAATCAAATTGCTGCCGGACGGCTCGGGCGATTTTACCCGCCGCATGGGCATGCTGATCAAGAAAAACCATCTCGGTTTTGGCGATCGCAGCTGGCGCTATTCGATGATTGCGGATGATGGCGTTGTCAGCGCCTGGTTCGAAGAACCCGGTATCAATGACGAAGGCGTCGACAATGATCCCTATGTCGAATCGACCCCGGAAAAACTCCTGAACTGGCTCGACCAGGACGAAGCGGAACGCAAGGCCGCCTAGTCACATTTTGTCCCCCAAATGAAACCGCGAGCGAGAAATTGCTCGCGGTTTTATTGTGTGCGATAGACAGGGACCATGGAGCGGCTCAACAAACCCATCATCATGACGGCGCAGATGGGCAAGGCCGACTTTGCCTGGGCCGACAGTCTGCGCAGGCGCTATTTTCCGCCGGAGCGAAACCAGATCAGCGCACATATCACCCTGTTTCACCATTTGCCGCCCCAGGCGCTGGATGAAATCAAGGCGGCGGTGAGTGCGCTTTCGGCGGATATGCCGAAACCGACAGCGACTTTATCCGGGCTGATCCATCTCGGGCGCGGGGTTGCCTATCAGCTGGACGCGCCGGAACTGCTGGCGCTGAGGATGGAACTGGCGGAACGTTTTGCCGGCCTGCTGATCGCGCAGGACCAGCAGACGCCAAGACTGCATGTCACCATCCAGAACAAGGTGGTCCCGAAAGAGGCCAAGCGCCTGTTTGACCAACTGTCGGCCGAATTCGAGCCGCGGCCCTTTGTCATTCACGGAATCGCGCTGCATTATTATCTCGACGGCCCGTGGCAGGATATCGGTTCCTGGCCCTTTCGGGGGCGCTAGCGGACGCCGACTTCCTTCAGCGGAATCTCGGTATCGGCGAGTTCGTCCTTGTCGAGGTTCAGCCCCTCGACGACGGCCTTGCGCCCCTGCACATAGTCCTTGGTCGCGTTGACGCAGTCGAGGGCCACGACCTTGCCGTCGCGATAGTAGATGACCGAAAATTTGCGCGAAGCCGGATCGCCGCGAACGACATAGCTGTCATGGCCGGTCGACAGGCCGACGGTCTGCAGCTTCAGATCATATTGATTCGACCAGAACCAGGGGACGGCGTCATATTCCGCTTCCTCGCCCAATATGTCGAGCGCGGCCACCTTGGCCTGATCATTGGCATTCTGGACCGATTCGAGCCGGATCATCGCGCCGTCGGCATAGGCATTGCTGTGCGCGGCGCAGTCGCCGATCGCGTAGACATCCTCCAGGCTGGTCCGGCAATGCTGGTCAACGTCCACGCCATTGCCGGTCGCGGCGCCTGCAGCCACCAGCGGACCGGTTTCGGGAATGATGCCGATGCCGACCACGAACATGTCTGCTTCCAGCCGCCGTCCGTCGGCCAAGGTCACGGCGGTGGCAATGCCATCCTCGCCGGTTTCAAAGCCGGCCACGGTGGCTTCCAGTTCGATGGTGACACCGTGGCTGCGGTGTTCGGCCTCAAAAAAGCGGGACAGGGTCTCGCCGGCAACGCGGGACAGGACCCGGTCCAGCGACTCGACGATGGTGATCTGCTTGCCCAATTTGGTCAGCACTGCAGCCGCTTCCAGCCCGATATAGCCACCGCCGATGACGACGACCTTTTTTACGGAGGGCAGGGCAGCCATGATCTTGTCGACGTCGGCCCGCGAGCGGACCGCGTGGATGTTGCGCGCCTGACTGCCCGGACAATCGAGCATGCGGGGAGAGCCGCCGGTCGCCCAGATCAGCTTGCCATAGCCAATTTCATCGTCAGAGGCCAAGGTCACGGTCTTGCCGACCGGATCCAGTTTGGAAACCCGTCGACCGGTCACCAGATCGATCTCGCGTTCGACCCAGAAGCTTTCGGGGCGCAGCAGAATCCGTTCAAAAGGCTTTTCGCCGGCAAGATATTCCTTGGAAAGCGGAGGGCGCTCGTAGGGGGGATATTTCTCGTTTCCGACCAGCCCGATCGAGCCTTCAAACTTCTTCTGGCGCAAGGCAATCGCTGCCTGTGCGCCGGCATGGCCCGCGCCAACAATCAAGATATCATAAAATGCGTTCATATCTGCCCCTTGGTGCCTCAATTCTGGCTCGGAAAGCGCTGTTAGCGCGGATCGCATTGGCCGTGCAAGTTTTAGCGTATTTCTCTCTTCAGCTTGTTGACCGCACTCAATGCTGTGACTATAGCGCCGCGATCCAGTGAGTGTTTCGGGACGATCAAAGCGATCTTCGGGACCGGTTGGCGGAGTAGCTCAGGTGGTTAGAGCAGTGGAATCATAATCCATGTGTCGGGGGTTCGAGTCCCTCCTCCGCTACCATTTTAGAATCCGTATGGGTTCGTATACTTCCGTAAAATTACAGAAAAACAAAGCGATAGGACTGATTCGCGTCCGCTTGTGTTCGCTTGAAGCCGGATTTAATGCCCATCTGTCGAAGAAAGCAGGGGAACGAAAAGCATGGTCGCAGCCGGGGCGATATCACCGACATATGGACTGCCGCGCGGTCCGCGGGCTCGCAGGCGGAATGAGCGCGGTCACATAAGTCGTGAGCTTGACGATATTTTCCGGTCCCAGGCCTTCGTCTTTGACTATGGGAGCGATGGTCTTGAAGGATCTGTGCGCCCGCCGAAAAACCGTTGTCAGGGGGGCAGGGGCCGAACGGAGGGCGAACTGTGGCCGGGTTGCTGAACTTGACGAGTTGAGAGATTGCGATTCTCCTAGGCTAGCCACGAGCAGGCCTGCATGGGGCCTATTGCAAGACGGTTTCATATTTGCAACAATAATCAAATTAAGTGTTTATTGTTGCGTACGATGTTCAATTTTATTAGCTTCCCGCGTGGCTTGGCGCTTGGAAAAATTGTCGAAATTGCAGCAGGCATGGGCATGCGAATGATGGGCCCGGCGGTGCCATTCCGGCCGATCAGTTCAGGGAGGTTTATTTGAAGGACTCGCGTTACGACATTCTGTTTGAGCCCGTTCAGATTGGGCCTGTGACGGCTCGGAACCGGTTCTATCAGGTGCCGCATTGCAATGGCATGGGCCACCGTGCGCCGTCCGGCATGGCAGCGATGCGCCGCGTCAAGGCTGAAGGCGGCTGGGCAGTGGTCTGCACCGAAGTTTGCGAGATTCACCCATCTGCAGATATCTCTCCGCATAATGAAGCGCGTTTGTGGGATGATCGGGACATTCCGCCCCTGGCGCGTGCGGCAGAAGGCATTCACGAGTTTGATTCCCTTGCCGGGGTCGAACTTGGCCATCACGGATTCCGTGCCCAGAATCGCATTTCGCGCGAGGTTCCGCTTGGCCCGTCGTCGCACACGGTAGTTTCCTACGATCCCGTCCAGTCGCGAGCGATGGATAAGGAAGACATCCGAAATCTGCGTCGTTGGCACGTTGCCTCTGCCCGTCGTGCGAAGCAGGCCGGATTTGATCTTATTTATGTTTATGCAGCGCACGGGCTGACGACGCCAATGCAGTTCCTGTCGCGCCGGTATAACCAGCGAACTGACGAATATGGGGGTTCGTTGGAAAACCGGGCGCGCCTGCTGCGCGAGCTGATCGAGGAAACGAAGGATGCCGTGGGCGACACTTGCGCCGTTCCGGTGCGCATCTGCGTCGACGAACTGGTCGGCCCGGCCGGCTTGTGTTCGGATGGCGAAGGCCACGACCTCATCGAAATGCTGGCTGATCTTCCGGATCTTTGGGATGTGACAGTCGGTGACTGGTCCAATGACTCACGGCCTTCGCGGTTCGGTGAGGAGGGCGTGCATGAAGAATATGTTTCCTTCGTCAAGAAAATCACGGGGAAACCGGTCGTTTCGGTCGGCCGCTTCACGTCGCCGGACACGATGGTGTCGCAAGTGCGTCGCGGAGTTCTCGACATGGTGGGTGCCGCGCGCCCGTCGATTGCCGATCCGTTTCTTCCCAGGAAGATCGAGCAAGGGCGTCTTGACGATATCCGGGAATGTATTGGCTGCAATATCTGTGCTGCTGCCGACAACACCTACACGCCTATTCGCTGCACCCAGAACCCGACCATGGGCGAGGAGTGGCGCCGGAAATGGCATCCTGAAATCATCACGAAGAAGGAAAGCGAGGACCGCATCCTTATCGTCGGGGCTGGTCCGGCGGGAATGGAATGTGCGGTTTCGCTGGGCAAGCGCGGCTATGAGGTCGCTTTGGCCGAAGCTACGACCGAGCTTGGCGGCCGGACGGCGCGCGAACCTCTCCTGCCTGGTCTTTCTGCTTGGAGCCGTGTCCGTGACTATCGCTTCGGGCAACTGCATCAGCTCGCAAATGTGGATATCTATCTCGACAGCGAAATGTCCGCCGATGAAGTGCTGGCTGCAGAATTCGACCGGATCGTGCTTGCTACTGGTTCATCATGGCGGCGCGACGGTGTTGCGCGTTATCACCGCACGCCGATCGCTGATCTGGACGAAAGCGTGATTTTCACGCCGGACGATATCATGGCCGGCCGCTTTCCCACCGGATCAATCGTCGTCTATGACGACGATCATTATTATATGGGTGGTGTTATTGCCGAAAAGCTCCGCGATCTGGGATTGAATGTTACGCTCGTGACACCGGCAGCGATTGTGTCGGGTTGGACCGTGAATACGCTTGAACAGCCGCGGATCCAGAAACGCCTTTTGGAAAAGGGCATAAATATCGTGGCCAATCAGGGACTGGCTGGTTTCAGTGGTGGAGCGGCGAAGCTCGCCTGTGCTTTCACCGGGCGGGAAACGACAATCGAGGCCCATTCGCTGGTGATGGTGACTGCGCGCATGTCGCATGATGCTGTGTTCAGGGCCCTCACCGAACGGCAGGATGAAGTGCGCGCTGCTGGTATCAAGTCATTTTCCAGTATCGGAGACAGTCTCGCCCCCGGAACGATTGCAGCGGCTGTGTTCAGTGGGCACCGTTACGCCCGTGAATTTGAGATGGACGCCAGCGACGAGGTGCCGTTTCTGCGCGAAATCTCGGAACTGGGTCCCTGGTAACCTGGCATTTCCACTGGAATCATAATCGATTCTGTGCAGGTTCACAAAAAGTCCGGGCCTTTTCCAGCGCTGCCGCCCGGAATTGCCTCGTTACAGGCTGCCGCCCAAAAACAAATTGATTCGCCCAAACGCGAGGGCCTATGATCCGGGTCATATACCGCGGCGCAAGAAGGTGTATGGAGGTTGCCAAGAGCAAGCGACGCCGGCTTCTGCTGATCATGTTGGTCAGACAAGGGGAACAGCCGGTTAGGCGGGAGCTGAAAGCAGGAGGAAAATTTGAGCAAGGTTCAAACAGCGCTTGCCGTTGGCGTCTTCGGAACAATGGGCGCGGCTGCGGTTGGTGCGTTCATGCTGTCCTCCAGCCCGGTCGAAGCGACGGTCGCGATCGCAACCAATACGGGCATTGCCTGCTCCGACTGTCATTCCGATCCTGCCAAGGCCGGGAAGAGCGGCTTGACCAGTCGAGGCATGGCCTACCGTTCGTGTCTCTACAGTTCCGAGCCGGGCCAGCCCAATTGCGATATACAGATACTGAACTGGCAACGCCCGGCGGCTGCGGCGGGGCCGCAACCGGTTGACCTGCCTCCTTCCGAATATGGTCAATCGGACCGGGCCGATCCGGCCGAGGAGATGGCGGTTGAGACGCCCGATCTGTCCGGTCTTGGGTCATCCCAAAATGTGAGTGAAGAAGCCGAAAACACTGGCAATCCGGCCGATCCTGCTACGCTGGCTCCGGAAGACAAGGCCTATGTGCCGCCGCCACAGGTGGAGCCACCCTTGCCCCAGCTGCCCTCTCCGCCGGTTCTGCTGCAGGGTGACTATCCCGACTGCCGGGAAGATCATCTGCATCTGGCCGATCCGCACGACAAGGCGATCAATATCAATCAGTGCACCACCCGTCTTGACGATTATTATAACAATGTTCTGACCGAATATCGCAAGCAAATGAACGAATATCAGAACGAGATTTCGCGGATTTACACCGAGAAGGTCGCGGGCAGGATGGAATATTCCGCCGCCAGCAGAGACCGGTTTTACAAGGAGATGCGAGAGGAACATGCCAATTCGGATCCGGACGGAAAAAATATGGCCGTCTACCGGGCGGCTGTCGAGCTTTACAATTCTGACCGGAACTATCTGAGCGACCGCTATTGCTACAATACCGGTTGCGGCGGTTATCCCGTGCCAGACAATTACGGGTTCATGAACATGCAAACGGCCAGCGGCGAACCGGTCGAGCAGAGCAAGCCGACGAAGGGCAAGGCCGCGGCCAGCCCCAATAAATCCTGCAAGAAGTCGAGGGGCCGTGGTGGCCTGCTGGGAGGTGTTTTTGGCGGTGTCGTTGGGTCGGCCGCCGGGCTGGACAAGATCGGCACGCTGATCGCCAGCGCTGCCGGCGCGGTTCTGGTCGGAGAAATTGCCTGCAAATTGAGCCAGGAGGAACAGGAAAAGGCCGCCGAGGCAACAATTGCAGTGGTCGAGCAGGAAAAAGTGGGGGCGGTCGCCGAATGGCAAAGTCCGACCCGCGGCGGCGTGTCGGGTTCGTCGACGGTAACGGCGCTCAACACCGAACCCAATGGACGCAAATGCCTGACCATTACCGATGTTGCGATCATCGACGGGGAGGAGACGCGCGTCTCCAAGCAGATGTGCCGGGGAGCCGGCGAGTCCAGATATGCGATCATGGCCTGACCGGCTCCTGATAGAGGCGATTCGGCAAAGGCGGCTATCATCGGTCAAAACTATTCTTCGTCTGTTTTGGCGGTGATAGCTCTTGCCTATCGGTGGCCGGCATCCCTATTTGCAGATAATAGAATCAATATCGGGAACGGAACATGGCCGAAACGCATCGCACGAAAATGCTCATTCTGGGTTCGGGACCGGCCGGCTTGTCGGCTGCGATCTATGGCGCCCGCGCCGGGCTGGAACCGATCGTGGTTCAGGGGCTGCAGCCGGGCGGCCAGTTGACGATCACCACCGATGTCGAAAATTATCCGGGCTTTCGCGATGTCATCCAGGGGCCCTGGCTGATGGAGGAAATGCAGGCGCAGGCGGAAAAGGTCGGTACCCGTACCATGTTCGACACCATCGTCGATGTCGATTTTTCCCGGCGTCCGTTCCGGATGACCGGCGATGGCGGCGATATCTATGAAGGCGATACACTGGTGATCGCGACCGGCGCGCAAGCCAAATGGCTGGGGCTTCCGGGCGAGGAGGAATTGTCGGGCAAGGGCGTTTCTGCCTGTGCGACCTGCGACGGCTTTTTCTATCGCGGCAAGAAGGTGGCGGTGATCGGCGGTGGCAATACTGCGGTCGAGGAAGCGCTCTACATGACCAATCACAGCGATGATGTGACCCTGATCCATCGCCGCGACAGCCTGCGGGCCGAGAAGATCCTGCAGGACCGGCTGTTTGCCAATCCGAAAATATCGGTCTTGTGGAACAAGAATGTCGAACGTTTTGTCGGCGGCGGCGAGCCTGTCGGGCTGGTCGGTCTGGATCTGGTCGACACGGAGACCGGTGACAAGAGCCATCTGTCAGTCGACGGTGCCTTTGTTGCGATCGGCCATGCGCCGGCGACGGAGATTTTCAAGGATCATCTCGAGCTGATCGATGGCGGCTATATCAAGGTCGAGCCGGGCACGCCGAAAACCAGGATTCCGGGCCTCTATGCCTGTGGTGACGTCATGGATCATGTCTATCGCCAGGCAGTGACCGCAGCCGGCACCGGCTGCATGGCAGCGCTCGATGCCGAGCGTTTTCTGGCGGAGCAGGAATTCGAACTGATGGCGGCCGAATAGTCAGGCTGACCGCAGCGCCTGCAATATGTGATCGGTGAGCCACTGTTTGGCATCCCGATCCGCAAAACTGTGCGAGGCGCTGTCGAGGGTCTCCACTGTGATCGTGGCCTTGCCCCGCACGGCAGAAAAATCCGGACTGTTCCAGGCGGCAAGAAAGGCGCGGGCGGTCGTATCGCGTTTGGCCAGCAAGATGTTCGCGCTGTTTTCCAGTGTCGAAAGCGCGTCGCGCAGCTGCAGCGAAAGGGCGCCATTGTCTTCTGACCGGGCGGCTTGCCTGAGGCCCTTCAGCAGCTTTTTGATATCGATCTTGCCGGTCAGCAGATCGATCACGGAGCGCGGGTTTCTGATCCGGTCCCAATAGCGTGCCCGGATCGCCGCCGACGAGATGATCGGTTCCTGCGTGTCCGGCGTGCTTTCCGTTTCAATCACCCACGGGTTGGCCAGGATATAGCCGTCGATGCCGGCTGCTGGCCCGAACAGCGCCAGAGCGGTTGCGGCATCGCAATTGCCGAAGGCGACAATATCCTGTACCTTTTCTTCCAGTCGGAGAAATTCGGCAGCAGCGGAAATTTCTGCTGCGCTGTTCAAAAAGCGTTGGTTTTCGCCAGTGCTTTCCCCGATCCCGCGACGGTCGTAGCGCAGCACCGGAAAGCCCTGTGCCGCGATCCGCGACGCGAGCTGTGCCATGCCGCCATGCGCACCCGAGCGAATCTCATTGCCGCCGCTGACAATCAGCAGAGCGGTCGTGCCCGGCGCGGAATCGAAGGTTGCTGCCAGCATATCCTCTGCGCAGGCGATATGATGGAAGCTGCGTGTCATGGCTCCATCCATTGCGCGATATCTTGGGCGATAGCGAAGGACATAGCCGGATCCTCGTCCGGCTCGGCCCGAAGCCACAGCGCCGAACCCGCAATATGGCTATCAGCGGGCTTGCTGTCGGATTCGAGGCGTACGATCCGTTGATGGTCCATGGCCTGAATTTCCGCAGCATTTAGCTGTGCGAACAGTTCGGACCCGAGGATATTGCCGGCCAGCTCAAGCGAGCCGGCCCCGGCCTGTTCGGTCAGCTCCGCCAGGCTTGTGTTCAGTCCCGATTCCCGGTCAGCCGCGACCCTGGTGCGCATCATGGTTCGCAGGATGGTCGCGCCTTTCACCGGGCTGAAAATCCAGTGACGGGCGCTTTCCATCTCGGCGACGGCCAGTACGCTGGCCCGGAAAGAAGCGATATGGGATATCTCATGCTGCTCTGCGCAGGCTCGCAAGGCGTCGCGCCAGTCGGACAAGCTGACCTGTTCCAGCGCGACCAAACTTTCGTTGGTGCCCGGCAGGTCGGGCAGAAAACCACTTATTTCAAAGCTTCCCAGCGCGTGCATGACGTCAACCAGCATCTTGCGCATGCGGTTCATTTCGTCGAACAGGGGAGGGACCAGCAACACCCGCCGGGTTGAACCGGTCGAGTGGCACAAACAAAGCTCCTTGCGGCCCGCAAATTCGTAGTCGACGAATGCGGGGGCCAAGGTCACTCCCTGACTTTCATCTCGGCAAAGGCAACCAGATTGCCAAAGGTTTCAAACAGCTCGCCATCGACCTCATCATCCTCGATCATGATATCGAGACGATCTTCAAGTTCGGTCAGCAGTCCCGCGACAGCCATGCTGTCCAGTTCGGGAAGTGCGCCGAAAAGCTCGGTTTCTGCCGTAAATTCCGCGACCTGTTCCTGGCTGAGACCCAATATGTCCCGCATCACGGCGCGCACGGCAGCTTCCGGTGTTAACTCGACCTTGTTATGCATTCAATACCCCCGAATCCCGGATAACGGCGCTTCCCTAGAGCGAAGCGCGCTTTCCGGCAAGGCCGGAGAGATAGTGTCTCAAAATTGGTAGCCAGGACAGGGGATTGTTGGGCCAGAAAAACTCCAGCCGATAGCGATCGCGGACATCCTCCATCCACTCCCGTTTATAGCCATCATTGCCGGTGCCGAAGTCGATCAGCGCGACATGGTCGATATCGATGACATGCTGGAACATCGCGACCGAGAGCAAGGTTCCGGGAGAGGATTTGGTCGCATCCTCGACATGCGCGAGCTTGTGGATCAGCGCTTCGCCATTTTCCACCGTCCAGAACTGCGCGGCGACCGGCTCGCCGTCGATATAGGCCAGTCCGAGGCGCATGCAGCCAGCGGCGGCCTCGTGCCGGGCCAGATTTCTCAGAAATTCGGGATTGCCCTCTTCCGGCTTCCAGCTGCGTTCGTAGACGGAGACATAATCGTTCCAGTCCTCGTCCGAAAATTCCGTTTCGATCCTGATCGACACCAGATTTTTCTTTTCCTTGCGCCGCACCGTGTTGCGCAGCTGGCCCGGGCGCTCGCTCCAATATTGGTCGAAGGTTCTGCCCCTGACGTTGAGGATGTGATTGTCATCCGCCTTGGACCGGAAAACGATCCAGCCGGCCTGTTCGAACGCCCGCTCGGTGAGGCTGGCGGCCGAATCCTCATCAGGAACCGGAGTAATTTCAATATGATGAGAGCTTGATTTCAGCTGCTTTGCGATCTTTGCCAGCAGCGCCAGTTTGGTGACCTCGTCATAGTCGCCGAGAAAGATCGGCCGAAAGGTGAAATTATACCAGTTGGCCAGAGCCGCGTGGCGGCCAAGACCGGTCTTCATCAGGAACATCCATGCTTCGGCTTCGCCTTCCTGACTGTGAACAATCAGCGGTGATTTGTCCGGCAAGCACAGTTCATGCAGCGGTCTGAGCCATTCGATTCGGTCGAACAGGGACTTCTGGACCGATCGTCCGAGTTTTTCTCCAGCTATGGCTTGCACCGACTGGAAATTGCTATGATATTCGCTGGTCATGGCTAAGGTCGTGTCTGTCACAAATCTGCTCTTTTTCCCATAGGTCACACATTGAAAACCAATCCCGAAACCGCCGCATTTCCGTTGGACCACCTGGCAATCGGCAGGGACCCGGATGCGGACGCTCTCGTGACGCGATCCGGTACTCTTAGCTACAAGATGTTAAATCATCGTATCGGTGCGCTGGCGGCATGGTTGCAGGACCAGGGCGCTGCGAAAGGGGACCGGGTCGCGACATGGCTGTCCAAGACGGAACTGGCCTGTCTGATGCCGCTCGCGGCGGCGCGGGCGGGTCTGGTCCATGTGCCGGTCAATCCGCTGCTCAAGCAGGCCCAGATCGCCTATATTGTCGAGGATAGTGGCGCGAGGCTGCTGATCAGCAATGCCGGTCGTCTCAAAACGCTGGCAGACAGTGATATTGATGACAGTTGCACCCTGTTCGAGGACAAATCTGTGGAGGAGGCGCTGGCGTCCGTCGCGACACCATTGGCACCCAGCGCGGCCAATATGGATACGGGCGATCTGGCTGCAATATTATATACAAGCGGTTCCACCGGTCGTCCAAAAGGGGTGATGCTGAGCCATGCCAATCTGACTCTGGGCGCGCTCAGCGTGGCGGAATATCTGAAGCTGGCTGCGGATGACCGGACGATCTGCGTGTTGCCGCTCAGTTTTGACTATGGCCAGAACCAGCTGCTTTCGACCTGGGCCGCCGGGGGCTGCGCGGTGCCTCTGGATTATCTGACGCCTCGTGACGTCATGAAGGTCTGCGCGCGCGAACGGATCACCACACTGGCGGCGGTGCCTCCGCTCTGGGTGCAGCTGGTGGAACATGAGTGGCCGGAGGAAGCCGTGGGCTCGATGCGCCGGTTGACCAATAGCGGTGGCGCCTTGACGCCAACGCTCGTCAGGCAGTTGCGCGGCATATTCGGGTCCGGTACCGATATCTATGCGATGTACGGTCTGACCGAGGCATTCCGGTCGACCTATCTGGATCCGGCCCTGATTGACGAGAATCCGACCAGCATGGGCACCGCGATCCCTTTTGCGGAAATTCTGGTGGTCGACGAAGAAGGGGCTGTCGCCGGACCGGATCAGCCCGGAGAACTCGTCCATTGCGGGCCGTTGGTGGCACAGGGCTATTGGAAAGACCCCGAGCGGACGGCTGAACGGTTCAAAAATGCGCCGGCAGCGTCCAAATATCCCGGCACGGCGGTATTCTCGGGTGATACGGTGAAGCGCGGCAAGGACGGGCTTCTCTATTTTGTCAGCCGCGATGACGCCATGATCAAGAGTTCGGGCAACCGCATCAGTCCGACCGAGATCGAGGAAATCGCGGTGGAATCCGGGATGATAGCGGAAGCGGTGGCACTCGGTGTTTCGGATGAGCGGCTCGGTCAGGCGATCCGCTTGTTTGTCCGGCCGGTTGAACCGGGAACAGATCAGGCTTCGGTCACCGAGGCGCTGGAAAACTATTTAAAACAGAATTTACCGAATTTTATGCATCCGCGCGATATCATCCTGCTTTCCGAATTTCCGAAGAATCCCAACGGGAAACTGGATCGCAATTTATTGGCCAGCATGGATATAGAATGATCAAGACCAAACCCACCGGGCCGATCCCGCAGGGATATGAGACAATCGATGGCGAGCTGGCGATTGGCGGCAACAAGGCCAGCGTGCTGGTGCAGGACCATGGATCGCCGCTATTTGTCTATTCCGCAGCCATGCTCGATGCGCGCATGACGCAATTGCGTGCGGCGATGCCTGACTCCCTCAATCTGCATTATGCCATGAAGGCCAATCCCTATCAGCCGCTGCTCCGCCACATGGTGGGTCTGGTTGACGGGATCGATATTGCATCCGGCGGGGAATTGCGGATGGTCCTCGATGCGGGGGCGGCGCCGGAAAAGATCAGTTTTGCCGGACCCGGAAAAAGAGACGACGAATTGCGCGAGGCCATCAAGGCCGGGGTTACGATCAATATCGAATCTCCGGGCGAATGTGATCGGGCGCTGCAGATCGGAAATGCAGAGGGCCAAGCACCAAAGCTGGCGATCCGCGTCAATCCGGATTTCGATCTCAAGGGATCTGGCATGAAAATGGGGGGCGGTGCCAAGCCGTTCGGGATGGATATCGATCTGGTGGCACCGGCAGTAAAAAAGCTGCTGGACGCCGGCGCGGAATGGCGCGGCTTTCATATTTTTGCCGGTTCGCAGGCGCTCAGCGCCGATGCCATTATCGAAACACAGGCCCAGACGCTGGACCTTGCCGCGCGCCTGGCCACGAGCATCGGGCGCTCGCCCGATCATGTCAATCTCGGCGGCGGTTTCGGAATCCCCTATTTTCCGGGTGACGAGCCGCTGGATATAGCCAGGGTCGGGCAGGCATTGTCCGAAAAGCTGGCGCAACTGCCCGAGATATTGTCGACGACGCAATTCGCCATCGAACTGGGCCGTTATCTGGTCGGCGAGGCCGGGGTCTATCTGACCCGGATTGTCGATCGCAAGCAAAGCCAGGGTCAGACCTTTCTGGTGACGGATGGCGGACTGCATCACCAGCTTGCGGCCAGTGGCAATTTCGGGACGGTCGTCAGGCGCAATTATCCTGCCGCGATCGCCAGCCGGTTCGATGCCGAACCCGATGAAACGGTGTCGATTGTCGGCTGCCTTTGCACGCCGCTTGACCGGTTGAGCGACAATGCGGCGATGCCGGCCGCAGATGTCGGAGACATTGTCGCCATCTTCTGCGCCGGTGCCTATGGTGCGACCGCCAGCCCCGCCAATTTTCTCGGTCAGGGCGCCGCCAGCGAGATATTGGTCGCCTGATTTCAATATCTTGTCAGCCATGAGTGGGCCGGACTGGTTCATCGCAAATTCAGCTAATCCTAACGCTATATTCACTATTTTCTAGCATAGCCATTTCGTGACTTTGCGCGAGTTGCCGGTTTTCTGCGGAAAACGGGTATTTCGCCTGAAGATTTAAACGAGGTGAAAATATGCGTTCTGCTATCAAAAACAAGCACTTGGTCAAGCTGATGATCGGGTCCGGCATGGCGTCACTGGCGGTTGCCGGCTGTGCCGGCGGTTCCAGCGGTCCGGAGCTGCCAACCGCGTCCTTCGTGTCGATGCAGGAAGGACCGGGCGAAGAATATGTCATCGGTCCGCTGGACGAGCTGACCATATTTGTCTGGCGCAATCCCGAACTGGGGGCGAAGGTTCAGGTCCGTCCCGATGGCCGGATTACCACCCCGCTGATTACCGATATGCCGGCGGTAGGCAAAACGCCGTCGATGCTGGCCGAGGATCTGACCCTGCAGCTGTCGCAATATATCAACGAGCCGCTGGTGTCGGTCATCGTCAACAATTTTTCCGGTACCTTCTCGCAGCAAATCCGGGTCGTCGGTGCCACCGACAAGCCTGCGTCGATCCCCTATCGCGCCAACATGACCCTGCTCGACGCGATGATCGCTGTCGGCGGCATGTCCGAATTTGCCTCCGGCAATCGCGCTCGCCTGATCCGGTTCGATCGCGGGACCGGCAAGCAGAAGGAATTTGCCCTGCGCATCGACGACCTGATGAAGAAGGGCAAAACCAGCGCCAACGTCATGCTGCGTCCCGGCGACGTGATCATCATTCCCGAAAGCATGTTTTGAACTGCTTTTGATTTTCCAGACAGGAATCGAATAGACACATGAACGGTCTCTATGACGAATTTAAAATAGCATTGTACAGCGTCTGGAACCGGCGCTGGCTGGCGCTGCTCGTCGCCTGGGGGCTTTGCCTGCTGGGCTGGCTGGTGGTCGCGCTGATTCCCAATAGCTATGAATCAAAGGCCCGCATTTCGGTGGAAATGCAGTCGATCCTGTCCGACCAGGTCGGTGTGGATGCGCGGGAGCGCAAGAAGAATATGGACCGCGTCCAGCAGACGCTGGCATCGACCATCAATCTGGAAAAGGTTGTCCGGGGAACGGCGCTGAACGATTCCGTTTCGTCGGACCGCGAACTTGCGAGCAAGGTCGAGACGCTGCGCAAGAACATCGAAATCAAATCGGAAAAGGACAATCTGTTCGAGATTACCGCCAAATCATCGGCCAGCAATCTTTCCGATGCCGAAAATGCCGTTCTGGCTCGCGATATCGTGCAGAAAATGATCGATATTTTTGTCGAGGAGAATCTGTCGGGTGACCGTGACGAAACCAGCCAGACGATCAAGTTTCTTGATGCTCAGCTCGCCCAGAGAGAGAAAGAGCTTCAGGAAGTCGAGCAGAAACGGGTTCAGTTCGAGACCGAAAATCTCGGCCTGCTGCCGGGGATCGGGTCCATCAGCCAACGAATGGAGGCTGCCCGCTCCGAACTGGGCCAGATCGATTCGCAGCTCAGTCAGGCAGCGGGATCGCTGGCGGCCTTGAACGGCCAGCTGGCCGGCACGCCTCCCTCGATCGCGACGCCGGGATTTGGCGGCACCGGAGACGGCAGCGCCCGCGGTCAACTGGCACAGGCGGAGGCCAAGCTGGCCTCTGCGCGCGCGCGTGGCTGGACCGACAGTCATCCCGACGTGATATCGATGAAAAATGAAATTGCCGCGCTGCGCAGACAGGCCGCCAAGGAACCGGCCGGCGGCGGTGCCTATCGCACACCCAATCCGGCCTATAGCTCCCTGCAGAGCATGCGCGCTGAACGGCAGGCGAGCGTCGCCGCATTGCAGGCGCGGAAAAATGCGCTGCAGGCCGACATGGCGCAACTGGCATCGAAGCAGACTCTGGAACCGGGCGTCGCCGCCGAAATGTCGCGGATCGATCGTGACTATGAGGTGCTGAAGAGCCAGTATGACAAGCTGCTTGCCGACCGCGAGCAGATCAAGCTGCGCGGCCAGGTCGAAGCCGACACCGATTCTCTCAAGTTCCGGGTCATTGATCCGCCGTCCAGCCCGCGGTCACCGGCTGCACCAAACCGGCCGTTGTTGCTGGTGATGGTCCTGATTGCCGGAATCGGCGGCGGAATCGGTGCGGCGTTTGCGATGGGCCAGTTGCAGACCAGCTATCCGACAGCGGAGAAACTGGAAAAAGCCAGCGGTCTGCCGGTCATCGGATCTGTTTCGCAGATCATGACCAATGCGCAACGGGCCATAAACAAAAAGAAATTGCGGATTTTTTACGGCACCAGCGGTGCGCTTTTCGGTGTTTTCGGAATGTTGATGATCGTGGAATTCATCCAGCGCGGCATGGTCGCCTGAGGGAGCAGATATGAACCAGTATAACCCTCCCAGAAGACCGCCATCCTTGCTCGAAAGGGCAGGCGAGGTCTATGATTATATCCCCGCCGTCCGCACAGGGGACCGGCAGGAAAAAGAGGCGAAAGCCATGCCGGCGGACTCTCCGGGCGGGCAAGTCACCCCTGTCACGCCCCGGCCGGTCCAGCCTTATGACGGGCCGCGGGTCATCGTTGACCGGGACAAATTGCGGGAAGCAGGATTCATCGTCCCCGACGGGCCGGTGACCGGCATCGCCGAGGAATTCCGGATCATCAAGCGACAGTTGCTGCTCGCGGCGAAGGGCAGCCAGAAGAGCAGACCGGTCCCGCGTGGCGAACGGATATTGATCTGCTCGGCGCATCCCGATGAAGGCAAGACCTTCTGCGCGCTGAATCTCGCGCTTTCGATTGCGGCCGAGAAGGACAATGAAGTTCTTCTGGTCGACGCGGATTTTGCCAAGCCCAGCATCCTGTCCAGCCTCGGGCTGGAAGGCAGTAAGGGTCTGATGGACGCTCTGGCCGATCCGGAGCTGCCAGTGGAAAACTGCATCATTCACACGGACATTCCTGGCCTGGCGATCCTGCCGGCTGGCGACCAGACCAATGCCGACACAGAATATCTGGCTTCGGCCCGGACCGAGCAGGTGCTCAACCGGCTGACCCAGAACAATCCCCACCGCATCGTTATCTTTGATTCACCGCCGGCCCTGTCCGCGTCTCCGGCTTCGGTTCTGGCGACCCATGTCGGCCAGGTCGTGATGGTGGTGAAAGCAGATGAAACCACCGAATCGGCCCTGCGCGACGCGCTTGGCCTGATGGGTGGCTGTGAACATATCCAGCTCCTCCTGAATGGCACAAAATTCTCGCCAACGGGAAGACGCTTTGGATCCTATTATGGATATGGAGAGTAAGCCATGACCGCGAATTTGACCAGAAATGTCGTGAAATATGGAGCGGCGTTGCTGCCGTTGCTGGGACTGGGCGTGCCTGCCGCACAGGCCCGGGAACGCAAAGCCGACGTGGCGCCCTATATCGAGATACAGCAAATATTGGTCGCCGATCTGAAGGATGGCAGCGATGTGCTGACCTATACGTCGGTTGCGGCCGGAATCGAAAGCTCCATCCAGACACGGGGCGCAGAGGCGCAAGTGAACCTGCGCTACGAACGCCGGTTTTTCTATCAGGACAATCTGGGTGATCAGGATGTCATTACCGGTCTGGCCCGTGGCGGCGTGCAGCTCGTGCCCAATGTGCTGACGCTCGAAGCGGGCGGTATTGCGACCCGCAGCCGGGTTGATTTGCGTGGACAGGCACCGTCCAATACGGTCGGCAATATCGACAATGTCACGCAGGTCTATTCGGTTTACGCCGGTCCCAATCTTTCAACCCAGGTTGGGGCGCTGGACGTTAATGCGAGCTACCGGATAGGCTATACAAAGGTCGAGAATGAAAGCACCGGCGCCTTGCCGCCAGGCCAGCTGCCGATCGATGTATTTGACGACAGCGTCAGCCATTCGGCGAGCGCCAGTGTCGGCATGCAGCCCGGCGATCTTCCCTTTGGCTGGTCGGTTGGCGGCGGCTGGGAACGCGAAGACGGCGGCCAGCTTGATCAGCGTTTTGAAGGCAAATATGTGCGCGCCGACGTGACCGTTCCGGTCTCATCCAGCCTGGCGCTGGTCGGCGGGGTCGGTTACGAAGATATCGAGATTTCGGAACGCGACGCGGTGCGCGACAATAACGGCGTTCCGGTAATCGGCGATGATGGTCGCCTTGTCACCGACGAAACGTCGCCGCGGTTGCTGTCCTACGATCAGGACGGAATCATCTGGGATGCGGGTGTGATGTGGCGCCCCAGCCGTCGCACCTCGCTCGAGGCACGCTTTGGCCAGCGCTATGGCAGTGAAACCTATTATGGCAGCTTCGGCTATCGGCCAAACCAGAATATGGCCCTGAATATTTCGGTTTATGATACGGTTTCCGGTTTCGGCAATCTGCTCAATGACAATCTCGCAAATCTGGGAACAAGCTTTTCCAGCACGCGCAATCCGCTCAGCGGTGAGCTGAACGGTTGCGCCTTCGGTCAGACGAGCAGTCTTTGCTTCAACGATGTGCTGCAATCCGCAGCATCGTCGTCGTTCCGCGCACGCGGCGTCAACGGACAGCTGACCTACAATACCGGCGGATGGAATGCCGGTCTCGGCGCAGGCTATGCCCGCCGCCGCTATTTTGCTTCGCAGCTTGGGGCTGTTGCCGCTGTCGACGGGCTGGTGGACGAAAATTACTATGCCAGCATGTCTCTCGGTCGGCAGCTGGACAGCTATTCCAGTTTCGACGCCAATATTTACGCCAATCTGCTGGACAGCGGTTTTGTCGATGCGCCAAACGTATTGGGTATCGGGGCCAATGCCGCTTACTACCGCCAGATATTGCCCGGGCTGCAGGGCACGGCCGCCGTCGGTCTGGACAGTTTCCAGCAGGACGGCTTCGACAGCGAGATCACGGCCTCTGCGCTGCTCGGACTCAGATATGATTTTTAAGAGCATCATCATGGTTGATGATCGGAGATACGTTTATGTATGATACATTTTATGGATTGAATGGCCGGCCCTTCCAGCTGACGCCCGATCCGCATTTCTATTTCGAGAGCCTGACGCACCGCAAGGCCTTGTCCTATCTTGGCTATGGTCTGGCGCAGGGCGAAGGCTTTATCGTGATCACCGGCGATGTCGGCGCCGGCAAGACCACGCTGGTCGGCCATCTGATGGCAACCATCGACAAGGCGCGGCTGACCGCTGCAAATATCGTGACCACCAAGCTCGACAGCGAAGATATCGTGCGGGTCGCGGCCAATCATTTCGATATTGATACCGATCATATGGACAAGGCCCAGCTGCTGAGCGCGTTTGAAGAGTTTCTGCACGCAGAAGCCCGCGCCGGGCGGCGCTGTCTGCTGATCGTGGATGAATCGCAGAATCTGCCAGCCGGCGCGCTGGAAGAATTGCGGATGCTGTCCAATTTTCAGCTTGGCGGGCAGGCCCTGCTGCAGATATTCCTGCTCGGTCAGCCGGAATTTCGCGACATGCTGCAGAACTCCAACCAGCTTGAGCAGTTGCGGCAGCGAGTGATTGCCCATCATCATCTTGAACCGATGAGCGCCGACGAAATCGAACCCTATGTCACCCACCGCCTGTCCAAAAGCGGGTGGTCGGGACGGCCGAAGATCACGTCGAGCGTGTTTCGGACTCTCTATGCAGAGACGCATGGAGTTCCCCGCAAGATCAATGCCCTGATGAGCCGGATATTGCTGATGGGATCGATTGAACATGCCGAGATGATCGACCAGAATATGGTCGCGCGGGTGCTTGCCGATCTGAATGGCGAGGATGTCGAAATTGCTGGTCCTCCGACGGCGTCGGCGGAAGTTCAGAATCCGCTGTGGGAGAAACCCAAAAGAGTGATCGATCCTGGTGCCGGACAGGCGACCGAAATCAAGGCCCAGCCTCCAGAGCCACAAGCCGAGCCTGTTTTCGCCCCGGACCCTGAAGTCGTCAATTTCCGAATGGATGAAGTTCCGGCCCAGCCGGCCCAGGAAGCTGCAGAAACCAGAGCCGAAGCCGCGAAGCCGGCCGTTGACAACGAGACCGCACAGCGGATCGACATGATCGTCCAGCGATTGTCCTTGCTGGAAAAGCGTATGGATGGTCAGGAAGAAAATCTGCACCGCGTCTTGACCATGCTCGTCGAATGGGTCGAGAATGATGTCCAAAGCAAGGAAAGCTATATCAATGCAGGACGCGCGGCCTGAATCTTTTGCAAAGGCGAGAAAAGCGGATGCTTTGCTCAACGCCATGTCGGTCGATATCGAGGACTGGTTTCAGGTGGGAGCCTTCGAGACAGTCATCGACCGTGGCGACTGGGACCGGCTTGACCATCGGGTAGAGCGGAATAGCGAGGCGGTGCTGGCGCTGTTTGATGAAGCAGGGATCAAGGCGACATTTTTCGTTCTCGGCTGGGTGGCGGAACGCTATCCGGCGTTGATGCGGCAGATTGTTGCTGCCGGCCATGAAATTGCCAGCCATGGCTATGATCATGCCCGTGTGTTCACGCTGTCACCCGACCAGTTTCGCGCGGACCTGGATCGCTGCCGCAAGCTGCTCGAAGATAGCTCCGGCGAGAAGGTGACGGGCTATCGGGCTCCCAGCTTTTCGATCGACCAGCGGACGCCCTGGGCCCATGAAATATTGGCCGAGCAGGGCTATGAATATTCCTCCAGCGTCGCGCCGATACATCATGACCATTATGGCTGGGCAGGGTCGCCGCGCTTTGCCTGGAAACCGGTTGCGCAATCCGATTTCATTGAATTGCCGGTCACGACTGTAAAGTTGGGCAGCCGGATATTGGCGGCCGGTGGCGGCGGCTTTTTCCGCCTGTTGCCTTACGCTCTATACGAGCGCTCGATCCGCAAGATGCAGCGCGAAGATGGCCACGGAGCGATCTTCTATTTTCATCCGTGGGAAATCGATCCCGAGCAGCCCCGGGTCAAAAATGCGCCAATCCGTTCGAAAATCCGGCACTATAGCAATTTGAAGGTGATGCGCGCGAAGCTGCTGCGGGCTACCGAGGATTTCAAATGGGGCAGGGTGGACGAACTGGCCGCTCTGGAAGCAGAGTTGCTGCGATGAATATGGCCTTCAAGCCCCATTCTGTCGCGGTCCGTGTGCTGGACCAGCCCGACGCCAACGAACTGGCCCGGATTGATGCCTTTGTTGCCGCGTCCTCGCAGGGCACGGTGTTCCACCGGCCTGCCTGGGTGCTGTCAGTGAGCAAGGCCTGCGGCCATGACTGGCGCTATCTGCTTGCCGAAGACGGTGACGGGGCATTGATCGGAATCTTGCCGCTGCACCTGATCCATTCCGCGCTGTTTGGCCGGGCTCTGGTGTCCTCGGGCTTTGCCGTCGGCGGTGGCATAATTTCGGACAACGACCGGGCTGTTCAGTTGCTGGCAGATGAAGCCTGGCGCTTTGCCGAGCGGCATAGCTTTCCGTCGGTGGAATTGCGCGGCGGTGCGGTGCCCGACGAAGAGTGGCAGCGTAATGAGGGTGTCTATGCCGGTTTTGTCACGGACCTGGCCGAGGATGACGAGAGCCAGTTGCTCGCCATTCCCCGCAAGCAGCGCGCCGAAGTCCGCAAGGGGCTGAACAACGAACTGACGGTCCGTGTCGGAACCGCGCAGCAAGATCGGGACGACCATTATGCGGTCTATGCCGAAAGCGTTCGCAATCTCGGAACACCGGTTTTCCCGAAAGCGCTGTTCGACGAGGTGCTAAATGCCTTTGGCGAGGATGGCGACATATTGACCGTGCTGCATGGAGACGTGCCGGTGGCCAGCGTGCTGAGCCTCTATGATCGAGGGACGGTGATGCCTTATTGGGGCGGGGGAACATGGGAAGCAAGACGGCTTCGCGCCAATGACGTGATGTATTATGCATTGATGAATCATGCCAGGGCAAAGGGATGCCGGTCCTTCGATTTTGGCCGGTCGAAATTTGGTACGGGCGCCTTTTCGTTCAAGAAGAACTGGGGCTTTGAACCGGAGCCTCTCAGCTATGCCACGCGCACGGCGGATGGCGAAGCGGTGCGCGACGTCAATCCGATGAGCCCGAAATATCGGGCCCAGGTGGCGCTGTGGCAGCGGCTGCCGCTGCCGGTTGCCAACCGCATCGGACCGTTGATCGCCAGGGGCCTTGGCTGATGGGTGAAATATTGTTTCTGGCGCACCGGGTGCCGTGGCCACCGAACCGGGGCGACAAGATCCGTTCGCATCATTTTTTGCAGAAGCTGATGGATTGTGCGCCGGTGCATGCTGGTTGTTTCGCCGATGATGCAGCGGAGCAGCAAACCGGATGGGATCGCAAAAGCGAACTGGCATCCTGTGAAATTGTGCTGCGGCAAAAGCCGCAGTGGCAGGCAGGCGTTGAAGCGTTGTTTTCGGGAAAGCCGGTATCGCTCCGCTCTTTCGAAAGTCCTGCGCTCGAAGCCTATGTCGCTGATATCATCGCCACGCGACCGATTGACTGTATCTTCGTATTCTCCGGACAGATGGCGCAGTTCATTCCGGCCGATTTTGCGGGCAGGGTGGTGATGGATTTTGCCGATGTCGACAGCGCCAAATTCGAAAGCTATGCCGAGGAAGGTTCGGGACCAATGGCCTGGGTTCACCGCCGCGAAGGGCGCTTGCTGCGTGCCTTCGAGAAAGCCGTTGCCGAACGGGCAGATCTGAGCCTGTTTGTCAGCGAGGCCGAGGCCAAGCTGTTCCGCGCACGATCGGGTTTGTCCGCTGACCGCGTCAGGGCAATCGGCAACGGAATCGACCTGGCATTTTATGACGGCAGGGATGTGCAGTCTGCAGATGTCGGCCATGACGGCCCAACGATCCTGTTTACCGGCCAGATGGATTATCAGCCGAATATTCAGGCTGTGCAGAGTTTCAGCAACCGGGTCATGCCGGACATTCTGGACCGCTTTCCCGATGCGCGTTTTGTCATAGTCGGGAGGGCTCCGGCGGACAAGGTGCGCGAGCTGGATGGCAGGAACGGAACGGTGGTGACTGGAGCGGTGGACGATGTTCGCAGCTGGCTTATCGCGGCCGATGTAGTGGTCGCACCGCTGCGGATCGCTCGCGGAATCCAGAACAAGGTGCTGGAGGCGATGGCAATGGGCAAGGCAGTGGTTGTATCGGGCTGTGCCGCAGAGGGCATCGAAGCGATCAATGGTGAGCATTTGCTCGTTGCGGGATCGGTCGAGGAAGAGGCAGGTCTCGTCTGCGCGTTGCTCGATCATCCTGCGCGAGCCGAACGTCTGGGCGATCAGGCGAGACGATTGATCCATTCGCATTATTCATGGGACATGCAGCTGGCCGGGTTGCCGACCCTGTGCGGATTCCCGCAATCGGTCGCAGACGAGGTGGCGGCATGACCAGCCTGACAGCCGATCCTGTCGTCAGCAAACCCAGGCCAGCGGCGGCTGGTTCGATCTGGTCCACGCGTCTGAAATGGCTGGGGCTGGCTGTTCTCGCGATCCTGGCGCTCTTCTGGCGCGATACGGCGGACATGGTGCGGACATGGTGGACCATCTCGACCTACAACCATTGCCTGCTGATCCTGCCCATCCTTTTCTGGCTGGTGCAGCAAAGGCAGGAAGAACTGGCGAAGCTGACGCCGGAGATATGGTGGCCGGGCCTCGTCTTGACCGCCATTGCTTCCCTCGGATGGTTGCTGGGCGAAGCCGCAGGTGTCGCTTTTGCCCGGCAGCTCGGACTGCTGATGATGCTGCAGGGCGTAGTGGTGACGCTGCTGGGGCCGACAGTGGCGCGCGGTCTTGTTTTTCCTCTGTGCTTCAGTTTCTTCCTGGTGCCCTTTGGCGAGGAATTCGTACCCTTTCTGCAAATGGTCACCGCCAAATTGTCGATGATCTTTCTCGGCTGGGCCGATATCCCGGCCTTTATCGACGGGATTTTCATATCGACGCCGACCGGCTATTTCCGGGTGGCCGAGGCATGTTCCGGGATCAAATTCCTGATCGCCATGCTCGCTTATGGCGCGCTGGTCAGCAATGTCTGTTTCCAGAGCTGGAACCGGCGGATATTGTTCATGCTCGCTGCTGTGATCGTACCGGTGATTGCCAACGGCATCCGCGCCTTCGGCACGATCTATATCGCGCATCACACGACGACCGACTTTGCCGCCGGTTTTGACCATATCTTTTACGGCTGGTTTTTCTTCGCCTTTGTGCTGATCATGGTGATGGCCATTGGCTGGCCCTTTTTTGATCGCAGCATTGATGATCGGATGATTGACGGCGATGCATTGCGGGAGGCCCAGTCCCCGCGGGGCACGCAGAAGCCTGCGACAGTGGTCGCCGCAATGGCCGCGATCATATTGCTCCCGGTTCTCTGGACGACGGCAGTAGCTGCCCAGGAATCACCGGTCCCCGACAGGATCGCGCTGCCCGACGTGAACGGATGGGAGCGCGTCGACTATCAGCCTCGCTACCCCTGGCAGCCGCAATTTGACGGTGCCAGTCACCAGCTTCTTGGCCGCTATCGCAACCGGGAGACGGGAAGCGAAGTCGATCTTGCGATCGCGGTCTACGACCGTCAGGGCGAGGGGCGGGAAATGGTCGGCTACGGGCAGGGGGAACTTGTCCCTGACTCCGGCTGGTCGCGCAATCGCACGCTGGACGCGCAGGACAACGCGGCGGCTGTCGAACTGATGGCGCCTGGCCCAGTCGTCCGCGATGTCGTCACCTTTTACAGCATTGGCGGCAAGCTTACCGGCAGCGCGTCTGTCGTGAAACTGGAGACGCTGAAGAACAATATATTCGGGGGGGCGCAACAGGCGGTGGCGATACTGGTTTCGGCCGAGGCCAGTCGACAGACAGCACCGCGCAAGGCGATCCCGGCATTTCTCTCCGATCTCGGACCGGTCGACAAATTGGCTGACGCGATGGCGGGGCTGCGCTAGAGCGCACCCATGTGCGGCATTACCGGTATTTTTCATTTGGAGACGGCCAAGCCGGTCGACCCGGCGCGTCTGCGCAAGATGACCGACAGCCTGACGCATCGCGGGCCGGATGGCTCCGGTATCTGGACCGCGCCGGGCGTCGGGCTGGGCCACCGGCGGCTTTCGATCATCGATCTGGAGGGCGGCGCGCAGCCGATGCTGACCGCCGACGAAGCGCAGGTGCTCAGTTTCAACGGCGAGATTTACAATTTCCGGGAAGTGCGAGCAGAGCTGGAATCGAAGGGGCACCGGTTCGAGACCAGCAGTGACAGCGAGGTCATTCTCTACGCCTGGCGGCAATGGGGGGTGGATTGTCTGAAACGGCTGAACGGCATGTTCGCCTTTGCGCTCTATGATCAGCGCAGCCGGCAATTGTTTCTGGCCCGGGACCGCTTGGGGGTGAAGCCGCTGTTTTACGCACCGGTATCCGATGGCAGCATATTGTTTGCCTCCGAACTGAAAGGCCTGCTGGCCAATCCGCTGTTGCGGCGGGAGCCAAGCCTGCGGGCGGTCGATGACTATCTCGCCTTTGGCTATGTGCCGGACCAGACATCTTTGCTCCGGGGCGTGAAGAAATTGCCAGCCGGCCATTATCTGTTGCTCGAACAGGGCAAGCCGGAACCCGATCCAGTGCAATATTGGGATATGGATTTCAGCCAGCGGCACAAGGCGTCGGCGAACGCCCTGGAGGAAGAGCTGGTCGAACTGCTGAAGCAGGCGGTGGGTTCTCGGATGATCGCCGATGTGCCTCTTGGTGCGTTTCTTTCCGGCGGTGTCGATAGCAGCGCCGTGGTCGCGTTGATGGCCGAGCGCAGTCGCCGACCGGTCAAGACCTGTACGATCGGCTTTGACGAGCAGTCGCTGGACGAGACCGGCTATGCCCGGCAGGTGGCGGAACGGTTCCAGACGGACCATCGCAAACGCATTGTCGCGGCGGATGATTTTGGTCTCATTGATAGGCTGGCCGACCATTTCGACGAACCCTTTGCCGATGCCTCCGCTCTGCCGACCTACCGGGTGTGCGAGCTGGCCCGTGAGACCGTCACTGTGGCGCTGTCCGGAGACGGGGCTGACGAGGCGATGGCCGGCTATCGCCGCCATGTTTTTCACCATGCCGAGGAACGGGTGAGGGGCCTGCTGCCGCAATCCTTTCGCGGACCGGCCTTTGGCTGGCTGGGATCGATCTATCCCAAGGCTGACTGGGCCCCGCGTCCGTTTCGCGCCAAGTCGACCCTGCTGTCGCTCGCCCGCACCGGTCCCGAAGGCTATGCCGAAGCGGTCGGCGTCACGACGCCCTCGGGGCGCAACCGGATCTATTCCGATGCGATGCGGAGCGATCTCGGCGGCTATCAGGCCGAGCAGCGGATGATCGACCTGATGGAACAGGCGCCGGCGCGCAACGGGCTGGACCAGGCGCAATATGCCGACATGAAGATGTGGCTTCCGGGTGATATATTGACCAAGATGGATCGCACCAGCATGGCGGTCAGTCTCGAGGCCCGCGAGCCGTTGCTCGATTACAAGCTGATGGAATTTGCGGCCAAGCTGCCGGCCAGTCTGCGGGTGCACCGGGGGCAGGGCAAGTATCTGCTCAAGAAATCGATGGAACGCTATTTGCCCAGTGATATATTATACCGGCCCAAGATGGGCTTCGTGACCCCAATTGCGCAATGGTTCCGCGGACCGCTAGCGGACACCGCGAGGGATATCGCCAGCGGCGGCAATCTGGCGCGGACCGGCTGGTTTGACAGCAAGGCGCTGCGCAGGATCGCCGAGGATCATATCGCCGGACGGTCCGACAACAGCCGGTTGCTGTGGCAGCTGCTGATGCTGGACAAGTCGCTGAGCCGGTTGTTTGGACTTTAATATTCCTGCGTAGGCAGGAATCCATCTCCCGCCATTGCATCTGAAGGTGCTGGTCCGAGATGGGCCCCTGCCTGCGCAGGGGCATAGTCAATCCGGATAGATCGCTTCAATAAAATAGAGCCCGTCGGGCGGGGCGTTGAAGCCAAGGGCGTTGCGGTCCCTTGCCGCCAGCGCGTGCTTGAGGTCGACCTTTGACCATTTGCCGGTGCCGACCAGCTTCAGACAGCCGACGATCGAGCGGACCTGATGGTGGAGGAAGGAGCGGGCGGCGACCTCGACCTCGATTTCCTCGCCAAAGCGGTTCACCGAGATGCTGTCGAGCGTCTTGACCGGGCTTTGGGCCTGACAATGGGCCGAGCGGAAAGTGGTGAAATCATGCTGGCCGGTCAGTGCCTGTGCGGCATTATGCATCGCTTCGGCATCTAGCGCCGGGGCGACCTGCCAGCTGAGGCCGCGGTCGAAGGTCAGCGGCGCGCGGCGGTTGGTAATCTTGTAGAGATAGCGCCGTCCTTCGCAGGCGAAGCGTGCGTGCCATTCGTCATCGACAATGTCGCAGGCCAGCACCGCCACCGGATGAGGGCGCAGGCCGGCATTGATCCCTTCGCTGAGCCGGAAGGGAGTCAGCTTCGTTTCCAGATCGAAATGCGCACGCATCGCCAAAGCGTGGACGCCGGCGTCGGTCCGTCCCGCAGCAAAAACACGCACATCCTGGCCGGTGATCTTGTGGATCGCCTGTTCCACTGCCTGCTGGACGCTGGGGCCATGATCCTGATGCTGCCAGCCCATGAACGGGCGGCCATCATATTCGAGGGTGAGGGCAAAACGGGTCATTATAATATGGTGCCCTTCGGAATTTTGCTGCCGTTAACGAAGGACGGAAGATCCATGGCGGGCTTGCCGGCTTTCTGGATGGTCTCGGGCCGGATCGCGCCCGTGCCGCAGGCGATCAGGAGATGCTCGTCCAATATGCTGCCCGCCGGACCGGTTCGGTCCTCGATCTTTACCTCGAGAATGCGATAGCGATCGCCCTGATATTCGAAAAAGGCACCGGGAGCCGGATTGAAGGCCCGTATCTGCTGTTCGACCTGTTCGGCCGATTGGCTGAAATCGAGGCGTGCTTCCTGCTTCTCTATTTTTTTTGCGTAGGTGGCCAGAGCATCATCCTGCGCTTCGGCGGTCTGTTTTGATGGCGATGCCAGATATTCCACCATCAGCTCCGCTCCGGTTTCGGCAAGTTCTACGGTCAGTTCGCCAGCGGTTTTGCCGTCAACCGGTGTCGCTGCCTTGAGCAGCATCGGGCCCGTGTCCAGGCCCGCTTCCATCTGCATGATGGTGATGCCGGTTTCCGCGTCGCCAGCCAGAATGGCGCGCTGCACCGGGGCTGCGCCACGCCAGCGGGGGAGCAAAGAGCCATGAATATTCAGGCAACCCATTTTCGGCGCATCAAGGATGGGCTGCGGCAGGATCAGGCCATAGGCAGCGACCACGGCAACATCGAGATCGAGCGCGGCAAAGGCGGCCTGTTCTTCCTCGCCCTTCAGAGACACCGGTGTGCGGACTTCTATATCCAGTTCCTCGGACAGGCGCTGCACAGGGGAGGGCGACAGTTTCTTGCCGCGCCCCGCGCGTCGTGGCGGCTGAGAATAGACGGCCACAATTTCATGCCCCGCCGCGTGCAGCGCCCGCAGCGCCGGAACAGCAAAATCGGGTGTTCCCATGAAGGCTATCCGCAGAGATTTTTTGCCGGCGGTCATATTAAATCTTTCCCAGGGTCACACGGGTCACACCCCCTAATCCGGAAACTGATTTTCCGGACTGGCGGCCCTCCGTCACCTCGTTTTGCTTTTTTCCTCAAAAATGTGATCCGTTCCCGACATGAGCGGAACGATATCGAATCCGCTTCGTGTAGGACAGGCATTTTCTGCTTGGCAGGTTTGTGCGGCTGCTCCTAATGACTAAGCCATGGCATCGCAAGAGATCGAAAATCTGGTTCAGGCACTCGCCAAGCTTCCCGGCCTCGGCCCGCGCTCGGCGCGGCGGGCGGTGCTCTATCTGCTGAAACGGCCGGACACGGCGATGAAGCCGATTCTTGCGGCCATGAGCAAAGTCAATGAACGGCTCGTCATCTGCAGTATCTGCGGCAATGTGGATACCCAGGATCCCTGCCAGATATGCACCGATCCCCGGCGCGACGAGAAGGCGCTGTGCGTGGTGGAAGAGGTTTCCGACCTCTGGGCGCTCGACAAATCCCGTCTGTTTCCAGGCAAATTTCACGTGCTCGGCGGAAAATTGTCTGCGCTTGACGGGGTTCGGCCCGAAGATATCGGAATTGACACATTGATTCGGCGAGTTGAGGCTGGCGGCATTGATGAAGTGGTTTTGGCGATGAATGCGACCCTGGAGGGCCAGACGACGGCCCATTATATTGCCGAGCGCCTCGAAAAATTTCCGTTACGTCTTAGCCAGCTGTCGCATGGTATACCGGTCGGTGGCGAGCTCGATTATCTCGATGAGGGCACGTTGGCGCAAGCGCTGCGATCACGACGGCCGGTCCACAGCGATTGAATAATCCCCGCGGGGAATAGCTGACAATTAAGTCACAGTCGGCGGAAAACCGACGCAATCACGCGCGTTTGGGCTTTTCAATCTGCGATCGCGAGCTATCAATAGTGTTAATAAAAAAAGAAATTTATCAGGAGAGCATGTTATGAAATTGGCCTTGAATCTATCCGCCTGTGCATTCGCCCTTGCGGCCATTGCGACCGCCCCCGTTTATGCCCAGACCCAATCGGACGCCACTGACCAGGCCGACCGAAATGACGAGACCGTCGACAGCAATATCATTGTCGTGACCGCTCAGGGACGCTCGCAAGCGCTGTCGGATGTTCCAATCGCGGTGTCCGCTATCGGTGCCGAGCAATTGCAGCAAAGCGGCACCAGCGATATTCGCGAACTGAACCAGCTGGCCCCGTCCCTGCTGGTGTCCTCCACCGGCAACGAAGCCAATGGCTCTGCCCGTGTTCGCGGTATCGGTACTGTTGGCGACAATCCTGGTCTTGAAAGCTCCGTCGCCGTGTTTATCGACGGTGTCTATCGTTCGCGCAGCGGCAACGCGCTGAGCGAACTGGGTCCGATCGAACGGATTGAAGTTCTGCGCGGCCCGCAGGGTACCCTGGGCGGCCGGAACTCTTCGGCCGGTATGATCAGCATCACCACCGCCGCACCGGAATTCCAATTGTCTGGCTATGCCTCTGCAACCTATGGCAATTATGACCAGATTCGTCTCGAAGGCGGCATAAATGCTCCGCTCAGCGATACGATTGCGGCGCGCATCGACGGCGTTTATCTGAAGCGCGACGGCTTTTACAACGATGTGGTGAACGGCACGGACGTCAACAACAAGGACCGCTATCTGATCCGCGGTCAGTTCCTGTTCGAACCCAATGACGGCCTGAGCATCCGGGTGATCGGCGACTATTCGAAGAAGGACGAGGCCTGCTGTGCAGCGACCTTCGTCCAGCCTGAATTTGCCCAGCAGGCACGGGTTAGCCCCGGCCTTGATCCTTTCGCCCTCCCACAGCCGGGCGCACCGGCTCTGACCGACCCCGCCAACCCGATCATTCCGGTTCTCCTTGGGCTGGGCCAGAATCCTGCCGCGCTCAACCAGAGCACATTCAACCGGGACATTTATGTTACCGCTGGTCGTTCCTATGCAGGCGAGACAGAGGATTTCGGCGGTTCGGTTGAACTCAACGCCGAGATCGGCGAGCTGAACTTCACCTCGATTACCGGCTATCGGGAATATTCCAACTTCCAGGCATCCGATACCGATTATACGCAGGTCGACATTCTCTATCGCGCACCGAATAAAAATGCCGGCGCGCGTGAATTCAAGACCTTCACGCAGGAACTGCGCCTGCAGGGCTCGGCGTTCGATGACAAACTGGACTGGCTGATCGGCGGCTTCTACGCCAATGAAAAGCTGGAAACGCGGGACAATCTGCGTTTCGGTACGCAATATGGTGCCTTCGCGCCGTGCCGGATCGTCAATGCGGTGAACCCCGCGCTTGCCTCACCAACCAGCACCGGCTGTCTGAGCGCTGGTGGCCGTGCTGCCTTGCTGGCCGCAAATGCCGGAGCGGGAGCATTTGGCGCCGCGACCCCGCTGATCTTTGCGGGTCTCGACAATCTCGCGACGATCAATGACAAAGGCTCCATTCTCGATATCTACAATCAGAAAAGCGAGAATTTCGCGGCTTTCACTCACAATATCTTCCATGTCACCGACAAGCTGGATCTGACCGTGGGCCTGCGTTACACGCATGAAACCAAGGATTTCAACGCATCCTTCACCAATGACAACACGATGTGCCCGATACAGCGCGCGTTGTTCACGCCGCTGCTTGGCGGACCGCTTGCCGGATTGGCAGGCGGGCTGATCGGCCTGTCCTGTCAGGGCAATTCCACCTCCGAACTGGACGGTGTCACCCTGAACGACAGCCGCAGCGAGAATGAGCTGACCGGCACCGCGATCCTGTCCTACAAGCCAACCGATGATCTCCTGTTCTACGGCAGCTACTCGCGCGGTTACAAGGCTGGCGGCTTTAACCTGGACCGCTCGGCGCTGACCAGCTCCACTTTGGTCAATCCGGCAACGGCCGGCACAACTGCCAATCTGCAATTCGACCCGGAAACGGTCGATGCGTTCGAAATCGGTGCAAAATATTCCACTCGGGAATTTTCGCTGAGCGTCGCGGCTTTCCGTCAGCAGTTCAGCAATTTTCAGCTGAATACGTTCAACGGTTCGGTCTTCCTTGTCCAGAACATCAACGCCTGCAGCGACAGCCTGGGCGGAGCGGATCGTGATGCCAGCGCCGCCACCGGTACTTGCGCACCTGACAATGTCAAATATGGTGTGGTCGCACAGGGTGTCGAACTGGAAGCGTCGATCAATCCGATCAACTATGTCAACGTCTCGATGGGCCTGACCTATACCGACACCAGCTATGAAAATGATCTGGTTGGCCGTGACACCGGGGCTGCTCTTGATCCGGCGCTGCGCCTGCTGCCGGGCGACAATCTGTCCAACGCTCCGGAAATCACCGCGACCGCGTCGCTGTCCTACACCCCGCCAATCGGGAACACCGGACTGACCGGACTGTTTTACATAAATGCCCGGACGACCAGTGACTATAACACCGGTTCGGATCTGCTCTACGGCAAGGAACAGGACGGGTTCACGCTGGTTAACGCGCGTATCGGTATCCGTGGTCCGGATGATGCGTGGGCGATCGAAGGCTGGGCACAGAATCTGTTCAATGTCGATTATTCGCAGGTTGCGTTCAACACGCCCTTCGTTGCGTCGCAACAGACCTATTCGGCCTTCCTGGCAGAGCCAAGAACCTATGGTATCACGGTGCGCGGCCGCTTCTAGAGCAGGTCACAAGCTGCAAAGACAATAGGGCGTGCGGTTCAAATTGGACCGCACGCCTTTTCTTTGGCTGCATATCGGGCGTCGCAGCTTGACGAATCCCGCCGGAATCCCTAAATTTGGGCCATGGCTATATTACCGATCCTCGAGGTGCCTGATCCGCGCCTGAAAACCGTGTCCGAACCCGTGACCGAGTTTAATGATGAACTGAAAACCCTGGTCCGGGATATGTTCGACACCATGTATGACGCGCCCGGCATTGGCCTGGCCGCGATCCAGGTCGGTGTGCCCAAGCGTGTGCTGGTGATCGACCTGCAGGAACCGGCGCCGCACGAGCATGAACATGGCGAACATTGCGACCATGACCATGGCGTGATCAACGATCCGCTCGTTTTCATCAATCCCGAGATACTGGATCCGTCAGAGGATCTGAATATCTACAGCGAAGGCTGTCTGTCGGTACCCGACCAATATGCCGAGGTCGAGCGGCCCGCGACCATCACCGCGCGCTGGCAGGACGTGGACGGCAAGCAATATGAAGAGCAGATCGATGGTCTGCTGGCGACCTGCCTGCAGCACGAGATGGACCATCTCGAGGGCATATTGTTCATCGATCATCTGTCGCGGCTGAAGCGGCAGATGGTGCTGAAGAAGCTGGCTAAGTTGCGCAAGGAGCACGGGATCGCGGCTTAAAATCCGCTGATTTCTTGTCCTGATTTCGTCATGCTGAACTCGCTTCAGCATCCATCGCCTTTCATCGCTGGCCTCCTGGCACCTCAAAGCGAATCCTGAAACAAGTTCAGGATGACGTTTGTGAGAAGTATTGCCTATTCCCCGAAACGCTTCTAGGTTCTCTTTTCGTTCTTATCAAAAAGAGACTCGTTTTGGACCCCATCATCGCCATTATCGCCATTGTCATCGCTCTTCTGGGCGGTCTGGCGCTGGGCTGGTTTATCGGCGGCAAGCCGGCCAAGGATGCTGCTCAGGCAACCCGAGACGCGGTTCAATCCGCGAAGGAAGCGGCCCAGGCGACCGATGCCTTGCGGATCACGCTGGATGACGTGCGCGACGAGCGCGATGCCGCGCGGACCGAACTGGCGGCGCTGCAGGCGGATGCGCGCAATCATGAAAAGCAGATGCGGCAACTGATCGAGGCGAAGGAGGCGCTGTCGGCGCAATTTTCCGAGATTGGTGCCAAGATGCTGGAGACCGCACAGCGGCAGTTTCTCGAGCGCGCCGACCAGCGCTTTGACCAGGCCAATGAAAAGGGCGGCGAGAAGATCGCCAAATTGCTGCAGCCGGTGCACGAGCGCCTCGCGACCTATGAAGCTTCGATCAACAAGATAGAGAAGGAACGGACCGAATCCTATGCCGGGATTACGGCTACCATCGAACAGGTGAGGCAGGGGCAGGACAGGGTGCAGCAGGAAGCGGCGCGGCTCGTCAACTCCCTGCGCAATGCGCCGAAATCGCGCGGCCGCTGGGGCGAGCAGCAGCTCAAGAATGTGCTGGAAAGCTGCGGACTGTCGGAACATACGGACTTTGTCACCGAGCAGAGTATTGATACCGATGAAGGACGGCTGCGGCCCGATGCGGTGATCAATGTGCCGGGCGGGCGCAAGCTGGTGATCGATGCCAAGGTCTCGCTCAACGACTATCAGGATGCGTTCGAGGCGGAAGACGAAGCGGCGCGCAGCTTTGCCATGGCGCGCCACTGCAATTCGATGAAGGCGCATATCGATGGGTTGTCGAAAAAGGCCTATTGGGATCAGTTCGAGGATGCGCCGGATTATGTGATCATGTTTGTTCCAGGCGAGCATTTCCTGGCTGCTGCACTGGAGCATGAACCCACACTCTGGGACCATGCGTTCGAGAAGAAGGTGCTGCTGGCGACACCGACCAATCTGGTGGCGATCGCGCGGACCGTCGCCGGGGTCTGGCGGCAGGAGAAGATGGCAGCGGAAGCCAAGCAGATCGGACAGCTGGGCAAGGAAATGTATGACCGTCTGGCGGTCGCCGGGGAACATCTCAAGCGCATGGGGTCGGGCCTCGGCAGCGCGGTCGGCAATTACAACAAATTTGTCGGCAGCTTTGAGCGCAATGTCATGGCCACGGGCCGCAAATTTGCCGAACTGCAGATCGAGACCGGCAAGAAGGAACTGGAACCCGTGCCGGAAATCGAGGCGCTGCCACGCTACAGTGAGTCGGTGACCGAAAATCTGATCGAGGATGATCGCGAGATCAGCGACCAGGCAGCCGAATAGCCCTTAGGAGGGGCCGTCCGGTCCTTCGGTTACGGTGCCGCCGCAGCCGTTCAATATGCCGGCGTTGCTGGCTTCGACCTTGACCGTATCGGCGTAGCTGCGATCGCTCATGCCGTCGCTGCATTGCTGGTCGCTGGTGATATGGACGTTGATATTGTCGGTACCCGAAAAGCCCCGGACGTCCCAGCCGCTATCGGTTTTCTTCATTCGCTCCACCGGCAGTGTGAAACCCTTGCCGTTCTGCGATGAAAAAGTGATCTTGTCGTCCTTGATCTCGACGGCCCAGCCCGGCTCGGTGCCGAGAGCAGAATAGTCGCCCAGTTTTTCCTCGACGACCACGGGTGCTTCCGCCGCTTCGCTGCAGGCAGCAAGCGCCAAAAATGCCAGCGATGACAATGCCATTGTTTTTTTCATATGATACCCCTCCAATGCGAATTTAACACAGAGGGGCAGGAACGCCAAATTATCTCTGGCGGCTCTGGTTCAGCACTTCATAGGCCATGACAGAAGCCGCCACGGCGGCGTTGAGGCTGTCGGCCTTGCCCATCATCGGCATTTTGACCAGCGTATCGCAGTCCGCTTCATAGTCTTCCGGCAAGCCCTGCGCCTCGTTGCCGATCAGCAGGAAAGTTGGTGGCTTGTAGGTGACCGCCTGATAATCCTTGTCGGTGTTGAGGCTGGTGCCGACCAGTTCCCCCGGACCGCTGCGCAGCCAGGCAAGAAAGTCGGGCCAGCGGGCTAGGCTGATCGTCTGGGTGAAGACCGCGCCCATGCTTGCGCGCACCGCCTCGACCGAAAAGGGGTCGACACAATCGTCGATCAGAATCAGGCCGCCAGCGCCTACCGCATCGCCGGTGCGCAGGATCGTGCCGAGATTGCCGGGATCGCGCAGCGCCTGCGCCACCAGCCAGATATTGGCGGTCGAACGGTCCAGCTCTGCCAGCGGGACAGGGTGATCGGCGTAGATGCCGATGATCGACTGCGGGTTGGATTTGCCGGACAGCTTGGCGATGATCGCTTCGCTGGTCTCGATGACATCGCCGCCGGCGGCGACCGTCGCCTCCTCGATCTTTCGGGCCAGAGGATGCAGGTCCGTACCCTCCACGACCACCAATATTCTGGGGGCTCTGCCGCTGTCCAGCGCCTCGGTCAGAATGCGCAGGCCTTCGGCGAGAAACAGTCCTTCGCGTTTGCGATGCTTTTTCTCGCGCAGACTGCGCAGCCGCTTTATCGTCGGATTGGAGAAACCGGTAATCTGGTGGCGCATGCGGTCAGTCTTCGCCAAAGCCGTCGAACACCAGACCCGCCATTTTCTCGAGCGCGCTCTCGGCATTGTCGCCGGTCACGATGATCTCGATGCTGTCACCCTTGGCGGCACCCAGCATCATCAGGCCCATGATCGAGGTGCCGGTCACCTCGGTGCCGTCTTTCGCGACCTTGACGTTCACCCCGTCGGGCAATTTGCTGACATAGGTCACGAATTTCGCGCTCGCTCTTGCATGCAGCCCGCGGCTGTTGGTGATCTCCACGGTTCTGCGAAATTCGCTCATGCGTCGCTGCCCAATATTTCTGACGCGACGCTGATATATTTCTGGCCGGCTTCCTTCGCTGCGGCGATGGCGGAAACAACATCCATCGATTTGCGAGCCCCGTCGAGGCGGATCAGCATCGGCAGGTTGACGCCGGCGATGACCTCGACCTTGCCTTTCTCCATCAGCGAAATGGCCAGATTGGACGGTGTGCCGCCGAACAGGTCGGTCAGAATGATAACGCCTTCTCCGGAATCGACCTTCTGGATGCAATCCGCGATTTCCTGACGGCGTTCTTCCATATCGTCACGCGCACCGATACCGATGGCGGCAATCGCTTTTTGCGGGCCGACAACATGTTCCATGGCGATGACAAACTCGGTTGCCAGATGTCCGTGTGTCACGAGAACCAATCCAATCATGTCGATTAAATTCCCTTGTGCCCATTTAATTTTTGCATAGATTCCAGCGCTTCCATTGGCCGAGACGCCAAATTGCGATGCAGGACACTGGGGGAAAAACCAGCGGTGCGCAAGTCTTTGCTCAGTCGTTCGGCAACATGTACCGATCTGTGCCGTCCGCCGGTACAACCGATCCCGATATTCACATAGGCTTTGCCTGCGTCCTGATAGCGGGGCAGCAGGAATGTGAGCATATCGAGAATCTTTTCTATGGTCTCTGCATAGGCAGGATCCTTGCCGATATAATCGGCCACCGCTGGATCGAGGCCTGTCAGCAGCTTGAGTTCCGGCTCCCAGAAAGGGTTGGCGAGAAAACGGACATCAAACAAAAGATCGATATTGTTGGGAACGCCTCGGGAAAAACCGAAACTGGTAATGGTGATGGTTGTCGCAGCCTCTCTGTCGAGGGTGAACTTTTCCCGGATTTCCCGCTGCAGGTCATTGGCTGTCAGGTCCGTGGTGTCGATGACATGATCCGCCCAGCGCAGAAGCGGTGCAAGCATCGTCCGTTCGAGCGCGATTCCCTGTTTCGCCGGACGGTCCAAAGCCAGCGGGTGCCGGCGTCGGGTCTCGCTATAGCGCCGTTCCAGCTCGCTATCGGTGCAATCAAGATAGAGGATCGAAATCTCATATTCCTGCTTTTTTTGCAGCCGCTTGACCCGTTTGATCAGCTTCTCCGGATCAAAACCCCGGGTCCGGCTGTCGAAGCCAAGCGCGAGCGGCGGATCGCTGTCGCCCACGGATTTGGAGGGCGGGGTGTCCAGCAGACGCTCGATCAGCCGAAATGGAAAATTGTCGACCGTTTCCCAGCCGATATCTTCCAGCGTTTTCAAGGCTGTCGATTTGCCTGCCCCGGACAGACCGGTCACCAGCATTACCGGCTTGGCACGTTTTTCATTCATGATTCAATTGCGCCCTGCATTATCCGTTGCAAGGCCCATTCCGCCTTGATTGCTGCGCTCGATTCCATAGCGTCCAGTGTACAGGTTGGCACCTCTATTCCCAGCAAAATCATGACCCGGCGGTCCAGCGGAAACCGTTCGGGATGGGATTTCAGGTCTACGATCATCTGCAATGTCACGCCGGACAGATAGCCGCACTCGCAAATGCCCAGCGAACGCACTTCCAGTTTGCCGGCGAGACGAGGGGGGGGGCTGAGCAACAGATCCTTGCCGGCACGGACGATGTCCACCTGGTCATCGCTGATCAGCTTTGCGCCCCGGTCGATCAGACGCAAGGCGAGATCGGATTTGCCCGAACCGGAAGCGCCGCGGATCAGCACGCCCGCCCCAGCGATAGCGACGGCGGTGGCGTGCACTGTTTCCTGTCTGCTGTCGTCGGATGTCGCGGTCATTCCGGTGCCTTTGGCAGGCGAATTTCGAAACAGGCGCCTGCTTGCCCGCCTGGCCGGTCTAGAATGCGGATCGTGCCCTGATGGCCTTCGACGATCGTCTTGGCGATCGCCAGCCCCAGACCGCTGTGCTTTCCAAAGGCTTCTCCGTCGGGCCGGGCAGAATGGAAGCGCTGAAAAACCTGGTCCCTCTGTTCCGGACCGACACCCGGGCCCTGGTCGGCAACATGGATAACGATTTCGTCGCCATCCGGTGTTGCCAATATCTCAACCAGCCCGCCATCGGGTGAAAAGGAGACGGCATTGTCGAGCAGATTGCTGAACACCCGTTCCAGCCGGCCGCCGTCTCCCATCACTTTGGCGACGTCCTTCGCCGGTCGGGCAAAGGCGATATGGACGCCGAGATTGGAGGCCCGCTGTTCGCGCGCGGCAAGCAGCTGCTCCAGCATATTGCCGATATCAATGGGTTCGAACTTGGCCCGCGCCAGTTCGGCATCCACTCTCGAGGCGTCGGAAATATCATTGATAAGCCGGTCGATCCGGCGGACATCGTCGTTGGCGACATCAAGCAGCTGTTTCTGCAGTTTCTGGTCCTCGACCCGTTCAAGCCCTTCGAGCGCCGACCGCAGCGAGGCCAGAGGATTCTTGATTTCATGGCTGACGTCTGCGGCAAACGCTTCGGTGGCGTTGATCCGGTCGCGCAAGGCGGCGCTCATGTCCGACAGTGCGCGGCTGAGCTGGCCGATCTCGTCGCGCCGGTCGGGCATTCTCGGTATTGCAATCTCGTCCGACCGGCCCATTCGCACGCGGAAAGCTGCGTGCGCCAGTTTCCTGATCGGTCGAACGATCGTGCGGGCGAGAAACAGCGACAGCAATATGGAAACGGTCGCGGCAATCAATATCACGAGCAGCACGCTGGTCCGTTCCGCACGGACAATCCGCGTGATATCGCGCGCATTGGCGGTCAAAAGGATCGTGCCGGTGCCATCGGGAAGCCATTTTCCCGCAACAATGACCGGCGTGCGATCAGGAGCAAGGCTGACGGAACTGACCGCGCCCGGTGCATTGCGGGCAGCGATCAGTTCCGGCCATGCTGCGAGCACATCCTTGGCCGGCTCGCTGAAATGCGGGATGGGTTCGCTGAAAACGAAATTTTCAATGGTCCGGTCCAGCAGCCGGGCGGCATCCTTGCGCAGGGGCTCTGTTTCGGGATCGACAAATTTATAGGTCGGCTTTGCCAGTGAAAAACTGTCGATGATTTTTGTGCCGTCCGGAGCGTAAAGACGTAGACGCGCCCGGAGATGGCTTGAAAATTGACGGATCAGCGCTTTTTTATACTGGATATCACCGGCAGAGAGCGCGTCCGCCATGATCGTCAGTTGCACTCTTGCCTGGGCCAGCCGCTCTTCGGTCAGGCGGTCGCGATAATTGTTGAGATAGAACAGGCCTCCGGCCAGCAGGGCAATCGCCAGAACATTGACGACCAATATGCGGGTGGTGAGGGAGAGCCGGGCCGACCAGCGCAGGGACAGGCCCTTGTCCCGCTCCTGCCGGTCCTTATTCGGTGTAGCGATATCCGGCTCCATATAATGTGTCTATTGCGTCAAATTCAGGATCAACCTCGCGAAACTTTCGCCGCAGCCTCTTGATATGGCTGTCGATGGTGCGGTCGTCGACATAGACATCGTCCTGATAGGCCGCGTCCATCAACTGGTTGCGGCTTTTTACCACGCCGGGCCTGTGCGCCAGGGTTTCGAGAATCATGAACTCCGTCACCGTCAGGGTGACATTTTCATCCTTCCACCGGACCAGGTGGCGGGAAGGATCCATTTCGAGATGGCCGCGGACCAGCGGCTCGGCGGCTTCCTCGTCCTCGCCCTCATCGACCGATTTTATGAATTCGGTGCGCCGCAATATCGAGCGGACCCGGGCGATCAGCAGGCGCTGGGAGAAGGGCTTCTTGATATAGTCATCCGCACCCATGGCCAGGCCCAGTGCCTCGTCCAGTTCTTCGTCCTTTGAGGTCAGGAAGATGACCGGCACATTGGATTTTTCCCGCACTCTTCGGAGCAGCTCCAGTCCGTCCATCTTGGGCATTTTGATGTCGAACACCGCCAGATCCGGCGGATTGGCCAGAATTGCGTGCAGCGCGGCCTCGCTGTCAGAATAGACCCGCGTGACAAAGCCTTCCGCCTGCAATGCGATCGATACCGACGTCAATATATTGCGATCGTCGTCGACAAGAGCAATATTGGCTGCCATTTTCAGATTTCCTTTGCCGCTCGCGCCCGCTGTGACCTAGTTTATTGGATAATAGGTTACAAGAGAGCTGTTCACTAGTGACCCCGCGAGGGAACCCGGGAGCCGGTGGTGCATATATTTTAACGGGTCATAGGGAAGAAATTTGACCGACTCGGCCCGGTCCAGTAAGCGCCATTTCAATTTTGCCGCATCCGTGCGATCTCAACCTGTTTCAAGCTTTAGGGGATTATCAGTGTCAAAAGTTTCGTCGGTATCGTTAAATGATCAAGGTTTTGCCAGTCCGGCGGAACAGCACTGGAATCTCGGTGCGCCTGCTCTGGTGGAAGCGGCTGTATCCCGCGGCGAAGGGCAGCTGGCCAAGGATGGCCCGCTGGTCGTCGAAACGGGCAAGCACACCGGCCGTTCAGCCAATGACAAGTTCATTGTGCGCGATGGCGAAACCGAAGACAGCGTCTGGTGGGGCAAGACCAATGCCCCGATGACGCCGGAACATTTTGCAGCGCTGAAAGCCGACTTTGTTGCCGCTCTCGGCGAGAAGGACACGCTGTTCGTGCAGGACCTGTTCGGTGGTTCGCAGCCGGAACACCGCGTCAATGTCCGGGTCATCAACGAACTGGCCTGGCACAATCTGTTCATCCGCACGATGCTGGTCCGGCCCGATGCCGATGAGCTCGCAGCCTTCATTCCAGAATATACGATTATCGATCTGCCCAGCTTCAAGTCCGATCCTGAGCGCCACGGCACGCGGAGCGAGACCGTGATTGCGGTCAACCTGACCGAAAAGCTGATCCTGATCGGTGGCACTGCCTATGCCGGCGAAATGAAGAAATCCGTATTCGGCCTGCTCAACTATCTGCTGCCGCTCGATTCGGTGATGCCGATGCATTGCTCGGCCAATATCGGTCCGGAAGGCGACACGGCGATTTTCTTCGGCCTGTCGGGTACCGGCAAGACGACCCTGTCGGCGGATGCCAGCCGGGTGCTGATCGGTGACGACGAGCATGGCTGGTCGGATACCGCGGTGTTCAACTTCGAAGGCGGCTGCTACGCCAAGATGATCCGGCTTTCAGAAGACGCGGAGCCGGAAATTTATGCGACCACGCGTCGCTTCGGCACGGTGCTGGAAAATGTGGTGATGGATCCAGAGACCCGGGAACTGGATCTCGACGACAACAGCAAGGCGGAAAATACCCGCGGTGCCTATCCGATCGAGTTCATTCCGAATGCGTCGGAAGACAATATGGGGCCGGTTCCGAAGAATATCATCATGCTGACCGCCGATGCATTCGGCGTATTGCCTCCGATCTCGCGGCTGACACCCGAGCAGGCCATGTATCATTTCCTGTCCGGCTACACCGCAAAAGTTGCCGGCACCGAAATCGGCGTGACCGAACCGGAAGCGACCTTCTCCACCTGCTTCGGCGCGCCGTTCATGCCGCGCCACCCTTCGGTCTACGGCAATCTGCTGAAAGAGCGGATCGCCAAGGGCGGCGTGCGCTGCTGGCTCGTCAACACGGGCTGGACCGGCGGCAAATATGGCGAAGGCAGCCGGATGCCGATCAAGGCGACTCGCGCCCTGCTCAATGCGGCACTGGACGGCAGCCTCAACGACGGCGAGTTCCGGATCGACGAAAATTTCGGCTTTGAAGTGCCGGTATCGGTGCCCGGCGTCGACAGCGCGATCCTTGATCCCCGTTCGACCTGGTCCGACCCCAGCGCTTATGACGAAACCGCGCAAAAGCTGGTCAAATTGTTCATCGACAATTTCGAGCAGTTTGCCGAACATGTCGACCAGAACGTTCGGGAAGCAGCGCCAAGCGCCGCCTAGTCCATTTTATCGCTCTGCCGCGATGCGATATTTTCCATCGCGGCGGATGCGGATTTCGACCTGCTCGAGATTGGCGCTGGGCGTGTAGGTCAGCGTCTCCGACCGGACGGCGTCCTTTGACCGGGACAGGAGCGTTATCCTGCCATGGGCGATGATATCGGCGATGATGTCCGCCAGGCGCTCATCGGCGTCGGCCCACCGATAATCCGGCGGGAGCGTGAGATGGATTTCCTGCCCGGTGAAATAGCGCAGCCCCCGGGTTGCGATCTCGCCGGGGCTACCTTCCGAAAAAGAGATGTGAAACAGGGACGGAAATCCGCGCCCGGCGAGATATTGGCTCGCCACATTGTCAAACCATGCGAATGGGGTCAGTTTTCGCGCCGGCATCCATGCCGCCGAGGTGGCGTCCAGGCTTTCCCCGATCCATTGTCCCAGCATCAACAAACGGCGGTGGACTTCCGGCACGTGCCGGTCGCTGGCGAGCGTGTCACTGGGCGCGATGGCGATGGCACCTTCGCCCGAACCGGGCAGATCGCAGGACAGCAGATCGCATGTGCCGGCAGCGAGGTGCTCGCTTGTTTCGGCGGCCGTCAGCCGCGTGAGCAGAAAGGGCATTGCATCGACAATGACTTCCATCATTTCAAGATTTCGGAATTTGGCGCGGTTGACGCAGACTTTATCCCTTGCCGCCGGACACCACGGAAACCGCGCCAGATCGATATCGCTCGCCATCGGCGCGATGATCAGCAGAGGAGGTTCGGGGTGCACGAGGCCGGTTCCGTTTCTGCCTGTCCTGTGTTCAAGGTCAGCCTATGGTCTATCAAAGCGGCAAGAGCTTGGCAATCAAGGGTGATCAGTGCCGCCCGGGACAGGATGCAGGAGCAGTTCGGGAAATGGGCGCAACATTTGATTGTCAGCCCGTCGCCGTGCCGATAACGGTCATCGCATGACAAACCTGATCTTATCTGTGTTGATGCTGGCGGGCGCGGCTCTGTTCGCCGGCGGCGTCTATATCTTGCGCAAGGGCACCAACAGAAAACAGGGCTGGCTGATGCTCGTCGCTGCCGCAGTCATGTTCGCCAATGTCGGAATCTGGACGATTCCTACCCCCGAGAGCAATCAGCCGGTTTCGCCACAGTCGACCGACTGAAGCTATTTGATCGGCGAATCCGGCGCGAGGCGCATGTCGAGATAATTGTCGATCGAACCCATCAGCAAATCCATCTCGTTTTCGTAGAAATGGTTGGCGCGGGGAATCTCGTCATGATGGATGGTGATATGCTTCTGGGTGCGCAGCTTGTCGACCAGCTTCTGCACCGCGCTGGGGGTGACGACTTCATCGTTGACGCCCTGGACAATGATGCCCGAGGACGGGCAGGGCGCCAGGAAGTTGAAGTCATACATATTGGCCGGCGGTGATACGGAGATAAAGCCGCGGATTTCCGGACGGCGCATCAACAGCTGCATGCCGATCCAGGCGCCAAAGCTGTAGCCCGCGATCCAGGTAGTCTGCGCTTCGGGATGGAAGCTCTGGACCCAGTCGAGCGCTGCCGCTGCGTCGGACAATTCACCGATGCCATTGTCGAACACGCCCTGCGAGCGGCCGACACCCCGAAAATTGAACCGCAGGGTGGCAAAGCCGCGTTTCACGAAGGTCTTGTACATCGCCTGCGTGATCCGGTCGTTCATCGTACCGCCCGCTTGCGGGTGAGGGTGCAATATCATCGCAACCGGCGCGCGGTCACGGGGTCCTGGGCTGAAGCGGCCTTCGAGGCGGCCTTCGGGTCCGGTAAAAATTACATCTGGCATGGATTTTCAATTCTTCGATCAAAATAATATGGTCCAGAGCATGAAGATATAGAATAGCTTTTGCGCTGGATGCAGGGCCTATATAGGGTGAGCGACCAAATCCGCAACTCAATCCAGCAAGCCAGAGAGATTTTGCCCCTATCGTGACCGACCCCAGACGCATCTATCTTGACTATGCGGCGACCGCACCGATGCTGGATGTTGCCAAAAAGGCCTGCACGGAAGGGTTTGAGCAATGGGCCAACCCCTCTTCCCCGCATGGCGACGGGCGCGCGGCGCAGGCGATGCTGGAGAACGCGCGGCGGCGGTTCAGGGAGGCGCTGCACTGGGACGGCGATGTGATTTTCACCAGCGGTGCGAGTGAGGCGGTGCAGATCGCGCTGACCAAGTCGAAACCCGAAACGCAACTGGTGTCGCCGGTCGAGCATGATGTGGTGCTGAGATTTGCGCCGGGTGCCCGGCAGATCCCGGTTGATGGCAATGGTATGGTTGTTCCGGCGAACCTCAATCACCTGCTGAAGGGGGTGGAGGGACCGGCGCTGGTGGCGATCCAGTCGGTCAACAACGAAACCGGTGTAATGCAGGATATGGACGCGCTGGCTAAGGTCGTTCGCGACCGGGGCAGCCATCTACTGGCCGACTGTTCGCAATCGGTCGGCAAGCTGCCCTTGCCGGACGCCAACCTGATCATTGTTGCCGGACACAAATTCGGTGGCCCGCCCGGGGTCGGCGCTCTTCTGGTCAGGGATCTCCGGCTGCTCCATGCCGATGGCGGCCAGGAACAGGGTTACCGGTCCGGCACCCAGAATCTGCCCTATATTCTCGGCATGACCGCAGCGCTGGAGGCACCGGCTAACTGGGCGGGAAGGGCGGCGGAACTGCGCCAGCATCTCGATGACGCGATCCGCAAGGAAGGCGGCGCGGTGATCGCCGACAAGGCCCCGCGCATTGCCACGATTGCCAGTTATCATATGCCCGGTGTAGCGGCCAATACGCAGCTGATCAAGTTTGACATGGCCGGATTCTCGGTCTCCGCCGGCAGCGCCTGTTCTTCGGGCACGCTCAAGACCAGCCATGTGCTGGAAGCGATGGGTGCCGACCCGCAGGTCGCGCGCGAAGTGATCCGGGTCAGTATCGGGCGCGACACCACCCGCGCGCATATTTATGCCTTTATCGACAAGTGGAAATCGATTTTTGCGGACGCCCGGCGTGCGTGAGGCCGGTCGATGACTCCCGTCTATCTCGACAATCAGGCGACCACGCCGCTCGCGCCGGAAGTGTTCGATGCCATGCTGCCCTGGCTGAAGGACAATTTCGGCAATCCGCACAGCCCTCATGTCCTGGGGCGCAAGGCCGCCGCCGCGGTTGAAGTGGCGCGCGAACAGGTTGCCGCGTTGCTGCCGAAGAACGGACGGGTGATTTTTACGGGTAGCGCGACCGAAGCGATCAATCTGGCCATGGGTGCGGCCCGAACCCGGCAAGGGCGCGACCGGATCGCCGTGATCGATACGGAACATGCGGCGGTGCGCGACACGGCGCTGTGGTACCGGACGCAGGGATTCGAGACCAGATTGCTTCCTGTCGATGCCGACGGGCTGATCCTTCTGGAAGAACTGGAAGCATGTTTGAGCGAGAAGACCGCGCTGGTCGGCGCGATGCTGGTCAATAACGAGATTGGTGTCATCCAGCCGGTCGAACAGATCGCGGAGATGGCGCATCGGGTCGGTGCGCTGATGCTCTGTGATGCGGTTCAGGGTTTTGGCCGGCTCGCCATTCCGCCGCAGCCGGACCTGATCGCGCTGTCCGGACACAAGATTTATGGCCCCAAGGGTATCGGCGCGCTGTGGGTACGCGACGGTATCGAACTGGCGCCGCTGATCCATGGTGGCGGGCAGGAGCAGGGCATCCGGTCGGGCACATTGTCACCGGCACTTTGCGCAGGACTGGGCACAGCCGCGAAAATCTGCGCAGAGCGCATGCAGGCGGACATGACGCATATCGAAGCGCTGGCGGACAGAGCGCGCAGTCTGTTCGGCGACTGGACCGTGAACGGATCGCTGGAGCAGCGTTATGCCGCCAATCTGAATATCCGCCGCGACGGTCTGGATGTCGCCCGGCTGATGTCGGATGTGCGCGGTGTCGCCTTTTCCGCAGGCTCGGCCTGTGCCAGCGGCTCGGGACGGCCGAGCCATGTGCTGGCGGCCCTGGGACTGGAGCCTTTGCAGATAAAATCATCGATCCGTCTGGGGTTCGGGCGCTATAACAGCCTGGAAGACGTCGAGCAGGCAGCCCATCTGATCAATCAAGCAGCGGAGACACAGCTATCATGAGCAAGATCACGGTCCATTTTGTCAGCTCCGATGGCGAGAAAACGGTGACCGCCGAGGCGTCGGAAGGCGACAATCTTCTGACCATCGCGCAGCTGAATGACCAGCCGCTCGAAGGCACATGCGAGGGCCAGATGGCCTGCTCGACCTGCCATGTGATCGTCGATCCAGCCGATTTCGAGAAACTGCCGGATGCGACCGAAATGGAAGAGGATATGCTGGATCTCGCAGCGGGCGCGCGCAGGACGAGTCGGCTGGCCTGCCAGATCGATCTGACCGCCGAGCTGGACGGCCTGACGGTGCATATGCCGATCGAAAGCCACAATATGCAGAATCTCTAGCGGCTGGGAGCATCCATCTAACGGCTTGCATTTTCGGCGGACTGCTACCATATGCGCAGCGGGAGTCGGGTGGACGTAGTCGTCGCCAACCCGGTCAGGTCCGGAAGGAAGCAGCCGCAACGATTTTTCTGCGGGTCGCCCGGCTCCTACTCACAGCAAATTTGGCGTCTCTGGTCGCAATAGGCTGATAAGGCTTCGACAAGATCGCCCGTCTCGCCTAAACTCCATCTTCATGTCCGATTCACACGATATATTCGCCGCTACCGGTGTCGACGCTCCGGAGCAGCCCGCTCCCGGTGCCGCCCAACCCTATCGGGTACTGGCGCGCAAATACCGGCCATCGAAATTCTCCGAACTGATCGGACAGGATGCGATGGTCCAGACTTTGGGCAATGCGATCAAGCGTGACCGTCTGGCCCACGCCTTTCTGATGACCGGCGTGCGCGGGGTCGGCAAGACCTCCACCGCGCGGCTGATTGCCAAGGCGCTCAACTGCATTGGCGAAGACGGGCAGGGCGGCCCGACCATCGATCCTTGCGGCGTGTGCGAACCGTGCCGGAGTATCGCGACCGGCAGCTTTATCGATGTCATCGAAATGGATGCCGCCAGCCATACCGGCGTCGATGATGTTCGCGAGATTATCGAGGCGGTGCGCTATTCGTCGGTGTCCGCGCGCTATAAGATCTATATTATCGACGAAGTTCACATGCTCTCGAAAAACGCTTTCAACGCCTTGCTGAAGACGCTCGAGGAGCCGCCACCACATGTCAAGTTCATTTTCGCGACCACCGAAGTGCACAAGGTACCGATCACCGTGCTGTCACGCTGCCAGCGCTTCGATCTGAAGCGGATCAGTGCCGACCAGCTGTCCGACCATTTTGCAATGATCGTCGGCAAGGAAGGCGTCACCGCCGAGCAGGAAGCGCTCGACCTGATCGCGCAGGCAGCGGAAGGATCGGTGCGCGATGGCCTGTCGATTCTTGACCAGGCGATAGCCCATGCCGATATGGATGGCGATGGCGAGGTGAAGGCGGCGCAAATCCGCGACATGCTGGGCCTCTCCGATCGTGGTGCGGTGCGGCGGCTGTTCGCCAAATTGCTGGAAGGCGATTCGGCGGCGCTGCTCGACGCGATCGCCGAACAATATAAGATCGGCGTCGAACCGCTGTCGCTGATGAACGGGCTGCTGTCGCTTTCGCACCAGGTGACCTTGTTCAAGGTCGGCAAGGCCAGCGACCCGACCCTGTCGGACCAGGCCAGGCAGCAATTTGCCGAATGGTCCGAGCAATTGTCCTATCCGGTGCTGCACCGGCTGTGGCAGTTGCTGCTCAAGGGCTATCAGGAGGTCCAGCAGGCCCATCTGCCGCGCGAAGCGTGCGAAATGGCATTGTTGCGCGTGCTCTGTGCTGCGGACATGCCCGATCCCGGACAGCTGGTAAAAATGCTGGAAGCGAGAGGCCCGGCGGCATCGCCGCCAGCCGAACGGGAAAGTGCCGCACCGCCTGTCGTCGATCCGGTCGCGCAAGCGGCTCCCGTCGCCAAAATTCCGGCGCCATCCCGTGGCCTGCCCGATCAGTTTGCCGATGCCGTAAAGGCTGTCGGGCAGGTCTCCGCCGTGCTGGAAAGCATCATGATCGCCGATATGCGGCTGGTCTCTTTTGACCCGCCTCATATCGTCTATCAGCCGGTCCGGGCGATCGCCGATGCGGATATCCGCAAAATTGCCGATGCCCTGAAGCAGGAAACCGGTCAGGAATGGACCATCAACCAGGGGCAGGGCGAGGCGCAGCCGAGTCTGGTCGAACAGGAGCAGCAGGCACGGGACGCGGAGCGGCAGGCAATTCTGGACGCCCCGATGGTGAGGGCGGCGTTTGAAGCCTTTCCCGATGCCATATTGCTGGAGGATGATGATCCCCAGCCTCAAGAATCAAGGAGCGCATAGCGATGAAATCGATGGAAGAAATGATGAAGGCCGCACAGGATGCGGCGCAACAGGTCCAGACCCAGATGGAGGAAGCCCAGAAAAAGCTCGATAGCCTCGAGGTCGAAGGCCAGGCCGGTGGCGGACTGGTCAAGGTCAAGGCAACGGCGAAAGGCCGGGTGCTGGCCGTGACGATCGACGAAAGCCTGATGAAGGCTGAGGAGAAGCAGATGCTGGAAGATCTGGTCGCAGCCGCGTTCAACGATGCCCGCAACCGTGCCGACGCTGTGAGCAGCGAGGAAATGGGCAAGATGACCAGCGGCATGCAGTTGCCGCCAGGTTTTAAGCTGCCATTTTAGGCGCTTCTGCTGATCGGACGCATTACGCTTGAAGTGTCTCAAGCAGCCACCATATAGGGTGGAGAAGCGCTGTTGCAGTGCAACATGTTGGAGTTAAAATGTCCGAGTTTGAAACCAGTTCCACCCCCGAAACCAAGTCGCTGCCATTGCTGCCCTTGCGCGACATCGTGGTTTTTCCGAACATGATCGTGCCGCTGTTCGTCGGTCGCGACAAATCCGTGGTTGCGCTTGAAAAGGCGATGGATTCCGACAAGGAAATCTTCCTGGTCGCCCAGCTTGATCCGGCAGAGGACGATCCTGCTCGCGATCAGCTTTACGATCTCGGCGTGGTCGCGACCGTGCTGCAATTGCTGAAGCTGCCCGACGGCACCGTTCGCGTGCTGGTCGAAGGCAAGCAGCGTGCGCGCCACCAGTCGCTGGAAGAGCAGCCGGAAGGCTATGTGCTGGCGAAGGTCGACCTGCTCGAGGAAGAAGTGGTGGAAAGCGCCGAAACTTCGGCCCTGATGCGCTCGGTCATCGAACAGTTTGAAAATTATTCGAAGCTCAACAAGAAAATGCCCGCGGAAACCGTGGTGCAGCTGGGCGAAATCGACGACGCGGCGCGTCTTGCCGATGCCGTGTCCGCCAATATCAACGTCAAGGTTGCCGACAAGCAGAGTCTGCTGATGGAGAGCGATCCGGCGAAACGGCTGGAAATGGTCTTTGCCTTCATGGAAGGCGAGCTGGGCGTGTTGCAGGTCGAGAAGAAAATCCGTGGCCGTGTCAAGCGCCAGATGGAGAAAACCCAGCGCGAATATTATCTGAACGAGCAGATGAAGGCGATCCAGAAGGAACTGGGTGACGGCGAAGACGGCGAGGGCGACGAGCTCGCCGAGCTGGGCAAGAAGATCAAGGAACTGAAGCTTTCCAAGGAAGCCAAGGCCAAGGCGACCGCCGAGCTGAAGAAGCTCAAGGGCATGCAGCCGATGTCGGCCGAAGCGACCGTGACGCGCAACTATCTTGATGTGCTGCTGGGACTGCCCTGGGGCAAGAAGTCGCGGCTCAAGAAGGATCTCAAACAGGCCGAGAAGGTGCTGGATGACGACCATTTCGCTCTGGAAAAGGTCAAGGAACGGATTCTCGAATATCTCGCGGTGCAGACGCGGACCAACAAGCTGAAAGGCCCGATCCTGTGCCTCGTCGGCCCTCCCGGTGTCGGCAAGACCTCGCTCGGCCGTTCGATCGCCCGGGCGACGGGGCGCGAATTTGTTCGCCAGTCACTCGGTGGCGTGCGCGACGAAGCGGAAATCCGCGGCCATCGCCGGACCTATATCGGTTCGCTGCCCGGCAAGATTGTCTCCAATCTGAAGAAGGCGGGTACCTCGAACCCGTTGTTCCTGCTCGACGAAATCGACAAGCTGGGCCAGGATTTCCGCGGCGATCCGGCTTCGGCTCTGCTCGAGGTGCTGGACCCCGAGCAGAATGACAAGTTCCAGGACCATTATCTGGAGATCGATATCGATCTGTCGGACGTCATGTTCGTGACCACCGCCAATTCGCTGAATCTTCCGCAGCCTTTGCTGGACCGGATGGAAATCATCCGGCTGGAAGGCTATACCGAGGATGAAAAGGTCGAGATCGCCAAGCGCCATCTGATTGAAAAGCAGATCGAGGCGCACGGCCTGAAAAAGGGCGAGTTCGTGCTGCGCGAGGATGCGCTGCGCGACCTGATCCGCTATTATACAAGGGAAGCCGGCGTACGGACGCTGGAACGCGAAATTGCCAAGCTGGCGCGCAAGGCTTTGCGCCGGATTCTGGAAGGCGAGTATAAGAGCGTCGAAATCACTCCCGACAATCTCTCCGAATATGCCGGTGTGCAGAAATATCGCCACGGTGTCGGCGAGGAAGAGAATCAGGTCGGTGCCGTGACCGGTCTGGCCTGGACCGAAGTCGGCGGCGAACTGCTGACCATCGAATCGGTCACCGTGTCCGGCAAGGGGCAGATCAAGACCACCGGCAAGCTGGGCGACGTGATGAACGAGTCGATCCAGACGGCGCTCTCCTTTGTGAAGGCGCGTGCGCCTTCCTACGGAATCAAGCCGAGCTTCTTCAGCCGCAAGGACATCCATATCCATCTGCCCGAAGGTGCGGTGCCCAAGGACGGCCCGTCGGCGGGCGTGGGTATTGTGACCGCAATCGTGTCGACCCTGACCGGCATTCCGGTCCGCCGCGATGTTGCGATGACCGGTGAGGTCACTCTGCGCGGACGCATCCTGCCGATCGGCGGTTTGAAGGAAAAACTGCTGGCGGCGCTGCGCGGCGGGATCACGACCGTTCTGATCCCGGCGGACAATGAAAAGGATCTGGTCGAAATTCCGGAAAATATCACCTCGAAGCTCAAGATCATTCCGATGAGTCATGTCGATGAGGTGCTGGCCGAAGCGCTGACGGAGAAAGTCGAACCGATCGAGTGGAGCGATGCCGACGAGCTTGCGAGCCATGCTACGGCACCGGTTGCTGATGATGCGGGGTCGCTCGCGCGGCACTGATTCCTTTTCATGAGCGAGTCGCGCTTCTGAAACACGAGCGAAATGCGGAGGTAAAATAATCGAAACCTGTGCGGCTCGCGGACCGCTGGTCTCATTTCGTCTCATTTGCCACAAAAAATGGGGGTCTGGCGCAGAAAACAGCGGTTTTTCTTTGACTCATCCCGATAATTTCGCATTACTGCCGCAAGACAAAGGCGCGATTCAAAATGAATTGCCATCAGAGAAGGGGGGATTCCCACAATGAATAAACAGGATCTTATCAGTAACGTTGCAGATCACAGCGGCCTCAGCAAAAGCGACGCCGGCAAAGCGGTCGATGCCGTATTTGATTCCATCACCAGTGCACTGTCCAGCGGCGGCGAAGTCCGTCTTGTTGGCTTTGGTACATTTTCGACTTCCAAGCGCAAAGCTTCTACCGGTCGCAACCCGCGCACCGGCGAGCCGATGCAGATTCCAGCATCGACTCAAGCAAAATTCAAAGCCGGCAAGGGCTTGAAAGACGCCGTCAACTAAACAACAAACCGGGGAGCAGAGTATCGCTCCCCATTTTATTTTCGCGCTTTGTTCTAAAAAAAATCAGGCGGGACCCCGAAACGGGGCCCGCCTTTTTCTTTGGGGGACGGGCGGCTGAAAATCGCGCCGGACGGAACCGGTCAGTCCAGCCACTCAGTCTCGATGCCGGAAAATATCGCGTCCGAGCAGCGCATTTCGGGCGACGTCGCCCCGGTCATGGATGGTCAATGCGCCGCCGGGCAGGTCGTCATCCCAGCAGCTTTCGTCGGCATAAAATTGCAGCGCCTGCTTCAACCGGGCGTGCTGTCCGTAGAGGTCGGTCAGGGCTGCAACCGTGGCGGACAGTTCGGGCAGGTCATCGCCAGCACCCTGCAGCACCATTTTTGCCAGATCCTCGCGGCCCGACGCGCGCAGCGTGATGGCCACGATATTGCGGGCGGTGTCGATCAGCTCCGTGGATTTATTCATGGCGGTCATTTTCTTCCGTTTTAATTGTATGTATTGTAATCCATACAATAATTTCAAATCTCTCCATATATAGGTGTCTCCACAGATCATGTCGACCGCCAGGCGGTTAAATAATCAGATAAACAAGGCCTGTTAATTGACTCCGCTCCATCGGCGAACTATGGAGCCATACAATGACGTGTCTATATATATTTTGTATGGAGTATGTACCTTGAAAATGGTCGAAGACGAGAAGTTTCGCTGGATCCTGCATTGCGGCTGGAAAGGCCTGTGCCCGCGTTGCGGCGAGGGCAAGCTGTTCAGCAGCTGGCTCAAAATCGCTGACAAGTGCGATGTCTGCGGTCTTGATTATCGCTTTGCATCGCCTGATGATGGTCCGGCGTTTTTCTCGCTGTGCATCGTCGCCTTTCCCCTAGTTTTCCTGGTCGTTTGGCTGCAAGTCGCTCTGGAGCCGCCATTCTGGGTTCATCTGCTGACCTCTTTCCCGCTGATCAGTCTGGGCTGTGCCTTGCCGCTTCGGCCGATCAAGGGCTGGCTGGTCGCCTCGCAATATGTGAACAAGGCGCAAGAAGCGGGCACCGAAAAACTATGGGCGCAACTGAACGGGGCGTCAGAGAGCGACGAATGGTTTGAAGGAAAATAGCCGGTGTCGAACTGGATTCCCGAGCTTTCCCGATTTTCCGGACCCAAATATCTGGCCGTAGCCGATGCCCTGACGGACGCCATTCACAGCGGCTATTTCAAACCGGGCAACCGCCTTCCGCCGCAACGAGAATTGGCCGATACTCTGGGTTTCGATCTTACCACGATCACGCGTGCCTATGAGTTGGCGCGCGAGCGCGGGCTGATCGTCGGTCGCGGGCGAGCGGGCAGCTTCGTCAGGGAGGACAGGGCGGTTGCGACCGCTACACCGGCTCAATATGACGAGGCGATGAATTGCCCGCCTCTGCCTGCGGGCCGATCGCTATCCACTGCTTTCGCCGATACCGTGCGGACCTGCCTGGCCAATGAGGCCGAGGCCGCCTTCCATTATCAGCGCCCCGGCGGGGCATCGCACGTTCGGGAGGCGGGCGCTCAGCTGCTCAGCCGGATCGGCATTGCCACCTATGCCGACCAGGTCATCGTAACCGCCGGCGGGCAAAACGCTCTGCACGCGGTGCTGTCGACCATTGCCAAGCCCGGCGACCATGTCGCCTGCGGCCGGTTCGTCTATCCCGGCCTGCGGTCTCTGGCGCTGCGTCTTGGACTGAATCTGGTGGCTTTGCCGGAAATGACCGGCGATGCGCTGGCGGAGGCCTGCCGCAGCAAGGCGATCCGCGCGCTTTATATTGTGCCGACCAATGACAATCCGACGACCGAGACGATCTCCGCCGAGGATCGAAAGCAGATCGCAGATGTTGCCCGGCGCGAAAATCTGCAGATCATCGAAGATGATGCTTATGGCTTGCTGGCCGCCAATCCACCGCCGCCCATTGCCAGTCTGGTTCCTGATCTTTGCTGGTATATCGCGAGCACATCGAAAGTGATCTCGCCTGCTCTGCGTGTGGCTTTCGTTCGCTGTCCGAATGTGGGCCAGTCGATGCAGCTTGGCGCAGAGATGCATGAGACGGTGGTCATGGCCCCTCCGATCAACGCTGCCGTTGTCGCGCACTGGCTGGGCAACGGAACCTTCGACAGGCTGGTACAGGATACCCGGGCAGAAGCGGCATGGCGGCAAGCCGCTGCCAGGGACATTCTCGGCTCCGGAACCTTTGCGTCCCAGCCGGAAGGATATCACCTGTGGCTGCGGATGCCGGATGGATCGCTCGCAGCGCATCTGCCCGTGTTGATGCGCAATACGGGTCTCGGGCTGGCGCCATCCGATGGCTTTGCGGTTGGTGGCCATAGCGACCAGCCGGCAATGCGCGTTTCGCTGGGCGGGCCTATCGGCAGAAGCGCGCTGTCTGCCGCCTTGCGGGCGCTGGACGCGTTCATTTGCTCTTCGGGCGAGAGGGATCTGAATCCGATCGTCTGACGGCATATGCTGCTCAGACTGTTGGGCAATATCAGGCCGACCGGGGAGAGAGTTTGCCGCGCTCGATCGCCGGCGATAGTCGACCCGACCTTGAAAATCCGCTTTTCGTGCCCAGATTAAAGCCTCCCAAGAGATAAATATTCAGAGGTTTCAATGGCAGGCGGTTGGGCACGCGATGGTGCGGTGCAGGATCAGATAGACGATACAATAGCCGACGCGGTGAAGCGCGCGCGGGCCAATATGCCGACCGGAGAAGCCGCAAAATATTGCGTCGAATGCGGCGACGAAATTCCCGAAGCGCGCCGCCGCGCCTTGCCCGGGACAAGGACCTGTGTGGCATGCCAGTCGGCGCGGGATGCAACCCGCGCACATGCCGGCTTCAACCGCCGTGGCAGCAAGGACAGCCAGTTGCGCTAGGCGACGTTCAGCCAGAAACTGTTCGATCATCAGCATTGCGGGAACATCGTCCGCTTTTTTTACAAGCGGCATTGATAATGCAAATGATTATCAATAGAGCATGGGGCCATCAGGAGGCTCTATGATTCTAACACGCAATATTTCGTTACTCATGCTGCTCGGCGCAGCATCCCCCCTTGCAGCGCAGGACCTTGCAGAGGCTGACGCCGAAGGCAGGGAGGACATCATCGTTATCGGACGGGCCGAGCGGCTGTATCGCGTGGAGGAAACGACATCGGGGAAGCTGCCGACCGATCCGCTGGCCTCCAGCCAGTCGATCACCGTCCTGACCGACGATCTTATTCGCGACCAGGGCGCCCGCGACGCGCAGGATCTCTACCGCAATATATCGGGCGTCACGGTGTTCAGCTATGCCGGCGTCACCGCGCGCGGCTTCCGGCAGGAGGAGAATTTCTTCGACGGCCTGCGCGGCGACCCCTATTCCGGTTTTTCGGTGCCGCAGACCTTCAATATCCAGCGGGTGGAATTTCTCAAGGGACCGGCGGGGATGCTCTATGGCCAGTCCGCACCGGGTGGTCTGTTCAACTATATTTCGAAGAAACCTGCCTTCGACACGGCGATCGAAGCGCGCGCTATTGCCGGTACGCGGAGCCGGTTTGGCGGTACCGTGGATGCCACGGGGCCGCTTTCCGAGAAGCTCGCTGGCCGTGTCGCGGTTTTCTACGAGAATAGCGATGATGCCCGCTGGAATGCGGACAATGAGACGCTGATCCTCGACGCCGGTCTGACAACCGATATCGGTATCGGCACGCTGACGCTGCAGGCGACTCGCTATGATATCGATCTAGGCGGCAACCGCCTGCGCGGCGTTCCGACGGACGACGAGGGCAATTTTCTTGCCGACCGGCGCTGGAACCATAATGAGGCGACTGACTTTCTCTGGCTGAAGTCGAATGTCGCGCAAGCGCTGCTGGACATCGAACCGGCTGACAATCTGAAGCTCGATGTCGGGCTGCGCTATATTGATGCGAAGGAAAGCCAGGAATATCATGAGCCTCGCGGGCTGTTCGATTCCGATGGCGACGGCAAGGTCGATGCCAGCATCCGCGAATTCCGCGACCAGTTCCGGACCTATGAAAGCTGGTCCTTTGGCGCCAATGCCATCTGGTCGGCGGACCTCGGGGCCATTAGCAACCGGGTGCTGGCCGGGATGGACTATTATCAGGAAGACGGCTCGCTCAACTATTATCGGGCGCGGGGCAGGGCCAGTGCGACGCCCGGCCTGCCGACTCCGCTGAGTCTCAACAACCCGCAATATGGCGTAACCGATCCGGCCAATTATAACCTGACGCGCATCTATCCCGACGACCGTCCGACCAGCGCCCGCCGCGCCGGCTTCTATCTTCTGGAAGAGGCGACCATCGGGCCGGTGATTGCGGTCGTGGGCGCGCGCTATGATGACTATCGGGACGAATTGCAGGGCCAGTCCTTCGGTGACAATGCCTGGACCTGGCGCGCCGGGCTGACCTGGCGAATCCGGCCGGACCTGTCGCTGTTCGGCCAATATGCGACCAGCTTCGAGCCGCAGGACATCGGCCAGCAGGATGTGCTGGCTGGCGGCCCCTTTTCACCGCTGAAGGGCGATATGATTGAAGGGGGCGTCAAGACCGCGCTGTTCGGCGGGCGGGTACAGTCCAGCCTGTCGGTCTATCAGATCCGGCGCACCAATGTGCTGCAGGCGGATCCTGCCGGTGATCCCGGCGGCGACGGGGTCGATGATTTTATCGCGTTCGGCGAGGTCACCAGCAAGGGCCTTGATCTCGATTTTGCCGCCGACCTTACCCCGGACTGGGTGCTGACCGTGAACTATGGCTATAATGATACCAAGATCACGAAGGACAATGGGGGCAGCGGCTTCGGCCTGAATATCGGTGACCGCTTTCCCAATGCGCCGAAACATCAGCTCGGTTTCTGGACGCGGTACCAGATCAGGCCGGTCGGTCTCGCTTTTGCCCTGGGCGGCGATTATGTCTCGGAACGCCGGTCGATCAGCGACCAGCGAGTGAAACCCTATTTCGTCTTCGACGGGTCGATCATCTATGAAACGGGGCCGTGGAAGGCGATGCTGCGGATCGACAATATTTTCGACAAGACCTACGCGACCTCGGGCTTTATCGACCGGACCGGGCATTTCCCCGGCGAGCCACGGTCCGCGTTCATTGAGGTGACCCGGACATTCTGATGGATGGCAGGCCTCAGGCAGCCCGGCGGCGACCCCGGGTCAAGCCGGCTCGCCTGTGGTGGCTGGTTCACCAGTGGGCCGGGCTGAAGCTTGCGATCCTGCTGACATTCGTCTTTGCGACCGGCACGCTGGCGGTGCTGTCGCACGAGATCGACTGGCTGCTGCAGCCGGGCCTCAGGGTGTCGCCTGCTACGGTGAGCGACGAGCCGCAATGGGAGTTGATTGCCGCCGCTGCCGCGGCGCATCCGGCCAGTGCGGCAATCCGCTCGATGGATGCGCCTGTGGCCAGCGCATTTGCCGCGAATGTTCATATCATCCGCCCCGATGGCAGCCAGGGCTTTCTCTATGCTCATCCCGAAACCGGTGTCATTCAGGGTGTCGGGCCATGGGCGGGGGCGCAGCGGATTTTGCGCAACATGCATCGCCATCTCAACCTGCCGCTGAACATCGGCGTCCCTCTTGTCTCGGTCCTGTCGGTGCTGTTGCTGGCCAGCCTGGTCTCCAGTCTCGTGGTCTATAAGAAATGGTGGCGGGGTTTCTTCAAGCCGGTCCGCTGGCGCGATGCGCGCACCGCCTTGGGGGATATCCACCGTCTCGCCGGACTCTGGTCGCTCTGGTTCGTGGCGCTGATTGCGCTGACCGGCATCTGGTATCTCGCCGAAAGCCTCGGCCTGGATGCGCCGCCCGCGATCAAGGTCAGTGCGGAGCAGGCGATTCCGGACAATGAGGTCGTCGCTCGCTTCCCCGCCAGCCTGGAGGCGGCGCGGGCGGCTTTTCCGGAACTGGCCATCCGGCGGATCGTCTTTCCCGCGACGCCCGGGCAGGCCTTCCGCTTTGAAGGCGACGCCAGGGCCTTGTTGGTCCGCCCGCGAGCCAATGCGGTGTGGACCGATCCGGCAACCGGGGACATTCTCGCCACCAGTCGCGGCGAGCAGCTGTCCGTCCACCAGCGGATTTCGGAAGCAGCCGACCCGCTGCATTTCGGGACCTTTGCGGGTTATGGGAGCAAATTGCCATGGTTCCTGTTTGGCGGTCTGCTGACGATGCTGTGCGCGTCGGGCGTTACCATATTCGCTCTGCGCCTTTCGCTGTCGGCCAGAGAACAGCGGAAGGCTGTGCGCATCGCGTGGATCGGCATGGGGCGATGGAAATGGTTGGCGACCATGCTGGTCGGGCTCGGCCTGATACTGGTATATCCGCTAATCGCTGGGTGACCGGCAGTCCCCCGGGAATCAAGCGGGAAAAGCGTTCTGAATCACCGATTTGACGGAACCGAAAGGCGGCTGGGGTGTTGTTCAGACAACCCCCAACGACTTCCACAGGAGCGCCGCAATCGAACATCTGACCGACAATTTCTGGAATATACGCGGCGATTTCAAGATATCGCATGTCATCAATATCGGCACGCAGATGTCGCTTGTTCGCAAGCCGGACGGATCGTTCATTCTGCTTGATGCCTATGAAATGGACGAGGCGGATCGCGAAGAGCTGATGGCGCTGACCTATGGCGGTTCGCTGATCAAAGCGGTGCTGAACGTCCATCCCTTTCACACCGTCCATTGCGAGTTCATTCACAAGCTCTTGCCCAATGCCCGGCTGATCGGGACCCGGCGTCATCACCAGAAAATGCCGGATTTGGCATGGGATCCGGCGTTGATCGAGGATCAGTCGACGCAGGAGGAGTTTGCCGATATATTTGACTTTTCGGTTCCCGCCGGCGTCGATTTCGTGCCCGAAGACGACAGTGTCCATGTGAGTTCGGTTCTCGTACGCCATCGCGAAAGTCGTATCGTTCATGTTGATGACACGCTGATGTTCATCAACCTGCCGTCGCTGGTCGAAAAATTGCTTCCGGGGCCGAGACTGCGCTTCCATCCGAAACTCGCCGAAGGGCTGGAGAAACGCCCGGGTTCGGCGGACGACTATATCGCCTGGGCAAAAGGCCTCGCCCGGGACTGGGCCGACACGAAGATCGCCTGTGTCGCGCATAACGGCATTTTCCGCCTTTCCGGCGAGACATTTGCCGAGGCCATCGAGGAAGCCCTCGAGCAGGCGTCCGGTACGCTGGACGATCATCGCAAAACATATGGCTGAGCGCACCCCCCGCGCTCGTCCCCTATCAAAACACAAGGATCTAATATGACCGACAAGACCATAGAGACAATCAATCCTCTGACCGAACAGACTCTCAAAACCTATCCCGTCATGTCCGACAAAGAGGCGATGGCGGTTGTCCAGGACAGTCACGACGCCTTTCTCGAATGGCGTCTGAAAAGCCTGGAGGAACGTGCCAGCGTGATTGCGGATATCGCCGATGAACTGCGCAAGTCGAAAGAGGAATTTGCCCAGCTGATGACCGACGAAATGGGCAAGCTGCTCAGCGACGGCCGCGAGGAAATTGAGCTGTGCGCGGGCATCTGTGACTATACCGCAAAACATGGCCCGGAAATGCTGGCGGATGAGGAGCATGATGTTCCGGAAGGCCGCGGCCTCGTTACCTATTCGCCGCTTGGCGTTATCTATGGCATCCAGCCCTGGAACTTCCCCTGCTATCAGGCGATCCGCTATTCGATTTCCAGCCTGATGGTCGGCAATGGCGTATTGCTGAAACATTCCGAAAATTGCACCGGCAGCGGTCTGCTGTTGCGCGATATCTACGAGCGGGCCGGTCTGCCCAAGGGACTGTTCGGCGTGTTGCTGATCAGCCACGACCAGTCAGACAAGATCATCGAACATGACCTGGTGCGCGGCGTGACCCTGACCGGAAGCGACAAGGCAGGGCGCACGGTTGCCCAGAAGGCCGCCTCGGTCTCAAAGAAGACCGTTCTCGAACTGGGTTCGAACGACGCCTATATGGTGTTTGATGACGCGGATATGGAGCTGGCGATCAAGACCTGCGCGCAGGGTCGCCTGTTCAACAACGGTCAGACCTGCGTCAACGCGAAACGGTTCATTGTCACCGAGAAAAATTATGATGCCTTTGTCGAGGGCTATGCCGCTGCGTTCAAGGACGTCGTGATGGGCGATCCCAATGACGAGGACACGCAGCTTGGGCCACTGGTATCGTGCAGCCAGCGCGACCAGATTCATAAGCAGGTGGAGGAAAGCGTGGCCAAGGGCGCAAAGGTCGTTGCCGGCGGCGAGGTGCCCGATCGCACCGGCTGGTTCTATCCGGCGACCGCACTGGTCGATGTTGCGCCGGGGCAGCCGGCCTATGACGACGAGATTTTCGGACCCGTTGCCTCGATCATCAAGGCCAAGGATGACGAGGATGCCATGCGTATCGCCAACGACAGTCGCTATGGCTTGGGTGGCGGTATTTTCAGCAAGGATGTGGACCGCGCCGTGAAAATGGCTTCCACCTATTTCGATACCGGCATGGTCAACATCAACACCTATTCCATTGCATCACCCGACATGCCGTTCGGCGGCGTCAAGGATTCCGGCTATGGCCGCGAACATGGCGAAGTCGGCCTGAAGGAATTCGTCAATGTGAAGGCGATCACGATTGCCGACTGATAGCAGGGAAACGCTCCGCTGCGATGTCGCGGTGATCGGCGCCGGCACCGCGGGTCTCGCCGCCGAGCGGGCAGCCCGCGCCAATGGTGCCAGCACGCTGCTCATCGATCCTGCCTATAACGGGACAACATGTGCGACCGTTGGCTGCATGCCGTCAAAGCTGCTGATCGCCGCTTCGCACGCGGCTCATGCGGCGCGGTCCGCCGGCACCTTCGGTATCACCGTTTCTGCAGTCGGGATCGACGGCAGGGCGGTGATGCAGCGCGTGCGCGACGAGCGTGACCGCTTCGCCCGTCTGACTCGCGAGAGTATCGCCAAAATCCCGGATGATATTCGCCTGCAGGGCAGGGCCAAATTTGTCTCGCCCCATTGTCTGGAGCTGGATGATGGTCGGCGGATCGAGGCGCGCAGCGTCGTGATTGCCACCGGATCGGCGCCCTTCATTCCGGACGAATTTTCCGGTCTGGGAAAGCGTCTGCTGACCAACGAGACCATATTCGAGCTGGAGGATCTGCCGGAGCGTCTGGCGGTCGTCGGCTCCGGCCCGATCGGTCTGGAACTGGCGCAGGCGATGGCGCGACTGGGCGTTGAGGTGACACTGTTCGATCGCGGAGGGCGTCTGGGCGGAATCCGCTGCGACAGGGTGCATGCGGCGCTCAAGGCCATTATCGAAGAGGATCTGGCCCTGAAGCTGGGCGTCGAGCTTGAGACCAGGGCAAAAGATGAATCCATAGAACTGTCCTGGAGCGGCGCGTCATCGGGCAAATCCGAATTTGACTATATTCTCGTTGCGACGGGACGACCGCCCCAGCTCGAGGGCCTTGATCTGTCCGCTGCGAAGCTGGAGCTCGACGATGACGGTGTGCCGCTGCACGACCGCGACAGCATGCAATGCGGCGACAGCGCGATCTTCCTGGCTGGCGATGTCGCGGATGATCAGCCGGTTCTGCACGAAGCCTCTCATGATGGTGCCATTGCCGGACGCAATGCCGTTGCCTTTCCCGCATCGGCACCCGGCCAGCGCTTTGCACCTTTCGCGATTACCTTCACCAGCCCGCCCGTCGTGAGGATCGGGCAGTCGGAGGAGGACGGGGTCATAACCGGCACCGCCGATTACAGCGATCAGGGCCGCGCGCGGGTCGAAGGCGTCAACCAGGGCGTTCTGACGCTCTATGCTGCCGCGCCCGATGGCCGGCTGATCGGGGCAGACCTGTGCACGCCGGCCAGCGAGCATCTGGGGCATATGCTGGCCTGGGCGATCCAGCAGGAGCAGACGGCGACGGAATTGCTGGAAATGCCTTTCTACCACCCGACCATCGAGGAAGGCCTGAAACAGGCGCTGCGCACAATCTGCGCGGCGACGCCGCTCGCCCTGCCCGAAGACCAGGACCGGGGCACGCCCTCCGGCGCATAGCCGGACCCTGAATGTGAAAATAGGGAACCATCCGCTGGATGGTTCCCTATTGAAAAATGGTAGACGCTGAGGGGTTCGAACCCACGACCCGCTGATTAAGAGTCAGCTGCTCTACCAACTGAGCTAAGCGTCCATATGGTATGACAGGCTATATAGGGCCGGATTTTGCAAACGCAACATCTTGCTTGCAATAATCATCCAAAAGCACCGCCGCGCCTCCCAGGATTGCGTTCGATCGACATCAATATGCCGACGCAGATCATGATTGTCATCATCGATGACCCGCCGTGGCTGAGGAAGGGCAGCGGAATGCCGACCACCGGTGCCAGTCCCATCACCATCATCAGATTGATCGCGACATAGAAGAATATGGTCACGGTCAGACCTGCCGCGGTCAGTTTAGAGAAGCGCGTTTTTGCTTTCATCGCCACGCCGAGGCCCCAGCGAAACAGCAGAAAGAAGCAGAACAGCACCAATATGCCGCCCATCAGGCCCCATTCCTCCGCCATGGTGGCAAAGACGAAATCGGTGTGGCCCTCGGGCAGATAGTCGAGATGGCTCTGGGTGCCGTTCATGAAGCCCTTGCCGAACAGGCCGCCGGACCCGATTGCGATCTTCGACTGGCTGATATGATAGCCGGAGCCCAGCGGATCATTTTCCGGGTTGAGGAAGGTGGTCACGCGCCGTTGCTGATATTCTTCCAGCGCAAAGAAATAGGCGAGAGGGGCGATAACCGCGACCACTGCAGCGCCGCCGATGAACAGCCGCAGCGGCAATCCGGCGAGAAAGGCGATGGTCAGCGCACCGGCAACCACGGTGATGGTCGTGCCGAGATCGGGTTGCAGCAGAATCAGCATACAGGGCACCGCGAGCAGGGCAAAGAGCGGCCAGATCGCCCCCCAGGTCCGAAGCTGGCTGGGCGGGAGCAGATCGTAAAAGCGGGCGACGGCAAGGATGATTGCGACCTTCATCAGTTCCGATGGCTGGAGATTGATAAAGCCGAGGTTGAGCCATCGCTGGCTGCCACCACCGACAGCGCCGATCAGTTCGACGCCGAGCAGCATCAGCACCACGATGGCGTAGGCCGGGAAGGCCATGGTTTTCCAGAAGGATTCCTTGAACCGCGAGAGCACGATCGCCATCACCACGAACACCGTGAACCGGAACATGTGCGGGCCGGCCCAGGGGCTCATGCTGCCGCCCGCTGCCGAATAGAGAACGACAAAGCCGAAGCTCGCCAGCACGAACAGCAGCAGGATCGTTTTCCAGGGAAGCTGCGCAATCGGCGCGGGAACGAAATCACTCAATTGCTAATCTCCGGCGCTGGCTTCGGTGGCGGGCGCTTCCGGAGGCGGATTGTCCGCCGCTGCCTTTTCCATATTTCGGGCAGCGCGATAAGCTGCCATTTTTGTGTCCATCCGTTCCTGGATCGTGCCGCCCCAGGATTTTTCGAGATCGGTCAGGACATTCATCGCCTTTTCCCGGTCGTAGAGAAAGGTGATCACATCCCGGGCGACCGGATAGGCGGCGCCGGATCCGCCCCCATGTTCGATCACCACGGCGGCGGCGTAGCGGGGATTGTCAAACGGGGCAAAGCAGATGAACAGGCCGTGGTCGCGATATTTCCAGGGCGCGCTGCGCTTGCCGTTGGAGACGCTGAGGCTGACGACCTGCGCGGTACCGGTCTTGCCTGCCATCAGCACGTCGTCGAGCGGAAGCTTGGCGCGACCGGCTGTGCCGCGACCGTTGACGACTTCGCTCATCGCCGCCCGGACATAGGCGATATGATCGTCGGTGAAGCCCAGCGACGGCGCTGGCTTGCGCTTGCTGTCGGCCAGCATGTGCGGCATCAGCTTGCGGCCGGTTGCGAGCCGGGCCGCCATCACCGCCAGTTGCAGGGGGTTGGCAAGATAATAGCCCTGACCGATCGAACTGTTGACCGTGTCATAGGTCTGCCATTTGCGCTTATATTTTTTCTCCAGCCAGGCCGGGCTTGGCACGGTGCCGTAAAACTGGCTGGAAACGGGCAGGGGAAATTCCTGGCCCATGCCCAGCAGCTTGGCGTAATCGGCCACCTTGGCAAAGCCCACTTCCTGGGCGAAATGGTAAAAATAGCTGTCGCAGCTCTGGTAGATGCCCTTGGCCATGTCGACCTGGCCATGATTGCCCCAGCAGTGGAAAAAGCGGTTGCCGATGCGGCGGCCGCCACCGCATGTGATGCTCTCCGTCGGCTGTATGCCGGCCTCGAGAAAGGCCATCGCGTGCATCGGCTTGACGGTCGAACCGGGCGGATAGAGACCCTTGAGAATCTTGTTGCGCAGCGGGACATGATCGTCTTCGGACAGCATGCCCCATTCGACGGTGCTGATGCCGTCGGAAAAGCTGTTGGGGTCGAAACTGGGCATCGACGCCATGGCGAGTATGTCGCCGCTGTGGGTGTCGAGCACAACCACCGATCCGGACTCCGGACCGAGCCGGCGCGCGGCATATTCCTGCAGATCGATGTCGAGCGTCAGCTGCAGCGGCTTGCCCGGCGTGTCCGGGTGGGTGTTGAGTTCCCGGACAATCTTGCCACGGGCTGTCACCTCGACCCTTTTGGCGCCGGGTTTGCCCTGCAACCGGTCCTCGAACATTTTTTCGAGGCCATCCTTGCCGATCTTGTAGCCCGGGGTGACCAGAATGGGATCGGGGTTTTTCTTGTAATCCTCTGCCGATGCAATGCCGACATAGCCGACCAGATGGCCGACGGCGGGGCCGGTGGGATAATTGCGCGAAAAGCCCAGCCGCGGCGACACGCCGGGCAGGTCGGGCAGGCGGACGCTGACCGCCGCATATTCTTCCCAGTCCAGTCCGGTGGCCACCTGAACGGGTTGAAAACTGGTGGCCTGCGCCAGTTCCTTGTTGATCCGCTCGAGCTCTTCCGAGTCGAGCGACAGCAGTTCGGCGAGCGTGGCAATCGTCTGCTTCTTGTCGCGCAGCCGGTCGGGAATGATATCGACCCGAAAATCGGTCTTGTTGTTGGCAATCGGCTTGCCATTGCGATCGATCAGCCAGCCGCGCCGGGGCGGAACCAGCGTCAGATTGACCCGATTGCTTTCCGACAACAGCTTGTAGCGCTCGTTTTCCGCGACGGAGATATAGGCCATCCGTGCCGCCAGCATCACGCCGACGCCGATCTGCAAACCTCCGATCACGGTCGCGCGGCGCGTGAACGTGATTTCCTGCATCGCGCTGCTGATCGTCTTGGGAGACTTCATGCTGCCACCCGCCAGTTGTCGATGGCCCCGATCAGACGGGCGACAAAGGGATAGAGCAGGACAGACAGCAGGATCTGCGGCGCGAGCAGGTCGAACCGCAACACATTGGATCGGAAATCAACGATAAGCATACCGCCTATTAGCACAAAGATGATGGCCGTGGAGGCGATAAGCCAGTCCTGCCAATAATCCCGCCGCACCGCTTTGCGGTCGAGGGTCTCGAGCAGGATGAAAACGAGGGACCAGAGAAAGGCGGCGCTGCCCAGCGGCTGACCACTGAAGATATCGTCGATCAGGCCGAGAGGGAAACCGGCCCAGACCGCCCAGTAGCCGGGTCGTATCAGGCGCCATGCCAATATCACGAGCAGGCCCATTGGCGGCAGGATGGGATAGTCGGTGATGATCGGCAGCGCCGTGATCATCGAGCCAATGACAACCGTCAGCGGCGGTATCAGCTTGATCCGCAACTGGGAGGGTTGTCGGCCAATCCTGGATTGCCGGGAACGGGGCACTATTCGCCGCTTTCCTGTTCCACGTCTTCGACCGAATCCTTTTCGATCTGCCGGACCGTTTCCGCCTGAAAAATCGGCTGGACGATCGCGTGGCTGACCTTGGCGGGATTGGCCAATACCCGGCCGATGGCACCGCTTTCGGTCTTGCGGATCACGACAGCCACCGGAATGCCCGGACTGTAAAGGCCGCCGCTGCCGGAAGTGATCATCAGGTCGCCGGTCTTGAACGGGTTCGAGCCGATATTGATCGGCTGGATATCGACGGTGCCGTCACCACGACCGGTGGCAAAGGCAGGCAGGCTGTCGCTGGCGCGCTGCACGGGGGTCACGTTCTTGCCATCGGACACCAGCAATACCCGCGCGGTTGTCGGGCCGGTTTCCAATATGCGGCCGACGAGGCCTTCCGGCGAGCGCACCGGCTGACCGGCTTCCAGGCCGCTGTTGCTGCCAACGCCGAGTGTCGCCAGGCGACGGGCGCTGGAGGCGGTCGAACTGATCAGACGCGCCATGGCGATCGAATCGGGCACTTCCTCGTCCAGCTTCAGCAGGTCCTTGAGACGCTCATTTTCCTGTTTCAGGGCGCGGGCTTCCAGGATTTCTGTCCGATACTGTTCCAGCTTCCGCTGCATCGCCGCATTTTTCGATGCCGCGTTGAAATAGGCAGCAATCTCATCGCCCGCACTGCCGGTGGCACCGCCGATTTCGGAAAGCGACTTGCTGATCGGCGCGACGGCTTCCGCACCGATCGTGCGAAGCGCCGAAAATCCCTGGGGATCGATGAAGGAAATGAGCAGCAGCAGCAGTCCCATGACTGCTCCCAAAATGCCCAGTAAATAGCTGGCGAATATGCTGTATTGCGCCCGCTTGGAAAATCCTGGACGCCGATAGTTTGGCGGCGCCATATGGGTTTATCCTTTCGCTTCCAATCGTTGTATCATCCTGTTCTCGAAATCAGGCCGTGGTCAACACGCCCCGGAACATCGGGTCTTCCATCGCGCGGCCAGTGCCGATTGCGACGCAGGCCAGCGGATCTTCTGCGACCGTCACCGGCAGGCCGGTTTCGTCGCTGAGCGCCGAATCGAGACCGGAGATCAGAGCGCCGCCGCCGGTCAGGACGATGCCCTGGTCGACAATATCCGCAGCCAGTTCCGGCGCGGTATTTTCCAGCGCGATGCGGACGCCTTCGATGATCGTACCGATCGGTTCGCTCAGCGCTTCGGCGATCTGGCCCTGGTTGATCGAGATTTCCTTGGGCACGCCGTTTACCAGATCGCGGCCCTTGATATGGATGGTGTGACCGACGCCGTCGGCGGGAGCCTGGGCAACGCCGAAATCTTTCTTGATCCGCTCGGCGGTGGTTTCACCGATCAGCAGATTGTGGTGACGGCGGACATAGGAGACGATGGCTTCATCCATCTTGTCACCACCGGTGCGGACCGAGGTCGTGTAGGCGAGGCCGCGCAGCGAGAGAACGGCCACCTCGGTGGTGCCGCCGCCGACGTCGACAACCATCGAGCCGATCGGCTCGGTAACCGGCATGTCGGCACCGATCGCAGCAGCCATCGGCTCCTCGATCAGGAAAACCTGGCGAGCGCCGGCATTGGAGGCGGCGTCACGAATGGCGCGGCGTTCGACCGAGGTCGAACCGCTGGGCACGCAGATCACGATTTCGGGATAGCTGAACAGCTTGCTCTTGCCGTTCACCTTCTGGATGAAATGCTTGATCATCTGTTCGGCGACATCAATGTCGGCGATGACGCCGTCGCGCAGCGGGCGAATGGCTTCGATGCTGTCGGGTGTCTTGCCCATCATCATCTTCGCGTCATTGCCGACCGCCTTGACCTTCTTCACGCCGTTGATGGTCTCGATCGCCACCACCGAAGGCTCGTTGAGCACGATGCCCTGACCGCGCAAATAGACAACGGTATTCGCGGTGCCGAGGTCGATCGCCAAATCTTGCGAACGGAACTTGAACAGATTTTCAAACATAATTTTGTCCGTAATTTCTAACATTTGCAGACATTGCTGCAACAATTAAACCAAGCGATAAAGAAGCTGAACGGGTCATGAAATTAACCATGGGGACCGCCCAGAAAATCAGGGGTCGCTTGGCAAGGTCGCTTGGGCTAGGAACGGCAATATGTCAATAAGAAGACTTCCAAACAGCCTGATAAATCGGATCGCTGCCGGCGAGGTCGTCGAACGCCCGGCAAGCGCTCTCAAGGAGCTGGTCGAAAATGCGATCGACGCCGGAGCCAGCCAGATCAATATCCGCCTGGAAGAGGGCGGGCTCGATCTCGTCCAGGTCGCCGACAACGGCTCCGGAATGAGCCGCGACGACATTGCCCTGGCGCTGGAACGCCATGCCACCTCGAAGCTGCCGGACGAGGCGATCGAGCTGGTGACGACCATGGGTTTTCGCGGGGAAGCATTGCCGTCGATCGCCAGCGTCGCGCGCCTGACCATCGAAAGCCGGATGGCCGGGGAGGATGGCTGGTCGCGGGTGGTTGATCACGGCGAACTGGTGCAGGAAGGACCGGCGGCAATTCCGCCAGGGACCAAGGTCCGGGTGGAGCAGCTGTTCGCCAAGGTACCGGCACGGCGCAAGTTCCTGCGCACCGCGCGCAGCGAATATGCCGCCTGCACCGACATTGTCCGCCGTCTGGCGATGGCCCGGCCCGATATCGGCTTCACTCTGGAGCATCAGGGGCGCAAGGCGATCGCGGTGCAGGCCGGGGAAACCGGGCCGGAGCGGGTGGCCGCGCTGACCAGCCGCGACCTGCGCGCCAACAGCGTCGGGGTCGACCTGCAGCGGGAAGAGATTCGCCTGACCGGCGTGGCGGGCCTGCCGACCTATAATCGCGGCGTGGCCGATCACCAGTTTCTGTTCGTCAATGGCCGCCCGGTGAAGGACCGGTTGCTCGTCGGTGCCGTGCGCGGCGCCTATGCGGAGATGCTGGCGCGGGACCGGCATCCGGTGGTTGCGCTGTTCATCGACATGCCGCCCGAACTGGTTGATGTGAATGTCCATCCGGCGAAGACCGAAGTGCGCTTTCGCGAGCCGGCAATGATTCGCGGCATGATCGTCAGCGGTCTGCGCAAGGCGCTGGACGAGGGCGGGTTTCGCGCGGTGCAGCGTCCGGCCGAATCGGCGCTGGGCAGATGGCAGAGCGAACCGGTCGCGCCCGATCCGCAGACCAGTATCTTTCGGACGACACCGGGCAGGGCGAATGTTGCGCAGCAACCCTATCCGACCGCGGCCGTCCATGATGATCGCAGCGTGTTTGCGGGCATCGATGCTCATGAGGAGCTGGCGCCGCTGATGGGCAGGGCAGAGGAAGCGGCGGAGCCGGTGCCGGAGGCCAGCCGCTATCCGCTCGGTATCGCCCGCGGACAGGTGGCGAAAACCTATATTGTGGCGGAAGCGGCGGACGGGCTGGTGATTGTCGACCAGCATGCCGCGCACGAGCGGCTTGTGCTGGAACGCATGCGCAAGGCGGTCGAAGGCGGTAGCGTCGCTTCACAGGCTTTGCTGATGGCGGAAGTGGTCGAGCTGGATGAAAATGCCTGCGACCGGCTCGAGGCGCGAGTGGCGGAATTGTCGGACTTCGGACTGGAACTGGAGCGTTTCGGCCCGACCGCGATGCTGGTTCGCGCGACGCCGGCGATGCTTGGCTCCGGCGATGTCCGGGAACTGGTCACCGATCTGGCCGACGAACTGGGTGCCTATGACCAGGCGCTCAGTCTCAAGGAGCGGGTCGATCATGTGGCGTCAACCATGGCCTGTCACGGCTCGGTCCGTGCTGGCCGCGTGCTGAGCGTTGCGGAAATGAATGCCCTGCTCCGCGAGATGGAAGTGACGCCGCACAGCGGCCAGTGCAACCATGGCCGGCCGACCTGGGTGAAGCTGGCGCTCGAAGATGTGGAAAAGCTGTTCGGGCGCAAATGAGTCCTGTTTTTCGGGTCGCTTGTGATCCCGGTCATAGCCTGTCGAGCGGAGGCCATTAGGTCCGGATGGATGGGGAGCGTGCTATGAGATACCGCAAGACAGCCTATATATTCTCTGCGTTGATGGTGGTGAGCGGGATCGCTGCCGACGCGCGCGATACCGAGCAGTCCGACAAGGTTCAGAGCGATCTCACCGGCTATTGGCAACAGGAAGACGGCACGGTCGTCCGTTTCACGCAAGACGGTACCAGCCTCACGTCGCGGCACAGCCAGCGGTCAGCGGACAATGATGAAAATGATATCGATTTCACCGCAACCGTGCACGGCAATCTGGTCTATGGTGCGCATCGCGGCCCCTTTTCCCGCGCGATGCAGAGAAAATGCGCGCTCCAGATCTGGGTCGGCATGGGACTGACTCTCAGCGAGGACGGCAGCAGATTGGAGGGATTCCGCGGCGACCGGACCCTCGATCCGCAAAGCTGCCGTGCAGAAAACAGCGCCCCGGTCACGCTTGTCTATAAACGGATGAGCGATTTCGATCCGATGCCATAAGCCGGGGTTCGGCGACCAGTTCAGGGGACAAGCTGCGCCTCGAACGGTGCGATGCTGCCATCGCTGGCTTCGGGTGTGATGCCAGCGAGCCGTGCCACCAGCGAATAGACATTCACATTGTCAAATATCGGCAACGGACCGCCCGCGGCGATACCGGGGCCGCTCGCCAGGAAAAAGGCTCGCATATCCGGATCGCGCTGATCATAGCCATGGCCGCCACCAGTGCCGGTCATCCATTCCGGCGCGTCCTGATAGACCACCCAGCCGATCTCCGGCAGGCAGAGAATCGAAGGCACGCGGGGATTTGTGCCATAAGCGTATTCTGCCGGAATATTCTCGCGGGCCCAGCATTGCATATGTTCGTGCGGCTGCAGAAAGGCGGCGCGGACGGCATCGGCATTGCCCTCGAGCGGCTCGATTCCCGCATAATTGCCTTCCTCCACCAGATGATATTGGTCGCGCGGCATGATCTGGTCGAGATGGATGATCCGCTCCGGCGAAGTTTCGGTCATGCCATGGTCCGACACGATCACGAAATTGGCCGGCTGTCCCAGATGGTCGAGCTGCTGTTGCAGGCGCCCGATTTCGCTATCGACCTCGGCAATTGCCGAGTGCAGCTTTTCGCTCGGCGCGGGGCCATAATAATGACCGGCCATATCGACGGTGTCGAAATAGAGAGTTATGATTTTGGGACGGATGTCCGCAGGCCGCCGCATCCAGTCGACCACGGCGTTGATGCGGCGGTCATTGGACAGGTCCTGGCTGAACGGCCACCAGTCGGCCGGCCGAATACCGTCGATCGGCACTTCCGAACCGGGCCAGAACATGGTGGCGGACCGGATTCCCTGCTTTTCGGCAGTGACCCAGATCGGCTCCGCCTCGCTCCACCAGAACGGGTCCTTGGTCGCCATTTTGAATATTTCGCCTGGCCGGGCCGCATCTTCCATCGTGTTGCCGACAATGCCGTGATGGTCCGGAGTCTTGCCGGTCACCAGGGTCCAGTGATTGGGAAAGGTCTTGCTGGGGAAGGATGGGCGCATCGGACCATAGATGCCGGTCGCCGCCAGTGCCTTCAGATTGGGGGTGATCCCCCGATCCAGATAGTCGGGGCGGAAGCCGTCGATCGAGATCAGGATCGTGACCGGATCGCGGTTTTCTGCCTTTTCGCTGACCGACTCATTCTGTTCCGGCGTGGTTGCGGCCAGCGCGGGCGCGGCGGTCAGCAGAAAACTGGTGAACAGCAGTGCAAATAGCGAACGAATCATGTCGGTTCTCCCGGAGGCCTGTCGTCTAGCGGAGCAATGTGACAGTTCAGACATTGAACTTGAAATTGAAGATATCGCCGTCCTTGGCGACATATTCCTTGCCTTCCTGGCGCAGTTTTCCAGCGTCGCGCGCGGCACTTTCACCGCCCAGGGCGACATAGTCGTCAAAGGCGATGGTTTCGGCGCGAATGAAGCCGCGCTCGAAGTCGCTGTGGATTTCACCGGCGGCCTCGGGAGCCTTGGCACCCTTGTGCACGGTCCATGCGCGCGCTTCCTTGGGACCGACGGTAAAGAAGGTCTGCAGGTCGAGCAGCTGGTAACCGGCCCGGATCACCCGAGCGAGACCGGATTCCTCGAGCCCCAGTTCGGCGAGAAATTCGGCCCGGTCTTCCGGCTCCATCTCGACCAGTTCGGATTCGATCGCGGCCGAGACGATTACCGCTTCCGCGCCTTCGGCCTTGGCCTTTTCGAACACCGCATCGCTCAGGGCGTTGCCTTTTGCCGCATCTGCCTCGCTGACGTTGCAGACATAGAGCACGGGCTTGGCGGTCAGCAGCTGCGACTGGTCGAAGATCCGCTGTTCTTCCTCGTCGCCGGGTTCGGTCAGCCGCGCCGGCTTGCCCTCGCGGAGCAGTTCCAGCGCCTGGCCAAGCACATTGGCCGCAATCTTCGCTTCCTTGTCGCCGCTATTCGCCTTTTTCTGAAAAGCGGGCACGCGTTTTTCCAGACTTTCGAGATCGGACAGCAGCAATTCGGTCTCGACCACTTCGGCGTCGGAAATCGGATCGATCTTGTTCGCGACATGCTGGATATCGTCATCCTCGAAACAGCGCAGGACATGGACGACCGCGTCGACCTCGCGGATATTGCCGAGGAACTGGTTGCCGAGACCTTCGCCCTTGGACGCGCCCTTGACCAGTCCGGCGATGTCGACAAAGGCCAGCTGCGTTTCGATGATCTTGGCGCTGCCGGCAATTTTCGCGATCTGGTCGAGCCGCGGATCGGGCACCGCAACCTGGCCGACATTGGGCTCGATCGTGCAGAACGGATAGTTCGCCGCCTGCGCCGCCTGCGTTTCGGTCAGCGCATTGAACAAGGTTGATTTTCCGACGTTGGGCAGGCCAACGATACCGCATTTGAAACCCATGTGAAAACTCCGTCATGCTGAATCTGATCCGGCATTCCGTGCCAAATCGTTCAAAAGTTGCGCATATACGCTCTGGACCCCGAATCAAGTTCGGGGTGGTGATTATTGTTTGAAACTCTAAGCCTATTCCTGCATCCGCATCGCATATTCGCTCATGAAACGCGCATCGTCGCCCTTGGCCAGCCAGTCGGCTTCGGAGGCGATCACGCCAAGCATATCGGAAAGATCATCGATTTCCGCCTTGGCGAAATTGCCCAGCACATGGCCGGTCACCCGCGCCTTGTGGCCCGGGTGGCCGATGCCGATACGAATCCGGCGGAATTCCGGGCCGATATGGGCGATCATCGAGCGGATGCCATTGTGGCCGGCCGCGCCGCCGCCGCGCTTGACCTTGACCCGGAACGGTTCGAGATCGAGCTCGTCGTAGAAGACGGTGACGTCTTCCGGCTGCAGCTTGTAGAAATCCATCGCCGCGCGCACGCTGGTGCCGCTTTCGTTCATGAACGTGGCCGGTTTCAGCAGCACCAGCTTTTCGCCGCCCAGCCGCGCTTCCATGGTCCAGCCCTTGAACTTCTGCTTCGGTGCCGGAAAGCCGTGCACCTGCTCGAGCGCGTCGATCACCATGAAGCCGACATTGTGCCGGTGCAGCGCATATTGCGCGCCCGGATTGCCAAGGCCGACCCATAGTTGCATTTTCTAACGCTCTTCCCGCTCGTATCGAGCTTGTGACAGAAAAAAACCGTCCATGCTTTGACAGACCAGCATGGACGGTTTTTGTTATATTGTTTGATCGATAAAGGTCTAGCTGTCTTCGCCCTCGACCGTATCGGCATTCTGTTCGGTGACTTCGGTTTCTTCCACGTCGTCATCTTCGCTTGCGTCGTCGGACGACTTGAGAGCGGACGGTGCGGTCACGCCGGCGATGGTGAAGTCACGATCGGTGATCGCGCTTTCCGAGCCTTCGGGCAGGGTGATGTGCGAAATATGGATCGAGTCGCCGATTTCGAGACCGGTCACGTCGATTTCGATCTGGTCCGGGATATGATCCGCGTCGCACATCAGGTCGAGTTCGTGACGGACAACGTTCATCACGCCGCCACGTTTCAGGCCTGGCGAAGCTTCCTCGTTGATGAAGACGACAGGGATATTGACCTGGACCTTCGCGCCCTTGGCAAGGCGGAAGAAGTCAACATGAAGCGGCCGGTCGGTGACCGGATCAAAAGCAACATCCTTTGGCAGTGTCCGGGTCTTGACGCCGTTGACATCAACCTCGACCAGCGAGTTCATGAAATGGCCGGTGCCGAGCAGCTTGTTCAGCGCGCGGGCCTCGACGTGGATCGCCTGGGCTTCTTTCTTGTCGCCGTAGATAACGGCGGGGACACGGCCTTCGCGACGCAGTGCACGGGAGGCTCCCTTGCCAGCCCGTTCGCGAGGCTCTGCTGCAATAGACAGCTGATCACTCATAATGTTGCTCCAAAAATAAGGTTTTGTTAGATTTCCGCCACGCCTCCAGGGTGCTCATGGCCGGAAAGAGGGCGCTATAAGGTCGGACCTTCGCAAAAGCAAGGGATTTGCGGCCAATATTCGACCTAGCGGAAAAATCCGATCTGGGAGCTGGTCGCCAGCAATATGCCGCTTTTCGACCAGATCTCGACGCGCCCGTCGGTGGCGCTGTTGCGGACGGTGGCACCGGTCACCCGCAACATCATGAAATCGCTGCCTGCCTCCGCCAGATCTTCATCGCTGGCGTAGATATAGGTGGCCATGGCGACGGTCGAGCCCGGACGGAATTGTTCGGTAACAAAAAAGGTTCGCGGCATCGGCGTGTCGAGGATCGAGAACAGGCTGACCCGGTCGACCGGGCGGCCGTCCGCTTCCCGGATCCAGACGATCGCTTCCGGGGAGTCGTTGACGGCAAAGGGCATGCCCTTGGCAATCCGCTGGTCATAATGCGACACCCATTTCGGTGCCATCGGATTGACCGAGGGCAGGGGAATCGAATCCTCCGGCGTCTTGATCGCCGGCATCTCCGCCTGATAGTCGATATCCGTCGGACGGCGGGTGCTGGTCACGATATCGGCGGCGTTGCTCATCGTGCCATTTTGGGACAGCTCGACTCGCCAGAACTGGGTCGACGATCCCGCCCGCAGCAGGCGGACCGAGAGCGTGACCTCACCCGGTCCCACTCCGGTCATGTAGAGAATCTGCTGCGAGACCAGCGGACCGCGGCATTCGGGATGGAGTTCCACCGCCCGCGCTGCAATCGCTGCGACCCATCCGCCAAAGGCCATGCCGGTCGGATTGCGATATACATCGCTCGCCTCGATCGTGAACTGCCCGTCTTCCTGCGCGATCAGCGCGGTTTCGCGATCAAATATGAATGTCATGAATGGCCCTGTTACTGAATTTTTTCGACTTTATAGCCGCGTTTGGCAAGCATGTCCTGAACCGCATCGGCGCCGGCAAGATGGGCGGCACCAACCGCGACAAAGGATGTTCCCGGCTTTTGCAGCCGCTTGTCGAGCTGCTCTGCCCAGTCCTGGTTGCGGATTACCAGCAGATATTCACGGGTCTTCGGATCGATCAATATCCCGGTATCCGTCAGTGTCACAATCTGGTCGAGATCGCCGGTCATCCAGGCATTGAACAATTGCTCAAAGGCTTGCCGGGAATCGCTCGATTCCTCGATCACGCTGGTCAGCATCTTGCGCTGCTGCGCTTCCGGCAGCCGGTCGAAATAGCCCAATTGACTCTCGATGGTTTCCAGCGCGTCGATCGGCTTGCCAGACTCGGCAAACTGGGCCGTGAGTTTCTTTTCGACGCCGCCGCTGGAATCAAGCCCGAGGCCTCGGGTCTGGGCGGAGGCCAGCGACAGTGCCGCGGCCCAGGTTTCCATGCGGTTGAGCGAGCGTTCGGGAACATTCGTGGCATCGATGATCCGTTCGAGGTCGTCGCGCAGCGCCGGTTCGACGCGCGCGTCGAGCTTTTCCTGTCCGGGAGAAATCGCCAGCCGGGAAAATATTTTGCCGGCGTTTTTCGTGTCATCGAGCCCGAGCACTTCGATCACCAGCCGGTCCGAATCGGCGATCGCCGCCTCCAGCACCGGCGTGCGCCACTGGACATCGTCGGGCAGGATATGGATCGTGCCGAACATATAGGCGGTGCCGACCTGCCCGGGCCTGGTGCCAGTGACCTTCCACAGCGCCGGCGTTCCCGTCTTCACCGTGTTCAGGGTCACAGGATCGGGTGCGTTGTTGCACGCGCCGAGCAGCAGCGCCGCGAGAAGGGACAGGAGAGAGAGTGTGATTCGCATGCAACCTATTTGGCGTCATTGCAGCGAAATGAAAGCCCGGGGTTAAGAAAAATCAATATTCAATCCGTTGGGCGACCAGCCCCTTTTTCGCCAACACCGCCTGCAGGCTGCTGTCTCCGGCAAGATGACCCGCCCCGACCGCCATGAACACCGTCCCGGGCTGCGCCATCCGCTGTTCCACCCATTCGGCCCAGCTTTTGTTGCGATTGACGAGCAGCGTGTCGTAAATGATCTTGTCTTCGAGGCCCGCATTCATCAGCTCGCCCAGTTGCTCGACATGGGCATTGGCCCATTCGATGACCATCTGTTCCATACCGTCGGCGGCTTCGTCGATCGTGTCGATGGTAAAATTGAGAAAGCGGATCTGGACGTCCTCCGGCAGATTGTCGAAAAATCCCAGCTGTTGCTCGGGCGTTTCGAGACCGGTGATCTGCATCGACCGTGCCTTTGCCTGGGCCTGCAGTTCGTCGTCTGCGCCCTGATCGGAGGCATAGCCGTTGCGCATCAGCGGGATCAGCGAAATATTGACGCTGGCAAACCACGGGTCGAGCGGGTCGAACGAGGCGACCGGCAGATTCAGCCGGGCAAGCGCCGCTTCATATTTGGTCCGGTCCGCCGCGGTCAGCTTGTCCCGCAGCGAGATACCGGTCTTGTCGATCGCCATGTCGCCGATCACCTTGGCCATGGCTGCGGGATCAGGCTTGATCATTTCGACGACCAGTTCATCGGATGCCTCGAAACTGTCCTTCACTGCCTCGTCGAACCAGGTCATGCCGGGCTTCAGGATATGGACCGTGCCGAACAGATAGATGGTCGTATCCTCGTCCCTGATCACCCAGAGAGCGGGATCGGCATCATCGGGCATTGTTGCTGGCATCGGAGCCGGGGCGGGCACGGCATTGCTGCCCGCACTGGCGCTTTCATCGCCGCTGGACGGACAGGCGGTAAGCGACAGATAGAGCGGAAGGAGAAGGGCGATGAGAAGCCAGTTACGCGGCATGAAAAATTGCTCCGAGTGAAGGACAGGCGCGCTTCATTGAACAAATGGCGGCAAATGCCCAGCAAATTTTGACCGATGGTCCGGCGGCACTGGTGGCGGCCCGAGAAATCTGTTAACCGGGTGATTAAATCAAGGAGTTTCCCGATGAGCACCATTCACGCCCGCACCTGCCATATCTGCGAAGCCAATTGCGGCGTATTGATCGAGGTGGAGGGGCGCGAGATTCTTTCGATCCGGGGCAATCCTGACCATGTACTGAGCCGCGGCCATATCTGTCCCAAGGCAACCGCGATCGCCGATCTGCAGGATGATCCCGACCGCCTGCACAAGCCGGTCAAGAAGGTGGACGGCCAGTGGCAGGAAATCGGCTGGCAGCAGGCTTTCTCGGAAATCGCCGCGCGGCTGCTCGATCTCAAGGGGCAGGGCGCCAAACCGGCCATGTATATGGGCAATCCGAGCGCGCATGATTATGGCATCTCCACGCAGATCGGCCAGCTGCGCCGCGCCATCGGCCTGAAAAACATCTATTCCGCCTCCACCCTCGACCAGATCCCGCACCATGTCGTGCAATATCATATGTATGGCCATGTCAGCCTTGCCGCTGTGCCCGATATCGACCGCTGCCAGTATCTGGTGATCATCGGCGGCAATCCCGCTGCCTCCAACGGCAGCATCTGGACCGTGCCCGATTTCAAGAAAAGGGTGAAGGAAATGCAGGCCCGCGACGGCAAGCTGGTCGTCGTCGACCCGCGGCGGACGGAGACCGCCAAGCTGGCCGATGCGCATCATTTCGTGAAACCAGGGACCGATACGGCGCTGCTGATCGGCCTGTTGAAGAGCATTTTCGACGCCGGACTGGCCGACACGTCGCGGCTCGATGCGATGCTCGACGACAGCTGGAACGCCATCGAGCCGGCGCTTGCGGGATTCGATATGGAACAACTGGCCGCCCATTGCGGGATTTCGGTCGAGACCATGCAGGCCATGGCGGCCGAGCTGGCCGCTGACCAGCCCGCTGCCCTCTATGGTCGGATGGGCGTCTCGGTCTGTGAATATGGCACGCTCAACCAGTGGCTGATCCAGGTGATCAATATCGCCGCGGGCAATCTCGACCGGGTTGGTGGCACGATGGTGCCGGAACCGGCGCTCGACACCATCCATCTGGTCGGCCGCGGATCGGTGCGCACCGCCGATACGGTGAGAGGCCCGATGCCCTCGGTGATGAGCGAACTGCCGATGGTCACCTTTGCCGACGAGATGCTGCGCGAGAAGGGCGACAAGGAGCGCATCCGCTCGCTGTTTGTCGTTACCGGCAATCCGGTGCTGTCGTCACCCGATGGCGCTAAGCTCGACCGGGCGCTGGAGCAGCTCGACCTGATGGTCTCCTTCGACATGTATGTCACCGAAACCAGCCGCCACGCCGATTATATCCTGCCGCCCTGCGGACCGCTGGAAAAGGATCATTATCCCTTCTTCTTCGGGCCGCTGGCGATCCGCAACTATGCCAGCTATTCGCCGGCGATCTTCGACCTGCAGGATGGCGAGAAGACCGACTGGGAAATCATCGCCGAACTGGCCCGCGAAATGCTGGCGCAGCAGGGCGAGGATGTCCCCAATATCCGCGAACCGCGCGATGTACTGGACGGCATGCTGCAAAGCTCGCCCGCCGGGCTGACCCTGGCCGAGGTGGAAGCCGAACCCAATGGCATTGATCTGGGGCCGCTGCGGCCCTGCATGGCCGAGCGGCTGCGCACCGAGGACAAGCGGATCCACTGCGCCCATCCCGATTTTCTCGCCGAATTGCAGCGCTTTGCCGCTTCGCTGGCCGACGAGCGGCCCGACACGCTGCGCCTGATCGGCCGCCGCCATGTCCGGCAGAACAACAGCTGGCTGCACAACAGCCCGCGACTGCTCAAGGGGCCGGACCGCTGCACGCTGATGATCCACCCTGATGACGCCAGCGCGCGCGGTCTGGTGGATGGCGGCATGGCGTCAGTCACGAGCCGCGTGAACTGCGTCGAAATCCCTGTCGAGGTCAGCGCTGACGTCATGCCCGGCGTGGTGTCCATTCCGCACGGTTTCGGCCATGGACGCAAAGGCGTCGGCCTGTCGGTGGCTCGCGAAAAACCGGGGGTTTCGCTCAATGATCTCACCGATACCCAGGCCTTTGATCCTTTGTCGGGCAATGCCGTGCTGAACGCGGTGCCGGTCACGGTGGCAAGGGTTGAGGAGCTGGTGGCGGCGGAATGATCCTGCGTTTCGCGCGATGTGCTCCGCACTTGATGCGGAGCCCTGCATGGCGGTCACCTCTTCGCCGCCAGAGCTCCGCATCAAGTGCGGAGCACAACCCTTCTCGCAATTGAAGCCAATCCTCCCTTGACCCTCGTGCCCGCCTTCGCCAAAGCAGCGCGTAAATATTGCCTTCGCGTAGAAAGCCCGCAAATTGACCGACAAGAAGCCGCTCAGCTTCCAGCAGATCATCCTGAAACTCCATGAATATTGGGGGAATCAGGGTTGTGCGATCCTGCAGCCCTATGACATGGAGATGGGGGCAGGGACGTTCCACACCGCCACCACCCTGCGCGCGCTTGGTCCCGATCCGTGGAAAGCCGCCTTTGCCCAGCCCTGCCGCCGCCCAACCGATGGCCGCTATGGCGAAAATCCCAACCGCTTGCAGCATTATTATCAATATCAGGTGATCCTGAAACCCTCGCCGCCGGATATCCAGCAGCTCTATCTCGACAGCCTGGCCGCGATCGGCATCGATCCGATGCTGCACGATATCCGCTTTGTCGAGGATGACTGGGAAAGCCCGACGCTCGGCGCCTGGGGGCTCGGCTGGGAAGTCTGGTGCGACGGCATGGAGGTGACGCAGTTCACCTATTTCCAGCAGATGGGCGGTTTCGACTGCAAGCCGGTGTCCGGCGAACTGACCTATGGCCTCGAACGGCTGGCCATGTACATCCAGGGCGTCGATAGTATCTATGATCTGGATTATAACGGTGCCGGAATGACTTACGGCGATATCTTCCTGGATAATGAGAAGCAGATGTCGGAGTGGAATTTCGAAGTCGCCAATACCGAGACCCTGGTCGACCTGTTCAACAAGGCGGCGGCCGAATGCGAAAACTGCCTCGAGAAAAAGCTGCCGATCCCTGCCTATGAGCAGGCGATCAAGGCGAGCCATATGTTCAACCTCTTACAGGCGCGCGGCGTGATTTCGGTCCAGGAACGCGCCAGCTACATGGGCCGCGTCCGCGACCTCGCCAAGGGCAGCTGCGAGGCGCATATGGTGAAGAACGGATGGGCGGCGTGATGGGAGTTTACGCATTTCTTTCCTCCCTGTTGCGCAGCAATGGGGAGGTGGCAGCCGGAACGGCTGACGGAGGGGCCCCTCCACCACGCTGCGCGCGGTCCCCCTCCCCGTGCTCCGCACAGGGAGGAAAAAGATGACCGATTTCCTCCTCGAACTGCTCTCCGAAGAAATCCCGGCCCGCATGCAGGCGAAGGCCCGCGCCGATCTCGAACGGCTGTTCACCGCACAGCTGGCCGAAGCCGGCCTGAAAGCCGGCGCAATCACCATATATTCGACGCCAAGACGGCTGGCGCTCATTGCCAAAGACCTGCCAGCCGAGACCGAAGCAGTCAGCGAGGAAGCCAAGGGCCCGCCGGAAGGCGCGCCCGACCAGGCGGTCGAGGGCTTCTGCCGCAAGAATGGCGTCACTCGCGACCAGCTGGAAGTGCGCGATATCAAGGGGCGACCCACGTATTTCGCCGTGATCAACAAGCCGGGGCGAGCGACACGCGATGTCCTGGCCGAAGCCATCCCGGCGATCATTCGCGCCTTTCCCTGGCCGAAATCGATGCGCTGGGGCGCGGCAAGCGCCTCGACCGAAAGCCTGCGCTGGGTGCGGCCGCTGAGCGGCATTGTCGCGATCCTCGGCGATGATCTCGTGGAATGCGAAATTGACGGCATAGAGTCGGGCTACGAGACGGTCGGCCACCGCTTTCATCACTCCGTTCGCCCTGAGCCTGTCGAAGGGCAGCCGGCGAAAGGTGCTTCGACAAGCTCAGCACGAACGGAAATTGGAAGGATCACCATCGGCAACGCCGCCGATTACGCCGAAAAACTCCGCGCCTGCCATGTCATCGTCGATCATGAGGAACGCCAGAATATCATCCGCGACGGTGCTGCCAGGGCGGCTTCTGACGCCGGTCTGCAACTGGTCGAGGACGAGGGCTTGGTGATCGAGAATGCCGGCCTCACCGAATGGCCGGTGCCGCTGCTCGGCTCGTTCGATCCGGCCTTTCTGGAAGTGCCGGAAGAGGTGATCCAGCTGACGGCGCGGGTGAACCAGAAATATTTTATCTGCCGTACCCCCCTCCCGCGTGCGGGAGGGGCCGGGGGTGGGCCTGAGGACGCAGGCAATCCCACCCCTAACCCCTCCCGCAAGCGGGAGGGGGACTTGGCCCCGAATTTCGTCTGCACGGCCAATATCGACGCCAGCGATGGCGGCGCAGCAATCATCGCGGGGAACGAAAAAGTCCTCGCCGCGCGGCTCTCCGACGCGAAATTCTTCTGGGAACTTGACCAGAAGACCAAGTTGGAGGATCATGCAAAGAAATTGGGCAACATCGTGTTCCACGAGAAATTGGGAACGGTTGCCGACAAGGTAGAGCGTGTGGCCAAGCTGGCTGAGTGGTTGGCGTCTTTAGAAGGGACTGGGTTACTCCGTGCCAACCCGGAACAGACCGAGCAGGCCGCACGTCTCTGCAAAGCCGATCTCGTCACCGAAATGGTCGGCGAGTTCCCCGAGCTGCAAGGCTTAATGGGCGGTTATTATGCAGAGAAACAAGGACTTCCGGTAGAAGTCTCACACGCGATCAGAGATCATTACAAGCCGGTCGGGCAGGGCGATGAAGTGCCCACCGATCCGGTGACGGTGTGGGTGAGTCTGGCGGATAAGCTGGATACGCTGGCGGTCTTCTTCTCTGCGGAGATGCTACCCACAGGTTCAAAAGACCCGTTTGCGCTCCGTCGCGCTGCGTTGTCTGCGATTAATTTAATTGTTAAAAACAACCTACGTTTTAGCTTGCTACAAGCAATTGCGCGTCCGATCGCTGATATAATCGCAAAGAAAACAACAAGTGATGCTTCTATTGCGATGAAGCAGTATCTTGCGGTTGAGGAGCGAGTGAAGACCAGCGGAGATATTAACTTTGATGAAATTGATAAGGAAATTGCGAAATCCACAATAGCTCCAGAAGCGATTGAACTCGACTTTTTAGAGCCGTTGCGAACTGCATTTGGACTGCTTCTTCCGTTCTTCGCCGACCGGCTGAAGGTCCAACAACGCGAAGCAGGCGTCCGTCATGATCTGATCGATGCGGTGTTCGCGCTCGGCGGCGAGGATGATCTGGTGCGCCTGCTCGCCCGGGTGAAGGCGCTGCAGGCCTTTGTCGAGACGCCGGACGGGGAGAATCTGCTCGCCGGCTACAAGCGGGCTTCGAATATCCTGAAGAAGGAAGGCGGTACCAGTGCCCCTGCGGAGGCAGGGGTCCATCTCCCGACCTCTGATCCTGACGCTCCGGTCCGTGATGGACCCCTGCCTGCGCAGGGGAACAAAACCCTTTCCTACACCCCCGAAACAGCCGAAAAGGCCCTGATCGACGCGCTCGACGCCGCCCAGCCGCAGGTCACCGCTGCGATCGAGGCGGAACAGTTCGAAACCGCAATGACCGCGCTCGCTGCGCTGCGCGGGCCGATCGACCAGTTTTTCGAGGATGTGACCGTGAACGACGAGGACGAAAGCAAGCGCGAAGCCAGGCTGGCCCTGCTCGCGCGCTTTCGCGATGCCGTCCATCAGGTGGCTGATTTTTCGAAGATCGAGGGCTAGAAGAGTTTTGATTCATAACAATGCAAAGTTTGTAAAGTTCGGCAGCGAGATGTTTGCGGCAAAGGACTGAACGAAAAAGCCCCTCCTCTTCAGAGGAGGGGGTGGGGTGGTGTCTATCCTCACCCACAAATTCGGAGGCCGGGATCGCGCCGGCCTCCTCCTAAACCACCCCTTGTCGCTCCTTTAAAGGGAGCGGCGGGACAGTGATGAGGCAAATGAATGACCCAATATGTATATCGTTTCGGTGGCGGCATGGATGCGGACGGTGCGCCGTCTGACAAGACCGAGGCTCGCAACCTGCTCGGCGGCAAGGGAGCCAATCTTGCCGAAATGGCCAATATCGGGCTGCCAGTGCCTCCCGGCTTCACCATCTCCACCGAAATGTGCACCCGCTATTATGCCGAGGGCGGCCAATATCCCGACAGCGTCCGCGACGAAGTCGCTCAGGGCGTCGCTCATATCGAGTCGGTGACCGGCAAGAAATTCGGCGATCCCGCCGATCCGCTGCTGGTTTCGGTCCGCTCCGGTGCCCGCGCCTCGATGCCGGGCATGATGGACACGGTGCTCAATCTCGGCCTGAACGACGAAACCGTGGAAGGTCTGGCCAGGACCTCCGGCGACGAGCGTTTCGCCTGGGACAGCTATCGCCGGTTCATCCAGATGTATTCCGACGTGGTGCTCGAACTGGACCATGATGCGTTCGAAGAGGCGCTGGAAATTATCAAGGAAGACAATGGCTTCTTCACCGATACCGAGATGGAGTCTCAGCATTGGAGGGCGCTGGTCAGCGAATATAAGGATCTGGTCGTAAAACTCTGGGGCAAGCCGTTCCCGCAGGACGTCAACGACCAGCTGTGGGGCGCCGTCAGCGCCGTGTTCGGCAGCTGGCAGGCGGAGCGGGCCAAGGTCTACCGCCGGCTCAACGATATTCCTTCCGAATGGGGCACAGCGGTCAATGTCCAAGCGATGGTCTTCGGCAATATGGGCGAAACCAGCGCCACCGGCGTTGCCTTCACCCGCAATCCGTCGACCGGCGAGAGCCTCTATTATGGCGAATGGCTGATCAACGCCCAGGGCGAGGATGTTGTCGCCGGCATCCGCACGCCGCAATATCTTAGCAAAGCCGCCCGCGAGGAGGCCAATGCCAAGCCGCTGTCGATGGAAGAGGCGATGCCGGAAACCTACAAGGAACTGGCCGCTGTCTTCGACCTGCTCGAACGCCATTATCGCGACATGCAGGATATCGAATTTACCGTGGAACGCGGCAAATTGTGGATGCTGCAGACCCGCAACGGCAAGCGCACCGCCAAGGCGGCGCTGAAGATCGCCGTGGATATGGCCCATGACGGGCTGATCAGCGAGGAAGAGGCGGTGCTGCGAGTCGATCCGATGGCGCTCGACCAGCTGCTCCACCCGACGCTCGATCCCGAAGCCAAGCGCGATGTGCTGACCACTGGTCTGCCGGCGTCTCCCGGTGCGGCCAGCGGCCTGATCGTGTTTGACAGCGACACCGCCGAGCGGCGCACCGAGATGGGCGATGACGTCATCCTGGTCCGGGTCGAGACCTCGCCCGAGGATATTCACGGGATGCATGCCGCCAAGGGCATATTGACGGCGCGTGGCGGCATGACGTCACACGCCGCCGTGGTTGCCCGGGGCATGGGAAGGCCGTGTGTTTCCGGGGCCGGTACCATCTCGATCAACAATGAAACCAAGGTGATGAAGGTCGGCGACCGCGAGCTCAGGGAAGGCGATATGCTGACCATCGACGGCAGTAACGGCCAGGTCATGGTCGGCCGCGTCGCGACGATCCAGCCCGAACTGGTCGGCGATTTCGGCGTGCTGATGGTCTGGGCCGACAAGGTCCGCCGTCTTGGCGTCCGCACCAATGCGGAAACCCCGCTCGACTGCCAGGTGGCGCGCGATTTCGGCGCCGAGGGTATCGGCCTGTGCCGTACCGAACATATGTTCTTCGACAGCTCCCGGATTACCGCGGTGCGCCAGATGATCCTGGCTCCCGACGAGAAGGGCCGGCGCACGGCGCTGGCGAAGCTGCTGCCCGAACAGCGCGACGATTTCCGCCAGATATTCGAGGTCATGGTCGGCCTGCCGGTAACCATCCGGCTGCTCGACCCGCCGCTGCACGAATTCCTGCCGCACCACCAGTCGGAGTTCGAGGAAGTGGCGAAAGCCGCCGACGTCGGCGTCGAAACGCTGAAACAGCGGGCCAATGAACTGCACGAGTTCAACCCGATGCTCGGCCATCGCGGTTGCCGTCTTGGCGTCACTTATCCCGAAATCTACGAAATGCAGGCCCGCGCGATTTTCGAGGCGGCCTGCGAAGTGGCGGAAAAGAGCGGCGAGGCACCGATTCCCGAAGTGATGATCCCGCTGGTCGCGACGGCACGCGAACTGGAGCTGATGAAGGATGTCGTCGATCGGATGGCGAAGGAAGTGTTCGCCGAAAAGGGCCGCGAGATCGAATATCTCGTCGGCACCATGATCGAGCTGCCGCGCGCCGCGCTGATGGCCGGCGAGATCGCGGAACATGGCGAGTTTTTCAGCTTCGGTACCAATGACCTGACCCAGACCACGCTCGGCGTCTCGCGGGACGATGCCGGACGGTTCCTGACCCAATATGTCGACAAGGGCATTTTCCCGCGCGATCCGTTTGTCAGCCTCGATATCGAGGGCGTCGGCCAGCTGATCGAAATCGCGGCCGAACGGGGCAGGGCGGCCCGGCCCGGCATCAAGCTCGGCATTTGCGGCGAGCATGGCGGCGATCCGGCCTCGATCGCCTTCTGCGAGAAAACCGGCCTCGATTATGTCAGCGCCTCGCCCTATCGCGTGCCCATCGCGCGTCTGGCGGCGGCGCAGGCGGCGTTGTCCAAAGCCGACTGAAGTGGTGGGGTTTCGCATCCGGCTTGCGCGGCAAGAAGATGTCAGCGAAATGGAAGCCATCATTCGCGCGGCTTATAGCGACTATATTCCGTTGCTTGGCCGCAAGCCGCAGCCAATGACGGATGACTATGCCGAATTGGTTGCCAGTCAGCATGCCTATGTCTTGTGCAAAAACCGAGTAATTCTGGGTGTCTTGATTCTGGTTCCCGGCGAAGATCATATCCTCGTGCGCACCATCGCAATTGTTCCGGAGGAACAAGGAAACGGACTTGGGTCTTTTCTTATGGCCTATGCAGAAGAATATGCCTCCGCTCGTTCGATCAAATTGCTGCGCCTGTACACCAATGAAGCAATGTCTGGAAATGTGGATTATTATCGTCATCTGGGATACCGGGAAACACATCGTACCGGTGAAGCCGGTGTCCAGTTGGTCTATATGGAAAAGTTGCTGGACCGAAAATAACGGCTTGATGGAAACATTGCGTCTTTGTTCCGAAAAACAGAAAAATCGGTTGCCAGCGGAGACTTCACCCCCTATCTGCACCGTCTGGTTAGCGCCCATAGCTCAGCTGGATAGAGTACTTGACTACGAATCAAGGGGTCGGGAGTTCGAATCTCTCTGGGCGCACCACCTTCCTTCTTTTGCGGATATACCCCAAGGTGCACTTGCGCCGGGGGCCGGGCTGGCCTAACTTGTCGGCATTGCATGTGCTGAACTGAAGGACCTGTCTTGGCCGATTATTCCAACTCCATTGTCGACGCTCTCGCGGAGCGCGAAGCCCAGAAAATTCCGGTTCCGGACGAGGTCCAGGAAGCGGTGCGAACCCTGCTGCGCTGGGCCGGCGATGATCCCGAGCGGGAAGGCCTGGTCGACACTCCGAAACGGGTTGCACGGGCATGGAAGGAATATTGCGAGGGCTATGGCGAAAACCCCGCCATGCATCTTGCACGGACCTTTGAGGAAGTCGGCGGCTATGACGAGTTGGTGCTGCTCAAGGACATTCCGTTCCACTCGCATTGCGAACATCATATGGCACCGATCATCGGCAAGGCCAGCATCGCCTATATGCCGACCGACAAGGTCGTCGGTATCTCCAAGCTGGCCCGCGTCCTCCACGGCTTTGCCCGCCGCCTGCAGGTGCAGGAACGGCTGACCGCAGAGGTCGCGGAATGTATCTGGGACAATCTCAAGCCACATGGCGTGGCGGTCGTGATCGAGGCGAGCCATAGCTGCATGACCGCTCGCGGCGTGCGCACGCCAGGCGTCGGCATGATTACCAGCCGCCTGCGCGGATGCTTTCTGGATGACGCCCGCAGCCGCAAGGAAGTTCTGAGCCTGATGGGCTATTGATCAGCGCTCTGGTCACACCGGCAACGCTAATTTCAGAAAAAAAGCCCGGATCTGGAGCCCGTCTTGCGACGGTCCGGATCCGGGCTTTCCCAAATATGATCGGAAGGAGGACTATTCCTTGTCTTCGGTTTCGTCCTGTTCTTCGGTTTCAGCCGATTCAGCAGCCTGTTCGCCAGCTTCATCGTTTCCGGCCTGATCGCCTTCGTCTTCGCTGTCGGGCGACAGCGCAGCGGCGGCCAGTTCGGCCTGGTCTTCTTCGAACATCTGCTGGATCACATCGACCCCGTCCTTCTGCAGGTCGGCTTCGTCATCCGAACGGGCGACATTCGCCTGAATGGTGACGCTGACTTCCGGGTGAAGGCGAATGCGGACATCGAAAACGCCAAGCGACTTGATCGGCTTTTCCAGAATGACCATGCTCTTTTCGACGACGGTGCTCTTGCCATCGGCGTTCAGGGCTTCGACAATATCGCGGACCGATACCGAACCGTAAAGCTGGCCGCTGGCGGACGATGCGCGGATCAGAACGATCTGCTTGCCATCGATGCTGCCGGATGCTGCTTCGGCTTCCTTGCGCTTCGCTTCATTGTCGGCTTCTATCTGCTGGCGATTGGCTTCGAAAACCTTCTTGTTCGCCGCATTGGCGCGCAGGGCCTTCTTGTTCGGCAGCAGGAAGTTCCGGGCATAGCCGTTCTTCACGGTGACGACATCGCCAATGCTTCCGAGATTTTCTACGCGTTCGAGCAAAATAATATCCATTGTTTCGCTCCTACTTCACGAGATACGGCAGCAGGCCGAGATGGCGGGCGCGTTTGATAGCTTTGGAAAGCTCGCGCTGCTTCTTGGCGGATACTGCGGTGATACGACTTGGTACGATCTTGCCGCGTTCGGAAATGAATCCCGACAGCGTCTTCACGTCTTTATAGTCGATGGGCTTTGCGTTCTTGCCGGAAAAGGGGCAGCTTTTGCGGCGACGGAAAAATGGACGTCCCATGTTTTAACTCCTCTTCTGGCTTAATTGTCGTCGCGGCGCGGTTTGCGTTCACGCTCGCGTTCGGGTTTGCGCATCATCACGGACGGGCCTTCTTCATGCTCGTCGACGCGGATGGTGAGAAAACGGATGACATCTTCGTTGATCCGGGTCTGGCGTTCGAGTTCCAGGACAACGCTGCCCGGTGCATCGAGACGCAGCATGACATAATGCGCCTTGCGGTTCTTCTGGATCTTGTAGGCGAGCGTACGCAAGCCCCAGGTTTCGGTCAGGACGACCTTGCCTTCATTCGATTCTACAATCTTGGTGGCTTCCTGCGCAAGAGCATCAACCTGAGACTGGCTCAGATCCTGTCGCGCAAGGAAGACATGCTCATACATTGGCATGCAATCATTCCTTCATTTACCGCCGATCGCTGACGCCGCACCATGCAGACACGCCCCTCCGGCTTTCTTCTTTTTCCGGGTGAACTGGACGGGGTCCATCACGCGGAAGCGGCGCCTATGGCGGAATTGTTCCGGGAATGCAAGCGCGGTTTTCGGGGCGATCCCCGGATCGTCCGATTGAGGCATTTACCAATCCGCAACTGTTCTGGCTTACAATGTTAAACGATATGGTTAAACGAGAAAAATCATAACATGGGCGTCAATGCACCCATGAATAATAAGGACCTCGCCCGCAAGGCGAAGCCGCCCGGCGCTCGCGGTTTTTTCGGGAACATCAGCTCCAGGCTCGGCTCGCAGCCATCCTCTGAACCCGGTTCGATGAAAGCGGCAGATGCTCTCGCCTTGTTGCAGAATTTCGAGGAAAGCGGGCTGGGCTGGTTCTGGTCCACCGACGCCTCGGGCAACCTCACCTATATTACCGAATCCGTAGCTGAAGCTTTGGGCGGGTCGTCGGCAGACCTTATCGGCACGCCAATGGTTTCGCTGTTTCTCAAGCCGGACGATAATGAGTCCGGCTCCAGAACATTGCCCTTCATCCTGACCAAGAAGGTCAAGTTTAACGGTCTCGAAGCCCAGGCAGCCAATGCCGAAGAGGAATGCTGGCTGTCCATTTCGGGCCGCCCCTATCACGATCCATCCGGAAATTTTCTTGGCTTTCGCGGCAGCGGATCGGAGGTCACGGCGCAACGCAGGCAGTCGCTCGATACCACGCGTATGGCCAAATATGACTCGCTGACCGGCCTTGCCAACCGCGCCAGCATGACAAAAATCCTGGAGACGACTCTGGCGGCCTATCAGGCGCAAAACCGGACCTGCACCGTGATGTTTGTCGATCTGGATCGCTTCAAGCAGGTCAATGACACATTGGGACATCCCGCCGGTGACGAATTGCTGAAGCAGGTGGCGGAACGCTTGCAGAAGGTCGTCGGGAAGGCCGGCGAAGTCGGTCGCATCGGGGGCGACGAATTTCAGATCATATTGCGCGACTGTGATGATCGCGGTGTTCTGGGCGATCTGGCTACAAAAATTATCGGCAGCCTATCCCAGCCCTATCTGGTCGGCGCCAATCGCTGCATCATCGGGGCATCCATCGGGATCGCGATCAGCCCGTTTGACGGGCAGTCGAGGGAAGAGCTCGTGAAAGGCGCTGACCTCGCTCTCTATGAGGCAAAGGGAAACGGACGCGGACGGTTTCGCTTCTATTCCAAGGATCTTCAGCAATCCGCCGAGGAGCGCCGGGTGCTGGGTGAAGATCTGAAACATGCGATCATCAAGGAAGAGCTGGCGCTTGCCTATCAGCCGATCGTCAATGCGAAGACCAATATGGTCGAAGGGTTTGAGGCGCTGATGCGCTGGGACCATTCCGAGCGCGGCAGCATTTCCCCGGCGCTGTTCGTTCCCATTGCCGAAGACACCAATCTCATCTGGGAACTTGGCGAATGGGCCATCAATCGGGCCTGTCGAGACGCGGCCAGTTGGCCCGGCCATATGCGGATTGCGGTCAATGTCGCTGCCAGCCAGTTTGCCAACGAACGCTTCCCCAAACTGATCGATGATGCGCTGAAACAGTCCGGACTGGCTCCTGAACGGCTGGAGCTTGAGATCACCGAAGACGTGTTCATGGCGGAAACCAACGAGATGGACGCGATGTTTCAGGCGATCAAGAGCCGTGATGTGCGGCTTGTTCTGGACGATTTCGGCACCGGTCATTCGTCCCTCAGCCATTTGCAGACGGCTCCTTTTGACAGGATAAAGATCGACCAGAATTTCCTGCGCGGCGCGACCGAACCGGGATCGCGCAATGGCGCCCTTATCGCAGCCATTGTTGCATTGGCAGATGCGCTTGGCATGGAAACGACGGCCGAGGGTGTCGAGGCGCTGGACGAATTTGACCTGATCAGCAAGCTGAACGTCAGCCATGTTCAGGGCTATGTCTATAGCGACGCCGTGAGCAATGCAGAGCTGCTCGACAATCTCGATCAGGGGCAGTGGACGATCGAACCGTCGGGGCCGATCCATCACCGCAACGAGCGGCTGTCGATGTACCGCAAAGTGCGGATGATCCATGAAAACCATGTCTATTCTATCGTTATCCGAAACCTGTCGGTTAGCGGGGCGCTGGTCGATGGATTGTACAATGTCCCGGTCGGTACAAAATTTGTGATCGATTTTGGGGACGGGCAGCTGGCGGTCGCAACCGTCTGCCGGTCGCACAGGAACCAGCAGGGCATCGAGTTTGAAACGCGCTTGGTGAGCGACGGCAACGGCGGCCTATGCACCAGCAGGCGCGTATCGCCCTATCTGATCGCCGAGGCCGGCCTGGATGTTCCCAATCTGCCGCCGGGCTATGTTCCGACCCGAAAAATCGATACGGATTCGCTTTCGCTGCCGGCTTTCAGCACGGTGGCCGATTGGGAGGCTACCAAGGTTAAACCGAAATAAGTCCGGCCCTAGCGCTTTTTGGCGGTTCCGCCCGCCGGGCGTGCTATTTTTTCCGGTTCAGAAACCCGAACATGTCACCGGCAATCTTGCGCATCTGGATTTCCTCCGCGCCCTCGGTGATCCGGTAGCGGCGGTGATGGCGGTAGATATGCTCGAACGGCTTGTGGCGCGAATAGCCCATGCCGCCGTGGACCTGCATCGCGCGGTCGGCGGCATCGCAGCACAGACGGTTCGCGCGATAGTTGCACATGCTGACCTGGGCCGAGAGATTTTTGGCGACATCGGGTTTCGGCATGGTGTCCATCTTGGCGGCCGTCGCATAGATCAACTGGCGCAGCATCGCCGCCTCGGTGTGCAGTTCGACCAGCGGGAACTGGATGCCCTGGTTCACGGACAGCGGCTTGCCGAACGGCTTGCGCTCGCCGGCATAGCGTACCGACTCGTCGATGCAATATTGCGCCGCGCCGAGGGAGGATGCGGCCTGACGGATGCGGTTCTCGTGGACAAAATGCTGCGCGCAGGCGAGCCCCATGTCGAGATCGCCCAGCACGGCGTCTGCGGGAATCCAGACATTGGTATAGGAACATTTCGGATGGTCCGTGGGCATGTTGAACGTCCACATATATTCGCCGATCTCGAAGCCCTCGGCATCCACCGGCACGATGAAACAGCCGATGCCGCGCGCATCGCGGTCCTTGCCGCTGTGCCGGGCAAAGGTCATCACATGCGAGGCCTTGTGCAGACCGGTGGTCCACATCTTGTTGCCGTTGATCAGCCAGCCATCAACGCCGTCGCGCTTTTCGCGCACGGCCGTCGTGTCCATCCAGGTGGCGTCCGAGCCATGATGTTCTTCGGTCAGCCCGAAACACCAGCCCATGCGCCCGGCCAGCATCTCGGGAATATAGTCATTCTTCTGCTGCTCGGTGCCGAAATCGCGCAGCATCAACGGCTGCACCAGATTGCCGACGATCGAATTTTCATTCTGCAGGTCATTGTGCAGCCCAAGGCCCTTGTGCGCGAGATGCTCGCGGATTCGCGCCATGCCGAGATTGGTGCCATCCTGACCGCCAAATTCCTTGGGCAGGGCATAGCGATAGTGACCGGCTGCGTCCGCGACCTGCCGCATCTCGACCAGCAACGCTTCCCATTCCTCGGTCGGCAGGCCCTGGTTTTCCCAGTTGGTCCGGGCATCCTCGCGCCGGTGGTCGAAAAAGCGGATATTGTCGTCGCGCTGCTCGATCGGCTTGATCTCGGCCTCGATGAAGGCGTCCAGCACATCCAGATAGTCTTCAATTTCCTGCGGGATTTCAAAACCGGTCATCTGCTTCTCCATTTGTTGAGCGCGACCTTGAGGCCGGCATATTTGGGCTGGTCGATGGACAGCCGTTCCAGCGCGGACAGTCGCAGATGGTCCCAGACCGCCGGACTGGTCGCCGCGATCTCGCCTTTTGAAAGGCCGAGACAAAGCTGTCGATGATCATAACCGATAGCGGCCAGCCGGGCCTTTTCGGCATCCCGGTAGGCGGGCCCCCATTCCGCCTGCCGCCGTGCGATGCCAAGCGCATTGCCGGCCACGCGGGACTGGAATTTGTCATGGCCTTTCAGGCCGGGAAGAACATGTTTGCCATTCCATTCCTCCAGCGCCGTCAGCAATTCGCCGTAACCGGTCTCGCCGGTCACGCTCGCCTCTTCCGGCATGGACCAGTCGAGCAGAGTGGCTGCCGCATCGGGCAGGATTTCCTCGAACAGCAGGGCCAGATCGATCTCCACCTCGGACACGCGGCGGCCGATCACCGTACGCTCCAGCGAACGGTCGCCACGGCTGCGCCAGATCTGGCCCATGACCATGCACGCGACTCCCCACCACAGCGTCGAGTAGATCAGCCAGAAGCGGAAACGGTCGGGATCGACCTCCGCGCCGCTGGCTTCGGCATAGGCTGCCAGAAAGGCCTCGGCGCTGTCAAAGCCGCCCGCTTCCTTCTCATAATGGCCGAATCGCCAGCTCGGCGTGCACAGATAGGCGAGATCCTGGACCGGGTCGCCCAGCCGGACCAGTTCCCAGTCCAGCACGGCGGAGAGGCCCTGCCGGTCGATCATCAGATTGCCCATCCGGAAATCGCCATGCACCAGATATTTGTCGCTGGCATCCGGAGCATTTTGCTCCAGCCAGTGAAAGGCATAGTCGTAGATCGGAATCTGGCCGCCGATTTCGTGATATTTGTCCTTCTGCACGCGGATCAGCTCGGCGGGAGAAAAATATTCGAGCGACTGCAGCAGCGGATTCATCCCGATCCGGTGAATGGCCGCCAGTTCCCTGGCGCATTGCTCGGTCAGTCTGCTTTCGGCCTCCGCAAATTCGGGATTGCCGAGAATCTTGTGGGGCAGGGTCTCGCCCTCTGCCTTGCTCATGATGAAACCTTCGCCCAGACCATCCTCCGGCAGCAGCCGTCCGCGGACCTCTGGCGCCGTCACTTCGGCCGCGCGGGCCAGTTCGATCACATCGGCCTGGGTCGCCAGGGGAACGCCGCGGAGACCGTCATCATCGGGCGAAAGGCCAGTGGGCAGGCGGCGCAATACAAAGGCTTCGCCGCCATAGGAAAAGGCCCAGCTTTCCATGCTGGCACCGCCGGACAAGCGCTGAACCTCCGTCAGGGCAGCGTTTGCTCCAAAGGCCCTGCCGCAATAAGCTGCAAGCTTTTCCCGGAATGTCTCATCGATCATGTCCCGGGTTTAATCGGACGATTAAAAATACGCAATGCTTTTGCTGCGCGACAGCGGCGCTTGCATGACTGGGCAATCCTCCCTAATTCCCCAGCATATTTTGCAATGGGGATCATCATGCGCGCATTTATTTTTCCGGGACAGGGCAGCCAGGCGGTTGGCATGGGCAAGGCGCTCGCCGAGGCAAGCAGCACCGCCCGTGAGGTTTTCGAGGAAGTCGATCACGCGCTGGAGCAAAATCTGTTCAAGCTGATGTGCGAAGGCCCGTCCGAAGAACTGACCCTGACGGAAAATGCGCAGCCGGCGATCATGGCCAATGCCATCGCCACCCTGCGGGTCATGGAAAAAGACGGCGGCAAGTCGCTGGAAGATTTGTGCAGCTATGTCGCTGGCCACAGCCTCGGCGAATATAGCGCGCTGTGCGCGGCGGGGGCCCTGAACCTTACAACCACCGCCGAGCTGCTGAAGCTCCGCGGCCTGTCGATGCAAAAGGCCGTGCCGGTCGGCAAGGGCGGCATGGCGGCCCTGCTCGGAGCCGACATCAAAAAGGCCTCGGCGCTGGCCAATGAATCGGCCCAGGGCGAAATTTGTACCGTGGCCAATGACAATGATCCGACTCAGGTGGTGATCTCCGGGCATATCGGGGCGATCGAGCGGGCGATTGCGGCGGCGAAGGATCATGGCATCAAGCGCGGCATTCTGCTGCCGGTTTCGGCGCCCTTCCACTGTTCCCTGATGGCACCGGCTGCAGAAGCCATGGAAGAGGCGCTGGGTGAGGCAACGATCCTGTCTCCCGTCGTTCCGGTCTTCGCCAATGTCACAGCCGCTCCGGTGTCGGAAGTGGACGAAATTCGCGATCTGCTGGTGCGGCAGGTGACGGGCACCGTGCGCTGGCGGGAATCGGTCGCCAATATTGCGGAATCGGGTGTGGAGCAATTTGTCGAATTTGGCGGCAAGGTGCTGAGCGGCATGGTCGGGCGGATCGCGCCCGACGCAGAGACCGTCAGTCTCGTGTCCCTGGACGATATTGAATCCTTTCTGAAAGGCCTCTAGTCGCGCCGGCATATAGTCTCTAATATTTGGCGATACGGCTTGGAATTTTGAAGGAATTGGGAATGTTTGATTTAAGCGGAATGACCGCCCTGGTAACCGGAGCGTCGGGCGGAATCGGGTCGGCAATCGCCAAATCCCTGGCCGAGCGCGGCGCGACTGTCGCGCTGTCGGGAACGCGCCGGCATGTCCTGATGGAAATGATTCCGCAGATGGCGGGTGAAGGCCATGTCGTTCTGCCCTGTGATCTGTCCAAGGCGGAAGAAGTCGATGCGCTGGTGCCGGACGCGGTGGCAAAGCTCGGCAAGCTCGACATTTTGGTCAACAATGCCGGCATCACCCGCGACGGCCTTGTGATGCGCATGTCGGACGAGGATTTCGACGATGTGATCCGGGTCAATCTGGAATCGGCTTTTCGCCTGATCCGGGCAGCAGTCCGGCCGATGATGAAGGCCCGCCATGGCCGGATCATTTCGATCAGTTCGGTGGTCGGCGCCACCGGCAACCCCGGCCAGGCCAATTATGTCGCATCCAAGGCCGGACTGGTCGGCATGTCCAAGGCGCTGGCGCAGGAACTGGCGTCCCGCGGCATCACCGTCAACTGCGTTGCCCCCGGCTTCATTGAATCGCCGATGACCGACGCCCTGACCGATGCCCAGAAGGACGAGATCAATCGCAAGATTCCGGCAGGCAAAATGGGCAGCGGCGACGATATTGGTGCCGCCGTGGTCTATCTGGCCAGCAAGGAGGCCGCCTATGTGACCGGCCAGACGCTGCATGTAAACGGCGGCATGGCGATGATTTCCTGACAATCACCGCAGAAATGTAGTTCCCGGTGCGTTTTCGACTTCACGGACACTTGCAAGCCGCGCGCCACCGCACTAGGACGAAATAGAAATTCATTCGTAACATAAAGGACCTCTCATGAGTGAGACTGCAGAGCGCGTAAAAAAGATCGTTGTTGAGCATCTGGGTGTTGAAGCCGACAAAGTGACCGAAGAAGCTGCTTTCATCGATGATCTGGGCGCTGACAGCCTTGACATCGTTGAGCTGGTTATGGCGTTTGAAGAAGAATTCAGCGTCGAAATTCCTGACGATGCAGCCGAAAAAATCGCCACTGTCAAAGACGCCATCGATTTCATCGACAAAAACAAGGGCTAATTGATTTTGGGGTGCTGCCACCAAAAAGGGCGCGCCTCGGGGCCAATGATCGCTAAAAAACTGCAAAGCGGCTCACCGGCCCGGGAGGAATGTCCTGAACCGGTGGCCGTTTTTGATTTAGGGCAGGGGAAGTCCGCAAGGAAAGGCATGATATGCGCCGTGTAGTTGTAACCGGAATGGGCCTGGTAACGCCGCTGGGCGGGGATGTAGAAACGACCTGGAGCAATATCCTTGCTTCCAAGTCGGGCGCGGGGAAGATCACGCGTTTCGATGCATCCGACCAGAAATGCCAGATCGCCTGCGAGGTCAAGCCGGCCGACCATGAATATGGCTTCGATCCGAATCTGCGCGTCGATCACAAGGTCCAGCGGCAGGTCGATCCTTTCATCGTTTACGGTATCGATGCCGCCGGTCAGGCGCTGGAGGATGCGGGACTCACCGACATGTCGGACGAGGCCAAGCTGCGTGCCGGCTGTTCGATCGGCTCCGGAATCGGCGGATTGCCGGGCATCGAGAAAGAATCGATCGTCCTTTATGAGCGCGGACCGAGCCGCGTCAGCCCGCATTTTGTCCATGGCCGCCTGATCAATCTGATCTCCGGTCAGGTTTCGATCAAATATGGCCTGATGGGGCCGAATCATGCGGTCGTCACGGCCTGCTCGACCGGTGCACACAGCATCGGCGATGCAGCAAGAATGATCGCGCTCGACGATGCCGATGTCATGCTGGCCGGTGGTGCGGAAGCAACCATCTGTCCTATCGGAATTGCCGGTTTTGCCCAGGCCAAGGCGCTGTCGACGAAGCGCAATGACGATCCGACCGCAGCATCGCGTCCCTATGACAAGGATCGCGACGGCTTCGTGATGGGCGAGGGCGCAGGCGTCGTCGTTCTGGAAGAATATGAACATGCCAAGGCCCGCGGCGCGAAAATCTATTGCGAAGTGATCGGCTACGGCATGTCCGGCGATGCCTATCATGTCACTGCGCCGCATCCCGATGGCACCGGTGCCTACCGCTCGATGGAAATGGCGCTGAAACGCTCTGGCCTGACCACAGCCGATATTGACTATGTCAATGCGCACGGCACCTCGACCATGGCCGACACGATCGAGCTGGCAGCAGTGAAGCGTCTGTTTGGCGAAGATCTCAAGACCATGTCGATGAGCTCGACCAAATCGGCGATCGGCCATCTGCTCGGCGGCGCCGGCGCGGTGGAAGGCATTTTCTGCATTCTTGCCCTGCGCGACCAGATTGTCCCGCCGACGCTCAATCTGGATGATCCGGATGAAGGCTGCGAGGGCGTGGATCTGGTTCCGCATTTCGCCAAGAAGCGCGAAGTCAAGGCCGTGCTGAGCAACAGCTTCGGTTTCGGCGGCACCAATGCCAGCATCATCATGAAAGCGATCTAGCATCATGCGCCGCCTCGGTTGCCTGATCCTGGTGGCAGCGGCGGTCATTGCAGTCTTGCTCGCGGGCAACTTCCTCTATGGCTGGAACGCCAGCGGGCCGCTGGAAGAACAGCGGACGATTGTGATCAGGTCGGGCTCGAGCCTGGCCACCGCCGCAGCGACCATGGAATCGGAAGGAGTCATCAAATCCGCCGATGCCTTCCTGACCCGTGCGAAAATTCTCGGCGGGTCCGAACCGATCAAGGCCGGCGAATTTGAAATTCCGGCGGGCGCGAGCAACGCGCTGATCCTCGACATCCTGCAGGGCGGAAAAACCGTGCAGCGCCTGATCACAGTTCCGGAAGGGACGCCGTCGATCCTCGTCTACGAAAAACTGATGGATGAAAAGCTGCTCAAGGGCGATATTCCGGTGCCTGCCGAAGGATCGATCCTCCCCGACAGCTACAGTTTCGAGCGCGGCGAGCAACGGGCAGCCGTCCTGCTGCGCATGCAAAAGGCGATGAAGGACACGATTGCGGAATTGTGGCCAAAACGGTCACAGGCTACGATTGCCAAAAGCCCGAAAGAGGCGATCATCCTGGCGTCGATCGTGGAGAAGGAAACCGCCGTGGCGCGCGAACGGCCAACGGTGGCGGGTGTCTACAGCAACCGGTTGCGCAAGAATATGATGCTGCAGGCCGACCCGACGATCATCTATCCGATCACTAGGGGCAAGCCTCTGGGCCGGCGGATCCGCCAATCGGAAATAGCGCAGGTCAATGACTATAACACCTATGCCATGGTCGGCCTGCCCAGGGGGCCGATCGCCAATCCCGGTCGCGCATCGATCGAGGCGGTGTTGAATCCTGCAAAAACCAAGGCGCTCTATTTTGTCGCGGACGGCAAGGGCGGCCATGTCTTCGCCGAAACGCTGGAAGAGCATAATGCCAATGTCGAAAAATGGTTCGCCCTGCGCCGCCAGCGCGGAGAAATGTGACGATATTTCCGCTGGCAACAGGTCATCGCTGGTTTGCGCGACGCTGTTCCTCTTCCGCTTTGGTTCGCAGGACGAGCATCTCCAGTAATTTTCGTTCGATGCCTCGCCATAACCGGGAAAAGGACAGACCGCTGCGGCTGGTTGGGGCAAAGGCACCGATCGGCAATTTCCGATGGGTCATCTGTTCGACTTCGCTGGCCATATCGATGACCGGCCAGTCCTGATTTTCCTCCAGCGACAGATTGTGCATTTTTCGGCGGCGATCCACCATCGAAAAGACCGGGAGAATGGGCGGGTGGTGGCCGCGATGCAGAGTCATGAATTTGCGAATCTTGTCCAGCCCCCGGACCGCGAGGGGGGAAGGGATCACCGGCACCACGACCAGATGCGTGAACAGCATCACCTTGCGATTGGCTTCACTGAATCCGGGCGCGCAATCCAATATGATCACGTCAAAATTTTGCTCGAGTTCGGCGAATAATTTGGACAGCTGCTGTTGACGGGCAAACAGGACCAGAAAATTTTCTGTCGCCCGCATGTTCGGATCGCCATCGAGCAGGCTCAGGCCGGAGAATTTGCTCGGATGGATTTGCTGCAATATATTACGCGACCCCAGTACAAACTGATTTGCGTTGGTCTTGCAGTGATTGCTGGGGGGCGACAGAATCCAGCTGCTGTCCCCCTGTTCGTCCAGCTCCCACAGCAATGTGCGATAGCCCTGCCGAACCGCTTCCCACGAGAGGTTGATCGCAAAAGTAGATTTGCCCACGCCCCCTTTGGAATTATAGACGGCAACAACTGCCAAAGACAGGACCTTTCCTTATTCCCCCCGGGCCAGGGCATAAGCCGGCCCCATGCGTGAAAGACGCAGTTTCACTCGCATTTACCTTATATAAAGCGATTTAATGACAGAAATCCTGTCATTATCGGACGAAATTTCTCGGATCTTTCCAGAATGTCCGAAATTGAGACAGATTTTGCGCGAATGATCGACGGTGGATTAGCCGTTATTCCGGTTGCTTGTCCAAAGCTTGATCAGCAAGCAGGCGCGCAGCCTCGCGGGTGACGGTTTCAATCACCTGTTCCGCTGGCAGGATTTCGTTGATCAGACCAATGACTTCGCCGACGGTGATATGGGCTCGATCATAATCTTCGGCCCGCACGCCCTCCAGATAATCCTTAATCGCTGCTTCGGGAGAGCGAAGCTCGTCTATCCGCTGCTCCCACTTTTGGTGCAGTCGATTTCTGATCGCCCTGAAGTCAAATTGTTCCGGCCAGTTCTTGCGCCGCAATATGTCGAAAATACCGCTTCGCGCGGTATCATCGCCGCTGGCAGCCAGGGAGGCATGTTTTGCGCTCGTCGCCGCCATTGACTCCCGGGTTGCCCATAGCCGGGATCCGATCAGCGCGCCGTCCGCGCCCAGCATCATGGAAGCGGCCAGGCCACGACCATCCGCAATGCCGCCCGCAGCGAGCAGGATGGTCTCGGGAGCATGTCTGGCCAGCCAGTCGGCCATTTCCGGCACCAGAGTGAATGTGCTGCGACCCTCGAAGGCATTCATCCCATGGCCGCCCGCCTCGCGCCCTTGCGCGACAATCACCGAGGCACCAGCCTCGACCGCAGCAGGCAGCTGTGCGATCGTCTGAACCTGGCAGATCACCGGTATGTCATGGTCGGACAATATTCTGCCGAAGCGGCTCGGGTCGCCGAAGGACAGCATCACAGCAGCAGGCCTGTATGGCTGGTCGAGCAGCCAGTCCAGTGCGCTGCAGTCCTCGGCGAGCTTCCAGGATATGAACCCGCAGCCCAGTCTCGCCAGGGCAGCGGCATCATCGACCAGCAGGTTTACTGCACCGCTATATTCCCGCTGCGTCCACTCCAGATCGCCATAGCCGCCACCAACCAGCGCCAGCGCTCCTGCCCGCGCGCAGGCGGCGGCCAGCTCGCCACCGGTGGCCAATGCCATGGGCGCCAGCGCAACCGGCGTGGAGAGACGGAACCGTCGGACGAACCGGTTGTCGATGAAAGGGGGCTTCATGATTTACGCCTATATCAGCGGGAAGGGGGAATGATCGTCATTGGATCGCTATCCCCAAATCTGCTTTCAGAGGCTTGCGAGGTCAATAGTTGAATCGCGTCTTCAGGCTCTCCCGCGCCTCGCGATATTCGCGCGTGAACTGGTCGACCATCTCCTGGACGCTCATCACATCCTTGATCAGGCCGATACCCTGGCCGCAGCCCCAGATATCCTTCCACGCCTTTTTCTCGGTATTGCCACCCGAACCGAAGTTCATCGTCTTATAGTCGCCCTGCGGCAGATTGTCCGGGTCGAGCCCGGCATTTTCGATCGACTGGCGCAGATAATTGCCCTTCACGCCAGTGAACAGGTCGGAATAGACGATATCGGAGGCCTGGCCCTCGACAATGCCTTCCTTGTAGCCCTGATCGGCATTGGCCTCCTTGGTGGCGATAAAGGCGGATCCGGCATAGCCCAGATCGGCACCCATCGCCTGCGCGGCCAGGATCGAAGCGCCATTGCCGATCGAGCCGGAGAGCGCCACGGGGCCGTCAAACCATTCGCGGATTTCCTGCATCAGCGCGAAGGGGGACAGGGTGCCGGCATGGCCGCCGGCTCCGGCTGCCACCGGAATGAGGCCGGTCGCGCCTTTTTCGATCGCCTTGTGCGCGAAGCGGTTGTTGATAATGTCGTGCAGGGTAATGCCGCCCCAGCTTTTGACCGCGGTATTGAGATCCTCGATCGCGCCGAGCGAGGTGATCACGATCGGCACTTTCCACTTCGCGCAGGTTGCCATGTCCTGGTCGAGCCGGTCGTTCGACTTGTGGACGATCTGGTTGACGGCAAAGGGCGCTGCCGGCTTGTCCGGATTTTCCCGGTTCCACGTTGCCAGTTCCTCGGTGATCTGGTGCAGCCATTCATCGAGCATGGTCTGCGGGCGAGCGTTCAGGGCAGGGAAGCTGCCGACGATCCCGGCCTTGCATTGCGCGATGACCAGTTCCGGCCCCGACACGATGAACAAGGGAGAGCCGATAAGCGGCAGGCGAAGATTGTCAAAAATGGCTGGCAAAGTCATGGAAACCCCCGATGTGAAAAGCAATGCCACCGCATTAGCCGATGCGGTGGCATATTCCACTGTTATTTTAACCGAGCGCTTAAATCCGGTTGACGGCGCTGAGCAGGGCCTCCACCGACGCTGTGGCAACGTCGCTGTTGATGCCGACACCGTAAAATTCCTTGCCGTCACCGGTTTTGCATTCGATATAGGCGGCGGCCTGGGCATCCTTGCCCGAGCCCAGCGCATGTTCATTATAGTCGATGATCTCGAGCGATACGCCGAGTGCCGAGGACACAGCGTCGACCACGCTGGAAATCAGGCCATTGCCGCGACCGCTGACCGATATCTCGCCATCGGGTCCCCTGATCTTGCCGACAAATATGCGTTCGCCGCCGGTCGCCCGCTCGTCATAGTCCACCAGGCTGTATTTGCCGCTGCCATCGAGATGATAGCGTTTCTGGAAAGCAACCCAGATATCGTCCGAAGACAGTTCCCGGCTCGTCTCGTCCGCCAGTTCCTGCACCGTCCGGCTGAAATTGGCCTGCAGGCGCTTGGGCAGTTTCAGCCCGTAATCCTGCTCCAGGATCCAGGCGATGCCGCCCTTGCCGGACTGGCTGTTGACCCGGATGACCGCTTCATAATCGCGGCCGAGATCGCGCGGATCGATCGGCAGATAGGGCACGTTCCACAGCTCGTCATTGCGCTGTTCCTGCGCGGCAAAGCCCTTCTTGATCGCATCCTGGTGCGATCCGGAAAAGGCGGTGAAGACCAGTTCACCGGCATAGGGATGGCGCGCCGGAACCGGCAGCTGGTTGCAATATTCGACGGTCTTGACGATCTCGTCCATATTGGAAAAATCCAGCTGCGGATCAACGCCTTGTGTGTAAAGGTTCAGGCCCAGTGTCACCAGATCGACATTGCCGGTGCGCTCGCCATTGCCGAACAGGCAGCCCTCGACCCGGTCGGCGCCGGCCATCAGGCCCAGCTCCGATGCGGCGATGCCCGATCCACGGTCATTATGGGTGTGCAGACTGACAATAACATGGTCGCGCCTGCTGATATGCTTGCACATCCATTCGACCTGGTCGGCATAGATATTGGGCGTTGCCGCTTCCACCGTTGCCGGCAGGTTCAGAATCAGCGGCTTGTCGGCGGTCGGTTCGATGATTTCCATCACCGCCTCGACCACTTCCAGACTGAAATCCAGCTCGGCGGTCGAAAAGGTTTCCGGCGAATATTCGAAATGCCAGTCGGTATCGGGATATTTTTCGGCCTGTTCGCGCAAGATGGTCGCGCCTTCGCGGGCAATATCCTTCACGCCCTGCTTGTCGAGCTTGAACACGACATCGCGCCATGCGGGGGAGACTGCATTGTACAGATGGACAATCGCGGCCCTTGCGCCTTCCAGGCTGGCAAAGCTGGTTTCGATCAGGTCGCGGCGCGACTGGGTCAAAACCTGGACCATGACGTCATCGGGGATTTTGCCGGATTTGACGAGGCCGCTGATAAAGTCAAAATCGGTGGCGCCGGCGGACGGGAATCCGACCTCGATCTCCTTGACCCCGATCTTGACGAGAAGGTCAAAGAAACGCTGTTTCTTCTGCGCGTCCATCGGATCGATCAGCGCCTGGTTGCCGTCGCGCAGATCGGTGGACAGCCAGCGCGGGGCCTTGTCGATCGTGCGGGACGGCCATTGCCGGTCAGGCAGGTCAATCTGCGGAAAAGGACGGTATTTTTGCGACGGATTCGGATGCATGGCTTCACTCTTATGCTGCTGGAAATTGCGCGCAAGGCACAAATTCGCGGGATTTAAGGAAATGGTCTGGAAATTCGTCCCTTAGGCGGGGCGCTGCGCGTTCCGGGCAGCAGCTTGGGTACGCCTAAGGGCGTCTAAGTCGTAGCAGCGAGAGAGCTTTTAACCTCGTCATGGGAAGCTTTTTATCCAGAATCCTTCATAAATCAACTGGCACGTGCATTTTTTGAAAATCAGCCAAAATAATGGGTGTCGACCAATATATTATGCTTCGAATTGTAAAATCTTAAGATTGGTGACCTAGAAGCGTTCCGAACTTTGAAGGGAAGCGCGATTGTATTGCCTGGTCTATATGAGCAGCCCAACCCACGAGATGGGCGAAGGGGAGGCGCAGGATCTGCTGCGCCGTGCCAAGATCAACAATGACCGGGATGGCATAACCGGAATTTTGATCCATGATCGGCGACGCTATCTGCAATATCTCGAAGGGGAAGAGGCCAGGGTCGAGACAACCTTCGCCCGGATTGCCATGGACCCCCGTCACCGGGCAATCATCCGGCTGCACGGCGGAACGATAACGCGGCGGCAATTTCCGGGCTGGGCGATGACCTCATCGGTGACCGCAAAGGCAGGATGCCTCAGAGCCTCCGTCGAACGAATGGTGCAAAATTGCGATCGGGAAGTCGCGGAGGAATTGCTCAAATTCGCCGAAGCCCGGGACCGGGCGGCCTTCAATCAGACCGCCCGTCCGGACCGCAGAGCCTAGTTCTTGTCTTTGTCGACCAGCTTGTTGGCACCGATCCACGGCATCATCGCACGCAGCTGCGCACCGGTTTCCTCGATCGGATGCGCTTCGGCGGCCTTGCGAGCGGCTTTCAGTTCCGGCTGACCGGCGCGGTTGTCGAGCACGAAATTTTTCACGAAACGGCCTGACTGGATATCCGCCAGCACCCGTTTCATTTCCGCCTTGGTGTCGGCAGTGATGATCCGCGGCCCGGTAGTGATATCGCCATATTCGGCGGTGTTGCTGATCGAATAGCGCATATTGGCAATGCCGCCCTCATAGAGCAGATCGACGATCAGCTTGGTTTCGTGGAGACATTCGAAATAGGCCATTTCCGGTGCATAGCCGGCTTCGGTCAGCGTTTCGAAACCCGCCTGGATCAGATGGGTGATGCCGCCGCACAGGACGGCCTGCTCGCCGAACAGGTCGGTTTCGCATTCCTCGCGGAAATTGGTCTCGATAATGCCCGAACGGCCGCCGCCGACACCCGAGGCATAGGCCAGCGCCACATCATGGGCGTTACCGGACACATCGCGGTCCACCGCGATCAGGCAGGGGACACCACCGCCGCGCTGATATTCGCTGCGCACCGTGTGGCCGGGGCCTTTCGGGGCGATCATGATAACATCGAGATCCTTGCGCGCCTCAATAAGGCCGAAATGGATGTTGAGGCCGTGAGCGAAGGCAATGGCAGCGCCCTCCTTCATATGGTCGTGCAGATCATCGGCATAGATCGCCGCCTGGTGCTCGTCGGGGGCGAGGATCATGACTATATCGGCCCAGGCCGCCGCGTCCTGATTGGTCATCACCTGGAAGCCGGCCGCTTCTGCCTTTTTTGCGGTCGCCGAACCGGCGCGCAGAGCGATGGCGACATCCTTGACTCCGCTGTCGCGGAGGTTCTGGGCATGGGCATGGCCCTGGCTGCCATAGCCGACAATCGCAATTTTCTTGCCGGTGATCAGGTTCATATCCGCATCGGCGTCATAATAGACTTTCATGTAGGCGTCCTTTGTATTGCTGTGATTTGAAACGAAAAATTTTAGCTGGCGTTGGGCCCGCGTCCTACCGCCACCACACCGGTCCGGCCCACTTCCACCAGCCCGACTTCGCGCATCAGCGCAACGAAGGTCTCGATTTTTTCCGGCGCGCCGGTGATTTCGAAAATGAAGCTCTCGGTCGAGGCATCGACGATCCGCGCGCGATAGGCATCGGCCAGTCGCATCGCCTCGATCCGGTTTTCGCCCTTGCCGGCCACCTTGACCAGCGCCAGCTCACGCTGCACGTGCGGACCGGATTCGGTCAGATCGCGGACGCTGTGCACCGGCACCAGCCGGTCGAGCTGGGAAATGATCTGCTCGATGACATGCGGCGGGCCGTTGGTGGCAATGGTGATCCGGCTGATCGCATGATCCTCGCTGATATCGGCGACGGTCAGGCTTTCGATATTATAGCCGCGGGCAGTGAACATGCCGGCGATGCGCGCCAGGATGCCGGCCTCATTGTCGACCAGAACGGCAAGAACATGCCGCTCGACGGCTTCCTCGTGAATATGCATCATACAAGCGCCTTTGCTCGGTCGTCCATTGTACCCTTTACGTCTTCTGCGGTCAGCAGCATCTCGGTATGGGCGGCCCCGGACGGGATCATCGGGAAGCAGTTGGCCAGCTTGGCAACGCGGCAATCGACCAGCACCGGGCCGTCGGTGTCGAGCATCTGGCGAATGCCCGACTCCAGATCCGCCGGATCCTCGATCCGGATACCGGTCCAGCCGTAACTTTCGGCGAGCTTCACGAAATCGGGCAGACTGTCGCTGTAGCTGTTGGAATAGCGGCTTTCATAGGTCAGTTCCTGCCACTGGCGAACCATTCCCATATATTCGTTGTTGAGGATGAACAGCTTGACCGGCAGGCGATATTGCGTCGCCGTTCCCAGTTCCTGGATATTCATCTGGATCGACGCTTCGCCGGCGATATCGATCACCAGCGCGTCGGGGTTGCCCAGCTGGGCGCCGATCGCGGCGGGCAGGCCATAGCCCATCGTGCCGAGACCGCCACTGGTCAGCCATTTGTTGGGGCTTTCGAAATCGAAATGCTGCGCCGCCCACATCTGGTGCTGGCCGACTTCGGTGGTGATGATCGGTTCGCGCTCGTGCGTGGCTTCCCACAGCTTGCAGATCGCTTTCTGCGGCATGATCTCCTGCTTGTTTTCAGGATAATCGAGGCAATTCGTCGCCCGCCAGCCCTTGATTCGGGCCCACCATTCCTCATGGTCCGGGGTCGCAAAGCGGCGGCCCTTGAGCACGGCCAGCAACTGTTCCATCACCCTGCCGACGTCGCCGATGACCGGCAGGTCCACGCGGATCGTCTTGTTGATCGAGGACCGGTCGATATCGACATGGATTTTCTTGCTGTTCGGTGAAAAGGCATCGATGCGCCCGGTAATCCGGTCGTCAAAGCGCGCGCCCAGACAGATCACCAGATCAGCCTTGTTCATGGTCATATTGGCTTCGAACGTGCCGTGCATGCCGAGCATGCCGAGCCATTTGTCGGATGACGCCGGGAAGGCGCCGAGGCCCATCAGCGTCGACGTGACCGGGCAGCCCAGCAGTTCGGCCAGTTCGCGCAGCGTTTCGCTTGCCTTGGGGCCGCTGTTGATGATCCCGCCGCCGGTATAGAGAACCGGGGCCTTGGCATTCATGATCATTTCTGCAGCGGCGTTGATCGCCTTGAAATCGCCTTCGGTTTGCGGCTGATAGCGCGAATTGCCCTTGCCGGTGTGACGAGCGAATTCCGCTGCGGCCACCTGGACATTCTTCGGAATGTCGATGACCACCGGCCCTGGCCGTCCCTGGGTCGCGATATGGAAGGCTTCCTGCACAACGGCCGCCAGATCGGAGGGCTTTTTGACCAGATAATTATGTTTGGTGCAATGGCGCGTGATGCCGATCGTGTCGGCTTCCTGAAAGGCGTCGGTGCCGATCAGATTGGTCGCAACCTGGCCGGTGATGACGACCATCGGGATGCTGTCCATCAGCGCATCGGTGATACCGGTGACCGCGTTGGTGGCACCCGGGCCAGAGGTAACCAGCACAACGCCCGGCTTGCCGGTAGAGCGCGCATAGCCTTCCGCGGCATGGGTCGCTGCCTGCTCGTGCCGTACCAGAATATGCTTGATCTTCGGATGCTCGTACAGCGCGTCGTAAATGGGAAGCACAGCGCCGCCCGGATAGCCGAACACGGTATCCACGCCAAGGTCCAGGAGGGTCTCTACCAATATGTCGGCGCCGCTCTTTTCGGCCACATCATGCTCCATTGATTGTCTGTTTGCGCTGCCCGCCCGCCATGATGGACTGCAACACGATACGCAAGGATTTGTTATTCCGGGGGTCGCTACATATCTGAATATATTATGTCAAGGGCTAATGATGTAATATAGTTTCAATTATAACTTCAAAATCATTATTTAATGTCCCGTCTATGCGCGTCCAGTCCGCCGGACTCTGGTTCCGGAACCACGTATATTGGCGCTTGGCATATTGCCGTGTGGCGATTTGCGCGCGTTCAATGGCGGTTTCCCTGTCAATATTGCCCGACAGCCAGTCGCCGAATTCCGCCACTCCGATCGCCCGCATGACTGGCAGATCAGCTGGCAAGTGGCGGGCCAGAAGCTGCTCCACTTCCTGCTTCGCGCCCTGCGCAACCATCTCCTGCAGGCGTTGGTCGCAGCGCTGATACAGCCATTCGCGCGGGGGCAGCATCACCAGCGGATGCAATTTGATCTGCTCGCCAATGCCGCCGATCTTGTGCCTTTGCCAATGGTCCAGCGGCTTGCCAGTCGACCGGACCACTTCCAGCGCGCGCTGGATCCGCGTTGTGTCGGCCGCATGCAACCGTTCGGCAGCGACCGGGTCCTCTGCTTGCAGCGCGCGATATGCTTCCAATGTTTCCATTTTCCGGATGTCCTGCCGGACATCCGGCTCGATGGGCGGAATCGGGGCGATCCCGTCGAGCAGGATTCGGACATAAAGGCCGGTTCCGCCGACCAGGATCGGCAATGAATCGCGTTGATGCGCTTCGGCAATCGCCGCCCTGGCATCCTCGGCCCAGCGCGCCGCGGAACAGGCCTCGCTGCCGTCAATATAGCCAAAAAGCTGATGTTCAATGCCATCCATCTCTTCCTGGGTGGGCCGAGCGCTGAGGATCCTAAGGTCGCTGTAAACCTGCGCACTGTCCGCATTGATGATTACCGAGGGTTGCTTTTTGGCAATGTCCAATGCCAAGGCGGATTTACCGCTGGCCGTCGGTCCAACGACCAGCGCAACATTTCTGTCCTGTTTCGGAGAAATCATGTTCATCGCGACGCTCATAGCAAAAGATTCCCTGAATGAGAGAGATATTACCGCGGCGCTGGCCAGTCTCGACGCATCCGGTGCCCTGATCAGCCGCCAGTCCGACGTCATCGACGGGCGAGCGCTCGATATCTTCTTCGCCGGCGACGCGGTCGCCGCCCGCCAGCATCTTGAAGCCATGGCGGGTGAGATTGATGTCGCGGTGCAACCGGAGAACAGTCGGCATAAGAAACTGCTGATTTCCGACATGGACAGCACCATGATCACCGTCGAATGTATCGATGAGCTGGCCGACTATGCGGGCATCAAGCCGCAAATCGCGGCAATCACCGAACGCGCGATGCAGGGAGAGCTGGATTTTGAGGAAGCGCTCCGCGGCCGGGTGGCGCTGCTCAGGGGACTGGAGACCGCTGCGATCCAGAAATGCCTGGACGAACGGGTAAAGATCATGCCGGGGGCCGAGACTCTTGTCCGCACCATGGCGCGAGACGCGGCGACGACCATTCTGGTCTCCGGTGGATTCACAAGATTTGCGAAGCCTGTCGCGCAAGCCATTGGTTTTGAATCCTTTCATGCCAATGTGCTCGGCGAGGACAGCGGCCTGCTGACCGGCGATCTGGACGGTGCCATCGTGGATTCGACCCGCAAGGATGAATTGCTGCAATCGGCGGCGCGGGCGGCCAACCTGTCGCTGGACCAGTGCATTGCGGTCGGCGACGGCGCCAATGATATCCCGATGTTGCAGCGAGCGGGTCTGGGCGTGGCCTATCATGCCAAGCCCAAGGCGGCGCAGGCTGCCGATGTGGCGATCAGATATAATGATCTGACGGCGCTGCTATATATTCAGGGCATCGCCGCCGATCGCTGGATTACCGCGTAGAAGGCGTTCAACGTTTTTTGGTAATGCAGTCATTGCCGGATGCCTTGACGCTTTTGCACATCGATTCCGCCTGTGTCTGGGTGGCAAAGGGGCCGGCCTGCAGCCGGGTGATGCCGCCGGCCTTGACCAGATAGGGTTGCAGTCCGGACAGGGCGGAAACCCTGCCTTCCAGACTGTTCCAGAGACTTTTCGCCTTGGCCTCGTCGCTGAACGCCCCAAGTTGCACGCGCCAGTCGCCGCTGGCGACCGCCTTGACCGGAGCCGTGGTCGTGGCCGGTGCAGCGGTTGCGACCGGTGCCGTTTTCGGTGGATCGGCATAGGTGACGCCGGGCGTGATCGGGGCAGGGGCCGGATCGGGCGTGGCCGGAAGGGACGGCGGCAATTGCGCGGTCTCTACCGCGCCGGTCGACTGGCTGGGCCGCAGTCCGCCAATCTGTGCGGTCCTGATCCGCTTTTCCTCCAGTTCCATCTGACCGGCCAGCTCGATCGCCCGGCGCCTGTCCTCGATCGGAATGAAGCGATCCATCTGCGCGAGATTGGTGGTTGCCTGCGGCAATTGCTGCGCCGACGCACGGGTCATCAGCGCATAGGCCTTGACCCAGTCCTTTTCGACAAAATCGCCATTGAAATGACCGGTGCCCAGAACATATTGCGCCCGCGGTTCGCCGCGCTGCGCGGAGGCCTGCAGATAGGGCAGGGCTTCGGCGCGGCGGTTGCTCTGGAAGAGCACCAGACCGTAATTGTCACTGGCCTGCAGATGTCCCTGATCTGCCGCCTTCTTGTACCATTTCTCGGCCTGCACCAGATCCTGCGGAACGCCCCGGCCCAGCTTGTAGGCCTGGCCGAGATTGAATTGCGCATCGGCATCGCCCTTGTCGGCGGGACCGCGCCATTCGCTGATCGCCGTCTGATAATCGCCGCGTCCCCAGGCGTCCACGCCGGCCTTCACATCTGCGAGAGCAGGCGCCGCACCCAGAAGGAGAGCCATGCCGAGCAACGAAGCGATGGGATGGTGGGCCTTGGTCATGGAATATTCCTTGGTCATCAATTGTCAGAATGAAACGATAATAGCCAGTTTCGCATTGCTAAACTGCCCGGACTCTTCAAGTCTAGCAAAAACTCGCGATGCTGTTCAGCCGCCGGTTAGCAGACCGCTGTAAATTCATTCTCAGCCGGGCAAATTTGCGTCAAACTTGTTAACCCTATTTTAGCCCTGTTCTGTCACAAATGCATCCGAATATAGATTTTCGGGCAAATTCTGCCGTGATTGAACAAGGGGAAGAGCGTGCGAGTTCTAGCGATGGCTTCGCAAAAGGGAGGCTCCGGCAAAACCACATTGTCGGGCCATCTGGCTGTACAGGCACAACTGGCCGGGGCGGGCCCTGTCGTATTGATTGATATCGATCCCCAAGGCTCTCTCGCCGACTGGTGGAACGAGCGCGAAGCCGAATTGCCGGCATTTGCGCAAACCACCGTTTCCCGGCTCGCTTCCGATCTGGCTATTTTGCGGCAACAGGGCTTCAAGCTGGCTGTTATCGACACGCCCCCGGCAATCACCATGGCGATCCAGGGCGTGATTTCGGTTGCCGAACTGATCGTTATCCCGACCCGTCCGAGCCCGCACGATCTCAGAGCCGTCGGGGCGACGGTTGACCTGTGCGAGCGCGCCGGCAAGCCGCTGCTTTTCGTCGTGAACGGCGCGACGCCCAAGGCCAAGATTACCGCTGAAGCCGCCGTGGCCTTGTCGCAGCATGGCACGGTAGCGCCGATCACCGTCCATCACCGGACCGATTTTGCCGGTTCGATGATCGATGGCCGCACCGTGATGGAAATCGATCCGAAAAGCCGCTCGGCGCAGGAAGTCGTCCATCTGTGGTCCTATATCTCCGACCGGCTCGAGAAAAACTTCCGCCGGACAATTTTCAGCGCCCCCGCGATGGCACAGAATGTCAACCCGGGCATCCAGCGGCCAGGCGGCAATTTTGGTCGCCGCGTGGTTGGTTCGTGATGGGAGAGGCTGGAAAAATGCGCGAATCGAAACCCCTGGCGTCTCTTTCGTCCAGCCTGCTGGCGCGGAAAGGCGGCGCAAAGCCTGCGATGCGTCGTCAGGGCTTTGCCAATTTCCCCGATCATTCGTCCACTGACCATGGTGAAACCCATGAGGATCTGGGCTGGAATGACATGGGCTATGACGTCAATCCCGATCATGATGCACATCCGGTCGAACATCTTCGCCACAATCCGCTGGCTGGAGCGATCCCCAGCCCCGGTGGCGCAGTCCGGCAGCAGCAGGAAGAGATTGCAGCCAAATTGGGCGCACAGCCGGCACCGACAAGCGAAGCAGAGGAAGATGAATCGAGCGCTGTAACCGCGCCGCTGTCGATTTCCCGCGAAGTTCGGCCACTGGTAGCGAAATCAGCGCTGGCGCTCGCGAACGCCAGCGAAGAGCATAAAGCCGAGAAATCACGGCCAGCGGTAAAATCGCGGACCCGCAAGGCGAAAACGGCTTTTACCCTTCGCCTGGATCCGGAACGGCATTTGCGATTGCGGCTGGCGACAGCGGTGAAAAATGTCTCGGCGCAGCAATTGGTAACCAAAGCTTTGGACGAATATTTGAGGTCTATCCCCGAACTGGATGACCTGGCCGAGCGCGTTCCGTCGCGCGGAGCAGCCTGAACAGGCTGGAAAAGAATTTTGACGGAAACGACAGACTTTATTGCGAGGGCATAGAAATGAAACGCGATGTGATATTGAAAATGGCTGCTTCCTCCATGGTGTTCGCCACCATGTTGACAGGTTGTGGTCCCTTCGGAGGCGGTTCAGTCGCATCCATGTCGAGCAAGCCGGCGACCGCAAAAGATGCTGCGAAATATGCCGAGAAAGCCGAAAAGGCGATGGAGAAAGGGGATTATGATTCCGCCATCGCCTTTGCCGAGCGTTCGGTTGCAGGGGCTGGCAGCGATCCGGAAACCCGGGCGCTGCTGGGACAGGCCTATCTCTCCGCCGGCCGCCTGGCTTCGGCAGAGCGCAGTTTTCAGGACGCGATGGACCTCGGGAAAAGCGATGCGCGCACGATCCTGAGCCTCAGCCTGGCCCAGCTCGGTCAGGGCAAGGCGGACAGCGCGAAGGCGCTGGTTGTCGCCAATCGCCAATATATTCCGGCGGCTGACTATGGACTGGCCCTGGCGCTGACCGGGGACAGCAAGACCGCGATCGAGGTGCTTGAGCAGGCTATCCGTGAATCCAATGTCACGGCTCGCACGCGCCAGAATCTCGGACTGGCCTATGCCTTGGACGGCCGCTGGAAAGAGGCAAAGCTGATGGCGGTTCAGGATGTTGCACCGGCTGCGATTAACGACCGGGTCATGGAATGGGCCCAGATGGCACGCCCCGGCGCGTACCAGACACGCGTCGCGACGCTGCTGAATGTGACGCCTGTGGCAAATGACCCGGGTCAGCCGGTCCAGCTGGCGCTTCAGCAAAGCTACGCTCCGGCCAGTGTTGCCGCATCCGCAGGCCAGGATTATGGCCAGGAAGTCGCCAGCTTTGATCGCAACACTCCGCTGCCCGCCGTCGGACCGGCGCCAAAGGACGAAGGCGAAATCGATTTTCTCGCGGCAGAAAATAACGTCAAAGTGGCCGCCGTGCCCGTGCCGGCCAGCAGTGCCTCTGGTAAAGCGCCAGCCACTGCTTCGTTCACAAGGGCACAGTATAATCCGCAAAGCGCTGCGCCAGCAGGAAAATTTGTTGTCGAGGGCGTCCAGTCGACGCCGGCCGTGACCGCAGCGGTGCAGACCAGCTCTTCGCCCAAACCGGTCATGCAAAAAGTCGCCTATCAGCCGGCCGCGAAAGCCGCCCGCTCGTCAGCCGGAACGCATCTGGTCCAGCTCGGTGCCTTCTCCTCGCCGGAAGGGGCCAAGCGCGCCTGGGGCATATTGTCGGCGAAGAACAGCGATCTGAACGCTTTCGAATTCGCCAGTTCGCGGATCAAGGTAAAGGGCAAGACCCTGTACCGTCTTGCGGCCATCGGCTTTGGCAATGCACAGACCGCAGAAGCGATGTGCGCCGGCATCAAGGCGAAGGGCGGCAATTGCATCGTCCGCCACGCCACCAGCATCAACAAGGCCGCGCCATCGCGCATGGCCAGTCAGTCGGTGCAAAAACTGGCGTCCCGCTAATATAGCGCAAACGGGTGTAGCGAGAAATTCAATAAAGGCGGCGGGCTAATAGGCTCTGCCGCCTTTATATATGGCGGTCACCCGGCCCTGGACGGGAAGCCCGTCGAACGGCGTATTGCCCGCCGCCGCCGCCATTTTCCGCGTATCGACCTGCCAGGGACTGTCCTCGTCGATGAGGATGAAATCGGCCTCATATCCCGCTTGCAGCAGACCGGCCTCGACGCCCAGGATTTTCGCCGGATTGGCCGACAGCAGCTCGAAAAGGCGACCGATCGAAACCGTGCCATCGCGAACCAGGGTGAGCGACAGGGCAAGCAAGGTTTCGGCGCCGGCCATGCCAGGCGCAGCTTCGGCATAGGGCAGGCGTTTGTCCTCCGGCCCACGGGGATCATGACCCGACGCAATCACGTCAATGGTTCCGTCCTTCACCGCTTCCAGACAGGCCAGCCGATTGTCCTCGCTGCGCAGCGGCGGCGACAGCCGGGTAAAGGTACGGAAATCGCTGATCGCGATATCGGACAGGAGCAGATGGGCAGGGGTGATACCGCAGGTCACGGGCAGATTTTCCCTTTTGGCCGCACGCACCAGATCGAGGCCGTCTTGCGTGGTCACCTGGCGGAAATGCACAGGCGCGCCGGTTTCCCGAACCAGCGCGATATCGCGGGCGACAGAGATCGCCTCTGCCGCAGGAGAGGCGCTGGCCAGGCCGAGCCGCGTTGCGGTCTCGCTATGGGTGGCGACCGCGCCTTGCGTCAGGCCGGCATCCTCGCTGTGCACGATCAGTGTCAGATCCAGCGCCTTGCAATATTGCAGCAGCCTGAGCATCGTGCCGCTGTCCGCGATCCATTGCCGGCCGGTCGCAACCGCCTTCGCGCCCGACCGCTTCATCAGCCCGATTTCGGCCATATGCGTGCCTTCTAGACCGATGGTCGCTGCCGCGATCGGATGGGACCAGAGGTCAGGCTTGCCTTCGGCTGCCCTTTGCTTGATCATCGCTGGCAGATCGAGAACCGGGGACTGGTCGGGCATCAGCGCGGCGCGGGTGATTCCGCCGAAGCGGAAGGCCGGCTTGTCGATGGCGAACACGCCGAGATCGACGATACCCGGAGCCAATAGTCTGCCCCGGCAGTCGATCTCCTCGGCACCTTCATGGCTCGCCGCATCGGTTGCCGAAGCGATCCGCTCGCCGTCAATCATCAGGCTTCCCTCACGGGCCTGTTCCTCGCCCGGCAACAGCAGGCGCGCGTTGGCAAAAATCCGTTTCATGACCATCCCTCCACGCCGCGGGATTTCCGGGTGAGCACGTCCAGACAGGCCATCCGTACTGCAACCCCCATCTCGACCTGTTCGGTGATCGTGGAGCGAGCGGGATCATCGGCAACGTCGCTGTCTATCTCCACGCCCCGGTTCATCGGCCCCGGATGCATCACCAGCGCATCATCCTTGGCGCGGGCAAGCCGCTCGCGGCTAAGCCCGTAGAGATGGTGATATTCGCGCGGACTGGGGATGAAATTGCCGTTCATCCGCTCATTCTGCAGGCGGAGCATCATCACGACATCGCTGCCCTCCAGCGCCTCGTCAAAATTGGTGAACACCTCCACGTTGAACCGGTCAAGCGCGGCAGGCAGCAGGGAAGGCGGCCCGCAAACCTTCACCTTGGCACCAAGCGTGGTCAGGCAATAGATATTCGACCGGGCCACCCGGCTGTGCATCACATCGCCGCAGATCGTCACTGTCAGGCCGCTGATATCGCCCTTGCGGCGCTGGATCGTCAGCGCATCGAGCAGCGCCTGGGTCGGATGTTCGTGGCTGCCGTCGCCGGCATTGAGCACCGGACAGTCGACCTTGTCGGCGATCAGCTGCACCGCGCCGGAACTGCCGTGCCGGATCACGATCGCGTCAGCCTTCATCGCATTCAGCGTCACGGCCGTGTCGATCAGCGTTTCCCCCTTTTTGATGCTCGATTGCGCAGCGTGCATATTGACGACATCGGCGCCCATCCGTTTGCCGGCGATTTCAAAGGACAGCAGCGTCCGCGTGCTGTTCTCGAAAAAGGCATTGATCACGGTCAGACCGTCGAGCCGGTCGGCATGTTTGCTGGATTTCTTGTTGAGATCGACCCATTGCCTGGCTTCTTCCAGCAGGAACAATATCTCCCAGGGCTGAAGCCCGGCGATACCCAATAGGTGACGATGAGGGAAAGCATCCGATCCGGTGGGAAACTGATGCGGTGAACCTGTTTGCTGCAATGTCATTAAAGCGGGAGCTATAGAGCCATCATGGCAGTGCGGCAAGCCTGTCGATGGCCCCCTGCAAAATATAGGCAGCGGCCATCTTGTCGACGACCTTGGCGCGTTTTTTGCGGCTGACATCCGACGCGATCAGGTCGCGGGTGACGGCCTGCGTGCTCCACCGTTCGTCCCACAGCAGGATTGGAAGCCCCAGCGGCTTCAGATTTTGGGCAAAGGACCGCGCCGCCTGGGTCTGCTGGCTCTGGCTGCCATCGAGATTGAGCGGCAGGCCGGCCACGATGCCGACGATATGCTGATCGGCGATCACCGCCTTGATCCGCTCCAGATCCTTGGAAAATCTGCGTCTCTCTATGGTCTCCGCCGCCGTGGCGAAGGTCCAGTGCGAATCGCACAGCGCCATGCCGACCGTCTTGGTCCCGATATCCAGCCCCAGCAGCCGCCCGCCATCCGGCAGGGCCTCGCTGAAAGCCTGCACATCGGCGCTGATCAACCCACCAGAAATGCCGTCATCCTCCGTTGCACGTCGGCTCGTATATTGGCCCAGAACAGGCTGTAGTCATAGACATGATAATTATTGCCGGGCAGGGCATAGGGACCCATGTCCGGCGGGTCGCCGATCAGCAGAAAGCCGCGGTCGTCACAGCGGGCCGGAACCCCGCCGGCGACAAGGCTGGCATCGCTCAGGTCCTCATTGGGGACCAAGGTTCCGAGATTGGCCGATGCGGCCGCCACAGAACCGACATCGCCGTTGATCGGGTTGGTGCAGAGCAGCTTGCTGCCCTTGCGCGGCTCGCCATTGAAGCCGATCGTCCGGTCATATACGTCGATGATCCGGCCATAATCAGCCGGCTCCGCATAGCTTTCCCAGCTCAATATGCAGCGCGTCTGGTCCGGGGTTTCGCAGATATCGAGACCCATTTCCGGAACGTCGGTGTCCACCGATACCGGCCAGCCGACCACATAGGCGGCGACAATCCGGTTGGCGAGCGGCGTGCCGGCAACCCGGTCCTTGAGCAAATTGGTCAGATGCAGGCTGCCCTGGCTGTGCCCGGCCAATATGATCGGCTGGTCCCCGGGAATTTCCGAAACGAAATAGTCAAAGGCGGCCAGCACATCCTGATAGGCCGCGTCCAGCGCCTGCTCGCCCTCCGGCTTGTCGGTGAGAAACGCACCCAGCGTTGCCTGCCGATAGCGGGGCGCCCAGACATCGCCCATCGCGTTGAACGCGCTCGCCTGGCCGCGCAGGAAGATTCGCGCCCGGGCCTGCGATTCCTTGTCGTCCAGCGGCGCGTTCCACTGGTCCTTCTTCAGAAAGGAGGTCGGATGAATGAAGAAAACGGCCGCTTTCTTGCCGTCCGGCAGCACCGCGTCCGATTCAGCCAGGTCGTCCGGAAGCCACAGGGCAGGGTTGCCCTTGACCAGTCCGGGCCGGGCCAGCCACATGCCGCGATCGGCATAGACATTGGTTTCGAGAACATCCTGGGCGGTGAATTCGGTGTCCGGCACAAAGGCCACTTCCATCAGCTCGTCGCCATAGACGCGAAATACGAACGCCCCGGCGATCACCAATATGACCATGGCGGCAACAAAATAGAGAAACTTGCGGGCCAAATGATACTCCAACCGGTTATTGCCGCCTCAATCCGCTTGAAGCCGCTTCGCGCCGGTGCTAGCGGCGCTCGGTACACAAATAAATTCCGAAATACCCGAAAAAAGATGAACCTGAAAAGAATGAGTCATGTCAATCGATAAGGAAACCGTCAAAAAAATCGCCAGCCTCTCGAGGATCGCGATCACCGACGCCGAGGCCGATGCCTTCGTGCCCGAACTCAACCAGATCCTGGGCTGGGTCGAGCAACTCGGCGAAGTCGATTGCTCGAAGGTCGAGCCGATGACGGCGGTGATCCCGAACAAGCTGCGGCTGCGCGACGATGTCGTCACCGACGGCGAGATTCGCGACAAGATACTGGCCAACGCGCCGATTGCCGACCACGGCTTTTTCGCGGTTCCCAAGGTGATCGAATAATGACTCTACAGACAGAAACCCCGTTCGCCCTGAGCCTATCGAAGGGCCATGCGGCACGAACCAGTGCTTTGACAGGCTCAGCACCAACGGAGCTGGCCCTATGACCGAAATATATGATCTGGGTATCGCCGGGATTCGCAGCGGGATCGCCGACGGTGATTTCACCGCCAGGGAAGTGGCCGAGACCTTCAACGCGCGCGTCAGCGCGGCCAAGCCGCTCAACGCCTTTCTGGTGGAGACGCCCGAGCATGCGCTGGCGGCGGCAGATGCCACCGACAAGGCGAGGGCCGCCGGTGAAACGCTCGGCAAGATGGCGGGCGTGCCGATCGGCATGAAGGATCTCTTCTGCACGCAAGGGGTGGAAACCACCGCGGCAAGCGGAATCCTCAAGGGCTTTGTGCCACAATATGAATCGACCGTGTCGGCCAATCTGTTCCAGGCCGGCGCCGGCATGCTCGGCAAGCTCAATCTCGACCAGTTCGCGATGGGCTCGTCCAACGAGACCAGCGCCTTCGGCAATGTGATCTCGCCCTGGCGCCGCAACGACGGGGGCAACAGCGATCTGACCCCCGGTGGCTCATCGGGTGGCAGTGCTGCGGTCGTTTCCGGACGCATCGCGCCAGCCGCAACCGGCACCGATACCGGCGGCTCGATTCGCCAGCCCGCCGCCTTTACCGGCATCACCGGCTTCAAGCCGACCTACGGCCGCTGTTCGCGCTGGGGCACGATTGCTTTCGCCAGCTCGCTCGACCAGGCCGGACCGATGGCGCATGATGTCCGCGACTGCGCGATCATGCTGGAAGCCATGGCCGGCTTCGATGCCAAGGATTCGACCTCGCTCAATCTGCCCGTCCCTGACTGGGAAGCGGCGCTGAACAGCAATCTCGCCGGCAAGAAAATCGGCATTCCAAAGGAATATCGGGTCGAAAACATGCCCGAGGCGATAGATGCGCTCTGGCAGAAGGGCATTGAGATGCTCAAGGATGCGGGCGCGACCATCGTCGATGTCTCGCTGCCGCATACCAAATATGCGCTGCCGGCTTATTATATCATTGCGCCTGCCGAAGCCTCATCCAACCTCTCGCGCTATGATGGCGTGCGCTACGGCCTGCGCGATCTGCCGGACGGGGCAGGGCTGCAGGACATGTATGCCGCCACCCGCGAAGCCGGCTTTGGCCCCGAGGTAAAGCGCCGGATCATGATCGGCACCTATGTGCTCTCCGCTGGCTATTATGATGCCTATTATACCCAGGCGCAGAAGGTCCGGACCCTGATCTCGCAGGATTTCGACAAGGCCTGGAACAGCTGCGACCTGCTGCTGGCCCCGACCGCACCAAGCGCTGCCTTCGGCCTCGGCGAGAAAATGGATGATCCGCTCGCCATGTATCTCAACGACGTCTTCACCGTGCCCAGCTCGCTGGCCGGACTGCCGGCAATGTCGGTGCCCGCCGGACTCGACGGCAAGGGCCTGCCGCTCGGTCTGCAGATCATCGGCAAGGCGCTGGACGAACAGAGCGTATTCAACGCAGGACTAGCAATCGAGGAACGCGCCGGATTTGTCGCGAAACCGGAGCAGTGGTGGTAAAAATGACTGAATCAACATATCGTATCCAGGGCGGAACCGGCGAATGGGAGGTCGTGATCGGCCTCGAAGTGCATGCCCAGATCACCTCGAAATCGAAGCTCTTTTCCGGCGCCTCCACCGAATTTGGCGCGGAACCGAACACCCAGGTCAGCCTGGTCGACGCCGCCATGCCCGGCATGCTGCCGACGCTCAACGCCGAATGCGTCCGCCAGGCGGTCCGCACCGGTCTCGCGATCAACGCCCAGATCAACAAATATTCGCGCTTCGACCGCAAGAATTATTTCTACGCCGATCTGCCGCAGGGCTACCAGATTTCCCAGCTCTACCATCCGATCGTCGGCGAGGGCGTGATCCAGATCTCGCTCGACGAAAAGGACCCCGATGCTCACGGCAAGGCAATCGGTGTCGAGCGCATCCATATCGAACAGGATGCCGGCAAGCTGATGCACGACCAGCATCCGACCATGTCCTATGTCGATCTCAACCGCTGCGGTGTCGCCCTGATGGAAATAGTCTCCAAGCCTGACATGACCTCGCCCAAGGAAGCGGCGGCCTATGTCCGCAAGCTGCGCTCGATCCTGCGCTATGTCGGCAGCTGCGACGGCAATATGGAACAGGGCTCGATGCGCGCCGACGTCAATGTCAGCGTCCGCAAGCCCGGCGGCGAGCTCGGTACCCGCACCGAGACCAAGAATGTCAACTCAATGCGCTTCATCCAGGCGGTGATCGAATATGAGGCGCAGCGTCAGGTCGACCTGATCGAGGACGGCGGCACCGTCGTCCAGGAAACCCGCCTGTTCGACCCCGACCGCAACGAGACCCGCTCGATGCGCTCCAAGGAAGATGCGCACGACTATCGCTATTTCCCCGATCCCGATCTGCTGCCGCTGGAGCTGGAAGATGACTTCATCTTCGACTGCAAGGCCAGCCTGCCGGAACTGCCGGACGAGAAACGCGCCCGCTACAAGAATGTGCTGGGCCTCAGCGCCTATAATGCGGCCGTTCTGACCGCCGAGCATGAAACCGCTCTCTGGTTCGAGCAATTGCTCGACACCAGCGACGAGCCGGAAAAGATCGCCAGCAGCGCGGCCAACTGGGTAACCTCCGAACTGTTCGGCGCGCTCAACCGGCTTGGCGTCGGCATCGAGAACAGCCCGGTCTCCCCGGCGCAGGCCGCCGAACTGCTCGGCCTGGTCGCCGACGGCACGATTTCCGGCAAGATCGCCAAGCAGGTGTTCGAGATCATGCTCGAAACCGGCGATGGCGCGAAGAAGATTGTCGAGGAACAGGGCCTGGTACAGGAATCGGACACCGGCGCGATCGAGAAGGTGATCGCCGAGGTGATGGCGGCCAACGAGGACAAGGTCGCCCAGTATCGCGACGGCAAGGACAAGCTGTTCGGCTTCTTCGTCGGCCAGACGATGAAAGCGATGCAGGGCAAGGCCAATCCGCAGGTGGTGAACGAGCTGTTGAAGAAGATACTCGGCTAATCACTCGCAAAGCCCACTTGCCCTCCACGCGCCTTTACGCTAGGCGCGCGGGTCAATCGTACTTCGATAGAATTTTGACGGCTTAGCTGGGCGGGCGTGGCGGAATTGGTAGACGCGCCAGATTTAGGTTCTGGTATCTTCGGGTGTGGGGGTTCGAGTCCCTTCGCCCGCACCAAGTTAGTCGCAATATCTACCGAAAAACACTGAATATGAAGGCACCAAAGGATAGTCATGCAGATTGTTGAAACGCTGAACGAAGGCCTGAAACGGGCCTATGAAATCAAGATAACCGCCAAGGATATCGAATCGCGGGTCGAGGCCGAGGTCAAGAAAATGGCACCTCAGGTGAACATGCCCGGTTTCCGCAAGGGCAAGGTCCCGGCCAATCTGGTGCGCAAGATGCACAATGACGCCCTGATGCAGGACGCGCTGAACAGCACGGTTCAGGAAAGCATCGAAAAGACCATGACGGACAACAAGCTCCGTCCGGCGATGCAGCCCAGTGTCAATCTGGAAGACGGCTACGAGCCCGGCAAGGATGCGCTGGTCAAGCTGGAACTGGAAGTTCTGCCCGAAGTGCCAACCCCTGACGTTGAAGGCCTGAAGCTCGAACGGCTGCAGGTCGAGGCGGACAAGAAGACCGTTGACGAGGCTCTGCAGAAATTCGCGGAAAGCCAGAAGCAGTTTGAAACCGCTGCCAAATCCTACAAGGCCCAGACCGGCGACCAGGTACTGATCGATTTTGAAGGCAAGATCGACGGCGTCCCGTTTGACGGCGGCAAGGGCGAAGGCATGGCGATCGAACTCGGCTCGGGCCGCTTGATCCCGGGTTTCGAAGACCAGCTGATCGGCAAGAAAGCCAATGACGAAGTGCTCGTCAAGGTGACCTTCCCCGATGACTATAATGTCGAGGATCTGAAGGGCAAGGACGCCACGTTCGATGTTGTCATCGGCGAAGTGCAGAAGCCCAAGGAAGCCAAGGCCGACGACGAAATGGCGAAATCCATGGGCCTCGAAGGCATCGACCAGCTCACCGAACTGCTCAAGGGGCAGATCGAGCAGGAACTGAACGGCCTGACCCGCACCCATATGAAGCGCAAGCTGCTCGACCAGCTGGCCGCCAGCCATGATTTCGACGTACCGCCAAGCATGGTCGAAGCCGAATTCAACCAGATCTGGCAGCAGCTCGAGCAGGAAGCGGCACAGGAAGAGGATGCCGAAGCCGCCCGCAAGGAAATGGAAGACGAGAAGGAAGAATATCGCGATATCGCGGTGCGTCGCGTCCGTCTCGGATTGCTGCTCTCGGAAATCGGCCAGGCCAATGGCGTGGAAGTCAGCCAGCAGGAAATGTCGATGCTGATGCAGCAGGCTGCCCAGCAATATCGCCCGGAAGACCGTGACCGGTTCATCCAGTATATCCAGCAGGATCAGATGGCTGCCGCCCAGCTTCGCGCCCCGATGTATGAAGACAAGGTCGTCGACTTCCTGTTCGACAAGGCCGAAGTCACCGATCGCAAGGTAACCCGCGAAGAGCTGGAAGCCGCAATCGAGGCGGAAGACGAAGCAGAAACGAAGCCGGCGGCCAAGAAAAAGGCACCGGCGAAGAAAGCCGCTGCCAAGAAACCGGCTGCCAAGAAGGCTTCGGAAGACGCCAAGGAAGAAAAGGCTCCGGCCAAGAAGGCTCCGGCCAAGAAAGCACCGGCAAAGGACGCCGCTGAAAAGGCGCCAGCCAAAAAGGCTGCGGACAAAGCACCTGCAAAAAAGCCGGCTGCCAAGAAGGCGCCGGCCAAGAAATAGATTGAATGATCCGCCGGGCAGCTTTGCAGCTGCCCGGCGGCAATTATCAGATGGTGACTTCGCTCGCCTGATTGATCACCGTACCCAGAATGCCATAGGCCTTGGCTTCTTCCGTGCTCATCCAGTAATCCCGATCGATATCCTTGCGGACCCGCTCGACATCCTGTCCGGTTTCATCCGCGATAATCTGGGCCAGTCGTTCGCGCATCTTCACGATCTCCTGCGCCTGAATGGCGATGTCCGATGCCTTGCCGCCGGCGCCGCCGGATGGCTGGTGAATCAGAAATCTCGTGTTGGGCAGGCAGAACCGCCGCTCCTTCGGAACGCCGAGGAAAATATGCGTGCCGGCGCTCGCGACCCAGCCCGTGCCGATCATCGCGACCGGCGAACTGATGTAGCGAACCAGATCGTGAATCGTATCGCCCGATTCCACATGGCCGCCGGGAGAATTCAGAAAAATGCGGATGGGGTCATGATTGACATGATCGAGATAGAGAAGCTGGGTCGAGACACGTTCGGCGAGCTTCTGGTCAATGCCGCCGAATATCATGATCGTGCGCGCTTCCAGAAATTTCGTCATCATGGCACCGGGCAGGCCGCCGGACTTGTTCTCGTCTTCGTCCTCGTCATTATAAGTGGGAGTGATTGGACTGTTTGTGTTTATCATTCTGGACTCCGCTAGTGGAATTTTGAGTAGCACCGATCACGGAACGATCAGCATTGCCTTGAAGAACATGTAGGGACAGCCGGGATGCTGCGCAATGATCGTCATGCCGGCGCGCCATTTTTTCTGACGGCAATCATTCTCGCCCAACATCGTTAAAGGCCTTGAACAATTCTGCGATAATCCCGATGTAGTGCCGAAGCTGAAGACAGGCCCAAAAAAGCTAAAAACAGGACGACTTACAACATGCATGATCCGATCACAGACGCTCTAGTCCCCATGGTTGTCGAACAATCCAACCGTGGCGAACGCAGTTTCGACATTTTTTCGCGGCTGCTCCGCGAGCGGATTGTCTTCGTCACCGGTGCGATCGAAGACGGAATGGCGTCGATCATCACGGCACAATTGCTGTTTCTGGAATCGGAAAATCCGAAGAAAGACATCTATCTCTATATCAACTCGCCAGGCGGCGTCGTGACTGCCGGCATGGCGATCCATGATACGATGCAATATATCCGTCCCCGCGTCGGCACGGTCTGTGTCGGCCAGGCGGCCTCGATGGGCAGTTTCCTGCTCGCAGCCGGTGAACCGGGCATGCGGATGGCAACGACCAACGCCCGGATCATGGTGCACCAGCCGTCGGGCGGCGCGCAGGGCATGGCCTCCGATATCGAGATCCAGGCCAAGGAAATTCTGCGTATCCGTGCCAGCATGAACGAACTCTATGCCAAATATACCGGCAAATCGGTGGCAGATATCGAAAAGGCGATGGATCGCGACACCTTCCTGGCGGCTGACGAGGCCAAAGCCTTTGGCATCGTGGACGAAGTATATGACAAGCGCCCGGTGCCGACGGAAGACCCTAAATAAGCCGTTACCGCTGCCCTAAATGAAATTTAAGCCATATTTGATAGACTTGTCTATCGGGGCGAAAGGCCGCGAAAAAAGCGGTGGCAATTTGGAATTTGACGGTTAGATTACATTATCAGCCGGTTTAAAGGACCTTTTATGACGAAATTGACGGGATCTGATTCGAAGAGCACGCTATATTGCTCCTTCTGCGGAAAATCCCAACATGAAGTCCGCAAGTTGATCGCAGGACCCACGGTGTTCATCTGCGATGAATGCGTGGAACTGTGCAACGACATCATTCGCGAGGAAACCAAGGGCGCGGCAACCGGCCGCAAGGATGGCGAGGTGCCGACACCGCAGGAAATCTGCGATGTGCTGAACGATTATGTGATCGGACAGAAACGGGCGAAGCGCGTCCTGTCGGTGGCTGTGCACAATCACTACAAGCGACTCAATCATGCCTCCAAATCCGGCGATATCGAGCTGGCAAAATCGAACATCCTGCTGGTCGGTCCGACCGGCTGCGGCAAGACGCTGCTCGCGCAAACGCTGGCAAAGACCTTCGACGTGCCGTTCACCATGGCCGATGCCACGACCTTGACCGAAGCCGGCTATGTCGGCGAGGATGTCGAGAATATCATCCTGAAATTGCTCCAGTCTTCCGATTATAATGTCGAGAAGGCCCAGCGCGGGATTGTCTATATCGACGAAATCGACAAGATCAGCCGCAAGGCGGAAAATCCCTCCATCACCCGCGACGTGTCGGGCGAAGGCGTTCAGCAGGCCTTGTTGAAGCTTATGGAAGGCACCACCGCCAGCGTTCCGCCACAGGGCGGCCGCAAGCATCCGCAGCAGGAATTTCTGCAGGTCGACACGACCAATATCCTGTTCATCTGCGGCGGTGCCTTTGCCGGTCTGGAAAAGATCATCGGCGACCGCCTCGAGGGCAAGTCAATCGGCTTCGGTGCCCATGTTGCGGCTCCCGAAGAGCGCAGGGTTGGCGAACTGCTCGCTCAGGGCGAACCGGAGGATTTGCTGAAATTCGGCCTAATCCCGGAATTTGTCGGCCGTCTGCCCGTGATCGCAACGCTGGAAGATCTCGATATCGACGCGCTGGTGACGATTTTGCAGGAACCGAAAAACGCGCTGGTCAAACAATATCGCAAGCTCTTCGAGCTGGAAGATGTCGGATTGACCTTCACCGATGACGCGCTGGTCGCGGTCGCCAAGAAGGCGATCGAACGCAAGACCGGTGCCCGCGGCCTGCGCTCCATCGTCGAGAATATCCTGCTCGACACTATGTTCGACCTGCCCGATTTCGAAGGCGTGGACGAGATCGTGATCGACAAGGATGTCGTCGCCGGCACCAAGGAGCCGGTCAAGGTGATTGCAAAGAGCAGCAAGCCTAAGAAGGAAGACGCGGCCTAGCGCTCCTGTGCCCCGGCGAAGGCCGGGGCCCATCTCCTCGACTCCCGATGCAGGGTCAGGGCCGTTTCGCACCGGCCTGTATCGCCATACGCATTTCAAACCATGATGTTCGCTGGCAGTGATTGGCAACGGCCCGCGCCAGAACAAACTCACTTATAGATACAGCTGTCCAGCTTCTCGTTCCGCACCACATTGATCCGCGCCGCAATCGTATTGCCATAGCGCCGGGTAAAGCCACTGGCGCCGTTGACGGCGCGTTTCTTGGGCAAGGGCAGGGCAGCGGCAATACGCGCTGCCTCGATCCCTGTCAGGTCCCTGGCGTCCTTCCGGAAATAGCGTTGCGCACCGGCCTGTACGCCATAGGTGCCGATACCGGTCTCGGCGATATTGAGATAGACCTCCATGATCCGCTTCTTGCTCCAGATCGTCTCGATCAGGAAAGTAAAATAGGCCTCCAGGCCCTTGCGGAAGAACCCGCCGCCTTGCCAGAGGAAAGCATTTTTCGCGACCTGCTGGGAAATGGTTGAGCCACCCCGAAGCCGTCCGCCCTGCGCATTGCGTTCGATCGCTTTCTGGATCGCCTCGGTGTCGAAGCCATTGTGGCTGCAGAATTTGCTGTCCTCGGCCGCGATCACCGCTCGCGCCATATTGGGTGAAATGTCGCTGAAGCTGGTCCAGTCCTTGGTGATGCCATTGTCGTCGAGGATCATCGTCGCGGTAACGGGGGGCGGCACAATCGCATAGAGTCCGACCCAGGCGACCGTGATCAAAATAAAATAAACCGCCAGTTTCAGAAGAAATTTAATTGCCCGCATCATCGCAGCCTAAATGCAAAAGGCCCCGAAAACAAATCCTGTTTCGGGGCGTCCTGGTTTATTTGTCATCCCGGCGAAGGCCGGGATCCAGTTCATCAAAAAGTCGCTTCGCGGCTGCTTTATTTGCTGGATTCCCGCCTTCGTCGGAATGACAGCGTTTCAAATTAACCCGCAGCAAGCAGCTGCTTTTCTCCGGCAATGCGCAGCATCGCTTTTTGCAGCTTCTCAAAGGCACGAACCTCGATCTGGCGGATGCGCTCGCGGCTGACATCATAGACCTTGCTCAGATCTTCCAGTGTCTTCGGATCTTCGGACAAGCGCCGTTCAGCCAATATGTGCTGCTCGCGCTCGTTCAGCGAACCCATGGCTTCCGACAGCATTTCATGCCGGAAGTCGGCTTCCTGCGATGCCGCAATCGCCTCGTCGTGCAGCGGCACGTCATCTTCCAATATGTCCTGCCACTGGCCCCCATCACCATCGTCCGACGACAGCGAGACGTTCAGCGAGGCATCGCCGCCCATCGACATGCGGCGGTTCATATTGACCACCTCATGCTCGGCCACACCGAGATCGGTGGAGATTTTCTGCACATCCTCGGGCGACAGATCGCCGTCTTCAAACGCGTCGAGATTATTCTTCATCCGGCGCAGGTTGAAGAACAGCTTCTTCTGGGCAGCGGTCGTCCCCATCTTGACGAGGCTCCAGCTGCGCAGCACATATTCCTGGATCGAGGCACGGATCCACCACATCGCGTAGGTCGCGAGGCGGAAACCGCGATCGGGTTCAAATTTCTTCACGCCCTGCATCAGGCCGACATTGCCTTCGGAAATCAGGTCGGACACCGGCAGGCCATAGCCGCGAAAGCCCATCGCGATCTTGGCGACGAGTCGCAGATGCGACGTTACGAGCTGGGCGGCGGCTTCCTGATCCTTGTGTTCAGAATAGCGTTTCGCCAGCATATATTCTTGTTCGGGAGTCAAAAGCGGAAATTTACGAACTTCCGACAGATACCGGTTCAGGCTCGCGTCCCCCCCTAAGGCAGGGATTTTTGCCGGAACATTGCTACCATTAGCCATTTTCGTTCCTTCTTATGTTATGCCGCCGGGCCTCATTAAGCACCCCTTGGTCAAAGCTTATATAAGGTGTATTCCTTATACCCGCAACTTCATGAATAGTTCCTGCATATCGTCCGGGAAATCGATAGAAAACGTCAATTTTTCGGTCGTTATGGGGTGAACAAATCCAAGACTAGCAGCATGCAGCGCCTGCCGTCCAAATTGAATATCTTTTCGCCGGGAAAGTAATGATTTTCGACGAGTGCCATAGAGCGGATCGCCGATCAGGCTGTGGCCGATATGGGCCATATGCACCCTGACCTGATGCGTGCGGCCTGTTTCCAGCGTGCATTCCACCAGGGCCGCGCCGTCCAGCATCTCCTTGACCGTATAATGGGTCATCGCCAGCTTGCCCCGGTCGTCGCCGACCACCGCCATTTTCTTGCGATTGACGTTGCTGCGCCCGATACTGCCCTCAATCGTCGCCGACGCCGGGTTGGGGCGGCCGTTGACGATCGCCATATAGCGCCGTTCGATATCATGCCTGGCGAACAGCGCGCTGAGGCCCTGATGCGCGGCATCGGTCTTGGCGGCCACCATCAGCCCCGACGTGTCCTTGTCGATCCGGTGAACGATCCCGGGCCGGGTGACGCCGCCGATGCCAGACAGCTGGCCCCGACAATGGTGCAGCAGCGCATTCACCAGCGTGCCGTCGGCATGACCGGCCGCCGGGTGGACCACCAGTCCCGCCGGCTTGTTGATGATGATCAGGTGCGGGTCTTCAAAAACCACATCCAGAGAGATGTCCTGCGCCAGGGCAGGGCCGTCCACCGGCTCCGGAATCGTCAGCTCGAACGGCTTGCCGCCCATTTTCTTGGCAGAAGGATCGGTGAATGTAGCGCCGTCAAGCTGCAGATTTCCCCCGGAGATCAGCGATTTTACCCGTTCGCGCGACAGCCCTTCGACCGCCTCGGTCAGGGCCGCATCCAGTCTCTGTTTTTTCTCGGAATCCGGTAATGTTCCGGATATGGTGGATTGCCCTGGTTTCATCGCGTAGATGTGGGCCATGCAACTCCTTATATCAAGCGCGATGTTGGCCGATCTGCAGCAACTGGCCCATGCGGCAGCGGGGCAGGAAATATGCGGAATTTTATTTGGCCGGGAGGGCAGGGTCAGCGCCCGCCGCGCGGCCAAAAATGTCGCCGACGATCCGCGCCGGCATTTCGAGATTGACCCCCGCACCCTGATCGATGCGGAACGGAGCGAACGCAGCGGCGGCGAGCCTGTCCTCGGCTATTATCATTCCCACCCCTCGGGCCCCGTGCGTCCCTCGGTCACCGACGCCGAAAGCGCGGCGCCCGATGGCCGGCTCTGGCTGATCATCGACGGGCAGGATGCCGCCGCCTGGCAGGCGGTCCCCGATGGCGAAATTTATGGCCGTTTTGACGCGATCCCGCTTGATTGCGCCGATGCAAAAGGCCAAACAGCCGCGGAATAGAAATCACAGTTTGAAAGCGCATTTATATGTCGAATATCGAAGTGGACCTCGCCTCTCTCCTATGTTCGAAAATCTGTCATGATTTGCTAAGTCCGGTCGGTGCGCTCAACAACGGGCTGGAATTGCTCGAAGGCGAGGATGATCCGGTGATGCGCGACCGCTGCATGGACCTGCTGGCCGACAGCGCCCGAACCTCTGCCGATAAGCTGAAATATTTCCGGCTCGCCTTTGGCGCGGCGGGCGGCTTTGGCGACACGATCGATCCCGCCGAGGCGCGGCAGCTGATCGAGGCGTTGCTCGGCGAGTCGGGCAAGATCACTCTGGGCTGGGCGGTTCAGGGCCATGCCTTGCCGAAAAAGGCGATCAAGATTTTGCTCAATCTGGCGCTGATCGCAAAGGAAACGCTGGTCAGGGGTGGCCGCCTCGACATCGGCGCGGAACAGGGTGATCTCGGGATAGAGGTGGTGATCCGGGCGGAAGGCACGAAAATCGCGCTGGATAACGGTATCCGGACCGCGCTCGACGGCACGATCGCTCCCGCCGATCTCAGCGCCCGGACCGCAGCGGCGTGGATGACGCGCGAACTGGCCCTGAAAAACGGCGGCGATCTCAGGATTTCTCCGGAATCCGGGACAGAATTGCTTCTTGGTGCTATTGTAACCGCCTGAATGGTCCCGGCCCGGTTGGAGAAGGAAGTCTGCTATGGATAGGATATGGACGCCGTCTCCCAATTATGACGAACGTGCGCTGCCGATCAGCATCCTGGTCATGCATTATACGGGCATGAAGGACGCGGCCTCGGCGATCAGCTGGCTGGCCAATCCGGAAGCCAAGGTCTCCGCCCATTATGTCGTCACCGAGGACGGCCAGGTCGTCCAGATGGTCGACGAGGAAAAGCGCGCCTGGCACGCCGGTCGCGGCTACTGGCGCGGCATCACGGATGTCAACAGCGCCAGCATCGGCATCGAGATCGTCAATCCCGGCCATGAATGGGGCTATGTGCCGTTCCCGGAAGAACAGATGGATGCGGTCACCCGGCTCGCCCATGATATCGTGCAGCGGCACCATATCACCCCGACAAATGTCATCGGCCATAGTGATCTGGCGCCTGCCCGCAAGCAGGACCCGGGCGAGCTTTTCGACTGGGAAAGACTGGCCCGCCACGGCATTGCGCTCAAGAAACCGCCGCTCAAGCTCGGCGACCCGCCCTGGACCGATGGCGGCTTCATGCTGGCGCTCGAACGGTTCGGCTATGACATCTCCGACCAGACCGCTGCCGTCATCGCCTTTCAGCGCCGTTTCCGGCCAAAAATCATCGATGGCGTGATCGATGGCGAATGCCGCTCGCTGCTTCTGTCTTTAATGTTGGACAGAGAGCGCGGAATCACTAAATAGGGCGCACCAGAGGGTCGGCCAGCCGCCCGCCGAAGCTTTAGCGGAGGTGGGAGGAAAGTCCGGGCTCCACGATTAAAAGGTGCCGGTTAATGGCCGGCGGGGGCGACCCTAGGGAAAGTGCAACAGAAAGCAGGTCGCGACGACTTCGGTCACGTGACAATGAAAGGGTGCGGTAAGAGCGCACCGCGGGGCTGGCAACAGGCCTGGCACGGTAAACCCCACCTGGAGCAAAACCAAATAGGGGCGGCATATGGCTTTTTCGGCCTGCAGCCCGGGTTGGTTGCTAGAGCCACGCAGCAATGCATGGCCCAGATGAATGGCTGGCTATCCCGTCGAAGCTTTATGCGCAGGCGGGTGGACAGAACCCGGCTTACAGACCCTCTGGTATTATCTTAGCGGTGGAACTTGCGACCCGCCTCTGTTAGAATAGAGACTATGCCAAAAGCCAAACGATCCGACAATTGGGGCTTTCCCCGCTGGGGAAGCTATGAAAGCTCCCGTGAAACGCAGCAGGTCAAGATCTGCGACCGCCACGGTTGCGACGAAGCCGGCAACTGCCCGGCACCCAAATCGCCCAACAGCCCCGAGCGCTGGTATTTCTGCCAGACCCATGCCGCTGAATATAATCGCGGATGGGACTATTTCGAAGGTCTCGACAAGGAAGAGCGCAAGAAGCGCGAGGCCGACGAGCAGCGCGATGCCAATGCCTATCAGGAAGCGGCCCATTACAGCTGGATGGGCTCCGGCGACGGCAGCCGTTCGCGCGACGAGATGACCGCGCTGGAAATTTTCGATCTGACGCCCGATGTGGAATTTGAAACGGTGAAAAAGGCCTGGCGATCGATGGCCAAGGAATATCACCCGGACGTCAATCCCGGCGATGCGGAAGCGGCCAAGAAGTTCCAGACGGCACAGGCGGCCTTTGAAGTTCTGCGCATAGCCGAGGAACGGCGCGTCTGGAAACCGATCTAGCCTGGTATTCCTGCGCAGGCAGGAATCCATCTCCTGTGCTTGCGCCGATCACAATATCGGGGAAGTCAGCAGGCTATAAACTGGTCTGCTCAGTTCAAAACTTTCTGCAACGGTAACCGGACGCTGCGCTCTTACGTGCGCAGGCCTAGCGGTATCACTGCAACCGCTCGGCTGTCTGCTGGATCAGTGCAATCATGTTGGGAATGCCCTGGGTCCGGTTGGAACTCAGCTGATTCTTCAGATCAAAGGGCTCCAGCACCGCAGCGATATCGGTTTTCCGAATCTGCTCCGTGGTCTGATCCTGCACGGTCTCCAGCACCAGCGCGATGATGCCCTTGGTAATGGCCGCATTGCTGTCGGCCAGAAAATGCAGCCGCCCGTCGTCTAGTTGTGTGGGATAGACCCAGACCGACGCGGAACAGCCCCGCACCAGCGTGGCATCGGTTTTCAGCGCATCCGGCATCGGGTCCAGCTGCTTGCCGAGATCGATCAGCAACCGGTAACGGTCATCGGCCTCGAGAAACTCATATTCTTCGATCAGATCGTCAATTTTGCTCATGGGGAGGGCGGTTAGCAGGGGAGAGTGGCAACGTCACCCATTTTTGCCGTTCGCCTCGTGCCGATTCATCCGTTGGCCCTGAGCCTGTCGAGCCGAAGGCGACCGCAGGTCAACGGCGGGAGGCACGCGCAGACCAGTGCTTCGACAAGCTCAGCACGAACGGTGTGTAGCTTCAGCATGAACGGTTTGTAGTCAAAGCTCCACGCCGGCCGCAATGGCTTCCAGCTTGCGAATCCGTTCCTTCAGGTCCGCCACCTCGATCCGCGATGTTGCGGTGGGCGGATTGTCCTCGCGGCGCTGCTCCAGTTCGCGGGCCTTCAGGGCTATCCAGTCGCGCCATCCGCGCAGGGCGACGAGCGACAATACCGTCAGCCCGATCAGGGAAAAGGCCGCGGTGATCATATAAAAAGCAGGTTCTTGCATCATGCTTGTCCTTCTACTTTCCGGACCGGCTCAGCGGTCGCGCAATTTCTCGATCTCTTTTTCCAGCTCGCGGGATCCGCGATCATCGGTGGCAATTTTTTCGAGCACCGCTACCCGCTCCTTGAGATATTTCACTTCCTCTTGCAGACGTTCGTTCTGCGGATCGTTTCTCGCCTGCGATCCGATGGCATTTCCTCTGCGATCTTCCAATATGCCATGCTCGGCGCGATATTTGGACCGCATCACTCGTCCGATCGTCACAATGATGATGATGGCAACCACCGCTTCTGGCCAACCCATATCCTGTCTCCTCAATCAATCCGGATCAGCGATCCCGCAATTGTTCAATTTCATTTTCCAGCTGCCTGGTGCTGTGGCCGTCGGTGGTGATCTGCTCCAGAACCGCAACCCGCTCCTTCAGATATTTCAGTTCCTCGCGCATCCGGTCGGTATCCGCGTCCACGCCTTTCGGAAGATGACCGTATTTTTCCGCCATTTTGCTCTGATGGCGAGTCCATATCCAGAGCGCACCCAGCGCAAAGGGAGCCAGCGGAATGAGAAGTGCAAATTCAAAGCCCATCAGTTCAGTTCCTTCGTTTCAGGTTCGCTGCGCAACTCTTCAATCTGCATCGAAACATCGAAGCCCTTGTCGGTGATGATCCGTTCCAGAACGCGCACGCGCTGTTCGAGCCTCTGGGTATGCGCGGCATATTGAGCCGCTTTTTCGGCGGTCTGGTGGCCAAGGGTTTCGAGCTTCTTCTTTTCCAGCTCGATATTGGCCTTGTGCATCTTGCTCACGAAGCCGCCGATTACCGGGATGCCGACCACGATCAGGAAAAAGGTCAGAAAGGCAAATGTGCTCACAATATCCTCCTCAGTTCGCGCGCTTGTCGCGCAATTGCTCGATTTCCTGGGTCAGCCGGTGGCTGTCGTCGGTCACGATCCGTTCAACATTGGCCAGGCGATCCTTGATGGAGCCGAGTTCTGCGCGCAGTTCGGCATTTTCATTGGTGAGCAATTTGACTCGCTCGGCCGCTTCCCGATCGGTTTTCGGATAGACCGCCTTGCCCCACTGGTTTTCGAGGGGATATCCGTTCTTGACCCGCATCCAGGTGGTGAGAACCCAGCCGCCTACGGCGATGGCGGTGACCACTGCAATCATCGGGGCAATGGAAGTGAGAAAGGAAATTTTATCCGGGTCCATCAGTTTTTCTCCCTCAAGGCTTCGATTTCATCGGCGGTGCGCTTGGCCGGATCGGTGGCGATCCGCTCCAGCACCTGGAGCCGTTCCTGCAGCCGGTCGATCTTCCCGACCAGCTGGGCATTCTCGTTGGACAGCAATTCGATCTTGCGTTGCTCATCCGGGCCGGCCTTGCCGGATTTTCCGGATTTTCCGCCCCATTCGTCTTCCAGCTCATAGCCATGTTTGGCTCGGATCCAGTTGTTGACGATCCATCCTCCGTAGCTGATGGCGATGATCGCGAGGACAAATTGCGGGCTTCCCCAATCCATTTCCATTCTCCCTGTTCAGCCGCTCAGCGCAGATTTTCGATCTCGTTCGACAGCGCGGTATTCTTGCTTGTGTAGTAAAGTTCCATGTCGGCGAGCTTGCGGTCGATTTCGCGGAACCGGGATTTGATATCGCGGGTGGTGCGGCGCGGCGACTGGCGCACGCCCTGCCAGAATTTCGTGTCCTCCGGATCACTCAGATACATGCCCATCGGCTTTGGCTCGGATATTTTTGCCGCGATCCAGTAGGCGACCAGCGTCCAGGGAAAGGCGAAGGTGACGGTGGCGATGATCGCTGCCAGTCGGACCCAGGCCACGTTGATCCCGGTGTAATCGGCGATCCCGGCGCAGACCCCGCTCCATTTGGCGCGTCTCTTGTCGAGATAGAATTTGGTGCGGGAAGAGCTCATGATGGGTGCCTTTCTTTTTTCAGCAGCTCGTCAAAATTTTCGAGCGTGGGAGCAGGGGACGCCGACGGAGTGGGCAGGGCAGACTGGCGCCAGTCCGGATTGTCCGCTGCCATGATGCGCTCGATGGTTTCCATCCGGTCATCCAGACGCCGCGCCATATGGTGCAATTCTTCCAGCAAGTTTTCATCTTCATTGGTGATCGTCGCGGCGGTTTTCCATTTTGTGACATAGTGGAAGATCAGCCACGGCAGACCGATGAACAGGGTGCCCATGACGATGGGGATGATGATCAGTTCTTCCTGCATTATGCGTCACCTTTCTTCATGGCCGCCTTCATCGCTTCCAGTTCTGCATCGATCTTGTCGCTGGATTCGAGCGCAGCGATCTGGTTTTCCAGGCTCTGCGGCTCGCCGCCCATGCCAAGCGCATCGGCGCGGCCTTCGGCGAAGTCGACCTGACGCTCGAGATATTCAAAGCGGGAGAAAGCGTCATGGACCTTTTCGCCATTGTACATTTCGCGCAGCTTCACGCGGTTTTCGGCGCTTTCCAGACGATTGACCAGGTTGCTCTGGCGCGAACGGGCTTCCTGCAGCTTCTTCTGCAATTTGGCGATGTCGCCTTCGGAAGAGCGCAGCGCATCATCCAGCACCTGAATTTCTGCCTTCAGCTGGTCCGCCATGTCGGCCGCCTTGCGCTTTTCGATCAGTGCGGCTTTCGCCAGATCCTCGCGATCCTTGGACAGCGCCAGCTGGGCCTTTTCGCCCCAGTCTTCGGTCAGATGATCGAGCTTGTCGATATGCCGGCGCATTTCCTTCTGGTCGGCGATCGTGCGGGCGGCGGAGGCGCGGACTTCGACGAGCGTTTCCTCCATCTCGAGGATGATCATGCGGATCATTTTGGACGGGTCTTCTGCCTTGTCCAGCATGTCGGTAACGTTGGCCGCGATGATATCGCGCGTTCTTGAAAAAATGCCTGCCATGTACATACTCCGGTTGCGTCTGTGGTTGTGTCGGAACTTGTTCGAGCCGTCGCTCCAGTCCTGTTCTACATCAACCTGTTGAATTTCAAAAGGTGGCCGGGACCTTACTTCGGCAAGGGGGAAAGAAGGGGCCCCGGCCATTTTGTCTGTCATGCCGGGTAACCTGGGTTAACAAGGCTGACAGGAGGGGAAGCGTTTTGCTGGGAGGCCATCATGCCTTCGGCCTGGGCCGGTCCTACCGCGCTGATCAAAATCGTCACGCTGAAGAGCAGGATCGAGATGATCGCGGAAATATCGGTGCGGGTCATTTTGTTCAGTGCGGGCATGATTTCCTCCAGAAGTCCGTGTCATTGGTGTCTGGAACCTGCATTGCAGAAGCCGTGCCAACTGAAATAACACGTTGAAAAACAAGGCATAATCATATTTTTGCTGCCCATGAACATGGTATTAATTGCCATTTTATGGTAATCGACACTATATATTGGTCATGGAACGCGAAACACAATTTGTCGGCGAATCAGGTGCCTTTCTCGACGCGGTCGAAAAGGCCAGCCGGGCAGCGCCGCTCAATCGTCCGGTGCTCGTCGTCGGCGAACGCGGCACCGGCAAGGAACTGATCGCGGAACGCCTGCACCGGCTCAGTCTGCGATGGGACGGGCCCTTTGTCACGCTCAATTGCGCCGCAATGCCGGAGACCCTGATCGAGGCGGAACTGTTCGGTCACGAGGCAGGCGCCTTCACCGGCGCTACCAAGGCGAGGGTAGGGCGATTCGAGGAAGCCGACGGTGGCACCCTGTTCCTTGACGAACTGGGCACCCTGTCGACCGGCGCGCAGGAACGCTTGTTGCGAGCGGTCGAATATGGCGAGATCACCCGGATCGGATCTTCCCGGCCGCAGCGCGTCGATGTCCGCATCGTCGCCGCCACCAATGCCGATCTGCCGAGGATGGCGGACGAGAACAGGTTTCGCGCCGACCTGCTCGACCGGCTTTCCTTCGAAGTCGTGACCCTCCCGCCGCTGCGCGTGCGCGAAGGCGACGTACCGGTGCTGAGCGACTATTTCGGTCGCCGGATGGCCGCGGAACTGGAATGGCCTTCCTGGCCCGGATTCGGGCGGCTCGCCTCCGAGGCGCTAAACCGGCACGACTGGCCAGGCAATGTACGGGAATTGCGCAACGTGATCGAGCGCGCCGTCTATCAGTGGAATGACCATAGCCGACCGGTCGACCATATCGTCTTTGACCCGTTCGAATCGCCGTGGAAGCCGCGCGAAAAAAATGTCGCCCCCGACTCCGGGGCTAATGCGTCTGGCACCGGAGAGGCCGATCCGGCGCAGGCCGCACCAGCGTCATCCGAACCCACATTCGACGGCGTGGACGATATGAAAGCCGCGGTGGAAGCCTATGAAAAACGGATATTGGAGGCCGCCCTCGCCAGGTCGCGCTATAATCAGCGGCAGACGGCAAAGGCGCTCAACCTGACCTACGACCAGCTGCGCCATGCCCTGAAAAGGCACGATCTTCTGGGCTCATAAAAGGCGGGCGGGAAAAGCCATTGTCATGCTTCCAATTCTTCCAGTGCAGCCGTCATTGAAATTGACTATATACTGTTAGCCTCCGCCGCTCGCGGGCTATGGTCCAAAAATCGATCTTTTATCCCGTCTTCCGGGAAAATGGACAATTGTCCTTGCATCTTTTTTGTGGTTGATGCGTTGACAGACTACATCTCAAAAAATGGAGAAACGACATTATGGCTTTCGAACTTCCGCCCCTCCCTTATGAAAAAACGGCTTTTGGAGATTTGATCTCCGAAGAGACCTTCAACTATCATCATGGCAAGCATCACAATGCCTATGTCAGCAAGACCAACGACGCGATCAAAGGCACTGATCACGAAGGCAAGAAGCTTTCGGAAATCATTGAAGTCGCTGATGGCGGCCTGTTCAACAACGCTGCCCAGGTCTGGAACCACAGCTTCTACTGGCTGTGCCTGTCACCAGAGAAAAAGGAAATTTCCGGCGAATTGAAAGATCGTCTGGAAAAGACCTTTGGCTCGATCGATGATTTCAAATCCAAGTTCAAGGACGAGGCAACCGGCCATTTCGCCAGTGGTTGGGCCTGGTTGGTGCTGGATGGGGACGAACTGAAAATCACGTCCTATCATGATGCCGACACACCGGTTGCGCATGGCGTCAAGCCGCTGTTCACGCTCGATGTCTGGGAACATGCCTATTATCTGGATTACCAGAACGCGCGCCCCGACTATGTTTCGGCGCTGCTCGACAATGCTGTCGACTGGGACTTTGTGGCCCTGAACATGGACGGAGACGGCGTCAGCCGCGCCGACCAGGGCTAAGCCTCCTTCAGGCTGAAAAGCACTTTAAGCCGCGTCCTGACCCTCAGGGCGCGGCTTTTCTTCGACCGTAAAGCCGTGCTTCATCAGCATCGGGATATTGGCCATCGCGAACAGGAACGAAACCGCCGGCACGCCCCAGACCTTGATCGTCAGCCACCAGTCAAAGCTCAGCGTTGCCACCATCAGCTCGTTGAGCACGGCCATGGCCGCGAAAAATATGCCCCAGTTGCGCGACAGTTTCAGCCAGCCTGTATCGTTCAGCCCTTCAAAAGCCGCCTGCAGCAGGCTTTTCAGCATCGCCTTGCGGCGGAGCAGTCCGCCGAACAGGATCAGCGCAAATCCGGCATAGATGATGGTCGGCTTGTGCTGGATGAAACGCGGGTCGGCGAAATAGATGGTGAGCGCGCCAAATCCCAGAATCAGCACCGCCGACATCCACATCATCGGCGAGACCTTGCCGAGCTTCCATTTGGAAATGCCCATCGCGATGACAATCGCAACCATGAAGGCGATCGTGCCGTAAATCGCGGAGGTGATCGGATTGCCTTCCGGCGCGCCGAATTTATAGACCAGAAAGAAAATCAGCAGCGGCCCGAAATCGAGCGCGAAGCTGAGGCCCCGGTGTTCTTTTGGAATTTCTTCAATCGCGGTGGCTTCGGTCATTCTTCTATCCCGGCTATGGCTGCGGCCAGATCTTCGGCCTTGAATGGTCTTAGGTCGTCGACGGTCTCGCCGATCCCGATGGCGTGGATCGGCAGGCCAAATTGCTTCGCTGCTGCGACCAGTACGCCGCCGCGGGCGGTCCCGTCCAGCTTGGTCATGATCAGGCCGGTGACCTTGGCCACATCCTGAAACACTTCTATCTGGGACAGGGCATTCTGCCCCGTTGTCGCATCCAGCACCAGCACCACATTATGCGGCGCCGCCGGATTAAGCCGACCCAGCACCCGCCGGATCTTGTCCAGTTCGTCCATCAGTTCGCTGCGGTTCTGCAACCGTCCGGCTGTATCGACGATTAACACGTCGATCCCGGTCGCGGTCGCCTGTTTCACGCCTTCATAGACAATGCTGGCGCTGTCCCCGCCCTGGGGGCCGCTGATGATCGGAACGCCCAGTCGTTCGGCCCATATCTTGAGCTGTCCGATCGCCGCCGCGCGGAACGTGTCGCCCGCCGCCAGCATCACGCCATAATCCTGTTCGAGAAACAGATGGGCCAGCTTGGCAATCGTCGTGGTCTTGCCGGAGCCGTTGACGCCGATCACCAATATCACCTGTGGCCGCGGAAAGGCATCGATTTCCAGGGGGATGGCGACCGGTTCCAGTATCGCCGCAATCTCCCGCCGGATGATTTCCTTCACCGCCTGTTCGCTGAGGCCTTTCTCGAAACGCTCGACCGACAGCTTCTCCCGGATCGACGCGGCCGTCGCCGGACCCAGGTCCGACATGATCAGCGCATCCTCGATATCATCCAGAGTCGCCTCATCCAGCCTGGCCTTGGTCACCAGCCCGGTCAGATTCTCGGTCAGCCGGGACGATGTCTTGCTGAAACCGCCGAACAGACGGTCCTTCCAACTGTTTTTCTCGTTCACGCTGCTACCCTGCCAATCAGTTGCTTGTCCTGCATCCCGGTAATCTCCACCGGAACGATCTGTCCCCTGCTCGCAGGGGCGTCAAATGTCACGCGGGCAAAATTGGCGGCATAGCCGGTGTCGCCGGACATTTCCGCCAACACATTCTGCCGCGTCCCGATCAGCGTCCGCCGCCAGTTCCGCGCGCGCCCGGCGACCGCGTTGCGCAACAGCTTTGCCCGGCGCTTGATCACATCGCCGTCGAGTTGCGGCATCCGCGCTGCCGGCGTGCCCTGTTTCGGGGAATAGGAGAAAATATGGCCATGGACGATGTCGCACTGCTCGATGAGGGCAAGGCTGTTGGCGAACATGGCATCATCTTCCGTCGGAAAGCCTGCAATAATATCCGCGCCCACCGCAATTTCCGGTCGTCTGGCTTTCAGTCTCTCCACCAGTCCGATCGCCTGCTCGCGGCTGTGCCGCCGCTTCATCCGTTTCAAAATCATATTGTCGCCCGACTGCAGCGACAGATGCACATGGGGCATCAGCCGCGTCTCGCCGGTCAGCAGCTCGAACATCCGCTCGTCAATCTCGATCCCGTCCAGCGACGACAGTCTGAGCCGCGGCAATTGCGGGACATGTTTCAATATCCGTTCGATCAGCTGGCCAAGCGTCGGCGCTCCGGGCAGGTCCGGTCCGTAGCTGGTGACATCGACGCCGGTCAGCACGACCTCCTGGAAGCCCTTGTCGACCAGCGCCTGTACCTGTTCGACGATCAGCCCGGCGGGCACGGACCGGCTGTTGCCCCGGCCAAAGGGAATGATGCAGAAGGTGCAGCGATGGTCGCAGCCATTCTGGATCTCGACAAAGGCGCGCGAACGGTCGGCAAAGGCGCTGACCATATGCGGCGCCGTTTCCGTAATCCGCATGATATCGGACACCCGGATATCGGGCCGGTTGCTGTGCAGCCCGAGCTTGAAATTGGCCGGATCATATTTGTCGATATTGCCGACCACAGCGCTGGTTTCCGGCATCGCCGCGAACATCGATGGATCGACCTGGGCCGCGCAACCGGTGACGATGATATTTTTTTCCGGATTGTCCTTCTTCGCCCGGCGGATCGCCTGCCGCGTCTGCCGCACAGCCTCGTTGGTCACCGCACAGCTGTTGACGATGATCAGATTGTCGCCGTCAATATTGCTCGCCGCCAGATTCTGCCGCAGCTTCTCGCTCTCGGCGATATTGAGCCGGCATCCCATGCTGATCATTTGCGGAGCGCTCATCCGAACAGCGTCCAGTCTACTTCTCCGGCAAAAACATAGGTGGTCGGCCCCTGCATCTCGATCGTCTCGCCGTCGTTCCAGCTGATCGTCAGCTGACCGCCAGGCAGGTTGACCTCTACCGGACTGCTGACCAGACCCCGCCGGATGGCTGCGACCGCCGTGGCACAGGCGCCGGTGCCGCAAGCCCGTGTGAGTCCTGCTCCGCGCTCCCACACGCGCAGATGGATGACACCGTTTTCGATATGGGCGACATTGACATTCACTTTGTCCGGAAACAGCGGATCGACCTCGATCATCGGGCCGAGCCGATCGAGTTCGACCGCGGCGCTGTCCTCGACGAAAAATATCACATGTGGATTGCCGACATTGACCGCCGCCGGATTCTGCAAATCTTCCCAGCCCACCGGCATCTGCAATGTGTCCATCGCATAGGCAAGCGGGATCGCCTGCCAGTCGAAACGGGGCTTGCCCATATCGACAATGGCACCATCCGCCGTGGCATTGCCGATGATGATACCGCCGCCGGTTTCAATCCGGGTCTCGTCCCCGATCAGCTTCGCGACGCAGCGCGCCGCATTGCCGCAGGCTTCCACCTCGCTGCCGTCGGCATTGAAAATCTGCATTCTGACGTCCGCCTGACGGGAAGGGCGCAGCACGATCAGCTGGTCGCAGCCGATCCCGCTGTGCCGGTCGGCAATGGCCAGAGCGCGTGCGCCGGTGAGCTCCATCTCGTCCAGGCGCGCGTCAATGATGACAAAATCATTGCCCAATCCATGCATTTTGTGAAAGCGTCCTGTGCTCATCACTGGCGATTTAGGGACGCCGTTCCCGGGAGTCCAGCAATTCGGCTCTCCCGGCCTGTACCCAAGCAGGTCTAGGCCGTTTTTTGCAGCCGGTTTTCTGTGGTCAGGATGGAAAGAGCGTCCTCCTGTTCTGCGGGTTCTTCTTCCAGGGGCGCCGACGGCAGCAAATTGCGTTCGGCCAGAATCTTGCGGGTTTCGGCAATGGTCAGCGGGCGACCATAATACCAGCCCTGGCCCTTGGCGCAGCCGATCTGGCGCAACACGGCTTCGGTTTCCTTGTCTTCAATGCCCTCGGCGGTGATCGGCATACCAAGGCTTTCGCCCAGGCCGTTGATTGCTTTCACGATCGCCTTGCTTTCCGGATTGCGCATGAGCGACGAGACAAAACTGCGGTCAATTTTAATCCGGTCAAAGGGCAGGGCGCGCAAATGGGCGAGGGAGCCATAGCCCGTACCAAAATCGTCGAGGGCGATCTTGATCCCCTGATTTTTCAGACTGCCGACAATCGATTGCGCCAGACTCAGATTTTCGAACAGCGAGCTCTCGGTGATTTCGATTTCCAGGCGGTTGGGCGGGAATCCGCTTTCCACCAGCAATTTGACAATTTTCTGCGCCAGCCACGGATCGAGCAGCTGGATCGGGGATATATTGACCGAAATGGTCAGAGAGGAATCCCAGTGCTTGGCATTGTGCAGCGCCTGCCTCAAAATGCTCATCGACAGGTCGCCGATCATGCCGGTTTCTTCGGCGATCGGGATGAATATTTCCGGAGAGATCAGACCCTGGGTCGGGGATTCCCAGCGGGCGAGCATTTCAAAACCGGTCAATCTTCCGGTCGCCAGATCTATCTGCTGTTCAAAATAGGGGACAAATTCTCCGGTCGGGATGCCCGCGCGCATACCGGTTTCCAGCAGGCTGCGCGTTTGCAGTTCCTGCTCCATATTCGCGTCGAACCAGCAATGCCGGTTCCGGCCCTGTTTTTTCGAACTGTACATGGCAATATCGGCACGCCGCATCAGCACGTCGACGCCTTCCGATTCCATATCATAACGGGCCATGCCGATCGATGTCGTCACCACAAGCTGGACGCCGTCTTCGATAATCGGCGCTGAGATTGCGTCGATCAGGTCGTCGGCAATCTGTTCCACCATCTTGGGCTGTTCGGGATCAAAGATGAAGGCGCAGGCAAATTCGTCTCCGCCGAGTCTGGCCAGCAGATTCTTCGGGGGCAGGACATCGGCGATGCGGGTGGCCACCTTCTTCAGCACGGCATCGCCGGCGCCGTGACCATGGACGTCATTGATATTTTTGAAATTGTCGAGATCGAGCATCAGGAAGGTGATGCTCTTTTGTCTGCGCTGGGCAATGCTGATCATTTCTGCGGTTCGTTCGCCTATGGTGCGGCGATTGAGCAATCCGGTCAGCGGATCGGTAACGGCAAGCGAATGCGCGCGTTGTTCGGCGGCTGCCCGTTCCTCGACTTCCTTGGTCAGGTCCTTGTACCGCCGCCAGCCGAACAGGATCAGCGCAATGTTGAGCAGAAAGGCGGATACCAGTACATTGTCGCCCGCTCTGGCCTGTCCGGAAAGGGAATTGATAGCATCGGACAGCACCGTGCCGCCGGTGCCCGCGAACATCAGGATTGCCAATATAACGATGGCGCCGGTCAACACATCCCGACCCACGGATATCTTGTATCCGTTCTTCATCAAACGTATATGTTGGTCGGCCACTGGTCCAGCCATATTCATTTTTCCAATTGTTATCGCGAGGCTTTTGCCGAACAGTTCTCAATTTCTGGTTAACATCCGTTCATATCCGAAAAATTCCGTGCTTGCGAAATCCCCGGAACTGCACTAACAGCGCCTCAAATCGGCAATGTCTGTTGCCAATTCAGTTTAGAGTTAGAAAAAACTCACACGTCGGTCAGCGAGGTTTCGCCCACCGGCGCTTTTTGCGTTGGCCCGATTTCGGGTCGTTTGAGGAAGGAAAGGCGGGAACATGTTTGATAAGTTGAGCGACCGCCTTGGCGGAGTTTTTGACAAGCTGCGCGGACGCGGTGCGCTGCGGGAAGAAGATGTGCGCGGCGCCATGCGCGAAGTGCGGATCGCCCTGCTCGAAGCCGATGTGGCGCTGCCGGTGGTCAAGGATTTCGTTGAAAAGGTAACCGAAAAGGCCGTCGGTCAGTCGGTTCTCAAGTCCGTCACCCCGGGCCAGCAAGTGGTCAAGATCGTCAATGACGGTCTCGCCGAAATGCTTGGTTCGGAAGTCAGCGCACTCGAACTGTCGGTTGCGCCTCCCGCCATCATAATGATGGTCGGTCTGCAGGGCTCAGGCAAAACAACCACCACGGCGAAAATTGCGAAGCGGCTGAAGGACAAGGACAACAAGAAGGTCATGATGGCCTCGCTTGATGTCAACCGTCCGGCCGCACAGGAACAATTGGCCGTATTGGGTGAGCAGATAAACGCCGCCACCCTGCCGATTGTCGCCGGGCAGCAGCCGGTCGAGATTGCCAAGCGCGCGCTTCAGGCCGCAAAATTGCAGGGCTTTGACGTGCTGCTGCTGGATACCGCTGGCCGGCTCCACGTCGACCAGCAGCTGATGGACGAGATGAAGGCGGTTGCCGATATCTCGAAGCCGCAGGAAATCCTGCTGGTGGTCGATTCGCTGACCGGTCAGGACGCGGTCAATGTCGCGCAGAATTTCTCGGACCAGGTCGATCTGACCGGCGTGGTGCTGACGCGGATGGACGGCGATGCCCGCGGTGGTGCTGCCCTGTCGATGCGCGCGGTCACCGGCAAGCCGATCAAGTTCGTCGGCGTCGGCGAAAAGATCGATGCGCTGGAAGAATTTCATCCGGAACGCGTTGCCGGCCGAATATTGGGCATGGGCGATGTTGTCAGCCTGGTCGAAAAGGCCGCTCAGGTCGTCGACAAGGAAGAATCCGAAGCGCTCGCCGAAAAGATGCTCAAGGGGCAGTTCGATCTCAACGATCTGCGCGCCCAGCTGCGGCAGATGACCCAGATGGGCGGCCTCGGTGCGCTCGCCTCGATGATGCCGGGCATGAAAAAGGCCAAGCAGGCCATGGCCGGCGGCGCGATGGATGAAAAAGTCCTGGTCCGCATGGACGCGATCATCGGGTCGATGACCAAGGAAGAGCGGGTAAGGCCCGGTCTGCTCAACGCCAAGCGCAAGCGGCGGGTGGCGATCGGCTCCGGTACGACCGTTCAGGACGTCAACAAGCTGCTCAAGATGCATCAGGAAATGGCCAAGGCTATGAAGCGCATCAAGAAGATGGGCGGCATCAAGGGCCTGATGTCGATGTTTGGCGGCGGTGGAGCGGCTGGTGCCGGAATGGGCGGCCAGAGCGGCGGCATGTCCGGCATGCCGGGGCTCCCCGATATGTCTTCAGGAGGGCTTCCCCCTGATCTGGCAAATTTATTGAACAAGAAGAAATAATCACAACAGTTTGAATTTACGTATCTTTAGAAAGGTTTATTACAATGGCAGTAGCAATCAGAATGTCCCGCGGCGGTTCCAAGAAGCGCCCTTATTACAAGATCGTCGTCGCCGACGTCCGCGCCCCGCGCGACGGCAAGTTCATCGAGCGCATCGGCAGCTACAACCCGCTGCTCGCCAAGGATGACGAAAAGCGCGTGGTGCTCGACAGCGAACGTGCCAAACATTGGCTCGAAAATGGCGCCAAGCCATCCGACCGCGTCGCCCGTTTTCTCGATGCCGCCGGCCTGCTGAAGCGCGAAGCGCGCAACAACCCGAACAAGGGCAAGCCGGGCGAAAAGGCGACCGAGCGTCTGGAAGAGAAAGCGGAAAAAGCCGCAGCCGCTGAAGAAGCCGCCAAGGAAGCTGCTGCAGCTCCGGCCGAAGAAGCACCGGCTGAAGAAGCCGCAGCCGAAACACCAGCAGAAGAAGCGCCTGCCGCTGAAGAAGCTGCTGCTGAAGAAAAGTCCGAGGGCTAATCCTTGGACAAGATTGATCCGGACAAACCCGTCCCCCTTGCCGTCATCATTGGCGCGCACGGGGTGACCGGGGAAGTCCGGCTCAAGCTGTTCTGCGACAGCCTTGACAGTCTCAAGGCGCACAAGACGTTCAACGCCGGTGCTCTCACCCTGAAATCGGTCAAGCCGCACAAGATGGGCGCAATCGCCCGGATCGCCGAGATCACCGACCGCAACGGCGCCGAAGCCGCCCGCGGCACCGAACTCACCGTCCCGCGCTCCGCCCTGCCGGAACTGGACGAGGACGAATTCTACCATATCGATATCATCGGCCTGCGCTGCGTCTCCGATGCCGGCGAGGAGCTGGGCAAGATTTTCGCCATCTACGAATTCGGCGCCGGCGATGTGATCGAGATCGAACGCGCCAATGGCAAGAAATTCATGGTCCCGGTCAAGGCGATCGACATGCGGGCTGACCCGGCGATCGTGCTGGCGGATTTCGTCGAACCGCAATGATGCTCATTGTGACCATCCTGGTCATCGCAGGCCTGACGATTGCGATCATCGAGATCGCCAAACGGCGGAACCCCGACACAAATCTCGCCTGGCTGCCCTTCCCGGCGAGCCTTCCCGTCCCGGCGCTGTTCGTCCTCTACTGGCTGTTCAGCCTCTGGTGGATACAGTCCGACAACTGCATCGATGCCGAAATCTGCAGCAGCGGTGGCATCCTGTCGATGTCCATCGGCGCTGCCGTCGGCCTGTTCGGCAGTTTCTTCGTCGGCATGACCACTGCAATATTATGGATAAACTGGCGCCGAACCAGATGACCTTTAGTACCCAGATCATTACGCTTTACCCGGAGATGTTCCCCGGACCGCTCGGGACATCGCTGGCGGGCAGGGCGCTCTCGGAGGGCAAATGGTCTTGCGACACCATCAACCCGCGCGATTTCGCGACCGACAGGCACCGCAGCGTCGATGACACGCCGGCGGGCGGCGGGGCCGGCATGGTGCTGCGCGCCGATATCATGGCCGCCGCGGTGGACCATGCGGTGGAACGGATGGCGGAGAAGATTGCAGCACAGAACGCCGTTCGTCCTGAGCCTGTCGAAGGACTGGGCGGGCCTTCCGTTAGCCCTGAGCTTGTCGAAGGGTGCCTCGCGTCCGAGAAGCGTGGTTCGACAGGCTCACCACTAACGGACCGTCCGCCAACTTCTGCCCCGATCCTCGCCATGACCCCGCGCGGCAAACCGCTGACCCAGGCCCGCGTCCGCGAAATCGCGTCCGGTCCCGGCGTCACCATCATCTGCGGCCGCTTCGAGGGTTTCGACGAGCGCCTGTTCGAGGCCCGCGCCATCGAAGAAGTGTCGATCGGCGACTATATCCTGTCCGGCGGAGAAATGGGCGCGATGGTGCTTTTAGACGCTTGCATTCGGCTGCTTCCCGGGGTAATGGGCGCGTCTTCTAGCGGAGATGACGAGAGTTTCGAGAACGTTATTCTTGAATATCCGCAATATACCCGACCTCAAATATGGGAAGGGCGCATCATCCCTGAAGTCTTGCGATCGGGGGATCATGCGAAAATAGCTGCCTGGCGGAAACAAAGGGCGGAGGAAGATACACGGCTAAGGCGGCCGGATTTATGGGAGCGTCACAGGGACACTCCGGATCAGTCGCCCTCTGGTGCGCAGGAAAAAGATAAAGATAAGGAATAGGTCATGAACCTGATTCAGACATTGGAAAAAGAAGCGGTCGACGCATTTATCGCTTCCAAGGAAATACCCGCATTTCGCGCTGGCGACACGCTGCGCGTCGGCGTCCGCGTCGTCGAAGGCGAACGCGTTCGTACCCAGAATTTCGAAGGCGTGTGCATCGCTCGCACCAATCGCGGCATGGGCTCCAACTTCACCGTGCGCAAAATGTCGTTCGGCGAAGGCGTTGAGCGCGTATTCCCGCTCTACTCCCCGAATATTGAAAGCATTACCGTGGTTCGCCGTGGTATCGTGCGTCGTGCGAAGCTCTACTATCTGCGCGGCCGTACTGGTAAACGGGCCCGTATTGCGGAACGCCGCTTGAACCAGCCAGCGAAGGGCACAGAAGCAAAGTAAAAAACGCTTCATAACAGTTTCACGCAGCCGGTTCTCCCCACAGGAAAACCGGCTGTTTTCATATCAGGCACAGGAAAAGTTTCATGGGTTACAAAGTTGCAGTTGTCGGCGCCACGGGTAATGTCGGGCGTGAAATGCTCAATGTCTTGGTCGAGCGCGAATTTCCCTATGACGAGCTGGCTGCGGTCGCCTCTTCGCGGTCGCAAGGCAGCGAAGTCGAAATTGGCGATACCGGCAAGATGCTCAAGGTCCAGAATATCGAACATTTCGATTTTTCCGGATGGGATATCGCCCTGTTCGCTGCCGGTTCTGCCGCCACCAGGGAATATGCGCCCAAGGCCGCTGCCGCTGGCTGCGTGGTGATCGACAACAGCTCGCTCTACCGCATGGATCCGGATGTGCCGCTGATCGTGCCGGAAGTGAACCCGGAAGCCATCGACGGCTACAAGAAACGCAATATCATCGCCAATCCCAATTGCTCCACCGCCCAGATGGTCGTCGCGCTGAAACCGCTGCACGATGCTGCCACGATCAAGCGCGTCGTGGTCTCCACCTACCAGTCGGTATCCGGCGCGGGCAAGGGCGGCATGGACGAGCTGTTCGAACAGTCGCGCGCCATATTCGTCGGCGACCCAAAGGAAAGCCACGTCTTCACCAAGCAGATCGCCTTCAACGTGATCCCGCATATCGACGTGTTCTTGGATGACGGCTCGACCAAAGAAGAGTGGAAAATGGTCGTCGAGACCAAGAAAATCCTCGATCCCAAGATCAAGCTGACCGCGACCTGTGTGCGCGTGCCGGTCTTTGTCGGTCACAGCGAATCGATCAATATCGAGTTCGAAAACGAGCTGTCCGCCGAGGATGCCCAGAAAATCCTGCGCGACGCGCCCGGCATCATGCTGGTCGATAAGCGCGAAGACGAAGGCTATGTCACACCGGTCGAATGCGTTGGTGACGGCGCAACCTTCATCAGCCGCGTCCGCGAGGATCCGACGGTCGAAAATGGCCTGAACATCTGGTGCGTCAGCGACAATCTGCGCAAGGGCGCCGCGCTCAATGCGGTGCAGATCGCCGAATTGCTCGGCCGCAAGCACCTCAAAAAGGGCTAGTCACTCCATCAACGGTCCGGCGGTGGCTCCCGGCTTGGGTTTCTGCAACAGAAATACCAGCGGGATCACCGCCAGCGTGACCCACATCATCGCCCAGTAATCATCAAGATAGGCGATCATCGCCGCCTGTTTGTTGACCATTGCGTCTGCAAACATCAGCGCCTGGTCGCCCAGACCCTGGAACCGGTCGGCGGTGCTGGCGTCGATATTGTTGATCGTCGATCCGGTGATATGGGACGCCAGATCGCTGTGGCTGGTCTGGATATTCTGGCCGAGGAGCGCAGACGCGATCGAGATGCCGACCGAGGCGCCGACGCTGCGAAACAGGTTGAGCAGGCTGGCGCCATCGGTGCGCATGCTCGCGGGCAAGGATGCAAAGGCCAGCGTGTTGAGCGGGATAAAGACCAGCCCCATGCCCAGCCCCTGGACCAGGCCGCTGATCGCAAAGGGCCGCCAGTCCATCTCCATCGACCACTGGCTCATCTGCCACATGGAAAAGGCCGCGATCGAAAATCCCGTTCCGACCAGCAGCCGCGCATCGACCTTGCCGACCAGGCGCCCGGCCACCGCCATGCTGAACAGGATGCCGACACCGCGCGGGGCCAGCAGCAGCCCGGTATCGATCACCGGATAGCCATAGAGATTCTGCATCATCGGCGGCAACAGCGCCATATTGGCGAACATCACGGTCCCGATGACGATCATGAAGAACAGGCTGGTGGCGAAGCTCCGGTTGGTCAGCATTTCTCTTGCAAACAGCGCGTTTCTTGCGCTGGCCATCTGCACGGCAAAAACCCAGAAAGCCGCGATGGCGATCGCCGTTTCAATCCGGATTTCCCAGCTGTCGAACCAGTCCAGCTGGGTGCCGCGATCGAGCATCAGCTGCAGGCTGCCAAGTCCGACAGCCAGCGCCCAGAATCCGAGATGGTCAAATTTTCGGCGGAAGATCGGCTTGTGCGGAAGCAGCGCCCACAGCGCCGAAATGGTCGCTATCCCGATCGGGACATTGACATAGAAGCACCAGCGCCAGCTGTAACTTTCGGTCAGCCAGCCGCCGATAATCGGGCCCATGATCGGCCCCACCATGATTCCCATGCCCCATATCGCCATCGCCTTGGCGTGACGCTCTGGCGGGTTGATATCGAGCATCACCGTCTGCGCCAGCGGCGCAATGAAGGCGCCGCTGATGCCCTGCATCACGCGAAAGGCAACCATTTCCTCCAGATTCGTCGCCAGTCCGCAGAGCATCGAGGCGAGGACAAAGCCGCTCACGGAAATCAGGAACAGTTGACGCCCGCCGATCCGGTCGGCCAGCCAGCCGGTGATCGGCATGGCGATGGCGGAGGCGATGATATAGCTGGTCAGGACCCAGGTCACGGTGTCGAGCGATGCGCCGAGACTGGTCTGCATATGCGGGAGCGCGACATTGGCGATCGTCGAGTCCAGAATCTGGATCACCGATGCGCCCATTACCGCGACGGTCAGCAGCGCGCGCCGCAACGGCGTGATATCGACCTGCGGCGTGGCTCCCGCGACGGCTGCAGCGGTTGCCACTATCGGCCCTTGGAACGAATATCTACGGTCACTTCGGAGGAAAGCCCGGCGATCAGCGGCCGCGGCGATTTCTCGTCAATCGCGATCCGCACCGGAACGCGCTGGGTCACCTTGACCCAGTTGCCGGTGGCATTCTGCGCCGGCAATACCGAAAACTCGCTGCCGGTCCCGGCACCGATACTCTCGACATGGCCCTTCAGCTTGATATCCGGATAGGCATCAAAGGTCAGTTCCGCGCGCTGGCCGACTTCCATATGTGCCAGATCGGTTTCCTTGAAATTGGCTTCCACCCAGCTCTTCTCGTCGGCAACTATGGTCAGGGCAGGGAGACCGCTGACCATCATCTGTCCGACCTGCAAGCGGTCCGCCTGGGCGACCCGCCCGGACGTCGGCGCGCGGACGGTGGTGCGCGACAGGTTCAGCTGCGCCTGTTCGCGCTGCACTTTCGCTGCGGCGATGGCGGGATTCTCGCCCGGCATCGAGCGGGCATTGGCCGCAAGGCTTTGCGATTCGGCCGCATCGGCCTGGGCCTGGCGCAGTCTTTCCCGTGCCTGTTCCACTGCATGCTGGGCCGCTTCAAAATCGGCCTTGGTGGTAAAGCCGCGCTGCATCAGCGCGCGTTGCCGTTCGAACGTTGCCTGGGCAAAGGAAATATCCTCGCGAGCGGCGGAGATATCGACGCCGCTGCCCGCGGCGGTGGTGCGCAGGGCCTGGACCTGCACTTCCGCCGCCGCAATCGCGGCATTAGCCTGGGCCAGCGCAATTTTGTAGGGCTCGGGATCGATGCGGAACAGGATGTCGCCCTTCTGGACGATGTCGTCGCTGCTGACATTGGCCTCGATGATCCTGCCGCCGACTTCGGCTGCCACGGACACCTGGTCCTGCTGGACATAGGCATTGTCGGTCGAAACGCTCTGCCCGCTGGTCAGCCACATATATCCGCCAACCGCGATCAGTGCCAGTGGCACGATCGCCATGACCAGCCAGCGAACCCAGCGGCGCCTCGGCTTGTCAGGGACAGCATTGTCGGCACCGGGGATAACCTGTTCCTCTTCCGCGAGAGTTTCAGGCATATCATATGGTTCGGGCATATCTTTGGATTTCAACATGGCGTTCAGGCTGCCTGTTCCTGTGTTGCATCGCACGCCTTGCGCGACAGGTTCTGCCGCATCCGCTCGACGAGAGAAGCCAGCTGCTCGCGTTCTTCCGTGGTCAACCCCTCCTGGGCGGCCTCGGTAAGTTTCGCGGAAGCAGCCCGCAATTCGACGATTAGCGGCAGCGATTGTTCTTCGAGATAGAGACGCCAGGCGCGGCGATCGTCGGGATCGCGGCGGCGGCTGAGCATCCCTGCATCGGCGAGCCGGTCGATCATCCGCGACAGGGTGATCGGCTCAACTTCAAGGAATTCCGCCAGCTTCACCTGATTGGTGCCCTCGTTGCGCGCGAGATACGCGAGCAGCCGCCATTGCAGCGCGGTCACGCCGCTGTGCCGCATGCGCTCGTTCAACTCGCGGCGGAACAGGCGCGCGGTGTCGTGAATCAGAAATCCGATAGCTTCGCTCATAAGTGGAGATATAATAGCAATGCTTACTAATCACAACACTATGTGCTTGCGAAGATTGCAATCACGGTTACGATAAACGGATGAAATTATCTGCAGACGTCTACTGGTCCTTCCGCTCTCCCTACAGCTATCTGGCAACGCGGCGCTATGTCGCGCTGACGGAGCAATATGACCTGAAAATCAACCAGCGCTTCGTATATCCGCTGGCCATCCGGGAGCCGGATTTCTTCGAGAAAAACCATCCCAACTGGCTCGGCTACACCTTTCGCGACATGTTCCGCGTCGCCCAGCATATGGGCATCCCGATGGCGCCGCCCAATCCCGATCCGATCGTCCAGGATATCGCGACCCGCAAGATTGCGGCAGACCAGCCCTATATTTTCGAGCTGACCCGGATGGGGCAGGCGGCCTCGCGACGGGGCAAGGGGCTCGAATTTGCCAATCAAGTGTCGCAGATGATCTGGGGCGGCACCGCTGGCTGGAACGAAGGCGACCATCTGGCGAAGGCCGCCGAGCGGGCCGGTCTGGATTTTGCCGAGTTGAAGGCAGAAGCGGAAGCGCAGCCGGAAGAACTGGATGCGGAGATCGCCGACAATCAGGCGGCGCTCGAAGCGGCAGGCCACTGGGGCGTACCCACGCTGGTCTTCGATGGCGAACCGTTTTTTGGCCAGGACCGGATCGAACTGGCGGTCTGGCGGATGAAGCAAAAGGGTCTGGTCGAGCGCTGAGCGCCATAAAATCCTTTCCTACAACAGGCCCAACGCCTATTCATGCTGGCGATGACAAGCCATGCGCGCCCAAGATATACCGCTCCATTGGACGGCGACAGCGCTCTCTTCACCGGAATTTTGGCTCTGTATCGAGACAATTGTGTCAACTTTTGAACCAGGGAGGACGGCATGAACGAACCGTTGACCGGTGGCTGCCTGTGCGGTGCGGTCCGCTATACGCTGCAGCCGGGTTTTAGAATGAAACCCTATGCCTGCCACTGCACCGATTGCCAGAAGCGGACGGGCAGCGCCTTCAGCTGCCATATGGCGGTGATGGAAAAGGATCTCGAACTGACCGGGGACGTGGACGAAGGCCATTTCGTCCAGCCGAGCGGCGCCAACAGCACCATCATTGGCTGCGCAAAATGCAAGGCCCGCATATTTGCCCGAAACGACCGGCGTCCCGGCATGGTCAGCCTGCGATTTGGGACGCTGGACAGCGGCAAGGACATGATTCCGCAAGCGCATCTGTGGATTTCCAGCAAACAACCTTGGATTGTCATTCCCGCCGGTGTACCCGCGCTGGACACGCAACCGGACAGTCCGGAAGGCTGGGCAGAACTATTGGCACCTGACAGATGAATATAGACAGCTGGGACTTTTCATCCTTTGACGGAGTAAATCTCAAGATTCAGGAAACGGGAGAAGGCCGTGCGCTGATCCTGCTCCACGGACTGTTCTCGAACGCCGAAACCAACTGGATCAAATTTGGTCACGCGCAGCTGCTGGCGGATGCCGGCTTCCGGGTGATCATGCCGGACCTGCGCGCCCATGGCGAAAGCGACGCCCCGCATGACCCCGCCGCCTATCCCGCCGATGTGCTGGTAAAGGATATCGAGGCGTTGATCGCTCATCTCGGATTGACCGACTTTGACCTCGGCGGGTTCTCGCTGGGCGCCCGGACAACCGCCAAATTGCTGGCGACCGGCACCAGCCCGCGCAAGGCGATCCTGGCGGGCATGGGCCTGCAGGGCCTGTCGGGCTGGGCGCGGCGCCGGGACTTTTTCTTTCAGGCGATCGACACCAGAGACAGCGCCAAGCGCGGGGATCCGCACTGGCTGGCGATCCAGTTCATGAAAAGCCAGAAAATCGATCCAGTGGCGGCCAGATTATTGCTCGACACTTTTTCCGATATGGATCCGGAAGAGGCCGCCAGCATCGAAACAGAAACACTGGTCCTGTGCGGCAGCGAGGATGACGACAATGGCGATCCGGAAGAACTCGCGGCGATTTTGCTCAATGGCCATTATGTCGCGATACCCGGCACCCATATGAGCAGCGTGACCAAGGCGGAACTGGGTCAGGAAATGGTGCGTTTTCTGGCCGGATAGGAGGAATCATGTCAAACCTGTACAGCTGGCGCAATTTCTGGATATTCTGGGGCGGCGGCTTGGCCGTGTTCGCCTATCTGGTCCTTTCCGCCGGAGCGCTGGAAACCGCCGTCTCGCCCAATGGCATTCTCGATCATCAAAGCGCTGCGACCGCTGCGCGGGTTAACGCGATCCAGCAAAGCTGGGTCCGGGCCGGCCTGCTCGATGTCGCGCGCTGGAGCATGATCACCGATCTTGTCTTCATCACGCTTTACATGTCCGGTGGCATCATCGGCGGGAGGCTGATCTGGCAGCGGGCGCAATCGCCGGCGTTGAAGAAGATCGGCCTGCTGTGCGTGCTGGTCTATTTCCTCTTCGGCCTGACCGACTATCTCGAAACCGTCTCGCAGCTTGTGCAGCTGGTTCGCGGGCAGGGCAGCGACCTGCTCGCCGGAACTGCGGCACTGGTCCGACCGGTCAAGATCATCGCCTGGATCACCGGCACCGTCGCCATGATCGTCGCGCTGATCTGGCGATGGCGTGAAACCCGCACTTGACCGGCACTCGATAAAGTTTCAATTCTAACCAAAATCACAAACATGAGGATGACTATATGAAAACCGCCGCTTCGATCGTCGCCATTGCCACCATGGCTCTGGCCACTCCGGCCCTGGCCCAGCATCACGAACAGGATGCGAGCGCAAAGACCACGCCGCCCACAGCAGCCGAAGCCCGCGCTTTCGTGGAGGAAACCGAAAAGAAGCTTTATGATTTCTCGGTCGATGCCTCGCGCACCTACTGGATCAACTCGACCTATATCACCGACGATACCGACGCATTGGCGGCAAAGGCCGGAGCGGAAGGCACCACCATGTCGGTACAGGCGGCGATCGAAGCGGCCCGGTTCAACGATGTGAAGGGCCTCGACGCGGTCACCCGGCGCAAGCTCGACAAGCTGCGCGGCGGCATCGTCCTGCCGGCGCCGACCACCGAGGGCGCGGCCACCGAGCTGAACGAGATCGCGACCAAGCTGAACTCGGCCTATGGCAAGGGCAAGGGCACGCTGAACGGCAAGGAAATCAACGGCTCCGACATCGAGGCCGCGATGGGCACCAACCGCAATCCCGAAGAACTGGCCGAAATGTGGGAAAGCTGGCACAGCAATGTCGGCGCGCCGATGAAGGATGATTATGCCCGCATGGTCGAGATCGCCAATGAAGGCGCCCGCGAACTCGGCTTTGCCGATGTCGGTGCGATGTGGCGCTCGGGCTATGATATGCCGGCGGATGATTTCGCCAAGCTGACCGACAAGCTCTGGGCGCAGGTCAAGCCGCTCTATGACCAGCTCCACTGCTACACCCGCGAAAAGCTCAACGAAAAATATGGCAATGAGGTCCAGCCAGCCACCGGCCCGATCCGCGCCGACCTGCTCGGCAATATGTGGGCGCAGGAATGGGGCAATATCTATGATATCGTTGCCCCCGCCGGCGCCGGCGACATCGGCTATGACACGACCGAATTGCTCAAGGCCAAGGACTATGACGCAATCAAGATGGTCAAGGCGGGCGAGGGCTTCTTCTCCTCACTCGGTTTCGAGCCGCTGCCCGACACTTTCTGGAAACGCTCTTTGTTCACCAAGCCGGCGGACCGCGAAGTGGTCTGCCACGCCAGCGCCTGGGATATCGACAACAAGGACGATATCCGGATCAAGATGTGCATCAAGGTGAACGGCGACGATTTCACCACCATCCATCACGAGCTTGGCCACAATTATTATCAGCGCGCCTACAACAGCCTGACCTATCTGCAGCTGGATGGTGCCAATGACGGCTTCCACGAAGCGATCGGCGATGCTGTCGCGCTGTCGATGACGCCGGAATATCTGGTCCAGATCGGCCTGCTCGATCCTGCCAAGGTGCCGAGCGCCGACAAGGATATCGGTCTGTTGTTGCGCCAGGCGATGGACAAGGTCGCCTTCCTGCCGTTCGGCCTCTTGGTCGACAAATGGCGCTGGGGTGTCTTCAACGGCGAGATAAAGCCGGCCGACTATACGACCGCCTGGCACGATCTGAAGCTGGAATATCAGGGCATCACCCCGCCGGTCGAGCGTCCCGCCGATGCTTTCGATCCCGGTGCCAAATATCATATCCCGGGTAACACGCCCTATTCGCGCTACTTCCTCGCCCGCATCCTGCAGTTCCAGTTCTACAAGGCCGCCTGTGACGCAGCCGGCTGGAAGGGACCGCTGCACCGCTGCTCCTTTTACGGCAACAAGCAGGTTGGCGCGAAACTGAACGCGATGCTCGAAATGGGTGCTTCAAAGCCCTGGCCCGATGCGCTGGAAGCCTTCACCGGTACCCGGGAAATGGACGGCTCGGCGATGATCAGTTATTTCGCGCCGCTGATGGACTGGCTGAAGGAAGAGAATAAGGGCAAGTCCTGCGGCTGGTAGACAATAAAAAACCGGCGGGAGCCTGAGGCCCCGCCGGTTGTTCGATTTGCTGAATGCAGTTTAAAGCTGGTCGAGCATATATTCCGCTGCACTGACCTTGAAGTCGCCAGGCGCTTCGACGTTCAGCTCTTCGACGACGCCGTCATTGACGATCATCGAGAAACGCTGGCCGCGCTTGCCCAGGCCAAATCCGGAACCGTCCATGGTCAGGCCGACCGCTTCGGCGAATTCGCCATTGCCGTCTGCCAGCATTGTGACGTCTTCCGACCCGGCGGCGTCGTTCCATGCGCCCATCACGAAGGCGTCATTGACGGCGGTGCAGGCAATCTCGTCGACGCCCTTCGCCTTGAGGTCTGCGGCCTTTTCGACATAGCCGGGCAGATGCTTGGCAGAGCAGGTTGGTGTAAACGCACCGGGAACCGAAAAGAGCGCGACTTTCTTGCCAGCGAAATATTCGCTCGAGCTGATTTGCTGCGGACCGTCAGCGGTCGCCTTGACCAGTTTCACGTCGGGAATTTTGTCGCCTTTGTTAATCATATCTTGCTCCTGGTTTTGATCGGGCGGTGAACATTTGCCTCTGTAGCTGATAGTGGTGACAGGCGCATGAAATTACAAGCCGCCAAAGCGGCCTGGCCGCGGGCCGGTTAAATTTCTCATGGGCAGTTAATCTTTGCGGCGCTATGCTTCCCGTGATGAACGACAATATATTCTTCTCCGGCCAGTTCCTCCTCGCTACTCCCGGAATGGCCGACCCCCGGTTCGCACGATCGGTGGTGGCGATCTGCTCGCATGACGAGAATGGCGCGCTGGGCATCAACATCGGCGAGATGGTCGAAGGCATCAGCTTTCACGATGTTCTCAAACAATTTGAGATCGATCCGGGCGACGCGCCGAACCGCGAGATATTTCTTGGCGGCCCCGTGGAAACGCAGCGCGGTTTCATATTGCACAGCCTCGATATCAACATGCTCGATACGGTCCAGGTCGGCGATCGCTGGGGACTGAGCAGCTCGATCGAAATGCTCAGCGCGATTGCTCAGGGCCGGGGACCGGACAAATGGATCATCGCCCTTGGCTATTCCGGATGGGGGGAAGGACAGCTGGAAGCCGAGCTCACCCAGAATGGCTGGTCGATCGCCGAAGGGTCTCCGGATTGGCTGTACGAAACCGGTTCCGCTGACAAATGGTCGATGGCCTGGGAGGCGCAGGGCATTGATCCGACCAAATTGTCGAGCGGCTTTGGCAGCGCCTGATCCGTTGATTGTTGCGACCTGTCGCGCAGAAGCCTCACAAAATATCAAATATAAAGACATCTTTATATTTGCTTCCGAAGCGATAAGCCGCTATTATAATCTCATGTTGCCGCACTGGATCGCCTGAGCGGCATTTCGTTTTCCAAGGAGATTAACACGTGGCAACCGCAGCGGACACCGCAACCCAAGATTATATCGTCAAGGACATTTCACTCGCCGATTTCGGTCGCAAAGAGATTGAAATAGCCGAAACCGAAATGCCCGGCCTGATGGCGCTGCGCGAAGAATTCGGCAAGGAAAAGCCCCTGAAGGGTGCCCGGATCACCGGTTCGCTGCACATGACCATTCAGACCGCCGTGTTGATCGAGACATTGCTCGACCTCGGCGCCGAAGTCCGCTGGGCATCCTGCAACATCTTCTCGACTCAGGACCATGCCGCAGCGGCGATCGCCGCCGGCGGCACGCCGGTTTTCGCGATCAAGGGCGAAACCCTCGAAGAATATTGGGCCTATGTCGAACGCATTTTTGACTGGGGCACGGACGAGACCTGCAACCTGATTCTCGACGATGGCGGCGATGCCACCATGTTCGCTCTCTGGGGTGCTCGGGTCGAAGCCGGCGAAGAATTGTTCAAGCCGGAAAACGAGGAAGAGGAAGTGTTCGTCGCGACCCTGACCCGCTTCCTGAAGGAACGCCCCGGTTATCTGACCAAGACGGTTGCCAACATCAAGGGCGTTTCGGAAGAAACCACCACCGGTGTTCACCGTCTCTATGAACTGGCCAAGATCGGCAAGCTGCCTTTCCCGGCGATCAACGTCAACGACAGCGTCACCAAGTCCAAGTTCGACAATCTCTATGGTTGCAAAGAATCGCTGGTCGACGCAATTCGTCGCGCTACCGACGTCATGCTGGCCGGCAAGGTCGCGGTTGTCGCCGGCTTCGGTGATGTCGGCAAGGGTTCTGCCCAGTCGCTCCGCAACGGCGGCGCTCGCGTTCTGGTCACCGAAATCGACCCGATCTGCGCGCTGCAGGCGGCCATGGAAGGCTTTGAAGTCGTCACCATGGACGAAGGCACCAAGCGCGGCGATATTTTCGTCACCACCACCGGCAACAAGGATGTGATCACCGTCGATCACATGCGCGCCATGAAAGACCGTGCGATCGTCTGCAACATCGGTCACTTTGACAGCGAAATCCAGATCGGTGCGCTCAAGAACATGCAGTGGACCGAAATCAAGCCGCAGGTCGATGAAGTGAAATTCCCGGATGGCAAGAAGCTGATCGTTCTGGCCCAGGGCCGCCTCGTCAACCTCGGTTGCGCCACCGGCCACCCGAGCTTCGTGATGTCGGCAAGCTTCACCAACCAGGTGCTGGCGCAGATCGAATTGTGGCTGCGTCCCGAGCAATATGAAAATGATGTCTATGTCCTGCCGAAGCATCTCGACGAGAAGGTCGCCGAACTGCATCTGGCGAAACTCGGCGTCAAGCTGGATACTTTGAGCAAGGAACAGGCCGACTATATCGGCGTGCCCGTCGAAGGCCCGTTCAAGCCGGATCATTACCGCTACTAGGCGGCAAAGCCTCCTAAAATAACAAAATAAAAAGCCGGGCCCTGCGCAATGCAGGGCCCGGCTTTTTCATGTCTGCAGGATCGCGATCAGCGGGAGGTGAACTGCGTCTTTCTTTTGTCGGGATGGCCCGGAAACCGCGGCCAGTGATTTTGCGACAGGGCCCGCGCGCTGACCGACTGAATGCCGGCCTGTTTCTCGTACATCCAGTAGTTGCGCAGGATGATCGAGACATAGCCGCGCGTCTCGACATAGGGAATGCTCTCCATGAACAGCAGCGGGTCGTCATTATCCTTTATTTCGCTGTTCCATCGCTGCACCGCGCCAGGACCGGCATTATAGGCCGCTGCGATCTTCGGCAGCTTGCCCTCGGTGATCGAGGAATTGCCGAGATATTCTAGATAGGACTGGCCATATTCCAGATTGGTCGAGGGCCGGTACAGGTCGGCTTCGTTGAAATTCATGCCATTGGCCCGGGCGATATCGCCGGCCGTTCCGGGACGCACCTGCATCAGACCGATGGCATTGGCCGGGCTCACCACCTGGCTGCGAAACGCCGATTCCTGCAGAGTATGGGCATAGATCAGGGCCGGGTCGACTCGCCAGCCGCCGTCGGGCTTCCATTTCGGTGCCGGAAAGCCGGCCAGAACATCGGGCTTCATGCCGCGCGGGGCATTATGCGCCAGCCAGATTTGGGTGCGCGGCAAATCCAGTTCGCGGGCGAGCTTGATCAGGGCAGGGTGGTCGCTGTCATCGCCGATCGTCGCCTGATGCCGAAGCACTTCGTCCGCCAGCTGCTCCTGACCGATTTCGACCAGCGCAATCGCCGCCCGGACATTTTCATGCCGTTCGAGCGCATGCCAGTCGGACTTTTCGAACGTGTCCGTCGCATCCGATCTGTCCGGTTCCATGCCGAGGGTCTGCGCGGCCAGCAGGCCATAAAAGCTGTCGTCGAGACGGGCCGCCGCCTGCAATTTGCCTTGCACTCTTTCCGGCTGCCCGCATTTGAGATCGGAACGGGCGCTCCAGTAGAGACCGGCCGCTTTCAGATCGACATTGGCCGCTGACCGCCCGACCTTTTCAAACGCACTGCCCGCGGTCCGGCAATCGTTCATCCGCCACGCCGCCAGACCGGCAACCCAGTTGGCATGACCGACCCAGTCGCCGGCACCATTTTGTGCCTGCTGCGCCAGCCGCAAGGCCGACGCATCGTCATTCTCGATATAATAGGACCAGGCAACCCTTTGTTCGAGTTCGGTCCGTCCCTCGGGGGACATCTGCATGGCGCTGGCGTTGAGCAATTGCTCCGCGCCCTGCGGATTGTCGGTCTTGATAAATTCAATGATCTGGCCGCGCACGCTGTTGGCCGTGCTGTCCGAATCCACATCGCGGGGCTTGGAACGGATCGGCGACCCGGGCACCCATGACAGATTTCTGCGCTGCGGCAGGCTCGGCAACAATTGCGCGCCGCGCTTCTGCGCCAGGCGGCCGAGCTGGGCGGCCTGCGGAATTTGCGGGGCCTCGTTGACCAGGGTCAGCAACGGTCCCAGTTCGGCCCGCGGGCTGTTGGCGGCGAGAAAAAATTCCGCTTGCGCGATTGGCTTGAGCGGGCCGGTCGGTGCGTTATCCAGAAGATTCTTGGCCACGTCCCACTGATTGGCGCTCATCGCCGAGAACAGCGCCCGATAATGGTCGGACTGTTGCCGCTTCAGCTGGGAGGGTACATCCTTGGCGATCGAAGCGCTATTGTAGAGCACCGCTCCGTCATCGGCGAGCGCCGGCGTTGCAGCGAGGGAAAGAAGCGAAGCGGTGAGGGCCAGTTTCAGTTTCACGGGGCAGAAATCCTTGTCAGCATTTGCAGATCCTTCCAGGCTTCGGCCTTGAACATTGGTCGCTCGATCAGGATCCGCGGATGAAATGTTACGATCGCCTCTGTTTTTGAAGAGTCATGGTTAATAAATTGCTTATTTTTGCGTGCGGTCAACATATCCTCGCCGAAAATTATCTTCGCAGCCATATCGCCGAAGCAGATGACCCGCTTGGGATCGACCAGCCCGATATGGTGCAACAGCCGTTTTTTGAGGGACGGCCAGTGCCGTTCGTCAATTCTGCCATCCACCGGCAGCGTCAGCGCGATGGAGGTTCGGTAAGACTGGTCCGAATCGCAACCGATCGCCGCCAGCATCTTTTCCAGCAGCTTCTGGTTGTCCGGATTGAACAGATGGACATCACCATGGCGATTTTTTTCGGGCAGGGCGGAAACAACCATCACTTCCGGTTTCAGACTGCCCTCGGGCAGCACGCGGTGCTTCGACCAGCCCGCTTCCACCAGTCCCGGATCCTTGGCGAGCCAGGCGATAAAATCATCATAGCCGGTCGGCAGCCGTTCGTTCTGCACCGGCGGCTTGGTCTCTGCCGGTGCGGGTTCCGTAGCGACGGGCGGAGCCGGGGCCGGCCTTGGCGCGATGACCGGTTCGCGCGCCAGCAGCGCCGAAGGCTGATCCTCATAATCCAGTTCCACGCCAGCAAGCGACCACCAGTGCTGCAGGCTTTTGACCATGGATTCGGTGGACGGATTAGCCGTTGGTGCTGAGGTAAAATTCATTTAAGCATAGAGTCATGAGTTGACGAATAGGTCAATTGGCGGGAAAGCAGGTTTGTGCCCAGCGGGTTGCGGTTTACGACAGACCGAATTTACAACAGAATAAAAGCAAGAATTGTAGGAAAAGCGACATGAGTGAACGAGAGTCAATGCCTTATGATCTGGTGATAGTCGGTGGTGGTCCCGCCGGTCTGAGCGCCGCCATAAAGTTCAAGCAACTGGCGGATGACGCCGGCAAGGATCTTTCCGTTTGCGTGCTGGAAAAGGGCTCCGAAATCGGCGCCCATATCCTGTCCGGCGCGGTCGTCGATCCCAAGGGTCTGGACGAGCTGTTCCCGAACTGGCGTGACGAGGACTGTCCGCTGGCGAGGACACCGGTGACGGAAAACCATCACTGGATCTTGACCAAGAAGAAGAAAATCTCGCTTCCCCATTTCATCACCCCGTCGTTCATGCACAACAAGGGCACCTATACCGGTTCGCTCGGCAACCTGTGCCGCTGGCTCGCCGAGCGCGCGGAGAATATGGGAGTCGAAATCTTCCCCGGATTCGCTGCCGCCGAAATTCTCTACAATGACGATGGTTCGGTAAAGGGCGTGGCCACAGGTGACATGGGCGTTGCCCGTGACGGCAGCCACAAGCCCGACTATGAACCCGGTCTCGAACTGCATGCCAAATATACTTTCTTTGCCGAAGGCGCACGCGGCCATCTTACCAAGATTCTGAAAAACCAGTTCGCGCTCGACGCGGAAAGCCAGCCGCAGATCTATGGTCTCGGCGTCAAGGAACTGTGGGATATCGATCCGGCCAAGCACGAGGCCGGACGCGTCATCCATACCCAGGGCTGGCCGCTCAGCGAAGGCGCCAATGGCGGCGGTTTTCTCTATCACCAGGCGGACAATCAGGTCGCGCTCGGCTTCGTCACCTGGCTCAACTATGAAAATCCCTATCTTTCGCCATTCGAGGAAATGCAGCGCTGGAAGCTGCATCCCGAAATCCGCAAGATTCTGGAAGGCGGCAAGCGCGTGTCCTACGGCGCGCGCGCGATCAACGACGGCGGCTTCCAGGCTGTGCCGAAACTCTATTTCCCGGGCGGCGCGCTGATCGGCTGTTCCGCCGGCTTCGTGAACGTGCCGCGGATCAAGGGTACCCATACCGCGATGAAAACCGGTATGATGGCCGCCGAGGCTGCCTATGAGGCGATCGTCGCAGACCGCACCAGCGACGAGCTGACCGCTTATGGCACCGCCTATGAGAACAGCTGGGTCCGCGAAGAATTGCGGGTGGTCCGCAATGTCCTGCCGGCGGTCGAGAAATATGGCGATTTCCTCGGCACGATCCTGTCGGGCATCTATATGTGGGCCGAGCATCTGAAGATCAGATTGCCGTTCACGATGAAATTGCACCCCGACTGGTCGCGCCTGAAACGCGCCGAACATTGCGAGAAGGTCGAATATCCGAAGCCCGATGGCGTGATCAGCTTCGATCGCCTGTCCTCGGTCTTCCTGTCCAATACCAATCATGTCGAAGACCAGCCGGTCCATCTGCAGCTGAAGGACCCGGATATTCCGGTCGACGTCAATCTGCCGGTCTTTGCCGGCCCCTCGGCGCGCTATTGCCCCGCCGGTGTCTACGAATTTATCGAGGACGAGGCCGGCAAGCCGAAATTCCAGATCAACGCGCAAAATTGCGTTCACTGCAAGACCTGTGATATCAAGGACCCGTCCCAGAACATCAACTGGGTGGTACCAGAAGGAGGCGGAGGTCCAAATTATCCGAATATGTAGCCGGAGCGTTTTTGCGCTGCTCCTCGCGGGTCAGGCCGTTTCACCGGCGCTGGCCAGTCGCGGGGACAGTGCGTCGGCACTGAACCGTTATGTCGAGGCGAGGCTGGCCGAATCGTCGGACCAGCTGCAGGCGGCGACCACCATCTATGCCGAGGGACTGAAAGAGCAGCCCGACAACGCACTGCTCGCTGGCAAGGCATTTGCCAACGCCATCGAAGTGGGCAATTTTGACCTGGCGGTGAAGGCGGTTCAGGTGCTGCAGGCGAACGGCACGGCCGATCCGGAAATGCCGCTGATATCCTATGCCGATGCCTTTGCCGGGCGCGACTGGAATGGCGCTCGCGGGGCAATCACGGAACTGGACGCCCTCAAGAATTTCTCCTTTCTCTCCCCCTATCTCGAATCCTGGCTGGATATCGCGAGAGGGCGGGATGCCAGGGCCGCCATGGTGCGTGCGCAGGCTGACGATACCGCCAGATATTATCTGGAAGAGCAGCTGATTTTGACGAGGCTGGCAAGCCGGCGGGACCGCGAAGCGATCGCGCTGCTTGCCAGGGTGGTCGAGCGGAACGAGCCCCGCATGGCCCCGCTGCGGATCATCGCGGCTCGCCATTTCTGGGCACTGAACGATCCGGCAACCGCGACGGAAATCTTGAAAATGCAGGCCACCGCGCCCGAGCAGCGATTGCTGCGCAAAATTGCCGCCGGTCAGAAAAAGGATGTGGTGCAAAAAGTCACGCCGGCCATCGGCCTCGGTTTCCTGTTCCAGAGACTCTCCGGCGATCTTGCGGTGCAGCAGGCCCGCTTTCTGTCACAGGTCATGGCTCAGGCAGGCGCCCGTGTCGCCGACCAGTCTGACTATGCCCATCTGACCCTTGGCCGGGTCTATGCTGCAGCGGAAAGCCACGACCTCGCCATATCGGAATATCAGCGGATCGGGCCCGAAAGCGCTTATTATCTGGTCGCTCTCGGCTCGCAAATCTCCAGCCTGGTCACCGCCGGCGCATTCGATCAGGCGCTGGCCCGTCTGGACAGCGCCGTCGCCGCCAATCCCGATGCTCCCGAACTGCATATCCTGCGGGGCCAGGTGCTGCAGGCAGAGGGGCAGAACAGGGCCGCCGCTGCTGCCTTCGAAGCCGCAATCGCAGTCGCCGAAACGCAGAATCCGCCCGACGCGCTGATGGCCAATTACTGGCTGGCGCTGGGCGGGGCGCAGGAACAGGCCGGCTTATGGCCCGAAGGCCTGCAGTCGCTGCAGAAAGCCAATGCGTTGCTCCCCGATTCCCCGACGATCCTCAACTATCTCGGCTATGCCCAGCTGGAACGGCGGGAAAACAAGGAAGCCGCCGTCGCGGCGATCAAGCGGGCGCATGAACTGCGGTCCAACTCGCCGGCAATCACCGATTCGCTTGGCTGGGCCTATTTCATTACCGGCGAGCATCAACGCGCGGTCACCTATCTGGAAAGCGCGCTCGAGGGCCAGCCGCAGGACCCCACGATCAACGAGCATCTCGGCGATGCCTATTGGACCGTCGGCCGGCAATATGAAGCGCGCTATGCCTGGAAATCGGCCAAATTATTCGCCGAGGGGGACGATGCGCAGCGCCTCGCCAGCAAGATTGATCTGGGTCTACGGCCCGAACTCGTCTCGCCCTGATGCCGGCTTCCCTCGGGCGCGCGGCGGACAGCGAAACCGCCTGTGCCAAAATCAATCTCGCTCTCCACGTCCGGCAACGGCTGCCGGACGGCTATCACCAGATCGAAACGATCTTTGCCTTTCTCGACCAGGGCGACGAGCTTTCGGTCGATCCCGGTGACGATCTGAAACTGACGATTGGCGGGTGCTTTGCTGCCGGGCTGGATGACAAGGACAATCTGGTCCTGCAGGCGGCCCGCCGGCTAGCTGCGGTTTCTGGTCGACAGAAGGGGGCGCATCTGCATCTGGAAAAGCGACTGCCCGTTGCCTCAGGTATCGGCGGCGGATCGGCTGATGCGGCGGCGACCCTGCGCCTGCTGAACCGCTTCTGGGAACTGGATCATTCGATCGCCGAGCTGGCGGAAATCGCAAAGCCGCTGGGAGCGGATGTTCCCGCCTGCGTCGCCAGCAAGACCTGCCGCGGCACCGGCATCGGTCAGGATCTGGCCCCCGTTCCCGACGATGGCTTGCGGCATCATACCGCGCTGCTGGTCAATCCGCTGGTCCCGGTCTCGACCGCACAGATATTCGCGTCCTGGGACGGCATCGATCGCGGCGGCCTGGCGGACGGACAAGTCCTTGCCGTTGCGCTGGCGGGCAGAAACGATTTGCAGAAACCGGCGGTCGCTCTGGTGCCGATCCTGACAGGCGTGCTCAACGCGCTGGCCCAATGCGATCCCGTCATCGCGCGCATGTCCGGCTCGGGTGCGACCTGCTTCGCTCTGTTCGACAGTGCCGAGGCAGCAGACAAGGCCGAGCAATATTGCCGCTCGGCGCTGGGCGACATATGGATGATGACAGGAAGGTTTCGCTGATGGAAGGGTTTGAAATATCCGGTATTCCCTCGGAAGGCGGCGTGCTGATCGTTGCCGACCATGCCTCCAATCATCTGCCCGACGATATTGATCTCGGTATTTCACCGGAGTTTCTGGACGACCATATCGCCTATGATCCCGGTACCGCACCGATCGCCCGGATGATGACGGAGAAGAGCGGCTATCTGGCGCTTCTCAGCACCTCATCCCGTCTGGTGGTCGATCTCAACCGCTATCCCGACGAAGCGTCCGTGATTCCCCTGCGCAGCGACGGCGTCGAAATTCCCGGGAACCAGATATCCGGGGAAGAGCGGGAAGGGCGGATGGCACGCTTTTTTCATCCCTATCACGACCGCATCGACTCGCTGATCGCGGACCTGAAGCCGGCACTGGTCCTGTCGCTGCACAGTTTCACGCCAACGCTCCGCACCGATCCGCAGCTGATCCGCCCGTGGGATATCGGCATATTATATAGTCATTATGAGACCGCATCCCGTTTCGCGCTCCAGTTTCTCGAGCAAGAAGGGGCGCTGAACATCGGCGACCAGCTGCCCTATTCGGGCAAGCAGCTCAACGCGACGATGGACCGCCACTGCGAAATCATCGGCCAGCCCTATTTCGGCGCGGAATTGCGACAGGACCTGATCATGGATGAGACCGGGCAGCGCCGTTTTGCTGATATTTTATTGCGTACTTGCGATAAAATAAGAACGGCTCTTGCTTAACCGGCCGAGTTTTGGAAGGACGCTCCGGAAAACACCATATTGGAAGCCAGAATGACCAACAGATTCGACAAATCCCGCTTGCCCAGCCGCCACGTCAGCGTCGGACCGGAGCGCGCACCGCAGCGCAGCTATTATTATGCAATGGGAATGACCGAGGAAGATATCAACAAACCCTTCGTCGGTATCGCCTCTGCCGGCAATGACAGCGCTCCCTGCAACACGCTGCTCGACGTCCAGGCGGACATGGCCCGCGAAGGCGTGATCGAGGCCGGCGGCACGCCGCGCCGGTTCAACACGATCACCGTCACCGACGGCATCGCCATGGGCCATCAGGGCATGAAGGCCTCTCTGGTTTCGCGCGAAGTCATCGCCGACAGCGTCGAGCTCAGCGTCCGCGGCCACTGCTATGACGCGGTCATCGGCTATGCCGGCTGCGACAAGAGCCTGCCCGGCATGATGATGGCGATGTTGCGGCTCAACGTGCCCTCGATCTTCGTCTATGGCGGCTCGATCCTGCCCGGCCGCTTCCACGACCAGGACGTGACCGTGGTCGACGTGTTCGAGGCGGTGGGCCAGCACAGCGCCGGCAATTGCCCGCTGCAGGAACTGATCGAACTGGAAAAGGTCGCCTGTCCCGGACACGGCGCCTGCGGCGGCCAGTTCACCGCCAACACCATGGCCTGCGTCGCCGAGGCGATCGGCCTCTCGCTGCCGAACAGCAATATGGCACCGGCTCCCTATGAAACCCGCGACGACATGGCGCGGGCTGCCGGCCGCCAGATCATGAACCTGATCGAGCTCAATCTGCGGCCCCGCGATATCTGCACCAAGGATGCCTTCATCAATGCTGCCCGCGTTGTTGCGGCCACCGGCGGCTCGACCAATGCGGCGCTGCATCTGCCAGCCATGGCGAATGAGGCGGGAATCGACTTCGACCTGTTCGATGTCGCCGAGATTTTCAAGACCACACCCTATCTGGCCGATCTGAAGCCGGGCGGCAAATATGTCGCCAAGGACATGCACGCAGCCGGCGGTGTGTACATGCTGATGAAGACGATGATGGACAATGACCTGATCAAGGGCGACTGCATCACCGTCACCGGCAAGACGCTGGGCGAGAATATCGAGGAAATCACCTGGAACCCGGACCAGAAGGTCATCTATGATGTCCAGCATGCAATCACCAAGACCGGCGGCGTCGTCGGCCTGCGCGGTTCGCTGGCACCCGAGGGCGCGATCGTCAAGGTCGCCGGCATGGCGCGCCTGCAGTTCCGCGGCCCGGCCCAGGTCTTCGAGTGCGAGGAAGATGCCTATGCCGCCGTCGAGCAGCGCCAGATCAAGGAAGGCGCGGTGATCGTGATCCGCAACGAAGGGCCAAAGGGCGGCCCCGGCATGCGCGAAATGCTCGCCACCACTGCTGCGCTCTATGGCCAGGGCATGGGCGAGAAAGTCGCCCTGATCACCGATGGCCGCTTCTCCGGCGGCACCCGCGGTTTCTGTATCGGCCATGTCGGCCCCGAAGCCGCCGATGGCGGACCGATCGGGCTGGTAGAGGACGGCGACATGATCAATATCGATGCCATATCCGGGGTGATTGATCTGGAAGTGGACGAGTCTATACTGGCCGAGCGCCGCAAGAATTTCGTGCAGCGTGAAAATGATTATGGATCGGGTGCCCTGTGGCGCTATGCGCAGAATGTCGGGCCTGCCTATCAGGGGGCAGTCACCCATCCCGGAGCCAAGGCAGAGAAAAATGTCTACGCGGATATTTAATATTCTGGCCCTCTCGCTGGCGCTGACCGCTTGCGAGAATAGGCCGGACAACCAGATATTGGCGGACGCCGAACAGCGCGCGGCCTCGCGCGCCGGCGATGACGGGAAAGTCGAATGCGCGATCGACGGTGCTCAGGACTTTGCCCGCGATTGCTATATCGAACGGCTCAGCGGCGAGAACGGGGTGACGATGATCATCCGCCATCCCGATGGCGGGTTTCGCCGGTTCAATGTATTGACCGACGGCCATGGGCTGGAGGCCGCTGACGGCTTTGACCAGGCCAGAATATCGATCGTCGAGGATGGCAGGATTTTGGTCTCCGTCGGGCCGGACCAATATCTGCTGCCCGCCCAGATCAAGCCTGGTGCGGGATCGGCCGCGAAGGCGGCCAGTGCACCCATCGCCAGTGACAAGCCGGCGCAAGCCGGAAACTAGAGGCCCGATGCTCAATCACGGGAACATCTTGACCGCCGCTGAAATGCAGCAGGCGGAACAGGCTGTTATCGAAAGCGGCACGTCGGTCGATGAACTGATGCGCCGTGCCGGGCAGGGGGCTGCCCAGATGATCTGGCGGATCGCTGCCGCCCAGCAGACACTGCTGCTCTGCGGTCCCGGCAATAATGGCGGCGATGGCTATGTCATCGCACAGTGGCTGCTGGAGAAAGGCGTCGATGTCACGGTCGCGGCACCGCTGGAGCCAAAGACCGACGCCGCCCGGCACGCCCGATCCCTGTGGACTGGCCCAACAGTGACCCTGGCCGATGCCCGGCCGGCTCCGCAATTTGTCGACTGCCTGTTCGGCACCGGATTGACCCGAGCGGTCGGCGACGACTGGTTCGCTGATTTCAGCCGCCTGTTCGCTGGCGCAAAACGGCGCGTGGCGATCGACCTGCCGAGCGGAGTCGAATCCGATCATGGCACATTGCTCAATGATATCGGCGCCTTTGACACCACCATTGCCCTCGGGGCCTTCAAGCCATCGCATTTTCTGGAACCGGCACGCTCGAAAATGGGCAATCTGGTCGGGATCGATATCGGCATCACGGCGAACAGCCGGCTCGGCATCCTGACCCAGCCGCGGCTTTTGGGACCGTCTTCGGATGACCATAAATATAGCCGCGGCCTGGTCGCGGTGGTGGCTGGGGCCATGCAGGGTGCCGCCCGGCTCACGGCAATGGCCGCCCAGAAAGCGGGCGCCGGCTATGTCAAGATCTTCGCCGCTCCCGGCTTCGAAACCCCGCACCCCAGCATTGTCGTTGAGACCGTGGCCGACATTGCCGAACTGCGGAAAAAGCTTTCGGACAGCCGTATTTCGGCCATTGCCATCGGCCCCGGCCTCGGTCGCGATGGGCATGCCGAAGATCTGCTGACCGCAGCGCTGGACAGCGATGCGCCGCTGGTGATCGATGCCGATGCGCTGACCGTTGCGGGGGCACAGTTCAGCGACATGATAAAAAGCCGGTCCGCAGAGACGATTGCAACGCCGCACGCCGGTGAATTTGCGGGCATGATGCGGGACGGCCTGCAGGACCGGCTCGACGACAGCCGCAAACTTGCCCGTCAGTCCGGCTGCACAATATTGCTGAAGGGACCGGATACGGTCATCGTCCGCCCGGACGACGCGGCTTCGATTGCAGCCCAATCCTGCCCCTGGCTGTCGACCGCCGGCACCGGCGATGTGCTGGCCGGAATGATCGCAAGCCGCTTGGCAACCGGCATCAGTGGCTATAAGGCAGCCTGCGAAGGCCAATGGCTGCACAGCCGTGCCGCCCGACTGGCCGGTCCGGCGTTTACGCCGGAAATGCTGATCGACCAAATCCCCGCCAGCTTGCAGGAATGTCTATGACCGCGACTCCCGATCCCGACCTGATCCTGCGCGTCGCCGCGAAAGGTGACGGCGTCACCGCCGACGGTCGCCACATCGCCTTTTCGGCGCCGCTTGACCGGCTGAACGACGACGGCGGCCTGATCCGCGGCCCGCACCATGTCGAGCCGCCGTGCCAGCATTTCCAGACCTGCGGCGGCTGCAGCCTGCAGCATCTCGATGCCGAGAGCTACAGCCGGTTCCTCACCGAGCGGGTTGCCTACGCGCTGGAAGGGCAGGGGCTTGCAGCGGAAATCCTCCACCCGCCCCAGATATCACGACCCAAAAGCCGGATTCGCGCCAGCCTGCGTGCCGCTCGTCTCGGCGACCAGTTCAAGCTCGGCTTCAGCAGCGCCGGCAGCCACCGCATCGTCGATCTCAAGCAATGCGAGATCATGGCGCCGGAACTGTTCGCTTTGCTCGCGCCGTTGCGGCAATTTCTCAAAAGCGCCGCGCGCCGCAAGCATGACATGAATATCGAGATGACTCTGGTCGACCAGGGCATTGACCTGCTGATCAGCAACTACGAACCCGAAGGGCTGGAGCAGCGCGAGGCCCTGTCCGCCTTTGCCAAAAGCAACGGTCTGGCGCGCCTCTCCGTCGACAGCGGCTATGGCCCCGAAACCCAGTGGGAACCGGAACCGGTGACCGTCACGCTCGGCGGAACGCCGGTGGCTTTCCCGCACAGCGCCTTCCTGCAGCCGACCCGCGAGGGACAGGAGGTGCTGATTGCCGCGATGCGCGAGGCGGTCGGCGAGGCCCGCATCGTCGCCGACCTGTTTGCCGGGCTCGGCACCTTCACGCTCGCTCTGGCCGATGACCAGAAAGTCTATGCCGCGGAAGGCGCGCGCGACGCGATCGGCGCGCTGAAGCTAGCCGCCAACCACAGCACGCGCCAGATTTTCTGCGAGCATCGCGACCTGTTCCGCCGTCCGCTCAGCGCCGAGGAACTGAACCGCTTCGACGCCGTCATTCTCGATCCGCCGCGCGCCGGTGCCCGCGAACAGATATTGCAGCTGGCCCAGTCCGATGTCGCCAAAATCTGCTATATCAGCTGCAACCCGGCCAGCTTTGCCCGCGACGCCAAACAGCTTTGCGACGCCGGCTACAAGCTGCGGCAGGTCTGGCCGGTCGGCCAGTTTCTATGGTCGACCCATGTCGAGATCGTCTCCAGCTTCAGCCGCGACTAGCGAAACACCGCAAGCGCCGCGTGAATCGCCAAGGCGATGATGCACAGGCTCGACAATGCGAACAGCGAAAAGCGGACGATCACCCGATTGACCGTGACCTGGACCAGGCTGTGCAGCACCCGCAGGATGACATAGGCCCAGGCGATCGTCAGATTCAGCCCATAATCCTGCGCAGAAAGGATCAAAACGACACAAATGGCGTAAAAAAGCGTCGGTTCTGTCAGCAAATGGTTATAATTATGCGCCTTCCACTGCACTTCCGCCGGCAGCAGCTGGTCGAGATCATTGCCCTTGCCCCCGATCTGATTGACGCTGTCGATCTTCGCCCTGTTCATCGCCGGAATCCGCGTGACATACATCCACAGCCAGATCAGCATCGTCCACAAGATCAGCGCAACCATCGGCTGCAGCATCGGGCTGTTTTCCATCGCCTTTATCCCGATATTATTATTTCTAGAAAAGCGTCACCCACAGCGCGTTGATCGCCATGATCAGCAGGCAGATCGTCGAAGCCACAAACAGCAGAAAGCGGACGTTGACCAGATTGGCCGTCGCCTGCCAGATGCTGTGAATGATCCGGATGATCACATAGGCCCATGCGAGATAGAGGTTCATCCCGTGCCCCGCCCCGGCCAGTGCAAGGATGACCACAGTTGCATAGAACAGCGTCGGCTGTTCCATCAGATGGGTATAATTATGGGCTTTCCAGTTGACCTTGTCGGGGAGCACGCCTTCCAGATTGCTTCCCCGCCCGCCGGGCGGCGCCTTGCCAAGGTCCATCCCGGACTTTGCCATCGCCGGAAATCTTGTCGCCACCATCCAGAACAGCATGACCAGCGACCACAGGACCAGCAGCGCCGCCGGTGCCAGTATCGGAATATCCATCACTTATCTCCCCAAATCTGTCGGGGAAACTGCGTCAGTTAAAACCGATTGTCAATTGCAACTTACTTGGCCGCTCAAATGCGCGGAAAGGACACCACATTGTCGCGATCCGACCGGTCGAGATTGTCTCCGACATAGAGGCTCGCCATCGGTTCGTCGGTGACATCATATTCTTCGCTGTTGCCATAGCCGTTGAACTTGGTCCGCATCGCCGAGCCATAGGCGCCAACCATGCCGATCTCGATATAGTCGCCGGCCTTGATACTGTCGGGCAGGTTGAACGGGCCGGCCATGAAATCCATGTCGTCGCAGGTCGGGCCGTAGAAGCTGAAGCCGGTGGTCGTCGCGTCTTCCTGATCGACACCGACCTGGCGCACGGGAAAGCGCCAGCCGATATGGGCCGCATCGAACAATGTGCCATAGGCGCCATCGTTGATATAGAGTTCGGTTCCGCGGCGGCGCTCGACCTTGACCACCAGCGAGCTATATTCGGCCGACAGTGCGCGGCCCGGCTCGCACCACAGTTCAGCGGAATAGCTGATCGGCAGATCCTCGAACGTGCGGTCGATCGCCGTGAAATAATGGTTCAGCGAAACCGGCTCGAGATCGGGATAGATCGACGGAAAGCCGCCGCCGACATTGACGATGTCAACGGTCACCGATGCCGCGACAATCGCCGCCCGGACGCGTTCCAGCGCATGGACATAGGCCAAGGGCGTCATCGCCTGGCTGCCGACATGGAAACAGATGCCGAGGCTGTCCGCCGTCTGCCGCGCACGCTGCAGCAATTCTGCCGATTCATCGACTTCAATGCCGAATTTCGCTGCCAGGCTGATTTCCGCGAATTCCGAGGCAACGCGCAGCCGCACGCACAGCGTCAGATCGTCGGCGCCATCGGTGCCGAGTTCGATCTTTTCCAGTTCTTCGATGCTGTCGAGCGAGAAAATCCGCACGCCATGATCGCGATAGGCTTCGCGGATCGAGGACAGCTGCTTGACCGGATTCATGTAGCACAGGGTGGCGTCGGGCAGGGCCGCGCGCGCCATCCGCACTTCGTCGATCGAAGCGACGTCGAAATTGGTAATGCCTTCTGCCCACAGCAATTTCAGCAGGGCAGGAGACGGATTTGCCTTTACCGCATAGAGCGACTTGCCGGGAAACTGGTCGACAAAATAACGCGCCGCGCGACGCGCTGCGTGTGGCCGGTTCAGCAAAACTGGAATGTCTGGGCTTAGAGCCTTCGTCAGCTCCTCAGCATCAAGATAATGGTGCAACTCAAGGGACCCCCTTATAGGCTAAGATCGATTGAGCTGCCTTGCGGATACGCAAGCGGCCATGGGGCAGCAAGGCGCGGCTATATGGCCACTTGATCGCTCTGTAAAGACCGAAGTCCTTACAGAAGCTGAACGACAGCATTTTTTAGCTGAGCCGATCCCTGAAGGCAGTCCAGTCGAAGGATTTGACGCAGCGCAGCATATCATTCTCGCTGTTCCACAGCCAGATCGACGGCAGCGGCACGCCGTTGAATGTATTGGTTTTCACCATCGAATAATGCGCCTGGTCGAGAAAGGCGATCCGCTGGCCGATATGCGGCTCGTCCGGCAGGACATAGTCGCCGATAATATCGCCCGCCAGACAACTCGGCCCGCCAAGACGGATCGCTGGCCCGTCGCTGCGCTCGTGCAGCATCGCGGGGCGATAGGGCGCCTCGATCACATCCGGCATATGACAGGTGGCCGAAATATCGGTGATTCCGACCGGCATGCCATTGTCGAACACGTCCAGAATCTCGCCAACCAGGATGCCGGCATCCAGCGCAACCGCCTCGCCCGGCTCCAGATAAATCTCGCAGCCGGACCGCGCCTTGAGCGCTTTCAGAAAATCGACCAGCGCTTGGCGATCATAATCATCGCGGGTGATATGATGACCCCCACCAAGATTGATCCATTTCAGCGCACCGAAATGCGGTGCGATGACCGGCTCGACCTTTGCCCAGGTCTGCGCCAGCGCATCAAATCCCTGCTCGCACAGATTGTGGAAATGGATTCCGGAAAGATGCTCGAAATGCCCGGGCTGCAGCTGGCTGATCGGAAAGCCTAGTCGGCTGTGCGGCTGGCTGGGATCATATTTTGCTGTTTCGCCGAGCGTAATTTCGGGATTGATTCTTAATCCAATATCTGAACTATCCAGCACAATATCTTGATTGGAATTGCTTTTCCAACGCTCGATCTGCTGAGGATTGTTGAATGTGATATGCTCGGAAATGCGGCTCAACTCGGCCAGGTCGTCGGCCTTGTAGGCCGGCGAATAGGTGCTGATCGGCCCTTTGTAGCATTCCCGGGCCAGCCGCGCTTCCCACAGTCCGGAGGCACAATAGCCGTCCAGATATTCGTCGACCAGCGGCGCCAGCGACCACATCGAAAAGGCTTTCAGCGCCAGCAAAATTTTAACGCCGGAGCGCGCCCGGATGTCGGCCAGAATCTCGAGATTCCGCAACACGGCAAGTTCATCCACGACAAAGGCCGGCGAGGGCACCCGCGCCAGATCAAAATGCGCAAAAGCGCCGGGATCGCCTGCCTTCGTCTCCATCGTCAGAACGCCAAAGGTGCTTCCAGTTCTTCCAGCGTCCATGGCAATCCATGCTGGTTCAGCATCTCCATGAACGGATCGGGATCGAATTCCTCCATGTTGAATACGCCCTTGCCCTGCCACTGGCCGGACAGCATCATCGCCGCGCCGATCATCGCCGGCACGCCCGTGGTATAGCTGACGCCCTGGTTGCCGGTCTCTTCATAGGCCGCTTCGTGGCTGCAGATATTCTTGACGTAGAGCGTCTTCTCGACGCCGTCCTTAACACCGGTCGCGATCACGCCGATATTGGTATTGCCCTTGGTCGTCTCGCCGAGACTCGCCGGTTCAGGCAGCACGGCTTTCAGGAACTGCAGCGGGATGACCTCGCGGCCCTCGTACATCACCGGGTCGATCCGCGTCATGCCGACATTCTGCAGCACCGCCAGATGCGTCAGATAGGCATCGCCAAAGGTCATCCAGAAGCGAATCCGCTGGATTTCCGGCAGATGCGTCTTCAGCGACTCGATTTCCTCATGATACATCAGATACATGTTCTTCGGGCCGACCGCCTCGAAATCAAATTCCTGCTTCTGGGTCAGCGGCGGACCCTCGACCCACTGACCTTTTTCCCAGTGCCGCGAATTGGCGGTGACTTCGCGGATATTGATTTCCGGATTGAAATTGGTCGCAAAATGCTGGCCATGGTCGCCGCCATTGCAGTCGAGAATATCGAGCGTGTCGATCCGGTCGAAATGATGCTTCTTCAGCCAGCAGGTGAATACGCTGGTGACGCCGGGATCAAAGCCGGAGCCGAGCAGCGCCATGATGCCGGCTTCCTTGAACCGGTCGTGATAGTCCCACTGCCACTTATATTCGAACTTCGCCTCGTCACGCGGCTCGTAATTGGCGGTGTCGAGATAATCGGTCCCGGTCGCCAGGCAGGCATCCATGATCGGCAGATCCTGATAGGGCAGCGCCAGATTGACCACCAGATCGGGCTTCTCCTGCTCGATCAGCGCGGTCAGCGCCGGCACATCATCGGCGTCGATCTGCGCGGTTGTGATGGCAACGCCGGTCCGCTGCTTGACCGATTCGGCGATCGCTTCGCATTTGGACAGCGTTCGACTGGCCAGCAATATCTCGCCGAACGTGCCATTGCCCGCCGCGATCAGCTGCGCCATCTTGTGTACCGCTACCGAACTGACGCCGCCGGCGCCGATCACCAATATTTTGCTCATGATTTTCACTCTAAATGCTGGAGAAATGAGAACCCCGCATATAGGGAGAGACCATGACAGAGCAAGACCTGATGGACCCGAAGCGGCAACCCACTCTCGCCGGCGTGGAGCGAGCGGCGAATAAAATCGCTGCGATCCTGCCCCCAACGCCGCTGCTTCCGCTGACGGTCGAAGGCAGGACCATCTGGTGCAAGGCGGAATGCCTGCAACCGATCGGTGCCTTCAAGATACGGGGCGCCTGGCATCGGCTGACCGATCTCACGGACGAACAGCGGCCACGCGGCGTCGTCGCCTTTTCCAGCGGCAATCATGCCCAGGGAGTCGCCTGGGCAGCGCGCCGCCTCGGTATCCCGGCGATCATCGTCATGCCCGAGGACGCCCCCAGGGCAAAGCTGGACAATACACGGGCGCTCGGTGCGGAGGTCGTGACCTATGACCGGATGACCGGGTCGCGGGAACAGCTTGCTGCCGATCTCGCTGCGAAAAGCGGTGCTGTCGTCGTGCCGAGCTTCGACGATCCCTGGATCGTCGAGGGACAGGGCAGCTGCGGCGTGGAAATGCGCGAGCAGATGCTCGCCCTGACCGGATCGATACCGGACCAGGTCGTTGTCTGCTGCGGTGGTGGCGGCCTTTCCAGCGGCTCGACGCTTGCCAATCCCGACGCCCGGATTGTGGTGGTCGAGCCGGAGGGCTGGGATGATATGAAGCGGTCGCTTGAAGGCGGCACAATCGTCCCGGTCGGCGACAATCCGCCTGCCACCGAATGCGATGCGCTGCAGACGCTGCGGGTGGCTCCGATCACCTTTGACATCTTGAAGGCCCGCAACGCCTTGGGCCTAACGGTCACGCAGGACGAGGTGCATCATGCGATGCGCGTCGCCTTTGCGCAATTGCATCTGGTGCTGGAACCGGGCGGAGCGGTGGCACTGGCCGCGATATTGGCCGGCAAGATTCCACTGACCGATCACACGGCGATCACCCTGTCGGGCGGCAATGTCGACGCGCAGCTCTATGCGAAGGTGATCACGGGCGGCTAGCGTCTGTTTCTGCTTTCCTACACCCGCCCTGATCATATATCCTTCGATCTTGTCGTCCGGCGAGTCCGGGACAGGCTCTTTGACAATCTGCATATCTCATGAAGATTTTTCTCGGCCATAAGACCCGGTGCCTTTCGATTGCATTCGAAAGTTTACACTCGGCCCATGGGCGAGGCGATATAAGCCCCGGAAATCTGCGGCTTTTGACCAAAGTTCACAGAAATAGAAAAGGCGCGTTTTTGTAAAGTTCGCAGACGGCAGCAGAACCGTCGTGCCCTGCGAAGGCAGGGACCCATCTCCCGGCGAGACGAACGCGGACAGATGTTGATCGCCAAAACCCGTTCTGGGCCCGAACTTTGACGAACTTTGGACTGCGATTGTTCTGCCGAGGCTAAGACAGACGCCCGAGGACTAGGCCGCGATCGACCGTTCCATATCCATCCGGCTCCAGATTTCTACCAGAGCCTTGGTCAGATCGACCATCATCGCCTCGCTGTGCGCCGGACCGGGGGTAAAGCGCAGACGCTCGGTACCGCGCGGCACGGTGGGATAGTTGATCGGCTGGACATAGACGCCATATTCGGCGAGCAATATGTCGCTGATCTTTTTCGCCTTGATCGGATCGCCGACTTGCAGCGGAACAATATGGGTCGAGGATTCCATCACCGGCAAACCGGCATTTTTGAACAGATCTTTCAGAGTCTGCGCCGCCGCCTGCTGGCCGTCGCGTTCGGCGGTCGACTTTTTCAGGTGACGGATGCTGGCCAGCGCCCCGGCGACGAGCACCGGTGACAGGCTGGTGGTGAAGATGAAGCCGGGGGCATAGGACCGGATCACGTCGACGATCTTCTGGTCCGCCGTGATATAACCGCCCATGACGCCGACGGCCTTGGCCAAGGTGCCCTCGATGATGGTGATTCGCCCGGCCGCCTTGTCCCGCTCGGAAATGCCGCCGCCGCGCTGGCCGTACATGCCAACGGCATGGACTTCGTCGCAATAGGTCAGCGCATTATATTTGTCGGCAAGATCGCAGATCGCGTGCAATGGCGCGATATCGCCGTCCATCGAATAGATGCTTTCAAAGGCGATCAGCTTGGGCACTTCCGGATCTTCGGCAGCCAGCAATTCTTCCAGATGCTCCAGGTCATTGTGACGGAACACCCGCTTTTCGCAGCCGCTGTTCTTGATCCCGGCAATCATCGAGGCATGGTTGAGTTCGTCGGAAAAGATAATGCAGCCCGGCAATATCTTGGTCAGAGTCGACAGCGTTGCTTCGTTGGAAACATAGCCGGAGGTGAACAGCAGAGCGCCCGACTTGCCGTGCCAGTCGGCCAGTTCCCGTTCTAGCTGGATATGATAATGGGTGTTGCCACCGATATTGCGGGTGCCGCCGGAACCGGCACCGACATCGTGAAGAGCCTCTTCCATGGCCTCGATCACATCGGGATGCTGGCCCATCGCCAGATAGTCGTTCGAGCACCAGACGGTTACCGGTTGCGGCCCGTTGTGATGCGCGAAACAGCGGGCATTGGGAAACGAACCCTTGTTCCGCAGAATGTCGATAAAGACCCGATAGCGGCCCTCTGTATGCAGCCGGTCAATCGCTTGCGAGAAAATCTTGTCGTAGTCCACTATATCACCAAATCCTGCGTCAAATCTGTTCTTGCGGTCTTGTTGGAGGGGCTCTTAGCGGCCTTTTCCCTGAATTTCCAGCGCGAACCACTCGCAATAAGCCAAGTCCCGGCATGGACTCACAGCTTTTCAAAGCGTCTGATGCCATATTCGGCCAAGGATGATCGATACGGATCGATATCGGCCAGCTCGCCGGTGGTCACAAATATTCGCTCTCCCGGCTCGATCGGCCAGGACAGCTTCTGGGTAAGATAGACGATCCGGCGCGCGATTCCTTCCGCACCGTCGATAAATTGAATGGGGCGGGGGGCTGCTGCTGCCAGCTCATCGCGCAACAGCGGAAAATGGGTGCAGGCCAAGATGACCGTGTCGATGCGCTCTCCGCCGGCCTGGTCGAGCAATCCCGCGATGGCTGCCTCAATCACTCCGGAATCCGGCTGTTCGCCCCGCAACTTGGCCTCTGCGGCATGGACGAGCTCGGGAGCGGCATGGCGCAGAAGGATTTTGTCTGATGCAAAATCACTGGCCAGCCGGTCGACATAGGGCTGCCGAACGGTGGCCCGCGTGCCCAGCAAGCCGATCACGCCGGTCCCGGTCAGAGCACTGGCCGGCTTGATCGCGGGCACGGTCCCGACGACCGGGATATCCAGCGCCGAACGGACATGGTCGAGCGCGATGGTCGACGCCGTGTTGCAGGCAATGGTCGCCAGCGCCGGTTTGTAGCGTTCGACCAGGCGCCCGAGCAGCGCCGGCACCCGCGCCGCCAGTTCCGCCTCCGACTTCATGCCATAGGGCAGACCGGCATAATCTGCGGCATAGACGATCGGCGCATTTGGCAGCAGCTTCACCGTCTCGCCGAGCACCGACAGGCCGCCGACGCCGGTATCGAAAAATAACAAGGGAGGGCACTCGCCGGTCTGCGTTTCGCTCATGCTTTTCCTTTAGCCAGAATAGCATAGGAACGGCAACAGCTTCGGTTCGTCTGACAGGTGTTTGGCCTTGGCCGTTTTTTCACGCGTGATACTTGCTCATCCCCGGCTGTGAATATAGCGCGAAGGATACAAGGGGTAATTGAAGTGCAGTCTATGTGGGTAGAGCCAATATTGGCGTTATTGTTCGGCTATTTGCTGGGTTCGATTCCGTTCGGCCTGGTCCTGACTCGCCTGTCCGGCGGCGGCGATCTGCGCCAGACCGGATCGGGTAACATCGGCGCAACCAATGTCCTGCGGACGGGCAACAAGGCGATGGCGGCACTGACCCTGCTGCTCGACATGGCGAAAGGCTATGCCGCCGTATATATCGCCTTGCAGGTGTCCGGCGGCCTCGGCGTATTGGCTGGTCTGGGCGCCTTTCTCGGCCATCTTTATCCCGTCTGGCTCCGCTTTCAGGGCGGTAAGGGTGTGGCGACCTTGCTGGGCATCGTTACCGCTCTCGTGCCCCTGGCAGGGTTGATATTTGCGGTCACCTGGCTTGGATCGCTGGCGCTGTGGCGCTATTCCTCGGTGGGAGGCATGCTCGCGGCCGTCTCGGTGCCGATCGCGGTCTTCGCTCTGGGAGAATATGCCATGATGCCCATGTTCATCGGTCTGGCGCTGCTGGTACTGTGGAAGCATCGCTCCAATATCGAGCGGCTGATGTCCGGCGACGAACCGAAGGTCGGGTCGCCGAAGAAGGCTTGAAGTGAATGGAGGAAAGTCGGGAAGCATTTGACCGGCTCCGGCTTATCCGATCCGAGAATATCGGTCCCGTCACTTACCGGCAATTGATCAGGCGATTTGGTTCGGCATCGCGCGCACTGGCTGCCATTCCCGAACTGGCGGCACGAGGAGGCGGACGGACACCCCGGATCGCCGACGCCCGCCAAATAGAGTCGGAATTGCAGACGATCCGGGGTCTGGGCGCGCGGCTGCTCTTTCTGGGGGATTCCGTATACCCATCGCTGCTGGCCGAGCTGGGCAATGCCCCGCCGGTCCTGCTCTGGTCGGGCAGGCTGGAACTGCTGCAACGGCCAATGGTTGCCATGGTCGGTGCGCGCAACGCCTCTGCAGCAGCCTGCCGCTTTGCCCATAAGCTCGCCAATGATCTGGCGGAATCCGGGATTGCGGTGGTTTCGGGTCTGGCTAAAGGGATTGACACCGCCGCTCACCAGGGGTCGCTTGCGACCGGTACAATCGCCGTAATTGCCGGTGGACCGGACATTTTCTATCCGCCCGAAAACGAGCATATCCAGCGGGCGATAGCAAGCCAGGGGCTGTTGCTGGCCGAGCAGCCGCCCGGCACCGAGCCCCGCGCCCGGCATTTTCCCTATCGCAACCGGATCATCGCGGGACTGGCACGCGGCACGGTGGTGATCGAGGCAGCGCCGCGTTCCGGATCGCTGATCACGGCAAGGCTCGCTGCCGAATCCGGCCGGCAGGTGATGGCAGTTCCGGGCTCTCCGCTGGATCCCCGATCACGGGGCTGCAATATGCTGATCCGCGAAGGCGCCACTCTGGTTCAGTCTGCCGATGATATTCTGGAACTGATTCGTCCTTTTGATGAACGGGCAGAACCCGCCCATTCTGGCCATGAATTGCGGGCAGATCGCGACCAAGTGATCATCGAGGAAGCCAGCGAGGAAGACGCGGAGAATATCGAACGCGCGCCGCTCGTCGACCTGCTCAGCTTCACACCGGTACCGGTCGATGAACTCGTCCGGCAATCCGGGCTGCCTCCATCTTCCGTGCAATTGGCGCTGCTCGAACTGGAACTGGCGGGCCGCCTAACCCGCCATGCCGGGGCTCGCGTCAGCCTGTCAAACTGACCGTTGCGCAACGATGGTGTTGTGAACGCCATTGACAAAAATCTTCATTCAGGGCCTTGACCTAAGCCCAATCCCTGTCACAGCCTCGCGCGTATACGTGAGAAAATAGAAAATTGGAACATATGCAGCTAGTTATTGTCGAGTCGCCCGCTAAAGCCAAGACCATCGAGAAATATCTGGGATCGGATTTCAAGGTGCTGGCGTCCTACGGCCATATCCGCGACCTTCCGCCAAAGGATGGATCGGTCGACCCGGATGACGGTTTTTCCATGACCTGGCAGAACTATCCCGACAAAGCGAAGCAGCTCAAGGCGATCAGCGACGAGTCGAAAAAAGCCACTCGCCTGATCCTCGCGACCGACCCTGACCGCGAAGGGGAAGCGATCAGCTGGCATGTGCTGGAAGTGTTGCGCAATAAGAAGGCACTTCCGGACAAGGTGGACCGGGTAACCTTCAACGCGATCACCAAGGCTGCGGTGACCGACGCGATGGCACATCCCCGAGCGCTCGACGAGGATCTGATCGACGCCTATCGCGCTCGCCGTGCTCTCGACTATCTGGTTGGCTTTACGCTGTCGCCGGTTCTCTGGCGCAAGCTGCCCGGCGCGAAATCCGCTGGCCGCGTCCAGTCCGTATCGCTCCGGCTGATCGTTGAACGGGAACGCGAAATCGAGGCGTTCGAGCCCCAGGAATATTGGTCGGTCTCGGCGCAGATGGAGCAGGGCGGTCAGGCGTTCGAAGCCCGCCTCACCATCCATGACGGCAAAAAGCTCGGCAAGATGGACCTGGTCAACGAAGAACAGGCGATGCTGGCCAAAGCGGCAGTGGAAAACGGGTTGTTCACCGTCGAAACGGTCGAAACCAAGCCACTGACCCGCAATCCGCCGCCGCCCTTCACCACCTCGACCCTGCAGCAGGAAGCCGCGCGCAAGCTCGGCTATTCCGCCAGCCACACCATGCGGATCGCCCAGCAGCTTTATGAAGATGGTGCGATCACCTATATGCGGACCGACGGTGTGCAGATGGATGGCAGCGCCATTTCGGCTGCACGCAAGGCAATTTCCGACCGCTATGACGCCAGCTATGTCCCGGACAGCCCGCGTATCTACAAGAGCAAGGCCAAGAATGCGCAGGAAGCGCATGAAGCGATCCGCCCGACCAGCTTTACCAAGGCCAGCGTCGGAAGCGGCGACCATGCCAAGCTGTACGATCTCATCCTGAAGCGCGCGATGGCCAGCCAGATGGCCTCGGCCCGGCTCGAACGCACGACCGTGGAGATGCTCGACGGCACCGGCAAGACAGGTCTTCGAGCCAACGGACAGGTCGTAAAATTCCCCGGTTTTCTGGCGCTTTACGAAGAAGGTCGCGATGACGACAAGGATGAGGATGGCGGTTTGCTGCCAGCCATGTCCAAGGGTGACAGCCCGGCAAAAAAATCGGTTGACGCACTCCAGCATTTCACCCAGCCGCCGCCGCGCTACAGCGAGGCCAGCCTGGTCAAGAAGATGGAAGAACTCGGCATCGGTCGCCCGTCAACCTATGCATCGATCATCAAGACGCTGAAGGACCGGGCCTATGTCCGGATCGAGAAGAACCGCTTTTTCGCCGAGGAAAGCGGGCGCCTTTTGACCGGCTTTCTCGAGCGCTTCTTCGATCGCTATGTCGCCTATGATTATACCGCCGGACTCGAGGACGAACTCGACGAGGTCAGCGGTGGCCGGGCGCAATGGCAGGCCATTCTCGAGGCCTTCTGGCACGACTTCAAGCCGAAGACGGTCGAGGTGATGGAGAAATTGCCATCGGAAGTGACGGCCGAACTGGACAAATTTCTCGAACCCTATTTGTTCCCGGAAAAGGAAGATGGCAGCGATCCCCGGCTGTGCCCGCGCTGTAACGAGGGCAAGCTGGCGTTGCGCGGTGGCCGCTTCGGTGCCTTTGTCGCCTGTTCCAACTATCCCGAATGCAAGTTCACCCGGCGCTTTGCGCAAGGCGGCGGTGCCAATGCCGACGAGGACGAGGGCCCGCAGGAACTGGGCGTCGACCCGGACAGCGACGAGAAGATCACCAAAAAAGTCGGCCGTTTCGGACCTTATGTCGAGAAGGGTGAAGGTAAGGAAGCCAAGCGTTCCTCGATCCCCAAGGACATCCCCGCGGAAGATTTCGGTCTCGAATGGGCGGTCAAGCTGCTGTCGCTGCCCCGCGAGGTCGGCATTCATCCGGAAACCGGCGAGCCGGTTATGGCGCAGATCGGTCGCTACGGCCCCTATCTTAGCCACAATGGCAAGTCGGCACGGCTGGAAAATACCACCGAAGTCTTCGAAATCGGCATGAACGCAGCGGTGGCAAAGCTTGCCGATGCGGCGAAAAACGGCGGTGGCCGTGGTCGCGGCAAGATGGAACCGCTCAAGATCATGGGAGCGCATCCGCGCACCGAGGCCGAGATCAAGCTGATGGACGGTCGCTACGGCCCCTATGTCACTGACGGAACAACCAATGCGTCACTGCCCAAGACGGTCGACAAGGACCAGCTCACTCTCGAAGAAGCCGCCCAACTGATCGACGACCGCGCCGCCAAGGGACCGGCCAAGAAACGCGCCAAGAAAGCCGCGCCAAAGAAGAAGCCAGCGGCAAAGAAAAAGCCCGCAGCGAAGAAAAAACCGGCGGCCAAAAAGAAGCCGGCAGCGAAGAAAACCGCTGCGAAGAAACCTGCGGCCAAAGCCGAGACGGAATAGGGCAGGGAGGCGCCGGTAGAATTGCCGGTGCCTCGCCCCGATCGGGCTCAGGCCGAGCTAGCCATATCCTGCTGGCGGGCATTTCGCGAAATGAGCGGATGGATTTTCCGGCCGCGCCGGCTTTCGGCTATTTGACCCAGTCCAGCCCCATGTCCTGATAGAGGCTCTTGTCCTCGTCCCAGTTGGCGCTGACCTTGACGTGCAGATACAGATGCACCGGCTTCCCGAGGATGCCGGACAGCTCGGCCCGCGCCTTGGCACCGATTTCCTTGATCTGGTGGCCGCCCTTGCCGAGGATGATCGCCTTCTGGCTGGCCTTTTCGACCAGGATTTGCTGGTGGATCTCGAGCGAACCGTCGGGCCGCTCCTTATATTGTTCCATCGCGATCGCTGTGGCGTAGGGCAGTTCGGCATGCAGCTGCCGGAACACCTGTTCGCGAGTGATTTCCGCTGCCAGAATGCGTTCGCTGGCATCCGAGACCTGGTCGGCGGGAAAATGCCAGTGACCTTCCGGCATCGCCTCGGTCAGATAGGCCTTCAGTTCTTCCAGCCCGTCGCCGGTTTTGGCGCTGACGAAGAAGGTCTCGTCGAAATCGGCCAGTTCGTGCAGCTTGACGACATGGCCCAGCATCTTGTCCTTGGCGGCAATATCGACCTTGTTCATGACGAGAATGATCTTTTCCGACCGGTGCTTGATCCGTTCGACGATCGAGGTGACCTTGGTACCCAGGCCGGCTCGCGCGTCGACCAGCATCACGATGATATCGGCATCCTCGGCCCCTTCCCAGGCGGCGGAGACCATCGCCCGGTCAAGCCGGCGGTGGGGTTCGAAAATGCCCGGCGTGTCAACCAGCAGCAGCTGCGTGTCCGCTTCGATCGCGATACCGAGCAGCCGGGTTCGCGTGGTCTGCGGCTTGGAGCTGGTGATCGCCACCTTCTGTCCGACCAGAGCATTGATCAGGGTCGATTTGCCGGCATTGGGGGCGCCGATCAGGGCCACTACGCCGCATTTTTGAGTCATGTGTATTGTTCCAGAAATTTCCGTGCAGCTTCGGTCTCTGCTGCTTGAATGGCAGAAGCTGTTGCCTCGACCGAGCCTATATTGCTGACACTCACCCTGACGGTGAATTTCAGATCGTGGTGCGGGCCGCTTTTATCGACGAGTTCATAAGCCGGGACCTTGCGATTATTGGCGGCGGCCCACTCCTGCAAGGCAGATTTGGGGTGCCTGACATCGGCCACCGTTGCGGAGAGTCTGCGTTCCCAATGACGCAGGATAAAGCTGCGAGCCGCCTCCATGCCATGATCAAGATAGACCGCACCAATCAGGGACTCCATGACATCGCCAAGGACTTTCACGCTGTGCCGAGCACCATCATCGCGCGCTTGCTTCCCCAATAGAACGTGATTGCCGACACCAATTTGTTTTGCGACATCGCCGCAGACCGGGCCAGAGACAAGTCCATTCAGTCGTTGCGACAATTGCCCCTCGGGCTCGTCGGGGAACTGGTTGTAAAGGTGATCTGCGATCACCAGTCCCAGCACCCGGTCTCCCAGAAACTCAAGGCGCTGGTAATCTTCTTCGCCATGGCTGCCATGCGTCGCAGCTCTTTTGTAAAGCTCTGGCTTGCCAGGCTGCTGGCTCGTGATCTGCGCGATCCATTCAAGAAAGTCGGAGCGACTCAAAATCTTTTCCCGATCCGGTCCCAGCGGGCAGCGCTAATCCAGGTCCATGGCTTGATCCATTCCGCCGAACCGTCCGTTGAAAATACGGAGATTAGCGCTTTTCCGACGAGATTCTCTTCGGGCACCATACCGATTGCCTGACCTTCCTGTGCCGGAAAGCGGCTGTCGGCGCTGCGGTCTCGATTATCACCCATCAGAAACATATGGCCCTCCGGCACGACAAAGGCCTGAGTATTGTCGCCTTCCGAATTTTGGTCAACATCGAGGACGCGATAGGTGACACCGTTGGGAAGGGTCTCCTGAAATTGCGGATAATGACAAATCGGCGTTCCATCTTGTTTGGTCGATTCAAACTCGGGACGGTAACAGGGACTGTTCGGAGACACGGGAAGCTCAAAATCGTCGATCCTCTTGCGCTCTATGGGCGTCCCGTTGATGGATACGATGCCGTCGGTGACCTGAATGATGTCGCCAGAAAGTCCGATCACCCGTTTGATATAATCGTCATGGGCGTTGGGCGGGGCCTTGAACACCACAACATCACCGGGTTCGGGAGAATGGGGCAATATCCGCCCTGGGATCAGGGGAGCGCTGAAGGGCAAACTATATTGGGAAAAACCATAAGGCCATTTAGCAACCAGCAGATAGTCGCCGACGACCAGGCGTGGCTGCATCGACTCCGATGGAATGTTGAACGGAGAGAAAATGAAACTGCGCAATATCAGTATAAATATCGCCAATTTCACTAGGAACGCGACAAAATCGCCGGTTTCCGATCTTTCTGCTTTGTTTCGCGCCATGGCGCCCCTTCGCTGACAATGGCTTTGGCGTCAAGAATTCTTGCGTTCTGCCGACCACTGCTATTTTCGCCTTGAGACCAGCCTATCCGGCGGATAGGGCAGAAGCGGTCAACGGGGCGCGCACTTCAGACATGCAGAGATTGGATGATAGAATGACTTCAGACCTTTGGCAGACCATTAAAAAACGTCCACAACCCACGCTGAACGCGCTGTTCGAAGGCGATGGTGATCGAGCAAAAAACTTCTCCCTGCAGCAAGCAGGTATCTATTTCGATTTTTCGAAAACTCATCTTGACCAAGCCACGGTGCAGGCTTTCCGGAATCTGGCCGATGATGTCGAGCTTTCTGCCAAGACCAATGCCCTGCTTTCGGGTGAAGCCGTGAATGTCAGCGAGGGCAGGGCAGCGGAACATTGCGCAGAACGCGGGATGGGCAGCCCGGCGAGCGTGGAAAATGCGCACGCGCTGCACCAGCGGATGAAAAGCCTGATAGAGATTATTGATTCTGGCGCGCTCGGTGAATTCACCCAGATCATCCATCTCGGCATTGGCGGGTCGGCGCTGGGACCAAAATTGCTCTATCGGGCGCTCAAGCTGGGCGACGAGAAATATGACCTGGAGGTGGTGTCGAATATTGACGGCACTGCGCTGGAGCCGGTCCTGGAGCGTTTTGTCGCCGAAAAGACGTTGCTGGTTATAGCGTCCAAGACCTTCACGACGGCGGAAACCCTGTTGAACGCGCAGTCGGTGCTGGACTGGATGCGGGAACAGGGAGTCGCGGATCCCCTGGGCCAGGTGGTGGCGCTGACCGCCAGTCCGGAGCAGGCGGTGCAATGGGGAATTGATGAAACCCGCATATTGCCATTCTCCGAGACCGTTGGCGGACGCTATTCGCTCTGGTCCTCGATCGGCTTTAGCGTCGCGCTCGCTCTGGGTTATGATGTTTTTGCCGATCTGCTGGCGGGCGCTGCGGCGATGGACGAGCATTTTCGAGCGGCCCCGTGGGACCTGAATATCCCGGTGCTGGCGGCCTTCTGCGACCAATATTATGCTCAGGTGCGAGGGTGCGAAACCCGAGCTGTATTTGCCTATGACGAGCGCCTCGGCTTGCTGCCCGACTATCTGCAGCAGCTGGAAATGGAGAGCAACGGCAAGTCGGTGACACTAGATGGTGAGCCGCTGTCGCTGCACTCCAGTCCGATCGTCTGGGGCGGCGTCGGCACCGATGCGCAGCATGCGGTGTTCCAGCTCCTCCACCAGGGCACCCATCTCGTCCCGGTGGAGTTTCTTGCCGTCATCGAAGCGGGCGATTCTCTCGATCCCGCGCATCACAATGGCCTGCTGCTGAATTGTTTCGCGCAGGGCGCGGCCTTGATGGCGGGCAAAAAATCCGATGACAGTCATCGAAACTATCCGGGTGACAGACCATCGGTGACCATATTAATGGAAGAACTGGAGGCACGTTCACTCGGGGCGTTGCTCGCTTTCTACGAGCATCGGACATTCGTTAATGCGGCTTTATTGAATATCAATCCGTTCGATCAATTTGGCGTGGAACTGGGCAAGCAGATGGCGAACACTCTTTCTGCGAACGACGGCAACCGTTTGGACGCATCGACCGAAGAGCTGAAAAAAAGGGCCTTTGGTACCTGAAAACAAGGAATTACAGATGGCTGAATATGATTATGACCTGTTCGTTATCGGAGCAGGTTCCGGAGGAACGCGGGCAGCGCGGGTTTCGGCATCCTATGGCGCAAAAGTTGCTGTCGCCGAAGAATATCGCGTTGGCGGGACCTGCGTTATCCGCGGGTGCGTGCCGAAGAAGCTGCTGGTCTATGGCTCGCATTTTTCGGAAGAGCTGGAAGACGGAAAGAATTTCGGCTGGACCTGGGACAATGCCAAATTTGACTGGGCGAGATTGCGCGATCATGTCCTCAAGGACGTCGACCGGCTCAACAATGCCTATACAGAAACGCTTAAAAATCATGGAGTTGAGATCATCCTGGAACGCGCCGAGCTGACCGGGCCGCACGAGATCAGGCTGGCCGGCGGCAGGACGGTGACGGCGAAATATATATTGATCGCGGTCGGGGCGTGGCCTGCGGTTGCCGATTTTCCGGGCAGCGAACATATGTCGACATCGAACGAGATGTTCCATCTCGAAAAGCTTCCGGAAACCATCATCATTTCCGGCGGGGGCTATATTGCCAATGAATTTGCCGGAATTTTCAATGGGTTGGGCAGCGATGTTACCGTGGTCAACCGCTCCGACATCATCCTGCGCGGCTATGATGAAAGCGTCCGCGATCGCCTGATCCAGATCTCGCTGGCCAAGGGGATCAGCTATGAGTTCAACTGCGCCTTCGACAAGATCGAAAAACGCGATGACGGTGCGCTGGATGTGTACATGGACGGTAAAAAAGACCCGATTCGTGCCGATATTGTGCTCGCAGCGACCGGAAGACGGCCAAAAGTTGACGGATTGGGGCTGGAAACGGCCGGGGTCGCGGTCGATGACAGGAATGCGATCATCGTCGACGAATATAGCCGGACCAATGTCGAGAGCATCTACGCCGTCGGCGATGTCACCGACCGCGTCCAGCTGACCCCGATCGCGATCCGCGAAGGGCAGGCCTTTGCCGATACCGTGTTCGGCGATAACCCGCGCACCGTCGATTATGACAATATCCCTTCAGCGGTCTTCTCCCAGCCTCCGATTGCTTCGGTTGGTCTGACCGAAGGCGAGGCGCGGGAGAAATATGGCAATATCCGGGTCTATTCCTCCGATTTCCGGGCGATGCGCAACGTCTTTGCCGACCGGCCGGAGCGCAGCCTCTACAAGATGATCGTCGAGCATCCGACCGAGAAAATCCTCGGTCTGCACATGATCGGCCCCGATGCACCGGAAATTCTGCAGGCTGCGGCAATCGCTGTCAAAGCCGGTCTGACCAAGCAGGCATTTGACGATACGGTGGCGCTGCATCCCAGCATGGCCGAGGAACTGGTGCTGTTCAAATAGGCTGACGCTACGGCAGCTGCCATCAAAGCTCAGGTTTAATTGTACGATTAATTACTATTGAGGATTGCCTAACCGGCTGTGCATTGACTAGGGCATTTGGCACCAAGTGATTCACAGCCGGGGGATGCATGTCAGACATTATCGCACAATTGGAAGCCAAGCGCGCCGAAGCCATGCTTGGCGGCGGCCAGAAACGGATCGACGCCCAGCACGCCAAGGGCAAGCTGACCGCGCGCGAGCGGCTCGATATCCTGCTCGATGAAGATTCGTTCGAGGAAATCGACATGTATGTCGAGCATAATTGCGTCGATTTCGGCATGGACGAACAGCATATTCCAGGCGACGGCGTTGTCACCGGTTCCGGCACGATCAACGGCCGTCTGGTCTATGTCTTCTCGCAGGATTTCACCGTCTTTGGCGGTTCGCTCTCCGAACGCCATGCCGAGAAGATCTGCAAGGTGCTCGACAATGCGATGAAGGTCGGCGCGCCGGTTATCGGCATCAACGACAGTGGCGGCGCCCGGATTCAGGAAGGCGTTGCCTCGCTTGGCGGCTATGCCGATGTGTTCCAGAAAAATGTCCTCGCCAGCGGCGTGATTCCACAGCTCAGCCTGATCATGGGACCCTGTGCAGGCGGTGCGGTCTATTCGCCGGCGATGACCGACTTCATCTTCATGGTGAAGGACAGCAGCTACATGTTCGTCACCGGACCGGATGTGGTCAAGACGGTGACCAACGAGATCGTCACTCAGGAGGAACTGGGCGGTGCGGTGACGCACACGACCAAGACCAGCGTGGCCGATCTCGCCTATGACAATGATATCGAGGCGCTGCTGGCTGCGCGCGACTTTATCGACTTCATGCCGCTGTCCAATCGCGAGGAAGTCCCCGAACGGCCGACCGCCGATCCGTGGGACCGGCTCGAGGAAAGCCTCGATACCTTGATCCCCGAAAATGCCAATCAGCCTTATGATATGCACGAGGTCATCCGCAAGATGGTGGACGAAGGCGATTTCTTCGAGGTCCAGCCTGCCCATGCCGGCAATATCATCTGCGGCTTCGGCCGGATGGAAGGCGCCACGGTCGGCGTTGTCGCCAACCAGCCGATGGTTCTCGCCGGCTGCCTGGATATCAACGCGTCCAAGAAGGCAGCGCGTTTTGTCCGCTATTGCGATGCGTTCAATATTCCGATCATCACTCTGGTCGATGTACCCGGATTTCTGCCCGGCACTTCACAGGAGCATAATGGCATCATCAAGCATGGCGCGAAGCTGCTCTTTGCCTATGCCGAGGCGACGGTACCGAAAATCACCATCATCACCCGCAAGGCCTATGGCGGTGCCTATGATGTGATGGCGTCGAAGCATTTGCGCGGCGATCTCAACTATGCCTGGCCGACCGCCGAAATCGCGGTGATGGGGGCCAAGGGCGCGGTCGAGATCATCTTCCGCGGCAGGACGGCAGAAGAAATTGCCGAGCGGACCGCCCAATATGAAGCCCGCTTTGCCAACCCGTTTATCGCGGCGCAAAAGGGCTTTATCGACGAGGTGATCATGCCGCATTCAACCCGGCGGCGGGTGGCGCTGGGACTACGGAAGCTGCGCAACAAGCAGCTGGAGAATCCGTGGAAGAAGCATGACAATATTCCGTTGTGATAATTTGCAGATGCAGCCCGTAATCCGTCATTGCGAGCGCAGCGAAGCAATCCAGGGCCGCGAGCGACGCTCTGGATTGCTTCGTCGCTCCGCTTCTCGCAATGACGAGGTGGGGCAATGAACGGTGAAACAGCCTGCTGTCTATATCATGGCCAGCAAGCGAAACGGGACTCTCTACACCGGAGTGACATCCAATCTCCCGCAACGGACCTGGCAGCATCGCGAGGGCGTCGCGGACGGTTTTACCAGACGCTATCGGTGCAAGATGCTGGTCTGGTTTGAAATGCACGACAATATGGAAGCCGCGATTGTGCGAGAGAAGCAAATCAAGGCCGGATCGAGGAAGAAGAAACTGGCGTTGATCGAGTCTTTTAATCCGCAATGGCGGGACCTCTACGGAGATATCGCGCATGGTTGACGGCAATTGTCATTGCGAGCGCAGCGAAGCAATCCAGGGCGTCGCTTGCCGCTCTGGAGTGCCGCGTCGCCTTCGGCTCCTCGCAATGACGAGGGAGCATCGCGCCATTGCGAGCGCAGCGAAGCAATCGAGAGCTTCGCTTGCCGCCCTGGCTTGCTTCGTCGCGTTCGCTCCTCGCAATGACGGAGGGTTTCCATGCCAACAGGCCTGGTAGCCCTTCTCGACGATGTCGCAGCCATTGCGAAAGTCGCTGCCGCATCGGTGGACGATATCAGTGTCGCTGCGGCCCGCGCTGGCACCAAGTCCGCCGGCGTGGTGATCGACGATGCGGCGGTGACGCCGCAATATATGACGGGCTTTTCGCCGGCGCGCGAACTGCCGATGATCTGGAAGATCACCAAGGGCTCGTTCCGCAACAAGCTGCTTTTTCTTTTGCCTGCGGCGGTTCTGCTGGGACAATTTGCCCCCTTTCTGATCCCGATAATCCTGATCTGCGGCGGCCTGTTTCTCTGTTATGAGGCGGCGGAAAAAGTGCTGGAAATGGTCCATGTCGACGAGACCACCAAGCACGAAAAGCCGGTGCTCGACGAAGGCCCCGGCCGCGAGGAGGAGATGGTGGCCAGTGCAATCCGCACCGATCTGATCCTGTCAGCCGAGATCATGGCGATTGCGCTGTCCGAAGTGACCGAACAGGTCTGGTGGCAGCAGGCGATCATCCTGGCGCTGATCGCGGTCGTCATTACCATCGGGGTTTACGGCGCGGTCGCGCTGATCGTGAAGATGGACGATATCGGCCTGCATCTGGCGCGGGAAAATGAAGGCTTCATCGCTTCCTTTGGTCGCGGCCTGATCAGGCTGATGCCGAAGCTGCTCGCCGCCATTTCGATCATCGGCACGCTCGCCATGGCCTGGGTCGGCGGTGGTCTGCTGCTGCATAATATTGCGGCCATCGGCTGGCATGGTCCCGAGCATCTGATCGACTGGATATCCCATCCGCTGGTCGGCCTGTTCCCGGCATCGGCCGCGTCATTCGCCACCGGCATCACCTTTGCGATCCTGTCCGGCCTGCTCGGTGTGGCAGTCGGTTCGCTGATCGCACCGCTGGTGCACAAGTTCATGCCGCACGGGGAAAAGCATTGAAGCAATGGTTTTGAATTCGGGAAAAGACAATATCGTCATTGCGAGCGCAGCGCAGCAATCCAGGGCGTCGCTTGCCGCTCTGGACCGCCGCGTCGCTATCGCTCCTCGCAATGACGGTAACGGAGGAATGAAATGAAACTCGGAAGACTCAATCATATCGGCGTTGTGACGCCTTCCATCACCGACAGCATCGCCCACTGGCGCGATGTGATGGGTGCGACCTCGATTTGCAAGCCCTTTGACTTGCCGGCGCAGGGCGTAAAGGTCTGCTTCGTTGACACACCGGCAGAAGGACCGACCAACGGTACCCAGATCGAACTGATCGAGCCGCTCGGCGAAGACAGCCCCATTTACGGTTTTCTGACCAAGAACCCGCTCGGCGGCCAGCATCATGTCTGCTTTGAAGTGCCCGACATTCATGCGGCGAAGGCGGAGTTTGAAGCGATGGGCAAACGGGTGCTCGGCGAACCGCGCATCGGTGCGCACGGCACGCTTATCTTTTTTGTGCATCCCAAGGATATGGGCGGGATGCTAACCGAGATCATGGAAACGCCCAAGGGGCATTAGACCTGTGCTCGTCATCCTGAACTTGTTTCAGGATCTCGAGGGGTCCTGAAACAAGTTCAGGATGACGACTTTTACAAAAGGACAAAATATGGATTTCGAAAACATCAAGCTCGCCATCACCGATCAGGTCGCCACGATCACGCTCAACAAGCCGGAGCGGCTCAATGCCTGTTCGCTTGGCATGGCGGATGATATCTATATCGCGCTGGACAAGCTGGAAGACGCGCGCGCTCTGGTGATTACCGGCGAAGGCCGTGCCTTTTGTGCCGGCGCCGATCTTCAGGCGAAGAATGACAGCGCCCTGTCCGGCGGGCAGGGCAGTTATGCCGCGCTCAACCAGCATTATAATCCGCTGATGCTGAAACTGGCGAAAATGAATATTCCAACCATCACGGCCGTCAATGGTCCCGCAGCGGGCGTCGGCTGTTCGATTGCGCTCGCCAGCGACTTTGCGATCGCCGGAAAGTCCGCCTATTTCCTGCAGGCCTTTGTCAATATCGGTCTGGTGCCCGATGGCGGCGCATCGTGGATGCTGGCCCGTCTGGTCGGCAAGGCGCGGGCGACAGAGATGATGTTGCTCGGCGAGAAGATTTCGGGTGAAAAGGCTGCGGACTGGGGCATGATCTACAAATGCGTTGAAGATGATGCGTTGATGGACGAAACCGGCACGCTGGCAAGACGCCTGGCAGATGGGCCTACCGTGGCTCTGGGCGTCATGCGGCAGAATCTGGCGGCAGCGCTGGAAAGTGACTATGCTTCGGCGCTGTTTCGGGAATCCGAAGGCCAGCGGATCGCCGGCGACAGCAAGGATGCACGGGAAGGGGCCATTTCCTTCCTGCAAAAGCGCAAACCCGAGTTCAAGGGTGAATGAATCCCGTTTGCGCCGAGCCGGGCAACTTCAGCCATGCTGACGGTACCACTCGTCCGGGCGGGATGGTTCGACAGGCTCGTCGCTAACGGCTAATATAGTAGAATATGGATATACAGGGCAGATATGACTGACAAACCGACACTCAAGGACTGGCAGGAACTGGCTGACAAGGAGGTCAAGGGGCGTGACCTGACCTGGCAGACGCCGGAAGGCATTGCCGTCAAGCCGCTCTATACGGCCGATGACGCCGGCGATCCGGGCTTGCCCGGCTTTGCTCCGTTCACCCGCGGGGTCAAGGCGAGCATGTATGCCGGCAGGCCCTGGACGATCCGCCAATATGCCGGTTTTTCGACCGCCGAGGAATCCAACGCTTTCTATCGCCGCAATCTGGCGGCGGGCCAGAAGGGCCTGTCGGTGGCCTTCGACCTGGCCACGCACCGCGGCTATGACAGCGACCATCCGCGCGTGGTCGGTGATGTCGGCAAGGCCGGCGTGGCGATCGACAGTATCGAGGACATGAAGATACTGTTCGACCAGATTCCGCTCGACGAGATGTCGGTGTCGATGACGATGAACGGCGCGGTTATTCCGTGCCTCGCCTTCTATATTGTCGCGGCGGAAGAGCAGGGGGTTTCGCAGGACAAGCTTTCCGGGACTATCCAGAACGATATCCTCAAGGAGTTCATGGTCCGCAACACCTATATCTATCCGCCGGCGCCAAGCATGCGGATCATATCCGATATTATCGCCTATACGTCGGAACATATGCCCAAGTTCAACAGCATCTCGATCAGCGGCTATCATATGCACGAAGCCGGAGCGACGGCGGTGCAGGAACTGGCTTTCACGATCGCCGACGGGCGGGAATATGCCAAGCAGGCGATGGCGACGGGTCTGGATATCGATGCCTTTGCCGGCCGGCTGAGCTTCTTCTTCGGCATCGGCATGAATTTCTTCATGGAAATTGCCAAGCTGCGCGCGGCTCGGACGCTGTGGTACCGGGTGATGGACGGGCTGGGCGCGCAATCCGAGCGCTCGAAGATGCTGCGGACCCATTGCCAGACGTCCGGTGTGTCGCTGACCGAGCAGGATCCCTATAATAATGTGATCCGGACCACGATCGAGGCGATGGCCGCGACGCTCGGTGGCACCCAGTCGCTGCACACCAATGCGCTCGACGAAGCCATTGCGCTGCCGACCGATTTTTCGGCGCGCATCGCCCGCAACACGCAGATCGTGCTGCAGGAAGAGGCGGGCATCACCAAGGTCGTCGATCCGCTCGGCGGCAGCTATTATATCGAGGCGCTGACCGACGAGCTGGTCGAGAAGGCCTGGGAGATTATCGAAAAGGTCGATGCCGAGGGTGGCATGGCGAAAGCGGTAGCCGATGGCTGGCCCAAGGCGATGATCGAGGAAGCGGCCGCGGGACGACAGGCAGCCGTGGACCGCGGCGATGCCGTGATCGTCGGCGTCAACAAATATCGCCGCGAAGCGGAAGATCCAATGGAAACGCTGGATATCGACAATGCCAAGGTCCGTCAGGGGCAGATCGCCCGGCTCGAGAAGATGCGCGCCGAACGCGACGAGAGTGCCTGTCAGGACGCGCTGAAAGCACTGACCGAGGGGGCCAAGGCGAATGGCAATGTGCTGGCGCTGGCGGTGGATGCGGCGCGCAAGCGGGCGTCGCTTGGCGAGATTTCGGATGCGATGGAAGCGGTATTCGGTCGCTATGAAACCCGTCCGACGCCGGTCAAGGGCATTTATGGCGCGGCCTATGAAGGCGATGCGCGCTATGCAATGGTGATCGAGGGCGTCGATTCGGTGTCGCAGCGGCTGGGCCGCAAGCCCAAGATCCTGGTCGCCAAAATGGGCCAGGACGGTCATGATCGCGGTGCCAATGTCGTGTCCAGCGCCTTTACCGATATGGGGTTTGACGTCATTTCGGGTCCTTTGTTCCAGACGCCGAAGGAAACCGCGGAATTGGCCCTGTCGGAAGATGTGGACGCGGTCGGTGCCTCCAGCCTGGCGGCGGGTCACAAGACCCTGATCCCCGAACTGATCAATCTTCTGAAAGAGGCCGGTCGCAGCGATATCAAGGTTTTTGCCGGCGGCGTGATCCCGGCCAAGGACTATGAATTCCTGCGCAACAGCGGTGTGGTCGGAATCTATGGACCGGGCAGCAATATTGTGGAATGTGCGGCCGATATTTTGAGATTGCTGGGGCACAATATGCCCCCCGAAGAGGAAGCTGCGGAATGAGTTTAGATGAAAATATCAGTGCACCTGCGCAGGCAGGTGCCCATCTCCCGTCATCGCGTCCGGACGAGCAGGTCCGTGATGGGTCCCTGCCTGCGCAGGGACACGCGGTTCGCAACGACTGGACCCGCGAGGAAATCGCGGCTTTGTTTGACCTGCCGTTCGACGAACTGGTGTTCCGGGCGGCTTCCGTTCACCGTGAGCATCACACGCCGGGGCAGGTGCAGCTGTCGACCCTGCTGTCGATCAAGACCGGTGGCTGCCCGGAGGATTGCGGCTATTGCAACCAGTCGGCGGGCGCGAAATCGGGCCTGAAGGCGGAAAAGCTGATCGATGTCCGCACCGTGCTGCAGACCGCGGCACAGGCGAAGGACCGGGGCAGCTCGCGCTTCTGCATGGGCGCGGCCTGGCGCAATCCGAAGGACCGCGACATGCCGGCGATCATCGAGATGGTGAAGGGCGTGCGGCAGATGGGCATGGAAACCTGCATGACGCTGGGCATGCTGACCGAGAAGCAGTCGCAGATGCTCGCCGATGCGGGGCTGGATTATTATAATCACAATATCGATACCTCGCCCGAACATTATGAGAAGGTGATCACCACGCGCACCTTTGAAGACCGGCTGGAGACGCTGGAAAATGTCCGCAACAGCGGTATCAATGTCTGCTCCGGCGGCATTGTCGGCATGGGCGAGACGCGGGCAGACCGGGTTGGTTTTGTGCATGCGCTGGCGACCCTGCCGCGGCATCCGGAAAGCGTGCCGGTGAATGCGCTGGTGCCGGTCAAGGGCACGGTGCTCGGCGATATGCTGGCCGATACGCCGCTGGCCAAGATCGACGATATCGAATTTGTCCGCACGATTGCGGTGGCGCGGATCACCATGCCCGCCTCCATGGTCCGCCTGTCCGCTGGTCGCGAAAGCATGAGCGAAAGCACGCAGGCCCTGTGCTTCCTGGCAGGTGCCAACAGCATCTTTACCGGCGATAAGTTGCTGACCACGGGAAATGCCGGCGATGATGCGGATGAGGCGATGTTTGCGAAACTGGGGCTGGTGCCGATGGCGGCAGAACCGAGAGAAAATCAATTAGAGGCTGCCGAATAAGTTATGTTCAAAAAAATCCTGATCGCCAACCGCGGCGAAATCGCCTGCCGGGTCATTCGCACCGCCCAGAAAATGGGGATCAAGACGGTCGCCGTCTATTCCGACGCCGATGCGCGCTCGCCACATGTGAAGATGGCGGACGAGGCCGTGCATATCGGGCCGTCGCCTGCCGGGGAATCCTATCTGGTCGCCGAGAAGATCATCGCGGCCTGCAAGGAAACCGGCGCGGAAGCGGTGCATCCGGGCTATGGCTTTCTGTCCGAGCGGACCAGCTTTGCCCAGGAACTGGCCGACAATGATATCGCGTTTATCGGGCCGCCGATCAACGCGATCGCGGCGATGGGCGACAAGATTGAATCCAAGAAACTCGCCGAAAAGGCGGGCGTCAGCGTGGTTCCCGGTCATATCGGCGAGATTGACGATACCGAACATGCGGTGCGCATCGCGTCCGAGATCGGCTATCCTGTGATGATGAAGGCCAGCGCCGGCGGCGGCGGCAAGGGCATGCGGCTCGCCTGGAACGAAAAGGATGTCCGCGAAGGCTTTGAAGCGACCAAGCGCGAAGGCCTGGCGAGCTTCGGCGACGACCGCGTGTTTATCGAGAAATTCATCGAGCAGCCGCGCCATATCGAGATCCAGGTACTGGGCGACAAGCATGGCAATGTCATCTATCTCGGCGAACGCGAATGTTCGATCCAGCGCCGCCACCAGAAGGTGGTCGAGGAAGCGCCATCGCCGTTCGTCGATCCCGAGATGCGCAAGAAGATGGGCGAGCAGGCCGTCGCTCTGTCGCAGGCCGTGGGCTATTACAGCGCCGGCACGGTCGAGCTGATCGTCGGCGCCGACAAGAGCTTCTATTTTCTCGAAATGAACACCCGCCTGCAGGTCGAGCATCCGGTCACCGAATATATCACCGGCCTCGATCTGGTCGAACAGATGATCCGCGTCGCCTATGGCGAGAAGCTGCCGCTGACGCAGGATGAGGTCAAGCTCACTGGCTGGGCGGTCGAAAACCGCGTTTATGCCGAAGACCCCTATCGGGGATTCCTGCCGTCCACCGGTCGTCTGGTCAAATATCGGCCGCCGGAAGCGGAAGAAGGCATCCGCGTCGACGACGGCGTTGCCGAAGGCGGCGAGGTCTCGATCTTCTATGATCCGATGATTGCCAAGCTGATCACCTATGGCGAGACCCGGATCGAGGCGATCGACCGCCAGATCGACGCGCTCAACCGGTTCGAGATCAAGGGCCCCGGCCACAATATCGATTTCCTCTCGGCGCTGATGCAGCACGAGCGGTTCCGCGAAGGCAATATCACCACCAATTTCATCGCCGAGGAATATCCCGACGGCTTCCAGGGCGCGCCCGCGTCCGACGAGTTGCTTCGCAATCTCGCTGCCATCGGTGCCTTTGCCGCCACCGCCCACGCCGACCGCGCCCGCCGGGTCGACAACCAGCTCGGCAAAAGGCTCGACCCGCCATCGGAATGGCAGGTCAAGATCGGCGACACGATCATGGACGTGTCGATCTCCGAGGAAGAAATCACGGTTGATGGTCAGGATGTCAATCTGTCGACCGAATATACGCCGGGCGACAGCCTGATCCTCGCGACGGTGGACGACAAGCCGCTGTCCGTGAAGATCGCCAAGACCGCCGATGGCTTTGCTCTCAACAGCAATGGTGCCACCCACAAGGCGCGTATCCTGCCCGCCCATGTGGCGCAGCATGCGGTCCATATGATCGAAAAGATTCCGCCCGACCTGTCCAAATATCTGCTCTGCCCGATGCCCGGCCTGCTGGTCGCCCTGCATGTCGAGGTCGGCGAAGCGGTTGTCGAGGGCCAGCCGCTGGCCGTCGTCGAGGCGATGAAGATGGAAAATATCCTGCGTGCCGAAAAAAATGGCGTGGTGAAATCGCTGGAAGCTGCACAAGGCGATAGCCTTGCCGTCGATGCCGTGATACTCGAACTGGAATAAAATCGCCTGGGGGAGGGCAATGGATGGCCAGTGAAGTCGCAATGGCGGGGCAGCGGGAACCGACGCAGAAAGAGATTCGTCTGGTCATCGCCGCCTCGTCCGCAGGCACTATTTTCGAATGGTATGATTTCTTCATCTACGGCACGCTGGCATCGCTGATCGGCGCGGCCTTTTTTCCTTCCGAAAACGAGACGCTGCAATTGCTGCTGGTCTGGGCCGGATTTGCCATCGGCTTCGGCTTTCGCCCGCTTGGCGCCATTCTCTTCGGCTATCTCGGTGACAAGCTCGGTCGCAAATATACGTTTCTGGTGACGGTGACCCTGATGGGTATCGCCACCGCCGGCGTTGGCCTGATTCCGGGCGCCGCCAGCATCGGGATTGCGGCACCGGTGATTGTCATCCTGTTGCGGATCATTCAGGGCCTCGCGCTCGGCGGCGAATATGGCGGGGCCGCCATCTATGTCGCTGAACATGCGCCAAGGGAAAAACGCGGCTTCTATACAAGTTTCATCCAGGCGAGCGTCGCTGGCGGGTTCGTGCTCAGCATCGCCGTGGTGCTGAGCTGCCGCTTCCTGATTCCGCCGGAGGAATTTGCCGCATGGGGCTGGCGGGTGCCCTTCCTGCTGTCGATCGTCCTGCTGGCAATTTCGCTGTGGATGCGACTCAAGCTGTCGGAAAGCCCGGTCTTCCGGGCGATGAAGGAAGCGGGCAAGATGTCCGGCAATCCCTTCACCGAAAGCTTCACCTATCCCGGCAACAAAAAGCGCATATTTGTGGCGCTGTTCGGCATAACCGGAGGTCTTACCACCATCTGGTATACGGCCTTTTTCTCGGGCTTGTCCTTTCTGCGCGGGCCGATGCGGGTGGACGAGCTGACCGTGGAGATATTGGTATTCATCGCCGGCCTGGTCGCCATGTCCTTCTATCTGTTTGTCGGCAAATGGTCGGACAGGGTGGGGCGCAAGAAACCGATCATCATCGGCAATATCCTGATCCTTGTGCTGCTTTTTCCCTGCTTCTGGGCGCTGGGCCATCTCGCCAATCCCGGTCTGTGGGACAGCGCGAAAAGCGCACCGGTGCAGGTCGCAGGCCAGCAGTGCAGCACCGATCCCTTTGCCGATCTTGTCGGCAGCACGCCCAGTGATTGCGGAAAGATACTCGAAGCGCTGACAGCCAGCGGCGTTCCGTATGATGTGGTCGAGGCCGAACAGCTGCGGGTGACTGTCGGTGGCACCGAGCTGCCTGTCGCTACAACGCTGTCGGCCAGCTCCGCCGATCGCAAGCTGGCCCTTGAAGCCAGCCTTATGGCCCATGGCTATGATTTTGCCGATCGCCAGCCTTCGACGCTGGCGCTGGCGGGCATAGTCGGTGTTTTGATGGTCCTCGGGGCGCTGAGCGCGATGAACTATGGTTCGGTCGCAGCGCTGCTGGCGGAAATGTTCCCCGCAAAGATCCGCTACAGCTCGATGTCGATACCCTATCATATCGGAGCGGGCTATTTCGGCGGGTTCCTGCCGCTGATCGCCGGCTATATCGTGGCGCGGTCGGGCGATGTCTATGCCGGTCTCTGGTACACGTGGATCTTCGTGTTCATCGCGCTGCTCGTGGGCTGGTGGGGCATACCCGATGACCCGGAAGCGGCGCTCGACGAAGGCCGATAAAAGCCCTAACGCCCGATCCATGAGTGATACCCACATCCCGATTCCGGCAACCGCCAGAGTGAAGCTCGACCGTACTGCGCTGGTCGCAAACTGGTCGGCGCTCGACCGATTGTCCGGGAAGGCGAAAGCGGGTGCGGCGGTAAAGGCGAATGGCTATGGTCTTGGGGTGCGCGATGTCGTTTCCTGGCTGCTGGCAGCCGGCTGCGAGGATTTTTTCGTTGCCAATTGGCAGGAGGCCCGCGAGATCGAGGATCTGACTGCGGGCAAGGCCGCGGTGTCGGTGCTCAACGGGGTTCAGAAAGCCGACATGCCTTTTGCATCGAGGTCACCCGCAAAGCCCGTGCTCAACAGTCTGGAACAGGTGCAACGCTGGCTGCCGACCGCAAGGCCCTGTGATCTCATGATCAACAGCGGCATGAATCGTCTCGGCATCAATGTCGCCGATCTGCAACCGGATATCCTGACCGGACTGACGATCGATATCGGCATGAGCCATCTTGCCTCCGCCGACGAGGACGGACCGCAGAACAGGGACCAGCTGGCCTGCTACAAGGCTGCGCTGGAAATCCTGCCTGCCTGCCGGACAAGCCTGGCCAACAGCGCCGGCATCGCACTGGGTGAAGACTATCATTTCGATGTTACCCGGCCCGGCTTGTCCCTATACGGGGGCGTTCAGCGGCCCGAACTGGAAAAGGTGGTCCGCCAGGTCGCCGCGTTGCAAGCGGAAATCATCCAGGTCCGTGCGCTCGCAGTCGGTGACAAGGTCGGCTATAATGCGCAATATATTGCTGACCGCCCGCATCCGATAGCGATCCTGGCGATCGGTTATGCCGACGGCTATTTGCGCGGCTTTTCCGGTCGCGGGATATTTCGGCATGGCGATGCGAAGCTGCCGGTTCTTGGACGAGTGTCGATGGACATGGTCGCGATCGATCTCAGTCACGCGCCGGACCTGAACGAAGGCGACTGGGTGGATTGCGTCTACGATCTGCCGACTGCGTCCGCCCAGTCCGGATTGTCGCAATATGAACTGATTACCGGTCTTGGGAATCGCCTGTCCAGGGAGTGGAGCTAGCACGCTCCACGGGAACAGTTCACCGTGGAAGTACAACGCGGATGCACAATCAAAAATTGCTGCGCAAAAACACTGCACAACAAGAGAAGTTGCGGCGATGCACAAATAGGTTTAGTGCAATCGCAACATAAAATATTTATGGTGGGAATGACAGAGCAACAACAGAATCTCTGACTCACCGGGAGCTGATATGGCCAAGTCCAAGACCAACAACCCAGGCGATCCGATCGTAATCAAGAAATACGCCAATCGCCGACTCTATAACACCCAGACATCGAGCTATATCACGCTCGACTTTCTTGCTGACATGACCCGGCATGATCAGGATTTTATCGTTGTCGATGCCAAGACCGGTGAAGACATCACGCACAATGTACTGACCCAGATCATTGTCGACGAGGAAAGCAGCGGCAAGCAGATGCTGCCGGTCAAGTTCCTCCGCCAGCTGATCTCGATGTATGGCAACAGCATGCAGTCTTTGATGCCATCCTATCTTGAAGCCTCGATGGACAATTTCCGCAAGAACCAGAAACAGTTTCAGGAAGCTGTCGAAGGCGCGCTCAACAAGAACCCGCTCGGCCAGATGGCGGTCAAGAACCAGAAACAGTTTCAGGAAGCGCTTGAAAATGCGCTGAAGGCCAGTCCGCTGGCAGGCGTGTTTGAAAAGGCACTGAGCCTCGGCCACAATGGCGGCACCGAAGATGAAGACAAGGCGCAGGGGGACGTATCGGACAAAGATGCGGAGATCAGGGCGCTGAAGCAGCAACTCGCCGATATACAGTCGAAGATCGACAAACTCGACAGCTGAATACCGGAACCTATAATCCGCAGGAAAACCAAGTGAAGAAAAATGCTCTGTCCATCACCCGTGAAGATGATTTTGCGGGATGGTACCAACAAGTCATTAGCGAAGCCGACCTTGCCGAGGAATCCGGCGTGCGCGGCTGCATGATCATGCGCCCCTGGGGCTATGGCATCTGGGAACGGGTGCAATATCTGATGGACCAGCGGATCAAGGCCACCGGTCATGAGAATTGCTATTTCCCGCTGTTCATTCCGCTCAGCTATTTTGCCAAGGAAGCCGAGCATGTCGACGGCTTTGCCAAGGAGATGGCGGTGGTTACGCATCACCGGCTGACGAAAGGCGAGGACGGCGGACTGATCGTCGATCCCGAGGCGAAGCTGGAAGAGCCGCTGGTGGTCCGCCCGACCTCGGAAACCGTGATCGGTACCGCCTTTGCCCGCTGGGTGCAGAGCTGGCGCGACCTGCCGGTGATGATCAACCAGTGGGCCAATGTCGTGCGCTGGGAAATGCGCACCCGGATGTTTCTGCGGACCAGCGAATTTCTCTGGCAGGAAGGCCATACGGCGCATGCGTCGAAGGCCGAGGCGATGGAAGAGACGCTGAACATCCTCGAGATGTACCGGGAATTTTCCGAAAATGTGCTGGCGATGCCGGTCGTTGCCGGAGAGAAGCCGGAGAATGAACGTTTCCCCGGTGCCGACGCGACCTATTCGATCGAGGCGATGATGCAGGACGGCAAGGCGCTGCAGGCGGGCACCAGCCATTTCCTTGGCCAGACCTTCAGCAAGGCGCAGAATATCCGCTTCCAGGACAAGGAAGGCGAATTCCAGTTTGCCTATACCACCAGCTGGGGAACCTCGACCCGTATGATCGGCGGCGTCATCATGACTCACGGCGACGATGACGGCATGCGCGTGCCGCCGCTGATCGCGCCCTATCAGGTGGTGATCGTGCCGATGCTGCGCGACAAGCCGGAAGATGAGGAAGTGCTGGATTATTGCAAGGCGCTGGGAAAGGAAATTGCCGGACTGAGAGCCTTTGACGAGGCCGTTCGGGTCAAGCTCGATATCAGCGGTGCCAAGACCCAGACCAAGCGCTGGTCCTGGGTCAAGAAAGGCGCGCCAGTCATTCTCGAGATCGGACCGCGCGACATGGCAGAGGGCAAGGTCGCGATGATCCGCCGCGATGCGCTCTATCAGGACAGCGGCAAGCTGGACACGAAGTTTCTCGCCAAGGATGAATTCCTGCCCGAGATTCCGGCGCTGCTGGAGGAAATCCAGGCTGCACTGCATGGCGAAGCCAAAGAGCGACTGGATAGCAATATCACCCGCGGGATCGAACATTGGTCGGATGTCGAGCGCTTCTACAAGGAAAACAAGAAATATCCGGGCTGGCTGGAAGTGCAATGGTGCAAGGCGAGCGGTGACGAGCTGGAAGCGATCGAAGAGCGGCTCAAGAAGCTGAAGCTCACCTTCCGCAATGTACCGGTGGATGCCGACGCCGTTGATGGCAATTGCATCTTCAGCGGCAAGCCGGCTGATGAACGGATCATCATCGGCAAAGCTTATTGATGGCCGGTCCGAAGAAAACCCACAAACCGAAACAGGTTCCGACGCGCAAGCAGATTCTTGATCTTATCGAGCGATCCGACAAGGAAGTCGGCAAGCGCGAGATCGCCAAGGCATTTGGTTTGCGGGGTTCAGACAAAATTGCGCTAAAGGCTCTGCTCAAGGATATGGCCGATGAAGGCCTTATCGACAGCACTCCGGGGCGGGCTTTTCATAAAATGGGCGGCATTCCAAAAGTTACGGTTCTCAAAATCATCGAAATCGATGGCAACGAGGCGATCGGCATTCCGGAAAAATGGGAAGCCGAGAGCGCCCCCGCGCCAAAGCTCAGGATCAAGGAAAAGGGTCGGCGTGCCGCGCTGGCTATCGGCGACCGGATTCTGGCCCGGACCGAAGAACGCGGGCGGGGCCATGTCGCCTTTCTGATGAAAAAGCTGGCCCAGAGCGCCGAGATGCTGATGGGCATTGTCGAAAAGGACGAGCGCGACCGCTACTGGCTGAAGCCGGTCGACCGCAAGATCCGCCGCAGCACCGCGATTCTCGATCTGGGCGAGGCTGAGCCGGGCAATCTGGTGCTGGCCGAACCGGTCAAGCGCGGTTCCGAGGTCAAGGCGCGGGTCAAGGAAATCCTCGGCGATCCGTTTGCGCCCAAGTCGTTCAGCCTGATCGCGATCCACAAGTTCGAAATCCCGCTGCATTTTCCCGATGCCGTGATCGAGGAAGCCGAGCAGGCGACCAAATTGCCGATATCGGAGGAGAAGCGCGAGGATCTCCGCCATCTGCCGATTGTCGCCATCGATCCCGCCGATGCCCGCGACCATGATGATGCGATCTGGGCCGAGCCGGATGACAGTCCCGACAACAAGGGCGGCTTCAGGGCGCTGATCGCGATCGCCGATGTCTCCTATTATGTCCGCTCGGGCAGCAAGCTCGACCGGGAAGCCTATAAGCGCGGCAACAGCGTCTATTTCCCCGACCGCGTCGTGCCGATGCTGCCGGAAGCTTTGTCCACCGATGTCTGCTCGCTGAAGCAGGGCGTCGACCGGGCGTCGCTGGTCTGCCATGTCACGATCAATGCCAAGGGGCAGGTGATCGCCTCCCGCTTTACCCGCGCGATTGTCAGGCTGGCCGGCAATATTGCTTATGAGGACGCGCAGGCGGCGATGGACGGCAAGCTCGACCACCCGCTGAAAAGGAAGGCGCTGGAACCGCTCTGGGCCTGCTGGAAGCTGCTCGCCAAGGCGCGCGACGAGCGCGAGCCGCTCAATCTCGACCTGCCGGAAAAGCGGGTGGTGCTCGACGATCAGGGTAAGATCGTCGAGATCGCGATCCGCGAACGGCTCGACGCCCACCGCGTGGTCGAGGATTATATGATCGTCGCCAATGTCGCGGCAGCGAAGATGCTGGAATCGAAAAAATCGCCGGTCATCTATCGCGTCCACGAAACCCCGTCGCGCGAGAAGCTGATCGCGCTCAAGGACTATCTCAAGACATTCGACATGAGCTTTGCCATGGGCCAGGTGATCAAGCCGGCGGTGTTCAACAATCTGATCGAGCAGGTCGATGACGAACTGCTGCTGCCGCTGGTCATGGAGCAGATATTGCGCAGCCAGACCCAGGCCTATTATGGCCACACCAATATGGGCCATTTCGGCCTGTCGCTCGGCAGCTATGCCCATTTCACCAGCCCGATCCGCCGCTATGCCGATCTGATCGTCCACCGCGCGCTGGTCAGCGCCTGCAAGCTCGAGCAGCCGGTGCCGGACAATGGATCCATCCCCGCCTATTCGGGCCTGGGCAAGGAAGAGGCCGCGCGGCTTGAGCTGATCTCGGAAAAAATCTCGAAGCTCGAACGCCGGGCGATGAAGGCGGAATGGGAAACCATCGACCGCTATATCTCGGCACATCTGGCCAACCGCGTTGGCGAGGTCGTCAAATGCCGGATCACCGGCGTCCAGAATTTCGGCTTCTTCGCCACCGTGGAAGAACTGGGCGGCGATGGCCTGGTGCCGGTCCGCACGCTTGGCTCGGAACGGTTCGACTATGACGAGTCGAAACAGCAGCTGACCGGCATGGACAGCGGTACCACCTATAATATTGGGCAGAAGATCGAGCTGCGCCTGGTCGAGGCCAATGCCGCCACCGGCAGCCTGCTGTTCGAACTGGCCGAGGGTGCCAACCATATGCCGGGCCGCGCGGCTCCGCGCCGCCCGGGCAAGGGCAAGCCGCACCGCAAGGGCAAGCCGGGAAAGCCCGCGAATGTCCGCGGCCATATGGGCAAGAAGCGGCGCAAGTAAAATTTCATTGTATCGGGACCGCTACTCGGCTTGAATAGGGGCAGATTCAATCGCAAAGGAATCCTCCCCCCAATGTCCCGCCTCCTCCCCGCCAGAACCGTCCCCGATTTTACCGTTCCGATGACCGACGGCGGCAAGTTTCAGCTGAGCCAGCGGCTCGGCGACAATTTCACCCTGCTGCTTTTTTACCGCGGCCTGCATTGCCCGATCTGCAAGATGCAACTGCGCGATCTGCAGAACCGTCTGCGCGATTTTGCCAAGCGCGGCATCACGGTGGTCGCGATCAGCATGGACAGCAAGCAGCGGGCGCAACAGGCGGCCGAGGAATGGCGCCTGGAGGATCTGATGATCGGCTATGGGCTCAGCGAAAATCTCGCCCGCGACCTCGGCCTCTATATTTCGTCCGGGCGTCCCGGCAACGACGAGCCCCGGGTGTTTTCCGAACCGGCGCTGCTGCTGGTCAAGCCCGACCAGACGCTCTATTTTGCCAGCATCCAGAGCATGCCATTCACCCGTCCCTCGCTCGACCAGCTGCTGCAGGGTATCGACCATGCGATCGAGTCGGGCTATCCGGCGCGTGGCGCACTGGCCGCGCACGCATCAGCTTAGCCGGTCGATCTCTTCCTTGCTCAGCGAACCCGGCACCACCATCACCGGGCAGGGCAGGGAGCCCGCCTCGGTGGCGGCAAAATGGCTGACCAGCGGCCCGGGTGCGCCAGTGGCCGCCGCGCCGAGAACCAGCGCCGCCAGCCCGTCGACCTCGTCCATCATCGCGCGCACGACCTTCGGACCCTTGCCCTGCTTGACGGTGATCGAGGGCCGGATACCGGTTTCCTCGAACAGGCTTCCGGCGGCGCCGGAGACGAGGGCCTCGGCCCGGTTCTTGGCTTCCTCCTCCAGAGTCGCCTGCACGCCGCCCCAGGCGACGAAATCCTCGGCCTCGACCAGCGCCAGAATGTGCAGCGCGCTGTTTGTCTTCATCGCCCGGCGCGAAGCGAAGCGCAGCGCCAGACTGGCCTCGTCGGTCTCGTCGATCACCACCAGATATGTACGCATGAACGCTCCTCCTCCTGTCAGAAATACCTGTTGCGATAAAAATGCCCGCAAGGCAAGCGAGCGCCCTTGACGCCATAGGCTCAATGTTGGACAGCTTGGGGCGAAAACAGGACCAATACAGGAAAACCGGCCATGCCCATCAATCTGCAAATGCCTGCGCTCTCCCCCACCATGGAAGAAGGAACGCTGGCCAAATGGCTGGTAAAGGAAGGCGACAGCGTGTCCTCCGGCGATCTGCTGGCCGAGATCGAGACCGACAAGGCGACGATGGAATTCGAGGCGATTGACGAAGGCGTGATCGCCAAGATCGTCGTTCCCGAAGGCACGGAGAATGTGAAAGTCGGCGCCGTGATCGCGATCATTGCCGAAGAAGGCGAAGATGCAGGCGATATCGAAGCGCCTGCTGAACCCGAGGAAAAACAGGCTGAAAAGCCTGCTGAGAAGACGGAAAAACCTGATCAGAAAACAGACGAGGAAACGGCAGACAAAGAGGAAGCCAAGCCTGCATCCCCGTCTCCGGCAGCGAAAAGCTCGTCTGGTTCGGGCGACGACCGTCTGAAGGTCAGTCCGCTGGCACGCCGGCTGGCCGAACAGAAAGGCGTCGATCTGGCGGCTGTCGAGGGTTCCGGTCCGAATGGCCGGATCATCAAGGCCGATATCGATGCAGCGGAAGGTGGTACCGTTCGACAAGCTGAGGGCGAAGGGGCCGGCGAAAAATCCGTTCGTGCTGAGCCTGCCGAAGCACCGGCCAAGCAAAGCTCCACTTCGAGCGATTTCGATATTCCGCACAGCGCCGAGAAACTGTCCGGCATGCGCAAGACCATTGCCCGCCGCCTGACCGAAGCCAAGCAGACGATCCCGCATTACCGGGTCAGTATCGATGTCAATATCGACAAGCTGCTGAAACTCCGCGGCGAACTCAATGCTTCGCTGGAATCGCGCGGTATCAAGCTCTCGGTCAATGATCTGCTGATCAAGGCGCAGGCGGTCGCGCTGATGCAGGCACCGGACAGCAATGTAAGCTACACCGAGGACAATCTGATCCGCTACCAGCGCGCCGATATAGCGGTCGCGGTCAGCATTCCAGGCGGCCTGATCACGCCGATCATCACCAGGGCCGATACCAAATCTTTGAGTGCCATTGCCACCGAGATGAAGGATCTTGCCGAACGGGCGAAAGCCGGCAAGCTCAAGATGCATGAATATCAGGGCGGCACCGCCAGCCTGTCGAATATGGGCATGTTCGGCGTGACCAGCTTCGACGCCGTGATCAATCCGCCGCAGGGCATGATCCTGGCGATCAGCGCCGGGATCAAGAAACCGGTGGTGATCGATGACAGCGTTCAGATCGCCACCATCATGACCGCCACCGGCAGTTTTGACCACCGCGCCATCGATGGTGCGACCGGCGCAGCCTTTATGAAGGCCTTCAAGGAAACCGTTGAAAATCCACTGGGAATGCTGGCTTGACCGACATATCCGAAAAGGTGCCGGCGATCCGCACCATCGTCATGCCGACCGAGGGCAATCCCTATGGCGTGGCCTTTGGTGGCTGGCTGATGGGCCAGATGGCGCAGGCCGGCGGCGCGCTGGCGGCGAAGCACAGCAAGCATCAGTCGGTCGTGGTGGGCGCCAATGACGTGCGTTTCGAACATCCCGTGGGGATTGGCGATGAATTATCTGTTTACGCCGAATTTGCCGAAATTGGCCGAAGCTCGATGACCGTTCGGGTGGAGGCATATCGCCGCGATCGCCATGAGGATGAAATGATGAAGGCGGCGTCGGGCGTCTACATATTTGTGGCGGTGGGCTCTGATGGCAAGCCGGTTGGGGTTCCAAGGTTAAATTGAATTTAACAAGGAAATGATGAAGGTGTTTGAGGTGTTTCGCATTAATCCGATTAGGATGCTGGCTTGAGTAAGGTTCCCATTGCAATACGGTTTTTGCTAATCAATCTGTTGGCGTCGATCTCAGTAGCAATGGTTGGAATTGTTTATCAAGGGGATGCCGATGTGACATTGGGTGTTAGCGTGCTCAAATATGTTTTGGGATTGTCAGTGATCTATTTTCCGTTTGTTTTCGTAAGCAGCGTCGTGATTGGTATCCCCTCGCTTTTACTTTTTAGAAAAATGAACTGGAATGGTACTCCCGCTAAATTGGCGATTTTGGGAGGCGTCGCAGGTACTTTAGCTTGTTTCCTAATTTTCGCGATTTTTGCAGAAACAAATCTAAGCATAGAACTATTGTCAATTTCAGCACTGGCGGGCGGTATCGGCGGTATCATCTCGGGCGTCTTGTGGTGGCTGTTTGTCGAAAATTTAGAAACGGAAGCAAATCCAAATGCCTAATAATTACGACCTCATCGTTCTTGGATCCGGCCCAGGCGGCTATGTCGCCGCAATCCGCGCCTCGCAACTCGGGCTCAAGACCGCGATCGTCGAACGCGAAAATCTGGGCGGCATCTGTCTCAACTGGGGCTGTATTCCAACCAAGGCGATGCTGCGTTCGGCCGAGGTATTTCACAATATGAAACATGCCAGCGACTATGGTCTGGTGGCGGAAAAGATCAGCGCCGATCTCGATGCGATCGTCAAGCGCTCGCGCGGCGTCGCCAAGCAGCTCAACCAGGGCGTGACCGGCCTGATGAAGAAGAACAAGATTGATGTCGTGATGGGCGAAGGCAAGATCACCGCACCCGGCAAGCTGACGGTGAAGTCCGACAAGGGCGAGCAGGAACTGACCGCCAAAAATATCATCATTGCCACCGGTGCCCGCGCGCGCGATCTGCCCTTTGCCAAGGCCGACGGCAAGCGCATCTGGACCTATCGCACTGCCATGACGCCACCGGAACTGCCGACCAAATTGCTGGTTATCGGCTCCGGTGCCATCGGTATTGAGTTTGCCAGCTTCTACAATGATATTGGCGTTGACGTCACTGTGGTCGAAATGCTCGACCGGGTGGTTCCGGTTGAGGATGAAGAGATCTCAGCTTTCCTTGAGAAGTCATTGAAAAAGCAGGGCATGACCATAATGACCGGCGCCGGCGTCAAGAGCATTGAGGTCGGCGACAAGGGCGTCAAGGCGGAGATCGAGGACAAGAAGGGCAAGAAGGAAAGCCATGACTTCAGCCATGTCATCGTCGCTGTCGGCATCCAGCCCAATATCGAGACCATCGGTCTCGACGAACTTGGGGTGGAACCGGACGAGCGCTACCATATCAAGACCGACGAATATTGCCGGACCAATATCGAGGGGATTTACGCGATCGGGGATTGCACCGCCGGTCCATGGCTGGCGCACAAGGCCAGCCATGAGGGCGTCATTGCGGCAGAAACCATCGCTGGCGGCCATCCGCATGCGATGGATGTCAACAACATCCCGGGCTGCACCTATTGCCATCCGCAGATTGCCAGCGTCGGCCTGACCGAAGCCAAGGCCAAGGAAGCGGGTCATGACGTCAAAGTTGGCAAATTCCCCTTTATCGGCAATGGCAAGGCGATTGCGCTGGGCGAGACCGAGGGCTTTATCAAGACGGTGTTTGACGCCAAGACGGGCGAACTGCTTGGCGCGCATATGATCGGTGCAGAAGTGACCGAACTGATCCAGGGCTATACCATTGGCAAGACGCTGGAGACGACCGAGGCGGAGCTGATGAACACCGTCTTCCCGCATCCGACGCTGAGCGAGATGATGCACGAGAGCGTGCTCGACGCTTACGGACGGGTTTTGCATATGTGACTCCTTCTCCCGTGAGGGAGAAGGATATGAAGCCTTGCTGAGGAAGCGAAGCTAGGCGCAGTTGGATGAGGGTGTTCTGTCCTCTGAGGCGCAGTACACCCTCACCCAGCTACAACTAGGCAGCAAGCTGTCAAACCTGCGCAACCCTCTCCCTCACGGGAGAGGGAACACGATAAGAAACCTGCAGAATTCTGTTCCCCGCCGCAGGGCGGGGCCCAGACGATCGCGTAGGACAGTTCTGGACCCCGCCCTGCGGCGGGGAACACACACACGAAAGAGTAACTAAGGCTTTCCTACACCACCCTGTTTGCGCTAGCCTGACATCATGAACCGCAATATGCTCCGCTCTACAAAATCGCAAAATAGGGTCGTTGCTGCAGCTTCAGATTTCTTGACTTTAGACCCTGTAAAGATTGTCAAGTTCGTTCCACGTTTTTCCAATAAATCATAAGGTTATAATCCATGGCTAAGGGCACGCATGACTTTGCCGCCGATCCCCGCAACGAGACCATATTGATCAATGTCAATGGCGTCATGACGCCACGGGCCGAGGCGGTGGTGTCGGTTTTCGACAGCGGCTTCATGCTCGGCGACGGCGTCTGGGAAGGGCTGCGCGTGCATCGCGGGCAGATCGCCTTTCTCGAGGCCCATCTCGATCGTCTGTTTGAAGGGTCAAAGGCGATCGCGATGGATATTGGTATCTCTCGCGAGGAACTGGTGGACCGGCTGTACGAGACGATCCGCGGCAACGCCATGGGGGATCAGGAAGGCGTCCATATCCGGCTGATGGTAACGCGCGGCATCCGCTCAACGCCCTATCAGGACCCGCGCGTGGTGATTTCTCCGGCGACGATCGTGATCATTCCGGAATATAAGGAAGCGCTGCCGAGCACGGTGGAAAACGGTATCCGCCTGTTCACCGTCCATGTCCGGCGCGGCGATCCGGCGGTGCAGGACCAGAAGCTCAATTCGCACAGCAAGCTCAACTGCATCACCGCCTGCATCCAGGCGACCCAGGCCGGGGCGGACGAGGCGCTGATGCTCGACCCGCAGGGCTTTGTCGCAACCTGCAACTCCACCCATTTCTTCATCGTCCGCAAGGGCGAGGTCTGGACCTCGAGCGGCGACTATTGCCTCGGCGGAATCACCCGGGCCAATGTCATCCGGATTTGCCGGGAAAATGACATTCCGGTGTTCGAGAAGAATTTCTCGCTGACCGATGTCTATGGCGCGGACGAGGCCTTTGTCACCGGCACCTTTGCCGGCGTGGTGCCGGCGACCGAAGTGGATGGCCGGATATTGACCGAGGGCAGGGGGCCGATGGTGGAACGGCTGCAGGGGCTGTACAAGGAACTGATCGAGCGTGATGTTGCCTAGCCCGTTCGTGTCGAGCGCAGCGAAGCGATCCAGAGCCTCGCTATCCGCCCTGGATTGCCGCGTCCCTACGCTCCTCGCGATGACGAAGGATCACCCATGACCGACCCCATTCGTATCGCCATGTGGTCCGGTCCGCGCAATATCTCGACCGCAATGATGCGCAGCTTTGGGGGGCGCAGCGACTGTGCGGTGAGCGACGAACCTTTTTACGGGGCCTTTCTGAAGGCCACCGGCCAGCGTCAGCCGATGGCGGATGAAGTCATTGCGTCGATGGACTGCGACTGGCAATCGGTGGCGCAGGAAATGCGCGGGCCGGTGCCGGACGGCAAGCCGCTATGGTATCAGAAACATATGCCGCACCATATGGTGGCGGATGTCACCATCGCTGACTTCCCGGAGCACCGCCATGCTTTCCTGATCCGCGATCCGGTGCGGGTTGTTGCCAGCTATGCCGCCAAGCGGGTCGAGGTGACGGCCGATGACCTCGGCTATGCACGGCAGCTCGACTATGTCGATCAGGCGGCGCAAATGACCGGCAAGCCGCCGATCGTGCTGGATAGCGCCGACATAGTGCGCGATCCGGAAGCCCATCTCAAGGCGTTGTGCTCGGCGCTGGATATCCCTTGGGATGACGGCATGCTGTCATGGCAGGCTGGCCCGCGGGATAGCGATGGTATCTGGGCGACGCACTGGTACGGGCGGGTGCTGGAAACGACGGGCTTTGGCGGGGCCGAAAGTGCTGCGCCGCAGCTCGATGCGGCGGCGCAGCGGATCGCGGATGAATGCCAGCCCTGGTATGAAAGGCTATCGGCGTACAAGATCCGCTTATGATAGCGGACGGCGCAGCGGCGTCTTCATTCCCCGGTCCAGCGGATCCAGCCCTTGGACAGATCGCCATTGTTGGCGGGATCGGCATATAATGTATCCGCGATGATTTTTGCGGATTCGACCAGTCTCGGGCCGGGACGATTGAAGAAATGATGGCCGTCGGCCAGGAAGACTTCGCCGTTCCGGACCGCCGACAGCCTGGCCCAGTGCGGATGCCTGACCATGGTCGGCATTTCGGCGAGGGTCTGCCCGATCTGATAGCCGCACGGCATGAAGATGATCTTGTCGGGATCGGAGGCGAGCAGCGCATCCCACTCCAGCCAGGGCGAATGCTGACCGGCGGTTGCGAACAGCGACTTGCCGCCGGCGATGTCGATCAGTTCGGGAACCCAGTTGCCGGCGACCATCAGCGGCTCCATCCACTCGATCGCAGCGACGGTCGGGCGCGGGGCATCGCCCGCCGTCATGCCGTCGAGGCTCTTCTGCAGCCGCTCGATCGCCTGTTCGGCTTTCTCTGGCCGGTCGACTGCATCGCCGACCTTGCGAAAGTCGCCCCACACATCGTCCAGATTGTCGGGTGCCAGCGATATCAGCTGCGGTTTCTTTCCTATCCAGGTCGCCAACGCTTCCTCCAGATCATCGGGCGTGACGGCGCACACCGCGCATTGTGACTGGGTCAGGATGACGTCCGGTGCCAGGGACTGGAGCAGGGGTGTATCTACCTCGTAGACCGAAAGCCCCTGACGGACGATTTCCTGTACCCGCTTGTCGATTTCATCCGACTGCAGACCCTTTTCCAATTTGGTCGATGTGCACACCGGAAGATCGCGAACAAAGTTCGGGAAGTCACATTCATGCGACCGGCCGACCAGATTGGGTTCCAGTCCCAGCGCCACGGCAATTTCCGTGGCGCTGGGCAATAGGGAGACGACACGAAGGTCGCTGCTCATGCGGAGCGAGCAGACAGGTTCGGGGCGTAGAACTGGGGCAGGACGCGAGTCAGGGCAACGCGCACCGCCAGCAGTCCGGCGAACCAGAAAAAGTCATTCTTGGCGAGCAGCCAGACGATCTCGGGCGCAAACGTGTCTGTTCCGCCGAGGAACAGGGCTGCCACATAGAGCAGGGACTCATAGGCCACGAACGCCGCGCCGAAGGCCAGCGCGAGACTGACCAGATTGTCGCTTTTGCGCCATTTCAATATTACCATAGCGACAAACAGACCCGCCATGCTGGCAAACAGCAAGCTGCCACCATGAAGAAAGCTGTTCGTTGTGCGCGGATAATCCAGGATCAAATAGCCGACCAGCTGGTTGGAAAGCCAGACTCCGCCCATCCAGGCGACGGCCTTGCGACCCGGCAATGTGGCAGCGAGGAGAACGCCAATAGCGGAAAATGGAGTGATGCAGGCGAATATCCAGCTTCCCAGGACCGACGCCGCTGCCATCGTAGCCGCCCAGATATCTTCCGCTTTTCCGGAAAAAGATTGCGTATTCATAAGCTTTTTTCCTCTGTTTAGAAATTTCAAAAATGGCCGCGAACACCGGCGTAAACCGCTCTGCCAGCTGAAACAAAGCTGAACACCTGTTCATACCGCTCACCCAGAATATTTTCCACGCGCCCGAACAGCTCGAGATTCGGACTGATCTCGACGCGTCCGTTCAGGTTGACCAGCAGATAATCCTCCAGCCGGACGTTAAGCGGAATGAAGCTTGGATCGGTATAGGCGACATCTTGTTGCGATCCGTTATAACGGGCGACCAGGGTCAGCCCCGCTTGGTTGTCCGGCAGGTGCCAGTCGATCGCCATGCTGCCGATATGTTTTGGCCGACGGACTTCCTGCACGCCGTTTTCACGCGCCCGCAAATAGGTGTAGCTGCCATTGATCCGCCAGCTCTCGTCAAGATTGATCTCGAGCCAGCTTTCAACGCCATTGCGTTTAGACAGCGTCGCGCGATTGGCAGGCGTCGCGGTAAACGTGGGTGGAGGATAGGTGGTGAATATTTCATCTTTCAGATGCGTCTGGAAATAGGTCAGCCCGATCTGTCCGTCGCCGCCGAGAAACTGCTGGGTTATCCCGACTTCCCATCCTTCGGATTTTTCAGGTGTCAGGTCCGGATTGCCGATAAACTGTCCGTCAAAATAGCCGTACAGCTCAAAAAAACCCGGGTTCTTGACGCCCGTGCCATAGGCAGCCTGGAGCTTCGTTCCCGATCGCAGCAGATAGGCACCTTGTACGCGATAGGTGGTGACATTGGCAAAACGGTCGTTGTCATCATATCTGACGGCGGCACTGAACGATGCACGGCCACCAACTTCCAGCTCATAAAGCCCGACAATGCCCAGGTTTTCGTTGCTTCTCTCTCCGGTAAAAGCGGACTGATCGGTATTGCGATAGGTTTCGCGCTCCAGGTCGGCAGCAAATGTCAGCCGGTGCTCCATCGCGTCGCCGATAAATTTGAGTGTGGTTTCATAGCTGCCCTTGAGCCGCTTGCCCACGCTTCCGCCGGTTTGCGCAGTAGCAGAATAGCTCCACCTTTTGCTGTCCGCAAACTGCGCCGATGCCCGGTGAGTCCAGCGCCCGTCCATCAGGTCCAGCTCTGCCTTCACCAGACCATAGACGCCAATATTTTCAAATCGCCTGCCCGGACTATCGATAATCTGGCCAAACAGGGGGCTCGTGGGGTCGCTTTCGCTGCCGTTAAAATCGCCCTTGTTCTTCGAATAGCGAGTGACCACGCCAAAGCGGAGATGATCTGTTGCCTGCAGATTGCCCACAAATGCCAGAGCCGCGCTGTCGTTGCCAAGATCACGGGTGCCACCGCGCGCATTGGGCTGACCGTCCGTGCTGGTCATGGAAGAGGTGAACGCATAGTCGAAGGTCCCCGACGTTCCGCCCAGCCGGGCAGCTGCGTTGACCGTATTGAAAGATCCTCCCTCTATGCGAGCGGAAAGACCGGGCTCGTCCGCACCGGTGAGGGTGCGATAATGCACGACACCACCGATCGCATCCGATCCGTAAAGCGCACTTTGCTCACCGCGCAATATTTCGATTTGCGCCATATTGTCCGCGATCAGAGTGCCGACGTCAAATTCTCCGAAAAACGGATCGGAAACCTCGATGCCGTCGATCAGGAACAGGGTGTGATTGGCTTCTGCACCGCGCAGGCGCAACTGGGTTTGTCCGGCAGTCGTGCTCACTGCGATCCCGGGCACATCCCTTAGTATGTCAGAAACCTGACGGACCTGACGGCTAACGATCTGGTTGCTGTCGATGACCGTCAGAGAACCCGCATCAATATCCGGCGAGATAGCATCGCCGGAACGCGTTCCGGTTACCACGATAAGGCTATCTGCATTCGCATCCTCCTCGGCATAAGCCGAAGGACAATAGAATAGCGCAGCGCAGCTCAGCAACTGAGCGGTAAATTGACGGTATTTAGGCATCAGGATTCCCTTTGTTAACGACATTGATTGCCGTTACGCAGGGGATTCCCCCGTTCACCCGACACACCCCGTCCGGCTGAAGAACGACGATATAGGGCAGGTCTCCTGACTTGCGGATCGCAGCTGATATGCCGCCTTCCCAGATCCGGGGATCCAGTGGCATTTGGCATATCGGCTAGCCGCTTACAGTTGCGGGGGCAGTACCGGATTTGAACAGGGCGAAAGCCCCTTTCTCACCGGTTTCCCTTTGAATTCTCAATTAAGAGAAACCCGATATCTGATGCGCCATTCTCTCAAAATCGATCCGGATGCAAGCCCCAATATTGTTTCGGCAATGAGTCGCAGCGAATCGCTGGTGGCTGCGGGGCGTGCATCCGGCAGATTGCAAATCAATCTTTGGAAGGTTGCTATATAACTGAATAAAAGGAATATTTTTTTCACCATATAATTGCTGAAACTGCTTCGTTCCGGAATCCCAGTCATGCTATAATGGGATGTTCATTGAGGAATTATCGTGATGATTGCATTTCTGAGTATTGCTTTGTTCAGCACCGTATCAGCCACTTCCGTTGCAGACGCGGATACTGCCCGGGTCGCTTATTCCAACTGTCTGGTCGAATTTACGACGTCGCAACTGGATGAAAAAATCGGAGCCGGCGCTTTCAAAAAAGCTGCCCCAACGGCTTGCGCCGACGAGCGGAAGGCCATGATTACCGCGATACAGAAGGACGAAATGGAGTTTGGCAGTTCGGCGAGCGAAGCGACGAAATTTGCCACCGAAGAAGCGGATGGCGTATTATTTTCGTTCACCGATGGCTATGCGGGATATGTCAACTCCAACACGCGACCGGTAAAGGAAAACTAAGCGATTAGGAGGCGAACGCTGTCCTGCCGGAGATCGCTGTTTTCTGATACCGAAACGGCTGGAAGGCTGAAGGCTAGAAGCGCATTCCTAGCTGGACATTGATCTTGGGAGAGCGATCCCCGCTCTCGAATCGATCATTTCCAACGGGTGCAGCTGCTTCCACGCCAAAATCGAATCGCCCGAACTGGGACCGCAAACCGCCCCCGGCGGACATCAGCGAACCGTCACCAAATCCTGTACCGATATTGGAGACGTAGCCGCCATCGACAAATGCATAGAGCTGAAACCAGTCCAGCCACTGATTGACGTCATTAAATTCCTTGCGCAACTCGGCCAAGCCGAGAACACCTTCATCGCCGAAGCGTTCGCTGAAGTCATAGCCTTTGCCGAAATAGGGGCCACCTATGGCAATTTCATTGGCAGCTAGCAGCGGCCGTGAGGCAATCTGCGCATTGCCAGCCAGACGCATGCCAAAGCCATCCCCCATATTCAGGATAGAGTTGATCCAGAAATTTGCCTTGGTAAATTTGCCACCGGCATCGCTCCGGGAATTCAAGGAATCGCCGAGTCTGCTTGCTCCCAATATCCCAAGGCCCCGGGTGACGCCTACACCACCATAAATTCTGCCAATGCCAATATTATAATTCCCTGCAAAATTAAGCGCGGCTGTAGCGATCTGGTCGTCCTGAAACAGCGTTCCATTCTGGGATTGTTCCACGTCCAGATAGGCAAGTTCAGCGTTGAGCCAAAGATTGAGATCGTTGCTGCGTTTCAGTGCATGGCTGGCGAAGACAGAGGCGTAACGATTGTGTCCCCGAAAACCGAAACCGCTCAGGTTGCCGCCAGAGTGGGTGCGGCCAGCGGCACCGGCCAGACCGACTACGGTTCCACCGTCGCCCAGCGTCATGGCATAGCGTGCATAGATATAGGTCAGTTCTTCGGGCTGCAGAATAGAACTGATGACGTTGGTGGTCAGCACATCACTGTCGTTCAATAATCCGGCCAGATCAAGGTCAAGCCTCGCACGGACCGGACCAAGCGTCTCCGGCCCGAAATTGTCGAATGCGATATGTCCCTTCGCCTTGTCTTCGCGAACGGTCACGATCAACACACCCCTGTCATTTTCGCGGACATAGTTGGATTTGAGCAAGGTGATTCCCGGCAAGTCCCCGGCAAGCAGAAGCTGCCGTTCGACGACAGGCGAGAGCGCCGCGGGGCCTTTCATTCTTTCCAATATCGCGCGCAGTTTTTTGTTCCGTGACCCGATGATGCGAACTTCATCAATGGCACCGGCATCCAGCAACACCTCGACAACGCCGATTTTTACCGATTGAGGGGGAATCTGTGCACTGGCGAAAATATATCCTTCGTTTCGCGCGGCGCTCGAAACCGCGCTGGCCAAATCCCTGAGCAGATTTTCGCTGGCTTCTTGCCCGATAAATTCTTCATAGCTGCTGGCGAGGACCTCCGCCGGGATATGCGGACCGGAATTCACACTGACTGCCCCTATCGTGATTGTGCTGATTTCGGCATCGGGGTTCCTCACCGGCTGTTCCGCGGCGACACCGGTAGCGACCGTTTCTTCTCCGGGCGGTACACCGACGGTCCATTCCCCGGCATTGCTCACGCTTTCAAAGGGGTTTCCGGATTGCTGCGCCCAAGCGGAAGAAGAAGAGCCCATTAATAGGCTCCACATCAGAATTTTTATTTCTTGCCGCATGAACAACTCCCACAAACAACACAATATAGACTATCGTGACCAATTAGCGGGAAATCCTTAGAAATTCCTTAGCGGCCGGTCCTTTACAAAATATTTACGTCGTTTTTAAACTGTTTGCCGAATTTTTGATGCTATAAATGGTAGAACGTGAACCAGTGCAAATCTCATATTTGTTCTGAGAACCCAGAAAAGTGATGACCAGGAAATGAAAAAATTTCTCGCGATTATAGCTCTCGTGACGGCGGGGTCGGCGCAGGCAGAAACTCCGCAATGGACTCTCTCCGAGAGCGCCGGCACCGTTAACATATTGCGTTCCGGCGTGTCCAAGATCGCTATCAGTGGCGGGAATCTGACTGCCGGCGATATCATAACGACGGGATATAAAAGCCGAGCCGTCTTGGTCCGCGGCAAGGAATATGTCGTCGTTTCACCGAACAGCCGTCTCAGGATAAGTGCACCCGTGCAAAGCGGGGGTGTTATTCAGTTTTTTGAAGAAATCGGCAACGTCTTGTTCCGCATCGACAAGAAGGCAACACCCCATTTTGGAGTCAAGACGCCCTATCTGGCTGCTGTTGTCAAGGGAACCACATTCAGTGTGACCGTTTCGGATTCCGGAACCGCAGTCCAGGTGACGGAAGGCGCCGTGCAGGTTTCCACGCTCGATGGCGGAGCAACGCAATTATTGTCGCCAGGCATGATCGGCATGGTCAAACGCGACCAGCAATTCCGTTTAACCATAGCTGGGGCGGAATCGCGCACGATTGACTCACCCAACGCCCCGGCTGGAAGCAGTGACACACCGGAACCCATGGACGAAGCGACGCTACTCGAAATTGCCGACAGCGCTTTTGAAGGAACGATTACTGCGCCTGTTCTGGAGGCTCCTGTTTCCCTCAGCAACCTGACGGGCGGGCTCGTTGGCAACGAAATATCTTCGAACGTGTCGGTCAAACTGGCTGCCGCACGACCCATGGCAACGGGATTGGGCACCAGCAATGGTTTGAACAACAGCAATCCAGGTGCCGTGGGCAATGGCAGCGGTAATCCGTTCCGCGGCAACGACGGGAGCGTTGGCCAGGGCAATGGCAATGCAGGTGGAAACGGCAACGGCGGTGGAAACGGCAATGGTGGTGGAAACGGCAACGGCGGTGGAAACGGCAATGGCGGTGGAAACGGCAATGGCGGCGGAAACGGCAACGGCGGTGGAAACGGCAATGGCGGTGGAAACGGCAATGGCGGTGGAAACGGCAATGGCGGTGGAAACGGCGACGGCGGCGGAAACGGCAATGGCGGCGGCAACGGCAACGGCGGTGGCAACGGCAATGGCGGCGGAAACGGCAATGGCGGTGGCAACGGCAATGGCGGTGGCAACGGCGACGGCGGCGGCAACGGCAATGGCGGCGGCAACGGCAACGGCGGTGGCAACGGCAATGGCGGTGGAAACGGCAATGGCGGTGGAAACGGCAATGGCGGTGGAAACGGCAATGGCGGTGGAAACGGCAATGGCGGTGGCAACGGCGACGGCGGCGGAAACGGCAACGGCGGTGGAAACGGCAACGGCGGTGGAAACGGCAATGGCGGTGGAAACGGCGACGGCGGCGGCAACGGCGGTGGAAACGGCGGTGGAAACGGCAATGGCGGCGGAAACGGCAAAAATTAGCGAGACCAGCCCCGTTTTTGGACGCTGCGGACTTGCTGCAAGCTCTGCGAACCAACCTATTAACGCAAAATAGACAGGTCTCGACTAAGAAGATCGCTTGGTGAAAAGCGGAGTGCTAGTTGAAGGTCTTTTTTTCCCTTATCCGGGCGACAGCGGATCGGCTGACTTTCTTGCCGTGGATATTGGCGCTGATGGCTGGCCTGATATTGGTTTCAACCGACCTCGGCCATGATCTAGAGCAGAGACTGAGCAATATCCGGGCGGACATCCTCGAGAAACCGGCCTCCGGCGAGATTGTAATCGTGGAAATTGATGCGCGGTCTCTGCAAATGCTAGACCGCTGGCCATGGCCACGAGACTATTACGCGAAAGCGCTGGAAAAGCTGAATCAGGCCGGTGCAACACAGATCGCATTTGATATCGATTTTTCATCTCGCTCTGCAGAAGAGAATGATCGGACATTCGCGGATGCGATAAAAAAATCGGAAGCCACGATCATTCTGCCGACCTTCCGTCAACAGGGTGCAACCGGACGTTCCGAATTCGTGGAAAATTTGCCGATACCCATACTCCGGGAAAATGCATTTCTGGCCTCTGTAAATGTATCGCCCGATAGTCGCGGTCAGTTGAACCGTTATTATTATGGTACAACCACAGCCGCTACGGCGCGTCCCTCCCTGGCCAGCATGATTGCGGAAACGCCGGGACATATCGATGAAAGCTTCGCGATTGATCAATCGATAGACCCAGTCTCCATCCCGCGACTGAGCTTCATTGACTTGATGCGTTTCGACAATCTCTCGACCACATTGATGGGCAAGAAAGTGCTGATCGGCGCCACGGCCATAGAATTGGGCGATCGCTATTCTGTAAGCCGCTTTGGCGTCATCCCGGGAGTTGTCATCCAGGCATTGGCGAGTGAAACCCTGATCCAGGGAACGAATTTGCAGGATCTCGGGAAATACTGGACCTTCTTGATCGCCGCTGCGCTGCTTTTCGTCTGCATAATTTCCAGAAAAATATCGTCTCGTGGCCTGATTGCGATCGCATTTGCCACGGCTTTTGCGCTGTTGGTGCTGCTGCTGACCGCAGAATATCTCCGCCTGTTCACCTTTTCCAATGTGCCGGCGCTGTGTTTCCTTTTCGTCTTCATTGTGTCGCAGAAATTCCTGAGCACGACGACAGCTCTCGAAACCAGTCAATATGTCGACGAAAGGAGCGGGCTGCCAAACGAAGCCGCCTTGTTGAGAGATATCGCGACCAAGGGGCTGCACCATATCGCGACCGCCCGGCTGGCAGATTTTCGCGAACTGCTGGTGCTGACAAACAAAAACAGCCGTCGCAATCTCTTCGAGAATCTTGCGAGCCGGCTGAAATTTCTCGCACGGGATGATCGGCTCTATCACGTCGATTTTGACATGGTGGCTTGGATTGTGAAGCGCGAATATATTGATGATATTCCGGGTCATTTCGCCACTGCAATAGCGCTTCTGCAAGCTCCGGTGATGGCGGGCGGCACGAAAATCAAAATCGATGCCACCTATGGGATCAGCAATGCTTCGCTGGACGAATCCAAAATTGCCTCAGAACAGGCGCTCGCCTCCGGCTCGAAATGGGCCTGGCACGATGACCAGTTTGACCAGGCAATCGGACAAAAGCATGATCTGCTGGTTGAACTGGACCAGGCGATCGAAGATCAGCGTCTTGGGGTTGTCTACCAGCCGAAATGGGATATTTCGGCAAACCGGCTGAACGGCGCAGAGGCGCTGGTCCGCTGGAATCACCCCGAACGCGGGATGATCAGTCCGGAAATCTTCATTCCCCTGCTGGAGAAAGCGGGACGGATTGACGGGCTGACCTTCCAGGTGCTGCAGCAGACGCTCAATGACCTGTCACGATGGAACCAGCGTCGGCCGGGGTTGAGCTGTTCCGTCAATATTTCAGCAAAACTCCTCGGTGACAGCGATTTTGTTCGGGCAGCGATTGCCATGGTCGACGAAGCCCATGTCGACAATCGGCAGATCGTGTTCGAAGTTACGGAAACTGCGACCCTCACAGATCCCGAACAGTCCATCATTGCTCTGGAACTCATTCAGGATTCCGGGATCAGAGTGTCGATCGATGACTATGGTACAGGCCAGTCGACCCTCAGCTATTTGCAACGTCTGCCAGTTAGCGAAATCAAGCTGGATCAAAGTTTTGTCAGAACAATGACGAGCGACAATGCCAACAGGGTGATGGTAAAATCCACTATCCGCATGGCGCATGACCTGGGCCTGAAGATTGTGGCGGAAGGCATTGAGGACCAGGCATGTTTTGAACTGCTCACTCAATATGGCTGCGATATTGGGCAGGGCTGGTATATCTCGAAACCGGTCGCCAGCGCCATTTTCGAGAGAGACTGGCTGATCAGCGGATTGGAAGAAGCCCGATTGTCAGCGTGATATCTGCTTGTTTATGGCATATCAGCCGACAAACAATATTCTCAGGTCATTGACATTGGTGCCGGAGGGGCCGGTCATCAAAAGCCCATCGGCCTTCTGAAAGGCCAGATAGCTATCGTCATGATCGAGCATCGCACGGGCCTGATCGGCACCGCCCATCGCATCCAGAACGCCGGGCCACAGAAAAGCGCCGGCATTGTCTTCCGATCCGTCAATCCCGTCGCTGTCCGCGGCCAATCCACAGATATCGGGCTCTCCTGCGAGGGTCAGGGCGCAGGAGAGCAGATAGGCGGTACACCGGCCACCACGACCCTCGGGATTATGGACCGCGACCGTGGCTTCGCCGCCGGAAATAAGGGCAATCTTTCGTCCTTCGGTTTTGAGCCCCTTGGCCCGCAGCGCATGCTCTTTCCCGAGTTCCAGAGCATCTCCCTCTAGCGCATCGCCAAGCATGATCACTTCATATCCCAGGCGGCTGGCGGCTTCTTCCGCTGCAGCGCACATGTCGGCTGGTTTGGCGCAAATTTCAGCGCTTGTTCGCTGCATTGCCGGGTCCCCCGATTTTGGCGTTTCCAATGTGCCAGCCTCCAGCTGGGCGCGGATTGCAGAGGGCAGGGTGATCCCGTATTTTTCTATAACAGAAAGAGCATCTGCGCAGGTCGAGTGGTCGGGGACGGTGGGGCCCGACCCGATCATCGCGATGTCGTCTCCGGGAATGTCGGAAATGGCAATCATATGGGTCGCTGCCGGCCAGGCGCGCGCAGCAAGACGACCGCCCTTGATCGCCGAAAGATGCTTGCGGACAATATTCATCTCGCTGATCGGCGCGGCGCTTCGCAGCAAAGCCAGGGTGACGACCTGTTTTTCGGCCAGCGTCATGCCGGCAGCCGGAGCGGGCAGCAGCGCGCTGGCGCCACCAGACATCAGAACCAGCAGAAGGTCATCTTCACCAAGAATGTCGGCCGCCGCAAGTGCCGTTTGCGCCGCTTCAGCGCCGAGCAGGTCAGGAACCGGATGAGCGGCCTCGACGATCCGCATATTGTCGGCTGCAAATCCGGGATGGATATAGCCCCTGCGAGTTACAACCAGTCCTTCTGCATCGGTCGGCAACCAATCCTGAATCGCTGCCACCATCTGGCTTGCTGCTTTGCCAGCCGACAGGATATAGGTCCGCCCCGGGACCTCGGGCCATATAAGATCACGCATGGCATTTTCGGGCAGAGCCGGTGCAAGCGCATGCACATAAAGGTCTTTTAAAAAAGCTTTTATTGAATCGGGATTTGCTGTTTTATGCACTGCACAATAAAGCCCCGATTATCCCATCGGGGTCAAGCTGCTTTTTGGAGCGACAGTCCATATCATGAATGATCGCGCTACCGTCACCCATCTGTTGCAACGTCTTACAGCGCATCTGCGCGTGGTCTATCCCGATCATGATTGTGAAATGCTGGCAGAGCGCATCGTCAATCTGTTCTGGCCCGATACAAGCGAAATGATCAAGCGGCGAAAAATCGCTGACAAGCATTTGTGGGACGAAAGTGATATTGTCCTGATCACCTATGGTGGATCGGTGCGCTCGGAGAAAGAACGCCCCCTGCGAACGCTGCACCGCTTTTTGAAGACGCATATTGGGCAGACCATTGGTGCGGTTCATATATTGCCCTTTTTCCCCTATAGCTGCGATGATGGCTTCGGGGTTATTGACTATCTTGAGGTTGACGAAAATCTCGGCGAATGGTCGGATATCGAAGCTATTGCCGAGGATTATCGGCTGATGGCGGACCTCGTGATCAACCACGGGTCCAGTAAATCCAAATGGTTTCAGCAGTTTCTGTCCGATGAAGCGCCAGGCAAGGACTATTATTTCACTGCCGATCCGGCGACCGACCTCGGACAGGTGGTCCGTCCCCGTTCGCATCCTCTGCTCACTCCGTTTCGGACGGCATCAGGTGACCGTTATGTCTGGAGCACATTCAGTACGGACCAGCTGGACTTCGATTTCAGCAATCCCGAAGTCCTGATCGAATTTGTCAAGATCATCGCTGCCTATATCGACCATGGCGTGCGGATATTCAGGCTTGATGCGATCGCCTTTCTCTGGAAAAAAATCGGTACGCCGTCGATCAATCTCGATGAGACTCACGAGATCATAAGGCTGCTGCGCACCCTGTTTGATCATCATGTCGAAACGCTGATCATCATCACCGAAACCAATATTCCCAACCATGAAAATCTGACCTATTTCGGCAACCAGAATGAAGCGCATGTCATCTATAATTTCTCCCTGCCGCCGCTGCTGACGCACGCGCTGCTGACCGGCAATGCGCTTTATCTGAAGCGGCTGACGCGGAGCAATCCGCCGGCCCTGGCCGGATGCACCTATCTCAATTTCACTGCCAGCCATGACGGGATCGGGCTGCGCCCGACCGAAGGCGCCTTGCCGCAAGGTGAAGTCGACCAGATGCTCGCCGCCATCCAGACTTTTGGCGGCCGGGTCTCGATGCGGCGCGGCCCGGGCGGCATCGAAAAACCATATGAAATGAATATTTCCTATTTTGAGGCGATGCAGGGCACGCTGGACGGGCCCGACGAATATCAGGTCGACCGGTTCATGGCAGCGATGGCGATCATGCTGGCGCTGGAAGGCATTCCTGCCATCTATATTCACAGCCTGCTGGCGACGGCCAACGGCTATGAGGAGGTCAATCTGACGGGTCACAACCGCTCGATCAACCGGCGACAGCTGGATTATGACGCGATAAGCGAAAAACTGGCAGATCCCACCACCGTTGAAGCAGACGTTTTTACCCGGTTCCAGAAGCTGATCGAAATTCGCAAACAGCAGCAGGCGTTCCATCCCAATGCGGTCCAGTTCACACTGGCTCTGCCCGAAGGCTTATTTGGTGTCTGGCGACAAAGCCGGGACCGAAAGCAAAGCATATTTGCCATCACCAATGTTACCAAGCAGGGGAAGACCTTCTCCCTGGCCGATATAAACCTGATCGCCGGCTATACCTGGTGGGATCTTATCTCGAGCCACCTGGTCACCGATATCGAAAGCGATTTCTTTCTGTCGCCCTACCAGACCGTGTGGTTCTGCAACATGCCCCCAGGCCCTGTCTAGTCTTCATTGTCGAGCCGGACCGCTTTCTTGAATCTGTCCATGAAGTCGGGAATGGCGCTGTTGATCCGGGTCCAGTTGGCCATGAAAGGCGTCTCGTTCGGCGATTCCAGAAACACTTCGCCGGCGGTCATGATATTCTGGGCAAACAGCTCGACCGTGGTTTCTTCCTCGTGCCGGTCGAGGGTCAGGCCGTTCATGACCGCATCATTATAATAGGCTTCTATCCGGTCCAGGGCGATCCGGAAATAAGTCGCCTTGAGGGTCCGGAACGTGCCGTGCGAGAAAATCTGGCCGTCTGTCGCAAGCTTCCGGAAAATGGATTTGGTTATGTCGATGCTCATCTTCGACAGGCCGGCGTCCGGATTGTCATACGAAACCGACTGATGCTTGTGATCATAATTATCGGCGATCTCAACCTGGCATATCGCCTGGGTTGAATGGTTGCGCCACACCTCTGACAGGACGCCGATTTCCAGGCCCCAGTCGGACGGAATGCGCAGGTTCTTGACCACCTGTCGGCCCAGCGCAAATTCCCCGGCAAGCGCGTAGCGAAAGCTGTTCAGATATACGATATAGTCGTTCGGTTCGCAGACTTTCTTGAGCGCTGCGAGCAACGGGCCGATCAACAGCCTGACCACCCGCCCGTTGAACTTCTCCTCGGTCGTCCGCGCGTAATATCCTTTGGAAAATACATAGGGAAAAGCCGGATTGGCCACCGGATACATCAGCCGCGCGAGCAGTCCCCGGTCATAGGTGAGGATATCGCAGTCGTGCAGCCCCACCACCTGGGCGTCCGTGGCCGACAGAAAATAGCCGAAGCAGAACCAGACATTGCGTCCCTTGCCGGGTTGTGCCGGGGAGAGGCCGCGTTGCTTCAGTTCCTCGTCCAGCGCGGTGAGCCGGGGGCCGCTGTTCCAAAGGATATGATGTCGTTGCGGCAGTCGGGAAAAATAGTCCTTGGCATATTTGAACTGCTCTTTGTCGGCGCGGTCCAGGCCGATGATGATGTCATCAAGATATGGCACATCACACAATTCATCGACGATATTTTCCAGTGCCGGACCCTCTAGCTCCGAAAACAGACAGGGAAGTACAAGGGCCATCGGATTGGCGGCACGGTAGAGCATCAAATGCGCTTCCAGCGATTCCGTGCTGGGGTCGGTCAGATTGTGAAGTGTTGATATGATACCATTTTGATGAAAATCAGCCATATAATCCCCGCAGTTTCCGAGCCACCTGCCTAATCAGCTTTCCGCCAGGATAATACCCAATTCCGAAAAAAGTTCCTGAACCGCAAGGACCCAGCCCTTGGGCCCAGGCGCGGGAGCCATCCGGACATGGGATTTGCTCGAGTTTATGCTGACACCGCCGGGATTGGGCATGATCACGCCTCTGTCGGCAGACTCGATCATTTCCAGATCATTGGGCCCGTCGCCGAGGGCGATGGATATGAACTCACGATCGGCTTCCTGTTGATCGGCAAAGGAGGCTTTTATCCGCGCCATCGCCTGTGCCTTGTTGGCATCGCCGGTAAAATGATAGAAGCGACCACCACGCTGAATTCGGATCTTTGCTTCAGCCATGATCGCGCTGAGTTCCTGCATCGCCTCATCCGATCCTGACCAGAGAAACGGTTCTGACGCGTCTCGCTGCTTGGCGAGCAGCGCCTGCTGCAATTTCAGGCCCGTGGCTTGTGAAACCTCTGCTGCGGACATATCCGCAAATCCTCTAATCTGCTGTCGCAAAGCCGTGGGCAGAGCGTCGATCCGTTCCAGAATCTCTCGATATCCGAGTCCGGAGAGGACATGTTGCGGTCCCGCAAAACCTTCAAAGACAGAGCCTTGCGGGATAAGGATGACGGAGCCGTTCTCGGTCACGCTCATCATTGCCCTGAGCGGGATCGATTCTTGCAGCGATTGCAATTCGGCCCGGGTCTTGCTCGTAATCGGAATGACGGAGCCGATCGATTGACCGATGATCTGCTGTATCAACCGGTCGGCGGGATTGGCCGAATAGCTTTCATGATCGAGCAAGGTTCCGTCGAGGTCGGTAAAGATCAGGGGATGGGCAGGGCGCTTCGGCATAGAATAGCCAGCCTATCAGATTGCTCAGGATGCGGCCATGGCAATCCCGTCGCGGGCGAGAATCATTTCCGCCGCCTTTTCCGCAATCATGATCGTCGGAGCATTGGTGTTGCCCGATGGAATGCGCGGCATGATCGAGGCATCGGCCACATAGAGTTTCTCTATACCGTGCACTTTCAATTGACTGTCGACCACCGCCATGTCGTCGGTGCCCATCTTGCAGGTACCGCATCCATGATACATGGAATTTCCGGCATTTTTCACGAAATCCATTATTTCGTCGTCGCTGCTAATCTCTGGTCCGGGCACCATTTCTGCCGCCGTCAGGGAAGAAATGGCAGGCTGTGACAAAATTTTGCGGCCGAATTTAACGGCGTCGAGGTAGACCCTGCGGTCTTCTTCGGCCGTCAGAAACGCGGGATTGATGGCCGGGATCACGTCGGCATTGCCGCTTTGTATATGGCTATGGCCCCGGCTTTCCGGACGCATCTGTGTGAACATGAAGGTAAATCCCGGCTGATCCTGCAGCTTGTTTTTCCGCGCCTTTTCCGGGTCGGTTTCCCCGGAAAACGGAAAGAAATGTATCTGCATATCATTCCGCTCCACCTCTTCGCGGGACTTGAAATAGCCCTGAACGTGGAATCCGCTGTTCGAAAGAATTCCTTTTCGCCGCACCGCATATCTCACCAGTTGCTGGAACAGCTGGAAGCCTCTTGTCTGCTCGTTCATCGATACCGGCTCGCTGGCGCGGCACACAAAGGGTACCATATAATGTTCCTGCAGATTTTCGCCCACGCCTGGCAAAATGTGCAGCGGCTCGACGCCATGTTCTTTCAATATGGCCGGATTGCCGATGCCCGAGAGTTCCAGCAATTGCGGGCTGGCAATCGCGCCTGCCGACAAGACAACAGCGCTGTTGGCCGATACTTCCTTCAATTGCCCATGCTGCTCATATTTCACGCCGCTCGCCCGCTTGCCGTCCAGCAGGACCTTGCGGACCAATGCACTGGTTTCGATGGTCAGATTGGAGCGCCTTCTCGCTTCCTTCAGAAAAGAGCGGGCCGTATTGCATCGGGTTCCGTCCCTGGTATTAATCTGGAAATAGGAAATGCCATCCTGATCACCGCGATTGACATCTTCTGCAAGCGGCATGCCGGCTTGTTGTCCGGCCTCCAAAAACGCTTCGCTTAGCGGGTTTTTCTCTTTCATATCCGCAAGATGGGCAACATGCAGGGGACCCGTGGTGCCGTGCCACTGATCCGGACCGCGGGCGTTATTTTCGGAGCGCATAAAATAGGGAAGCACCTCCGACCAGCTCCACCCGGCATTGCCGGCGGCTGCCCAGTCATCATAATCCTGGGCCTGGCCGCGGACATAGAGCAAACCGTTGAGGGCGCCGCTGCCACCGATGACCTTGCCGCGCGGATAGGCAAAGCTGCGACCACCGCTGTTTTCCATTGGCTGCGTCTGATAGGGCCAGAGCAGGCCCGGATTATCTAGCGTATAGGCATAGGCTCCGGGAACCGCGATCGACCAATAATTGTCATCGGCACCCGCCTCCAGCAACAACACGCTGTTGGCCGGATCCGCTGACAATCGATTGGCCAGAACGCATCCCGCCGATCCCGCACCCACGATGATATAGTCGTAACTCCCGGATATGGTCATCTCGATCGCTTTCCTTGCCCGCCCTATCAAATAGCGCGCCGGTCCACTGGCCATACTGCTATTAATGGCAGCATCCGTCGCGAGCGCTAGTAATGGAGTGAGGGATGCTGGAAATAAGGGAGGATGATGTCGCCTGCCACGCAGCAGCAATGACGAGCGCCACGGCGGTTCCCCGGACGAGCTTCTTTCCACTTGGTCAGGCGATTGCATGCGCCGGACTGGTCCGTTCGCTTGTGCGATGCCAGTGCGGACATTCTTAGCTCTTGTATTGCATGGCATTGGTTAAGCATGGATACGCAGCGCATAGGATTGGATGAGGATTGAGAGATGCAAGAGCCGGGCGCGGCAAGTTCCGCACCAAATCTGAAATTCGCCCATATCGGCCTGGCCGCAACCGACGGCCTCCGGCTCACACGCTTCTACATCGAGGTATTGGGGTTCATTGTGACCGACAGCGGCGACTTTGGAGGCGCGGAAGTGGTTTTCATGTCGCGCGATCCGAAAGAACACCGCCAGATTGTATTGACGCCCGGGCGCCCGAAGGAACTGCCAAAAAATACCGTCAATCCCGACTTCGGTATTTGAATTCAGCAGATATCGTTCAAGATGGGCTCTCTCGATGATTCGCGAGACATGGTCGGGCGGCTCGAACGGGGCGGTGCAACAGACATCGTCAGTGCGACGCATGGCAATGCCTAGAGCGTGTATGCACAGGACCTGGAGCGATATGATCGAATTTTACGTGGATACAGACGGATATGCGAACCAGCCCTTTTATGAGCCGCTCGACCTCAGCAAAAGCAACGATAAATTAATGTAAGAAACCAAGGATTTGTGCGAATGACATTCCGGTTTCCAACCCGTGAAGGAATGGCGCCGCAATATCATGGAGATGATGCCACCGCCCTTCCGGTACCGACGTCGCCATCGTTTGGCCGAGCTGTTCTGATTATATAGACTTTGAGCTCAAATGGTCCTGTGTCCTCGGCCAGCCCGCGACGGATGCATCGCATGATCAGGCACGCGACAATATCTTCGGTTTCACGATCGTTAACGACTTGTCTGCGCGCAATGTCCAATTGCCCTTGATGAAAACGATGCTCGGCCCCGGCGAGGGCAAGTACTTTCCTGGAAGGCAGGGACTTGGTCCCTATATCGCGACACAGGATGAGATGGATGACCCTTACAATCTGGTCATGACTGCCAAGGTGAACGGCGAGGAGTGGACCCGAGGCAATACCGGTTCGATGTACCACCGCTGCGAAGACGCAATCGCTCAGTTCAGCGGCGAAAAGACTATCTTGCCCGGCGAGATACTGGGATTCGGTAGGGTTGGGCGCATGCGGTTTCGAAATCGGCCGTAGGGGGCGATGATTTGCATGAAAAGAGCATAAGTGACGTTGAAGGCTTCAGTACGAATATCGCCAATCTGAGTTTCAATCGGGTTGCCGGAAATGCCAGGGTGGTCATTCGTGGTATGGCCATAATGCGATCAACCTAGGGGGCGAGGGGCCCGTTGCAATCTATACCGACGGCATCTATCAAAGTCGGAACCAAGCCGCGCTTTTCGGTTTTTACGACATCGATCGGGTCGAAGTTTTGCGCGGCCCGCAGGGCGCACTCTATTGTGGTAATTCCGTAGCCGGCGCGATCAATGTTCTGACAGGTGAGCCAAGTAATGACGTCAACTGATATGTTACGAGCAACGTGGGCAGCCATTTGTTGATCAGCACCACGGGGCTGTCAGGTCCCCTTGCGGAGGGCATTTCGGGCCGTGTCGCGTTCCGCACGGTCGATCGTAATGGATATGGGGAGATGATCGAAGACGGGCGTAACGTGAATGACGAAAAGTCGCGCAGTATCCGAGCCAAACTGGACTTCGAACCGACCGACTCGCCTACCATTCGCCTCGGCGCAGATTATTCTGATGTAGACGATCATTCGGGCGGTTATCGTTTCGCCGGACGCGGTAACTCTGCGATCCCACCCGTGGTCGAGCAGCTCGGATTGGCAACTCGGGAAGATCCGCAAGATGCGCCAGGCATCCGACCGCTGCGTCAGCTTGACACTGGGGCATCAATGTCCAGGCTGACCTCGATGTCGGCCCCAACACGACGATCATCTTTCTTGGTGGGTATCGATCTCAGCCTGCCAATAAAGACGCTCTCATTCATCCTGATTTATGAGGACAACTCGCCGGGTCTCTCCGCCTAGCCACCTTGCCATCCTGAAATTCGCGTCAAGATCGCAGGAATTTCACTCTTCCACTCGCAAGCCGTCCTCACGCGTGTTCCACTTTTCGAATCTGAAGGTCGGTTGCGGCCGGGTCTCGCGGATTTCGAAAACAACTATTTCCGCAGCGGGAGTGCCCTGCGGCCGGGTCACGGATACCCTGGCAGTGTGCGTGCCTGGCGCGAGGCCTTCGGGGACGGGAAAGCGCCAAAGATGCGAGCTGTGATCGGCTGCCGAACCCTGCGGGCGGGGAGGCGCGGGCGGCATCGAAGGCAGGCGGCCCTGTATATAGCCTTGGCTGGTTGTCACTCCCGACTTGCTGCCGATTGCGGTACGTGAAACCGTCAGCTGATGCTGCAAGGCAAAGGGGTCCGCATATTCGGGGCCGCTGCGACTTGCCTCGCCCTTGGCCTCCTGCGTTCGCTGCATCGGCAGGGCAGGACCGCCATCGATAGGCACGGTGACGTCGGTGTGGCTGTCGCCAAGCCATACATTCGCCGTCAACCAGGAACCCGCCTTAATATCTGCGGGCGTCAGGAGCTTGACGTCGGGCAGGTCCTGAATGCTCAGAGGCGGCAGATCGCCCGCCCGGTGCGCTTCGGAATCGCGCCAGTCGAGCAGTATCTGTGCCCATTTGCGGAAAGCCGGCGTGTTCAGGGAAAGCGACATGGCCCGGCTTTCGGGCTGGCCGGACGCGAGATAGTCCAGGCGGTAATCGAGACCGGTCACCTTCATGTCGATATAGCCCCGAGGCGCGCCGTCGCCTTGCAGGCTCATCGGCACGCCCGTCATGTCAAAATCGCCGCCCCACCAGTCGCCCGCGACGGCTCCGGCCACAACGTGGCGGAACGGTATGCTGTCCACACCCAACGATTTGCGCCATCCGGCAAAGGAGTCTCCGGCAGCCAGGTTTTCCAGCGTATGGCTGTGTCCCGACAGGTCGAGCGCTGCCCGGCCCTTGAGGATCTCGTACAGCCCAACCGCATTGTCGGTCTGGTGCTGCCATTGCTCGCGATTGTCGAAACCGACCAGCGGGATGTGATGCCCGATCACGATGAGCCGGTCGCGCGGCGTGAGCCGAACGAGGTTCGCGACGAACGTCATCTGATCTTCGGTAAAGCGCCCGTTATAGGTCTTGCGGGGATCCTCTCCGCAGAAATCCCGGCCGAACTCCTTGTAGTCGACCAGTCCGCAAGGATAGACGACGTTGTCGAGCCCGATGAACAGAACTTTCCCCACCTCGAAAGCATAGCTGGTGGGGCCGTATTCGCGCCGCCACGTATCGGAACTGTCGGCGTCGCGCTCGGCATCCGAATCATAGTCGTGGTTGCCCTGGACCCACCATTGCGGAATCTCCGCCGCGCCCAGCACGTCGGCCAGCCGCGGGATCAGGTCGAGGTCATCCCCCACCAGATCGCCGAGCGCGAAGATGCAGGCCGGCTTCGTTTTCCGGTCGCGCAATTCCCGCACGATCGTATCGCGGGCATAGCCCACCTCGATATTGGATGTGACCTGCACGTCGCCCAGAATCGCGCAGTTGAAATCCTCACCGACCGGACTCGGTGCCAGCGGAAAATTGATCGCTGCGGGGAGCGGGCCGGTCGGGGCGAGGCCGCCGTAACGCAAGGGCTTGGGTGATCCGGCCGGTTTGTGCTGATAGGCGAATTGCGGGATGAACCTCTTATCGGTCGGAACGCGCCAGCCAGCTGGCTGAATGACAAACACGCTCATATCCTGGAGCGCCGGCAGACTGTATTTGCCCTCCTGATTTGTCACTGCGATATCGCGACCGTTCGACACCTTGACACCCTTAATCCCGGCTTCGCCATTATCCCGCCGGCCATTCCGGTTGGTATCATCAAATACCCACCCGGACGCGGTTTCGGGGCTGCCGGAAGCTCCGGTCACGACTTCAATGTCGGCGAAATAGGGGGCAGGCGAGACCTGCTCGGCATGCGCGTCCACCGTATCGAGAGGCCCAAATACCGCGCTCGCGGCCAGCAGGACAGCTATTCGGCCAGGCCGAAGTTGGTTTTTCATGTCAAAACTCCAAAAATATCAACAGCAAAGCCACACTTTATGATGAATCGGGTTGCCGTACCCTTTGCATTGCGCGCGGTCGGACGAACGCTATGGAACCGCATTGTTTCAAGATAATGACGGTTTAACAGCGAACGCGACGGTTTCCTGGTGGGATTGCAAAACGCTAGCGTGTAGTTTGCTACCGGTCAGAAAATACAGGGAATGTTGATATTATGATGTCTTGTCACAAAATATACACTTACAAACCTTAGTGGGCACTCCACGGATCGGACGAGAAGAACCGCCGCCTGCAAATGGCTGGCTCGCCCGGTCTCGGGACACATCCAGTTAGGGGATCATCAATGACTCATTTTTTCCGTGGGGCGCGCGCCACCGCCCTGTTGCGGGCAACTTTTCTGGTCGGCACTTCTCTTCCGGCGCTCGCCGGCCTGCATGGCGAAGCTCACGCCCAGGACTATACCAACGTCACCGCTTCGGGGCGGGTTACGGGGGAAGACGGTGCCCCCATCGCCGGAGCAATCGTTGCTCTGACCTCCAGCGATCGGGGGATTAACCGCACGGCGACGACGAACGACAGCGGGGCTTACACCATCCCTCAACTCGCACCGGGCAATTACGACATCGTCGTGACAGCGGACGGCTATGCGACATATAAGGAGGCTGGCGTTGCGCTCACGCGCAACAATGGCGCTGCCAACAGCTTCAGTCTGGTCGCCTCTTCTGCCAGCGACAACGCCATCGTCGTGAACGGTGAACGCTTGGTTATCAACGATTTCGAAGACGCGACGATCGGTGCGACCATCAACGTCGCCGACATTGACCAGAGAATCCCGATTGCCCGCTCGTTGCAGGATATTGTGATGATGGCACCGGGTGCGGTGCGAGGATCTTCCGGTGCCAATGCCGGCTTCGCCGACCAGGTGGCGATCAGCGGGGCATCCTTTATCGAGAATGCTTTTTACGTGAACGGGCTCAACATCACCAACTTCCGCATGGGGCTTCAGCCGGTGGAAGTCCCCTACGATTTCTACAAGACGGTTGAAGTCAAGACGGGGGGCATGCCCGCCGAATTCGGCCGGGCCACCGGAGGCGTTGTGAACGCGGTGACCAAGTCGGGGAGTAACGACTTCCACGCTGGCGTGCTTGGTACGTGGGAACCCCAGGGCATGCGCGAATCCTCTCCCGCCACCTATTCCACCAATAACGAGAGCGCGACGCAGGACCGTCACGAGATCGTGATGCAGGGCAGCGGCCCGATCATCCGCGATCACCTGTTTGTCTATGGGCTCTACTCGATCCGCAAGTTCGAATCGCTGACCCCCGATCAGGACCAGGACAATGCGACGCGTGTTGTGAATGACAGCCCGTTCTGGGGCGTGAAGGTGGATGGATATATCACCGATGACCACCATCTCGAGTTCACCTATTTCGACACGACCAACGAAACGCGCACCCGCAGCATCGAATATGATCGCGCCACGGGCGAAGAAGGCGCCGAGACCGGTGGCACAAATGGTCGCGGCGGGGGCAAGAACTATGTCGCGCGGTACACCGGCACAGTGACGCCTTGGCTGACCGTGTCGGGCGCATATGGCGTGAACAAGCTGCGCGACGGCACGCTGCCGCTCGATATCGATAACGAGCGTGTGCTGGATTACAGGCAGAGCGATGCGGGTATCGATATCGGCCTGAACAAGGTCACCGATGCCTACGGCTATACGACCGACGAACGCGAATTCTTCCGCGGCGACGTGGATCTCACCTTCGATATGGCCGGCTATCATCACCTGCGGCTCGGCTACGATCACGAAACCGACACGTCCGAGCAGGTCCACCAGACCATGGGCCAGGGCTTCTTCAAGATATTCACCGCCAATGCCGACACCGCCGAACGGCTGGGTATTGCAGAGGGCACCGATTATTACACAACGCGTGTCTACAGGAACAACGGTATCAGCACGGTCAAGAACGAAGCCTTCTATATCGAAGACGACTGGGCACTGATGGACGACCGTCTGCGGCTGCAACTGGGCCTGCGCAACGACCGGTTCTCGAACCAGGGCGTCAACGGCGAGTCCTATTACGAATCTGGAAATCAGTGGGCGCCGCGCGTCGGTGCGTCATATGACCTTCTCGGTGACGGACGGACCAAGCTGTACGGTTTCTATGGCAAGTATTACCTGCCACTGGCAGCCGACATCAATCTCAACGTCATGGGCGGGCGCGAGACCTATACGCGTTACAATCTGCTCAACGGGCTCGATCCTGCGAAAGGTACGCCGCTGCCGGGGGATGCCATCCTTGGCGGAGAGGGTCTGCGCGCTTGCCCCGATACCGGTATCGCCAATTGCGAAGTCCAGGCGGACGGATCTCCGGCCGACCCCTCGGGCGCGATCGCGAATAATCTCAAGCCGCAATCGGCTGACGAGTTTATCGTGGGTGCCGAGCATCGGCTGTCGAACAGCATCAAGCTGGGTGCATATTTTACCCATCGCGAACTTGGCAATGTGATCGAGGATCTCACGGTCGATTTCGGCGCGCGGGCCTATTGCGTCGATCAGGGTTTTTCCGAGGCGGAATGCACGGCAGCTTATCCCGGCGGCAGCAATTGGGTCATCGCCAATCCCGGCGGAGACATAGAGGTGCAGATCAATCCGCTGCCCGATGGTTCAAAACCGACCGTCACGCTTGCCGCCGACGATCTCGGCTATGACAAGCCGAAACGGCACTATAATGCGGTTACGCTTACCTTCGACCGCGAGTTCGACGGCAAATGGGGACTGTCGGCCAATTACACCTGGGCCATGAGCAAGGGCAACTATGAGGGAGGCGTCCGGTCGGAGAACGGCCAGCTTGCCGTCAACCGGGTTTCGGACTTCGACTCTCCGGGCTTCCAGAACGGGTCCTACGGCTATCTGCCGAACGATCGGCGACATACGCTCAAGCTCTTCGGCAGCTATCGGCCATTCGAATTTCTCGATCTTGGCGTGAACACGCTCGTTCAGTCGCCGCGCAGCTACAGCTGTATCGGAACGGTGCCGCAGGAGGTTGATCCCTATGCCCACGGATATCATGGCTACAGCTATTATTGTAACGACAAGCTCGTGCCCCGCGGTACCGCATTCAAAGGCGACTGGATCTATCAGTTTGATGTCAGCGCGGTTGCCCGCCTGCCGCTCGATGGACTGGACGCTTCCCTCCGGCTCGACATTTTCAATCTTTTCAACAGCAAGGGGGTGACTGCTTATAACGAGTTCGGCCAACTTTCGAACGATGCGCCAAATTCCAATTACGGCAAGCCCGAAGCCTATCAGACGCCTCGTTATGCCAGGGTGCAATTCCGGCTAGGATTCTAAGCTCTTCTGCTCCCGCCTGCCGGTCCATTCGGCAGGCGGGAATCATTCATGGTCTTTGGCCATTTTGCGGGCTATGATTTGAAAGCTATCCGGATTACCGAACACGGCTCTGTGATACCGGGCCAGACCTTGACCCGAATGTGACGGAATAGAACAGCCTATGTTGAAAAGATCTGCACGACAGCGCGAGATAGTGGCAATGCTGCGCAGCGGCATCACCCTGTCGGTCGTCGGGCTTGCGGAAGAGCTCAATGTTTCCGATGAAACCGTGCGTCGCGAATTGCGGGTTCTCGAGAAACAGGGCGTCGTTCATCGCGAGCATGGCGGCGCACGGTTGGCGACGCCGACCCTGGAAGGACCGCTGCACCAGCGCATGGAGGCAAACGCCGAGGCGAAGCTTCGCATTGCACGGGCAGCAGCGGACTTTGTGTCGGACGGAGACATCCTGTTCATCGATTCTGGTACAACGTCGTGCTACATTGCCCAGCAACTGGTGGACCGCAGATCGCTGACTATCATCACAAACTCTCTGCGCGTCGCTTCCGACCTCGGGGGGATCAACAACAACCGGCTCTTCCTGGCCTCCGGAGAGATGGATTACGGATACCGCGCCTTTTCCGACGCGACGGCGCAGGAATATATATCGGGCTTCACCCCACATCTGTCGATTCTCTCGGTAGGCGGGATCAGTCTCGATATGGGCCTGTCGGATTTTCACCCCGGCGAAGCTGCCATGAGCCGCATTGCCTACGCCACCTCACAAAAGGTCTTGCTCGGCGCAGATTCATCGAAATTCGGCCGTCATGGGCTGATGCGTACGGCTCGATTGACCGATGTGGACATTCTGGTGACTGAAAAGAGACTTGATGCCGAGTTCGCCCAAGCTTTCTCTCACGCCGACGTCGTCATTGCATAAGCATCGTGCCGGGCCAGAGCGGTAAAGAGCAGAGAGACGGCGATAAGCACTGCCCCGACGCCGCTCACCGCCGAGTGAACGAGCCAAAACGCGGTGCTGCCCATGTTTTCATAATGGGTGCCGATCCAGCCAACCCATAGACTGGCAAAAAAACCGTGTAGATAAAACAGGCCGACCCACAGGCCGGTTTGTCCCTTCGGTGCAAGACTTGCCGCGATGCTCAATCCCGATGGCCATACGAGCACTACCGCCAGGTCGACTAGGACAAGATAGCTCAGCAGCAACAGCGGTGACACTCGCTCGCCACTTGCGGCTCCGCCATAGGCGAGCACTAGGTAACCGGCGGCACAGATCAGGCAACCCAAGCCAATCTGTGTCAGGGGGCCAATCTGTATCCCTCGCTTCGACAAGTGCCGGAAGACCGCTTGAGACGCTAAGATGAGCAGGATTGTCACAAGTCCGTCAAGTGCCAGTATCCAGCCAACCGGCGTGTCCCAGCGGCCAATGGAAAGATCGACCCTTTGCTGGCTCCAGACCAGCACGATATTTGCTATCTGTCCATAGGCGGCAAAGCAAAGAAAGGTGGCGATCATTCCCCCACAGAGGCGTATTGTTGCATTCCGCTTCCCGGGTTCCTCCACGTCTTTCTCTCGACCCTGTGGCGTCCGAGGAGAATTCGCGGCGAAATCTACTGCGCAATATTTGTCGCTGACGATCGCGATATAGATGGCCAAGCCTATCGCCAGACCGCCTGCGGCGAGGCCGAGGGCGACTTGCCAGCCGGCAAGCAGCGCAGCCGTTCCAATAGCCAGGGGGCCGAACACGACACCCACATTCAGGAAGACGAGATAGTAGGAATATGCCCTTCGCCGCTGCGTTTCGTTTTCGAATAAAACGCCCACCTGAACCGAAAGATTGCCTTTCAGCAGGCCGGTTCCTGCCGCAAACAGCACCAGGCCCGGAAGGAAGCCGATGATCGAAACCATCAGCAGCAGACCCGCAATCATGCTCGCCCCTCCGGTTAGAACGGATCCCCGCCGACCAAGCATAAGGTCGCCGATCAACCCGCCGACCGGAATCGAAAGATAGACCAGGGCATTTGTGAAGCCGTAAATCTGCGACGCGAGCGCCAAGGGGCCAGTCGCGCCATCAGCGCCCCAGTCCAGAAAAGAGCGAAGGAGATCAAATCCGAATATGCTGCGGCTCTGCGGTATCAGCTCTTCGATCAGCAGCAGGGTCAAAATCGATTTGAGACCGGCAAGAGCAAAGCGCTCCCAGAACTCGGTCAAAGACAGTCCGAGAAAAACAGCACGGCGCTGTAGTGACGATGTCGATTGCTCCTGCAATGGCTGCATGGGGCCTCCTTGGCAAAGGAGAGCGTATAAGCAGGATAGCGTAACATTATCATGACAGCCGCCAGACGCATTGGTCCAACTCTTCTTGCTCGCTGCCAAAATCTTGGCAGCGACCTCCTTGAAGGTCGGAAAGCCTAGAATCTTTCTCCGCTCGAATACCGGGTCGAGGCCAGGCTCTATCCGCGCGCGCACTTCGCGCGCTCATTCTCTGGCAACCGCCAAAAGACCTTGCTCGCACTGCCCAAACCAAAGTCACGCCGATTGCCGTGCCGCTGCACCCGGCAGACCCAACTTTTTGCGCCGCCGGGTTTGATCACCAAGTAGAGACCATCGCCCCCACTGATCCGTCCGGATCTGGTTGCCGCCTTCACAGCGGTCGCAGATAGTCTTCCCATAGGTCTGATATTCCCACATTTGTTCCCACATTCCAAATCACACAGCGGTGAAAAGCTGAGGACAAATGAGGACCCGAATCACTCGCTATCCCGCAGTAAACTGCGGGTCTCACGGGTTAGCTCGGGATGGATGGAAACAGGGGAGTGGCGGACAGGGTGGGATTCGAACCCACGGAGAGCTTGCACCCTCGGCGGTTTTCAAGACCGCTGCATTCGACCACTCTGCCACCTGTCCGCATAGCTCAAAAAGCCGGGTCGAACGCGTCCTAGCGTCCCCGTTTTGAAAGCGCAAAACATTTTGCAAATGGATGAAATCGTGCGGCAAATCTGCCAGCTGTCAGGTCTTTCGGGTCCAGCGGTTGCTCGCGCGGGTTATTTAGGGATTCCCCTTCGACTCGCTTTGTGCGACAAAGACGTGACGAAAGGGAAGTATTCATGCGTATCATGACCACCATCGCCTGTAGCGCTCTTGCACTTGTCAGCATCAGCGCAGCAGCGCCGATGCAAGAGGCCAAGGCCCAGGCCAATTCCAGTTTTGAATCCTATCTTCAGGAGGTGCGGGAGAAAGCCTTGCGGCAGGGGGTCCGCGCGCAGACTCTGGATCAGGTTCTGCCCGGCCTGACCTATAATCCACGGGTCGTTTCGCTCGATCAGTCGCAGCCGGGAGGCAGCCCCAACAGCGCCATTCCGCCCTTTGCGCCTTATCAGCAGCGGCATATCACGCCAGCCCGGATCGAGCAGGGCAAGGCGGCCTATCGGCGGCTGATCGCAAAGCTGATCGACGTCGAGCGCGAAACCGGCGTTCCCGGCCCGATCATCATGGCGATCTATGGCAAGGAAACCAATTACGGTTCCTATACCGGTGATTTCGATATTCCCCGGTCCTTGGCGACCCTGGCCTATGAAGGCCGGCGCCGCGCCCTGTTTGAACCCGAATTGCTGGCGGTATTGAAGCTGATCGACAATGGAGTGCCGCAATCTGTTCTCAAGGGCAGCTGGGCAGGGGCGATGGGCAAGCCGCAATTTCTGCCTTCGGTCTATCTGCGTCTGGCGAAAGACGGCAGCGGCGATGGCTATGCGGATATATGGGGCAGCGAATATGATGCGGTCGCTTCGATCGCCAATTATTTTGTCCATTCCGGATGGCGCCGGGGAGAACCCTGGGGCATTGCCGTCAACGTGCCTTCCTCGCTTGATCGCGCGGCAGTCGAAAGCAAGATTGTTCCCACCCGCTGTCCGCGTGTCTTTGGCCGTCACAGCCAGTGGAAGAGCATGAAAGAATGGCGGGCTCTGGGTGTCGTTCCGGCAACCGGGAAAAATCTTGAGGAGGGGACGATGGCGACCTTGCTGGAACCCGATGGGGCGGGCAACCACGCTTATCTGTTGACCGGCAATTATCGCGTCATTCTGGATTATAACTGTTCGAATTTTTACGGGCTAGCAGTGGGGTTATTGGCGGATGAAATACGCAGTTAAACTTGGCATATTGTCAGCGGCCATCGTGGCGATTTCCGGCTGTGCCGGTTCGCGCGATTTTGGCCAGGTTGCGGGCGGAACTCCGCCTCCGGGAGGCGTCGGCAAGCCAGGCGGGGCCGCAGCGGTTTCCGACTATCCCCAAAAAATTGGCGACCCTTATCAGGTGGGCGGTATTACCTATACGCCCGAGGACGTCCAGAGCTACGATGAAGTCGGCTATGCCAGCTGGTATGGTGAAGAACTGGCGGGAAATGTGACCGCCAATGGCGAAGCCTTCAATCCGCAAGGAATCTCGGCCGCGCACAAGACGCTGCCGCTGCCGTCCTATGTCGAAGTGACGGCACTCGATACCGGGCGCACGATTCTGGTGCGAGTCAATGATCGCGGACCATTTGCCACCGACCGCCTGATCGACCTGTCGCTCGGGGCGGCAAGACAACTGGGCATTGACCGCAATGGCGTCTCCGGCGTCAGGGTTCGCAAAGTCAATCCGAATGAGCAGGAGCGGGCCGTGCTGCGCATGGGAGCTCCTGCGACCGAACGCATCGGGACACCGGATTCCCTGCTGACGATATTGCGGAAAAATCTGGCAAAGCTTCCCCGTCCGGCGGAGCCGGTCAAACAGGCTGCGAAATCCAGCCATGCTTCATTACCCGCTGTTTCAACCAATCCTCCTAAACCGGCAAAAACATCTGGCACGCGCGACGGTCGTTTCATCGTCGAAGGTCCGGGACGACCGGTTGCCGCAGAAAATAGTGTCGGCGACAATTATGTCGGCGGACTGGCCGGATCCTATGTGGTTCAGGTGGCCGCTTTCAGCAGCAAGTCCCGCGCCGATACGCTGGCCAGAAAAATCGGTGCCCGGGTGATACCGGACGGCACCCGGTCCATCTGGCGGGTGCGCTACGGCCCCTTCGCCAGCGAACAAGAAGCGCAAGCAGGGCTGGCACAGGCGCAGCAGCGGGGTTATAACGGGGCACGTGTTTTGCGTGCGGATCAATGATCTTGAGTCGCTAATCATTTATCGGGAATCTTGGCCTACATGAAAAAATATCTACTGGCGTCACTGCCGTTTATCGCCCTATCGTCCGTGGTGGTCGCTGCCCCCCGCTTTGAAACCGATGCGCCGATAGCCTATATGACGGACCTGTCTTCCGGAGCCGTGCTGTTCGAGAAAAATGCGGACAAGCAAATTCCGCCGGCCTCCATGGCCAAGATGATGACCGTCTATGTCGCCTTTGACCTGATCCAAAAGGGCAAGCTCAAGCTGGACGACAAGTTTCGTGTGAATGAAGAGACCTGGAAAAAATGGAACAACCAGGGATCGACGATGTTCCTCGGCGTGGGCGATCAGGTCAGCGTGCGCGAGCTGCTGCATGGCATCGTCACTCTGTCCGGGAATGACGCCTGCGTTGTCCTGGCCGAAGGCATTGCCGGTACCGAACCGGCTTTTGTCGGGCTGATGAACAAGCGGGCAAAGGAACTGGGCATGTCGAACAGCCGGTTCGGCAACAGCAATGGCTGGCCGGATGAAGGCGTGACCGTGGTTACTGCGAGAGATTTGGCGACGCTCGGGTCAGCCACGGTGAATAATTTCCCGAAACTCTATGATGCTTTTTATGGTCAGGACGCGTTTGAGTGGAACGGTATCACCCAGTCAAACCGCAACCCGCTGATGGGCAAGGTGGCAGGCGCTGATGGGTTGAAGACCGGACATACCGAAGAAGCGGGTTATGGCTTTACCGGTTCCGCGGAACAGAAGGGGAGGCGGCTGGTCTCGGTTCTCGCTGGTCTGGACAGCTATGGTGGCCGGATCGAGGAATCGGTCAAATTCATGAACTGGGGCTTCAATGCATGGGAGCCAAAAAAGCTCTTTGACAAAGGCACGAAGGTTCAGACGGCTGAAGTTCAGCTGGGTGACCATTCCTCCGTTTCGCTTGTCGCGCCGAAGGATCTTTTTGTCACGATTCCAAAAGCCTCCGACGGCAATGTCTCGATGAAAGTGACCTATCAAGGACCGATCAAGGCTCCCATCGCCAAAGGACAGCCGATCGCGACACTGGTCGTCACGACGGTCGATGCCGGCAAACAGTCGGTGCCTCTGGTCGCGGGCGAGGATGTCGGAGAAGCTGGTTTCTTTGACAGAGTTTGGGCCGGATTGAAGTCTCTGCTCGGGCTGGCGTGACCCCAGGCCGCTTTATCAGCCTGGAGGGCGGCGAAGGGACCGGCAAGTCAACTCAGGCCGTCGCTCTGGCGAAAATGCTCGAGCAAAAAGGCTATGTGGTGCAGCTGACGCGCGAGCCGGGCGGCACTCCTGGTGCCGAGATAATCCGTGAAATGCTGCTGACCGGCGGCGAGGACAAATGGGATATCCGCACCGAGGCCCTGCTGTTTGCCGCTGCCCGGGCCGAGCATTGCGCCAAGCTCATTCGCCCGGCTCTGGCGCGCGGAGAATGGGTTGTCTGTGATCGGTTCATCGACAGCAGCCGCGCCTATCAGAGCGTGAATGGTGCACTGAGCGATGAAGAAATCATGGAACTGCATCGGGTCGGGAGCAATCGGCTGATGCCGGACCGGACCTTCATCCTCGATCTGCCGGAGGCGGTCGCCTCGAAAAGAGCTGCGGCGCGCGATCGCGGCGGCAGCGATCGGATCGGCGGCCGGGACGGTTCCTATCATCAGGCCGTCATGGTCAATTTCCGTCAGCTTGCGGCCAACGAGCCCGAACGCATTCACATCATCGACGCCGCGCAGAGTGTCGAATCCATCACCGCAATGCTGGTGCAGAATCTTGGCGACTTGATGTCATGACGTCATATTTGGGCCACGAAAAAGCAGAGCAGATATTTCGCCAGTCGCTCGCCAGGGATATGCTTCATCATGCCTGGATTTTGGCAGGCGACAAGGGACTGGGCAAGGCCGGCTTTGCCCAGCAAGCCGCGCATTTCCTGCTCAATTCCCGCAACCGCCCGACCCGTTTTTCCGCTACCCAGGATGACGAAGCCGGCCATCTGCTTGCCGCAGGGTCCCATCCGGATTTCCGGTTGCTGCGCCGTGGACCGAAAGGGGACAAGGAGGAAAAGAAGGCGCGGGACAATGGCCTGGATTCGCTTGATGAGCATGACCTTGCACGCAATATCAAGGTTGACCAGATACGGGCTTTGCAACCGCTGTTTCAGAATCAGGCCTCTATTTCGGAATATCGGGTCGTGGTTATCGATGCGGCCGATGATCTGGAGCGCGCGGGGGCCAACGCGATATTGAAAAATTTGGAAGAGCCGCCGAAAAATACCATTTTCTTTCTGATCAGCCATATGCCCGACCGGTTGTTGCCGACAATCCGGTCGCGCTGCCAGATGCTGCGCTTTGACCCGCTGAACGATCATGACATGCGGGCCATATTGAAAAATGCCTCGCCCAAATTGAGCGAGGCCGATCTTGATGCTCTGGTTCTGGCGGGGGAAGGTTCACCCGGTCGCGCCCTGCAATATGTCGAAGTCGGGCTGGCGGAGCTGGAAGGGCTGGCGCGGGAAATCATCAAGACCGGCGATCGGGACAATCAGTTGAAGAGCGAATTATCCCGCAAGCTCTCCCTCAAGGCAGCGACGCCGAGATACAGGGCCTTTCTGGAACGGGCTCCCAGCCTGATCGCCGAGCAGATAAAATATGGTGCGACGGGACAATCGCTGCAGGCCATTGAAAAATGGCGGGAAGCCAGTGACCTCGCCTCTGCGGCAGTGCCGAAAGCGCTTGATAATCAGGCGGTAATATTCCGGCTGGGGAGCCTGATGGGCGATCTTGCACCCTCGCCGCGACAAAAATAGAGATTTTGGCTGTTTACAAGCGCCGTCAATGCATCAAGAGAGAGGGCATGTCTGAACCCTTTTATATTACCACCGCGATAAGCTATCCCAACGGTCGTCCGCACATCGGCCATGCTTATGAAGCGATCGCAGCCGATGCCATCGCCCGTTTTTACCGACTGAGCGGACGCGATGTGCGGCTGATTACCGGCACCGACGAACATGGCCTGAAAATGGTTCAGACGGCGCGTGCAGCTGGCGTCGAAACAATCAAGCTCGCCGATGAAATGTCCTCTTATTTCATAGAGATGTGCGACAAACTCAATATCGGTTATGACGGTTTTCGCCGTACCAGCGAACCGGCCCATCATGACGCCAGCAAGGCTCTGTGGAAAGCGATGGAGGCCAATGGCGATCTCTATCTGGACCGCTATGAAGGTTGGTATTCAGTGCGCGACGAGGCTTTTTATGCCGAAGACGAGCTGGAAACAGGCGAGGGGGGCGTAAAGCTCTCTCCGCAGGGCACCCCTGTCGAATGGACTGCGGAAGAGACATGGTTCTTCAAACTGTCCGAATATCAGGACAGGTTGCTGAAATTATTCGAAGAGCATCCCGAATTCATCCAGCCCGAAAGCCGGCGCAATGAAGTCATGCGCTTTGTCGAGGGCGGGCTGAGAGATCTGAGCATATCGCGCACCAGCTTTGACTGGGGCGTACCGGTTCCGGGCTCGCCGGGCCATGTCATGTATGTCTGGGTCGATGCGCTGACGACTTATATGACCGGTGTTGGCTATCCCGATACCGAGGGCATGTTCGCAAAATATTGGCCGGCTGACCTTCATCTGATCGGCAAGGATATCGTGCGCTTTCATGCCGTCTATTGGCCGGCCTTTCTGATGAGCGCCGGACTGGCGCTCCCGAAACAGGTGTTCGGCCACGGTTTTTTGCTGAACCGGGGCGAAAAAATGTCGAAATCGGTGGGCAATGTGGTCGACCCGATGGCGCTGGCTGAGCGTTTCGGCGTCGATCAACTTCGCTATTTCCTGCTCGCCGATGTGGTGTTCGGCAAGGATGGAACCTATTCGGCCGACGCCATTGTCACCAAGACCAACGCTGATCTGGCCAATAATTTCGGCAATCTCGCCCAGCGCAGCCTGTCGATGATCGCCAAGAATTGCGACGGATTTGTACCGCAGCCCGGTACCGCCACAGACGCCGAGGCCGAGCTGCTCAGCCAGCTCGATCGCTGTTTTGCAGCCGTGACAGAGGCGATGACTGGCGGTCTGTTCAAGATTGACCAGGCGCTTGATACCATTCGCGAGCAGCTGAGCGCGACCAACACCTATTTTGCGGATCAGGCGCCCTGGGCGTTGCGCAAAACCGATCCTGCCAGAGCGGATAGCGTGCTGTATCATACGGCGGAAGCGATCCGGCAGTTGGCAATCATGCTGCGCTGGGTGATGCCGGAAAGCTGCGACAAGATGCTGGACCTGCTGGCTCAGCCACCGAATGCACGGGAGTTTGAGCATCTGGGGAACGCGATTGAGCCCGGTCTTGAATTGCCGCAGCCGGTCGGGATATTTCCCCGCCTTGAACTGCTGAAAGACGAGGTAAATCCCTGAATGCTGGTCGATAGCCATTGCCATCTGAACTACAAGGGTCTGGTCGAGGAGCAGGGCGCTGTACTCGATCGCGCTCGGGAAAGCGGTGTCACCGCGATGCTCAATATCTCTACCCGCGAAAGCGAATGGCGGGATATTGTCGCGACGGCCGAACGGGAACAGGATGTCTGGGCCAGCATCGGCATTCACCCGCACGAAGCCGACGCACACCCTGATGTCGATCTTGGCAAGCTCGTCAAGGAGGCCGCCCATCCGCGGGTGGTTGCGATCGGCGAAACGGGGCTGGATTATTATTATGATCACAGCGACCGGGAGCGGCAGAAGCAGAGCTTTCGCACCCATATTCATGCCGCACGCGAAACCGGCTTGCCGATCATCGTCCATACGCGCGATGCCGAGGACGACACCGCCGCAATCATGGCCGAGGAAATGGAGCAGGGCGCCTATAGCGGTGTGATCCATTGCTTTACCGCAAGCGAGGATTTTGCCCAGAAAGCGCTGGCGCTTGGCCTTTATATTTCGATCTCCGGTATCGTAACCTTCAAAAATGCAAAAGACCTGAAGGAAACAGCCGGGAAACTGCCGTCGGACCGGCTGCTGGTCGAAACCGACGCGCCTTTCCTTGCCCCGGTTCCGCATCGCGGAAAGACCGGAGAACCGGCCTTTGTTGCGGATACCGCCCGCTATCTGGCCGAATTGCGCGGCGAGGAATATGAGCAGCTTTGCGAGACCACCGCTCGCAATTTCTATCAGCTCTTTTCCAAGGCGCGGCCCTGAATGTGGCTTTGAAGCTGACGATATTGGGATGCGGGACCTCGACCGGCGTGCCGCGCATCGGCAATGACTGGGGCGATTGCGATCCGAAGGAACCGAAAAACCGCAGAAGCCGCGTCTCGATCCTGGTGGAAAGCCCAACCACCCGAATATTGGTCGATACGTCGCCGGATTTGCGCAACCAGTTTCTCGATAATGGCATTGATCATATCGATGCCGTGATCTGGACGCATGACCATGCCGATCATTGCCACGGCATCGATGATCTGCGGCCGGTTTTCCAGCGAACGCGCAAGCCCATTCCTGCCTATGCCCGCCCTTTCGCGCTCCAGAGTCTGCAGCAGCGTTTTTCCTATATTTTCAAGGGGCATAAATATTATCCTTCTCTTTGCGAGGGAAGGGCGCTGGAAGAGCAGGGCGTTGAAATCGGAGATATTGCTGTCAGCCATGTCGATCAGCCCCATGGCGGCATAACGTCCGCCGGGCTGCGCTTCGATCACCAGGGAAAATCCATCGTTTACGCCACCGATTTTGGCGAGGTGACCCCGGAAATGCGGGCTTTATACCACAGCTGCGACCTGTTTGTCGTCGACGCCTTGCGCGACGAGCCGCATCCCACTCATGCGCATCTCGATATGACTTTGGCGCTTGTTGAGGACGTCAAGCCGGGTCTCAGTCTGTTGACGCATATGGACAAGTCGATGGACTATGCCCATCTTGTCAGCATATTGCCGGATCATGTCTGGCCAGCCTATGATGGCTATGTGAGAGAGGTCTGAACGGTGACAGAGGACCAGAATATCAATCTTGTGTTCGCGATCGGTGCGCTGGTGCTGGTTGCCGGCGTCCTGTTTTCGCGTCGCATTGGACTGGGCGAGATTATCCGTAACATATTGGCATGGCTCGCAATCTTTGCGCTGTTCATCGTCGGATTTTCCTATCAGCGTGAAATATTGGCGGTCTGGAGCCGGGTCACCGGAGAAATGACTGGAGCAAACGAACAGGCGGTGGTCGGGGATACGTTGCGGATCCGGCAATCGGCGGACGGCCATTTCTGGGTCGATGCAAAGGTTAACGCAGAGCCGGTGCGGTTTCTGATCGACAGTGGCGCGACCACTACGGCAATGACTTTGGCGACGGCGCGGAAAGCCGGCATCAATATCAGCGACAGTCCGTTTCCGGTTATCCTGAGCACCGCCAACGGATCCGTCCAGGCGCAGCGCGGAACCATTCAGTCGTTGCAGATCGGACCGATGCTGGCAAAGGATCTGCCGGTTGTTGTGGCGGAGGAATTTGGCGATTCCAATGTGATCGGGATGAATTTTTTGTCGAGTTTGCGAAGTTGGCGCGTGGAGGGTACGGAAATGGTGTTGGAACCGCCGGCTGGAGCCCCTCCGGGATGAGCTTTAATTTAACATAATATATATTATCAACCTTATCGACAGACCGGAACGGATGGCCCATTGATCGATCCCCTGCTAGAAATCATGCGGCTTTTGCGCGATCCAGACACCGGATGCGAATGGGACAAGGTGCAGACCTTCAAGACCATTGCGCCCTATACGATCGAGGAAGCCTATGAAGTTGCCGATGCCATAGAACGTGACGATATGGTGTCACTTCGCGATGAACTTGGCGATCTCCTGCTGCAGGTCGTGTTTCACAGTCAGATCGCGGCCGATCAGGGAAAGTTCGACTTTCAGGACGTTGTCACCGCGATTTGCGACAAGATGACCCGGCGGCATCCGCATATTTTTGGCGAAGCAGACGAAAGCCCCGGATGGGAACAGATCAAGGCGGGCGAACGCGAGCAGTCCGGCCAGTCGAGCGCGCTCGACGGTGTGGCGCTGGCCCTGCCCGCCCTGCTGCGCGCGCAGAAGATTCAGAAGCGGGCGTCCCGTGTGGGGTTTGACTGGCCGGACAAGGCACCGGTCAAGGAAAAGCTGCTTGAGGAGCTGGACGAAGTCGAGGCGGCCAGCAGCGACGAGCAAGTCCACGAGGAAATCGGCGACCTGCTCTTTTCCGCCGTCAATCTGGCCCGGCATTACAAGGTCGATGCGGAACGCGCGCTCGCTGACGCGACAGCGAAATTTACCAAAAGATTCAGTCTAGTCGAAGCCAGCCTTGATAAAGACATGCAGGAAATGTCGATCGAAGAGCTGGAAGCAGAATGGCAGAAGGCCAAGACCAGCTTGGCGACCGGCTGAGCGCTTAGTCCAGCGCGTCGTATCGGCCCCAGTTTCGCGGTGACATTTCCACCTCGAGCACGAGTTCATCCGCCTGTTGCTCGCTGCTCAGCACCCGGCCATTTTCATGCAGCCAGGCCATTCGCTTGCCGTCGGACGCCGCAATGGTGATCTTTTCGCACTTATAGCCTTCGGACAAGGTTTTCGCGATCAGATTGACCAATATATCGACGCCCGCACCGGTTTCGGCCGAGATAGCGCAAACATTTTCCGGCAGCGGCGGCATGATCCGCGCATATTCCGGGTCGTCGGGATCAATCTTGTCGATCTTGTTCCAGGCCTCGATCACGGGAGGCCCCTCTCCCGCTTCCTCGGAGACGCCGAGATCGGCCAAAATCTGACGGACGTCACGCGCCTGGGCGTCGGTCGCCTCGTGCGAAATGTCGCGAACATGAACGATGATGTCGGCGGCTGTCACCTCTTCCAGCGTAGCGCGGAAGGCCGCGACCAGTTGCGTCGGCAGATCGGATACGAAGCCCACCGTGTCCGACAGGATCGCCTTGTCATAGCCGGGCAGGGAAAATTCGCGCATCGTCGGATCCAGCGTGGCAAACAGCAGGTCCTCGGCAAAGACATCGGCTCCGGTCAGCCGGTTGAACAGGGTCGATTTGCCGGCATTGGTATAGCCAACCAGCGCGATCACCGGCCAGGGCGCGCGCTGGCGCCGGTCGCGATGCAGCGCGCGGGTCTTGCGCAAATGGGCCAGATCCTTGCGCAATTTCGCCATCCGGTCGCGGATCATCCGGCGATCGGATTCGATCTGGGTTTCGCCCGGCCCCCCGAGAAAACCGAAGCCGCCGCGCTGCCGCTCCAAGTGGGTCCAGCTGCGCACCAGACGACCTGCCTGATAGTCAAGATGAGCGAGTTCAACCTGGAGACGCCCCTCTGCGGTGGCGGCCCTGGCACCGAATATCTCCAGAATCAGGCCGGTTCTGTCGATAACCTTGACGTCCAGCTTCTCTTCCAGATTGCGCTGCTGGATCGCACTCAGACTGCCATCGACAATCAATATGGTAGCGGACTGCTCCGCCATCATCTTGCCGATCTGGTCGACCTGGCCCGATCCGAACAGCGTTGCCGGTTTGGGCTTGCGAACCGAGAAATAAACCGTATCGGTGGCGACCAGACCAATGGCACGAGCGAGACCGGCCGCTTCGGCCAGCCGATGCTCGAGCGCAGCCTGGCTCAAGGACACCATATCCGGATGAGCGATCAGCGCCCGACCGCTTTTGCTGTCGAGACTTTCCTTCTCAAATGGGATCAATGCGCACCATCGTCGGCATTGTTATAATCGGCCAGATTGAGCGGTCCGCCCGGCTGCACGGTCGATATCGCATGTTTGTACACGAGCTGTGACAACCCTTCGCGTTCCAGCAATATGCAAAACAGGTCATAGGCAGCGACCTCGCCCTGCAACATCACGCCGTTGACGAGAAACATGGTTACCGGATCGTTGCTGTCGCGAACGGCGGTAAGAAATACCTCCTGCAGGACCCCTGCCCTTGCCTTCGCCTTGGCCATCATCTCGGTAAAAGGCTCGGTGTCGAGCGCCTCTGACGGCATGATCGTCGAAATGGCATGTTTGTAGACCAGCTGCGACTGACCGTCGCGGCGAAGCAGGACGGAAAAATTGTCGAACCAGGTGACAATGCCCTGAAGCTTGACACCCTTGACCAGAAACATCGTCACGGGGGTTTTCGATTTCCGGAGGGAATTCAGGAATAAATCCTGCAAATTGTTTGATTTATCGGTCATATTTGACTCCTATTATTGGCTGTCTTTGCGACGGCATGATATTATTTCTGCGCTTACGCCTTGTGCCACCCGGGGGGCTGCCATCGCATATATGGGATTTGAGCCGTTACGACAACCGATAACCATGGCAGTCAGTCAACGTCCTGTTTCTTTCGCGAGGCGAGACCCAGAATCTTCAATTTGCGGTGCAAGGCGGAACGTTCCATGCCGATGAAATTGGCGGTCTTGGAAATATTCCCGGAAAAACGCCGGATCTGGACCTTCAGATATTCCCGTTCGAAGCTCTCCCGCGCCTCGCGCAGCGGCGAGCCCATCAGCGACGCGACGCCTTGGTCGATATCATCGTCATTGCCGAGCACCTCCGGCGGCAGCATTTCAACCTCGATCCTGGCGAAATTGTCCTTTGGTGCCAGAATGATCGTGCGTTCGACCACGTTGCGCAACTGACGGACGTTGCCCGGCCAGTCACAGGCCTGCAGCGCGGCCATCGCCTCATCCGATATTTCGGGAGGCTGCAACCGTTGTTCGGCGGCAAAGCGCGCGGCATAATGTTCAACCAGCACCGGAATATCCTCGCGTCGCTGGTTCAGAGGCGGCAACACGACCGGAACGACATTGAGACGGTAGAACAGATCTTCCCGGAACCTTTTTTCGCGAATCTCGACTTCGAGATCGCGCGATGTCGCCGATACAACGCGGACATCCACGCTGACTTTCTGGGAACCTCCAAGCCGGTTGAAACTCTGTTCGGTCAGGACCCGCAAAATCTTGCCCTGCGTGTCGAGCGGCATGTCGGCGACCTCATCGATGAAAAGGGTGCCGCCGTGCGCCTCTTCCATCAGCCCGGTTTTTTCGATCTTGCCGTTGCGCTCGGTACCGAACAGCTCTTCCTCGACGCTTTCAGGCGACAGGCGCGCTGCGCTGATCGTGACGAAGGCCGCATTCGAACGCGAACTCCAGTTGTGCATCAGGCGCGCGGCGACCTCCTTGCCGACCCCGGCGGGACCGGAGATCAGCAGGCGACTGCCGGTGCCGGCAACGCGCTTCAAGGTCGCTCGCACGTTGTTGACCGCCGCCGAATTGCCGGTCAGCTCGTCCGCGAAGCCAACCCGCGCTTTCAATATTTCATTTTCCCGGCGCAGCCGCTCGGTTTCCGTTGCCCTGGCGACCAGATGCAGCAGATGTTCCGCTTCAAACGGTTTCTCGATAAAATCGACAGCGCCCTGCGAAATAGCAGCGACCGCCGTGTCGATATTGCCATGGCCGGAGATCACGATGATCGGCATCTTGGCATCAAGCTGCTTCAGTTCGGACAACAGTTCCAGGCCGTCGAGACGCGAGCCTCGCAGCCAGACATCCAGCAGGACCAGGGAGGGACGCCGTTCGTTGACGGCGGCAATGGTCTCGTCACTGTTGGCCGCCACCCGGGTGGTATATCCCTCGTCCTCCAAAACACCGGATATCAGATCCCGAATGTCGGGTTCGTCATCTACAACCAGAATATCTAACGCCATGTGGGTCCTCTAACTCTCATTTATCCATTGCTGCCATTTGTTCGGCACTGTCGTCGGAATCGGATGGCGCACTGATCGCACTGTCGTGCGACAGCCGCGCCAATTTGGAGGGGTTGAGCCGGATCGTCACCCGCGTGCCGCCGCCGGGTGCGTCGCTGAATTTCATCTCGCCGAAATGTTCCTCGATGATCTTCTTGACGATGGCGAGGCCCAGCCCGGTGCCACTGGCCCGGGTGGTCATATAGGGCTCGACAATCCGGTCCCGCTCGATCGGCAGACCTATGCCATTGTCGGTCAGCTCGATGATGACAAGCTGGTTCTCCGAGTGAATGGCCAGATTTATCTCGCCATCAGCAACGTGAAAATCGGGACTGGTTTCCGCTTTTTGCTGAATGGCTTCTGCCGCATTCTTGATGATATTGGTGAATGCCTGCCCGAGTTGCCGCCGATCACAGACCAGAGTGACCGGCTGCTCGTCCGCCATAAAATTGAAGCTGATATCCGGCCATGCCACATCCTGCATGAACAGGGCCTGTTTCAGGATATCGTCGAGATTTTCGCGACGGAAAACGGGCTTGGGCATTCTGGCGAAAGACGAAAATTCATCGACAATATTTCTCAGATCGCCCACCTGCCGGACAATCGTTCCGGTAAGATTTTCGAACACATCGAGATCCACCGTCAGCTTGCGTCCAAACCGGCGTTGCAGCCGCTCTGCTGCCAGCTGAATCGGGGTCAGCGGATTTTTGATTTCATGGGCGATGCGGCGAGCGACATCGGACCATGCCGCACGCCGCTGGTCGAGCAATTGCTGGGTTATGTCTTCAAAGGTGATGACATGGCCGCTGGGTCCTCCGCCGACTATCTTTACCGCCAGTGTCCGCATGTCCGCATCGGAGGCAAATTCGATGATGCTGTTTTCAACGCCTTCGGCAATCAGCTCGGCAAATTGCGGAGCGGCCTGGGCAATGTCGGCATCGAGCAGGTCATCGATCGGTTTCGAGAGCAGCGACTGGGCCTGGGAATTGACCAGCTTGATCTCGCCTTTTTCGTCCAGACTGATGATACCCGCAGTAACCGATTCCAGCACCGCCTCGATAAAGGCGCGGCGGCTGCCCAATTGCTCGTTCGCGGTCATCAGGGCCGTGGTCTGCGTTTCCAGCCGCTCCGTCATCCGGTTGAAGGCCCGCCCCAGCGTGCTGATCTCGTCATTTTCGAACGTCGTCGGGACGCGCGTTGCCAGATCTCCTTCGGTAACCCGCTTCGCCGCGTGCACCAGATCGCTGACCGGCTTGACCAGCCGGTCTGCGACCAGCAGCGCAATCCACAAGACCAGACCGACAATGAGCAGGGAGATGACGAACAGCGCGATATTGAACTGCAGCTGCAGGCCTCTCGACCGCGAGAAAAGCTCTTCATAATCCGCCAGCACGGACTGTGCCCGCTCCCACTGGCTCAGCGCCAGCATATCGGAATCGCGGGCAGCGTAGAGGAATATGCGCGAGTTCAGATCAAGCGCGGTCACCGCCTCGATCTTGTTGGGCCTTGCCGTGACGACATAGCTCTGCCCCTGCTGGAGCTGTTTCATCACCGCTTCGGTTATCTTGGGTCCCTGGTCATTGTCGTCGGGATCGACCGCCGCTGCTGTTCTGGCGACGCCATCCGACCCGATTTCGATAATTGCCGATTCGTTCAGCTTGCGCGACAGCACCTGAAAGACATAACCCTCTGCAAATTCCGGACTTTCCAGATCGGCCTGCTGCAGATAGTTGCGCAGGTCATTGGCCATGGTGATCGTCTCTTCACCGACCTCCCGCTGGTTCTGCTCATAATAGCCGCGGGCCAGGTCATTGGCATTTTCCAGCATGCCTCTGGCCCGGTCGGAGAACCAGAATTCCACACCATATTGAAAAAGCAGCGACGCGAAAATGACCACGAGCAGCATCGGGATGCTGGCCACCAGCGAGAACAGGGCGACCAGACGAACGTGCAGCCGGCCCTTGCTGCCGATGGCAGACCGGGCGGCCCTGCCCTTCGCGATCCGGCGGCCAAAGAGCACCAGCAGGGTCATCGCCGGGATCAGGTTGGCGACCAGCAGCGCGGCAGTCAGCGGCGGGGAAATGAAATCGGTCTGCTCGGACTGGCCGCTGAGAATATAATAGCTGCCGATCATGATCGCGCCGAACAGCACGATAACGATCCACTCGACACGCCGCATGACGGTCTCTTTTTCGGCCATCAGCGCAAGCCGGCGCAGCCAGTTGGGCACACGTTTTTCGGAGCGTTGTTGAAAAACCGTCATTGTGTTTTCAATACAACAGTTTCGTTGCTGGAAAAGCACTTATATTGCAAATATATCACGGTTCGGCGAATCTCACCGTCGGTTCATCGCGATCTGCTATTTGGACCGGGTCGGATCAATCTGATATTCGTTGAGTTTCTTGCGCAACGTGTTGCGATTGATCCCGAGAATTTTTGCCGCCTTGATCTGGTTGCCATGGGCCTGGTGCATCATCTCGATCAGCAGGGGTTTTTCAAATTTTTCCAGGGCCTGGGCGTAGAGATTTTCCCTCTCCGGCGCGGCCATCAGGTCGAGCACGATCGACTTGATATGGCCTTCAAACTCCATATTGGCGGATTCGACCCGGTCGTCGCCGCGCTCGGCCGCCAGAATCTGGCGGATCGCGTCCTCGGACAGCGTGTCTTCCCGGCCGGTCACGACCAGCCGGTAGATGACATTCTTGAGCTCCCGGACATTGCCGCGCCAGTAATTGTGACAGAGAAGATTCATCCCCTCCTGCGAGATCTGCTTCTGGGGCAGTCCTTCGGTCACAGCGAGCTTGAGGAAATGGCTGGTCAGCGCCGGTATGTCGCTGGCGCGTTCGCGCAGCGGGGGCAATTCGATCGGCACCACGTTGATCCGGTAATAGAGATCCTCGCGAAACTTGCCCTGCTCGATCAGTTCGAGGAAATCATGATTGGTCGCGGCGATGATCCGGACGTCGAGCTTGACCACGCCCTTGCCACCAACCCGGTTGATTTCGCCGGCCTGAAGCGCACGCAGCAGGCGGGTCTGGGCGTGCATCGGCATGTCGCCAATCTCGTCGAGAAACAGGGTGCCGCCCTGGGCCTGCTCGAACTTGCCCGAGGCGCTGGCAACGGCACCCGTGAATGCCCCCTTTTCATGGCCGAACAGTTCCGCCTCGATCAGTTCCGAGGGGATCGCCGCCATATTGACCGCGATGAACGGGCCGTTTTTCCGGTGCCCGAGACTGTGGATGGCCTCGGCGACCAGTTCCTTGCCGGTGCCGGATTCGCCCAGGACCAGCACCGACAGGTCATTTTTGAGCAGGCGGGCGATCATCCGGTAGACATCCTGCATCGCCGGGCTGCGGCCGACCAGCGGCAGGCTTTCCTCGTCCATCGGGGGTTCGGCCGGCTGGACATTCTTGGGTTTCAGGGCCTGGCCGACGACCTTGACCAGTTCGTCGAGATCGAAGGGCTTCGGCAGATATTCAAAGGCGCCGGTTTCCGAAGCGCGCACGGCGGTATTCAGGGTGTTCTGGGCGGAAATGATGATGATCGGGATGTCGGGGTGAGTCGCCTTGACCCTGTCGAGGGAGGAAATGCCGTCGCCCTCGCCCTCCCCCAGCCCGACGTCGGTGAGCAGCAGATCATAGCGGCTGCTCGCCATCAGCGCGTCGCGTTCGGCGATCGACTTGCAATTCTCGACTTCATAGCCTTCGGCCCGCAGCGCGGTTATGATGACGTGGCTGACCGAGAGATCGTCTTCCACCAGGATGATTTTTTCATGGGCCATGGCTTGTCCTGCGCTCAGATTTTCGGGGCGACGGGAAGAAACAGGGTGAACCTGCTCATCTCGTAGTGATTTTGACGGTCGTAGCGGATGCGTCCGTTCATATCGCGCATCAGCTTCTTGACCAGGGCGAGGCCAAGCCCCTGCCCCTCTTTCTTGGTCGAGACGAAGGGGGAGAAGATTTCCCGCTCCAGCTCCGGCGGAACGCCCGGTCCATTGTCGCAGACCATGATCTGGATCGGCAGGCGGACGGCGCTGTTTTCGCCCTGGGCGGAGAGCGAGGCGCCGAAGCTGTAGCGGGTGATGATGCGGATTTCCGGGGCGGGCAGATGTTTGGTGGCGTCGACGGCATTGGCCAGCAGATTGGTCAGCACCTGCATCATCGCGTCCGGGTCAACCAGCGCGTCCGGCAGAGAGGGATCGAACTTGTCGCGGATCTTCACCACTTGCCCGGTGGCGGCCTCGGTCGAGCGGCGGGCGCGGTCGATCAGGCTGTGGATATTGACCGCCCTGGTCTGGGCTGGCTGATTGGAGGACAGGGTCTGCATCCGGTTGAGCAGATTGACCACCCGCTCGACCTCGGCGGTGATCATCTGGGTCAGCGGCTTCTGCGATTCATCCAGTTGCCGGTCGAGCAGCTGAGCGGCGCCGCGGATCGCCGCCAGCGGGTTCTTGATCTCGTGGCTGAGGATGTCGGGCGCGCGGATCGCGAGATTGGACGGGTCGCTGTTCTCGCTTTCGAGAATCGGACCGTCCTGCGGCATTGGCGACAGCGAGATCAGGCGCCAGTCGGAATCGGATGACAGGGGATGAATATCAAAGTCGACAATGCCGAGCCGGCGATCATCGCTCGATATCATGACGCCGCGGGCGGTCAGGCTGATTTCCGGTTCGGTCAGGGCCGCATCCAGTCGCGCGTCGGAAAAATGCAGGACCTGATCAACCCGGCGCCCGACAAGATGTTTGGCGCTGGTCCCGAACAGCGCTTCACCGGCGGGATTGACCCGGGAGATCAGATGGTTCGTGTCGACAATAATCAGAGCGTGGCTGAGCGCAGCCAAAATCTGATCGGCCGGAGGACAGCCGTCCATCAAGCCGCCGCTTTGTTCAGCCAGGGCGTATAGAATTCCTCCAGCATCTCCAGCACGATGCGGGGATCCGACTCGCTGTTGGCGCGGTTGCGGAACTCGGCCGAGCCGGTCAGTCCCTTGGTATACCAGCCGACATGCTTGCGCGCGACCTTGACCCCGACATCCTCGCCATAGAGCGTCATCATGTCGCGGTAATGTTCATTGAGAACAGCATATTGCGTGGCGATGTCGGGATCGGGCAGCCACTCGCCGGTCTTGAACCAGTGCATGAACTGACCGAGCAGCCAGGGCTTGCCATAGGCGCCGCGACCGATCATGACGCCGTCGGCCCCGCTCTGTTCCAGCGCCGCTTGCCCGTCCTCGAGCGTGCAGATGTCGCCATTGACGATTACCGGCACCGAAACCGCCTGCTTGACCTTGCTGACAAAGGACCAGTCAGCGCTGTCGCGGTACATCTGGCAGCGGGTGCGGCCGTGCACGACGATCATCTTGGCACCGAGATCTTCCGCGATATGGGCCAGTTCGGGAGCGTTCAGGCTCTGATGGTCCCAGCCCATGCGCATCTTTACCGTGACCGGCACCTTGACCGCCTCGACGGTCGCCTTGATCAGCGAGGCGGCGAGCGGCAGATCGCGCATCAGCGCCGAACCGGCATCGCCGTTAACGACCTTCTTGACCGGGCAGCCCATATTGATGTCGATGATCTGCGCGCCGCGGTCCTCGTTGAGCCTGGCCGCCTCTGCCATGGTCACCGGATCGCAGCCGGCCAGCTGCATCGATACCGGCTCTTCGGTCGGATCCCAGGCACATTTCTGCAGCGACTGGCGGGTTTCCCGGATCATCGCCTGGCTGGCGATCATTTCGGTGACATTGAGCCCGGAGCCGAACCTCCGCACCAGTTTGCGGAACGGCAAGTCGGTGACACCGGTCATCGGCGCCAGAATGACGGGGCTCTCGATTTTCAGATCGCCGATAAAAATGGGGTCTAGTTTCATATGCGCTGCCTAAATTTTAAGCAGCCTCTATCGGCAAATCAATTTCGAGGCAAGAATTGCTTCATATCCATTCTGAGCGTAAATCGCCGCCTATGAACCCGCCTATGAACAAAGCCACCCATCCTTCGGAACAAAACCATGCGCTGATCCTGGCTGCCGGCGTCGGTGCACGGGCCGGTCTGGAAAGGCCCAAGCAGTTTGAACCGATCGGCGGAAAGCCGATGGTACGGCATAGCGTCGAGCGCTTTTTGTCCCACCCCGGCATCGACCATATCTGGGTCGTGATCGCAGAGGGACAGGAGCAGCAGATGGCAGCGGCCCTTGCCCCGCTTTCCGGCTATGAACTGGTCGTCGGAGGCGCGACGCGCCAGCAGTCGGTGTACCGCGGACTGATGGCTATCCAGCAGGCCGGTGGCGCCAGAAACATTCTGATTCATGACGCCGCCCGGCCCTTTGTGTCTCATGACGTCATCGACCGGCTGCTGAAGCAGCTGGAACGGGCACCGGCCGCCGTTCCGCTGCTGTCCTGTGTCGATACGATGGTGCACGTCGAGGGCGACCAGCTGGCAGAAACCGTTGACCGGAACAGCCTGTGGCGCGTGCAGACCCCGCAAGCGTTCGATTTTGCAAAGCTGCTGGCGGCGCATGGTGATTTCCCGGCAGACAGGGACGCGACGGACGATGCCCAGATATTCCGGGCGGCCGGCCATGTCGTGGCGGTGGTGGACGGCGACGAAGCCTTGAAAAAATACACGATGCCCGCCGATTTCGGCGTGAAAGGAATTGGGGATATGCGCCAGATACGCACAGGCATGGGCTATGATGTACATCGCCTCGCTCGGGGTGAAGAGCTTTGGCTGGGCGGGATCAAGATTGACCATGACAAAGGCCTTTCGGGGCACAGCGATGCCGATGTCCTGCTGCATGCGCTGACCGACGCTTTGCTCGGCACGATCGCCGCCGGTGATATTGGCGATCATTTCCCGCCCAGCGATCCGCAGTGGCGCGGAGCGGATTCGTCCCGATTTGTCGAACATGCCGTTTCGCTCATCGCGGAGAAAGGTGGCGTCATCCATAATGTTGATATAACCATCATCTGCGAAGCCCCCAAAATCAAACCGCATCGCGAGACTATGCGCCGCAATATCGCCGCCATATTGGCGGTCGATCTCGACCAGGTGAGCCTCAAGGCCACCACCACCGAGCGGCTGGGGTTTGCCGGGCGTGAAGAAGGTATTGCCGCGCAGGCGATTGCCACCATTTCTCTGGAGAACAACCAATGAACGCCAAATTTGCCATGGCGCTGGCCATGCTCGGTCTGGGGCAGTGCGCCGTAGCCCAGGCCGCCGAGCCGACACGATGCCTCAGCGTTACACAGGCGCAGGCGCTGGTCACCTATCTGCTGCCCAAGGCGGTCGATGCCAGTCGGCAGAAATGTTCTGCGAGCCTGCCGGCGACATCACCGCTGATGGTTCCAAATTCTGAACGGCTCGCCAAATATCGATCGGCATCGGAAACATCCTGGCCACAGGCGAAAAATGCGGTGAAGCTGCTGGCCGGGGCCAATTTCCCGACCGAAATGGAGGATTCGCTGTTGCGACCGGTTGCCGATGCCTTGTTCACGCAGCTGATCGGGCAGGAAATCAAGCCAAAGGATTGTGCGTTGATCGACAAGATTTACGGCGATCTCGCGCCAATGCCGTCCGCCAATCTGGCAAGCCTGGCTGTCACCATCGTCCAGGCGACGGCAAAGGAAGATAAGGCACAGACCATTCCTATTTGCAAAATACCGGCATGATGCGCTAACCGCACGTCTATGGAAAATCTCCTACCCAGCGAAATTGTCGAACTGGCGACGAAGGTCGTCGAACAGAATCGCGCTGCAGGGCGACAGATCAGCGTAGCCGAAAGCTGTACCGGGGGGCTGGTTGCGGCCGCGCTTACCGAAGTGCCGGGGAGCAGCGATGTGTTCGATTGCGGCTTCACCACCTATTCCAACGGCGCCAAGCAGAATATGCTCGGGGTCAGCGGCGATCTGCTGGAAACCTTCGGGGCGGTATCGATCGCCGTTGCCTGGGAAATGGCCCAGGGCGCGCTGGCGGCGTCTGGCTGCGACGTGGCGGTTGCGATTACCGGCGTGGCCGGACCGGGCGGCGGCTCGGAGAAAAAGCCGGTTGGTACCGTGGTGTTCGCCAAGGCCGAAAAAGGCAAAAGTGTCGAGGAAGTGGTGGCAGACCGCAAGAATTTCGGCGAGGAGAAATCCCGCGCCGATATCCGTTTTCAGGCGGTACTGGTGGCGCTGGAACTGCTGTTGCCCGAAGACAGCGCGTAATTTTTTCCGTAGATTTCGCCAGCCCGATCGACAAAGGCGCTGGTCATCTTGTGCAGCGCCTTGGCAAACATCTGCCCCGCCAGTTTCTCGAACATCCGGTTCTTGAACGTGAATTCGACATAGAAATCGACGTGACAGCCGCCGCCGTCCCTGCTTCGAAAGCGCCATTCGTTGTGCAGCTGTTTCAGCGGCCCGTCGAGATAGTCGACATCGATCGACTGATTGTGGACCTTGATCACCCGTGACGAGAATTGCTCCCTAAGGCCCTTGAAACCGACGAGAACGTCGGCGAGCATTTCGGTTTCGCTGTCCGAGCGGATGCGCGTTCCAACGACCCAGGGCAGAAATTCCTGATAGCGTCCGACATCGGCGACCAGCGCGAACATTTGCGCCGCGCTATAGGGCAGATCGCGGGTTTCCCTATGAACCGGCATGCAGGGCACCCGAGCGCGCCAGTTTCTCCTCGCGCGCCTGCTGCATCTTGGCAAAATCCTCGCCGGCATGATAGCTCGACCGGGTCAGCGGGCTGGATGCCACCAGCAGGAAGCCCTTGGCCCGGGCGACCGAGGCATAAGCGTCAAAGGCCTGCGGCTTGACGAATTCGCTGACCTTCACATGCTTTGTGGTCGGCTGCAAATATTGTCCCATGGTCAGGAAATCGATGTCGGCGCTGCGCATATCATCCATGACCTGGTGAACCTCGAGCCGCTGCTCGCTGAGTCCGAGCATGATACCGGACTTGGTGAAGATCGACGGGTCGAGCCGCTTGACCTGCTCGAGCAGGCGCAGCGAAGCATAATAACGGGCACCGGGCCGGATCGTCGGATAGAGCCGCGGCACCGTTTCCAGATTGTGATTATAGACATCCGGACGCGCCGCCACGATCGCCTCGACCGCCGCTTCGGTCTTGTTGCGGAAATCCGGGGTCAATATCTCGATCGTCGTTTTCGGAGTCGTGCGGCGCAAGGCCTCGATCACCTTGACGAACTGGCTGGCGCCGCCGTCGGCCAGATCATCGCGGTCGACCGAGGTGATGACGATATGTTCCAGCCCCAGCTTGGCGGCCGCATCGGCGGTATGCTGGGGTTCCAGCGCATCAACCGGCATCGGCATGCCGGTCTTGACGTTGCAGAAGGCGCAGGCCCGTGTGCAGACATCGCCGAGAATCATCACCGTGGCATGTTTCTTGGTCCAGCATTCGCCTATGTTGGGACAGGCGGCTTCCTCGCACACCGTGTTCAGCTTGTGCTCCCGCATCAGGGCGCGGGTTTTCTCGAATTCGCTGCCCATGGGCGCCTTGACGCGAATCCAGTCGGGCTTGCGCTGGCGCTGCGGGGGGCTGTCGGGCGACGTGATTTTGGTGATTTCGTTCATTTCTATCAAATAGGGAAAGAAAACCGCTCTTGCCACCCCCAAAACCAGTGATATGGACCAAAACATGACAAAATTCTCCGACCTGCTCGACGGCTATCGCCGTTTCCGTTCCTCGCAATGGCACGCCCAGCGGGAACGCTGGGACGAACTCAAGGAGGGCCAGAGCCCGAAGGTGATGATCATCGCCTGCAGCGACAGCCGCGTCGATCCGACCCAGATATTCGATACCAACCCTGGCGAGACGTTCATTGTCCGCAATGTCGCGGCGCTGGTGCCGCCATTCGAGACGACCCCCGGCCAGCATGGCGTATCGGCGGCGCTGGAATTTGCGGTGCAGTTTCTGAAGGTGGATGAAGTCGTGGTCATGGGTCACGGCAGCTGCGGCGGCTGTCAGGCGGCGCTGTCCGAGCAGATGAAGGACATGCCGCACGGCAAGGGCGGCTTTATCGCCGACTGGATCACCCTGCTCGACGAGGCCCGGGCGAAGGTGGCGCACGACCATGGCGATCTGAGCGGACCGGAGGCGCAGCTGGCAATGGAGCATGAGGGCGTTCGCACCAGCCTGGCCAATCTGCGGACCTTTCCCTGCATCCAGGAGAAGGAAGCGAACGGCTCGATACGCCTGATCGGGGCCTGGTTCGCGATCGCCGAGGGCCGGCTACACGTGCTGGACCAGGACAGCGATAAATTTTCGGTCGTGGAGTGACCGAGGACAAGGAAGAACCTTTTCTCAATGATCTGAGCCTTTCTCTTGAGGAGGCATGGAAGATTCTGCGCGAAGGCGCGAGCGATCGCCATTCGCCGCTGCATACCCCCGCGGTGGCAACGGTGACCGGCACCGGCTCTCCAAGCCAGCGGATCATGGTGCTGCGCGCGGTCGACCAGCAGAACCGCCGGCTGCGGTTCAACAGCGATGCCCGCGGGACGAAGATCGCCGAGATTGACCGGCAGGCGGGCGTTTCGATGCTCGGCTATCATCCCGGCGCCAAGGTGCAGCTGCGCCTGTCCGGGAAGGCCGTCGTCCGGCGGACAGGACCAGAAGTGGATGCGGCATGGGAGCAGGCCTCGCTCTACGGCCAGCGCTGCTATCTAGCCGAACCCGGCCCCGGCAGCCCGGTGGATGCGCCAACCTCCGGCCTTGATCCGGCGATGGAAGGCGTGAAGCCGACGCCGGAACAGGTCGCTCCCGCTCGCGCCCATTTTGCCATCCTGCAGGTCGCAGTGGAGCGAATCGAATGGCTCTATCTTGCCCATCGCGGCCATCGGCGGGCGCTGTTTGAATGGAATGCGGGCGCGGGCCAGTGGGATGGTCGCTGGCTGGTGCCCTGAGCCTGTCATCCGGAACCCTGCCTGACGGGCCCTTTTTCCTCTTGAATGCCCTCCCCGGTCAGTCCATCTACGCGCGATGAACCAGAATAATGACAATATCGCCCTGCTGATCGATTCCGACAATGCCAGCCACAACGGGATCGACCCGGTGCTGACCGCACTGGCGGAACTCGGCACCGTCAATATCCGCCGCGCCTATGGCAACTGGCGCAAGCAGTCGCTCAAGGGCTGGGTCGATATCCTGCACAAATATGGCATCGAGCCGCAGCAGCAGTTCGACCTGACCAAGGGCAAGAATGCCACCGACATGAAGATGACGATTGACGCCATGGACCTGCTGTTCCGCGGCAATGTCGGCGGTTTTGGGATCATGTCGAGCGACAGCGACTTCATGCCGCTGGCGATGCGGATCCGGCAGGAAGGGTTGCCGGTCTACGGTTTTGGCAGCGCCAAGACGCCGGAGGGATTTCGCCAGGCGTGCAGCCGCTTTATCGACGTCGATGCACTGATCAAGGCCGACAAGCGTAACCGCGGCGGCGGCAAGAGTGACGTCAAGACGGCAGCCAAGCCCGACAGCCCAACCAGCAGCAGCACGAATGGCGACAGCAGCGGCAAGGTTGACGACGAACTGCTCAACCTGCTGATCGACGCCTATCAGGCAAGCAAGCGCGACGCCGAGGGCTATGCCAGTCTCAGCGAAGTGGGCAAGATTGCCGGCAACCGCTCGAGCTTTGATGTGCGCAACTATGGCTTCTCCCGCCTGTCGGAAATGTTCGAGAGCGTGCCCAATTTTCAGACCAAGCGCGATGATCACGGCCATCTGTTTGTGAAACGGTTGCGGTGAGCTGCTTCTTCTCCCGTGAGGGAGAAGGACGGGAAGGCTTATGAGCGAAGCGAATTAGCCGCCCTTGGATGAGGGTGTTCTGCAATCTGAAGCGCAGAACACCCTCATCCAGCTACGACTAGGCAGCAAGCTGCCAAGTCTTCGCATCCTTCTCCCTCACGGGAGAAGGATTATCCCCTCTCCTCACCCCGAAAAACGCAAAACGTGACTCGCGGGTCAAAATCGTTATGTAGACCGGATGCAGACCGGAACCCTTATTTCACTCGCCCTCTATTTCATCCTCATGCTGGCGATCGGCTTTTACGCCTGGCGCAAGTCCACCGACAGCAGCGAAGGCTATCTGCTCGGCGGCCGCAATCTCCATCCGGCGGTGGCAGCCTTGTCGGCGGGGGCGTCCGATATGTCGGGCTGGCTGCTGCTCGGCCTGCCCGGGGCGCTCTATGCGGCGGGCCTGGTCGAGGTGTGGATCGGGATCGGGCTGTTCTTCGGTGCGCTGGTCAACTGGATCGTGGTCGCGCCAAGGCTGCGCGAGCAGACCGAGCGGATGGGCAATGCGCTGACCATTCCGGAATTTCTCGCCAACCGCTTCCCCGACAAGGCGCTGGCGCTCAGGGTGACCTCGGCGATCATCATCGTCCTGTTTTTTGCGGTCTATACGGCCGCGGGACTGGTCGGTGGCGGCAAATTGTTCGAGACCAGCTTTGCCGGATTTTTCGGCAACACCGGCATGACCGACTATATGCTCGGCATCTGGATGACCGCCGGCGTGGTGCTGGCCTATACGATGGTTGGCGGCTTTCTCGCCGTCAGCCTGACCGATTTTGTCCAGGGCTGCATCATGGTGGTGGCGCTGGTGCTGATGCCGATCGTGGTGCTGACCGATGACGGCGGGGTGAGCGCGGTGACCGCGACGCTGGCCGGGGTCGATCCCGAATTTCTCAGCCTGACCGCAGGCCTGTCCTTCATCGGCTTTCTGTCCGCGATTACCTGGGGGCTCGGCTATTTTGGCCAGCCGCATATCATCGTCCGGTTCATGGCGATCCGCTCGGTGCCGCAGGTCGCGACGGCGCGCAATATCGGCATGAGCTGGATGGGCGTGGCGCTGATCGGCGCGATCGGCGTCGGCATCACCGGCCGCGCTTTTGTCGAGCGCAACGGGATGGTGCTGGAGGATCCGGAGACGATCTTCATCCTGCTCGCCAACGCGCTGTTCCACCCGCTGATCACAGGCTTCCTGCTGGCGGCGCTGCTGGCGGCGATCATGAGCACGATCAGCTCGCAATTGCTGGTATCGTCCAGTTCGCTGACCGAGGATTTCTACCGCCTGTTCCTGCGCAAAAATGCCAGCGAGCGGGAAACGGTCAATGTCGGGCGGATCGCGGTGGCGCTGGTCGCGCTGGTGGCGATCTTCATTGCCCGCGATCCGGACAGCAAGGTGCTGGGACTGGTCAGCAATGCCTGGGCCGGCTTTGGCGCCGCCTTCGGGCCGCTGATCCTGCTGTCGCTGACCTGGAGCCGGATGACCGGCACCGGCGCGGTGGCCGGACTGGTTACCGGGGCCGGCGTGGTGATCCTGTGGATTGCGATGGGCTGGAACGCCAGCTTCATGGGCGGGCCGGGTGTCTATGAGATCATTCCGGGCTTTGTCGCGGCGATGGCAGCGATTGTCGGAGTCAGCCTGATGGGCACGCCCCGTTCACAGACGGCGTAGCAGCAGGGCAGCCGGTGCGATCTAGTCCTCCGCGCTATCCTCGATCGCGTGCATGTCGGCATCGCTGAGGCCGAAATGATGGCCGACCTCGTGGATCACGACATGGTGGATCAGCTCCTCGAGCCCGACACCGGTCTGCGCCATTTCGGCGAGCAGCGGCCGGCGATAGAGGGTGATATTGTCCCCCTCCCCGCTCGGCTGTGACCATTGCGTTTTCTCCCCGACCGGTATGCCCTGGTAGAGGCCCGACAGCTGGTAGCGACTGGTCATGCCGAAATGATCCAGAATCTCCTGCGAAGGCCAGTCCTCGATCCGCAGCACGATATCGACCAGATGCCCGGCAAACGGAGGCGGGATGGTTTCAAACACGCGCCGGGCGATGGTTTCGAAATCGGTGATGGTGGGTGGATTGTTCATTCTGGTGATATAGGTATTGAGGTGCCGCGGAAAAGGGCAGTTTCGGCGATTGTAGAGCTCAGTCTGGCGGGCAACCTGTCAGGCTTGATACTGGCGGACATCTGTTACTGAAATGATTGAACTCTCCTTCTCCCGTGAGGGAGAAGGATGCGAAGACTTGGCAGCTTGCTGCCTAGTCGCAGCTGGATGAGGGTGTACTGCCCTTCCGAGGACAGAACGCCCTCATCCAACGCCGCCTAATCGCTAAAGCGATAAGGCTCTGTATCCTTCTCCCTCACGGGAGAAGGGAAAGAAGGGAGCGATCATGGGAGAGGGAAAGCTAACCAAAACTGCTCGCCGACTCCGCCGCGATATGACTGAGGCCGAACGCAAGCTCTGGGGCCGCCTGCGTAACCGGCAGGTTGAAAACACCAAATTTGCCAAACAATTCGCTATCGGCCCCTATGTCGCCGACTTCGCTGCAAGGAGCCTCGGTCTGGTGATCGAACTGGATGGCGGTCAGCATGGTGAGGCCAGAGATGCGGCGCGGACAAAGCTGATCGAGGAGCACGGATATCGGGTCATCCGGTTCTGGAACAATGATGTAATGAGCAATATCAAAGGCGTATTGGAAACAATCGTTGAGGAAATACACATCGCGCGAGGTAAATAGCCCCCTCTCCCGCGCGGGAGAGGGTTGCGAAGACTTGGCAGCTATGCTGCCTAGTCGCAGCTGGGTGAGGGTTTACTGCCGCCAGAGATGTGAACCCAACAACCGTCAGAACGCCCTCATCCAACGCCGCCTAATTCGCTACGCTTATAAGCCTCCATATCCTTCTCCCTCACGGGAGAAGGGTGGCAACTTATCGTGTCAATTTCTTGTACGCCACCCGAGTCGGCCGGTCCGCTGCATCGCCCAGTCTCCGGCGCTTGTCCTCTTCATAGGCCTCAAAGTTCCCCTCGAACCATTCCACATGGCTGTCGCCTTCGAACGCCAGGATATGCGTGGCAAGGCGATCGAGGAAGAAGCGGTCATGCGAGATGACCACGGCGCAGCCGGCGAAATTTTCGAGGGCATCTTCCAGCGCGCGCAGGGTTTCGACGTCGAGATCGTTGGTTGGCTCATCGAGCAGCAGCACATTGCCGCCCTCTTTCAGCATCTTGGCGAGATGGACGCGGTTGCGTTCGCCGCCGGAGAGCTGGCCGACCTTCTTCTGCTGGTCGACGCCCTTGAAGTTGAACGCGCCGACATAGGCGCGGGTCTGGACCTCATTCTTGCCGAAAGTGAAAAAGTCGTGGCCGCCGGAAATTTCTTCCCAGATATTCTTCGACGCATCGAGCGTGTCGCGGCTCTGGTCGACATAGCCGAGCTTGACCGTTTCGCCGAGCTCCAGCGTGCCGCTGTCCGGGGTTTCCTGGCCGGTGATGATCCGGAACAGGGTCGTTTTACCCGCACCGTTGGCGCCGATAATGCCGACGATGCCGCCCGGTGGCAGAGAGAATTCGAGATCCTCGAACAATAATTTGTCACCATAGGCCTTGGTCAGGCCCTTGGCCTCGATCACCTTGGAGCCGAGCCGTTCCGGCGTCTGGATCAGGATCTGCGCCTTGCCGACCACGCGGTTTTCCTGCGAGGCGACAAGATCGTCGAACGACTTGATACGCGCCTTGGACTTGGTCTGCCGCGCCTTGGGGCTCTGCCGCATCCACTGCAGCTCGTTCTCGATTGCCTTCTGGCGGCTCTTGTCCTCGCGCTCTTCCTGTTCCATCCGCTTCGCCTTGGCTTCCAGCCAGTTCGAATAATTGCCTTCGAACGGCAGGCCCTTGCCGCGGTCGATTTCGAGCACCCAGTTGACGACATTGTCGAGGAAATAGCGGTCATGGGTGACCAGAATGACATTGCCGGGATAGTCGATCAGGTGCTTTTCCAGCCAGGCGACGCTTTCGGCATCGAGATGGTTGGTCGGTTCGTCGAGCATCAGGATTTCCGGCTTGTCGAGCAGCAGCCGGCAGAGCGCGACGCGGCGCTTTTCACCACCGGAGAGATCGGTCACCGGACTGTCGCCCGGCGGGCAGCGAAGCGCCTCCATTGCGATTTCCAGCTGGTTGTCGAGCGTCCAGCCATCGACCGCATCGATTTTTTCCTGCAACTCGCCCATTTCTTCCATCAGCGCGTCGAAATCCACGTCTTCCGGCGGATCGCCCATGATATTGGAGATTTCGTTGAAGCGCGCGACCAGATCGGCGACCTCGCGGACCCCGTCCATGACATTTTCCTTGACCGTCTTGCTCTCGTCGAGCTCGGGTTCCTGTGCCAGATAGCCGACGCGAATGCCCTCGCCTGCCCACGCCTCGCCCTGATATTCCTCGTCCTGGCCGGCCATGATCTTCATCAATGTCGATTTACCGGCGCCGTTCTTGCCGATGATGGCGATCTTCGTGCCGGGTAGAAACTGCAGGTGGATATTGTCGAGCACCGGCTTGGGGGCTCCGGGGAAGGTCTTGGTCAGACCCTTCATGACATAGCTATATTGGACGGCCATTGTATATTCTCTCTTGATTCCTGCCGTTAGCACCAAAGCTGTCGAAGGGCGCTTAACCAGCAGCAAGCTTCGACAAGCGCAGCATTAACGGAAAATGGGGCTTGTTTGATGGTCCATGTAGCTATTCCGACCGCCAGTCGCAAGAGACCATTGGCAAAGCGCAAAAGCCGGGTTAGTCAGCTGTCCATGAAAAAAACAATCCGAATGATCACTGGCGCGACCGCGCTGCTTCTCTCCACCTCTGCGCTCGCCGCTCCGTCCGATGTGATGGCGCTGCAGGACAAGGCACTCCAGGACGATATCGCCTATGATATTGTCGAGGGCCTGACCACCGAGATCGGACCGCGCCAGGCCGGAACCGAAGCGGAAGCGCGGGCGCGAGACTGGGCAGTGGCCAAGCTCAAGGCGCTTGGTTTCAGCAATATCCGCAACGAACCCTATATGATGCCGACCTGGATTCGGGGCAAGGAAACGGCGAGCGTGGTCAGCCCCTTCCCCCAGAAACTGGCGGTCACGGCATTGGGCAACAGCGCCAGCACCGGCGACAAGGGCCTCATCGCAGACGTCGTCTATTTCCCGACACTGGCTGATCTGATGGCCGCCGCGGACGGCAGCCTCAAGGGCAAGATTGCCTTTGTCAGCCATGCGATGAAAGCGACCCAGGACGGATCCAGCTATGGCGCCTTTGGCCCGGCGCGTTTTGTAGGACCGAATATCGCGGCCAAAAAGGGTGCGGCGGCGATCGTCATCCGCTCGGCGGGCACCGACCATCATCGCAATCCGCATACCGGCAACACCAATTTTGAAAAAGGCGTGACGCCGATCCCGGCGGGCGCCCTGTCGATTCCCGATGCGGAAAATCTGGAACGCATGGTGAAGCGCGGCGAGCCGGTGCAGCTGAAGCTGGTGCTGACTCCGCAGAATATCGGGCAACAGGAGTCAGGCAATGTGATCGCCGAACTGCCGGGCAGCGATCCGTCGCTGGGCATGATCGTGATTGCCTGCCATCTCGACAGCTGGGATCTTGGCACGGGCGCGATCGACGATGCTTCCGGCTGCGGGATCATTACCGCAGCGGCCAAGCATGTGATGGCTGCAGGACAACCGAAGCGCACCATCCGGCTGCTCTGGGCAGGTGCCGAGGAAGTCGGCCTGTGGGGCGGTAACGCCTATGGCGAGGCCCGCAAGGGCGACAAGCACGCGCTGGCCATGGAGTCGGACTTTGGTGCCGACCGGGTCTGGCGAGTCGATTTCAATCTGCCGGAAACGGCCAAGCCGCTGGCCGACCAGATCGCGGGCGCGCTGCAGCCGCTCGGTATCGGGCGCGGCCAGCAGCCTGCCAGCGGCGGTGCCGACGTACAGGCGATCATCCGGAACAACAATCTTGCGGTCATCGACCTGCAGCAGGACGGAACCCGCTATTTCGATCTTCACCACACGCCGGATGATACGCTGGACAAGATTGATCCGGAACAATTGCGCCAGAATGTCGCTGCCTGGGCGACCGTGCTGTCGATCGTCGGCAACAGCGATGCCGACCTGACGATGCCGGCCAAAGAATGAACGTGCTGCGCGTCCTGATTCCGGTCGCTCTGGTCCTCGGCGGCTGTTCCGAAACGCCGGTCGAGGAAAAGGGCGACGAAGCGATTGCTGCGCATGAGCAGCAGATTCAGGAAGATGCGAAGTCGCTGGAACAGGCCGCCGATGAGGCGGTCAAGGCGATGGAAGAGGATATCGACGCGCAGCTCGCTGCCGATGGCATCGCCGCCCCGTCCGTGCAACCCGCTCCGGTCGAAACGGAAAACTAGCCGAGCGGAAGCGCCAGTGTGGCGCGCAAGCCGCCCTTTTCGCGATTTTTGAGGATGATGTCACCGCCATGATCGCGGGCGATGGCGCGGGCCAGCGTCAGCCCGAGACCGGAGCCGCCGGTGGCGCGGTTGCGTGAACCTTCGCCCCGCAGAAACGGTTCGAACATCGACTCGATTTTCGCTTCGGCAATGCCCGGGCCATTGTCATCCACATGGATCAACAATCTGTCACCGGACTTTTCCACAGAGATATGCGCAGAGCTGCCGTAGAGAATCGCATTGCCGATCAGGTTTCTGAGCGCCCGGCGGATCAACGTCTCGCGGACCATAGCGCTCTGCTTTTCGCCGCGTTGATAATGCACCTCGTGGCCAAGATCGGTAAATTCATCGACAATCGTTTCGATCAGCGAGCGGATATCGACCGGGTCCGCCTGTTCGCCGGAGCGTCCGAGCCGCGCCAGCGACAGGATATCGTCCAGCATATGGTCGATATCCTCGATCCCGGCGACCATCCGTTCGCGCTCGATATCGTCCTCGACACTCTCGACGCGCACGCGCAGCGCCGCCAGCGGGGTCCGCAAGTCATGCCCGATCGCGCCCAGCATCACGTCCTTTTCATTGACCATATGGCTGACCCGGCTGCTCATCGCATTGAACGCTCGGATCAGTTCCCTTGTGTCGGGCGGCCCCTGTTCCGGCAATTCCTCGGTTTCGCCGGGCTGAAAGGCATGGGCCCTGGCGGTCAGCGATTTCAGCGGTCGCGAGATATAGCGGCCAAGCAGAATCAGAGGCATCAGCATCAGCAGATAGATGGTGATCGTCTGGAACAATAATGTGCGGACCAGCATCGGCGTGCGCTGGCGCACGACCGAGGCAATGCTGACCCAGCGGCCGTCGGCCTGCCGCGCCGAGATGATCACGAAACCCCGCGTTCCGGTCGGGGCCGGCCTGCCGCCCATCGAGCGATTGATCGGATTGTTGCGCCACTCGCCGCGATTGGCACCGATCAGATGACCGGTCATCGCAGTGGGCAGATCCGAGATGAAAGTGACCCTGATTTCGGAAAACCCGATACCCATATTGGCAAAGGCCTGACCCGCGCGCATTTCCAGTTCCGGCAGGCGCGGCATCGCATCGGTCACCGCGCTGTCAGGGCCAAATTTCAGTCGCCCCCAGCGCCGCGCCCGCATGCCACCGTTGCGCCGTTCCGGGCGGTCGCTGGCCTGCCGGTCGAGGCCGAAGGCAATGCGCGAGACCGCAGCGGTCGAGGATTCCACCAGATTCTGGTTTTGCGCTCCCCGGTAAAGCAGGAAACTGTTCACGCCCTGCGCCAGCATCAGCATCAGCGCCACCAGCAGCAGAAGCTGCCCGACCAGACTGCGGGGCCAGAGGCGCGTCAAAGGGATTTTACCTCGCCGGCCAGCAGATAGCCGCCGCCCCATACGGTTTTGATGATTTCAGGATTTTTCGGATCGGCCTCGATCTTGCGGCGCAGCCGGCTGATCTGGTTGTCGACGGCGCGGTCGAAGGCATGGGCTTCGCGGCCCTGCGTGATATCGAGCAGCTGGTCCCGGTTGAGCACCTTGCCGGCGCGCGAGACCAGCGCCAGCAGCATCTGATATTCCCCGGTCGACAGCGAAATGGCGACACCGTCGGAGTCGACCAGACTGCGCTTGTCGCACTTGAGCGTCCAGCCGGAAAAAAGATAGCCGCCGCCGGAGGTCGCGACCTGCCTGCCCCCGCCCTTTTCGGCCCGGCGCAGGACGACCTTGATGCGCGCGACGAGCTCGCGCGGGCTGAACGGCTTGGTGATATAATCGTCTGCGCCCAGTTCGAGGCCGATGATCCGCTCGGTCTCCTCGGTCTTGGCGCTGATGAAAATGACCGGAATATCGGTCTTGTCGGTGACGAAGCGGCACAGGCTGAGGCCGTCTTCGCCGGGCATCATGATGTCGAGCAGGATGATGTCGAAATCATAGGCGTTGAGCAGCGACCTGGCGATGCTGGCATCGCTCGCCTGCTGCACCTTGTAGCCCTGCCTGATCAGATAATCCGCCAGCGGCTCGCGCAGGGAGGCTTCGTCATCAACCAGCAAAATGTGAATCTTGTGCGCCATCGCATCGCCCTATCACAGCAACAGAAAAAAGAAACGGATCGCCAGCCAATTGGAGAAGGGGGAATTGGCCGACGATCCGTTCGCAACAAAAGCAGGTTCAGGGATTAACTGCCTTTTTTGCTCCATTGCGCCCGACGGGCCTGCCAGGCAGCCTGCCGCTCTTCCCTGGTCAGCTTGCCGTCCTTGTTGGCATCGGCCTGATCAAAGCGGGCGATCGCCGCAGCGGTGAATTCCGCCTTGCTGATCTTCTGGTCGCCGTTGGTGTCGGCCTTGGCCATCATCGCCATGCCGTGACCGCCGCGATGTCCGCGCATGCCCTCGCGCATGGCTTTGCCGCCACCCATGGCCTTGCCACCGCGCTTGCCGTGCATGGCCCGCGCTTCTTCCTGGCTCAGCTTGCCGTTGCCATCCTTGTCCATGCGGGCAAAATGGGCAGCCTTGCGGGCAGCGCGAGCCGCCTCGATTTCCGCTGGCGACAGTTCGCCATCACCATTGGTGTCGGTTTTGGCGAAGCGTTCCGCCTGCCGCGCTTGCCGGTCCTCACGCGAAAGCTGGCCATCGCCGTTCACATCCATTCTGGCGAAGCGCTTTTCCAGCGAAGCCGTCATTTCGGCGCGGCTGATCGTGCCATCGCCATCCGTGTCGGCGCGCATGCCACGATCGCCGGGAGCGGCCATGGCGAGGCCGCCGGTCAGCAGCATTGCGGTGGCACTTGAAATCAAAATTGCCTTTTTCATGTCTATCTTCCTCATCATTCCATTCAGGGAGACGGGGGTTTGGTCCGTCATGAGCATCGTTCTAATAGCCAGTTGTCGCTGAACTTTGTCAGAACGGCAGAAAATTGTCGCAAATTGTATCAGGCATCGAGCGCCGTTCACCTGGATGACAGGAACGCGGCAAAGCTGCGACAGATAGTATCCCGCGCTTTAACCAGCATATTTCTGTCGACCGGGATTCAGATTATATTTATGGGCGAAAGGCACAGAGAATCGTGCGGAAAGAACACCCTATGTCCATATTGCAGGATAGTGATACGAAAGCGGGTGAGTCTACCGATCCGCTGATTTTCAAGCAGCTGGCCAACAATATGCCCGTCCTGTGCTGGATGGCCGATGCGAGCGGTTATATTACCTGGTACAACAACCGCTGGCACGAATATTGTGGCACGACTCCCGCCGAGATGGAGGGCTGGGGCTGGCAATCGGTGCACGATCCCGCAACATTGCCCGGTGTCATGCGGGCATGGACATCCTCGATCGAGTCCGGCCAGGCCTTTGACATGACATTTCCCCTGCGCAGTGCGACAGGGCAATATCGCCCGTTTCTGACGCGCATCACGCCTTATCACGACGAGGAAGGCCGGATCATTCACTGGTTCGGAATCAATATCGATGTGGCGGAACAGGAAGAAACCGCGAAGCGGCTCAAGGAACAGAGCTACGCGCTGGAACGCGTGCTGGCAGAACGGCAGGCGATCCTCGATCAGCTGGGCGAAGGGGTGATCATCACCGATGCGGACGGCGAGATCGTCTATATGAATGAAAGGGCCCAGATACTCCACGGCCAGAAACAGCTGGGCGTATCGCCGGAGGATTATACGTCTACCTTTCAGCTTCTGACTGTCGACCGGGAAGCGTTTCCGGTGGCGGAGCTGCCGCTGACTCGCGCGGTGCGGGAAAATATCACGACGGCCGATGGCGAGTGGATCATTCGCCGCGCTGACGGATCGGAAATATTGGCAAAGGGCAATGCCAAACCGGTCTATGACGATCAGGGAACAAAGATAGCGGCGGTGCTGACCATTCGTGACGTGACCAGGACGCGGGCCAACGAAAGAGCGCTTAAAGAGGCGCTGGATGCCAAGGAAATGCTGCTGTACGAGGTCAATCACCGGGTCAAGAACAGCCTGCAGCTGGTCACCTCGCTATTGTCCCTGCAGGCCGGTCAGGGCTCGGAGGAACTCAGGCATAATCTGGAGGATGCGCGCGCCCGTATCGGAGTGGTGGCGCGACTGCATGGCCAGCTCTATCTGTCGAGCATGCATGATCGCATCGAGGCGGGTGCCTTCCTCAAGAGTCTCGTTGCCGACACGGTTGAGGCGTTGAAGCCCAGCGACTCTGTAACATCCGCTGCAGAATGCGATGACAATGTGATGCTGCTGCTGGATCAGGCGATCCCGCTGGCGATTATCGTAAACGAACTGGTCACCAATGCCCTGAAATATGCCTTCGACGACGAGTCCGAGGGAACGGTCTCGCTGGCTGTGCGTAGACGTGATGATGGAAAAATCGAAATTCAGATCAGGGACGATGGAACGGGATTGCCCGAAGGTTTTGATCCGATGGCCTCTTCCGGTCTGGGAATGCGCGTCTCCTATGCGCTTGTCCAGCAATTGAGGGGAGAATTGACGTTCACTGCGTCCGATCCTGGAACGATTTTTTCAATCATATTCGATCCGGCACCGATGGGGCCGGCAAGATAGTGTGAGATGATATTGTTAGAGATAGTTTGAGTTGGTGTGAATCTATGCGCGTTCTGATCGTGGAAGACGAGTTGCTGGTGGCGATGGAGATTGAATTCATCCTGAAAAGCAATGGTATTGCGGTCTCCGGCTGTGCCAGCAATATCTCGGAAGCCCAGAATATCGTGCGCCAGCAGGAATGCACCTTCGCTCTTGTCGACATCAATCTGGCGGACGGTGACAGCGGCCTGTCACTGGCCAGATGGCTGGCAGAACAGAATATCCCTTCGCTGCATGTCAGCGGCAACTGTCCGGCGGACCGCGATGCGACGCCGGCGGTGGGCTGTCTGAGAAAGCCGTTCAGTCCCCGCGATCTGATCAGCGGCCTCCACGCCGCGGAAGCGATCCTGAACGATGCATCACCAAAATGCGTACCCTCTGGCCTTGAACTTTTCTGCGCCTCCTCCTGAGCCGCTGCGACCAAGCGTCCAAAGCCCTCGCCCTTCCCGCTACCGTCATTTGATGGTTTAACAATCCGCCCCCAGCATCGCTCGCCCAAATGGTGCAGTTCCGTGCAATCTCGCATGACTCTGACTGTTTAGGTGACGCGACCAACATCGACGATGCCTGTTCCTGGTTTGTAAGCAGAGCGATCACTGCCGGAAGTGATCGCTCTGACGGCCTATCCTATGCTCAGACTGCTGCGACGCCACCATCCACGAAGAGTTCGTGTCCAGCAACGAAGCTACTATCCTCGGACGCCAAGAAGAGCACCGCCCGCGCCACTTCCTCGGGTTTCCCCAGGCGCCCAAGCGGCACCCCCTGATTAAGGGCGTCTTCCCTATCCGGCTGCGTATCAAGATGACTCCGCATAAGGGGCGTATCGGTGGCACCAGGCGCCACAACGTTGACGCGAATACCGCGCTCTTTGAGATCTGTAGTCCAGCTCCGCGCGAAAGAGCGAACGGCTGCCTTGCTTGCGTTGTAGAGTGACTGGCCTGGATATCCTTTAGAGCCGGCAATTGACCCATTGAGGATAATCGTACTCCCGTCAGCCATCAGCGGCAGAGCTTTCTGTACAGTGAAGACCATAGCTTTGACATTTAGGCCGAACATCGATTCATAGTGCATTTCGTTGATTGACTCGAGCGGGACGATCTCGTGCATTCCCGCATTGGCAAAAACAACATCGACTTTGCCATGGTCACGCTCGATGCGTTCGTACAGCCTCGTCAGGTCGGTATTGCTGGTTGCATCGCCTTGTACGCCGATAGCTCCGTAACCGATTTGTTCCAGCGCGACGTCGAGAAGTTCCTGTCGGCGTCCGGTAATGTAAACCTGAGCACCTTCCTTTGCGAAAAGCTTTGCTGTTGCCAATCCGATACCGTCACTGCCGCCGGTAATTACCACTATCTTGTCTTCGAAACGTTTGGTCATTTCCATACCTTTGTTTATCTGGAGGGTTGCTCCATTTAATATATGGAGGCATCCTCCATCTAACAAGATAAAGAAGGAAAAAGAATGAGCGATGACGATGAGCTCCGGGCCGATGCGCGACGGAACCGGGAACGCATACTCATTGCGGCCGAACAATTGTTTCTCGAGCGGGGAGTAGACGTTGCGCTGGAAGAGATCGCAAGGCGCGCAAAGGTCGGAATCGCCACACTATATCGTCGGTTCCCAACACGCGAGGAGCTCTTGGCAGCCACCAGTAACGAACGGTTTCTAGCTGTTGCAGAAACAAGCCGCTTGCGCGATGCGGAACATGATCCGAATACAGCCATGCGCGCGTATCTCAAAGAACTGGCGTTGAACACGAGCATCTATCAGAGTTTAGCGGCTTCTTTAGGGACGGTCATTGAATGCGGTACGCCCGGTTGCAATGCAATTACAGCCGAAGGGAATCGTTTGCTTCGGCTTGCTCAGGAACATGGCACTATCCGTCCGGAGGTCACTTTCGACGACATAATCACCGTAGTCAGCGCGATTTCAATCGCTCTCGAAAAAGAGAGTTCGCCAAATTCGCGAGTTGCTCATCTGGTTGACCTTTTCCTACATGGTATTGCCGAGCGTTAGCGCGAACTCGCACCTGCAGCCGAATCCCCAATTGGGAACCGCTGGAATTGATGCAAAACTGCCGGGCCCCAAATCAGCAAGATTGGGCGAGATCAAGTCGGTAAATACAGCACAAGCAAACGCAAAAACTCTTCTATCTCCGCGAGTTCATAGCGTTTCCGGTTTGTATAGCGTTTCCGGTTTGTTTTGGAAGGCGGTGCTGGAGCGGGTGAAGGGAATCGAACCCTCGTCGTAAGCTTGGAAGGCTTCTGCTCTACCATTGAGCTACACCCGCATGTCCAGATCAACCGGATGCGCCGCTATTGCCACCGCTTTGCTGACTCGTCAATCAGGAAAGCTCGGGATTGGTAGCGGCTTGCGGAAGATTCCGGTCAAACCAGAGAGCGACCGCCTGTCGCTCGGCATCGTTCATATGCAGACCCAGTTTGGAACGCCGCCAGAGTATATCCTCCGCGCCCCGGGCAAATTCCCGGTCAATCAGCCAGCGTAGCTCAATTTCATAAAGATCAGCGCCAAATGCTGCCCCCATATCGGCAACCGTCTCTACGCCCCCGAGCAGAGTGGCCGTATCGGTGCCATAGGCCCGGACAAGTCGGTGCACCAAAGATCGGTCGAGAAACGGCCACCGGCCTGCATATTGATCCACCAGCGCCTCAAAGCCGTCCGGCGCGAAATCGCCGCCGGGCAGATGCGCCTTCCTGGTCCAGTCGTCGCCATCGATGTTGAGCGCGTCGGACAGCGTCCGGATCGCCTGCAGCGCCAGCACCCGATAGGTGGTGATCTTGCCGCCAAAAATCGAAAGCACCGGTGCGCCGCCGGCATTGTCATAGTCGAAGACGAAATCGCGGGTCACCGTGGCGGCGCTGCGGCTGTGGTCGTCGAACAGGGGACGGACGCCGGAATAGGTCCATTCGATATCGTCGGGGGTCACGGGTGTTTCGAAATATTCGCTCGCCGCTTCGCACAGATAGGTGATTTCACCTGTGCTGATCCTGGCCGGACCTTCGGCATAGCTCCATGGTTCGTCGGTCGTGCCGATCAGCGTATGATCGCCTTCATAGGGAATGGCGAAAATGATGCGGCCATCCCTGTTCTGGAAAATATAGCTGTGCTCGCCTTCATATTTGCGTTTGACGACAATATGGCTGCCCTTGACCAGGCGCAGCTTGGCGGCATTGCTGCTGCGGTCGTAGAGAGAAGTCACCGGATCGACCCAGGGACCGGCGGCATTGACCAGCACCCTTGCTTCTTCGGTCTTTGTCTCGCCATTCTGGCGGATATGGAGATTCCAGTGATCGGCACCGCGATCGAGGCCGGTACATTCCGCGCGGGTCCGGATATCCGCGCCGCGTTCGGCGGCATCGCGAGCGGTAAGCGACACGAGCCGTGCATCCTCGACCCAGCAATCGGAATAGGCGAAGCCCTTTTTCAGGCGCTTTTGCAGGGGATCGCCGCGAGGATCTTGCAGCAGATTGATACTCTTTGTCGCCGGCAGAATGTCTCGCCCACCCAGATGGTCATAGAGGAACAGCCCAAGGCGAAGCAGCCAGGCCGGGCGCATGCCCCGATCGACTGGCAGCACGAAGCGCATCGGCCAGATGATATGCGGGGCCGCGCGCAATAGCACCTCACGTTCCTTGAGCGCCTTGCGCACCAGGTTGAATTCGTAATGTTCCAGATAGCGGAGGCCGCCATGCACCAATTTGGTGCTGGCCGAAGAGGTATGGGACGCGAGATCGTCGCGCTCGACCAGCAGGACCTTCAGCCCCCTGCCCGCGGCATCGCGCGCAATTCCGACGCCATTTATGCCGCCGCCGATAATGGCCAGATCATACATGGCCGCCGTCATAAAGTACCCAGCGATTAGCGCAATGCTGCATTGCAATATAAATGGCTTTCGCTTGCCTTTTGGGTGCGAGCTTTTAGCGTGGCACCTCATAATAAAACCCGGAAAGAGCAGGATATATGGCCCAGAATATATTGGTGATCGACGAGGGCACGACCTCGACCCGGGCGATGCTGTTCGACCGGCACGGCAAGCTGCATGGTTCCCAGCAGGAGGCTTTGCAGCAATATTATCCGGCTCCCGGGCTGGTCGAGCATGATGCGGCAGAAATCTGGGACAAGACGCTGCGCTGCTGTCAGAAAATGATCGAACAGGCCGGAGGAACGGACAAGATCGCTGCGATCGGAATTACCAACCAGCGCGAAACCGTGGTCGCCTGGGACAAGCGCAGCGGAGAGCCGCTGGCAAGAGCGATCGTCTGGCAGGATCGCCGGACAGCGGCCAAATGTGAAATGTTGAAAGCCGAAGGGCTGGAGCCGGCGGTTCAGGCGAAAACCGGGCTGCTTCTCGACCCCTATTTTTCCGGCAGCAAGATCGGCTGGATGCTGGAAAACTGCCCGGACGTGCGTGCTGCGGGCGACAATCTCGCCTTTGGCACGATCGAATCCTATCTGATCTACCGGCTGACCGGCGGCCAGCATGTTACCGACGCCAGCAATGCCAGCAGGACGATGCTGATGGCGCTGGATGGTGATGACTGGGACGACGATCTGCTGGCGCTGTTTGATATTCCAAAAAAGGCGCTTCCCCGCATTGTCGATTGCGCCGGCGAGATCGGTCAGACTGCAGCAGACCTGTTCGGCGGGGCGATTGCGATCAGCGGCTCTGCCGGTGACCAGCAGGCCGCCACCATTGGTCAGGGCTGCCTTTCGGTGGGCGAAACCAAGGCGACGTTCGGAACCGGTGCCTTCATCCTGACCAACAGCGGCGATACCGCCCCGCGATCGGAAAACCGCTTGCTGTCGACCGTGCTCTATCAGCAGGCCGGCAAACGCGTCTATGCGCTGGAAGGCTCGGTATTTGTCGCCGGCAGTCTGATGCAATGGCTGCGCGATGAGATCGGGCTGCTAAGATTTGCCGGCGAAAGCGAGGAACTGGCGCGGTCGGTGTCGGACAATGGCGGCGTTTACCTGGTCCCTGCCCTTTCCGGCCTGGGCTCACCCCATTGGCGGGCCGACGCCACCGCCAGCATTTCCGGTCTCAGCTTTTCCTCCAAAAAGGCGCATATTGCCCGGGCCGCACTGGAATCCATGTCCTATCAGTGCCACGATCTGAAAACCGCCTTTTCCGCCGACGGCGTCGACTGGCAGAATTTGCGGATCGATGGCGGGATGGTCGCCAATGACTGGATGGTGCAGGATCTGGCAAATATTCTGGACCTGACGGTGGAGCGCCCGGAATTTTTCGAGACCACCGCTCTCGGCGCAGCGATGCTCGCGGCGGTCGGTGTCGGCATCTACCCGACTCTGGAAGCAGCCTCGGTGATGATATCGAAACTGGACGTCTATCAGCCGGACATTGATCCCGACATCAGAGCGGCCAGACTAGCGGGATGGCAAACGGCGATCGATTCCGTGCTCGCCTGACAGCCTCTCGCAAGTCACAAAAAAGCCCGCTCGAAGCGGGCTTTTTATTTGCTGTAAGCAGCTGAAATCTAGGCTGCTTTCTGTTTCTTCTCGGCCTTCACGTCGGCCCAGATCGTCCGGTAGGACAGATAGGCCAGGATCGTCGCGATCAGCAGGAAGGCGAGAACCGCCCAGCCGGCCTGATGACGCGCTTCCAGCTTGGGCTCTGCCGTCCAGATCAGGAAAGCGGATACGTCCTTGGCCATCTGATCGACGCTGGCCTTGGTGCCGTCCGAATAGCTGACCTGGTCTTCAGCCGCCAGCGGTGGCGCCATGGCGAGGTTCAGGTTCGCGAAATAGGGATTATAGTGCAGTCCCGGTCCCGGCTGATTGGATTCGGGCAGATTGGCCGGCGGATTGGTATAGCCGGTCAGCAGCGAGTAGATATAGGGTGCACCACCTTCACGCGCCTTGGTGATCAACGACAGGTCAGGCGGGATCGCATTATTGTTGGCAGCGCGAGCAGCGATATCATTGGCAAACGGCTTGGGGAACTTGTCCGCAGGCAGGCCGGGGCGAGTGGTCATTTCACCCGTGTTCGGATCGGCATCGGGCACGCCGATCGACCAGTTGGCAGCAATCGCCTTCACTTCGTCTTCATTATAGCCAATCTCTTCCAGATTGCGAAAGGCAACCAGACGGAGCGAGTGACAGGCCGAGCAGACTTCCTTGTAAACCTGGAAGCCGCGCTGCAGCTGCTGGCGGTCAAATTTGCCGAGCGGGCCGTCGGAAGAATAAGACACTTCCTTCGGTTCCTTGTGGAACTCTTTCTCCACCGATTCCGCCGGAGGATTGGATATATATGCTACTGCCCCCATTCCGAATGAGACCAAGAGCCAGCCCGAAAAGAACAGGCCAATCAAGATTCCGATAATTCTTACCATTGCGACAGGTCCCTAATTCTTAGCTGGCAGTTTTGAGTGGCTGGCCGGTTACCGATTCCGTGATGCTGTTCGGCAATGGCTCCGGCTTTTCCAACCGCGACAACAGCGGCAATATGATGAGGAAGTGCGCAAAATAATAAGCTCCGGCGAACTGGCTGATCATAACAAATGGTTCCTCAGCCGGCGCACCGCCGCAATAGCCCAGTACCAGTACGTCGATCACGAGAATGCCGAAGAAAATCTTGAACTTGGGCCGGAACATGCCGGAACGAACGGGCGACCGATCCAGCCAAGGCAGGAAGAACCAGACCAGGATCGCGGAGAACATCGCCAGCACGCCGAGCAGCTTTGCCGGAATGAACAGGAAGTCGACCGTGAAGGCGCGCAGAATTGCGTACCAGGGCCAGAAATACCATTCCGGAACGATATGGGCCGGCGTCGAGAGCGGGTTGGCCGGGATATAATTGTCCGCATGGCCGAGCGCGTTGGGCAGGAAGAACATCACCATGGTGAAAAAGATCAGCGCGACACCGAGCGTCCAGCCATCCTTGGCAGTATAATAAGGGTGAAACGGCACCGTATCCTGCGGCCCTTTGACATCAACCCCGGTCGGGTTGTTGGATCCCGGAATATGCAGCGCCCAGATATGCAGGATGATGACACCGGCAATCACGAACGGCAGCAGATAGTGCAGCGAGAAAAAGCGGTTCAGGGCAGCATTATCCGGAGCGAAGCCGCCGAGCAGCAGTTCCTGGATCGGCTTGCCGACAAGCGGGATGGCTTCGAACAGGCCGGTGATCACCTTGGCACCCCAGAAGCTCATCTGACCCCATGGCAGCACATAGCCCATGAAGGCGGTCGCCATGGCGAGCAGATAGATGACCACGCCGAGCAGCCAGATCATTTCCCGTGGCGCCTTGTAGGAGCCATAGAAAAGGCCGCGGCCGATATGCAGATAGATGGCGATGAAGAAGAAGCTTGCGCCATTGGCATGGGCATAGCGGATCATCCAGCCGCTGTTGACGTCGCGCATGATATGCTCGACCGAGTCAAAGGCAATATTGGCATTGGCTGCATAATGCATCGCCAGAATGATTCCGGTGACGATCTGCACGACCAGAAAGATGCCGGCCAGCGAACCGAAGTTCCACATATAGTTCAGGTTGCGCGGGGTTGGATATCCGGCACCGAGGCTGTTGTAGACGAGACGCGGAACGGGAAGTTTTTCATCCATCCAGCGACCAAATTCGGTGGTTGGCGCATATTGGTTTGCCCAAGGAAAGCTCATATTCTTCTGCCCTTTAGCCGATTTTCACGACAGTATCTGATAGAAATTCATAGTCCGGCACGTCCAGGTTCCTGGGAGCCGGCCCCTTACGGATACGAGCCGCTGTATCGTAGCTCGAACCGTGGCACGGACAGAAATATCCGCCAAATTCGCCTTTATTTTCGCCCTCGGCTGCACCGAGCGGCACGCAGCCCAGATGGGTGCAGACGCCAAGGGTGATCAGCCAGTTTTCCTTGCCGACCTTGGTCCGCTCGGCCAGTGTTTGCGGATCGCGCAGGGTCGAGATGTTGACCGCATTGGCCTCACCAATTTCCTTGTCCGTGAGATTGCGGACGAAGACCGGCTGCTTGCGCCACAATATCTTGATCGCCTGGCCGCGTTCGATCGCGGAAATATCCACATCGACCGAAGCGAGCGCGAGCACGTCAGCGCTCGGGTTCATCTGGTTAACCAGCGGAAAAACCGTGGCAACCGCGCCGGCACCGGCGAAGCTCACCGCTGCAATATTGATAAAGTCCCGGCGGCGAACGCCGCTTTCTTCTGCGACTGCCGTATCAGCTGTTTCAACCGTTGCCATGCAAACAAGCCCTATAGAATAGTTATGACCCCTGACTGCCCGGACGTTCGATACTGTATCACAACAGCTTGAACGGGCAGTGATTTGCGCGCCTGATAGCCGCGAAGGATAGGGTTTGCCAACAGGGAATTTTCGATTGACCAAACATTCACTTGTCGCTCAAGAAGAACGCTTCATGAGGATAGCATTATATCAGCCCGAAATAGCGGGAAATTTGGGAACAATCTTAAGGACTTGCGCATGTCTTGACGTGGCAGTCGATATCATTGAACCCTGTGGATTTCCGTTCAGTGACCGCAGTCTGAGACGGGCTGGCATGGATTATTTCGATCAGGTGCAATATACCCGTCACGCCGACTGGGAGGCATTCCGGGCGAGCGTCGATTCCCGCAAAGCCAGGATCATATTGCTGTCCAGCAAATCGGAGCAGCCGCATTACAGATTCGCGTATCGCGACGATGATATTCTTTTGTTCGGATCGGAAGGGTCAGGAGTTCCCCTTACTATACGCGAACAGTGCGACGCGACTATCACGATCCCCATGAAGCCCGGGATGCGCAGCTTGAATCTGGCGGTATCCGCTGGCATGGCTCTCGGGGAAGCACTTAGACAGACAGGACAATTTCCGGAATGACGAAACAATTCGACGACCAGCAGCAAACCGCCCAGACATGGTTCAAGCAGCTTCGCGATGATATCTGTGCGGAATTTGAAAAGATCGAGGCGGAAGCCGGCAGCGATGCGAAATTCGACTATATTCCCTGGGACCGCCTGAATCCGGACGACAGCCCTGGCGGCGGCGGCGTCCAGGGCCTGATGAAGGGCAAGGTTTTTGAAAAGGTCGGGGTGAATATTTCGACCGTCGACGGCACGTTCAGTGAAGAATTTCAGGCCCAGATCAACGGCGCGGAAGAGGATCCCCGCTTCTTTGCCACCGGTATCAGCCTAGTCGCCCATATGGCCAATCCGCATGTTCCCAATGTTCATATGAACACCCGTTTCCTGTGCACCACCAAACGCTGGTTCGGTGGCGGAGCCGATCTCAATCCGGCCATCCCCTATGAAGAGGATACCGAGCAATTCCATGCGCGGCTGCGCTCTGCCTGCGCGCCGCACAGTCCGGAATATTATCCGCGCTTCAAAAAATGGGCCGATGACTATTTCTACATCCCCCACCGCAAGGTGCATCGCGGCGTCGGCGGCATATTTTACGATCATATCGAACTGAACAACGAATCCGATTTTGACCGCCATTTCGCCTTCACGCAGGATGTCGGACGGGCCTTTCTCGACATATTTCCGAAGCTTGTCCGCAAGCGGATGGACGCGGAGTGGAGCGCGGAAGACAAGCAGCGGCAGCTGGAATGGCGCGGTCGCTATGCCGAATTCAATCTGGTCTATGACCGGGGAACAACCTTCGGCCTGAAGACCGGAGGCAATGTGGACGCGATCCTGATGAGCCTGCCACCCGAAGCCAAATGGGTCTAGACGATCCGGCTTTGACGCTTCAGGACGTGCCTGCAGGTCAGGTTGCGACGATCGTCACGCATCTGGAGATGCTCGAAAGACCGGAGCTGCCGGCGGCAAGCTCAGGTCTGACCGCGGAACGCTGGCTCCAACCATCTTGCGATGATTATCGGACGCTGTTCCGGAAGGTCGGCGAGCCGTGGCTGTGGATTTCGCGGCTGCTGATGAGCGAGGACGAACTTCGGGCAATTCTGGATGATCCGGCGGTCGAGATTTCGATCGTTCGGAATGGCAAACAGCCGGTGGGCTTCGTCGAACTGGATTTCCGGACCGCAGGCGAATGCGAAATCGCCTTTTTCGGACTGATCCCGGAGCAGAATGGCAAGGGCAATGGCCGCTGGATGATGAATCTGGCGCTGGACAAGGCCTGGCGCAAGGGCATCAGCCGCGTCTGGTTGCATACCTGTACCCAGGATTCACCGCGCGCCCTGCCCTTTTACCACCGCTGCGGATTCCGGATTTTCAGGCAGCAGACCGGACGGATGGCAGACCCGCGGCTGACCGGCCACTTGCCGCGCACCGCGGCACCGCACGTACCCATCCTCAGCTGAATATCTCGCTGACCTTGTTGTTGCTGCCGTTCAGCTCGATGTAGATCGAGGTAATGACAGCCGCCAGCACCAGCTGAAAAGCCGTTCCGGTCAGCGCAGCGACAAGATTTTCGACAAAGGGCCAGCCCGCGCCGCTCGTCGCCAGACGGGTGATCACGCCCGTCACCGCCTCCAGAACACCGATCGTGATGGTGCCCACAACCGCAATGATCAGAACGAAAAGCAGCACTGAAAAGCCGTTACTCTTTGTCAAAGCCCAGCTTTTCTTGAGCGCCTCTATCGGATTGCGTTCGCGCTGGTCGACGATCACCACCGGCACCAGGAGGAAACGGGCGGTCAGGTAGAGCCCGGGTACGATGAACAGCAGGAATCCAGGCAAGGCAATTATGCCGATCGCCAGATTCGCGAGCAGATAGATCAGAAACATCTTCAGCGCGGCGACCAGATCTTCTGCGACGGTGCCGTTGCGGGACGGGGCCAGGGAAAAATAGATTGCCAGACTTCCGAAGCTGATCACCAGATTGGAGATCATGATCGAAAAGGAATTTTCGCTGAAATAGGCGGAATAGATTGCGATCATTGCGCTCCCGTCTTCGTCGCCGTTCAAAACCGGGGGGACGACATATTGGGCAAACAGCAGTGTCGGCAGAAAGATGAACACGCCGGCAATGGCCAAGATCGCCTCCTTATGCGCGACCAGCAGCCCCATGGCTCCGTTCCAGCATTGCATATAGTTCAGCTTCATGATTTATTTTCCGCATCCGTTTCTCACATGCGGACCCTTGCCACCCGGCGTGCAAAAGTGCACGAAATTTCTATGAACAGCAGCAATGATATCGAATGGCGCATTTCACCAGAAAAGGTGAATTATCCCGATGCGCTGGAGACAATGGAACGGCGCAATGCGGCAGTTCAGGGCGGAGAGGCGAAGGAGCTGATCTGGCTGCTCGAACATCCGCCACTCTATACCGCCGGCACCAGCTCCGATCCCGCGGAACTGCTCAGCCAGGCCTTTCCCGTCTATGACACGGGGCGCGGCGGTCGGCATACCTATCATGGACCAGGTCAGCGGGTCGGCTATATCATCCTCGATCTGAAGAGACGCCAGGCGGATGTCCGCGGTTTTGTCCACGCGCTGGAAGATTGGGTGATCGCGGCGCTGGCGGAATTCGGGGTGGAAGCACGGGCGGTGGACGGCCGAGTCGGCATCTGGTGCGACACGCCCGACGGGCAGGAAGCAAAGATCGGCGCAATCGGTATCCGGATTCGCAAATGGGTCACGATGCACGGCTTTTCGGTCAATATTGACCCGGACCTGAGCCATTTCGGCGGCATCATCCCCTGCGGAATCAGCGAATATCCGGTGACCAGCCTTGCCCAGCTTGGAATCGCAGCAACGCTCGAGCAATTTGACCAGGCCCTGCAAAAAACCGCCGATGGCTTTCTGAAAGCGATTGATCGGGTCCAGCCCGCGCCTATGTAGATTCTCGACAGTGGATCAATGACAAGAGGACCAGAATATGACCAAATTTTCCAGAATCGCAGCCGCAGCGCTGATCAGCCTGACGATCTCCGCCTGCTCCGACAATGACGCGCCCGATGCCGACAAGGTCACCGAAACCCGGATGGACGATGTCGACGTGATCGATGGCACGATCAGCGACGATATGGTGGATGTCGACACGATCCAGAAAGCCGACGCAACCGGCGAGGAAGAGGCTGACAAGGCCGATGACAAGAAGACAGCGGACGACAGCAAGGAAAATGCTTCCGGCGACGAGAAAAAGGCGGCCGAAACGCCAGCGGAATAAGGCGTCAGGCCAGACCGAGTATCTTGTGATTCTGTAGCGACAGACGCCATTTGGGATGGGCCTGGACAAAGGCGATGGCCTGTTCGAGATACGCCTGGCTCGCGGCATCATCACCACGGGCGTCCATCGGCTGCAACAGCAGATTGGCAAACTCCCAGTTCTGCATATCTTCCCAGTCGCTCTGTTGCTGCGGCCAGACGAGTTTCAGTTCGTCCCCCGAACGCTGCACGGTTTCGCTGCGCGCCTTGGGGCTGATGCAGATCCAGTCGATCGCGCGCGGTACGGCAAGCGTCCCGTTCGATTCGATGGCGATGAAAAAGCCTTCGGCATGCAAGGCGTCGATCAGGTCCGCGTCGACCTGCAGCATCGGCTCGCCGCCCGTCAGCACCACGAACCGCGAGTCCCGCCCGCTGCCCCAGGTTTCAGCTGCTGCTTGGGCGAGATCGGTGGCGGTGGCAAAACGGCCGCCGCCCTCGCCATCCATACCGACAAAGTCGGTATCGCAGAACTGGCAAACCGCAGTGGCGCGATCCCGTTCCAGGCCGGACCAGAGATTGCACCCGGCAAAACGGACAAAGACCGCCCGGCGCCCGGCATGGACTCCTTCGCCCTGCAGGGTCAGGAATATCTCCTTGACCGCGTAGCTCATGTTGCAGCGTATCGGGTCGGGTCGATGATTCCGGCTTCTTCGAATCCCTTTTGGCGCAGGCGGCAGCTGTCGCATAGACCGCAGGGCAGATCGCCATCTGTCGGGTCATAGCATGACCAGCTCCAGGATGGATCGAGCCCGAGACGGATGGCTTCCCTGGCGATATCCGCCTTGGTCATGTCCTGCAGAGGGGTATGGATACGAAAACCGCTGCCCTGATCACCGGCCTTCGTCGCCAGATCTGCCAGTCGCTCGAATCCTTCGATAAATTCGGGGCGGCAATCGGGATAGCCGGAATAATCGAGCGCATTGACGCCGATAAAAATGTCCCGTGCGTCCCGCGCTTCGGCCAGGCCTAGCGTGAGCGACAGGAAAATCAGGTTGCGTGCCGGGACGTAGGTTACCGGAATATCGTCGCCGAGCCCCGACTTGGGGACATCGATATCCGCAGTCAGCGCAGAACCGCCAAAGCGGCTCAGATCCAGCGGCAGAATGATATGTTCGGCGACGCCCAGATTGCCGGCAATTTTTGCGGCCGATTGCAGTTCTATCTTGTGGCGCTGGTTATAGTCCACGGTCAGCGCGATCAACCGATAGCCCTGCTCCGCAGCAAGCGCTGCAGAAACCATCGAGTCGAGTCCGCCGGACAATAAAATGATCGCTGATCTTGATTCGGAAGTCATGATGCGTCCCGCTAATCGCCTTGCACGCCAGGCGCAAGTATTGCGCGCAGGCGGTGTCTAGCAGCCGCCGGTCCGGCGGCCTTCCATATGCAGGGAAAATGGCGCATTATCGCGGATGCCCTGCGAGCTTATCTGCACCAGACTGCTGGATTCCAGCTTGATTTCCGTCACGCCCTGACCGGAACGACCGCATTTGTAGCTGACGCGCAGCTTTCGCGGGCTATTTTCGATCACATAGCGAGAGCAGGTCGCGTTGGCATGCTCGATTTGCAGCAATCGCTCGGGATTTCCCAGACAGACTTTCTGTCCGGCCTCGCGGGACCCATGTTCTTTCAGCGTCCACTCGCCACGCGTCAGCCCATCCAGTACCGCCATGGATGGCGTCTGAGCAGGTGCCGCAATCGCAAACCCCGACAGAAGGGCGGCGGTTGCGCTGATGATCTTTATCAGTTTCATGCCTTTCATTATAACTTTCCCGTCATGCTGGTTGCGTGGATTGGCGTGTGTATGATCATGTCTGGCCTTCAAACATGGCAAATATTGTCGCAAATTGCGGCAATCGATAGGATTTTTTCGACAATAATGGCGAGCTGCCATATATGTGACAGGTCTCAATTGTTGAGGCTGGCGCCCGTTATCAAGAATGTCTTGCTGCAAAAAGCGCAGTTTATGGCGATATTTCCTTCGTCATCGACCATATCTTCCTTATCTTCCTTATCTTCCTTCGGGAAGCGTGCAATCACGTCCCTGATATGGTCCTCATTACAGCGGCAACCCTTAACGCACGCTTTACCGTCCAGAACCCTCACTTCGTCGCTCTCGCTGAACAGCCGCCACAAAATATCCTCCAGCGGGAGCTGGGTATCGGTGAGTTCTGCCGGGGTCACCGTGCCCGCCATGATTTCGACATGCTCCCATTCGGGATGATCCATCTGGGCATGCAGCCGCTCGCGCCCCTCCTCGCCTTCGGGAAGATGCTGGACCAGAAGCCCGCCTACCGAAATCCGGTCATCCGAGCCGCCAATGGCTACCCGGATCAGTGTCGGAATCTGCTCGGACTGGAAAAAATAATTCTGCACGGCTTCCGCCAGACTCGCGCCTTCGAGCGGGACGATCCCCTGGTTGCGCCCGCGGGTCGCCGGCTGGTCAAAGGTGATCGCGAGATAGCCCTTGCCGAACAGCGCCATCAGGCTCGGCTCGACCGGCTGGGCGGCAAGCCGCTCCCGGTCAAAGTCGATATAGCCCCGCAAGGCCCCATCCTTGTAGTCGCAGGCGAGCAGGTTGATCACGCCAGCCTCGGTCTGGGCCTGCATGGTGAGCTGCGCCCCTTCATCCTTGAGCAGCGCACCGAGCATGGCAGTCAGGCAGACCGCTTCGGCCAGCACATCGCGAATCATCGGCGGATAGGCATGGGAGGCGAGTATCTGGTCCAGCGCCGGGCCAAGGCGCACCACGCGCCCGCGACAATTTTTGGTCGGGATCGCAAAGGATATGATATTGTCTGTCGGGCGGATGTCGTTCATCCGATCTGGCCAAAACACCAGCGCAGCACGGATTTCTGGGCATGAATGCGGTTCTCCGCCTCATCCCAGATCACCGACTGCGGCCCGTCGATCACCGACGGCATCACTTCTTCTCCTCGATGCGCGGGTAGGCAATGCAGGAACAGCGCATCCGGCTTTGCCTGCTCCATCAGCAGGTCATTGACCTGATAGGGCATCATGGCAGCCAGCTTGTTGTGGACATGTTCCTGGCCCATCGATACCCAGGTATCGGTGACCACGACATCGGCCCCGGCGACCGCTTCATTTTCGTCCCGGTGGATCGCAATATTGGCACCGGCGTCCTGTGCGGCCTTGATGAAATCCGCATCGGGATCATAGCCCTGCGGGCAGCCGATCCGGACATTGAATTTCATTAGCCCAGCGGCTTCGACAATGCTGTTGAGCACATTATTGCCGTCGCCCAGCCAAGCGATCTCGAGACCGGGCAGCGATTTGCCATGTTCCACCAGCGTCAGCAGATCGGCGATAATCTGGCAGGGGTGCGACAGATCGGTCAGGCCGTTGATCACCGGGATGTCGGCGTTCGCGGCCATCTCCTCGATTTTCGCGTGGTCGTCGGTCCGGATCATGATCGCGTCGGCCATGCGCGACAACACCCTGGCGGTATCCGCCACGGTTTCGCCGCGTCCCAGCTGCATCGAGCCGCTGTCCATGACGATGCTGGATCCGCCGAGCTGGCGGATCGCGATATCAAAGGAGACGCGGGTCCGGGTGCTGCTCTTTTCAAAAATCATCGCCAGCACATGATCGGCAAGCGGCCGGTCAGCGTCGGGTTTACCTTTTGGCCAGCCGGCCCGCGCCGCCTTGCGATCAATCGCGTCGGCAATCATCGCGGCGATGGCGTCGCCGCCGGCATCGGCGAGATTGAGAAAATCCCGGCTCATGATTCCGGTGCCTCATAATCGGCAGCCCCGGCGGAGAGCTTCTCGATGAAGGTCGCGATATGGCTGTCATCGATATTGAGCGGCGGCAGCACCCGGAGCGTATTGTCGCCTGCCGCCACGGTCAGCAGCCCGTGATTGTCGCGCAGATGGGCGACAAAGGAGCGCGTTTCCTGCTTCATCATGATACCAAGCATCAGCCCCCTGCCCCGCACGCCGATGAACAGATCGGGATAATTACCGATGAATTGCTCGATTGCCGCGCGCAGCTTTTCACCGGTAGACCGGACATTCTCGAGGAATTCATCATTGGCGACCACATCCCAGACGGCATTGCCGGCGGCCATCGCCAGCGGGTTGCCGCCATAGGTGGAGCCATGGGTGCCGGGCACCATGCCGCGCGCCGCTTCCTCGGTCGCCAGACAGGCGCCGAGCGGGAAGCCGCCACCGATGCCCTTGGCCGATGCCATGATATCGGGTTTCACGCCGTACAGTTCGTGAGCATAGAGGGCTCCGGTGCGAGCCACGCCGCATTGCACCTCGTCGAGAACCAGCAAGATGCCATGTTCGTCGGCAAGATCGCGCAGTCCCTGCATGAATTCCTGTGAAGCCGGGCGAACGCCGCCCTCGCCCTGGATCGGCTCGACCAGAAAGGCCGCCGTCTTGTCGGTGATCGCGGCCCTGGCGCCTTCGAGATCGTCAAAGTCGACATATTTGAAACCGGCCAGCAAGGGCGCGAATCCGTGATGCATCTTTTCCTGATTGGACGCCGAAATCGTCGCCATCGTGCGGCCATGAAAGGCGTTTTTGAACGTGATGATCTCGAACCGGTCGCTGCCGGCCGACTGGTGATAGGCGCGCGCGGTCTTGATCGCGCACTCGACCGCTTCGGCACCGCTGTTGGTGAAAAACACGGTGTCGGCAAAGGTCGTGTCGACCAGCCGCTGGGCGAAACTCTCACCTTGCGGGCTGCCGTAGAGATTGGAGACGTGCATCAGGGTTGCCGCCTGGTCCTGGATCGCCTTGGTCAGATGCGGATGGCCGTGGCCAAGCAGATTGACCGCAATGCCGCTGGCGAAATCCAGCGCCCGCGATCCGTCTTCGGAAATCAGCCAGGCGCCCTCGCCTCGGACCGGACGAAAACCACAACGCGGGTATACGGGCATCAATGGGGTAATCGTCATGGTCGGCTTCCTTTCGCGGAAAACAGAAAAGGCGACCCGACTGGCCGCCTCTCACATTGGGAGGTCCTTATATGACGCTTAGCGGAAGGGGTCAATCGTGGTGCGAACGGGCGGTTGTGCAGCGTCGAGAACCGGACGTGATTGATGTTTCAGATCAGTCAGACAGGGATAATTCATTTAAGCGGAAAGCAGATATGCGGTATATTCCAATGAAGCTGATCATGCACGCAGAAGCAACACCAGCAAAGGAGATGTTACGATGGACATGAAAACAACCGGTTCCCCCGAAGGTTGCCCGATGGGCTTGGACGGCGGCGTTCGCTCGCTGCTTGGTCGCACCAACCGTGACTGGTGGCCCGATTCCCTGCAACTCGAAATTCTTACACAGGGCGGTGTTTCCCCGGACCCGATGGGCCCCGATTTTGACTATGCCAAGGCGTTCAAGGCGCTCGATTATTGGGCATTGAAGGAGGATCTGAAGGCGCTGATGACCGACAGCCAGCCCTGGTGGCCGGCAGATTACGGGCATTACGGCCCCTTCTTCATCCGCATGGCCTGGCACGCCGCCGGCACCTATCGCACCGGCGACGGACGCGGCGGTGCATCGAGCGGACAGCAGCGCTTTGCGCCGCTCAACAGCTGGCCGGACAACGGCAATCTCGACAAGGCGCGGCGTTTGCTCTGGCCGATCAAGAAAAAATATGGCGAGAATATCAGCTGGGCCGACCTGATGATCCTCACCGGCAATGTCGCGATTGAATCGATGGGCGGCCCCGTGTTCGGCTTTGGTGGCGGGCGCAAGGACGTCCATGAGCCGGAGAAAGATGTCTACTGGGGTTCTGAAGAGCAGTGGGTGAATGAAGGCGTCCCGACCCGGATCCAGCCCGATGAGGGCAAGGCGCTCGAAAATCCGCTTGCTGCGATCCAGATGGGTCTGATCTACGTCAACCCGGAAGGTCCGGGCGGCAATCCGAACGATGCCGAGGGCATGGCCCGGGACATGAAGGAAACCTTTTCCCGCATGGCGATGAATGACGAGGAAACCGTCGCGCTGACCGCCGGCGGGCACGCGTTCGGCAAATGCCACGGTGCGGTTCCGCCCGACCAGCTCAGCGGCGACCCGGAATCGGGCGACCTCCATTTGATGGGCTTTGGCTGGGCGACCGACCCCGAGCAGATCGGCGAGGGCCATATCACCACGTCCGGCCTGGAAGGCGCGTGGACGCCGAACCCGACGCAATGGGGCGGCGACTATTTCCGGCTGTTGTTCAAATATGATTATGAGCTGGTCGAAAGTCCTGCCGGTGCCAAACAATGGCAACCGATCAACCCGGACCTTGAGGATATGGCACCCGATGCGCGCGATCCATCGAAAAAGGTCCCGACGATGATGACCACCGCCGACATGGCGCTGAAGCGCGACCCGGACTATCGCAAGATTTCCGAGCGTTTTCGCGATGACCAGGCGGCGCTGGACGATGCGTTTGCCCGCGCTTGGTTCAAGCTGACCCACCGCGACATGGGTCCCAAGGTCCGCTATCTCGGTCCTGAAGTGCCTGAGGAAGACCTGATCTGGCAGGATCCCGTTCCTGCCGGTACACCGGCTTCGGACAGCGATGTATCGGCTTTCAAGTCCAAGGTTCTGGACAGCGGCCTTTCGGTTTCCGAACTGGTCAAGGCAGCCTGGGCTTCGGCTTCGACCTATCGCAAGAGCGACCATCGCGGCGGTGCCAATGGCGCGCGCGTGCGGCTTGCTCCGCAGAAGGACTGGAAGGTCAATGATCCGGACGAGCTGGCAAAAGTGCTGGCGAAACTGGACGAACTGCGCGGTTCGCTGTCGATGGCCGATGCCATTGTCATCGCTGGCAGTGCGGCGGTGGAAAAAGCAGCGAAGGATGCGGGATTCGACGTCAGCGTCCCGGTCACGAACGGACGCGGTGATGCGACGGACGAGCAGACCGATGCGGAAAGCTTCGAGCCGCTCGAGCCGCTGGCCGATGGCTTCCGCAATTATCTAAAGGCCAAGGCGAGTGTGCGGACCGAGGATATGCTGGTCGACCGCGCCAATCTGCTCGATCTTTCTATCCCCGAGATGACCGTACTGATCGGCGGGCTGCGGGTGCTGGGAGCCAATAGCGGCAACAGCAAGCATGGCGTACTCACTGATCGTCCCGGCCAGCTGACCAACGACTTTTTCGTCAACCTGCTGGAAATGGGAACGGTCTGGGAAGTCGTCGACGAGTCCGGAGGCGAGGAATTCATTGGCAAATGCCGCCTCAAGGGCGACGAGAAATGGCGCGCGACGCGTACCGACCTCGTGTTCGGTTCGAATTCACAGCTGCGTTCGGTTGCGGAAGTCTACGCCGAAGACGGCCATGAACGGAAGTTCGTCGATGATTTCATCGCCGCATGGACGAAAGTCATGGACGCCGGTCGCTTCGATCTGGCCTGATATTTCGCAGATCCCCTGGATCGGCCAATCACAGAACGGGCCCGCTGGAGACATCCGGCGGGCTTTTTTCTATTTAAGACCTGCCTTCGCGGCTTCCCAGTTGCGACCGTCAAAGGTCCGGATCGTCGGGCTGAGCCCGTGGTCAGGGTCAAGGCAGTTGAAATTCACGCTCCAGCCATCGGGGTGCGACCGTGGCTGGTAAAAGCTCTTGATGCCGCAATGCTTGCAGAACAGGTGATCGGCCTGCCGGCTGCCGAACTGGTAATGGGTCAGGTCGCCCTCGCCCTTGAGCAGGGAAAAATCCTGGTGCGGCACAATCAGATGCAGAAAACCGGTCCGGGCGCAGATCGAGCAATTGCAGTCCAGCAGTTCGGGTTCCTGCTCGACCTGCGCCTCGAAACGCACGGCACCGCAATGGCAGCCGCCGACAACAGTGGATTTCATTGTGCTTCCTCGCGATTTGTGCCGGTTCTCGGCTGAAAACGGAGCGACAGCGGCGTAATGAAGCCGCTGTTGTTTACCCTTATGCGAACGATAGCCTGCAATTTTGGATTGCCAAGCTTTGCCGCATAGGTGCGAGCCGTTTCCTGCGGCATATAGATACGATCGCGGACCAGACCATCGTCGCCTTCCTCGCTCCAGGGGTTCACCCGCGCCGTCGCATCGCAGACCCGTGCCGATGGTGCACCAGAACCGGACCGCGGCACTATCTCCACATGGGCAATCCGGGGCGTCTTGCCGGATATGCACAGGCCTGTTTGCGCACCGGACCATGTCGGAATGTCATCCTCCGCAACGAACGGCCAGTCATACCGAAACTGAACATAATGACCGCGCAGCAAATCGCGCGGATCATAGCCTTCTATCGGCACGTCCCACTCGCTTCCTTCATGCGATTCCCTCTCTGTCTGCAGCCAGATCAGTCCGAGCCCGATCAGCGGCAGCAGCAGCGCAAACGGAAGGAAGAAGCGACGATAGCGATTCACCGGCCATCTCCACTGCTGTCCCGCTCGACTGCGGCAGCCCTGGCGGGAGCAAAGGCCCGCGAAAAGCGGTAGGCGACGATGGCAATAGCGATGGTGATTATCCCCGCCAATATCAGACCCAGGCCGCTGCTCAGAAGATCGGACGCCAGTTCGAAGCTCAAAAAGATAAGGCGCAGCGCAATGATCGCGACAACCACCTGGAACACATTGCGCCATGCGGAATAGATCGCGCTCCAGCCGATGGCAGCCCAGAAAATTATGAACAGGATCGCATTGCCGAGCGCTTCTGTCGACTGCGCGATGCTGCTGACAAAACTGGTCAGCGCGGCAGCGACCAGAATGGCCGCGATGCTGATTCCGGTGGCAGTGCGGTTGAGGCGATAGCCGAGCAAGGCCGCTGCGCTCCATAATCCCAGTTGAAGGCCGGCTATTTCGCCAGCCTGGCCCGTTGATCCGAAAAGACCACCGATGGTGACACCGTCGGCTATCAATTTCACCGACATGCCGGTGACAAAGGATGCCAAAGCAAATTGGCCGACTTGGGTCCAGAAAGCCTCTCGTCCGCTCAAGTTTCGAAGGGAGATGCCCAGAAGCAGCGCAAAAACCGGTAAGCTGGTGATGACGGCGACATAGGTCGATGGCAGATCACCGCCTTGCTGCGCATACCATCCCCAGTGCGCGATCCCGGTACCGAGTAAAGCGACAATCCAGAGCAGCGAAATCAGCCAGCCACGACCGACCAGCAACAACAAAGGCGAAAACAGAATCAGCCAGATCGCCATCGGTTGCCACAGGGGCGAACTGGTCTGGTAAACTTGTCCCAAATGGCCAAAAAAGGTTGCCCCGAGAACCGCCAGAATGAACAGCAGAACGTCTTTCAGATAGAGGCCAAGAAACCCCTTGTGCGGCTGGAGGAGATAAATCCCTCCGGAAATGCCGGCGATCAGCAGCAGATGAACCACAAGGCGGACCATGCCGGGAATTTCTTCCCAATTGGCCGCGACCAGCGAGACTATGCCGAGACCGATAGCCAGAGCGCCCAGGCCGATCAGCGACCACAGACCCAGAGGGCGGGATCGCTCCGCTTCATATTCCTGGATACGCCGCGCCGTGTCGGCGTCGATCAGGCCGGCATCCAGCCAAATATCTAATTTCCTGTCAGACAATCGCCAATCCCCGCTATCGCAAAAAAGCTGCGCGGCAGCGGAAGATATCGCAAGTTCCAGAGATGGAGTCGGCTTGCCGGGTCAATCGCGGACCTCGGTGGTATGAATGTCGATGCGGTTCTCCAATGTTCTGTGTACCGGACATTTTTCCGCAATTTCCAGCAGCTTGCGGCGCTGTTCCTCGCTCAGGTCACCCTGCAGAATGATCGAGCGGTCGATCACGTCAATCCGGTTATCCTCGTTATTGCAGCTAAGGCAATCCTCGACATGGTCCCGGCTGTGTTCGAGCACGATATGCACGGCTTCGAGCGGGATACCCTTGCGATCCGCGTACATTTTCATCGTCATCGAGGTGCAGGTCCCGAGCGCTGCCAGCAGCAGATCGTAGGGCGAGGGCCCGCTGTCGGTGCCGCCGAAGGACTCGGGCTCATCGGCAAGAAAGACATGCTTGCCGACACGGACCGTCTGCTGGAACTTGCCTGCGCCGGTTTCGACCGACACCAGTGAAGGATTGGTGGCCATGCCTATTCCACCGTCACCGATTTGGCGAGATTGCGGGGCTGGTCGACGTCCGTGCCCTTGGCGACTGCCACATGATAGGCGAGCAGCTGGACCGGCACGGCGTAGACGAGCGGAGCGATCAGCGGGTGGACCTTCGGCATTTCGATCGTTGCCATGCAGCCATCACCGGCTTCGGCGAGACCTTCGGCATCGGAAATCAGCACGACCTTGCCGCCGCGGGCCATGACTTCCTGCATATTGGAGACGGTTTTCTCGAACAGCGGGCCCGATGGCGCCAGCACGATGACCGGGACGGCCTCGTCGATCAGGGCGATGGGCCCGTGTTTCATCTCCCCGGAGGCATAGCCCTCGGCGTGGATATAGCTGATTTCCTTTAGCTTGAGCGCGCCTTCCAGCGCCAGCGGGAAATCGGGCCCGCGGCCGAGATAGAGAACATCTCGTGCCGGTGCGATGAGATGCGCCATATCGGCAATCTCCTCATCATGGGCAAGGGCGGCATTGAGGGCGGCCGGTGCTTCGGTCAGATGTTTGACCACATCCCGTTCCTCATCGCGAGTCATCTTGTCCTTGACGACCGCCAGATGCGCCGCGAGCGCCGCCAGCACCGCAAGCTGGCAGGAGAAAGCCTTGGTCGAGGCAACGCCGATTTCCGGACCGGCGTGGGTGGGGAGCAGCAGATCCGCCTCGCGCGCCATGCTGCTCGTCGGCACATTGACCACGACGGCGATTTTCTGCCCATTTTCCTTGCTGTGGCGCAAGGCGGCCAGGGTGTCGGCGGTTTCCCCCGACTGCGAGATAAACAGGGCCAGCCCGCCCTTCTCGAGCACCGGATCGCGATAGCGAAATTCCGATGCAAAATCGAGATCGACCGGCACCCGAGCAAAAGTCTCGAACCAATATTTGGCGACCATGCCGGCATAATAGCTGGTCCCGCAGGCCACGATGGTGATGCGCTTGATATCGCGCAGGTCAAAATCCATCTGCGGCAGCGCCACCTGCTGCTCGAGCGGGCGGATATAGCTTCGCAACGTTTGCGCGACCACGGTGGGCTGCTCGAAAATTTCCTTCTGCATGAAATGCCGATAATTGCCCTTTTCGATCGCTGCGGCTGACACGCCGGATGTGGTTATTTCGCGTTCTACCGGCTGATTATCTTTATCATAAATCGCTGCACCTTCGCGTGTGACGACGACCCAGTCACCCTCGTCGAGATAGGCAATTTTCTGGGTAAGCGGGGCCAAAGCCAGCGCGTCGGAGCCGAGATAGGTCTCGCCATCGCCATAGCCAAGCACCAGAGGTGATCCGAGCCGCGCACCGATCAGCATGTCGGGATGCGAGCGAAAGGCGATGGCAAGCGCAAAGGCCCCGCGCAATTGTGGCAGGACAGCCTTGACGGCATCTTGCGGGGATTTTCCTGCTTCGACCTGTTCGCTGACCAGATGGGCCACCACTTCGGTATCCGTTTCGCTTTCAAACGACCGACCGCGCCCGGTCAACTCTTCTCTCAGGCTTTTGAAATTCTCGATAATGCCATTGTGAACGAGAGCGAGTTCGCCGGTTGCGTGCGGGTGGGCATTGTTGGTCGTGGGCGCGCCATGTGTGGCCCAGCGGGTGTGGGCAATACCGATAGTGCCCGGCGCATCATCCTCTCTAAGGACCGCGACCAGATTGGCAAGCTTGCCCTCGGCGCGGCGGCGGACCAGCTTGTCATCATACACGGTGCAGATGCCGGCACTGTCATAGCCGCGATATTCCATCCGTTTCAGACCGTCGACCAGACGATCAGAGACAGGTTCCTTGCCAACAATTCCAATTATTCCGCACATGATTTTCGAATCTTTCGCTTCAGAGTGTAAAGGTTATGCGAATTCAAGGCCTTTGGCCAAACAGCTTGTCGTCTTTCGTTTCGTCAGGATCGTGCCATTGAAAACGTTCAATGTTCCGATTCGACAATGTCATCACCCACATTGTCCGCATAGAGCTTGGCCTTATCATAATCGATCGGGCGGACATCCGGACCGGCACAGGAATGCCGCGCAATCGTCCGGTCGCCCTTGCGGACAAAAATGCCGTCTTCCATTGAGGGATCATTGGGTTCGCCAGCGGTAAAATTGGTCCGGATCACCCGGCTGTATACGACATATTGCGTGTCTCCGCGCAGGAACTGCAACTGTGCTTCGCCGCCGCCGGAATAGGGAACGGAGGCAAATTTCAGACGATCCGCACTGTCCGCTTCCGGCCAGATCAGTTCAGCGGTTTCACCCGATTTGCCATAGCGATATTGAGCGACGGTGGTCCCGGCCTTGTTTTTCACGCCGCATATGGAAGCGATTTTCCTGTTTTCCAGCTGACAGGAAAACAGGACCTCCTCTTGCGCCGCGCACAGTCCGGTACCGGTAGGCGTTGCGGTTTTGCTCGCCCCTTCCTGCTGTGACATCTTCTCTGTTGTCAGCGGAGCCGGCGAAGCAGTGGATTGCGTGGCGGATTCGTCAGCGGAAGCGGCCGGCTGCTGATCGCATCCGGCGAGAAGCAGGCTCATCGCGAATGTTGCAACAGGAACAGGCCAGTGAACCGTCTTCATGTTTTTTTCTCCGCCGCCTTCTTCTTGGACATCGCTTCCCGGAATTTCTTCGCCCAGCCCGCTTTCACCGTCTGTTCGGCCCGGACCAGCGCCAGATCGCCCGCAGCCACATCCCTGGTAAGCGTTGCGCCCGCCCCGACGATCGCACCATCGCCGACAGTCACCGGTGCCACCAGCGCGCTGTTCGAGCCGATGAACGCATCCTTGCCGATCACCGTCTTATATTTGAAGAAACCGTCATAATTGCAGGTAATGGTACCGGCGCCGATATTCGCCCCCTCGCCGACTTCGGTGTCGCCAAGATAGGTCAAATGATTGGCCTTGGCGCCCTTGCCGAGAAGAGTTTTCTTCATTTCGACAAAATTGCCGACCTTCGATCCTTCTTCCATCACCGAGCCCGGGCGCAGGCGAGCGAAAGGGCCGACCTTGGCATTGGCACCGATGGTCGCGCCTTCTATATGGCTGTGACCGTAAATCGTGGCTCCCGATGCGATGGAAACACCGGGGCCAAATATGACATTGGGCTCGATGACCACATCCGCCGCGATCTCGGTATCAGAAGAGAACCAGACGGTATCCGGCGCAATCAGGCTGACCCCGTCGGCCATTGCCCGCTCGCGCCGGCGAGCCTGCCATTCACCCTCGACCGCGGCGAGTTCGGCGCGGCTGTTGACGCCGGCGACCTCGGCCGGATCGTCGACCTCGATCACCGCGCTTTTCTGGCCCGGCAGCATCACGATATCCGGCAGATAATATTCGCCCGCCGCATTGTCGTTGCTGATCTGGTCGAGCAGGATGAAGAGGTCGGTCGAGCGCGCCGCCATCAGGCCGCTGTTGCAGAGATTGATGCCGCGCTCCTCGTGGCTGGCGTCCTTATATTCGACCATCTTTTCGATCTCCCCCTGGTCATCGGCGATAATCCGGCCATAGGCACCGGCATCGTCCGGACGGAAACCGAGGACGACAGCGCGCGGGTCGGAGCCGTTGTTGAGGCGGAAGATCATCTCGCGCATGGTATCCGCACTGACCATCGGCACATCGCCGTAGAGGATCAGCACATCGCCCGCGAAACCCTTCAGCGCATCATGCGCCTGCGCCACCGCATGGCCCGTGCCGAGCTGCTCTTCCTGCACCGCGATCGCGACATTGCGGCCGGCCACACTCTCCTCGATCTGCTCGCGGCGGGCGCCGACGACGATAACGGTACGCTCGACGCCGATTGAATCGACGGTATCCAGCAGATGATGGAGCATCGGCTTGCCAGCGATCGGGTGAAGAACCTTGTGCGTGGCCGATTTCATTCTTGTGCCTTGTCCGGCAGCCAGAATGATAGCGGCTAGCGGTCGGTCGGTCATGAAGCTACTCCGGAACAAGTTGATCGGTCATGGCCGCATCCGGCCTGTTTGCAGGCGCTAATGCCATGCTGCTGCTGCTTATGCCAGCCTGTTTATCGCTATTCTGGCCGACCTAACCCACAGGCTTCCCGCCCTTGCGCCACTTGGTCCACAAATGCCCGGCCAGCATCAGCGGCGGCATCCGCAGCCAGTGCGAGCGGACATAAAAAGCAAAGCGGATCAGCTTGCGGGTTTCCCGGCCATAGCCGTCGCGGGCGAGCAGACGGCGGATATAGAGATAGTCGGCAAATTCAGTCTGACCGGCAGAAAAGCGATAAACCGGCGTGTCATACAGCCGGGCGGCAAGGCGCAGGGCCCTCTCCTTCTCCCGGCCCAGGCCATGGGTTTTTGCGCGGATGTCCAGTTCAGTCCAGAACTCCTCGTCCGCTTCGGAAAAATGCCGGAGCAACAGATTGATATCCCACAGATTCCGCAAACCGCCCGCAAGATCGCCATCGGCGAACAGATGGGCAATAGAATGAAGCAGCATATCGGCCGGTGCCATGACATACAGGCCATTGCCGAGCGCGATGGCGTTGTCGAGGATCGCCTGCGCATCGGGCCTCGGTCCTGCGGTCAGCGGCAATATCGTATGATGCACATCGATCATCCGGTCGCGCTCGCGATGGATCAGCGGCGGCAGTTCGTGCATATGGTCGCGATAATAGCGGTCATCATAGGGGTCTGGCTTTACCCATTCCCAGCCGGCATCAAGCAGGGCGGATTCGACGATCGGTAGAGCGTCACGCGCCACCATGATATCGAGATCGCCGATGCTGCGCCCGACGCCGGCAGCGAGATTTGCCGCGACATAGGCGGTACCCTTCATCAGCACGATCTTGCCCGGATAGCCGGCCAGCGCCCTTCGCGCGCAGTCCGCTTCCCACAGGGCCTGCTGGCGGGCGAGATCATGGGCGCCGATGGCATCCTGCAGAACGGCACGCACCCGGTCCGGTACGGGGACATCGGCGAGCCTGTGCGCCAGCGAGCCGATCAGCGATTCCGCGCGCGCGATGCTGATCAGTTCCGACCACTGGCCGCCGTCCAGCCTCTCGACGCTGGCCGGTTCCCGCAGCGCGCGGACAAGGATATGCGCATCGCGGATCATGGCGATCGGCTCCACAGGCTTTCGATCAGCTCTTCCGCCTGTTCGATCGACTGATAGTCCATCGCTCTGGTCGGGACCTGATCGACAAAACGGGTCAGGGCCCGGAAGCCGGCTTCTCCCAGCGCGACATAATTGGTCGATGCCTGGGTCAGACGGACGAATATTTCCGCCTGGCCCATGTCCCGCAGTTCCGGATCATGACCGAAACGGGGAAAGAGCAGCAGCGCCGGTCTGGCCGGTTCTCCCATCCGGTAGATCGCCGCTTTCGGCGGCACCAGATGGCGGATATCGCCTTTTGGTGTGTCCGTCATTTCCGGACCGAAACGGTCCGCCGGTGCGACGGTCTGCATCGCCCTGATGGCCTGATTTTTCAGGCTGATCAGCCGGGGAAAGGGAGCGATGTCGCCGGTATCAAGGTTCAGCAGTGCAAATTCATCCCCCATGAAACGCCAGCCCTTTTGCGCCAGCATCGCGGACAGGGTCGATTTGCCGGAACCGGAAAGACCGGTCATGATCAGCGCCCTGCCGTCCTTCTCGACGCTGCTCGCGTGGAGCAGCAGGTGCCGCCGCCAGCCGAGCGCCATTTGCAGGTTCATGCCCATTTCTGCCGCGAGCAGTCCCTGTCCCAGTGGCAGCGGCGCGACATCAGGCAACCAGAAGTCGCCGCCGATATGGACCGAGGGTCGGATGTACCGACGCCACGGCTTGTCCGGTTCTAGGCGAACGGTAAAATCAACCATATGGTCGCTTGGCCCGGGATAATCCCGGTACAGCGCCGCCAATTGGTCCAGGGGCTGTCGCCAGACCGAAGCGATCCGGAACGCAGCCGGCCCGATCTGGAGCCGAATCTGATGCATCTCCGCCATCAACCGGCTTCCCGTGCGATCAGCCCCAGCGCGGCGAGTTCTTCCAGCCTGGCGCGGATGATATCGTCGGTATCAGCCCCGGATTCGACGTCGAATCTTGCCTGGAGACGCGTGGCAATTTCTGCAGCGGTCAACAATCCGGTGTCCATGACTTCCAATAGCGCGGGGGCCGGATCGGCGAGCATATGGGTAATGCCCGATGGCCGGTGAAACAGCAGGGTCATGCTGTCCAGGCCGTGCCAGATCAGATCATCTTTCGGTCCGGCCCGATATTTGGGGGTCATGGTGGATTGCCTAAAATTCTGGTCCGACATTGCGGCCTGATAGCAGGCAAAGGTTAAAATGGGATGGGAATATCAGCGCGGCATTTGCAGGGACGCATAGCAGGTAAAGCCGGACTGGCCCGCCTGCAATCGCCGGATGTAATTCACATAGGCCTCCGACTGGTCATAGGAGGTGCCCGGAAGCGTCCGGCCATTCATTGCCTGACGCACTTCTTCACCACTGAAATTGCGTCCCGCTGGCGGAAATGCGCCCGGGGTGTCCGCCGAAACGACAGAGCCATCCGCCGCAATATAGCCGCCGGCGGCATTGTTGCCGGGAACCGGAATTTCGCAATTGAGGACGGATCCGGCGGTCTGCGCCAGAGCCGGCTTGATACTGACCACAGCAGAGGCGGTAATCGCTCCCATCATCAAGGCGCGACGGCGAGTGACAATTCCTTGATTGGACGCAGCATTGGCTGACGGCTCAGATGGAATTTGATCGGTCATCGGTTTCTATCCCTGATTGTCCTGATTTCACTTATCCGCCCATAAGCAGAAATTGCGCAAAAAGCGAGCCAAACAGTCTGCCGCCGGAATCCGCGTCTACAATCGGGACATAGACAGGAAAATCGTTAACAATGCCTATATAATGGCAGCTCCAAATTCGGGTGCCCGAATATTCCCGTTGCCGATCTTGCACCGTCAAGCCTAGATGGGCTGCATGATATTAGCAGAATCGGCCAGATGACCTCGGTTTCCTCCTTTCGGTTGCTTGTTGCTCTGGTGTTTATCTTGGGCGGCGCCATTCTGGCGAGCCAGCTGCCGCAATCGGGGCAGCAGTTCATCATTGTCTTCGCCAGCGGCGCGATCGCCCTGTTCACGGTTCTCCAGGACCGGCCCGCCGCCTCGCTACCGGACCCGGCCACGCTCGAACGGCAGCGCAAGCGGATCCTGTATCAGGGCCGGTCGGAAGCCTATCAGGACATCATCAACCCGATTACCGACCCGATCTTGCTGGTCCGCAATGCAAAGGTCGCGGCGGCCAATCCGGCAGCAGCAAAAGTTCTGGGCGATCATATCGTCGGCGAGGATGTCCGGATCGCCATTCGCCATCCTGCCGCCGCCGACCGACTCGCCAACCCCGATGCCGAGCATAGCGGCGAGCCGATCCTGCTGGTCGGCGTCGGCAGCACCGACCAGAGATGGGAGCTGCGCATCAACACCCTGCAGGATGGCCTGAAGCTGGTCCAGCTGTCGGATCGCAGCAGCCGCTATGCGGCAGAGCGCATGCGGACGGATTTTGTCGCCAACGCCAGCCATGAACTCCGCACACCGCTGGCCGCTATCAAGGGTTTTCTGGAGACCCTGGAAGATCCCAAGGCCGGCAAGGATGACGCCACGCGCGCCCGATTCCTGAAAATAATGTATAATGAGGCCGACCGCATGCAGCGTCTGGTCGAGGACCTGATGTCGCTGTCCAGAATCGAGGCGGAGAAATTCGAAATTCCATCGGAACAGATTGACCTCAGCGAACTGGTCGGGGAAGCGCGCGATTTCTATATCAACAGCCGCGGCAAGAAAGAAAACGAGATATTGGTCAAGGCTCCTGCCGATATTCCGCTGATTTACGGCGACCGGGCACAATTGTCACAGGTTGTGAACAATCTGCTCAGCAATGCTTTCAAATATGGGAAAAAGGGTGCTCCGGTCACCATCAGCCTTGCCCCCAATAAATCCGGAACGATGCTCTGTCTCGCGATCAGCGACCAGGGAGACGGGATTGCGGCGGAACATATTCCCCGGCTGACCGAACGTTTTTATCGCGTCGACAAGGGGCGAAGCAAATCCATTGGCGGCACCGGCCTGGGCCTTGCCATTGTCAAACATATCACCGAACGGCATGGCGGACGGATGGAGATAAGCAGTACCGTTGGCCAGGGCACGACCGTATCCATCATCCTGCCGATCGCGAGCAATTCGCTGACCCAGGGAGACCCCGGACATGGAGTCGCCTGATGCCGGAAGCCGCGGGCCAGGAATTTTTGCTGACGAAGCCATGCCCTGGCCTCGCCTTGGCCTCATGTCACATATTTGTAACATATCTGTAATGATCAGGACATTGCCCCTGCCTAGAAGCCTGCCCATCAAGCCTGTGAAGGCGGTCCCCGGCAGTATTTGTGCTGGGCCGGCCACAGCTCAACTGGGGACTCTTCCATGCTAAGAAAAATCGCTTTCCTTGCGACCGCCTGCCTTGCCATTTCGGCATGTCAGGACCAGGCATCCGGCGGTCAGGGAGGCACCCGGAGCGAAATCCGAATCGTCGGCTCTTCCACGGTTTTCCCCTTTGCCAAGGCGGTCTCGGAACAATTCAGCATCAATGGTTCGCATTCGTCTCCGATATTGGAATCGACCGGAACCGGCGGCGGGATGAGCCTGTTCTGCGCAGGCGTCGGAGCGGACACGCCCGACATTGCAAATGCCTCGCGCCGGATCAAGGCGTCCGAGCTGGAATTGTGCGAGAGCAACGGCGTCGCCGATGTCGTGGAAGTGCAGATCGGCATAGACGGGATTGCCGTTGCCCAAGCGAATGACGGCACCGCCTTTTCGCTGACCCCGGTACAGATATACAGGGCGATTGCCGAACGTCCGTTCGGCAAGGAAAACAGCGCCAAAAACTGGTCAGACATTGATCCGTCGCTGCCGAAGTTCCCGATCAGCGTTTACGGCCCCCCCTCCACATCCGGTACCCGCGATGCGCTCACCGAGCTGATCATGGAAGTCGGCTGCGTGACGGATCCGGCGACCAAGGCGCTGAAGGACAGCAACAAGACAGAGTTTGAAGCCATCTGTCACGAGATCAGGGCAGACGGTGCCTATGTAGACGCGGGCGAAAACGACAATCTGATTGTCCAGAAGCTGAAGGCCAATCCGAACAGCGTCGGCATTTTCGGCTACAGCTTCCTGGAAGAAAATCTCGACAGCGTTCGGGGCATTCCGGTGTCAGGCGTCAACCCAACCTACGAGGCCATCGCATCGGGGAAATATCCGGGCGCCCGTCCCCTCTACATCTATGTCAAGAAACAGCATATCGGTGTGATACCGGGCCTGAAGGACTATGTTCAGGAGTTCCTCAAGGCGGGAGCCAGAGACGGCTATCTGGTAAAAGCCGGGTTAATCGCGGCACCGGATGATGTGCGGGAAAAAATGGCCGGCGTGGTGCAGAATATGACGCCTCTGGCGATTAGCGACCTGAAATGACCAGGCCATTGCCGGCGCATTTCTTGCAGAACCATCTGAAACTAGGGCGGAACCAGATATAGTGACAAGCGCGACGCTCCTTTTCCTCGTTATCGGTCTGGGTCTTATGGCCTGGTTTTTCGGACGCCTGAAGGCGTCAGGCCTGCAGGCCCGTGATGCCAATGCACGCTCGGTCCTGCATTCGCTGCCCAATTATCACGGCTGGTATGTGGCCTTGTGGGCCATCCTGCCCGCCGTCCTTTTCATGACCGTCTGGAGCTTTGTCAGTCCGGCTCTGATCACGGACGCGGCGCTGACCAGCCCGGCAGCGGCGCAATTGCCGCAGGACGGTTTTGCCCGGGCCGCGATCCTGTCGGAAGCGCGCGCCATTGCCTATGGCAATCAGGTCAATGCCTTCAATCCGCTGTCTCAGTCGATGGTCGAGCCCTATCGCGATGCCATCGCCCATTATCAGATGATCGGGGCAATTGCGGCGCTCCTTCTGGTGTTCGCGTGCGGTGCCTATGCCTGGCTGAAAATCAAGCCGGATTTGCGCGCCCGGACCAAGATCGAGCGGGTGACGATGCTGTTGCTGCTGCTCGCCTCGCTGATCGCGATCATCACGACCGTCGGTATTTTCCTCTCGCTGGTGTTTGAAACTGCCCGTTTCTTCTCGATGGTGTCACCGATCGACTTTCTGTTCGGCACCGAATGGAACCCCAAGGCAGTCGCCGGTCCCAGGGGCGAAACCGGATTCGGCGCGATTCCGCTGTTCTGGGGCACGATCTTTATCGGTGCCATTATCGCGATGATCGTGGCGATCCCGCTCGGGCTGATGAGTGCGGTCTATCTCACCCAATATGCCCCGGCGAAATTCCGGTCGTGGATGAAACCGATCCTGGAAGTGCTCGCCGGTGTGCCGACCGTTGTATACGGCTATTTTGCCGCTCTGACCGTGGCACCAGCGCTGCGCGACTTTGCGGTTTCGATCGGCATTTCCAATGCATCATCCGAATCGGCTCTGGCTGCCGGTATCGTCATGGGCATCATGATCATTCCCTTTGTATCGTCGATGGCGGATGACAGTATCGCCGCCGTCCCCAGCGCCATGCGCGACGGATCGCTGGCGATGGGTGCAACGCAGAGCGAAACCATCAAGAAGGTGCTGATCCCCGCTGCCCTGCCGGGCGTCGTCGGCGGCGTGCTGCTCGCCGTCAGCCGGGCGATCGGCGAAACGATGATTGTCGTGATGGCCGCAGGCCTTGCGGCGAACATGACCGCCAATCCCTTTGCCAGCGTCACCACCGTCACCGCGCAGATCGTGCAGCTGCTGACCGGTGACCAGGAATTTGACAGTCCCAAGACCCTGGCAGCCTTTGCCCTGGGGCTGGTGCTGTTCATCGTCACCCTGCTGCTCAATCTGATCGCCTTGCGCGTCGTCAAAAAATATCGGGAAGCATATGAATAGTCTCACCGAAACCACGCGCCGCCCGACCGACTGGCAGGGCAAGGACATGCAGAAAAGGATTGCCGGGCGCTATGCCGCCGAGCGCCGGTTCAAGGCAATGGGCATGGCAGCCATCGCGCTGTCGGCCGGCTTTCTGGCCTTTCTGCTGGTGGTCATGGTGGGCAACGGCTTCCGCGGCTTCACCCAGACCGAGCTGCCGCTTCAGATCGACTTTCCCGCCGTCACCGGCGGGGCATCGCCGAGCCAGTTTGAGGGCCCGAATGCCGAAGCCAATCTGCAGGCCATGGGCCTGCGCGACATTGTCGATAGCAGCATTGAAATCCAATATGGCCGCGAGGGCGCTGAACTCTTCTCGTCTGGCGGCTGGACAGCGGTAGGCGCCAAGATCCTCGATGATCCCGAGATTGTCGAGCGGCAGGCCACTGTCTATCTGCCCGCCACTTCGGAAATAGACGTGGCCTACAAGGGTGACGGCACGCCCGCTGCCGAAGAGCAGGTCCGCGAACTGAAAGGGCAGCTCTCGACCGGCTTCAACTGGAATTTCCTCAGCAATTCTGATGCCACAGACCCCATGCAGGTCGGTATCTGGGGCGCCTTCAAGGGCTCGCTGATCACGATGATCGTGACCCTGATGCTCGCCTTTCCGGTCGGTGTCCTGGCGGCTCTCTATCTTGAGGAATATGCGCCGAAAAACCGGCTGACCGATCTGATCGAGGTGTCGATCAACAATCTCGCCGCAGTGCCGTCGATCATCTTCGGCCTGCTAGGCCTCGCGGTGTTCCTCAATTTTTTCGGAATGCCCCGATCAGGCGCGCTGGTCGGCGGCCTGACGCTGGCCCTGATGACCATGCCGGTGATTGTCATTTCCGGTCGCAATGCCGTCAAATCGGTTCCCCCCTCCATCCGCGAAGCGGCGCTGGGTATCGGGGCAAGCCCGCTGCAGGTCGTCTTTCACCATGTGCTGCCGCTGGCCCTGCCCGGCATCTTGACCGGCACCATCATCGGCATGGCCCGCGCCCTCGGCGAGACCGCTCCGTTGCTGATGATCGGCATGCGCGCCTTCATCGCCACACCGCCGAGCGGAATTACCGACCCCGCCACGGTATTGCCGGTGCAGATATTCTTGTGGTCCGACGAAGTCGATCGCGGCTTTGTCGAGAAGACATCCGCGGCCATCATTGTATTATTATTGTTCCTTCTCGTCATGAATGCCCTCGCCATTTATCTCCGCAATCGTTTTGAAACGCGCTGGTAGGCAGGACAATGCACGAAGATCAGAAAACACTCGAACCGAGCGAAAGCGTAAATATGACAGATGCGGCCACCCCAGCCAAGACCAGCGAAAGCGCAACGCCGAAGATGACGGCGCGCCATGTCGATGTATTCTATGGCGACAAGCAGGCGATCAACGATGTGTCCATCGATGTGAACATGGACAGCGTCACCGCATTCATTGGTCCGTCGGGCTGTGGCAAGTCGACCTTTCTGCGCTGCATGAACCGGATGAACGACACCATCCCGATCGCGCGCGTGAACGGCGAAATCAAGCTGGAGGGCGAGGATATCTATGCCTCGAAAATGGACGTCGTGCAGTTGCGCGCGCGGGTTGGCATGGTGTTCCAGAAGCCCAACCCTTTTCCCAAGTCCATCTATGACAATATCGCTTATGGTCCGCGCATTCACGGCCTGGCAACCGGTAAGGAAGATCTCGACGAGATAGTGGAATCCTCCCTGCAACGGGCCGGTCTCTGGGGCGAAGTGAAAGACCGGCTGCAGGACAGCGGTACCGCCCTGTCGGGTGGCCAGCAGCAGCGCCTGTGCATCGCCCGTGCGATCGCCGTCGATCCCGAGGTGATCCTGATGGACGAACCCTGTTCGGCCCTGGATCCGATCGCGACCGCCAAGATCGAGGAACTAATTCACGAACTGCGCGGGAAATATGCTATAGTGATCGTAACGCATAATATGCAGCAAGCGGCACGTGTTTCGCAAAAAACGGCCTTTTTTCATCTCGGCACTCTGGTGGAATATGGCGACACGACCGATATCTTCACCAATCCGCGCGAAGAGAAAACGCGGGATTATATCACTGGTCGCTACGGCTGACCTATTGATGATTAGGAACAATGATAGTGAATAGTGGCACAGAACATACCGTCAAAGCCTTTGATTCCGATATCAACGAATTGCGCGGCATGGTCGCCGAAATCGGCGGTCGCAGCGAGCAGGCGATTGCCAAGGCGATGCGGGCGCTGGAAAAGAGCGACCTCGATCTGGCCGCCGAAGTGGTGCGCGAAGACAAGCTGATCGACGATCTGGAAAAACGGATCGACGAGCTCACCTTCCAGACGATCGCGCTCCGTGCCCCGATGGCCGATGACCTGCGCGAACTGATTGCCACATTCAAGATTTCGGGCGTGGTCGAGCGGATCGGCGATTATGCCAAGAATATCGCCAAGCGGGTGCCGCTGGTGACCCAGACCCACCGGCTGCGTCCCATTTCGCTGCTGCCGTCGATGTCGAAGATTGCCAGCGAACTGGTCCGAGATTCCCTCGATGCCTTTGCCAGGCGCGATGCCGAGCTCGCCATGGAAGTGAACCGGCGCGACCAGATCGTCGATGATTTTTACAACAGCATTTTTCGGGCCGTGATCACTCATATGATCGAAAATCCCAAGGAGATTGGCGAAGCGGCGCATCTGCTGTTCATCGCCAAGAATCTGGAGCGGATCGGAGACCATGCGACCAATGTCGCCGAGATGGTCTATTTCGCCGCAACCGGCGAGCCGATGCCAGAGCGCACCCGGGGCGAAAACCCGACGACGCCGCTCGATGAAGCCCTCGAAGACGAGATCGACTGATGCCCAATGCCAAATTATTGCTCGTTGAAGACGATGCCGCGCTCGCCGAATTGCTGAGCTGGAACTTCAAAAAAGAAGAATATGACGTGATCCATACGCCGGATGGCGAGGAAGCGCTGTTGCTGGTGCAGGAACATCGGCCCGATGTGATCCTGCTCGACTGGATGCTGGAAAGCCTGTCCGGCATTGAAGTGTGCCGCCGTCTGCGGCGCTCTTCGGAAACCGCCAATATACCGATCATCATGCTCACCGCTCGCGGTGAGGAAGAAGACAAGATCCGGGGTCTCGAAACGGGCGCCGACGACTATATCACCAAACCGTTCAGTCCGCGCGAACTGATCGCGCGCGTGAAAGCGGTGCTGCGCCGGGTGCGCCCTGCCCTGGCCGGTGAAAAACTCACCTTCGGTGATCTGGAAATGGATACCGTTGGCCACAAGGTCAAACGCGCCGGCGACACGATTCCGCTCGGACCGACCGAGTTTCGCCTGCTCCGCCATTTTCTGGAACATCCCAACTGGGTGTTCTCGCGCGAACGGCTGCTCGACAGCGTCTGGGGACAGGACAGCGATATCGAACTGCGCACGGTCGACGTCCATATCCGGCGGCTGCGCAAGGCGCTGAATGCCAATGGCCGGTCAGACATCATCCGGACGGTGCGATCGGCAGGCTATGCGCTCGACACGGATGCCGCAGAATCCTGATTTGCCGAGCGAGCCTGCCTAGTCGGCGACCAGTTTGAGCAGCTTGCGTTCGACCGGGGCCAATACGCCCGACAGATCGTGGCCACGCTTCAGGACCTGCCCCTGCTCCCCGACCAGCGACCACATGCCCTGGCGGTTGCGTTCCGAAGGCCGTTTTTCGATCCGGATCTGGGGACGCTCCGATGCACGGCGGAAGGCGGCAAATACCGCCACGTCGCGGCGCATATCCATCGCATAATCTTTCCAGTGGCCCGCTGCCACCATGCGCCCGTAAAGGTTGAGAATACGGTCCAGTTCCCGCCGCTCAAAGCCCACCTGCGACGGTGCGCCTCGCTGCGGAAAGGCTGCAACATTGGATTCGGAAAAACGCATCAGGCGCTGTCACGCCCCTTTGTCTCGCTTTCCTCGCCGCCGCCGTTCCGTTCCTTTGCAAAAGCCGCAAGGCGTTTCTGCATCTGTTCCATTTCGCATTGCAATATTTCCAGCTTTTGCGTTGCCGGATCGAAAATCTCGCTGCAGGGCGTTCCATAGGGAACGAAATCCTTCTGATAGTCCTTCGCCTCGACCAGCGTCGGTCGAGCGCGAACGCCAACCATCGTGGCACCCTCCGGAACATTCTGGGTCACAACCGCATTGGCGCCGACGCGCGCGCGCTTGCCGACCGTGATCGGCCCGAGCACCTGGGCACCGGACCCCAGAATGACATCATCCTCGATCGTGGGATGCCGCTTGCCACCGACACCATTGGCCGGGTTGGTGCCGCCCAGCGTCACGCACTGATAGATCGTCACATTGTCGCCGATATCGGCCGTTTCGCCGATGACGGTAAAACCGTGGTCGATGAACAGATGCCGACCGATCTTAGCGCCGGGATGGATATCGATGGCAGTCAGAAATCGCGACAGATGGTTGATCAGCCGGGCGAAGAAAAACAGTTCGCCCCGGAACAGCCAGTGCGCCAAGCGGTGCAGGCCAAGCGCCAGAACGCCCGGATAGAGAAGCACTTCCCAGCGCGAGCGCGGAGCGGGATCGCGCGCCTTGATAGAATCCAGATAAGCGCCGAGATCCCGAAACATATATTCCCTCCGGAGGTTGCCGAACGCCCAAACTAGGCACGACAGACCGCTATTTCCAGTCTTTTTTTGCAACGGAATGGCGACGGGACTTTTCAAATCGACCATTATCACTATATTAGATCAATAATCTCATACTGATCGAAAGTCTCGATAATGTCGACCTATCTACCCACGCTCAAACAGTTGCAATATCTCGTCGCGCTCAAAGAACATGGCCATTTCGGAAAGGCAGCGGAATCCTGCTTCGTCACCCAGTCCACTCTGTCGGCAGGCATCAAGGAACTGGAGGCGTTGCTCGATATCGTGCTGGTCGAACGCACCCGCCGGGTCGTCCGCTTCACAGAACTTGGCAACCAGATGGTGGAAAAGGCCTATCGCATCCTGCGAGAGGCAGAAGAGCTGTCGGAGATGGCCAGATCCGCCGGCAAGCCGCTGGCCGGCGATGTCAGGATGAGCGTGATCCCTACCATCGCCCCCTTCCTGTTGCCGCGCCTGCTGCCGCAATTGCGCAAGGAGCGACCGGAACTGAAGCTCTATCTGAAAGAGGAAACCAGTCAGGCGGCTTGCGATTCGCTGCATCATGGTCATGCCGATTGCGTCTTGCTGGCGCAGCCGTTTCCCTGCGGCGATGTCGAGTCCGAAATCCTGTTCAGCGACGAGATACTGGTGGCTTTCCCCAAAAATGATCCGCGCGATCCGCCGCTTCAGGTGGACCCCGCGCATATCGACGAGACCCAGCTGTTGCTGCTCGAAGACGGCCACTGTCTGAAGGACCACGCGCTGGCGGCCTGCAATCGCCCGGAACTGCGGGCGTCGGCCCGTATGATGGGAACATCGCTGCACACTCTGGTGCAGATGGTCGACAATGGCCTCGGCCTCACCCTCCTGCCGAAAATGGCCATCGACAGCGGCATATTGAATTATACGGATATCGTCGCGAGGCCGCTGAAATCGGACCGGGCTACGCGCGACATCGCTCTGGTCTGGCGCAAGAACAGCCCGCGGCGGAGCGAATTTCAGCTTTTGGCGGAAATCATGAAAGGAGCGCAGAACTGGGTGTCCAAGGCCCATGAATGAAACATGCTTCTAATTCTTCCATTTTTCCGCCGCCTCGATATCGGATTGACGCTCCTCAATCCATTTCGCGGCACCGTCGGCGCGGGTCTCCTTCTTCCAGAAAGGCGCGACGGTCTTCAGCTTGTCCATGATGAAGGAGCAGGATTCCATCGCCGCTTCGCGGTGATCGGATCCGGTCAGGACCAGAACGATATTGTCTCCGACCACAAGCTTCCCGACGCGGTGAATGATCGTCACCGCATGCAGCGGCCAGTCGGACAGGGCTTGCTCGGCTATTGCCGTCAGCGCCTTCTCGGTCATGGCCGGATAATGTTCCAATTCGAGTGATGCCAGATTGCCGTCATCGCGGACCTGACCGATAAAGCTGGCAATGGCACCGCCGCCCTGCCCGGCCACGCGCCGCGTTTCGGCAGCGATATCGAAATCTTCCGATCCCACCGCGATCCTGATCATCCGCCGGTCACCGGGGGAAAAATGGCCAGTTCGCTTGCGGATCCGATGGGTGTCGCGCCAATTCCATAATCCTGATCCAGGGCGAAGCGCAATTTCCCTGGATCGGAAAATATATCGGCATAGCCTCCACCGCGCTCCGCGAGCAGCGTCACCACGTCGCCGATCGTCTCGATCCCGTCCGCAAGCACGACTTCTTCCTGGTCGATTCCAAGCCGTTCCCGGACCCAGGCGAAATAGATGATGTTGAGCGGCCGTGCCATCAGTCCATATGCTTCAGGCCCACACGCAGATAATCCCATCCGGTGATCAGCGTTAACAGGGCAGCGGCCCAGAGCGTCCACAAGCCGACCGTCTCAACCACCGCAAAATGCGGCAGGCCACCGGCGAGAATCAGGGCGCCCAGCGAAATCATCTGGAATCCGGTTTTCCATTTGGCCAGTTGGGAGACGGGGACGCTGACCTGCAGACCGGCGAGAAATTCGCGCAGCCCCGACACCATGATCTCCCGCAGCAATATTACAATCGCAGCGATGGTATGCCAGCCGTGAATGTCCCTCGTAAAAATCAGCATCAGAACGACCGCTGCGACCATGATTTTGTCAGCAATCGGATCGAGAAAAATCCCGAGTTTCGAGACGGTTCCCTGTGTCCGGGCCAGATATCCGTCAAAATAATCGGTGACCGCCATCAGACAATAGAGGGCAAAGGCCAGCAGATAATCAATCGGCAGGGGCTGCAGTGCGGTTCTGTCGAAATTGGGCCACAGCAGAAAAACCAGAATTGGCACCGCGAATATCCGGGAGAGTGTCAATATGTTGGGCAAATTCAGCATCGCGGCCTTCGCATAAACGGATTTGTACAAAATGAAAATCGATTCAACCGATATTGCTCGAATTGATCGCGCAGAAATCAGATTGGCGGCTTTGACGCCGAGGCTGAATGGGCTAAGGATGCACCCCGACGCGCATCTTTCTCCTCGAACAGAGATTTTCACCTTATGCAAAATACGGCGCATTTGCTGCGAACAAAACGGTTTTTGCCATTGTTCCTGACGCAGCTGTTGGGGGCGTTTAACGACAATCTGTTCAAATTCTCGATGGTCATCCTCGTGACCTACGGCATTTACGACAGCGAATCCGAGGATTTCGTCTTCAATGCCCTGGCGTCCGGGCTGTTCATTCTGCCGTTTTTCCTGTTTTCCTCGCTCGCCGGCCAGCTGGCGGACAATTACGACAAGGCCCGGATCACCCGCTTCGTCAAAACGCTGGAGATATTCATCGCCGTGATCGGCGGGATCGGTCTGTGGTGGCATAATATTCCGATCATGCTGACCGCCCTGTTCCTTCTGGGCCTGCAATCCACCTTTTTCGGTCCGATCAAATATGCAGTTCTGCCGCAGCATCTGCAGAAGGATGAAGTCCTTGCCGGAACGGGGCTGGTGGAAGCCGGCACCTATATTGCCATTCTGGCGGGAACGATTCTTGGCGGCATCATCATCGACCGCGATGGAAACGGTGTTGAAATTGCGGTTGTCACCGTCTTTGTGGTCGCGCTTATTGGCCGGATCGCAGCGCAGTTCATGCCGCCTGCCCCGGCACAGAAGGAAGTCGAAAAAATCGATTTCAATTTTGTCCGCTCGTCGATCCGGTTGATCTCGGCGACATTGCACGTTCGCAGACTCTATCTGGCGATCATTGCCATCAGCTTTTTCTGGACCATAGGATCGGTCATGATCATCCAGTTCCCGCCGCTAGTCGAGAATGTGCTGACGGCCACACCGGAAGTAGCCAGCCTGTTCCTCGGCGTCTTCTCGATGGGCATCGCGATCGGTTCGATCCTCGTCAATCGCCTTCTGAAAAGCGAGGTCTCGGCTCGCTTCGCTCCAGCAAGCGTCATCGTGATGGGGCTCTTCGTTCTGATTCTCTACTTTATATCGCGCAGCTGGCAGGGCCTGCCCGATGGCCAGCTGTACACGTTTAAAACCTTCATCGTCCATGATGGCGCGTGGGCGCTGCTCGGCACGCTGGGCGGGGTATCGATTTTCGGCGGCATGTTTGTCGTGCCGCTCTACGCCTTCCTGACCACGACCGTCGACATCAGCCAGACCGCGCGCACCATTGCCGCCAATAATGTCGTCAATTCCGGCTGCATGGTATTGGGGGCGCTGGGCGCCCTGGCGCTCAGCATGTTGGGTGTTTCGACGACGGAACAGCTGTTGCTGGTAGCCGCCATGTGCCTGGTCGCCGCCTGGCTGGGCCATCAGCTGCACCGCGCCTGCGACTGACCGGCGGAGAATCCAGGGTCAGAAAATGAACGTGTAAAAGGCAGTGAAGAACGCGAGGAAGCTCAGCACGAACAGGCTTGCGTCATCACCAATCCCGCCAGCCTTCGGCACGGCTGCGCTGTCCGACTCCTGCTGCTCCTTTGCGATTTGCAACATGGTCGTTGGCAAGCGCTGCCGAAACGGATGGCTTATCTCTTCTTCGCGCAAAACAAGCGGGCTCGATCTTTCTCTGTTCATGTCGATTGGTTAACAATTTGTTATGCATGTTTGCCAGCAGAAATTTGGTGTCGATGGTTAACGTCTTGAATTGGAACAGGCCCGAAAACGGGACAGTTCCAGTGCCGCGGGTTAACAAATTGGGAGGCGTCCGCTGAGGCTGCCCGAAACCGATTTTTTATATGCAAAACAGGAATCTGTGTGATCTTTGCAACGAAAGTCCAGGATCGCCGTTGTTATGAATAAGGTGGTTGATTTCAGCACCCTATTGTGTCACTGACTCACCTGTATTGAATGAAATGCGAAACCCTGAAGGAGCTAATTATGCGTTTCGGTAAAATTGGAATGGCTGCAGCCGCAGCCGCATCGCTTGTAAGCGCACCCGTTCTGGCGCAGGCTGCACAGCCTGTTTCGTCGCTTGCACGTACCAGTGCAACTGTCGAAGGCGAAAACAATGTTGAAGGTGGATCCGGTATCATTATCGCAATCCTCGCTGCAGCAGCAGTTATTGGCGGCATCGTGATCGCAGCCGACGGCAGCGAAGATACGCCAACCTCACCCTGAACCCGTTCAGGCATTTATTTAAAAATGGCGGCCAATTTGGTCGCCATTTTTTTTGCCTGGCTGAAGGGAAAAAGCGCCGTGTTTGAGGCAGAATTTCCAATCATTGCGCCGGTCAGCAAAGCCTTTGGTTGCACATCCGCACCCGATTACCCATATCCCGTTTCATGACAGAAAATCAGCAACATGGCCTGGTGCAATGGCACGGCACAACCATCCTATCGGTAAGAAGAAACGGCAAGGTCGTCGTGGTCGGCGACGGCCAGGTGTCGATGGGACAAACCGTCATGAAACAGAATGCCCGCAAGGTCCGGCAATTGCACGACGGCTCGGTGATCGGCGGCTTTGCCGGCGCCACCGCGGATGCCTTCACGCTGTTCGAACGGCTGGAAGCGAAACTGGAGCGGCATAGCGGCCAGCTGATGCGCGCGGCCGTCGAACTCGCGAAAGACTGGCGGACGGACAAATATCTCCGCAATCTGGAAGCACTGATGATCGTGGCCGACAAGGATATCACTCTGATTCTGACCGGCAATGGCGATGTACTGGAACCGAACGAGGGAATTGCCGCGATCGGATCCGGCGGCAATTTTGCCCTTTCGGCAGCCCGCGCGCTGATGGATTACGAGCAGGACGCCGAGAAGCTGGCCAAAAAGGCGATGGAAATCGCTGCTGAAATTTGTGTCTACACCAATGACCAGATCACGATTGAGACGCTCGACAGCGAAAACTAGCGCCAGTCGGCCCCGAACTTATGAATGAAGAGAAATTGAGCATGCAGGCGAACCTGACCCCAAAAGCCATCGTTAAGGCGCTGGACGAACATATTATCGGACAGCAAGACGCCAAACGTGCCGTAGCCGTGGCGTTGCGCAACCGCTGGCGCCGACAGAGGCTTCCGGCCGAACTGCGTGATGAGGTCACGCCCAAAAATATCCTGATGATCGGCCCCACCGGTTGCGGCAAGACCGAAATTTCCCGGCGCCTAGCAAAGCTCGCCGATGCTCCCTTTATCAAGGTGGAAGCGACGAAATTTACCGAAGTCGGCTATGTCGGCCGGGATGTCGAACAGATCGCCCGCGATCTCGCAGAAGAAGCGGTCCGTCTGGAGCGCGAACGCCGGCGCCAGGCCGTGCACGAGGCTGCGGCGGAAGCGGCGATGAAACGGCTGCTCGATGTATTGTGCGGCGAAAATGCCAGCGAAGCGACGCGCGAAAGCTTTCGCCAGCGGGTGGTCGACAATCATATGAACGACACCGAGATTGAAATCGAGGTGGAAGATGCACCGAATATGCCGATGGACATCCCCGGCATGGGCGGACAGGTCGGGATGATCAACCTCTCCGACATGATGGGCAAGGCCCTGAACCAGAACCGCCTGAAGCGGAGGAAGATGCGCGTCGCGGATGCCTGGGACAAGCTGGTCGAAGAAGAATCCGACAAACGCCTGGACGATGAAGATATTTCGCGAGCAGCGATCATTGACGCCGAGTCCAATGGCATTGTCTTTCTCGATGAAATCGACAAGATCGCGGTCAGCGACATGCGTGGCGGATCGGTCAGCCGGGAAGGCGTTCAGCGCGATCTTTTGCCCCTGATCGAAGGAACAACGGTTGCGACCAAATATGGGCCGATGAAGACCGACCATATCCTGTTCATCGCATCCGGTGCCTTTTCGATCTCCAAGCCCAGTGACATGCTGCCGGAATTGCAGGGTCGTTTGCCGATCAGAGTGGAATTGCGCGCGCTGACCGAAGCGGACTCCGTCCGGATATTGACCGAAACCAGAGCCAATTTGCCGGAGCAATATATTGCGCTTCTCGGTACCGAAGATGTCAAGGTCAGCATCACCGCGGACGCCATCGAAAAGCTTGCCGAGATTGCAGCCAACGTCAACGAGACGGTCGAAAATATCGGCGCACGGCGGCTCCAGACAGTAATGGAGAAGCTGCTCGAGGAAATCAGCTTCACGGCAGAGGATCGCGTCGGCGAAGAAATCAGCATCGACAAAGCCTATGTCGAGAAACAGCTGTCGGACGTGGCCAAGGATACCGACCTGTCCAAATATGTTTTGTGACGATGCAAGCCGAGCCGCGATTCGGCTCGGCCACGCTCGCGTGACCGGTGTACGAATTGCGCAATCATTCTCCCGGCCTGTAACGGAACCCTTCTGAACAGCGAACCCCTGCAGAGTTAGCAGAGGGAATCCCGTCATGAAGCGTACAATCTTGCTCTTGTCTGCCGCAGCGGCGGTGACGCTTTCTGCCTGTTCCGAGCCGGCATCCGGAGAGGGTTCCGGAAACAGCGACGCGGTCGGAAGCACGCCGGAACCGGTCCTTGCTCCCATTACCGCAGCGGAAAGCATTGAGGCCGGACTGGCGGTTGGAGAGCAGGTTCCCTTGACGACCGGTTTGCTGGCCAAGGGGCGCGAAACCACATTGGGCCAGATCCTGGAGAACGGCCCTGCCCTGATTGTCTTCACCCGCTCGGTCGAATGGTGCCCTTATTGCCAGACGCAATTGAAGTCGATCAACGCACTCGTTGGCGATCTGAAGGATCGTGGCTATGCTCTTTATGGCCTGAGCTATGACAATCCGGAACAGCAGGATCGCTTCACCAGCAACCACAAGCTGCAATATGAAATGCTGTCTGACCAGTCCTCGTCGGTGATCGACGCCTTTGGATTGCGCGATCCGCAATATACCGAAGGTCGCGCGGTCGGCGTGCCCTATGCATCGGTATATCTGATCGACAGGACCGGCAGGGTCCTCGCAAAATCGGTGTCCGGTGATTACACAAAACGGCCCAGTAACGCCCAGATACTGGCGCTCGTGGACTCGACCAGGAGCTAGTTGCTGGCAGCGGCCTCCAGAGGTTTCGTCACAGGCTCATTGTCATTGGCAGCGAGGCGGCTGGATTCGGGAAGGACAACCAGTTTCCATTCCTTTTTGTCATCCAGATATTTGAGGGCCAGAGCCTGCACTTCCTCTGGCGTAATCACCGTATAGTCGCTGAGCAGACTTTGCAGCGCGACAAATTTCTGCGGATTGAAACTCGCGCCTTCCATCTGGCTCATCCAGAAACTATTGCCGCTGCTGGCTCGGGCGATCAGCTGCCGCAGGGGTTCCACCACCCGCTTCAATTCATCCGTGCTAACCGGTTTTTCCCGAAGATTCTTGGCGATCATTTCCACGACCTTGTAGAAACGGTCGATATTGTCCGGGGTGAGCTGGCTTTGCGCGCCAATATAGCCACCCGATTCAAACTCGACGGGCCAGCTGTTGACCACCTGCGGGCTGTAGCTTGCGCCCTGCTGCGAACGGAGAATTTCGAACAGACGGTCATTGAAAATCGACGTCAGCACCTCGAGCTTTCTGCTTTCCCTGATAGCCTCCAATCCACCGCCGGTCGGCCATGCCACCATCGCCGCGGCCTGGTCCTTGTCACCCTTGTGAACCAGAATTTCCGGACCAGCCTGCGGCCCAGGGAACTCGGGCGATTTTGCGTCGACAGGAAGAGGCTTTGACTCCCGGCTTTTCAGTGCACCGAATGTCTTGAGGATCGATTCCACTGCCTGATCCCGGTCGAAATCGCCGAACAGCATCAGCTCGATCGGTCCGCTGGCGAGTATCGGCTCCCAGAACTGCCGGAAACTTTCGGCAGTCAGCTCGCTGAAATCGGCCTTGTCTGGCGTCTTCCAGCGAGGGTCCTTGCCGCGCACCAGCCATTCCAGATCGCGTTCCAGAACAGCCTGTGGAGATGCTGAGAAACTGTCATAGCCGATCAGCGCCGCTGCCTTGCTGCGGATAACGGGCGCCGCGTCCCAGCGCGGGAACGCCAGCTTTGCCGCGATCAGGTGCAACTGGTCTTCGAGATCGGACGGCCGCGTATCGGCTGTAATCTCGAACGCGTCATTATCGATGTCGAAACCCAGTCCGATCCTGCGGCCGGTGGTGATTTTGTCGAGATCCTCCTGGCCGAGATCGCCTACGCCGCTGGCCATCAGCGCCATGCCGCCTGACCAGGCCAGCGTTTCATGACCGGAGGGCAGGCCGCTATAGCCGTGGCCGAAACGGGCGTTGACCATGATCTTGTTGCGCTCCGCGGTGTTCGGGAACAGCAGCACCCTGACGCCATTGGTCAGTTCCAGCTGTTCAACCTCGAAGCGCTCAATGATCCGGGACGATTTGATCGCCCCTTTCTTGCCGATCTTTTTCAGTGCCTCAAATCCGATATCGGATTGCGCAACGCGCACGCCGCTGGCCGCTTCGACGCTGCTCCGCAACGCTGTGGCCAGACGGGCCGTTCCGTTGTCAATCGCGTCCGGCGATGTGAGCAAGGCACGGGTAGAAACGCCAGAAAACAGTTTCTGGGTCGATTCGAGCAGCCGCTGCGGCGTGTAAAGGTCCCGCATTGCGCGGAATATATCGAGTGCAACTTGCGGCGTCGCAACGGTTTCGCGAATGTCGACAGCATTGATAATATTGTCGGCCTGTTTTCGCGCCGCCTCGGTCTGATAGCTTTCCAGACCAATTGCCAGGGCGGCATCAAATTCCGCTATTTCGCGCGCGATATCCGCCTCCGAAGGAGCTCGGGTTGTAGCGTCCGCGATAACCGACCGGACATCGCTGAGCGCGGCCTCCCAGTCATCGCCCAGCGGCACGATATTGATAAAGGTGCCATCAATGGAGCGGCTGACATCATCCTGGCCAACGCTGGCCTGCAGATAGCTACCGCCTGCCCTCGCTCGCGCTTCCAGTCGGCGGTTGATCATCTGCAGGGCCAGCAGGTCTATCAATATCTGCTGATTGTAGACGACTGTATCGTCGACCTGTTCCCAGGGCCGGGCAACGACCATCGAAATGAAGCGCGGCAAGGTCGGCTCAACCACCACTCGGCTGATGTCGGAAATATCCTGCGGATCGCCGAAATCGGGAACGGTGCCTGGCTCGCCCTTGCCCTGCCATTGGGAAAAATGCTTGTTGAGCAGCGCCTCGAACAGGGCCGGATCACCGTCGCCTGCGATCACAATCACCGTTTGCTCGGGACGATACCAGCGCTGATGAAACAATTGCAGCATCCGCGGCGTCGCAGCGCTCAGGGTTTCTACCGTACCGATGGGCGCGCGGTTGGCCAGGCGCTGGCCGGCGAAGAATAATTCCCGCGTGGCGTTCTGCACTTTCATCTGCGGGCCGGCGCCCTCACGCAATTCGGCCAGCACCACCGGACGCTCCGCATTGACGGCGGTTACGCTCAATCCCGGGGAACGCACCATACCGGACAAAATTTTCAGACTCTCGTCTAGACTGGCCTCGGTGGCGTTGGGCAAATCCAGCTTGTAGACGGTCTGGGTCGGCGTGGTTTCGGCATTGCTGTCGCTGCCGAATGTCGCGCCGAGACGCTGCCAGACCCGTTTTGCCTCGCCGTCCGGGACATGGGTCGAGCCACGAAAGGTCAGATGCTCCATGAAATGGGCAAATCCCTGTTCTTCCTCGGTCTCCATCAGCGACCCGGCATCGACTCGCAGCCGGATCGAGACCTGCCCCGGGGGCACGCCATTGCGCTTGACCGCATAGCGCATGCCATTGTCCAGTTCACCGAAGGTCCAGCTCCTGTCGACGGGGATGTCGCTATTCTTGTAGAGCCAGGGGATATCGTCATCTTTCGCGCCCTCTTGTGCAAGGGCCATATTGGGCATCGCAAGCAAGCAGAAAAGCAGCACAAAAAAGGACAGCGGCGAAACGACAGGTGGCATCTTTATTTTCATGCTGCGGATATAAGCAGGCCCATTCTTACTGGCCAGTGAATATTCCCCGTTTTCGTACGTCGCAACGCTCTGGTTTGTGTGTTTAGCCCTTGATTGAACGGCTGACAGTCGCCAGATACGAGATATGCTTATTGAAACAGAAAAAACACCGAACCCATCGACGCTCAAATTCCTGTTGGGCCAGCCCGTCATGTCCGACGGCACCCGTGACTTTGCATCCCCGGAGGATGCCGAGGTTTCGCCGCTCGCAGAAGCATTGTTCACGCTCGGCGATGTGACAGGCGTTTTCTTCGGTTCGGATTTCATCTCGGTAACATGCGGTCCTGGCGCCGACTGGAGCGAACAGAAACCGCAGGTACTCAGCATCCTGCTCGATCATTTTTCCGCCGGACTGCCGCTTTTCAAGCCGGGTACTGCCGGCGCCATTGTCGTGCCCCCGGAAGAGGAAGTGCATGACGATCCGGAAGATGCCGATATCGTCGCCCAGATCAAGGAACTGATCGAGACCAGGGTGCGGCCAGCGGTTGCCAATGACGGCGGCGACATCATCTATCGTGGTTTCAACAAGGGCACGGTATTTCTCAAGATGCAGGGTGCCTGTGCCGGCTGCCCGTCATCCACGGCGACGCTCAAACATGGTATCGAATCGCTTCTGAAACATTATGTTCCCGAGGTTACCGACGTTCGCGCCGCATAAATCTCCGCAAAACAAAGGAAAAACGATGAATTCTCCCCTCGGTCAAGCCGCGCTGGATCAGCTTTTTCTGGAAGCACGCACCTACAACGGATATCATGACAAGCCGGTATCGGTGGATCAGCTTCACGCTATCTGGAATCTGATGAAAATGGGTCCGACCAGCGCGAACATGCTGCCGGCCCGGCTTGTCTGGTGCCACAGCCAAGAGTCGCGCGATCGCCTGGCGGACCTGTCGTCCGAAGGCAATCAGGATAAAATCCGCAAAGCACCGGCAGCGGTCATCATCGGCATGGATCAGAATTTTCACGAACATCTGCCGGAACTGTTCCCCCACGCGGATGCAAAAAGCTGGTTCGAGGGCGATCCCGAAGCCCGCAAGGTGCACGCGATGCGCAACAGTTCGCTCCAGGGAGCCTATTTTATCCTGGCCGCCCGGGCGCTCGGACTCGACACCGGCCCGATGTCCGGCTTTGACAATGAAGCCGTCGACAAGGAATTTTTCGGCGATCGGCCCCATGTCAAATCGAACTTCATTTCTACGCTGGGCTATGGGGATCCTTCGACGATTTTTGATCGCAGCCCTCGTCCCGAATTCGATACATTCAACAGTCTGATCTGACCGGTTGATGGGCGAGCGCCTTCTCGCGATCGATACCGCTACCGTTGCCTGTTCCGTCGCCCTGTTCGAGGATGGCGCGCTGATTGCTGCGGACTATGCGGAAATCGGGCGTGGCCATGCCGAAAAACTGATTCCGGCCATTGCCGGGCTTCCCGACCGGGGAAAGGCCGACCGGATTCTCGTCAATTGCGGTCCGGGCAGCTTTACCGGGGTGCGGATCGGCATATCCGCGGCCAAGGCTCTGGCCCTTGCCTGGGACGCGGATATCCACGGATATAACTGTCTTTCGCTGGTCGCGGCCCAGGCCCTGAAACAGATGGAGAGCCCGCGTCCGGTCTGCGTGGCAATGCTTGCAGGTCACGGCGAATATTTCCTGCAGAATTTTACTGCCACCGGCGAGCCGATCGCTCCATTTGCGACGCTCACGCCGGACGAGGCGGCGGGCCAAGTTGCGGGCGACGTCATCGCCGGTTCTGCCGCATCAGAACTGGCCGCGGCCACATCTGTCGATGCGCATTTTTCGATATTGCCAAATGCCGCGCATATCTCTTTAGTGGCTGGCAACATGAAAAACCTAGCTGCCAGACCAAATTACGGGCGTAAACCAGACGCCCAGCCAGCGAAAATCGTCTGAGCGATGGCTACTCGCCATCGCACCGGGGATGAGCATGGCTCTGGCCCCACCGATATACGGTCAGGCGACCTGAACAATTTGAACGCGATCATGGAGGTGATGGATCGCGCTTTTCCCAAGACATATGGCGAGGGATGGAATCATCACCAATGCCGGTCGATGCTGTCCCTGCCCTCTGCCAAACTGCTGATCGCCGTTCGGGACGAGACGATCTGCGGCTTTGTCATCAGCCGTCAGGCGGCTGACGAGGAAGAACTGCTGATGATTGCGGTTGCTCCGGAATACCAGGGCCAAGGTATTGGTTATTTATTGCTCGACTACATGCTGAAAGCGGCCCGTGCAGATGATGTCGCGTCTGTTTTTCTCGAGATGAGGGCAGATAATCCCGCCGAAAAACTCTATACCAAATTCGGCTTCCACCGAATTGGCTTGCGAAAGGCCTATTATACCGGTCCGAATATGGAGCAATTTGATGCGGTTACTTACAAAGCAACATTAACCATTTAAACTAATCGATATTTGCTTTGCCAGTTGCAGCTTTGGCAGGATTGTGTAAATACGACCGCGCAAAATATGCATTATAAAAAATATAATGGTCGCACATAAGGTAGAAGAATATGACAGAGGAAGAAATTGCTCTGAATGAGACGTTAATAACGCTCACTTCAGACATTGTTGCTGCACATGTAAGCAACAATAGCGTAGCGGTATCGGATTTACCGGTTATCATTAGCAGCGTTCATGGAGCGCTCGCGGGTCTTTCGGGCCAGGCAGCGGAACAGGCCCGGCCTGAACCAGCGGTTCCGATCAAGGCATCGATCAAGCCGGATTATGTGGTCTGTCTGGAAGATGGCAAGAAGCTGAAAATGCTGAAGCGCCACCTGATGACCCACTATGGCATGACCCCCGAAGACTATCGCGCAAAATGGGGACTGCCCAACGATTATCCGATGGTCGCGCCCAATTATGCCGAAAAGCGCCGGCAACTTGCCAAGGCCATTGGCCTCGGCAAGAAAAAGGGCAAAAAGAAATAAGCCGGTTTCGGTTGCACAGAATTAAAAAATTGCGGCATTTTTGCCGCAATTTTCCCTTTGCAATATCCGCCATGCCGCATAGAGTCCCAGCCAGTGTAACGGAAGGGTTCCATGCCGCAGAAAATTGATCTTGAAGCATTATGCGCCGAAAAAGGGCTGCGCATCACCGACCAGCGTCGGGTGATTGCGCGTGTCATTTCCGATGCCGAAGATCATCCCGATGTGGAGACCCTGCACGAACGGGCCGCTGCCGTCGATTCGCGCATCTCGATCGCAACCGTCTACCGGACGGTTCGCCTGTTCGAGGAAGCCGGCATTCTGGATCGTCACGATTTTGGCGATGGTCGCGCGCGCTATGAAGCCGTTCCGGAGTCCCACCATGATCATCTGATCGACGTGGAAACCGGTAAAGTAATAGAATTTGTCGATCCGGAACTGGAAGCTCTGCAAAAGCAGATTGCCGAAAAACTGGGCTACCGCTTGGTCGATCACCGCATGGAGCTATATGGCGTATCTCTCGCCAGAAAAAGCTGAAGTGCCTTATCCCGACCCGGATGCACGGCCTTGTGACACCCATCCAATGGCCTATCGATTATGGGACGGAGCAACGCCGATGGGATATATAAGATTCGCATTGCGCATGCTGCTACTGCTCACGGCCTTGGTCGTCTGCATCCCCCTTTATTATATCTGGCGCTTGCTGAGACTGCCCAATCCCTGGCCCCGCACGTTCCTCAAAATAGCGGCCTTCGCCTGCGGCGCGCGAGTCAAGATCATCGGAACCCCGATCCGGCGGGATGTATTCTTCATATCTAACCACCTGTCCTGGGTAGATATCGCCATTCTGGGCGGACACAGCGGAACGGCCTTTGTATCGAAGGAAGAAATCGGCAACTGGCCGATCATCGGCTGGCTGTGCAAGCTGAACGATACGGTGTTCATATCCCGTTCCAACCGGATGGGCGTGGCCGAGCAGATCAACCAGCTGCGCGATGCACTGGAAGAAACCTGGGCGATCACGATTTTTCCCGAAGGCACCACGACCGACGGCTCTACCCTGCTGCCTTTCAAGGCGCCGCTGCTGAAGGTCCTCGAACTCCCGCCGCCGGGGATCATGGTGCAGCCGATTTTCCTGAATTACGGGGAAAATGCCCTCGAGATCGGCTGGACGGGCGACGAAAGCGCGCCATCCAATGCATGGCGGCTACTGACCCGACGAAGCAATTTTCTTGTCGAAGTCCATTTTCTGGATCCGTTCGATCCAGCCCACTATTCCGGCAGAAAAGAAATCGCCGCCGAGGCCCGGCGGAGAATAGCGAAACCGCTTTCGGCTTCCCTGGGCGGTAAAGCCATTGTATAGGCGGGGTCTATGACCCAGTCTGATCTCAAGAAATTCCATATCAAATCCTTTGGCTGCCAGATGAACGTCTATGACGGCGAGCGGATGTCGGAACTGCTTGTCGATCAGGGGATGATCGCCGCCAAAGAGGGCGAGGAAGCCGATCTGGTCGTGCTCAACACCTGCCACATCCGAGAGAAGGCGGTCGACAAGGTCTATTCGGATATCGGACGGCTGCGCCGGAAAGACGGCACAAGTCCGATGATTGCGGTCGCCGGCTGCGTGGCCCAGGCCGAAGGCAAGGAAATTTCCCGGCGTGCGCCGAGCGTCGATATCGTCGTGGGCCCGCAGGCCTATCACCGTCTGCCGGAACTGATGGAAGTCGCCAAATCGGGCAAAAAGGCGCTCGACACAGACATGCCCGCCGTATCCAAATTCGATGTGCTGCCCTCGCGCGGCAAACAGGCCCGACCCACCGCCTTTTTGACGGTGCAGGAGGGATGTGACAAATTCTGCACCTATTGCGTCGTTCCCTATACCCGGGGGGCGGAAATCTCGCGGCCGTGGACAGACCTGGTCGACGAGGCCAAGGCGCTGGTCGATGGCGGTGCGTGCGAAATCACGCTGCTCGGCCAGAATGTCAACGCGTGGAGCGGAACGGACGACAAGGGCCAGCAGCAGGGACTGGACGGGCTGATCCGGGCCCTAGACCGGATTCCCGGACTGAAACGTATCCGCTATATGACGAGCCATCCCAATGACATGACCGACGGCCTGATTGCCGCGCATGGCGACGTCGCTACGCTGATGCCCTTTCTGCATCTGCCCGTGCAATCCGGCAGCGACCGCATGCTCAAGGCGATGAACCGGTCACACAGCGCCCGAAGCTATCTCGACATTCTCGACAAAATGCGGAAAGTCCGGCCCGATATTGCGCTTTCGGGCGATTTCATCGTCGGCTTCCCGGGCGAAACCGATCAGGATTTCGAAGAAACTCTGGAGATCGTGCGTGCTGCCAATTATTCGCAGGCTTTCTCGTTCAAATATTCGCCCCGTCCGGGCACGCCCGCGGCCGGGATGGACGAACAGATCGCGCCGGAAGTGATGGATGAACGGCTGCAGCGATTGCAGGCCCTGCTGAACGAACAGCAATATGCGTTCAACCAGCAGACCGTCGGCCGCACCACCGATATTCTGCTTGAACGCAAGGGCAAGCTTGATGGCCAGTTGATCGGCAAGACGCCGTGGCTGCAATCAGTCCATATCATTTCGCCCGACCTGGAAATCGGCGATCTGGTCGAAATCGACGTCACCCAGGCCGGCCCGAACAGCCTGACCGGTCAAATCAGAGAAAGACTCGCTGCCTGATGGTCCAAAAAACAAAAGCCGCAACGGCTGGAAAGCTCGTCAAAACGGATCTGGAATTTGATGATCCGCAAATTCTGGGCGATCTGTTTGGTGAATATGACCGCAATATCGTTGCGATCGAAAACCGGCTTGGTGTCTATATCGCGGCTCGCGGGACAAAATTGAAGATCGAAGGCGAGGAAGAGGCGGTCGCACAGGCTCGCGACGTGCTGACCGGAATCTACAACCGGCTGGAGCAGGGACAGGAAATCGACAATGGTGCGGTCGAGGCGATTATCGCCATGGCCGCCGATCCCCGGATTGCAAAAGTCGCCAAACAGGCGACCGCCGGCGATAGCGGCAACAAGAATGATGTCGCGGATGCGCCGAAGGTGATGATCCGGACCCGCAAGAAGACAATTTTTCCCCGCTCGGTCCGGCAGGCCCATTATATGGAAGCGCTGGCTCGCGACGATATGATTTTTGCGCTGGGGCCAGCAGGTACCGGCAAAACCTATCTGGCGGTAGCGCAAGCGGTTTCGCAGCTGATCAGCGGTTCGGTGGACAGGCTAATCCTGTCCCGCCCGGCAGTGGAAGCAGGCGAAAAAATCGGATTTTTGCCAGGCGACCTGAAAGAGAAAGTCGATCCTTTCCTGCGGCCGCTATATGACGCCTTATACGATACGCTGCCTGCCGAGCAGGTCGAGCGGCGGATCGAAAGCGGCGAGATCGAAATCGCGCCGATCGCCTTCATGCGCGGCAGAACCCTGTCCGATGCGTTCGTGATTCTCGATGAAGCGCAAAATACCACGGCCGCGCAAATGAAGATGTTTCTCACCCGCTTTGGCATGAACAGCCGGATGGTGATCTGCGGTGACCCCAAACAGGTCGATCTGCCGAGGGAAGCCGTGTCCGGCCTGGCCGACGCCGTTTCCAAGCTGGAAGGGATCGAGGGAGTCAGCTCGGTCCAGTTCGGCGCCAGCGATGTCGTCCGCCACCCGCTGGTCGGAAAAATTGTCGAAGCCTATGAAGGCAAAGATGCTCCAGACTGAACTGAACGCTTCTTCCGAATGGGAGAATGAAGAGGACTGGACGGATTTGGCGGCGCGCGCGGCCAAAGCAGCGATCGGCGCGTCCTCCCATGCCGATCTGCTGTCCCGCAATTTCGTGCTCGAATTGAGCGTCAAACTGTCCGACGACAGCGAAGTTCATTCACTCAACAAGGCCTATCGCGGCAAGGACAAGCCGACAAATGTCCTGTCCTTTCCCCAGATCCAGCCGGATCTGCTGGAAACGCTTGCCAATACCGATGACGGAGAGGCTCTGCTCGGCGATGTCATCCTGGCCTATGAGACCTGTCGGGCGGAAGCGTCTGCCAAGAATATCGCCTTTCGCGATCATGTTTCACATTTGGTTGTGCACGGGTCCCTGCATTTGCTAGGATATGATCACGAAAACGAGATAGAAGCAGGGTTGATGGAAAATTGCGAAATCAACGCATTGGCAACGCTAGGCATTGCCAATCCATATGCAGAACAAGCGCAAAACAGGTAATCAATAACCAGAATGACCGACGTTGAAAACGACAGTGGCTCCAGCACGACGCGCAGCAGCAGCCAGAACAGGGAAGAAGAAGAACCCGGGCGAATATGGCGGAGCCTGAAGGCTCTGCTGTTCGGTAACACGGATGACCATAGTCTGCGTGCGCAGATCGAGGAAGTCATCGATGATCATGAAAGCGATGCGGAATCCGATCCCAACGGCAAGGCGGACATATCATCGCTGGAGCTCGAAATGCTGCGGAACATGCTGCATTTCAGCGAACATCGGGTCGACGATATTGCGGTGCCCCGTGCGGATATCATCGCGATCGAGGTAAGCTCCCCGTTCAGCGATTTCGTCGATATTTTTTCCGAACACGGCCACAGTCGCATCCCGGTCTACCGCGAGAATCTCGACAATATTATCGGTATGATCCACATCAAGGATATTTTTGCGATCGTTGCCAAGGGCGGCCCGTTTCCGGATGATATAACCCCGTTCCTCCGGCAGCCCCGCTTTGTCCCGGAATCCATGGGCGTGCTGGATCTGCTCGCAGAAATGCGCGCGACCCGGATTCATCTCGCGATCATTTTCGACGAATATAACGGCACAGAGGGCCTGGTCACGATCGAGGATATTGTCGAGGAAATTACCGGCGAGATCGAGGACGAGCATGACGACGAGCCCGTCCCGCTGCTGGTCCAGCTGGACGATGGCATTTGGGAAGCAGATGCGCGCGCGGAACTGGATGATGTCGGCGACATGATCGACCGGGCGCTGGAAGAGATTGACGAGGATGTCGACACGATCGGCGGCCTGTCCTTCGTGCTGGCCGGGCATATTCCCACCGTCGGTGAGCGGCTGGAACATCCGAGCGGCTGGATATTGGAAATTACCGAAGCCGACGATCGCCGGGTTACCCGCTTGCGCCTGCACCCCCCGATCAAAAAGCACAGCGAGTAGCGCCGTCAGGCATCCGCCAGTCGAACGGCCCGGACCCGCCAGGTGTCCGCGAGCAGCGGATTGTCTGAAAGCGCCCTGAGCGCGGCACCCTGCCCCTTGTGCTTGCCGGCAATGATCAGGCTGAACAGCCGTTCCAGTGGCCAGTCCGGCAGCGGGCGGTCCTGCTGAACCATTTCGTCTCCCGCCTGCACGCGACCTTCTTCCAATACCCGAAAATAGCTGCCAGACTTGGCGGTCTTGATGACGGTTTTCAGCACATCGGGCTTGCCAAAGTGATAGTTCAGTTTCCAGCAGGGCTGACGGGCATGGCTGCACTGGATCAAGGCCTCGCCGACCCGGAAAATATCGCCAAGGCAAAGCTCGGATTCGATCATTTGTTCACAACTGAAATTTTCCCCGAAGGCACCTGGCTGGTCCAGCACCGACACATCCTGATATCGATCGCGCCAATAGGCATAATGTTCCACCGGATAGAGATGGACGGCCTTGTCGGGTCCGCCGTGATGAACAGGATCGGCGACCTCATTCCCTTCCAGGCCGAGGAAACCGAGCATCAGGGGGCGATCCGTGGCGATTTTGGCAATCGCACTCATTTCGCCACCGTCGCGAAAGGGTTTCTGCGTGCCTGTCAGCACCTGATCAAGGCGGGTCCGGATCATTTCGTCCTGCTAGCGAAGCAAGTTCACAATGGCAATTCTCTCCTGACTATGCTTGAAGCTTTTCCATGGAAATCAGTGACCTTCGCATCGCCCTCTACAGTGGTAATTATAATTTTGTGCGCGATGGCGCCAACCAGGCGCTCAACCGGCTGGTGGACTATCTGCTGCGTCAGGGAGCGGCCGTTCGCGTCTATTCTCCGACCACCGATACGCCCGCGTTCGAGCCAACCGGTGATCTGATCAGCGTGCCGTCGGTCGCCTTTCCCGGACGCGGGGAATATCGCTTTCCGACCCGCATTTCCGGCGACGTGCGCAGGGACCTCCAGCGTTTCAATCCGAATATCATGCAGATATCAAGCCCCGACCGGGTCGGACACAAGATGGTGTCCTGGGCCCGTGGCCAGAATATCCCGGTGCTGGCTTCGGTCCACACCCGTTTTGAAACCTATCCCCGCTATTATAATCTGGCCTTTCTGGAGCCGGTCATCGAGGCGATATTGCGGCGGCTGTACCGTCGTTGCGACGCGCTGGTGGCACCGTCGGAATCAATGGCTCAGGTGTTGCGTGACCAGCGGATGAATTATGATGTCGGCATCTGGTCGCGCGGCGTGGACCGCGAGATTTTCAATTCCGGTCGCCGTGACCTGCAATGGCGCCAGGCGCTGGGAATTGCCGATGACGAACCGGTTATCGGTTTTCTGGGGCGGCTGGTGATGGAGAAAGGACTCGATGTCTTTTCTGACGCCATCGACGAGCTCAAGCGGCGCAAGGTTTCGCACAGGGTGCTGGTGATCGGCGAAGGCCCGGCGCAGCAGTGGTTCCAGGATCGAATCCCGGATGCCATTTTTGCCGGTTTCCAGCAGGGAAGCGATCTCGGCCGCGCCGTTGCGAGCATGGATATGCTGTTCAATCCCTCGATCACCGAGACATTCGGCAATGTAACGCTGGAAGCCATGGCCTGCGGCTTGCCGGTCGTGGCGGCCAAGGCGACGGGTAGCCAGAGCCTTGTCAAGGATGATGTTTCCGGCAAGCTGATCAACCCGGGCGCGGTCCGGGGATTCGCCGATGCCCTGCAACTCTATTGCGAGGACCTGGAACTGCGCCATGCCCATGGCTCCGCCGGGGAGAAGCGCGCCGAAGAATATAGCTGGGATCAGATCAACAATGCCGTGGCCCAGACCTATATGCGGCTGGTCCGTCAGCGGCAGGCCGGACATGGCCCCATCCAGCAGATTGCCGTCCGCTAGCCATGGCTGGCCTGTTTGATGAAGAGGAAGGTCAGCAGAGCGGCTCCGGGAACATGCCCGACGCACCGCTGGCCGACCGCTTGCGACCCCGGCAGCTGGCCGATATCGTGGGCCAGGACCATCTGGTCGGCCCCGAAGGCACCATCGGCCGAATGGTCGCCGCCGGAAGACTGTCCTCGATCATTCTCTGGGGGCCACCGGGGACGGGCAAGACCAGCCTCGCGCGGCTGCTTGCCGATCAGACGGAATTGCATTTCAAGGCGATATCGGCGGTTTTTTCGGGCGTTGCCGATCTCAAAAAAGTTTTTGCCGAGGCCGAGATGCGGTTCCAGTCCGGCAAGGCGACGTTGCTGTTTGTCGACGAGATTCACCGTTTCAATCGCTCCCAGCAGGACAGTTTCCTGCCTTATGTCGAGCGGGGCACGGTAGTACTGGTTGGCGCCACGACCGAAAATCCGTCTTTCGAGCTGAATGCCGCTCTGCTCAGCCGGACCCAGGTATTGATTCTGAACCGGCTCGACAGCAATGCCCTGGACCAGTTGCTGCAACGCGCAGAAACACTCGAAGACAAGCGGCTGCCGCTCACCGCCGACGCGAGAGAGGCACTGATTGCCAGCGCGGATGGCGATGGGCGTTTTCTGCTCAACCAGGCCGAAACTCTTTTCTCCCTCGATATTGCCGAGCCACTGGATCCATCCGAGCTGGCAAAAACGCTGCACCGCAGGATGCCGGTCTATGACAAGGACCGGGAAGGCCATTATAATCTGATTTCCGCGCTGCATAAGGCGCTGCGCGGATCCGATCCACAGGCATCGCTCTACTATCTTGCCCGCATGCTGGTCGCGGGAGAAGAGCCGCTCTATGTCCTTCGCCGTATCGTCCGCTTTGCCAGCGAGGACATCGGTCTGGCCGATCCGCAGGCGCTGATCCAGGCGCTCGCGGCGAAAGACGCCTATGAGTTTCTGGGCAGTCCCGAAGGCGAACTGGCGATCGTCCAGGCCTGCCTCTATTGCGCGACCGCGCCCAAATCGAACGCCGCCTACAAGGCGCAGAAACAGGCTTGGAAATCGGCGAGACAGACCGGCTCACTGCAGCCGCCGCAGAATATTCTGAACGCCCCGACCAAGCTGATGAAAGATATTGGTTACGGGTCCGGCTACAGCTACGATCATGAGAGCGAAGAGGGGTTCTCCGGCGACAACTATTGGCCGGAGGATATGGAGCCGGAGAAATTCTATCAGCCGGTGGACCGGGGCTTCGAGCACAAAATCCGCGAGCGGCTCGATTATTGGGAGAATTTGCGTGCAAAAAAAACTGGTTAGTATTTGCGCCATCGCTGCACTTTTTTCGACCGGTGCCTTTGCCCAGGATGAGGAAGCGGCGCGTTACGACCGCGCGCTGGCGGCGGGTTATAAAGCCCAGTTCATCTGCTCCGGCCTGTGGAACGGCGGCAAGACTCTGGCCGATATCAAGGCGGACGAGCTGACCGGAATCTATGACCGGATTGCGGACATCGTTCCTGCGCTGGCGGAGGAAGTGGACGAGACCGCACGACAGGTCAGCGTCCGCTTTGCCGATGATGCGCCGCCGCGTATGGCCCTCTGGAACCATAAGACCGGATGTACCGCGATGCCGATCGGATTCGATTGGGCAGCAGGCCGGACGCCCGTCGTCCCTCGCGAATTTTCCGATGACCGGTCTTGGCCCATGGGTGATCAGAACGCCGTTGCACCGGAAGCGAGCCGGTCCGCGGCGCTGACGACCGCTTCCGAACGTGCCTTCGAGTCCGAAACCTATGGTGGCAAAACCAGCGCCGTGATGGTGATCAGAAATGGTCAGATTCAGGTGGAAAAATACAAGCCCGGCCATGACCTGCATACGGCGCAACGCACCTGGTCGGTCGCAAAATCGATAGCGGGAACGCTGATCGGTCATTCCGTCCAGCAGGAGATGGTCGATATCCATGCGCCGGCCAAAATAGCCGAATGGCAGGAAACCGGCGATCCCCGGGCAGCGCTCACCATCGACCAGCTGATGCGGATGAGCAGCGGGCTGATCAGCGATACCGCAGGCAATCGCACCGATCCGGTCTATATGGGCGGCGCCAGCGTATCGCAGCGAGCCACCAGCTGGCCCCTGCTCTACCGACCGGGTACGCGCTTTCGCTACGCCAATAATGATATTCTGCTCTCGATACTGGCGACGCAGGCGCAATATCACGAGCATCAGAATAGCGACGGAAAGGCACTGCCTGCGAAGCATGGCTTCGATCCCTATGGTTTCTTTCAGAAGCTGGGCATGACGCGAACCTATGCCGAGACCGACTGGCAGGGCCATTATATCCTTTCCAGCCAGGTCTGGACCACGGCGCGTGATCTCGGTCGTCTGGGCATGCTCTATCTGAACAACGGCCAGTGGAACGGCGAGCAGATGCTGCCCGAAAATTGGCAGGAATATGTCAGCACCCCTTCCGGCCCGCAGCCGCAAGAAGGCAAGTTCGGCTATGGTGCGACCTTCTGGCTGATGAACAAGTCGAAGGGCATACCAAAAGATACATTTGCCGGTTTTGGCAATCGCGGACAATATCTGGTGATCATCCCCTCGCTGGACATGGTCATCGTCCGCCGCGGCTATGACAGCAGCGCAAACCGGTTCGATATCGAAGCCTTTACCCGGGATATTGTCGCTGCGGTTCAATCGTGACCGGTAGCTATCGCGCTGCCATCTGCACGGCCCTTACCGGACCGGATTCGATCAAAATTCTGGAGAGCGAGCTACGCCCGGTAAAAGACGGTGAAGTGCGAATCCGGGTCCATGCGGCCGGCCTCAATTTCCCGGACCTGTTGATGACCCAGGGCAAATATCAGTTTCGCCCTGACCCGCCCTTCGTTCCCGGTCTGGAAGCCGCCGGAGAAGTGATCGAAGTGGCGTCGGATGTGCAGGACATCAAAGTCGGTGACCGGGTCATGGCTGGCGGCAAGGGCGGCGCGCTCGCCGAGCAATGGATTGTTCAGCAATCCGCTGTCTCTCCCCTGCCCCCCGCCCTTTCCTTCAGCGAAGGCGCCTGCTGGCAAACCGCTGCCTCAACCGCCTGGCACGCGCTGGTCGAGCGGGCTCATCTCCGGGCAGGCGAGACCATTCTGGTGCTGGGTGCGAGCGGCGGCGTCGGCATGGCTGCCGTCAAGATGGCAAAGCATATCGGTGCCACCGTCATCGGCACCGGCTCGAACGAGGAAAAGCTGCAGGCGATCCACGAGGCGGGTGCGGATCTTTTGCTGGATCCCTCCCACCCGGATCTGCCGTCCAGGATCAAAGCGATGACCGACAGCAAGGGGGTCGATGTCGTCTTTGATCCGGTGGGCGGCGACCTGGCGCTGACAGCGACGCGCGCGATCGCCTGGAACGGCAGATATCTTATCGTCGGATTTGCCAGCGGCGTCATTCCGTCCTTTCCGGCCAATCATGCGCTGATCAAGACCTATAGTCTCATCGGGGTTCGCGCCGGAGAAAGCCCGCGCCGCGATCCCGAACTCGCCAAACGACAGAGCGCGGCATTGCGGCAACTGGCCGAACAAGGCGCCATGCGCCCGCACATCTCCCATCGCTTTGCGCTCGCCGACGCGGCCGAGGCGCTTGCCGTGCTTGAACGACGCGAAGCCATTGGCCGGGTTGTCGTAGAAATGGGGACAAACTGCTGATTTTTTAACAGTTTTTACACGCCATTCTTGCCTCCCTGATATTGGCTCCTGTCAATTGGCAGCAGAACATGCTATTGTCATATGACAAGAAAGCCACCGAAACAGGGGAAGAAATATGGATGGGATGCGAATAGGCAATTATGCTCTGGATACAGAGTTGATGATGGAATGGGGCGAGAAACTGGGTCTTGCCCTGCTCATTCTGATCGGCACATGGGTACTCGCAAAGGCTGCGAAATGGACCTTTGCCAAGCTGGTCGACAATGTGAGATTTCTGCAGCGAGATACATCATCCGGAACGTCTGTCGGCGAGGCGCTCGGCAAGATCGTCTCCTTGCTGATCTGGCTGTTCGGGCTGCTGATCATATTGCGTGTTCTGGGACTCGGCGGTGTCGATGCCCCTATCCAGACCTTGCTCAACTCGATCATGGCCTTTGTGCCCAATCTTCTTGGCGCAGCGATCATATTCTTCATCGGAGTCGTGGTTGCGCGGATTGTCAGGGACCTTGTCGTGACATTCCTGCAGACGGTCGATTTTGACAAATGGGCCAATCGCGGAGGCATTGATACAGTTACCGGCAATTCTGCGATCAGCAAGACGATCGGGACCATCATCTATGTTCTGATCATCATCCCGGTAGCGATACTGGCGCTGGAAGCGTTGAACCTGGAATCGGTTTCCGGACCGGCGAGTGACATGCTGCGCATGATCCTCGAGGCAATTCCCAATATCATTGGTGCTGCCATCATCCTCGGCATCGGCTATCTGATCAGCAGGTTCGTGGTTCAGATCATCACCGAGATTCTGCCCGGCCTTGGCGTCGATCAGTCGGTCGCTGCGCTCGACATCTTGCCGGCTCATACCTCGCTGACTTCCGTAGTGGCACGAATTGCCCAGATTGCGATCATGCTGTTTTTCGCGATCGCGGCCATGCGCTTGCTCGGTTTTGCCGAACTGACATCGATACTGGATCAGATACTCGAGCTCGGCGGGCGGGTCATTTTTGGCGCGATCGTCATCGCCGTGGGTTTCATGATTGCCAATCTGCTTTCGCGGGTCATCGGCGGTGCCGCCGAAGGTGGTATGGCGGGGACGATTGTCCGATATGCAACGATCATCCTGTTCACCTTCATGGGCCTTCAGTTCATGGGCGTGGGAGAGGAAATCGTGCAAACCGCGTTTACTGCACTGGTCATCGGTGGTGCGGCAGCAGCTGCCATTGCCTTTGGCTGGGGTGGACGCCATGTTGCCGGCAAGGTTCTGGAAGATCTCCATGCCAATCCGCCGAAGCCGAAAGCACCGGTCGCCCGCAAGCCCGTGGCAACCAAGCCTGCGCCGCGCAAGCCTGCGGCACGGAAACCGGCTGCCAAGAAATAGGCGCTGCGCACTGGATAAAAAAGGGCGGGTCCGGGAGGGCCTGCCCTTTTCTTTTGGTTCGCTGATCCGCTAGAGAGGGACTGTGCGACACTTCTCCCATTTTGCCTGTGTGGACTGGTCCGGTGCCAGATCGGAACGGCCGAACGGTATCGCGGTGGCGATGATCGGGCCGAACGGCCCTCCTTCCCTGCTGTCCCCGCAACCGCGCTGGTCGCGCGCCGATATTCTGGCATGGCTGCTTCGCCTCGCGGAGACCGGCCAGGACATATTGATCGGTTTCGACCTGTCGATGTCCCTGCCCTTCGTCGACCAGGGGGCCTATTTTCCGGAATGGCAGCATAGTCCGGAAAATGCGAAATCGCTCTGGAATATGGTCGATCGCCTGTCCAGCGACGATCCCCATTTGAGTGTGCCAAGCTTCCTCGATCACCCCGAGGCGAGCCGCCATTTCCGGCACAGCCGGGACCATGTGGGCGACCTGTTCGGAACCGGGGTTGGACGTCTGCGGGAGGTCGAACGCTATCAGCGTGCGACAAAACAGGCCAATAGCGCGAGCTGCTTCAATCTGGTCGGTGCGGCACAGGTCGGCAAATCCAGCCTTACGGGCATGCGATTGCTGCACCAGTTGCGCGGCGCAATTCCGGTCTGGCCTTTTGATCCCGTTCCCGACCGGGGTCCTGTCATCATCGAGATTTATACGACCGTCGCTGCCCTGGCGGCGGGCCTGCCAAAGGGACGCAGCAAGGTTCGGGATCGAGGCAGTCTGGAAGATGCGCTGACCGAACTGGAGACGGCACTTCCGGCACCGCTACGACACTATGACGACCATAGCACCGACGCGCTGATCACCGCCGCCTGGATGAAGCGGACTGCACCGGACCAGGCGCTATGGACGCCCCCTGCAATGACGGCGGAGATCGCGCAAAAAGAGGGCTGGACCTTTGGCGTGGTTTGACGCTAATAGCGCGCAGCAAATCCAGTGCATGCCGAATTAGCTCAGCTGGTAGAGCAACCGCCTTGTAAGCGGTAGGTCATCCGTTCGAGTCGGATATTCGGCACCAGCCCTCCTTTCGGGCACTCCACATTTCATTGGCAGCGCGGAAATTCCGCTGTGGTCTACTTCTTCCACAAACCACCTTCATGCCGAACAGGGGTAAAGTGCAAGTCTCCGCGCTTCAGCTTCTCTTCGAGAATTACTTCATAGCTATTTGACACTTTCGGCCTATGGTCAGGCTATGTCCTTTCTCCATCTTCTTGTCCCGACACTGATGCTTTGCGCAATCCCGACGGTTGCTGTTCAGGCTCATGGCGGACGGACCGCCGCCGACGGTTGCCATAATGACCGAAAAAATGGAGGCAGGCACTGTCACGGCGGGGGAACCGTTTCTCCACAGCCGGCGCGTCCCACAGGTCCCCGGGATTATTATCCCAATTGCGCGGCAGCCAGAGCCGCAGGTCCGACACCGATATATCGGGGACAGCGAGGCTACGGCGCCCATCTCGACGGAGACGGCGACGGCATAGCCTGTGAATGACACAAGCTGTGACGATTTCGGAACTGTCTGCCGTTTTCCTGCGTTGGTGAAGCGGAAAGGAGGCATTTTTATGCGCAATCATCCGATATTCACCGCCTTTGCTCTGCCGCTTGCTTTAGCAGGATGCGCGACCGGCGAGCGGGACGCTTCTGTCGATACCGCTGAGAGCCAGGCCCGTTCCTGCTTTTTCCTGAATCAGGTGTCCGGATTTAATGATGCACCCGATATCGAAAGAGGCAGCGACCGGATAATCGTCAATGTCAGCGTCAATGACAAATATCTGTTCGAAACCTTCGGATCCTGTCCGGACCTCAACTGGACTCAAACCATCGGCTTTGACCAGAGAGGCCCAGGCCAGATTTGCCAGGGCATAGATGTCGATCTTATTGTACCCACCTCAATCGGGCCGCAACGCTGTCCGGTACGCATGATCCGCAAGCTCAGCAAGGCTGAGATTGACGCAATGAAGTGATGCGACACGCAAGGAAGGGCGAGCCCCCTGCCTGGAGGGAATTGAGACTTTCGCTTGCCCTGATCCCGATCGGACTGATGTTCGCCTGTTCCCAACAGAAGCCGGACGAGGTTTCTCAGGCGATGGCGGAAGAAACTTCTCCGGTCAGTGAGGACCGGGACCAGATCGTGGGCGATGATGACCAGTGGCGCCACTACACCAACGCGCGCTTTGACTTCGCTGTCGAAGTACCTCCCGGATTTGTGCCTCTTGCCGGGCCACAAAATGGAGATGGAAGAATTTTCGTCAAGGACGGAAGCCTTCTTCGGGTTTCCGGTCGGTATAATCTCGATTCGGAATTTGATGATCAGATCAATGATGCCAGCAAGGGCCTCACACTTCTGTCGCAGGACAAGCCGTCGCCGGTAACATGGCGAGCGACCGCACAACTGGCGACGGGCGAGCGGGTCGGACTGATGCTTGCCCGCGGGGCTGAAAGAATCGTTACGGCCCGCTTCGCATATCCCGACGACGATCCGACGGCAGAGAAGCAAGCCAGTCGAACGCTGGATAGTCTGCGTTTTCTGGCGCATGCCGGTCCCCTCACCTATCGATACCAGCCCGCACGCTTTGCCAGCAAACCGGTCGTCTTCTCGCTTCCCGGGGAGCGCGCGTGGCCGGTCGACGGTGCCAAGCTGATCCCCTGGGAGCGGGCGAGCCAGTTGGGCAAGCCAATCTGCCGCTATGGATTATCCGGACAAAAGCAGATCTGTAGTGCGAAAAAGGAAGCCGGACTGACGTTCGCTGTTATCGACCGCCCTCTCGCTGGGTTGCGCAAGCAATTTCCCGAGACCCTTGCCGAACCGACGAAGCTGGCAGGGCGCAAGGCACTGAGGATCACCGAACAGGCCGAAGGAAGCGGCATATCCTACAGTCTGATACCGGCAGGTTCGCAAACGGTCGCGGTTGTCCGGAGCTGGCGCAAGGATAGCGAAGAAACCGGCTATCAGGAAATTTTGCAAGACCTCTCCTTCGAGACGGAAGCGGACCTCCGGTCATCCGGCGATGGAAGCGCCGGACCGACGCGCTGAAAGTCTTTCGCCAGTTAAAGAGAGACGCAGGAGGAAAGCCTTGGCCGACAAATCTGTCTGAACTCAAAAAAAGCCCCGCCGGTTTCCCGGCAGGGCCTCCAGTTCAACCTGAGCCTGCAATTAGAACTTGAAGCCGGCACCAATACCGTAGCGGCGCGGTTCCAGCGTGAAGATGTTGGTATAGAGACCGGAAGACTGGTCGGTCACATAGAGCCCGGTTTCCGCGTTGCTGTCGAAGATATTCTGGATGAAACCCCGAATATACCAGCGATCCTCGGCACCGTTCAGCTGGATCTGGGCATTGGCCTGCGCGTAGCCCTTGAGCCGATTGACATTGCCGTTGAAGATACTGCCGAAACTTTCCCCGGTATAAGCCAGGTCAACACGTGGTACCAGGCTCATCCCGTTGTCAAAGTTCATCGAATATTGCACGCCAACGGAGAATTTATACTGCGGTGCCTGCGGCAGCTGGTTACCCTTGATGTTCTTTGGAACACCGGCAGCGAAATATTCGATTCCGCCGAAGAGCGCTGGATCGAGACCTCCAGCAGCGAAGGCACCGCTGGCAGCGGCCTCGAGAATTCCGCAAACACTAAACGCGCCCGTTGAGGCAATACCGCTGTTCGCGCCAAAGGACTCTGTACCTTGAAGATTGGCTCCGGGACGGATGTCATTTCCATTGAACTGGCCGTTTTGGTCTAGGTCTATCCCACCGTTGATGACCGTATTGACGGTATTGACGAAAGCATTCACCCCTGCCGCGCTGCCGGACGCGGAAGCGACCGCGCAGTTTGATGCGTTGGTGATATCCTTGATGATAACCGCATCGGAACGACCGCCACCAAAGTCACGCGGGTCGCTGTTGAACGTGTCTCCCTTGACCTTGGTATGCAGATAACTGAAGCCCAGATTGATCGTCCAGTCCGGATCCGGACGGACAATGGCCTCGACTTCCGCCCCGTAGATATCGGCATCGATATTCTCGTTAACCGCGGTACGGGCCACAATTTTGCTGAGCTGCAGGTCATTATATTTATAGTAAAAAGCGGTCAAATTCAGCTGCAGCGCACCATTGCCAAAGCTGTTTTTCGAACCAATTTCAAACGCATCAACCTTCTCCGGAAGGAAAGACTCCGGAACCGCAAAAATCGGCTGCAGTGGCGGATTTATGCCGCCCGACTTATAGCCGCGCGAATAGGAGGCATAGACCAGATTATCATCGGTGATTTTATAATCCAGCACCGCCCGACCTGTAATCTCGTTATATTTGACTGAACGATTCTGAAAAATCTGATTGCCCGGCGTGCCCGGATCGGCGTCGAAAGATCCGACATAAGGCGATTCAAATGCATTGCTTGTTTGGCCGTACGGCACAAGAAAACTGGCCAGCGTGGAACGAGCCTGAACATTTTTCTTGTCGTTATTGTAGCGCAGGCCACCCGTCAGTTTCAGCTTGTCGCTGATGTCGAAATAGACTTCACCGAACAGACCATAGGATTTAACCGTCAGATCATCGGTGTTGTTGCGGAAATAGGGCGTCCCAAGAAATGCCGGCGGCAAACCAGCTCCGATAGCGGTAAAACTACCGAGCACGCCAGCGACATAGTCGATCGCAAAGGCATTCACATAATAGCTATTCTCCGAGAGATGATAGTCCGCATAGATGCCGCCGACCAGAAAGTTGAAGGGTCCGTCCAGATCACTTGAGATAATGGCTTCCGCTGACCAGCTGCTGTTAACCTGATTCGACCGGTCATACTGGAGCGGCGTGGTTGCGCAATTGCGGTTACCACCGAACGATCCAAGACCGATCGTATCCGTATCCGAAGTACACAGCACCCCATCGGGCCCATCGGGAATAATCGCAGCGGCAATCGGCGCGAAATAGGGATTCGCCGCAACCAGTGCGAGATTGTTCAATCCGGCAGCATAAATGTCGCGTCGCCCTATATTATTGTTATAGTCCTGCCGTGAGTCCAGTTTCACTTTCTGGTAAGTACCTGACAGCTGGGCGCTGATTGGACCGAAATCATGCTCGATCTTGCCCTGGAATGTCAGTTCGCTGGTAAAATATTCTGGTGTGAACGCCGTATTGACCGTTCGCGGATCGGAGGGAAGGGAAACGCCTTCATATTGGTCGGGACCATATAGGCTGCCCAGGGCAAACTCCTGAGGTATTCCCCGAATGGCAAGAAATTCCCGGGACGACAATGCCGCCGTGAACGTGGCGTTGGCGTTGAACGATTCCGCATCACGGGAATTGTTCAGACAGCCCAGAATCCCTGTTGGGTCGCGTTGGCAATATTGCTTCTGAATCCGCATGCGATTGTCATTTTCGCGGAAATAGGAGGCATAGAGATCAATCGTGGTGTCGGCCGTTGGCTCGAACCGCAGCGAACCGCGAATGGAATAGAGATCGCGGTCATCGAGCTTGGGCCCGCCATTGAGATTGGTCGTGTAGCCGTCGCGTTTCACATAAACGCCGGCACCGCGGAATGCGATCGTATCGCCAATCGGAATGTTGACCATGCCCTTGACCTTGACGGCATTATAATTGCCATATTCGGCATCGCCCGCGGCCTGAAACTCGCCCATTCTCGGCTTGGCGGTGACAACATTGACCACACCCGCCGTTGCGTTGCGACCGAACAATGTTCCCTGCGGACCGCGCAGGACTTCCACTCGTTCGAGATCGAAAAACTCTGTTTCAAACAGTCGGGTCGAAAACAGCGGAGAGTCGTTGAGATGGATCGCCGTTGCCTGGTCACAGGAAACGCCGACGCACAGATCGCCGATCCCGCGGATGGTGAAACTGGAGCTGGTGAAATTGGTTTTCGTAAAGGTGATATTGGGAAGGGTCAGCTGAAGATCGGAGCTATTCTCGATCTGCTGCGCTGCGAGCGCCTCTCCGGAGAATGCGGAAACCGCGATCGGCACATCCTGAGCGCTTTGCGCCTGTCGTTGTGCGGTCACGATAATGACATTGTCATCAAGCATGTCCTGTTGATCCTGTGCGATGGCAGGTACGGACACTGTAGATATAGCTGTAGCGGCTAACAGTAGCGATTTACGCATTTCTCTCTCCCAAATCCCATTTTTTACTCGGAGAGTGATGCTTTTGCTCATCCCCCCGATCCGCCAATACTCAACTAATCGCGCGATTAAGTCCAGATCGAAATATAAAAAATGCATGGAGCCATTACATTTTTGCATCAAGAAGCGGGAATTTGATGCAAAATGGATACAAAAAAGCCCCGCCAGTTTCCCGGCGGGGCCCGATATTGTAATTTTAATGCGTGACTAGAATTTATACCGTGCCGTCACCCCATAGGTGCGCGGCTGATTGGGATAGCCCGAAAAGCTGCCTGCCTGGCCAACCGCAGGGAAAGCAGTGGTCAGATATTTGGCGTTGGTCAGGTTACGGCCCCAGATCGTAAACTTCATATTCTCGTTATAGCTCAACGTCGCGGATGCGTTCAGCGCATTGATTTCCCGCGTGAAGTTTGGCGAGGTCGGATCAGCCGGGTTGTCGTCGATCAGATTCACCTTCGACTCATAATGATAGTCCGCGCGAAGGTTCAGGCCCAGCATGTCGCTGAGGACAACATCATAGTCGACGCCCAGAGTGGTCGACAGGGCCGGAATGGTCGATGGCGTCGTTCCCGAAATATCGCCATAAACGCTGTTCGGGAAACTGTCATAGATGGGATCAAGATAAACCACCGCGACGCTGAATCGCAGGCCGTCCATCGGTGTCACATTACCATCAAACTCGAATCCTTTCGTGGTCTGCTTGCCGGCATTGGCGAGTTCGAAACCGGTGCCGTTAAACACGTTCGACTGGAAGCCCTTGATCGACTGGGTGAAGAAGGTCAGATTGAAGGCAGCAACATCCCAATTGCCCTTGATGCCGACTTCATACACCGTTGCATTCTCCGGTCCGGCAAAGCGCGAACCAAAAGTCTGGTTTGGCTGCAGCAGGCCCGCAGCGCCCAGAGCCGCAGCATCGTCAGCAGACGGGCGGGTATCCCGTGACAGATTGATGGAGCTGGCCTTGAACCCGGTCGCGTAACTTGCATAGACGTTCAGGCTCGGTGCCACCTGATAAGCAAGGCGGGCCGTATAGGTCAGCTTGTCATCCTTGGTCCGGCCATCTTCTACCGCATTTGGCAGATTGACCACCGGCGGGAAGAACTGGAGTGCTTTCAAGCCAGCCAGCGGGTTGGCACTGGATCCGTCTGGCAGCGTGATCGTCGGATTTGCAGCGAGGAAGGCAGCTGTCGGAGGAGCCACGCCTGCACCCAGCAACAGTTGCTGACGGAATGCCGTATATTGCGGCGCATCAAAATCAATCGCTGAAAACGGCTCGGTCGCCAGAACATTGGCCGAGAATTTTTTGCGGTCATTGGTATAGTTCAGGCCGCCGGTCAGGATCAGGTCATCGGTAATCTCGAAATCCACGGTGCCGAACAGCGAATAGGCCTTGTCCTTGAATGTATAGACTTCATCATAACCGGTGCCGCTTGCGAAAAAGCGATTGGCATAGACGGCTGGCGATGGTGCCAGGCCGGCGGCAAAATCACTGCCGCCGAACGCCGCTTCCAGAATGTTGAAGTTCAGTGCTCCGCCAGTAGCCGCGCCGATCAGTGCGTTGCCATAGGCACGGAAATCGTCACCAAATTTGATTGCATTGGCGATATCGATTTTCTCGTTGAAGTAATAGCCGCCGAGCAGAAAGTTGATCGGGCCGTCGAAATCGGAGGCTACCCGCAATTCCTGGGTAAAGGTCCGGATCTGGGTGTCATTGGCGTTCTGGCTCAGCAGGTCAGCGGCCGTAAAGTCGGAGTCCTGATTGCTGTAGGAATCGACACCGCGATAGGCGGTGATCGAGGTCAGGCTCAGCGAGCCGAGATCGTAATCAACCTGCGCCGATCCGCCGTAATTCTTGATCCGGTTTTCAGACGGCAGATTGGTATATACATTATAGGAGAAGGGGTTCTCCGCATCGAGACCGATACCGCCAGCAAGGGCATCGACGATCGCGCCGGTCGGGCCGTTGACAACATTGCCGGCGACGCAGCAGTCTTCATTGATATGGTCATAGTCACCGATCAGCCGGATCGACAGGTCATCGGAAGGCTCGATCAGCAGCTGTCCCCGAACACCATAGCGATTGCGCTCGTTGACGTCGGTTCCCAGATTCAGGTCACGGGCATAGCCGTCACGCTTGTTCAGATTGGCGGCCAGGCTGAAGGCGATCGTGTCGCTGATCGGGCCGGTAATATCGGCTTTGGCGATGATCGCATTATAATTGCCGTAGCTGAGCTCGGCAGAGCCGCCGAACTCGAACTGCGGCTTCTGGGTGATGATGCTGATGACGCCGGCAGAGGCATTTTTACCGAACAGGGTGGATTGGGGTCCGCGCAGCACTTCGACACGTTCGAGATTGGGCAGATCGCCGATCTGGGCAGCGGACCGCGAACGATAAACGCCGTCAATAAACACGCCGACTGATGGTTCGATGCCGGCATTGTTGGCACCATTGCCGAATCCGCGGATGATGAAATTGGTGTTGGCGGAGCTCTGCAACTGATTGACCCGCAAGGTCGGAGCAAGGGTTTGCAGGTCACTCAGGTCCCGGACCTGCGCTTTGGCAATTTCTTCCGCGCCGGTTACGGTCACGGCGATCGGCGTTTCCTGCAATGTGGTTTCGCGCTTGGAAGCAGTGACGATGATCACATTGTCATCAAATGCTTCCTGGTCCTGCACATCCTGAGCATATACCGGGCAAGTAGCGACCACGCCACCGAGTGCCGTGGCGGTCAAAAATTTTGCGATTCTCATTAGTTTCTCCTGCGCCCGACGTTATGCCGTGGGTCTAAAATGAAAAAGGGCGTTGATTGAACGGAAGCTAACAGTCCATCCAGCGCTCGCCCTCATATAAATTGGGCCAATAGTCCAGTGGATAAGCGGGGGAAAAGCGCCATTGCTTGCTAATATGGTTAAAAATCCCGATATCGTTGCAACTAAGTCACAAATATTTGAATTTTCAGGAAATGGTGCCCCTGGCCCGACTCGAACGGGCACTCCTTGCGGAACTGCATTTTGAGTGGGACGAGACAACCATAACCATTTGATAATAAATTACAAATTTTCCGTCAAGCCAAATTTGTGTAAGGTTTTGTGTAAGTGTGTAAGACATGTGTAAGGGAATCCCACAAAAAGTGGGACGCGCTTGAGATGAACAGAGCGTCCTTTGCAGTCCCCTGTTCCACTACTGGATAGAAAGTTGATGTATCGCGATGATGGGCGTTTGGGCTTGGCTGATCGTTGCGCCAAAAGCGGACAGACGGCTTTTAGGGGATATCTACCAATCAACCGTTAGCGAATGACCGAAAGTGGGTGATGGGGTGGACGCCCCCCGACGGCATTAATGTGCCATAATGGAGGTGTTGAACACCATTAGAAGGAGGCGTCCATGTCGCAAGTTAGCATTATAGGATTGGATATCGCAAAGTCTGTTTTT